>Ga0310835_100006_pt1 | contig 881802 bp, 839 predicted proteins | sample SM_ome_3_FD_201308 | JGI IMG/M metagenome (GOLD analysis project Ga0310835, IMG submission 201308) | Sorghum-adapted microbial communities enriched on stacked mutant (SM) sorghum from Joint BioEnergy Institute, Emeryville, California... ...
GCGCTCCAGGACGCGGCTTCGGTGGCCGGCCTCCTCGTCACGACCGAGGCCATGATCGCCGAGAAGCCGGAGAAGAAGCCGGCGGCCGGCATGCCCCCGGGCGGCGGCATGGGCGACATGGACTTCTAAGAAGAGCTCGAAGACCACTCGCCGGGGCCGCGGGGTTCCTCCCGCGGCCCTTTTTCTTGTGCGGCCTCAGAAGCGCTTCAGAAGGCGGTCGATATAGTCGCGCTCGATCGCGGGCCGGGCACGGTCGCCGGCCCGCCGCCGCAGCTCGTCTAGGATCTCGCGCGACTTCTGCAGCTCGCCCTCGTCCGGGATCTTGACGTCGCCGAGGTCGTAGTTGCCGGTGCCCGAGAGCGGCCGGCCCAGCGGATCGCGGTCGACGCGCTGGCGCGGCGCGTTCATGTCCGGCCGGCCCTGCGGCTCGCCTTCGCCCTCGCCGGCCATCTGGTTCTGCATCTGCTCCAGCATCGACTGCATCGCCTGCTGCAGCTGGTCGAGCGCGTCGGTCTGCGGCCCGACGGCCTCCCCCGGCATCCCTTGCCGGAGCGCCTCGGCGGCATCGCGCATCGACCGCTCGGCGCGTCCGAACGGCTGCGGGATCTCGCCGGCCCCCTCGCCCATCTGGCGCATCATCTCGCCGAGCATGCGGCGGAGCGCCTCCTGCTGCTGCGCGGCGTCGCCCATGTCGACTTGGCCCTGCTCGCCCTGCTGACCCTGGCGCCCCTGCTGCCCTTGCTGGCCGCGCTGGCCCTGCTGCTGGCCGCGCTGCGCGCGGAAGCTGCGATCGAGGAGCTGCTGCTGGCGCTGCAGCATCTCGCGCATGTTGCGCATCATCTGCTGCGCCTGGTTCTGGCCCTGCCCCTGCTGCATCGGCTGCGCCATCCGCAGGTTTTCCAGCATCTGCTGAAGCTGCGAGAGGAGCTGCCGCGCCGCATCCTTCGCGCCCGAGCGCGAGAGCTCGCGGGCCTTGTCCAGCAGCTCTTGCAGATCGTCGCGCGTCACCATGCGGTCGGGATCGAAGGGAACGCGCTCCATGTCGCGCGGGTCCATGCGCTCCATGTTCTGCGCCATCTCGCGCAGGTAGCGGTCGAGCGCCTCCTTCAGCTCGTTGATGAGCTTCTCGATCTCGTCGTCCGGCGCGTTCCTCGCGAGCGCCTCCTGAAGCTCCTGCTGGAGGCGGCGAAGGTCGCGCTCGGCGAGGGAGAGCTGGCCGTCCTCGATGCGCAGCGCCGTCTCCCAGAGAAGCTGCTGGACGGGCTCGATCGACTCGCCCGTCCGGTCGAGAAGGAGCCGCGCCTGCGCCATGCGGAGCGCCAGGAACACGACGGTGTCGTCGCCGTAGAGACCCGGCCGTGCGGAAAGGTCCGACAGCGTCTCCGCGACCACGTCGCGCTGCTCCGGGTCGAGCGCGAGAAGCTTCCTCTGCTCGACGATGGCGCGCGCCACGGGATGATTGAAGATGCGTTCGGGGAGGATCATCTCGAACGCTTCGCTCTCGGCCGTCTGGCCGAGGCCGTCGGCGGCGCGTAGGCGGATCTCGACCGGAAGCCCGGCCCAGGGATGGGGCGTCAGGTCGTGAAAGCTCGCCGCGCGCGTCTCCTTGAGACGCTCGCCGGGGAGCGGAAGCTCGAGATCGATCGGCGCGCCGCCCTTGCCGTCCTTGCGGGCGATGAGCGCGTGGACGTTCTCGACGCCGTAGTCGTCGCTCGCCTGGAACTCGAGGCGGAGCGAGGCGCGCTGGGTGCGCTGCGGCGGCGCGGCGAAGTCGACCTTCGGCGGCCGGTCCGGGATCACCTCGATCGGCCAGGCGCCGAGAACGGTCCCGTCCTGCTCGATCCGGAGGCGGCTGCCCTCGCGCACCTCGCCCGCGAACTTCCAGCTCTTGGCGTCGATCCGTTCGAAAGGGTCGCCCGGCGCGTCCGGCGCGAGGCTGAGGGAAGGCGCGTTCTTGCCGCCGCTCACCTGCGCGAGAAGGGCGCTTCCAACGGGGACCGGCACTGTTTCCTCCGCCTCGCCGGCGCTGCGCTGGAGGAAGACCGGGGCGAGCCCCGTGTACTCGGGCGGCGTCAGCCACACGTCGAGGGTAGGCGCATCCTGGACGGCCTTCGCGGCGAAGCTCGGCTGTAGCGCGCGGAGAAGCCGGTCGTCCCAGCGGTCGCCGGCGTCGCTCGCCACGATGACGAGGAGGAGCGCGATGCCGGCGCGCACGCCCCAGACGTCGACCCGTCCCCAGCCCGCCCGCGGCACGCCGATGCGGAGGTTGCGGACGAGCCGCGCCATGCGGGAGCGATGCACCTCCCAGAGCGCGCGCTGGTCGGGGTCGGCGCCGGGCGGCAGCCTGTCGGCGAGTGCCGTGAGCGGGCGATGCGGAAGGCCGCTCGCCTCCTCGAGCCGGCGCCGCCCGGCGGCGACGTCGGGAAGCCGCCATAGGCGGATCGCGCGCCAGAGCGCGTAGACGAAAGCCGCGCCGAGAGCGGCGAGCGCCGCAGCATGCCCCCATCCTCCGAGCGCCGGCAGGAGATCCCCGAGGGCCAGCACGAGGAACGCGCCGAGGATGGCGAGCGCCGGAAAGAGCGCAGGCCACACCCGTTCCCAGAGCAGCGCCGCGCGCGCCAGGAGGAGCCGCCGGGAAAGCTCGTCGCGCATCACGCGCCCTTTCCTTGAAGCCAGTCGGGTATGCGGTCGAGTCCGAGAAGCTGCTCGTAGCTCTGGCGCGGACGGACCACGTCGAACCGGTCGCCGCTCACGAGCACCTCCGGAAGCAACGGGCGCGAATTGTACGTCGAGCTCATTACCGCTCCATAAGCGCCAGCCGAGAGGATCGCGACGAGATCCCCCTCGATCAACATCGGAAGCGGCCTTTGCGTTGCGAAAGTATCTCCGGTTTCGCAGACCGGGCCGACGACGTCCACCGGCGATCTTTCCGCGTCGGCCTCGGGCTGGCAGACCGGCGCGATCTCGTGAAACGCCTCGTAGAGGGCCGGGCGAAGCAGATCGTTCATGGCGGCGTCGAGAACGACGAAGCGCCGCGTCGCCCCCTCTTTGACATAGAGGACGCGGGCGAGCAGCAGACCCGCATTGCCGACGAGGAACCGCCCCGGCTCGAAGGCGAGGCTGCATCCCGTTTCCGCCGTCACGTCCTTCACCATGGCGGCGTAGTCTTCGATCTCCGGCGGCACCTCCGCGCGATATCGGATGCCGAGCCCGCCGCCGAGGTCGAGCGACCGGATCGAGATCCCGTCGGCGCGCAGGCGCTCGGCCAGACCGGCGATGCGCCCGAAGGCGAGGCGAAACGGCTCGATCGAGGTGAGCTGCGAGCCGATATGGACGGCGACCGCGACCGGCTCCAGCCCGGGGAGGGAGGCGGCGCGGGCGAAGGCCGCGCGCGCATGGGCGAGGTCGATGCCGAACTTGTTCTCCGCCTTCCCGGTCGAGATCTTGGCATGCGTCAGCGCATCGACGTCGGGGTTGATGCGGATCGCGATCCTCGCCGTTCGCCCGAGCCGGGTCGCGACTTCGCTCAGCACCTCGAGCTCGTTCAGCGACTCCACGTTGATCTGATGGATGCCGGTCTTGAGCGCGAACTCGAGCTCGGCGCGCGTCTTGCCGACCCCGGAGAAGACGATGCGCGACGGCGGAACGCCGGCCGCGAGGGCGCGCCTCAGCTCGCCTTCGGAGACGACGTCGGCGCCCGCCCCGAGCCGCGCCAGAAGCGCGATCACGGCGAGGTTCGAATTCGCCTTCAGCGCATAGAAGATCGTCGCGTCCTGCCCTTCGAAGGCGGCACGGAAGCGCCGATAGGCAGCCTCGATCGCACCGGCGGAATAGACATAGGCGGGCGTCCCGACCGCATCGGCGATGCGGTCGAGCGGCACGCCTTCGACGCAGAGCGTGCCGCTCCGGTACCCGATCTCAGCCACGCGGATAGGTCCTCGGATAGGTGTGGGGAACGCCCTCGGGCGGCACCGGCTCGCCGCGCTTGCCGCACGCGGCAAGGAGCGGAAGAAGGAGAAGGGCGACGAGGGCGAGCGCTAGGGACGCCCGCGCTCCTTTCCTGCGTGCGGTCACTTCAGCCTCTCGCGTGCGGCGGCAACCGCGGCGGCGACGTTCTCGGGCGCGGTGCCGCCGAAGCTCTTGCGGCTGCGCACGGAGCTCTCGACGTCGAGCACCTCGAACACGCGCTCGTCGATGCGGGGATCGACTTCCTGCATCGCCGCGAGAGGAAGCTCGTGCAGGGCGACGCCTCGCTCCTCCGCGAGCTTGACGATCCGCCCGGTGACGTGATGCGCCTCCCGAAACGGCAGGCCGAGGGCGCGAACGAGCCAGTCGGCGAGGTCGGTTGCCGTCGAGTAGCCGCGCCCGGCGGCCTCCTTCATCGCAGCCGGGTCGGGGCGCATGTCGAGCACCATGCCGGTCATCGCGGCGAGCGAAAGCTCCGCCGTGTCGACCGCCTCGAAGACCGGCTCCTTGTCCTCCTGCATGTCCTTCGAGTAGGCGAGGGGCAGCCCCTTCATCACGACGAGAAGCCCGGTGAAGGCGCCGGCGAGCCGCCCGACCTTCGCACGGACGAGCTCCGCCGCGTCGGGGTTGCGCTTCTGCGGCATGATCGAGCTGCCAGTGGTGAACGCGTCCGAAAGCTCGATGAAGCGGAACCCGTCGCTGCACCAGAGAACGATCTCTTCGGCGAGGCGCGAGAGATGCGTGCCGTTGATCGCGATCGCGGCAAGCAGCTCGAGCGCGAAATCGCGCGCCGAGACGGCGTCGAGCGAGTTCCGCATCGGCCGATCGAACTCGAGCGCCGCCGCGGTGGCCTCGCGGTCGATCGGAAAGGACGTCCCGGCGAGCGCCGCCGCGCCCAAGGGGCATTCGTTCAGTCGCTTGCGGCAATCGGCGAGCCGGCCCCGGTCGCGCCCGATCATCTCCACATACGCCATGAGGTGGTGACCGAACGTCACCGGCTGCGCGGTCTGGAGATGAGTGAAGCCGGGCATCACCGTCGCCGTATGCCGCTCCGCCTGGTCGAGGAGCGCCGTTTGAAGCCCGGCCATCTGCCGGTCGAGGCGGTCGATCGCGTTGCGGCACCAGAGGCGGAAATCCGTGGCGACCTGGTCGTTGCGCGAGCGGGCGGTGTGGAGGCGGCCGGCGGCGGGGCCGATCAGCTCGCCGAGCCGCGCCTCGACATTCATGTGAATGTCCTCGTGCGCGTCGCGGAACGGAAACCCGCCCGCCTCGATCTCGGCCCGGACGCGGTCTAGACCCTCGAGGATGAGATCGCCATCTTCCTGCGGGAGGATCCCTTGCCGGACCAGCATCGCGCAATGCGCTTTCGATCCGGCTATGTCCTCGGCATAAAGACGCTTGTCGAAGCCGATCGAGACGTTGATGCGCTGCATGATTTCGGCGGGTCCGCCGGCGAACCGGCCGCCCCACATGGCGTTCGACTGGCTCATGCCGGTCCGCCGAAGCAAAGGTGACCTGAGATGAAACGCCTCCTTGTCGCTGCCGTGATCGCACTTCTTCCCCTCTCGCTCGGCGGAACGCTTCCCGCCGGCGCGGAGGGATTGGAGAAGTTTATCCGCGCCAAGGAGCCGCAGCCAGCGCCGGACGTGGAATTCACCGAGCTCGGCGGCGCTCCCGCGCGGCTCTCCGATTTCAAGGGCCGCGTCGTCCTCGTCAACCTCTGGGCGACGTGGTGCGCCCCGTGCGTGAAGGAAATGCCGTCCCTCGTCAAGCTCCAGGAGACGGTCGGAACGCGGGACTTCGTCGTGCTCGCGCTGAGCTCGGACCGCGGCGGGGCGCGGGTCGTCGAGCCCTTCATCGCCGAGAACGGCCTTGAAACCCTCGCCGTGTATCTCGACCCGAAGGGCAACGCGACCCGGAAGCTCGGCGCGCGCGGACTGCCGACCAGCATCCTTATCGACCGGCAGGGCCGCGAGCTCGGACGTCTCCTCGGCAGCGCCGAGTGGAATTCGGCCGCCGCGGTGGCCCTGGTCCGAAGCGCGATCGACACGGTGGAGCGCGCCGAGCGCAGCCGGTGATCCTCGCCACGATCGGCTACGAGAAGGCGAGCCAGCCGGAGCTCATCGCGGCTCTCGAGGCCGCGGGGATCAGGCGGATCATCGACGTGCGCGATGTCCCGAACTCGCGCCGCGCGGGGTTCTCCAAGAACGTGCTCGCCGCCTCGCTCGCCGCGGCCGGGATCGATTACGTGCATCTGAAGGCGCTGGGCACGCCGAAGGAAGGGCGGCTCGCCAACCGCGCCCGGCAATGGGAGCGGTTCTGGGCGATCGTCGAGCGCCAGCTCGACACCCCGGAGGCCCAGCACGACCTCGCCCGCGCCGCCGCCCTCGCCGGCGAGGCGCCGAGCTGCCTTCTCTGCTTCGAGGCGGATCCTTCGATCTGTCACCGGAGCGCGGTGGCCGAGCGGCTGTCGCGGCACGGGTTCACAATCCGTCATTTGGATCCGCGGGCCTTGTGCTAGGCTCGCGACGTGAGCGATTGCGTCTTCTGCCGGATCGTCGCCGGCGAGATCCCATCGGCCAAGGTCTACGAGGACGAGCTTACGCTCGCCTTCATGGATATCGGTCAGGTCAACCCGGGTCACGTCATCGTGGCGGTGAAGCCGCATCGCGAAACGATTCTCGACCTCGACGACGATTTGGCCGGCGCGGTCTTCCGGACCGCGGCGCGGGTCGCGCGCGCGGCGGAGGCCGCTTTCCATCCCGGCGGCATCACCGTTCTGCAGGCGAACCGGAAGGCGGGGTGGCAGACGGTGCCGCACCTCCATCTCCACGTCCTGCCGCGGCACGACTCGGACGGCGTCGGCCTCACCTGGCCGGTGAAGAACCCGCCTTTCGCCGAGCTGCAGGACCTCGCCGCGAAGCTCCGCGCCGTCCTCTGACGGCTGTCGCGCCCGAAAGCGCTAGTGCAGCAGGGCGCCGGTTTCGGCTCGGCCGGGGACCGGCGTGGTTCCGGTCCGCGGCCGCGCCGGAATGAGGAATCCGGCCCGCGCGAGCGTCTCGGCGAGGCACGACGCCGGGCCGGCGACATCGGCCGCGACGGGCGGCGGCAACAGCCATTCGAGAAAGGCGCGGGCACGGGCGGGGCTCCCCGCCTGAAGCGCGGCGAGCGCGCTCAGCAGCGCATGCTCGTCGCCCGATACAAGGCAGCAATCGAGCCGGTGGAGGTAGACGGTTCGGCGGGCATGCCCATGCAGCGCCTCCAGAATCCGCTCGAGCGCGCCCAGTGCCGCGCGCGCCCGGATGCACCCGAGGGCGAGCGCGAACTCTTCGGCGACGCGGGGCCATCCGGACCGGTCGGCGAGCCAGCGCCGCGCGGCCCAGAGAACGAGTTGCTCGCCGTAGGCGAGATCGCTGATCCGCAGCATGAGTCGACAATACTGCGATTGATAATCGTTCGCAATATTTGATCGACTCGCGCAGCGAGCGGATCCGTCACGGGCGCGACAGCGAGCGGATATAGGCGGTGAGCGCTTCGAGCTCCTCGGTCGAGAGGATGTAGTTCGGCATCGTCTCGTGGCTGGTACGGAGAAGCTGCCGGATCGCCTGCTCGGTCATCGCGGGATCGTCGGCGATGGCGCGGAACGGCGGCGCCCTCTCGACGGGCGAGCTCCGGGCATCCCCGACCCCGTGGCAACGCGCGCAGAACCCGTCCGCGATGCGGGCACCCGCCTCCACCCTTTCGATGTCCTCGGCGGCGAAAGCGATGGCGAGACCTGAAAGGAACCCTCCCAGGAACGCGAGGACCTGCAACAAGGGCGTTCGCCGCAGGAAGCCCCTCCCGGAACCGATCCTCACGGCACGTTGGCGAGGTGGCCGACCGTCAGATGATCCTCGACCTCGCGGACCCCCGGCACCTCCTGCGCCAGAACGCGGAGACCCTGCCGCTGCTCCTCGGAGCGCGCGAAGCCCCAGAGCTCGACCGTCCCGTCGCGCACGACGACGTTGACGTACCCGCTGCTCGCCCAGCTCTCGGCCGCCATGCTTTCCCGGAGCCTGCGCTCGATCGCACGGTCGTCGATCTCGCCGTCGGACGGGACGCCCCCGGCGCGCGCCGCGAACGCCCGAACGACGTCGGCGCGGCTGACGATGCCGACGATCTTTCCCCGGCGGAGCACCGGGACGCGCTTGATCCCGTGCGCCTGAAGCATATCCGCGATCGTCGCGAGAGGGGCGGTTTCCTCGGCGCAGACGACCGGGCTCGTCATGACGTCCGCGGCCGTCAGCCCGTGCGCCTTCGTGTAGTCGCGCGCCCGGGAATCGGGATCGGCGAAGATCTCGAGCCACCACGAGGCGCGCCTCTCCGTTCCGAGCTCCCGTCTGCGGAGGAGATCGCCCTCGCTGACGATCCCGAGCACGGTCCCTGTCCCGTCGACCACCGGCACAGCGCTGATTCGCCCCTCCACGAGCCGCTGCGCGACCGTCGCGACGGGCGTTTCGGGAGAGACGGTCACGACGTCCCGGGTCATCAAGTCTTTGGCCTGCATGCGATTCCCTCCTCGGGCGGCCGCGCCTGCCGGCGGTTGCCGTTCGCGCCAATTCAATTGCTGCGGCATAAGATGGCTCCCGCCGCGCGGAGTCGCCTTGACGCAGCTCAACCGGCTTCGCACGCGCAGTTCGGAAGGGTACCCTCGCGCCGGCCGGAGGAGCAAATGGTGCAACGCGCAGAAACCGACAAAACGCAACTTGTGGAGAACGCGGCCGCGCTGTGCCGAGACCGGGCGGACGTAGGCGACCAGGAGGCGCTCGCAAGCTTCGTCCGCCTCTTCTATGCCCATGTTCCGCCGGAGGACGTCCTGGAGCGTGCGCCCGAGGATCTCTTCGGGGCAGCGGCGTCGCTCTGGCGCTTCGCCGCCGTCCGCGAGCCGGGCAAGGCCAAGCTCAGGGTGATCAACCCCGATCCGGCGCGCGACGGCTGGAGCTCGTCGCGGACGATCGTCGAGATCGTCAACGACGACATGCCGTTCCTCGTCGACTCCGTCACCGCCGCGCTCAACGGTTACGGCGCCACGGTGAAGCTCGTGATCCATCCGGTGGTGCGCGTGCGCCGGGACCGATCGGGCCGTATCCTCGAGTTGCTGTCGGGCCCCGAGCCGAACGGCGACGATGCGCTTCGGGAGTCGATGATGCACGTCGAGATCGGCGAGGAGCGGGACCCCGCCCGACTCAAGGCGATCGCGGCGACGCTCGAGAACGTCCTCCTCGACGTGCGGCATGCGGTGATGGACTGGCAGCCGATGCGAAGCGCGCTCGCGCGCGTGCTCGACGAGCTCGGCGCCAACCCGCCCGCGCTGCCGCCGAAGGAGGTGGCGGAAGGGATCGCGTTCCTGCGCTGGCTCGACGAGGACAATTTCACTTTCCTCGGCTACCGGGAGTACCGGTTCGGCGGCGAAGACATCGTCGAGGGCGCGGCCGGGCTCGGAATCCTCCGCGACGAAAACTACTCGGTCTTCGACCTTCGCCGTCACGGGGAACTGCCGCCGGACATGCGGGATTTCCTGCATCAGCCCCGGCTCCTCTTCATCGCCAAGTCGAACCAGCGGGCGACGGTGCACCGCCCGGCGCATATGGACGCGATCGGGGTGAAGGAGTTCGGCGCCGACGGGCGCGTCGTCGGCATGCGGCTCTTCCTCGGGCTCTTCACGTCCCTCGCCTACTCGCGCAGCCCGCGTGCCATCCCGCTGCTGCGCCAGAAGGTTCAAAAGGCGATGACGCGGGCAGGCTTCGCACCGCAGAGCCACGACGGAAAGGCCCTTCTGCACATCCTCGACAACTTCCCGCGCGATGAGCTGTTCCAGATCAGCGACGAGGATCTCTTCGAGACCGCGATGGGCATCCTGCACCTCCAGGAACGCCAGCGCATCGCCCTCTTCCTCCGGCGCGACCCGTTCGATCGCTTCGTCTCGGCGCTCGTCTACGTTCCCCGCGACCGCTACTCGACGGACCTCCGCCTCGCCTTCGCCAAGATCCTCGAGGATGCCTGCAAGGGCACGGTCAGCGCCTTCTACACGCAGCTCGACGAGTCCGTTCTCGCGCGCATTCATTTCATCATCAGGACCGAGCGCGGACGCATGCCGCCCATCGACCCGGCCGCGATCGAGCGGCAGCTCGCGGAGGTCGGGCGCAGTTGGGCCGACAAGCTGCGCGACGCCGCGCCGGAGCTGATGCCGCGCTGGGGCGGGGCCTTCCCGACCACCTATCGAGAGCGCACCGACACGCAGGAGGCGATCGAGGACATCGCGATCGCCGAGAAAGTTCTCGCCGGCGCGCCGATCGGGCTGCGCCTCTACGAACGTCCGGAGGGCCTGAGCTTCAAGCTCTTCCATGCCACCGCTTCGGTCGCGCTTTCCGACGTTCTTCCGATGCTCGAGAACATGGGGCTGCGCGTGCTGACGGAGGTCGAGCACGCGCTCCATCCGAGCGGCGTCCCGAATCCGTTCTGGCTGCACGACTACCTGCTCGAGCCCCGCGCCCCCGTCGACGTTCCCACGCTGAGGCCGCGTTTCGAGGAGGCCTTCGCCAAGGTCTGGAGCGGCGAGATGGAGAGCGACGGGCTCAACCGGCTCGTCCTTTTCGCCGGGCTCGATTGGCGGCAGGTGGTGATTCTGCGGACCTACACGAAGATCCTCCGGCAGTCCGCGGCCACATTCAGCCAGAGCTACATGGAGGACGCGCTCGCCGCGCATCCGGAGATCACCGCGGCGCTGGTCCGCTTGTTCGAACGCCGCTTCGATCCGGGGCGCGAAGCCGATCGCGACCGCGAGTGCGACGAGATCGCACGGGAGATCGGCAGCGCGCTCGAGGGGGTGACGAACCTCGACCAGGACCGGATTCTCAGAAGCTTCCTCCTGCTCGTCCAGAAGACGCTTCGCACCAACTACTTTCTTCAGAAGCCCTATGTCTCGGTGAAGCTCTTCAGCCGCGAGATCGACGTCTTTCCCGCGCCGCGGCCGCTCTACGAGATCTACGTCTATTCGCCGCGCGTCGAGGGAGTGCATCTGCGCGGCGGCAAGGTCGCGCGCGGCGGAATCCGCTGGTCGGACCGGAAGGAGGATTTCCGAACCGAAATCCTCGGCCTTCTGAAGGCGCAGATGGTGAAGAACGCCGTCATCGTTCCCGTCGGCTCGAAGGGCGGCTTCGTCGTGAAGCGGCCGCCGGCGGGGCGCGAGGCGCAACTCGCCGAAGGCGTCGAGTGCTACAAGACCTATATCCGCGGGCTTCTCGACATCACCGACAACATCGTGGGCACGCGCGTTGTCCCGCCCGAGAAGGTCGTACGACACGACGACGACGACCCCTATCTCGTCGTCGCCGCCGACAAGGGCACGGCGGCCTTCTCGGACATCGCGAACGGCGTCGCCAAGGAATACGGGTTCTGGCTCGGCGACGCCTTCGCCTCGGGCGGCTCGGCCGGCTACGACCACAAGGGGATGGGAATAACCGCGCGCGGCGCCTGGGAGGCCGTGAAGCGACACTTCCGCGAGCTCGGCACGGACATCCAGACGACGCCGTTCACCTGCGTCGGGGTCGGCGACATGTCGGGCGACGTCTTCGGGAACGGCATGCTCCTGTCGCCGCAGACGAAGCTCGTCGCCGCGTTCGATCACCGCCACATCTTCGTCGACCCGGACCCCGACCCCGCGACGAGCCTCGCCGAGCGGCGACGCCTCTTCGAGAAGCCGCGCTCCTCCTGGGCCGACTACGACAAGTCGCTTCTCTCGAAGGGCGGCGCCGTCTACGAGCGGAGCGCGAAGTCCATCGAGCTCAGCCCGGAAGCGAGAGCGCGGCTCGGCCTCGACAGCGAGCGAATGACGCCGGCCGAGCTCATGCGCGGCATTCTGAAGGCACCGGTCGATCTCCTCTGGTTCGGCGGGATCGGCACCTTCGTGAAGGGCTCGACCGAAACGAACGCCGAAGTCGGCGACCGTGCCAACGACGCGGTGCGGATCGACGGGCGCGACATCCGCGCCAAGGTGGTCGGCGAGGGCGCCAATCTCGGCTGCACGCAGCGCGGACGCATCGAGTACGCGCTCGCGGGCGGACGGATCAACACCGACGCGATCGACAACTCGGCGGGCGTCGACACCTCCGACCACGAGGTCAACATCAAGATCCTGCTCGACTCGCAGGGGCTGGACGAGGACTCCCGCAGGAAGCTTCTCGCCGAGATGACCGACGAGGTCGCCGCGCTGGTGCTGCGCGACAACTATCTCCAGACCCTGGCGATCAGCCTCGCGGAAGCGCGCGCCTTCGAGCTCCTCGACGCGCATCAGCGGCTGATCCGAACGCTGGAGAAGGAAGGCAGGCTCGACCGCGCCCTCGAGTTCCTGCCCGACGACGAGGCGATCGCCGAGCGGGCGGCGCAGCGGCGCGGGCTGACGCGGCCCGAGCTCGCCGTTCTTCTCGCCTACGCCAAGAACGCGCTCTACGCCGAGCTCCTGCCCTCGGATCTTCCGGACGACCAGCAGCTCGTCGCGGACCTCCTCCGCTACTTCCCGCGCCCGCTTCGGCGCAGGTTCCGCGCCGGGATCGAGCAGCATCGGCTGCGGCGCGAGATCATCGCCACGTTCGTCACCAACTCGATCGTGAACCGTGCCGGCATAAGCTTCGTCAACGAGCTGAAGCTCGAGACGGGACGCCCGGCGAGCGACATCGCGCGCGCATACGCGGTCACCCGCGACGCGTTCCGCCTGCGCCCGCTTTGGACGGCCATCGAGGAGCTCGACAACAAAGTACCCGCCCAGATCCAGTACGACATGCTGCTCGCGGCGGGCAGGCTCGTGGAGCGCTCGACGCTCTGGTTCCTGCGCTCCGGCCTGCCCCTCGGCGACGTCCAGGCGCTGCTCGATCGCTTCGCTCCGGGGATCGCGGCGCTCGACCGGCAGCTCGCCGAGATCCTGCCCGAGCCCGAGCGCGCCGCGCTGCGCCACCGGATCGAGAAGCTCGCCGAGACCGGCGTTCCCGAGCCTCTCGCGGCGCAGGTCGCGCGGCTCGAGTTTCTCCTCTCCGCGGCGGACATCGTGCGGCTTCAGGAGTCGGCGGGCCTCGAGGTGACCGAAGTCGGCCGGGTCTACTTCCATGCGGGTGCACGCTTCGGCCTCGATCGCCTGCGCGGCGCGGCGCGGCGGCTCAAGGCGGAGACCGCGTACCAGAAAATGGCGGTGGCAGCGCTCGTCGACGACTTCTTCCAGCTTCAAACCGAGCTGTCGGCGCGCGTCATCGCGGAGGGCGGCACGGTCGATGCGTGGGCCGCGGGGCGCGGCCCGGCGATCGCCCCGGTCGATGCCGCATTGAACGACATGCTGGGGACGGCCGAACCCGATCTCGCGATGCTGACCGTCGCCGCGAGGCAGATGCGTGCCCTCCTCGGGTGAGGCGCCCTCGCCCGCGGGATCGGCCCAGGGGGAGAGCGGAAGAGCCCCCGCACGCGCGCTCCTCGCCTGGTGCTTCTTCGACTGGGCGAACTCCGGCTTTCCCACGGTCATCTCGACCTTCGTCTTCGCGGCTTATTTCGCGCAGGCCGTAGCGCCCGATCCCGTCAGCGGCCAGGCATGGTGGGGCCACGCGCTTTCGATCGCGGGGCTCGTGGTCGCGGCGGCGAGCCCCCTTCTCGGCGCGGTCGCCGACAAAGCGGGCGCGCGAAAGCCGTGGCTCGCGCTCTTCTCCGCGGCGTGCGTCCTCGCTACCGCGCTCCTCTGGTTCGTGGAGCCGGATCCGTCCGCAGCGATCTTCGCGCTCCTTCTCGTTACCCTCGCCAGCATCGCCTTCGAGCTCACGATGGTCTTCTACAACGCGATGCTGCCCGATCTCGTGCCGTCGCGACTGATCGGGCGTCTTTCGGGCTGGGGATGGGGGCTCGGCTACGCGGGCGGGCTCGTCTGCCTCGTTCTCTGCCTTCTCGTCTTCGTCCAGGCCGATCCGCCGCCCTTCGGCCTCGACAAGGCGAGCGCCGAGCCGGTACGCGCGGTCGCGATCGTCGTCGCGCTCTGGTTCGTCGTCTTCTCCCTTCCGCTCTTCCTCTTCGTGCCCGACCGGAAGGCCGCCGAGCTCGGCGTCGCCGCCGCGATGCGCGCCGGCGCGCTCGAGCTCAAGGCGACGCTCGGCCGGCTGCGCGCGCACGCGAACATCGCCCGCTTTCTCCTCGCCAGCCTCCTCTACCTCAACGGGCTCCAGACGCTCTTCGCCTTCGGCGGCATCTATGCCGCCGGCGCTTTCGGCATGACCCCGGCCGAGATCATCAAATTCGGCATCGCGCTCAACGTCACGGCGGGGCTCGGCGCCTTCCTGTTCGGGTTCGTCGACGATCTGATCGGCGCGCGCCCGACGATCTTCATCGCGCTCGCGGGCGTGATCCTTCCGGGAACGGCCATCCTGCTCGTCCGCGACGTCGGATGGTTCTGGGGGCTTTCGCTCGTCCTCGGCACGTTTCTCGGCCCCGCCCAGGCGGCCGGGCGCTCGATGATGGCGCGGCTCGCGCCCAAAGGGCTCGAGACGCAGCTTTTCGGGCTCTATGCGCTCGCCGGCAAGGCGACCAACTTCCTCGGCCCTCTCGTGCTCTCGCTCGCCACCGTCGCGACCGGCAGCCAGCGCTGGGGCATGGCGACGATCGTCGTCTTTCTCGCTGCCGGCTTCGCCGTGCTCACGACGGTTTCCGAGCCCGCTCGATCGCCGCGCGGATGAGATCCATCGCCTCGAGAGGCTCGGCCCAGCGCTTCACCGTCACCCATTTCCCTTTCTCCAGGTCCTTGTAATGGGCGAAGAAGTGCTCGATCTGCTGGAGATGGATCTCAGGCAGGTCGCGGTGCGAGGAGACCGCGCGGTAGAAGGGATGGAGGTCGTCGACCGGGACGGCGAGAATCTTCTCGTCGACGCCCTTCTCGTCCTCCATCAGGAGGGCGCCGATCGGGCGCGACCGGAGGACGCACCCCGGCACGACCGGCGTCTGCCCCACGACCATGCAGTCGACCGGGTCGCCGTCCTCGGAAAGCGTGTGCGGGATGAAGCCGTAATTGGCCGGGTAGAACATCGCCGTATGCAGGAAACGGTCGACGAACATGGCGCCCGACTGCTTGTCGATCTCGTATTTGACGGGCGCGCCGCCTTGCGGGATCTCGATGACGACGTTGATTTCGTGCGGCGGGTTGGCGCCGATGGGGATGCGCGCGAGGTCCATGAGAGAGGCTCCTGGTTCAGGGGCCGAGTTCCGCACCGCCGTGCCGCCGAGCGCAACCCCGAATTTGCGCTAGCGCATTTGTTCGTATACGAACGACCCGCTATATACGCGCCGACATGACCGATCTCGCGCTCCGGCACGGCCTCGCCTTCGAGGATCTCTACAGCCGCGAGGGGCTCGTGCGCCTCGACGCGGCCTTCATCGGCCATCTGCGCGAGACGGAGCCGGATCTCCACAACCGGCTGGTAAGCGCCCGCGCTTCCCCTGCGACGCTCGACCGGAAGGCGGAAAGCGAGCTGCTCGTCGAGCTCGCGCCCCATCTCGAGGACTTCATCGGGCGTCTCTTCGGCATCGAGGCCGAGCTCAGGGCCCTTCAGGTTCGCCATCACGAGCTCGCCCCCCTCTACAGCGTCAAGCGCCTCTTCGTGCAGCGCCGCGCCGTCAAGGGCGTGACGCCGGAAGCGGCCGAGGCGTTCGACGGCGCTGCGCTCGCCCGAGAGCTCGAGCGTCTCTTCAACGCGCCCCTCACCGAGCGCGTCTTCGCCGATCACGTGGCGCGATGGATGGAGGACGAGGCGGCCCGCGCCGCGGAGCTGGAGCTGGCGGCGAAATACGCGGCCTGGGCGACGCTCTCCGCCGAAGGGCGCGCGAAGCACCGCAAGGGGGTGCTCTTCAAGGTCCCGCACAAGATCGACCCGGAGCATCTCGTCCCCGTCGAGACCGAGCTCCGCGACGGCGTCACGATGCTGCGCCTGCCGCCCGAGCAATGGCGCGCGCGCGACGGCTTCGCGCTCACCGATCCCGGCACGGATCTCGTCGGCGCGCTCGACCAGGCGAACTACTGCATCTGGTGCCACAACCAGGGCAAGGATTCCTGCTCCAAGGGATTCAGGGAGAAGACCGGTGCGTTCAGAAAGTCGGTCTTCGGCGTGACGCTCGCCGGCTGCCCGCTCGAGGAGAAGATCTCCGAGATGAACCTCGTGAAGGCGCGCGGCAACAGCATCGGCGCGCTCGCGATCGTGGTGACGGACAACCCGATGTGCGCCGGGACCGGGCATCGGATCTGCAACGACTGCATGAAGTCCTGCATCTACCAGAAGCAGGAACCGGTCGACATTCCGCAGATCGAGACGCGCACCCTCAAGGACGTGCTGGGGCTTCCCTGGGGGTTCGAGATCTACTCGCTGCTGACGCGCTGGAATCCCCTCGACATCCGCCGGCCGCTCCCGAAGCCGGCGACCGGGTACAACGTGCTGGTGGTCGGGCTCGGCCCCGCGGGCTACACCCTCGCGCATCATCTTCTGAACGACGGCCACCGCGTCGTCGCGATCGACGGCCTCAAGATCGAGCCGCTGCCGGTTCCGATGACGCCGATCCGCGACATCGCGGAGCTCTACGAGAACCTCGACGAAAGGGTGATGGCCGGGTTCGGCGGCGTCGCCGAATACGGAATCACCGTCCGCTGGGACAAGAACTTCCTCAAGGTCATCCGCCTCCTCCTGGAGCGGCGCGCCGAGTTCCAGATGTTCGGCGGCGTCCGTTTCGGCGGCACGATGACGATCGACTCGGCCTTCGCTGCCGGCTTCGATCACATCGCGCTCTGCGCCGGCGCCGGCCGGCCGACGATCGTGCCGATGAAGAACGGGCTCGCGCCCGGCGTGCGGCAGGCGTCCGACTTCCTCATGGCGCTGCAGCTCACCGGGGCGGCCAAGACCGACTCGATCGCCAACCTTCTCGTGCGGCTGCCGATCGTCGTGATCGGCGGCGGGCTCACGGCGATCGACACCGCGACCGAGTCGCTCGCCTACTACCCGGTGCAGGTCGAGAAGTTCCTGGCGCGCTACGAGATCCTCGTCGCCGAGCGCGGCGAGGCGGCCGTTCGGGCGGAATGGAGCGAGCCCGACCGCGAAGCGGCGGACGAGTTCATCCGGCATGCGAAGGCGCTGCGCGAGGCGCGCGCGAAAGGCCGCCCGATCATCGAGCTCCTGCGCGAATGGGGCGGCGTCACGATCGCCTATCGCCGCCGCCTCATCGACTCGCCGTCCTACACCCTCAATCACGAAGAGGTCGCCAAGGCGCTCGAGGAAGGGGTCTCGTTCGCCGAGACTCTGTCGCCGGAGGCGGTCGAGATCGACGATTGGGGCTGGGCCCGGGCGCTGCGGTTCGAAGGCGGCCAAGTCTTGCCGGCACGCACGATCCTCGTCGCGGCGGGCACGCAGCCGAACACGGTCCTCGCCCGCGAAGACCCGCTCAACGTGAAGCTCGACGGCAAGCATTTCCAGGCGCTCGACGAGGAAGGCAACCCGGTCCGGCCCGACCGGGTCGCCAAGCCGGACGAGGTCTACGTCCTCATGCACCGGCATGGCGACGGCCGCGCGGTCAGCTTCTTCGGCGACCTCCACCCGTCGTTCTCCGGCAACGTCGTGAAGGCGATGGGCGGCGCCAAGCAGGGTTACCCGGTGGTGAGCCGCGTGCTCTCGAAGCGCCCGCCCGAGGGTTTGAAGATCGACCCCGCCGCCGAGCTGCGTGCGACCGTCCACGAGGTGAAGCGCCTCACGCCCACCATCGTCGAGGTCGTGGTCAAGGCGCCGATGGCGGCGCGCGCCTTCCGCCCAGGCCAGTTCTACCGGCTTCAGAACTACGAGACCTACGCCCCGCGCGTCGACGGCACGACGCTCGCCATGGAGGGGCTCGCGCTCACCGGCGCCTGGGTCGATCGCGAGGCGGGGCTTCTTGGCACGATCGTCCTCGAGATGGGCGGCTCGTCCGATGTTTGCGCTCTTCTGAAGCCGGGCGAGCCCGTCATCCTCATGGGCCCGACGGGGACGCCGACCGAGACGCCGGCGGGCGAGACCGTCCTCCTTATCGGCGGCGGCCTCGGCAACGCCGTCCTCTTCTCGATCGGCGCCGCCCTGCGGGCGCAGGGGTCGAGAGTGCTCTACTTCGCCGGCTACAAGCAGATGATCGACCGCTACAAGGTCGAGGAGATCGAGCGCGCCGCGGACATCGTCGTCTGGTGCTCGGACGAAGCGCCCGGCTTCGAGCCCGGCCGTCCGCAGGACAAGGCGTTCGTCGGAAACATCGTCGAGGCCCTCGAGGCCTATGCGGCCGGCCGGCTCGGCCCGACCGACATCCCGCTCGGCCAGGTCGACCGCATCATCGCCATCGGCTCGGATGGAATGATGGCGGCCGTAGCGCACGCACGGAAGGAAAAGCTCGCCGAGCATCTGAAGCCCGGACACCGCGCGATCGCATCGATCAACTCTCCGATGCAGTGCATGATGAAGGAGATCTGCGCGCAGTGCCTCCAGGTCCACAGGGATCCGGTGACCGGCGCCGAGACGGTGGTGTTCTCCTGCTTCAACCAGGACCAGAACCTCGACACGGTCGACTTCCGCAACCTGCGCGAACGGCTCGCCCAGAACGGCGTGCAGGAGAAGCTGACCCGGCTCTGGATCGACCGCTGCCTGAAGAAGCTGGGGGCGCGGGAAAAGGCCGCGTAGACGGGCGGCTCCGGCATTCTTTCGCCGCCTGTCGGTGACCGCGCTCACAGACAGGACCGACGCGCCGCCCTAAGCCGTCGGCCCTGGGAGGCGAGGAGGTGCCATGGAGGTCTACGGTCAGCCCACAGGCTCGAACGGCTACGACATCATCGACAGCCCGATCTTTCTCTATTGGATGCCGGCGGTGAAGTTCGAGCGTGGCGCGGTGAAGCATCCCTGGCCGAGCGGCTACAAGGTGCATGTCTCACCGGCGCCCGACGACGCCGAGCGCGTCGCGCGCGCGCTCCTGCCCAAGCTCCAGGCGAAGAAGCTCGACCACAAGGTCGTCTATCCGCTCGATGCCTATCGCCGGATGAACGAGACCGAGCAGCGCGGCAAGTTCATCACCGTCTATCCCGGGCCGGTGCTGCACGCCTTCACCGACCTCATCAACGCGATCGACCCTCTCCTCGCCGAGATGAAGGCGAAGCCGGGCCCCCTGCCGCTCGATCGCCAGAGCGGCTACGCGAGGGCCGAGCGGCGGACCGGCGTCAGCGGGCTCGTCAGCTACGTCACGACGCACAGCTACCGGAAATAGCGGCGCTCCAATCCGCGCGGGCCGCAGAAGATCATCGGTTGAGGAGCCAGAGGATCAGCGACAGGACCACGCTCACGAGGAGCGACGTCGCGATCGGGAAATAGAGACGGAAGTTCTCGCGCTCGATCACGATGTCCCCGGGCAGCCGGCCGAGGCCGAGCTTGCCGATGAGCGGCCAGAGAAGGCCGAGCGCGATGAGCACCACGCCGAAGATGATGAGCCAGCGCTGCATCCCTCGCCCGGACCTCACGCGATGAAGTTGACGACGCCGCCGTCCACCCGCAGCGCGGCACCGGTCGTCGCCGAAGCGAGCGGGCTCGCCAGGTAGACGGCGAGGTTCGCGACCTCCTCCGGCGCGGCGAAACGACGGATGAGCGAGGTCGGCCGCGCCCGGCGGAAGAACTCGGCCTCGACCTCGTCGATCCCGATCCCTTGCGACTGCGCCAGATCGCCGAGGAAGGCCTCGACCCCCTCGGTCCGGGTCGGCCCCGGCAGGATCGCGTTGACCGTGACGCCGCTGCCGGCGAGCTCGATCGCGAGGCCGCGCGCAATCGCCAGCTGCGCCGTCTTCGTCATGCCGTAATGGATCATCTCGCGGGGTATGTTGAGCGCGGATTCGCTCGAGACGAAGAGGATGCGGCCCCAGCCGCGCTGACGCATCTGCGGCGCGTAGCGCCGCGCCAGCCGGACTCCGCTGAGGACGTTCACTTCGAAGAAGCGTCGCCAATCCTCGTCGGGGATCTCGAAAAACGGCTTCGGCTCGAAGATGCCGAGATTGTTGACGAGGATGTCGAGCTCGGGAACGCGGGCGAAGATCGCGTCCGCTCCGGCTTCGCTCGCGGCGTCGGCCGCAATGCCGCCGGCGGCGAGCCCGGCCTCGCCGAGCCGGAGAAGGGCACGGTCGACGCTCTCCTGACTGCGGCCGTTGATCATGACGGCCGCGCCCTCCGCCGCGAGGCCCTTCGCGATCGCGTAGCCGATTCCGGCGGTCGATCCGGTTACGAGCGCGCGCCGCCCACGCAAGTCGAGATCCATGTCGGCCTCCAAGCGAGCCTACGGATCATAACAGAGTCGGGAAAGAGCTCTCCCGCATCTGCGAACGCAGGCGGGCGCAGCGCGTTCGCCGCTCGGAGCCGGCGTGCGACCCCGCGGCTCCGCGATCCTGTGCCGCCGGGCCCATCCTTTCGGGTGACTCGCGATGCTCCCGCCTCGCCTGACAGCTTTCGCCGCCGCGCTCTTCCTTGCCCTCTGCGGGACGACCGCCGCCGCCGAGCGTCATCCGTTCCTCGCGGCCCCGGTCTGGGTCTACAACAACTGGTCGGTCTACGACGAGCTCTCGGACAACGTCCGTCTCACTGAAGCGCTGGCCCTGGAGCAGCTCTTCGAGATCGAGCGCCTTCAGCGCGACGGCGTCCGGATCGACTACTACCTCATGGACGCGTTCTGGTTCGCCCCTGACGGCGGCTATCGCGAATGGCGCGCCGAGGACTGGCCGGAGGGGCCGCGCCGCTGGTTTGCCGAGCTCGCCCGGCTCGGCATCAAGCCCGGGCTCTGGTTCGGCGCCAACACGCTCGTCGGCATCGAGCCGGCTCCGGCGTGGCGCAGCTCGCTCAGCACGAGCGGGCATTTCCTGGCCTTCTACGGCGGGGGCTTCCTGCGCGATTTCGTCGAGGTGCTGCAGCACTGGTACGACCGCGGCGTTCGGCTGTTCAAGATCGACTTCGTCGAGCTCGGCGCCCCGCTCGCCGGCGACGAGGACCATATGGAACCGGCGGAGATCCGCGCCCGCAACAAGGCGGCCCTCCACGGCGCTCTCGCCGAGTTCCGCCGCCGCAACCCGGACGCCGTCTTGGTCGCCTTCAACGGCTTCGGGGGCGATCTCGGCTCGACGGCTGGGCCCTTCCCGTTCGAGGATCCGATCGACCTCGACTGGCTCGACGTCTTCGATGCGCTCTTCCCCGGCGATCCTCGCCCCGCGGACGTCCCGCAAATGGATTTCTGGCGCGCCGTCGACATCTACACCGATCACATGGTGCGCCGCTTCAACGACAGCGGCGTGCCGCTCGAGCGGATCGATTCGACCGGCTTCATGATCGGCGACACCGGCACCAATTTCGGCCGCCGCACCAGCGCCTGGCGCGGCATGCTTCTCCTTCTTGCCGCGCGAGGCGGCTGGATCAACACGATCTACGGCAACCTCGACTTTCTCGACGACGACGATGCGCGCTTCCTCGCTCGGGTGCAGCGCATCTACACGCCGCTTCAGGCGGCGAGGACGACCCGCATTTTCGGCGGGATTCCGGGCGAGTCCGAGCCTTACGGCTTCGTCTCCTTCGACCGCGAAGGCGCGCTCTACACCGTCGTCAATCCGGCGCAGGGCGTGGCGACGCTGCCGCTGCCCGCCGTCGGCGGCGTCGCGCCCAACGGCGCTGCGCGCGTCCTCTTTCGCGACGCCGGCTTCATGCCGGTGCTCGACGGCGACGAGATCCGCCTCGGCCCCGGGCAACTCGCGCTCGTCGGCACCGGCCGATACGCGGACGCTTCCTACGACCTCGGCATCGAAACCGACATCGTCATCCCGCGCGAGATCGAGCCCGTCGGGGTGGCCTTCGGCGGACGAGGCGAGGCGTCGAACGTCATCGAGACGAGCGTCGAGGTGCCGGAGTCCGGCGATCTGCGGATCGTTCTCCAGCAGCGCAATCTCGACGGCGCGATCGTGCGGAGCTTCTCCCGCCGCAACATGGGCGAGTTCTTCGTCATCGACGCCGAGCAGGAGGGCGTCCGGCTGCCGGTCGAGATCCGCTACGACAAGCGGATCTGGAGCGGCCTTTCCTGGGCGGTCGGCGAGATCCGGCGTTCTGCGCTGCAGCCCGGAAAGACCATCCGGCTGCACCTTTCGTCGGCCGAAACGCGGGATCCCGTCGTCCTCGAGGCGCGGATCTATCGCGTCGAGTACTGACGCGACGGCCGCCTTAAGCGTCGTCCTGCTTCCTGGGCGACTTCGCCCGGGCGGCCGGATCGCGCGCCGCTCCCTTCGGCTTGTCGCCCATATGGGAAAGCTTCTGATCGGCTGCGGAGCGCTCGAACTGCTTCTTGTCCTCGAGAACGCCCTTGCCGCCTTCTTGCTGCTTGCGAGCCATCGCGTCCCTCCTCAAGAGAAACCGTCTCGAAGCAAACGCATCCAAACGGCGCCCGTGTCCCGCCTCGCCGGGAGCGGCACGAGACCCTCCCCGATGTGTCCGGGGCGTTGGCTCGGGCACGAGCTCGCCGGATCAGATCTCGACGAGCGCGTACTGGCGCCCGCCTTCCTTCGGCACCGTCTGGGCGACGTTGTAGACCGGTGTTCCCTTGGGCGTGGCGCCGCGGAAGCTTCCATGGTGGGCGTGACCGTGAAAGACCGCGCTCACCGGGAAGCGGTCGATGACCTCGGCGAGGCGGGAGGAACCGAGGAACGGCACGATCTCGCACGGCTCGCCGGCGGTCGTCGCGGCGATGGGCGCGTAGTGGAGGACGACGACGACGCGCTCGCATTCATGGATCGCGGCCAGCGCCCTTTCGAGCATCGTCGCCTCGCTTTGCGCTGCCGCGACGAAGGCCTTGATCTCCGGCTCGCCGAAGGGGCTGAGCATGTGAGCATCGAAGCCGCCGCCGAAGCCCTTCACGCCGGCGAAGCCGACGCCCTCGACGATCCGCACTTCTTCGCCGAGGAGGGTGAGGCGTGCACGCTCGAGGATGCGCGCCACGTCGGCGACGCTGCCGCACTCCCAATCGTGATTGCCGAGCACGGCGACCGCCGGAATCCGCAGCGACTGGAGCTGGCCGGCAAGCGCCTCCGCCTCCCTGATGCTGCCGACATTGGTCAGGTCGCCGCAAAGGCAGAGCACGTCGGCGACCTCGGAGACCTCGGCGAAGATCTCGCGGTAGCTGGGGCCGCCCTCTCCCGTCACGTGCAGGTCGCCGATCGCCGCGACCCGCAGGCTGCGCCGTTCACTCACGCTTCCACTCGCCTTCTCCGACATAGCCCCATTCGAGATTGTCCACGCAGTAGTCGAACGGCGAGAGGAGACGGCCGCGACAGACCGGCGTCTGCGGAATCGGAAGGCTCGCCTGCTGGCGAAGCCGCTCCGCCAGCTCCTCGAGGAGCCAGAGCGGGACGCGGCCGCGTTCGGAGGGGTATATGAAGCGGAAATTGAGGAGGTGCGCGAAGAGCAGCTCCCAATACTGGTCCATGTAGTCGAGGAGTCGCTTCCAGTCGATCTGGTCGCTCTGCCTCAGGATAACGTGGGCGATGTCCGAGCCGTCGTATTTGTGCCGGTCCTGGATGAAGGCCTTGGACCACACGAGCTCGGTCGGCGAGAGGATGCGGACCTCGCTGCCGTAGACCTCTGCGGTGCGCGCGTCCGCGAACCAGGCATCGTTGACGGGCGCAACGGCGGTCGAGGAATTGAAGATGATGTCGAAGAACTGTTCGCCGAGCGCGACCTTCGCGATCCAGCGCTCGTCCTCGATCTCCGTCTCGTAGCCGCGATCCCGGAAATAGGCGAGGATCTTCGGAAAATCGCCGGCGCGGCAGAAGACGTCGAGATCCTTCGTCGGGCGATGGATGCCGGTATAGGCGTTGACGGCGTAGGTCCCGGCGAGGAGGAAGGGGATCCCCGACTCGGTAAGAAGCCTCAAGGCCTCGCGGTAGAACGCTTCGGCCTCGGGCGGCACCTCGGGCATTTCGCGGGTCGGGCTCAGCGTCGCGTCCAACGGCATCTCCTGAGCCTCAACGACCCGGATATGCGACTTGGTTCCCTGGACGGCCGGGCCGACCCGCCGCTCCCGCCGTGCCCGACGCGCGGCGGATGAAGAAGCTTACTCGGCCGCCTCGACCTGCTCGAAATCGGGCACCATTCCGAGGGCGCGCTTGTAGATCTCGAGCAGCGTCTCCTGCTCGTCGAGGTCGTCCTTGTCCATGCGGCGGATCTTGATGATCTGGCGCATGATCTTGGTGTCGAAGCCGGTCCCCTTGGCCTCGGCGTAGACTTCCTTGATGTCTTCCTGCAACGCGCGCTTCTCTTCCTCGAGGCGCTCGATGCGCTCGATGAAGGCCCTGAGCCTGTCGCCTGCGATGCCGCCGACGTCGGGCATGTTCACCACCCCTAAAGCTTCTTGGATTGAGACGAGGACCCTATCGGAGCTTGAGGCGGAGTCAAGCGAGGGCTGCGAAAGCGGCGTTTGACTTCGCCCGACGCGGCCTGGAGTCTCGCGTCGCATGCCGCACTGGCTGAAGGCCGCGCTGCCCGGGACCGCCGCGATGCTGGTCGGAATCGGGCTCTGTCGATTCGGCTACACGCCGCTCATCCCTTTCCTCATCGGCGAGGGTCTCGCGCACGAGGCCGAAGCCGCCGTGCTCGGCGCCGCCAATGTCGCCGGCTACCTCGCGGGCGCGCTCGCAGGAGCATCGATCGGCCGGCGCTTCGGCGCCGAGCGCGCGATTCGAACGATGCTCGCCGCGAGCGTCGTGGGACTCGTGCTCTCCGCCGCCCCGCTCGGCTTCTGGTGGCTGCTTCCGTGGCGCCTTCTCGTCGGCGTCACCGGCGCCGTCCTCATGGTGCTTTGCCCGAGCCTCATCATCTCCCGCACGCCCGCGTCCGAGCGCGGCCGCACCGGCGGGGCCATCTACACCGGCGTCGGACTCGGCGCGGCGATCTCGGGCGTTCTCGTGGCGCCGCTCGCGAGCGTTTCCGCCGCGCTCGCGTGGCTGGGTCTCGCCGCGGTCGCGCTCGCGGCCACCGTCGTCGGCTGGCGCGGCTGGAACGGCGGCGCTGCGCTGCCGCGCACGCCTCGCCCCGAGAAGCGGCCGCTGTCGCGCAGCGTCGTTCTCCTCTATCTCGCCTATGCGTGCGACGGGGCGGGGTTCGTGCCGCACACGATCTTCTGGGTCGATTTCGTCGCCCGGGAGCTCGGCCTCGGAGCCGCGTTCGGCGCGCTCAACTGGGTCGCGTTCAGCATCGGCGCCGTACCCGGGCCGATGGTGGTCGGGTTCCTCGGCGACCGTATCGGGCTCAAACGCGCCGTCGTCGCCGCCTACCTCTTGAAGGGAGCCGCCATCGGGATCCCGGTCGCGACCTCGGCGCCGGCCGCGCTTCTCGTCTCCATCGTCGTCGTGGGCGCGCTCTCGCCGGGCATCGCCTCGCTCGTTTCGGCCCGACTTGCCGAAATGGTCGCTCCCGGCGAGCACGCCGCGCGCTGGGGCCGCGCGACCCTCATCTTCTCGATCGCGCAGGCCGGCGGCGCGGCAGTGATGTCGGCGGCGTTCGCCGCGCTCGGCAGCTACCTTCCGCTCTATGTCGCGGGCGCGCTTCTCCTCGCCTGCGGGGCGATCCTCGCCATGGCGGCCGCGCTCTCCCATCGGCCGGCCGCCGCCGGCCGCAGGCTTCCCGCCCGCTAGCCGAATCTTAACGCGGGTGGCCTACCCCTTCGCCCGCAAGCATTTTCTTCGAGGCGCGGCGCTCGCCGCCGCCCTCCTCTCTTTCGGGCCAACCCGGGGCGCGCTATATATCGCCGCGCCATGAGCGTACGCCCCTACCGAGACATTCACCGCCGCAAGAGCCGGCAGATCCATGTCGGCCGAGTCGCGGTCGGCGGCGATGCGCCCATCACCGTCCAGACGATGACGAACACGCGGACGCCGGACGTCAAGGCGACGGTCGAGCAGATTCAGGCGGCCGAGCGCGCCGGCGCCGACATCGTGCGCGTATCCTGCCCGAACGAGGAATCCTCGGCCGCGCTGAAGGAGATCGTCCGCCAGGTGAACGTCCCGATCGTCGCGGACATCCACTTCCACTACAAGCGGGCGATCGAGGCGGCGAAGAACGGCGCCGCATGCCTGCGCATCAACCCGGGGAACATCGGCTCCGCCGAGCGGGTGAAGGAGGTCGTGAAGGCGGCGAAGGATCACGGCTGCTCGATGCGCATCGGCGTCAACGCCGGCAGCCTCGAGAAGCACCTTCTCGAGAAATACGGCGAGCCTTGCCCCGAGGCGATGGTCGAGAGCGCTCTCGAGCATGCCAAGATCCTCGAGGACAACGACTTCCGGGAGTTCAAGATCTCCTGCAAGGCCTCGGACGTGTTCCTCGCCGTCGCCGCCTATCAGCAGCTCGCCGAGGCGTGCGAGTATCCGCTCCATCTCGGCATCACCGAGGCGGGCGCCCTCCGGATGGGGACGGTCAAGTCGTCGATCGGCATGGGAGCGCTGCTCTGGGCCGGGATCGGCGACACGATTCGCGTCTCGCTCTCGGCCGATCCGGTCGAGGAGGTCAAGGTCGGCTACGACATGCTGAAGGCGCTGGGCTTGCGCCGGCGCGGGGTGACCGTCATCGCGTGCCCCTCCTGCGCGCGCCAGAACTTCCCGGTCATCAAGACGGTCGAGATCCTCGAGGAGCGCCTTGCGCACATCACGACGCCGATGACCGTCTCGGTGATCGGATGCGTCGTCAACGGCCCGGGCGAGGCGCGCGAAACCGACATCGGCCTCGCCGGAGGCGGCAACAACACGCACCAGATCTACATCGCCGGGCTGCCGCATCACCGCCTCAAGGACCAGGACATCGTCGAGCATCTGGTCGAGCTGGTCGAGAAGAAGGCGGCCGAGATCGAGGCCGCCAAGGCGCAGGCGGCGGCCGCAGAGTAACCGATGGCTCAGCTTCAGCCGGCACGCGGCACGCAGGACCTGCTGCCGGCACAGATGCGCCGTCATCGCCGCATCATCGACACCGCACGCGAGATCGCCGCGCGCTACGGCTTCGCCGAGATGTCGACGCCGATCTTCGAGTTCACCGAGGTCTTCGCACGGCCGATCGGCGAGGCGACCGACATCGTCGCCAAGGAGATGTACACCTTCGTCGATCGCGGCGGCGACGAGATCACGCTCCGCCCGGAGGCCACGGCCGGGATCGTGCGCGCCGTCATCTCGAACGGGCTCGCGCAACACGCGCCGCTGAAGTTCTTCTATACGGGGCCGATGTTCCGCTACGAGCGGCCGCAGAAGGGACGCTTCCGGCAGTTCCATCAGATCGACGTCGAGCTCATGGGCGTGGCAACGCCGCAGGCCGACATCGAGGTGATCGCCTGCGGGCGTCAGATCCTCGACGCGCTCGGCATCGGGGGGCGCGTCGTGCTCGAGCTGAACACGCTCGGCGACAGCGAGAGCCGGGCCGCCTATCGCGACGCGCTCGTCGCGTTCTACAAGCGGCATCTCGACGAATTGTCCGAGGACAGCCGGCGCCGGCTCGAGCGAAATCCGCTGCGCATCCTCGATTCGAAGGACGAGGGCGACAAGCGCATCAACGCCGAGGCGCCGAGCAACGCCGATTACCTGACGCCGGCATCGCGCGAGTTCTTCGACGGGGTCCGGCGGGGCCTCGACGCGCTCGGCATCGCGTACGAGGTCAACCCGCGGCTCGTTCGCGGCCTCGACTATTACGTCCACACGACGTTCGAGTTCATCACCACCGAACTCGGCGCGCAGGGCACGGTTCTGGGCGGAGGGCGCTACGACGGGCTCTCCGAGATCATGGGCGGCCCGCCGCTTCCTGCGGTCGGCTGGGCCGCCGGGATCGAGCGGCTGGCGATGCTGATCGACGAGCCCCCCGAGGGGCGCCGCCCGGTCGCCGTCGTCCCGGCGGGCGATGACGCCGCGCTCCCGGCACTGAAGCTCGCCGAGGAGCTGCGCCGGGCAGGGTTCGTGGTCGAGCTCGGATACTCGGGGAACATGAGAAAGCGCCTTCAGCGCGCCAACAAGGCGAATGCCCGCGTCGCGGTGATCCTCGGCGAGACGGAGCTCGCGCGGGGCGCCGCCGTGCTGCGCGATCTCGACAAGGGCGAACAAGAGGAAGTGCCGCTGGCCGAACTCGCCGATCGGCTCGGCACGTTCTACTGACATGTCGGGCGCCGTGCCGCTCGAGGCGAAGCTGGACCAGATCGTGCGTCGGCATGCCGAGCTACGCGACCTGCTCGCGTCCGGCAACACCGCCGACTACGTGAAGCTCTCGAAGGAGTTCGCCGAGCTCAGCCCCATCGCCGAAGCGGCCCAGAAGCTGCGCGACGCGCGACGCCAGATGGCGGATTTGGCGCCGCTCATGGCCGATTCCTCGGACAAGGAGATGCGCGACCTCGCCGAGCAGGAGTTCCTCGCCCTGAAGGAGCGCATCCCGGAGCTCGAGAACGAGGTGAAGCTTCTCCTCCTTCCCAAGGACGAGGCCGACGCCAAGAACGCGATCATCGAGGTGCGCGCCGGCACCGGCGGCGACGAGGCGGCGCTCTTCGCCGCGGAGCTCTTCCGCATGTATCAGCGCTATGCCGCGCTCCGCGGCTGGCGCTGGGAGCCGCTCGACGTCTCCGAGACCGAGCTCGGCGGCATCAAGGAGGCGAGCGCGACCATCTCCGGCCGCAACGTCTTCGAGCGGCTCAAGTTCGAATCGGGCGTCCACCGCGTCCAGCGGGTACCGGAGACCGAGGGATCGGGTCGGATCCATACTTCCGCTGCGACGGTCGCCGTTCTGCCCGAGGCGGAGGAGGTCGACGTCCACATCGACGAGAAGGATCTGCGCATCGACGTCTTCCGCTCGAGCGGCCCCGGCGGGCAGTCGGTCAACACGACGGACAGCGCGGTCCGCATCACCCACATTCCCACCGGGATCGTCGTCAGTCAGCAGGACGAGAAGTCGCAGCACAAGAACAAGGCGAAGGCCATGAAGGTGCTGCGCTCCCGCCTCTACGAGGCGGAACGCCAGCGGCGGGACGCCGAACGCGCGGCCTCGCGCAAGAGCCAGGTCGGCTCGGGCGATCGGTCGGAACGGATCCGCACCTACAACTTCCCGCAGGGCCGCGTCACCGACCATCGCATCAATCTCACGCTCTACAAGATCGACAAGGTGCTCTCCGGCGAGGCGCTCGACGAGATCATCGACGCGTTGCTCGCCGAAGACCGCGCCGCGAAGCTCGCCGAGGTCGCATGACGCTGGGCGAGGTGGTCGCAAGCGCGACCGCCGTGCTCGGCGACCGGCGCGAGGCCCGGCTCGTGGTCGCGGCCGCGCTCGGGCTCGATCCGGCGGCCCTCCTCGGCTGGCCCGAGCGCCCCGTCGGGCCTGCGGAACAGGCGCGGGCCGAGGAATTCGTCCGGCGCCGCGCCGCCGGCGAGCCGCTGTCGCGGCTGCGTGGATGGCGCGAGTTCTGGAGCCTCGCTTTTCGGCTCTCCGACGAGACGCTCGACCCGCGGCCCGAGAGCGAAACCGTCGTCGCCACGGCGCTCGATGCGGTCGGCGATCGCGCCGCGCCTTTGCGGATCCTCGATTTCGGAACCGGAACCGGCTGCCTTCTCCTCGCGCTTCTTTCCGAGCTGCCGAATGCCTGGGGCGTCGGCGTCGATCGGGCATTCGGGGCTGCGGCGACGGCGCGCGCCAACGCTGCGGCGCTCGGCCTCGCCGACCGCGCCGCCTTCCTCGTCGGCGACTGGGGCGCGGCTCTCGGATCGCGCTTCGATCTCGTCGTCTCCAATCCCCCGTACATACCGAGCGGCGAGATCCCCTCTCTTCCCCCCGAGGTGCGCCGCGACCCTCGCCGCGCGCTCGACGGCGGCCCAGACGGGCTCGATGCCTATCGCGCGCTCGCGCCGGAGCTCGCCCGGCTTCTCGACGGGACCGGGGTTCTCGAGCTCGGCGCCGGGCAGGCGCCGGCGGTGGCGGGAATAATGGCCGCGGCGGGGCTTGACATCGTCGGCGTCCGCCACGATTTGGCCGGTATCGAGCGCTGCCTCATCGTCAGGCAAGGCCGAAAATAACTGTTGGAAACCGCTACGGTCCCGTCTAGGGTGCGATCTGGAGCCCAGGCTCCCTCGAGCGCCCGCGGGGCGCCGACATCGCTTTATTCCAAAAGCTCGATCCGAGACGCGGCGCAGCGATGTCAGGTGGCGTTCCGCACCGATCATCGGGAACGCATGTCCTATACCGATTTCAAAGGGAACATGAGACCGCAGAACAAACGTTCACGCCGCGGCGGCGGTGGCGGGGGCATGCCGCAGCACGGCGGCCCAAATCGGCCGCGCGGCCCGCATCGTCAGCAAACCTATGATTCGAGCGGCCCGGGCGTGAAGATCCGGGGAAACGCCTACCAGGTGTTCGAGCGCTATCTTGCGCTGGCGCGCGAGGCCGCATCGTCGGGCGACCGGATCACGGCGGAGAATCTCTACCAGCACGCCGAGCACTATTTCCGGATCATGAACGCGAACGGCGAGCAGCACCCGCAGCACCGTTCGATGATGACGCCGGCCGACAACGAGCAGGCGCCGAGCGACGGCGCCGCGGCCCAGCAGGGCGAGAACGTCCCGATCGAGGTGCGCCAGGACCAGCCGCAGCCGCCGGTCGAGCTTCCGCCTGAGCCACCCGTCGAACAAGCTTAACGCCGTATAGCATCGGCTTTCCGCGGCGCCGGAACATGGCGCCGCACCTCCTTGTGTGGTTCCGGCACCACACCATATTCGAGACCGGAAGGCGCACGCCTCGCCTCCTAGAGGGACGTGTGCGCCGGTCTAAGGAGGATCTCGCATGGATTTCGACAAATACACCGACCGGGCGAAGGGATTCGTTCAGTCGGCACAATTGCTCGCGTTGCGAAGCGGTCATCAGCGGCTGCAGCCCGAGCATCTCCTCAAAGTACTCCTCGAAGACAAGGAAGGTCTCTGCGCCAACCTGATCGGCGCGGCCGGCGGCGACGCCAAGGCGGCGCTGAGGGCGGTCGAGACGGAGCTCGCGCGCGTGCCGCGCGTCGAGGGCTCGGGCGCCGGCCAGGTCTATCTCGCGCCGGAGACCGCGCGCGTCTTCGAGCAGGCCGAGAAGATCGCCGAGAAGGCCGGGGACAGCTTCGTCACGGTCGAGCGGCTCCTTCTCGCGATCGCGCTCGCCAAAGAGACGGGGGCGGCGAAAGCGCTCGAGCAGTCCGGGCTCACCCCGCAGAACCTCAACGCCGCGATCGAGAAGGTGCGCAAGGGGCGCACCGCCGACACCGCATCGGCCGAAGAGGGCTACGATGCGCTCAAGAAATACGCGCGCGATCTGACCGAGGCGGCACGCGCAGGCAAGCTCGATCCGGTGATCGGCCGCGACGAGGAAATCCGGCGCACCATCCAGGTTCTCTCGCGCCGCACCAAGAACAACCCGGTTCTCATCGGCGAGCCGGGCGTCGGCAAGACGGCGATCGTCGAAGGGCTCGCGCTTCGCATCGTCCGCGGCGACGTTCCGGAAGGGCTCAAGGACAAGCGCCTGCTCGCGCTCGACCTCGGCGCGCTCGTTGCCGGAGCCAAGTTCCGCGGCGAGTTCGAGGAGCGCCTGAAGGCGGTGCTCGCCGAGATCACCGCCGCGGAAGGCGACGTCATCCTCTTCATCGACGAGCTTCACACGCTCGTGGGCGCCGGCAAGGCGGAGGGCGCAATGGATGCCTCCAACATGCTGAAGCCCGCCCTCGCCCGCGGCGAGCTTCACTGCGTCGGCGCGACGACTCTCGACGAGTATCGCAAGCACATCGAAAAGGACGCGGCGCTGGCGCGACGCTTCCAGCCCGTCTTCGTTTCCGAGCCCACGGTCGAGGACACGATCTCGATCCTGCGCGGCATCAAGGAGAAGTACGAGGTCCACCACGGCGTCCGCATCACCGACGGCGCGATCGTGGCCGCGGCGACGCTCTCGAACCGCTACATCTCCGACCGCTTCCTTCCCGACAAGGCGATCGACCTCATGGACGAGGCCGCCGCGCGGCTGCGCATGGAGGTGGATTCGAAGCCCGAGGAGATCGACGAGCTCGACCGGCGCATCATCCAGCTCAAGATCGAGCGCGAGGCGCTGAAGAAGGAGACCGATCCCGCCTCGAAGGAGCGGCTCGAGAAGCTCGTGAAGGAGCTCGAAGAGCTCGAGAAGCAGTCTGCCGAGCTCACGGCGCAATGGCAGGCCGAGAAGGAGAAGCTCGCCTCGGCGCAGAAGATCAAGGAACAGCTGGACCAGGCGCGATTCGCGCTCGGCGAGGCGCAGCGCAAGGGCGACTGGGCGAAGGCCGGCGAGCTCACCTACGGCATCATCCCGGAGCTCGAGAAGAAGCTGAAGGCAGCCGAGGAGTCGGAAGGAAGGCAGATGGTCGAAGAGGCCGTCACCGACCAGCACATCGCCGCCGTCGTCTCGCGCTGGACCGGGATTCCGGTCGACAAGATGCTCGAAGGCGAGCGCGCCAAGCTGCTCCACATGGAGCAGAATCTCCGCGCGCGCGTCGTCGGGCAGGAAGAGGCCGTGGTGGCGGTCTCGAACGCGATCCGTCGCGCCCGCGCCGGGCTCCAGGATCCGAACCGGCCGATCGGCTCGTTCCTCTTCCTCGGGCCGACCGGCGTCGGCAAGACCGAGCTGACCAAGGCGCTGGCCGAGTTCCTGTTCGACAACGAGGGCGCCATGGTGCGCATCGACATGTCGGAGTACATGGAGAAGCACTCGGTCGCGCGGCTGATCGGCGCGCCGCCCGGGTATGTCGGCTACGAGGAGGGCGGCAGCCTCACCGAGGCGGTGCGGCGGAGGCCCTATCAGGTCGTGCTCTTCGACGAGGTCGAGAAGGCGCATCCGGACGTGTTCAACGTGCTCCTCCAGGTGCTCGACGACGGACGGCTCACCGACGGCCAGGGCCGCACGGTCGACTTCCGGAACACGCTCATCGTCCTCACGTCCAACCTCGGCTCGGAGTTCCTCGCGAGCCTGCCAGAGGGCGCGGAGGTCGAGGCGGTGCGGGGACAGGTCATGGAGGTGGTGCGTGCCAGCTTCCGCCCCGAGTTCCTGAACCGGCTCGACGAGATCCTGATCTTCCGGCGCCTGTCGCGGCAGGACATGACGGGCATCGTCGAAATCCAGCTCCGGCGCCTGCAAGCGCTCCTCGCCGACCGCAAGATCACGCTCGACGTCGACGCGTCCGCGAAGACCTGGCTCGCCGAAACCGGGTACGATCCGGTCTACGGCGCCCGGCCCTTGAAGCGCGTGATCCAGAGGGAGCTGCAGAACCCGCTCGCCGAGAAGCTCCTTGCGGGCGAGATCCAGGACGGCGAGACGGTGCGCGTCGCAGCCGGCGAGGGCGGGCTCGTGATCGGGTCCGCGCACGCCAAGAAAGCGGCGTGACCGCGAAAGGTCCCCTCCCCCCGCTCGCGGGGGGAGGCCGGGCCGGCGGCAACACGCCGCCGAGCAGCGACTTTTCGCACCTTCGCCGGCTCGGCTCGGAGGCGCGGCGATGATCCGCGCGCTCTCGCTCGCGGTCGGCGAATTCTTCGAGCCGGAGCTCCGGCGCGTCGTGCTCATCGCGGTCGGGCTTACGGCCGCGCTCTTCGCCGCGCTCTGGGGCACGGTGGCGTGGCTCCTCCTCGAGACGCAGTTCTTCGAGTGGTGGTGGCTCGACGAGGCGCTCGCGCTCCTCGGCGGCGTCGCCGCGCTGGTGCTTTCCTGGCTTCTGTTCCCGGCCGTTGCGATGCTCTTCGTCGGCTTGTTCCTCGACGGGGTCGTCGAGGCGATCGAGCGGCGCCACTATCCTCATCTGCCCCCGGCGCGCGGCGTCGGGATGACGACCGCCATCGGCGCCGCGGTGCGCCTCGGGCTGATCGCGCTCGCGCTGAACCTGCTTCTTCTTCCCGCCTATTTCCTTCTTCCGGGGGTCAACCTCCTTCTTTTCTGGGGCGTGAACGGCTATCTCCTCGGCCGCGAGTATTTCGAACTCGTCGCGCTGCGGCGGCTCGGGACGAAGGCGGCGCGCATATTGCGGCGGGAGCGGGCAGCCGGCGTTTTCCTTGCCGGCGTGGTGATCGCCGTGCTGCTGACCGTCCCCATTCTCAATCTCGCCGCCCCCGTCCTCGGCGCCGCCTTCATGCTTCACCTGTTCGAAAGGTGGCGCACGGAGTCACCGCATTAACCAATCTGTAAGGATGATCGCCTTAGATGAACTTCGGTGCTTGCGGCCCGCGCGAGCATTTCAGGCAACTTCTACTTGGCAGGTGACCGCCGATGTTCCGTCGTAAGCCCGACGTCGAATCCCAGAAGTCCCGCGATGAGGCCGCCGACGACCTCGCGCTCGCGCTGAAGCCGGCGCGTCCCTCGATGCCAGGCTCGGCTCCGGCAAGGCCGACCGCGATCCCGCCAGGCGCAGCGAAAGCGTCGGAAGCCAGCCGGGTCGCCGAGATGCCGCGACGCTTCGATCAGCAGGCGCCGGCCCCGGCGCCGCGGAAGACCGAGACCGAGCTCCGCACCCTCATCGTCGGGCGCGAGATCGCCCTTTCCGGCGAGATCACCTCGTGCGACCGGCTCGTCGTCGAGGGCTCCGTCGAAGCGAACCTCGCCAATTGCCGCGACATCGACATCGCCGAGAGCGGCCTCTTCAAGGGTTCCGCCTCGATCGACGAGGCGGAGATCCGGGGTCGCTTCGAGGGCGTCCTCACCGTGAAGAAGCGCCTTCTCATCCGCTCGACCGGCAAGGTCGTCGGCAAGATCCGCTACGGTCAGATCGAGGTCGAGCGCGGCGGGCAGATCTCCGGCGAGATCTCCTCTGCCCCGGCCGAGGAGGACGAGGCGGCGGAGCCGCGACCGGGGCTCAAGGCCGTCGGCGAGGCGTAAGCGACGATTTCCAGCGAGGGCGGGCGCCCGCCTGCCCTCGAGCAAGACGGCATCGCCGGACGCCGACGGCGTCCGGGGCGAGCGGGAAAGGCGCAGGCGCGCTGAACGGCGCGTCTGCGCCTTCGTCGTTTGGAGCGAAGGGAACCCCTGCTGCCGAGCCGGAAGGCCTCCGGGGGGTTCCTCAGAGCACCGTCGTCTTGGCCTTGTAGCGGCACAGATCGAGCACCGGACAGGTCGGGCATTCCGGCTTGCGCGCCTTGCATACGTAGCGGCCGTGCAGGATCAGCCAGTGGTGCGCGTTGTGCTTCCACCGCTCCGGAACCACCTTCTCGAGCTTCTGCTCGACTTCGAGCGGGGTTTTCCCCGGTGCGAGTCCGGTACGATTGCAGACGCGAAAGGCGTGCGTGTCGACCGCGATCGTCGGCTGGCCGAATGCCGAGTTCAGAACGACGTTCGCGGTCTTGCGCCCGACCCCGGGCAATCGCTCGAGCGCCTCGCGATCCTGCGGCACCTCGCCTCCATGCTCGGCGATAAGGATCTCGGAAAGACGGATGATGTTCTTCGCCTTGGTGCGGTAGAGACCGATCGTCCGTATGTGGTCGGCCAGCTTTTCCTCGCCGAGCGCGAGCATCTTCTGGGGCGTGTCGGCGAGCTTGAAGAGCTTCCGCGTGGCCTTGTTGACGCCGATATCCGTCGCCTGCGCCGAGAGGACGACTGCGACGAGGAGCGTGTAGGGGTTGGTGTATTCGAGCTCCGTCTTCGGGTCCGGCCTGGCCGCCGCCAGCCGCGCGAAGAACTCATCGACCTCGTCTCTGCGCATCGCCTCTCCCCCTCCCCCGAAATGTCCGCTCTCTATCCCGCCGCGGCAATCGGCGGAAGGCGGCAGGCCGCCGCCGGACGCGCGATCGCTCGGTCAGCGGACGCGCAGCTTTACCGGACCGGTGTCCATCGCCTATTTTCCTTCTATGGCGGCATCTTCGCCCGTGTTCCTCGACGCCGTCCTCGTGCCGCATCGAAGCCTGTCGCGGCGCGGGTTCAACCTTTTCATGCTCGTTCTCGGCTCGCTCAGCTTCGTCTACGGCGTTGTTTTCATCGCCCTCGGCGCGTGGCCGGTGTTCGGCTTTCTCGGGCTCGACGTGCTCCTCGTATGGCTCGCCTTCAGGGCGAGCTACCGCAGCGCAAGGCAGAGGGAGCATGTGCGCCTCGTCGAGGAAAGCCTCACCGTCGAGCGCATCGACAGGCGGGGCGGGCACCGGCGCTGGCTCTTTCAGCCTTACTGGCTGCGCGTCATCTTCGAGGAGGAGGACGAGGACACGAACCGGCTGGCGATTCGCTCGCACGGGCGCACGCTGGCGCTCGGAACCTTTCTCGGTCCGGCGCAGCGTCGGGAGTTCGCCGAACGCCTGCAACAGGCCCTTGCCGACTGGCGCGTCTACGTCGAAGGACGCTAAACCGGGGAGGTGGACGGCCTCCTCGTAGTTTTCTTCCTCAAAGGCATCGGCGTCGGACTTCTGATCGCTATTCCGGTCGGCCCCGTCGGGGTGCTCTGCGTTCGTCGGACGATCTTCGAGGGCCGCCTCTTCGGGTTCATGTCGGGGCTCGGCGCGGCGAGCGCCGATACGGTCTTCGGCATCATCGCCGGATTCGGCCTCACGGTGATCAGGGACTGGCTGCTCGGCTGGCAGGCCGAGCTGCGCGCGGCCGGCGGACTTTTCCTTCTCTGGATAGGCATTGCGGGATGGCGACGGCGTGCCGTCGCGACGGCACGCCCGTCGCGCAGCGCCAACGACCTTCTCGGCGCGTACCTGACGACCTTCGCTCTCACGATCTCGAACCCCGTAACGATTCTCACGTTTATCGGAATCTTCGCCGCGCTCGGTTTCAGCGGCCACGAAGCGACCCTCGCGCGCGCGGCTATGCTGGTTGCCGGCGTTTTCTCGGGATCGCTCCTCTGGTGGGCCGGCCTCAGCCTCGGCGCCGGGCTTTTTCGGGAGCGCTTCACGGAGCGCCACCTTCTCTGGATCAATCGCGGATCGGGGCTGATCCTGTCGGTTTCCGGCCTTCTCCTCCTGGCGAGCCTCGCTTTCGAGAACGGAGGGTGGCTGGTAAACTCTCCGAGCGATGAACACGGGCCGCAAGATCCTCGTGATCGATGACGACGCCGCCTTGCGCCACTCGCTGGCGGAGCAGTTGCAGCTGCACGAGGAGTTCGTCACTGCCGAGGCCGCGACGGCAGGGGTCGCCCTGGAGCTGACGAAGCAGCAATACTACGATGCGATCATCCTCGACGTCGGTCTTCCCGATATGGACGGCCGCGAGCTCTGCAGGCTCATGCGACGCAACGGCGTGCGCGCGCCGATTCTGATGCTCACCGGCGCCGACAGCGACGCCGATACGATCCTCGGCCTCGATTCGGGCGCCAACGACTATATCGCCAAGCCCTTCCGTCTTTCCGTCCTCCTGGCGCGGCTGCGGGCGCATCTGCGGCAGCACGAGGCGAGCGACGATGCGGTGTTCCGCATCGGCCCCTACACCTTCCGGCCGAGCGCGAAGCTGCTGGTCGAGACCAATGGGCGCCGCAAGGTCCGTTTGACCGAGAAAGAGACCGCGATCCTCAAATACCTCTACCGCGCCGGAGACCGCGTGATCGGACGCGATACCCTGCTCGGCGAAGTCTGGGGCTACAACGCAGGGGTGACGACGCACACGCTCGAGACGCACGTCTACCGGCTTCGCCAGAAGATCGAGAAGGAGCCGTCGAGGGCCGAGATCCTCGTCACCGAGCCGGGCGGCTATCGCCTCGTCCCTTGAGCCCCAGCGGCGACGCGCGTTCACCGCCGCCGTTCCTCCTTCATGACGATGCGCCCGCGCTCGCTCGCGGCGTTGCTCGAAGGTCGCGCAGGGTTGCGCGTCATCGGCGACGCTCACGGTTATGCAACGCCTTTCGCCGAAGCGGTCGAGGGCGCGCGGCAGCGCAACCTCGCGGTGCTGTCGCTCGGCGACCTCATCGACCGCGGGCCCGACGCGCCAGGCGTGATGCGCCTCATGCTCGACCTCCTGTCGCGGGGCGACGGCGAGCTGATCCCCGGCAATCATGAAGACAAGTTTCGGCGCTGGATCGCCGGCCGCCGCGTCGAGCTCGCCGAGAGCGGGCTCGCCGGGACCATCCAGCAGATCGCCGCGGCCCCGGACGGCGCCGAGCTCGCGCGGGCTTTCACCGAGGCCGTCGCAACCCGGCCGCTCTGGCGCCGCGCCGGAAAGTGGTTTTTCGTCCATGGCGGCTTCCATCCGGAGATGCTGAGCCGCGACGAGGGACCTGCCGTCGGCGAGAAAGCGCAGCCGGTCCGGCTCGCCGCGCGCGCTCTCTACGGCGAGACCGATGGGACGAAGCACCCGGACGGGTCTCCGCGGCGGACCTATGGCTGGGTGGACCTCGTTCCGGCGGGGCTCACCGTGGTCATCGGCCACGACGTCGTCTCGACCAAGACGATCGTGCGACGCCGAGGCACTCAAGGCGGCGAGGTCGTCCATCTCGACACCGGCATCGACCGGGGCGGAAAGCTGTCGTGGCTCGACATTCCCGCCGCCGAGCTCGGGCTCAGTAGTCCATCCTCCAGTTGAGCCCGATTCCTGCGCCGGCGCCCCTGCTGCCGACCTCGGTCTCGACGGTGATGTTGGGAAGGACTTCCACCTCGACCCTGGCCCTGCTCTCCCCCGAGAGGCTCTGATCGACCCCGACGAAGACGCCATCCGAGACGTACTTTCCGGCCGAGAGCGTCGGGCTCGACTGCGTGTCGTTGCCGGCGCCGACATCGAGCCGGTCGAGCCCGAACGTACCGCGAAGCCGGTCGAAGACGCCGGGGCCGCCGCCCGCGAGCGCGGCTGCGGCCTGGGCGAGCTGAAGCCCCTGCGCCGCCGTGAGCTGACCGGCTTCGCGGCTGAAGAGCACGCGCGCGAGGATCTCGTCCTGGGGAAGCTCCGGGGTCGAGCTCAGGCGCAAGGTGGGCGCCGACGCGGTTCCGCCGAGGACGGCCTCTGCCGTTATGCCTGCCGTCTCAGCCTGCGCGACGACGTCGAGCCTCGGATCGATTCGATCGCCGCCGTCGAACGCGATCTCGCCATGCCCGAGGGTGAAGCGCCGGCCGAGAAGATCGAAGCTGCCGCTCACGACCTCGAGACGGCCGACCAGCTCCGGGGCCGCCGTGGTGCCGCGAACGCTGAGCCGGCCCTGCCACTGGCTGTCGAGCCCCCGACCACGCACGAACGTCCGCCCCGGGATCTCGACGTCGATGTCGAGCGCGACAGGCAGACGCGGCTCCGCGCTCGAAGCGGCTTCGGGCGTCAGCCGCTCCCCGGTTCGACTGTCGATCTCGATGACATCGAGGGTCGGCGCGGATGCGGGGGCACGCTCCGGGACGCGCAGTTCCGCCTCGTCCACGCGGAGCCGCGCCGCCACATGCGGTTCGATGATCGTGCCCGAGACACGCGCCGTGCCGCTCGCCGTCGCCGTCATGTCGTCGCGCCTGAGAAGACGGAAGCGCGTCAGCGTGGCAGCGACATCGAAGACCGGGCCCGGCGTGGCGGAGAGGAGCACGCCGCCTTCCGCGGCAAGCTCGCCCCGTCTGCCGTCACGGGCCGAGAAGCGGCGCAGCACGAAGCGGTCGTTGTCGCCGGCGAGCTCGGCGTTAACGTCGGTGACGAGGGTTCCGAGCTCGAGGCTCTCGTAGCGGCCGCTTTCAAAGGCGAGGACGCCGGCCGCCTGCGGCGCCGCCAGGGTGCCGCGAACAATGGCGTCGATGCGAAACCGGCCCGAGAGGCGATCCTCGCCGATGGGCAGAAGATCGGCGAAGCTTCCCAGCTCGCCGTCGCCCTCGGCGTGGAAGCTGACCGGCTCGTTCTCGGGGATCTCGACGGCGAGCGTCGACGGATCGAGCCGAAGCGGCAGGAATCCGGAGAAGCCGAGCGCAGCGCCCCGAAGACCGTCGAATCGGCCGCGCAGGTCTACTCGTTGCCGTCGCCACGTCGCCTCCGCCACGACCCCGAAAGGAGGGACCTGCGGCCGGGTGTGGAGCCCGGTGCCCTCGATGACGAGCCGCCCCTCGGGCTTCGCGAGCGTCCCCGAGAGCGAAAGCTCGAGCCCGAGCTCGCCGCTCGCCTTCTCTCCCGCCAAGCGCGCGAGCAGGGCGACCGGCAGGCGGCGCGCCGAGAAAGCCGCCTCGATCGCATTCCCCGTGAGCGATGCGGAACCGGCGAGACGGCCCGTGCCCAAGGTGACGTCGAGCCCGGAAAGCGAAAAGTCCTTCCCGCGGCGCGTCGCAGCGAAGGGTTTCCGGAGCGCGACCCGATCTCCGCCGAAGCTGCCGTCGAGACGTGCCACATGCAGCGCTTCGCCCGTGTGCGCGAGATCGAGGCGACCGGCGAACGCGAGCTGCACCTCCTCTTGGAACTTCCCGCCGAGATCGCCCTCGAAGCCGATCTCGCCCGGCGTCTGCGCCCGCGCCGCGACCCGCAGGGACGAGACCTCCCCGCCGCGGAGCCGCATGTTCGCGAGGCTCAGCTCGCCGTCGCCGAGCGGAGCCTCCAAGACGTCTCGGAGGCGCGCCTTCCCGGCGAGCTTCCCGATCCTCATGCCGGCGGCTGCGATGCCGGCGCCGTCGACCGCCAGGTCGAGATCGCTACCGGCGAGGCTCGCATCGAGCGAGAGACGCCCGGCAAGGTCCATGGCGGCGAGCTTCGACCAGGGCGCGAGGTCGGGAATGCGCGCCGTCAGCCTCCCGGTCGTGCTTCCGGTCTGCGCCGTGTAGGCGAGATCGGCCGCGACCGTGCTTCCCGCGGCTTCGAGACGGACGCCTTTCGCCTCGATCGCGTCGCCGCGCCTTGCGACCTCTCCGACGATCGTGCCCTTAAGGGACGCCGCATCGAAAACGGCATCGAAGCGGGCGCCTGTCGCTGATCCGGTGACATCCGCCACAAGGCGGTCCAGTCGCCGCTCCCCGTGCGTCACCTCCCGAGCGTCGAGCCTCGCCGATACCGTGACGGCGTCGAGCGGCCCCCGCGCGGTGCCGGTGATCGAGGCATGGCCGCCGACGCCTTCGGCGAGCGTACCGAGCCGCGGCAGCTCGACGGCGAACCGCGCGTCCAGCGCGTCCGCGAAAATCCCCTCCGCCGATGCGCGGAGCGCCGCGCCGTCGAGAGTCGCGCTCTCGATATGCAGCCGGCCGTCGTCGCGCCTCGCACGCGCCGCGAAGATCGCCTCGCTCCCGATGAGCGCGTCGCCTGCCTCGCTCCCGGTGAGAACCCCCTCGACGCGCCCTTCGAGCGCGGCACGGGCGCTGCCGTCCGAGAGCTGCTCGGCGGTGAGACGGAGGCGCCCCGCGCGTGCCGTGGCCGTAGCAGCCGCGAGGTCGGCGAGCGCGGCGTCGAGCGAGGCGGTGGCGGTCCCGTTCGCGTAGCGCAGCTCGCCCCCGAGCGTGCCGCTCCCGACCGATGCGCCGGCGGCACCGAACCGGGCGACGCTGCCGTCGAGCGCGGCGACGATCGCGCCCGGGACGGTCTTGAAGGTCGCATCGAGCTGCGCTGCGCCCGAAAGATCGCCGTATTGCGAGAGATCGGCGACGGCGAGCCGGGCCTCGCCGTGCAAATCCTCGCCGATCCGCTCGGCAGAGCCGGCAAGGGAAGCGCTGCCATGCGTCGCTTCGAAGCGCGGAACGACGAGGCGCTCGCCGTGGAGCTCGGCGACCGCCGTCGCGCTCGCGGGTCCCGAAAGCGGCGCGAAGGCGGCGACGTCGGGCACGTCGAGCCGGGCCTCGATGCGCGTCGCCTCGCCATAGGCGCCGTGCGCGGTGAGCGTTCCGGCATCCGCGTTGATGCGAAGCCGGCGCAGCTCCTTCGCGTCGAGCGCGGCGACGGCGTCGAAGGCGAAGCCTTGAAGGAAGGGCGGCAGGAACCCCGGCGCCGAGGCCTCGCCCTCGACCGTCAGGACGCTCTCCGCAAGCCCGATTTTCGCGCGCAGCTCGGCGAGGGCTCCGGCCGAGGCCTGCAGCTCGCCCCGCCAATCCTCGACGGGGCCGTCGCCGCCGAGCTCGAGACGGAGCGGCGCCGCCTGGCCGGCGAGCCTCCGCAGAAGCACGCCGCTCGGCTCGTCGGCGACGCCGGCGAGCTTCAGCCGCTCGTCGCGGAACGCCGCATCGAGGAGAATCCGGCCCGGCTGGCCGTCCGTGCGGTCGATCGCGAGATGGCCCTCGATGCGGCCGCGGCCGAGGAACGCCCGTGCGCCGAGCGCGACCGTGAGCGGCTCGCCGAGAACGGGCTCGGCGAGGTGAAGCGTCCGGACGCGGGCGGAATGAAGCGCGACGTCGAGCGGCAGGGAAAAGCCGCCCGACCCGCCTCCGCCTTCCGATGCGGGGAGGCGCAGGACGTCGACCGTCTCGGCGGAAAGCTCGCGGATCGTGAGCTGGCGGACGAGGAGGTCGGCGGGCGCGATGGCGAAATGGAGGTTCCTGGCGACGAGCCAGTCCTCGTAGCGCAGCTCGGCCACGCGCATGTCGAACGGGACCAATCCCGTGATCCCCTCGGCCCCCAGCTGCCGCCCGAGCCACGCCTTGCCCGGCCCCGTCTGAAGCAGCGCGAACCCCGCCAGCGGCAAGGCGACGAGCAGCAGCAGGAGCCCGGCGACGATCCTCAGAGCAAGGCGCATCACTGATCAGAACGCCTGGCCGAGGCTGATGTAGACCTGGAAAGCGTCGTCGACCGGACGCCGGTTGAGCGGGAAGCCGAGATCGACCCGAACCGGACCGATCGGCGTGAAGTAGCGGAAGCCGAGGCCGGCGCCGAAGAAGACGCGGCTCAGAGGCGTCGAGCTCTCGTTGACCATGCCCATTTCGAGAAAGGGGGCGACGCCGATGGTCTCGGTGATCCTCACGCGAAGCTCGAGCCCCGCCTCGAGGCTTCCCTTGCCGCCGAACGGCTTGTCGTCGTCGTTGACCGGACCGATCATCTGGAAACCGTAGCCGCGCACTGAACCGCCGCCCCCGGCATAGAGCCTCTTGTCGGGCGGTATCCGGTCGCGCGAGGGCCCCAGGATCGTGCCGACCGCGCCGAACCCGGCGAGGATGTAGTCATTCTTCTCGTCGAGCGCATGGTAGGCGCTCGCGGTCGCCCGCATCGCAAGGAAGGTCGCGTCGGGTCCGGCGATCGCGGTCCACGGCGTCACGGTGAGCGAGACGCGCGCGCCGCGGGTCGGGTCGAGGAGGTCGTCGGTCGAGTCGTACCGGAGATAGGCGGGAAGGCCGAAGAGGGTGAAGGTGCGGTCCGGCTCCCCTTCCTCGAAGACGAGGCGCTCGGCGGCGATGCCGTAGCCGCCGAGGAGCGCGGGGCCGAAGCGATCCTCGATCCCGGACGCGAAGCGCAGGCCGCGGACGTCGTAGGCGGGCGGGCGCTCGTCGGCGAGCTCCAGGCTCGAGACGAAGTCGGCGTCGCGGCCGAGCGCGTCGGGGCGGCGGAAGTCGACCCTGCCGCCGAGCCGTTGCTGCGCGAGGTCGCCGGTGACGCGCAGCCTCTCGGCGTAGCCGAAAAGGTTGCGGTGCTCCCAGAAGACGCGGGCGCCGAACCCCTCGGAGGTGTTGTAGTGGGCGCCGGCGCCGATCGAGCGCCGCGGCCGCTCCGAGAGCTCCAGCGTGATCGGCGCGGAGCCGTCGGGCGCGGGCTCAGACGCCGGGGCGATCCGGATCGAGGCGAAGAGGCCGCTCGCGGCGAGCGCCCGACGCGTCGATTCGAGCTTGGCGACGTCGTAGGGCTCGCCCTGGCGCCACTCGATGCGCCGCTCGACCCAGAGCGGGTCGAGCCGGTCGAGCCCGCTGATCTCGACGACGCCGAACGTCGCGGCCGGCCCCGCATCGACCGTGTAGGTCACGGCCATCGTGCGGGTGCCATGATCGACCACCACCTTGCGCCCCGCGACGCGCGCCCAGGGATGGCCGTTCCGGGTCAGGATCTGGGAGATCCGCGGCTCGGCGGCGAGGATCGGCGCCGAGCGCGCCGCGCCGCCGAGCTCGAGCCCGAGCTCGGGAAGGCGCGCGGCATCGAGGACCGGAACCGGGCCGCCGGCGGGATCGACGAAGTCGACGGTCTCGAGCGTGTAGAGCGGCCCCTTCTCGATCGTCACCACGACCTCCGCCGCGCCGCCCTCGGCCTCGGGCGGGCGGATCTCGACGGCGAGGCGCGCGTCCCAGTAGCCGGCGCCGTTGACGACGGGCCGCAGCCGGTCGAGATCGCCCTCGGCGCGGCGACGGAGCGCGGCTTCGGTTTCGGGCGGCCGCTCCTTCAGCTCGACGAGGCGCGAGGCCGCCTCGAGCTGCTCCTCCATGCCCTCGGGAGCGCCGACGAAAGAGACCTCGTACCGCACCTCTGCGAGGGCTGGGGCGGCGGCGAGGAGGACGGCGAGCGCGGCGGCGAGACCGCGCAGGCGCGGTGAGCGCGCCGCGCGATCCCTTCCGCGCTCATTTCGTGCCGAAGAGGCGGTCGCCGGCATCGCCGAGACCCGGAACGATGTAGGCGCGCTCGTCGAGCCGCTCGTCGAGCGCGGCGGCGAAGACCGGGATTTCAGGATGGGCGGCGGCGAACATCGCCATTCCCTCGGGCGCGACGACGAGGGCGAGGACGCGGATCGCCGCGTCCGGGACGCCGTGCCGGTTGAGGACCTCGACCCCGTGCCGGATCGAGTAGCCGGTCGCGAGCATCGGGTCGACGAGGATGAAGAGCCGCCCCTCCGGCTCGGGCAGCTTCACGAGATACTCGACCGGGCGCTTCGTCTCATGGTCGCGGTAGAGGCCGATATGCCCGGTGCGCGCGGAAGGGACGAGCTCGTGGAGCCCCTCGGCCATCACGAGCCCGGCGCGCAGGATCGGCACGAAGGCGACCTTCTTGCCGGCGATGACGGGCGCCTCCATGCGCGAGAGGGGCGTCTCGATCGTCTCGTGCGCCAGCGGCAGCTCGCGCAGGATCTCGTAGCCCATGAGGAGCGCGATCTCGCGCAGGAGCTGGCGGAAGAGGACGGTCGGCGTCGTCCTGTCGCGCATCCGCGACAGCTTGTGGAGGACGAGCGGGTGCTCCACGAGCCGCAGCGAGGGAAAGCGGGGATGGGGGGCGGTCGTCATGTCTCACCCCCCATCAGCGGGACAGGGGCGGCGTCGGCCGTCGATCCTCACGCGGCCTTCAGCATGTTGCGAAGGACGTATTGGAGGATGCCGCCGTGGCGGAAGTACTCGACCTCGTCGAGCGTGTCGATGCGGCAGAGGAGCGGCACCGACTCCGTCTTGCCGTCGGCGCGGTGGATGCGCAGCTCGACCTCCATGCGCGGCTTCAAGCCCGCGGCGGGGCCGACGACGTCGAAGATTTCGCTGCCGTCGAGGCGAAGGCTCTTGCGGTCGGTGCCGTTGATGAACTGCAGCGGGAAGACGCCCATCCCGACGAGGTTCGAGCGGTGGATGCGCTCGAAGCTCTCGGCGATGACCGCCTTGACGCCGAGGAGCCGCGTCCCCTTCGCCGCCCAGTCGCGCGAGGAGCCGGTGCCGTATTCCTTGCCGGCGACGACGACGAGCGGCACGCCGCGCTTCTGGTACTCCATCGCCGCGTCGTAGATCGGCATCACCGTGCCGTCGGGCATGAGCTTCGTCATGCCGCCCTCGACGCCGGTAAGCATCTCGTTGCGGATCCGGATGTTGGCGAAGGTGCCGCGCATCATCACCTCGTGATGGCCGCGCCGCGCGCCGTAGGAGTTGAACTCCTCGGGCCGCACCTGGAAGGACATGAGCCACTGGCCGGCCGGGCTCTCCTTCTTGATCGAGCCCGCGGGCGAGATGTGGTCGGTCGTGATCGAGTCGCCGAGGATCGCCAAGGGCCGCGCGCCCGTGACGTCGGCCACCGCGACCGGCTCCTTCGTCATGTCCACGAAATAGGGCGGGTGCGCGATGTAGGTCGAGACGGCGGGCCATTCGAAGGTCATGCCCTCGCCGACCTTCACCTTCTTCCACGGCTCCGGCCCCTCGAAGACGTTGGCGTAGCGCTTCCGGTACATCTCGGGCGTGAGGCTCTGCCGGATCGTCGCGTCGATCTCCGCCGAGGAGGGCCAGATGTCCTTGAGGTAGACGGGCTTGCCGTCCTTGCCCTGGCCCAGCGGCTCGTTGGCGAAGTCGTGGCGGATCGTGCCGGCGATCGCGTAGGCGACGACGAGCGGCGGCGAGGCGAGCCAGTTCGCGCGTACGAAGGGATGGATGCGGCCCTCGAAGTTGCGGTTGCCGGAAAGGACCGCGGAGACGACGAGGTTGCCTTCGTCGATCGCGTTCTGGATCGGCTCGGGGAGCGGCCCGGAGTTGCCGATGCAGACCGTGCAGCCGTAGCCGGTGAGGTTGAAGCCGAGCGCGTCGAGCGCCGTGTCGAGCCCCGCGGCCTTGTAGTAGTCGGTGACGACCTGGCTGCCCGGGGCGAGCGAGGTCTTCACCCACGGCTTCACGGTGAGCCCCTTCTCGACGGCGTTCCGCGCGAGGAGCCCCGCGCCCACCATGACGGAGGGGTTCGAGGTGTTGGTGCAGGAGGTGATCGCGGCGAGGACGACGTGCCCGTCCTCGAGCGCGTAGTTGGTGCCGGCGACCGGGACCTTCTTGCCGAGCTCCTTGGCGTCCGAGGTGCCGGCGAGCTTCGGCAGCTCGGCCGCGAAGGCCTGCGGCACGCCCGAGAGCGCGACGCGGTCCTGGGGCCGGCGCGGGCCGGCGAGCGAGGGCTCGACGGTCGCGAGATCGAGCTCCAGCGTGTCGGTGAAGACGGGGTCGGGCGTCGAGGCGTCGCGCCACATGCCCTGCGCCTTCGCATAGGCCTCGACGAGGGAGACGCGCGCCTTGTCGCGGCCGGTGAACTCGAGATAGCGCAGCGTCTCCTTGTCGATCGGGAAGAAGCCGCAGGTGGCGCCGTATTCGGGCGCCATGTTGGCGATCGTCGCGCGGTCGGCGAGCGGCAGCCCGTCGAGGCCGGGCCCGTAGAACTCGACGAACTTCCCGACGACGCCCTTCTGGCGCAGCATCTGCGTGACGGTGAGGACGAGGTCGGTCGCGGTCGCGCCCTCCTTCAGGGCGCCGGTCAGCTTGAAGCCGACGACCTCGGGCAGGACCATCGAGATCGGCTGGCCGAGCATCGCGGCCTCGGCCTCGATGCCGCCGACGCCCCAGCCGAGGACGGCGAGCCCGTTCACCATCGTCGTGTGGCTGTCGGTGCCGACAAGCGTGTCGGGATAGGCGATGGTCTTGCCGTCCTCCTCGGTCGTCCACACGGTCTGCGCCAGGTATTCGAGGTTCACCTGGTGGCAGATGCCGGTGCCGGGCGGCACGACGCGGAAATTGTCGAACGCCTGCTGGCCCCAGCGCAGGAAAGCGTAGCGCTCGCCGTTGCGCTCGAACTCGAGCTCGACGTTGCGGCGGAAGGCGTCCTTCGTGCCGAACGTGTCGACGGTGACCGAGTGGTCGATGACGAGATCGACCGGGCAGAGCGGGTTCACCTTCTTCGGGTCGCCGCCCAGCTTCGCCATCGCCTCGCGCATCGCGGCGAGATCGACGACGGCGGGAACGCCGGTGAAGTCCTGCATGAGGACGCGCGCCGGGCGGAAGGCGACCTCGTGCGTCGAGGTGCGGCTTTCCGCCCAGGCGCCGATCGCCTTGATGTCGTCGACGGTGACGCTGCGCCCGTTCTCGAGCCGGACGAGGTTCTCGAGCAGCACCTTCATCGAGAAGGGCAGGCGCTCGACGCCGGCGATGCCGGCGGCCTGGGCCGCGGCCTCGAGGCTGAAGTAGTCGTAGCTCTTGCCGGCGACGGTGAGGGTGCGGCGGGCTTTCAGCGTGTCGTGACCGGTGACGGACAAGGGGAGCTCCTTTCGCAAGCGCGACCCCGAGGGTCAGCTCGAAATCTCGCCCGGTTCGTACCCCTCACGCCTGGGGGGCGCAAGCTTGTCCAAGGGGAGATGGGGAATTAGAGCCGGGATGCGCTGACGGAAGGAGCGCTCGCCTGCAAATGCAGGGAAAATGCAGGGGCGGCGGTCATGCGCGTTGCGCGGCAGAGGGCGGCGGCTCGCGGCGGACGCGTTCCGGGGCGGTCTGCTTGGCGAGGATGGTTCACGGTTGCGGGCGCCCGCCGGGTACCCGGACTGACCGGGCGTAGAGCGGGCGTCCTCCACGGGCGTTGCGGATCCACGGCAAACCTCCGCGCCAGATGCAATGTGGTTACGAATATCCGAAACGGAAGAAGTGCGCAAGCGTTTTGGTTGTGCTATGGTTGGAATGGCTTCCCTAGCGGTGCGACCCCGCCGCGATCGTAGAGACGGCGCGCATACCGGTGTGCGTTTCCCTACCGGAAAGCATCCCCAAGAAACTTACCGCGCTTCGATTTTATAGACCGCTCAAATTTTGGTACTTACCTAGAGTTTGGCCACCGCGTTCCGCGTCTGCCCTCGGAGCGCTTCAACTGCTGCCGCGATAGCAGCTTCGTCAGGAGCTTTCGTTCCCCACTCTTTCCAGAAGTCTCGGGTCGCACTGTCCGGTTTAAGTTTCGGCTGGTCGAGCTTAATACGCGTCGGGAGAAGCACAGCGTCGCCGAGAAGAAGTGCTTCCCCAGTGTCGAGAAGGGGCAGAATGTCTGTAAGACCCGCCAGGGTGTCAGGCATCAAGCGGCGAATTACTGTCTGATCACTCTCATTGGTCAGACGCAGAGCCAAAAAATTGTTACATTGACTGAGGATAGTTTTGCTGACGTCAGACGGCCGTTGGCTCACTACCAGCAACGAAAATCCATACTTCCGCCCTTCTTTTGCAATCCGCTCAAACGCTCCGAGTGCTTGTCGCTGAACTGCATCAGCGTCCTCGCGAGTAGGGAGATACAAATGCGCCTCATCGCAAAGTAAATTCACAGGTGTCCGTTTAGATGGATCCATCCAAAATTGAACATTATATAACAAACGTGCAAGCGTACCAGCGACCACCGGTAGGACATCAGCGGGAACCTCGGAAAAATCAATTACTTTAATTCCAAAATTGCTTCCTGACCCGAGCAACCTCATAGTTTGACGCGGAAGCCACTCATAGTCGAGCGAGGCTGCTGGCGGCATAAACATGAACCCGTACCGCCGGTCCTCGACTTTAGCCTCAAGGCGGGAGATAAAACGGGTTAATTTATCCTCCCAATCTCCTCTGACCGCCGCTCCGCTTTTACCGACCCCTTTCCGAGTGTTGTCATCCTTCAGGAGCTCCAACAAATCGTTAAGTTTATAGGGAATTGGCGAATCAACAGTAAAAGTCGTTTTTATTCCATCTTTATGTTCGGATTCGAGCGTTCTTTGTTTCAGATTTCGAACGTGTAGCGTAAATCGCGAAGCTTGATTAGGAGCGTTTTGATCGCTCCGATCAAGGATCATTGAAAGCATTTCCTCACGATTAAGAAGCCAGTAAGGCAAAAACAGCACATCATCAGACGGGTTTGCCAAATCACCCGGACCTGCTATCCGAAATCTTTTGGCAAAACCCTCGTTAGACGTGTCGCATAGCGGTGCGTATTCGCCATGCATGTCAAGGACCACGATATTCGGGAATTTCAACTTTGAGGCGCGTTCAAGAATTAGCGCGACCGCCCAGCTTTTTCCTGAACCGGTGCTCCCCAGTATCGCTGCGTGCCTCTGAAAGAATTTGTCCCCACTGGCAACTGCCTCAGCCGATCTGTCAACGACAAACGATCCAATCTTCAGGCGTTCAAGGTCTGTAAGGTCCGCGCCCAAGAGACTCATAAAGCGCTGCAGGTTCGGCCCTTCGATAACAAAGCAGTCGCGATCGATTTGCGGAAAACTATCGGCCCCCCTCTTGAAAGTGTTTGATCGATCACCCTCCACGACGCGATACGTTCCGATCAGCACCGCGCGAAGAAGATCGGTTGGGGCAGAAACCAATAATGTTTCTTCTTCGAGGTTGCTCGGTAGATCAGGAAGTTGATCGTGCAATGCGCGCGTAACACGCTCGGTAAGGCCGATGAGGTAATCGAACTCCGTTGCGCCGCGCATGGCGACAAGGGTCCCGATCCCGATCCGAGTCAGTAGGGTCGAGTTGGTGACGTCGATCGCCACGCGACTCGTATCGACCGACACCACTCGGCCAATTTTCTCTGCATCAGAAAACTGCAATGCCGCCTTCGTCATGGCTCCAGCACCTCAGAAATAAACTTGTCCAAGTCCCACCACGCTACGTCCGGCACTTCCACGGTCTTACCGGCGACGAACACACGGGTGCTGTCTCGGCCAGCGACTGATGTGTGCTCAAGCGCAACTACACTCGAACATTCGTTGACCAACTTAGCGGCGTTTTCCGATAGGCTATGCACTAGCAAAAGTGTCGGCTTGCCCTCTCGAATGCGCGGCCCAAGGTGCGTTTCGAGATGATCGTCATTGAAGCCGTACCCGATCACCAGAAAACGGCTAGCAGAGTCGATTGCTCGGTTAGCGCGTTCACGATGTACATCAAACGGACTTGCATAGCCTGACCGGAATTTATTTAGGCCCGGAGTAATAATCATCCGTGGAGCTGGTACGTCGCCATTGTAGCGGACAGGACTGCCTTCGCGAAAATACCAATCGAGACTGCCGTGTGGTTTGCAAATATTGACTCGGTTCTGAAAAATGTAACGCACTCTTCGATTTACCATTGTAATGTCGCGACAGAAGCTGAACAAACTTTCCCGTTCATCTAATCGACCAGCAAACTGCCCGACAAACATGGTGTCGACTCCGAGACCAGCTTCTTCTGTAGCCGCCTCAAGTAGTCGATCATAGTTTGTTGTAATGACGGGAATTCCGTTATTCGACTTCGGAAGGTGTTTAAGCAATCTGGTGAAGCGTAACACCCGCTTTCCAGTAAATACCTCCGCGAGAACCGCTCGCTCCTCCGCAAGAATGAAACTAGCAGTTAGCTCTACAATTATTGATTCGAGAGTAGGCGTTGGCGGATGTTGAAGCAACGCTGGTTCAAGACCATTGTCAGCTATGGCCGACGCGATCTCCGCCCACAACTTTTTATCGGCTCCACTGATTTTTGATGGCACCTCTGCTTGCAAATGAGCGGCAAGGGCGCTCATGCTTGGCAGTCCTTCCGCGCACGAGAGCCCCGAACCGACCACAATCGCGAGCCCGTCGCTGAAATGCTGCTGAAGCAGCTTTTTAAGTTCGTGAACCTTCAACCAAGATCCTGCGGAACGTGGGCAGATTCTGATCCGGCCCGTCTACGCGCTTACAGGCACGCTCAACCTAAGGTAGCGCAATGTTGGTAGCTCTGTAAATCGGCGTTATAATTGACCCATCCGGGATGAGTCGGTCGCATGCTTGCGTTTGATCATCAAAGAGTTGCAGGCAATGTTGATCTCTCGTGACCGGCTAAATGTACTCGCAACATTTAGTGACTCGCGTGGTGCCTCCCCGAAGGGCTGCCGCTTGCATCGATCCAAGTAAGGGGGGCGACTTGACGGCCGAAATGCAGGGTGGATTCGTCATCAGAATCAATCCGGGCTTGTCTTTTCCTCGCTTCTCATCCGTGGGGCGGTGAGCCGCCATCGCAACCGGCGCGCGCCGAGACCCAGGCGACGATGAAAATGACCGCCGCATCGAAGCTCAGCCCCTCTCTCGTTTCCTTCGACGTCTTCGGCACGCTCGTCGACGTGCGCGCGGGCTCCTACGCGGCGTTCCGATCGATCCTCGAGGAGAGCGGCGGCGCGCATCTCGACGTGCGCGAGTTCTGGGAGCACTGGGAGAACCGGAACATCGCGCATTACCGGGAGCCCTACCGCCCCTGTCGCGCGATCTGCGAGCGCTCGCTCGAGGAGAGCTTCGCCCATTTCGGGCTCTCGGGCGATCCGCGCCTCATCGAGCGGTACTTCGACGCCTTCGCCGGGTTCGAGCTCTTCCCCGACGTCGAGGAGACGCTCGCGCGCATCGCCGAGCGCGCGCGGATCGCGGTCGTCTCGAACATCGACGACGACCTCCTCGCGCGCGTGCGCCTGCCCCCATGCGTCACGCTCTTCTGCACCGCGGAGAAGGCGCGCGGCTACAAGCCCGACGGCACGCTCTTCCGCTACCTTCTCGCCAACGCGGGCGTTAAGCGCGAGGAGATCCTCCACGCCGGGCAGTCGCAGCGCACCGACCTCGTCGGCGGAAAGCCGCTCGGCCTCACGATCGCGTGGATCAACCGCCGTGGCGTGCCGCGCGATCCGGACGTGCCGGCGCCCGACTACGAGCTCCGCGACGTCGCCTCGCTGCTGACGCTGCTCGGCTGAGCCCGCGCCGGGCGGCGCCTGCCCTGCCTTCCATCGCCCATCGTCATTCCCGCGAAAGCGGGAATCCAGGCCGCCCTCGCCGCATGGACCCCCGCTTTCGCGGGGGTGACGAAGGAAGGGTGCGGGGGTGACGAAAGGAGGATGCGGGGGCGAGGAGAGAAGGGACGGCGACGGAAGGGAGAGGCGCGACGGAGAGGGCGGCGGGCGGCGCGGGGGCATGTTCGGGCGGGATCGCCTTATGATCGCGGCTCGGGCGGGGCGAGGCCCCGCGACCGCGGGACCGGAGGAACGGCGCGCGATGGCGGCGCCCACATCGTGAGCGGGATCGAGGCGGAGCGGCGGGGCGCGCGCGGGCGCGGCCTCCTCTCGGCGCCTGCCGATTTCTGGCGGCTCTGGTTCGTCGGCTTCGTGCTCTTCGCCGTGCGCTGGCTCGAGATGCTCGCCGTCGCGGTCTTCGTCTACGAGCGCACCGGCTCGGCCTTCCTCGTGGCGGTGGTGACGATGCTGCGCGTCGTGCCGATGGGGCTTTTCGGCGCCTTCATCGGCGCGGCGGCGGACCGGCTCGACCGGCGCCGGGCGCTCATCGGCGTTGTCATGCTGATGCTGACGACGTCGGCGGTCCTCGCGCTCCTCGCCGCCGCGGGGCGGCTCGAGGTGTGGCACCTCGCCGTCGCCTCCCTCCTCAACGGGATCGGCTGGGCGATGGACAACCCGGTGCGCCGGGTCATGGTGGGCGAGGTCGTCGGCCCCGAGCGCATGGGCGCCGCGATGTCGATGGATGTCGGCACCAACAACGCGAGCCGCATGCTGGGCCCGACCGCGGGCGGGCTCCTCCTCGCGAGCGTCGGGATCGAAGGCGCCTTCGCGCTCGGCGCCGCGCTCTACCTCGCGGCGCTGGGCGCGAGCCTCGCGCTCCGCTACCGGCAGGAAGGGCTCGCCGGCGCCCCGGGCTCGACGCTGAAGCGCATCGCCGAAGGGCTGACGCTGGTGCGCCGCGACCGGCGGCTCCTCGGCACGCTCGTCGTCACGGTCGTCTTCAACATCTTCGGCTGGCCCTTCACCAGCATGGTGCCGGTCGTCGCGCACGACAATCTCGGCCTCGGCGCGGAAGGGATCGGCGTCATCGCCAGCATGGAGGGGGTCGGCGCCTTCCTCGGCGCGGTCGCGATCGCGACGGCGGCGCGGCCGGCCGGGTACTGGCGGATCTTCATCGGCGGCGTCGTCGCGTACTTCGTCACGCTGACGCTCTTCGCGCTGGCGCCGAGCCCCGCCCTCGCCGCCGGGGCGCTCGTCCTCAACGGGATCGGCGGGGCGGGGTTCAGCGTCATGCAGGCGACGCTCGTCTATCTCGCCGCGCCGCCGGAGATGCGCGGGCGGCTCTTCGGCGTCCTCGCGGTCTGCATCGGCGTGGGGCCGCTGGGCTTCCTCCATATCGGCCTCCTCGCCGACTGGATCGGCGCGCGCGAGGCCACGATCGTCAGCGGGCTCGAAGGGCTCCTCGCGCTCTTCCTGACGCGGCGGCTCTGGCGCGGCGGGAAGGAGGCGGGGTAAGGCGCGGGATTGCCCGCACGGGCGCCTTTCGTCATTCCCGCGAAAGCGGGAATCCACAAAGGCCGCATGGGCCCCCGCTTTCGCGGAGGTGACGAAGGAGGGTGCGGGGGCAACGGTGAGAGCGCGGGGCGAGGGCGAGAGAGCGCGAGGCGACCGGGAGGGCCGCGAGGCTGCGTTGCCCGCGCACTCCTGTCGTGACCCCTCGCCCGTCATTCCCGCGAAAGCGGGAATCCACAAAGGCCGCATGGGCCCCCGCTTTCGCGGGGGTGACGAAGGAGGGTGCGGGGGTGTCGAAAGGACGATGCGGAGGCGACGAGGGCGCGGGGTGGCGGCGCGAGGGCGATGGAGGACAGGCCCGCGAGAGCGGCGAGGAAGGGGCGCGCGGGGAAACTGGCGGTTTCGGGGCTTCTGGTGAATTATGGTGAAGAGCGGCCGCCTTAAGGGCGGCCGGCGCTTCGACACGAACGGGGATCGCCTATGCTTCGACGCCTTTCCCGCCGCGCCGCGGCGACCATCCTCATCATCGCGCTCGCGGCGCTGCCGCTCTCGGCCTGCGAGACGATCGAGCGCGAGACGGGGCTCGGCCGCGGGACGCAGATCGGCGCGCTCGGCGGCGCCGCGGCGGGCGGCATCATCGCCGCGCTCGCCAACGCCAACCCGGCCTGGATCGCGGCGAGCACGATCCTCGGCGGCGTCGCCGGCGGGGCGATCGGGAACTATCTCGGCCGCGGCAACGCCGAGCAGCACGCGTCGAACAACCTGCGGGCGCTCGAGACGCTCGGCGAGGGGCAGACCGCGAGCTGGCACGACCCCAAGACCGGCAACAGCGGCAGCACGCGCGTGACGCGGGTGACGGCTTCGGCCGACGGCACGGTCTGCAAGTCCTACGTCGAGACGGTGCGGGCGAGCGGCCGGACCGTCAGCGAAAACGGCACCGCCTGCCGCGCTCCCGGCGGGCAGTGGCGCGTCACGAGCGGCTGAGGCGGCAAGGCGGCGCTCCCCCGCCTTCCTTCCCGCGACAGGTTCCATAAAGGCGCAAGAGGGTCTTCGCTTTCGCGGGGGCGGAACGAAGGCGCGGCGTCCGTGCGCCTTCCCCCGGATTTGAGAAATTTTCTCTTACAATTTCTATCGGTTGGTGTTCAACTATCAGGGGAGTTCGTGGCAGGAAAGCCCCTGATGATAGATTTCCGGGCCGAAGCAACGGAGCCGTTCCTGGCGCGGGCGCTGCGCCTCCATCGGCCGGCGCCGCCGGAGCGCTGGTCAGTGCGGCGCTGCATCGCCGTCATCGCGGCGCTCTCGGCCCTCTCGTGGGCGGCGATCCTCTACGCGGGCTCCCTCCTCTTCTGAAGCCGCGCCGGCGCGCGGGCATCCTCCACCAGCCTCGAGCGGGGCCCTGCGGCCCCGCTTTTTTTGCCCGGCCGGTCGGAAGGGCGCGCCCTTCCGCGTCCTCGGGCGGAAGGCCCGCTTGTCCCGCGCCGGGAGAGCCCTGCGGCGGCAAAGGAGGAACCCCCCATGTCGAAGATCGCGCCCTGCCTCTGGTTCGCGAGCGAGGCCGAGGAGGCGGCGAGGTTCTACGTCTCGCTCCTGCCGGACTCGCGCATCGAGAACGTGCTGCGGAACCCGATGGACGGGCCGGGCGGCAAGGAAGGGACCGTGCTCGTCGTCGAGCTCACGCTCGCCGGGCAGCGCTTCATGGCGCTCAACGGCGGCGAGCGGATCGAGCACACGCACGCCGTCTCCTTCCACGTCGACTGCGCCGACCAGGCGGAGCTGGACCGGCTCTGGGACGCGCTCTCGGCCGGCGGCAGGATCGAGCGATGCGGGTGGCTCGAGGACCGGTACGGCGTCTCGTGGCAGATCATGCCGGGCGTGCTGCCGAAGATGCTGGCCGACCCCGACGCCGAGAAGGCGCGGCGCGTCATGACGGCGATGCTCGGAATGGCGAAGCTCGACATCGCCGCGCTGGAGCGCGCCTATGCGGGAGCGCCCGCCGGGTAGCGCGAGGGGCCTCGGCCTCCGAGCTTCCCGCGCGCCTTCAGGCGAGGGCGGCGCGCACGCGGCGGGCCAGCTCGTCGCGCTTGTAGGGCTTCTGGAGAAGCGGGAAGACCGGCGGCGCCGCCTGATGCGTCACCACCTCGGCGGCGTAGCCGGTGGTCAGCAGCACCTTGATGCCGGGGCGCAGCGCCTGCGCCGCGCGGCCGAGCTCGATCCCGCTCATCCCGCCCGGCATCACGATGTCGGTGAAGACGAGATCGGCGCTGCGATCGCCGCAAAGGATCGAAAGCGCCTCCGGCCCGTTCGACGCCGTCGCGACGCGGTAGCGCAGCCCTTCCAGCATCGAGACGGCGAGGGCGCGCACCTCCTCGTCGTCCTCGACGACGAGCACCGTCTCGCCCTGTCCCTCGGGCACGTCGTCCTCGTCGGCCGCGGGCTGGGCGGCCGCGCACGGCGCCGCCGGGCTGCTCTCCTGCGCCTGCGGCAGGTAGAGAAGGACCCGCGTGCCGGCGTCGGGAGCGCTCTCGATCACGACATGCCCGCCCGACTGGCGCACGAAGCCGTAGACCTGGCTCAGGCCGAGCCCGGAGCCGCGGCCGACGTCCTTCGTGGTGAAGAACGGCTCGAAGGCGCGCTCGAGGGTTTCTCGCTTCATGCCGACGCCGGTGTCGCGCACCTCGACCGCGATCCAGCCGGCCGTGCTCGCGGGCGCGACGAGCTCAGCGAGGCGCTCGTCGGTGGAATCGGCCGGGCGCACCGCAATCTCGAGCCGGCCCCCTTTCGGCATCGCGTCGCGCGCGTTGACGGCGAGATTGAGAAGCGCGCTCTCGAACTGCGCCGGGTCGATGAGAACCGGAGCGACCTGCTCGTCGAGACGGAGGCGGACCGTGACCGACTCGCCGACCGCGCGGCGGACGAGCGGCGCGAACCCCTCGACGAGCGGCCCCACGGCGGCGATCTCGGGCTCGAGACGCTGGCGGCGCGCGAAGGCGAGGAGCTGGCCCGTCAGGCGCTCGCCGCGATTGGCGGCCTGGCGTATGGCGTCGACGAGGCGCGAAAGGCGCGGGTCTTCGGGCAGGCGATGCTCCAGGAGCTCGAGATTGCCCTGGATCACCGTGAGGAGATTGTTGAAGTCGTGCGCGATGCCGCCGGTGAGCTGGCCCAGCGTCTCCATCTTCTGCGCCTGCGCGAAGGCGAGCTCGGCCTGCTGACGCTCCGCCACCGCGGCGGCGATGCGGCTTTCGAGCGTCTCGTTGAAGCGCACGAGCTCTTCCTCGGCGCGCAGGCGGTCGCGGACCACCGCGACGTAGGAGGCGACGGTCCGGAAGAAGGCGCGGTCCTCGTCGGTGAAGCTGTCGCTACGGCCGCTCGCGAAGGACAGCGTGCCGAGGAAGCGGCCGCCGATGACGAGCGGCTCGCAAGCGTAGGCGCGGAAGCCGAGCTGGCGCACGATCGCGCCGCGGGGGTCGTCCGACTCCTGAAGACGGTCGATGTGGAACGGAGCGCGGTCGCGCGCGACCCCGCCGCATACCGCGACCCCGACCGGCAGGCGCCGCCACGGCGCGATGACCTCCTCCGTGACGCCGGCATGGAGCACGAGACGCAGCGTCCCCTCATCGCCGGTCTCGGGCACGTAGCTGAACATCGCGGCGAGGCCGAACTCTTCGGCAAGGAGCGGAAAGAGCGGCTCCAGAACCCGCTCGGGGTCGGTCGTGGCGAGAAGCGCGGCCGCGATCTCGCCGAGAAGCCTCAGGCGGCGAGCGCGCCGCTCGCGTGCGATCTGCGCCTCGAAGCGCTCGCTGACGTCGATGTTGGTTCCGATGAGGCGCTGTGCGCGGCCGGAGTCGTCACGCAGGACCGTGCCGCGCGTCGCGAGCCAGCGCACCCGGCCGTCCGGGAGAATGATGCGGTACGTGACGTCGTACCGTTCGCCGTTCTCGACTGCGCGCCGTACCCGATCCGTCACGCGCGCGCGGTCGTCGGGATGGATGCGGGCGAGCAAGCGGTCGAAGTCGAACTCCTCGTCCGCGCCGAAGCCGTAGAGCTCGCGCCATGCGCCGAGCCATGTGATGCGCCGCGTGCCGAGATCGTGATCCCAGGCGACGATGCCGGTCGCCTCCTGAGCGAGGCGCAGGCGCTCCTCGCCGGCGCGGAGCGCGTTCTCCGCCGCCTTGCGCTCGCTGATGTCGCGGACGAAGACGACGAGACGTTCCGGAGAAGGATAGGCGTGCGCCTCGAACCATCTGCCGAGAGGTTCGTAGAACGCCTCGACGGAGCACGGGACCTGGCACGCCATCGCGTCCCGATAGCAATCCCAGAACGGCGTGCCGACGACTTCCGGGTAGAAGGCCCAGATCTCTCGGCCGAGGAGCTCGGGCGGCGCCTCGAGCAGAGCGTGGGCCTGCTTGTTCGCGTATTCGAGGCGCCAGTGGCGGTCGACCACGAAGACGCCGTCGCTGGCGTGCTCGAGCGCGTCCGCGAGCGCCAGCAGCGACGCCTCGCCACTCGCCTCGGGTCGCGTCGGGATCGTTTCGGCGGCAGAGGACCGGCCGGACATCGTCAAAGATTACGCTGCAACGGGGGAGGTTCCACGCGCGAACCCTAGTCGTAATGAAAGAAATCATACAATGGAACCAAGTCGGAACACAGCCCAACCTTTAGGATAAGCCGGTCCATCATGGCGCGCACGCCAAGCCGAGAGCGGGGCCGCACGCCAGAGGCCACAGAATTTATGCACAACGCGCGCGATTTCCGCGTTTTCCCTTCATTGTTACACTCCGTTACAGGATCGCCACTCGATTGCCGCAGAGAGGCTCCTTGCGGATCCATAAAAATCAACGAGTTAGGAGTTTTGCCTAAAGTTCGGGCAGCGCCCCGGGGCTGCGAGCGGGACGCCTCGTCGGCCGGGCCGGCGTGCGTTCATCCGCAGAGTTATCCACAGCGGACGCATCGAAGCCGCGGGAGAGGCAATGAAACCAGCCCTTTACTCGCCTTTCCGGGTAAACCGGGTTGTCCCGGACTCGATCCGGCTATTCGACTTGCGCGATCGGCTGCGAACAAGAGTTGCGCGAGGCGCAACTCGGGATGGGGTGCGCGCCGTCAGCGGATCTGCTTCACCTCGGTGATGACGTAGCCGTTCGCCGGAGGGTAGCGACGCTCGATCTTGCTGCGGGCGCCCTTCTCGTCGGCAGCGAGAATCTCGAAATAATGTATGTCTGCCCAATCGTCGCTGAGGTCGGCATCACGCTCGCCTTCGGCGAGCGCCGCCCGCACGCGCGCGTTGAATACCCCGACCTCGAACAGGTGTCGTTTCGTCATAAGAGGCTCGCATTGCGGCCGCTGGTTCCCCATGGAGTAGAATTGACGATTCGTTTCGAGGTCGTTAGCGAGGCTGCGACAAGCTGCCGCGGGCGGTGAAGCGGCTCAGTGCGGGCGCACCAGAGCGGTGAAGCTCACCTCGAGCACGGGTCTGGTCTCCGCCCGGCCGGCGCGGTCCTTGGTCACGACCCACAGCGCCTGCTCGCCTTCCGGCCCGAGCGGCAGGACCATGCGCCCGCCCGGCGCCAGCTGCTCGAAAAGGCGCGGCGGCAGCGTTTCCGGCGCCGCAGCGAGAATGACGGCATCGAACGGCGCTTCCTGTGTCCAGCCCTGAGAGCCGTCGCCGATCCGCGTCAGGATGCCGTTGTAGCCCAGACGGTCGAGCCGGCGCCGCGCTTCGGCTCCGAGCTCGGGCACGATCTCGACGGTGCAGACGGTGCTCGCGAGCTCGGCCAGGAGCGCCGCCTGATAGCCGAGCCCGGTGCCGACCTCGAGCACCTTGTCGCCCGGGCGCAGGCCGAGCAGGTCCAGCATCAGCGCGATGATGAACGGCTGCGAGATCGTCTTCTCGAAGCCGATCGGCAGCGGCATGTTCTCGTAGGCGTAGCGGCGCAGCTTCTCGGGCACGAACTCGTGCCTCGGCACGCGGCCCATCGCCGCCATCACGCGCGCATCGAGGCTCTCGCGCCCGCTCGCCGGGGCGGCCGCGCGGGCATAGAGCGCGATCTCCTCCAGCATCCGGGCGCGCAGGCCGTCGAAGTCCGGGGTCCCGGTGCGGTCCATGCGCGGCAGCCATTCTACGCTCGGACGCCGCCGCGGCGAAGGGGAGGTTTGTCCTCCGCGAGCGCAAATTCGGAAGGCGCCGGCCTCAGAGGACCGGCAGGGCGGCGGGAAGCGGGCCGAGGGGGAAGGCCGATTCGATCCGAGCGATGTCCGCGCCGGAAAGGACGAGCGCGCCGGCACCGGCGTTCTCGGCGGCGTGCGCGACGCGCGCCGCCTTCGGAATCGCGAAGACCGAGGCGCGGCGCGTCAGGAAGGCGAGCGCCACCTGCCGCGGCGTCGCTCCGTGCGCCGCAGCGATCTCCGCAAGGACCCGCCCGCCCGCGCTGTCGGGCGAGGGGAAGCCACCGGCGTGTCCGAAGGGCGAGTACGCGACGACCGCGAGCCCGTGCCGCTCGCACCACGGGATGACGCGGTGCTCGATCGCGCGCTCGCGGAGATGATAGAGCACTTGGTTGCAGACAGGGCCGCCGTCGCCGGCAAGGCGATGGATTTCCTCGAGGTCGCCGACGTCGAAATTGCTGACGCCCCAGGAAAGGATTTTGCCCGCGCGCAGCAGCGCCTCGAAGCCGGCAACCGTCTCCTCGAGCGCGTGAGGGCCGCGCCAGTGAAGGAGAAAGCAGTCGAGGCGGTCTGTGCCGAGCCGGGCGAGCGAGGCTTCGCACGCCGCCACCGTGCCCCGCCGCGAGGCGTTGTGCGGCAGCACCTTGGAGACGAGGAACACCTCGTCGCGGCGCCCGGCGATCGCTTCGCCGACGACGCGCTCGGCGGCGCCCGAGCCGTACATCTCGGCCGTGTCGATGTGCGTCATGCCGAGATCGAGCCCACGGCGCAGCGCCGCCACGGCCTCGGCACGGTCGCCGCGCTCGATGTACCAGGTGCCCTGACCGACGACCGAGACGTCGCGACCGGTTCGCCCGAAGCTGCGCCGTTCCATGCCCGCATCATCCGGGCGACGCGCGGCCGGGGCAAGCCGCCGTTTGCCGCCGGCGAGCTACGAGAAGGGTGTTCCGGAAGGCCTGCGCTCGAAGGAGACGACCTGGAAGATCATGTTCACCGTCTCGCCGTCGGCCGAAAGCGGCATGAGAAGGTTCTCGCAGCCGCGGAAATAGGCCGCCGGACCGACATAGGGCGGCGAGCGGGAGAACGGCGCCTTGCGCCGCACCACCTCCTCGCAGTTGCTCCATACGACGCTGCCGGGTCCCTTTCCCGGCAGCGTCGAGAAGAGCTGGCCGGTGTAGTCGGCGTGCGAGATGCGGCAGACCTCGGTGCCGATGAGGCGATAGCGGAAATCGCCGGGCAGCACGTCCACCAGAATGACCCAGGGCAGGAGCTCGGGAATCTCCGTCGGATCGAGATCGGCGCGCGCCGGCATCCTGCGCCCGGCGCATTTCTGCCGCCAATAGGCGAAGGCTTGCCGCAGGCGCTGCGCACGCAACGAGGCCGGATCGAAGGTCCCGCAGCTCACGCGCGCAGGATACAGGAAAGCACGTGTCCGGGGTCGCTCAGGCCGATCCGCGCCGCCCGGCAACGTAAAGCCCCGATGCGACGATGACGGCGGCGCCCGCCCAGGTGAGCGCGTCCGGAACATTGCCGAAGACGAGCCAGCCGAGCACGGTCGCACCGAGCAGCTCCGCATAGCCGAGCGGGGAGAGAATGGCTGCGGGCGCGAGCTGGAAGGCGCGCGTCAGCAGGTAATGCCCGAGCCCGCCGAAGAAGCCGAGCCCGATGAAGAGCCCGAGATCGAGGAGGGTTTCCGGCAGCCGGAAATCGAACGGCACGACGAGGCTCGCGGCGGCAGTGCCAACGAGGGCGGCATAGACGATTCCGGTCTCCGCGCTGTCGTAAGCGCCGGCGCGGCGCGTCACGATCTGGTAGAGCGCGTAGCACGTCGCCTGACCGCAGAGCAGGAGGAGCGCCGGATCGATCGTTCCGGCGCCGGGGCGCAGGATGAGGAGCACGCCGGCGAACCCGATGAGCACCGCGACGGTGCGCTTCCAGCCGACCGGTTCGGCGAGCAGCGGCCAAGAGAGCGCCGTGACGATGAGCGGCGCGGAGAAATTGATCGCCGACGCGGTCGCGAGCTGGACGCGGCCGATCGCGATGACGAAGAGCGTGGTGGCGCCGAGCAGCAGCGCCGAGCGAAGCACCTGCAGCCCCGGCCGGTGCGTCACGAGAAGGAGCGGCCCGCGGCTCGGCAGGAAGAGCACGATGAAGAAGAGAAGATGGCCGGCGAATCGCGCCCAGACGATCTCGACGATCGGGTAGCGCGGGCTCAGAAGCTTGGCGCACGTGTTGAGGAGCGGGAACATGATGCCGGCGCCGAGCGCCATGAGAACGGCGCCCTTCAAGATCGAGGTCCGGTGCGGCGGGGGCGAGGCGAGCTTCATAGAGGCGCGGGAACGTACACAGTTTCGCGTCCGCGCGCGCCAGAGGACGGAACCGACGCTCGATCGAGCCGAGCTCTCGGCAGCGCGCATGGACAGGGACGCCGCAGCCGACAGCACCTAGAAAAATTGACGAATTGAAATCTGTCGATCTATTCTCGGCTGCATTGATGAAGCTCGATCTCCCTGGAGCTTCGGCATGGATCACGCGGACACCGTCTTTAGAGCCCTTGCAGACCCGGTGCGGCTTCGCATCCTCGCGTTCCTCAACCGGCCCGAGGCCGAATGCTGCTCGGAGGAGGACCGGGTTTGCGCCTGCGATCTCGAGCCCCTCCTCGGCCTCGCGCAGCCGACCGTCTCTCATCACATGAAGATCCTGGTCCAGGCGGGTCTCGTCTCCTCGGAGAAATCCGGCCGCTGGGTCTATTACCGCATCGATCGCTCGGCCTTCGCGGCGGCGGTCGCCTATCTCGCCCAATTCGCCGGCGACGCGTTGCCGGTGCCGAAGCTTCCGGCGCGTCGCGCCGGGCGACGTGCCGCTGCCGCCGTCAACTAGGAGCAGCCTTCATGAGCCGAGCAGAGCTTCCCGTCGCAGTGATCGGCGCTGGTCCCATCGGCCTCGCCGCGGCAGCGCATCTGGTCCGACGCGGCGAGACGCCGCTCGTCTTGGAGGCGGGGCCTGCTGTCGGGCACGCCCTCCGGCAGTGGGCGCATGTCGGCATGTTCTCGCCGTGGCGATACAATATCGACCCTGTCGCGGCGGGGCTTCTCGAAGCGCACGGATGGACCCGTCCGCCGGACGACGAGATTCCGACCGGCGGCGAGCTCGTCGCGCGCTATCTCGAACCGCTCGCAGCGGTTCCGGAACTCGAAGGCCGGATTCGGCTCCGCAATCGGGTCGTCGCGGTCACCCGCAAAGGCCTCGACAAGGTGAAGACGGAAGGACGCGCCGAAGCGCCCTTCGTCCTGCGCATCGCGGACCCCGCCGGAGGCGAGCAGATGGTCGAAGCGAAGGCCGTCATCGACGCGTCCGGCACGTGGCTGACGCCCAATCCGGCCGGCGCCGACGGGCTGCCCGCGCTCGGCGAGACCGAAGCAGCGGCGCGGATCTTCTACGGCATACCCGACGTCCTCGGCGCCGAGCGCGCCCGCTACGCGGGACGAACGGTGATGGTTGTCGGCGGCGGGCATTCGGCGCTCAACGCGCTCATCGAGCTCGCAGAACTTCGCGAAAACGAGTCCGCGACCCGCATTCTCTGGGTCATGCGCAAGGAGAACATCGAGACGGCCTATGGCGGCGAGGAAGCGGACGCGCTCGCCGCGCGGGGCGCGCTCGGCAGCCAGGCACGGCGGCTCGTCGAAACCGGCGTCGTTGAGGTGCTCTCGCCGTTCCGCATCGCGAGCATCAAGCGGACCGCGAGCGGCGCGCTTCTCGTCGGCGGCGACCATGCCGGCGCCGCGCGCGAGATCGCGGCGGACGAGATGGTGGTCGCCACCGGGTTTCGCCCTGATTTCTCGTTCCTCCGAGAGATCCGCCTCACGCTCGATCCGTGGCTCGAGAGCAGCGGCACCATCGGGCCGCTCATCGACCCCAATCTTCACAGCTGCGGCACCGTCCGCCCGCACGGCGCCAGGGAGCTCGCCCATGCCGAGCCGGACTTCTTCATCGCCGGCATGAAGAGCTACGGGCGCGCGCCCACCTTCCTCCTCGCCACCGGCCACGAGCAGGTGCGCTCGATCGTCGCTGCTCTCCTGGGCGACATGGAAGCAGCCGCGCGCGTCGAACTGGAGCTGCCGGAGACGGGCGTCTGCACGACACGGCCGCTTCGTTCGAAGACGCCGACCGCCGGGACCGTTGCGGCCGAAAGCTCTTGTTGCGGTTCTGCCGCAAGCCAGCGCACCGCCGGTCCCGGTGCCTGCTGCGAGCCTCGAAAGAAGCAGCCGGCAGAGGAAGAGCGGGCGTCTTCCTGCTGCGCATAGGCGAACGAGCGGTTGCCGATCCGGCAGCGCGCCGGGCTAGACTCCGGCATGAGCCGCAGCCGGGCATTTCGCCGTCGTGACTGAAGCGCGAGCGTCGGAAGCGCAACTCGCTTCGTCGCGACCGGTCGCCGGGTCGCCCCTTCTCGTCGTCTCGGCGCTCGGCGCCGGCATGATCCTCGCGTGGGGCTCGACCTTCTACCTCCTCGCCGTGCTCGCGAGGCCGATCGCCGGCGACACCGGCTGGTCGCTCTCCTGGATCGTCGGCGCGCTCTCGATCGGCTTTCTCGTCTCGGGCCTCGTCTCGCCGCTTGTGGGCCGCGCGATCGAGCGCCACGGCGGGCGGCCTGTCCTCGCAGTCGGCGCGGCGGTCATGGCGCTCGGGCTCTCAGGGCTCGCTCTCGCACCGACGCTGCCCGTCTACGTTCTCGCCTGGATCGTCGTCGGCGCCGGCATGGGCGCGGGGCTCTACGATCCCGCGATGGCGGCGCTCGGCCGCCTCTACGGCGAGGCGGCGAGACGATGGATCACGCTCCTCACCCTCTTCGGCGGCTTCGCGAGCACCGTCTGCTGGCCCGCGAGCGCCTTTCTCGTCGACGCCGTCGGGTGGCGCGGCACCTGCGCCGTCTACGCGCTCATCCACCTCTTCGTGCTGCTTCCGCTCTATCTCGTCGTCCTGCCGCGCGAGGCCCGGCAGGTGGCGCCCCTGCCGCCGACCGCCGAGAGCGGCGCCGAAACGCCGAAACGCGCGAGGCTCCGCCCCGGCCGGCGGCAGGTCGTCTTCGTTCTCGTCGCGATCAGCCTCACCCTCGCCTCCGGCATCACCTCGGCGATCGGGGTCCATCTCCTGACGCTTCTTCAGGCACAGGGCATCGCCTTCGCGACGGCCGTCGCGCTCGGCACGATCGTCGGCCCGAGCCAGGTGGGCGCACGTCTTCTCGAGATGCTGGTCGGCGGGCGGGTCCACCCGGTCTGGACGGCGATCGCCTCCGCTGCGCTCGCCACGACGGGCCTCGCGCTCCTTTTCGGCGACGTTCGCCTCGCGGCGGTCGGGCTCGCCGTCTACGGTGCCGGGAACGGGCTGACCTCGATCGTGCGCGGCACCCTGCCGCTCGCGCTCTTCGGCGCGGAAGGCTACGCGACGCTGATGGGAAGGCTCGGCCGCCCCCTGCTGATCGCGTTCGCGGCGGCCCCGTTCCTCGCCGCCGTCGTCCTCGACCGGTACGGGACGACGGCGACGATCGGCGCGATGGTCGGGGTGACGGCGGTCAATCTCCTCATCGGCGTCGCGCTCGCGCTCCTGGTTCGCGCGGACCGAAAGCGCGGCGAGGGAACGGCCTCGTCCTGAAGATCGACTTCGGCGCGCGCGAGGGGTCCGGGAAGATACGTACGCGAAGAACCTGAATACCGTCAGCGCCTCGGGCGGCGCATGCTGCGCCTCGGATCCGCACGGCAGCGGGTTTCCTCCCCATCGGGCCCCTCGCGGGCCCGCCTAGAGCGCTCTGCCTTCCCCCCGGGCGGAGCGCTTCTTCTTTGGGGAACGGCCGGCTTCAAGGTCCGACGTGCCCGCCCGGGCCGTGCCCGCAATGCTTCCCGCCCGCTCCGTAAGGCCAGAAGAGCCCGTGCGCCCGATAGAAGTTCTCGCAATAGACGGGATCAGGAAGATAGATGCCGTCGCCGAGGCGGATCGCGAGGAAATGGTCCGCCATCTTGACGCCGGGATTCTTCTCCGAATGGAAATCGTCCTGGCAGCCGTGCTGCAGCTTGGTGATGAGGAAGGCGTTCATGCTGCGGACGAGCTCGCGCGCCTCCTTCGACCACGGCCCTGTCGCCGCGCCCGGCGCGAGGGCGGAGACGTAGATGTGCTGGAAGCCGGTGCCGGTGAACCGCCAGACGCTCATCATGTCGTAGTCGGAGACCATGAGGTGGCCGCCTTTGCCGAACACGGTCCCGGTCTCGTTGGTCTTCTCCTTGGTCGCGAAGGTCTTGGCCGGCAGCGTGCCGTGGAACGCGCGAGCCGAAGGCTTCGGACAGCGGAAGATGATGAGCAGCCCCCGCTCGCGCGTGAACCGGCGCAAATTCATGATGTCGCGCGCGTCCATCCCCGACTCCTTGGAGAGCCGGAGGTCGAGCCCGTCGGCGCCCGCCGCCTTCGCCTCGTAGCCCTTGAACCGCGCCAAGTCGCCGAGGCCCGCCTCGCTGATCTTCAGTCCCGCCATCGCTTCCCCTCTCGCGAGATCATCCGCGCCGCTCGCCCTGCGAGCGCGCCGAAATCATACAAGGCGACCTCGGCGGGAAAATCTGTGCGCGTGCTCACCCCTGCGGGCGACGGCGCACGAGGCGGGCTAGCGCGGAGCGAGCTGCTGCAGATAGGCGACGACGTCCTCGATCTCTTGCCGGGAGAGGCCAGGATTCGGCATCGGCGGATGCGGCGCCGTGAGCCACGCGCGCAGCCGGCCGGGATCGCGGCTTGCGTGCTGTGCGATCGTCACGAAAGCGGGCGCCGCATCGGTCGCGGTCCCGGCCCGCTCGACGGCGTGGCACGACGCGCACCAGCGCTCGGCGACCGCGCGCCCGGATCCAGGGTCGCCGGCGGCGTCGGCCGCGACCGGGAACAGCGCGGCGGCCGAGAAAAGCAGAAGGGTCCGGCGCATTCCTCCTCCCTCGCGATCGCCGCTCAGCGGACGACGCGCAGACCCGCGCGCCAGTCGAGCGGCACGAAATGACCGATATTGGCGATGAAACGGTCGCCGTCGAGATCCGTGTGGACGCAAGCGCGCCACGAATAGCGGATCCCGTCGACCGTGAGGAGGCCTTCGAAGAGCTCGGTGACGGCGCCGTCCTCGTCCCGCCAGTGGTCGATGCGCTGGGCGGAGCCCGTGAGGCGATCCTCGAACTGCGGGCGCGTCCGACGCTCGATCGCGAGCGTCAACGCCTCCTCGAGGCCGATGCCGAAATTCTCGAGCAGGAACAGGTTCAACGCGTCCTCAGGAGCCATCGCTGCCTCCGCCGAAGGACGACGAATAGAACATAAAGCGAACATCCGCACAAGCGCCGACGCGCAAGCGCCGGGAGGAACTCCCGTCCCCCGCTGCTGGGGGCGGGGGACGGGAGGGCGAGCGGCCGGAAGAGGGCCGCTCAGCTCCAGAGGAAGTCTTGGCCGTCGTGCAGCGACGAGGCGATGACGTCCTTCAGCGTCACGATCCTGTGCGCGGGCGCCGCGCCGGAACCGTCGGGATCGAGCGAGATCACCGTGTCGGCACCGACCTGCTCGACGCGCAGCACGCCGTCGGCGAGCGCATCGAGGCCGGCGTAGCCGGTCGCGGCCACCACCGGGGCAAGGTCGATCATGTCCTCGCCGACGCGGAAGTCGGTGATGACGTTGTCGCGCGCGGCGCCGCTACGGAAGACGAAGAGGTCCTGCCCGGCGCCACCCGTGAGCCGGTTGGCGCCGCTGCCGACGATGATCGTGTCGTCGCCAGCGCCGCCGTCGATGACGTCGTTGCCGTCGGAGCCGACGATCGTGTTGGCGAGCGCGTTGCCGCGCACGTCGTGGGCGTAGCTCCCCTGCAGCACGAGATTGTCGACCCCGTCCGCGAGCGTGTACCGGGTCGCCCAGGTCGAGACGGTGGTGATGCCCTCGTCGGGGACGACGATTCGCACGTTGGTGAAGGAGCCGAGATGGAAGACGTCGTCGCCGCCCCCGCCGATCAGCGTCTGCCCTTCGGCCGAGGCGAAGAGATCCTCCGCCTTCGCCGTTCCGCGCGCCGTGCCGGTCGAGTCGGGCCCGACATAGCTCCGCGCGACATCCGGCGTCGGCCGCGCCGCCGGATTCGCGATCACCGGGCCGGCGCCGGGCGGCGGCGCCGGCGACGGATCGGGATCGGGTGCGGGCGTCGGGTCGGGCGCGGCGCCGGCGACGTTGTCGAGGACGAGCGTGCCGTTCGACCAGAGAAGGACCTCGCCGCCCCTCTTGGCGCCGATCGCGGGGTCGAGCGTTCCCGTCTCCGCCTCGACGCGGTTGCCGTCGAGCTCGATCCAGTCGACGTAGAGATTGCGGTCGGCCGAGGGCGAGCCGCCGTAGAGATCGTTCAGATAGACGATCTCGATCCTGTGGCTGCCGCCGCCGATGTCGCCGGTGAGCGTCAGCTCCTGCCACTCTCCGGCGCCGCGTCTCGCCGTCACCGTCTGCACGTCGCCGAACTGCTTGCCGTCGACGAGAACCTTGAACTGGGCATCGCCTCGGTAGGCGTCCTCGGCGACGCGGAGCTTCAAGACGTTGTCGCCGCCGGGCGCCGGATCGGGGTCGGGGTCCGGCGCCGGATCGGGGTCGGGTGCGGGCGTCGGGTCGGGCGCGGCGCCGGCGACGTTGTCGAGGACGAGCGTGCCGTTCGACCAGAGAAGGACCTCGCCGCCCCTCTTGGCGCCGATCGCGGGGTCGAGCGTTCCCGTCTCCGCCTCGACGCGGTTGCCGTCGAGCTCGATCCAGTCGACGTAGAGATTGCGGTCGGCCGAGGGCGAGCCGCCGTAGAGATCGTTCAGATAGACGATCTCGATCCTGTGGCTGCCGCCGCCGATCGCGCCGGTGAGCGTCAGCTCCTGCCACTCTCCGGCGCCGCGTCTCGCCGTCACCGTCTGCACGTCGCCGAACTGCTTGCCGTCGACGAGAACCTTGAACTGGGCATCGCCTTGGTAGGCGTCCTCGGCGACGCGGAGCTTCAAGACGTTGTCGCCGCCGGGCGCCGGCACGGGATCGGGGTCGGGTGCCGGGTCGGGGCCCGGCGCAGCGGCGCCCTTCGTCACGCTGGTGAAGCGGAAATCGGCGGCGGTGAACGCGGACTTGGCGACGCCCTTGAACGTCACCGTTTCGCCGTTGTCCAGCGTCAGCACCGTGTCGCCGCCGACCGTCGTCATCGCCGCCTGCACCGCGGCGAAGTCCTTCAGCGCGTAGCCGTCGAGCACGAGCCTGTCCATGCCGGGCTTGAAGTCGGTGATCGTGTCGTAGCCGTTCCCGGCGGTGACGATGAAGACGTTTCTTCCGCCGCCGCCGCTCAGAAGATCGTCGCCGCCGCGCCCGTTGATGACGTCGTCGCCCGGGCCGCCGGCGATGATGTTGGGAAGCGCGTTGCCGTTGACGCTGAGCCCCCACGGCGCCTCGACCCGGGCGTTCTCGACGTTCGCCGGCAGACGGTAGTCGATCCAGAGCACGAGGGTGTCGATGCCTTCGCCCGGGTTCTCGACGATCTTCAGACGGTCGTCGGCGACGACGTAGGTGTCGTCGCCCGCGCCTCCCGCACGGGTCGCGGTATCGCCGTAGACGTTGTTGAAGAAGTCGTTGCCCGAAGTGCCAATATTGCCGGACGCGGTCCGCGTCGGCGCCCCGCCGGCGACGGGCGGCGCCGAATGCGGCGCCGCCGGCTTCGTCACCCAGTCGGCGTCGGGAGTCGAGACCGGCTGCTGCGCGACCTCGACCGCGTTCGGGTCGTTCGAGTAGGCGCGGATGTAATCGATGTTCATGTACGCCGGGAACTCGGTCGAGCCGTCCGGAGAGCCGGGCCAGTTGCCTCCCACCGCGAGGTTGGCGAGGAGGTACATCGGCTTGTGCATGTCGCTCGGGGTTTTCCCGCGCGCGATCTCCTCGCCGTCGAAGTAGTAGACGAGCTCGGTCGGCGTCCACAGGAGCCCGTAGGTGTGGTAGCCCGTGGTGACGTCGGCCGGGACGAGATTCCACCCGCCGAAGCTTTCCGCCCCGTTGCTCGAGATGGCGCCGGTATGCACCGAGTTCGGCTTGTTGCCGAAGCCCTCGAGGGGATCGATCTCGGGCGGCCACTTCTTGTCGGCGGCGAGGAGCCAGAACGCCGGCCAGAGCCCCTGGCCTTCGGGAAGCTGCGCGCGCATCTCGAAGTAGCCGTAGCGCTGCGCGAAGCTGTTCTCGGTCGTGATGACGCCCGACGTGTACGGGAGGTTCAGCGGGTTGCCCGAGGAGGGCCTCGCCTCGATCCGCAGCGCCCCGTCGACGATGCTGAACGGGTGCACCCCGACCGTGGCGTCGGAATAGTACTGCTTCTCCCCGTTGTTGGAGAGCGTGCGGGTCAGCCCCTGATACGTCGTCTTCCAGACCGTGCCCGGGCGCCCGTCGGCCGACCAGGAGAAAGAGTTGAACTCCTCGTCGAAAGTGAGCTTGTAGCCCGACAGATCCAAAGTGCTCGCCATACCGACCTCGAAACTCTCGTCCGTGGATCGCCCGCGACCGGGCGGATTTCCCGAGAAACTTCGACCTCGGATTGCTTAATGCAGCGTAAATCTGGAAGTTTCGGCGAGTAACTTTCCATGACTTTTACAACAAAACGTTCGGCTGAAGACGACGAAGTCTACTGGCGGTTCTGCGCATCTTCCTGAACGACAGGCGATTCCGGTTCCTGTGTTCTTTTTCAGCCTTCGTCCTGCAGCGGTTTCGGCGACGACGCTTGTCCGCGGCCTCGGACGAATCATCTTGATCTCGCTCGAGCAGCCAGTGCGGCGAGTGCTCCGACTCGCTGCCGATCGAAACAGGAGTCTCGTGATGCGAACCATGATTGCCGCTTCGGCCGCACTCGCGCTTCTGGTCGGTTGCGCCGACCTCGAGGGCCGCCCGAAGGAGACCGGCGGCGTTCTGCTCGGCGGAGCCCTCGGCGGCCTCGCCGGGGCGCAAGTCGGCAGAGGCAGCGGTCAGCTCGCCGCGACAGCCGCCGGGACGCTCCTCGGAGCCTTTCTCGGAAGCGAGATCGGGCGCAGCCTCGACCGTGCCGATCAGCTATACATGGCCCAAACGACGCAGCAGGCGCTCGACACGGCGCCGTCAGGCACCGTCTCGACGTGGCGCAATCCCGACAGCGGCCACTCCGGGACGGTGACGCCGACGCGCACCTACCAGACCCAAACCGGCCAATATTGCCGCGAGTTCCGGCAAACCGTCACCATCGACGGGCGCGTCGAGGAAGCGCAAGGAAGGGCGTGCCGGCAGCCGGACGGGACGTGGCAGATCGTAGGCTAGCGGCGGGAAAGCGCCCTGCCTCCGCCCTCGAGCGGACGAGGCGGCGCTCTCAGAGCCAGCCCTTGAGGATCTCGATCGCGAGCTCCTCGGCCTGGCCGTCGAGAATGGGCAGGTCGCGCCTGCTGAAGGCGCGCTCGATATCCGTCGCGCGCGTCGGCGGCAACGCGTCCCGCGGCGCTGCTCCGTCGGAGTCGCCATGCGCGCGGAGGCGGGCGAGATAGCGGGTCCAGGCGCGCGCGACCGACTCCTCGCGCACATCCGGCCAGACCTCGCGCAGCGCGTCGCGGAAATCCGGAAACGAAGCTTTGCCAGCTGAATCGCTCACGCCACTCCTTCGGCCGCATGGACCGCGACCCGGCCTCGGCGCGAGAAAACCTAGCAAATCGACGGCTTTGCCGCAACTTACGAACGACACGCGCTTATTGAGCACTACCGGGAGTTTGCCCCTCCCGGAGCGCTGCCGTGACGACGAGACCGGCGCAGTCCGTCCCCCGCAGGTTCTCACTCCGGTCCGGCGCGGAAATCGTCGCCCGCATAGCCGAATTGCGAGAGCGCTTCCTCGAGATAATCCGCAAGAAGCGGCGTCGAGACGAGATACTCGGTCTCATGCTCGTTGCGCACGTCGCGCGCCTGCTGCAGCGCCTCCTCCCACTGCGTGTGGTCGAAATCGCCGCGCCCGACGAAGAAGAGCGCGAGCAGCTCTTCCTTCTGAATGTCGTCGAGCGCGTCGAGCGCGTTCGCGAGCTCCTCGCGCGAAGGATTGTCGGGACGATCCTCCAGGATCGAAACGCCGCCGTCGTCGGTCGGGTTCGAGCCCGGATCGGGCTCCAGCGGCGCCACTTCGGCGTCGTACTCGCGCGCCTTTTCGATGATGAAGGCGAGCTGGTCGGGCGGGATGGTCAGCATGGCGAAGCATCTTTTCCGAGCGCTTTCGACGCAATGCACGGTGCGGCCGCGACGAAAGTCGCGCGTTGACCTGCATCAAAGGGCGGTTGCGGGGCCGGCATCGTGCGGAAAGCCGCATGCGCCGTGCGCAGGCGCGCGAGACCGGAAAGCGACCTCGCGCCGACCGGCGGGCTTTCTCAGCCGCGCAAGAGAGAGCGCCTCACGAGCGCCCTTTCGGATTCGTCGGCGAGATGCCAGCAGACGGCCGCCCCCGGACGCGGCTCGCGATCGTGGATGAAGAGATACTCGGCCTCGGTGGCGGTGCTGCGCACCGACGCCCAGTCGAGCGATTCGCCGTCGAGCGCGACCGCGCCGTGCCCGAGCAGCTCGAAGCCGCCGCCCTCGCCCTCCACCATGATGAGGGCCTCGCGCAGCTCGCCGCGATGTCGGACGGAGAAGTCCAGGTCGCCGTGTCGCATCGCGTTCCTCCAGCCCGTTTGGTCGAGAAGCTAGCCAGAAGGGGGCGAGCACGTCGTTGACCGAGGTCAAGCCGCGAGCGGCGCGCCTTCGCGCGCTGGCCCCGCCCGGCGCTTCTCCTCTAGCATCGCGCCGGGGCAGCGACGCGAGGGAGAACGGCGGTGGCGCTTCTGACCGGCAGGCGGGCATTTCTCGAGCTCCTGAAGCAGGAGGGCGTCGAGCTCATCTTCGGCAATCCCGGCACGACCGAGCTGCCGCTCATGGACGCGCTCGCGGTCGACGAAGACATTCGCTACGTGCTCGGGCTGCAGGAAGCGGCGGTGCTCGCGATGACCGACGGGTACGCGCAGGCCTCCGGCCGGCTCGGCGTCGCGAACCTGCATGTGGCACCCGGCCTCGGCAACGCCATGGGAATGCTCTACGACGCGCGGAAGGCCGGCGCGCCGCTCCTCGTCACCGCCGGCCAGCACGATCAGAGCTTCACCTTCGGCGAGCCGATCCTGTGGGCCGACCTGCCCGAGATCGCGCGGCCCTTCGTGAAGTGGTCGGCGGAAGTGCGGCGGCTCTCCGATCTGCCCGCCGCGGTGCACCGGGCCGCCAAGACCGCGCTCGCGCCGCCGACCGGCCCCGTCTTCCTCTCGCTTCCTGCCGACGTCCTCATGGCCGAAGGCGACGTCGAGCTCGGCCGCCCGACGCGGATCGGCGCGCGCATCCGCGGCGACAGGGCGGCGCTCGAGGCAGCGGCGGATCTTCTCGCGGCGGCCGAGGCGCCGTTGATCATGGCGGGCGATGCGGTAGCGCAGGAAGACGCGCTTCTCGAGCTCGTCGCCCTCGCCGAGGCGCTCGGCGCGCCCGTCTACGCCGAGCTCATCCCGAACACGGCGTCGTTTCCGGCAACGCATGCGCTCTTCCGCGGCGCACTGCCGCGCAGCCAGAAGACGGTGCGCGAGACGCTGGAGCGGCACGACGTCCTTCTCTCGGTCGGCGCCGACCTCTTCACCTGGTCGCTGCCCTCCGACACCGCGCCGGTGCCGGACGGGCTCGCGATCATTCAGATCGACACCGATCCATGGGAGCTCGGCAAGAACCATCCCGCGGCAGCGGCGATCCTCGGCGCGCCCAAGGCGACGCTGCCGGAGCTCGCCTCGCTCGTCCTCGACCGCTTCTCGCCCGAGCAGCGCGAGCGCACGCGGCGGCGCGGCGAGGCGGCCGCGCGCCTCATCGCTGGCGAGCGCGAGGCGCTGCGCGCCAAGGCCGCCGCGGAAGCGGCGGCGCGCCCGATGCGGCCGCTCGCGCTCTTGGGCGCGGTCGCCGCGGCGCTGCCGCAGGAGGCGGTCGTCGTCGACGAGACGATCTCCTCCGGCGCGGGGCTGCGCCAGCTTCTCTCCGGCGAGGACGCATGCAGCTTCTACGGCATGCGCGGCGGCGGGATCGGCTGGGGCCTGCCGGCGGCGATCGGGATCAAGCTCGCGCTGCCCGATCGGCCGGTGGTCGCCCTCGTCGGCGACGGCAGCGCCCTCTACACGATCCAGGCGCTCTGGACCGCGGCGCGCGAGCGCCTCGAAGGCCTCGTCTTCGTCATCCTCAACAACCGCTCCTATCGGATCCTGAAGCACCGCACGAACCTTCTGCGCGGCCATGCCGCGCAGACCGGGCGCTACATCGGCATGGACCTCGTCGATCCGGCGATTGATTTCCTCGCGCTCGCCGGCGCGCTCGGCGTCACCGCGCACCGTGCGGAGAGCGCGGAAGAGGCCGGGGCGCTCGTGCGCGAGGGCATCGCGGCGCGCGCGCCGCGCCTCATCGAGGCCGTCATCGACCCCGCGCTATGACGCGGGCGTGCCGGAAGAAGTTTTTGAGGCGCAAAGGCCGCCTCTGGGGTAGCTTCACGATCTCAGAGTGCTCGGGACGAGGAGCAGCCGCAGAATGACCCCCGACGAGATCGCGCGCGTGCAATTCTATCTGCGCCGGCTCTTCAACAACGAACGGATCATGGTCGACCAGCCGAAGCGGCCCAATCAGCCGGGCGAGATCCGCGTCGGCGAAGAGTTCATCGGGACGCTCGACCGCGACGTCGACGAAGGCGAGATCTCGTACACGGTCACGATCTCGATCCTGGCCGAGGACCTTCCGGCCGAGCTGCCCGCCGCACCGCAGAACCCCTACCGCCGCCGCTGACCGCCAAGCCCCGCCGACGGCGCGGGCGAGGAATCGACGCCGCGAGAGAACGAGGCCGCGCCGCCGAGCGGTGGGGGCGCACGGCGTCGGTGCCCTCTGCCCGGAAGGCAGCCCCACTGCGGCCTTGACGCGTATCGCGAGAACACGCGCCGCATTATCGACAAATCAAGACAAAAACAGATGCGATACTTGGACTGTCGAAGACGATTTGCCCCGTCTTCTTCATCTTTTTTAAGAGATAGCGGCTAATGTTCTTTCTGCAACTTACAGAACTTCGAGACGTTGGTTTGAAGCATGTTTCGAATTCGGAGCGGCCGTTTCCCCTTCCCCGCGTCCGCGCGCCGAATTCCGTGAAGTCGTATCGGCTGCCGACCCAACCCTCCCGGCCGATGCGTGACGAGCGGCGGCTTCCCCGGGCCGCCGCTCTTTCTTTCTTCAGGCGGAAGCCTTGCGGGGTCAGTCGCTCTCCAGCGCTCCGGTGACGCGAGCGATGATCGCCGCGCGGCTCGCCTCGTCCGGCGCGCGGCGAAGCCGTTCGCTGAGCGCGAGAAGGAACGCCGCGTAGTCGTTGTGCCAGTCGGCACGGCCGAACTCCGGCGCGGGCAGGCGCGGCATGCCGGGATCGAGCCGCGGCGGCTGGGCCCGGTCGAGGACGAGCACGGCGCCGAGCTCCGGCATGAGGACGGGCGTCTCGGTGCCGAAGCGGGTGCGGACGCGCGCGGCGAGCGCGGCGATGGCCGCCGGCTCCCCGTGCGTCAGCACGAGCGCGCTGCCGATCGGCTGCCGCATGGCGAGCCAGTCCAGAAGCGCGCTCTGGTCGGCGTGCGCCGAGTAAGTGTCGAGGCTGCGGATGCGCGCGGCGACGCGCACCTCCTCGCCCATGATGCGCACCGCCTCCTTGCCGGACTGGATGAGCCAGCCGAGCGTGCCGGGCGCCTGATAGCCGACGAAGAGCACCGTCGTCTCGGGGCGCCAGAGATGCGCCTTCAGATGATGGCGTATCCGCCCCGCGTCGCACATGCCGCTGCCGGCGAGGATGATCGCCCCGGAACGGATCGAGTTGAGGCTCTTGCTCGTTCCGACGTCCTCGATGAAGTGGAAGCCGCGCCGCTTCAGAAGGTCGGGCCGGTTGTCGGGATCCTCGATATGCCGGTCGAAGACCTCGGTGACGCGCGTCGCGAGCGGCGAGTCGATGAAGACCTCGACCGGCTCGAGCCCGCCCTCGGCGAAGAGCACGGCGAGGTCGTGCAGCAGCGCCTGCGTGCGCTCCACCGCGAAGGCGGGGATGAGAAGGTTGCCGCCCGCTTCCATCGCCGCGCGCACTTCCTCGGCGAGACGGCGGCGGCGCTCTTCCGCGCTCGGCCGCTCGCGGTCGCGGTCGCCGTAGGTCGCTTCCATGACGACGTAGTCGCAGGGCGCCGGTCCCGTCATCGCCGCGGCCTCCGGACCGAGATCGCCCGAGAAGAGGATGCGGAGCGGCTGCGCCCCGACGCCTTCGAGCGCGAGCTCGATCGAGGCGGCGCCGAGAATGTGCCCGGCGGGCCAGAAGCGGGCCGTGATCCCGGGCGCCACCTCGCGCGCTTCGCCGAGCTCGACGGGCACGATCTGCTCCAGCGAGCGCTCGGCGTCCGCGAGGGTATAGATCGCCTCGACCGGCGCCTCGCCGCGGCGCGTCCGCCGGCGGTTGAGGCGCTCGACCTCCGATTCCTGAATCGCGCCGGCGTCCGGCAGCATGAAGCGGAGAAGGTCGCGCGTTTCCCGCGTCGCGTGCACGCGCCGCCGATAGCCGGCCCGGCAGAGCTTCGGCACGAGGCCGCTGTGATCGATATGGGCGTGCGTCAGCAGCACCGCGTCGATCGATTTCGGATCGAACGGGAAGGCGCCGTAGTTCAGCTCCTTCAGCGTCTTGCTGCCCTGGAACATGCCGCAATCGACGAGAACGCGGCGGTTCTGATGCTCGAGAAGGCAGCAGGACCCCGTGACGGTGCCGGCCGCGCCGAGGAAGGTCAGCCGCGGGTAGGTCATGGGCTCGGCGGGCGCGCCGGCGAACTCGGCGCCCGGCTCATTCGGGCAGGCGCTCGAGCTTCGGCAGATGCTCGCGGAGCTCGCCGATCGGCGTGTTGGTGAGGTCCTTCGCGATCTCGTCCGTCACCTTCGCGCGCACCGCGGCGGGCAATGCCGAGCGCAGCTCGCCGAGCACGCGGGCGGGAGCCACCAGCACCAGCCTGTCGAACCGCCTTTCGAAAGGCGCGATCGCCTCCGCGACTTCGCGCATGAAGGCCTTCTTCGCCGCTTCGTGCGGGTCTTGCCGCGGCTCCATCGCATGGCGTGTCGGCGAGGCGCTCTCGGCGACGCGTCCCGGACGATCGCTGGCGATCTCGCGCGACGGACGCCGGGCCTCGGCGGATTCGAGCTCCAGCTCCGTCTCGTAGCCCGAGGCGAACTCCTGACGATGCACGATGCGCGCCCGCGCCCCGTTGGCGAGAAGATACCAGATGATCGGCTTCTTCATGGCTGCGGAAGACACCTCGCCAACGAATTTCGCGCGTTGACGTAGGTCAACCCCGACGCCGCAGCCGCCGCGGCGTTAGTCTTCCGAGCGATCGACGACGGAAGCGGGGTCCGCATGACGAGAGTACTCGGCATCTCGGGAAGCCTCCGCAAGGGCTCCTACAACACGATGGCGCTGGAGGCGGCGCGAAAACTCGCGCCCAGCGGGATGACGATCGAACGGTTCGATCTCCGCCCGATCCCGCTCTACGACGAGGACGTGCGCTCAAAAGGCCTGCCCGCACCCGTGCAGGATCTGCGGCGGGCGATCGCTGAGGCCGACGCGGTCCTCATCGTCAGCCCCGAATACAATTTCTCCATTCCCGGCGTGCTGAAGAACGCGATCGACTGGGCCTCGCGTCCGCCCGACCAGCCGTTCAACGAGAAGCCGGTCGCGATCATGGGCTGCTCGCCCGGCCCGGTCGGCACGACGCGGATGCAGTACCACCTCCGGCAAGTCCTGACGGCGCTCAACGCCTTCGTCCTCAACAAGCCGGAGGTCGCGATCGGCAACATGACGCAGCGCTTCGACGCGGAGGGCAATCTCGTCGACGAAGCGACTCGGCAATTCGTCCGCCAGCTTCTCGAAGCCCTCGCGGCCTGGTCGAAGCGTCTCGCGCGCTGAGGCGCGCTCAGAGCTTCTTCAGGACGCGCTCCAGCGCCGCGGCGAATCGGGAGCGCTCCTCCTCGGTCCCGACGGTGACGCGGACCGTGCGGTCGAGCGGCGCAACGCCCGGCATCCGCAGGAACACCGCCTCGTCCTCGAGAAGGCGCTGCAGCACCGCGCGCGCCCGCTCGCTCGACCCGAGATCGACGGCGACGAAATTCGTCGCCGAAGGATGGCTGGCGAGGCCGAGCTCGGCGGCGATGCGCGCGATGTCCCGCCGCCCCTCCTCGACCTTGCGGACGACCTCGGCGATGAACTCGACGTCGCCGAGCGAGGCGAGCGCGCCCTCCTGGGCGATCCGGTTGACGCCGAAATGGTGCCGGATCTTGTCGAAGCAGCGGATCGTCTCCTCCGGCGCGATCGCGTAGCCGATGCGCGCCCCCGCCATCCCGTGCGCCTTCGAGAAGGTGCGGGTGCGGATGATCCGCGGATCCTCCGGCTCGAACGGCGGGATGGCCTCGGCGGGGGCGAACTCCGAGTAAGCCTCGTCGAGGAGAAGGACGGCGCCCGGCGGCAGCGCCTCGACGAGCCGTCCGATCTCGGATGCCGGCAGCCAGCTTCCCGTCGGATTGTCGGGATTGGCGAGGAAGACGAGCTTCGCGTTCTCGGCCCGGGCGGCATCCGCGAGCGCCTCCGCGTCGTTGCGGAAGTCGCGATAAGGCGGCGTCACCAGCCGGCCGCCGAACCCGTTCACGTGAAAGGCGAAGGTCGGATAGGCGCCTTTCGACATCACGACCGCGTCGCCCGGGTCGATGAAGGCACGCACGACGAGGCCGAGGAGGTCGTCGATCCCGGCGCCGACGACGATGTTGCCCGGGCCGACCCCGAGCCGGGCGGCGAGCGCGTGACGCAGCTCGTAGCTCTCGGGATCGCCGTACCAGTTGACGCGCCCCGCGGCGCGGCGCATCGCCTCGAGCGCCCGGGGCGAGGGGCCGAAGGCGCTCTCGTTGGCGCCGATCCGCACCTCGAGCCCTCGGCCGATGCGCCGCTCCAGCGCCTCGGGCGGAACGAAGGGGACGACGGCGGGCAGCGCGCCGACGATGCGCGCGTATCGGGCACGGCTCATGGCCGCTCCTCTCTCACGTCGGACGAGGGCCCCGCAAGCCCCCGCCTCTGCCGCGCACCGGCCGGGGTCGCCGTCAGAGGGCGGGGCGCCGCGCGATCAGCATGTAGTTGACGTCGAGATCTTCGGGAGCGAGGCGCCACTCGCCGGAAAGGGGGTCGTAGGCGACGCCGGTCAGCGCCTCCACGACGAGCCCGGCGCGGCGCAGCGGCCGGACGAGCTCGGAGGGCCGCACCAGCTTCTTCCATTCGTGCGTCCCGACGGGAAGCCATCGCAGGACGTACTCGGCCCCGACGATCGCGAAGAGGAAGGACTTGGCGGTCCGGTTGATCGAAGCGGCGGCGAAGCCGCCGCCCGGGCGGACGAGCGCGGCCGCCGCGTCGAGGAAGAGGCCGAGATCGGCGACGTGCTCGATCACCTCGAGCGCCAGGACCGCGTCGAAGCGCTCGCCGGCAGCGGCGAGCTCCTCGGCGGTGGCGACGCGGTAGTCGATGGCGAGCCCTGCGGCGAGCGCGTGGACGCGCGCGGCCTCGACCACCTCGGCCGCGGCGTCGATCCCGACGACCTCGAAGCCGAGCCGCGCCATCGGCTCGGCCATGAGCCCGGCGCCGCAGCCTATGTCGAGAAGGCGCAGGCCCTCGAAGGGACGAAGGCTCTTCGGGTCGCGTCCGAAAAGGCGGGCGAAATGGTCGCGCACGAAGGCGATCCGCACCGGCCCCAGGCGATGGAGCGGCGCCATCTCGCCCTGGGGATCCCACCAGCTTCGCGCCAAGGCGTCGAAGCGGCGGACCTCCCCGGCATCGACGCTGGTGACGGGACGCGGGTCGCTCATGACTCGGGGCGGCAAGGTACAGCATGAGGCAGGTGAGGCAAGCGACGAACCGGCGTTCGGGATCCCGCCCCTCGGAAAGCGCGCCGATTTCCCTGCGGAGTCCGAAGATCGCGCCGGACCGCGCCGGCTCCACGTGACAGACGCGATTTCGGCTTGTATCTAGGAGCCCGTTCTCCCCCGAGCCAAGTACGAGAGATGGCCCGCATCGTGCAGAAGTTCGGCGGCACGTCCGTCGCCGATGTCGACCGCATCCGCAACGTCGCCAAGCGCGTCAAGCGTGAGGTCGACGCCGGCAACCAGGTCGCCGTCGTGGTCTCGGCGATGGCGGGCGTCACGAATCAGCTCATCGACTATGTCAACCGCGTCTCGCCGCTGCACGACGCGCGCGAATACGACGCCGTGGTCGCCTCGGGCGAGCAGGTGACGTCGGGGCTCCTCGCCCTCGCGCTGCAGGAGCTCGGCGTCAACGCCCGTTCCTGGCAGGGCTGGCAGATCCCGATCCGTACCGACGACGTGCACGGCAAGGCGCGCATCGTGGAGATCCCGGCCGGGGAGATGGAGAAGCGCCTCGCGCAGGGGCAGGTGGCGGTCGTCGCCGGCTTCCAGGGCCTGGGGCCGGACAACCGGGTGACGACGCTCGGGCGCGGCGGCTCCGACACCTCGGCGGTCGCGCTCGCCGCCGCCCTCAAGGCGGATCGCTGCGATATCTTTACCGATGTCGACGGGGTCTATACGACCGACCCCCGCATCGTTGCGAAGGCGCGGAAGCTCGATAGAATCGCGTACGAAGAGATGCTCGAAATGGCGTCGCTCGGCGCCAAGGTGCTGCAGACCCGGTCGGTCGAGATGGCGATGAATCATCGCGTGCCGATCCAGGTGCTGTCGAGCTTCGTCGACGCGCCGGGCACCCTGGTCGTGGATGAGGACGAAATCGTGGAAAAGCAGGTCGTCAGCGGGATCGCCTACAGCCGGGACGAGGCGAAGATCACGCTGGTGAAAGTGGCCGACCGTCCGGGCGTGGCAGCGAGCATCTTCGGTCCTCTCGCCGACGCCGCGATCAACGTCGACATGATCGTCCAGAACGTCTCGGAGGACGGGCGCACCACCGACCTCACCTTCACGGTCGGAAAAGCCGACCTCGAGCGCGCCGTCAAGGTGCTCGAAGGCAAGCAGAAGGAGCTGGGCTTCGCCCGGATCAAGCCGGACCCCAACGTGGTCAAGGTCTCGGTGATCGGCGTCGGCATGCGCAGCCATGCGGGCGTCGCGCAGAAGATGTTCCAGACCCTGGCCGACAAGGGCATCAACATCCTGGTGATCTCGACCTCCGAGATCAAAGTCAGCGTCCTCATCGCCGAGGAATACACGGAGCTCGCGCTCAGGGCCCTGCATACCGCCTACGGGCTCGACGCCGCCTGAGCACGATGGACCGCACCCGCGCCCGCCTCGACGCCCTCTGGGCAAGGGGACGGCGATTCCTCGGCACGGATCTTGCGATCATGGGTGGCGCCATGACCTGGGTCTCCGAGCGCCATCTCGTCGCGGCGATCTCGAACGCGGGCGGCTTCGGCGTCATCGCCTCCGGCAGCATGACGCCCGAGCAGCTCGATGCCGAGATCGCAGGCACGATGGCGCTCACCGGGAAGCCGTTCGGCGTCAATCTCATCACGATGCACCCGCAGCTCACGGAGCTGATCGAAGCCTGCGCCGGGCGCAAGGTCGGGCACGTCGTCCTCGCCGGCGGGCTTCCGCCGGCGACCGCGTTGCAGCGCATCAAGCAGTCGGGCGCCAAGGCGATGTGCTTCGCGCCGGCGCTCGCCATCGCCAAGAAGCTCGTGCGGATGGGCGCCGACGCGATCATCATCGAGGGAATGGAAGCGGGCGGCCATATCGGCCCGGTGTCGACGAGCGTGCTGGCGCAGGAGATCCTTCCGCACGTTCCCGAGGTGCCGGTCTTCGTCGCCGGCGGCATCGGCCGCGGCGAGGCGATCGTGTCCTATCTCGAGATGGGCGCGGCAGGCGTCCAGCTCGGGACCCGGTTCGTCTGCGCGACCGAGTCGATCGCGCACCCCAATTTCAAGAAGGCGTTCATCCGCGCCGCCGCGCGGGATGCCGTGCCCTCGGTGCAGCTCGACCCGCGCTTCCCGGTCATCCCGGTGCGCGCGCTCGTCAACGAGGGCGTGCGGCGCTTCATGGAGAAGCAGCGCGAGGTGATCGAGCGCTTCACGCGCGGCGAAATCACGCAAAAGGACGCGCAGCTCGAGATCGAGCATTTCTGGGCCGGCGCGCTGCGCCGCGCCGTGATCGACGGCGACGTCGAGAACGGCTCGCTGATGGCCGGTCAGAGCGTCGGCATGGTGACCAAGGAGCAGCCGACCCGGGAGATCATCGACGAGCTGGTCGGGCAGGCGGTCGCTTTGCTGGCGGCGCGAGAGAGCGCGGCCGGCTGATGGACGCGCAGGCGGCCGCCACAGGCACTCGCCGCCTGCTCCGCCGTCTCCGCGACGTGATGGCGGGCGCCGGTTCGGCACAGGATCGGCTCGACACGATCGTCCGCATCATCGCCGGCGAGATGGTCGCCGAGGTCTGCTCGGCCTACGTGCTGCGCGCCGGCGACATCCTCGAGCTCTTCGCGACCGAGGGCCTGAAGCAGGAGGCGGTCCATCAGACGCGCCTGCGCGTCGGCGAGGGCCTCGTCGGCGTCATCGCCGCGACCGCCCGGCCGCTCGCCCTCGCCGATGCGCAATCGCACCCCTCCTTCGCGTACCGGCCGGAGACCGGCGAGGAGATCTACCGCTCCCTGATGGGGGTTCCCGTGCTGCGCGGCGGCCGCGTCACCGGCGTCCTCGTGGTGCAGAACCGCACGCAGCGGCACTACACCGAGGACGAGATCGAGACGATGCAGACGGTGGCCATGGTGCTCGCCGAGCTCATCGCCTCGGGCGAGCTCGTGAGCCCCGAGGAGCAGCATCCGACCGAGGGGATCGGGCTCCTTCCGGTGCGCCTCGAGGGGACGTGCCTCAACGGCGGGCTCGCCTGCGGCGTCGCCGTCCTGCACGGGCCGCGGATCGTGCTCCGCCACGTCGTCGCCGAGGATCCGCAGGCCGAGCTGCAGCGCCTCAGGGCCGCGCTCGAGGCGATGCGCACCCAGATCGACGACCTCATCGAATCGAGCGACCTCCAGCATGGCGGCGAGCACCGCGACATCCTCGAGACGTACCGGATGTTCGCCACCGACCGCGGCTGGATCGGCCGCATGACCGAGGCGGTGCGCGGCGGCCTCACCGCGGAAGCCGCGGTGCAGAAGGTCACGGACGACATGCGGGTGCGCATGAAGGCGGTGAGCGACCCGTATCTGCGCGAGCGCCTCATGGACCTCGAGGATCTCGCCAACCGGCTCCTCCACCAGCTCGCCGGCCGCGCCACCACGGTCAGCGAGGCCGAGCTGCCGCAGGAGTTCATCCTCATCGCGCGCTCGATGGGCCCGGCCGAGCTCCTCGACTACGACCGCCGGCGCCTCAAGGGCGTGCTGCTCGAGGAAGGCTCGCCGACGAGCCACGTCGCGATCGTCGCCGGCGCGCTCGACATTCCCGTGGTGGGGCGCATCAGCGAGCTTCTCTCCAAGGTCGAGGCGGGCGACCTCGTGGTGGTCGACGCCGACCACGCGCAGGCCTTCGTCAGGCCGGGCGAGGACATCATGGCCGCGGTCGAGGCGAACCTGCGCGCCCGCGCCGCGCAGCAGGCCGAGTACGCCGCGATGCGCGACCTTCCCGCGGTCACCGCCGACGGCGTCGCGGTCTCGCTGCAGCTCAATTGCGGGCTGCAGATCGACATGGCGCATCTCGACAGAACCGGCGCCGAGGGGGTCGGGCTGTTCCGCACCGAGCTGCCTTTCATGGTGCGCAACACGATGCCCACGGTCGACCAGCAGCAGTCGCTCTATGCCGCGATCCTCGACGCCGCGGGCGGGCGGCCCGTGACCTTCCGCACGCTCGACATCGGCGGCGACAAGCTTCTCCCCTATCTCGTGCACGGCGAGGACGAGAACCCGGCGATGGGCTGGCGCGCGATCCGCGTCAGCCTCGACCGGCCCGCCATGCTGCGCCAGCAGCTGCGCGCCCTGGTGCGCGCCGGCAACGGGCGGCCGATGCGAATCATGTTCCCGATGGTGGCCGAGGTCGCCGAGCTCGAGCAGGCCCGCGCGGTGCTCGGACTCGAGATCGACCGCGCCTGCATGCGCGGCCTGCGCCCGCCCGAGCCGCTGCAGGTCGGCGTCATGATCGAGGTGCCTTCGCTCGTCTGGCAGCTGCCGGCGCTCCTGAAGCGGGTCGACTTCGTTTCCGTCGGCACCAACGATCTCGCCCAGTTCTTCTTCGCCGCCGACCGCGGCAATCCGCGCCTTGCCGGGCGCTACGACACGCTCTCGCCCGGCTTCCTGCGCCTCCTCGGCGAGATCGCGGCGCAGGCGGCCGCGGCCGGCGTGCCGGCGACAGTATGCGGCGAGATGGCCGGGCAGCCGCTCGAGGCGATGGCGCTCGTCGGCCTCGGCTACCGCAACCTGTCGATGGCGCCCGGGGCGGTAGGCCCGGTGAAGAAGATGATTCGGAGCCTCACGCTGTCGCCGCTCGAAGTGTTCCTGCGCGGGCTGCTCGATTCACCGGACCATTCGCTGCGCCAGAAGCTTCTGGGTTTTGCCCGGGACCATGCCGTAGACCTTTAACTATTCTCCGGTTAGAACGCGCGCTCATGACGCTTTTCGGTCACAAGCGTCGCGCTCCGCGCCGCCCAGAGGAGATCGCGCCTCCGGAGATCGAGTCGCGCCCGCCGCAGACCGTCGGCATGATGCTGCGCAACGCGCGGCTGCGGCGGGGCGAGGACATCGAGCACGTGGCGGCGCTGCTGCGCCTCAGGCCGAGCTATGTCGAGGCGATCGAGCAGGGACGCTACGACGAGCTGCCGGGCGCGGCCTACGCGCTCGGCTTCGTGCGCGCCTACGCGGAGCATCTCGGGCTCGACGGGCACGAGGTCGTCCGCCGCTTCAAGGCGGAGGCCGCCGGCCTCGAGCGCCGACAGGATCTCTCTCTGCCGATGCCGCTCTCCGAGCGCAGCCGGCCGGGCGGCGGGCTCCTGCTGATCGCCCTCATCGTCGCCGGCTGCGCCTACGCGCTCTGGTGGTATCTCGCATCGAGCGAGCGCACCCGACCCGAGCGCGTCGCGGCCCCGCCGGAGGAGATCGCGCCCGGCCCGCCGCCTCCGCTCGCGGCGATCGAACCCGAGCCGTCGCCGCAGGAACCCGCTCCCCCCGTCGCCGCCGAGCCCCCGCCCGACGCGGCGCTGGCCGAGGCGGCGTCGACGCCGACCATCGCAGCCGCAACGCCGTCGGAGCCGGAGCCGGGCGAGAGCGCATCGACGGCGAGCCCGGGCGAGCCGCCGGCGGAGGAGCCGGCCGATACCGCCGGGCCGGAAGCGAGCGCCGCCGTGCCCGCGCCGCCGCCCGAAGCGCCCGGCGCCGCCGCGCCATCGGACGAAGCACCGGCTCCCCCCGAGCCCTCGGCGCCGCCCGTGACCGCCGCCCTGCCGCCGCCGCCACCGCCGCCACTGCCCGACGAGACCGCGCCCGGCGCGCCGCGCGTCTACGGCGTCACCCATGGCCCGGTGCGGATCGTGATACGGGCGACGGCCGACAGCTGGATCCAGATCCGCGACCGCGACGGCAGTCAAGCGCGAATCCTGAAGCCGGGCGAGATCTATCGCGTGCCGGATCGGCCGGGGCTGACGATGCGCACAGGGAACGCCGGCGGCATCGACATCTTCGTCGACGGCAAGCCCGCCCCTCCGCTCGGGCAGTCGGGGCAGACTCGCAACGCCGTTCTCGATCCCGAGCGCCTTCTCGCCGGGACGGCAATCATTCCGTAACTCTTCTCTTTCCGGCGTGCGTCGGAGAGGAGGCGACGTTGCTCAGCGCGTTCGGCGCCGCTTCCCGCGCACGCCTTTTGACGCCGCGGCGTCCGGATCTCCGGTATCGCTCGCGGACCGCAGCCGCCGCATCGCGTCGAGGAGCGATTGCCGCTGCGCCCGGTCCCAGCCGGGCCAGGGATCCTGCTTCAGGGTCTCGAGGCGGCGCGGCAGCGTCTCGATCGTGAAGGCGTCCGAGCGGATGCCCCCTTCCACCTCGTCCCAGGAGACCGGCGCCGAGACCGGCGCCCCGGGACGCGCACGGGTCGAGAAGGCGCCGACCGCCGTGTTGCCCCGGCCGTTGCGCAGGTAGTCGATGAAGAGGCGCCCCTTGCGGGCGCGCTTCGCCATCACGGCGGTGTAGCGGTCGGGCTGCGCCGCCGCCATCGCCTCGGCGACCGCCTTCGTGAAGGCCTTCGCCTCGTCCCATTCGAGCTCTGGCCGGACCGGCAGGACGACGTGGAGCCCCTTGCCGCCGGTCGTCTTCGCGAAGCTCTCGAGCCCCAGCGCGCCGAGCGCGTGGCGCAGCCCGAGCGCCGCCTCGACGATCCGCTCCCAGGGAAGGCCGACATCGGGGTCGAGATCGAAGAAGAGGCGGTCGGGACGCTCGATGTCGTCGACGGTCGAGCCCCAAGGATGGATCTCGAGGACGCCCATCTGCACCAGCGCGACGAGGCCGGCCGCATCCTCGACGACGAGGTAAGTGCCGGTTCCGCCTTCCTTCTCCGCGACCTCGACAGTGCCGATCGTGTCCGGCACGCCCGATCCCACATGCTTCTGGTAGAAGCAGGGCGCACCCTCTCCGTCGGGGCAGCGCACGAGCGTCAAAGGGCGGCGCGCGAGATGCGCGAGCGCATGCTCCGCGACCGCCTCGTAGTAGTTCGCGAGATCGCGCTTCGTGAACCCGCGGCCGGGATAGAGAACCTTGTCCTCGTTGGAGAGCGGCGATGCGGGCGGCGACGCGCGCGACCGCCGTCGCGCCTTCGGCGCGGGCGACGGCGGCGGCTCGGCAGGCGGCGCGAGGACAACCTCCCTCGGCGTCTTGTCCTCGCGGAAGCCGAGGAACGCCGGATGCCGCAGGACCTTGTCGCGCGTCCAGCCGGTGAACTGGATTTCGGCGACGAGGGTCGGCTCGACCCAGTGGACGCCGCGCGCGGCGCCCGGAGGCAGGCGCGCGAACGGGTTCTTCACCTCGCCCTCGCGCTCGAACCGGCGCCGCAGATCGCGAAGGAGGTTGGCATCGAAGCCGGTACCGACGCGGCCCGCATAACGGAGCTGACCGGTCTCGTCGTAGTAGCCCAGCACGAGCGCGCCGAGGCCGACGCGGCTGCCGCCGGGATCGGTCCAGCCGACGACGACGAACTCGTCGCGATCGAGGCATTTCGTCTTGACCCAGGCGCGGCCGCGGCCGGGGCGATAGGGCGCCTCGCGTTCCTTGGCGACCGTGCCTTCGAGTTCCATCCCGCAGGCGGCCTCGTAGAACGCCTTGCCGTTCCCTTCCTGATGGTCGCAGTAGCGAACGATCCCCTCGCCGCCGGGGATCAGCGTTTCGAGAAGCGCCTTCCGATCGACCAGCTTCGCCTCGGAAAGATCCCAGCCGTCGAGATGAACGAGGTCGAAGGCGTAGAAGACGACCTCGTCGGTGCGCTGGGAGGAGAGCGCCTCCTGGAGACGCTGAAAGCTCGAACGCCCCTCTTCGTCGAGCGCCACCGCCTCGCCGTCGACGAGCGCCGCGCGGACGGGAAGCAGGCCGAGAGCGTCGGCGAGGCGGGGGAACTTTCCCGTCCAGTCGAGCCCGTTGCGGCTGACGAGCCGAACGCGCCCGCCCTCGATCCGGGCGAGAAGGCGGTAGCCGTCGAACTTGATCTCGTGAATCCAGTGATCGCCCTCGGGAGGCCGGGCGACGAGAGTCGCGAGCTGCGGCGCGAACCGATCGGGAAGGCGCGCTTTCTTCGCGCCCGGCGTCGCGGATGGCTTCGGCATCGCGTCGCCGCGATCGGAGCGCCAGACCCGGTCGCGCTCCTCGGCAATCTCCTCGATCGTGCGCCCGCTCTCGACCGAGCGCGGGTTGTCGTCGACGATCGCGCTGCCGCTGCCGTCCTGCGCCTCCTCGTCCCGCATCTTGACGAGAAGCCAGTTCTCCTTGCCGCTTTCCCGGCCGGCGCGCCCGCCCATGCGGACGAGGGCCCAGCGGCCGCGAAGCTTTTCGCCGTCGAGCTCGAACTCGAGCGAGCCCTTGGCGTAGGCCTCGGCGGGATCGCCCTCGCCGAGGGGCGTCCAGGTGCCGCGGTCCCAGAGGAGGACGGTGCCGGCGCCGTACTCGCCTTCCGGAATGACGCCTTCGAAGTCGCTGTACTCGAGCGGATGGTCCTCGGTGCGGACCGCAAGACGCTTCTCCCTGGGATCGAGCGACGGTCCCTTGGGCACCGCCCAGCTCTTCATGACGCCGTCGAGCTCGAGGCGGAAATCGTAGTGGAGCCGCCGCGCGGCGTGCTTCTGGACGACGAACCGGAGCCCTTGGCGGCGCCGCTTGCGCACGCGTCCCGCCGGCTCCGGCGTCTTCCGGAAGTCGCGCTTGCGCTTGTACTCCTCGAGCGCCATGGCGATCACCGCAACGGCCGGGCGGGCCGGCCGGTTCCGCTAAGCCGCCGCGCCCTTCCCCTCGTAGAGCGCGAGAAGCTGCTCGCCGTAAGCCTGCCGGATCGCGTGCCGCTTGATCTTGAGCGTCGGCGTCATCTGGCCGTTCGCGGTCGAGAAGGGCTCGGAGGCGAGGATGAAGCGGCGAACGCGCTCGATCGGCGAGAGATCGGCGTTGACCCGCGCGACGGCGGCGCCGATCAGCTTCTGGAGACCGGGATCCCCCGCGAGCGCGGCGAGATCGTTCGGAAGCCCGTTCTCCTTCGCGTAGGCGGCCATGAAGTCGGGGTCGGGCGTGATGACCGCGACGAGATAGGGGCGCCTGTCGCCGAAGACCATCGCCTGCGCGATCTCGGGCTGAAGCGTGAGATAGCCTTCGACGCGCGCCGGCGAGATCATGTCGCCGCCCGAGTTCTTGATGAAGTCGCGCTTGCGGTCGGTGATCTTGATGTAGCCGTCGCGATCGATCTCGCCGACGTCGCCGGTATGGAGCCACCCGTTGCGGATCGTGCGCTCGGTCGCCTCCGGGTCGTTCCAGTACCCTTTCATGACGTTGTCGCCGCGCACCAGGATCTCGCCGTCCTCGGCGATGCGCACCTCGACCCCGTCGAGCGGCGGCCCGACCGTATCGACCTTGTTCCGCCACGGCGGGTTGGCGCTGATGACGGGCGCCGCCTCGGTCTGGCCGTAGCCCTGGAGCAGAACGACGCCGAGCGCGATGAAGAAGAGCCCGATCTCAGGGTTGAGCGGCGCGCCGCCCGAGACCATCGCCTTGAGCCGCCCGCCGAAGCGCTGCCGCACCTTGTCGCGCACGAGCCGCTCCACGATGCGGTCCTCGATGCGCTCGCGCAGCGTGAGGCTGCGCGGATCGTCGTAGCGCTTCTTGCCGAGCTCGAGCGCGCGATGGAAGAGCTTCGCCTTCCACCCGCCCTGACGCTCGACGCCCTTGAGGACGCGCTGATGCAGCGTCTCGTAGAGCCGCGGCACCGCGGTCATGATCGTCGGCCGCGCCTCGACGAGGTTGTTGGCGAGCGTCTCGGCGCCTTCGGCGAAATAGATCTGCGCCCCGATCGAGATCGGGAACATCATGCCCGCCGAGTGCTCGTAGGAATGCGACAGCGGCAGGAAGCAGAGGAAGACCTCGTCGCCGAGCCCGATGCCCTCGAGCAGCACATAGGCGCCGCGCGCGTTGGCGAGGATGTTGGCGTGGCTGAGGGCGACCCCTTTCGGCACGCCCCCGGTGCCCGAGGTGTAGATGAGGCAGGCGGTGTCGTCGCGGGCGATCCCCGCCACCGTCTCAGCGACGTCGTCGGCTTCCGCTTCGCCGCGCGCCATCACGTCGCTCCAGAGGTGGATCTCGGCATGGCTGATCTGGCCCTTGGTGAGGGGCTCGATCACGATGACGTGCTCGACCTGGACGATCGGGTCGGCGGCGGGGATGACGCGCTGGGCGAGGCTGTTGGTGGAAACGATCACCGCGCGACAGCCGGAGTTCGCGAGGATGTGGCGGTGGTCCTCGATCGTGTTCGTCGTGTAGGCCGGCACCGTGATGGCGCCCGCCGCCATGATCGCAAGGTCGGCGATCATCCATTCCGGCCGGTTCTCCGAGACGAGCCCGACCCGGTCGCCCTTCTTCAGCCCGAGCGCGCGGAGGCCCCGGGCGAGCACGCTCGCTTGGCGCGCGGCCTCGCGCCACGAGATCGGCTGGTAGCGGCCCTCGCGCTTCGCCCAGAGAAAAGGCGCCTCGCCGCGCTTTGCGGCCTGGGCGAAGAACATCGCCGGGAGGTTCTGGATGGCGTTGTAGTCCACGACGCGCTCAGCCCCCGACGAGGCCCTTCAGCGCCTGGCGCTGACGCGCGATCCCCTGCTCGACGAGCATCGACTTCCAGTCGTCGGCGTCGCAGTAGAACGCATCCCGCATCTGCCGCTTCAGCGCGCGCCCCTTGGCGCTGTCGAGCGTCCCGTGATGGTGCAGCCAGTTATCCGCCCGCACCGCGTTCAGCACCTCGGGCTGCGGCAGCGTTCCGAACTCGAGCGCCATGCCGGTGAACTCAACGCCCGGCAGCATCGCCTCCATCGCGGTGAGAGCGTCGCCGCGGAGCTCGGCCGAGCTCGACGTTCCGAGGGTCGGGTTCGTCACGTGCTCGCCGTACCAGTCGTGGCTCCGCGCGAGGGCAGCGGTCCCGGCGCCATGCATCACGATCGGCTCGCCGTAGCCGTAGGGGCCGAGGCCGGTGTGAAAGTCGATGAGCGCGACCCGGCGCGCGCCGCGCAGATGGTCGGCGACGATCCGCTCGAGCCGCAGCCGCGCGGCGGTGGGCGCCGCGCCGCCGTAGAAGATCCCTTCGCTGTGCCGGTACTGGCCGCCGCTCGCCGCCTTCTGCAGCGCGGCCGCGCCCTTCTCGGCCGCGTAGGCGTCGAGCCGCGCCTGCGCCGCGGCGAGCGCGGCATCGGTCCATTCGCGTGGGCAGAGCGCGTCGGCGAGCTCGTCGTAGCCCTCGTTCACCGGCAGAGGGCGGGCATGATCGACGAAGTTGCGGTTGAGATCGACGTTCTCCTCGGTGACGCGGCGAACCCAGGCGAAGCCGTAGGGATTGATCGCATGAACGGCGAGAAGCGCGGTGCGCGGCGGGAGCTCGCGCGCGAGCGCCGCGAAGGACGCCACCTGAATCCCGGAGCCGCAGAACCCCTCGGCGCCGTGCGTCGCCGAGATCGTGACGAGGACGTTCTCGGCGTCGAGCGCACCGACCCGGGCGACGTCGGTCGCGAGGGCTTCGCCGGCGGGGCCGCTCGAGGGCGCCTCGTAGCTCGACAGGACCGCGCCGGCCGCGCCGGCCGAGTCCCGGAACTTCGCCCGCGCCTCGGCGTAGTCGGCGGAAAAGGCTTCCTTCATGGCGGGCGCACAATAACCGCGCCGCGCCGACGCGGCTAGAACCTCGTCCTGCGGCGCGGCGCTAGTCGCGCTCGCCCCAGCGGCGCTCGAAATACTCGCGCGACTGGCGCTCGCCGATGTCGCAGCCGGCCTCGTAGCTCGCTTTCAGCGCCCTCGTCGGCGCGGCGCGGACGCTGCGCACGATTCCTTTCGGCGGCGAGCGGCCGGCGATCTCCAGGAGGAGCTTGCGCCGCACCGCCTCGCCGAACGTGGCGAAGCTCTCGGCGACGACGACGAAGGCGCCCGGCCCGGTGACGACGCATCCCTCGTAGTAGCGGTCGAGATCGGGCGAGGTCGGAAAGCCCCAGCGGTTCGGGCGGTCGTTGATGATGGGAAGCCCGTTGACGACGACGCCCTTCGCGTCGGCGCGGCCCCGCGCGAACCAGATCGCCTCGCCGTCGTTGTTGGGCCCGTCGCCCGAGATGTCGATGACGCGCCGCTCCGCCTCGAAGCCGTTGCCCTCGAACATCGGCAGGGCGTAGTCGATCGCCGCGGAGATGGACGTGCGCTGGCCGATCTGAATCGGCGCCGCGGCGAGCTCGGCGGCGAAGGCCTCGGCGCTCGCCGGATCCTCTATGAGCCGCCAGCCGACGACGAGGCGCTGATCCCAGGCGCTCGCCCACTCGACATAGGCGACCGCGATGCGACCGTGATAGCCGCCGGTGATCGCGCGCACCACCTCGGGATGGACGAAGGCGGCGACATAGCCCTCGCGCTGCAGCTTCGCCTCCTCCGTGTCGATGCTGCCCGATATGTCGACCGCGAGGACGAGCTCCAGATCGACCGGCAGTGCCGCCGCCGGAACGACGCCGAGGAGCCATGCCGCGAGCCAGAGGAAACGGCGCATGCCGGCCAGTCTAAGCTTCTGCGCCACCCCCCGGCATTACCCCTTCGGCCCATGCCTGGCGGAGAAGCTCCTAGACGTCGGGGCCGGCGCCGAGCAGCGCGGCGCGGAAGCGCTGCTTCAGATGGACGCCCTCGCGCGGCGGGAGGACGAGGGGGAGGTTCTCGGCCGCCACCTTGAAGACGACGAAGACCGGCCCCGGCGCCGCGCGGAGGTCGCGGACCGCAGCGGCGACCGCCTCCTCCTCGCGCACGGTGCAGGCGATCCGGAAGCCGCAGCCGGCGGCGACGGCGGCGAGATCGACGCCGCGCGCGGTGTGCGTCTCCTGGTTCCCGGTCTCGCCGTAGCGCTCGTTGTCGAGGACGGCGACCGCGAGGTTCGGCGCGCCGGCGGCGGCGATCGTGGCGAGGGCGCCCATCCCCATCAGCATCTCGCCGTCGCCGGTGACGACGAGGACGCGGCGCTGCGGCTGCGCCTTGGCGAGGCCGAGCCCGATCATCGCCGCGAGCCCCATCCCGCCCCAGAGCGGGAAGGTGAGCGGATGGTCGCCGGCCGCGGTGCAGTCCCAGGCCGGGGCGCCGAGCCCCGCGACGACGAGGAGGTCGCCGCGATCGGCGAGAAGGCGCCGCACGATGTCGCGTCGATGCATCATTTCCGGAAGCTCTTCGTGCCGACGAGACGCTGCGCGATCAGCACCGCGACGGCGACCCGGGAATCGAAGGCGAGCTTCGCCGCGGCCTCGACCGTCGGCCCCGCCTCCTCGGCGCGCTCGACCCGGTGGACCGCGCAGCCGGCGAGGCGCAGCGCGTCGGGCCCGGTCTGACCCATCGGGAACTGCCAGGGATTGAACTCGCCCCACTCGCCGCGCATCGTCACCAGCATCAGGATCGGAAAGCCGCAGGCCCGCGCCATGGCGAGCGCGTTCGGGCAGTTGCCGATGCCGCTCGACTGCATGAGGAGCGCGGCGCGCCTGCCGCCCAGCCAGGCGCCCGAGGCGAGGCCGATCCCCTCCTCCTCGGTCGTCAGCACGACCGCCTCCATCCCGGGATCGTCGCGGCAGAGGTCGATGAGGCGCTTGTGCCCCGCATCCGGGACGTAGGAGACGAGCGACACGCCGGCGCGCCGGAGCGCGGCGTGGATCTCGAGCGGCCAGTCGGTCATCGGCGGCGAGCATGGCCCGCCGGCGCAGGCTCCGTCCAGCGGCGAAGAAGGGCCCGGCGCCCGGGGGTTGGAGAGGCGCAGCCGGCGGAGTAGGCTCGCGCGGCCATGGAACTCCCGCGCGTCACCTACTCCAACATCGGTACCGACTTCACCCCGGTGCACGACCGGCTCGACCGCGAGCTGCCGGCGTTCCGGCAGCGCCTCCTCGGCCGGGACTGGCCGGGCGACGGCGAGGCTTACGCGTTCGCGAGCCCGATCGACCGGCGCATCGCGATCGGCACCTTCCGCGCCGCGGGCGCCGAGGAGGTCGGCGCCGCGGTGGAGCGCGCGCGCGGCGCCTTCGACGACTGGCGCGGGCTTTCCTGGCAGGAGCGGGTGCAGCGCCTGCGCGCGGCGGCGGACCGGCTCGAGGCGCGCAAGTGGGAGCTCGCGGCGGCGAGCCTCTACGAGGTCGGCAAGTCGCGCATCGAAGCGATGGGCGAGGCCGAAGAGGCGGTCGACCTCATCCGCTACTACTGCGACGAGATGGAGGCGATGGACGGCTACGCGCGGCCGATGCGCCGCGCCTTCGAGCGCGAGGAGACGCGCGACGTCCTCCTGCCGCTCGGCGTCTTCGGCGTCATCGCGCCGTTCAACTTCCCGCTCGCGCTCTCGGTCAACATGACGGCGGCGGCGCTCATCGCCGGGAACACCGTCGTCTACAAGCCCTCGCCGCAATGCGCCCTCACGGGGACGCTCCTCGTCGAGACGCTCGGCCTCGGCGAGGCGGTCCAGCTCGTCTGCGGCGGCGCCGACACGGGAGCGGCCCTCGTCGCCCATCCGGGAATCGCCGGGATCGCCTTCACCGGGTCCTACGACGTCGGGATGGCGATCTGGCGCAAGCTCGCTTCCGGGGTCCACGCCAAGCCCGTCATCGTCGAGATGGGCGGCAAGAACCCGACCTACGTCACCGCGAAGGCCGATCTCGACGTCGCCGCGCAAGGGCTCGCGCGCTCGGCGTTCGGGCTCCAGGGCCAGAAGTGCAGCGCCTGCTCGGTCGCCTATGTCGAGGAGAGCGTCGCGGACGCGCTTCTCGACAAGCTCGCGGAGTTCTCGAAGGGGCTCGCGGTCGGCGACCCGCAGGAGCGGCAGACCTACATGGGGCCGGTCATCGACGAGCGCGCGGCCGCGCGCTTCGAAAAGGCAGCGGCCGAGGCGCGGCGCGACGGGCGGATCGTGCTCGGCGGCGAGCGGCTCAAGGGCAGGCTCTTCGACGAGGGCGCCTATGTCGCGCCGACCGTCGTCGCGGGGCTTCCGCCCGCGCACCGGCTCAACAAGGAGGAGCTGTTCCTGCCCTTCCTCTCGGTCCAGACCTTTCGCGATCTCGGCGAGGCGATCAAGCGCGGCAACGATGTCGTCTACGGGCTCACGGCGGGGATCTACACGCGCGACGAGAAGGAGCTCCAGTTCTTCCTCGACCGCGCGGAGGCGGGCGTCCTCTACGCGAACCGCGCCTCCGGCGCGACGACCGGCGCGTGGCCCGGCATTCAGAGCTTCTGCGGCTGGAAAGGCTCCGGCGTCACCAACAAGGGCGGCCTCGGCCCCTACTACCTGCCGCAGTTCATGCGGGAGCAGAGCCGTACAATCTTCCGCTAGCAACGGCGCCGCGCCGCCGGAACACGTCTCCAGCGAAGCTGAAGGCGCCGTGATGCGCATCCCGCGCCGCCTCGTCGCCGAATTCTTCGGCGAGGACGCGCAGGTGCGCGAGCTGGTGGCGCCCGAAGGCTTCAACGGCGCGCTCTTCGTCATCGACGCCGAATGGGGCGGCGAGCTCGTCCGCTTCCTCGCCTCGGTGAGCGACGACTCGCGCCAGGAGCTGACGCAGCAATCGGCGATGAGCCTCGCCCGGCCCTCCCGGCTCGTCTTCCACTACGAGCGGCTGATGTCGCTCGCCTTCGCCTTCGCGGGAAAGCCGCGGTCGGCGCTCCTCCTGGGGCTCGGCGGCGGCTCGATGGCGCGCTACGTGCGCGAGGCGTGGCCCGAATGCGAACTCGCGATCGTCGAGCGCTCGGAGGAGGTGATCGACCTCGCAAGGCGCTGGTTCGGCGTCGCCGAGGAGATCATCGCCGAGGACGCCGACGATTTCCTGCGCCGCGCGCGCGGGAGCTGGGACGTGATCCTCGTCGATCTCTACGACGCCGCGGGGGTGGTGAGCCCGAGCGAGGGCTTCTGGGAGCGCGCCGCGGCACGGCTCGCGCCCGGCGGCGTCATCGCCGTCAACTGGGCGGAGTTCGCCGGCAACGACGGCGGCCGCGCCGAGGCGGAGAAGCTCGCGCGCGTCCTCCCCCATACGCTCTACATCACGCCCAAAGGCGGGCGCGACAACCTCATCCAGTTCGCCTCGCCCTCGCCGCTTCCCGACCCCGACGAGATCGACGCCGCACTGCCCGGCGCCGCCCGGCTGCAGCGGCCGCGCTCGACGCTCTCCCGCTGCACGATCGCCACGACCTGGCCGCGCTGAACGCCGGCGGGGATCCCGTTCCCTGCAAATGCAGGAAAAATGCAGGCCTTGTGTCCGATACGGTCACAATGAAAGGCCCGAATGCCCTCTCGCACGACCGGCGCAGCGGTCCACTCCGCCTTCATGACGGCCGGAGCTGCGTCAGTCCTCATAACTGATCCGGGCATCTGATGTCAATCCGGCAATCTGGAAAACCCGGAGCGGATTGAGGCGCGCCGCCCGGCCCCATGCGTGGGCGGGCGGCGCGAGGAGGTCACTTGTATTCGACGAGAATTTCCCGGTACGGGGTCGAGCCGACGTTCTTGGCCTTGTGGCGCGCCGGGACGCGGACTCCCTTGCCGGGCTCGGAGAGCACCTCGAGGTAGCCGTTCTCGAGCTTCAGCGAATAGACGGCCCCCGTCGGAACCTCGAGCGTGCCGAGGTCCTTCCCGTTCTCGTCGAAGACCTGCAAGGGGGCGCCCTGGATCGCATACCACATGTAGTTGTGCCTATGCGTGTGGATCGGGGTCTCCTCCCCGGGCGCCAGCGTGAAGTTCCAGACGATCACCTTGTCGTTCTCGAAGACCTTCTCGGTACCGACGCCAGCTTCGGTGACGACATCGCTCATCTCGTTTCCTCCCGAGATACGGACGGTCGATGCGACCCCATGGTCGCACCGGCGACTGCGGGTTCGCCTCTTCTTTACTTGGGACGGCTTGGCGCGCCGTCTACCGCCCCTTTCCGGCGCTGGTAATGCCGGTGCGCCTTGGCGCGGTTGCCGCAGGCGCTCATCGAGCACCATCGCCGGTTGCCGCTCTTGCTCTCGTCGAGAAAGACCCAGAGGCACTTCTCGTTGGCGCAGAGCCGGACGCGCGGGAGGAGCGGCGAGGCGAGGAGATCGGCCGCGGACCAGGCGACAGGCGCGAGCGGCGCCGCTTCGAGCGAACCCACGTCCCAGACGTAGCCCTGCCCGGTCCAGGCGAGGCGCCGCCGCGGCGGCGGCGCCTCGAGCGCGCGCCCGAGAAGCGCGAGGTCCTCCGGCGCCGGCTCCGTTTTCGCCGCGGCGGCCGCGAGGAGGCGGTAGATCGCCTCGCGCAGCGCGACGGCCGCGGCGAACGCCTCCTCGCTCCATTCCGTCTCGGGGAGGCCCGCCTTGCGGCACCAGGCGGCGAGATCCTGCGGGCTCCGCAATTCCTCCGAGGCGGACTCGCTGCCGCGCCAGCTTCTGGTGTTGACGAAAGCGATGGCGAGCTCCGGCCCGGTCATGGGGCGATTGTAACCCCTTTGCCGGTTGACTCCGTCCGCGATCGCTTTATAACCATCATACTGGTTAGATAAGGGAGGAAGGCCATGCTCGACCATGTCTCCATCGGCGTCGGCGATCTCGACCGCACCCGCCGCTTCTACGACGCGGCGCTGAAGCCGCTCGGCTATCGCTGCCTTTCGGCGAGCGACGGCTCGCTCGGCTACGGCGCCGAGACGGTACGGTTCTGGATTTCCCGGAGCGACCGGCCGGTGCCGGCGGATGCGGAGTCGGGGCTCCATTTCTGCTTCGCCGCGCCGTCGCCCGCGGAGGTCGACGCGTTCCACGAGGCGGCCGTCGCCGCCGGCGGGCGCGACAACGGCAAGCCGGGGATCCGCGCCGAATACGCGCCCGACTACTACGCGGCCTTCGTCGTCGATCCCGACGGCTACCGGATCGAGGCCTATTGCGCCCGCACGTAGCCGAAGAGGCGCCGCGCCTCCTCTTCGGTGTAGTAGCCGCGTGCGAGGTCGCGCTCGACGAGGGCACGTTCGCGCGTCATCGGGTCGCCGTAGCCGCCGCCGCCCGGCGTCGACACGGTGACCCGGTCGCCCTCGCGGATGAGGATGCCCTGATCCTTGGAAAGATGCGGCGGCACGTAGTCCGCGCCGTTGACGCGGACGACGACCTTGTTGGTGCCGCCGTCGCGGCCGCCGAGCACGCCCTGCGGCCCGACGCGCCCGTGATCCATGACGAAGGAGGCGCGCGCCTCGCCGCGGCGGAGCCGCACCGTGTAGCGGACGCCGAAGCCGCCGCGCCGGCGGCCGGCGCCGCCCGTGCCCTCGGCGAGCGCGTATTCCTCGAAGAGCACGGGGTAGCGCTGCTCGATCACCTCGAGGGGCGTCGTCTTCGAGATGCCGATCGTCGAGCAGCCGTTCGAGATCCCGTCGAGCTCGCGGCTGCCGCCGTAGCCGCCGCCCGAGATGAGGTACATGACGTAGTCGCGCCCGGTGGCGGGATCGCGGCCGCCGAGCGCGAAATTGCCGCTCGTCCCCGCGGGCGCCGCGAAGAGGAGGTCGGGGATCGCCTCGGTCAGCGCGGCGAAGACGGCCTCGGCGATGCGCTGCGAGACTTCCGCCGCGCAGCCGGACACGGGGCGCGGGTACTTCGCGTAGAGGAAGGTTCCCTCGGGATCGAGGACGTGAAGCGGCTTGAAGGTGCCGGCGTTGATCGGGACCTCGGGGAAGACGTGCTTCACGGCGAGATAGACCGAGGACTTGGTCGTCGCGATGACCGAGTTCATCGGCCCGCGGCACGGGGGCGACGATTTCGAGAAGTCGAAGAAGAGCTCCTCGCCCTTCTTCGTCAGCACGAGGTCGATCTCGAGCGGCCGGTCCTCGACGCCGTCGGAATCGACGATGCTGCGGCCGCGATAGACGCCGTCGGGAATCGCCGCGATCTTGGCGCGCATCTGCTGCTCGGCGCGGCGCTCCAGCTCCTCGATCGCGGTCTCGACCACGTCCTCGCCGTAGCGGTCGAGAAGCGCGGTGAGGCGCCGCTCGCCGATGCCGAGCGCGGCGGCCTGCGCCTTGATGTCGCCGATGCGCTGGTCGGCGATGCGGATGTTCGACTGGATGATGGCGAGGATCTCGGGGTCGAGCGCGCCCTCCTTGTAGAGCCGCACCGGCGGAAGGCGCAGCCCCTCCTGCTCGACCTCGGTCGCGTTCGCCGAGAAGCCGCCCGGCACGGCGCCGCCCATGTCGGGCCAGTGCCCGGTGTTGGCGAGCCAGGCGAAGAGGCGGCCGCGGTAGAAGAACGGCTTCACGAACTTCACGTCCATGAGGTGCGTGCCGCCGAGATAGGGGTCGTTGACGATCCAGATGTCGCCGGGCCTCGGATCCTTCGCGACGCGGATCACCGCCTCGGTCGAGAACTGCATCGTGCCGACGAAGACGGGAAGCCCGAGATCGCCCTGCGCGATGAGCGCGCCCGTCGAGCGGTGATAGATCCCGTCCGAGCGGTCGAGCGCCTCGGAGATGACCGGCGAGAACGCCGCGCGCACGAAGGCGAGGTCCATCTCGTTGCAGACCTGGACGAGGCCGTTCTGGATGACGGCGAGGGTGACGGGATCGAGGGTCATGCGCCCCTCCCTGCTCCGACCGTGACGACGAGGTTGCCGAGAGCGTCGACGCGCACCTTGTTGCCCGGCTCGATGACGGTCGTGGCGTCGAGCTGCTCGATGATGGCGGGGCCGTCGAACGCGGCCCCCAACGGGAGCTCCTCGCGGCGCCAGACCGGCGTCTCGAGCCAGCCTTCGGCGAACCAGACGCGGCGCCGCCCCGCCTCGCGCAACGCGGAGGGCGGTTTCCCGGCGAGCGACGCGAGATCGACCGGGCGGCGCTTTCCGATGACGGCGGTGTGGAGGTTGACGAGAACGGCGCGGATCTCCGGCAGCTCGACGCCGAAGCGGTGCCAGTAGGCGGCCTCGAACGCCTTCTGCAGCGCCTCGCGGGTCATCGCCGCGTCGAGGATCTCGACCGCGAGAAGGTGGCTCTGCCCCTGGAACTGCATGTCGGCGCGGTGGAGGACGACGACGCTTTCGACCGCGACCCCTTCGCGCTTGAGCGTCCGCCGCCCCTCCTCGATCTGCGCCTCCAGCACCTCGCGCATCTCGTCTTCGCCGAGCGCCGCCACGGGCTTGTTGAGCGTGCGCACGAAGTCGTGCCGGAGGTCGGCGACGACGCAGCCGATCGCGTTGGTGATGCCTGGCCGCGCCGGGACGAGAACGGTCGGGATGCCGAGCTCGCGCGCGAGCGCCGCGGCGTGGAGCGGCCCCGCGCCGCCGAAGGCGAAGAGCGCGAAGTCGCGGGGGTCGTGGCCGCGCGCGAGGCTCACCATGCGGATGGCGCCCGCCATCTTGTCGTTGGCGATGCGGAGGATCGCGGCGGCAGCGCCCTCGGCGTCGAGCCCCAGCTTCCGCCCGACGGCGGCAGCGATCCGTTCGCGCACGTGTTCGAGCGAGACGGGATTCTCCACCGAGAGGAGCCGCGCCGGATCGAGCCGCCCGAGGAGGAGATCCGCATCGGTGATGGTGGGCGCCTCGCCGCCGCGCCCGAAGCAGATGGGACCCGGAACCGCGCCCGCGCTCTCCGGCCCGACGCGCAGGAGCCCCGCCTCGTCGATGCGCGCGATCGAGCCGCCGCCCGCGCCGATCGTGACGACGTCGACCATCGGCACGTGGATCGGCATCGCGTATTCGAGCTCGAGCTCGGAGGAGACGAGCGGCACCCCGTCCTCGATGAGCGCGACGTCGGTCGAGGTCCCGCCCATGTCGTAGGTGACGAGGTTCTTCCAGCCGGCGGCAAGACCCGTATAGGCGGCAGCGATGACGCCCGAGGCCGGGCCCGACATGACGGTGTTGACCGCCGACTCGGCGACGATCCGCGCCGAGACCGTGCCGCCGTTCCCCTGCATGACGAGGAGGTCGCGCGCGTAGCCCTCGTCGCGAAGCCGCGCCGTCAGGCGCCGGACGTAGCGGTCGAGCACCGGCTGCACCGCGGCGTTGACGGCGGCGGTCACGCCGCGCTCGTACTCGCGGTACTCGGAGACGAGGTCGGAGCCGACGGTGACGTGAGGGTTCGGCCAGAGCGCACGCGCGATCTCGGCGGCGCGCCGCTCGTGCGCAGGGTTCTGGTAGGAATGGAGGAAGTGGATGACGAGCGCCTCGGCGCCCCGCTCCAGGAGCGTGCGCACGGCATCGGCGACGCCCTCCTCGTCGAGCGGCACCAGAACCTCGCCCGCGGCGTCGATGCGCTCGGCCACCTCGAGCCGGAGCTCGCGCGGGACGAGCGGCTCGAAGCTGCCGATGAGGCCGTACGGCTTCGGCCGCGTGCGCCGGCCGAGCTCGAGCACGTCGCGGAAGCCCTTCGTCGTGACGAGCCCGACGCGCGCGATCTTGCGCTCGAGGAGGGCGTTCGTCGTGGTCGTCGTGCCGTGGACGAAGGCGCCCAGATCGGCGAGGCGCGCCCCGGTCGCAGCGACCGCCTCCATCACCGCCTCGGCCTGGTTCTCGGGCGTGGTCGGGACCTTGGCGATCTCGACGCGCCCGGCCTCCTCGTCGATGAAGACGAGATCCGTGAAGGTTCCGCCGACGTCGCACCCGATCACCCGCACCGGCCGCTCTCCCCGCTCTATGCGCGCGCCAACTCTAAGGCGCGAAGCGCCGGCGCGGAATCTCCACCGTCGCGCCCGGCAAGAAAAGCGGAAGCGGGGCCGGTCCCCCGAGGGACGCGCCGCCCGCCCCGGCGGGAGACGCTGCGCCGGGCCGGGGCCGACGCGGCGCGCCGCGGCTCAGAGCGGCCGGCGCGCCTTGAGGGCGGCGGCGAGCGTTCCCTCGTCGAGGTAGTCGAGCTCGCCGCCGACCGGGACGCCGTGCGCCAAACGCGTGACGCTGGCGCCGGTCTCGCCGAGGCGCTCGGCGACGTAATGCGCCGTCGTCTGCCCCTCGACGGTCGCGTTGAGCGCGATCACCACCTCGCGCGCGCCGCGGGCGCGCTCGACGAGCTTCGGGATCCGGAGCTCTTCGGGGCCGACGCCGTCGATGGCGGAGAGCGTGCCGCCGAGAACGTGATAGCGGCCGGAAAAGCTCCTCGTGCGCTCGATCGCCCAGAGGTCGGCGACGTCCTCGACGACGCAGAGGAGGCCGGGATCGCGCCGCGCGTCGGCGCAGATCGAGCACGGATCGGTCGTGTCGAGATTGCCGCACGCCGAGCAGGCGCGAATGTTGCGCGCCGCGGCGGCGAGCGCGGCGGCGAGCGGCTCGAGCAGGGTCTCGCGGCGCTTCAGGAGCGCGAGCGCCGCGCGCCGGCCGGAGCGCGGTCCCAGGCCGGGAAGCTTCGAGAGGAGCTGGACGAGGCGCTCGAGGTCCGACATCGCGGGTAGAAGGTAAGCGCCGGGGCCGCCCGGGTCGAGCGATGCCCGCCTCGAGGCTTGACGCGGGGCGCGCGAGGGCGAGACTGGCCGGTCATGAAGCTCTACGGCTATTGCCGCTCCTCGGCCGCGTTCCGCGTGCGCATCGCGCTGAACCTCAAGGGGCTGGCCTGCGAGCACGCGTTCGTGCATCTGCGCAAAGGGGAGCAGAGGGCGGCGAGCTTCCTCGCGATCAATCCGACCGGCCTCGTGCCCGTGCTCGAGGACGAAGGCCAGATCTTCATCCAGTCGTTGGCGATCTGCGAGTACCTCGACGAGACGCACCCGACGCCGCCGCTCCTGCCGGGCCACCCGGCCGACCGGGCGCGCGTCCGCGCCCTCGCGCAGATCGTCGCGTGCGACATCCACCCGATCAACAACCTGCGCGTCCTGAAGTACCTTGCCGGCCCGCTCGGCCAGGACGAGAGCGCGGTGGCGGCCTGGTACAACCACTGGATCCTCGAGGGCTTCGACGCCTTCGAGCGGATCGTCGCGAGCGACGGCCAGTCCGGCCGGTTCTGCCACGGCGACGAGCCGAGCCTCGCCGATATCTGCCTCGTGCCGCAGGTCTTCAACGCGCGGCGCTACAACCTCGACATGGCGGCTTTCCCGACGATCCGCGCGATCTTCGACAACTGCATGAAGCTCGAGGCGTTCCAGAAGGCGGCGCCCGAGAACCAGCCGGACTACGAGGCGTAGCCGCGGCGCGTCAGGCCGCGCGCGGCGCCGCGACCTCCTCGTCCCCGATTCCGGCGGTGAGCGACTCGCCGCCATAGGCGAGCTTCAGCCGCAGGTTCCAGAAGCCGTGCCGGTGCCCGTGCTTGTCGGTCGCGACGAACCGGGCCGGCGACTTGCCGCCGGTGACGGCGAGGGTGAGGCGCCCGACGATGGCGCCGCTGAGCTCGACGCCGGTGAGCCGGTCGAGGACGCGCTGGACCTGCTCGACGAAGGCCCGGCTGTCGCCGAAATCGCCGAGGCTGAGCTGACCCGAGGCGCTCTTCTCGAGAAGGCGCGCGAGGGTGATCGTCGTGTCGCCGACGATGTAGTCGCGCGTCTCGGGCGTGACGCCCGCCGCCTGATAGAACTCGAAATGCGTGCCGACATGGATCGCGGTGCGCAGCTGCGGCACGACGTTCGCCTCGCTCACGGTGTGACGCTGTATCGTGTTGTCGGCGAGCGCGAGCACCGCGAGCGCGGCGAGGCGCTCGTTTGCCGCCTGCCCGGAGGCGCGGTTCCAGAGATAGAACCCGTCCCCCGTGGTCGAGCGCCCGAGGTCGATCGCGCAGCCGCGATCGTTGAGGCGCTTCAGCGCGAGGTTCACCGAAAAGGAAAGGCTGTTGAGCTGCGCGACCTGCTCGAGGTCGGTGAGCTTCGAGTAGCCGACGATGTCGAAGAGGACGACGGCGCGGTCCTCGAGCCGCGTGATGCCGTAGCGGCGGATGAGGTGACGCAGCGCGCTTCCCTTGAGATGGCGCTCGTCGCCGGGCAGCAGCAGCACGCGGTGGAGCGCGAAACGCGGGTCGGCGGCGAGGTCGGCGAGCAGGGTCTTTTTCGAGTCGTGCCGCCGCAGCATTGCCGCGTAGGCCTCGATCCCCGCGGGCAGGTGATGGTTGGCGCAGGTGAGGAAGAGAAGGGCGTCGCGGTCGCGCGTCCAGCCGATGATCACGTTGCGGCCGAGCCGCCAGATCGCGTTGAGCTCGGCCTCGATACGGCCGAGGAAAGCGTCGGTCTGCGCCGCGCGAAGCTTTTCGAGATACATGATCGCCCAGGCGAAGGAACGTGCCCCTTCGCTGTAAAGCTTTGGTAAACCCGGCGCTCGGCGAGCGCGCCCGCGGAGGGCTCAAGTCTCGCGGGTGCGGAAGGACTGCGCCGTTCCGACGCCGAGAAGAACCGCCCATCCGAGAAGCGCGGCGAGCGAGGGCGCCGGAGAGAGCGCGGCGACGATCGCGGCGCCGAGCGCGGCCGCCGGGAACGCGGCATGGCGCCGCCGCCGCCGGAGGCCGACGGCGGCGCGGCCGGCGAGGAAAAGAAGGGTCGAGCCGAGCGCGAGCGCGCCCGGAATTCCCGCCCCCGCGGCGAGCGCGAGGGCGCCCGGAAGCGGCCCGGGCGCCGGCCCGTGCGTCTCGCGATAGAGCGGCAGCGCGGCCTCGACGGCGCCGAGCCCGACGCCGGCCCACGGATGGTCGAGAAGGGCGAAGAGCGCGGGGTCGTCGCCGCGGACGAAATTCGCGACGACGCCGTTCGAAAGGGCGAGCCCGGCCGAGGCGAGCGCGCCCGCGAAGAGCGGCGCCCAGAGCGCGAGCAGCCCACGGCGGCGGAGCACCGCGAGGCTCGGCGCCGCGGCAAGGCCGAGAAGCGTCACGAGCGCCCCCCCCGCGACGGCGCCGAGCGCGGCCCCCTCGACGATCACGGCGGCGGCGAGGAGCAGGATCGCGCCGAGCGCCGGCAGCCCGTCGGTCGCGAAGCGCTCGACGAAGCGCGACAATGCCGGGCCGAAGCTGCGGCCGGACGCGCCTGCTTCCGCCATGCCGTCGAAGACGAGCACGAGCGCGCCGACCAGCGTCGCGCTGGCGAGCGCGGCCGAAGGATGCGCCCCGACGAGGAAGGCAACAGCCTCGATCGCGGCGAGCGCGACGAGCGCCGAGATCATCTGCCTTGCGCGCGCCGCCGCGCGGCCGAGCTGGAGCGCCGACCAGAAGGCCGCGCCGCTCGCGAGGAGGCGCAGCAGCGCTCCGAGCGTCGCCTCGGGGTCGAAGGAAAGACGCGGGACGACGGCGGCGCCGGGCAACGCGGCGCCCGCCTCGTCCCAGAGCGGCGCCCAGCCGGGCGGGAGCGGCAGCAGGGCCTGGACGGCGGCGACCAAGGCAAGGCACGCGAATCCGGCGACAGCGGGAACGAGCCGGCTCGGCGAGACCGCAGGTCCGAGACGCCCGGCGATGCCGAGGACGCCGACGGCGAGCGCGACGATCCCGAGGGCGCCGCACGCGAGCGCCTCGCCCGCCGCAAGACGCGGCGCGAGAGGCGACAGCGCCACCACCGCCAGCATCGCCGCCGTCACGAGACCGGCGGCGCCGCTGCGCGTCGCGCTCTCGCTTCTCGCCGCCGGACTCTCGAATGCGGGACCGAGTTGGACCATTCGAGCGACGCTCCTCACGAGGGGATATCAACGTCGCGCAAGAGGCGAAAGTTGCGTCGGCGGCGATCACCGCAGGAGGAACTCTTGCACTCGCATCGCGTTGGTGGGGCGCCAACGCGCGAGCCCTCGGCGCGGCACCATCGATCAGAAGCATGCTGGCTCGGAGTTCCGCTGCGATGTCGGTCCTCGAAGGCACGGGACGAAAGCTCCCTCTCGCCCAAGCGAAACCTAAGATGGAGCGCCCGGTCTCGCTCGTGATCGTGGCCGACGTCCTGCGCCTCGTCGACGTCGCGGTGATCTGCGGCACCGCGGTCCTGGTGCACTATCTCTACCTCGAGAACGTCGATCTCGAGCAGAGGCGGATCTATCCGATCGCCATCGCTATCGCCGCGTTCGCTGCCGGGACGATCTTCCACTGGAACGGGCTCTACCGCCTGCAGGGCCTCGCCGCTGGCCAGCTGAAGCTCGGCAAGCTCGCCGCATCGTGGAGCATCGTCGTTCTCGGGCTTATCGTGCTCGGCTTCGCGCTCAAGGTCTCCTCCGACGTCTCGCGCGTCTGGATCGGGCTCTGGTTCACCGCGGCGCTCGCCGGCATGACGGGCATCAGAGGCGTGCTCTGCCTGAGGGCGCGGCGCTGGGTCGCAGAGGGGCGCCTCGCGCGCTATCTCGCCATCGTCGGCGGCGGCGAGCACGGCGAGCGCTTGATCGCCGCGCTACGCCGCGCAGGCGACGAGGGGGTCAAGGTGATCGGGGTCTTCGACGACCGCGGCGACCGCGTCGCGCCGCAGATCGCCGGCGTGCCGCTTCTCGGCACCGTCGACGATCTCGTCACCTATGCGCGTTACAACCGCGTCGATCAGATCGTGGTCGCCCTGCCCTGGTCGGCGGAAAAGCGCGTGCTGCAGATCCTGCGCAAGCTCCGCTCGCTGCCGGTCGACATACGCCTCGCGCCGGATCTCGTCGGCTTCCGCCTTCTGCACGCGACCTACTCGCATCTCGGCGGCGTGCCGGTCCTCGACGTCTTCCACACGCCGCTCACCGACTGGAAGCTGATCGTGAAGGAGATCGAGGACCGCGTGCTCGCGGCGCTCCTGCTGCTCTTTCTCGCACCGCTCTTCCTCGTCGTCGCGGCGGCGATCAAGCTCGACAGCAAGGGGCCGGTGTTCTTCCGGCAGAAGCGCTACGGATTCAACAACCACCTCATCGGCGTCTACAAGTTCCGCTCGATGTACCACGAGCTCTCGGACCCGGCGGCCGAGAGGCTCGTCACGCGCGACGACCCCCGCGTCACGCGGGTCGGCGCCTTCCTGCGCAAGACCTCGATCGACGAGCTGCCCCAGCTCATCAACGTGCTGCGCGGCGAGATGTCGATCGTCGGCCCGCGACCCCACGCGCTCTCGGCCAAGGCGGCCAACCGGCTCTACGAGGAAGTCGTCGCCGAATACGCGGCACGGCATCGCGTCAAGCCCGGCATCACGGGGTGGGCGCAGGTGATGGGCTGGCGCGGCGAGACCGACACGGTGGAGAAGATCCAGAAGCGGGTCGAGCACGATCTCTACTACATCGAGAACTGGTCGCTCGCCTTCGACATCAAGATCCTCGTCCTCACCTTGTTCGCGGTTCTGAAGCCGGAGAACGCGTATTGATCCGCGACCCGATCTCGGCGCTCGTCCCGGCGCCGACGGAAACCCAGGCGAAGCTGCGCACGGCGGGCGTCGCCGTCCTCATCCTCGCGGTGACGTTCGGGCAGCGCCTCTGCTTCCCGTTCTCGGACATGCAGATCCCGATCGCCGCGCCGCTCGCCTATGTCTCGCTCGCCCTCTTCATCGTCTCGGGGCTGGCGCGCATCGACGCGGTCGGGCTCCTCCTCTACGCCGCGTCGATCACGGCGATGATCGCGACGTTCCTCTCGCCGAAGCTGTGGTTCTCGATCTTCTCTTTCGTCTACCTCGCGGGGCTCTACTTCGTCTGGCTCTTCTCGGTCGACGTCGATCGCGAGACGTACAAGCGCTATCTCATGCTCTATCAGCGCGTGATGCTGGTGATGGCGGCGATCGCGCTCGCCCAGTTCGCCGAGCAGCTCACGACGGGAACGCGCTTCAGCCTCTTCGAGCACGTGCCCAAGGGCTATTGGATCGAGGGCTACAACACCCGCCCGACGCTCGGCTGGGAATCGAGCTTCCACAAATCGAACGGCGAGTTCTTCCTCGAGCCGTCGTTCCTCTCGCAGTTCCTCGCCGTCGCCGTCATCATCGAGATCCTGTTCTTCGGTAGCTGGCCGCGCATCGCACTCTACGGCGCCGGCATCTTCTGCAGCTTCTCCGGCACCGGGATGCTGCTCCTCGTCATCTTCGGAATCGCCACCATCGTGAAGGCGCGGCGGTACGAGCTTCTCTATCCGGCGCCGCTGCTCTTCGTTCTCTTTCTCCTGGTGCAGGACAACGAGTACGTGACCGCGATCACGGGACGCCTCGGCGAGTTCGGCGCCGAGGGCAGCTCGGCGCAGATCCGGTTCGAGACGCCCAACGAAGCGCTCTTCGACCTCATGAACCGCGACTTCACCGGCTTTCTCATCGGCCGCGGCCCCGGCGTCGTCGACCAGCTCGGCGAGCTCTACCGCTACGGCGAGTCGAACTACCCGGCCCTCCACAAGCTGCTCATCGAGTACGGGCTCGTCGGCACGATTCCGTTCGTCGCGTTCCTGTGCTGGCGCTTCTTCGCCTGGCCGCGCTCGCGCGTCCTCGCCGGCGCGCTTTTCTTCATGTACATGGTTCTTTCCGGAAGCCTGCTTCAGCCGCACACGATCTTTCTCGCCTACGTGCTCGCGGTGGCGCTGCCGCTCTCGAGCGAGGAGGCGGCGCTGAACCGCGCGCGGCGGCTCGGCCTGGCGGAGCCGGAGGCTCATCCGGCCTACGGGGCGGCGCGATGAAGGCGGCGATCGTCGACCCGTCCCTCTTCACGATTCCCTACGACGCGGCGCTCGTGTCCGCGCTTCGCGCCGAGGGCGCGGAGGTCCTGTTCTTCGGCCGGCGAGAACGCAAGGGCGAGACGATCCCGCCCGCTCTGCCCTTGCGGCGCCACTTCTATCGCGGCACCGAAAGGCTGCGGCCGGCTCTTCCCGCCGCCGCCTTCCGGCTGGCGAAGGGGCTCGAGCACGCGCTCGACATGGTGCGGCTGCGAAACGCGCTCGCCAGGGAGAGGCCGGACGCGATCCATTTCCAATGGGCGCCGCTGCCGGTCGCGGACCGCCGCCTGGTCGGCCTGTTCCGCCGCCTTGCGCCCTGCCTTCTCACCGTGCACGACACGACGCCCTTCAACGGCTCGCCGAACTCCTCGCTTCAAGAGATGGGCGCGCTCGCCGTGCTCGACGCCTTCGACCACCTCATCGTCCACACCGAGGAAGGCAGGCGGGCGCTTCTTCGCCGCGGCATTCCCGAGGAGAGGCTGAGCGTCATCCCGCACGGCCTCATCGCGCTCGGCGCGCCGGCGCCGAACCCGGCGGGCGCCGACCGCACGATCCTTCTCTTCGGCAAGATCAAGCCGTACAAGGGCGCCGACCTTCTCATCGACGCCTTCGCCCGGCTGCCCGAGGCGACGCGCCGGACGACGCGGCTGCGCATCGTCGGCGAGCCGTTCTTCGACCTCGCCCCTCTGAAGTCCCGCGCGGCGACGCTCGGGATCGCCGACCGCCTCGATTGGGACGCGCGCTATGTCGGCGACGACGAGATCGGCCCCATTCTCGCCGCAGCCGACGTCCTCGCTTTCCCCTATCGCGAGATCGACGCGAGCGGCGTGCTGATGGCGGCCTTCCCGTACGGCAAGCCCATCGTCGCGAGCGCGATGGGCGCCTTCCGCGAGCTCCTGCGCGACGGGGAGCACGGCAGGCTCGTTCCGCCGGAAGACGTTGAAGCGCTCGCCGCGGCGCTCGAAGACGTGCTCTCGGACGGCGTGCGCGCGGCGCGGATGGGCGAGCGGGTCCGCGCCCTCGCCGACGGGATCCCCGGCTGGGACGAGATCGCGCGCCGCACGCTCGCGCTCTACGCCGAGCTCGCCGAACGGCACGGCAGGCGGCTCGCCGCCGGCGCCCCCGAGCTCGCCTAGGGCTGGAGCGAGGCGCAGGCCGGGCAGTCCGGATCCTTGGCGATCCGGACCCGGTGGAAGGAGGCGTGCAGCGCGTCGTAGAGGAGGAGCGAGCCCGCAAGCCCGTCGCCGATCCCCAAGAGCTCCTTCAGCACCTCGGTCGCCTGCAGCGTCCCCATGACGCCGGCCACCGCGCCCAGAATCCCCGCCGTCTCGCAGCGCGGAACCAGCTCCGGCGGCGGCGGGGCTCGGAAGAGGCAGCGGTAGCAAGGCGCCTCCGGCAGCCAGCCCTTCCAGGTCGAGAGCTGGCCGTCGAAAGGCGCGAGCGAGGCCGCGACGAGCGGCTTCCGCGCCGCGAGGCAGGCGTCGTTGAGCGCGTATCGCGTCGCGAAATTGTCCGAGCCGTCCGCGACGAGGTCGTACTCGGCGACGAGGGCGCGGGCGTTCTCGGCCGTGAGGCGAAAGGCGTGCGTCTCGACCCGGACCTCGGGATTGACCCCGGCGAGCGCCTCCTGCGCGCTCTCGACCTTCGGAAGGCCGATCCGCCCCGTCGCGTGCAGCACCTGGCGCTGCAGGTTCGAGACGTCGACGCGATCGTCGTCGACCACGCCCAGCGTGCCCACCCCCGCGGCGGCGAGGTAGAGGAGAAGCGGCGAGCCGAGCCCGCCGACGCCGATCACCAGCACCCGCGCCGCCAGAAGCCGCGCCTGCCCCTCCTCGCCGACCTCGGGCAGGATGACATGGCGTGCGTACCGGGCGAGCTGCTCGTCCGAGAGCTCGGAATGCCCGAATCCGGTCACGTGCCCCGTTTCCGCCATCATGCGACATAATAACCCGAAAGAGGATGACACGCTCTCGTCGCAAGGAGCTCCGGGCCGCCCCGGACGAGCGTCCGGCGGCCCGCTCCCGGCGGCCGGCGCGTCCGCGGCCGACGCCCAGGAAGGGGCGCGGATGGAAGGGCCGCCTCGCCCGATGGGCGGTGGTCGCCGTTCTCTGGTGCGCGATCGCGCTGACCGGCGTTCTCGCCTACTTCGCCGCGACCCTTCCCGACATCTCGGAGCTCGGCGTGGCCGAGCGGCGGCCGAGCGTCACGCTGGTGGCGGCCGACGGATCGCTGCTCGCGACGTTCGGCGAGTTCTTCGGCGAGCCGCTGCGCCTCAAGGAAATGCCGCCCTATCTGCCGCAGGCGGTCATCGCCGTAGAGGACCGCCGCTTCTACAGCCATTTCGGGATCGACCCCCTGGGGCTCCTGCGCGCGGCCTGGGTCAACCTGCGCGCCGGCCGCATCGTGCAGGGCGGCAGCACGATCACGCAGCAGCTCGCGAAGAACGTTTTCCTCACGCCCGAGCGGACGGTCGCGCGCAAGATCCAGGAGACCTTGCTCGCGCTCTGGCTCGAGCGGCGCTTCTCCAAGGACCAGATCCTCGAGATCTATCTCAACCGCGTCTATCTCGGCGCCGGCACGTTCGGCGTCGACGCGGCCGCGCGGCGCTACTTCAACAAGTCGGCGCGTCAGGTCAACGTCTACGAGGCGGCGATGATCGCCGGGCTTCTCAAGGCGCCATCGCGCTTCAGCCCGGCGCGCGATCCAGAGCGCGCCGCGCAGCGCGCGGCCATCGTGCTCGACAGCATGGTGAGGGCCGGCTTCCTCACCGACCGCCAGGCGGCGGCGGTCCGCCGCGACAGGGCGCGGGCCGCAGAGGTGCAGCAGCCGCGGCCGGGCAACCGCTACTTCGCGGACTGGGTCATGGAGTTCCTCGCCGGATTCGGCGGCGGCAAGCGCGACCTCCTCGTGCGGACGACGCTCGACCCGAAGCTGCAGGCCGCGGCGGAAAGGATCATCGAGGAAGCGCTCGGCAAAGAGGGCAAGAAGGTCGGCGCGGGTCAAGCGGCCCTCGTCGCGATGAGTCCCGACGGCGCGATCCGCGCCATGGTGGGCGGCCGCGACTACAGCGAGAGCCAGTTCAACCGCGCGACCCAGGCGCTGCGCCAGCCGGGCTCCGCCTTCAAGCCGTTCGTCTACGCGGCGGCCCTCGAGGCGGGGATGACGCCCTCCAGCCGGGTCGTCGATACCCCGATCCGGATCGGCAACTGGACGCCCAAGAACTATACCGGGCGCTATCTCGGCGAGACGACGCTCGCCGAAGCCGTCGCGCAGTCCGTCAACTCCGTCGCGGTGCAGGTCGCCGAACGGACGGGAAGGAAGCGCGTCATCGAGCTCGCCCGCCGGCTCGGCATCACCGCGGAGCTCACCGGCGACGCGAGCCTTGCGCTCGGCACGAGCGAGGTGACGTTGCTCGAGCTCGCCTCGGCCTATGCCGCCTTCGCGAGCGGCGGCATCGGCGCCTGGCCCTACGGCATCGTCGAGGTGCGCGATTCCCGCGGCGAAATCCTGTTCCGGCGCGAGGGCGGCGGCCCCGGGCGCGTCCTCTCGCCGGAGGTCGCGGCCGACATGAACACGCTTCTGGCGGGCGTGATCGGGCACGGCACCGGGCGCGCCGCCGCGATCGGCCGGCCCGCCGCCGGGAAAACCGGCACCACGCAGGAGCACCGCGACGCGCTCTTCGTCGGCTATACGCCCGAGCTCGTCGCCGCGGTCTGGTTCGGCAACGACGACAACACGCCGATGCGCAAGGTGACCGGCGGGATGCTGCCGGCGCAGACGTGGCGCCGCTTCATGCTGGCGGCGCTCGGGGACGCCGACCCGAAGCCGCTGCCGACCGTGCCCGAACGGTCGTGGATCGACCGCGTCATCAGCGGCCTGACGGAGCGCAAGCCGGCGCCTGCCGCCGCCGAGCGCCGCCCTGCCCCGGTGCGGGTCGATCCCTGGCAGTCCGGGCCGATTCGCCGCGACGGCGAGATGTGAGGCGCGACCCGAAGCGCCGGGTCAATCCTCGAGGTCGAGTGCGTAGCCGGCGGAGCGGACGGTGCGCACGAGATCGCGCTCGCCCGGCGCGTTGAGGGCCTTGCGCAAACGCCGGATGTGCACATCCACCGTGCGCGGCTCGACATAGACGTCGTGCCCCCAGACCGCGTCGAGAAGCTGCTCGCGGGAGAAGACCCTGCCCTGGTGCTCGAGAAAGAACTTGAGGAGCCGGTATTCGGTGGGCCCGAGATGGATCGCACGCCCGTTCCGCGCGACGCGATGCGCCCCGAGATCCATCGTCACGTCGGCGAAGTTGAGCGTCTCGGCGCCCGCCGCCGGCTGCGCCCGGCGGATCACCGCCCTCAAGCGCGCGACCAGCTCGGTCGGGCTGAACGGCTTCACGACGTAGTCGTCGGCGCCGCTGTCGAGGCCGCGGACGCGATCCGCCTCCTCGCCGCGCGCGGTCAGCATGATCACCGGCAGGCTGCGCGTCGCCGGCGAGCGGCGGAGCTGCCGGCACACCTCGATGCCCGAGACGAGCGGCAGCATCCAGTCGAGCAGCACCGCGTCCGGCTTGCGCTCGGCGATCTTGGTGAGCGCCTCCTCGCCGTTTGCCGCCTCCTCGACCTCGAAGCCTTCCTTCTCGAGGTTGTAGCGGAGCATCGCGGCGAGCGGCGCCTCGTCCTCGACGACCAGCACCCGAGGCTTCATCACGCCGGCTCGTTGGGCCGAACCACCGCCGTCGAGGAAACGTCGCTCTTCGGCCGAACCTTCTCGAGCGGCGTTCCGTGCACGAGGAACCATACGCGCTCCGCGATATTGGTCGCGTGGTCGCCGATGCGCTCGATGTTCTTCGCCATGAAGAGAAGGTGCGTGCACGGCGTGATGTTGCGCGGGTCCTCCATCATGTAGGTGAGGAGCTCGCGGAACAGCCCGGAATACATCTCGTCGAGCTCCTCGTCGCGAACCCAGGCCGCCATCGCCTTGTCCGCGTCCCGCGCGACGTAGGCGTCGAGCACGTCCTTGATGAGCTCCTGCGCGAACCTCGCCATGCGCGGCAGGGCGAAGACCGGCTTGACCGGCGGCAGCACGTTGAGGGCGATGGCGCGCTTGGCGACGTTCGCCGCATAGTCGCAGACGCGTTCGAGGTCGGCGGCGATCTTCAGCGCCGCGAGAACCTCGCGCAGATCGCGCGCCATCGGCTGGCGCAGCGCCAGCATGCGCACCGCGTGGCCGTCGACCTCGCGCTCGAGCCGGTCCACCTCGGCGTCGTCCTCCACGACCCGCGCGGCGAGCGCGCTGTCGCGCCGCATCACGGCGTCGATCGCCGCGGCGAGCTGGCTCTCCGCGAGGCCGCCCATGCGCGTGATCGTCTTGTCGAGCCGCTGGAGCTCCTCGTCGTAGCTCTTGATGATGTGCTCGTTCCCCATGCTCCCCTCGTTTCGGCTCAGCCGAAGCGCCCGGTAATGTAGTCCTCGGTCCGCTTCTCGCGCGGATGGGTGAACAGCGTCTCGGTGTCGCTGAACTCGATCAGCTCTCCGAGGTACATGAACGCGGTGAAGTCCGAGCTGCGTGCCGCCTGCTGCATGTTGTGCGTGACGATGACGATGCAGTAGTCGGCCTTGAGCTCGGCGATCAGCTCCTCGATGCGTTGCGTGGAGATGGGATCGAGCGCGGAGGCGGGCTCGTCGAGCAGCAGCACGCTCGGCTTCACGGCGATCGCGCGCGCGATGCAGAGCCGCTGCTGCTGGCCGCCGGAGAGGCTGAGCCCGCTCTGCCGCAGCTTGTCCTTGACCTCGTCCCAGAGCGCGGCGCGGCGCAGCGCCTGCTCGACGCGATCGGCGAGCTCGGAAGCCGGAAGCTTCTCGTAGAGCCGTATCCCGAACGCGACATTGTCGAAGATCGACATCGGGAACGGCGTCGGCTTCTGGAACACCATGCCGACCTTGGCGCGCAGGAGATTGAGGTCGAGGCCCGGCTCGAGGATGTTGCGCCCGTCGAGCAGAACCTCGCCTTCGGCACGCTGGCCCGGATAGAGGTCGTAAATGCGGTTGAGGACCCTGAGCAGGGTCGACTTGCCGCAGCCGGAAGGGCCGATGAACGCGGTGACGCGCTTGTCGTAGAGCGTCAGGTCGATGTTCTTGAGGGCCTCGAACTTTTTGTAGAAGAACCGCAGCCGGCGAATCTCGATCTTCGGGACGAGATCGGTCGCAGCCCGCGGCTCGATCAGCGGCGCGTCTTGGCGGGCGACGGCTGTCCTCGGCATGTCGTTCATCTTCCGAAACTGCCCCACGCGGCGAAGAGCCGTGCGGCGATGTTGAGCACCAGGATGGTGACGGTGATGAGGAGCGCCCCGCCCCACGCGAGGCTCTGCCAGTCGACGTAAGGACTCATCGCGAACTGGAAGATGACGACCGGCAGGTTCGCCATCGGCGCATTCATGTCCGTCGAGAAGAACTGGTTGTTGAGCGCGGTGAAGAGGAGCGGCGCCGTCTCGCCGGCGATCCGCGCGAAGGCGAGCATGACGCCGGTGAGCATTCCCTGCATAGCGGCGCGGTACGCGATGAACACGATGACCCGCCACTTGGGCGCGCCGAGCGCCGCCGCCGCCTCGCGCAAGGCGGTCGGGACGAGGTTCAGCATGTCCTCCGTCGTCCGCACGACCACCGGCACGACGATGATCGCGAGCGCCATCGCCCCGGCCCAGGCGGAAAAGTGCCCCATCTTCAGCACCATGACCTCGTAGATGAAGAGACCGATGATGATCGAGGGCGCCGAGAGGAGAATGTCGTTGACGAAGCGTATCGCCGGCGCGATCCGGCTCCCCGCGCCGTACTCGGCGAGGTAGGTGCCGGCGAGAATGCCCACCGGGGCGCCGATGAGCGTCGCGACCGCCGTCATGACGACGCTGCCGTAGATCGCGTTCGCGAGGCCGCCGCTGCTCCCCGGCGGCGGCGTCGATTCGAGAAAGAGGGAAGGCGTGATCGCGGCGATGCCGTTCGCGACGAGCGTCCAGAGGACGAGGACGAGCCAGACGAGGCCGAGCGCGGTGGCGCCGAGCGCGAGGGTCATGACGACGAAATTGGTCGCGCGCCGGCGCCAGTAGAGCGAGGTCATGTCCCGGCCTTGTGCTGCAGACGGAGCAGCATGAGCTTGGCGAGAGAGAGCACGGTGAAGGTGATGAGGAAGAGAATGAGGCCGAGCGCGATGAGCGAGGAGAGATAGAGGTCGCCCACCGCTTCGGTGAACTCGTTGGCGAGCGCCGCCGAGATCGTCGTCCCGGGCGCGAAGAGCGAGGTGTCGATGCGATGCGCGTTGCCGACGACGAAGGTCACCGCCATCGTCTCCCCGAGCGCGCGGCCGAGCCCGAGCATGACGCCGCCGACGATGCCCACCCGCGTATACGGAACGACGACGCTCCGCACCACCTCCCAGGTCGTTGCGCCGAGCCCGTAGGCGGATTCCTTGAGGATCGGCGGCACCGTCTCGAAGACGTCGCGCGTGATCGACGCGATGAAGGGCAGCACCATGATCCCGAGGATGATCCCGGCGGTGAAGATGCCGATCCCGAGCGGCGGGCCTCTGAAGAGCGCCCCGATGCCGGGGACCGTGCCGAGCGTGTCGATGAGGAAGGGCTGCACGTGGCGTTGCAGGAACGGCGCCAGGACGAAGAGCCCCCAGATTCCGTAGATGATGCTCGGTATCGCGGCGAGCAGCTCGATGAGGACGCCGAGCGGCCGCTTGAGCCACGTGGGACACAGCTCGGTGAGGAAAACGGCGATGCCGAAGGCGACCGGGATTCCCACCAGCATCGCGATCGCCGACGTGACCAGCGTGCCGTAGATCGGAGCGAGCGCGCCGAACTCGTCGAGAACCGGGTCCCATTCCTCGGTCACGACGAACTCGATGCCGAACTCCCGCAGCGCCGGCAGCGCGCCGTCGAGGAGCGCGAGGATCACCGCGGCGAGAATCGCGAGGACGAGAAAGGCGAATCCCGCGGCGGCCGCCTTGAACAAACGATCGCCGACGCTCCGGCGCCGCGGGGTCCCGCTCAGATCCAGGGAATAGACGGTATCGGTCATGAGCGCACAGAGGGCGGCACCTGAGCCGCCCCCCGGTGGCTTAGCTTAGGACGCCTTGCCGGTCCAGACCTGCCGGCCGCCGGAATCGACGATTTCGCCCCAGGCTTCGCGGATCAGCTTCACCGTGCCTTCGGGCATCGGGACGTAGTCGAGCTCCTCGGCGAGCTTCTGCCCGTTCGCGAACGCCCAGTCGAAGAAGGCGAGCACCGCCTTCGTCTTCTCGGCGTTCGTCGCCTTCTTGTGGACGAGAATGAAGCTCGCGCCCGTGATCGGCCAGCTCTCTTCGCCGGGCTCGTTGGTGAGCACCTCGCCGAAGCCCGGCGCCTTCGTCCAGTCGGCGTTCGCCGCCGCGGCCTGGAAGGCGGCGCTTTCCGGCGCGACGAACTTGCCCGCGGCATTCTGCAGCTGCACGTGCGACATCTTGTTCTGCTTGGCGTAGGCGTACTCGACGTAGCCGATGGCGCCGTCGGTGCGCAGCGTGAGCGCCGCGACGCCCTCGTTGCCCTTTCCGCCGAGCCCGACCGGGAACTTCACCGAGGTGCTCGACCCCACCCTGGACTTCCACTGGGGGTGAACCTTGGAGAGATAGTCGGTGAAGAGGAAGGTCGTGCCTGAGCCGTCCGAGCGGTAGACCGGAGCGATCGCCTGGTCGGGAAGATTCGCGTCGGGATTGAGCGCCTTCAGCGCCGGATCGTTCCACTTTGTGATCTCGCCGAGATAGATCTTGGCGAGCGTCGGGCCGTCGAGCCTCAGCTGGCCGGGCGCGATTCCCTTCACGTTCACGACCGGCACGACCCCGCCCATGATCGCCGGGAACTGCATGAGGCCGTGCTTTTCGAGGAGCTGCGGCTTCAGCGGCATGTCGGAGGCGCCGAAATCGACGGTCTTCGCCTGGATCTGCTTGATGCCGCCGCCGGAGCCGATCGACTGATAGTTCACCGCGACGCCGGTCTTGGCGCGGTACGCCTCGGCCCATTTCGCGTAGACGGGGTAGGGAAACGTCGCGCCCGCGCCCGAGATGTTCTCGGCCGCGAGGGCGGCGCCCGCGAAGGTCATCGCCCCGATCATGACGGCGCAGAATGCGCGGCGGGTATGGCTATGCACTGGGATCCTCCATTGCTGGCGCGCCAGTCCTACTTCCACGCGGTTGCCCGAAAATGACAATGGTGTTTCGATTTCGTGACGCCGCCAGGGGGCGCTCAGACGCGCAGGTGAACCGTGAACACCGATCCCTTGCCGAGCTCGCTCGCGACGTCGAGCCGGCCGCGGTGGCGGCCGAGGATGTGCTTCACGATGGCAAGGCCGAGCCCGGTGCCGCCGACCTCTCGCGAGCGCGCGGCATCGACCCTGTAGAAACGCTCGGTGAGGCGCGGAATATGGGCGGGCGGGATGCCGTCGCCCTCGTCCCGCACCGCGACCGCGACGCCCAGCGGGCCGGGGCCGGCCGTCACCGAGACCGCCGTTCCCGCCCGCCCGTACTTGATCGCGTTGTCGAGGAGGTTCTGGAAGAGCTGCGTCAATTCGTCGGCGTCGCCGATCACCTCGGGAAGCTCGGGCGCGATCTCGACCGCGATCCGCATCCCGCGCTCCTCTGCGCGAAGCGCGAGCGCCTCGGCGACGGTCCCGAGAAGGGCCGGCAGGGAAACATGTTCGGTCGGCGGCTGATGCTCGCGCATCTCGATCCGCGACAGCGACAGAAGATCGTCGACGAGCCGCGTCATGCGGGCCGCCTGGGCCTTCATGATCGCAAGGAAACGCTCGCGCGCGGCCGCGTCGTCCCTCGCCGGACCCTGCAGCGTCTCGATGAAGCCGAGGAGCGTCGCAAGCGGCGTCCTCAGCTCGTGGCTCGCGTTGGCGATGAAATCGGCGCGAAGCTGGTCGGCGCGCTTCAGCGCGGTGACGTCGTGCAGCGTGACGATCGCGCCGGCGCCGAAGCGCTCGAGCCGGACCCGGAAACGCCGCCCGTCGGACCAGGCGCACTCGACGATGCGTCCCTCGCCGCCGGCGAGGACGCCGTCGGCCGCGTCGAGCAGCGAGGGCTGGCGGAGCGCCACCGCGAGATCGTGGCCGACGATCTCGCCGCCGAAGACCGCGCCCGCCGCGGCGTTGGCCCTGGCGATCCGCCGCCGCTCGTCCAGGAGCAGGAGCGGCTGAGGCAGGCCGTCGAGCACGGCGCGGACGTCGGCGAGCTCGGCCTCCCCTTGCCGGCGCCGCTCGCGCCACTCGCGCGCGAGGCGGACGATCGAGAGCCAGAGCGCGGCGACAAGCGGGTGAGCGGGGCGGAGCTCCGGCGGCTTCTCCCCCTCCGCCGCGAGCCGCTCGACGGCGCCGCGCACGGCGACGAGGCCCTCGACGAGCGGCCGCAGCGCCAATGCCGTTCCGGCGACGACGAGGCAAGCGGCGAGCGCGGCCCAGCCGAGGCCGAGGCGGCCGAGGGCGGCGAGGCCGGCGAGGACGAGGAGCGCCGGAGCGGCGGCGAGCGCGGTGGCGGCGGCGAGCGGCTTCACCCGATCGAGTCGTGGGCGGCGAGCGCGGCGTGATTGACGATGTCCGAGACGGTGGCGCCGAGCTCGACGATCTGCGCCGGACGCTCGAGCCCGACGAGGAGCGGCCCGATGGCCGTGCCGCCGCCGAGCTGCGCCAGGATCCGTGCCGAGATGTTGGCGGCGTGGAGGCTCGGCATGACGAGAACGTTGGCGGGGCCAGAGAGGCGGCAGAACGGGTAGAGCTGCTTCATCAGCGGGTAGTTGAGCGCGACGTCGGCATTCATCTCGCCGTCGTACTCGAACCCGGGATTGCGCTGGTCGAGAATGGCGACGGCGTCGCGTACGCGCTGCGCGCGCTCGCGCATGGGATTGCCGAAATTCGAGAACGAGAGCAGCGCGACCCGCGGCTCCTGTCCCATCGAGCGCGCCTTCTTCGCCGCCTGCGTCGCGATGTCGGCGAGGAGCTCTCCCTCCGGAAGGTCGTGCACATGCGTATCGGCGAGGAACACCGTGCGGCCGCGCGTCAAGAGGACCGTGATCGCGAAGACGCGCGCGCCCGGCTTCGGGGCCAGCACGCGGCCGAGATCCTCGTAGCAGCTCGTCCAGTTCCGCGTCGTGCCCGTCACCAGCGCGTCGGCGTCGCCGGCCGCCACCATGCACGCGGCGAACACGTTCCGATTCTGGTTGACCATCCGCTGGCAGTCGCGCAGCAGCGCGCCCTTCCGGTGGCTGCGCTGATAGAGCAGGTCGACGTAATGGGCGTTGCGCTGCGACAGCCGCGCGTTGTGGATCTCGATTCCCTGCGGCTCGGGAAGACCCGCGGCGCGCATCGTCTCGCGGATCCGCTCCTCGCGGCCGACCAGGATGGGCGTGCCGTAGCCCGCGTTGCGATAGGCGATCGCGGCACGGATGACGCGCTCCTCCTCGCCCTCGGCGAAGACGACGCGCTTGGGTCGCGCCCGAACCTGCTCGAAGATGAGCTGCAGGCTCGCCGCGGCCGGGTCGAACTTGGCGCGGAGCGCGCGCCGGTACCCCTCCATGTCGGCGATCGGCTTGCGGGCGACCCCGCTGTCGATCGCCGCCTTCGCCACCGCGGGCGGCACCCACCAGATGAGGCGGGGATCGAACGGCGTCGGGATGAGATAGTCGGGGCCGTATCTGAGGCGCCGTCCGGCGTAGGCCGCGGCCACCTCGTCCGGCACGTCCTCGCGCGCGAGCGCGGCGAGGGCCTCGGCCGCGGCGATCTTCATGCGGTCGTTGATCTCCCGCGCGCGCACGTCGAGCGCACCGCGGAAGATGTAGGGGAAACCGAGGACGTTGTTGATCTGATTCGGATAGTCGGAGCGTCCGGTGGCGATGATCGCGTCGGGGCGCACCGCGCGCGCGGCCTCCGGCGTGATCTCCGGGTCGGGATTGGCCATGGCGAAAAGGATCGGCTGCGGCGCCATCGACCGGACCATGTCGGGCGTCACGGCGTCCTTGGCGGAAAGGCCGAAGAAGACGTCGGCGCCCTCCATCGCCTCGGCGAGCGTCCGCGCTTTCGTCGCGACCGCATGCGCCGACTTCCACTGGTTCATCCCCTCGGTGCGGCCTTCGTAGATGACGCCCTTGGTGTCGCAGAGCACGACGTTGTCGTGCGGCAGGCCCATCGATTTCAGGAGCTCGACGCAGGCGATCGAGGCGGCGCCGGCCCCGTTCACGACCATCCGGATCTCGCGGAGCTCGCGGCCGGTGAGCTGAAGCGCGTTGAGGAGGCCCGCCGTCGCGATGATCGCGGTGCCGTGCTGATCGTCGTGGAAGACCGGAATGTCGAGCAGCTCCTTGAGGCGCTGCTCGATGATGAAGCACTCCGGCGCTTTGATGTCCTCGAGATTGATGCCGCCGAAGGACGGGTGAAGGTAGCGCACGCAGTTGACGAACGCGTCGACGTCTTTCGTGTCGATCTCGAGGTCGAAGCTGTCGATCCCGGCGAAGCGCTTGAAGAGAACGGCCTTGCCCTCCATCACCGGCTTCGAGGCCTGCGCGCCGAGATCGCCGAGGCCGAGGATGGCGGTGCCGTTCGAGATCACGGCGACGATGTTGCCCTTGGCCGTGTATTCGTAGGCGAGGTCCTTGTCGCGGCCGATATGGATGCAGGGCCAGGCGACACCCGGAGAATACGCGAGCGAGAGATCGCGCTGCGTCGTCAGCGCCTTGGTCGGAGCGATCTCGATCTTGCCGGGCCGGCCCTGCGTGTGGAACTGGAGCGCCTCCTCCTCGGTGACGCGAATGCTGCCGTTCTCCATCGACTTCCCCTGAATGCGGTCGCGCGGACTGTAGGGAGGCGAACGGGCCGAGACAACAATTCGACGATCAGGTTCGGGGAAGCGGGCCCTTCATTCCTTCAGATATCCCCGCAGGACGGCGTAGCGGCGCCGCTGCTCGGGGCTGAGCAGCTCGGCGGTGTCGAGATGCGCGGAGAGGTGGACGAGGCGCAGCTCGGCCTGGCGCTCGCCCGCAACGGCGATCGCGCGGCGCAGCGACTCGGGATCGGCGCGGCGCTCGGCGAAAAGACGGTCGAGCGCCGCCTCGGCCTCGATCACCGCCGCGCCGGCCTTGCGCGCCGCCGCCGTCATCGCCGCGCGGATCTGCTCGATGCGCGTGCGCTGCCCGGCCGTGAGCCCGAGCTCGTCCGCGAGCTCGAGCGCGTGCGCCGGGCCCGGATAGAAATTCAGCTCGGCGGCCCGGGCGAGCCCCATCCCGCGCCCCTCCCGCAAACCGGCGAGCTGCGCGGGCGAGAGCGTCTTCGGGCTCGACGCAAGGGCGTCACCGTGCGCCGGCGGATGCGGATGATGCTGTGCCGCGGCGTGGCCGGCGGCGAGAAGAAGAACGGCGGCAAGGAGCGCAGGAAGCCGGAACATGGCGTCCGAGCCTAGCCCGGCGCCTCCCGGCGCGTCAGCAGCCGCGAGACGCAGCAGCCCGCAGCGGGCGCGGCCCCGGGTCAGTCGGACGGCGCCTCGAGGCGGCGCGCATGCATGTGCGCGTTCCGCCCGCCGGCCTCGGTCAGGATCCGAAGGGCGACCGGCTCCATTTCCGGGTCGTCGACCCGAACCCAGAGGAGGAGCGCGCCCGCTTCGAGCGCCGCGACGAACTCGTCCTTGTGGCTCGGCGCGAAATAGCCGTCGAGCAGCTCCTTCACCGCCGCGCCGCCGAGCCCCGCGCCAACCACGGCCGCGAGAGTCGCGGCGACCGGGCCGCCGGAGATCATGATGATGCCGGCGACCGTCAGCGGCGCGAGATACTTGATCTCGGCCGCGAGCCCGGCGAAGCCCTGCTGCTCGTCGGACGCTCCTGCCGTCGCGAGCGAATCGCGTGAGGCCAGAACCGAGATGTCGCTCGGATCGAAACCGGCCGCCTTGAGGCCAGCGACGGCGCGGTCGAGCGCGGCGCGCGAGGCGAATGAAGCGACCGCCTCGCGGGCGACGGGAAAGCGTCTGTCCTCGGCCATCTCTTCCTGCTACCTATGACGGACATCCCCCGCCGTGCCAAGTTGAATTGATGGACGACACCGCGCGCCGCCACGCTGCGCCCGCTTCCGAGGGCACGACGCCGCTGATGGCGCAGTATCTCGAGATCAAGAGCCGCCATCCGGATTGTCTCCTCTTCTATCGGATGGGCGACTTCTACGAGCTCTTCTTCGAGGACGCCGCCGTGGCGGCGCGCGCGCTCGACATCACCCTGACGAAGCGCGGCAAGCACGAGGGCGACGACATCCCGATGGCCGGCGTTCCGGTGCACGCCGCCGAGGGCTATCTCGCGCGGCTCATACGGCAGGGCTTCAAGGTCGCGGTCTGCGAGCAGATCGAGGACCCGGCGGAGGCGAAGAAGCGCAGCGCCAAGGGGCCGGTTCGACGGGCGGTCGTCCGCGTCGTGACGCCGGGCACGCTCACCGAGGACACCCTCCTCGATGCGCGCCGCCACAACTATCTCGTGGCTCTGGGCGAGGCCGCGGGCGCGCTCGGCCTCGCGTGGATCGATCTCTCGACCGGCGATTTCCAGCTCCAGCCGGTCGAGCGCGGAGCCGTCGCCGCCGCGCTGGCGCGACTCGACCCGGGCGAGCTCCTGGTTCCGGAGCGCCTGCTCGCGCGCGAGGACCTCGCCGACGCGCTCGCCGAATGGAAGCGCGTCACGAGCCCGCTCGCCAACGCGCGCTTCGACAGCGAATCGGGCAAGCGGCGTCTCGAGGCGCTCTATCGCGTCGGCTCTCTCGACGCGTTCGGCAGCTTCAGCCGGCCGGAGCTCGCCGCCGCCGGCGCCCTCGTCGACTATGTCGAGCTGACGCAGCAGGGCCGGCTGCCGCGTCTCGGCGCGCCGCGGCGACTGCCCGCCGGCGCCGTGATGGAGATCGACGCCGCGACACGGCGCAATCTCGAGCTGACGCAGACTCTCGCCGGCGAGCGCCGCGGCAGCCTCCTCGCCACCATCGACCGCACCGTCACGGGGGCCGGCGCGCGGCTCCTCGCCGAGCGGCTCGCGGCGCCCCTCACCGACACGCGCGCGATCGCCGATCGGCTCGACGCGGTCCAGTTCTTCCTCGGCGCAGAGCGGCTGCGCGAGGACCTCCGCGCGACGCTGCGGCGCTGCCCCGACGTCGCGCGGGCGCTGCAGCGCCTCACGCTCGGCCGCGGCGGCCCGCGCGACCTCGCGGCGCTGCGCGACACGCTCGGCGAAACGGCGCAGCTCCGCGCCATGCTGCGGGGCGACGGGCTCGCGCTTCCGCCGCGGGAGGTGAGCGCGGCAGAGCGCGACCTCGGCGAGCACGGCGCCCTCGTCGATCTCCTACGCCGCGCGCTCGGCCCCGACCTCCCCCTGCAGGCGCGCGACGGCGGCTTCGTCGCGCAGGGCTATTCCGCCGAGCTCGACGAGCTGAGAATGCTGCGCGACGACAGCCGGCGCATGCTCGCCTCCCTCCAGGCGCGCTACGCCGACGAGACCGGCGTCGCCAACCTCAAGATCCGGCACAACAACGTTCTCGGCTACTACATCGAGGTCGGACCGAACCACGCTTCGAAGCTCGCGCCGCCGACCTTCATCCACCGCCAGACGCTCGCGAGCGCGGTGCGCTTCACGACGGTGGAGCTCGGCGAGATCGAGAGCCGGATCGCGAGCGCGGCGGACAAGGCCCTCGCGCTCGAGCTTCAGATCTTCGAGAGCCTCGTGGCCGCCGTCACGGAAGCCGCCGAGGCGATCGCGACGGCTGCGGAGGCGCTGGCACGGCTCGACGTCGCGGCGGCGCTCGCCGAACTGGCGGCGGAGAAGCGCTGGGCGCGCCCGGTCGTCGACGACAGCCTCGCCTTCTGCGTATCCCAGGGCCGGCATCCGGTCGTCGAGGCCGCGCTCGAATCCGCCGGCGGCGGCGCCTTCGTCGCCAACGACTGCGACCTGCGCACCGGACAGCGCCTGTGGCTCCTCACCGGCCCGAACATGGCGGGAAAGAGCACCTTCCTGCGCCAGAACGCGCTCATCGCCGTGCTGGCGCAGCTGGGCTCCTACGTGCCGGCCGAGGCGGCGCATCTCGGGGTGGTGGACCGGCTCTTCAGCCGCGTCGGCGCGGCGGACGACCTCGCGCGCGGCCGCTCGACCTTCATGGTGGAGATGGTCGAGGCGGCGGCGATCCTGAACCAGGCGGGCCCGCGCGCGCTCGTCATCCTCGACGAGATCGGCCGCGGCACCGCCACGTTCGACGGGCTGTCGATCGCGTGGGCCTGCGTGGAGCATCTCCACGACGTCAACCGCTGCCGCACGCTCTTCGCCACGCATTACCACGAGCTCACCGCGCTCGCCGCGAAGCTCCCCGACCTCTCGTGCCACACGATGCGGGTGAAGGAATGGCACGGCGAAGTCGTGTTCCTGCACGAGGTCGCGGCGGGCGCGGCCGACCGCTCCTACGGCATCCACGTGGCCAAGCTGGCCGGCCTTCCCGCGCCTGTGATCGCGCGCGCCGAGGAGGTGCTCGCGACGCTCGAGAGCGCGCGCCAGACCGGGGCGCTCACCCGGCTCGCGGACGACCTGCCGCTGTTCAGCGCGGCGCGGCGGCCGGCCGCCCCGCCGCCCCCTTCGCCGGTCGAGGCCGCGCTCGCCGAAATCCATCCCGACGAGCTCACGCCCAAGGCGGCGCTCGAGCTGATCTATCGGCTGAAGGCCATGACGAAGGGCTGAGGCCCCCGGGACGCTCCGCCTTCCCTCACGTTTAGTGAATCGGACCTCTTGCGGAAGGCGGACCCATGCAGCGCGTCATCCTGGTCACCCTGACGGCAGCGGCCCTCGCCGCATGCAGCGATACCATCGCGGAGCGCGATCAGGGCGTCGGCGCGTCGCCGCCGGCGGCAAGCCGGAGCGATCCGATGTCGAACGCCGGCCAGAGCACATCGCCCACCACCGGGTCGGCCTCGAACGCCGCCTCGGGCTCGCGCGCCACGCCGTCGCCGCGCTAGAGGGAGGCGACGAAGTCGACGATCGCGGCGAGCGTCGCCTCGGGCTGATCGCGGTGCGGCGAATGCCGGCAATCGGCGAGCTCCAGCCGGCGCACCTTCCCTTCGACGGCGCGCTCGATCGCGTCGAGCTGCGCCATCGTGCCGTACTCGTCGTCTCGGCCCTGGATGAGGAGAAGCGGGCAGGCGATCGAAGGAAGGAACTCCTCGATGTTCCATTGACGGAACGCAGGGTCGAGCCAGGCGTCGTTCCAGCCTGTGAAAGCCCCGTCGACGTCGGCATGGTAGCGTTGCAGGCGGGCGCGCAGATCGGTCGTTCGCCAAGCCTCGCGGGCCGCCTCGATGCTGCGGATCGTCACGTCCTCGACGAAGACGTGCGGTGCCATCGCCACGATGCCGCGCACCGGATGGCCGGCGCCGGCATGGATGAGGGCGATCGAGGCCCCGTCGCTGTGTCCGACGAGGATCGTATCCGCAAGTCCGCGTGCGGCGCGAAGCGCGGGCAGCGTCTCGAGCGCCTCGCGATGCATGTAATCGGGGCGGCGCGGCGCGCTTAACGGCGCCGAGCGCCCATAGCCGAGGCGCGAATAGACGACGGTCCGCCGCCCGGTCGCGGCAGCGACGCGGGAGGGAAAGTCCCGCCACATCGCGACCGAGCCCAGCCCTTCGTGAAGGAAGACGAGCGCCGGCTCCGCGCCGGGAAGATCGACGATTTCGAGATCGAGCATCGGCGCTGCTTTAGCACGCCGAGCAGCGCGCGTGGGCTCCGCTCAGCCGATGAGGCGGAGCGGCTGCGGATCCATCCGCACGACCTCGTCCGAAAGGAGCTTCTCGACCTCGCCGCCGACCCGCCGCCAATCGGCCTTCTGCTCGGAGTTCTCCGAACGCTCGGCCACCACAGCCGCGGCATCGTCCCCGAACACGCGGACGAGGAAGAGCGCCATGTCGCGCGCCTCCCGATCATCGATCGCTTCGGTCGTCGCTGGCGCTGGCATCGACATCGACATCATCGCTTTCTCGCGGGAACAGCCTCCGGTTCCCTCCTCGCTAAGGCCGTGATCCTTACCAGGTTCTTAACGAACGGCGTTTTCCTTCAGGTTGCGCACCATGAAATTCGATCGCATGCCCGCAATGCGCAATTGCTCGTCGGATTGAACCAACTCGCCGCCCTTTTCGTTCAACTGGCGACGTATGGGCGCCGACCGGAGTTCTCGCGAACGGTCGGACCTGCTTTGATGAAAACCACGTTCGGTTGATCCGCCATGCCGAGTCCGAGGGATTGGTTCCGCCGTCGCCGCAGGCTCCCCCCGGAGCGCTCCGACCCCTTGGCCGAGCTTCCGATGCTGGAGTTCGGGCGCACCGGAAGGCTCGCTCACGAGCGCCAGGAGCCGGCGCTGCGGGCGGCGCCGGGCGATGCGGCACCGCAGCCGGTGCCTCCGCCCCCGCGTCTGAGCGCCGTACGCGGCGGGCGCATCATCGAGCCCGAGTCGTTCGACGTCCGGCCCGAAGTGGCGCGCGCAGGGAGCGGGGCCGCCGACGAGGAGCAGGATGAAGCGGCGGTCGCGGCGATCGCGGTCCGGCGCCGCGCCTTCTTCATCGCGCGCCGCTCGCCCTCCGCGCCCGGCGCCACGGCCGCGGAAACAACTTCCGAAAGCACAAGTTCCGCAGCGAGCGCCGAGCCCTGGTCGGTAGAGCCGCGGCCGACAGCCGAGCCGGCGGCATTGCCGGCAGACCGCGGCAGGCCCGCCGATCCGCCGCCCCTGCCGCGGTTCGAGCCGGTACGTCCCGAGACGCCGGCGTCGGCGCACACCGCCCATGAGCCCGACGACGGCGCCGAGTCGTCGATGCCCGGCTTCACGCTCGCGGCACCCGGCGTCTCGTGGGTGAAGAGCCGGACGACGCTCCAGGATCTGGGCGCCGTCAACGCGGTGCTGCGCGAGGCGTTCACCCCGACCCGCCCCAAGCAGCAGGCCGGGTTCTTCTCCGGCCGGCACCGACAGCTTCAGCGCATCATCGCGGGCATCGAAGAGGAGCGGGCGCATATCGTCCTCTACGGCGAGCGCGGCAGCGGGAAGACCTCGCTCGCCAACATCGTCGCCGCGAAGGCCGAGGAGGCCGGCTACCACGTCGTGAAGCTCGCCTGCTCGTCGGACCTCGAGTTCGACGAGGTGTTCCGCATCGCGCTCCGTCGTATTCCGGCTTCGTTCCTCGACGAGGGGATCGGCGTCACGCACCGGGCCGGAATCGACAATTTCGAGCAGCTGCTGCCCGAAGGCGACGTCGGCGTGGCGGATCTCATCCGCGTGCTGGAACGGATTCACGACCGGCACGTCATTCTCGTGCTCGACGAGTACGACCGCATCACGAGCGACACGACCAAGAACAAGCTCGCCGAGCTCATCAAGAACATGTCGGACGCCGCGGCGCCGGTGACGATCCTCCTCATCGGCGTCGCCGAGAACGTCGACGAGCTGCTCGGCCGCCACCCCTCGCTCCGCCGCACCCTGGTCACCATCCCGCTGCCGCTGATGACCGGGCGGGAGATCGAGGGAATCATCGCGACCGGAGAGGCGAAGTCCGGCCTCACCTTCGCGCCGGAGGTTCGCCGCCGCATCATCGAGTTCGCGCAAGGCCTTCCCTATCACGCCCAGCTCCTCTGCCTGTTCGCGGCGCGAAGCGCGGTGCGCCGCCGCTCCTCCCGGGTCGAGGGTCAAGACCTCCGCTACGCGGTGGAGCGCGCCGCCGACGAGGCGGAGAGCCGGATCAAAGAAGCCTACAACCTCGCCGTCGCCTACCCGGACGGCCAGCGCTTCAAGGACCTCCTCTTCGCAGCCGCGCGCGCCGCCTCCGACGAGTTCGGGACCTTCGCGATCGCCGACATAGCCGCGCCTGAAGGAAGCCTTCCGATCGCCGACGGCCTCGCGCGCCTCGTCGAAGCAGAGCGCGGCGCGGTGCTGCGCCGGCTCGCGACTCCGGACGGGCCGCGCTGGCAGTTCTTCAACCAGATGATGCGGCACTACGTCCTCGTCCGGCAGGCCGCGGAGCGCGGTCTCGTATGAGCGCCACCCGGCCCGAAGAGCGCCGGGACGCAGGCCGGCGGCCCGCCCCCGCTTCGGACCGGAGCGCGGCGACGACGGCACGGTTTGATTCGCAGCAAGGAGCGCCGCCGGGCATCCGGGGCATTTTCCTGCAAGCACTTCGCCTTCAGGAAGCGATCGGCACGAAGGCGTGCTGATCGCGCAAGGCCCCCGAGCAGCGGTCTCCGCTCACGCGGCTCCATAGCGAGGAGGCCCATGATGCTGAAGGAATTCCGCGAGTTCGCGATGCGCGGCAACGTCGTCGACATGGCCGTCGGCATCATCATCGGCGCCGCCTTCGGGAGGATCGTGAGCTCGCTCGTCAGCGACGTGCTCATGCCGCCGATCGGGCTTCTGCTCGGCGGCGTCGATTTCTCGAACCTCTTCATCAACCTGTCGAGCCAGCCCTACGCGTCGCTGGCGGAGGCCCAGGCGGCAGGGGCGCCGACGATCAACTACGGCATGTTCCTCAACGCCGTGCTCGACTTCGTGATCATCGCCTTCGCGATCTTCGTCGTGGTGAAGCAGCTGAACCGGCTCAAGCGGCCGGAGCCCGCGGTGGCGCCCACGACGAAGATCTGTCCCTACTGCGCGACCTCGGTGCCGCTCGAGGCCAAGCGCTGCCCGAATTGCACCTCGGTGATCGACCCGTCCGGGACGCCCGGAACGGTCGCCGTCTAGGAGCAGCCCGAGGAGGCCGACATGCCGCCGCCGCGCGACGACGACATCGGCGAATGGGAGGTGATCGCAGCGGCAGCGGTGCTCGCCGCCCTCCTCGCCATCGTGTGCATCTCGCTCTACCACCTCTATTTCGAGAACGGCAGCATTGTCCCCGACCAGGGGCTCGAAGCGTCATCGCAGAGCTTGTGGCGCTGGCTGACGGCCCGCCCGGATTAGTCGGCGAGCGCCTCGCGGAGGCCCGCGCCGATTGCAGCTTCGATCGGCGCGGCAGATAGCACCGATCGGAACTTCCCGTTTGAGATCGCAGGTCCTCGGCACCAGATGCCCGAGGGCGACGAGGGCGATGCGCAGAGGATCCTCGCGTACGCCGCATCGACCCTCGCGAGCGCACGATCCTGGAGACCGAAATGGATGGTCCGCAGCGTAGATTCGACAATACCTCGCCCGGCTCCGCTCCCTCGATCGACCCCGTCTCGCGCGTCACGCTTCAGCGCTTCGGCCTCACGACCCTCGCGATCGCAGGCCTCGTCGCCTGGAGCGGCGACGTGCTTCAGACGTCCGTCGCATTGACCGGGATCGCCGCGGCCGTAACCACGATGATGGCGGCGATCCTGCAGGAGCGGGTTCTGCAGCCGAGCCTCGGGCGGTGGGACGAGGTGGCCGCCTATATCGGCATGCACACGCTCAGCCGCCTGATGAGCGGGATGGCATAGCTCCGGGCCCCGGCGGCCCCCGCTCAGCCGGGGCGCCCATGGCGGCCGGATGCGCTTGCTCGTCCCTCCGACGTGCCACGTGCGCGCGTGCCGCGGACCTTCCGGGCATCCGGCACCCGAGAGCGCCGCGTTTCGCCGCCCCGCACCGCCCGGGCGACCACGATCCTCAATCCCCGCAGCGCCGGCGCGAGCAGCTCGGCGTCGCCGGCCGAGGGGTAGGCCGCGTAGATCGCCAGCGGGAATGTCGGGGCCCCGCCGACCTCGCGCACGCGACCCGACCTCAGATGCCGCCTGACGAGCCCTCTCGGGAAGTAGCCGGAGCCGCCGCTGGATAGAAGCTGCGCGAAGCCGAGCGTTCCGAGGCCGATGAAAAGCGCCGGGCTCGGGAAATCGGGAAACTCCATTCGGTGCCGACGGCGGAACTCGTCGCCCCAATCGACATAGATGTAGTCCTTGGGGCCTTTCCTGCCCCGCGGCTCCGCTTCGATCAGAACGAGCTGCTCCTCGGCGATGAGATCGACTTTCAGCCCCGGGCGACTCTGCGGCGAATAGGTCACTGCGAGGTCGAGCACCCCATCCAACACGTTGTGCGTGAGCGTGTCGGGCAACCCGATCTCGCAGCGCACGGCGATGTCGCCGGCATGCTGGCGCATCCACGGGACCCAGCCGTGCAGCATCCTGTTCCAGAGCCCGGCCTCGGCGCCGATCCTCAGCATCTTCCGATAGCCCGTCGGAACCGCGGCTTCTTGTCGCGCCTCCGTCCAAATGCGCACGAGCGCTGCGGCGTGCCGCTGAAACTGCGTCCCCGCCGGCGTGAGCACGGCGCCGCCCTTTCCCCTGATGAAGAGCCGCCGCCCGATCTGCTCCTCGAGCAGCTGGATGCGGCCGCTCACCGTCGATTGCGTGACATGCAGCCGGTCCGCCGCGTGAAGGAAGCTGCCGGAAGCGACGACCTCGAGAAAGGTTCGAGCGAGCTCGATCTCCATTCGGAATTCCCGTCATCTATCGGCGAGGCCGATATGAACGAGCGAATATTCCCGTTTGTCAAACTATCGGCCGCTTCATAGATGCGATGGCACAGCCGCTGCCGCCGTGATCGGCCCCGCAAGTACCGCGATTCTTGCGGAACCGCGAACCGCGGCTGGACGGCCGAACAATGGGAAGTGCCGTGTCTCATGAGACCCTCGTCGCGGGTCTTCGCGCCGCAAAGCCTTCATCGATCGCCGACGTGCCCGATTGTGCGGAGCTCGACGAGCGCTCGGCGGGAGTGCCGAACGCTCCGTGCCGGAACGCAAGCGGGCTGAGCGAACCTGGCGCAAGCAGCCGACCGACGCGGACGGAAGGGTCCGAGAGCCGAGCCTCATCCGATCTTCTCGAGAAGGAGCGAAGCAATGTCGGGCGCTGATGTCGCAACGCATCGCAGCAAAGGAGATGGAACGCCCGGGTTCTGGGCCCGCTGGCTTTTCTCGACCAATCACAAGGACATCGGCACGCTCTATCTTCTCTTCTCGATCGTCGCGGGGCTGGTTGGCGGCTTCCTGTCGCTCATGGTGCGCAGCGAGCTGGCGTCGCCGGGGCTGCAGTGGATCGAAGACCCCCAGTTCTACAACGTGATCGCGACGGCGCACGGCCTCGTCATGATCTTCTTCGTGGTGATGCCGGCGCTCATCGGCGGTTTCGGCAACTGGTTCGTGCCGCTGCTGATCGGCGCGCCCGACATGGCGTTCCCGCGGATGAACAACATCAGCTTCTGGCTGCTTGTTCCGGCGTTCGTGCTGCTGCTCGCCTCCATATTCGTCGGCAGCGGAGCCGGAACCGGGTGGGTCCTCTATCCGCCGCTCGCGGGCGCCATGGGCCATCCGGGGCCGGCGGTCGACATGGTGATCTTCTCGTTCCACCTCGCCGGCGCGTCATCGGTTCTCGGCGCGATCAACTTCATTACGACGATCCTGAACATGAGAGCGCCGGGAATGACGCTGCACAAGATGCCGCTCTTCTGCTGGGGCGTCCTCGTGACCGCCTTTCTTCTGCTGATCACGCTGCCGGTGCTCGGAGGCGCGATCACGATGCTGCTCACGGACCGCAATTTCGGCACCACCTTCTTCGATCCCGCCGGCGGCGGCGATCCGGTGCTCTTCCTGCACCTGTTCTGGTTCTTCGGGCACCCTGAAGTCTACATCATGATCCTGCCGGGGTTCGGCATCATCAGCCACGTCGTCTCGACCTTCTCGAAGAAGCCGGTCTTCGGTTATCTCGGCATGGTCTACGCGATGGTCGCGATCGGCTTCATCGGCTGCGTCGTCTGGGCGCACCACATGTTCACGGTCGGGATGAACGTCGAGACCCGCGCCTATTTCGCCGCCGCGAGCATGATCATCGCCGTTCCGACAGGCATCAAGATCTTCTCCTGGATCGCTACGATGTGGGGCGGCTCAGTCCGGTTCACGACGCCGATGCTGTTCGCGTTCGGCTTCATCATTCTTTTCACGATCGGCGGCGTCACCGGCGTCGTGCTCGCGAACGCGGGGGTCGATATCCCGCTCCACAACACCTATTACGTCATCGCCCACTTCCATTACGTCCTGTCGCTCGGCTCCGTCTTCGCGCTGTTCGCCGCGTTCTACTACTGGATCGGCAAGATGTCCGGCCGCCAGTACAACGAGCTGTTCGGGAAGATCCATTTCTGGACGACGTTCGTCGGCGTCAACCTCACGTTCTTCCCGATGCATTTCCTCGGCCTCGCCGGCATGCCGCGCCGCATCGCCGACTACCCCGAGGCATTCGCCGCATGGAACGAAATCTCTTCCCTAGGCGCCTATATCAGCTTCGCCTCGACGCTGTGGTTCGTGTTCGTCGCCTTGCACACGCTGTTCGCCGGCAGGCGGATCGGGGCGAACTACTGGGGCGAGGGAGCGACGACGCTGGAATGGACGGTGTCCTCGCCGCCGCCGTTCCACACCTTCTCGGAAATCCCGGTGGTGAAGTAGGCGCATACGGGCTCGCTGCCGGGCCGAGGAAAGCGAGCGCCTGAAGAGCGCGCTTTCCATGGCCCGGCAGCCGGGTCGGTTCACGGTCGAAAGTGATCCGGGCATCCGCCCGCCGGATTCATCGGGGAAGCGAAGAACGGAGGATTGTCGAAAGCCGCTCGAAGGAGGGATCGAACGCGATGAAGCCATCCAATTCCCCGCCGTGCTTCAGGAACGCGCCCGATCCCATTCGTCGCGGTCATGCCGATCGGGAGGAAATGCTCTCGCTGCTGAACGAATTGCTCGAGGCGGAGCGGGCCGGCGCCAAGGCGACGCTTCGCCTCAGCCGGGAGGCGAGCGACCCTGCGGCCGATACCGCGCTGCAGGTCGTCGCGATCGACGAGGCGCGCTTCTGCGCGATGCTGTGCCTGCAGATAGAGCGCCTCGGCGGGGCGGCGACGAAGAAGACGGGCGACTTCTACCAGAAGGTGATGGAGCTCGACGGGATGGAGGCGCGGCTGCGCCTCCTCGACCGCGGTCAGGGCTGGATCGTGCGGAAGATCCGCGAGGCCTTGCCGCGCATCGCGGACAGCGTCCTTCGAAAGGACCTCGGCTACATGCTGGCGGCGCACGAACGGAACATCGCAATCTGCGAGGGGCTTGCCGCGCGAGGCCGGTAGCCGGAACGCCGCCGCTATTTCCTTTCGATCGCGGCGCGGTGCTTGGCCGCGAGCTCGACGTAGTGCGCGGCGTTGACCCGGATGAACTCGTGCTCTTCCGGCCGCACGGCGCGGGCGAAGCGTGCCGGGGTGCCCGCCCAGAGCTGATTGGCCGGAATCCGCTTGCCGGGCGAGACGACCGAGCCCGCGGCGACGATCGCGCCCTTCTCGACATGCACGCCGTCGAGCAGGATCGCGCCGATTCCGATCATGGCGTCGTCCTCGACCGTCACGCCGTGCAGCACGGCCCGGTGCCCGATCGTCACGTTCGCGCCGATGACCGTCGGCGCGAAGACGTGGATCACCGTCATGTCTTGAACGTTGCTGCGCGGCCCGATCCGGATCGGGCCGTCGTCGCCGCGCAGGACGGCGCCGTGCCAGACGCTCGCGTCGGGCCCGAGCTCGACGTCGCCGATGACCGCGGCGCCGGGCGCGATGAAGGCCGACGGATCGATGCGCGGCCGGCGGCCGTCGAAGTCGTAGACGGTCACGCGCCGGGCCCCAGGTGAATTGCGCCTTCGGCGGCGAGGCGGCCGATCTCCGCCTCCGAGAAGCCGTGCTCGAGCAGCACTTCTCGGGTGTGCTCGCCGTAGCGCGGCGCCGGCCGCGCCACCTCGCCGGGCGTACCCGAGAACTTGATCGGGAGGCCGATCGACTCGACCCGGCCGATGCTCGGATGCTCGGTCGCGACGATCATCTCGCGCGCCCGCGTCTGCTCGTTCGCCTGCATCTCCTTGACGTCGAGAACCGGCCCGGCCGGAACGCCGGCGGCCTCGAGAAGCGCGAGCCACTCGGCGGAGGGGCGCGACCGGAACCGCCGCGTCAGCTCGGCGGCGAGCGCCTCGAGGTGCCGCATCCGGCCCGGATTGTCGGCAAAGCGCGGGTCGGCCGCGAGCTCCGGCGCCTCCAGCACCTCGACGAGACGCAGCCAGTTCGCCTGGTTCGCCGCGCCGACCGTGATCCACCCGTCCGCCGTCTCGAACGCCTGGTAAGGCGCGTTGAGCGGATGGGCCGAGCCCATCGGGCCGGGCGCCATGCCGGTGGCGAGGCAGATCGCCGACTGCCAATAGGTGTGAACGATTCCCGCCTCGAAGAGCGAGGTGTCGACCATCTGGCCCTCGCCCGTCCTGAGGCGATGGACATAGGCGGCGACGCAGCCGAGCGCGGCGAGGATGCCGGCCGTGATGTCGGTGACGGGGGCGCCGACCTTGACCGGCGGCCGGCCCGGCCCCTCGCCGGTGATGCTCATGAGGCCGCTCATCCCTTGCGCGACGAGGTCGAAGCCGCCGCGCTCGGCGTAGGGCCCGGTGCGGCCGAATCCGGAGATCGAGCAATAGATGAGCCCGGGATTGTCCTGCCTCAGGGCCTCGTAGCCGAGCCCCATCTTCGCCATCGTCCCGCGGCGGTAGTTCTCGGTGAGGATGTCGGCGCGGGCGACGAGCCGGCGGAGCACCTCCTTCCCGCCAGCCGTCTTGAGGTCGACGGCGATGCCCCGCTTGTTGCGGTTCATCATGAGATAGGCGGCGCTTTCCCCGCCCACCTCCGGCGGCACCATCCGGCGCGTGTCGTCGCCGCCCGGGATCTTCTCGACCTTGACGACGTCGGCGCCCATGTCCGCCAGCATCATCCCGCAGGTGGGGCCGGCCATGACATGGCTCAGCTCGATGACCCTGACCCCGGTGAGAGGACCGCCCATGGGCCGCCTTCTAGCAACGCCTTGCAGGGATAGGAAGCCTTGCATATCTCAACCCGCGCCATGACGACCGAGAAACGCAGCTTCCAGGCGGAGGTCAGCCGCCTCCTCGACATCGTCGCGCACTCGCTCTACAGCGAGAAAGAGATTTTCCTGCGCGAGCTCATCTCGAACGCCTCCGACGCGTGCGACCGGATGCGCTATCTCGCGCTGACGAAGCCCGAGCTCGCCGAGGCGGACGCGGAATACCGGGTCGTTCTGACGCCCGACAAGCAGAAGAAGACCCTCGTCGTCGACGACAACGGGATCGGGATGACCCGCGAGGAGCTGGCCGAGAATCTCGGCACGATCGCGCGCTCGGGCACGGCGTCCTTCCTGGAGAACCTCACCGGCGACGCGAAGAAGGATCTTTCCCTCATCGGCCAGTTCGGGGTCGGGTTCTATTCGGCCTTCATGGTCGCCCGGGAGGTCGAGGTGATCTCGCGCCGGGCGGGCGAGAGCGAGGCCTGGCGCTGGGTTTCGGACGGGCGCGGCGAGTTCACCATCGGGGCCGCGGAGAAGGCAGGGCGCGGCACCACGATCATCCTCCACCTGAAGGAAGGCGAGGAGGAGTTCCTCGAGCCGCACCGGCTGCGTCACATCGTCAAGACGTACTCCGAGCACATCCCGCTCCCGATCCTGCTCAGCGAAGGCGGGAAGGAGGAGAAGCTCAACGAGGCCTCGGCGCTCTGGACCCGGCCCAAGGCCGAGATCAAGCCGGAGCAGTACAAGGAGTTCTACCACCACGTCGGGCACGCGTTCGACGAGCCGTGGCTGACGCTGCATTTCCGCGCGGAGGGCATGTTCGAATACACGGGGCTCCTCTTCATCCCGTCGACGAAGCCCTTCGACCTCTACGACCCTCAGCGCAAGGGGCGGCTCAAGCTCTATGTCCGCCGGGTCTTCATCAGCGACGACGCCGAAGGGCTGGTTCCCGCGTGGCTGCGCTTCCTTCGCGGCGTCGTCGACAGCGAGGACCTCCCGCTCAACGTCAGCCGCGAGATGCTGCAGTCGAACCCGATGCTGGCGAGGATGCGGAGCCAGATCGTCAAGCGCGTGCTCGGCGAGCTCGAGAAGAAGGCGAAGGATTCGCCGGAAGAGTTCGCGAAGTTCTGGGACAATTTCGGCGCCGTCCTCAAAGAGGGCATCTACGAGGACCACGATCACCGCGATGCGCTCCTCGCGCTCGCGCGCTTCCGCTCGACCGCGGGCGAGAATCTCGTCTCGCTCGAGGAGTATGTCGGGCGCATGAAGCCCGGCCAGGACGCGATCTTCTACGTCACCGGAGACAGCCCCGCGCAGGCGGCGCGCAGCCCGCATCTCGAAGGCTTCCGCGCCAAGGGCGTCGAGGTGCTCTACTTCACCGACCCCGTCGACGAGTTCTGGTCGAGCGCGGTCGGCGAGTGGAAAGGCAAGAAGCTGCAATCGGTGACGCGCGGCGGCGCCGATCTCGCCAAGATCGAGGGCGAGAGCAAGGAAGCGCCGGCCGAGGACAAGGACGCGAAGGCATCGGCAAACGTCCAGAGCCTCGTCGCGATCTTCAAGCTGGCGCTGGGCGACGCCGTCAAGGACGTCCGCACCACCGACCGGCTCACCGACAGCCCGGCCTGCCTCGTCGCCGACGAGGGCGACGTCGACATCCATCTCGAGCGGCTTCTGCGCCAGCATCGGCAAATCGACAAGCTCGCCAAGCGCATCCTCGAGCTCAATCCCAAGCATGCGCTCGTCGAGCGGCTCGCCGCGCTCGTCGGCAAGGACGGCACGACCGAGCAGCTCCAGGAGATGGCGTGGCTGCTCTTCGACCAGGCGAAGATCCTTCAGGGCGAGACGCTCGAGGATCCCGCGGCCTTCACGCGCCGCCTCTCCGGCGCCCTCGCGCGTGGCCTCCCCGCCTAGGCTGGTTCCGCTCAGGCGCCGGTAGCTCGTTCCGAGGTCGCCGGCCCGGGCGAGGCCGCGGTGACGCGTGGGCGCTTTCCGGAAGGAAAGTCCCGGCCGTCGACGCTGAGCCGGCCCTGCCCGCCTTATCCCGTCGTCACCGGTACCACAGCGTCGGCAGATAGAGCGTGAGGCCGGGGAAGATCGAGATCAGAACGAGCACGAGGAGGAGCGGGATCAGGAAAGGCATCACCGCCATCACCGTGCGGTCGAAGGAGAGCCGCGCGACGCGCGAGAGCACGAAGAGCACCATCCCGACGGGCGGGGTCAGGAGTCCGATCATGAGATTGAGCACCATGACGACGCCGAACTGAACCGGGTCGATGCCGACTTTCTCGATGACCGGCATCAGCACGGGCACCAGGATCGAGATCGCCGCGATCGTCTCCATGAAGCACCCGATGACGAGGAGGAAGAGATTGACGATGAGGAGGATGAGCAGCGGGTCGGTGGTGATGCCGAGCAGGAACGCGGCGACCGACTCGGTCACCCGCGTCGTCGTCAACACCCAGCCGAAGAGAGAGGCCGCCCCCACGATGACGAGGACGCTCGCCGTCGTCTCGATCGTCTCGAGCGAGATCCGGTAGAGGAGCTTCCAGCTGAGCGAACGATAGAGGAGCGTCCCGAGAAGAAGCGCCCAGGCGCAGGCCGCGATCGCCGCCTCCGTCGGCGTGAAGATCCCGAACGACATGCCGCCGATGATGATCGCGGGCGTGAGCAGCGCAGGGATCGCCGCGAGAAAGCTGCGGCCGAGCACCGCGAGGCGGAAGGCCTGGTCGCGGCCGATCCCGTACCGGTTCGCGTACCAGGCGACGTAGATCATCAGGAAGGCGGCCATGAGAAGCCCGGGCACGAGCCCGGCGACGAAGAGCTGGCCGATCGACGCGTTCGCCATCACGCCGAAGACGACCATCGGCAGCGAAGGCGGGATGATCGGGCCGATCGTCGAGGAGGCCGCGGTGACGCCGACGGCGAACTCGTCCTTGTAGCCGTGGTCGCGCATCGCCTTGATCTCGATCGTGCCGAGCCCGCCCGCATCGGCGACGGCGGTGCCCGACATGCCGGCGAAGATCACAGAGCCGACGACGTTGACATGGCCGAGCCCGCCCTTGAGCCAGCCGACCGCCGCCGTCGCGAAATCGTAGATGCGGGTGGTGATTCCCGCCGTGTTCATGAGATTTCCGGCGAGGATGAAGAACGGCACCGCGAGCAGCGGGAAGGAATCGACCCCGCCGGCCATCCGGTGGAGCACGACGAAGTCGGGCACCATCGAGAGGAAGTGCGTGTAGAAGAGCGAGGCGCCGCCCAGCGCGACGAAGATCGGGGCGCCGATCGCGAGAATCACGAAGAAGACCAGGAAAAGCAGAAGCATGGCGAGGCGCGGATCCGTCAGTCGAGAATGAGGCCGCGGTGCTCGGGATCGGGCCGCCAGCCGCGCCGCATGTTGGCGACGAAGCACTGCACCGCCCGCCACAGCATGAGGAAGCACCCGACCGCGACGCCGCCGTAGACGATGCTCATCGGCCACTCGATCACGGTCATGGTCTGGATCTGCATCCGCTCCGTGATCAGGATCGCGTACCAGGAAAGGAGCGCGACGAAGCCGACCACGAGGACGTCGATGAGAAATCCGAGGACCCGAACCGCGGGCGGCGACAGAAAGTGGAGCAGCACCTCGACGGCGATGTGGCTGCGGCGCCGCACGGCGACAGCGCCGCCGACGAACGTCACCCAGATGAGGAGATAGCGCGCGATCTCCTCGGTCCAGGCGACGGAGTCGTTGAGCACGTAGCGGCTGAAGAACTGCAGGAACACGACTGCCGCCATCGCCCAGAAGATGACGAAAGCGAGCCAGTCCTCCGGGTGATGCTCGATCGCGACATCGCGATCGTCGGCGACGATCAGCACGCGTTCGGTTTCGGGCTCGTCGGCTCCAGTCACGCGAGGCTCCCTTCTGCTGGCGGGACTTTCTCTTGCGCCCGGCCGCGGCCGCGAAGAGAGTCGGACAGGCCGAGACAGAACCGGGGGCGGAGATGGCGAGGATCAGCCGCGTCGAGATCCTTCAGGTCGATCTTCCGCCGAAGGTGAAGCGCACCGACGCCATCCAATCCTTCATCATTCAGGAGACGCCGATCGTTCGCATCACGACGGACGAAGGCCTTGCGGGGACGGGCTACACCTACACGATCGGGACGGGCGGCTCGTCGGTGGTGGCGCTCCTGCGCGACCATCTCGCCCCCGCGCTGATCGGCCACGACCCGGGCGAGATCGAGGCGATCTGGAAATCGCTGTTCTTCCGCACGCACGCGACCGCGGTCGGGGCGATCACCAGCCTCGCGCTCGCGGCGATCGACACCGCGCTCTGGGATCTGCGCTGCCTCGCCGGCGGGCAGCCGCTCTGGAAGCTGGCGGGCGGCGCGCAGCGTTCCGTGCCGGTCTACACGACCGAGGGCGGCTGGCTCCATCTCGAGCCGGCGGCGCTCGTCGAGGAGGCGCTCGCCGCGCGCGAAGCGGGCTTCGCCGGAACGAAGATCAAGGTCGGCCGCCCGCACGTCGCCGAGGACGTCGCCCGGCTCGAGGCCGTCCGGGCGGCGGCAGGGCGCGAATTCGAGATCATGGTCGACGCCAACCAGGCATTCACCGTCGGCGAGGCGGTACGGCGCGCGCGACACTACGAGGCGCTCGACCTCGCCTGGCTCGAGGAGCCGCTGCCGGCGGAGGATCTCGCCGGACACGAGCGGCTGGCGGCGTCGACCTCGCTGCCGATCGCCGTCGGAGAGTCGATCTATCATCCCGGCCATTTCCGCGAGTATCTGCTCCGCGGGGCCTGTTCGATCGTGCAGGCCGACGTCGCCCGGATCGGCGGCATCACGCCCTGGCTCAAGGTCGCGCACCTCGCCGAGACGTTCAACGTGCCCATCTGCCCGCATTTCCTCATGGAGCTCCATGTTTCGCTCTGTGCGGCAGTGCCCAACGCAGCGTGGGTGGAGTGGATACCGCAGCTCGACGACATCACGACCGAACGCCTTTCCGTCGCCTCCGGCAGGATCGCGCCGCCTGCCGCCCCGGGCCTCGGCATCGCGTGGAACTGGGAGGAGATCGCGCGCCGCCGGGCCTTCACGCCGATCGTGATCGCGGCTTGAGGCGAGCGGGCGCGAGGAGCGTCCCCGCGCCCGCATCACCCGCTACTTCAGCGCCTGCAGCGCGTCGTACTCCGCCTTGCTCCATCCCGCGCCCGCGCCAGCGTCGTTGTGGAGGGGCAGCGCGGCCTTCCGGAAGGCCTCGCGATCCGGCTCGACGACGGTCTTGCCGAGCTTTCTGAACTCGTCGGCGAGCTTCAGCTCCGCGGCGCGGATCTGGTCGGTGGCCTTGGCCGCCGCTTCGATCAGGACGTCGTTGAACGCCTTCTTCTCCTGCTCGTTGAGCTTCGGCCAGACGTGGCCGCCGACGATCGTCAGCAGCGACTCGGTGATGTGGCCGGTCAGCATGATATGGCTCTGCACCTCGTAGAACTTCTTCGCCATGATCGTCGGCAAGGGGTTCTCCTGGCCGTCGACCGTCCCCTGCTGCAGCGCCAGGTACACTTCCGCGAAGGCGATCGGCGTCGCGTTGGCGCCCACCGACTTCGTGAACATGAGGAAGAGCGGCGCCGGCGGAACGCGCAGCTTCATCCCCTTCATGTCGTCGGGCTTGGTGATCGCACGGTTCGCGGTGACGTGCCGCTGGCCGTAATAGGTGATCGCGATCACCTTGTGGCTCGTCTTCTTCTCGTAGCCGCTCGCGATGTCGCGGAAGAGCTTCGAGGCGCGATAGGCCTTCCAGTGATCGAAGTCGCGGAGCACGAAAGGCGCGTTCGTGATCGCGAGCGGCTTGTGGATCGAGCCGGCGAAGGCGACGCCGGTATAGATCATGTCCACCGTTCCGAGCGTCAGCGCTTCGTTGATCTGGTTCTCGTTCCCGAGCTGCGAGGCGGGGAAGACCTCGATCTCGTACTTGCCGTTGGTGCGCTTGGCGATCTCCTGCCCGGCCCAGACCGCTTCGGTGTGGTAGGGCTCGTTCACCTCGTAGACATGCGCCCATTTGAGCTTCGTCTGCGCGGCGGCCGGGGTCGCGAGCGCCGCCGCCGCGAGCGCGGCAACGAGGATGCTGCGTGTCGGTCTCGGCATGTTTCCCCCTTTCCTCTGTCGTTGTGTGGTACGCGACGCGGTCACGGGCGCCTTTCGCGCTCCTCGATCTCGCCCGTGAAGTACTCGGGATTGAGCTTGCGGATGTCGGGGAGGCTTTGCTCGAGCCCGTCGAGGTGATGCCGCATGGCGCGGGCCGCGGCCTCGGGATCGCGCTTCTCGAGGGCGCTCACCACGGCGGCATGCTCCTTGAGCACGCGGAGCATTCGGCCTTCCTGCGGCAGGGTGAGGCGCCGATAGCGGTCGACCTGAACCTTCACCTGCTGCACCAGCGTCCAGATGCCGGGGTAACCCGCCGCCTCGGCGATGCCGGCGTGGAATGCCTCGTCGGCGGCATGGAACGCACCGGCGTCGCCCGCCTCCGCCGCCTCCTGCTGGCGCTTCAGAATTGCGCGCAGGCCGAGAAGCTGGCTGCCGCTCGCACGCCCGGCGGCAGTACGCACCGCCACGTCCTCGAGCGCACGGCGGATGACGATCGCCTCGGGAAGCGCGTCGAGCGGGATGCGGCTCACGATCGTGCCGGCCTTCGGCACGATGTCGACGAGGCCCTCGTCGGAAAGCCGCAGGAGCGCCTCGCGCACCGGCGTGCGGCTGACGCCGTAGGCGACGGCGAGATCGTTTTCGGAAATGGCCGTGCCGGGCTTCAGCGCGAGGGAGAGGATCTGCTCCCGCAGATGGCGGTGCACGACCTCGGACGACGTCTCGCCGCGCGCGACGCGCGCGTTCGGCGTCGCCGTGCGGATCATTCCTCTTGCCGAGGCAGCAGCCACCTTCGTCCTCCCCGTCCCGCCGGTCGTCGCGCCGGCTTATGCAGACTGTACACGTGGTATACAAGGTATGCAAGCACTCGAAGCGACGCCGAGCGGCTTCGAAACGCGAACGGCCGGGGCGAGCCCCGGCCGTGACGCCTTCTTCGAAGCGGCTTTCGCGCCGCGCGGGCGCGGCTACTCCGCGGCGAGCTTCCGCTTGCTGATAAGCCCGAGGATCTCGCTCGCGGCCAGCGGGATGTTGGTCCCCGGCCCGTAGATCGCGCTGACGCCGGCCTTGAGGAGGGCATCGTAGTCCTGCGGCGGGATGACGCCGCCGCAGACGACGAGGATGTCGCCGGCGCCCTCCTTCTCGAGCGCTGCGATGAGCTCGGGGACGAGCGTCTTGTGTCCCGCGGCCTGGCTCGAGACGCCGATCACGTGGACGTCGTTCTCGATCGCCTGACGGGCGGCCTCCTCCGGCGTCTGGAAGAGGGGTCCGACATCGACGTCGAAGCCGATGTCGGCGAACGCGGTCGCGATCACCTTCGCGCCGCGATCGTGGCCGTCCTGGCCGAGCTTCACCACGAGCATGCGCGGACGGCGGCCTTCGGCCTTGGCGAAGGCCTCGACCTCGCGACGGATCCGCTGGAAGCCTTCGTCGCCCGCGTAAGCGCCGCCATAGACGCCCGACACCGAGCGGATGACGGCGCGATGGCGCGTGAAGACTTTCTCGAGCGCGTCCGAGATCTCGCCGACGGTGGCGCGGGCGCGCGTCGCCTCGACCGCGAGCTCGAGGAGATTTCCCTTTCCGGAAGCGGCGGCGTCGGTCAGCGCGGCGAGCGCCGCCTCGACCTTCTTGCGATCGCGGGTCGCGCGGATCCGCTTCAGCCGCTCGATCTGCTGCTCGCGCACCTTGCGGTTGTCGACGTCGAGGATCTCGACCCGCGTCTCCTCGGCGGGCTTGTACTTGTTGACGCCGACGATGACTTCCTCGCCGCGATCGATGCGCGCCTGGCGCCGCGCCGCCGCCTCCTCGATCCTGAGCTTCGGCATGCCGCTTTCGACCGCCTTCGTCATGCCGCCCATCGCCTCGACCTCCTCGATGAGCTTCCAGGCCTCGGCGGCGATCGAATGCGTGAGGCTTTCGACGTAGTAGGAGCCGCCCAGGGGATCGATCACCTTCGGGATGCCCGTCTCCTCGGCGATGATGAGCTGCGTGTTGCGCGCGATCCGGGCCGAGAAGGGGGTCGGCAGCGCCAGCGCCTCGTCGAAGGAGTTGGTGTGCAGCGACTGCGTGCCGCCGAGAACCGCCGCCATCGCCTCGATCGTGGTGCGGATGATGTTGTTGTAGGGATCCTGCTCCGTGAGGCTCACCCCCGAGGTCTGGCAGTGGGTCCGGAGCGCGAGGCTCGACGGCTTCTGCGGATCGAACTGCTTGATGATCCGTGCCCAGAGGAGACGCGCCGCCCGCAGCTTCGCGATCTCCATGAAGAAGTTCATGCCGATGCAGAAGAAGAACGACAGCCGGCCGGCGAACTGGTCGATCTGAAGGCCTTTCGACAGCGCGGCGCGCGTGTACTCGAGCCCGTCGGCGAGGGTGAAGGCGAGCTCCTGAACGCAGGTCGCGCCCGCCTCCTGCATGTGGTAGCCGGAGATCGAGATCGAGTTGAACTTCGGCATGTGGCGCGCCGTGTACTCGATAATGTCCGCGACGATCCGCATCGAGGGCCCGGGCGGATAGATGTACGTGTTGCGGACCATGAACTCCTTCAGGATGTCGTTCTGAATGGTCCCGCTGAGCTTGTCCTTGGAGACGCCCTGCTCCTCCGCCGCGACGATGTAGCCCGCCATCACCGGCAGGACGGCGCCGTTCATCGTCATCGAGACGCTCATCTTGTCGAGCGGAATGCCGTCGAAGAGGATCTTCATGTCCTCGACGGAATCGATCGCGACGCCGGCCTTCCCGACGTCGCCGAAGACGCGCGGATGGTCGCTGTCGTAGCCGCGGTGGGTGGCGAGATCGAACGCGACCGAGAGGCCCATCTGCCCCGCCGCCAGGTTGGCGCGGTAGAACTTGTTCGACTCCTCGGCGGTCGAGAACCCCGCGTATTGGCGGATCGTCCAGGGGCGGTTCGCGTACATGGTCGCGCGCGGGCCGCGCAGGAACGGCGGGAAGCCCGGCATATGCCCCTCGAGCTCGAGCGCCTCGAGATCGGCAGCCGTATAGAGAGGCTTCACCTTGATCCCCTCGGGCGTCTCCCAAAGGAGCGCCTCGTCGGGCGACTTGCCGCCGAGCTCCTTCTCGGCGAGCTTCTTCCAATCCTGCAATGTCTTAGCCGGGAATTCGGCCATCTTCTCCCTCCGGCGGAAAGCGGCGCGACTATAACGCCCTTGGAGGCGGAGCGTCCAATTGCGGCTGACGCGCCGTCACGCGCCAGCAACGTTCATAAACAGAGGGAAATGCAACCGAAAACGAGCCTTCGCCGCCTCGCCGCCCTCGCTCTCATCCTCATCCTGCATCTCCCGGCCGCAAAGGCCGCCGGGCCGGACTCCGCGCCGTCGATCGCCGCGCGCGTGGCCGAGGCGCTCGCGCGCTACCGGGCCGTCGCCGCGAAGGGCGGCTGGCCCGAGGTGCCGCAGGGAAAGGTGCTCGAGCCGGGCGCCACGGATCCGCGCGTCCCTGTTCTGCGGCGCCGCCTCGCCGCGAGCGGCGATCTCGCGAGCGTCGGCGAAGGTGCGCGCTACGACCCGGCGCTCGTCGACGCGGTCCGCTGCTTCCAGGCACGGCACGGCCTCCTCGTCGACGGGCGGGTCGGGCGGGAGACCCTCGCGGCGCTCAACGTTCCGGCCGCGGCACGGGCCGAAACGCTCGCGATCAACCTCGCGCGCTGGCGTGCGCTTCCGGACCCGCGCGGCCTCCATCTCCGGGTCAACACGGCCGCGGCGACGCTCGAGGCGATCCGCGACAGCACCGTCGTGCTTTCGATGCCGGCGATCGTCGGCGCGCCGCGCACGCCGACGCCCGACTTGGAGAGCGCGGTGACCGGCATCGTCCTCAACCCGCCATGGACGATCCCGCACTCGATCGCCGTCAACGAGATCCTGCCGCGGCTGCGTCGCGACCCGGGCTATCTCGCCGCAAACGAGATCCGGATTTTGGACCGGCCCGAGGACCCTTACGGGAGAAGGATCGATTGGCGCGCCGTATCGCGCCGCGCGTTCCCCTTCACGCTGCGCCAGGCGCCGGGCCCGCGCAACCCGCTCGGCCGGATCAAGTTCGACATGGCGAGCCCCTACGCCATCTATCTTCACGACACGCCTGCGCGCGGCCTCTTCACCAGGACGATGCGGGCCCTCAGCCACGGCTGCATCCGGCTTTCCCGCCCCCTCGATCTCGCTGCGCTTCTCTCGGGAAGGGAGCCCTCCGCGCTCGAGGCCGAGATCGAGCAAGGCGAGACGCGGTACCTGCCGGTCGCGCCGGTTCCGGTCGTCATCGCCTACCTCACCGCCTTCGTCGATGCCGAGGGCAAGGTGCAGTTCCGGCGGGACATATACCGCCGCGACCGGGCGCTCGGGCAGGCGGCCGCGCCGGGCGCCTGCGGGGATGAGGGGCGTTAACCCTCTTCGGCCGCAATCAGGCTATCGTCGCCCGCATGACGAAAGGGATCTGTTGCCACGACCGGCGCCGGGCGCTGCGTCTCGGCGTCGGCATTCTCGCAGCAGGGCTCGCGCCCGGGATTCGCAGCGCATGGGCGGCTTCGCCCGCGCGCACCCTCAGCTTCGAGAATCTCCACACGGGCGAGCGGCTCTCGGAAACCTATTGGGCGGACGGAGCCTACATCCCGGAAGCCTTGCAGCGGATCGACCGCGTCTTGCGCGACCACCGCACCGGGGAGACGCACCGTATCGCGCCCGGGCTCCTCGATCTCCTGACGCGCCTGCGCGCGGCGCTCGAGACCGAGGCGCCGTTCCAGGTCATCTCGGGCTACCGCTCGCCGCGCACCAACGCGATGCTCGCCAGCCTCGGCAGGGGCGTCGCCCGGCAGAGCCTCCACACGAAGGGGCTCGCGATCGACATTCGCGTTCCCGGACGAAGGCTTACCGCCGTCCGCGACGCCGCGATCGCGCTTCGCGGCGGCGGCGTCGGCTATTACGAGCGCTCGCAGTTCGTGCACCTCGACACAGGGCGGATTCGCACCTGGTAGCGCGCCGCGGAGCGGCTTGTTAGGCTCGCTCCGACATGCGCAACCTCAAAGTCGACGGCGACCGCCTCTGGGCGTCGCTCATGGAGATGGCCCGGATCGGCGCCACTCCGAAGGGCGGCAACTGCCGCCTCGCCCTTTCCGATCTCGACGCGGAGGGCCGCAGGCTCTTCATCCGATGGTGCGAGGAGGCGGGGTGCACGGTCACGGTCGACCGCGTCGGCAACATCTTCGCCCGCCGGCCGGGACGGAATCCCGACCTCGCGCCGGTGATGACCGGCAGCCATCTCGACACGCAGCCGACCGGCGGACGCTTCGACGGGGTCTACGGCGTCCTCGCCGGGCTCGAGGTCGTGCGGACCCTCAACGACCTCGGCTACGAGACGGAAGCGCCGATCGAGGTCGTCGTCTGGACGAACGAGGAAGGCGCGCGGTTCTCGCCGGCGATGATGGGCTCCGGCGTCTTCGCCGGGATCTTCGGCGTCGAAGAGACTCTTGCGAAACCCGACAATTTCGGCTCGGCGACCTTCGGCGAAGAGCTGCGCCGGATCGGCTTCGCGGGCGAGGCGCCCGTCGGCGGACGCCCCGTCAAGGCCTATTTCGAGGCGCATATCGAGCAGGGCCCGATCCTCGAGGACGAGGGCAAGACGATCGGCGTCGTCACCGCGGCGCAGGGGCAGCGCTGGTACGAGATCACCGTCACCGGCCAGGAATCGCACGCGGGGACGACGCCCATGAGAAAGCGGCAGGATGCGCTGGTCGCCGCCGCCCGCATGGTGGAGGCCGTCAACCGGATCGGCCACGCCCACCCGCCCGACGCCGTCGCCACCGTCGGCTCCCTCCAGGTCAGCCCCAACTCGCGCAACACGATCCCGGGCCGCGTCTTCTTCACGGTCGATTTCCGGCACCCGGTCGACGCGACGCTCTCGGTGATGGACGAGGAGTTGAAGCGCGAATGCCGCGGCATCGCCGAGGCTGCGCGCGTCGCGGTCGACGTCACCGACTTCTGGTATTTTCCGCCGACTCCGTTCGAGAAGCGGCTCGTCGACTCCGTGCGCGATGCCGCCGAGGCCCAGGGCCTGCCGCACCGCGACATCATCTCGGGCGCGGGGCATGATGCGGTCTACCTGGCGCGCGTCGCGCCGGCCGCGATGATCTTCGTCCCGTGCAAGGACGGGATAAGCCACAACGAGGTAGAGGACGCGAAGAAGGAGGATCTCGAGGCAGGCTGCGCCGTGCTGCTCAACGCCATCCTCGCGGAGGCCAACGCATGAGCCGCCCGCAGGCCATCCCGCGCGTTCAGATCGACAACGAGCGGATGCGCGTCACCGAATGGCGCTTCCCGCCCGGCGCCGCGACGGGCTGGCACAAGCACGAGTGCGACTACTGCATCGTGCCGCTGACGACGGGCGTCTTGGAGATAGACGCGACCGACGGGCGTCGCGACGCCCGGCTCATCGCCGGCGAGAGCTATTTCCGCCCTGCCGGCCTCGAGCACGACGTCATCAACGCCAACGACTTCGAGTTCGTCTTCGTCGAAGTGGAGGTGAAGTGACCGCCTCGCCCCTCCCGGCCGGCGAAGCGGCCGCCGACGATTACGTCCTCGACGAGCAGGTCGGCCATCTTCTCCGCCGGGCTCATCAGCGGGCGACCGCGATCTTCATGGCCGAGCTCGGCGACGTTTTCGACCTGACGCCGATGCAGTACGCGGCGCTCGTGAGGCTCCGCGACGCCGGCGAGCAGAGCCAGAACCAGCTCGGGCGGCTGACCGCGATGGACCCCGCGACGGCGCAGGGCGTCATCCGGCGGCTCGAGGAGCGGGGGCTCGTCGAGCGCACCGCCGATGCGGGCGACCGGCGCCGCTCGCTCTTGCGCCTCACCAAGGAGGGGCAGGCGCTCGTCGAAGCCGCCATTCCGAGAGGCGAGCGCGTGAGCGCCGCGACGCTCGCGCCGCTGACGCCGGCCGAGCAGTCGCGTTTCCTCGCGCTTCTGCGCAAGCTCGCCTGACTTCAAGCCGCGTCCGTCGGAGCCGTGCCGGAAGGCTTCGCCCGGCGGGCGATGGATCCCGCCTTACGCCTTCCGCTCGAGCCGGTCGCGCACGCTGCAGCTGCTGACGCCGAAGATTCCGTAGAGCGGGCACCAGCGCATCAGCGCGGTTGCGAGCGGCACCAGTCCGACGAGGCCGATCCAGCGCAGGCCGCCTTCGAGCAGGAAGATCAGCGACAAGAGCGCGAGGCCGAGGATCAGCCGCACGATCCGGTCCACCGAGCCGATGTTGCGCGTCATGGGTACTCCTCCAATTGGAGAAACCGTACCCGCGTCGACACATTCGCTCCTTGATATATATCAAGCGTGCGCTGAACCTGCGCGGCGCCGCTTCGTTCGCGTGGCATGACAGGTCTTCTCGCAGGGCAGAAGGCGCTCGTGACCGGCGCGAGCTCGGGAATCGGCCGCGCCTGCGCGCTCGCCATGGCGCGTGCGGGCGCCGCGGTGGCGGTGAACTATAACAGCTCGGCGGAAGGTGCCGACCGCGTCGCGGCCGAGATCGCGGCCGAAGGCGGGGAGGCTCTCACGGTCGGCGCCGACGTCTCGGACGAGGCCGCCGTCGATGCGATGTTCGCCAAGACCATCGCTTCGTTCGGAACGGTCGACATCGTCGTCGCCAATGCCGGCGTTCAGAGCGATGCGGGCATCGCCGAGATGACGCTCGAGCAATGGCAGCGGGTGCTCGCGGTCAACCTTCAGGGGCAGTTCCTCTGCGCGCGCGCCGCCGTGCGCGCGTTCCGGCGCCGCGGCATGCGGCCGGGCTGCAAGGCGCTCGGCAAGATCCTCTGCATGAGCTCGGTGCACGAGGTGATCCCCTGGGCGCGCCGCGTCAACTACGCGGCCTCGAAGGGCGGCATCATGCTGATGATGAAGAGCCTCGCGCAGGAGGTCGCGCCCGAGCGCATCCGCGTCGTCGGAATCGCCCCGGGCGCCATCCGGACGTCGATCAACGAATCGGTCTGGAAGGACGAGGCGGCGCGGCGCGCGCTGCTGCGGCTCATTCCCTACGGCCGCCTCGGCGAGCCGGACGACGTCGCCAAGGCGGCGGTCTGGCTCGCCTCGGACGAGGCGGACTACGTGACCGGAACGACGCTCTACGTCGACGGGGGAATGACACTCTACCCGGCCTTCCGGGAGAACGGCTGACCCGCGCCCGCTTCCCTACCCGCGAGCCCCGGACGCGCCGAGCCGCTTGTGCGCGCCGTCGAAGGCGGGAGCGATCTCCTCCATGAAGCGCTGCATCTGCTCCTTCACCATCGCGTGCGGCTTGAGGCCGTAGTTGAAGTAGAGGATCACCTCGCTGATCCCCGAGGCTTCGACCGCCGCGAGATCGTCGACGATCTTCTGCGGCGAGCCGACGAGAATCGACTTCGAGGTGAGGTTCTCCGGCTTCATGTTGTTGAGGATGTCGACGATCTCGAGGAAGTAGCGGTAGGTGGGCGGCACCTTCGCCGGATCGGACGGAAAGGCGGCGACGAGCGCGTCCTTGAAATAGCGGACGAGCGCCTCGCGCCCGTAGGCCTCGCCCGCCGCATCGTCCGCGATGTGGATGAAGTAGGAGCACATCGAGCGCCGCGGCGCGCGGCGGTGCTTCTCCTCGCAGGTCTCGCGGTAGATCCGGACCGCGTCGGCGAGCGAGCCGTAGACCATCGCCGCCGCGAACGGCGCGTAGATGATGTTCCAGTCGTTCCTCGCCGCGAGCTCCATCGACGGCCGCGAGAAGCACGCGACGTAGGGGCGGAGCGGGCGCTGGATCGGCCGCGGACGCACCTCGACGTCGTCGAACTGGTAGTACTTGCCGCGGTGCGACCATTTGCCGGGCTCCGTCCAGGCGCGCCAGACGATCTCGAGCCCCTCCTCGAACAGCGCCGCCGAATCCTCGAAAGGCGCCTGGAAGGGCGCGTACTCCTTGCGGTCGTAGCCGCGCCCGGCGGCGAAGTCGACGCGCCCCCCGGAGAGGAGGTCGAGCGTCGCCCACTCCTCGGCGACGTGAAGCGGGTGATGCACCGGAAGAAGGACGACGGCGGGCGCGAGTCGGATGCGCTTCGTCGCGCCGGCGAGCTGCGCCAGCAGCATGTGCGGGCAGGCGTTGACGCCGAGAAGGTTGAAGTGGTGCTCGCCGATCCATGCCGAATGGAGCCCCACCTCCTCGGCATGGAGCGCCTGCTCGTAGATCTCGCGGATGAGCTGCTCGGGGCTGCGCTGGTTGCCCGGATACCGATTGTCGCTGAGCGTGAAATAGCCGAAATCCATCCGTCTCCTCCCTCGCGGCGAAGAATGCTACACGAAGCGGAAGCGATCGTCGGAGGGACGGGACCATGGTGAGAATCGGGATTTTCGGCTGCGCCGGCCGGATGGGGCGCCTTCTCGTCGCCGAAGCGCACGCCGCCGAGGGCGCCAGCGTCGCCGGCGGCTGCGAGGCGCCCGGCAGCCCGTTCCTCGGCGCCGATATCGGCGAGCTCGCCGGCATCGGAGCGATCGGGCTTCAGGCGAGCCCGCACCCGGCGGCGCTGATCGACGCGTCCGACGTCGTCGTCGACTTCACCGCGCCGGGGGCGAGCGTCGTCCACGCGCGCCTCGCCGCCGAGCGCGGCAAGGCGGCGGTGATCGGCACGACCGGCCTCGACCGCGGGCAGGAGGAGTCGATCGCCGAGGCCGCGCGCCGCGTCCCCATCCTCCGCGCCGCCAATGTCAGCCTCGGGGTGACGCTGCTTTCGAGCCTCGTCGAGGAGGCGGCGCGGCGGCTCGGCCCCGACTGGGACATCGAGATCGTCGAGATGCACCACAACAAGAAGGTCGACGCGCCGTCGGGCACCGCGCTCGTGCTCGGCGAGGCGGCGGCGAAGGGACGCGGCGTCGACCTTCACGACGTCGCGCAGCGCGCGCGGGACGGGCACACGGGGCCGCGCCGGGAGGGCGACATCGGCTTCGCGGTCCTGCGCGGCGGCGACGTGGCGGGCGAGCACACCGTCATCTTCGCGACGGCGGGCGAACGGATCGAGCTCGGGCATCGCGCGACGACGCGCCAGATCTTCGCGCGCGGCGCCATCCGTGCCGCGCTCTGGCTCGCCGGCAAGAAGCCGGGGCTCTACGGCATGAAGGACGTTCTGGGGCTCGGGTGAGAGCCGCCCGGCGCGGCGATCAGGAAAGGTCGAGCGCGTAGCGCTTCAGATCGGCGAGGTCGACGACCTCGAGCGCGGCCTCGTGCGTCGCGAGGAGCCGGACGCGCGGCGCCTCGCCGGCCTCGAGCGCCTCCTTCCAGCGCGCGGCGCAGAGGCACCAGCAGTCGCCCGGCTTGAGGCCCGGAAAGCCGAATTCGGGGATCGGCGTCGACAGGTCGTTGCCCCGCGCGCGGCTGAAGGCGAGAAAGCGTTCCGTCATCTCGGCGCAGACGACGTGAAGACCGACATCCTCGGGCCCGGTCTCGCAGCTGCCGGTCCGGTAGAAGCCGGTCATCGGCTTGCGGCAGCATTCTGCGAGCGGCCCGCCGAGTACGTTGCGCGGTGAGGAACCGCCGGCATCCATGATCGCCTCCTCGACTGCCCGCGCGGAGGATATCACGCGCCGAGGCGCGCGAGCACCCGGGCGCGGCCGATGAGCGGCAGAAGCGCCTTCATCTCCGGCCCGTGCTCGCGGCCGGTGAGCGCGACCCTGAGCGGCAGGAAGAGCGCCCTGCCGCGCCGCCCGGTCGCCGCCGCCACCGCCTTCGTCCAGGCGCCCCAGGTCGTCTCGTCCCACGGCTCGGGCGGGAGCGCGCGCGCCGCCTCGGCGAGGAAGGAGCGCTCGGCTTCGGGCGGGGCCGGAACCGGCCCTTCGACGACGCGCCACCAGTCGGCGGCCTCGGCGACCGTCGCGAGATTGGGGCGGACCGCCTCCCAGAATTCGGGGCCGTCAGGCACGCGATCGGCGACCGCGGCGTAGGGCAGCTGGCGCACGAGCTTGGCGTTGAGGGCGCCGAGCTCCTCGGGGTCCAGCTTCGGCGGCGCGCGCCCGAACTTGGCAATGTCGAACTCGGCGACGAGCGCCTCCATGCGGGTGCGCGGCTCGATCGGGTCGGAGGTGCCGAGCTTGGCGAGGAGGCTCGCGACCGCCATCGGCTCGATGCCGCGCTCGCGCAGCGCGGCGAGCGAGAGGCTCCCGGTGCGCTTCGACAGCATGTCGCCCGCGGGGCCGGCGATGAGCGCGAGATGGCCGAAGACGGGGACGGGGGCGCCGAGCGCCTCGAAGAGCTGGATCTGCACCGCGGTGTTCGAGACGTGATCCTCGCCGCGCAGCACGTGCGTCACCCCGAGCTCCGCGTCGTCGACGACGGAGGCGAGGAGATAGAGCGGCGTGCCGTCGGACCGGACGAGCGCCGGGTCGGGGATATGGCGGCCGTGAAATTCCTTCCGTCCCTGCACGAGGTCCGTCCAGGCGAGGGGCTTGCGCTCGATCCTGAGGCGCCAGGCGCCGCCTTCCTCGTAGGCGCGCCCCGAGGCGGCGAGACGCGCGCGGGCCTCCTCGTAGCGGGCGAGCCGCTCCGACTGGCGCACCTTCATGTCCCAGTCGAGGCCGAGCCAGGCGAGGTCCCCCTCGATGGCGGCGGCGAACGCCTCGGTCGAGCGCGCCGTGTCGGTGTCGTCGAGGCGGAGGATCAACCTCCCCCCGCTCTTGCGCGCGTAGAGCCAGTTGACGAGCGCCGTGCGGGCGTTCCCGAGATGGAGGCGCCCGGTCGGGCTCGGCGCGAATCGGAGGACCGGGCTCAGGCGCGGAACCCGTTCGTGATGGGGTAGCGCCGGTCGCGGCCGAAGGCGCGGCGCGTGATCTTGACCCCGGGCGGCGCCTGGCGGCGCTTGTACTCGGCCGTATCGAGCATCCGCCAGACCTTGCGGACCGTCGCCTCGTCATGCCCCCGGGCGACGATCTTCTCCACCGGAAGCTCGAGCTCGACGAGGCATTCGAGGATGTCGTCGAGAATTGCGTAGGGCGGCAGCGTGTCCTGGTCGGTCTGGTTCGGCTTCAGCTCCGCGCTGGGCGGCTTGGTGATGACGCGCTCGGGAATGACGCGTCCGGCGGGCCCGCGCGCGTTCTTCGGCAGCGCGCCGTTGCGCCAGCGCGCGAGGTCGAAGACGGTCGTCTTGTAGACGTCCTTCAGTACCGAGTAGCCGCCGCACATGTCGCCGTAGAGCGTGGAGTAGCCGACCGACATCTCCGACTTGTTGCCGGTCGAGAGCACCATCCAGCCGAACTTGTTGGAGAGCGCCATGAGCGTGATGCCGCGCGCGCGGGACTGGATGTTCTCCTCGGTGATGTCCTCGTTGCGGCCCTTGAAGCTCTCGTCGAGCATCTCTTTGAAGGCGCGCATCGCCGGCTCGATCGAGATCGTGCGGAGCGGAATGCCGAGGAGCCTTGCCGTCTCGTCGGCGTCCTCGAGGCTCTCGCGGCTCGTGTAGGGCGAGGGCAGCATGACGCAATGGACCACGTCGGGGCCGAGCGCATCGACCGCGACCGCGGCGGAGAGCGCCGAATCGAGCCCGCCGGAAAGGCCGAGCACGATCCCGGGAAAGCGGTTCTTGCGCACGTAGTCGCGCAGGCCAAGCATCATCGCCTGCCAGATCCCGGCGAGCCCCTCGGTGGGCGGCGTCAGCTCGCCCTCGACCGTCCAGCTGTCGCCGGCGCGCCGCCAGGTCGTGAGCGCGACAAGCTCCTCCCAATCGGGCGCCTGGAAGCGCAGCCTGCGCTCGGCGTCGAGCGCGAACGAGCCGCCGTCGAAGACGAGCTCGTCCTGACCCGCCACCTGGTTGACGTAGAGGAGCGGCAGGCCGCTCTCGGTGACGCGCTGCGCGGCGAGCTGGACGCGCACGTCGCGCTTGTCGCTCTCGAAGGGCGACCCGTTCGGCACGAGGAGGATCTCGGCGCCCGTCTCCGCGAGCGTCTCCGTGACGTCGGGGACCCACATGTCCTCGCAGATCATGAGCCCGAGGCGGACGCCGCGGAAGACGACCGGCCCCGGCGCCGGCCCCGGCGCGAAGACGCGCTTCTCGTCGAAGACGCCGTAGTTCGGCAGCTCGTGCTTGAAGCGCATCGCCGCGACGGCGCCGCCGTCGAGGAGCAGCGCGGCGTTGTAGACCTTGTCGTCCTGCCGCCACGGGCAGCCGGCGATGAGCGCCGGCCCGGGCTCGGCCGCGAGCGTCCGCGCCGCCGCCATGCAGGCGTCGACGAAGGCCGGCTTCAGGACCAGGTCCTCAGGGGGATAGCCGGCGATGGCGAGTTCCGGCGCGAGCACGAGGTCGGCGCCGAGCCCCGCCGCTTCGGCACGCGCGCGGCGCAGGCGCTCGAGGTTCCCGGCGACGTCGCCGACGGTGAGATCGAGCTGCGCCGCGGCGATCTTGAGGGTATCGGTCATCAACAGATCAATCGGTCGCTCCGTCAGCCGCTAGCTCTTAGCAGAGCTAAGCGCGGAGAGCTAAGGGCCAAGGCTACTGCCCGGCCTTGCGCAGGAGGAACTCGCGCCCCTTCTTCACCCGCGACTCGCCGTCGTAGGCGACGATATCGGCGGTGGCATAGGTCTCGGACCAGATCTCGGGCAGGTAGGAGCCGGTGCCGATCACGTCGATCGGCGCCTCCGCCACGGCCATGACCCGGCACTTGGCCGGGGTGAAGCCGGAGCTGACGACGATCTTGACCTTCGGAAAGCCGGCTTCGTCGAGCGCCTGCCGCATCGCCCAGATCGCCGCCGCCGAGACGCCGGTCCCGACGAGGAAGCGCAGCTCCTGCTCGGTGCGGTAGCCGCGGATCGACTTCGGGGCGCGTCGCTCGAGGATCTCGTAGGATTTCGAGAGGTCGAGCCCCTCGACGTAGCGGCCGCCATGCGTGTCGAGCCGGACCGCGAGGTTGCCGCTCGCCGCGAGGTCGGGAAAGCGGCGGCACACCGCGAGCGAGTCGGAGATCTCCTGCCCGAAATAGTCGACGAGGACGGTGAGCGTCTCGTCCGGGAAGCACTCGCGGAACATCTCCGCCGCGCGCACGGTCGAGCCGGCATAGCCGATGAGCGCGTGGGGCATGGTGCCCCGGCCCTTCTCGTTGCCGAAATAGTGCGCGGTGGCGTCGGTGGCGTTGGCGACGAAGCCGGTGGCCCCGGTCTCGCGCCGCGCCGCGTTCGAGCCGACCGAGGCGGCGTAAGCCATCATCGCCGCCATCTCCTCGCCGGCGCAGTGGCGCGCGTCCATGGCGAAGAAGGCGACCTTCGGCAGCTCGGTCGCCATCATGTAGGCGTTGTAGGCGGCAACGCACGCGGGCCCGAGCTTCTGCAGGAAGAGCGTCTCGAGATCGACGAGATGGTAGAGCGAGCCCGAGACGTAGAGCATCGGCTCGCCCGCCCCGACCCAGGCGCCCTCGGCGTAGTTCGTCTCGATGTCGAAGCGCGTGCCGCGGTCGGCCGCCATCTGCTCGAGGAACTCGATCATGAGGCGCGGCGCGAAGATCACCGGCCGGCGCATGAAGACGGCATAGGTAACGCGCCGGTCGCCGAACCGGCGCACCACCTCCTTGGTCTTGAGGAAGTACTGATCGGTGAGGACCGGCACGTCCTCCGGACGGGTCCGGGGATTGCGCCTGCCGTTGCCCTCGGCCACGCGCGCTACTCCGCGGCGACCACCTGGGGCGCCGCCCGGCCGGAGCCGCGGCGCTTGTGCTTCAGCGCGTCGGCGAGGAGGAAGGCGAGCTCCAAGGACTGGCTGGCGTTGAGGCGCGGGTCGCAATGGGTGTGGTAGCGGTCCCGCAGCCCCTCCTCGGTGATCGCCTGGGCGCCGCCGATGCACTCGGTGACGTCCTGGCCCGTCATCTCGAAATGGACGCCGCCCGCATAGGTGCCCTCGGCCTCGTGCACGGCGAAGAATTCGCGCACCTCGGCGAGGATCTTGTCGAAGCTCCGCGTCTTGTACCCGTTCGAGGAGGTGTGCGTGTTGCCGTGCATCGGGTCGCAGCACCAGACGACGACGCGGCCCTCGCGCTGCACCGCGCGGACGAGCGCGGGGAGCTTCTCGGCGGGCTTGCCGGCGCCCATCCGCGTGATGAGGGTGAGGCGGCCGGGCTCGTTCGCCGGGTTGAGGATGTCGATGAGGCGGAGGAGCTCGTCGGCGCTCGCCGCCGGCCCGATCTTGACCCCGACCGGGTTCTTGATGCCGCGCGCGAACTCGACATGCGCGCCGTCCAGCTGGCGCGTGCGCTCGCCGATCCAGACCATGTGCGCCGAGCAGTCGTACCAGTCGCCGGTGGTCGAATCGATCCGCGTCAGCGCCTGCTCGTAGGGCAGGAGCAGCGCCTCGTGGCTCGTGTAGAACTCGGTCTCCCGGATCTGGGGCGTCGTCTCGGAGGTGAGGCCGCAGGCCGACATGAAGGCGAGCGTCTCGGTGAGGCGGTCGGCGAGCTCGCGATAGGCGGCGCCGGCCGGGCTCTTCTCGACGAAGCCCTGGTTCCAGGAGTGGACCCGATGGAGGTCGGCATAGCCGCCCTGGGCGAAGGCGCGCAGGAGGTTCAAGGTCGCCGCCGCCTGGCTGTAGGCCTGCAGCATCCGCTGCGGGTCGGGGCGCCGCGCCTCCGCGCTGAAATCGGGCCCGTTGATGATGTCGCCGCGATAGGAGGGGAGCTCCTTGTCGCCCTGCTTTTCCGTCTCGGAGGAGCGGGGCTTGGCGAACTGGCCCGCGAGGCGGCCGACCTTCACCACCGGGCAGGCGGCGCCGTAGGTGAGCACGACCGCCATCTGCAGGAGGACGCGGAACGTGTCCCGGATGTTGTTCGGGTGGAACTCGGCGAAGCTTTCCGCGCAGTCGCCGCCCTGGAGCAGGAAGGCGCGGCCGGCCGCCACCTCGGCGAGCGCCGCCTTGAGGCGCCGCGCCTCGCCGGCGAAGACGAGCGGCGGAAAGTTCCTCAGCGTCCGCTCGACCGCCTCGACCGATTTCGGATCCGGGTAGGCCGGCGCCTGGCGGATCGGCCGCGTCCGCCAGGTTTCCGGGGACCATTTCTGCATGATCGGCGAAAACTAGCGATTTCCGTCCGTCAACACCAGCCTTCGCGCGTGCGAAAGGCCAGAGACCCGCGGGGAACGGCGGCCCGCGGCATCCGCCTGTTTTTCTGCCACGGAGACTGTAAAGAACAGGCGAAAAACAGTCTCGGCCGACAGGTTCGCGTCATCGCCCCGGGGAAGGCGCGTTCCCTGCGCGTCCTGAATTAACAGGCGATTTACAGGCGCGGCGCCCCCGCGCGAGCCTCGCGCACGCTCCCCGAAGCCCGAGGGGGAAGCCTAGTCCAGGATCTCGCGGAGGACGCGGCAGGGATTGCCGGCGGCGAACACGTCCTCCGGGATGCTTCGCGTCACGACGCTGCCCGCCCCGATGACGGCGCGCGATCCGATCCTCACGCCGGGGAGGATGATCGCGCCGCCGCCGACCCAGACATCCGCGCCGATTTCCACCGGCTTCCCGAATTCCCGGCGGCGCCGAAGCCCGGCGTCGAGCGGGTGCATGGGCGTGTAGATCTGGACGGCGGGGCCGAACAGGGCGAAGGCGCCGATGCGCACCGGGCAGACGTCGAGGACGACGCAGTTGAAGTTGAAGAAGACGCGCTCCCCGAGCTCGATGTTGGAGCCGTAGTCGCAGAAGAAGGGCGGCTGCATCCGGACCGTGTCGCCGCCCGCCCCGAAAAGCGCCCGGAGGATGCGCCTGCGCTTCTCGTGCTCGGCCGCGCGGGTCGTGTTGAGATCCGAGCAGAGGTCGCGCGCCCGCTCGCGCGCGGCGACGAGCTCGCCGTCGAACGGGTCGTAGAGCTCGCCCGCGATCATTTTCTCGCGCTCGGTCGGCATCGCGCCTCCTCGGCCGAGGATCGCCCGCGCGGGATCCGACTTCCGATGAACGATGTCAAAGAACGCGACCGCAAGAATAGAACAAAAAATGAACCGACGTCAATCGCGCTTCGGGTGGAAGGCGGCCCCGCGCGCCGCCCCGGGGCGGGCTACGCGTCACCTCCCGGCGCCCGCGCGGGCTCGGGCCTCCCTCGCCCCGTCGACGCTCCAGGCGCCGGGGCCGGCGACGAAGAGGTAGAGGAAGACGAAGCAGTAGAGGATGGCGGCGTCGCCCCCGTTGAGCACGGGAAAGAAGCTCCGCGGCGCGTGCGCCATGAAGTAGGCGACCGCCATGTTGCCCGAGAGAATGAACGCGACCGGCCGGGTGAAGAGACCGATCGCGATGAGGATGCCGCCGACGATCTCGATCACCGCCTGGATGCCGAGGAGCGAGAAGAGCGGCGGGCCGGGATTGGGGTTGGCGGGGAAGCCGAAGAGCTTCTGCGAGCCGTGCTCGAAGAAGAGGAGCGCGGTCATGATGCGGAGCACCGCCAGAACGCGCGGCGCCCATTCGGCGTAGACGCTGGGAGCGATCATCAGAGACCCTTTCCCGATTGCGGCGCGGCAGGCCCGTCAGCAAGAACGCCCGAGGGCGGAATTCCGCGCCGGAGAAGCCGAAAAAGAACGCGACGCGCGCGGTTGCCGGATGCGCGGCTCACGGCATGAGGCCGAGTTGGCGCGCGAGAGCCTCGTCCCAGAACGCCGCCTCGATCTTGTGGCCGTCGGGGTCGCGCACGAAGCAGCCGTAATAGGGCGCGCCGTAGGCCGGCCGCGGGCCGGGCGCGCCGTCGCCGGTGCCGCCCGCTTCGAGCGCGGCCGCGTAGAAGGCGTCGACCGCCGCCTTCGACTCCGCGAGGAAGCCGACATGGGTGCCGTTGCCGCACGTCGCGGGGCGACCGTCGATCGGGCGCTGCACCCAGAACTCGGGGAACGCCTTGCCGTAGGCGACGGCGCCCTCGTGCTCCATCACGCGCCCGGCGCCGAGCGTCGCCAGCACCTCGTCGTAGAAGCGGACCGCGCGGTCGAAGTCGTTCGTCCCGACCGAGACGTGCGAGACGATGCTGGGGACCTCGTTCTCCATGAGCGCTCCATCGGGTCTCCCGGGTCGCCGGGACGATCAGTCTAGCGCGCCCGCCGACGCCGCCAAGGGGGGCGGCGGGAGAGCGCGCCTCGCGCGGAAAGCTCGCCGGCATTCCCGGGCGGCCGTTCGCCCGAACGCCGGCGCGCCCCCGAGCCCTGCGCGGAACGTCGCAAGGGGCGCACCGGAAGGAACGCGGGCTCGCCGCCGGACGAGGCCGGCGCTAATCTCCCGCTCGAATCAACCTGAGCGCGAGCGCCCTTTGACCGAGTGGGCCGAAGTCAAGGACCAGCTGTGGCATCACGCCCACAAGCATGACGACAGCGACCCGATCCGCGCGCTCAACCGCATCCTGCACGAAATGGCGCGGGACTGCCCGGAGGTGAACGACGAGGCGTGGCGGGCCGCGCGGATGACGCTGCCCATCGCCGACACGCCGGAGCTGGTCCGCAAGCACCGGAAGAAGGCGCCGCGCGTTTCGGACCGCCCGCCGGTGCTCGTCAGGCATCGCGGATCGATGTACGTCGTGGACGGCACCAACCGGATCAATCTGTGGCTCGAGGAAGGGCGGAAGAGCGCCGAGGTGATCGTCCTCGAGCAGGCCGCCCCGACCGAGGCCCGGAACGGCAGGGAGGCGCCGCAAAGCAAGTACAAGCCGCCGAGGAGAGTTCGAGTGAAGGTGAAGGCCCGGATTCAGCGCGGCATCGACCGCGTGCAGTTCGCGTTCGACGTTTTTCCGGGGCTCACCTATCAGCCGCTGCCGTGGATCGGCTACCCCAACGCCAAGCGCGGCATCGGCACCTATCAGCGCTGGGAGGCGATCGAGAAGGCGCTCGACGGCGTGCAGCCGCGCTCGGCGCTCGACGTCGGCTGCAATGTCGGGTTCTTCACGCTGTCGCTGGCGCGGATGGGCATTCCCGCGATGGGCGTCGAGCTCGACCCCGCATCGGTCCGGATCGCCCGCTTCGCGGCGCGGAAATGCAAGCTGAAGAACGTCGCGTTCGCGCAGATGGAGGTGACGCCGGCGACGATCTGCCTCCTCCCGCATGTCGACCTCGTCCTCTGCCTTTCGGTGCATCACCACTGGGCCCGCATGTTCCGCTTCGAGGCCGCGACGCGGATGCTCGGAGAGCTCTGGGAGAGATGCGGGAAGACGATGTTCTTCGAGACCGGCGAGAGCGAGATGCCGCCGCACTACAACCTGCCGCCGATGGAGCCGAGCAGCCGCGAATGGCTGACGCGCTATCTCGCGGCGACGTGCCCGGGCGCGGAGATCCGGCATCTCGGCACGTTCAAGGCCTTCGGCCCCGGCGGCTCGGAAACCGAGAACGTCGTCTCGCGCAACCTCTTCCAGCTCATCCGGCGGGGGTAGTCCGGCGCGCGACAACGCGGCTGCTGACGACGGTCACTCCGCCTTTCTAAACTTTTGCGCGAATGATTGCGCGCTTCTACCGTCGTTTTCGCCGGCACCAAGGTGCTCAAAGTTGAGGTGCGCGCTCGCTTTTTCGACTCGTTCGACTCGGCGACCGCCCTATCGGCATCGGCGAGCCTGAAGAGGCTGAACCCCGGCAGCTCGCCTTAGATCTTCACCTGCGTCGGGTCCTCCGGCCTTTGTGTGAAAAGAGAGATAAAAATGGGCATAAATAATTGTAGGGATTTCATTAAAGATATCAAATCCCATCCAGAAAACTATTACATAATACATTACTCCTGTCAAAGTTTATACGATGACAACGAAGCGCTTTCCCCGCGCATAACGTCAATTGCCGTTACACATTTCGCAACGGAGCAAACGGTTAGCTTTTCTACACACTCGATTGCCGAAGAACTGCACATTCCCCGCGAGAACGTGAGGGAGCGATTTGACGAGGTGGAGCGGGAGTTATTGCACGAATTTTACGCCTTCGTCCGTGACAGGCGGGACAAGTACTGGATTCACTGGAATATGAGAAATCTTGCTTATGGGTTCGAGCATCTCGAACACCGCTATCGCGTTCTTGGCGGCAAAGATGCTCCTGTCATACCGGTGGAGCGACGGTTAAATTTAAATGATCTCTTAGCCGATCGATATGGGGCAGGATATGCCAATCACCCTAAAATGAAATCGTTGATGGAGTTAAATGGCGGAATTCATCGGCATTTTCTCACAGGCGAGGAGGAAGTAAAGTCATTTGAGAATAACGAATTTATTAGAATGCACAATTCAACGCTTAGCAAGGTTGGTTTTCTACATTCTGTAATTTTGAAACTTCTATCCGGAAAACTTAGAACCGCTTCGCGCGGCATCGGAGTTACCTTGGATAGAATATTCGAAGGAAGAACTGCAAAGGCTTTTGGCCTTCTGGGAGCTATCGTTACTATCTTTGTCGCTATATGGCAAATTATCCTTTGGATATTCTGAGACCTCCTAAGTCCGTACTGAATCTACAAGCAATAACCCTCATGTAACTTGCGGGGCGGCGCAACCACGGCAAGAAGGACTCGGCTGCGCCGGCGCCCTGCTACCTGCGTGCGGTCACGATCCAGGCGGCCGATCCGAGCCTCACGCCTTCCGGCGTCTCGAAGGGCGCCAGGGCCTCCCGGACGCTGGAAGCGACCTTCTCGCGAAGCGCGGCGTCGGCCTGGGACAGGGCGGCGCCGAGGGGGCCGACGCGCGTCAGCGTCGCCACGGCCTCGTCCATGCTGCGCCCGCCCATTTCGAGGTCGACGGGCTCGGGCGCGACGTCGCGGAAGCCCGCCTCGGTGAGGATGGCTCGGACGCGGTCGGGATCGGCGAAGGCGAACTGGCCGGGGGCGTTCGGATCGGGCGGCGGCAACGGCGGGAGATGGCGCGAGGCCGCCTTCATCGGAACCGCAATCCACTCGTTTTCCGCCGCCGCCCGCCAGCACACGAAGGCGAGGCGGCCGTCGGGGCGCAGCGCGCCGTGGAGATTGCGGAAGGCCGCGACGGGGTCGGCGAAGAACATGACGCCGAAGCGGGAGAAGACGCAGTCGGCGCCGCCCGAGGGGAAGGAGGCGGTCTGCGCGTCCGCCTCGAGAAAGGAGACGTTGCTTACGCCGCTCTTGCGGAGCGCCTCGCGCGCGGCGGCGAGCAAGGGAAGCGAGACGTCGATGCCGGTGACGGCGCCCTCGGGCCCCACCCGCGCCGCGATCTCGAAGCTCGTATCGCCCGTGCCGCAGCCGATATCGAGAACGCGTTCGCCGGGAAGGAACCCCGCGCGGTCCATCGCCCTGCGGCCGAGGGGCGCGAGCTGATACTGGACGCGATCGAGGTTCGCGAGCCACCGCGCCCCGCCGTCGCCGTTCCAGTGCTCGATCTGCGCCGCGTTGACGGGCTCGACACCGCTCTCCGACATGGCGCCTCCGCGTGGGGTTCGCGACCGGGCGAAGGACGCCCTTCGGCGGTCCCGCCTTCAATCTAGCCCGCGGGGACGGGTTTGCGAGACGCGCGGCAACAAGGGGCGCGACGGGGCAACGCTGGCCCTCTAAACTCACGCGCGAAATGGTCGCGCGGGTTCCTACCGTCGCTTTCGCCGGCACCGAGGTTCTCGACGTCGAGACGCAGGTGACGATCCAGGGCGGGCTGCCGGCGTTCAGCCTCGTCGGGCTCGCCGACCGGGCGGTCGCGGAGTCGAAGGAGCGGGTGCGCGCCGCCTTGGGCGCGATCGGGCTCGCGCTGCCGCCGAAGCGGATCACGGTGAACCTTGCGCCCGCCGACCTCCTCAAGGAAGGAAGCCATTTCGACCTGCCGATCGCGCTCGGCCTCCTCGCCGCGATGGACGTCGTGCCGAAGGACGAGCTGCAGAACTACATCGCCTTGGGCGAGCTCGCGCTCGACGGCTCCCTCACCGCCGTTCCGGGCGTCCTTCCCGCGGCGATGGGCGCGGCCGAGCGCGGGCGCGGCCTCATCTGCCCCGCGGGGAGCGGCAGCGAGGCGGCCTGGGCCGCGATCGAGATCCTCGCCGCGCCCTCGCTCCTCGCGCTCGTCAATCACTTCCGGGGGAACCAGGTCCTGCCGCGGCCCGAGGCGCGCGCCGCCGAGGCGCCGGCCGAGACGCTCGACCTCAGGGACATCAAGGGCCAGGAGACGGCGAAGCGCGCGCTCGAGATCGCGGCCGCCGGCGGGCATCACCTCCTGATGATCGGTCCGCCGGGGTCCGGCAAGTCGATGCTGGCGAGCCGGCTTCCCGGCATCCTGCCGCCGCTGACGCCGGAGGAGGCGCTCGAGGTCTCGATGATCCATTCCGTCGCGGGGCTCCTCCGCGACGGGCGCATCGCGCGCGCCCGCCCGTTCCGCGACCCGCACCATTCGGCGAGCCAGGCGGCGCTCGTCGGCGGCGGCCATCGCGCGAAGCCCGGCGAGATCAGCCTCGCGCATAACGGCGTCCTCTTCCTCGACGAGCTGCCGGAGTTCAACCGCGCGGCGCTCGAGGCGCTGCGCCAGCCGCTCGAGACCGGGCGCGTCACCGTCGCCAGGGCGCAGGCGCACGTCTCCTACGCCGCGCGCGTGCAGCTCGTCGCGGCGATGAACCCCTGCCGCTGCGGCCATCTCGATGACGCCGCGCTCGCGTGCTCGCGCGCGCCGCGCTGCGCGCAGGACTATCAGGGGAAGATCTCGGGACCGCTCTTCGACCGCATCGACCTCCATGTCGACGTGCCGGCGGTGCGGCCCGCCGACCTCGCCCTGCCGCCGCCGGCCGAAGGCTCGGCCGAAGTCGCCGCCCGCGTCGCCGCCGCGCGCGCGATCCAGGCGGCGCGCTACGCAAAGCTGTCCGAGGATCGCCGCGTGCGCACCAACGCCGAGGCGGACGGCGCGCTTCTCGACGAGGTCGCGGCGCCCGACGCGGAAGGACGGCGCCTTCTCCTCGAGGCGGCCGAGCGGCTGAAGCTCTCCGCGCGCGGCTATCACCGCGTGCTGCGCGTCGCGCGCACCCTCGCCGACCTCGACGCGAGCCAAGGCGTGCGCCGGCTCCACATCGCCGAGGCGCTCGCCTTCCGCCGCGTCGCGATCGGCGAGGCGCGGTAGGGGGGCGGAAAGCCGCGCGGCCGATACGCGCCAGTCACATTGCGTCGCAACAAATTACGGAACGAGCGCGTGCTAAGCCGCCAGCGCCTACGTTCACTTCGCCGAGGCATCGGAGGCATTTCATGGCTCCATCCGTCCGCCGGGCGCTCGCGGCGATCGCGCGCTACGAGCCGCCGCCCGAGAGGATCGACGAGGCGATCCTCGCCGCGATCAACGTGACGCTGATCCTCGCCGGGCGCGGCGACGACCGCGTCTCCGACGGCTTCAACAGCGACCTCTTCCTCAACGGGCGCAGCTTCGGCGCGGGAAGGCGATAGCGCGCGCTCAGCCCGGCGCTTGCGGCTTCACGCGGCACGCGCCCGCCTCGCACCCTTCCCCCTCCTCCGCCGCGCCCAGGGTTTCGGGCACGGCGCCTTCGGCGATCAGCGTCGCGATCACGGCGCCGAGGCACATGTCGTCGAGATGCCCGAAGGCCTGCATGCGCAGATGGCCGCGACGGTCGATGAGGAGCGTCGTCGGCGTTCCCTCCATCCGGTAGGCGCGCATCGTCAGCGGAAGGGGGCCGCCCTCCGGGTCCGGCGCGTCGAGGCCGACGGGAAAGCCGAGGCGGTACTCGTGGAGGAAGGCGGCGAGCGCTTCCTGCGCCCCTTGCGCCGCGTGATGCTCGAAGACGGTGTGGAGGCCGATGACGGCGAGATCGGACTCCGCGAAGGCCTCCCGCGCGCGGGAGGCCTGCGGCAGGGCGTGCGCGACGCAGCCGGGGCAAAGCATCTGGAACGCGACCGCGAGCACCACCCTGCCGCGCAAGGATCGGAGCGTGATCGGCGCCGGGGCGCCGAACCACCGGGCGACGCGCCACTCCGGCGCCGGGCCGGACGCCATCAGAAGTCGCCGTCCTTGACGTAAGGCCGGGACCACAGGATCGCCTGCAGGAGGACGGCCTTCGTCCAGGCGGTGTGCATCGCGTCCACCTCCGCCGCGCTGTGGCCCTTGGTGGCGAGGAACGGCTTCATCGTGAGCGAGATCGGGAGCGCGAGGGCGAGGAGGTGGCGCATCGGGATATGCGGCGCGGCCTCGACCCCGTCGGTCCGGTTCTTGCCCGTGCGATGGTGACGGCGGCCGATCTCGTCCTGCCAGGCGAGCCAGGCCTCGTCGTACTCGGCCGCGCAGGTGTCGAGGATCCACTGGCCGAAGCGCTTGCGCACCGCCTCGAGATAAGAGGGAACCGGCTGGCCGGTGGCCGGGTCCTTGAAATAGGCGAAAAGATGCGGCGTCGCGGCGACGAAGCCGTACCAGATGTCGAGAATCGCCTCCAGCTGGTCCTCGACGACGGCGCGCGCCTGGCGCAGCGCCGCCACGTCCTCCTCGCAGAAGAGGAGCGAGGCCTGAAGCTCGCGGAGCTCCGCCATCGTCAGCGGCGACGGCGGCAAAGCCGGATCGCCGAGCCGGTAGCCGGGAATGGCGCTTGCCGACATGAAATCAGCTCCTCCCTTGATGTAGTTGCTATGCGCAACTACTCTGGATTCGGTGCCGTCGGCCGTCAATACCAATTTCGAGTAGCAACCATGTCCCTCTCGCCCGCCGCGCTCGAAGCAGCGCATCTCATCGACCGTCTCGAACGGCTCGCGCGGCTCGGCGAGGACGACCCGCTCAACGCCGCGCAATGGGAGGCGTTGCGCTATCTCGCCCGCGCCAACCGCTTCTCGCGCACCCCGGCGCTCCTCGCCGACTATCTCGGCTCGACGCGGGGGACGGTGTCGCGCACGCTCGCCGCGCTCGAGGCGAAGGGGTACGTGGCGCGGGTCCCGAGCGCGCGCGACGGTCGCTCGGTCGAGCTCGCCCTCACGAAGCTGGCGGAGGAGGCGCTGAAGCGCGACCCGCTCCTCGCCCTCGCCGAGGATATCGAGCGGGCGACGGGAGAGGGGGCAGCGGTGCTCGCCGATGCGCTGCGGCGGACGCTCCGGCACGCGATCGCGCGGAACGGCGGGCGCGCCTTCGAGGCGTGCTTCTCGTGCCGGCACTTCCGCGCCGGCGTCCACGCCTCGCCGCACACGCCGCATCACTGCGCGCTCCTCGACGAGCCGCTCTCCGAAGCCGACGGAAACGCGATCTGCGCCGAGAGCGACCCGGCGGCCGCGTGACGCCGCGCCCGGACCGCCGGACGCCGCGAGCGGCTACAGCACCTCCTCGCTCTCGGGATCGACGAGGTGCATGTGGCGGAGATCGGCGACGAGCCGCATCCTCTCGCCGACCTCGCGCGCGCTCGACGGGTCGACGCGGCCGCACACCTCGGCGCCGTCCATGACGAAATAGACCATCGTCTCCATGCCCATCGGCTCGACGACGTCGAGCGCGACGTCGAAGGCCTGCTGGTCGGGGTGCAGCATGCCGCGCGGCTCGGTGATGTGCTCGGGCCGAAGGCCGAAGAGCACGGGCCGCCCGACATGGGGCCGGTAGCGCTCCGTGCGGTCCTCCGGCACGCGGAAGGCGATCCCGTTCGGCAGGCGCACGGAAAGCGCGGCGGCGTTCGCCTCCAGCGTCGCGGGAACGAAGTTCATGGCGGGCGAGCCGATGAAGCCGGCGACGAACTTCGTCTTCGGCGCGTGGTAGAGCTCGTGCGGCGTGCCGATCTGGTCGATGCGGCCCTGGTTCATCACGACGACGCGGTCGGCGAGCGTCATCGCCTCGACCTGGTCGTGCGTGACGTAGACGGTCGTCGTCATGACCTTCTGGTGCACCTTCTTGATCTCGGTGCGCATCTGGACGCGGAGCTTCGCGTCGAGGTTCGAGAGCGGCTCGTCGAAGAGGAAGACCTTGGGGTTGCGCACGATCGCGCGGCCCATGGCGACGCGCTGGCGCTGCCCGCCGGAGAGCTGCTTCGGCCGCCGGTCGAGAAGGTCGGTGATGTCGAGGATGCGCGCCGCCGCCTCGACGCGCGCCTTGATCTCCGATTTCGGGAAGCGCTTGAGGCGCAGCCCGAAGGACATGTTCTCGAACACCGTCATGTGCGGATAGAGCGCGTAGTTCTGGAACACCATCGCGATGTCGCGGTCCTTGGGCGGCACATCGTTGACGAGGTCGCCGCCGATCCAGATCTCGCCCGCGGTCGTCTCCTCGAGCCCGGCGATCATGCGCAGCGTCGTCGACTTGCCGCAGCCGGAGGGGCCGACGAGCACGATGAACTCCTTGTCGGCGATCTCGAGATCGATGCCGCGCACGGCGGGCGTCTTCTCGAACATCTTCACCACGCGGCGGAGCGCGACTTCGGCCATCGGCTCACCCCTTGGTCGCGCCGGCGGTGAGGCCGGCGATGTAGTAGTCCATGAGGAAGGCGTAGACGATGAGGGGCGGCGCCGCGCAGATGAGCGAGCCCGCCATGATCTGGCCCCAGTTGTAGACGTCGCCCTTGATGAGCGTCGTCACGATGCCGACCGGCAGGACGAGCTGGTCGGCCGAGGTCGTGAAGGCGAGCGGGTAGAGGAAGTTCGCCCACGACACGGTGAAGGCGAAGATCGTCGCCGCGATGATGCCGGGCAGCGCCACCGGGATGAAGATCTTCGTCAGCATCTGGATGTAGCCGGCGCCGTCGATGAGCGCCGCCTCGTCGAGCTCCTTCGGGATCGAGGCGAAGTAGCCGATCATGATCCAGGTGCAGAAGGGGACGCTCAGCGTCGGGTAGAGGATGATGAGGATCCACCAGTTGTTGATGAACTCGATCCCGGTGACGTCGCGCAGGAAGGCGAAGATCTTGAAGAGCGGGATGAAGAGCAGCGTCTCCGGGATGAGGTAGGTGAGGAAGACGCCGGTCGCGAGCGTCGCCGAGCCCCAGAACTTCATCCGCGAGAGCGCGAACGCCGCCGGCACGCTGATCAGCATGGTGATGATCACCACCGTCACCGACACGACGACCGAGTTGCGGAAGAAGACGAGGAACTGGTTCTGCGTCAGGAGCTCGACGTAGTTCTCGAGCGTCGGCTCGTAGACCCACCACGGGTTCGTCACCGCCGAGATCTCGCCGCTCGACTTCAGCGACGTCACCAGCATGTAGATCGGCGGCGTCAAGAAGAAGATCGCGAAGATCACGAGGAAGACGTAGGACCAGAAGAGCGCCTGGCGGCGGCTCTTCTGGATGCTGCCGCGGCGCGCCGGCTTGAGCCTGCCGAGATCGCCTGCCGTCACAGCGGTCATGGGCTCACGCCTCGATCGCGCGGCGGCGCACGCCGCGCAGGATGAAGATCGCCGACACTCCGAGGATCGGCAGCATGAAGAGCGACACCGCCGCGCCCAGCGGAATGTCGTTGCCCTGGATGCCGAGGAGGAAGGCCCAGGTGGCGAAGACGTGCGTCTGGTCGACCGGGCCGCCGGCGGTGAGGATGCGGACGATGTCGAAGTTCGCGAAGGTGACGATGAGCGAGAACAGCACCGTGATCGCGATGATGTTCCGCATCATCGGCAGCGTGATGTACCAGAGGCGCTGGAACCAGTTGGCGCCGTCGATCGCCGCCGCCTCGTAGAGCTGCTCCGGCACGGATTTCAGCGCGGCGAGATACATGATCATGAAGAAGGGCGCGCCGTACCAGACGTTGACGAGGATCACCGAGAACCGCGCCCAGAGCGGATGCCCGAGCCACGGCACCGGGTCGACGCCGACCTTGCCGAGGAGCCAGTTGAAGGCGCTGTACGAGGGGTCGAAGAGCCAGAACCAGCCGATCGTGCTGATCGCGGTCGGGATCACCCACGGCACCATCAGCATGCCGCGCCATTTGCGCTGCCCCTTCGTCGGGGTCGTGTGCACGAAATGCGCGACGAAGAAGCCGATGAGCGCTTTGAAGAACACGGCGCTGATGGCGAAGATGCAGGACTGCTTCACCACCATCCAGAAGGTCGCGCGGCGGAACAGGAACTCGAAGTTGCCGAGCCCGACGAAGCGCTGCATCGACTTGTTGAGCGTGGCGAGATACATCGAGTAGAAGGCCGGATAGATCACCAGCGCCGCGATGAGGACGATCAGCGGCAGCGTCATCGCGAAAGCGATCGTCGACCGTCGCCGCATGAACTTCTGCAGGCTCGTGCGCCGCACGCCTGCGGGCACACGGACCGCTTCTGCCGCGAGCTCAGCCATTCCCACCTCTTTCCTCGGACCCGGTTCGGCCGGAGCGGAAGGTGCCGGAAGCGGCGCCGGCCTCGCGCCGGCGCCGCTGACACGGCTTCATCCTAGGTGCGCATGAAGCCTTCGAGCTCGTCGGCCGCCCAGGCGATCGCCTCGTCGATCGACTGGCCGCCCTGCGTGCACTTCGCGACCATCTTCGTCATCGTCGCCTGGGTGTAGATCTGCGCCGCGATCTTCGGCGGCGCGGGCGCCGCCGCGAGCGAGACGATCTGCTTGCCGCGCGGCGGGTAGTGATAGACCGTCCCCTTCGGCGGCTCGACCTCGCGCCAGGTGGCGAAGTCGAGCGCCTTCTCGTAGGCCGGGATGTCGTAGCCGTTGCTCGCGGCGACCATCTTCTCGATCGACGAGAGCTTCGAGAGGTGGAGGAGCAGGCTCTTCGCCGCCGACTTGTTCGGCGAGAAGCCCCAGATCGTCCAATAGTACGGAAGCCCCGGCGAGTAGCGGCCCTTCGGCCCCCTCGGCGTCGCGAAGTGCCAGCAGTCCTTCGCCACCTCGGGGTTGTCGCGCTTTGCGACGGACCAGGCCGAGGGCGGGTTCATGATGAGGGCGCCCTTGCCGGCGACCAGCCATTTGTTGTTCGACGCGTCGTCGTAGGCGAAGACGTCGCTCGGCAGGAACGGCACCAGCTTCTTGAACCAGTCGAGCACCTGCCGCGTCTCGTCCGACTTCACCGTGATGTCGCCCTTCTCGTTGACGAGCTGGGCGCCGAAGCTGGCGAAGACGGCGCCCACCCAGTCGACCGAGTCGGTCGTCTGGCCGAGGCCGACGCCGAACGGGAAACCCGCCTTGTGGCACTTCTCCGCGGCGGCGAGAAACATGTTCCAATCCCACTTCTCCGCCAGCTCCTCGTTCGTTCCGCCGGCGGGATAGGCCGCGGTCGGATCCCAGCCGACATGCTGCTTGAAGAGCGAGATGCGCGCGACGGGCGGCTTCACCTGGCTGCCGTTCGTGGCCGGCACCGCGACCCACTTGCCGTTGTCCTTGCCGAGATACTGGGTCGCCTCGCTCGCCGCGCCGTTCTCGGCGATGATCTTCTGCATGATGTCGTCGACGGACTCGAGCGCGTCGGCCTTGTCGAGCGGCTCCCAGGTCGGCATCTGCATGATGTCGTGCCCCGAGCGCGCCTGATGCTCGGCCGCGATGGTGATGAGGATCTTGTTGCCCTGCGAGGTGATGTAGTCGATCTGGAGGTCGACCTTCTCCTTCTCCGCCCATTCCTGGCAGAGCTTCGTCAGCGTATCGTTCGCGCCCGGGACCCAGTGGTCCCAGAAGCCGATCGAAAGCCGCCCGGCGGCGTGCGCGCCGCGGACATAGGGCGCCGCGACGACGGCGGCGGCGCCGAGCGCCGTGGTGCGAAGAAGCTTCCGGCGCGAAAGTCGCGATTGAGCCATTCCCTGTTCCTCCCTTGCTCCTGATCGGCCCGCGCTGGGGCGCGTTCTCTGCAGGTGCTTTTCTTTTGGCGCGCGGCTGTCTTCGCCCCGGCGCTGCTGAGACAGAATAGCGCAGGGCGCAAGAAACGCTTGCAAAAATTCTGCGGCTTGCGGTTGGCGGCCGATTCGGTCGCAGAGCCGCCCGCCAGAACGTTCGATTGCCGATCGCCCGAACGCGTCAACCTTCGGCATAGACGTCGAACTCTCGCCGCGCCGTCGGGTTCCATCCCTGCCCCGCAGAACCGGGGCGCAGCAAGCAGCAAGGAGCACGTCGCCATGCCGATCGCCGCGCGGCTTCTCGCCGGAGTGAGCGTCTTCTGTTTCGTCTTCTTGAGCGCGCCCCCAGCCGGTGATCTCGGTCTCGGCAAGGGCGCCTTCGCGCAGTCCGGCGGGGGCGGCGGCGGTAGCGGTGGTGGCGGCGCCGGCGGCGGTGGATCCGGCGGAGGCGGCTCGGGTGGAGGCGGCGCCGGCGGCGGTGGCTCGGGCGGCAGTGGCGGAGGTTCCGGCGGAGGCGGCTCGGGCGGTGGTGGTTCGGGCGGCGGCGGAGGGAGCGGCGGCTCCGGCGGCGGGTCCGGTGGCTCTGGAGGTGGATCCGGCGGCTCCGGCGGCGGTGGATCGGGTGGTGGCTCAGGCGGCGGCAGCGGCGGCTCCGGTGGCGGTTCCGGCGGCTCTGGAGGTGGATCCGGAGGCTCGGGCGGTGACGGCGGCTCGGGCGGAAGCGGCGGTGGGTCTGGCGGCGGTTCCGGCGGCTCCGGTGGCGGTGGATCTGGCGGCGGCTCAGGCGGTGGCTCAGGAGGCGGCGGCAGCGGCGGCTCCGGTGGCGGTTCCGGCGGCTCTGGAGGTGGGTCCGGGGGCTCCGGTGGCGGCGGGTCTGGTGGCGGCTCGGGCGGTGGCTCAGGCGGCGGCAGCGGCGGCTCAGGCGGCGGGTCCGGCGGCTCTGGAGGTGGTTCCGGAGGCTCCGGTGGCGGCGGGTCTGGTGGCGGCTCGGGCGGTGGCTCAGGCGGCGGCAGCGGCGGCTCAGGCGGCGGGTCCGGCGGCTCTGGAGGTGGTTCCGGAGGCTCCGGTGGCGGCGGGTCTGGTGGCGGCTCGGGCGGTGGCTCGGGAGGCGGCGGCGGTGCCGGATCCGGCGGCGGTGGATCTGGCGGCGGGTCCGGCGGTGACGGCGGCTCGGGCAGCGGGGGCGGCGCTGGTGGCGGCTCTGGGGGCGCCGGCGGTGGCGGCGCCGGTGCCGGAAGTGGCGGCGGGTCCGGTGGCAGCGGCGCCGGCGGCGGTGGCGGCAGCGCCGGAGCAGGTGGCGCGGGCGGCGCGGGATCGGGCGGTAGCGGCGCCGGCGGTGGCGGCGCTGGAAGTGGAGGCGGGGCTGGGAGTGGTGGCGCGGGATCTGGCGGCGGCGGTAGCGCTGGTGCCGGTGGCGCAGGCGGCGCTGGAGCCGGCGGCGGTGCGGCGGGTGGCGCTGGCAGCGGTGCCAGCGGCAGCGCCGGCGGAGCTTCCGGAGGCTCGGGAAGCGGCGGCGGAGGCGGTAGCGCAGGGGCCGGTGGCGCCGGCGGCGCGGGATCAAGCGGCGGTGCGGCGGGCAGCGGCGGCGCGGCAGGCGGCGCGTCGAGCGGAGGGGCGGGAGCGGCGGCCAACGGTGGCGCCGCAGGCGACGGCGGCGGGGGCGAGGGCGATCATCGCGCGGTGACCGCCTTCCTCGACAGCCCGGTCGCGGTGCGGCTTTCGCCCAGCCGCGCGGGAGAAGCGACCTCGACGGTGCGCCTCGTGCGGAGCTTCACGCGCGCGGGCGTGCCGTGCCGCGAGTATTCTCAGACGGTCGTGATCGACAACGTGCCGGTGCGCGCCAACGGCACGCTCTGCCGCCAGCCGGACGGCACCTGGACGCTCCGTTGATCGGCCACGTCGCGCACCTACATGGGATCTGCGACTCGTCGACGGAGGTCAGGAATGCGCTTGCTGGTGCTCGCTTTCGCAGCGGTTCTTGGCCTCGCGGCGCCGGTCGAGGCCGCGGCGCCGATTGCGGCCGGCGTTCCGAGCCTCGCGCCGATCCTGAAGGAGGTCACTCCCGGCGTCGTCAACATCGGCGTGCGCGCGCGCCAGCGCGGCATCGACAACCCCCTCCTCGCCGACCCGTTCTTCCGCCGCTTCTTCAACCTTCCGAGCCCGCCGCAGCGCCCGCGCGACATCGAGGCGACGGGATCCGGCGTCATCGTCGACGCGACGAACGGCTACATCCTGACGAACAACCACGTCATCGAGAACGCCGAGGCGGTCGAGGTGACGACGAAGGACAATCGCCGCTTCCCGGCACGCATCGTCGGGCGCGACCCCGAGACGGACGTCGCCGTCCTGAAGATCGAGGCGCGCGATCTCAAGGCCGTGCCGCTCGGCGATTCCGACCAGCTCGAGGTCGGCGACTTCGTGCTCGCGATCGGCAACCCCTTCGGGCTCGGCCAGACCGTGACCTCGGGCATCGTCAGCGCGCTCGGCCGCAGCGGGCTCGGCATCGAGGGCTACGAGGACTTCATCCAGACCGACGCCTCCATCAACCCGGGCAATTCCGGCGGCGCGCTCGTCGATCTGCGCGGCCGGCTCGTCGGGATCAACACCGCGATCCTCGCCCCGGGCGGAGGCAATATCGGCATCGGCTTCGCCGTGCCGATCAACATGGCGCGCGCCGTGATGGACCAGATCCTGCGCTACGGCGAGGTGAAGCGCGGACGGGTCGGCATCGCGATCCAGGAGCTGACGCCGGAGCTCGCGAGCGCGCTCGGCACGCGCCGGACGGAGGGCGCCGTCGTGGCGAGCGTGGAGCCGCGCTCGCCCGCCGCGCGCGCCGGGATCCAGCCGGGCGACGTGATCGTCGCGGTCGACGGGGTCCCGATCCGCAGCATGGCGCAGCTCAGGAACAAGATCGGCCTGACCCGGCTCGGCGAGACGGTCCACCTCACGATCGAGCGGCAAGGCCAGACCAAGACCGTCGCGACCAAGGTCGAAGAGGCCCAGGAGGCCCGGCGCGAAAGGATGCAAACGCCCGGACTGCGCTGAGCGTTCCATGCATGAGCGGCATGGCGGCCCTGCTCCGACGCCCGCCGGACGGTTTCTGTTACAGATCGTTACTGTAGGTCACGAAGCTGCCGGGCACCCTGCCGGCGGAGCGGCTCGAGCGACGAGCCGCTACAGGAGCACACATGGCACACGCAGCAGCCCTTTCCTGGACGGACGCCGAATGCGCGGCGCTGCCGTCGGTGGAGGAAGAGATTCGCGCCTTCATCGACGGCGAGACGCACGGCGAACCGCTCCTGCACGCTCTTTACGACTACGTTCTCGACGAGCCGATCCCGGCGCGCCTTCTCGAAGCGCTGCGGCGCTGAGCGCCGCCGCGCGGCCGGCTCTCCCCCGCCGGGTCCTCCGATCCGGCGAAATTCGCCGACGCGCACGCCTCGAGGCGCGTGAGGACGCGCTCCAGCATGGCGCGCTCGGCAGCGCTTAGAGGGGCCAGCAGGCGAGCCTCGACGCCGAGCGCGAGCGGCACGATCTCTTCGAAGACGGCGCGTCCCTCCGGGCTGAGGGCGAGCACGACGCGGCGCCCGTCGTCCGGATCGGGCCGGCGGACAAGACGCTTCCTTCGCGCGAGCCGCGCGACGGCGCGGCTGACCCGCACCTTGTCCATCCGCGTGCGCTCGGCCACTTCGTTCGCGGACATCGGGCCGAAGCGGGCGAGCACGGCCATCGTCCGCCATTCAGGGATCGTCAGGTCGAAGCGCCGCTCGTAGAGACGCGCGATCTCTCCCGAGATCCGGTTCGCCAGCACGGAGAGCCGGTACGGCAGGAAGCGCTCGAGCAGGAGCTCCGACGCGCCGGGGCTTGGAATTGGTTTCATTTGAAACTAATCTGCCGTCCGGCCGTTCACCGTCAAGGGCCCGCTTACACGGGAGACGAGAGCCATGGCTGTCCTCGACGCGCCCCGCTCCGCCGCGACCGATCTCTGGGAGAACCCGATGGGCACGGACGGGTTCGAGTTCGTGGAGTACACCGCGCCCGACGTCGCCGCGCTCGGCGCGCTCTTCCGGTCGATGGGCTTCTCCGAGGTCGCGCGGCACCGCTCCAAGAACGTGACGCTGTGGCGGCAGGGCGAGGTCAACTTCATCGTCAACGCCGAGCCGGAAAGCTTCGCCCAGGCCTTCGCGCGCCTGCACGGCCCCTCCGTCTGCGCGATCGCCTTTCGCGTCCGCGACGCCGGCGCCGCCTACAGGCGTGCGCTCGAGCTCGGCGCGAAGCCGGTCACCGGCAAGGTCGGGCCGATGGAGCTCAACATACCGGCGATCGAAGGAATCGGCGGCAGCCTTCTCTATCTCGTCGACCGGTACGGGCCGCGCGGCACCATCTACGACGTCGACTTCGTGCCGATCGAAGGCGCCGACCCGGACGAGAAGGGCGTCGGGCTCGCCGGCGTCGACCACCTCACGCACAACGTGCATCAGGGCCGCATGGCGCTCTGCGCGGGGTTCTACGAGAAGCTCTTCAACTTCCGCGAGATCCGCTACTTCGACATCGAGGGCAAGCTGACGGGGCTGCGCTCCAAGGCGATGACGAGCCCGTGCGGCAAGATCCGCATCCCGATCAACGAATCGGCGGACGACAAGAGCCAGATCGCGGAATACCTCGCGGCCTATCACGGCGAGGGCATTCAGCACATCGCGCTCTCCACGAGCGACATCTACGCCACCGTCGAGGCGCTGCGCGACAGGGCGGTGCGCTTCCTCGACACGCCCGACACCTACTACGAGCTCGTCGAGGAGCGCCTCCCGGGCCACGGCGAGGATCTCGCGCGGCTGAAGCGGAACCGCATCCTCATCGACGGCAATCCGGGCGGCGGGCTGCTGCTGCAAATCTTCACCGAGACCGTCATCGGCCCGATCTTCTTCGAGATTATCGAACGCAAGGGCGACGAAGGCTTCGGCGAAGGCAATTTCCGGGCCCTATTCGAGTCGATCGAGCTCGATCAGATAAGGCGGGGCGTGATCGGGAGGGAGTAGCGCGATGACGCTCCAGTACCTCTCGGGGTTCGGCAACGAGCACGCGACCGAAGCCGTCTCCGGCACCCTCCCCCAAGGCCAGAACGCGCCGCAGAGGCCGCCGTGCGGCCTCTACGCCGAGCAGATCTCCGGCACCGCCTTCACCGTGCCGCGCGCCGACAACCGGCGCTCCTGGCTCTACCGCATCAGGCCGTCGGCGATGCACGGGAAGTTCCGCCGCATCGACGACGGGCTCCTGCGCACGGGGCCTTTCGCCGAGGCCGAGCCGACGCCGAACCGGCTGCGCTGGGATCCGCTGCCGCTTCCCGAGAAGCCTTGCGACTTCGTCGAGGGGCTCGTCACGATGGGCGGCAACGGCGACGCCGGCGCGCGCTTCGGCGTCGGCATCCACCTCTACGGCGCGACGCGGTCGATGAAGAGCCGCGTCCTCTACGACGCCGACGGCGAGCTCCTGATCGTGCCGCAGGAGGGGCGCCTTCTCCTCAGCACCGAGCTCGGAAGGATGGAGGCGGCGCCGGGCGAGATCGCATTGGTGCCGCGCGGCATCAAGTTCGCGGTCGACCTGCCCGACGGCGCCGCGCGCGGCTATGTCTGCGAGAATTACGGCGCGCCCTTCCGGCTGCCGGAGCTGGGGCCGATCGGCGCCAACGGCCTTGCGAACCCGCGCGACTTCCTGACGCCGGTCGCGGCGTTCGAGACGACGGACGGGCCGACCGAGCTCGTCGCCAAGTTCGCCGGCCATCTCTGGGCGACGACGCTGGCGCATTCGCCGCTCGACGTCGTCGCGTGGCACGGCAACTACGCGCCGGCGAAGTACGACCTGTCGCGCTTCAACGCGATGGGCTCGGTGAGCTTCGACCATGCGGACCCCTCGATCTTCACGGTGCTGACCTCGCCCAGCGACAGCGCCGGCACCGCCAATTGCGACTTCGTCATCTTCCCGCCGCGCTGGATGGTGGCGGAAGGGACCTTCCGCCCGCCCTATTTTCACCGCAACGTGATGAGCGAGTTCATGGGCCTCGTCCACGGCACCTACGACGCCAAGGCCGAAGGCTTCCTTCCCGGCGGCGCGAGCCTTCACAACTCGATGTCCCCGCACGGGCCGGACGCCGCGACGTTCGAGAAGGCGAGCGCGGCGGAGCTCGCGCCGCAGAAACTCGACAGGACGCTCGCCTTCATGTTCGAGACGCGGCTCGTCATCCGGCCGACGCGCTTCGCCCTCGAGACGCCCGCTCTCCAGAAAGACTACGATTCGTGCTGGGCGGGCTTCCGGCCGGGCTTTCTCGAAGAAGCGTCCCGATGAAGCTCGCGAGCCTCAAGGAGGGCGGGCGCGACGGCACGCTCGTCGTCGTCGCCCGCGACCTGTCGCGCGCGGCGGCGGTGCCGGGCATCGTCAGGACGATGCAGGCGCTGCTCGACGACTGGGAGGACTGCAGGCGCCTCCTCGAGGAAGCCTACGCCCTCCTCAACGCGGGCGAGATGCCGGACGACTTCCCGCTGGACGTCGACAAGCTCGCCGCGCCCCTCCCGCGCGCCTTCCAATGGTGCGACGGCTCGGCCTATCTCCATCACGTCGAGCTCGTGCGGAAGGCGCGCGGCGCCGAGATGCCGCCCGATCTCTACGCCGACCCGCTCATGTACCAGGGCGCCTCGGACAGCTTGCTCGGGCCGCGCGACGACATTCTCGTCGCCGACGAGTCGTGGGGGATCGACCTCGAGGCGGAGGTCGCGGTCATCACCGGGGACGTGCCGATGGGGGCGAGCGTCGAGGAGGCGCGCGCCGCGATCCGGCTCGTCACGCTCGCGAACGACGTGAGCCTTCGCAACCTCGTCCCGAAGGAGCTCGCGAAGGGATTCGGCTTTCTCCAGAGCAAGCCCGCGACGGCTTTCGCGCCGGTCGCGGTCACGCCGGACGAGCTCGCACCCGCATGGGACGGCGGCAAGCTCCACCTGCCGCTGGTGAGCCACGTCAACGGAAAGCTTCTCGGAATGCCCAATGCCGGCGTCGACATGAGCTTCGACTTCCCCGCGCTCATCGCGCACGCGGCGCGGACGCGCGAGCTCGAGGCGGGTACGATCATCGGCTCCGGCACCGTCTCCAACCGCGATCCCGCCACGGGCTCCTCGTGCCTTGCCGAGCGGCGCATGATCGAGACGATCGAGAAGGGCGCGCCGGAGACCCCGTTCCTCGAGTTCGGCGACCGCGTGCGGATCGAGATGCTCGACGCCGAGGGTCGCTCGATCTTCGGCGCCATCGAGCAGCAGGTCGTCCAGTATCGGCGCTGAAGGCGTCGGCAACACCGTTCGGGCGAACAACCAGCGAACATTCCCCGGCGACGCCCTCCCCTCTGTCGCGGGGAGGTGCGCGGGAGTCTCGCCCGGACGCCGGCCTCAGAGTTGCGCGCCGAGGCGGATCAGGAAGAGGTTCCTGCTGAAGTCGCCGCCCGCATTGTCTCCATCGGAGGAGCGATGCGAATAGGTGTAGGAGCCGCCGACGTAGAAGTTGCGCGTGAACGAGTAGCGGATGCCCGCGCCTATGTCGATGCGGTCGTCGTCGCGGTCGATATTCTCGTAGTTGTCGTTCTGGAACCCGACGCGGCCGGTGATGAGCACGTTGCGCAAGAGCTCATGGTCGACGGAGACGCCGACATTGGTGCGCAGATAGCCGGGAGAAAGCGCGCTGCCGCCGCCCGTCAGCAGCGCGACCGTGTTCGAATCCTGGACGCGGCGGTCGATGTTCGCCGCGATCGAGGTGAGCTGCGTCACGTTCCAGACGAGCCGGCCGCCGAAGTCGAGCCCGCTGATCGAACCGAGGTCGGAATCGTCGTAATCCTGGAGCACATAGCCGACATAGACCTCGGCGAAGGTAACGCCCGTGAGGTCGATGGTGGCGCCGACATGGGCGCGGAAACCCTTCGAGTCCCGGCTGAAGCCGCCTGGATCGTCCTCGTCGTACAAACGACGATTGAAGCCGCCGCGGATGAACGCCTCGTAGCGCGGCGCGAACTCGTAGGAGACGCGCAGGTTGGCGAGGTAGATGTTGAGATCACGCGCGTCTTGATCGAGCGTGCCGCCGCCGACCCGGTCGACATCGTGGTAATCCTCGCGCCGGAATCCGACATCGGCCTGGTAGCCGATCCGCAGCCCGCGGCTGATGACGCCGGCGCGCGCCGTGTAGGCGTCGATCTCGACGGGCTCGGCCGCGCCGCCGACGGTGAAGCCGGGGTTGTCGGGCGAATCGCGCTCCTCGTGGAGACGCTCGTAGCGCGCCACGGCGAAGGCCGCGAGGTTGCGCGTGATGTCGTAGCGCCCGTCCCCGCCCACGAAGGCGTCGAGATAGTTCTCGCTCGTGTTGTCCCAGTACCTTCCGGCGCTGATGCCGGCCTGCAGGTTGAGGGCGTGGGCCGACCAGTTCGACTTCACGTCGAAGGACGGCGAGATCACGGTGATGAAGTCGTCGTCCCGGTCCGAGCCCGAGGCGAAGACGTTGTCGTTGTAGATCTGGTCGAGCTCTATGCGCGGATAGATGAAGAACGTGCCGGCACGGATCCCGAGCGGGTCGAGCTCGGGGCGCGGCCGGTCGGTGATGCGCTGCCCGCGCTCCAGAAAGTAGCCGAAGGGCTCGGCGCGGAGCTGCGGAACCGTCGGCGACACCGGCGGGGTGGGCGCCCCGGGAGGACCGGGCACGTCGATCGCCCCGCCCGGCAGCGGCGTCTGCGCCAGCGCGCCTGCGGCGCTCAAGGCGCCGATCATCAGAAGAGCCGATGCCGCGGTGACTGTTTTTCCCATCGGTTCACCCCGAAACCCCTGACTCCCCCAATGGCTTCGTACCTCAGCCGGGATTCCCGGCGCAAGCGAACCCGGTCCGGAGAGATTCGCTCCCTAGAATACTGTTGCTCTTGGGCAACAAACGGTACGGGCGCTCAGCCCGGCTTTCGCGCCGCCGCGAGCCTCTTGCGCAGCGTGGCGAGATCGACGGCCCCCGGGATGAGCTCGCCGCCGACGACGAAGGCGGGCGTGCCCCTGATGTCGAGCGCCTGCGCGAGCTCGTAATTCGCGCGCAGCTGGGCGTCGACCTCGGGCCGCTCCATGTCGGCCTTGAGCCGCTCGACGTCGAGCCCGACGGAAGCGGCGGCCTTGAAGATTGCCGCCTCGGTGAGCTGACCCTTGAGCCCCATCAGCGCGTGGTGGAAAGCCTCGTACTTGCCCTGGCTCGCGGCGGCGAGCGCCGCCCGCGACGCGGTCACCGAATCCCTGCCGAGGATGGGGAACTCCTTCATGACGACGCGGACGCGCTTGTCTTCGGCGATCAGCGCCCGGAGCGTCGGGGCGACCTGCTTGCAATAGGGGCAGCGGTAGTCGAAGAACTCGACGAGCGTGACGTCGCCCTCCGGATTGCCGAGGACGGGCGATGAGGGGTCGGCCTCGAGCTCCGCCCGCTTGGCGGCGATCGCACGCTTGGCGCTTTCCTCCGCCTCGGCCCTGGCCTTCGCCTGCGCCGCCTCGAACGCCTCGACGATGACCTCCGGGTGCGCTTCGATGTAGCGGCGAAGGATGCGGCCGATCGCCTCCTCCTGCTCGGGCGTGAAGGGCTGCGCGGGCGCAGCGCCCAAAGGCGCGGCGAGAAGAAGCGCGATGAGGAGAAGCCGTTTCATCGCCCGAGCCTAGGCGAGCGATGCTTGCGGCACAATTACCGAGCGGCGCGAGGGCTCAGCGGTTCTCCTCGAGCCGCGTCGCCGCCTCCTTGATGTCTTCGGCGCGCAGGCGCGCGGGCGAGCCGGGCGGCAGAAGCTGAGCCGCGCGCGTCGCCTGCTGTATCGCCAGCTTGCGGTCGCCGGAGATCATGGCGCCCTCGGCGAGCGAGAGCGCCGACATGCCGATGTTGTTCTCGCGCCCGTAGGCCACCGCGAGCAGCCGCCAGGCGGTGCCGTTCCGGTCCTCGCGCCGGATCGCGTCGTTGAGGTAGGCGAGCGCGGTCTTGTTGAGGGCGGGATCGTTGAGCTCGAGCTGCACGCGCGCCAGCTCGACCCGCAGGAGCGCCACGTCGGGCCGGAGCTGGAGGGCGCGCTCGTAGCTCGGCAGCGCCTCGCGCAGACGGCCGTTCTCGAACAGCATCTGTCCCTTGAGCTCGTGGAACCAGGGATTTTCCGGCTCCTCGGCGATAAGGCCGTCGATGAGCGCGAGCGCCTTCGGCAGGTCCGGCAGGCGGTAATAGGCGATTGCGCGGGCGTAGCGCGCCGCGACCGACCGGTCGCTTTCCTTGTAGCGCCCGAAGGTCTTTCCGGGCGGGTCGAGGAAGCCGTGGAGCTTCGCCTGCATGCGATGATGCGCCGCGACGAGCGCGGGCGGGTCCGTCGCCTTGGCATGCTGGGAGCGCTGGAGGAAGGCTTCGACCGACTCGATGCGGCTCCGCGTCAGCGGATGCGTCCTGAGATAGGGATCCTGCCGCGCGGGCGAGAGCAGATCCTGCTCGGCGAGGATGCGCAGGAAGTCGGCGAGCCCCTGCGCGGATTGCCCGGTCCGCTCCAGATAGGTGAGCGCGGCCTGGTCGGCGGCCGATTCCTGCGCCACCGAGTAGGCGAGGAAGCTGCGCTGGCCGAGGGTCGCGCCGCCCGCGATCACCCCGCCCGCGGCGTTGCCGCCGCCCGCCGCCGCCGCGGCGGCGCCCAGCACCATGGCGATGATCATCTGCGCCGTCGCGTTCCTCAGCGCCTCTTGCGTGCGCGCGAGGTGGCCGCCGGCGATGTGCCCGGTCTCGTGCGCGATCACGCCGATCACCTGGTTCGGCGCCTCGGCGCGGGCCAGGAGCCCCGTATGGATGAACAGGTTCTGCCCGCCGGCGACAAAGGCGTTGAGACGTTGATCGTTGACGAGGTAAATCCGGACCGCCTCCGCGTCGAGACCGGCGGCGTTGAAAATCGGCGTCGCGTAGCGGCGGATCAGCTCCTCGATCTCCGCATCGCGAATGAAGGAGACCGACTGGCCCTGGGCGCGTGCCGCGCTGGGCGCCACGAGAGCACAGCAGAGCAACAGCGCGAGGCTGCGACGGAAGATGGAAATCACGGCGGGTAGAGGTGGCGATCTCGGACGGGCGCGTCAATCTGCGTTCTGCCTCGCCCTTCTCTTGCTCGCAGGCTGCACCACGGCGACCGGCGTCGCCCCGCGCGAGGGCCGGTTCGGCGGCGCGGTCGCCGCGGACGAGCCGCGCGCGGCGATGATCGCCCGCGAGATACTCGACCAGGGCGGAAGCGCGGGCGACGCCGCGGCGGCGCTCGGCTTCGCGCTCGCCGCGACGCTGCCGAGCCGGGCGGGGCTCGGCGGGGGCGGCGTCTGCGTCGGCCGCGACGGCATGTCGCCCGACGACGGCGCGGTTCCGCTCGGGTTCAACGCGGTGACGAAGCGGCCGCCGATCCCCAAGGCCTTCGCGGTGACGTTCGTGCCCGAGCCGCTCGCCGGCGCGCCCGAGATCGGCCAGCCGCTCCTCGCCCGCGGCCTCGCCGCGCTCCATGCGCGGCTCGGACGTCTGCGCTGGGAGCAGGTCGTCGCGCCGGCCGAGAACCTCACCCGGTTCGGCATTCCGACCAGCCGGGCGCTCGCGCGCGACATCGAGGCGGCGGGGATCGAAATTCCGGGGCCGGACGGCCGGCCGCTCCGCGAAGGCGTGCCCTTCTTCCTTCCCGAGCTCGGCCAGAGCTTCGCCGCGATCCGCAGCAGGGGCGCGAACGCGCTCGTCGCGGGACCCGTCGCCGCCGCCTACGCGCAAGGGCTCGGCATCGAGCCCTCGGCGCTGCGGAACGCGGCGCCCAGCATCGCCGACCCGATCGTCGCAAAGAGCGGCAGCGACAAGGCCTTCTTCGCGCCGTCGGAAGGCGGCGCCTACGCCGCGGCGCTGTTCCAGGCCGCGCGCGAGGACCGCCGCGGCCGCTCGAGCGACGCCGCCGCCCGCGCCGCCGCGCTCGCCGATGCGGCGGCCGCTCTTTCCGGGCGGTACCCGCCGCTCGAGGGCGCCGCGGCGACCACCGGCTTCACCGTCGTCGACTGGCGGGGCGGGACGGTCGCCTGCTCGCTCACCATGGGCGGGCTTTTCGGCAGCGGCATCATCGCGCCCGGCACGGGCATCATCGCCGCCAAGGCCGTGACGCCGGGGTCGGCGGCCGCGCGCGGCCTTGCCGCGATGCTCGTCGCGAACGACAACAGCGGCCAGTTCATCGCCGCGTTCGGCGCCGGCGCGGATGCCGCGGCGCCGCAGTCGCTCGTCCAGGTCGCGCTCGCGACGCTCGGCGCGGACCGTCCGCTGCAGCAGGCGCAGCTCGACTTCCGCGCCGGCTCCGGCCGCAATCTCGGCGAGACCAAGGAACGGCCGCCGTCCGAGATCGGCATTGCCCAAGGGGCGGGGCTCGTCAACGCAATCGTCTGCCGCGACGGGCTGCCGCGCGAGCCCGAGAGCTGCAGCGCGCAGCAGGACCCGCGCGGGTTCGGCATCGCGGCGGCAGCCGCGCCACGACGCTGAGCCGGACCCGCCGATGACGCTCAAAGTATCGCGCCGCGGCCAGGTGCCGCCCTTCATCGTCATGGACGTGATGCGCGCGGCCGCCGAGCGCGAGGCGCAGGGCGCCGACGTGCTCCATCTCGAGGTCGGCCAGCCCTCGACCGGCGCGCCCGCCAAGGTGATCGAGGCCGCCCAGGCGGCGCTGCGCTCGGGCGATCCGCTCGGCTACACGCTCGCGCTCGGGCTCCCCGAGCTGCGCGAGGCGATCGCGCGCCATTATCGCGACTTCTACGGCGTCGCCGTCCCGGCCGAGCGGGTCGTCGTGACCACCGGCTCCTCGGGCGCGTTCCTCCTCGGCTTTCTCGCCGCCTTCGATGCCGGCGACCGCGTCGCGATGGCGAGCCCCGCCTACCCCGCCTACAAGAACATCCTGCGTGCGCTCGGCATCGAGCCGGTCGAGATCCCGGCCGGGGCCGCAGAGCGCTGGCAGGCCGTGCCGGAGCTCGTCCGCCGCGCCGGGAAGGTCGACGGGTTCATCATCGCGAGCCCCGCGAACCCGACCGGAACCATGCTCCGCCCGGACGAGCTCGCCGAGATCGTCCGCCACTGCGAGGCTTCGGGGATTCGGCTCGTCTCCGACGAGATCTACCACGGGCTGACCTACGGTCCCGAGGCCGCGACGGCTCTCGCCTTCGGCGAGGAGGCGATCGTCGTCAACTCCTTCTCGAAGTACTTCTCGATGACCGGCTGGCGGCTCGGCTGGATGGTGGTGCCGCCGGCGCTCCTGCGGGCGGTCGAGTGTCTTGCGCAGAATCTCTTCATCTCGCCGCCGGCGCTGTCGCAGCGCGCCGCGCTCGCCGTCTTCGACGCGCACGAGGAGCTCCAGGCGAACCGCGCCAGGTACGCCCGCAACCGCAGCCTTCTCCTGGAGGAGCTGCCCAAGGCCGGCTTCGACCGGCTCGCCCCGGCCGACGGCGCCTTCTATCTCTACGCCGAGATCGGCCACCTCACGAACGACAGCGAGGCGTTCTGCCGCCGCATGCTGCAGGAGACGGGAATCGCCGCGACGCCGGGAGTCGACTTCGACCCGGCGCGCGGCAGCGCGACGATGCGCTTCTCCTTCGCGGGGTCCGAGGCGACGATCGCCGAAGCGGCGCGGCGCCTGCGCGCATGGAAGCGGTGATCGCTGGCGTTTGACCCGGAGCAGCGGGCACGCCTATCGTAAGCAATCGCTTACGGCGCTTCCCTCGCGGCTCTTGCCGACCCGACCCGCCGACGCGTCCTCGAGCGCGTGGCCGAGCGACCGCGCGCCGTGAGCGAGATCGCGATGCTGCTTCCCGTCAGCCGCCCCGCCGTCTCCCAGCATCTCCGGGCCCTGAAGGCGGCCGGCCTCGTGCGCGAGGAACGCGAGGGGACGCGGAGGATCTACCGCGCCGACCCCGCCGCGCTGGACGCCGTCCGCGCCTATCTCGACGAGCTCTGCCGCAAAGCCGCCGCCGGCTGAGCCGCAGCGCCCGTAAGCCACGGGGCGACAAGGGCGCAACGAGGGTGCTAGGCTTTCCTGCAAAAGCAACGAGTGATGCAAGGACGCCGGCGAAGGAGCTCGGCCATGCCGCTGCCGGTCGCTCGGCTGCGGATCGGGCCGCTCGAGCGTTCTTGATTGTGCCGACCGGGCGCGGGTCGCGCATCGGGACCCGCCTTAACGGAAATTAACCCCGGCGCCACCGGTCGGGGAGATTGGCCCGGCTATCAAAGGGGGACGACGGAGCTTTCCGAAGGAGGCGCGAGATGCAGGTTTCCGAAGTCGTCCGCCGCAAGGGACGCGAAGTCTATTCGATCCCGGAGACCCGCACCCTCGCCGAGGCGGCGCAGGTCCTCTGGCAGCGCCAGGTGGGCGCGCTCGTGGTCAAGGACCGCCGCGGCGAGCTCGCCGGCATCATCTCCGAGCGCGACATCGTCCGCGCCGTTGCGGAGAACGGCCCCGCCGGCCTCGAGCTCGAGGTCGGCGCGATGATGAATCCGGACGTCGTCACCTGCGATCCGCAGGACCGGATCGAGCGGGTGATGAAGCTCATGACGCTTCATCGCGTGCGCCACATCCCGCTGCGCGAGGGCGACCGGCTCGTCGGCCTCGTGAGCATCGGCGATCTCGTCAAGCATCGGCTGGACGAGAAGACCTACGAAGCCGAGGTCTTGCGGGAGCTGAATCGGGTTCGCCTCGGCTGAGGCTGGCGCGACGGCCTTCGCAGATTTTGCGTCAGCACTGGAACGCAGCACCAGATCTGGTGTTAACCTCTCCGCTCACGGCAGGGTGGGAGGGAGACATGACCGATTGCCTCAGCGCCGGGCGTAGCCGGGTGGAAGCCGCCCTGCTGCGCATCCTTGCGCGTGCCCGGATCGACAGCGCGGCCCTGGCGCCGATCGTGACGTCCTGCGCGGAGGCCGAAGCGGACTGGGCCGCCTGGCGCGGCGAGCCCCCGGAAGATCCGGCCGAGCTCGCCGAGACGGTGAATCTCGGCGGCGTCGCCGACCAGGTTCGCTTCATCCTCGACCATTGCGGGCTCGAGGAGGGCGAGCGCCGCCTCATGGCGCTCGTCTGGCCCGACTCGGCCGCCGCCTGAGCGGATCCTTCGGGGCGTAGGCTCAGCTCTTCTCCGGGGCGAGGCCGAACGCCTCGGCGATGAGGCTGTAGGAACGCCGCCGCGCCTCGGCGTCGTGCGCCCAGGTCACGACGACGAGCTCCTCCACCGCGAGCTCGCGGGCGAGCGCCTCGAGGCGCTCGGCCACCTCGGCGCCGGTGCCGATGAAGGCGCGCTCCCGCATGCGCTCGACCTTGGCGCGCTCGACGCCGGCGAGATCGAAGGCGGCCGCCTCTTCCGGGGTCGGGAGCGGCACGAGGACGTTCCTGTCGCGCAGCACGCGCCAGAGCGCGCGCGGCAGGAAGAGCCGCTCCGCCTCCTCGCGCGTCTCCGCCGCCAGCGCCCAGACGCAGATCGCCGGGTGAGGCGCGGGATGGCGCGCGCTCGGCCGGTACTCCCTCCGGTAGATGTCGAGGGCCTGGGCCGCGCCGCGGCCGTCGCTGAAGAACCACGCGAAACAATAGGGAAGGCCGAAATAGGCGCCGACCTGCGCGCCGTAGGTGGAGCTGCCGAGAATCCAGGTCTCGGGCGTGGTCGGGCTGCGCGGATAGGCGACGACGTCCCGGAACGGGTGCCCGTCGGGCAGGCTCCCGCCCGACACCCAGGCGAGAAGATCGCGGACCTGGCTCGGGAAATAGTCGGCCGCGGTGTCGGCGCGCGGGTTGAGCGCGAAGGCCGCGGGCGCGTCGCCCCCGGGCGCACGGCCGAGGCCGAGATCGATCCGGCCGGGCGCGATCGCTTCCAGCACCCGGAACTGCTCGGCGACGTGGAAGGCGGAGTAGTGCGGCAGCATGACGCCGGCGCTGCCGACGCGGATGCGCTGCGTGGTGGCGGCGATCGCGGCGATCAGGATCTCCGGCGCGGTGCCGAGGATCGAGGGATGGTTGTGGTGCTCCGAGACCCAGAACCGCGCATAGCCGAGAGCCTCGCAGTGCCGCGCCAGCGCGAGCGTCTCGCGAATCGATTCGTCCTCGGGCCGGCCCGAGACGGCGTTCGACTGATCGAGGACCGAGAGGCGGAGCTTCAAGGCGCGACTTCCTTCCGTCGCGCCCTTTCTAGCCCGGGAAGGGCGGTCAGGCCACGGCGGTCCGCGCCGCCGCTCTCCGCGACGCTGCGATGCGGCGCGGGCGCCGGGCCTCCGCGCGGCCGGCGAGCCAAGCCGCCGCTCCCGCGGCGATCGCGCCGCCCGCCTTGGCGAGCGTGCTCGGATCGCCGTCGGCCAGAAGAAGCCCTACCAGAGCCGCGATGAGGCCGCCGCAAACGAGCGGCAGGGCCATGAGGCCGAGAAGTCGTCGGAAAAGCGGCTTCGGAACGCGCACGGCACGCGGCTCCCGACAGAACAGGACCATGCGCGATCATTTCGCGGCAAAGTTAAGGGAAACCCTCGCCAAGTCGTTCTATCGTTTCGGATTTTCGGCGATTTTGCCGGACATTCCCGGCGCCGCCCCGGTGCTTGCGGATCCCGGCGCAGGGCGAAGTATTTCCGCGCGCCACTAACGGCCGCGCCCGCGGCTCCTTACCTTTGGAGGCAGAGCGCCACGCGCGACCACCCACCCGTGACGGGGGAGACCATGGATTCCCACAAGTTCAAGCTCGGCCAGCTCGTCAGCATCGTCGGCGGGCGGCGCCAGGGCGCCATGCCGGGCGGCCGGTTCGAGATCGTCCGCCTCCTGCCGGAGACCGGCGGCAGCAACCAGTACCGCATCCGCTCCAAGCAGGACGGGCACGAGCGCGTCGTCCTGGAGAGCGAGCTCGTCTGACCCCCGCGGGCGAGGGCGGTTGCGTTTCCGCCCCGCCGCCCCCATCTGAGGCAAGTCGCTGGGTTTTCGCTTCCGGCAACCCTCCTGCCGATTCGGGCGCCCCCTGCCGGGGAGCGCGCGCTTCCGCGAGGCGTTCTCGAAGCCGCGAACTTTGCGTCGCCGCCGCGCGCCGACAAGGCGACGGCGGCTCCACACCGGCCAGGGAGACTCGCGTGGCTATCGGCACCGTCAAGTGGTTCAACGCGCAGAAGGGTTACGGATTCATCCAGCCGAGCGACGGCGGCAAGGACGTGTTCGTCCATGTCAGTGCCGTCGAGCGCGCCGGGCTGGCAGGGCTTTCCGAGGGGCAGAAGGTGAGCTTCACGGTCGTCAACGACCGCGGCAAGCCGGCCGCCTCGGATCTGAAGCTCGCCTGAGAAGGCAGAGCAGGGAGCTTCGGGCTCCATTCACGTTGCAGGGGGCGGCGGCCGCGAGGCCGCCGCTTTCCGTTTCGCGACGGAAAACCCAACGCCGCCGGGCACTTGTGCGGTTAAGTATGTATTGCCGCCGAAGATCGGTAGATTGCGCGCCATGGCAGGCGTGACGGCGCGAGCATGGCTTTGATCCAGCATCCGAGGCCCGGATCGCGCGGCGTCGCCGGCGCCGCTTCCGGCAGGCGCCCTCCCGAGGCGACCCTCGGATGATCGCCGCGCGGCTCCCGCCGCTCGAGGTCTCGGGCGAGGACGGCTGGGCCGATCTCGGCTTCCGCCTCGTCGGGCACGAGACCCAAGGAGACGGCGACTTCCACCTCTTCTGCGCCGCGGCGCATCACGAGGGCGCGCCCCTCGCCTTCAACATTCTGTGGCCGGCGCTCTGGAACTTCGACCCGCCGCGCGGCGCGCCCCCCGGCATCTTCTCGTTCTCGGGCGCGCTCGCCTTCGTCAACGCGCGGCCGCTCGAGCGGCGCTTCATCGAGACGCTGGCCGAGATCTACGGCCTGCCGGCGCCCGGCGGCGGGATGGCGAACTTCACCGAGGTCGCCGCGGTCTCGATCGAGGGCGACCCCGAGCGGGTGCTGGAGGAACGCGTGCGGCTGAAGCTCCTCTTCGGCCAGGACGAGGACTCGCCCATCCCCTACGCCGAGCTCTATCTCGTCCTCGACGTGCCGGAGCGGCGCGTCGAGCTGCAGGAGAAGCACCCGGACTGGAGGGGCGCGATCCTCGCCGGCCTCGCCCAAGGCACGCAGACGACAACGAACTGACCCGGCGCTCGCCCGCCGGAAACGCTTGTGCAACCATGAAGGGGGAGAACGGCCGGCCCGCCGGCGCCGAGCGCCGCGCGGGAGCGTTACCCCTTCGGGACGAGGCACAACGAAGACCGACGAAGGGAGGTGACCCGTGACACCGATGAAGGAGATCGAGCATGTTGACGGCACTGGTTCTGGTCTGCTCCCTGGCGGCGACCCCGGACCTGCGCGACTGTAACGAGGCGAACGCGGTGGACGTGATGCGCGTCCCCGACACCTTCGCCAGCCCCGCCCTCTGCTTCATGCAGGGCCAGGCCTACGTGGCGCAGACCGTGCTCGGCCGCGAGCTCGGCGAGGGCAACCAGGTGAAGGTGGTCTGCACGCCCGCCAAGAGGCTCGCGCAGCGCGCGGGCTGACCCCGGCGGGGGGCGGGCCCCGCAAGAAGGAACGGGACCCGGCGGCCTCGCGTTCTACGGGGCCACATGAACCGCGCGATCCTCCTCCAGACGCATCTCCTCAACCCCGCGATCGAGGCGCAGCACGCCCGGCTCGAGCGCGAGGCGCCGGGCTGGAAGGTCTTCCTCGCGCTCAATTGCGGCGCGGGGCCGGAGCGCGTCCCCGCGGGGACGCGGCTTGCCGCCTCGAAATTCTTCCTCTGCAGCGAGAGGAGCCTTCGCGCCCTTCCCTACCCGGCGAAATGCGGCGGCGAGGACTGGCGCATCGTGCCCGGCAACGCCGACCTCATCGCGCTCCTCTTCCTCGCCCTCAACCCCGATTGCGAGCGGGTCTGGACGGTCGAGTACGACGTCCATTACGAGGGGCGCTGGGGCGACCTCTTCGAGCATTTCGAGGCGAGCCCGGCCGACCTCCTCACGACCACGATCCACGCGGCGCCGGAGACGCCGGGCAAGCGCCTCTCGCCGCCGCTGAAAGCCCCCGACGGCGCCGCGTGGCCCGAAGCGCGGCACCTCCGCGCGTTCCTGCCGATCGCGCGCCTCACGCGGCGCGGCTTTCAGGCGATCGACGCCGCCTATCGCGCCGGCGCCGGCGGGCATTGCGAGCTCGCCTGGCCGACCATCCTCGCCGAGGCGGGGCTCCTTCTCGAGGACATCGGCGGGAGCGGCCCCTTCGTGCGGCCCGAGAACCGCGACCGGTTCTACTTCAACACGAAGGAGAGCTACTCGCTGCGGCCCGGCACCTTCGTCTTCCGGCCGGGCTTCGAGCGGATCGTGCCGCGCCCCAACACGCTCTGGCACCCGGTGAAGCCGGAGGGCGCGCGGCCCTGGGACAAGGCGAGCCGGGAGGGGCCGCGCGGCCTCGCCGGCCTCGGCGCGCGATTGAAGCCCGCGGTCAACCACCTCCTCGTGCGGCGCTGGCTCGCGACGCGCTGGAATCCGCTCGCGTGAGCCGAGGGCAGCGCCCGTGAGCGAGCACGGAAGGCGCGCCGCGCGCTCGCTCGTCTGGACCGGGCTCGAGAGCTTCGGCCTTTCGGGCCTCTCCTTCCTCTCGCTCGTCGTCCTCTCGCGCTTCCTCGGCGCCGACGAGTTCGGCGCCGCGGCGATCGCGCTCGGCGTCGTGCAGATCCTCAACCTCTTCGTCGAGGTCACGTTCCACGACGCGCTCGTGCAGCGGCGCGACGTCGAGGAGCGCCATTACGACACTGCGTTCACGACGAACGTCGCCGTCGGCTCGGTCCTTTCCGCGCTCTGCTTCCTCCTCGCCGAGCCCTTCGCGGCGGCGGTGGGCGAGCCCGCGGTGGCGCCGCTCCTCGGCCCCATGAGCCTTTCCCTGCCGGCGATGGGGTTCGCGGCCGGGCTCGTCGCGCGGCAGCGGCGCGAGATGGAGTTCCGCCCGCTCGCGATTCGCTCGCTCGCGGGGCGCGCCGGCGGCGCCGTCCTCGCGATCGCCGCCGCCATCGCCGGCGCAGGCGCCTGGGCGCTCGTCGTGCAGCAGGTGGCGACCGTCGCGCTCGCGAGCGCCGTGCTCTGGGCCTTCGCGCGCCACCGGCCGCGCTTGCGCTTCTCGCGCTCGGCCTTCCGGGGGCTCATCTTCTTCGGGCTCCGCAGCACCTCGGTGATGCTCGCCTTCTTCTCGCTGCAGCGCGTCTTCGTGATCGGCGTCGGCGCGGGGCTCGGCGCGGAGGCCGCGGGGTATCTCACGATCGCCTTCCGCTGCGTCGACATGCTGCGCGACCTCGCCGCGGGCGCGATCCTCCAGCTCTCGCTCCCGGTGTTCGCGCGGCTCCAGGACGACCGCGCCGAGCTCGAGCGGCACTACGTGGCGGCGGTCGAGCTCACGAGCGCGGCGATGTTCCCGGCCTTCATCGGCCTCGCCGCGACCGCGCCCGAGGCGGTGGTGGTGCTCTTCGGCGCGAGCTGGCTTCCGGCGACGCCTTACGTCGTGCTCCTCGCCGTGCTGGCCGTCCTCTATTTCGCGCGCATGTTCTCGATGCCGCTGATGACGGCGCTCGGGCGGCCGCACTACCCGCTCGTGAGCGGGCTCGCGCAGCTCCTCGTCGTCGCCGCGGGGCTCCTCCTCGCCTTCGGCAGGCTCTCGCCGGAATGGGCGATCGCGATCTGGACCGCGCGCGCGCTCGTCGCGACGCCGATCGACATGGCGATGCTGAAGCGCGCGAGCGGGATCCCGGCATGGCGGCAGATGCAGCCGGCGCTCGCCCCGCTCGGCCTCTCGGTCGCGATGGCTTCCGTCGTGCTCGCCGCCGGCGCGGCGACGGGCGGGCTCCCGGTCGCGCTCCGCCTGCCGGCGATGGTGGCGACAGGGGCGGCGACCTACCCGCTCCTCCTCTGGCTCTTCCGCCGGCCGCTCGTCGACCGCGTCCTCGGCCTCGCCGCCGCGACCTTCCGGCGGCGGCCCGCGTAAGGGGGCTTTCCTGAAATAACAGGAATGGAAACAGGAAAGGCCGCCGCGGGCACGGCCCCCTTCGTCATTCCCGCGCAAGCGGGAATCCATTTCGCCGCCCGATGGACCCCCGCTTTCGCGGGGGTGACGGGATGAGGCGATCTACAGGCGCGGGCCGCCCTGGCGGGCCGCCGATGCCCTCACCCCGCCCCTCTCCCGCCGGGCGGGAGAGGGAGCGGAGGCGGCCGCTCCCCCTTCGTCATTCCCGCGAAAGCGGGAATCCACGCGCCGCCCGATGGCCCCCCGCTTTCGCGGGGGTGACGGAGGAAGGGCGAGGGTGAGGCGCGAGCGGGCGCCGCGGTTCCGCCTGAAATAACAGGTGATTTACAGGTGCGGGCCGCCCTGGCGGGCCGTCGATGCCCTCACCCCTTCCCTCTCCCCCTGGGCGGGAGAGGGAGCGGGCGGCAGCCGCTCCCCCGTCGTCATTCCCGCGAAAGCGGGAATCCACGCGCCGCCCGATGGACCCCCGCTTTCGCGGAGGTGACGGGAGGAGCCTGATATGACCACCTCGGGGTGCTCCACGATTCACGGTTTGAAAGAACGCAGCGGCGAGCCTAACGCCGTAACGGTCATGCAGCAACCGAATTGTCGATGGCGTGGGCCGGAAGAGCTCCGGCGCGGGGCGGGCGGCGGAAGGGGCGAGCGCGCGGGGGCGGGGCCGGGCTAGACTGGCGCAGCGACCCGGGACCGGAGACGAAGCGAATGGCCGACTATCCCTTCACGAAGGCGGATCTCGACGCGCTGGCGCAGTGGGACACGCCGACGATCTGCAACGCGCTCGAGATCGTGATGCCGGAGCGGCGCGCGATCGGCTTCACGGTGGAGCCGATGGTGGCGCTCGACCCGGCGGCGCCGCCGATGGTGGGGCTCGCGCGGACCGGCACGATCCGCGCCAGGGAGAAGCCGCGCGGCAAGGTGCCGGACCGGCTCGACTGGATCGACTACGTCGCCGACGCGGCGATGCCGACGATCGTCGTGATCCAGGACATCGACGACCGGCCGGGCTTCGGCGCCTTCTGGGGCGAGGTGCAGTCGAACCTCCACAAGGCGCTGGGCGCGCTTGGGTGCGTCACCAACGGGTCGTTCCGCGACATGGCGGCGTGGGCGAAGGGGTTCCAGATGCTGGGCGGGCGCGTGGGGCCGAGCCACGCGCACGTGCACCTCGTCGCCTTCGGGCAGCCCGTCAACGTCTTCGGGATGCAGGTCGCGCACGACGACGTCGTCCACGCCGACGTCCACGGCGCCGTCGTGGTGCCGGCCGAGGCGGTGAGGAAGATCCCCGCCGCCGTGGACCTCATCGCGCGGCGCGAGAAGGTGATCCTGGACGTGTGCCGGGGCGCCGACTTCTCGGTCGCGAAGCTCAAGGAGGCGATCAGGAGGTCGGGGGAGATTCATTGAGACCACGAAGGGAGCTGGCGGCCGCGTGCTCAAATGGCCCACGGTCCGCCGGCCCTACACCACGCCTCCTCCTTTTGGCTGGAGAGGGTTGACACTCGCCCTAGTCGGCGGCGTCGGGCTTGGGCAGCGGAAGCGTGTAGTCACCCACGGCGGGCATAAGATCGTTGTTATCTTCGATGCGCAGCATCCGGATGTCGTTCACAACGGCCCGGAACCATGGGTGTTTGGCAACGAGCGCCTGCACCGCCAAGACGCAATGTACGGCATCTACCTTGTTGGTATCGGCGAAGTAAACACTCCCCTGCTGCCGATGAAAGCCATGATCCTCGAATACCCGTTTAATGTCGTCATAGGCATTCTGGGGGTGATTGCCGGGGTAGTGCCGCTGAAGGCGCTCCCAATCCAGATCAAACGCGATTGCAAACATTCTTCGGCTCCACGCCTGAGTGTTGGGTAAGGAGCCGGGATGCGGGTTCGAAAGGTCGGGGGCGGCCGTTCGGGTAGGCGAGGGCGAGCCGATGACGCGCAGCTTAGGCCGATACCTATGCCTCATGATAGGCAAGTTGAATCGCCCGTCGACCGCCGTCAACGGCTAAGTGCCGCACCGCCGAAAGATGTGATTGGCTGCCGACTCCCTTGTCGGGTAATATCCGCCCCGGCAGAAGGAGACGCGCCCCAGCCCTCCTCGCGGAGAGCCGGGGTCGGCCTTTAGGTCAATCTATTAAGACCGGCGGTTTTCGAACCATTGGTCGCCTCCTTTCTTGCCGAAGTTGCTGAGTGCGCTGCCATTTGCCAGGGTGGAGCGCGCTCAGAAGATCGTAAGATCGGCGGCCGACTGCGAATCGGCCGCCGTTTCGTTTTCAGACGGGTTGTCTTGGCCCGTAGGAAGCTCGGTATCGGCCGCCGAGGCACCTAGCGCGGTCGCGCGATAGCGACCTGGGTTCGGGGACTCGAGCCAACGCCGAGTCTTATACAGGTGCATTTGCCCCCTAATCGTGTCGGCGTTGGCTTTAATACCAGCTTGGGCACAGAAGCTTTCGACGTCCTTAAGTGAGACATCGTTAGGGTACGCCCTAACGATTTCCGTCATGACCATCTTCCAGTTCTCGGACAACCCCCGACGCCGCACCGTAGGCTCCCCGGCGCTGGCGGAGCGCGCCGTTGCTCCAGCGGGCTGTTGAGGCGGAAGCTCCGCGTTCTTGTGGATGAGAGATGCAATCTCTTCCCACTCCCGTAGAGCAGTCTCGGCGTCGCGAAGGGCGAGTTCTGCCGTCTCTAGCCTTTTTGTGGCCGCCTCAACGGCACGACGTGCCGCCTCAACGGCTTGGCGTTTGGCATCGAGCCTTTGCTGAAGAACTTCCAAGGGGATCGTCATGCCCCACAGAATCGCCGACGCCGTTGGTTTTGGCAAGCGCCTCGTTGGTCGCGTAGGAAAAAGTTACTGAGACTCGACCGAGGACGCAACGAATGCCTGTTCGAGGGCTCCCATCGCAGTTGCGATGGTGCCCGACTAAGGCATGCAGCGCCGGAAAGATCGTATTTCCCAGCAGGCACGCCGGACAGCAGTCGGCCACAGTCCCTGTGGCTCTCCTCCCAAGAGGCGCGCTATCGCCCTCGCCAAACGCGCCGGCCGAAAGTCTCGCCCGGGGCTACGGCGTGCGTCGTGGTGTGACCCCAACGCCACGCGCATGGTCCCAGATGTTGGGCCTTTCTCTCCCCTTGAGCGCGAGATGTGGATGTGGCATCGTTTCGTGGGTCGAGTCGAACGTTCTGCTCGCCGGATACCCGGCCCCGCGAAGCCCTGATGCCGCCCGGGGCAACCGGCTCCGGGAAGGGGGTGAGCACAACGATCGAGACGACCCACAAAGGCAGCGAGGCCAAGACCGTTTACGTCCGGTCCTATCTCCGCTGCCGTCTCGGGAAGTGGGAGACTGTCACTGACCACTTCCGGAGCCCGCCCTGCCGCTAACAGGCGCGGGCTCTGACTAGTACCGCGTAACCGGGGCGGGTGGCTCGCCGCCCGCCCCACCGGGCTTGCACGCCCTTCCACAAGGCGTGCTGTCTCCAGTATAGGGCCCCTTCCACAAGGGCCACCCCATTCCAGGCCCGCTCGGCGGGCCTCTTTTTTGCTCCATTTTGGAGCACCCTACATTTTGGTCAAGCGGTTTTTGGCTGCCAATTGGCAGCCAACTGGCCGCCAGCCTGCTATACATTTTGAATGGCGAACAAGAAGGTCGAGCCTCGGCTCACGCCGATCATGCACGCCTATTTGCGTGATCTTGTCGAGACGGGTGCCTATGGCGACAGCCCATCGGACGTTGCGCGCACGCTGATCGAAATCGGAATTCGTGACGCGCTAGCCAAAAAACTCATCGCCATTCGAAAGACGACAGCAATCGACTAGGCCTCGACCAACCTCAGGGGCGACGAAACAGGCCGGCTCAGCCGTTAAGCGCTCGAGCTCTGCCGCAAATACTTAGCCGCCGCCGCGACCAGCGCCGCGTTCGACGGCGCCGTCGTCCCGTCCGGGAGCGTCGCCCCGTCCTCGAGGCCGACGCGGGTCGAGTAGCGCTCGCGGGCGGCGCGCTCCACGAACGGCCACATCATGCGGTCGACGCCGTGGAGGAGGATCGGCTTGGCCACCCCCGCGCGCGAGAGAACGGCGAGGATCGCGTCGGCGGCTTCCATCGCCTCGGCCTCCCCTTGCTCCTCGATCTCGACGAGGATGCGGAGCGCCAGGGGAGCGAGGCCCAGCTCCACGAGGCGCTCGGCGTCGGCGGCGGTCGCGAGCCCCGCCTCGACGGCGACGCCGCGGCGGCGCAGCGCCTCGATCACCGCCGGGGCGCCGGGCTCGGAAAGGTTCACCGAGGCGTGGTCCGGCAGCGCGCGCCAGGAAGCGATCATCGCGAGGCGGCGGTCGTCGTCGCGCTCGATCCAGGCGCCGGTGCTGACGCCGACGAGCGTCCCCGGAAGCCGCGCGCGGAGCGCCAGAAGGGTGGCGTCCACCCATTCGGGGGCGAGGCTCTCCCGCCCCTCGGGGTCGCGGACATGGACGTGGAGCTCGGCGGCGCCGGCGGCGACCGCCTCGGCCGCGTCCTCGGCGATCGCGGCCGGCGTCACGGGAAGGCGCGGGTGGAAGCGGGGCGGGCGGGCGCCGTTGAGGCAGGCCTGGAGGAGCATTTGCTAGCTCGTGGCTGGTAGCTGGTAGCTGGTAGCTCGTGGCTCTTGGCGTGTGGATTCCCGCTTTCGCGGGAATGACGAAAGGGCGCGTCACGGGCGGGCGCCCCCGTCACTCGCGCGTGCAGAAATAGCGCCAGTCGCCGGCGGCGAAGGCGCCCGCCTCCCGGTCGACGCCGAAGAGGAGCCAGGCGTAGTCGCCGTTGCGGGCGCGGGGGCTGCGCATCAGGAGCGTGAAGGGCGGGCCGCTCACCCAGGTCTTGAGCCAGGTCCGCCACTCGCGCCCCTCGTCGAGGCGCTTCACGAGGAGCCAGACGCCGAGCTCCTCCTCCGGCCTCTCCCAGTGGAGCTCGACGCCGTCGCCGGGCGCGAGGCACCGCCCGAAGCCCGGATCGTCGGGCGGCGCGACAGGCGCTGGAGCGGCGAGAAGGACGGCGACGAGCAGCGGCAGCATGGCGATCGGCGGCAGACCCGGAACGCGGAGCCTTTCTGGAGAATGCGCCGGGGCCGGGCGGCGGCAAGCGATGGGCGCGCACAGATCGCGGCGGCGAAGTCGCGCCATGCGTTTTCGGGCGCGCGGAAGGAGGAACGCTGCGGTAGAGTGGCGCTCATCGCGCGCCACCCGCGCCTTCGAGGAGGTATCCGCACGCCATGCTCGCCCGCTTCATCGGGGCCGCGCCGCGCCTTCTCGCGGCGGCGGCGACCCTCCTCCTCGCCGGGTGCCTCGTCTCGAAGGAGCCGCTCGTCACGGAGGAGAACGCCGCCTGGCCGCTCGAGGCGGGGACGATCCTCGAGGAGTACGAGATCGCGAACGGGCGGCTCGTGCCGAGCGGCGAGAACGGGAAGCCGACGCGCGGGACGCTCCTTATCGAGAACGGGTACTACGTCTGGCACACCGCCGAGGGGGAGCCCGAGAAGACCGCCTTCCGCGTCCACGCGCTCGGCCGGGACGGGCTCTACGTCGTCATGTTCGCGCTCGACGAGCACGACGAGAAGGACTCCGGCTTCCCGGTCTTCTACGGGCTCCTCGAGGAAGAGCCCGGGCAGTTCGTGCTCCGGAACTTCACCGGCACGGATTTCGAGCGCTACGCCGCGCACAAGGGGAAGGCGGCGCCGGAGCGCTGGAAGGGGACGGAGGGGAAGGACTGGCGGCGCACCGGGGAAGGCAGCGACGTCGAGATCGCCTCCCTCGCCTTCCTCGCCGAGATCCTGCCCGAGATGGCGGCGCTCGGCTTCCACGCCGAGGAGGTCTGGGCCTACCGGCCGGCGAAGGCGCCCTGACCCCGCGCCGGCGGGGGCGGGAGGCGGGGGCGGCGAAAAGGCGCGCCGCGCGGCTCAGCCGATCGCGGCCCGCGGGCGTTCAAGACACCGAACCGAACGAGAAAGGGGCATCGGATGAAGGGCTTCATCGACGACATCGAGGACCTGACCGAGGAGAACACCGACTTCCGCCGCGTCCTCTACACGGGCAAGCACCTTCAGCTGGTGCTCATGTGCCTCAAGCCGGGCGAGGAGATCGGCGAGGAGGTCCACGACGACCGCGACCAGTTCTTCCGCGTCGAGGAGGGCGAGGGCGAGGTCGTGATCGACGGGCGGCGCAGCGAGATCGGCGACGACGACGCGATCATCGTGCCCGCCGGGGCGCGCCACAACATCGTCAACACGGGCGACGAGCCCTTGAAGCTCTACACGCTCTACGCGCCGCCCGAGCACAAGGACGGGCTCGTCCACGCCACCAAGGAGGAGGCGGAGGCGGGCGAGGAGCATTTCGACGGCGTGACGACGGAGTAGCGGCGGGCCGGGGCCGGGGCTTCCCCCGCGAGGGCGGGGGCGGTCGAGGGCGGAATGGATTCCCGCTTGCGCGGGAATGACGAAGGGGGCGGGGTCGCGCCGGCTCATTGTCGCCGCCGCGCCGTCGCCTCCGCACCTCTCTGCCGTCACCCCCGCGAAAGCGGGGGTCCATCGGGCGGCGCATGGATTCCCGCTTGCGCGGGAATGACGAAGGGGGCGGGGTCGCGCCGGCTCATTGTCGCCGCCGCGCCGTCGCCTCCGCACCTCTCTGCCGTCACCCCCGCGAAAGCGGGGGTCCATCGGGCGCGCGGATTCCCGCTCGCGCGGGAATGACGAGGGGGCGGCGGCTTCGCTCGCAGGAGCGACGGAGGGGCGCCGTCAGACGTCGAGGTTGGCGACGTTGAGGGCGTTCGACTGGATGAAGTCGCGGCGCGGCTCGACGAGATCGCCCATGAGCGTGGAGAACGTCTCCTCGGCCTCGTCCTCGTGGGTCACCCGCACCTGGAGGAGCGAGCGGTTCTCGGGGTCGAGCGTCGTCTCCCAGAGCTGCTCGGGATTCATCTCGCCGAGGCCCTTGTAGCGCTGCACGGTCGCGCCCTTGCGGCCGAGCTCCATCACGCGGTCGACGAGATCGGTCGGCCCCTCGACGCGGAACTCGCTGTCCTTGGACTTCAAGACGCCCGGCTTGTCGAAGGCCTCGCGCAGCTCGGCCGACATGCCCTGGAGCCGCCGCGCCTCGGCGCTCCCCAGAAGCGCCGCGTCGACGAGGTGCTGCTCGAGGACGCCGAAGACGGTGCGGTAGAAGCGCCAGCCCTCGCCCTCGACGATCTCCGCGCGCCAGCCGCGCTCGCCCTCGGGCGAGAGCGCGTCGAGACGCTGGGCGACGCGCGCCCCCGCCGCCTCGGCCGCGGCGCGGTCGCGCGGCAGCGCCGGGTCGAGCACGCCCTCGATCGCCATCTGCTCGACGACGCGCAAGGAGCCGGACTTGCGCGCCAGCGGCTGCAGAAGGCGCCGCGCGGCGCGCGCCAAGTCGAGCACGCTCTCGAGGTCGCGCGCGGCGCGCTCGGCGCCGTCGTGCTGGCGGAAGACCGCGTCCTCGAGCCCGCGCGAGACGAAATGCTGCTCCAGGGCCGCGTCGTCCTTGAAGTACTGCATCTTGCCGCCGCGGCGGACGCCGTAGAGCGGCGGCTGCGCGATGTAGAGATAGCCGCGCTCGATCAAGGGCCGCATCTGGCGGAAGAAGAAGGTGAGGATGAGCGTGCGGATGTGGCTGCCGTCCACATCCGCGTCCGTCATGATGATGATGCGGTGATAGCGCGCCTTGTCGGGGTCGAACTCCTCGGCGCCGATGCCGGTGCCGAGCGCGGTGATGAGCGTGCCGATCTCCTGGCTCGACAGCATCTTGTCGAAGCGCGCGCGCTCGACGTTGAGGATCTTGCCCTTCAAGGGGAGGATCGCCTGGAACTTGCGGTCGCGGCCCGACTTCGCCGAGCCGCCGGCGCTCTCGCCCTCGACGATGAAGATCTCGGACTTCGCGGGGTCGCGCTCCTGGCAGTCGGCGAGCTTGCCCGGAAGCCCCGCGACGTCGAGCGCGCCCTTGCGGCGCGTCAGCTCGCGCGCCTTGCGCGCCGCCTCGCGCGCGGCCGCGGCCTCGACGATCTTGCCGACGATCTTCTTCGATTCCTGCGGGTGCTCCTCGAACCACTGCTCGAGCTTCTCGGCGACGACGCTCTCGACCGCGGGGCGGACCTCGGAGGAGACGAGCTTGTCCTTGGTCTGCGAGGAGAATTTCGGGTCCGGCACCTTCACCGAGAGAATCGAGGTGAGGCCCTCGCGCATGTCCTCGCCGGAGAGGCTCACCTTCTCCTTCTTGAGGAGCCCGGTGTCTTCCGCGATCTTGTTGACGGTGCGCGTCAGCGCCGCGCGGAAGCCGGCGAGATGCGTGCCGCCGTCGCGCTGCGGGATGTTGTTGGTGAAGCAGAGCGAGGTCTCGTGATAGGCGTCGGTCCACTCCATCGCGAGCTCGACGATGATGCCGTCGCGCTCGCCCCTGACCGAGATGACGGGGTGGAGCGCCTGCTTCGACTTGTCGAGCCAGGCGACGAAGGCCTCGAGCCCGCCCTCGTAGCGCATCTGCACGGTCTTGGGCTCGACGCCGCGCAGGTCCGTGAGGACGAGCGTCACGCCCGAGTTGAGGAAGGCGAGCTCGCGCAGGCGATGCTCGAGCGTCGCGAAGTCGAAGTCGAGCTTCGAGAAGGTCTCGGGGCTCGGGTGGAACGTCACCTCGGTGCCGGTGCGGAACGTCCCGTCCTCCTTGCGCGGCGCGGGGCCGACGACGGCGAGCTTGCCCTCCGGCTCGCCGTGCCGGAAACGGATGAAGTGCTCCTGCCCGTTGCGCCAGATCCTGAGGTCGAGGCGCGAGGAGAGCGCGTTCACGACCGAGACGCCGACGCCGTGCAGGCCCCCCGACACCTTGTAGGAGTTCTGGTTGAACTTACCGCCGGCGTGGAGGTGCGTCATGATGACCTCGGCCGCCGAGACCCCTTCCTCCGCGTGGATGTCGGTCGGGATGCCGCGGCCGTTGTCGCGCACCGTCACCGAGCCGTCGGCGTTGAGGATCACCTCGACCGTGTCGCAGTAGCCGGCGAGCGCCTCGTCGATCGCGTTGTCGACGACCTCGTAGACCATGTGGTGGAGGCCGGACCCGTCGTCGGTGTCGCCGATATACATGCCCGGCCGCTTGCGCACGGCATCGAGCCCGCGCAGCACTTGGATCGAGCGCGCGTCGTATTGTTCGTTCGGGAGCTGCTGTGCGGGTTCGGCCATCGATGTAGAGCTCTTATTGCGGAATGAGCGTGCCGTCTGCGACACGGACGAACTGCGCCTCGCCGCCGAGCGGCGCGAAGAGCGCGGCATCGGTCCCGGTGAGCCAGGCCTGCGCGTCGAGACCGAGAAGCGCGTCGAAGAGCGCGGCGCGGCGGGTCGCGTCGAGATGCGCCGCGACCTCGTCGAGGAGGAGAAGCGGCGTCGCGCCGCGGAGCTGCGCCTGGAGCCGCGCATGGGCGAGGACGATGGCGACGAGAAGCGCCTTCTGCTCGCCGGTCGAGCCTTGCGCCGCCGGAAGCCCGCGCGCGTCGGAGACGAGAAGGTCGGAGCGGTGCGGCCCCAGCGCCGCGCCGCCCGTCTCGGCGTCCTGCCGGCGCGAGGCGGCGAGAGCGGCACGCACCCTGTCCTCGGCCTCGAGCGCCGGGCCTTCGTCGAGAAACGACTCGACCGTCCCGGCGGCGGCGAGGCGGGCGCGCGGGAACGGCCCCGCCGCGCTCGCGCAGGCGGCGTCGAGGCGCTGCGCGACGTCGCGCCGCGCGGCGGCGATCGCGACGCCGTAGCGCGCCATCCGGTCCTCGAGCGCGGCGAGCCAGGCGGGATCGCCCGCGCCTTCCTTCAGGAGCCGCGCGCGCTCGCGCATGGCGTTGTCGTAGATCGCGACGCGCTGCGCGTGCTCGGGATCGAAGCCCCAGACGAGGCGGTCCAGAAAGCGGCGCCGGTTGCCGGCGCCCTCGCGGAAGAGCCCGTCCATCTGCGGCGTCAGCCACACGACGCTGACATGCTCGGCGAGCGCGGCCTGGCTCTTCGCCGGCGCGCCGTCGACGCGGACCTGGCGGCGCTCCTCGCCCTCCTCCCGCCCGGTGCCGAGCCTCACCGGCCCGCGCGGGCCCTCGACCGTGGCGGCGACGCCCCACGGCCCCGCCCCGCCGATGCGGTCGCACTCGGCGAGGCGCGCGCGGCGAAGGCCCCGGCCGGGCGCGAGGAACGAAAGCGCCTCCAAAAGGTTGGTCTTCCCCGCCCCGTTCTCGCCGAACAGCACCACGGGCCGCCCATCGGCCTCGAGCCGGGCGGTGTCGTAGGAGCGGAATCGGGTGAGCGCGAGACGGCTCACGGAGAGGCGGGCGGGGCTTTCCAAAGCCGCCTCCGCAGCGCCGGGAAACATGGCTTGGATATAGGGTGTTTCGCCCCCTCCCGCCACCCCGAAAACGCTTGGAAATCGCGGTTTTCCGGGGTTTTTCGTGCGCCCCTTCCGGCCGCTCTAGACCCGCATCGGCATGAGGACGTAGAGCGCCGAGGGATCGGCCGTATCGCGCACGACCGTCGGCGAGGCGGCGTCGGACATCGCGAACTGCGCCCCCTCGCCCGTGATCTGCTCGGCGATGTCGAGGAGGTAGCGCGAGTTGAAGCCGATCTCCATCGGCGCCGCGTCGTAGCGGACCTCGAGCTCCTCCGTCGCCGTGCCGTTCTCGGGGCTGGTCGCGGAGAGGACGAGGCTGTTCTTGTCGAGCGAGAGCTTCACCGCGCGGCTCTTCTCGGTCGAGATGGTCGCGACGCGGTCGACGGCCTCGGCGAAGGTCTTGCAGTCGACCTCGAGGATCTTGTCGTTGCCGGTCGGAATGACGCGGTCGTAGTCGGGAAAGGTGCCGTCGATGAGCTTCGAGGTGAGCGTCGCCTCGCCGAAGGCGAAGCGGATCTTCGTCTCGGAGAGCGCGAGCGCGACCTCGCCGTCGTTCTCGTCGATGAGCTTGCGCAGCTCGCCGACGGTCTTGCGCGGCACGATCACGCCCGGCATGCCGGCGGCGCCCTCGGGGCACATCATCTCGACGCGCGCGAGACGGTGCCCGTCGGTCGCGACCGCGCGCAGGACCGGCATCTCGTTCGAGCGCGTCGTGTGGAAGTAGATGCCGTTGAGGTAATACCGCGTCTCCTCGGTCGAGATCGCGAACCGGGTGCGGTCGATGAGCTGCTTCAGCTCGCCCGCGGTGAGCTGGAACGCGTGCGGCAGCTCGCCGCCGGTGAGATGCGGGTAGTCCTCGGGCGGCAGGCACTGCAGCGTGAAGGTCGAGCGGCCGGATCGGAGCGTCATCGACCCGCGGTCGGAGCCTGCGTCGAGCTCGACCTGCGCGCCTTCGCGCAGCTTGCGGACGATGTCGTAGAGCGTGTGCGCGGGCGCGGTCGTCGCGCCGTCCCGGCTCACCTGCGCCGGGACGCGCTCCACGATCTCGATGTCCATGTCCGTGGCGGCGAGGGAAAGCTTTCCCTTCTCCGCCTTCAGCATCACGTTCGACAGAATGGGAATCGTGTTGCGCCGCTCGACGACGCTCTGCACATGGCCCAAGGCGCGGAGCAGGGCGGCGCGTTCGATGGTGAGCTTCATGGCAGGAAGGGCACGCTCTTTGGTGGGCAGTATCGCCCGCCGGGCCGATCCCTAGAAAGGATCAGCCCGGACGGAGCGGCCTTATAGCACGATTCGTTCGGGCTGCTCCACGGAAGAGCGCGGCCGTCGCCGACGGGCGAAAGCGGCGTCCGGCGAGACGCCGCAGGGCCGCCCCGAGGCGCCCGGGAACGGGCGGCCTCAGGTCTCCAGCATCCGGCGCAGCAGCTCCAGATCCTCGGCGAGCGTGCGGTCCTGCGCCTTCAGCTCCTCGATCTTCCTCACCGCGTGCATGACGGTGGTGTGATCGCGGCCGCCGAACTTGCGGCCGATCTCGGGAAGCGAGCGCGGCGTCAGCTGCTTGGCGAGGTACATCGCCACCTGGCGCGGACGCGCGACGGCGCGGGCGCGGCGCGCCGAGTGCATGTCGCCGAGGCGGATGTTGTAGTGCTCGGCGACCCGCTTCTGGATCTCCTCGATCGTGACGCGGCGGTCGTTGGCGCGGAGAAGATCGTGCAGCACCTCCTGCGCGGTCTCGATCGTCACCGAGCGGCCGACGAGCTGCGCGTGCGCCACGAGGCGATTGAGGGCGCCTTCGAGCTCGCGCACGTTGGACGTGATCTTGTGCGCCAGGAACTCCAGCACTTTGGGCCCGACCTCGACGCCCGAGCGCTCGGCCTTCGCCTGGAGAATGCCGAGGCGGAGCTCGTAGGTGGTCGGATGGATGTCGGCGACGAGGCCCCAGCCGAGGCGCGAGCGCATCCGCTCCTCGAGCCCTTCGAGGTCGGACGGGCTCTTGTCGGCGGAGATGACGATCTGGCGGTTCTGATCGACGAGCGCGTTGAAGGTGTGGAAGAACTCCTCCTGCGTCGAATCCTTGCCGCTGATGAACTGGACGTCGTCGATCATCAGGACGTCGACCGAGCGGAACTGCTCCTTGAACGCCATCGTGTCCTTGAAGCGCAAGGCACGGATGAACTGGAACATGAACTTCTCGGCCGAGAGATAGATCACCTTGCGCTTCGGACAGGCCTTGCGGATCTCCCACGCGATGGCGTGCATGAGATGCGTCTTGCCGAGCCCGACGCCGCCGTAGAGGAAGAGCGGGTTGAAGGGCACCGTGTTCTTCGGCGCGCAGGCGCATTCCGCGACTCGCTTCGACGCGGCGTAAGCGAGCTCGTTCGGCTTTCCGGTGACGAAGTTCTCGAAGGTGAAGCGGGGATCGAGCGCGGCGCCGACCTCGAGCGCGGCCTCCTCGGCCGACGCCTCGGCGGGCACCGGCGCGGCGGGCTCGGCCTCGCGCAGCTGCGCCGGCGCGCCGATCACGACCTCGACCGATTTGATCGCGGGATTGGCGTTGTGCCAGAGGGTCAGGATGCGGTCGGCGTAGTGCGAGACGACCCAGTCGCGGTGAAAGCGGTTCGGAACGGCGATCTTGACCCGGTCGCCGCTCGCGTCGGCGAGGGTCATCGGCTTCAGCCACGAGCGGAACGCGGCTTCGCCGAACTCTTCCTTGAGACGGCCGCGAATGCGTGCCCATTGCAGCTGGAGATCCGCATCGCTGACGGCGCTCCGCCCTTTGCGCCCCGACGCGCCTTCAATACTCGTTACCATGCCCGGCCCCCCGCGGCAATAAAACGACAGTATTTCCCCTTGCCGGTCCGATTCCCCTCAAATCGAACCGCCACCAAACGCCGAATTAAAGAGAGTGCCCCTCCGTCTTGACTGACGCGTTACACGGATGGCCGAACAGCGCCTCGCCCGCGAACCGCGGACGGAGCTCGGCGTCCCCTGCACAACTTTTTGTTTTCGGGAGTGCCATCGTTCTGCCACAAGCAATCTATACCCGCCGAAAAACCCCGCGCAACATGATCGAAACGAGAACCCCGTGGATTCTTTGCGACTGTGTGACGCAAAGGCCGCAGCAACAAAAACGCCGCGCCGGGAGCCGGCGCGGCGGCGGAAAGCCCGGAGTCGAGGCTCTCAGGAGAGCGCGGCGATGCGGTGCGCGAGGCGCGAGATCTTCCGCGCAGCGGTGTTGCGGTGGAGCACGCCCTTGTTGACGCCGCGCTGGAGCTCGGGCTGCGCGGCCCGGAACGCCTCCGTCGCGGCCGCCCTGTCGCCAGCCGCGATCGCCGCCTCGACTTTCTTCACGAAGGTGCGGATGCGCGACAGACGCGCCTTGTTGATCAACGTCCGCTTGGCGGTCTGACGGATCCGCTTCTCGGCGGATTTGTGATTGGCCATCGCTCGTGAGGTCTCTTTCCGAAAAAGAGGCCGGGATATAGCCGCGCCGCGCGACGCCGTCAACCGGCGCCGCCCGGCGCGGCGGTTCCGGTCAGCGGTTCTTGAACTCCGGCTTGCGCTTCTCCACGAAGGCCTTCATCCCCTCCTTCTGATCCTCGGTCGCGAAGGTGGAGTGGAACACGCGGCGCTCGAACTTGACGCCCTCGGAGAGCGTCGTCTCGAAGGCGCGGTTGACGCATTCCTTCGCCATCATCGCGATCGGTCGCGACATGCCGGCGATCGTCTCGGCCATCTCGAGCGCCTCGTCCATGAGCTGCGCGGCCGGAACGACGCGGGCGACGAGGCCGCAGCGCTCGGCCTCTTCGGCGTCCATCATGCGCCCGGTGAGGCAGAGGTCCATCGCCTTCGCCTTGCCGACGAAGCGCGGCAGGCGCTGCGTGCCGCCGGCGCCCGGGATCGTGCCGAGCTTGATCTCCGGCTGGCCGAACTTCGCGTTGTCGGCCGCGATGATCGTGTCGCACATCATCGCCATCTCGCAGCCGCCGCCGAGCGCGAAGCCGGCGACCGCGGCGACGATCGGCTTGCGGCACTTCGTGACGTGCTCCCACCCCTTCGTGATGAAGTCGGCGAGGTAGACGTCCATGTAGCTCCGGCTCTGCATCTCCTTGATGTCGGCGCCGGCGGCGAACGCCTTCTCGCTGCCGGTGAGGATGACGCAGCCGATCGCATCGTCCGTTTCCATCTCGTCGAGGGCGCGGCCGAGATCCTCGATGAGCCCGGCGCAGAGCGCGTTGAGCGCCTCCGGCCGGTTGAGGCGGATGATGCCGACCGGGCCCTTCTTCTCGACGATCACGTATTGGTAGGCCATGAGATCTCCTTATTGTGCCGGCGTGATTGTGTAGCCGACGGTGAGGTCGCCGTCCCCGCCGGCGAATTCGAGCTTCAGCGTCTCGCCTTCGCGCCGCCAGCCGTCGCCCTCGCGATGCCAGCCGAGCGCGGGCAGCGTCTTGTCATAGAAACCGCGCACGACGGCCCGCGTCACCTTGCCGCGCGCGGTCACCGTGACGATGCGCCCCTCGGGCTTGTCGAAGACGACGGGATCGGCGGCGACGAGGCCCGGCATCAGCGGCACGTCGTCGGTGCCGGGGACGAACTCCGCCCTGGCGAACGCGCCGCCGGCGAGGAGGACGAGGACGAGCGCGAGCGCCCTCACCGCTGCCTCGTCGGGCAGTAGTAGCTCGAGCGGCCGGATTGCACGATCTGGCGGATGCCGAGCGTGCACACGCAGCCGGGGCATTTCTCGCCGGCGCGGCCGTAGACCGCCCACTCGTGCTGAAAATAGCCGAGCTCGCCCGAGGCCTGGACGTAATCGCGCAAGGACGAGCCGCCCGCCGCGATGGCGCGCTCCAGCACGTCGCGGATCGCCGCGGCGAGCCGCTCGGCGCGCGGGCCTCTCACCGTGCCAGCGAGGCGGCGCGGGCTGAGGCCGGCCCAGAACAGGCTTTCGGAGACGTAGATGTTGCCGAGCCCGGCGACCACGCGCTGGTCGAGAAGCGCGGCCTTCAGGGGCGTGCGCCTTCCGGCGAGCCGCTCCTCCAGCACGGGGCCCGAGAACTCGTTGCCGAGAGGCTCAGGGCCGAGCTCCTTGAGGAGCTTGTGATCGAAGAGCCGGTCGTCGGCGACGAGGTCCATCGCGCCGAAGCGGCGCGCGTCGTTGAAGCGGATCTCGGTACCGTCCTCGAGAACGAAGACGACATGGTCGTGCGGATCGCGCGAGACGGGCGCGGACGGCTCGACCAGAACCATCCGCCCCGCCATGCCGAGATGGACGAGGAGAGTCTCGCCGCCGTCGAGGTGAACGAGGATGTACTTGGCGCGGCGGCCGAGTCGCTCGACGCGCCGCCCTTCGAGCCGCTCGCGGAACCGGGGCGGCAGCGGAAAGCGGAGATCGGGACGCCGCTGCTCGACGCGGGCCAAACGCCGCCCCTCCATCCGGAGCGCCAATCCGCGCCGCACGGTTTCGACTTCGGGTAGCTCGGGCATTCGGAGTATCTTCCAGCACATGCCGGGCAGCGAGACAAGCTTGCCCCGCCCCTTCCCGCCGGGCGAGGCCGGGGACGGGGGGCGCGGGGAGGAGACGGATTTCGGCTTTCGCCGCGTGCGTGCGGCGGAGAAGCCGCGCCTCGTGGGAGCCGTGTTCGAGAGCGTGGCGACGCGATACGACCTCATGAACGATCTCATGAGCGTCGGGGTGCACCGCCTCTGGAAGGCGGCGCTCATCGACCGGCTGCGGCCGCGCCCGGGCGAGACGCTGCTCGACCTCGCGGGCGGCACCGGCGACATCGCGTTCCGCTTCCTCGAGCGCGTCAACCGGCAGGGCACCGCGATCGTCTGCGACTTCACGCCCGCGATGCTCGAAGTGGGCGCCGCGCGCGCGATCGACCGCGGCATCCTCGAGGGCATCGAATGGGTCGCGGGCGACGCCGAGAAGCTGCCTTTCGCCAAGGCGAGCGTCGACGCGGTGACGATCGCCTTCGGCCTGCGCAACGTCACGCATCGCGACGCCGCGCTCGCGGAGGTTTTGAGGGTGCTGAAGCCGGGCGGACGCTTCCTCTGCCTCGAGTTCAGCCACGTCGCGCTGCCGTGGCTCGCGCGGCTCTACGATCTCTACTCCTTCACCGTGCTGCCGCTTCTCGGCGAGCTCGTCGCGCGCGACCGGGCGTCCTACCAGTACCTCGCGGAGAGCATCCGGCGCTTTCCCGACCAGGAGACGCTCGCCGCCGAGATGCGCGCCGCCGGGTTCGCGGAGGTGAGGGCGCGCAGCCTCTCTGGCGGCATCGCCGCCATCCACTCAGGATGGCGGATATGAGCACGCTTCAGCGGCACGCTTCCTGAGCCGTCATGCTCCGCCTCCTGCGCGCCGCGCGGAACCTCGTCCGGCTGTTCCGGATCGCCTTCACCCTCGCGGCGCACGACGCGCTGTTCCCGCTCGATCGCGTGCCCGCCGCGGCGCCGGCGCTGCGCCTCCTGCGCCTCGTCCAGAAGCCGCGCCCCGACAGCAAGGGCCTGCGCCCCGGCCAGCGCCTCGCCAAGGCGCTCGAGGAGCTCGGCCCCAGCTTCATCAAATTCGGCCAGGCGCTCTCGACGCGCGCCGACCTTCTCGGCGAGCAGGTGACCGCCGATCTCTCGGCGCTTCAGGACCGGCTGCCGCCTTTCCCGGGCGAGGCCGCGCGCGAGATCATCGAGGCCGAGCTCGAGCGCCCGGTCGAGGAGCTCTTCGCGTCCTTCGACGACGAAGCGATCGCCGCCGCCTCGATCGCCCAAGTGCATTTCGCGACGACGCGCGAGGGCGAAGAGGTCGCGGTGAAGGTGCTGCGGCCCGGAATCGAAGAGGCGTTCGCGCGCGACCTCGACCTCTTTCTCTGGCTCGCCGACCTCGTCGAGCGCACGCTGCCGGGACTGCGGCGCCTGAAGCCGCTCGAGGTCGTGCGCACCTTCGCCGACACCGTGCGCTTCGAGATGGACCTGCGCTTCGAGGCGGCGGCCGCTTCGGAGCTCGCCGAGAACTTCGCCGGCGATCCGACCTTCCGCGTGCCGCGCGTCGACTGGGTGCGCACGAGCCGGCGCGTGCTGACGCTCGAGCGGGTCGGCGGCATCCGCGTCGACGACCGCGACGCCCTTCTCGCGGCGGGGCACGACATCGGCCGCATCCTTCAGAACGCCGCCTCGGCCTTCTTCAACCAGGTGTTCCGGGACGGGTTCTTCCACGCCGACATGCACCCGGGCAACCTCTTCATCGACGAGGAAGGCGCGATCGTCGTCGTCGATTTCGGCATCATGGGGCGAGTCGACCGGCGGACCCGGTACTTCCTCGCCGACATGCTTCTCGGCTTTCTCTCGGGCGACTACCGGCGCGTCGCCGAGGTGCATTTCGCCGCCGGCTACGTGCCGCCGCGCCAGTCGATCGGCGCCTTCACCCAGGCGGTCCGCTCGATCGGCGAGCCGATCCTCGGGCGGCCGCTGCACGAGATCTCGATCGGGCGGCTCCTGGCGCAGCTCTTCCAGATCACCGAGCAGTTCGAGATGGAGACGCAGCCGCAGCTCCTCCTTCTGCAGAAGACGATGGTGCTCGCGGAGGGCATGGGGCGGAGGCTCGATCCGACGACGAACATGTGGACGCTCGCGCGCCCGCTCATCGAGGAATGGATGCGCGCCAATCGCGGCCCGGAGGCGCGGCTCGTCGACGCGCTCGACGAGGCCGCCCGCACGCTGCAGCGCCTGCCGCAGCTCGTCGAGAACATGGAGCGGATCGGGGAGGAGATCGCGAGCGGCGGGCTCCGCCTCCACCCCGACACGCTCGCCTCGCTCGTGAAGCGGACGGAGCGCATGTCGCATCCGCTGACCGTGCCCGTCTGGATCGCCGCCCTCCTCCTCGCGGCGATCGCGATCGCGCTCTGGTGAGCGATCGGCAAGGGCTCTCTCGACAGCAAGATTGCAACTCATTCGCATTTTCAGTAATAGAGAGGCCCCGCAACCGATCAGGATTTCCGATGCGCTCGATCCTCGCCGCTCTGACCCTGTCCGCGCTCGCGCTTCCCGCAGGCGCGGCGACGCTCTGCTACGTGCCCTACTCCCAGTTCGAGGAGGAGGTGAGGCATATCGACCTCGCCGCGTGCCCCGGCCAAGACCTCGCAAAGGACGAGGGATTCTGCCGGCTCGGCCTCGAAGGCGAGACGGCGCGGGTCTACGAGTTCCGCTTCAAGGGCGACGAGGCGTGCCTGGAGCGGATCGACACGCTTTCCTGGGCGGAGTTCGCCAAGCGCTTCGGCACGAGCTTCGAGAGCAAGGACTGAGGCCCCGGCTCCTCAGTCGAGGTAGTGCGGCTCCGGGCGCTCGTAGAGCTCCTCGTAATGGACGAGCACCGGCGCCCCGAGCGCCTGCTTCTCGCCCCCTCGCCAGGCCCACTCGCCGCGATCGCAGTCGGGGGCGCGGACGTAGCCGTTGAGATAGAAGCGCCGATCGCCTCTTGTCGCGTTCGGGCCGGAGCCGTGGATCGTGTAGACGCTCCAGAAGGCGAGATCGCCGGGCTCGAGCTCGAGGTCGACGAGCAGCGCCGGGTCGAGGCCGATCCGGCGCAGCGCCTCGTCCGCCATCCCGGCATCCATGACCGCGCCGGGAACCTCGAGCGCGACCTCGCCGAGAAGGTGCGAGCGCGGCAGGACGCGCATCGCCCCGTTCTCCCTCGTGTGCGGATCGATCGCGATCCCGGTCTGGACGTAGGAGCGCGCGAGATCGCGAAACGCCTCGCGCGGACGGCGGAACCGCACGTCCTGGTGATAGGCGAACCCGGCGCTCGCGGCGCCGGGCGGCTTCCAGTGCAGCTGATTGACGATCTGCTTGATGTTGCCGCCGAGAAGCGGCTCCAGGAGGGCGAGCAGCCGCGCGTCGGTGCGGAAGGCGGCCAGCACCGGGTCGTCGTAGGAAGGCCATTGGACGAGGCGCAGGATCTTGCCGAGCGCGGGGTCGTGCCCGAGGCGATAATGGAGATTGCCGTGGCGCCAGCTCGCCCCGAGGGCCATGCCGGTCCGCCAGTGCCGGTCGAACGCCGCGGCGAGCGTCGCCACCTCCTCCGGCGTGAACACGCCCCGCAGCACCGCGTAGCCCTCGGCGTGGTAGTGCTCCAGCGCCGAGGCGATCTCGCGACTGAGCCTCATGCCTCCGTCTCCGAGGGCTTTATAGCCGGAAACGGAGAGGCAGCCGCAGCTATTTCCGGATCGGAACCGGCGCGCCGCTCACGACGCGGCGAGCGCCTCCTCCACCGCGCGGCAGATCTCCTCGAGGCTGAACGGCTTCGGAAGGACCTTGTGGATGAGGGCCTCGAGATTGTGCGCGCGCTGCCGCTCGTGCGCGTATCCCGACATCATCAGGATCTTCATGCCGGGGCGGTCCCGGCCGACCTTGAGGGCGAGCGCGATTCCGTCCATGCCCGGCATCACGATGTCGGTGACGAGAAGGTCGAAGGGGTCCGCCGCGAGCGCGTCGAGCGCGGCGAGGCCGTCGGAGACGACGGTGACGTGGTGGCCGCGCAGCTGCAGCGCGCGCGAGACGAAGGCGCTCACCGCATTGTCGTCTTCGGCGAGGAGGATGCGCGCCATCCGTTCAGGACTCCTGATCGACCTGGAGGCTGACCTCCGCTTCCGAGGCGGGGCGCGGAAGCGTCGTGCGGAACGGCGCGGTGCCGCCCGGCGGAAGCTCCTTCTCGGCGACCTCGAAGCGCGTCGCCGCGACTTCCTTCCCGTCGGCGCGGACGACCGCCTTGAAGCGCGGCACCGCGCGGGACACGAGCGAGATGTTGACGACCTCGCCCTCGATGACGAGCTCCCGCTCGCCGGCGGCGCGGACGTTGCGGAAGTCGAGCCCCGCGCCGGGCTGCTCGCGCGCGCCGAAGAGCGAATCCTGGAAGACGCTCATGAGCACGATCGCGAGCACGACGGAAGCGGCGAGCCCCGCCCAGCCCGCCGCGAGCCAGACCGGGCGGCGCGGCGGCGGAACCGCCGGGAGCTGAAAGCGCGGCGGCGGAATCTCCTCGAGCGGCGGCAGCGGTGGCGGCGCCGGCCGGCTCAGCCCGACGGGCACCGCGTCCTCCGGCGGCACGGCGAACCAGACATGCTTGCAGCGCGCGCAGCGCACCTTCCTTCCGCCGCCGAGCGCGCGGGGATCGACGAGGTAGCGCGTCGCGCAGGCCGGACAGGCGAGCTTCATGAGGCCGCGCTGCTTATAGCAAGGACAGCCATCCTGTGCCATGGTGCCGGCCGCGCCGCGGGGGAACTGGTGATTCGCTTCGACAACGTCGGGATGCGCTACGGCGACGGGCCGGAGGTGCTGCACGATGTCACCTTCGAGCTCGAGAGCGGGGGCTTCGCCTTCCTGACCGGCCCGAGCGGGGCCGGCAAGTCGACCCTGCTGAAGCTCGTCTATCTCGCCGAGCGGCCGACCCGCGGCCTCGTCCACCTCCTCGGCCACGACATCGCCACGACGCCGCGCCGGCGCCTGCCCGAGCTGCGCCGGCGAATCGGCGTCGTGTTCCAGGATTTCCGTCTCGTGGACCATCTCTCCGCCTTCGACAACGTCGCGCTCCCCTTGCGGGTCGCGGGCGCGCCGGAGATGCGGATCCGCGACGAGGTGACGGAGCTCCTCCACTGGGTCGGGCTGGGCGATCATATGGATTCGCGCCCGCCCGCCCTCTCCGGCGGCCAGCAGCAGCGCATCGCGATCGCGCGCGCCGTCATCGCGCGCCCGAAGCTGATCGTCGCGGACGAGCCGACGGGCAACGTCGACGACAAGATGGCCTTCCGCCTCATGCGCCTTTTCGAAGAGCTGAACCGGCACGGCACGACGGTGCTGGTCGCGACCCACAACGACGCGCTCGTCGCCCGCTTCGGCCACCGAAGGCTGAGGCTCGAGGCGGGCGAGCTCATGCCCGAGCGGAGCACGCGCCGGAGCGCATGAGGCGGCCTGCGGAGCTTCTTCTCGACCGCGAGGGCTTCCTCGCCTGGATGATCGGGCTGATGGTGTTCCTCGCGGCGCTCGCGATCGCGGCGGCCCTCGCCGCCGACGGCGCCGCCGCGCGCTGGGCGCGCAGCCTCGCGGGCACCGCCACGGTCCAGGTCCCGGCCGACGCCGCCGACCGGCTCGACGCGCTCGCCGCCGCGCTGCGCGGCGTTCCGGGCGTCCGCCAGGCGCGCCCGATCGGCCTCGAGGAGACGCAGGCGCTCCTGGAGCCCTGGCTCGGAACCGAGCTCCGCGATCTGCCGCTGCCTCGTCTCCTCGACCTCGAGCTCGCGCCCGGCGCCGACCTCGACGCCATCCGCAAGCGCGCCGCCGAGACCGTGCCCGGCGCGGTGCTCGACGACCACCGCGGATGGGCCGACCGCCTCGCCGGCGTCGCGACCGCGATCCAGGCGGCGGCGGTCGTCGTCGTGCTCCTCGTCGCGGCGGCGGCCGCGCTCCTCATCGTCTTCGCGACCCGCGCCGGGCTCGAAGCGCAGCGCAGCGTCGTCGAGCTCCTGCATCTCGTCGGCGCGCGCGACGGGTGGATCGCGCGGCAGGTGGAGCGCCAGGCGCTGCTTCTCGCCCTCAAGGGCGGGACCGGCGGGCTTCTCCTCGCCGCGGCGGTGATCGCAGCCATCCTGTGGCTCTCGAGCGGCGACAGGCTGCGCCTCCTGCCCCGGTTCGAGATCGCGCCGGCCGCATGGCTCTCGCTCGTCGCGCTGCCCGTCGCGGCCGGGCTCGTCGCCATGCTGACGGCGCGCATCGCGGTGCTGCGCGCCCTCAGGCGGCTGCCCTGAAGGGAAGCGTCCCTTTGCGCCGCCGCCGCCTCCCGCTCGCCCTCCTCGCCGCCGTCGCGCTCGGCTGGGCGGGCGGTCTCGCCGGCTTCGTCCTCGCCGCGACCCGGGAGCCGCCGGACGGCCCGCCGGTGACCGACGCCATCGTGGTTCTGACGGGGGGAAGGCAGCGGATCGACCGCGGGCTCGAGCTTCTCGTCGAGGGCCGGGCCCAGAAGCTCTTCGTCTCGGGCGTCCATCGCGACGTCGACCTCGCCGAGCTCTTGCGCGTCTCGCCGGCCCAGCCTCCCTGGATCCGGTGCTGCGTCGTGCTCGGCCACACGGCCCTCGACACGCACGGCAACGCGGCGGAGACCGCCGCCTGGATGCGCGGCGAGGGCTATCGCTCGATGCGGCTCGTCACCGCCGCCTATCACATGCCGCGCAGCATGCTCGAGCTGCGCCGCGCCATGCCGGAGGCCGAGATCGTGCCGAACCCGGTGTTTCCCGACGGCTCCGCCTATCTCTACGTCGTCGAGTACCACAAGTATCTGGGGGCGCTCCTCGCGCCGCTCGTGCGGCGATGATCTGGCTGCGCGCCCTCCTCTTCAACGTCGGCTTCTATCTCTGGACCGCGACGCTCGGGATCCTCGCGCTGCCGGTCCTGCTGGGGCCCCGGCGCTGGTCGATGGCGCTCGGCGAGCTCTGGGCGGCGGGGACGATGCGGCTGCTCGGATGGATCGTCGGCCTCACCTGGGAGGTGCGCGGGCTCGAGCACCTGCCCCGAGGCGCCGCGATCATCGCGATGAAGCACCAATCGGCCTGGGACACGATCGCGCTGCCGCTGATCTTCCGCGACCCGGCCGTCGTCCTGAAGCGGGAGCTTCTCTGGATCCCGCTCTACGGCTGGTACGCGGCCCGCGCCGCCGCGATCCCGGTCGACCGCTCGGCCGGCGCCAAGGCGCTGCGCCGCATGGTCGCCGCGGCCGCGATCCCGGCGCGGGAGGGCCGCCCGCTCGTCATCTTCCCCGAAGGGACGAGGACCGCCGTCGGGCAGCGCCGGCCCTACCAGCCGGGCGTCGCCGCGCTCTACCGCCAGCTCGGCCTGCCGCTCGTCCCCGTGGCGGTCAATTCCGGCCTCTTCTGGGGACGACGCGCGTTCCTGAAGCGGCCGGGCCGAATCACCGTCGAGATCCTGCCCGCGATCCCGCCGGGGCTCGACCGCCGCGAGGCGCTGCAGGAGCTGGAGCGCCGGATCGAGGACGCGACGGCGCGCCTCGTCGCGAAGGAGAACGGCTGACCCGCAGGGGATCCGGCCCCCTCAGGGCGCGAAATAGGGCGGCTCGATGTCGAACCGGGTGCCGCGTGCCTCGGGCGGCCCGTAGTCGGCGGTCCTCCAGGAGAAGAACAGGAGGACGACCCAGCGCGTCTCGCGCGAGAACCCGTACCGGGGCGCGGTCGCGCCGGCAAAGCGCCCGTCCTCGGCGCGGTAGGCGAGAGCGGCGATCTTGGCGACGCCGCGGCGCTCCTCCTTCTTGAAAAGGGCGAGCTCGGGAAAGGCGAAGGGGCCGGCGAGCGGAATCGGAATGTCGGTGCGCGGCACCCCGACGAGGGTCTCCTCCTGATCGATCGAAAGCGCGCCCGCTCTCAGCTCGACCACGTAGTCGGCTCTGTCCCTCGTCCGCACCAGCCGGGCGCCGAGCCGTGCCAGCCGCTCGCGGACGGCGGCGACGGCGTAGCGCCTGTCGGTTCCCTCGACATACTCGTCGTCGACGAAGACGGCGGCGCCCGGCGGCAGATCGAGATTCAGATTCTCGGCGGCGCGGTCCGCAGCCGACGAGATCAGCATCTGCTCGGTCGCCGTTCGCTCCGGAAAGCTTTCGCGCGCGGTGGTGCAGCCGGCGACAAGCGAAGCGAAGGCGAGCAACCATAGGCTTCGTCGCACGAGGCGGCGAGATATGCCTCGCAGGCAGGACCGTCAACCTGCGCCGGGGGGCGTCACGGCTTGTCCACACCCATATAAAAACGGGAGTCGCGGGGGAAACGAAACAAGTACACGGGCCCGGCCGCGACTCGTGCTAGACTGCGCGCCCTTTCCACAAGGAGCCCCGATGCCGACCGTCGCCGCCATCTCCCAGCAGATCTGGGACATGAAGTACCGCCTCAAGAACGAGAAGGGGGAGCCGGTCGACCGCACGATCGAGGACACGTGGCGCCGCGTGGCGCGCGCCCTCGCGGCGCCCGAGAAGGATGCCGATTTCTGGGAGGCGCGCTTCTACGAGACGCTCGAGGGGTTCAAGTTCCTTCCCGCCGGCCGGGTCGTCGCCGGCGCCGGCACCGGGCGCAACGTCACCCTCTTCAACTGCTTCGTGATGGGCACGATCCCCGACGACATGTACGGGATCTTCACGCATCTGCGCGAGGCGGCGCTCACGATGCAGCAGGGCGGCGGGATCGGCTACGACTTCTCGACGCTGCGCCCCAAGGGCGCGCCGGTGAAGGGCGTGGGCGCGGACGCGTCGGGCCCGCTCTCGTTCATGGACGTCTGGGACGCGATGTGCCGCACGATCATGAGCGCCGGCCACCGGCGCGGCGCGATGATGGCGACGCTGCGCTGCGACCATCCCGACATCGAGGCCTTCATCGAGGCAAAGCGCGAGCCGGGGCGGCTGCGCATGTTCAACCTTTCGGTCCTCGTCACCGACGCCTTCATGGCGGCGATAAAGGAGGACGCGCCCTGGGAGCTGAAGTTCGGCGGGACGACCTACAAGGTCGTTTCGGCGCGCGAGCTCTGGGACAAGATCATGCGGGCGACCTACGGCTACGCCGAGCCGGGCGTCATCTTCATCGACCGCATCAACCGGCGGAACAATCTCTGGTACTGCGAGGAAATCGCGGCGACGAATCCGTGCGGCGAGCAGCCGCTGCCGCCCTACGGCGCTTGCCTCCTCGGCTCCGTCAACCTCGCCGCGCTCGTCGCCGACCCGTTCACCGAGAAGGCGCGCCTCGACCTCGATGCGCTGGAGCGCCTCGTCCCGCCGGCGGTCCGGATGATGGACAACGCGATCGACGTGTCGCGCTTTCCGCTCGAGGCGCAGGAGGTCGAGGCGAAGACCAAGCGGCGGATGGGGATCGGCGTCACGGGCCTTGCCGACGCGCTCATCATGTGCGGCGTGCGCTACGGCTCGGCCGACGCGGTGCGCCTCACCGAAAGCTGGATGCGCGCGATCCGCCGCGCCGCCTATCTCGCCTCGGTCGAGCTCGCCAGGGAGAAGGGCGCCTTCGCGCGCTTCGACCGCGAGAAGTACCTCATGGGCGAGACCATCGGCGAGCTCGAGGACGACGTGCGCGCCGCGATCGCCCAGCACGGCATCCGCAACGCGCTCCTCACCTCGGTCGCGCCGACCGGCACGATCTCGCTTTTCGCCGACAACGTCTCGTCGGGGCTGGAGCCGGTCTTCTCGTTCAAGTACACGCGCCACGTCCTCATGCCGGACGGCACGCGCAAGGAAGAGGAGGTGACCGACCACGCCTACCGCCTCTTCCGCCGGCTCAAGGGCGAGAACGCGCCGCTGCCGGACTACTTCGTCGACGCGCAGACGCTGTCGCCGGGCGACCACGTCGTCATGCAGGCGGCGGTGCAGAAATACGTCGACAGCTCGATCTCGAAGACGATCAACGTCCCGGCCGAGATCTCGTTCGAGGCGTTCAAGGACGTCTACGTCCAGGCCTACGAGCTCGGCTGCAAGGGCTGCACGACCTACCGGCCGAACGAGATCACCGGCGCGGTGCTCGAAGTGAGGAAGGGCGAGCAGGAAAAGCCGCAAGCGCGTCAGGCCGAGCTGCCGCTCCCGGCCCCCGCCGCGCCGCCGAAGCCCGCGGACATCTACGAGGCCGGCGGCGTCGTCTACATGACGCGGCCGCTCGACCGGCCGGAGGCGCTGCCGGGCGCCACGTACAAGATCCGCTGGCCGGAAGGCGACCACGCGATCTACATCACGATCAACGACATCGTGCAGGACGGGCGCCGGCGTCCCTTCGAGATCTTCATCAACTCGAAGAACATGGAGCATTACGCCTGGACGGTCGGGCTCACCCGCATGATCAGCGCGGTGTTCCGCCGCGGCGGCGACGTCGCGTTCGTGGTCGAGGAGCTGAAGGCCGTGTTCGACCCGCGGGGCGGCGCCTGGATGGGCGGCAAGTACGTCCCCTCGCTTCTCGCGGCGATCGGCGACGTCATCGAGCGTCACATGATCGACATCGGCTTCCTGCAGCCGAAGCCGGGCAACGGCCGGGCGCTCGCGGCGAAGCAGGTCGTGGGGCTTCCTTCCGGCGACGGCGCGGCGCGCGCGCGCATGGCGCAGTGCCCGAAATGCGGCGAGGCGGCGCTCATCCGCATCGAGGGCTGCGACCAGTGCACGAGCTGCGACTACTCGAAATGCGGGTGACGATCCGCCGCGTTTGCTAGGACGCGCGCCGGCTCCTATATCGGGCCGCGATGATCTCGCCCCTGCAGCGCGCGCTCCTCATTTTCGGCATCGGCGCGGCGATCCTCGCCGCAGGGCTGGCGATCGCGCTCTGGACCCTTTCTCCCGGCGGCCCGATGGACCAGGTCGGCGCCGTCTCGATCGGCGGCGACTTCACCCTCGTCGATCAGAACGGGAAGACGCGGCGCGCGGAGGATTTCCGCGGCAAGCTGATGCTCGTCTATTTCGGCTACACCTACTGCCCGGACGTCTGCCCGACCGAGCTGCAGACGATGGGCGAGGCCGTCGACCTCCTCGGCAAGAAGGGCGAGGCGGTGGAGCCGGTCTTCGTCACCGTCGACCCCGAGCGCGACACGCCGGAACAGCTGCGCCTCTATGCCGACAGCTTTCATCCCCGCCTCGTCGCGCTCACCGGGACGAACGAGCAGGTCGCGGCCGCCGCGCGCGCCTTCAAGGTCTACTACGCCAAGCGGCCGCAGGAGGGGGGCGAGTATCTGATGGACCACTCGTCCTTCGTCTTCCTGATGGGCCGGGACGGCAGGTACCTCATGCATTTCGCGCCGGGAACGACGCCCGAGCGCATGGCCGAGGCGATCGAGAAGCGACTCTGAGGGGCGGGGCGCGCGGCGTCGCCGCCGCCTCGCGCTCGCCTCGCGAACCCACGCGCGCGGCGAATGGCGGATGCGCCCTCTCGCGCCTTGTCCGGCGCCGTGCCGCGTCCTAGTTTGCGCGCCATGTCGCTCATCGCCAGCCGCCTCGCGCGCATCAAGCCATCGCCGACCATCGCCGTCACCACCAAGGCGGCGGAGCTGAAAGCCGCCGGCCGGGACGTCATCGGCCTCGGCGCGGGCGAGCCCGATTTCGATACGCCGCAGAACATCCAGGAGGCGGCGATCGCCGCGATGCGGCGCGGCGAGACGCGCTACACCGCGGTCGACGGCACCCCGGCGCTCAAGAAGGCCATTTCGGCGAAGTTCAAGCGCGAGAACGGGCTCGACTACGCGACGAACCAGATCACCGTCGGCTCCGGCGGCAAGCAGGTCATCTTCAACGCCATGCTGGCGACGCTGAACCCCGGCGACGAGGTCATCATCCCGGCGCCCTACTGGGTGAGCTATCCCGACATGGTGAATCTCTGCGACGGCACGCCCGTGTTCGTGCCTTGCCCGCAGGAGAACGGCTTCAAGCTGCAGCCGAAGGATCTCGACGCCGCGATCACCAAGAAGACGAAGTGGCTGATCCTCAACTCGCCCTCGAACCCGACCGGCGCTGCCTACTCGGCCGAGGAGCTGAGGGCGATCGCGGACGTGCTGCTCGCCCACAAGCACGTCTGGGTCCTCACCGACGACATGTACGAGCACCTCGTCTTCGGCGGCTTCAAGTTCGCGACGATCGCCGAGGTCGAGCCGCGGCTCTACGAGCGCACGCTGACGATGAACGGCGTCTCCAAGGCCTATTGCATGACCGGCTGGCGAATCGGGTACGCCGGCGGCCCGACCGAGCTCGTCAAGGCGATGGCCGCGGTCCAGTCGCACTCGACCTCGAACCCCTCCTCCATCAGCCAGGCGGCGGCGGTCGAAGCGCTGAACGGGCCGCAGGACTTCATCGCCGAGCACAACGCGATCTTCGAGCAGCGCCGCGACCTCGTCGTCGCGATGCTGAACCAGGCGAAGGGAATCACCTGCCCGCGGCCGGACGGCGCCTTCTACGTCTACCCGTCCTGCGCCGGGACGATCGGCAAGAAGACCCCGGACGGCAAGGTGATCGAGAACGACACCGACTTCGTCGACTACCTCCTCGAAGCGGAAGGGGTGGCCGTGGTGCAGGGCGTCGCCTTCGGCCTCTCGCCCCATTTCCGCATCTCCTACGCGACCTCCACAGAGGCGCTCGAGGAGGCATGCCGGCGCATCCAGCGCGCCTGCGGCAGGCTCAGCTGAAAAAGAATGCGGCGACCCCTCCGAGGGGGCCGCCGCATTTTCCATGGCCGATCCTGTTTCCTGCCGGCCTCAGGCGAACACGTCCTCCTGAACGGCGGGCGCGGCGGTTTTCGCCGGGATTGCCGGGGCCGGCTCGGGCTTCATGTCCATCAGTCGCCGAAGCATGTCGCGGCCGCGCGAAAGGCGCGATCGCACCGTCCCGACCGGCACGTCGAGGACGGTCGCCACCTCCTCGTAGCGCATGCCTTCGAGCCCGACGAGCAGCAGCACCTGACGCTGCTCCTCGGGCAGTCTTGCGAGGCCGCGGTCGAGATCGCGCAGCTTGAGGCTCGAGCCCTGCGTCGACTGCACCGTCAGAACGGGCGCCACATCCTCCACGGGGACCGAGATCCCTTCCCGCACGGACCGGCGAACGTCGTTCACATACTGGTTGTGAAGGATGGTGAAGAGCCAGGCCCGGAGATCCGTGCCCGGCTGCCAGAGATGCGACTTGGCGAGCGCTCGGACGAGGCAGCTCTGCACGAGATCGTCCGCCCGTGTCGCGTCGCGCGTCAGAGCGCGCGCATAGCGCCGCAGCCGCGGGATTTCCCGTTCGAGAAGAGCGCCGAAATCATCTGCCATCACGATCTCCCGTTCGTTTCGGCAGAAGATCTAACCCTTCGCTGTAAACCGCGTATGTATCGGGGGATGAGAGTTGTAAAGAATTGCAAACTTGTTGTAATCGCCGCAACCCTGCCGAGATCGGCATCGGACGACCGGAAAGGAATTGTTGCTGTTTCGACTTACGATTACATTGAAACGAGACGGCAGCGTATCGGTTTCGTTCAATGCCGACTAGCCTGTCGGCCTCGAACTAATTAGGCGCTTTGACGCGGCGGTCTCCGCCCTAACTGTCTCATTCCGGCCGGCGACCGGGAGGAATGGTCCGCTCGAACCGACCGGCCACGGAGTTGCGGACGGTGCAACGCCCTGCCGCGACGGCACGGCTACAAGCCCAGTACGGCCGGACGCGGGCCCTCGCGGCACGCTGCCTGGGAACGGCCATCGCGGACCGGATGGTGTTCCGGCTCGGCCTCGTCCTCTTCGCGCTGGACTTCGGGTTTCTCGGGATCGCGCTCCTCAACAAGGCGGCGACGCGCCTTCCGAGCCTCGCCTTCTTCGCCGATGGGCTCGGGCTTCGCGATCCGTTCCTGCAAATCGAGCTCGATAGGTCCCTGCCCGAGATCTACGGATACGCGAAGACGGCGACTGCCGCGGCGCTGCTCCTGCTGCTCGGGCGGCGCCACGCGCAGCCCATCTACGCCGCCCTCGCCTTCGTTTTCCTCCTGATCCTCGCCGACGGCGCGCTCCGGATTCACGAGACCGTCGGCGATCACGTCGCCAGGAGCGTGCCGTGGGAGGCGGCGTTCCGACTCCGCTCGGACGATTTCGGAGAGGCCTCCGTCTTCGCCGCCTGGGTCATCATCCTCATCGCCGCTGCGGCGTACGGAATGTGGCGGAGCGGGCGGGCGCACCGGGACGCCGGCATCCTGTTCCTGGCCGTGATCGGGATTCTGGCGTTCTTCGGCGTCTTCGTCGATTTGGCGGGCATCGTGGCCGGCATTTCGGGCTGGCGGGCCGCCGGGGCGTTGCTCGGCCTCCTGGACGACGCCGGCGAGCTCGCCGCCCTCTCGCTCGCTCTCCTTCTCGCCTGGACGCTCTGGCGGCATCCCGCGCTCTGCGGCAGGCCCGCTCCTGCGGCGGGCGCCTCTCATCCCGGAAGGGCGCCCACCGCGGATCGCCCGTGAGATTCGCGCCCTCCCCTTGCGTTCAGAGCTTGATTCGGAGCGTCTCTAGTGGCTTGGTGGCGCCCGCGGCGGCGCCCATCCGTCCCGCCGCGGACGCCGCAGCCGAAACCACGGGGATTGGAGCGTTTCACCAAGGAAAGAGCGCGTAGCTCAGCCGGTAGAGCATCTGACTTTTAATCAGAGGGTCCCGGGTTCGAATCCCGGCGCGCTCACCACGCTCCAGGACATCCGGCGGTACCGACCGGGCCGCGGTCGCGTCCCGGGGCCGTCAGGCCGCAAGGCGGTCCCTTCCGCCAAGCGTCGAAAAGGGCTTCAATTCGCCTGAGCCGATTCGGGGCCGCGGCGCCCCGCGAGCGCGGCGGCGGCATCGTCATCGAAGGTCGCCGCCCCGTCACGGGGGCGCCACATTCCTCTGTCTCCCTCGTCCTCGCTTTCTTTCGACTCGCCAACGCCCGACTTCGCCAACGACGAATCAGCACGTGCCGCCCCGCTCCGCCTCCCCGACCGCCGCCGTGCTGGCCGTCGCGCTCCTCGTCCTGCCGCTCCGCCTCGCTGCGGCCGAAGACGGCGGGCACCGGCTCACGATCGTCGAGGAGAACGACTCGATGCCGTTCCACAGCGACAAGCACTACACGCAAGGGCTGCGGCTTTCCTATCTCGCGCCGCCGGTCGGCGCCGAAAGCTTCTGGGCGGCTCCCTTCGACATCTTCCCCTGGATGCAGGCCGCGCCCGAGCGGCGGTCGCGCCGCTATGCGATCCTCGTCGGCCAGAGCCTCTTCACGCCGAAGGACACCGACCTCAGCCCGCCCGACCCCGACGACCGCCCCTATGCCGGATGGCTCTACGGCGGCGTCAGCCTCCTTCAGGAGACCGACCGATTCATTCTCGACCATGTCGAGCTGCAGGTCGGGATGGCCGGGCCGGCGGCGCTCGGGAAGGCGACGCAGAACGAATACCATCAGCTCATCGGCGCGACCGAGGCGAAGGGCTGGAGCAAGCAGATCCAGAACGAGCTCGGCGTGGTCGTCGAGATCGAGCGCAAGTGGCGTCTCGGCCTCGCCGGCGCCAACGACCGTTCCTTCGTCGACATCGTCCCCGAGGCGGGGGCGGTCGCCGGCAACGTCTTCACCTACGGCAAGCTCGGCGCCCTCCTCCGCATCGGCACCCATCTCGGCGCCGATTACGGGCCGGTGCGCATCACGCCCGCCCTCTCCGGCACCGACTACGTCGACCCCGCCCGGCTGCCGGAGAAATTCGGCTTCTATCTCTTCGTCGGGGCCGAGGGACGGGCGGTCGGGCGCAACCTCTTCCTCGACGGGAACCTGCTCCGCGACAGCCGGAGCGTCGACAAGAAGACGTTCGTCGGCGACCTCCAGGCCGGCATCTCGATCTTCTTCTCGGACCGTGTCCGCATCGACGCCGCCGCGATGCGCCGCTCGCCGGAGTTCGAAGGCCAGGGGTCGCCGGACGTTCTCGCGATGGTGGGGCTGTCGCTCTTCTGGTAGCGCCGGCCGGCGCCCGGCCCATGGCGCATGAAATCCCGCGATGATGAAAATCGACTTTGGTCGGGTTTTCGCGTAAATCGCCGCGCGATGCTTGCCCGGACCCTAGCCGCCCTGGTCGACGGGTGCCGGCGCCGGGCGCCGGTCATCGCCCTCGCGGCGCTGGTCGCCACGGCGGTGCTCGGCTGGTGGGCGGCGACCCATCTCTCGATCGACACCGATACGGAACGCATCATCTCGCCAGACCTGCCGTGGCGGCAGCGGGAGGCCGCGTTCGACGCGCTCTTCCCGCAGACGACGGACGTGCTCGCGATCGTCGTCGACGCCGAGAGCAGCGGGCGCGCCGAGGACGCCGCCGCGGCGCTCGCGGCGCGGCTCGCCGAGGAGAAGCAGCTCTTCAAGACGGTGCGGCGCCCCGAAGGCGGCGATTTCTTCGTCCGCAACGGGCTTCTCTTCCTCCCGCTCGACGAGCTGCAGCAGCTCGTCGACCAGGTGATCGCGGCGCAGCCGATCATCGGAACGATCGCCGCCGATCCGACATTGCGCGGCATCTTCGACGCGCTCGGCCTCGCGCTGGAAGGGGTCGCCAGGGGCGAGACCTCGCTCGACAGCCTCGATGCCGTCTTCAGCGCGCTCGCGGGCTCGATCGAAGCCGCGGCGGCCGGAAGCGTCCAGCCCGTGCCGTGGGAGGAGCTCTTCACCGGGCGCGAGCCGCGCCCGATGGAGCTCCGGCGATTCGTCCTGGTCCAACCGGTGCTCGACTATTCGAGGCTGCAGCCCGGAGAGGCGGCGACAACGGCCGTGCGGAAGGCGGCGCACGAGCTCGGCCTCACGGCCGAGAACGGCGTCGAGGTCCGCCTCACCGGCTCCGTCGCGCTTTCCGACGAGGAGTTCGCGACCGTGGCCGAAGGCGCCGGGGGCGCGACGATCCTCTCCCTCACGCTCGTCATCCTCATCCTCTTCCTCGGGCTCCGCTCGTGGCGGATCATCGCGGCCGTCGTCGCGACCCTCGTCGCGGGGCTGATCGCGACCGCCGCCTTCGCCACCGTCGCGGTGGGCTCCTTGAACCTCATCTCGGTCGCGTTCGCCGTGCTCTTCGTCGGCATCGCCGTCGATTTCGGGATCCAGTTCAGCGTCCGCTTCCGCGACGAGCGCTTCCGCAAGGGCGACCTCGCGCGCGCCCTCGAGAGCGCGGCGGCGGGGATCGGCGGCCCCCTCCTTCTCGCCGGCGCCGCGGCGGCGGTCGGCTTCTTCTCCTTCGTGCCGACGAACTACGCCGGCGTGTCGGAGCTCGGCATCATCGCCGGCACCAGCATGGGGATCGCGCTCTTCCTCAATTTGACGCTGCTGCCGGCGCTGCTCAGCCTCGTGAAGCCGCCCGGCGAGGCCGACACGGTGGGCCTGCGCTTCCTCGCCCCGCTCGACAAATTCCTCCTGCGCCGGCGCCGCGGGATCACGTTCGTCGCGTTCTGCCTCGGCGCGATCGGGATCGCCCTCGCGCCGCAGCTCCGCTTCGACTTCGACCCGCTCAACCTCAAGGACCCAAGCACCGAGTCCGTGTCGACGCTGCTCGATCTCATGCAGGATCCGTCGACGACGCCTTACACGCTCAATGCCCTCGCGCCCACCCTGGAGGAGGCGGCCGCGCTCGGCGCGCGGCTCGAAGAGCTGCCCCAGGTCTCCAAGGTCCTGACGATCGGAAGCTTCGTGCCGGACGATCAGAGCGAGAAGCTCGCGATCATCGCCGACGCCGCAGCGCTTCTGGGACCCACCCTCTCGCCTCCGCGGACGGCGCCGCCGCCCTCGGACGAGGAGACTCTGGCGAGCCTCGGGAAATTCTCCGCCGCCCTGACCGCGATCGCAGGCACCGACGAGGGCGCAGCCGCGCAGCTCGCCGCCGCGGTCGATCATGCGACGAGCGAAGGCGCCGCGATCCTGCCGATCCTGCGCGAAAGCATCCTCTCCGGATTGCGCAAGCGGCTCGAGCAGCTCGCCCTTTCGCTCCAGGCGAGCGAGCCCGTGACGCTCGCGAGCCTGCCGGAAGAGCTGAAGAGGGACTGGATCGCGCAAGACGGGCGGCTCCGCATCGAGATCTTTCCGTCCGGCGACCCCCGGGATCCCGCGATGCTCGAGCGCTTCGTCGATGCGGTGAAGACCGTCGCACCGGAAGCGAGCGGCACGCCGATCTCGATCCAGGAGTCGGGCCGCACGGTGACGGAAGCCTTTCTCCAGGCGGGCGCGATCGCGATCGCCGCGATCGCCACCCTCCTCTTCCTGGTGCTGCGCCGCGCACGCGACGTCGGCCTGGTGCTCGCGCCCCTCGCGCTCGCCGCGCTTCTGACCATTGCGACCTGCGTCGCGTTCGACCTGCCGATCAACTACGCCAACATCATCGCGCTGCCGCTTCTGCTCGGGATCGGCGTCAGCTTCGACGTCTACTTCGTGATGGCCTGGCGCAAGGGTCACAACTTCCCGCTCCAGTCGCCGACCGCGCGCGCGGTCCTGTTCAGCGCGCTAACCACCGTCGCGGCCTTCGGAAGCCTCGCCGCCTCGAGCCATCCGGGGACCTCGGAGATGGGAAAGCTCCTCGCGATCGCGCTCGGCTGGACGCTCCTTTGCACCCTGCTCGTGCTGCCGGCTCTGCTGGGCCCCGCCCGGCGCTGACTTTCCTGTTGCAACCGCAGAGCGCTTCCTTAACCATCGCGCGGGATTTCGGGGGAGAGGTCTTAATGCTGCGTTGGGGAAGAGGTGTCGCCACCGTCGTCCTGATGACGTTGGCCGTGGCGGCCTGCGCCGAGATCCCGACCGATCCCGCGGCGCGCGCAGCGTACGAGGAGGCGAACGATCCCTTCGAGCCGACCAACCGCGCGATCTTCGAGTTCAACCGCCAGCTCGACCGCTACGCGATCAGGCCGGCGGCGGAGGCCTACCGCGAGGTCGTGCCGGAGCCGGGGCGGCGCGCGCTGCGCAACTTCCTCGACAATTTGAAGCAGCCGATCGTCTTCGCCAACAACGTGGCGCAGGCCGATTTCGAGCGCGCCTTCGTGACCCTCGCACGCTTCCTGATGAACAGCACGGTCGGCGCGCTGGGGCTGTTCGACGTCGCGACCGACCAGGGCTATCCGCGCCAGACCGGCGATTTCGGCCAGACGCTCTTCAGCTGGGGCGTTCCCGACGGGCCCTATCTCGTGCTGCCGCTTCTCGGTCCCTCGAACCCGCGCGACGCCATCGGCTACGGGGTCGACTCCTTCGCCGATCCGTTCAGCATCTGGGCCGACAGCACTTACTTCGACGTGAGCCGCTTCGGCGCGAGGGGGATCGACCAGCGCGAGCAGGTCCTCGAGGAGCTCGACAGCATCGAGCGCACCTCGCTCGACTTCTACGCCACGATCCGCAGCCTCTGGCGCCAGAAGCGGCTCGAGGAGCTCTACAGCGGCAAGCCGCCCGCGCCGACCTACGACCTCTACGAAGACCCGGCCGCGGAGTAGCCGCAAGCAGGGCCGGGTCTCGCCCCTACCCTTCCCTCGCCTCGGCGATCTTCCTGTCCATCAGCCGCAGGAGCGCCTCGGCGCCGTCGCGCCGCAGAACCGAGCTGAACTCCGACCGCCTGGTCGCGAGCTCGCTCACGGTGCCCTTGAGGTAGACATCGATGATCTTCCAGGAATCGCCGTCCTGGCGCATCAGGTAGTCGACCTGCACGGGCTCGCCGTCGCTCTGGACGATCTTCGACCGCACGATCATGCCGCCCTGGACGCTCTGCGCGTCGGGCTCGACCAGGAGCTGCTCGCCCGAATACCCGTCGAACCGGGCGGCGTAGGTCGACAGAGTCAGCTCGCGGAAGGCGGCGGTGAAGCGCTGCTGCTCGTCGGGAGTAAGGCCGTTCCATTGCGGCCCGATAGCGAGCCGGGCCATGAGCGGCAGGTTGTAGGCCTTGTCGATCGCCGGGGCGAGGATCTGACGTCGTCCCTCGAAGCCGAGCCTCTCTGCGTTCCGCATCGTATCGAGCAGAACCTTGTAGAACGCCTCGATCACGCCGACGGGCGGCGGGGCCGCCTTGACGGGCGCGACGAAAGCCAGAAAAACCAACGCAAACAGGACTTTACGCATCAAGTCGCTCCCGGGGCTCCCGCGCGGCCGAACCTCGGCGACATCCCGAGCCGGTGTTGCATTTCGGCCATGCGCGCCGACCGAAGGCCGCAGGGGTTGTATCGCACGGTCGGGTGGGTTAACTCCAGGCGGCACTTCTGTCGAGGTGAGCCTCAGATGCGTGTCGTTCTTGCCCAGCCGCGCGGCTTCTGCGCCGGCGTAGAGAGGGCGATCGAGATCGTCGAGCGCGCGATCGAGAAATACGGACCGCCCATCTACGTCCGCCACGAGATCGTGCACAACCGTCACGTCGTCGAGCGGCTGCGGGCGAAGGGCGCGCATTTCGTCGACGAGCTCGACGAGGTTCCCCCCGGGGCGGTGACGATCTTCTCGGCGCACGGCGTCGCGCGCGCGGTCGAGGACGCGGCACAGGAGCGCGGCCTTCCGGTGATCGACGCGACCTGCCCCCTCGTTTCGAAGGTGCACAACGAGGGCCAGCGCTACGCGGCGCAAGGGCGAGAGATCGTGCTCATCGGTCACGCCGGGCATCCGGAGATCGAGGGCACGATGGGCCGCATCGACGGCAAGGTCCACCTGATCTCGACGCCCGACGACGTCGCGAAGCTGGAGGTCGCAGACCCCGAGAAGCTCGCCTTCATCACGCAGACGACGCTGTCGGTCGACGACACGCGCGCGACGATCGAGGCTCTGAAGGCGCGCTTCCCGACCATCGTCGGCCCCGACACCAAGGACATCTGCTACGCGACCCAGAACCGGCAGCGCGCCGCGCGCGAGCTCGCCAAGAGCGTCGACGTGGTGCTGGTGGTGGGGGCGCCCAACAGCTCCAACTCGAACCGGCTCCGCGAATGCGCGGCGGAGACCGGCATTCCCGCCTATCTCATCGAGGACGCGCGCGCGCTCGATCCGAAATGGCTCGAGGGCGCGCGCTCGGTCGGCATCACGGCCGGCGCCTCGGCCCCGGCGGAGCTCGTCGAGCAGCTCATCGAGCGCCTTCGCGAGCTGGGGCCGATCGAGCTCGAATCGCTTTCCGGCGTCACCGAGAACGTGCGCTTCCGCATACCGGCAGAGCTCGCCGAGACGAAGCCCGCCGCCTGACAGGAGCTGACAGGAGAAGCATCTTGGGCGTTCCGTTGAGACAAGCGATCAGAGTCGGCGCCTACGTCGTCCGTCAGCACCTGGCCGGCAACAAGCGCTACCCGCTCGTCCTCATGCTGGAGCCGCTCTTCCGGTGCAATCTCGCCTGCGCCGGCTGCGGGAAGATCGACTATCCGGACCCGATCCTCAACCAGCGCCTCTCGGTGGAGGAATGCCTCGAGGCGGTGGACGAGTGCGGCGCGCCCGTCGTCTCGATCGCCGGCGGCGAACCCCTCCTCCACCGCGAGATCGACCAGATCGTGCGCGGCATCATCGAGCGCAAGAAGTTCGTCTATCTCTGCACCAATGCGCTGCTCCTCGAGAAGAAGCTCCATCTCTTCGAGCCGGGACCCTATTTCGCCTGGTCGGTGCATCTCGACGGCGACCGCGAGGACCACGACAAGTCGGTCTGCCAGCCCGGCACCTACGACCGGGCCGTCGCCGCGATCAAGGCCGCCAAGGCGCGCGGCTTCCGCGTCAACATCAACTGCACGCTCTTCGACGGCGCCGATCCCGACCGTTACGCCGCCTTCTTCGACGACGTGAAGGCGCTCGGCGTCGACGGGATAACGATCTCGCCCGGCTACGCCTACGAGCGCGCGCCCGACCAGCAGCACTTCCTCAATCGCAAGAAGACGAAGCAGCTCTTCCGCGAGATCTTCCGCCGCGGCGACCGCGGCCGGAAATGGTCGTTCAGCCAGTCCGCGCTCTTCCTCGACTTCCTCGCCGGCAACCAGACCTATCGCTGCACCCCCTGGGGCAACCCGACGCGTACCGTCTTCGGCTGGCAGCGCCCGTGCTACCTCCTCGGCGAAGGCTACGCGAAGACCTTCAAGGATCTGATGGAAGGCACGAACTGGGACGCCTACGGCACCGGGAACTACGAGAAATGCGCCAACTGCATGGTGCATTCGGGCTATGAGGCGACCGCCGTCATGGACGCCGTCCGCAATCCGCTGAAGGCGCTCAAGACCGGTCTCGGCGGCGTCGCGGTCGACGGGCCGATGTCGCCGGAGATCCCGCTCGACCGCCAGCGCCCGGCCGAATACGTGTTCTCGCGCCACGTCGAGGAAGCGCTCGCCCGGATCGCCAAGGAAGATCGGCTGAAAAAGGCGGGCTGAGACGCTCGCCGTGCCGGGTGAGGCGCCGCCCTGGCTCTGGATCCCCATCACGCTCGTCGCCGCGCTGGCGCAGACCTTCCGCAACGCCGCGCAGCGGCATCTCACGAAGGAGCTGGGCACGCTCGGCGCGACGCTCGTGCGGTTTCTCTACGGGATGCCGTTCGCGGCGCTTTGGCTGGTTGCGGTCCTCGCCGCCGCCGGGCTGCCGCTCCCGATGCCCGGCGGCGAGGCGCTCGGCTGGACGATCGTCGGCGCCGTCGGCCAGATCGTCGCGACCGCGCTGCTCCTGCGCACGATGGAGGAGCGGAACTTCGCGGTTGGCGTCGTCTACTCCAAGACCGAAGTGGTGCAGATCGCGCTCTTCGCGATCGTGCTCCTCGGCGATCCTCTGTCGTTCCTGACGGCGGTCGCGATCGTCCTCGCGACGGTGGGGCTCGTTCTCCTCTCGCCGCGCGCTTCGGACGGCTCTGCTGGCCGCCCTGCCTGGCTCTCGATGGCGGCGCTCTACGGGCTCGGCTCGGGGGCGAGCTTCGCGATCTCCGCCGTCGGCTATCGCGGCGCCGCGCTCGCGCTCGACACGGAGTCGCTGTTCGTCGCGGCCGCGACCGTGCTCGTCTGGGCGCAAGGCATCCAGGTGCTGCTCCTCGGCGGCTGGCTGTGGGCGCGGCACCCGGGCGTCGTCCGCGCGGTGCTGCGCGCCTGGCGGCTATCGCTTCTCGCCGGATTCATGGGCGCGGCCGGCTCGGCCGGCTGGTTCACCGCGATGGCGCTGGAGCCGGTCGCGCATGTCCGCACGCTGGGCCTCGTCGAGGTCCTTTTCAGCCTTCTCGTCTCGCGCCGCATCTTCAAGGAACGGATCGGCACGCGCGAGCTCGCCGGCATCGCGCTCGTCGTCCTCGGCGTCCTCCTCATCATCGTCACGCGCGCGCGTTGAGGGCGGCGGGAGCGAGAAGCCGCGTCGAGGCTTCCTCGGGAAGCGCTCTCTCGAGCGCGCGGAGCGCCGTGCGCGTCTCGAGCGCGAGGCGCAGGAGCGCCGGCACCTGTCCCGGCGCACGAAGGATCGCCGCCAGAACGGCGCCGAGCGCCGGCGTGCCGTCCGGATCGAGCCCGACGAGCGCCGCCGGCGGAAGATCGCGCTCGGCCGGGTCGGCGACGGCCCGCAGGACGGCGTAAGGCAGCCCCGCCCGCGCGACCAGCCCGCTTTCGAGATCGACGACGAGAGCGCCGCTCGCGGCGAAGAGCGCGGCCTTCTCGCGCGCGCTCGCGACCGGCGCGACCGCGCCCGCGACCGTGCCGCGCTCTCCGGCGACCGCGAGGGGCAGGGGCGCCGCCTCGACGCCGGCGACGCGGTCCGCGACCACGATCGTGCCCGGGCGCAGCGCCGGCGCGAGCGCGCCGGCGATGCCGAAGCTGAGGAGGGCGGTGGCGCCCGCCGCGACGGCTCTGGCGATCGCGGCCTCGGTCGCGCGCCGGTCGCCGCCGCCGCAGAAGGCGCGCAGCCCCGCACGGCGCGCGATCGCGGCTTCGGCCGCCATCCCGGTGATGGCGAACAGCCCGGGGCCTGTCAAAGCTTGGTTAACCAATCTGCCGCATCATACCCGAAGAAACCCGCCGCCCGACGGTGATCGGAACGCCAACGTGGGGAGGGAAGGCATCGCCGGAGGACCGCCGACGGGCAAGGCGGCCTCGGAGAGGCTCCCATGTGGCTGAGATCGGTTGCACTTCTGCTGCTTCTCTCGACGCCGGGCGCGGCCGCGGCCGAGAAAGTCGACCTCGCGCTCGTCCTCGCGGTCGACGTCTCCGCCTCGATCGACGAAAGCCGCTACAGGCTGCAGCGCGACGGTCTCGCCGCCGCCTTCGCGAGCGATGCGGTGATCGGTGCGATCGCGTCGGGCGAGCATGGCCGGATCGCGGTGACGCTGGTCGAGTGGTCGGGCCCGACCAACCAGAAGCAGATGATCCCCTGGACCCTCGTCGACGGCGCGGAAGCGGCCCGCGCCTTCGGCTCGGCGATCGCCGAGTCGCCGCGGGCCTTCGCCGACTTCACCTCGATCGGCGGCGCGATCGAGTTCTCGACCGCGCTTTTCGCATCGAGCGGCTACGAGCCGGCGCGACGGGTGATCGACGTCTCGGGCGACGGCTCCAGCAACAGCGGCACGCCCGTGGCGGCGGCGAGAGAAGCGGCGCTCGCCCAGGGAATCACCATCAACGGTTTGGCGATCCTCGCCTCCGAGCCGCGGCTCGACAGCTACTACGAAGAGAACGTCATGGGCGGCGACGGCGCGTTCGTGATGGTGGCGCAGGATTTCGAGAGCTTCTCCCATGCGATGCTGAGCAAGCTCGTGCGCGAGATAGCCGCCGTGCCGGCCCGCCCCCGCTACGAGCTCGCGGCGCTGCCTTAACGGCGCCGTCAGTCGAGATAGCGCGCCTCGAGATGGCGCTTGTAGATCGAGGCGTCGAGCGGGCGCCCGGTCGCCTCGCGCACCAGCTCCGCGGTCGACAAGAGCGAGCCCTTGGAGTGCACATGCGCGCGCAGCCAAGCGAGGAGAGGCGCGAAGTCGCCCTTCGCGATCGACGCCAGCAGCGAAGGGACGGCGCGCTTTGCCGCATCGAAAAGCTGCGCCGCGATCATGGCGCCGAGCGTGTAGGTCGGGAAATACCCCCAGGCGCCGTCGTACCAGTGAATGTCCTGAAGGCAGCCCGTGCGGTCGTCGGGCGGCGCGATGCCGACGAGCTCCGCCATCCCATCCGCCCAGGCGCCGGGCAGGTCCGCGAGGGGCAGGTCGCCGGCGATGAGCGCCTTCTCGAGGCGATAGCGAAGGATCACGTGCGCCGGGTAGGTCGCCTCGTCGGCGTCGACGCGAATGAGGCTGCGCTGCACCTGCGTGTTGAGGCGGAAGAGGTTGTCGGACGCCCACTCCATGGCGGAGCCGCCGAACGTCTCGCGCAGGAGCGGCGCGAGGAACTCCGTGAACTCGCGGCTGCGGCACGCCTGCATCTCGACGAGGAGCGACTGGCTCTCGTGCATCGCCATGCCGCGGGCCTCGCCGACCGGCTGCCGGCGCCAGGCGGCGGGGAGGCCGCGCTCGTAGAGCGCATGCCCGGTCTCGTGCAGCACGCCCATGAGGGCGCCGCGGAAGCTCGCCTCGTCGTAGCGCGTCGTGATCCGCACGTCGTCGGGGGTGCCGCCGCAGAACGGGTGGAGGCTGACGTCGAGCCGCCCGTGGTCGAACTCGAAGCCGAGGCGCTCCATGAGGCGGAGCGCGACGGCGCGCTGCCGCTCGATGGGGAACGGCCCTTGCGGCTCCACGGGCGGCGAGCGACGCGCCTGATGCTCGATGACGCGATCGATGAAATCGGGAAGGAACTGCGAGAGCTCGTCGAAGAGGCGGTCGATCTCGGCGGTCGACCCGTCCGGCTCGTACTCGTCGAGGAGCGCCTCGTAGGGGCTCTTGCCGAGGCGCGCGGCCTTGGCCGCGGCGACGCCGCGCACGAGGTCGAGCACGGCATGAAGCTTCGGCAGGACGCCCTTGAAGTCGTTCTCGGGCCGGGCGCGGCGCCATTCGCGCTCGCACTCCGACGACGCGCGAGAGAGCGCCTCGACGAGATCGGCCGGAACCGCGGTGGCGTGCATCCAGCGGCGCCGCATCTCGCGGAGGTTGGCAAGCTGCCACGGGTCGAGCCCGGATTCCTCGTCGGCGGCGTCGAGCAGCTCCTCGAGGCGGGGATCGGTCAGCGCCTCGTGGACGAGCACCTTCAGCGTCGCGAGCTGCTCCGCGCGCGCCGCCGCGCCGCCCGGCGGCATCATCGCCGCCCAATCCCATTGCAGCACCGCCGCCGCTTCCTGGAGCGCGCCGATGCGGCGGAACTTCGCCTCGAGGCTCTTGTAGGCACTCATCGGTTCTGCCGGTGGTAAACGAAATAGATCACCGCGAGCACGACGGCGAGCGCGTACCACGTGATCGCGTATTGCAGATGGTCGTTCGGCAGGAAGAGCCGCGTGACCCCGCCCTTCGGCCAGCCGCCGGGGTTGGGCGCGGGGCCCGCGTCGACGTAGTAGGGCAGGGCGTCGGGCGCCATCGCCGCGAGCTCCATCCAGAACCACATGTTCGCGTCGGGAACGTTGTCGGGCACGAACCACGAGGGCTTCTCCGCGGGCGGCACCCGAACGAGCCCCTCGACGGTGACCCTGCCTTCGACCTGTCCTTCCTTCCGCCGTTCAGGGCGCTTGAGCTCCGAAGGAACGAAGCCGCGATTGACGAGAAGGACGCGGCCGTCGTCGAGCGTCAGCGGGGTGAGGACATGGAAGCCGGCCTCGCCCCGTTCGCTGGTGGCAGCGAGATAGCGCTCGCGCGCGTGGTCGAACACGCCCTCGACGCGCACATGGCGGAACTTGACGGCCTCCGCCTCCTCGAGCGTCCGGGGGAGCGGGATCGGCGTGCCCTGCGAAGCCGCGGCGCGCTCAGCGTTGAGCTCGGTCTTCCACGCGAGCCGGTCGAGTTGCCAGGTGCCAAGCGCGATGAGGACGAGGAACGCGGGCAGCGCGATGACCGTCGGCCAGAAGGCCGGGCGGAAGCTCATCGCTGGAGCGACCGATGCCGGTATTGCAGGGCGATGAGCCCGGCTTTGAGCGGGCGCAGGAGCGCGAGCGACGCGACGACGATCAGCGGCGGCCAGATAACGGCATGGACCCACAGCGGCGGGCCGATCTTGGCCTCGACCAGAAAGGCGAGCCCCACGACGACGGCGCCGAGGATCAGGATCACGAAGACGGCCGGGCCGTCGTCCGCGTCCTGCGCGGAAAGGTCGAGCCCGCAGGCTTCGCAGCGCTCCGCCACATCGAGCATGCCCTTGAAAAGCTTTCCTCTGCCGCAGCCCGGGCAGCGGCAGAGGAGCGCGACTTTCGGAAGCGATGCCTCGGGGGCGGTCAGCTTCCGCCCCACCAGTAGATGCAGACGAAGAGGAACAGCCAGACCACGTCGACGAAGTGCCAGTACCAGGCGGCCGCCTCGAAGCCGAAATGCTGCTGCGGCGTGAAGTGGCCGGCGATGGCGCGGAAGAAGCACACGATGAGGAAGATGGTGCCGATGATGACGTGGAAGCCGTGGAACCCGGTCGCCATGTAGAAGGTCGACGGGTAGATGCCCTCCTTGAAGCCGAAGGCGGCGTGCGCGTACTCGTACGCCTGGAACCCGGTGAAGATGAGGCCGAGGAGAACCGTGATGCCGAGGCCGAGCACGAGGTTGCGGCGGTTGTTCTCGAGGAGCGCATGGTGCGCCCAGGTCACGGTCGTCCCCGACAGGAGCAGGATCAGCGTGTTGAGGAACGGCACCTCGAACGCGTTGAAGGTTTGAACGCCCTCAGGCGGCCAGACCCCGCCCGTCGCCTCCTTCGGGAAGAGCGAGGATTCGAAGAAGGCCCAGAAGAACGCGGCGAAGAACATCACCTCGGAGGTGATGAAGAGCGCCATGCCGTAGCGCAGCCCGATCTGCACTACCGGGTTATGATGGCCCTCGACATGCGCCTCCCTGACCACGTCGCGCCACCAGAGGAACATCGTCCCGAGCACGGCGAGCACGCCGAGGATGAGAAGCCACCATGTCCCCGCGTGCATGTAGAAGAGGCCGCCGGTAGCGAGCAGGCCCGCGGCGATCGCGCCGACCAGCGGCCACGGGCTCGGATCGACCAGATGGTAGGGATGCTTTTGAGCTTGCGCGTGCGTATCGGCCATGTCCTTGCTCTCACTCCGGCTTGGCCAGGGCGAACTTGTCGCCCTTGGCACGGAACATTGTGTAGCTCAGCGTGATGGTGCGGATCTCGCGCGTCGCGGGATCCTCGAGAATGCGCGGGTCGACGAAGAACGACACCGGCATGTCGACCGACTCGCCGGGCTCGAGGCGCTGCTCGTCGAAGCAGAAGCAGTGGATCTTGTCGAAGTACGGCCCGGCCTTGAGCGGCGTCACGTTGAAGGTCGCCGTGCCGACCACCGGCTGCGGGGTGCGATTGACCGCGCGGAAGGCGACGATCTTCTCCTCGCCGGGACGAACCTCGACTTCCCGCACGAGGGGCCGGAACTCCCAGCCGAGGCCGTTCCCGGTGTCGGCGTTGAACCGGACCTTGATGCGGAGATCGGAGCTGGCGCCCGGCGCGACGTCGGCGCGCTGCGTCGTGCCGCCGTAGCCGGTCACCTGGCAGAAAAGCCTGTAGAGGGGCACGGCGGACGCGGTGAGCCCCGCCATCCCCATGAGAATGCCGACGAGCGTGACGACCGTGACGGTGCGGCGGTTCACAGCTGCGCTCCGAAACGGACCATCGCGATGAAGTAGAAGAGGAGGGCGAGCGCGACGAGGACGAAGAGCACGGCACGGTTCTTGCCGCGGAGCTCCTTGCGTCGCGCTTCCCATCGATCCTTGTCGGTCATCGCGATCATGCCTTGTCGACGACCAGGAGGGCGAAGAGCGCGAAAAGGTAGAGAATCGAGAAGCCGAACATCCGCTTGGCCGAGGCGTCCGTCTCGTCGCGCAGCACCGCGACGGCCGCGGCGGTGAAGAGGAAGGAGAGGAGCGCCGCGCCGGCGAGGTAGAGCGCGCCCGCGAGCCCGATGAAGTAGGGGGCCAGCGCCAGCGGCCAGAGGACAAGCGTATAGCCCAGGATCTGGCGCTTGGTTTCCGCCGCGCCCGCCACCACGGGCAGCATCGGCACGCCCGCCCTTTCGTAATCGTCGGCCCGGTAGAGCGCGAGCGCCCAGAAATGCGGCGGCGTCCAGAAGAAGATGAGCGCGACGAGGAGAAGGCTCGCGAGCCCGACATCGCCGGTGACCGCGGACCAGCCGACCATCGGCGGAAACGCGCCGGCGGCGCCGCCGATGACGATGTTCTGCGGCGTCCGGCGCTTCAGCCACATCGTGTAGACGAAGACGTAGAAGGCGATCGTGAAGGCGAGGAGGGCGGCCGCGACCCAGTTGAGGGCGAGGCCCATGACCGTCACCGAGCCGACCGCGAGGCTGACGCCGAAGCCGAGCGCCTCGCCGGGCGCCATCCGCCCGGCAGGGAGCGGCCGCGCGCGGGTCCGGCGCATCACCGCGTCGATGTCGCGGTCGTACCACATGTTGATGGCGCCCGCGGCGCCTGCCGCGACCGCGATGCAGAGCACCGCGACGGCGGCGAGGAACGGGTGAAGGTGTCCGGGCGCCAGCCACACCCCGACGAATCCGGTGAACACGACGAGCGACATCACGCGCGGCTTCAAGAGCGCGATGTAGTCGGCCACCGCGGCGCCGCCCCAAGGGACGGCGCCGTCGCGGGCGAGATGGGCGGAGAGGTCGGTCACGCTACTTGACCACCGGGAGCTCGTGATAGCTGTGGAACGGCGGCGGCGAGGAGACGGACCACTCGAGCGTCGTCGCGCCCTCGCCCCAGTAGTTCGCCTCCACCTTCCGTCCGCGCAGCAGCGTGTGGAACACGATGTAGACGAAGAGGATGGTCGAGGCCGCGCTGATGTAGGAGCCGATCGAGGCGACCTGGTTCCAGCCGGCGAAGGCGTCCGGATAGTCGACGTAGCGGCGCGGCATGCCCGCGAGCCCCAGGAAGTGCATCGGGAAGAAGGTGAGGTTGACCCCGATGAAGAACAGCCAGAAGTGGATCTGGCCGAGCGTCTCGTCGTACTGCCGCCCGCTCATCTTGCCGATCCAGTAGTAGAACCCGGCGAAGATGCCGAACACCGCTCCGAGCGACATCGTGTAGTGGAAGTGGGCGATGACGTAGTAGGTGTTGTGGACCGCGATGTCGACGCCGGCGTTCGCCAACACCACGCCGGTTACTCCGCCGATCGTGAACACGAAGATGAACCCGAGCGCGAAGAGCATCGGCGTCGTGAAGCGGATGGACCCGCCCCAGGCCGTCGCGATCCAGGAGAAGATCTTCACCCCCGTCGGCACCGCGATCACCATCGTCGCCGCCGTGAAGTAGGCGCGCGTATCGACGTCGAGGCCCACCGTGAACATGTGGTGCGCCCAGACGATGAAGCCGATGAAGCCGATCGCCACCATCGCGTAGGCCATGCCGAGATACCCGAACACCGGCTTCTTCGAGAAGGTCGACACGACCTGGCTGATGATGCCGAACGCCGGCAGGATGAGGATGTACACCTCCGGATGGCCGAAGAACCAGAAGAGGTGGAGGTAGAGGATCGGGTCGCCGCCGCCGGCCGGATCGAAGAAGGTCGTGCCGAAGTTGCGGTCGGTCAGCAGCATCGTGATCGCGCCGCCGAGCACCGGAAGCGCCAGCAGCAGAAGGAACGCCGTCACCAGGATCGACCACACGAAGAGCGGCATCTTGTGCAGCGTCATGCCCGGCGCGCGCATGTTGAAGATCGTGGTGATGAAGTTGATGGCGCCGAGGATGGAGGACGCGCCGGCGAGGTGGAGCGAGAAGATCACCATGTCCACGGCCGGGCCCGGATGGCCCATCGGTCCCGCGAGCGGCACGTAGACGGTCCATCCGGTGCCGGCCCCCTCGCCGACGAAAGCCGAGCCGAGGAGGAGGAGGAACGACGGGATCAGCAGCCAGAAGCTGATGTTGTTGAGGCGCGGGAACGCCATGTCCGGCGCGCCGATCATCAGCGGCACGAACCAGTTGCCGAACCCTCCCATCATCGCCGGCATCACCAGGAAGAAGACCATGATGAGGCCGTGCGCGGTGGCGAGCACGTTGTAGAACTGATGGTCGTGGAGGAACTGCTCGCCGGGCGCCTGCAGCTCCATCCGCATGATCACGGAGAACAGCCCGCCGATCAGCCCCGCGACGATCGCGAAGGTGAAGTAGAGGGTGCCGATGTCCTTGTGGTTCGTCGAGAACAGCCAGCGCTTGACGAAGCCGGGCTTGTGATCGTGCGCGTCGTGCGCGTGGGCGTGTGCTTGGGCCATAGGGTCCTACCTCACTCGGCGGCGTTGGCGACGCGGATCGGAGCCGGATCGTCGTGCTTCGCGAACTTCGTCTTGGCTTCCTCGATCCACCGGGCGAACTCGTCCTTCGAGACAGCGCGCACCGCGATCGGCATGAAAGCGTGGTTCACGCCGCAAATCTGGTTGCACTGCCCGTAATACGTTCCTTCCTCTTTGACGTTCATCCACGTCTCGTTGAGACGGCCGATGACCGCGTACATCTGTATGCCGAGCGCCGGGACGAACCAGGAATGCATCACGTCCGAGCCCGCGACGAGAACGCGGATGTTGGTGTCGACCGGGACGACCAGCTGATTGTCGACCTCGAGGAGGCGGCGCTGGCCGGGCTGAAGGTCCTCCTCGGCGATCATCGTCGAATCGAACGTGATGTTGTCGTAGTCGGGATACTCGTACGTCCAGTACCACTGACGGCCGGTGACCTTGATCGTCATCTCGGCCTCCTGGGTCTTGTCCATGTAGTAGAGGAGGCCGAAGGACGGGATCGCGATGATGACGAGGATCACCACCGGGATCACGGTCCAGAGCACCTCGACCATCGTGTTGTGCGTCGTCCGCGACGGCGTCGGGTTGCGCTTCTCGTTGAAGCGCCACATCACGTAGCAGAGCAGCACCAGCACGAAGAGCGAGATGAAGGTGATGATCACGAGCAGCAGGTTGTGAAGGCTGTCGATGCGATCGGCGACGGGCGTCACCGGCGGCTGCATCCCCAACTGCCACGGACGCGGCTCCGCCGCGAAGGCGGGATCGGCGCAGAGCCCCAGAAGGAGCAGGAACATCCCTGACGCGACGATGCGCGCCGGCCACTGCCGTGCCCACAAAGCCTCGACCATCGCCATGTGCACTCCGTCTCTCTCCCAGTGGATCTGGATCCGGCTCCGCTTTTCAATGCAAAGAGTGCCGCATCACGCCGCGTTCTACACAAAGACGTTTTGATCCACAACGACGACTAGATGGGGCGCGATTGCGGCATGCCGCCGCATGCGCGCCGCGGCGAAACCGGCGCGCGGCGCGCCGGAAGCCGTTTTCCGGCTTCCGAGTCGCCGCGCGAATCGGGCTAGGCTGCGAGCCATGGACATTGCCGCCGTGCTCGGCACGCTGCTCGCGGTCGCCGTCGCCCTTCTCGCCTTCATCTTCGCCCGCCTCCGAGCGGCCCCCGAAAGGCTCGAGGCGGAGCGCGTCGCCGCGGAGGCGATGCGGGAGGAGCTGCGGCGCGATCTCGAGGCCGAGCGCGCCCGGGCCGCGGCGGCCCAGGAGGCGGCGACGGCGGCGCACGGGGACAAGCGCGAGGCCGAGGCCCGGCTGGCGAAGGCGGAGGAGACGATCGCCTCCCTCATCGCCGAGCGCGACCGGGCGGTGGAGGCGCGCGAGACCGCCGAGCGCGAGCGTGCCGAGGCGCTCCGCCGCGAGGCGATCGCGGCCGAGGCGCTGCGAGGCATGGAGTCGCAGCTCCGGGACTTCGAGAAGATCAAGGCCGACTTCCTCAACATCACCCAGGCGACGACGCTCGACGTCGCGCAGAAGCTCTCCTCGCAGCTCATCGAGAACCACAAGCGGGAGAGCGAGGCGGCGAAGGCCGAGGCCGAGGCGCGGGTGAAGCAGTCCACCGAGCAGCTCACGGCCCGCGTCGAGCAGCTCACCTCGGTCCTGAACCAGCTGCAAGGCCGGGTCGAGGCGGATTCGAAGGCGCTCAACACGATGCTGCGCGCGCTCGCGAGCCCGACCGGCGCCGGCCAGCACGCCGAGATCTGGCTCGCCAACACGCTGCGCGGCTTCGATCTCGAGGAGGGCCGCGACTACGTCCTGCAGTTCTCGACCCAGGATGCGGATTCCGGCGCCCGGCTCAGGCCCGACGCCATCGTGTTCCTTCCGCACGACACCATCTTCGTCATCGATTCCAAGGCCTCGAAGCATTTCCTCGCGATCGGCGAGGCCGAGGACGCCGAGGCGGAGAAGGCGGCCTATCAACGGCTCGCGCAGACCATGCGCGGCCATCTGCGGGCGCTCGCGAGCAAGGACTACAGCGGCGCCGTGCGGGAGGAATGCCGCCGCCTCGGCCGCGGCGCCGTGCGCCTTCAGACTTTCATGTGCCTGCCGAACGACGCCGCGCTCGAGAAGCTGCGCCACGCCGACCCGGAGCTGCGGGAGCTCGCCATCAAGCTCGACATCGTGCTCGCCGGGCCGTCGGTGATCTCCTGCGCGCTCCATATCGCGCGCTCGCAGATCACGGCGGCACGCCAGCTCGAGAACCAGCAGGCGATCGCCGACGCCGCGAAGGCGCTCCTGGACGGGCTCAGCATCGTGCTCGGCCACGCGCTCTCGGTCGGCAAGGGCATCAAGAGCGCCGCCGACCACTACGCCAAGTTCAGCTCCTCGATGAACCGGACCCTGCTCGGCCGCGCGCGGCGCCTCGAGGCCTACGGCATCCGCCCGGGCAAGCCGCTGCCGCCGCCGCTTCCCGCGTATCACGTCAACATGGCGGAAAGCCTCATCGAAGGGGAGGCGGAGGAGGTCGCCGAGGAGCGGCCTCTGCCGAGGCTCGTGAGCGGCGAGTCGTGAGCGAAGAGGTCGAGTGCGTCGTCGTCGGCGCCGGGGCCGTCGGCCTCGCCGTCGCGCGCGCGCTCGCCCTTTCCGGGCGGGAAGTGCTCGTGCTCGAGAGCGAAGCCACGATCGGCGCGGGCACCTCGTCGCGGAACAGCGAGGTGATCCATGCCGGGATCTACTACCCGACGGGGAGCCTCAAGGCGCGCCTCTGCGTCGAGGGCAAGGGGCGGCTCTACGCCTATTGCGCCGAGCGCGGCATCCCGCACAAGCGCCTCGGCAAGCTCATCGTCGCGGTCGAGGAGGGGGAGATCGCGACGTTCGAGGCCATCGAGAAGCGCGCCCGCGCGAACGGCGTCGCCGACCTGCGCTGGCTGTCGGGCGCGGAGGCGAAGGCCATGGAGCCGGGGCTGCGCTGCGTCGCCGCGCTGCTCTCACCCTCGACCGGGATCATCGACAGCCACGCGCTGATGCTCGCCTACCAGGGCGACGCCGAAAGCGCGGGCGCCATCACCGTCTACCGCGCTCCGGTCGAGCAGGGGGAAGTGACCAATCGCGGGATCGCGCTCCGCGTCGGCGGCGACGAGCCGATGACGCTCGCAACCCGCATCCTCGTCAACAGCGCGGGGCTCTTCGCGCCGTCCCTCGCCCGGCGGATCGAGGGCGTGCCGCCCGCGACGATCCCGCGCGATTTTCTCTGCAAGGGCAACTACTTCACCTTGAGCGGCCGCGCCCCCTTCCGCCATCTGATCTATCCGGCGCCCGAGAAGGCCGGGCTCGGCGTCCACCTCACCCTCGATCTCGGCGGCCAGGCGAAGTTCGGGCCCGACGTCGAGTGGGTCGACCGCATCGATTACCGGGTCGAGCCCCGCCGCGGCGAGCGGTTCTACGAAGCGATCCGCCGCTACTGGCCGGGCTTGCCCGACGGCGCGCTGCAGCCGGGCTATGCCGGGATAAGGCCGAAGATCGTGGGCCCCGACGAGCCGGCCGGCGACTTCGTCATCCAGGGCCCGGCCGTCCACGGGGTTCCCGGCCTCGTCAACCTCTACGGGATCGAGTCGCCGGGACTGACCGCCTCGCTCGCCATCGCCGAGGAAGTGCTGAAGGCGCTATAGTCCGGGCCGCATGGCCCAGCTCCACCCTTTCCGCGCCCCCGCGGCGCAAGGCGAGCTCGACGAGCGCGAGACGCGCATCCAGCTTGCGGCGTGCTATCGCCTCATCGCCCATTTCGGCATGGACGATCTCGTCTTCACGCACATCTCCGCCCGCGTGCCGGGGAGCCCGGATCATTTCCTCATCAACCCCTACGGGCTGCGGTTCGACGAGGTCACCGCCTCGAGCCTGGTCAAGATCGACCACGAAGGCCGACTCGTCGGGGAGTCGCCCTATCCGGTCAACGAGGCCGGGTTCGTCATTCACAGCGCCGTTCACATGGCGCGGCGCGACGTGGCGTGCGTCCTCCACACGCACACTCAGGCGGGCATCGCGGTCTCGTGCCTCGAAGGCGGCTTCCGGCCGATGAATCAGCACTCGTTCCTGTTCCTCGGCCGGCTCGCCTATCACGATTACGAAGGGATCGCCCTCGAGCGCGGCGAGCGGGAGCGGCTCGTCGCGGATCTCGGCGACAAGCCCGCGATGATCCTGCGCAACCACGGGCTTCTAACCGTGGGGCGGACGATCCCCGAGGCGTTCTCGCTCATGTACAACCTCGAGCTCTCGTGCCGGATCCAGCTCGCCGTGATGGCCGCCGGGCGGCCCTCGTTCCCGCCGGAGGCCGTGCAGAGAAAGACCGCGGCGCAATGGATGGGCGACGGCAAGCCGCTCGGAATGCGCGAGTGGCCGGCCCTTCTCCGGCTTCTCGACAAGAAGGACCCGAGCTACCGGGACTGATCGCGCCCGGCGCCGACGAGCGCCAGGAACTCGCGACGGGTCGATGCGTCCTCGCGGAACGCGCCGAGAAGGCGGGTGGTCACCATCGTCACGCCGGGCCTGTGCACGCCGCGCGTCGTCATGCAGTGATGCGTCGCCTCGATCGCGACCGCGACGCCCTTGGGGGAGAGGACGCGCTCGATCGCGCCGGCGATCTCGGCCGTCATGCGCTCCTGGATCTGCAGCCGCCTCGCATAGGCGTCGACCAGCCGCGCCAGCTTGGAGATCCCGACCACGCGGCCGTGCGGCAGGTAGGCGACATGCGCCACGCCGATGATCGGCGCGAGGTGGTGCTCGCAATGCGACTCGAACCGGATGTCGCGAAGCACGACCATCTCGTCGTAGCCCTCGACCTCCTCGAAGGTCCGCTCGAGCAGAGCCACCGGATCGGTGCCGTAGCCCGAGAAGAATTCCTCGAAGGCGCGCACCACGCGGGAAGGCGTGTCGCGAAGCCCCTCCCGGGAGGGATCGTCCCCCGCCCAGCGCAGCAAGATCCGCACGGCCGCCTCGGCCTCCCTCCGACTGGGACTCCGGGCGTCTCTCGCGGGCGACAGCAGACCGTCCATCGCAGGATCTCCTCTCCGTCCTGCAATGGATGCGGTCGCGCCCGGAATGGTTCCCGCCTCGCGGCGCCGCGGGTCGCCCTCGCGCGCCGTCGTCCGGCCTAGAGCCCCTTCGAGCCCATCGCCAGATACTTGTTCCGCCGATGCGCCTTGAGGGCCGCGCCGTCGAGGCCGAGAAGCGGCTGAAGCGCCTGCTCGAGCGCGTCGCCGAGCGCGGCGATCGCCTCGCCGCGCTGGCGGTGCGCGCCGCCCAGCGGCTCCGGCACGACCGCGTCGATGACGCCGAGCTTCAGGAGGTCCTGCGCCGTCAGCTTCAGCGCCTCGGCCGCCTCCTGCGCGTTCTCGGCGCTCCGCCAGAGGATCGAGGAGCAGCCCTCCGGCGAGATCACGGAGTAGACCGCGTGCTCCAGCATGACGACGGCGTTGGCCGCGGCGATCGCGATCGCGCCGCCCGAGCCGCCCTCGCCGATGATCGCCGCGACCATCGGAACCTCGAGGCGCAGGCACGCCTCGATCGAGCGGGCGATGGCCTCGGCCTGGCCGCGCGCCTCGGCCTCGACCCCGGGATAGGCGCCGGCCGTGTCGACGAGCGCGATGACGGGAAGGCCGAAGCGGTCGGCAAGCTCCATGAGGCGCCGCGCCTTGCGGTAGCCTTCCGGCTTCGCCATGCCGAAATTGTGCCGCACGCGGCTCTCGGTATCGCTGCCCTTCTCCTGGCCGAGGACGACGACGCTGCGGCCGCGGAAGCGGCCGAGCCCGCCGAGGATGGCGCGATCCTCGCCGAAGCAGCGGTCGCCGGCGAGCGGCGTCCAGTCCGTCACGAGCGCATCGATGTAGTCGCGGGCGTGCGGCCGCTCGGGATGTCGGGCAACCTGAACCTTCTGCCAAGGGCTGAGCTTGGCATAGGTCTGCCGGAGCAGGCGGTCGGCCTTCGTTTCGAGCCGCGCCACCTCGTCGGCGATGTTGAGATCGCCGGCGTTCGAGAGATGGCGGAGCTCCTCGACCTTGCTCTCGAGCTCGGCGATAGGCCGCTCGAAATCGAGGAAATGTCGCATTGCGGACGCTGCCTAGCACAGGGGCGCATGCCCCCGCCAGTCACCTCGCTTCCTTGCCGATCTGCTCTGCCTTCTGAACCAGGACCTCGGCCTGCCTGATCGACGCGATGTCGATCAGCCTTCCGTCGAGCGCGACGGCGCCCTTGCCTTCCTTGGTCGCCTGTGCCATCGCCTCGAGGATTCTGCGGGCGCGTGCGATCTCTTTCTCCGACGGGCTGAACTCCTCGTTCGCGAGCGCGATCTGCGAGGGGTGGATCGCCCATTTCCCCTCGCATCCGAGAACTGCGGCGCGGCGCGCCGCGGCGCGGTACCCGTCGGGGTCGGAGAAGTCGCCGAACGGCCCGTCGATCGGCCGCAGCCCGTTCGCGCGCGCCGCGACCACCATGCGGGCGAGCGCGTAATGCCACATGTCGCCCCAATGCGTCTGGCGCTCGCCCTTCTCGTCCTTGTCGGTGAGGATGGCGTAGTCGGGATTGGCGCCGCCGATGTTGGTGGTGCGGGCCCGGGTCGAGGCGGCGTAGTCGGCGACGCCGAAATGGAGCGACTCGTTCCGCTTGGAGGCGGCGGCGATCGCCTCGACGTTCTGCATGCCGAGCGCCGTCTCGATGATGTGCTCGAAGCCGATCCGCTTCTTCCAGCCCTTCGCGTCCTCGATCTGCGTCACCAGCATGTCGAGGGCGTAGACGTCGGCCGCGGTTCCGACCTTGGGGATCATGATGAGGTCGAGCCGCTCGCCGGCCTGCTCCACCACGTCGACGACGTCGCGGTACATGTAATGCGTGTCGAGCCCGTTGATGCGGACCGACATCGTCTTGTTGCCCCAGTCGATCTCGTTCAACGCCTTGATGACGTTCTTGCGCGCCTGCGGCTTGTCGTCGGGCGCGACCGCGTCCTCGAGGTCGAGGAAGATGACGTCGGCGGCGCTCTTCGCCGCCTTCTCGAAGAACTGCGGCGATGAGCCGGGCACCGCCAGCTCGCTGCGATTGAGGCGCGCCGGCGCCTGTTCGACGATCGTGAAGCTCATGCTCTTCTCCTCATCCCTTCTTGCGCGCGAGCGGGTGCTTGGTCTCGACCAGATGGCGGAGCCGCCCGGCTTGAACATGGGTGTAGATTTGCGTCGTGGCCACGTCCGCGTGGCCGAGCATCGCCTGGACGCTGCGCAGATCGGCGCCGCCGTCGAGGAGATGCGTCGCGAAGGCGTGCCGCAGGACATGCGGGCTCAACCGCCGCGGGTCGATCCCCGCCTCGACGGCGAGGGCCTTGAGAATCTGGAAGCAGCGCTGGCGGGTAAGATGCCCCTCCTTGCCCCGCGAGGGGAAGAGGTAGCGCGAGCGCGTCTCGCCGCGCGCCGCCTTCCAGGCGGCGAGCGCGTCGCGGGCCGGGCGGCCGAGCGGAACGAGCCGCTCCTTCGCCCCTTTTCCGCGCACGACGAGAAAGCGCCCGTCGCGCGTCGCCGCCGAGAGGGGAAGCGCGACGAGCTCCGACACGCGCAGGCCCGCGCCGTAGAGGAGCTCGAGAAGGCAGAGGAGGCGGCTTCGCTCGGGCTCGTCGCGGCGGCCCGCGGCGGCGAAAAGCGCCGCGATCTCCGCCTCGTCGAGCACCTTCGGCAGCGGCCGGCCGAGGCGAGGGGAATCGAGCGTCGAGGTGGGATCGTCGGACCGGATTCCTTCCGCGAACAGGAACTTGAAGAACTGGCGGAGCGCCGAGAGGCGGCGTGCGGCCGTGCGCGGCGCCATGCCCGCGGCGTCGAGCCGGGCGAGGTATCCCCGGAGCGCCGCGACGTCGGCGCTCTCGATCGGCGCGCCCCGGAGAAACGCCGTGAAGTCGTCGAGGTCGGCACGATAGGCGGCGATCGTCCGCGGCGCGGCGCCCCGCTCGGCCGCCATCATCTCGAGGAACGCCTCGATATGCCTAGAGTCCCGCGGCAAGCGCGGCCTCGATGGCGAGCCCGCGCGCCGTCTCCTCGAGACCGAGCGCGCGCAGCCCGGCGACGGCGCGGACGAGGAGAAGGGGCTCGGACGTGAGACGGTCGCCTTCGGCAAGGGTCGCGACGAGAAGAAGGAGAGCCTCGCCGAGACGCCTCCCCTCGATGGCGCCATGTTGGGCAAGGAGGAGCGCGGCTGGCGGGAGCGGGGCGGGCTCGGCCGGACCAGGCCGCAAATAGGGCGCCCAAGCCTCCGCCGGAACGCTCTCGCCGAGCGCTTCGACGAGGCCGAGGAAGAGGGGCGCCTGCTCGGCCTTTCCGTCGGGCAGGGCGGGGAGCGGCACGGCGGACCCCTCGGCGAGCTTCGCCAAGGGCGCAACCGCCTTAGCCGCCTCGGGTCCGGCGACCGCGAGCCATGCCCTGGCGTCGACCGGCCGGCCGATCGCGTAGAGCGCGCGGGCCGCGTCGGCGCCGAACCAGGCGAGCTCCGGCAACGGCGCGATCTCGACGAGAAGCGGCTCGACGGTGCGGGCGGCGAGGAGGTAGTCCCCCTGCGCGGCGGCGAGGAACGCCCTCAGAAGCTCGGCGCGCGGCCCCGGCAGGGTCTGCGCCTTCGCCGCGCTCCAGAGGAGGGCGCGGGCACGGGGGGCCGCCTCCCGCTCGGCGCGGCTGAGGGCGCTCGCGCGCTCGTCGGGCGAAAACTCGGCAGCGTCGTAGACCGAGCGCAGCTCGTCCGAGGCGAGGGCGCCGAACGCGGCGGCGCGCTCTGCGGCGGCGAGGCGCTGCGGCATCGGCGTGCCCTCGGCGAGCGCGATCGCGCGGAGCGCCGCCGGCGCCTTCACCGCCGCGAGGTCGCCGGGGTAGGGGAGCCTCGCCGCGCGCAAGAGGGCGAGGTGGACCGGACCCGGCTCCGGCATCGGCGGAAGCTTCGCCTTGCGCCCGCCGAGCGTCTCGACGAGCGCATCGAAGGCGGCGTCCTTCGGCGCGTTCTGCTCGCGCAGGAGGTTGAGGCCGAGCGCCGCCTCGGCGCTCTTGCCCGTGAGGGCATGGCAGGCGACGAGAGCGCGGTCCCACCAGACGCCCTGGCGCTGCCGGATCGCCTCGCCGACCTCCCGGCAGGCGCTTTCCGGGTCTCCGGCGAGGAGCTTCAGCTCGATCCGCGCGCGCTCGGCCGCCTCGCTCCGCCGCGGCCCCGCATCGAGAAGAGCGGCCGCGTCCGCGACGAACCCCATCGAGAGGAGCTTTCCCGCCCGCGCGGCGAGAAAGCCGCCCGCATCCTCGCGCCCGGCGGCGGGCAGCGCATTGGCGAGAAGAAGACGGCGGGAGAGATCCTGGAGCGTCGGCGAGGTCGTGACCGGCAGCCCGGAGACGAGCGCGAAGACGACGCCGCGCGGCGTTCCCTGCCAGAGCGTCGGCGGCAAGCCGCCGTCGTCCTCGGCGAGAGTCCCGCTCCATTCGGGATCGACCGGCGCCAGCGGCGCGACCTCGATCCCCGACGGGGCCGCTTGGGCCGAGGGCGCTCCTGGAGCGAGGCTCGAGGGCGGCGTCTCCGGCTCAAGCGGAGCGGGCGAGGGCGGGACGAGGCGCTGCGGCGGCGCGAGCCGGATCGGCGCGCCCTGCTGCGCCGCGGCCGGAAGGACGAAGAGGCCTAAGGCGAGCGCGAGGGCGAGCTCAGCGCGGAAAACGGTCATCCGGGATCTGCTTCTCCACCGCGGTCCGCGGCGGCGTAGGCTCCCAGACCGCGAGGAAGATCCCGGCCGCGACGAGAACCAGGACCGCCGCGGCGGTGGCGATCAATGCCAATCTACCCATGTCGAGCTGAGCTTCCTCGATCCCCCGTGGCCGGCTCGCGACAGGCCGCAAAAACGTGCGCTAGAGACGACGTATGCTAGAAACGCATCATGGTTTCTTCGCGGCGGCAGTCTACTGACCGCGTCCCGGGCTTTCAACGATGAGCGTCCCGGCGAAGCCCCCGTTCGTCCCGCCCAAGACGATCGTGCTCGTCGGGCTCATGGGCGCGGGAAAGACCAGCATCGGCCGGCGCCTGGCGGCGAAGCTGCACCTTCCCTTCGTCGACGCCGACCACGAGATCGAGGCGGCGGCGGGCGAGACGATCGAGGAGATTTTCGAGAGGCGCGGCGAGGCCGTCTTCCGCGACGGCGAGCGGCGCGTCATCGCCCGCCTGCTCGACGGCCCCGTGCACGTGCTCGCGACCGGCGGCGGCGCCTTCATGGACCCGCAGACGAGGGCGGCGATCCGGGCGCGCGGCATCTCGGTCTGGCTGCGCGCCGATCTCGACCTCCTCGTCGACCGCGTCGGCCGCCGCGGCAACCGCCCCCTCCTGAAGCGCGGCGATCCGCGCGCGATCCTCGCCGAACTCATGGAGAAGCGTCACCCCGTCTACGCCGAGGCCGACATCGTCGTCGACAGCGTCGACGGCCCTCCCGAGCTGACGCTCGCCCGCGTGATCGACGCCCTCAAGCGCCACCTGGAGCGGCAGGCGGCGTGAGCGCGAAAAGGAATGCCATGACCGATACCGTCCGCGTCGACCTCGCCGGGCGGCCCTACGACATCGTCGTCGGCCGCGGCCTTCTCGCCGAGGCGGGAGAGCGGATCCGCCCGCTCGCGGCGGGACGCCAGGCCGTCATCGTCACCGACGCGAACGTCGCGCCGCTCCACCTCGAGACCGTGCGCCGGAGCCTCGCCGAGGCCGGCATGGCCGTGCGGTCGCTCGTCCTCGAGCCCGGCGAGGGGAGCAAGAGCTGGGACGGCTACCGCCGGCTCTGCGAGGACATCCTCGCCGGCGGCATCGATCGCGGCACGATGATCGTCGCCTTGGGCGGCGGGGTCGTCGGCGACCTCGCGGGCTTCGCCGCGGCGACCCTCCTGCGCGGCCTCGACTATGTGCAGATCCCGACGACGCTCCTCGCCCAGGTCGACAGCTCGGTCGGCGGCAAGACCGCGATCGACGCCGCCGCCGGCAAGAATCTCGTCGGCGCCTTCCACCAGCCGCGCCTCGTCCTCGCCGACACCGACACGCTGGCGACGCTCCCCGACCGCCAGCTCCGCGCCGGCTACGCCGAAACCGTCAAATACGGGCTCATCCGCGACGCCGGGTTTTTCGCCTGGTGCGAGGCGAACGCGGGCGCGCTCCTGGCGCGGGAAGAGGCGGCGCTCAGGCACGCGATCGTGACGAGCTGCCGCGCCAAGGCCGCGATCGTCGCCGCCGACGAGCGCGAGAGCGGCGAGCGCGCCCTCCTCAACCTGGGGCACACTTTCGGCCACGCGATCGAGGCCGAGCTCGGCTTCTCGGACGCGCTCCTCCACGGCGAGGCGGTGGCGATCGGCATGGCGCTCGCCTTCGAGCTCTCCGCCCGGCGGGGCCTTTGCGCGGAGGCGGAGGCGCGGCGCGTGCGCGCCCATCTCGCTTCCGCAGGGCTTCCGACCCGGGTGCCGGCGGGGCTCGATCCCGCCCGCCTCGTCGGGCACATGCGCAAGGACAAGAAGACGCGCGACGGCCGGCTCGTCCTCGTGCTCGTCCGCGGCATCGGCAACGCCTTCGTCGAGCGCGGCGTCGGCGAGGACGAGGTCCTTGCCGTGCTTGCCGCGGCCGCCTCGTAAGACGCCTTCGCCTGCAAATGCAGGCGAAAATGCAGGACTTGTGTCCAATTCGGTCGCAACCGAGCGGGCTCCGAAGCGACCGCGCCGCCCCTCCGCAAGGATGAGCGGCAGCGCCGGCAGCGACCAGCGCAGCCGCGATCCTGCCAGAACCGACACGGGATTTCAAGTGCCCGTTTTGGGGCGAAGCGTCACGCGACGCGCAGCTTGGCCTGCCTCAGGCGATCGGAGTTCCAACGGTCCGAGCGCGAAACGCAAGAAGTGATCGCTACTCGCAAACAAGTATGACCACGTCGTCGGACCTAATAGCGAGAAGAAAGCTTTTCGAGTTGTAGCAGGTAAAGCGTTCTTGCCGGGTCGCACCACAGATATTCGCTACGCCCTGTAACAGCGCCCCGGATGCCGTTTCGGAGCAACACCGTGATGTTGACCATTTCCGAACGAATTGATTGAAGCGTCCTCTTGAGGAGAGCCCACGCAATCCGGCGATTTTTTTCGCCTAGATTGGCGATCTTTGCTACTGGGTTTTCGTAAGGTATGTCGGCGAATTCAGGGTAGGCCTCCGCGATCGTCTTCTGATGGAATGACTTAGTGATCGTCAGCGAAACTGGCAGCGAAGCCAAATAATCGAAGAGGTCCCGATCAAGGTACGGACAATAGATCGTGGTGCGCGACGGCATCATTCCAAGCGTGAAAAGCGCAACCTCACGTCGTGTCCGGTTCCAAAAGTAGAACATCGAGAGAGGGCTGGCATAGCAACTGACGCTCTTTAGCTCGCGAATGACCGCTTCGAGCGCACGGTCAAGCGATAGGCGTTTGTACCAAGCAGGCGGGAGAACGGTTCTTATCCAGAGTTCGCCGCCCGACCATTGCTTTAGCAGAGCGAGCCCGAGCTCTTCGAGCTTGTTGCTCTCGTACAGCGCCACTAATTCGGGACTGAGAAATAGCCCTGCAGAGAGAATATCCCCACCGATTCCGTCGTATATAACAGGAAATCGATGATTGTCGATGTAGTCGGCGAGCGGAATACCCCAAGCATGCTCGTCACAGAGCATGTCGGTCATGAGGTTTTTGGCCGACTCGGCCTCAGCGATATCCTTCACTCCATCAATTATGACATGCTGTACATTTGCTCTCTTGCAGAGCATAGCAGCGATTCGTGCGTCCTCATCATGACGCAGAATATGGCGCATGGTCAGTCCAACCTGTGGACTGTGCCCACTCTTCACGAGTTCCAAGAGAATGTGCCGAGAGTCGCGCCCGCCACTTACCGGCAGGGCTACTGCTTCAGCAGTGAGCCGCCGTCGGATCGATTGCTCAAACAGGCATCGGTACGCATCGATTGCTGATCGCTCCGCTTCCTCTCGGGCGGGGACCACTGGCCGGGCGCCTGATACGCTCAAGCTGCCTTCCCGCCAGCTCATCTTTGCGCCTGATGGGATCGCCCGGATATGTGAGAAGGCGGTTGCGTCACCGAGAAAGAAGCCGAGGCGAAGAAAGGCAGCCAACGCGTCTTCGTTCAAGGCGCATTCGCCCGTTCGCACCAGAGCCACAGCTGAAGGCGAGAGACGGACGCAATTGCCGTCGAAGGAGTAGTAGAGGGGTTGAAGTCCGTATCGGTCGCTTTCGACTGTGAGGGTGTCGCCGTCCCAATTCCATCCGGCGAAAATTCCGTCGTTATTGGTGAGACGATGGCCAGCAAAGAACGCTTTTGTGCCCTCAATTTCCGGCCCCTGCCGCCCCATGCGTGCCGAGATAGTTGGCGCGTTGCTCCAGTCGCGCATTCCTCTGCCTTGGCTCCGTCTTTAGGCCTTCCCTCGAACCAGATTATTACTTTGGCTCTTTGAAGCGGGCCGTTACGCCGCGCGCAGCTTGTCGAGGAACTCGGCGAGCTCCTGCTTCAGGCGATCGGACTGTCGGGAGAGCTCCGTCGAGGCGGTGAACACCTGGGTCGCCGCCGCGCCGACATCGCCCGAGGCCTGCGTGAGCCCGGCGATGTTCGACGACACCTCGCTCGTCCCGGTCGCCGCCTGCTGGACGTTGCCGGCGATCTCGCGCGTCGCCGCGCCCTGCTCCTCCACGGCCGAGGCGATCGCGCCGGCGATCTCGTTGAGCTGCTCGATCGTGCCGCCGATGTGCCGGATCGCGGTCACCGCCTCGCCGGTCGCGCCCTGGATGGCGCCGATCTGCGCCGCGATCTCGTCGGTCGCCTTCGCCGTCTGCGTGGCGAGCGCCTTCACCTCGTTGGCGACGACGGCGAAGCCCTTGCCGGCCTCGCCGGCCCGCGCGGCCTCGATCGTCGCGTTGAGGGCGAGGAGATTGGTCTGGCCGGCGATGTCCTGGATGAGCCCGACCACCGCGCCGATCTTCTCGGCGGCCTGCGCCAGGCTCTGAACGGTTTCGTTCGTGCGCTCGGCCTCTTCCACGGCCTGCGTCGCGATGCGGGAGGATTGCGTCACCTGGCGCGCGATCTCCCCGATCGACGCCGAGAGCTGCTCGGCAGCGGTGGCGACGGTCTGGACGTTGGCGCTCGCCTGGGTCGCCGCGGAAGACACGACGGTCGCCTGGCGGCTCGCCTCCTCCGCGGTCGCGGAAAGGGACTGCGCCGCCCCTTCCATCTCCGTCGAGGCGGAGGCGACGGCGCCGACGATGCTGCCGACGCTCTCCTCGAAAGCCGCCGCCGTGCGCTCGAGCGCCGCCTTCCGTTCGGCCGCGGCCTCGGCCTTGAGGCGCTCCTGCTCGCCGCGCAGCCGCTCTGCCTCGATCATGCTGTTCTTGAAGACCTGCACGCTGCGCGCCATCGCCCCGACCTCGTCGCCCCGGTCGAGGCCGGGCACCTCGATGTCCGTGTTGCCGGCCGCGAGCTGCCCCATGAGCTCCGTCATCGCGACGAGCGGACGCCCGACGATCCGCGACGCGACGAGGCCGAGGACCGCGAGGATCACGACCAGCATGCCGAGGCTGATCGCGCCGTTCACGAGAAGCGTGCGCCAGATCGTCGCCTCGACCGGCTCGAGGCTGATCGCCACGAGGAGCGTGCCGACGCGCTCGTTCTGCTTGCCCGCGACCACCGCCGTGCCGACGACGATCGCGCCGTCGCTCTCGCGCAGGATGCGCGCCTCGCCGGAAGGCACGTCGTCGCCCCCGATGCCCGAAAGATCGACGGCGCGGAGGCTCTCGGAGCTGTACGAGACGAGCTCCTGCCCGGCATCGTCGAGGACGAGGATCGACGCGACGGTGGAACCCTCCTCCTTCACCAGCTCGGCGTAGGTGGCCTCGACGGCGTCGGGCTTCTTCCAGCGAAGCCCGCCCGACATCTGCGCGCCGAGGAGGTTGACCATCATCCGGCCCTCGCGCCGCGCGCCTTCGCGCAACTCGGCGCGCTGCCCGTCGAGAAGCGTCCCGGCGACGGCCATGAAGCCGACCGTCACGATCGCACCCGCGACGGCGAGCAGCTTGCGCGTGATGCTCCAGAAAGAGCGCGTGGCGTCCATTTCCGTCACCTGTTCCATGCCGCTCCTGCCCCGGCGCGCCGGTCGAGAATCCGCCCTATTGCGCCATCAGCTCGTCGACGTCGACGCCGACCGTCACAGCGCCGATCGCCTTGCCGGTGGCGGGGTCGGCGATCGTCATGCTGATCTGGCTCTGAAAGGCCTGGGTCGACTCGTCCTTCTCGACCTTGTCGACGAAGATCGCCGACGGTCCGACGAGGAAGGTCTTCTTCCACTTGGCCTCGTCGCCCTGCCAGAAATCGGAGGTCATGTCGCTCTGGCCGACATTGAGACCCTTGTCGTCCATCACGAAGATCTCGGTGATGAGGCCTCTCGCTTCGGCCTTCAGCTTCTTGAGGTAGGCGGAAAGCGAATTGCTCAGATACGCGTCGATCAGCGGCTTGCTCGCCGCCTTGGTCTCCTCGCGCCACTGCTTGTCGAGCGCGTCGATCTTCGCCTGATCGAGCGAGGCGTGTTTCGCATTCTGCGCCTTGATTGCCTCGATGACGACGGGCTCGCGCATCCACTTCGCGAGCGTCGTTTCGGCGAAGGCTTTGGCCGCCGCCTCGTGCTTTTCCTGCCCCATGGCGGGGGCCGGAAGGGCGACGATCCCGGTGACCGCCGCGGCGATGAACAGCTTCTTCAGCATTGTTTCCTCGAACCCGTGCTCGCAAAGTTTCACGGCAGGCGCCGTTCGAGGGATTTTCATTCGTATGTCTGAAAACAGCGTGAAGATGCTTGCGCAAAGCGCCGCGGATGCACGGCCAGTTTGTCGCAGCGGCGACCTGAAGTTGCGACCTAGTCGCGTTCGTGTCCGATCGGGTATCGCCCCCGTCGCGCGGATCCTTGCCGGGGGCCGGCCGGTGCCGTCCGAGAGCGCCAGCCCGTCAGCGGTGCACGCGCGCCGGCATCCACGCGACCGCGCGCCGCGCGAGCCGGGCCTCGACCGTCTCCCCGTCGTAACGGGCCACGCTCGGGGTCGCCGTGAACGCGGCCCGGTCATCGAGGCAGTTGACGTCGACGACGGCGCGCAGGCCCGCCGTGGTCTCGCACAGCGCCGCGACGTAGACGCCGCAGCGGCGGCACAGGATGTACTCCGCGGTCCGCGAGCCGAAGCGGTAGGGCTCGACCAGCGACTAGTCGTCCGCCCGAAGCTCGAAGAGCCCGCCCGGATCGGCCGCTGTGCGCGTCTCATAGGCACGGCAGAAGCTGCAGCCGCAGGCGCGCAGAGGCGTTCCTTCCGGCGGCTTCGAAAGACGCAGGGCGACGCGGATGTTGCGCCAGTGGCAGCCGCCTTCGTGGGAGCCCGGCGTCACGCGGATCGCCTCTATAGGGAGCGCGCGAGCCGGTAGAGCACGTGGCGACGCAGCGCGTTTCCCTCCGGCACGGCGGGATGGTCGAAATCGGCGCCGGGGTCGCGGCGCATGCCGAGACGTTCCATGACGGCGCGCGAGCGGCGGTTCCCGGGAACCGTGAATGCGACGATCTCGCCGAGCCCGAGCGTCGCGAAGCCGAATGCGAGCGACGCACGCGCCGCCTCGGTCGCGTAGCCGTGCCCCCAATGAGCGTGCGCAAGGCGCCAGCCGATCTCGACGCACGGGGTGAAGGGCGCCGCCCAAGAGGGCGCGCCAAGGCCAACGAAGCCGAGAAAGGCGCCGTCCGCCTTGCGCTCGGCGGCCCAGAAGCCGAAACCGCGCTCCCGGATGAAAGACGAGAGGCGTGCCGCGAGCGCATCGCTCTCGGCCCGGCCGAGCGGCTTCGGGAAGAACGCCATCACGCGCGGATCGGCGTTGAGCGCGGCGAAGGGTGCGAGATCCTCCTCGCGCCATTGCCGGAGCAAGAGCCGTTCGGTGGAGAGCGCGGGCGTGTCGCTCATCCCGACGTTCCGCGCGAGCCCGCGCGCTTTCCGCCGCGGGGCCGGCTTGCGGGCGAACCGCACCGCGGGAGCCGGATGCTACCGCGCGAGCTTCGCGCCTTCGGCGAGCGCGGCGAGCTTCGCGTAGGCGACGTCGCGCGCCATCGGGACCATGCCGCAATTCGTGCAAGGGAAGATCCGCTCCGGCGCGACGTAGCGCGAAACGGTCCGGATCGTCGCGGCGACCTCCTCGGGCGTTTCGACCCTGTCGCTCGCGACGTCGATCGCGCCGACGAGCACGTCCTTTCCGTCGAGGAGCTTCAAGAGCTCGACGGGAACGTGGCTGCCCGCGACCTCGAGGCTCACCTGGCCGATGCGGCTCTTCGCCAGCGCCGGGAAGATCTCCTCGTACTGCCGCCACTCCCGCCCGAGGCTCTCCTTCCAGTCGAGGTTCGCCTTGATGCCGTAGCCGTAGCAGATGTGGACCGCGGTCGTGGCGCGGAGTCCCTCGATCGCGCGATGAAGCGCCGCGATGCCCCAGTCCTTCACCGCGTCGAGATAGACGTTGAAGGCGGGCTCGTCGAACTGGATCGTGTCGACGCCGATCGCCTCCAGCTCGCGCGCCTCCTCGTTGAGCGCCTCGGCGAAGGCCATGGCGAGCTGCGCGCGATCGCCGTAATGCCTGTCGGCGATCGTGTCGACGATCGTCATCGGCCCGGGCAGAGTCCATTTCAGCTTCCGCTTCGTGTGCGCCCGCGCGACTCGCGCCTCGCGCCCATGCACCGAGCCACGCCGCTTCACCGGCCCGACCACCGTCGGGCAGTCGGCCTCGTAGCGGTTGTCGCGGATCCCCATCCGCACCTTGTGCTCGAAGTCGATCCCGTCGAGGCCGACGAGGAACCCGTGCACGAAATGCTGACGCGACTGCTCGCCGTCCGAGACGATGTCGATGCCGGCGTCCTCCTGCTCCTTGATGGCGAGGATGGTGGCGTCACGAATCCCTTGCTCGAGCGCCTCGCCTTCGAGCTTCCAGCGCGGCCAGAGCTTCTCGGTTTCGGCAAGCCAGGCCGGTTTCGGCAGCGAGCCGGCGATCGTGGTCTCGTACATAGGGGAAGAGTAGCCGGGTTCCGCGGCCGCGGGAAACGGCTTCGTTGCCGAGCCCTCGACGCGGGAGCGCCTCAGTCGCGCCGGTCGATGTCGTCGTAGCCCTGCCTCGCGCTGTAGAAGACGAGCGCCATGAGGCCGCCGCCGAGGGCGAGCGTCGCGATCGCGCCGCCGATGATCGCGAGCCAGCCGTGCGCGCTGATATGGGCGCTTCCGATGCTCGACCACGCCGCGACGAAGTAGGCGAGCGCGCCGCCGAGCGCGGCGAGGAAGGCGACCACGATGAGGGCGCGCGCCATGCGAGGTACCTAGCGCCGCGGAAGCCCGCGGAAACGGCGTCCGAGCGCAAGCCGCACGAGGCTGCGCGGCAGCGCGAGGGCTTCGCGCAGCCACATCGGCCAGTCCCGCGCGAGCCGGGCGGGCGGCGTCGCGACCCGCACCACCTCGACCCCGGCCCGGCGGAAGAGGAGCCCGGCGCGAAGAGCGTGATACCGGTCGGTCACGAGGATCGCGCGTTCAAGGCCGCGCGCACGGAGCAGCGCCGCCGAGCAGAGCGCGTTCTCGATCGTGTCGCGCGAGGCGGTCTCGAGAAGGAGCGAGGCGGCGGGCGCGCCGAGAGAGAGGGCGAGCTCGCGCATGACCTCGGCCTCCGGACGCGGCCCGGCACCGCCGCCGGAGAGCACGACGAGGGGCGCGGCGCCGGCGGCGTGCAGCGCGACCCCGGCGGCGACGCGGCGCTCGAGCGCGCGGCCCGCCCGCCCGTCCGGCCGCAACCGGCAGCCGAGCACCACGATCGCATCGGCGCGCGCGATCACGGCGAGCGCCCCGTCCTCGGAGCCGCACGCCGGGGCGTGGCGCGAGGCGGCGAGCCCGAAGCCGATCCTCTGCCGACGGCGTACCGCGGAGGATTTATCGACGGCAGGCTCTTCACTAATTGATTATGTCGGGCCGGCCCCTGCGGCGGGAGGATTCGCTCGCCGGAGCGGGGTCCGGCCGGCGCGGCGTTTACCATGTTGGCGGCCTCCGCCGGGGTTGCGGCGGCGTCTTGAATCGTGCGGAATCGGGTCCCAGATAGACGCTCGGGCGGTGCCGTTTTAAGGGCCGCCCGGTCTGCTCGCTCGCCGGAGGAGGAGGCTCCATGACCCGCCTGTCGCCGTTCAACTCGCCGCTTTTTCTGGGCTTCGACCATTTCGAGCGCACGCTCGACAGGATCAGCAAGGCGGCAGCGGACGGATACCCGCCCTACAACGTCGAGCAGCTCGGAGAGAACCGGCTCCGCATTACGCTCGCGGTCGCCGGGTTCACGATGGACGACCTCTCGGTCCGCGTCGAGGACAACCAGCTCGTCGTGCGCGGCAAGCAGGCCGAGGAGAAGGAGCGCGTCTTCCTTCACCGCGGCATTGCGGCACGGCAGTTCCAGCGTTCCTTCGTGCTCGCGGAGGGGATCGAGGTGAAGGGCGCCTGGCTCGACAACGGGCTTCTTCACATCGACCTCGAACGGCCGGTGCCGGAGACGCGGGTCCGCGTGGTCGAAATCCGCAGGCCGGAGTCGAGCGGCCGCACGATCGACGTGGCGCCCGACTCCGCAACCGACCGGCGCCCATGACGGGGCCGGGAAGAAGGGGAAAGGCAGAATGACCGGTATCGAGAAGCTTCGGCACATTTCGGCGAGGGAGCTCGCGCTCCTCGGCATGACCGACGTCGCTTACATCAAGAGCGTCAAGGGCGAGAACGGCACCGTCTACGAGATCCACGCCGCGGACGGAACGCCCGTCGCGGTGATGGAGGAGCGGGAAGTCGCGTTCGCGACCGTCCGCCAGCACGACCTCGAGCCGCTTTCGGTGCACTGACATCGGGGCCGCCTCGACACGGCCGGCGCCGCCGCCCTACCATGGCGGCGCCGACCGGAGGGAGATGGCCATCACGACCGAGTTCCGCGCCGCCTTCGCGCCGCTCGACGCGGGCAAGGGCCACTAGGACAGCGCGAGAGGAGCTGCCCTGGGACCGAACCAACATCTCGTCGGCGAGGAGGACGCGCGCGGCCGGCTCGACACGCCCGCGCTCTGCATCGATCTCGATGCGCTGGAGCGCAACATCGCTTCGATGGCGGCGCATGCGCGCGCCGTCGGCGTCGCGCTCCGCCCGCACGCCAAGACCCATAAATCGGTTCGTATCGCCCGGATGCAGGAGGAGGCCGGCGCGGTCGGAATCTGCTGCGCGACGCTCGGCGAGGCGGAGGCGATGGTGCGTGGCGGAATCGCCGGGGTTCTTGTCACCTCCCCGCTCGCCACCGAGGCGAAGCTCCGCCGCCTCGCCGCGCTCAACGCCGGGCCGCATCGCGGCCTCAGCGTCGTCGCCGACGATCGCGACAACATCGAAGGGCTCGCCGCCGCGGCACGGCGCTCGGGGCGGGAGCTGGCGGTGCTCGTCGATCACAACGCCGGGCATTACCGCACCGGGGTCGCGAGCGCCGAGGACGTGGTCGCTCTCGCGCAGGAGATCGCGGCCGCGGACGGGCTCCGCTTCGCCGGCATCCAGCATTACTCGGGCAACGTCCAGCACATCCCGAGCCGCGCGGAGCGGCGCCGCACGGCGCTGGAGCGCCTCGCCGGGCTCCGCGCGATCCTCGAGCGCCTCGCCCAGGCGGGGCTTGCGCCCGAAATCGTGACCGGCGCCGGCACCGGAACCTTCGACCTCGACCCCGAGGGAGGGCTCTTCACCGAGCTGCAATGCGGCTCCTACGTCTTCATGGACGTCGACTACCAGCGCGCGCTCGCCGACGGCCGCAACGCGCCGCCTTTCGAGACCGCGCTCTTCGTCTCGACCGCGGTGGTGAGCCGCAACGCGCTCGCGACGCATCATTGGGTGACGGTCGACGGCGGGCTCAAATGCTTCGCCGCGGACGGGCCTCCGCCGGAGCCGTTCCGCGGGGCGCCCGAGGGCACCGCCTTCCAGTTCTTCGGCGACGAGCACGGGCGGATGATCCTGCCGCCCGGAACGCCCCTGCCGAGGCTCGGGCAACGCGTCGAATGGACGACGCCGCATTGCGACCCGACCGTGAACCTGCACGACTGGTATCACGTGTTCCGCGGCGAGCGCCTCGTCGACATCTGGCCGATCGACGCGCGCGGCAAGCGCTGATTCCGGCGCCTCAGAATCTCATGGCGGCGCATGAGCGTGTCGGCCCTGTGCCGCGCCCCCTAATGCGAAAGAAGTAGCCTTCGCCGTCTCGGCGCCTCGCCCCGCGCGCCGCGACGGGTGCAGGATGCGTTGCTTGCCGGCCTTCGGCGCCTTTGTCGCCGCTGGAGACGAGATGGCGCTTCTACACGGATGCTCCGAACCCGCTCGTTGCGCCGGGGCCCAACCGGCCGAGGCCGCGAGAGGCGGTCGCGCGCCAAGCGCCTTTCCGGCTTCGCGAGGCCGGCGTTTCCCGAAGACAGGAGGGAGGTGACGCCATGGGATCGTCCTCGAAATACTCGCGCCGCGGCTTCATCGCCGGATCGACCGGACTCGCCGCAACGGCCGTCGCGGCGCGCGGAGCCGGCGCAGCGACGGCGGACGCGGCAGCGCAGATGCCGCCCCCGGCGACGACTGTGCCGCGAAACCTGCGCAAGCCGCCGCTGCGGGAGCTCGAGCGCATCGCGCGCTCGTACGGGCTCCAGCTCGGCCGCGAGGATCTCGAATCGTTCCGGAACCTCATGGACGGCGTGCTCGCGTCCTATCGTCGCCTCGACCAGTTCACCGAGCCGACGCTTCCGGTGAAGTACGCGAGGGAGCCCGGATACCGGCCGCCAGCCTCGGAGAACCGCCTCAACGCCTGGTACTGGAAATGCTCGATCAAGGGCGCCGAGACGGGCCCGCTCGCCGGCAAGAGGATAGCGGTGAAGGACAATGTCTGCGTCGCCGGCGTCCCGATGATGAACGGCTCCAGCGTTCTCGAAGGCTACGTTCCCGACGTCGACGCGACGATCGTCACCCGCATCCTCGACGCGGGCGGGGAGATCGTCGGGAAGGCGGTCTGCGAGCACCTCTGCTTCTCCGGCGGCAGCCACACTTCCGATACGGGGCCCGTTCTCAACCCGCACGACCCCAAGCGTTCGGCCGGCGGCTCCTCGAGCGGCAGCGCCGCGCTCGTCGCAGCGGGCGAATGCGACCTCGCCATCGGGGGCGACCAGGGCGGCTCCGTCCGCATCCCGAGCGCGTACAGCGGAACGGTCGGCCACAAGCCCACCTACGGTCTCGTGCCGTACACGGGCGTCTTCCCGATCGAGCTCACGCTCGACCACACGGGGCCGATCGCGCGGACCGCGGCCGATGCCGCGCTGCTCCTCGAAGCCATCGCCGGGCGCGACGGGCTCGACCCGCGCCAGCCGCACGATCTCAAGACGGAGGCCTACACGCGGCAACTCACCGGAGACGCGCGGGGCCTGCGCATCGGCCTCGTGAAGGAGGGCTTCGGGTGGCCCAACTCCGAACCCGACGTCGACGACATGGTCGCTCAGGCGGCACAGCGCCTCGGCCGCGCGGGCGCGGAGGTGAAGGAGGTCTCGGTTCCCCTCCATCGCGACGGGATCCACGTCTGGAACGCGATCGCTGTCGAGGGCGCGACCATGCTCATGGTCGCCGGCAACAGCATGGGGACCAACTGGAAGGGCCACTACACGACGTCGCTCCTGGACTTCTACGGGCGCAGCCGCCGCGTCCGGGCGAACGACCTTTCCGAGACCGTGAAGCTCGTCATCCTGCTCGGCCAGTACATGCAGGACAACTATCAAGGCCGCTACTACGCCAAGGCGCAGAACCTCGCCCGCGTGCTCGGCGCGGCGTACGACGAGGCGCTGAAGGAGGTCGATCTCCTGCTGATGCCGACGCTGCCGCTGAAGGCGACGCTCATCCCCGCGCCGGACGCGCCGCGCGAGGAGTACGTCGCCCGTGCGCTCGAGATGATCGCCAACACCTGCCCCTTCGACGTCACCGGGCATCCGGCGGTGTCGTTTCCGGCCGGGATGTCGGAGGGGTTGCCGGTCGGCGCCATGCTCGTCGGCCGACACTGGGAGGACGGAAGCGTGCTGCGCGCCGCCGACGCGTTCGAGAAGGCGGCCTGAGACGAACTTGCGGGCTCCGCCGCCTTTATGCGGCGGAGCCCGTCGGCTCAGAACGCGCGGCTGACGCCGAAGACGACCATTCCCTCCGCGGCCTCGGAATTCGTGAGGTCCGTGTCGGTGTACGCGACGAAGATGTCGAAGCCCGCGAGCTTCGTCGCAGCCTTGATGTTCCATTCGGTGTAGTCGTCGAGAAGGAAGACGTCGTTCTTCTCGACCCATTGATGCGCGATGTAGCCCGACAGCGTTAGGTAGGGGCCGACGGGCACGTCGACCTGGACCTTCGGGTAATGCGCGTGGCCGCTGCCGCCGAAGAAGTCGGGCGAGTAGTTGTAGCTCACCGTCGCCGCCGCGAACCCGAAGTCGTAGGAGAGGGCGATCTTGCCTTCGACGAAATCGTAATCGGGATCGGGATCGATGCCGACGCCCGGGTACCAGTAGTAGATGACGCCGACATCCCACGTGATCCCGGTGTCGAAGAGCTTCCCTTTGAGCCCGCCGTAGAGATCGATCTCGATGCTGGCGCCGTCGCTGCCGTCGTTGAAGTCGAGGCTGGAGCCCCAGACCCCGGCATAGGCGCTGAGCCCCGACGCCTCGTCGAGCTCGACCGAGTAGTCGAAGCCGCCCTGCACCGCCGGCGTGTCGTCCGTCTGCGAGAGACCGCGGAAATAGTACTCGCTGACGAAGCCGACATTGGCGGTGAACTCGCCCGGGATCGAGCCGCTGCCGAGGAGATCCTCGGCCGCCGTCGCGGGCGCCGCGACGGCGCAGGACAGCAGCGCCAGCGCGCGCATCTTGTTCTTGGTGATCATCTGAGCCTGTCTCCGAAGAAGTGGCGCTTCTTCAAAGGCAAGCCGCGTGCCACGCGAAAACACGCGGTTTTCGCGCGTTTCGCGCCGGTAAGCGCCTTCGAAACGCGCAAACTGCAAACAAGAAGGGCGCCGCGAGGGCGCCCTTCCGTGCACGTCGTTTCGAGGTTCGGCGCTACTGCACCACCTCGCCGTGGAGCGCGAGGTCCATCCCGTCGCGCTCGATCTCCTCGTCGACGCGCAGCCCGACAAGCAAGTCGACGATCTTCAGGATCACGAACGTGCCGAACGCGCACCAGACGATCGTGAAGACGATCCCGTAGAGCTGAGCGAGGATCTGGGCGGCATTGCCGTCGATGAGCCCGGCCTTCGCGGGATCGCCGGTGATCGCCGCCGTCGCGAAGACGCCGGTCAGCACCGCGCCCGCGATGCCGCCGACGCCGTGCACGCCGAAGACGTCGAGGCTGTCGTCGTAGCCGAGCATCTTCTTGAGGCTGGTCGCGGCCCAGCAGCAGACGACGCCGGCGACGAGACCGATCACGAGCGCGCCCGTCGGATCGACGAAGCCTGCCGCCGGGGTGATCGCGACGAGCCCCGCGACCGCGCCCGAGATGATGCCGAGCACGCTGGGCTTGCCGCGCGCGATCCACTCCGCGGCCATCCAGGCGAGAGCGCCCGCGGCGGTCGCGACCTGCGTCACGGCCATGGCCATCCCCGCAGCGCCGCCGGCGGAGACCGCGGAGCCGGCGTTGAAGCCGAACCAGCCGACCCAGAGAAGCGAGGCGCCGACGGTGCTGAGGACGAGGTTGTGCGGCGCGAACATCTCGGTGCCGTAGCCGCGGCGCTTGCCGAGAACGATCGCGGCGACGAGCCCGGCGATGCCCGAGTTGATGTGCACGACCGTGCCGCCGGCGAAGTCGAGGACGCCGGCCCCGCCGAGAAAGCCGTCGGGCCCCCAGACCCAGTGCGCGATCGGCGAATAGACGACGAGGCTCCAGGCCCCGATGAACAAGAGGAGCGCCGAGAACTTCATCCGGTCGGCGAAGGCGCCGCAGATGAGGGCGGGCGTGATGATCGCGAACGTCATCTGGAAGGTCATGAAGACCGATTCCGGGACCGTTTCCGCGGCCGGATGCACCGAATCGGGCCCCAGCCCGCGCAGGAACGCGCGCTCGAGCCCGCCGACGACGGAGGTCCCCTCGGTGAAGGCGAGGCTGTAGCCGAGCACCATCCAGATGATCGTGACGAGGCAGGTGACGGCGAAGCTCTGCATCATCGTCGCCAGCACGTTCATCTTGCGGACCATGCCGCCGTAGAAGAGGGCGACGCCCGGGATCGTCATCATCAGGACGAGCGCCGTCGCGGTCAGCAGCCAAGCGGTATCGCCGCTGTCGATCGTCGGCGCAGCGGCCGCGTCGGACGCCGCCGTCTGCGCCCATGCCGACGCCGAGATCAGCGCCACGACGGGGGCCGCCGCCAGTCCCGCGCCAGCGCGCCGGGGCGAAAGTCTCCACGAAGTCATTCTTCTCCTCCTCAGGGCTGGAGCGGCGTGCGCCTCTCCCGGCAGCCTCAGAATCAAGTATCGTGCCAACGCCGGAAACGTGGGCATTCGGCTGCACAGCGGACGCGCAGCGGCCCGCGCCAGAGGCATCTGCCCATTTTCTAGGCGCTCAGAGCGCTTCCCCGCCGCTCCGCCTCAGCCTTCGATCTTCGCGAGAAGCGATCAGCTGCTCGCGCCCCTCCGCCTTGAGGCCGGGCGCGCGATGCGTCGCTCGTGCGCAGGAACGCGACGCTCGATCTCGGCGAGCGTCTTCTCGCCTGCCGCGCTCAGACGGAGCGCGCGGCCGAGGGCCGTCTGGCTGAGCCCCGGACCGGCGGCGATCACCGGCAGCACGCCGACCTGCCCGGGCGTCACGTCGAGCCCCGCCATGGCGCGGGCGAAATCCACGGCGACATGCGCGCGCCGGAGATGGTCGCCGAGGAGGCTCGGCAGGATGCCGAGCCTGACGACGGGCTGGGGCGGCCTCCGGGTCGAGGTGCAAGAGTTCCATGCGCCAGATGCAGCCCCTGCATGCAATTTTGGCATTTTATGGTTAATTCTTCCGACACCACCTCATCGCCGAAGCGGTCGGCGGACCCTCCTGCCGATTGCCCTTTCCGGTTCCCCTGCCGGACGGGCTCCCCCAATGGCGCTTCTCGACGCCCGGCCATCCCCCCCTGGCCGGGCGTCGTCGTTCACGGAAAAAGCCGCACGAGCCACAGCGACAGGATCGGGAACGCGACGAGCACGCCGGCGCGAACGATGTCGGCGAGGATGAACGGCAGCACGCCGCGATACGTCTCGACGATCGGCACGTCCTTGGCGATCGCGTTTATCACGAAGACGTTCATCCCCACCGGCGGCGCGACGAGCCCGATGCCGACGATCACGAGCACGAGGATGCCGAACCAGATCGCCTTCTCGTCGGGCGGCATTCCGAAATCGAGGCCCATGATGATCGGGAAGAAGATCGGCAAGGTGAGCAGCAGCATCGCGAGCTCATCCATCACGCAGCCGAGCCCGATATAGACGACGAGCATCGCGATGAGGATGCCGTAGGGCGGCAATCCGCTCTCGCCGATCGCGGAGGCGAGCCTCATCGGCATCTGCGAGAGCGCGAGCACGGCGTTGAAGACCTCGGCGCCGAGCAGGATGAGGAAGATCATCGCCGTCACCTCGGCGACGGCGAGGAGAGAGGCGCGCAGCGCCGTCCACGACATGCGCCGCCGGAGAAGGCACAGAACGAAGGTCGAGAACGCCCCGACCGCGGCGCCTTCGGTCGGCGTGAACCAGCCGACGTTGGTGCCCAGCACGACGACGGTGAAGATCACGATGACCGGCCAGACGTCCCGCAGCGCGAGCACCCGCTCCCGCCAGCCGACGCGCTCCTCGGCCGGACCTGCGGTCGGATCGATCCGGCAGTAGATCGAGATCGCGATCATGTAGCCGAGCGCCGCGAGGAGGCCGGGAACGAAGGCCGCCATGAAGAGCTTGGCGATGTTCTGCTCGGTGAGGATGCCGTAGATGACCAGGATCACCGACGGCGGGATGAGCATGCCGAGCGAGCCGCCGACCGCGAGGGTTCCGGTCGCGAGGGCGCTCGAATAGCCGAGGCGCCGCATCTCGGGAAGCGCCACCTGGCCCATCGTCGCCGTCGTGGCGACCGAGGAGCCGCAGATCGCGCCGAACGCGGCGGCGCCGGCGATCGAGGCGAGCGCGACGCCGCCGCGCCGATGCCCGAACCACGCGTTCGCCGCGCCGAAAAGGGCCTGGCTCATCCCCGCCTGCATGGCGAACTGGCCCATCAGCAGGAAGAGCGGGATCACCGACAGCGAGTAGTTGCTGAAATGCAGGTAGACGCCGGTCTTCAGATAGCTGATGAGCGGGATCCAGCCCGAGAGGAGGACGTATCCGACGACGCCGCAGAGGAGGAGCGCGACGCCGATGGCGATGCGCAGCGCGACCAGAACGAAGAGGGCAACGAAGAGAAGGATCGCCGTTTCGGTGCCGCTCATCCGGCGAGGCCCCGCCAGGTGCGCCACGCGCGATCGAACGCGACGGCGGCGAGCAGGGCCGCCGACAGCGTCGCCGGGACGTAGCCGATCCACGACGGGAAGCCGAGGACCATCGTCGTCTCGTTGTACTCGAAGAGATCGACCCCGCCCCACGCGGTGCGCCAGGCGATGAGGGCCGCAAGGAGACCGAGGAGCGTGTGGCTCGCCGAGTCGAGCGCCCTCTTCGCCGCAGCGCCGAGCCGCGTCGTGAAGGCGTCGACGAAGATGTTTCCGCCACGCAGCTCGCACCACGGCAGGAACGCGAAGACCGCGACGGCGCAGCCGATCTGCACCATCTCGAAATCGCCCGGGATCGGCGCGCCGTAGAGGCCGCGCAGCAGGATGCTCGCGACCTCGAGCAGCATGACCGCGACGAGGACGAGGCCGCCGAAGAGGGCGAAGGCTTCGCTCAATCCGCGAAGAGCCCGGCCGACGCGATCGGCCGGGCCCCGCGAAACACTGCCTTGCATCTCGCTCAGTTCATGCGGGCGTACTTGTCGATGAGGGCGTTCGCCTCATCGTAGAGACGCTTGCCGTCGGCGCCGCGCGCGGCGATCCACGCGTCGGTCACGGGCTTCGTCGCCTGCTTCCAGCGCTCGATCTCCTCCGGCGGAAGCTGCGAGATCTCGTTGCCGCGCTTGCGCGCCGCCTCGCGGCCGGGCGCTTCCACCTCGTCCCAGAGCTTGCCGAGCTTGTAGGCGAGATCGATGCCCGAGTTGGCGTCGATCACCTTCTTCACGTCCGGCGGCAGGCTGTCGTACTTGCGCTTGTTCATCGCGAAGAGGAACACCGACGTGTAGAGCCCGCGATGGCCCGTCACCTCGAGGTGATATTTCGTCAGCTCGTGGAGACGCAGGGACGGCACCACCTCCCACGGCACGACGGCGCCGTCGATGACGCCCTTCGACAGCGACTCCGGCACTTGCGGCACCGGCATCCCGACGGGGCTCGCGCCGAGGGCTTTCAGCGCCTCGCCGAACTGCCGGGTCGGGAAGCGCACCTTCAGCCCCTTGAGATCGTCCATCGACTTCACGGGCTTCGTGGCGGTGTGAATGAGGCCGGGAGCGTGCGTCCAGAGGGCGAGCGGCTGGACGTCGCGAAACTCCCGCTCGCAGTTCTTCATCGCGAACTCGTGCACGGCTCGCGAATTCGCCGTCGCGGTCGACGACATGAACGGCAGCTCGAAGACCTCGATGATCGGGAACCGGCCCGCCGTGTAGCTCGGCAGCGTCCAGACGATGTCGGCGACGCCGTCGCGCGCCTGATCGTAGAGCTGCGGCGGCGCGCCGCCGAGCTGCATTGCCGGGAAGACGTCGATCTTCACCTTCCCGTTCGACTCGGCCATGACCTTGTCGGCCCACGGCTTCATGAACTTCGCGTGCGCCGGCGACGCCGGGGGAAGGAAGTGATGGATCTTCAGGGTCACTTCCTGAGCTGCGACGGGCATCGCCGCCGCGAGCATTCCTGCCGCACCGAGAAAGAGCGCGATCTTTCTCATCCCCGTTCCTCCCCTTGATATCTTCTCTTATCCCGAGCAGGTCGCGGAAGACATGTTCAGGACGTTACACTCTTGTTCAGGCGCGTTCGAATTACAATATCGGTTGGTTCTGCGAACTATTGGTCGATAAAACAATCGCCATGGCGTTCAAGGTCGCGATCCGCCGGCACGGCGACCCCGTCGACGTCGAGGTCGGGCAGACGATCCTCGAGGCGGCGCTCGCAGCCGGCGTGCCGTACCCGCACGGCTGCCGTTCCGGAAATTGCGGCGCCTGCAAGAGCAGGCTCCATGCCGGCGAGGTCGAGATGGCGCCCTACTCCGAGTTCGCTTTGACGCCGGCCGAGGCGGGAGAGGGGCTCGTCCTCGCCTGCCGCGCCGTGCCGTGGTCGGACGCCGAGATCGAGTGGCTCGACCCCAACGAGACCGTCGTCCATCCGCTGCGCGTCATGACCTGCCGCGTCGTCGCGATCGAGGACATGACGCACGACATCAAGCGCATCCGGCTCGAGATCGTCTCCGGCGGCCCCTTCACCTTCTCCGCGGGGCAGTACGCGGCGCTCACCTTCGAGGGGCAGAAGCCGCGCGACTATTCGATGGCGAACCGGCCGGACGAGCCCGAGCTCGAGTTCCATATAAGGCGCACGGGCGCGGGAGGCGCGAGCCACTTCGTCGCCGAGCGGCTCAAAGTCGGCGATCTCGTCCGCGTCGAGGGCCCGTACGGGTCCTCGCATCTCAGAGCCAGCCACGCCGGGCCGATCGTCGCGATCGCGGGCGGCTCCGGCCTCGCCCCGATGAAGGCGATCGTCGAGGAGGCGCTCGCCCTCGGCAGGGGACAGCCGGTCGCGCTCTATTTCGGCGCCCGCGCCGAGCGCGACCTCTATCTCGAGGACCATTTCGCGGGCCTCGCCGCGCTTCACGCCAATTTCCGCTTCGTCCCCGTCCTCTCCGAGCCGCGCGGCCCGACCAGCCGCCGGACGGGATTCGTCCACGAAGCGGTCGCGGCCGACTATGCGGATTTCGACGGAATGAAGGCTTATATTGCGGGACCGCCGCCGATGGTCGAGGCGGCGGCGAGGCTGCTCCAGGAGCGCGGCATGCGGCATCAGGACATCCACGCCGACGCCTTCTATACCGAGGCCGAGAAGGCCTCGCTCGCCGGCGCCCCGGGAGGCGCGTCGTGAGCGAGCTCGAGGGCCGCGTCGCGGTCGTCACCGGCGGCGGAAGGGGAATCGGGCTCGCCATCGCCGAGCGGCTGCACGCGGCGGGCGCGTCGGTCGTCATAGCCGACAACGGCACGAGCATCGACGGGCGCGGCGCCGACCCGGAGGTCGCCCGCGCCGCAGCGGGCCGGCTGGGCGAGCGCGCCGTCGCGTTCACCGAGAGCATCGCCTCGCCCTCGGCGGCGCGCGCCGCGATCGAGCTCGCCGTCCAGCGCTTCGGCGGCATCGACATCCTCGTCAACAACGCCGCGATCCTGCGCGATGCCTTCGTCTTCAAGGCCGAGGCGGAGAACTGGGACGCGGTGATCCGCACCAACCTCTCGGCCGCGTTCTACACGACCGCCGCGGCGACGCCCCTGATGCGCGATGCCGCGAAGACGCGCGCGCCGGGGCGCATCGTCAACATCGTGTCGACCGCGGGCCTCTACGGCAATTACGGCCAGGCGGCCTACGCCGCGGCGAAGGCCGGGCTCGTCGGCCTCACCCGCGTCACGGCGCTCGACATGGCGCGATCGAAGGTCACCTGCAACGCCGTGGCGCCGTTCGCCGCGACGCGCGTCACGGAGAGCATCAAGCCCGCGAACGAGACGCAGGCCGCCTACAAGGAGCGCGCGATGAAGGTTCCTGCGCGCGCCGTCGCCGATCTCGTCGCCTGGCTCGCGGGGCCGGAGGCGGCGGAGGTCACCGGGCAGATCTTCGGCGTCCGCGCGCGCGAGGTCTTCCTCTTCTCGCAGCCGCGCCCCGCGGCGCGCCTCGTGCGTGACGGCGCGCTCGGCGAGGAGATCGCGCGCACGCTCGCCCCGCATTTCGTTCCGCTCGAAACCGACCTCGAGGCCTTCGCGGCCGACCCCGTCCTCTGAAGGAAGCCAGCCCATGGACGCCATCAAGACCGCCGAGGAACTGAAGCACGCTCCGGAGGAGTACCAGACGGCGATCCGCAAGATCGTGCGCAGCCATGCCGTCAACGAGCTCTACGGCGCGCAGGTCTTCGACGAGCCGGCGATCGCGCTGGCGCCGACCCCTTATGCGAAGTGGCTCACCTGCCGCGTCGCGATGGAGGAATACGGGCACCACGTCCGCTTCCGCGAGCTCGGCGAGCAGATCGGCATCCCGGTCGACGAGATGGTGCCGGGCGGCAAGAAGAAGCCGCTCTCGATCTTCGACTTCCCGCTGAAGACGTGGGAGGAGTTCTGCGTCATTAAGCTGCTGGCCGACCTCGCCGAGATCCTTCAGGTCGAGGATCTCCTGCACTGCACCTTCCACCCGCTCCGCAACCTCGCGCGGATGACCATGCCCGAGGAGCGGTTCCACGCGCAGTTCGGCAAGGATTTCTGCACCGAGCTGGTCGCGACCGAGGAGGGACGGGCGAAGGTGCAGGACGCGATCGACCGCTACTTCCCGATGCTGCCGGCCTTCTTCGGCAAGGCCGGCTCCAAGAACAACGAGATCTTCCGCAAGTACGGCATCAAGCAGCGCAGCAACGAGGAGATGCTCGCGGACTATCTCGAGCGAGCGAAGGCGCTCGTCGCCGGGCTCGGGCTGGAGCTGCCGGACATCAAGGCGGCGGCCTAGCGCGCGGCTGCTTGCGCTGCGGAGGGAGGAGGGAGCGATGAAGGCGGCAGAGGCGGCAAGCTCCGAACGCCGGGCGTATTACGATCGGATCGACGCCTACAACATGGCGCCTCTCTGGGAGGTGCTGCACGCGCTCGTGACGCCGGAGCCGGTCTCTCCGGTGCGGCCGGCGATCTGGCATTACGACGAGATCCGCCCTTACCTCATGGAATCCGGCCGCATCATCAGCGCGCGGGAAGCCGTGCGACGCGTCCTCATTCTCGAAAATCCCGGGCTCCGCGGCACCTCGCAGGTGACGCGCTCCCTCTACGCCGGGCTTCAGCTCATCCTGCCCGGCGAGATCGCGCCCTCGCATCGCCACACGCAGTCGGCGCTGCGCTTCGTCGTGGAGGGCGAGGGCGCCTACACGGCGGTCGACGGCGAGCGCACGACCATGCGCGAGGGCGACTTCATCATCACGCCGCCCTGGACCTGGCACGACCACGGCAACGAGAGCGAGGGACCGATGGTGTGGCTCGACGGGCTCGACATCCCGATCGTGCAGATGCTCGACGCCTCCTTCGCCGAGAACGGCAACGCCGAACAGCAGATGATCACGCGGCCCGAGGGCGACAGCCCGACGCGCTACGGTCACGGCGTGCTCCCCGTCGACTGGCGGCCCGGCTCGAAGACCTCGCCGGTCTTCTCCTATCCCTATGCCCGCACGCGCGAGACGCTCGAGCATCTGCGCAAGACGGACGCCCCCGACCCCTGCCACGGCTGGAAGCTGCGCTACATCAACCCGGCGACGGGCGACTGGGCGATACCGACGATGGGAACCTTCATGCAGCTCCTGCCCGGGGGCGCGGCCACAGCGCCCTACCGGTCGAGCGACGCGACGGTGTTCGTCGCCGTCGAGGGCGAGGGCGATTCGCGGATCGGCGACACCGTCTTCGCCTGGAAGAAGCGCGACGTGTTCGTCGTGCCGAGCTGGACCACGGTGACGCACAAGCCGAAGTCGGACGCGGTGCTGTTTTCCTTCTCCGACCGCCCCGTGCAGGAAAAGCTGGGTCTTTTCCGCGAGGAGCGCCTCGGAACGTGAGCCCACGACCACGTTCGGCCGGCGCTTTGGCGTGTCCCCCGACGTGAGCGCTGGCGCCGCGCGGCAAAGGCGAGGCGGGCTCTTCAAGCTTACGGGCTTCGCCGACCGGATCGGCAGCGCGTCCTGGTTCGCGGCCTGCGGCGAAGCGCTGACCCAAGGCGAGATCGAGGACGCGCGGCTCTGGCTCGCCGCGCTCGGGCTCGAGGTCGCGCGCATCGACGGCGTCGCCACCTGGGAGGAGGCGGCGCGTCTCGCCCGCTCGCCGGAATGGAGCCGCGAGTGGTGGGCGAGAGAGGACGCGGAGCGTCAGCGGCTCTACGAGGCGGCAGCCGCCGAGTTCGGCGAGACGGCGCTCCTTAGCGCGCTCTCGCGCGTCACCGACGCCGCGACGCGTCTCCTTCTCGGCGCCGCCTCGGTCGCCGCGAGCCGCGCCGGGATCGCCGATCCGACGCTGAGCCGCGTCGCCGCCGGGGCGGCGAGCCAGGCTTGCTACCAGGCCGCGCTGGCGCTCGCCGCCGGCGCCGACGGCGGGCACGCCTTCGCCGCCAAGTATCGCGTCTTCCTCGCCGGGCGGTGGCCGCTCGGCGTTGTCGGCGCGAGCGCCTTCGTGTTCTAGTGCATCGCCTTTTTGTCGGAGCGAATTTTTGCGATGAGATACGCCGTCCCAGCCCCCGAGATCGTCGCCATTCCCGTCGACGGGGGCGATGCTTTCCCGGTCCGACGCGTCTATTGCGTCGGCCGCAACTACGCAGCGCACGCGCGCGAGATGGGGCACGACCCGGACCGGGAAGAGCCGTTCTTCTTCATGAAGCCCGCCGACGCGATCCTTCTGACGAAGACGATGCCCTATCCGCCGCAGACCGAGGATCTCCATCACGAGCTCGAGATGGTGGTCGCGATCGGCAAGGGCGGCAGCGACATTCCGCCGGAGAAGGCGCTCGAGCACGTCTTCGGCTACGGCGTCGGGCTCGACATGACCCGGCGCGACCTCCAGGCCGAGGCGAAGAAGCTCGGCCGGCCGTGGGATTTCGGCAAGGGATTCGATCACTCGGCGCCCTGCACGAGCCTCGTCCCGGCGGCGAAATGCGGCCACATCTCGAAGGGCCGCATCGAGCTCAAGGTCAACGGCGAGACGCGTCAGAAGAGCGACGTCTCGATGCTGATCTGGAGCGTGCCGGAGCTCATCGCGAAGATCTCCCAGTCGATGCGGCTCGAGCCGGGCGACCTCGTCTTCACCGGCACGCCGGAAGGGGTGGCGGCCGTGAAGAAGGGCGACAAGCTCCACGGCCACGTCGACGGCCTTCCCGAGCTCGAGGTCACGATCGTCTGATGCCGCTCTCGATCGCGACCTGGAACATCAACTCCGTCCGGCTGCGCCTCGATCTCGCCAGACGCCTCATCGCCGAAGCGCAGCCCGATGTGCTCTGCCTCCAGGAAACCAAGACCCCCGACGAGCACTTCCCGAAGGAGGCGTTCGAGAAGCTCGGCTACAAGTATCAGCTCGTGCACGGGATGAAGGGCTACAACGGCGTCGCCGTGCTCTCCCGGGTGCCGATCGAGGAATCCTCGACGCGCGACTGGTGCCAGCGCCAGGACTGCCGGCACGGCATCGTGAAGCTGCCCGGCGGGATCGAGCTCCACAACCTCTACGTACCCGCCGGCGGCGACGTGCCGGACCCCGAGACGAACCCGAAATTCGCCCACAAGCTCCAATTCGTGGACGAGATCACCGAGTGGTTCGGCGCGCACAACAACGGGGTCCAGAAGATCCTCGTCGGCGACCTCAACATCGCGCCGCTCGAGACCGACGTGTGGTCGCACAAGCAGCTGCTCGACGTGGTCAGCCACACGCCGCAGGAGACGACGCGGCTCCTCGATCTTCTCGACCGGGGCGGCTTCGTCGACGCCGTGCGGCACTTCGTGCCGCCGGAGCAGAAGCTCTTCACCTGGTGGAGCTACCGCAACCGCGACTGGGCGGCCTCGAATCGCGGCCGCCGCCTCGACCACATCTGGGTCACTCCCGGGCTCGTCCCGCAGCTCGCCGCAGCCGAGGTGATGCGCGACGCGCGTAACTGGGAGAAGTGCTCGGATCACGTTCCCGTCGTCGTGCGGCTGGGCTGAGGATGGGGCGAGGGAGGGAGCCGGCTTGAACGATCTCCGCCCCTTCTTCGCCCCGCAGAGCGTCGCGGTCGTCGGCGCCGGCGAGCGGCCGACGTCGTCGGGGGGCGCGGTCCTTCAGAACCTTCGCATCTCGGGCTACGCCGGGAACGTCGTTCCGGTAAACCCGAAGGGCGGAGACATTTTCGGGATCGCGGCCCTCCGCTCTCTCAAGGAGCTGAACCGCCCGGCCGATCTCGTCGTCATCGTGATCCGGCCGGACGCGATCCTCGATGCCGTGCGCGAGGCCGCCGAAGCCGGGCACCGCCACCTCCTCATCCTGCCCGGCGGCTTCGCCGAGGCGGGCGAGGAGGGCGCGCGGCGCGACGCGGCGCTGCGCGCGCTCGCGGCCGAGCACGGCCTCACGATCGCCGGCCCGAACTGCGCCGGCATCATTCATCTTGCGAAAGGCGGCCGCTTCGCCGCGACGTTCCTGCGCGACATGCCGCCGGGGCCCGGCCGCAACGGCGCGATCGCCATGGTGAGCCAGTCCGGCGCCCTCGCCGAAGAGGTGATCGCGGCCGCGAACGGCGCCGGCATTCCGGTCGCGACCCTCGTGTCGGTGGGAAACGCGATGCAGCTCGGCATCGAGGATTTCCTCGAGCATCTCGGCGAGGACGAGGGGACGACCGCGATCCTGCTTTACATCGAGAGCTTCGAGGACGCGGCGCGGTTCCGCCGGATCGCGCGGAGCGTCGCACAAAGGAAGCCCGTCGTGGCGCTCATCGGCGGGCACACCGGGCCGGGGGCCCGCGCCGCGGCGGCCCATACCGGCGCCGTCGCCAACGACGACGCGGCGCTCGACGCGTTCTGCGCCGACTCCGGCGTCGTCCGGGTGAAGAGCCTTCGCCGCCTCCTCCTCGCGGCAAAGGGCTTCGGGTTCTTTCCCGCCGGCTTCCCCGGCCGTCGCGTCCTGCTCCTCTCGAACTCGGGCGGGCCGGGCGTCATCTGCACGGACATGTGCGATGCCGAAGGGCTCGTCCTGCCGCCCCTTCCCGAGGCGATGGCGGCGGCGATCCGCGCCGGCGTCCCTCCGGAGGCTTCGGTCGCGAACCCGCTCGACCTCCTCGCCGACGCGCGCGAGGAACGGTTCGGCCTGGCGCTCGACGCCGCGATCGAGCATGGAGCGGGCGCATTCGACGCCATCCTCGGCATCCACGTCGTGCCCTTCATGGTCGACGCCGACCCGGTAGTGGCGCGCCTCGCGGCAACTGCGCAGAAGGCGCCCGTGCCGATGATGCACGCGATGATGGGGACGCTCGAGAAGAAAAAGGCTTGGTTCGCCGCGCTGGAGAAAGCCGGCGTCCCCGCTTTCAACGATGTCGAGGAGATGGCGGAATGCGCTGCGCTTCTGGCACGCTGGCCGGAGCTCAGGGCGCGCGCGGCGGGGGCCGAGCTCGATCGACCCGCCGCCGTACGCAGCCGCTCGCGCTGAGCGGCGCCTTCTTCTTCAGAGCGCGGTCAGGAGCGCGCCGGCCGCGAGCGCGGTCGCGCCGAGCACGCCGACGAAGGCGAGCGAGCGCTCCACCTTGCTGGAGCCGACCGCACGCACGCGTGCCGCCATCGCGCGACCGGAAACCGTTGCGCCGGTATGGCAATCGCACAACAGCATGTGGGCTTCCGACGCGGTCAGGTCGAAGAACCGCCGCGCGTCCTCGTAGGTGTCGCCCGCGAGACCCTGCAGCCGCAGCACGGGATCGGCGAAGGCGATCGCGATCGGCGAGTTGTCCTGCCGCATGGTCGTGCGTTCCGGCAGCGGCGCGAACTCGACCTGATGCAGCATCTGGATACGGCCGGGGTACCTCTCGAGAAGTTGTGCCCAGCGCTCGAGCCGTTCGCGCCGCGTCATCGGTGCCGCCGCTTCGCTCGGGTATACCGCCGCGGATTTTCTGATCTCGTCCAACCGATGAATTTCCATCCACAAACCCTCCTCTGGCGGAGAAGAGGAGCGACAAGCCGCGGGGTGCTTCCCCGGGGCGCTCTCCCCCGACAGGAGAACGCCCGAAAACGGTTCCCGTGCCATCCTCCAACGATGGTCGTAGATGTTTCGCCGACCCCGGCCCGACGCTGGACCAAGGCGCAAGCTGCGCTACGATCCGCCACGCTCGGCAACCGTTGATCGACGAGAGCGATGCTGACGAGACCCATTCCGGCGACCGGCGAGGCGATGCCAGCCTTGGGCATCGGAACCTGGCAGAGCTTCGATGTCGGTCACGACCCTGCCGAGCGCGGCGCATGCGCCGAAGTGTTGCGGCGCCTGTTCAGGGAGGGCGGGCGTCTCATCGACACCTCGCCCATGTACGGCCGCGCCGAGAGCGTCATCGGCGACCTCCTGACCGCCATGCGATCGCGCGAGCGCGCCTTCATCGCGACGAAGGTCTGGACGAAGGGGCGCGAGGACGGGATCGAGCAGATACGCCGCTCGGCGGCGCTGCTGCGCACCGAGACGATCGATCTCGTCCAGGTGCACAACCTCCTCGACTGGAGGAGCCATCTGCCGACGCTCCGGCGGATGAAGGAGGACGGCCGGATCCGGTACATCGGCGTGACGCATTACACGACCGCGGCGCTCGGCGAGCTCGCCGAGATTGTCGCGCGCGAGACGATCGACTTCGTCCAGTGCGCCTACTCGATCGCCACGCGGGCAGCGGAGCATGATCTCTTCCCGATCGCGGCGGACCGCGGCGTCGCCGTGATCGTCAATCGCCCGGTGGAGAACGGCGGCCTCTTCGAGAAGGTTCGCGGGCGCGCTCTCCCCGATTGGGCCGCCGAGATCGGGGTGACGAGCTGGAGCCAATTCTTCCTCCGCTTCATCCTCTCGCATCCGGCGGTGACCTGCGTCATCCCGGCGACGCGCGATCCCCAGCACATGAGCGACAATCTCAGCGCAGCCAAGGGGCGACTCCCCGACGCCCGGCAGCGTGCCGAGATGGCGCGTTACTGGAACGCGCTCTGAGCCTTCCGGAGAGAGGACGGCTCTCGCAGGTCGCGCGGATGCGAGAGGCCGGATCGTTTCAAGATCTCAGAACGCTTCGGCCTCGAGCGCCATGACCGGCTTCGCGCCGCTCGCGATGACGGTGAGCAGCGAGGACGTCTCCGGAAGGAGACGCGCCATGAAGAAGCGCGCTGTGGCGAGCTTCGCGCGGTAGAAGCCGGCGTCCTCGCCCGTCTCCGACTTCGCCAGCGCGATCTTCGCCATTCTCGCCCACATGTAGGCCGACGCGGTGAGGGCGAACAATTTGAGGTAGTCCGACGCCGCGGCAGCGGCCTCGTCGGGGTCCTTCAGCCCCGCTTGAGCGATATGCGCCGTCGCCTGCTGCAGCTTCCCGAAAGCCTTGGCGAGCGGCAGCACGAACTCGGCCATCGCCTGATCGGCCGCATGCGCCTCGATGAAGCCGGAAACCGGGTGGAAGAAGCGGCGAAGGAGCCGCCCCGTGTGCATCGGCAGCTTTCGTCCGACGAGGTCGAGCGCCTGGATTCCGTTCGTGCCTTCGTAGATCTGCGTTATCCGCGCGTCGCGGACGAGCTGCTCCATGCCGTGCTCGCGGATGTAGCCGTGCCCGCCCATGACCTGGACGCCGAGATTGGCCGCAGCGAACCCGATGTCGGTGAACCACGCCTTGACGATCGGCGTCAGCAGCGCGACGAGATCCTCGGCCTCCTGGCGCCGCTCGGGATCAGGGTGCTTCTCCGCCACGTCGAGCTCGATCGCGGTCCATGCGGCGAGGGCACGGGCGGCCTCGATCGTCGCCTTCATCGTGAGAAGCATGCGCCGGACGTCGGGATGGACGATGATCGGGTCGGCGGGCTTTTCCGGATGCGCAGGGCCCTTGAGCGCGCGGCCTTGGAGGCGCTCGGCCGCGTAGGCGCGCGCGCTCTGGTAGGCTGTCTCGGCGAGCCCCAGCCCCTGCACGCCGACCCCGAGGCGTGCCGCGTTCATCATCGTGAACATCGCGCGCATGCCCTTGTGCGGCGCGCCGACGAGCTCGCCCTCGGCCTCGTCGAAGTTCATGACGCAGGTCGCGGAGGCCTTGATCCCCATCTTGTGCTCGATCGAGCCGCAGCGAACCCCGTTGCGCGCGCCGATGCCGCCGTCCGGCCCCGGCAGGAACTTCGGCACGACGAAAAGGCTGATGCCGCGGATGCCTTCGGGCGCGTCGGGCAGGCGAGCGAGAACGAGATGGACGATGTTGTCGGTGAGGTCGTGCTCGCCCGCCGAGATGAAGATCTTCGTTCCGGTGATGCGATACTTGCCGTCTCCCGCAGGCACCGCCTTCGTGCGGATCTGGCCGAGATCGGTCCCGCAATGCGGCTCGGTGAGGCACATGGTCCCGGACCACGTGCCGTCGGCGAGCCTCGGGAGATAGGTCTTCTTCTGCGCCTCGGTCCCGTGCATCGAGAGCGCGCGGTAGGCGCCGTGGCTGAGGCCCGGATACATCCCGAACGACATGTTGGTCGAGCACACCATCTCCTCGACGAAGAAGGCGAGGGTGTGCGGCAGGCCCTGCCCGCCCCATTCGGGATCGCAGGCGAGGGAGGTCCAGCCGCCCTCGCGGAACGCCCGGTACGCCTCCTTGAACCCCGCCGGCGTGCGGACGATGCCGTTCTCGTAGTGGCAGCCCTCTTCGTCGCCCGAGCGGTTGAGCGGGAAGAGCACTTCCTCGCACAGCTTGCCCGCTTCCTCAAGGATCGCCTCGATCGTGTCGGGTGTCGCCTCCGCGTAACCGGGAAGCTGCGCGAGCGATCCGACGTCGAAGAGCTCCGACAGGACGAACCGGTACTCGCGGAGCGGCGCCTTGTAGGTGGTCATTCCCTAGTTCCTCAGCGGCTTGCCGGTTTCGAGCATGTGCTCCATGCGCGCGAGCGTCTTCGGGTTGCGCAAGAGCGTCATGAAGGCGCGGCGCTCGAGGGCGAAGAGCTGATCCTCGGTGAGCTCGTCGACGATGTCCGTGTCGCCGCCGGAGAGCACCTCCGCGAGCGCGCCCGCGACGGTTCCGTCGTATTGCGTGGCCTTGCCCTGCCGCTGCAGCTCGCCGACGGCGAGGCCGAGCGCGGCGCGCGCCGTCGGCCCGGGAAGGCTCACGGTCGCGGGCTGCGGCGGCGCGTAATCGGCGGCAAGGGCGAGCGCCTTCGCCTTGGCGTCGGCGAGGAGGCGATCGCGGTTCATCGTGATGCCGTCCTCGGCGCGAAGAAAGAGGAAGTCCTTCGCCTCCATCGCCGATTTCGCGACCTTGGCCATCGCGATCGTCTCGAAGGCCTGGCTTATCGCCGGCATCGGCCCGCCGGGGCGCTTCTTGTTCGCCATCCAGCGCATGATCATTTCCTTGCATCCGCCCCAGCCGGGGACGAGGCCGACGCCGGTCTCGACGAGGCCGATATAGGATTCGGCATGCGCCTGGACGGCGTCGGAATGAAGGAGAATTTCGCAGCCGCCGCCCAGGGCCATGCCCGAGGGCGCGGCGACGACCGGGAAGGGGGCGTATTTCAGCGCCTTGTAGATCTTCTGGCCGCTCGCGACCATCTCCTCGATCATCGGCCAGGCGGCGATGTTCGCCGCGTAGAGCGCAAGCCCGATATTGGCGCCGACCGAGAAGTTCGAGCCCTCGTTGTAGACGACGAGCGCCTTCATGCCCTTCTTCACGATGTCGATCGCCTTCTGGATCAAGGCCATCGACTCGGTGTCGAGCGCGTTCATCTTGGAGTGGAACTCGAGGCAGGCGACGCCGTCGCCGATGTCCCAGAGCGAGGCGGAAGCGTTCTTCGCGAGAGGCTTGCTGCGCCGCTTCACGTCTTCGAGAAGGAGAACGCCCTCGGGCCGCTTCACCTCGGCGTATGCGCCGTCCGTCGTGAGATATTCGAGCCGCCCGTCGGCGATGCGATAGAAGCTTCGGCCGCGCGCGCTCTCCACCAGCTTCGGCACGGCCATCCCTTGCTTTTCGAGCGCGGCCGCGAACGCATCGGCACCGATCTCGTCGATGAGCTGGAACGGGCCTTTTTTCCAGTTGTACCCGAGCCGCATCGCCTCATCGACAGCGACCACGTCGTCGGCGATCTCGGGCACGAGCGAGGCGGCGTAGCCGAGGGTCGAGAGCATGACGCGCCGGGCGTACTCGCCGATCTTGTCCTGCCGCTGCAGGATCGCGCTTGCGGTCTTCGCATCGCCGAGCCGCGCCTCGCGCGCCGGGCGGTACGCGCCGGTGACGAGGTCGATCGCCTGCTTCTCCCGTTTCCGTGCGGACCGGTCGAGGCGATAGAAGCCGCCTTTGCCCTTCCGTCCCGTGTAGCCCTCGGCGATCATCTTCTCGACGAGCGGCGGCGTCCCTCCGAGCTTCCGGTAGGGGTCGTCCTCGGGCAGCGTCGCGCGCATCGAGCGGCCGACATGCGGCATGAGATCGATGCCGACAAGATCGAGGAGGCCGAAGATCCCGGTCTTCGGGAAGCCGAAGGGACGGCCCATCACAGCGTCGGCGTCTTCGACGTCGAGGGCGAGATCGATCGCGTGCGCGAGGCCGGCGGCGATCCAGTAGCCGCCGATGCGGTTGGCGATGAAGCCGGGCGTGTCCTTGGTCACGACCACGCCCTTGCCGAGGCGCCGGTCGGCGAAGTCGCCGAGAGCGTCGACCTTTTCCGGCTCGGCTTCGCCCGGCACGATTTCGAGGAGCCGCATGTAGCGCGGCGGGTTGAAGAAATGCGTGATGACGAAATGCTTCCGGAAGGCGTCGCTCCGGCCTTTCGTCAGCAGCTTCAGCGGAATCGTCGACGTGTTCGAGGAGACGATCGCATCCGGCTTTCGCACGCTTTCGAGGCGCTCGTAGAGTGCCCTCTTCACGTCGAGATCCTCGAGCACCGCCTCGACGATCCAGTCGCAGTCGCCGAGGAGGCCGAGATCGTCCTCGAGATTGCCGGTGGCGACGAGCTTCGCCGCCGAAGGGTGCATGAAGGGCGCCGGGTCCGCCTTCAGCATGCGCGCGACCGCGCCCTCCGCTATGGCGCTCCGGTTCGGATTGTCCTTCGCGACGATGTCGAGAAGCACGACCGGCACGCCCGCGTTCGCGATCTGCGCCGCGATGCCGCTTCCCATGACGCCCGCCCCGATGACGGCGGCTTTCCGGATGGTCATCTTCGCTTCCCTTTCGCGTGAACGCGCGAGATCACGCCGCCTCGAGAATGGTCGCGATGCCCTGGCCGCCGCCGATGCATTGCGTCGCGAGCGCGTAGCGCTTGCCCTCGCGCTGCAGAAGCGATGCCGCCTTGCCGGTGATGCGCGCACCGGTCGCGCCGAGCGGATGCCCGAGCGCGATCGCGCCGCCGTCGAGATTGACCCTGTCCTCGGCGAGCCCGAGCTCGCGGATGCAGGCGATCGCCTGGCTCGCGAAGGCCTCGTTGAGCTCGACGACGTCGATGTCCTTCGCCTCGAGTCCGGCACGGGCGAGCGCCTTCCGCGTCGCCGCCACCGGTCCCATGCCCATGATCTCCGGTGCGCAGCCGGCGACGGCGATGCTCTTGAGGCGCGCGAGGATCGGAAGCTTGTTGCGTTTTGCGTAGTCCTCGGTCGTCACGAGGAGAGCGGCCGCGCCGTCGGTCAGCGGCGAAGAGGTTCCCGCGGTGACCGAGCCCTCCGCATCGAAGGCCGGCTTCAGCTCGGCGAGCGCCTCGGCCGTCGTCTCCGGCCTGATGCAGCCGTCCTCGGTCACCGTTCCGGCCTTCCCGGCCTCGATCGGCACGATCTCTGCGGAGAATTTGCCGGCGCTCTGCGCCGCGGCGGCCTTGCGGTGGCTTTCGACCGCGAATTCCTCCTGCTGGCGGCGCGTCACCTGATGCTTCTTGGCGACGTTCTCGGCCGTCTGACCCATCGAGACGAGCGCCTGAGGGTATTCCTCGACGAGGCGCGGATGCGGCATCGGGTTGAAGCCCATCATCGGCACGCGCGTCATCGACTCGACGCCCGCGCAAATGAACGCCTCTCCGGCATCGAGCTGGATCGCGCCTGCCGCCATGTGCATCGCCTGCATCGAGGAGCCGCAGAAGCGGTTGACCGTGGTCGCGGCCGTCGTGATCGGCAGCTTCGCGAGGAAGCTCGCGAGCCGCGCGACGTTGAGGCCCTGCTCGCCCTCCGGTATCGCGCAGCCGACGATGACGTCCTCGATCTCCGCCGGGTCGATCTTGCTGCGCGCGACAAGGCCGGCGACGACCTGGGCGAGAAGCTCGTCCGGACGGACACGAGCGAGCGCGCCCTTCTTGGCGAAATGGAACGGCGACCGTGCGTAGCCGGCGATGACGACTGGCTTCATCTCTTGCCCCGCTGCAATTCTTTCTGGCGGATGAGGTCGAGGGTGAGGCGCTCGAGGCCCTTCAGCTCCTCGATCGTGGCGGTGATCTCTTCGCGCTGCCGCTCGAGCTCGGCGATCCGGCGGCGACCCTTCTCGAGCGCCGCCTTGAGCTGCGTCAGGTGATCGCGGTCGACGTCGTAAAGCTCCAGGAGCTCCTTGATGTCGGCAAGGGCGAATCCGAGGCGCTTGCCCCGCAGAATGAGCGTCAATCGCGCCTTGTCGCCGTGCGAGTAGACGCGATTCTGACCCGCGCGGCGCGGCTTCAGGAGACCCTCGGCCTCGTAGAGCCGGATTGCGCGCGCCGAAACCCCGAGCTCGGCGGAGAGCTCGCCGATCGACCAGAACTCCTGCGCGCCCGTCGAACCGTCCAGCAGAATCACCTACTGGTTAAGGAGCTGACGCGAGCGTAAGGGACTTGCCGCGCCGCGTCAATCGGCGCCGGGCGCCCTCGCCTGCTCCTCGTCGAGGAGCGCCTTCTTGCTGATCTTGCCGATCGCGGTCTTGGGCAGCGTGTCGCGGAACTCGATGATCTTCGGCATGTCGATCTTCGAGAGCTTGTCGGCCAGGAAGTCGCGGAGCGCCTCCGCCGTGAGGCTTTCGCCCGGCCTGGCGACCACGTAAGCCTTCACCGTCTGGCCGCGATACTCGTCGGGAACGCCGACGACGCAGCATTCGAGCACCGCCGGATGCTGGTAGACCGCCTCCTCGACGTTGCGCGGATAGACGTTGAAGCCGCCGGCGATGATGAGGTCCTTGATGCGGTCGACGATGAAGATGTAGCCGTCCGAGTCCATGTAGCCGACATCGCCGGTGCGCAGGCGCCCGTCCTGGAGCACCTTCGCCGTCTCCTCGGGGTTGTTCCAGTAGCCCTTCATCACCTGCGGTCCCGAGACGACGATCTCGCCGCGTTCCCCGATAGGCAGCGGCGTCTTGCCGTCCTCGAGCGAGACGATCTCGACGGTGGTGCCGGGAAGCGGGATGCCGATCGAGCCGTCCTTGCCGCCGGTGTCGAGCGGATTGCAGGTCGCGACGGGCGATGCTTCGGTGAGCCCGTATCCTTCGACGATCTGGCAACCGGTAAGCTTCTCGAAATCGTGCTTCACCTCGAGCGGAAGCGCCGCGCCCCCGGAGATGCATCGCCGGATGGAGCGGACGTCGTACTTGCCGATGTCTGGGCTGTTCTTGATCGCGGTGAAGAGCGTCGGGACCGAGGGGAAGAACGTCGGCTTCGTGCGCTGGATCGTCTCGAGGAGCTGCACCAGCTCGAAGCGCGGCAGCATCACGATCTCGGTGCCCGTCTTGATCGAGAAGTTCATGATCGAGGTCATCGCAAAGACGTGGAAGAACGGGATGACCGCGAGCGCCCGCTCCTCCCCGGTCTCGACCATGTGGAACCAGAGATGGCATTGTGCCGCGTTGGCGACGAGGTTGGCGTGCGTCAGCATTGCGCCTTTCGGCGTGCCGGTCGTGCCCCCCGTGTACTGCAGCACGGCGACGTCCTCGCGCGGATCGATCGCCGCCGGCGTGAAGCGTCCGTCGTTCGCCATGAGCCGCGCGAAGGAAACGTGCCGCGCGTCGTCGGGAACCGCCGCGATCTCCTTCCGCTTGAAGAGCCGGAAAAGCCAGTTCTTCGGAAACGGCAGGATGTCCCCCATGCGGCAGACGACGATCCGCTCGAGGCTCGTGCTCCCCAGAAACTTGGCGACCTTCGGATAGAGCGGGGCGAGATCGAGCGTCACCATCATGGAGACGCCGGAATCCTCGATCTGGTGCCGGATCTCCGCCTCGGCGTAGAGCGGGTTGAAGTTGACCACCGTCCCGCCGGCCTTCAGCACGCCGTAATAGGCGACGATGTAGTAGGGCGTGTTCGGAAGGAAGAGCCCGACGCGGGTGCCCTTGCCGACGCCGTGCGCGGCGAATCCCTTCGCAGCCCGGTTCACGAGGTCGGCGAGCTCGCCGTAGCTGGTTTTCTTGCCGAGAAAGTCGGTGGCGGGCCGATGCGCGAACCGCGCCACCGTGTCGTCGAGAAGGCGGTAGAGCGGGTACTCAGGGAGCGGCGCGTTCCAGTCGATCCCCGCAGGGTAGCCTGCAAGCCAGGGACGTGCCGGCTCCCTCATCGCTAGAACCGCAGCTTCGCCGAGACGGCGAGGATGTCGACCGCCGCCTCGTACTTGCCGACGAGACGACCGCCCGTCGGGGTCGGGGTTCCGTCCGGCCCGGGCGAGGTCTCGTCGATCGATCGGTCGCGGATGAACAAGTGCGAGTAGCCCGCGTCGATGGAAACCATGTCGCTTATCTTGTACCCGACGCCGAAGGAGAGCCACATCCGGTTCTGGTCCGGCAGGCGCGCCGTCACGAACTCGCCCCTGACCGGGGTCTGGTCGTAGGCGATGCCGGCCCGCAGGGTGAGCCGATCATCGACGCGCCAAGCGGCGCCGATGGCGCCGAACCACGAGTTCCGCCAGTTCTCGGGCTGAGTCGTGAGCGGAACGGTGTTGTCACGCTGGATGACGAGCGTCTCGAACGTCTCCCAATTCGTCCACTGAACGTCGAGCATGACGTCGAGTGCGGGCGTGATCCGCTGCGTCACGCTGAACGTCGCAGTCGCCGGCGTGCGGAGCTCGGCAGAGGCGCCGGAATCGGCCACCGCCGGGCCGAGCGCGACGGCAGCGGCGGTCGGCACGGTGAAGTCCGCCTTGCCCTCGAGCCGGTGATAGATCTGCGAGCGATAGGCGAGGCCGATCCGGGTGCCCTCGAACGGCTCGATCAGCACGCCGCCGTTGAAGCCGAACCCCCAATCGTCGCCGTCGACCCTGAAGTCGCCGTCGGGCGCACCGAGAAACGAGAAGTTGAGGGCGCGCGTGAGGGTCGCGTCGGCGTATTGGAAGGAGACGCCGGCGCCGAGCGAGAGCCAGGGGAGAACGCGGTACGCGACGCTCGGGTTGACGTTGATCGTCAGCACTTCGGAGCGGAGCGCGTTGTAGCGGCCGACCCAGTCGCGGTCGTACCGGGTCGCGAGGCCGAATGGGGTCGTCACGGCGATCCCCGCCTTCAGATCGGACGTGATGCTGGTCGTCCCGTAGATCGCCGGCACGAAGGCGGGCGCGCCGCCGTTCGCCCCCGAGCCGTCCCCGCTCACCGCGGCCGGCGCGAAACCGGGCCCCGTGGTCGTCGCCGTCCCGTCGAACTCCGAGCGCGGGACGATGAGGCTTCCGACCGCCTCGAGCCGGGTGCCGGCGAACTGGGTCATCGTCGCGGGATTGGCGAAAATGACCGACAGGTCCTGATTGCCGGAGGCCTGCCCGGCATAGGCCGTGCCTTGATAAGCGGCGCTGTTCTCGCGGACCTGGAACCCGGAGCCGCTGGCCGGCCGGTCGAGCGCAAGCACCGACGCGGCGGCCAGGAACGCCGCCGTCATCGCACGACGATTCATCGAAATTTCCCCCCTCGGCAATCTTCTCTACGGCACGATTGTATTGAGCATTTTCTAGAAAAGCACGACAGCTCGGGCTACCCGAGCGCGAACTTCCGAGCGCTGTAGCGGATTTGCCATCCTCGACCAGGAAGGGGCGCCACCCTTCCGGGCGGCGCCCCTTATCCGCGCTGCGTGAATGCCGGAATCAGGCCGAGCGCCGGCTCTTCTTCTTCCCCTCGACGGCCGGGTCCTCGCCGGCCGACCGGCTCTTGCCCGAGGCTTCGGCGCGCTCCAGCGCTTGCCGCTCGTCGCCGTCGAGCGCCGACTCGGCCTCGCGCGCCTTTTCTTCGACCGGACCCGACCGGGCGAAGCGTTCGGCCTTCTCGGTGTAGTGCCGCGCCGCCGTCTTGTTGCCTTCGCCTTCGTTCTTGCCCGCCATTCTCTTCCTCCGATCTCGGCTCTCCGAAGGGAAACAAGACGGGCCGGAAGCGGTTCCTAGTGCGCCATCAGCACCGGGATCCTCGCTTCGTTGATGATCTGGCGGGTCGCTCCGCCGAAGATCATCTGCCGAAGCCGGCTCTGCGTATAGGCGCCCTTCACCATGAGATCGGCGCCGATTGCCTGCGCCTCCGCCAGCATCGTCTCGCCTGGCGGATTCTTCGTCTGGACGTGCTTGGAGGAAACGTTGATGCCGTGCCGGGCGAGGTTCGCCGCGAGCTCAGCACCCGCGGGCCCGGACACGAAGCCGCTCTCGACCGAGACGACCTTCACCTCGTGCGCACGGAGAAGGAACGGCATCGAGAGCGCCACCGTGCGGGCCGTTTCGGTCGAACCGTTCCAGGCGATGCAGATCCTCTCTCCGAAGACCGGAGGCGCTTCTGCGGGCACCATCAGCACGAGGCGGCCGCTCTCGAAGAGCGCGTCTTCGAGCGTCGCTTCGGCAAGGCTCGCGAGCTTCGTCGGCTGCTCGACGACGATGAGATCGAAGACGCGGCCCAAAGAGCCCGCGACGGCGTTCTGCCGCCCGTCTTCTTCGCGCCACTCGGCGGTCGGCCCAGTGCCCGGCGCGGCGGCCGGCGCGAGCGGAATGTCAGCCGCCGCCATCTTCTCGCGGAAAAGCCGGCGCGCCTGGTCGCGGCGCTCCTGCGCCTCGCGCTCGAGCGTGCGGTCGACCTCCGACGAGATCGAAAAGCCCATCTCGCCGCCGAAGACGACGGCATACTCCGTCGTCACCGCGTGGAGCCCGACTAGGTGGCTGCCGAAACGCCGCGCGACCGCGACAGCCGCGTCGACCGCGGAACCCGCCGTAGCATCGCCGACAACGACCAGGACCGACTTCATCGCGAGCAAGGTTAGCGCACAAAGGAGCGTTCGGGAACCGACCGTCGGTTGTTCCGTTCGAGAGCGGCATGATGCGCCTTGCCGAGGAGCTTTACCCGATCTGCCGCAGCATCACCGGCGCCGGGCTGCGGCGGACGCTCGACGTCATCGGGCGCGAGCTGCCGCTCGAGCGCCACGAGGTGCCGTCCGGAACGCGCGTCCTCGACTGGACGGTGCCCGAGGAGTGGAATCTCCGCCGCGCCTTCATCGAGTCGGCCGACGGGACGCGCATCGCCGACGCCGCGGAGCATAATCTCCATGTCGTCAGCTACAGCGTGCCGGTCGACGCGGTTCTGTCCCTCGACGAGCTCCGCCCGCACCTCCACACGCTTCCCGAGCATCCCGACTGGATTCCGTACCGGACGACGTATTACCGGCGCGATTGGGGCTTCTGCCTCCAGCATCGCCGGCTCGACGCGATGACCGCGGGACGCTACCGCGTGCTCGTCGATGCGACGCTCGCGCCGGGCGCCCTTTCGTACGGAGAGGCGGTATTGCGCGGCAGCCGTGCGGACGAGGTGCTGGTTTCGGTCCATTGCTGCCATCCTTCGCTCGCGAACGACAATCTTTCCGGGATCGTGGTCGCGCTCGCGCTCGCGAAGGAGCTTCTAGGGAAGAGGCGCACGTTCACGTGGCGCTTTCTCTTCATCCCGGGCACGATCGGCGCGGTTACGTGGCTGGCGCGGAACGAGGAGGCGCTGCCGCGGATCCGCCATGGGATCGTGCTCGCGGGCGTGGGCTCGCGGCACGGCTTGCGCTGGAAGCGCAGCCGGCGCGGCACGACGGCGATCGACCGCATCATGGCGCTCTCGCTCCGCCACTCGGGCGAGGAGACCGTCACCGAAGATTTCGTCCCTTACGGCTACGACGAGCGGCAGTATTGCTCGCCCGGCTTCGACCTTCCGGTCGGCTGCCTCATGCGCGGCAAGTGGGGCGCCTATCCCGAGTACCACACGTCGGCCGACGATCTCGCCTTCATCGCGCCCGAACGGCTCGAAGGTTCGCTCGCCGTGCTGCGCGCGGCCGCCGAGGCGATCGAGCACGGTGAGGAGATCTGGAAGAGCCTCAACCCGAAAGGCGAGCCGCAGCTCGGAGCCCGCGGCCTCTACTCGGATGCCGCAAGCGACGACCGGATGGCGCTCCTCTGGGTCCTCAATCTCGCCGATGGGACCCATTCCCTTCTCGACATGGCAGCGCGGGCGGACATGCCGTTCGCGCGCATTCGTGCCGCCGCGCTCGCGCTTGCCGAGAAAGGGCTCCTGGAGCGGTTGTCGGCCCCGGGCCATCCGTGCTAGCAGCCGCATTCGAAAACTCCCGAGGAGCGATGTTATGGCTGAGACAAACGGCGAGACCGCCGGCACGGGTGGCGTCACGCTGGCGGTGAACGCGCAGTACGTGAAGGATCTTTCGTTCGAGAACCCGCGCGCGCCGCAAAGCCTCGTTCAGCAGAAAGCTCAGCCCGAGGTGCAGCTCGGCGTCGACGTGAAGGCGCGCAATCTCGGCCCCGATCTCTTCGAGGTCGTGCTGACGCTGAACGCGAAGGCGACGGCGGAAGACGAGACCGTTTTCGTCGTCGAGCTCGCCTATGCGGGGGTCGTGACGGCGAAGGCCGATGATCAGAACCTGATGCCGTTCTTGATTCTAGTGGAGACGCCGCGGCTCCTGTTCCCGTTCGCGCGCAACATCATCGCCGGCGCCACGCGGGACGGCGGCTTTCCGCCGTTGCTCATCAATCCGATCGACTTCACCGAGCTGCTTCGCCGTCAGCAGCAACAGCAGCAGCAGCAAGGCGGCGACCAGCAGCCGACCGCCGTCGCCTGAGCGACATGAGACGAGGCTCGCCTCGTCCTAAGCCGAGAGCCAGATCGGCTCCTTGAGCTCGCGGAGGAGCGCCGCGTGCGCGGCGAGCTCCTCAGGGCTCGGCTGATGCGGGCGCGGCGGTCGGTGCGGACGCTCGAGCACCAATGTCGATCCCGCGGCGCCGAGATCGACGACGACATCGAGAGTCGGCTGCCTGCCGCCGATCAGCTCGAGATAGACAGCGGCGAGGAGCCGGCAGTCGATCAGCGCCCCGTGCTTGTCGCGCTCGGAAAGGTCGACGCCGAACCGGCGACAGAGCGCATCGAGGCTCGCCGGCGCCCCGGGAAAGCGGCGCCTGGCAAGTGCCAGAGTGTCCTCGTGCACGCAGGCGAGGGGCGGGCGACCGATCAGCTTCAGCTCGTGATTGAGAAAGCGCAGATCGAACTCCGCGTTGTGGATCACGAGCCGGCTGTCGCCGATGAACGCGAGGAGATCGTCCACGACCTCGGCGAAGCGCGGCTTGTCCGCGAGCATCTCGTCGGTAATCCCGTGCACGACGAGCGCGTCGGCATCGATCGGCCGCTCGGGATTGACGTAGCGGTGAAAGTCGCGCCCGGTCGGAACGTGATTGACGAGCTCGATGCAGCCGATCTCGATGATGCGGTGGCCGTCAGCGGGGTCGAGGCCGGTAGTTTCGGTGTCGAGAACAACTTCGCGCATTGGACCGCAAGATGCTGATGATTTTTCTTATGCGACCCAAGGTATAGCGTTTTCCGAGCCCAGTCTCCACGACGAAGTCTGCCCGGACGCGCTTCTCGGCATCGGGCATCTGCTGAGCCAGCACCTGCGCCAGACGCTTCTCCGTCATGCCGGGCCGCGCGAGGACGCGGGCGCGTTGCACGAAGGCCGGCGCGCTCACCACGACGGTGGCGTCGCACCGCCGGTCGCCTTGCGTCTCGAAGAGGAGCGGAACGTCGAGCACGACGAGGTCGCGTCGCTGCGCCCTCGCCCGTTTGACGAAGCGCGCCGCGGCTTCCCGCACCAGGGGATGAAGGATCGCTTCGAGGCGGCGGAGAGCTGCAGGATTGCCGAAAACCCGACGGCCGAGCTCGGCGCGGTCGACGGCGCCGTTCCGCACGACGCCCGGAAACGCTTCCTCGACGAGCCTCACGGCGGCGCCCCCGCGGCCGAGGAGCCGGTGAACGGCGGCGTCGGAATCGTGCACCGGCACGCCGAGGCGGCGAAACATCGCAGCAGCGGTGCTCTTTCCCATGCCGATCGAGCCTGTGAGCCCGATGACCTTCACAACGTCGCCTCGATCGCCTCGCGCAAGGCCGGGGTAACCTCCGGCGCGACGCCGAACCAGGCCTCGAAGCCCGGCCGGGCCTGATGCAGAAGCATGCCGAGCCCGTCCACGGCGCGGTTCCCGCGCGCGCGCGCGGCGGCGAGGAGAGGGGTCTCGAGCGGCACATAGACCGTGTCGACGACCGTCGCGCTTGTCGGCAGGCGCTCCAGGGAGAGGTCGAGCGGCAGCTGCCCCGTCATTCCCTGGCTCGTGGCGTTGACGAGGAGCGCGGCACCCTCGAGCGCCGTCTCGCGCCGATCCCACGGGACCGCCCGTCCGCCCAGCTCGGCGGCAAGCGCCTCCGCGCGCGCCAAAGTCCGGTTGACGATCCTTATCTCCGGCGCGCCCCGATCGGCGAGCGCCACGACGACGGCGCGCGCAGCGCCGCCCGCGCCCATCACGACCGCCGGCCCGGCATCGGCCCGCCACTCGGGCCCGAGGCTTTCGGCGAAGCCGAACGCATCGGTATTGCTGCCGGAAAGACTGCCGTCGGGGCCAACCACGATCGTGTTGACGGCGCCGATGCGCTGCGCCGTCGCATCGACCCGATCGACGATGCGGAGCGCCGCCTCCTTGTGCGGGATTGTGACGTTGCACCCCGCGAAGCCGAGCGCCGGCAGAGCCCTGATCGCCTGCTCGAGCCGCTCCGGCCGAACGGCGAGCGGCACGTAGGCGCCATCGATGCCGTATCGACGGAGCCACCATCCATGCAGGGCCGGAGAGCGCGAATGGGCCACCGGCCAGCCCATGACGCCGGCGAGCTTCATTGCTGAGCGCGCAGAAAATCGAGAAGCGGCAGGAGCGGGAGGCCGAGGATCGAGAACCAGTCGCCCTCGACGCGCGCGAAGAGATGCACGCCGAGCTTTTCGAGCTGATAGGCGCCGACCGATCCGAGGACGTCGGGTCCGGCAGCGGCAAGATATTCGTCCAGGAACGTGTCGGAGAAGGAACGCATGGTGAGTCGCGGCCGGGCGACATGATGCCAGAGATCCTGCCCGCCGCGGAACACGACGACAGCGGTCACGAGCTCGTGGGTACGGCCCCGGAGGGCTTTGAGCTGCGCACGCGCCTGGCCGAGATCGGACGGCTTGTCGAACCAGACCTCCTCGCAGACGAGCAGCTGATCCGCCCCGATGACGAACGCAGCCGAATGACGCCGAGAGACGCGCTCGGCCTTTGCAGTGGCGAGCGCTAGGGCACAGGACGCGGCATCTGCACGCTCGCGGCGGAATGCCGCCTTCACCTCGGCCTCGTCGATCGTTGCCGGAACGCGCGTCACGCGAAAGCCGGCATTTTCGAGAAGAGACGCCCGCGCCGGGCTCGCCGAAGCGAGGACCAGTTCGCCGCCGATCATCCGCCGAGGCCCTGCCGGCGCTGGAGAAGCTTGAGAATCGCCGCCGCGGTCTCCTCGATCGAGCGGCGGGTCACGTCGATGACCGGCCAGCGCCGCTCGGCGAAAAGCCGCCGCGCCTGTGCCACCTCCGCCCGAACCGCCTCTATGTCGGTGTAGTCGGTGCTGGCGTCCTGCTGCAGAAGCGAAAGCCGGTTTCTACGGATTTGAATGAGCCGCTCCGGATCGTTGGTGAGCCCGACGATGAGCGGATTCGTCGCCTGAAAGAGCTCGGGCGGCGGCGGCACGCCCGGCACGATCGGCACGTTCGCCGCCTTGATGCCGCGGTTCGCCAGATAGATGCAGGTCGGCGTCTTGGAGGTTCGCGACACGCCGACGAGGATCACATCCGCGTCGTTGAGACCCCAGGAGGATTGCCCGTCGTCGTGATTGAGCGCAAAGGTCATCGCGTCGATCCGGGCGAAATACTCGTGGTCCATGAGATGCTGTCGGCCCGGAAGCCCGCGGCTCTTGCGCCCGAGATGGGTCGCGAGAGCCCCGATGATGGGGTCGAGGACCGGAATTGCCGGAACCTGGAGCCGCCTGCAGCCCTCCTGGAGCGGCATGCGCAGCGTTTCGTCGACGAGAGTGAACAGCACGACGCCGGGGTTGGCCTCGATTCCGGTCAGAACCCGCTCTACCTGGCTCTTGGTGCGCACCATCGACCAGATGTGCTCGATCGCCTCGGCATCCTCGAATTGGACGAGGCAGGCACGCGCGACCGAGTGCACGGTATCGCCGGTGGCATCGGAGACGAGGTGGAGATGGAAGCGGCTCACTTTGTCCACAACTCCCTGTGGAGCCTCGTTTCGCTTGCCGTCCTAGGCGCGATCGTCCCCGCAACGCCCGCGTCGATCCGCCGCTTCGTCGCGCCGGGATAGTCCGGATGCCGGCGCCGAAAGCCGGGGACAAACGACGCTCCACCCGTTTTCCCCGTCATTCCGACGCCTCGGATCGCATGGCTTGCCGCAGGGTTACCCACTCCTACCGGTGAATCAACGTATCGTCTGTGGAGGGATGATGAAGAATGCGCATCCCCGATCTCCACAGCGCCCACTTCCTCAGCCGATTCTCTCCTATATATATTTTGATGGAAGGGAGACCGGAGAACGGGGCCAACCCGAAGCCGCTGTTACGGGCGCTCGCAGGAGAGACGCTCGACCGACCGCCGTGGTGGCTCATGCGACAAGCCGGCCGCTACCTGCCGGAATACCGTGAGCTCCGCCGGCAGGCGCCGAGCTTCCTCGAATTCTGCCTCGATCCCGAGCTCGCGACCGAAGCGACGCTGCAGCCGATCCGCCGATTCGGCATGGACGGCGCCATCCTGTTCGCGGATATCCTCATCGTGCCGCACGGGCTCGGTGCCCGCGTCGCCTTCCGGGAAGGCGAGGGGCCGGTGCTCCGCCCGGTGCGCTCGGCCGAGGACCTCAAGTCTCTGACGCCGCAGCGCTTCGGCGAACGCGTCGCACCGATCTTCGAGACGGTGCGGCGGCTGAAGCGCGCCCTGCCGCCGCGTGTCGCCCTTATCGGCTTCGCCGGCGCGCCCTGGACCGTCGCCACGTACATGGTCGAGGGCGGCTCGAGCCGCGAGTTCGCCCGGATAAAGGGCTGGGCCTATACGATGCCGGAGAGCTTCGGCCGGCTCATCGACACGCTCGTCAGGGCGACGATCGAGTATCTCTCCGGCCAGGTGGAGGCCGGCGCCGAGGCCCTTCAGATCTTCGATTCGTGGGCCGGCGTGCTGCCGGAGCCCGAGTTCCGCCTCTGGGTGGTGGAGCCGACGCGGCGCATCGTTACGGAGCTGAAGAAGCGGCATCCGGGGATACCCGTGATCGGCTTTCCGCGCGGCGCGGGGCTGCTTTATCCCGATTACGTGAGCGGCACCGGCGTCGATGCGGTCGGCCTCGACACGGTCGTGCCGATGGACGCGGCGCGCGAGCTCCAGAGCCAAGCGGCGGTGCAGGGGAACCTCGATCCGCTGATGCTCGTCGCCGGCGGAACGGCGATGGCGGAGGCCGTGGAACGGATCCGCGCGGCGCTCGGCGAGGGCCCCTTCGTCTTCAACCTCGGGCACGGCATCGTGCCCGAGACCCCGCCCGACCACGTCGCCCAGCTCGCAGAACTTCTCCGCGCGTGAGGACCGCGGTCGTTCTTTTCAATCTCGGCGGCCCGGATTCGCTCGAATCGGTCCAGCCTTTCCTCTTCAACCTGTTCAGCGACAAGGCGATCGTCGGGCTTCCCGGGCCGCTGCGGCGGCTGCTCGCGAGCCTCGTCTCGCGCCGCCGCGCGCCGTCGGCGATCGAGATCTACCGCAAGCTCGGTGGCGGCTCTCCCCTCCTCGCCAACACCGAGGCGCAGGCGCGCGCCCTCGAGACGGCGCTCGGCGAGGAATACCGCTGCTTCATCGCGATGCGATACTGGCATCCGCGTGCCGAGGCAACGGCCCGCGAGGTCCTGGCCTGGCGGCCCGACCGGCTCGTTCTCCTCCCGCTTTATCCGCAGTATTCCACCGCCACGACGGCTTCCTCGCTCGCAGAATGGCCCGATCTCGGCCTTCCGACCCGGGTCGTCTGCTGCTGGCCGCGCGAGCCCGGCTTCATCGGCGTGATCGCGAACCGCCTCGCGACGGCGCTCGCCGAACATCCCGGCGCCCGCGTCCTCTTCTCCGCGCACGGGCTGCCCGAGCGCACGGTGAAGAGGGGCGATCCCTACCAGTGGCAGGTAGAGGCGACGGCTGCCGCGATCGTTGCCCGCGTGGGGCGTGCATTCGATCACGTCGTCTGCTACCAGAGCAGAGTCGGACCGTTGCGCTGGATAGGCCCCTATACCGACGCGGAGATCATGCGCGCCGGCGCCGACGGGGTAGCGGCGATCGTCGTGCCGATCGCCTTCGTGTCGGAGCATTCGGAGACGCTCGTGGAGCTCGACATCGACTATAGCCATCTCGCGGAACGGAGCGGCGTTCCGGCCTATGTCCGCCTTCCGACGGTCGGCGCGGAGCCGGAGTTCATCGCCGGCCTGGCGCGGCTCGTCCGCGACGGCGCGACGGCGCTCCAGTCGGGAGAGGGCGGCCGGATTTGTCCCGGGGAGTTCGGCTGCTGCGCCTTCGCGCGATGAGCCTTCTCGCCTCTCTCTACCCCTGGACGAAAGCGCTGCACGTCATCAGCATCATCGCCTGGATGGCAGGGATGCTCTACCTGCCGCGGCTATTCGTCTATCACGCCGATGCGACACCCGGCTCGAAAGAGTCGGAAACCTTCAAAGTGATGGAGCGGCGGCTCCTCCGGCTCATCATCAATCCGGCGATGATCGCCGCCTATGTCTTCGGGACCGCCCTGGTCTTCACGCCCGGCATCGTCGACTGGAGCCAGTATTGGATCTGGCTAAAGCTTTTCCTGGTCGGCGTCCTCACGTGGCTGCACCACTACTACTCGCGCTGGCGGAAGGATTTCGCGGCGGACCGGAACACGCGGCCGGCGCGCTTCTACCGCATGGTCAACGAGGTGCCGACCCTCGCGATGATCGGGATCGTGATCATGGTCGTCGTGAAGCCCTTCTGAGCGGCAAAGGGTCGCACATCCATCCCTGCCATGGCGGGGTTTGACTTGCGGTCACGGAGAGGCTACTTAGAAAAGCAGCGCGTGGCGCCCCCGCGCGTTCCTGCCTGCCAGACCGGCTCCCCAGCGACGGCAACCTTTCCACGGTCGACACGTTTGCGGCCAGAGCGTGCCTCGCGAGCCGGCTTTCCCCGGTTTCCTGCCATTTCCTACGCAGCATGAATCTCCAGGAACTGAAGCGCAAAACGCCCGCTGAGCTACTGGCCTACGCCGAAGAGCTGCAGATCGAGAACGCCTCCTCTCTGAGGCGGCAGGACATGATGTTCGGCATCTTGAAGCAGCTCGCGGAGAACGACGTCCCGATATACGGCGACGGCGTGCTCGAGGTGCTGCAGGACGGGTTCGGGTTTCTGAGAAGCCCGGAGGCCAACTACCTTCCGGGCCCCGACGACATCTATGTTTCGCCCCAGCAGGTCCGCCGTTTCGGGCTTCGTACCGGCGACACGATCGAGGGTCAGATCCGCGCGCCGAAGGACGGCGAGCGCTATTTCGCCCTCGTCAAGGTCAACAAGATCAATTTCGACGAGCCCGAGAAGATCCGGCATCGGATCAACTTCGACAATCTGACGCCGCTCTATCCCGACGAGAAGATCAAGCTGGAGGTCCAGGACCCGACGCGCAAAGACCTCTCGACGCGGGTCATCGACCTCATCACGCCGCTCGGGAAGGGCCAGCGTGCGCTCATCGTCTCGCCGCCGCGCACCGGCAAGACGGTGCTGATGCAGAACATCGCGCACAGCCTCGCCGCGAACCACCCGGAGGTCTTCCTCATCGTGCTGCTCATCGACGAGCGGCCGGAGGAAGTCACCGACATGGCGCGCTCGGTCAAGGGCGAGGTGATCTCCTCGACCTTCGACGAGCCGGCGGTGCGGCACGTGCAGGTCGCCGAGATGGTGATCGAGAAGGCGAAGCGTCTCGTCGAGCACAAGCGCGACGTCGTGATTCTCCTCGACTCGATCACGCGCCTCGCGCGCGCCTACAACACCGTCGTGCCCTCGTCGGGCAAGGTGCTGACCGGCGGCGTCGACGCCAACGCGCTGCAGCGCCCGAAGCGCTTCTTCGGCGCGGCGCGCAACATCGAGGAAGGCGGCTCGCTGACGATCATCGCGACGGCGCTCATCGACACCGGAAGCCGCATGGACGAGGTGATCTTCGAGGAGTTCAAGGGCACCGGCAACTCCGAGATCGTGCTCGACCGGAAGCTCGCGGACAAGCGCGTCTTCCCGGCGCTCGACATCACGAAGTCCGGCACGCGCAAGGAGGAACTCCTCGTCGACAAGGGCGTCCTCGCGAAGATGTGGGTTCTGCGCCGCGTCCTCATGCCGATGGGCGCGACGGACGGGCTCGAGTTCCTCATCGACAAGCTGAAGCAGACGAAGACGAACGCCGAGTTCTTCGACCAGATGAATACGTGAGAAGGGGCGCCCCGCGAGGCGCCCCTTTCCCTCTCGCCCGCAATGAGCGGGATTTCGGCGTCAGACCGTGAAGACCGTCGAGCCGGTGGTCTTGCGCGCCTGCAGGTCGCGGTGGGCCTGCGCGGCCTCCTTCAACGGGTAGGTCTGGTCGATCGAGATCTTGACGGCCCCCTTCTGCACCACGTCGAAAAGCTCGTTCGCGGTGGCGAGAAGGTCCTCGCGCTTGGAGACGTACGTGAAGAGCGTCGGCCGCGTCACGTAGAGCGAGCCCTTCTGTGCGAGAATGCCGAGATCGACCGGTCCGTAGGGACCCGAGGACTGACCGAAAGTCACCATGAGGCCGAGCGGCCTCAGACAGTCGAGCGACTTGAAGAACGTGTCCTTGCCGACGGAGTCGTAGACGACCGGGAGCTTCTCGCCCTTCGTGATCTCGAGCACGCGCTCGACGAAATCTTCCCGTGTGTAGACGATCGGGTGATCGCAGCCGTTCTTTCGCGCGAGCTCGGCTTTGGCATCGGTGCTGACGGTTCCGATGACCGTCGCGCCGAGATGCCGGAGCCACTGGCACATGATGAGCCCGACCCCGCCCGCCGCGGCATGGACGAGGACCGTGTCTCCCTTCTGAACCTTGTAGGTGCGACGGATCAGATACTGCGCGGTCATGCCCTTCAGCATCATTGCCGCGGCCTGCTGGTCCGAGATGCCGTCCGGGAGCTTGACGAGACGGTCTGCGGGCATGACGCGCGCCTCGGCATAGGCGCCGATCGGGCCGCCCGAGTAGGCGACGCGGTCCCCCGGCGCGAGATCGGTGACCCCCGGGCCCACCTCCTCGACGATGCCGGCGGCCTCGTTTCCCATCCCGCTGGGCAGCGGGATCGGGTAGAGGCCGCTCCTCTGGTACGTGTCGAGGTAGTTGAGGCCGACGGCGGTGTGACGAAGGCGTACCTGTCCGGGTCCAGGGGGCGGAACCTCGACCTCCTCCCACTGCATCACCTCGGGCCCGCCCGTCTTATGGATCCGGATCGCGTGAACCATCGTCTGCTTCCTCGGCTCAGCTGAGGTGCTGCTTGAAGAACGCCGCGGTGCGGGCATTCGCTTCCTTGGCGACCGCTTCGACGTAGGTCGTTCCTCCGACGCGCGCGAAGGCATGATCGACGTCGGGATAGGAGTGGATCGTGACGAGCGGGTTGCCGCCTAGCCGCTCCTTCACCTGCTGCTGCGCCTCCGGCGGGACGAACTTGTCCTTCTCGGCGATGTGGAGCATCAGCGGCTTCTTGATGTTCTTCGCCTCGTCGAGAAGGGTCTCGATGCCGACACCGTAGTAGCTCACCGAGCAATCGGCGTCGGTTCGCGTCGCCGTGAGATAGGCGAGGAGGCCCCCGAGGCAGAAGCCGACCGCGCCGACCTTGCCGGTGCAGGCGGGATGAGCGCGCAACGTCTCGATGGTCGCCTCGATGTCCTCGATCCCCTTATCCCGATCGAAACCCTGGTAGAGCTGAAAGGCCTTCTGCCACTCGGCCTCGGTCTTGTCGGTAATCTGGACTCCCGGCTCCTGGCGCCAAAAGAGATCGGGGCAAAGGGCGACATAGCCCTGCTCGGCCATGTCGTCGCTGATCCGGCGCATCACCTCGTTGACGCCGAAAATCTCCTGGATGACGACGACGCCGGGTCCCTTGCCCGATTTCGGCAGCGCGAGATAGCCGCTAAAGCTGCCGCCGTCCTTCGCCTTGATCGTAATATCGGGCATCGTCTTCTCCCTTTGTTCCGAACAACTCGAGCTGTCTCGCGCTCCGGCCTTCGAGCGCGAGGAGGAAGCGCTTGGTCGCCACGCCCCCTGCTCCGCTATAGCCGCCGAGCGCGCCGTTGGCAGCAACGATCCGATGGCAGGGTACGATAATCGGGATGGGATTGCTGCCGCAGGCGCCTCCGACGGCGCGCGGCGAGGCGCAGAGCTCGGCGGCGACGGCGCCGTAGGTACGCACGGCTCCGTAGGGGATCGCCAGCATCGCCTGCCAGACGGCCTGCCGGAATCGCGAGCCAGCGAGAACGAGCGGCAGGTCGAAGCGCCGCAGCCGACCAGCGAAATAGGCTTCGAGCTGGGCGCGCGCCTCCTTGAGGAGCGGCGTCGCGGCCGGCGAGGCGACATGGCCCCAGTCGACGGCTGCGATAGCGCCATCGAGCTCGCGTACGGTCAGTGCCCCGATAGGGGTGTCGAAAGAAATCTCCGGCATCGGGCTAGCGGCGCCCCAGATCCTCGGCGAGGGTTGCCGGTTCGGTCAAGGGGAGCGAGCAGACCGGTCCTTCGCAGACATAGGCCGTCGCCCGTTTCGCCTCCGGCTCCTTTCCGGCCGCAGGGTGATCGGCAGGGAGCGAGGTTCCCGGCGGCACGATTTGCAGGACGAGGTTCGGAAGGCTCGTCCCGTAGACGGCGCGGAGAAGAGCCTTCGTGTCGTCCGTCTCGGGATCGCCGTGAATCACCACCTGGACGGCGCGCTGCAGCAGCTCGGTGCCGTTTATCAGCGCGGCCAGAGGAAAGAAGTTGCGCTGGAGCTCGCCCGAGAAGGCGGCGACGACACGCTCCGCCTTCTCGCGATAGGCGTCCTTGCCGGTGAGGTAGTAGAGGCGCGCGAGCACTTCGACCATGGTGCCGTTGCCGGAGGGCACGGGCCCGTCCTGCGCTGTCTTGGCGCGGGCGATGACGTCGCGCGTGTCGTCGGCGGTGAAGAAGTACCCGTCGCCCGCATCGTCCCAGTAATGGCGGTCGAGCACCTCGATCCAGCGCTCTGCGGCTCGGAGGAAGTCTCGGCGGGCGGTCGTCTCGAAGAGGAGGAGCGCCGCGCGGCTCATGTTGGCGTAGTCGTCGAGCGTCGCCGGATGCGCTGCGACGCCGTCGCGCCACGCGTGAGAAAGACGCCCGTCGTCGTGCATCATTTTCGACGTGACGAACGAGAAAGCCGCAACGGCGAGATCCAGCCAGTCGGGCCGGTCGAAGACGGCGCCGGATTTCGCGAGGGCGCCGATCATGAGTCCGTTCCAGTCGGCGAGGATCTTGTCGTCGAGCCCGGGCCGCACCCGCTCCTCGCGGGCGTGGAAGAGCACGGCGCGGTCGGCGGCGAGGTCGGCCTCCTCCTTCTCGCCGAGAAGGCTCGTCGCCTTCAAGCGGTTGAGGATGTTCTTGCCTTCCCAATTGCCTTCCGGCGTCACGTCGTAGATGTGCTTGAAGAGCGGCGAGCGCGGCCCCAGCAGCTTGTCGATCTCGTGCTCGCTCCAAACGTAGAACTTGCCCTCCTCATGCTCGCTGTCGGCGTCGAGGCTCGAGAAGCACCCGCCTTCAGGATGCGTCATCTCGCGCCCGACCCATTCGATCGTCTCGCAGATGCGCTGCTCGAGAAGCGGCGCACGGGTCTCCTGCCACACCATCGTCATGAGCGCCACGAGCTGCGCGTTGTCGTAGAGCATCTTCTCGAAATGCGGCACGAGCCAGCGCTGATCGACGGCGTAGCGAGCAAAGCCGCCGCCGAGATGGTCGTAGATGCCGCCCTGCGCCATGCGCTCGAGCGTGCGGGTCACCGCGTCGCGCATCGGAATCGCCTTCGTGCGGCGCCAGCCTCGCCAGATCAGCTCGAAGATGCCGGCCTGGGGAAATTTCGGCGCGTCGCCGATTCCGCCGTTGAAGGGATCGACCTCGCGCGTGAGGCGCTCGGCGACGCGGTCCATGACCTCGAGCGGAATGAGGCCGCCGCGCGCGGGCGAAGCGAGGCGGGCGAGCGCTTCGCGAAGCGCGACGACGTTCTTCTCGACCTTGTCGCGTTCGCCTTGCCAGACCGCAGCCATCGTGCGGAGGACGTCGGGAAACCCCGGGCGCCCGAAGCGCGGGGTCGGCGGAAAGTAGGTGCCGCCCCAGAACGGCTCGCCGTCGGGGGTGAGGAACATGGTGAGCGGCCAGCCGCCGTGCTCGCCGAGAAGCGCCAGCGCATGCTGATAGATCGCGTCGAGATCCGGCCGCTCCTCGCGGTCGAGCTTCACGTTGACGAAATGCTCGTTCATGAGCGCGGCGATTGCGGGATCCTCGAAGCTTTCGCGCGCCATGACGTGACACCAGTGGCAGGCGGCGTAGCCGACCGAGAGGAGGATCGGCTTCTGCTCGGCCCGTGCCGCGGCGAGAGTCTCGGACGACCATTGCTGCCAATGCACCGGGTTGTCCCGGTGCTGCAGCAAATAGGGGCTCGTCGACGAGCCGAGGGTGTTGCGATCGAGGCTCATTTGGCGTTCAAGGATAAAGCTGTTTCCGCGGCCCTTCACCCGCAAGGCATTCAATGAACGATCCGAAGCCCTTTTATGCGCGCCACGTTTTCTGCTGCACCAACGTCCGTCCTGCGGGTCATCCGCGCGGATCGTGCGGCGACAAGGGCAGCGAAAGGCTGCGCAACTATCTCAAGGCCCGCGCGAAGGAGGCTGGACTCCGTGATGTTCGCATCAATGCCGCGGGCTGCCTCGACCGCTGCGAGCTTGGCCCGACCATGGTGATCTATCCGGAAGGCGTTTGGTACACCTATCGCACGACCGAGGATCTCGACGAGATTCTGCAGAAGCATCTCGTCGAGGGCGGTCGCGTTCCGCGCCTCATGCTGATGCCCGAGCAGCGCCCGCCGAAGGCCGGCGGCTGACCGGGTGTGTCCGTTTCGGACGTATCTCGTATGGACAGTACGGACACTATCTTCGCCCCGGCGACATCTGCCGGGCGGGCCGGCGTTGCGATCGTCCGCCTCTCCGGCCCCGGCGTTCGCGCGGCGATGGCGGCGCTCGGGGTCGCGGTGCCGCCGCCACGGTCGCTGCGTCGTGCGGTGTTTCACGTGAAAAGCACCGGAGAGGTCATCGACGACGGCCTCGCCGTCTTCTTTCCGGCGCCACGCAGCTATACCGGCGAGGATGTCGCCGAGTTCCACGTTCACGGCGGTCGCGCGGTCATGGCTGCCATGCTCGAGGCGCTCGGCCGCGTGCCCGGCCTGCGTCTCGCCGAACCCGGCGAATTCACGCGCCGCGCGTTCCTCAACGGCAAGCTCGATCTCGCCGCCGCCGAGGGGATCGCCGATCTCGTCGCGGCGGAGACGGCGGCGCAGAGACGCCAGGCGCTTCGACAGCTCGGCGGCGAGCTCGGGAGGCTGACCGAGTCCTGGCGGGAGCGCCTCATCCGAAGCCTCGCGCGGCTCGAGGCCGCGATCGACTTTCCGGAGGAAGATCTCCCTGCCGAGCTCGAGCAAGCGGTACGAGCGGAAGCGGCCGCGCTCGCGGAGGAAATCGGCCGGCATCTGGCCGACGCCCATCGCGGCGAAATCCTCCGAGAGGGGCTCTCGGTGGCGATCATCGGGCCGCCCAATGTCGGCAAGTCGAGTCTTCTCAATGCGCTCGCGCGCCGAGAGGCGGCGATCGTCTCGGCGACCGCGGGAACGACACGGGACATCATCGAGCTGCACCTCGATCTCGGCGGCTGGCCTCTCGTTCTTGCGGACACGGCGGGAATCCGCCCGACCGACGACCCCGTGGAGGCGGAAGGCGTGCGCCGGGCAAAGGCGCGGGCCGAGGCCGCCGATCTGAAGCTGGTCGTGGTCGAGGCGAGCGCTGCGGAAGCCCAGCTCGCGGAGCTCGGGGCGATAGCGGTGAAGGACGCGGTGATCGTCGCCAACAAATCGGATCTCGGCGGCTTTTCGAATTTGCCGAACGGGGCGATCGCAATCTCGGCGACAACGGGCGCCGGGCTCGCCTCTCTGATCGAGCGCCTCCAGGAGGAAGCCGAGGAACGCCTCGCAGGCGGGGGAGCGGCACCCCTTGTCACCAGGGCACGGCACCGCGCGGCGCTCGAAGAGGCGCTATCGGCGTTGCGCCGCGCCGAGCAGGGGCAGGAGACGGAGCTCGTCGCCGAGGATTTGAGGCTCGCCGCACGCGCGCTCGGCAGGGTTGCAGGGCGGGTCGACGTCGAGGATCTTCTCGACGTGATCTTCCGCGAATTCTGCATCGGAAAATAAGGGAAGGGATGCGCCTCGTCCTTGCCGTCGTCCTCACGCTCTCATCGGTCTCGGCGCTTGCGCAGGATTGCCGCGTCGCGTTCGCGCCCAGCCTCGCCGAGGCGGCAATCAGGGACGTGCAGGTCCAGCTTCAGGCGCATGGCTTCGATCCGGGACCCATCGACGGCAAGGTCGGGCCGCGAACCTGCCGTGCCGTTCGCGCCTATCAGCGGGCGGCAGGTCTTCCCATTGACGGGGTGATCGATCCGAAGCTGCAGAACCACCTGCATTTCGTCGCCCCGAAGCCCGACAGGAAGAGATGAACGCGCCATGTTTCACGTGAAACAGCGGGGCGCGCGCCCGTTGCGCGTTTCACGTGAAACGCCCGCGGAGATTCCTTAAATATCGCGTCATGTCGGGGAGCTACGATGTCGTCGTGATCGGGGGCGGGCATGCGGGATGCGAGGCCGCAGCCGCTTCCGCTCGGATGGGCGCGCGGACGCTTCTCCTGACGCACAAGCTCGAGACCCTCGGCGAAATGTCCTGCAACCCCGCGATCGGCGGCCTCGCCAAAGGGCATCTCGTGCGCGAGATCGATGCCCTCGACGGGATCATGGGGCGCGCGATCGACGCAGCCGGAATCCAGTTCCGCGTGCTCAATCGGAGCAAGGGCCCTGCGGTGCGCGGACCGCGAGCTCAGGCCGATCGAAAGCTCTACCGCGCCGCGATCAAGGCCCTCCTGGCAGAGCAGGAGGGGCTCGAGGTGCGCGCCGGGTCAGCCGAAGACCTGGTGCTCGCCGACGGGCGCGCGCTCGGCGTTCGACTCGCCGATGGGAGCGAGATCCGTGCGGGCGCGGTCGTCCTCACGACGGGGACCTTCCTCCGGGGGCTCATCCATATCGGCGAGGAGAAGATCCCGGCGGGCCGCGCGGGAGAGGCGCCGTCGCTCGGCCTTTCGGCGACGCTCGCACGGGCCGGATTCCGCCTCGGGCGCCTGAAGACCGGAACGCCGCCGCGGCTCGATGGACGCACGATCGACCGGGCAGCGCTGGACCTGCAGCCAGGGGACGATCCGCCGCCGCCTTTCTCTTTTCTCACCAGGCAGATCACGACGCCGCAGATCGCCTGCCACATCACGACGACGACGCCGGAAACCCACGCCATCATTCGGGCGAATCTTCACAGGGCGCCGATGTACTCGGGGCAGATCGAAAGCGTGGGCCCGCGCTATTGCCCCTCGATCGAGGACAAGGTCGTCCGCTTCGCCGATCGGGAGCGGCACCAGATTTTTCTCGAGCCTGAAGGGCTCGACGATCCGACCGTCTATCCGAACGGGATTTCGACCTCGCTGCCGCGGGAGGTCCAGGAAGCGCTGCTTCGAACCATCCCGGGGCTCGAGCGCGCCGTCATGATTCGGCCAGGCTATGCGATCGAGTACGACTTCGTCGATCCGCGCGAGCTTTCGCCGACGCTCGAGACGCGGCGCATCGAGCGGCTGTTTTTCGCCGGACAGATCAACGGCACCACCGGCTACGAAGAGGCGGCGGCGCAGGGCATCGTCGCCGGCGTCAACGCAGCCCTTGCGGCCGGGGGCGGGGCAGGGCGCTTTCTGCTCGACCGCGCCGATGCGTATATCGGGGTACTGATCGACGACCTGGTAACGCGCGGCACGAGCGAGCCCTACCGCATGTTCACCTCGCGCGCGGAGTATCGCCTCGTTCTGCGGGCGGACAATGCCGATCAGCGCTTGACGCCGCGCGGCATTGATATCGGTTGCGTCGGCTCTGTCCGGGCAGCTGCCTTCGCAGAGAAAAGCGCCCGCCTCGAAGCCGGGCGGACCCTCGTCCGCAGTCTCGAGGCCTCGCCGACGCGGCTCAGGCGGGCCGGAATCGCGGTCAATGCCGACGGCGTGCCTCGGTCGGCTGCCGCTCTGCTGGCGTATCCCGGAATCGATATCGCCCGTCTCGCGGCGATATGGCCTGCGCTCGGCGCCCTGGCGCCGGACGTCGTCGAGCAGCTCGAGATCGACGCGCGGTATGCCGGCTATCTCGAGAGACAGGAGAGGGACATTCGGGCCTTCCGGCGGGACGAGTCGCTCCTGCTTCCCCCTGATCTCGACTACGACAGCATCGGGAGCCTTTCCGCCGAGATACGCGCGAAGCTTCGCGCTGCCCGGCCCGCGACGCTCGGTGCCGCGGCACGGATATCCGGCGTGACCCCGGCGGCGCTGGTGGCGCTTCTCCAACATGTTCGGCGCGCTGCGGCCTGACCATTGAACGACACGCTCTCTGCTGAAGCTCTCGGTGTTTCACGTGAAACGCACGCGCGCCTCGCGCAGTACGTGCATCTTCTGCGTGCTTGGAACGCGCGCGTTAACCTCGTCTCAAGGTTAAGCCTCGATGATGCGTGGCGCCGCCACGTGCTCGACTCGGCGCAGCTCATGCCGCTCATCCCTGCTGGAGCGCGCGTTCTCGTCGATCTCGGCAGCGGCGCAGGGTTTCCAGGTCTGGTGCTTTCGATACTCGGTGTCCCGGAGGTTCATTTGATCGAGTCGGACGCACGCAAGTGCGCCTTTTTGCGCGAAGCGGCCCGAGCGACGGGGGCCAACGCCACGATTCACGCTCGCCGAATCGAGGCGATGACGCCCTTTCCGGCCGATGTCGTTACGGCGCGTGCTCTGGCGCCGCTGCCTAAGCTACTAGATTTAGCGTCTCCTTTCTTGCAGCCCCACACGATGTGTGTTTTTCTGAAAGGAAAGAACGCTGCGGAGGAGCTGCGCGAAGCGCGCAGGCGATGGCGCATGGACGAGACGATCGTGCCCAGCCGCACCGACCCCGAGGCGTCGGTCCTCGTCATCCGGCAGGCCGGCCGTGCCTAACGCCTCGCCCTACATCGTCGCCGTCGCCAATCAGAAAGGCGGCGTCGGCAAGACGACGACCGCGATCAATCTCGCGACCGCGCTCGCCGCGGCAGGCAAGCGCTCTCTCCTCATCGACCTCGATCCGCAAGGAAACGCCTCGACGGGCCTCGGCATCGCCCGCAACGACCGCCGCCTCACGACCTACGACGTGCTCGGCGGTCGGGCGACTCTCGCCGAGGCGGTGCGCGCCTCAGGCGTGCCCGATCTCATGATCGTGCCGTCCTCGGTCGAGCTCGCCGGCGCCGAGGTCGAGCTCGTCGACGTGCCGAACCGCGAGAACGTGCTGCGCGACCGGCTCAAAGGCGCGCTCGTCTCCTGGGATTGGGTGCTGATCGATTGCCCGCCCTCGCTCGGGCTTCTGACGCTCAATGCGCTGGTCGCGGCCCATTCGGTGCTGGTGCCGCTGCAGTGCGAGTTCTACGCGCTCGAGGGGCTTTCGCATCTCATGCGGACGATCGAGCGGGTGAGGCGGAACCTCAATCCCGAGCTCGAGATCCAGGGCGTCCTGCTGACGATGTTCGACAGGCGCAACAACCTTTCCGAGTCCGTCGCCGCGGACGTGCGCGAGCATTTCGGCGACAAGGTCTTCGAGACCGTGATTCCGCGGAACGTGCGGGTCTCGGAGGCGCCTTCCCACGGGAAACCGGTCCTGATCTACGACCTGCGCTGTCCGGGCGCGCAGGCCTATGTGCACCTCGCCTCCGAGGTGCTGAAACGCGAGAAGAGGGCAGCCTGATGGAAGATCGTCGGCGCGGGTTGGGGCGCGGGCTTTCCGCGCTTTTTGCGGACGAGCAGGAGGATGCGGCCGCCGTGGAGCGGCTTCGCCCGACGCGCACGCTCCCGATCGAGCAGCTTCGGCCGGGCAAGTTTCAGCCGCGCCGAAACTTCGACCCGGAGGAATTGAAGCCGCTGGTCGAATCCGTGCGCGAGAAGGGGGTTCTTCAGCCGCTTCTCGTCCGGCGCGTCGACGGCGAGGAAGGCTACGAGATCATCGCCGGCGAGCGCCGCTGGCGCGCGGCGCAGGCGGCGAAGCTCCACGAAGTCCCCGTCGTCGTGCGCGAGTTCGACGACCGCGAGGCGCTCGAGGTGGCCCTCGTGGAGAACGTGCAGCGACAGGATTTGACGCCGCTCGAAGAGGCGGAAGGCTACAGGCGCCTCATCGACGAGTTCGGCCATACCCAGGAAGACCTCGCGCAGGCGGTCGGCAAGAGCCGCAGCCACATCGCGAACATGCTCCGCCTTCTGAGCCTTCCCGACGAGGTGAAGGAGCTTCTCGAGACCCGCGCCCTCTCCGCCGGCCATGCGCGGGCGCTCATCGGTGCCGAAAATCCGCTCGCTCTCGCAAAGCAGATCATCGAGAAAGGCCTCACGGTGCGCGACGCCGAGACGCTTGCGTCCGAAGCCAAAGGCAAGGCGAGGTCGGGCGCCGGCGCGAAGAACGGCAAGGATGCCGATACGAAGGCGCTGGAACACGATCTCTCCCAGCTCCTCGGGCTCAAAGTGACCCTCGACGTCCACGGACAGGGCGGGACGATCAGCATCCACTACCGCACGCTCGAGCAGCTCGACGACGTCCTACGCCGGCTGAAGCAAGCGTAAGCGGCCGCTTACCGAACGCTCAGGCGCTTTCGGGCCGCGCGAGAGCGAGGAGGGCTCGGCGGCAGATCGTCTCCTGCGGCGCGCCGGTGCGCTTGGCTGCGAGCTCGGCCTCGGTGAGGGCATCGAGCGCCGCCGCCGCCCGTGCCGCGGGCCAGCGCCGGGCCTGACGGCCGAGCCGCTCGCGAAGGCTCGGCAGGGGCGGGGCGCGGACCGCCTCCGGCCTGCCGTCGGCGAGGTGCAGCATTTGAAAGTGGCGCTGCGCGGCGCGGAGGATGCGGATCGGGTTCTCGCCTTCGGCGAAACCGCGGAAGAGGGCGCGCTCCAGCGCGGCCGCGTCGCCTTCCGCGGCGGCGTAGACGATGTCGTCGAGCGAAAGATCCGCGCTGTCTCCGACGGAGATCTTCGCTGCGGCAAGATCCACCCGGCCGCCGTCGCCGACATAGAGCGCGAGCTTCTCGAGCTCGGAGCGCGTGACGAGCCGATCGCCGCCGAGCCGGTCGACGAGGTAGTCGAGCGCCTCGCCGGTGACCGTGATCCGGCGCTCGCCGAGATGGGCGAGGATCACCTCGGCGAGATCGCGCGGCGTGTCGGGGTAGCAGCCGATCGCGGCTGCATCGGCACGGCTCTCGAAAAGCTTCCGGAGCGTCGAGCGGGCGGGGAGATCCCCCGCCTCCGCGACGAGGAGCGCGTCGCCGGGCGCGGCTAGCGCGTTCCCGACTGCCGCGGCCGCCCCGTCGCCCGCGTCGCGAAGGCGGATCACCCGACGGCCGCCCATGAGGCTGATCGCCGCCATTTCGTCGGCAAGGCGCGCCGGATCGGAGGCCGCAACGCTGCCGGCGATCTCGGCGACCCGGAACGGATCGGCGAGATCAGGGCAGACGTGCCGCGCCAGGACGTCGGCGCGCTCGCGGACGAGACCCGCATCGGGGCCGAAGAGAAGCACCGCACGGACCCCGGGATCGGGGTTCTTCAGGAACGCGGCGGCCCGGGCTCCGGCGAGCTTCACTTTGTTGCGGCCGAAGCTCCGTCGAGGAAGATCGCGCATTGCGCCTGAATGTCGCGAGCGATGTCCTCGATGGCGCGGGTGCGGACGTCCTCCTCGGCGACGAGATTGGCGTATTCGTTCCGAACGAGATCGACCGAGCTGCCCGCGCGCGCGATGCCCGAGAATGCGACGGCCTGGGTCTCGAGATCCATCAATCGCCAGTTCGCCGTTACCGCGATCTGCGACCGGCTCGCCGTCCCGTCCTTGCGGAGCGCGACTTCATGCCGGCTCGTGGCGAGCGAGACGAAGAGGCGGTATCGGGGGTCGACTGCGACGCCGCTCGGGTTGAACGCATCCCGGAGCGCAATGGTGAGACGCTGGCCCATCCGATCCGGGATCTGCGCAACCTCGATCGCGGCGAGGCGAGGATCGGTCGTGCCGTGCTCGGCGGACACGTAGAGCGGACGAAAGCCGCAGCCGGAAAGGGCGAGCACGAGGACGACGGCTCCGAGGAAACACCCGGCGGAGCGGGCGAGGGCGCGGCCCTCAGGCCACCACATTCACGATCCGGTTCGGAACGACGATCACCTTGCGCGGCGCCTTGCCGTCGAGCGCGCGCTGCACGGCCGGGTGGGCGAGCGCGGCGGACCGCGCATCGTCGCTGGCCGCATTGCGCGGCAGCTCGATCGTGCCGCGGAGCTTGCCGTTCACCTGTACCGCGACCGTGACGCGGTCCTCGACGAGAAGCGCGGGATCGGCCTTCGGCCAAGGCTGCTCGCACAAGAGGCCCTCGCGGCCGAGCGCCTCCCACATGGCTTCGGCGATATGCGGCGCCATCGGCCCCAGGAGCAGGGTCAGGGTCTCGAGGCCGAAGCGGAGCGCCCAGGCTTCGCCAGGTCCGGTCCCGCCGAGCTCGGCGAGCGCGTTCGACAGCGTGCGGACCTGCGCCACCGCGACGTTGAAGCGGAACGCCTCGAGATGCTCCGAGACGGCCGCGATCGCCTTGTGCGCGGCGCGCCAGACAGCCTCGGCCTCGGCCGAAAGCCCGGCCGGCTTCGGCGTCCCCGGCGGGGGGAGCGGCACCGGCGGCTCGCTGACGAGGCGCCACACCCGATTGAGGTAGCGCCATGCGCCGTCGACGCCGGCCTCGGTCCATTCGAGGTCGCGCTCGGGCGGCGAGTCGGAAAGCATGAAAAGGCGCGCCGTGTCGGCTCCGTACTCGGCGATGATCTCGGTCGGGTCGACGACGTTCTTCTTCGACTTCGACATCTTTTCCGAGCGGCCGATCGTGACCGGCGCGCCGTCGGAAAGGCGCACGACGGTGCCAGCCTCGCGCTTCACCTCGGACGGCGCCAGCCATTCGCCGTCCGGTCCGCGATAGGTCTCGTGGCAGACCATGCCCTGGGTGAAGAGCCCGGCGAACGGCTCGTCGATGCCGATGTAGCCGCACTGCTTCAGCGCGCGCGTGAAGAACCTGGAATAGAGGAGGTGGAGGACCGCGTGCTCGACGCCGCCGATGTACTGATCGACCGGCATCCAGTAGTCGACCGCCTCGCGCGCGAACGCCGTCTCGCCGTTCGGATCGCAGAACCGCGCGAAGTACCAGGAGCTTTCGAAGAACGTGTCGAAAGTGTCCGTCTCGCGCTCGGCGGCGCCGCCGCAGGCGGGGCACGCGACGTGCTTCCACGTCGGATGATGCGCGAGCGGGTTGCCCGGACGATCGAAGCGCGCATCCTCCGGCAGGGTGACCGGCAGGTCCTTCTCGGGCACCGGCACGGCGCCGCACCGCCCGCAATGGATCACCGGGATCGGGCACCCCCAGTAGCGCTGGCGGGAAACGAGCCAGTCGCGCAGGCGATAGACCGTCTGCGGCTTTCCGGCGCCGAGCGCCTCGAGCCTTTCGCCGGCGACGCGCTTGGCTTCCTCCACGCCGAGCCCGTCGAGGAAGCCGGAATTGAAGATCGTTCCGTCTTCCGTATAGGCCTCCTCGCCGATCGCGAAGGTCTTGGGGTCGGCGCCGGGGGGCAGGACGACCGGTATCACCGGGAGCCCGTACTTGCGCGCGAAGTCGAGGTCGCGCTGGTCGTGCCCCGGGCAGCCGAAGATCGCCCCGGTGCCGTACTCGATGAGAACGAAATTGGCGACGTAGACCGGGAGCTCCTTGCCCGGAATGAAGGGGTGGAGCGCCCGCAGGCCGGTGTCGTAGCCGCGCTTCTCCTGGCTCTCGATCGCCGCCTCGGACGTCCCCGCGCGCCGACACTCGGCGATGAACGCCGCGAGCGCCGGGTCCTTCCGCGCGCATTCCTCGGCGAGCGCATGGTCGGGAGAGAGGGCGCAGAACGTCGCGCCGAAAAGCGTGTCGGGCCGGGTGGAGTAGACCGTGAGGCGATCCTCGCGGCCCTTCAGCGGGAAGCGGATCTCGGCGCCCGAGGAGCGGCCGATCCACTTTTCCTGCATGATCCGGACTTTGTCCGGCCAACGGTCGAGGCGCTGCAGGGCGTCGAGGAGCTCGTCGGCGAAGGCGGTGATCTTGAGGAACCACTGCGAGAGCTTGCGCTTTTCCACCGGTGCGCCCGAGCGCCAGCCGCGCCCGTCGATGACCTGCTCGTTCGCCAGAACGGTCTGCTCGACCGGGTCCCAGTTGACGAAAGCTTCCTTCCGGTAGGCGAGGCCCGCCTTCAGGAAGTCGATGAACATCTTCTGCTCGTGCCGGTAATAGTCCGGATCGCACGTCGCGAACTCGCGGCTCCAGTCGAGGCTGAGCCCCATCGACTTGAGCTGCGCGCGCATCGTGGAGATGTTCTCGTGCGTCCATTTCGCCGGGTGCACGCCCCGTTCGAGCGCCGCGTTCTCGGCCGGCAGGCCGAAGGCGTCCCAGCCCATCGGGTGGAGCACGCTGTAGCCGAGGGCGCGCCGATGGCGTGCCACGACGTCGCCCAGCGTGTAGTTGCGCACGTGACCCATATGGATGCGCCCCGAAGGGTAGGGGAACATCTCGAGGACGTAGTATTTCGGCCGCGACCGGTCGATCGATGCGCGGAACACCCCCCGCTGCTCCCAGACCTCCTGCCAGCGCGCTTCGCTTTCGCGGAAGTTGTATCGGCTCATGCCTTCAGCGTTGCGCTGTGTTGATCCGGATTTGGCGCGCCCGCGTCAGGATCGCATTCTCGAGATCGGTCACCGTGCTCTGGTCGACGGCGGCGTCGATCCAAACCCCCTCGGGCGTTCGCTGCTGGCGGAACACGGCGGCCTTGACGCCGTCGGCGCGAAGCTGGCGGTCGAGGATGTAGAGATTGACCTTGAAGCGCTCGTTCGGCGTCTCGGGCGGCGAATACCAGTCCGTGATGATGACGCCGCCGAACGGGTCGGCGGAGGCGAGCGGCATGAAGCCGAGCGTGTCGAGCGAGGCCCGCCATAGATAAGCGTTGACGCCGATGCCGGCGCCGCCTTGGTCGGCTCCGGTCGACTTCCTTCCGCCGAAAAGGGTGAGGCCCTCGTCGCCGAACACCGAGCCCTGGGCGTACGCGCCTTCTCTCGGTCCGTGCTTCGAATAGTTGCTGCTGTCGACGGGAATGTCGCCGCTGCACCCTGCCACAAGAAGGCCGGCGAGCACGATACCCAACCCCGATCGCGCCGCCCTGCGCTCGCACATACGTACCATCTCCGTTCCCAGATCCCGGGCTGCCCGTCCTCTATCACCCCTGCAAAATCAGGCCAAGCGAAACCGTTCGTGGCCGAAGTGCAACAGTCGGCGATATTGTCACAGTTCGCGTGCTCCGCGGAATTGACCTTTGTGGATGCGCGGCTTTTTATCAGTGCCGCACCCACCCCGGGCCATCCGGGCAAGCATTGGAGGGACAATGAAGAAGATCTTAATGGCGACGACGGCCGTCGCCGCGATTGCGCTGGCGCCAGGGGACGCGTTCGCGCAGTCGTCCGCCGCTGGCCCGATTCGGTTGGGTCTCGGCGGCTACTTCCAGTTCTACGGCGTCTTCGGCGACCAGACGAACAACGTAGGCTACCCCGGCGAACACCGCCACAATTTCGACTTCAAGCGTGAAGGCGAAATTTTCTTCACCGGCCAGACCAAGCTCGACAACGGTCTGCAGGTAGGCGTCGACGTCCAGCTCGAGGCCGAGAGCTGCACGGACCAGATCGACGAAAGCTACATCTGGTTCCAGGGCGACTGGGGCCGTCTCATCCTCGGCTCCGAGAACTCCGCGGCCTACCTCCTCGCGGTCGGCGCCCCGGCGGTCGACGCCAACTTCGACGGCCAGGACCCGAACTACCGCCTGTTCAACGGCGCTCTGGGCGCCGGTGCAATCTCCGGGTTGACCGCTCCGCCCGGCGCCGCCCTGTCTCCGGGCTTCTCGGGGATCGACGCGTGGGTCGTGAACGTCACCGGCGACTCCGAGAAGATCACCTACCTCTCGCCGCGTGTCGCCGGGTTCCGGGTGGGCTTGTCCTTCACCCCGGACAACTCGGAGGACGGATCCGCAGGCGGTCAGATCGCGACCAAGGGCGGCTCGTTCGCCGGCATGCCGCTCAACAACGACATCCAGTGGAGCAACGTGATCTCCGCCGGCCTGAACTACGAGGGCAAGTTCAACTCCGCCTCGATCCTCGCAGGCTTCGGCATCGAGCACGGCTTCCTCGAGTCGGGCGTCGAACGGATCGGCTTGCCCGATGTTCTGAAGAACCGCACTGCTTGGCAGGCGGGCCTCGACATCGGCTTCGCCGGGTTCCACTTCGGCGGCGGCTATTACTACGACAACAACGGCATCGAGGATGGTGACGGTCGGCAGAGGAGCTTCGGCATCGGCCTGACCTACGAGATGGGCCCGCTCACGATCGGCGCGTCGTACTTCGACTCGAAGCGCAACCTCGAGGTCGTCGGCGGCGACGACGAGTCCCTGAAGCGTATCCTCGTCGGCGCGCGCTACACGCTCGGCCCGGGCGTCCAACTGCGCGGGTCGGTCCAGCGGTACATCTACGACACGGACAATCTCACGCCGGGCAACAACGCCTGGTTCGGCGTCCTCGGCACGGTCCTGACTTTCTAAGACAGACCGTTCGTTACGGGCGGGGAGTTCGGCTCCCCGCCTTCTTTTCGTCCTCGCGCCGGCGCGCGAGATCTTCACGCACGAAAGCGGCGAGCGCATCGCGCTGCGCCGAGAGCGCGGCGACGCACGGCACGGGCGTGCGCAGGAAAAGCTCCTCCACGACGGCGGGATTCGCGCCGGTCGCGACGCTCGGCAGCGCCTCGAGGCTCGTTTCGAGCGAGCCCATGCACCCGAAACGTCCGTTCCGATCCTCGCGGAGCTTGGCGAGCCCGCACGGCGCCCTGCAATACGGCCCCTCGAAGGAAACCTGCCAGGGCGCGAGATTGCGGAAGCGGCCCTGCAGCACGTCGCCCGGCGCCGACGTGTAGACCGCGACGCCGGGCACGCCCCAGAGCTTCGCCATGTGCGCCGGACCGCTGTCGGCGAAGACGGCGTAGTCGATTTTCTCGATCGCCCGCGCGAGCTCCCCGACGGTCTCGAACCCGTCGACGATGCGGACGCCTTCGAGCCGCGCACGGTCGATCGCCTGACGAGAGAGACGGCCCTGGAGCTGGTTCCGATTGAGATAAACCGTAAGCGCGCCTTCCTCGCGCAGCGCGCGGGCGAGATCGATCGTCACCTCCGGCGGGAAGCTGCGGAGCGGCGAGGAGCCGAGCGGGAAAATGCCGAGGCGGAGCCGGCGCGCCGGCAGCTTCCGCGCCCCGGCCGGAAAGCGCGACGCGGGGGGGACGTCGAAGGCGCGCAGGATCTCGCCTTCCATGTCGACCGGCCAGATCTCGATGTCGCGCCTCGCCTCTATGTGGCCGAGATCGACGACGTAGTCGTAGCGCTCCGCGTCCGCCGCCGCGATCCAGTACGGATGGATGACGACATTGCGCAGGAGCCTGTAGAGATCGGTCGTCGACTTCGTGCAGGCGACCCCGATTCCGCCCGGCTTCCGGTGCTCCTGAAGCGCGGCGATGGCGAGGATCGTGGCGACGTTGCCGCCCAGCGCCTGCGACGGCAGAAGGAAGAGAAGCCGCTTTCCTTCGAGGTCGAGCCGCCGCCAGTCCTCCGGCGCGACGCAAGGGAGCTGCGCCTGCGTATCGAGCACCCGGAACTGCTCCGGGTGCTTGGCGATCATCTGGCGCAGGAAGAGATCGGAGCTGGTAAGATGCGTTGCCGCCGCGCCCCTTTGCGCCATCGCGGCGTTGCCCTGACGGAAGCTGAACGGCTGCCGGGCGGCGAAGGCGAGAAACCGCGTCCGGTTCGCGATCGTCCCCGGTCTCTCACTTGCGAACGGCAAGCACGACCTCGATTTCGCGGATGACGTTGTTGTAGTGGCGCACGACCTCGGCGAACTCGCTTTCCCGCACGAGACCCTTCTTCAGCCGCTCGCGCCAGATGGCGGCCGGACGCATCGTCGCGCGCACGATCTCGAAGTCGACGTCGAGGTAGAGTCCGAGCGGCGTGTTCGCGAGGCCGGCCTCGGCCCATGCGCGGTTCTTCTTCTTCGAGAACAGCTCAAGCCCCTGAGGCGTAATTGCGCGCACATGCGTCGGATCGCTGATGAAATCGTCGTGCCTCGGATGCGGCGCGATAATGGTCACCTCGGCGTTCGGGGCGCAGACGCGATAGAGCTCGCGGAAAATTCCCAGATAGATCTCCGGCGTGCGTCCGAGATGCTCGAGCGAATGGCGGAACATCACGGCGCCGACGCTGTCGCTCTCGAACGGCCAAGGCAGGGATTCGAGATCGACGATGCGGTCGGGCGCACAGGCCGGTTCCTTGTCGACATTGACCCAGCCGGCCAGCTTGTGGCTGCCGCAGCCGAGATTGAGCTTGAGCAGCCGCCCCTCCACGGGGTCAATTTATGAACCGCGCCCGCTTCCCGCAACCGCTGAAGGAACGATGGAACCAGCCGAGATCGCCGCCCGTCTCGCCGCCGTCCGCGCCGAGATCGCCGCCAGCGCCGCCGCCGCAGGGCGGCAGGCGGACGAGATCGAGCTCGTCGCGGTCTCGAAGACTCACCCTGCCGCCGCGATCGAAGCCGCGATCGCCGCGGGGCAGCGCGTCTTCGGCGAGAACCGGGTCCAGGAGGCGCAGCAGAAATATCCCACGCTCAAAGCTCGATACGACGGCTTGCGCCTGCATCTCATCGGGCCGCTGCAGACGAACAAAGTGCGCGCCGCGATGGAGCTCTTCGACGTCATTCAGACGGTCGACCGTCCGCGGCTCGCCGAGGCGATCGCGGCGGAGCGGGAAAAGAGGGGGCACTGCCCCGAGCTCTACGTGCAGGTCAATACAGGCGAGGAGCCGCAGAAGGCCGGCGTGCTGCCGCGCGATGCCGACGGGCTCGTGGCGCTCTGCCGCGACCGGCTCGGGCTGCCGGTGCGCGGGCTCATGTGCATTCCGCCGCTCGCGGAAGAGCCCTCGCCCCATTTCGCGCTCTTGCGCGAAATCGCGCGCCGCAACGGGCTCGACGGGCTCAGCATGGGCATGAGCGCCGATTTCGCGGTGGCGATCCGCCTCGGCGCCACGATCGTACGCGTCGGCAGCGCGATCTTCGGCGAACGGAAGCTCACTCCGGCGCGACGATGACGCGCGAGCCGGCATCGGCGCCGGCGAGGACCTCGAGGAGATCGTCGCGTGCGAGCGCGACGCACCCTTCCGTCGGCCGGTAATTACGCCGCGCGACGTGAAGAAAGATCGCGCTGCCGCGTCCGGGCAGCGGCGGGTCGTCGTTGTAGCCGAGCACGACGAGGAGATCGTAGACGCGGTCGCGGCGCCAGAGCCGCTCGTGCCGTTCACCGAAAGGAAGCGCGACCGGCCGGTTGTAGACAGGGCTCCCCGGGTCGTCGCACCAGCCGTCGCCGCGCCCGATCGGGGACGCTTCGAGCCCGGTCTCCGGCCGCGGCAATCGGTCGGCGCGCCAGAGAAGGCGGCGCATCGGCCAGATGCCGACCGGCGTCGCGCCATCGCCCTCGCGCTTCGTCGCGGAGAACCCTCCGCGACCTATGGCGCAGCGAAGGCGCTTGCCGTTCCACCAGGCGGTATCGGGTCTCGTGACGAGAAGATCGGTCAATTCTCGAGATCGACGCGGGTGCCGCGTGCCGTTTGCATCCTGGCGTACTTGTCGAGAGCTTCCATCATCTGCCGCGGCACGTCCACGGGTTCCGCCCGGGCGGCGAAGACCGCCGGCCGCGGGATGACCGTGGCGCTCTGGAGCGGCACGTAGGCGGTCTGAGCGACGGGCAGGGAGCCGCCCGTGCGGAAGAGCGGCATCGGCGGGTGGTCGGGCTTGACGTCGACGCCGAGCCGCGAAAGCGGGATTGCGGGGGCAGGCCCGGGGTCCGGCTCTGCCGGTTCCGAGACGGTCGCGGCAGGCGGCGGCGGCTCTGCGAGCGCGACCCTTTCCGGGGGCGCCTCGACGCGTTCGGCGGCCCGGTCCGAGACGCCGGGAGCCGCGTCCGGCTTCGCCTCCGCGTAGACGGGTCCCGTCGAGGAGGGGTCGGCGAAGAGCTCGCCGGCCCACGCGAGAAGATGCTCGCCCGGATCCTTGCCCGTCTCGTTCTCGACGCCGACCGCGATGATGGCGCTGACGAAGCCGAGCGGTCCGCCGAAGACGAGGTCGCCGATGAGACGCGGCACCGGCCCGATCTTGTCGCCGGTGATCGCGCGATAGAGCGTTCCGATGACGGGCAGGTGCTGAAGCGGATTGATCGCGTCGAGAATGTCGCCGAACGAGAACTCTTCATCCTGCCACAGCCGCGCCCGTCCGCTGCCGACCGGCATGCGCGGCGCGTCGGGGGAAGACAGGCTCGGGGCGATCGGCTCCATCTCGCGCCGGTGACGCAAGCGCCATGCCACGGCGCTCGCGTCCGGATTCCTCGGCGGCGGCGGGCTGTCCGGGGCGACCCGGCAAATTCTGCCCGGCAGATCAGAGCAGATGCCCGCTTCGGGTCGCCTTGGTGCGGAGATAGCGCTCGTTGTGGCCGTTGGCGGGGAAGACGTGCGGGACGCGCTCGGCGACCTCGATCCCGCAGCGCTGGAGCGCCGAGACCTTCTCGGGATTGTTGGTCAGGAGCCGCACGCGGCCGAAGCCGAGCTGACGCAGCATTGCCGCCGCGGGAAGATAGACGCGCTCGTCGGCGTCGAAGCCGAGCTGCTCGTTGGCGTCGATCGTGTCGTAGCCCGCATCCTGGAGCTGGTAGGCGCGGAGCTTGTTGACGAGGCCGATCCCCCGGCCCTCCTGGGCGAGGTAGAGGAGGACGCCCCCGCCCGCGGCCGCGATCTCCCGGATCGCCCCGCGAAGCTGGTCGCCGCAGTCGCAGCGCAGCGAGGCGAGAAGGTCCCCTGTGAAGCATTCGGAATGGATCCGCGCGAGAACCGGCCGATCGGCGGGCGGGTTGCCGATCACGATCGCGAGATGCTCGACCCCCCCGTCGCTTGGGCGGAAGGCGATGATCCGGGTCCTTTCGGCATCGGCGAGCGGCACCTTCGCCTCGGCGACGCGGGCGAGCGAACGGGCGACCGTCGCCTGATAGGCGAAGACATGCGCGGAGTCGAGGACGAGCGCATGATGCCGCGCTACGGCCCCCGCGAGAGCGGCGGGGTCGAGGGCGACGACGACGGCCGCCGGAAGAAGACGGGCGAGCTTGGCGAGATCGACCGCGGCGGCCTCGGCGCCGCGCGGATCGACCGCGACGGCGCTGAAACGGCCCTCGGTCACGGCCGAGATCGCCTGCGGATCGGCGAGATCGCGCAGCTCGGCGGCGGTGACGTCCGGCGGGAGGGTGACCCGCATCGCGCCGGCGGGACCCTGCGGCGGACCGGCGAGACGAAGCGCGGCGGCGCGGCGCCGCGTGAGGATGAGGGCCGGACGCTCCGACGCGGCCGAGGCGAGGCGGGCCAGGCTCTCAGGCGTGATCGCCTCCGCCGCTTCGGCCAAGAAGGCATGCTTTTCGTCGCGGAGCGCGACAACCCCTCCGCGGCGCAGATCGGTGATCGCGCGATCGATGTCGACGAGCGCGGCCGGAGGTGTCGTGACGGCGGAAATTCGGTTCAAGCCCTGCATCAGCTTGGCAACTCTCTCCCGGGCTGCATCACCCGGAGGAGATCGAGCCCGAACGAATAGATAAGCGATATGAGCGCGGCCGCACAGACCGGCGATGCCAGCCATGCGGGGCCGGCGAGGGCCGCGACCAGCGCCGCGATCGTGAAGGCGCAGACGGCGCGCCGCCGTCGGCTCGGCGCGAGCGGCCGGGCGAGCGCGGGCCAGAGGCGGCCCGCGGCCACCCAGAAATAGCGAAGGAGGCCGAGCGCCACGACCCAGAGTCCGGCCCTGCCCGACGCGGCGACGAGGGCCGAGAGGACGAGGACGAGGAGGGCGTCGACCTCCATGTCGAACCGGGCGCCGAAGTCGCTCGCGAGCTTCGTCCGGCGCGCGAGCGGCCCATCGATGCCGTCGAGCGCCAGGGCCGCCCCTGCGGCGAGCGCCGCCTCCCCTAATGGGATCTCCTCGGCGAGGACGAGCCCCGCGAGAGCCGCCGCGATCGCGGCGCGCAGCATCGTCACCGCATTGGCCGGCCCGAACCGCGGGTGGCCGTGAGCCGGCAGGGCGCGCCAGACGGCAGCGGCGACGAAGGCGAACACGGCGAAGGCGAGCGGCGCGGAGCCGCGATACGTCGCGACGACGAGCGCGAGGCCGGCCGTCGCCAGCCCGAGCTGGATTAGGGTCCGGCGCCGAAGCGTCTCCATCTGAGCAGAATGGTAGGATGGGGCGTTGCTAAGCGGCATGCGCGCGATCGAGATGACAGGAAGCCCCGCATCCGCCGGGGCGGATGGGGCGGGCTGGGAAGCGATTCTGGCCTGGCGCGCGGCCGTGCGGCGCGGGGCCGCCCCTCCCCTTCCTGCGGTCGATGCGGATCTCGCCGAGCTCTACCTGCCGCTCCTGCGGCATTTCGCCGAGCATCGTACCCTCGTCGTCGCGCATCTGGGGCAAAGCCTCGACGGGCGCATCGCCACCGCCTCCGGCGCCTCGCAATGGATCACGGGCGAAGAGGATCTCCTTCATACCCATCGGATGCGGGCGCTCGCCGACGCTGTCGTGGTCGGCGCGGGAACGGTCGCGGCGGACGATCCTCTCCTCACCGTCCGGCGCTGCCCCGGAGAGAGCCCGATCCGCGTGATCCTCGACGCCGGCGCGCGGCTCTCGCGCGGTCACCGCGTTTTCGACGGCAAGCCGGGTGCGCTCCATATCGTGGCAAATGACGCCCCGCGCCGGCCGTTTCATCCGGCCGAGCGAATCGAGCTGCCGCGCGTCGAGAAGCGCATCCCGGTCGGCGCCATCCTTGCGGCCCTCCGGCGACGGAATCTCGCCTGGGTCTTCATCGAAGGCGGCGGCGTCACCGTGTCGCGCTTTCTCGCCGAGAATGCGCTCGACCGACTCCAGCTCGCGATCGCTCCCGTTCTCCTCGGCTCCGGGCGGCCGAGCCTCGCGATGCCGGAGATCTCCGACCCTTCGCGCGGGCTCCGGCCGGAGATGCGGCGGCTCGAGCTCGGGCGCGATCTCCTCGTCGAGTGCGTCTTCCGGTGAGGGCGCGTGCCTTCTGGGTCGCGGCGCCGGGAAAGGGGGAGCTGCGCGAGGAGATGCTGCGGCCGCCCGAGAATGGCGAAGCGCTGATCCGCGCCGTGGTGAGCGGCGTCAGCCGCGGCACCGAGGCGCTGGTCTTTCAAGGCCGCGTCCCGCCGAGCCAGCATGAGGCCATGCGCGCGCCCTTCCAGGCGGGGCGCTTTCCGGCGCCCGTCAAGTACGGCTACGCGTCGGTCGGCATCGTCGAAAGCGGCCCGCCCAACCTTCTCGGCCGGCGCGTCTTCGCCCTCTACCCCCACCAGGATCGGTACGTCATTTCGGTCGACGCGCTGCATCCCATTCCCGACGACGTGCCGGATGCGCGGGCGGCGCTCGCCGCCAACATGGAAACGGCGGTGAACGCCCTCTGGGACGCGCGTCCGGCGGCCGGCGACCGCATCGCCGTGGTCGGCGCCGGAACGGTCGGGTCGCTCGTCGCCGGCCTCGCGGCGCGGATGCCGGGAGCCGAGGTCGAGCTCGTCGACGTCGATCCGGGACGGTCCGAGATCGCCGCCGCGCTCGGCTGCCGCTTCGCGCGCCCGGAGGCGGCCTCCCCTGGCGCCGATCTCGTCGTCCACGCGAGCGGCATGCCCGAGGGCCTCGCGAGCGCGCTCCGCCTCGCCGGATTCGAGGCGACCGTGCTCGAGCTCTCCTGGTACGGCGATCGCGTCGTCCCGGCGCCGCTCGGCGAGGCCTTCCACTCGCAGCGCCTCGCTCTCCGTTCGTCTCAGGTCGGGCACGTGCCGGCCGAACGTCGCGCGCGCTGGTCCCCGGCGCGGCGCCTTGCGCTCGCTTTGCGTCTCCTCAGCGATCCCGTTTTCGATCGTCTGCTCACGAGCGAAGGCAGCTTCGAGGACCTGCCGGCGACGATGGCGCGTCTTGCGGAGGGGCCCCGGGGCACGCTCTGCCACCTCGTGCGCTACGACTAAGGATCGATAGAGGAGCTGCACTTTCATGTATTCCGTCGCCGTCCGCCGTCATTTCATGATCGCGCACAGCTTCGTCGGCGAGGTGTTCGGGCCGGCGCAGCGGCTCCACGGCGCGACGTACACGGTCGAGGCGGAGTTCCGGCGCGCGCAGCTCGACGGCGACGGCCTCGTCTGCGACATCGGCCGTGCGGGCGCCGCGCTCGAGGCGGTGCTTGCCGATCTCGACTACCGAAATCTGGACGAGATGCCCGACTTCAGGGGACAGAACACTACGACGGAGTTTCTCGCCGGAGAGATCTGGCGCCGCCTAGCGGCGAAAGTGCGCGAAGGCGCCCTCGGTCCCGGCACGAAAGGCGCGCTCATCGGGCTCCGCGTCGTCCTGCACGAGTCGCCGCAGGCCTGGGCGGCATTCGAAGGGCCGCTCGAGTGATGCATTTCATCGTCCCGGGGCCGCTCGACCAGATTACCGGCGGCTATCTCTTCGACCGGCGCGTCGTCGAGGGGCTCCGCGCGATGGGACGAGACGTCGAGGTGGTCGAGCTCCCGGGGCGGTTTCCCGACGCCGACGATCGGGCACGCGAGGCTCTCGGAGCCGTTCTCGCGAGGCTTCCGACCGGCGCCAGAGCGGTCGCCGACGGGCTCGCTCTCGCCGCCTTCGAGCCGTTCATGCCGCGTGCGGCCGAAAGACTCCGTCTTGTCGCGTTCGTCCATCATCCGCTCGCGCTCGAGACCGGGATCGGCGCGGAAGAGGCGCGGCGTTACGCGGCGCTCGAGCGCAAGCTCCTGCCGTCATTCGCCGGCGTCATCTGCCCCTCGCCGCGCACGGCCGCGGAAGTGACCGCGTACGGGGTGCAGAACGTCGAGATCGCGCCGCCGGGCGTCGACCGGCCCGAGCGCATGCCGGAGCGCCGTCATCGCGGGGCTCTGCGGCTCCTCTGCGTTGCGACCCTCACTCCGCGCAAAGGGCACCTCGTGCTTCTCGACGCGCTGGCGCGGCTGCTCGAACTCGATTGGCGCCTGACGCTGGTCGGCAGCCTCGAGCGCGATCCGGCGACGACCGAGCTGGTGCGTCGGCGGATCGCGCATTCCGGCATCGAGGATCGCGTCGTGCTTGCCGGCGAGCGGCCTCCTGGGAGCCTCGGCGGCGTCTACGCGGAAGCCGACGTCTTCGTTCTTCCCTCCTATCACGAGGGATACGGCATGGCGTTCGTCGAGGCGATGGCCTGGGGCCTTCCGATCGTGGCGACGCGCGCCGGAGCGATACCGGAGACCGTTCCGGCCGAGGCGGGACTGCTCGTGCCGCCCGGCGATGTTGCGGCGCTCGCCGAAGCATTGCGCGAGATCATCGTCGATGAGTCGCTTCGCGCGAAGCTCGCTCAGGGCGCCGCTTGCCACGCTGCGACTCTACCCAGTTGGCCGGAGGCGATCGCCGGCTGGGCGGCGGCCTTCGACCGCCTCACGAGGTGAGCGGCTTCTCGCGCGAATGGCTGGCGCTGAGGGCGCCCTATGATGCGCGCGCGAGGAGCCCCGCCCTCGTGCGCCATTTCGCAAGAGCCCTGCCCCCTCGTGCGCGCCTACTCGATCTCGCCGCCGGGACCGGAGCCAATCGCGATTGGCTCGCGCCGCGTCTTCCGGCTTCGACGGCCTGGGTCCTTGCCGACAACGATCCCGCCCTTATCGAGGGCGTACCGGATGCGCGGCTCGTCGACCTTTCGGCCGGCCTCGAGGCGATCAACGGAATCGACGGGGCAACCTGCAGCGCCTTCCTCGACCTCGTCTCCAAGACGTGGCTCGAGCGCTTCGTCGAATGGCTTGGCGGCCGCCCCCTGCTCGCCGCCCTATCGGTCGACGGCCGCGTCCGCTTCACGCCCGACGATGTCGAGGACGGCGCAGTCCTCGCCGCCTTCGCTGCTGACCAGAGGCGGGACAAAGGGCTCGGCCCGGCGCTCGGCCCCGAGGCGCCGAAGCATCTGGAAGGTCTTCTGCGTGAAAACGGCTATCGTGTCGCCATGACGCGGAGCGACTGGGTACTGGGCGGTCGCGACAAGCCGATGCTCGCTGCGATGATCGAGAGCTTTGCCGCCGTCGCCCCGTGCGCGCACGGGTGGAAAGCACGCCGATGCGGGCAAGCCGAGACGGGGCGCCTGCGTCTCGTCGTCGGCCACGTCGACATCGTCGCGTGGCGGGGCTGACTATCGCCGGCCGCTGCCGAGGATATGCTCGGCTTCGAGCCGCGCGCCGACGCGCCGCATCGCGTCGCGCTTCATCTCGATCACGACGGGCTTCTGCTGCCGGCGCATCGGACCGATCGTGCCGAGCGGCTCGGTCTCGGGCCGGCCGGGCAGGGAGACGGCGAGAAGACGGGCTGCGCCGTCGGGCTCGACCACGACGCTCGCCTCGATTTCCTGGCCCTTGAAGAGCCTCGGCACGCCGGCGCGCTCGAGCGCGTTGGCGTCGACGGCGACATCGTCGTGGCCGGGCAGGCGCAACGCGCCGACGCGGCTCTTCGGATCGTACCATTTGACGATGCCGCGCAGCCCGGTACGGGTCTGCGGCAAGCTGCTTTCGGGGGCTCTGGCTGCCCCCGCCACCTCGGCGCGCCGCATGAGGCGCGGCGCTGAGGCCACCGGCTGCGGCGCAGCGGCGGCCGCAAACACCGCCCGCGTCCGCGAGCGGCGCGTGCGGCGCAGCGGCGCCTCGGCGGCGGCGCCCGTCTCCTCCGTCTCATCGACGCGCGCAGCGACGGTCGGCCCGGCGGTCAGGCCGGCGACCGCCCGATGTACCGAGCCGATGAGATCGGGAACCTCGCTTTGCGCCGTCGGTCTGACGCGAAGGATGCGGGCGATGAGACGAATAGTCTCCGGCGAAGGAGCATTCTGAGGCATTTACCGTACCGGGTCTGATACTCTGCGTGAGCGGCGGCGAGAGCGGGCTTGTCAATTCTTGATGACTTCGTTCGGTGCTCCCGGCCCTGTTCGACGAACGTCGATAGTCGAGGACTGTTCCAAATCCTCACGTAAATTCTTCGCGATAGGATTGCGCCGTCGGCATCACTCGGCCCTCTTCTTGAGATCCGCGGCGCCGAGATAGATGCGGTTCCAGGTGGGGCTGACGACGATCTCGTTCAACACGACATGCGGCGGGGTCTCGGCAACGAAGCGGATGACGCGGCCCATGTCCTCGGGCTGTACCATGCGCGCCATCTCTTCGTTGGAAGGCGGCACCGGCCGGGTCTTGAGGATGGGCGTGGCGACCTCGCCGGGACAGACGACGCACGCGCGGATTCCGTTGACGCCTTCCTCCATGTTGATGGTGGCGGTGAGCGCGCCGACGCCGAACTTCGATGCGTTGTAGGCGGCGCCCGTGAACTGCGTGTCGTAGCGCCCCGCCCAGGACGACACGTTGATGATGACGCCCGAGCCTTTGGCGCGCATGCCGGGCAGAACGGCGAGAATGCAGTAGGCCGTGCCGTCGAGATTCGTGCGCACGACGCGGTCCCATTCCTCGCCGCGCAGCTCGCGCCAGAAGCGCATCGGCGTGTTGACGCCGGCGCTGTTGACGAGAATGTCTACCGCCCCGATCGACGCGGCTACGCGTTCCACGGCCTGCCGGTCGGCGACGTCCAAGGGCCGCGTCTCGGCTTTGCCGCCGGCGCGCGCGATCGCCGCGGCCGCCTCGTCGAGCTGCGCCGCGCGCCGTCCGGAGAGAACGACGCGCGCCCCGCCAGCGGCGAGAGCCTCGGCGGCCGCACGTCCTATTCCGCTGCCGGCCCCGGTGACCCAGGCGAGCTTTCCTTCGAGCGTCATGGTTCCTGTTCCCTCCGTAGTGCCTTGCGATGTCGCGCGAGTGTAGTCGGCCCGCTCCTGCTACCCTAACCCGTCACGCGTTCGGCGGTCGCCCTCGCATGGGCGCGGCGCACGCCTGACGGAACGACGCGTATCAGAAGAGGCGGGAATTCGAGCGCGGCGAAGAGCGCGAAAGCGGCGCCTTCGAGCAGCATCAGGCGCGACGCTCCGATCCCGGGTGTGGCGGCACCGGCAGGAAGCACGGCGAGCGCCGTGCCTTACGGGCGCGATGGACGGCGAGCGAGCGGCTCAGTCGGGCGGCTGCTCGGAGACGACCCACACCTTGGCCGCGGTGGGGCCGGTGTCGCCGTCCTTCTGTACGTAGCGAACCTCCGTGCCGCGCGCGAGCTTTTCCCACTCGCCCTCGAGCAGCGCGTTCCGATGGAAATAGAGGTGGGTCCCCTCCCCGGTCAGGATGAAACCGAACTCGCCGTTCGGGTCGATCTCGGCGATCTGCCCAAGAAAGAGATTCTGCTCGGGGCTCGTCTTCACCTCGCCGCGGATCTGCTGCTTGTAGTCGATGAGCTGCCGCTCGGCGGCCTCGAACGCGTCCTTGATGCTCGTGTAGACGTCGGGGCTGGCGTAGCGCTCCTTCGCCTTGTGCGGCTTCCGGCTCACCACGAGCTGTCCGCCCGGGACCAGCATGTCGATATGAACCTCGTAGACGTTGCCGTTCCGGTGCTGCTGGTGAAGCGCCTCGACGGAAACGCGGCAGCTCGTCAGACGATCGTACAGCCGCTCGAGCTTGCTCACCCGCTCGCGAATCGCCGCCTCGACGGCCTCCGAAGGGGAGCAGTTGTGAAACGCGATCTCGAGCGGAATTTTCGGCATATGCTACCTCCTTTCGGCTCTTGAACCGGGAGGCGCCAGGGATGGTTCCCGTGCTACGCTGGCGCCATGCGCAGTCATCACGACATGGGCGGCCTCCCGGCGGGGCCGGTGACGAGAACCGAGCACGACTACGCGCTCTGGGAGAAACGGGTGGATGCCTTGATGATGCTGCTCTCCTCGCCGCAGCGGCAGCTCCTCAAGGTCGACGAGCTGCGCCGCAACATCGAGGCGCTGGGACCGCAGGCTTACGACGCGATGGGATACTACGAGCGCTGGATGCATGCGATCTGCCAGACTCTCATCGAGCGTGGCGTCATAACCATCGACGAGCTCGGCCGCAAGATGGAAGAGGTCGCGGCGGCGCGGCGGGGCGGGCCGTGAAAAGCCCGATCCCGCCAAGGTTCACGCCCGGCGACCGCGTGCGCGTGCGTCGCGCTTCTCCGCCCGGCCATGTCCGCACGCCTTGGTACATCCGTGGCCACGAAGGCTACGTCGAGCGTCTATGCGGCGCGTTCCCGAATCCCGAGGAGCTCGCCTACAATCGCGACGGGTTGCCTGCTCAGCCGCTCTACCGGGTCCGCTTCAGGCAACGCGAAATCTGGCCGGACTATGCCGGCCCCGCGCACGATACGATCGACGTCGAGATCTATCAGCATTGGCTCGAGGAGGTGCGATGAGCCACGAGCATCATGCGCATGGTCCAGGCGGCGCGCACGAGCATCTGCCCGACGCGGAAGAGCGGATCGGCTACTATCAGACGATGGAGATCGCCGTGCGCGAGCTCCTCATCGAGAAGGGCATCATCACCCCTGCCGACGTGCGAATGGCCGTGGAGGCGATGGACGCGCGCACGCCGGCGCAGGGCGCACGTGTCGTCGCCAGGGCGTGGACCGATCCTGCCTACAAGGCGCGCCTTCTTGCGGACGGCAGCGCCGCTTGCGCCGAGCTCGGCATCGACATGGGCCCGACGAGGCTCGTCGTCGTCGAGAATACCGAGCGTGTCCACAATATGATCGTCTGTACGCTGTGCTCCTGCTATCCGCGGTTCCTCCTCGGCCTGCCGCCGGATTGGTACAAGAGCCGCGAGTACCGCAGCCGCGCGGTGCGCGAGCCGCGCGCCGTCCTCGCTGAGTTCGGGACCGTCCTTCCCGACGATGTCGAGGTGCGCGTCCACGATTCCACCGCCGACATGCGCTACCTCGTGCTGCCGCGCCGGCCCGCGGGAACCGAAAACCTGGACGAGGCGGCGCTCGCATCTCTGGTCGGGCGCGACGCGATGATCGGCGTCGCTCTCGTCGAAGCGAAGCCGGCCGGGTCGTGAGCCGGCCGCGCCGCTCGCCCCTCCGGCGGGCGCGGCGCATCGCGGCGGCAACGCGCTTCCCACGCCGCGAGGGGAGCGGAGCGTCGGGCGGCGAGCGATGACGATCTCCGCCGCTGCGGGCCGCTCGCCTCCGTCCGAACGGCGGGTGCTTGCGGTCTCGAGCGGCGCGCACGTTCTCCACGACGGGTACACCGACCTCCTCGTCGTGTTCCTGCCGGTGTGGCAGGCCGAGTTCGCGCTCGGCTACGCGGCGATCGGGGTCATGCGCGCCCTCTATGTCGGGGCGCTCGCCTTCTTCCAGATCCCGGTCGCGGCGCTGACGGCGCGGTTCGGCCATCGTGCCGTGCTCGGCTGGGGCACCGCCCTCGCCGGCGCGAGCTTCATCGTGGCGGGTTCGAGCGAAACCCTCGCGGCGCTCGTCGTGGTCCTCTTGCTCGGCGGCATCGGCGCCAGCGTCCAGCACCCGATCGCATCGACGCTCGTCGCGGCGGCTTACGAAGGCCCTCGGTCGCGCGGCGCGCTCGCGATCTACAACTTCGCGGGCGATGTCGGAAAGATGACGTTCCCTGCGCTCGCCGCCCTGCTCCTGACGCTCGCGCCCTGGCGTCCCGTCGCCGCCGGCCTGGGGCTCGTGGGTGTGCTGGCCGCGGCCGCCGTTTTCCTTCTGCCGACCACGGTCGCCTCTGCGACACAGCGTGGGCCCGTCGCCGCGCACGACGGAAGCGGACGCGGCTTTCCCCTTCTGCTCGCGATCGGCGTCCTCGACAGCGCGACCCGCATGGCGTTCATCACCTTCCTACCCTTCCTTCTCCTCGGGAAAGGCGCGTCGATGACGACTGTCGGCATCGCGCTGACGATGCTTGCGCTCGGCGGCGCCGCGGGGAACTCGCATGCGGCTGGCTCGGCGCGCGGCTCGGCGTCATCGGCGCGGTCTTCCTCACCGAAGGGTCGACCGCGGCCGCGATCGTCGGGCTCGTCGCGTTGCCGCTCATGCCCGCGCTCGCGCTTCTTCCGCTGATCGGGGTCGCGCTCAACGGCACCTCCTCGGTGCTTTACGGCACCGTGCCCGAACTCGTGCGGCCCGAACGCCGGGCGCGCGCTTTCGGAATCTTCTACACGGGCACGATCGGCGGCGGCGCGCTCGCTCCGATACTCTTCGGCGCGGCGGGCGATGCAGTCGGCGTCGTTCCCTCGATGATCGCGACCGCGGCGATGATCCTGCTTACGCTGCCGCTCGCCTGGGCGCTCGCCCCTTGGCTCAGCGGCGGAGGAGCCACAAGCCCGCAGCCAGGCATACGCCGATGCTGATGCCGAGCGCGGCGCGGTGGCCGACCGCGTCGACGCCGATCCCTATGAGCCACTGCGCGACGAACGCGGCGAGGAAGGTCAAGAGGTTGAGCGCGGTGTTGGCGCGGCCCGCGAGCGCGGCGGGAAACGCCTGCGACAGAATCGCGTAGGAGAGCACCGCGCCCGTCGCGAGAAAGCCGAACGCCGCCCATTGGACATAGGGCGCGTCGATCGCGGGGACGAGAAGAAGGGCGCCGTTGAGGACGAAGAGGGCGATCGCGACGGTGACGACGGCGAGAGGCGAGATCCCGAGCTGCGGCAGCCTTGACGCGAGGGCGCCGGTGACGAGATAGCCGGCGATCATCGACAGCGGGATGACCTGGAGATGCGAGGCGACGCCTGCCCGGTCCAGACCGCTGATGTCGCGCAGCCAGGGCGCGGCCCAGAGGCTGAGATAGGCGAGCTGGACCGCCTGCACCATGACGGTGGCGGGCGCGATACGCCAGAAGAACCGGTCCTTGAAAATCGTAAGGAGCCCCTGGACCTGGGCCGCGAGCCGCTCGGGCTTTCCTTGCGACGGACGTTCCGGCACGGCGACATGGACATAGAGCGCGGCGACGAAGGTCAGCGCGGCCAGGATGGCGAAGGCCGCGCGCCACCCGTATGCCGCCGACAGCGCCGCCATGGGCGTCGTTGCCGCGAACGCGCCGAGCGTGCCGGCGACGAGCATCAGGCTGTTGGCGAAGGGCAGCCGGTCCTTCGGCCACCAGAGCACGTTGTTCTGGAATGCCGCCATGAGCGAGCCGGCAAAGCCGATCCCGATGAGCGTGCGGGCGGAGGCGAGCGCGACGATGTCGCCGCCGATCGCGAAGCCGACGGCGCCCACGGCGGCCACGACCAGAAGTGCCGCCTGCACGCGTCGCGGCCCGTAACGGTCGAGCAGCAGGCCGAGCGGAAGCTGCATCGCCGCAAAGCCGATCATGTAGGCGCCGGTGAGAAGCCCCAGCGATGCGGCGTCCGCGTCGAGCTCTGCCGCGAGATCGTCGGCGACGACCGCGTTCGCGGTCCGGAAGAGATAGGAGAGGAAATAGCCTGCGGCGAACGGCAGAAAGAGCCGCGTCCAGGAAGGGCGCCGATCCGACGCCGACGTCCCGTCCACGATTGCCGCTCAGCCTTCCTCGGCGATGCGCCTGAGCGCGCCTGCGTCCCTGACCACGATGCGCTGCCGGCCGCCTTCGACATAGCCGGCCTCCTCCCACGCGCTCAGCGTGCGGCTGACCGTGTGGAGCGTGGTGCCGGTCATCTCGGCGATGTCCTGCCGGCTGATCGGAAATTCGATGCGGACGCCGCCTTCCTGGATCGGGGTTCCGGCCTGGCGGGCGAGGCGCAGGATCGCATGCGCGATGCGCCGCTCCACCCGCTCGGTCGAGATCTCGCGGATCCGGGCATGCGCTTCCTGCACCCGCCCTCCGACGGCGCGGGATGTCGACATCGCCCAGGACGGGAACCGCGTCATCAGCTTGGCGGCCTCCCCGGCGTTCCAGGCGAGGGCGAGGCTGTCGGTGACGGCGATCGCGCTCGCGGGGTAGGACGCGATCCCGAGAGCGGCGAGCGCGCCGGCAGGCTCGCCGGGACCGACGAACCGCACGATGATCTGATGCCCGTCCTCGGTGACCTGCACGATCTTGAGCCGGCCATCGAGCAGCACGAAGTAGCCGGTGGCGGGCGCTCCCTGCTCGAACAGCGTCTCGTTCTTGGCAACGCGCCGCGGTTGAGCCCGCGCCGCGATCTCGGCGAGGCCCGCCTCGTCGATGCCGGCGAACGGCTCCAAGTCGGCCAGCCGTGCCGGATCTACCTTGCTGCGCCAGTCGGGAGCCTTGCCCATGCCAATTCCTCTATGGCAATGCGGGACGCCCCGCAACAGCGGTACGCTTCTTTGACGAAGATTCGCCTATACGATCTCGCCGGGGAGGATCCCGACCGCCGATTCAGCCCTTATTGCTGGCGCATCCGGATGGCGCTCGCGCACAAGGCGCTCGATTTCGAGACGGTGCCCTGGCGCTTCACGGAGAAGGAGGCGATCGCGTTCTCCAGGCAAGGCCGGGTACCTGTCATCGTCGACGGCGATCGGACCGTCCATGATTCCTGGAAAATCGCGGAATACCTCGAAGAGGCCTATGCCGACCGGCCCCTCCTTCTCCCCGGGGGCCGTGGCGTGGCATGGCGGGAGCGGATGCTCGATCTCTTCGACGGCCTTGCGCGAAAGGCGAAGGGATACGCCCTCTAGGGCTGGGTCGGCCGCGCCGCCGGCGCGGCGCCGATGCCGAGAACCGTTGCGGTAGGGTCACGCCGGCAGGGATCCTCCCGCAGAGCCTTAACGGACCTGGAGCTCGCCGGAGATCGCCTGCAGCAGCTCTTCCCCGCGGAAGGGCTTGCGCAGGCACGGCAGGTCGTTGGCCTCGTCGCGGAAATAAGCCGAGGTGAGCACAACCCGCAGCTCGGGCCTCATCGCGAGCGCCCGCTGGGCGAGAGTGATGCCGCTGATTCCGGGCATCATCACGTCGGTGAAGAGGACGTCGATCGTCGAATCCCTCTCCAGGATGTCGAGCGCCTGACGCCCGCTCGAAGCGTCGATCACCGTGTACCCCGCGGGCTCGAGCATGCTGACGATCGTCTCCCGCACGTCCGGATCGTCGTCGACGACAAGCACGACTCTTGGCGGGTCTCCTCGATCTGGAGAGGCCATGGCGCGCTCCCTTTCCGTCTCTTTCGCGACGAAAACGGAGCCGGTTCGGGCGCGTTCATCGCCGATTCTTTGTAATGCCTTGATATTGTTTCCTTCTACCTGTCGTGGAGTAATCGTCCGGCGGCCTCGTGCGGGCGACGGGAAACTCGACAGGGCGTCTCGGGATGACTACTTAAGGCGCGGATGCTCACCACCGATCCTTACGACGGCGACCGGTTCCGGGAGGAATGCGGCGTATTTGGCGTCTGGGGCCATCCCGAGGCGGCGGCGCTCGTAGCGCTCGGGCTCCACGCCCTCCAGCACCGGGGCCAAGAGGCGGCGGGCATCGTCGCTTACGACGGAGAGCAGTTTCGGGTCCATCGGGGCATGGGCCATGTGGGGGAGAATTTCGGCTCCAAGGAAGTGATGGCGGGCCTGCCCGGAAGCGCGGCGCTCGGTCACGTGAGATACGCAACGACCGGCGAGGTGGCGCTTCGGAACGTTCAGCCGCTCTTCGCCGACCTCGAGCTGGGCGGGTTCGCGATCTGCCACAACGGCAATCTCACGAACGCCTATCATCTGCGTCGGCAGCTCGTCAGGCGTGGCAGCCTTTTCCAGTCGACCAGCGACACCGAGGTGATCGTTCATCTCGTCGCGACCTCGCTCAAGGGCACGGTCGTGGACAGGCTGGTCGACGCTCTGCGTCAGGTGGAAGGCGCCTATTCGCTCGGCGCGCTGTCGCAGACCGCGCTCATCGCCGTGCGCGATCCTCTCGGTGTCCGCCCGCTCGTTTTGGGCCGACTCGGCGACGCCTGGATCATCTCGTCCGAGAGCTGCGGACTGGACATCATCGGAGCCGATTTCGTGCGCGACGTCGACCCGGGCGAGATCGTCGTCATAGACGAGGACGGCGTGCGCAGCCTCAAGCCGTTCAGCCGGCATGAGAGCCGCTTCTGCATCTTCGAGTACATCTACTTCGCCCGACCCGACAGCATCGTCGAGGGCACGAGCGTCTACGAAGCGCGAAAGCGCATCGGGATCGAGCTCGCGCGCGAAAGCCGCGTCGATGCCGACATCGTCGTGCCGGTGCCGGATTCCGGCGTGCCCGCGGCGATCGGGTACGCGGCCGAGTCGGGAATTCCGTTCGAGCTCGGCATCATCCGCAACCATTACGTCGGCCGCACTTTCATCGAGCCGACCGACCAGATCCGGCATCTCGGCGTCAAGCTCAAGCACAACGCCAACCGCGTCAATCTCGCGGGCAAGCGGGTCGTGCTGGTCGACGACTCCATCGTGCGCGGCACGACCTCCACCAAGATCGTCGATATGGTCCGGAACGCGGGCGCGACCGAGGTCCACATGCGGATCTCGAGCCCGCCGACGACCCATTCCTGCTTCTACGGGATCGCTACGCCGACCCGCGAGCAGCTTCTCGCGTCGCGCTACGACATCGCCGCCATGGGTCAGTTCATCGGCGCGGACACTCTTGCCTTCATCTCGATCGACGGGCTCTACCGCGCCATGGGAGAGCCCGGCCGCAACCCGAACGCTCCCCGCTTCTGCGACGCCTGCTTCACCGGCGAATATCCGATCCCCCTGACCGATCGCGACGCCGGCAAGGTGCAGACGCAACTCTCGCTTCTCGCCGAAACAGCGTAAGATCGCCCTCCGGGAAGGAGGGGCGATGACAGGCAGGCGCCTGGCGGATCGGGTCGCATTGATAACGGGTGCATCGCGGGGAATCGGCGCTGCCGTCGCGGTGCGCTTCGCGGCGGAGGGCGCTCACGTGGTGCTCGTGGCGCGAACCGTCGGGGGGCTCGAGGAGGTCGACGACCAGGTCCAGAAGGCAGGCGGGCGGGCGACGCTCGTGCCGATGGATCTCGCCGATTACGCCAAGATCGACCAGATGGCGGCCGCCTTGCACCAGCGCTTCACCCGGCTCGACGTGCTGGTCGGGAATGCCGGCATTCTCGGGACGCTGTCGCCGATGGGGCACATCGACCCGAAGGAATGGGAGCGGGTGATCGCCGTCAATCTTACCGCCAACTGGCGCCTCATCCGCGCCATGGATCCCTTGCTCCGCATGTCGGATTCCGGGCGCGCGATCTTCGTCACGAGCGGCGTCGCGCGCGGCGTCTTCCCTTACTGGGGCGCCTACGCGGCGTCGAAGGCGGCGCTCGAGCACATGGTCAGGACCTGGGCCGGCGAAATCGCCAAGACGGCGGTCCGCGTGAACCTGATCGATCCGGGCGTCGTGCGCACGCGGATGCGGGCGCAGGCGTTTCCCGGAGAGGACCCGCAGAAGCTGCGCCCGCCCGAGGCGATCACCGATGCGTTCGTCGAGCTCGCAGCCGAGGACTGCACCCGGCACGGCGAGCTGGTCGAGGTCTAGGCGGACTCCAGCTCGGCATTCCGGCGCTTTTCGCCGTACATCGCGAGATCGGCGCGGTTGAGAAGATCTTCCTCGTTCTCGGTACCGTCGAACGCCACGAAGCCGAACGAGGCGCCGAGGCGGAGCGAGGCGTCGGCTGCAACGAAGCTCGTGCCCGCGACGAGCTGGCGCAGGGCCTGGGCGCGCCGGCGCGCGTTGGCGAGCGTCGCGGCGGTCAGAATGATGCCGAACTCGTCTCCGCCGAGCCTGCCGACCGCATCGGCACGGCGCACGCGGCTGGTGAGAAGGGCGGCGAACTGCTTCAGCGCCTCGTTCCCGACGCTGTGGCCGTGGCGGTCGTTGACGAGCTTGAACCCGTCGAGATCGCAGAGCATGAGCACGCCGCGCGTTCCGCCGCGCCGGGCGACGGCGAGCGCACGCTGAAGCTCGGCGAGAAAGCCGCGGCGGTTGAGGAGCCCGGTGAGCTCGTCGGTCACCGAGATCCCCTCCAGGTAGGTGACGCGCGCCTGCAGCTGGGCGACACGCTCCTCGGCCTCGGCAACCGCGGCAAGCGCCCAGTCGAGGAGCCGTTGCCGGTTCGCGGTTCTCGGCTGGCGCAGATGGACGACGTTTTCGGCACGCGAAGTGATCATCGCGGTCATTGTTCCCTCCATGGCGACATCGTCTCCGCAAAGGGCGTGCCAGTCCGGAAGCGCCGAATCTTGTGCCTGGTCGGCAACGCAGGGCAGGAAAGTTCTGCCGCGCGGCAGGTCCTCGCCGGCAAGGGTTGGGGGCGGCCCAGCCGCGTACTACGTTTAGGAGCCGACCGACTTGCGGAGCCCAGTTCCTTGAAAGCCGCGTTCGCCCTCGCCGTTCTAGTGCTCGCCTCGTCCTCTGCGGCCGCCTCGGCCGTCGAGATCGCGCCGCACCGGGCCCTTTACACGATGACCCTCGGCAGCGCGAAGTCGAACAGCGGCGTCGTCGGCGCCCGCGGCGCCATGGTCTACGAATGGGGCGAGACTTGCGACGGCTGGACGGTCCAGCAGCGCTATCGGCTCCGGATGCAGTACGCCGAGGACGGCGAGGTCGAAATCAGCTCGAACTACGTCACCTGGGAAGCCAAGGACGGGCTCCGGTACCGGTTCAACGAGCGCAGGCTGCGCAACGGGGAGGTCGACGAGGAGATTCGCGGCGTCGCCCGGCTGGAAGGTTCAGGCAAGGGCGGCGTCGCGGAGTTCAGCCGTCCTTCCGTTTCCCGGCTCGATCTCGCTCCCGGAACGATCTTCCCGACACGGCACACGATCGAGCTCATCGAGCGGGCGGCGGCAGGGGATCAGTTCCTCGCGCGCCACGTCTTCGACGGCTCGGGCGGGGAGAATGCCGTCGAGATTACGGCCGCGATCGTGCACGACCAGAACTCTTCGGCGAAGGCGGAGGCGAAGAGCCCGCTGCTCCAGCGGCCCTCATGGCGCGTGCGGCTCGCGTTCTTCCCGGCCGGAAGCACCTCGGAGCGGCCCGAGTACGAGCTGGGCATGCGCCTCCACGACAACGGCGTCTCGGCCGACATGGTGCTCGACTACAACGATTTCACGATCAAGGCCCGGCTCGACGAGATCGAAGCGCTGCCGAAGCCCAGCTGCTGATCGAAGAGGCCGGGAGGATCGGCCTCGCGGCCGGGCACGAGCCCGTCCGCGCCGACGCCGACGAGGCGGAAACGCGTGCCGTCGAGCTCGCGTGCCAGGAGGAGAAGCGCGGTTTCGAGAAGGACCTCCGCCCGTTGCGTCGGGCGGTCGAGGCGGCGGGCGCGGGTACGGATCCTGAAATCGGCGGTCTTGAGCTTCAGCGTCACCGTGGTGCCCGCGAGTTCCGCGGCGACGAGGCGTTGTGCGACCGTAGCGCAGAGGGGGCGCAGCTCGGCCTCGATCAGCGCGCCGTCGCCGGTATCCTGCGCGAACGTCGTTTCCGACGAGATCGACTTCGTCGGCGCGTCGGGATCGACCCGCCGGTCGTCTTCGCCGCGGGCGAAGCGATAAAGCCGACGACCTATCGAGCCGTACCGACCGACGAGCTCCTGCTCCCGGTACGCCCGAAGCTGCCCGATCGTGGTGATCCCGTCGGCGGCAAGCCGGCGCTGAAGGGCCGCGCCGACGCCCCAGAGGAGGCCGACCGGGCGGGGCGCGAGGAAGCTTTCGGCCTCGGCGCGTCCGATGACGGCGAACCCGCGCGGCTTGTCGAGGTCGGACGCGATCTTGGCGAGGAACTTGTTGTAGCTGAGCCCGATCGAGACGGTGACGCCGACCTCGCGCTCGATGCGGCGCGCGAGGAGCGCCAGGGTTCGCGCCGGCGGCCCCTTGCCGAGGAGCTCGGTCCCGGTGAGATCGAGGAAGGCCTCGTCGATCGAGAGCGGCTGGACGAGGGGCGTCGTTTCCCCCATCAGCCGGCGAACCTCACGGCCGGCCGCCTTGTACTTCGCCATGTCGGGAGGAATGACGACGGCGTCCGGACAGAGCTGCAGCGCCTTGAACATCGGCATCGCCGAGCGCACGCCGGAAAGGCGGGCGACATAGCAGCAAGCCGCCACGACGCCGCGTTTGCCGCCGCCGACGATCACCGGCTTGTCCGCGAGCGCCGGGTCATCGCGCTTCTCGATGCTGGCGTAGAACGCATCGCAATCGATATGCGCGATCGCGAGCGCGCCGAGCTCGGGATGGGCGACGAGCCGGGTCGATCCGCATTCGGCGCAGCGCCGGGCGGCCTCCGGCGGTTCGGCGCCGCAATCGCGGCAGAGCCTCACCAGAGCCATGCTGCCCCGCGCACGCCCGAGGAGTCGCCGTGCAGGGGCGGGAGGAGCCGTACGGCGACCCGGTCCGAGAAAACGTAGCGCGCCAGAAGGGCCGGCACCCGCTCGTAGAGAACCCCGATCTTGGAAAGCCCGCCGCCGAGCACCACCGCGTGCGGATCGATGACGTTGACCACGCTGGCGAGCCCTCGCGCGAGCCGGTCGACGTAACGCTCGAGCGCGGCAGCGGCGGCCGGCTCGCCCGCTTCCGCGCGCGCCGCGATCTCGGCCGCATCCGCGCCCGCGCCGTAGTCCCTCGCGAGGCCCGGGCCGGAAAGCCAGGTCTCGATGCAGCCGCGCCTGCCGCAGTAGCAGGGCGGGCCCGGAAGCTCGGCCGGGCCCGGCCATGGCAGCGGGTTGTGCCCCCATTCTCCCGCGATCGCGTCGGCCCCTGAGAGGAGCCTTCCGCCGATGACGATCCCGCCGCCGACCCCCGTGCCGAGAATGACGCCGAAGACGATCGGCAGGCCGGCAGCGGCGCCGTCGGTCGCCTCGGACAGGGCGAAGCAGTCGGCGTCGTTGGCGAACCGGACCGGGCGCCCCAACAGCTCGGTCAGATCGCGGTCGAAGGCGCGCCCGTTGAGCCATGTCGAGTTGGCGTTCTTGACGAGCCCGGTCTTGGGCGAGATCGCGCCGGGCATGCCGATCCCGACGCTCGCTTTCGTCTCCGTTCCGGCTTCGAGCTCCCTTACCAGGTCGCGGATCGCCGCGAGCGTCGCCTCGTAGCTGCCTGCGGGCGTCGGGACACGCCGGCGGGCCAGCACGATGCCGTCGTCATCGAGTAGAATGGCTTCGATCTTCGTGCCGCCGAGATCGACCCCGATACGCATTTGGACATTCTAGCCCGGCCGGTAACGGTTACGAATTCTTAACGCTGGACAGCTTATGTGATTGGCCAATCGCCGTAGGAAACCGTCACCATGACCGCGAGCAACGTCACCAGACAGCAGCCCAACGGCCATGGGGCGAAGACTGTCCTCATCGTCGAGGACAACGACCTGAACATGAAGCTCTTCCACGACCTCCTCGAGGCGCACGGGTACGAAACCTTGCAGACCAAGGACGGGATGGAAGCACTGAAGCTGGCGCGCAATCATCGCCCCGACCTCATTCTGATGGACATTCAGCTGCCCGAGGTCTCGGGGCTCGAGGTCACGAAGTGGATCAAGGAGGACGACGATCTCCGCTCGATCCCGATCATCGCGGTCACCGCTTTCGCGATGAAAGGGGACGAGGAGAAGATCCGCGAGGGCGGGTGCGAGGCCTACATCGCAAAGCCGATCTCGGTCGCCAATTTTCTCGAGACCGTCGAACGCTTTCTCGCCTGACGAGCGGCGATGTCGGCGCGTGTCCTCGTGGTCGACGATGTCGACGTCAACGTAAAGCTCCTCGAAGCGAAGCTCACCGCGGAGTATTTCGACGTCCTTACGGCGAGCAACGGGATCGATGCCTTGCGCATCGCGCAGGTGGAGCAGCCCGATCTCGTTCTCCTCGACGTGATGATGCCGCAGATGGACGGATTCGAGGTGTGCCGGCGCCTCAAGGCGGATCCGCGAACGGCCGCCATCCCGGTGGTCATGGTCACGGCGCTGTCGGACGTCGCGGATCGCCTGCACGGGCTCGAAGTGGGCGCGGACGAATTCCTGACGAAGCCGGTGAACGATATCGCGCTCTTCGCCCGCGTGCGCTCGCTCGCTCGACTGAAGCGCATGATGGACGAGTGGCGGCTTCGCGAGGAGGTCTACAATCGCTTCGCCGAGCTTCCGGGCGCGGATCTCGCGAGCGCCGAAAACGATCGCCCCGCGCGCATTCTCCTCGTCGAGGACAGCCGCTTCGCGGCCGCCAAGCTCGTCGAGATGCTGGCGCCGATCGCGTCCGACATCGCGACCTATGCGGAGCCGCGCGAGGCCCTGCGGGCGCTCGAGACCGAGCCGGACCTCCTCATCGCGAGCATGTCGCTCGGCAGCGGCGATGCGCTGCGGCTCGTCAGCCAGGTGCGCGCCGCCGAAGGCACGCGCCAGGTGCCGATACTGCTCGTCGGCGAGGACTGCGAGCTTCCGCGCCTCGCCAAAGGGCTCGACCTCGGCGCCAACGACTACATCCTGCGTCCGCTCGAGAAGAACGAGCTGCTCGCCCGCGCGCGCACGCAGATCCGCCGCAAGCGCCTCAGCGACCGTTTGCGCGACAATTACCGCAGAAGCCTCAGCCTCGCGCTCACCGACCCGCTCACCGGGCTCTACAACCGGCGCTATGTCGCAGCCCATCTCGACAGCTTGTTGGCGCGTCACGAGGAGGGCGGCCAGGGCGTGGCCGTGCTCCTTTTCGACATCGACCACTTCAAGCGCGTCAATGACGGGCACGGCCACGCCGCCGGCGACGAGGTCCTCATAGAGGTGGCGCGACGGGCGCAGCGCGACGTGCGCAGCTTCGACCTCGTCGCCCGGTACGGGGGCGAAGAGTTCTTGATCGTGATGCCCGAGACCGGGCTTGCCGTCGCCTACTCGGTCGCGGAGCGGCTCCGGCGCGGGGTGGCGGAAAAGCCGGTTCGGATCTCGGCGGCGGCGGGCGAGATCGCGGTGACCATCAGCGTCGGTGTAGCGACGGCGCGCACCGACCACGACACGCCGGCGGCACTCCTGAACCGTGCCGACGAGGCGCTCTACGCCGCCAAGCGAGGCGGCCGAAACCGGGTCGCCTGCGCGGGCGGGGTCGAGACGCCCGCCATCATTCGCGAGGTGGTCTGAGAAAGCCGGGAAGAAGCAGGGTCCGCGTACGCGGGGCGCGTTACTTGATCTTGCCTTCCTTGAAGACGACGTGCTTGCGCACGATCGGATCGTATTTCTTGAGCTCGAGCTTCTCGGTCTTCGTCCGCGGATTCTTCTTCGTCACGTAGTAATAGCCGGTGTCTGCCGAGCTGACGAGCTTGATCTTGACGGTTGCGGTCTTCGCCATGGCGGGGATCTCGATTTCCGGAAAGCGGGGAAGATAGCTTTCCGCGGCGCCGAGTCAAGGCGCGCCGGTCGCCGCGGCTCTCGAGGAGGCGAAGGAGGGCGGGCGCGGGTGGAGGACCCGCGTGTAGAGCCGCCGATCGGAAAGAAGCCGCTTCGCCACGCGAAGCTCGAGGTCCCGCGGCTCCCCGTTCATCCCAGGGCACGTCTTGCGCAGGGCCGCCCATGCATCCTCGTCGAGCTCGGCGCGCTGACGGCTCGCCTCGAGGCCCCGCTTCACCGCCCGCGCAACCGCCTCATCGCCGGAGCCGAGGCCGCTCGTACAGACGGTGGGCACGACGCCGTGCTCGTTGAGAGAGTACCCGGCGGGCGAGACGAGCCTTGCCCAAGTGATCGTGAGCTCGCCGTCGTTCGGCAGACGAAGCACCGTCTGCACGGTGCCTTTGCCGTAGGAGGCGCTGCCGACGACCACGGCCCGCCCGGTATCCTGGAGCGCCGCGGCCACGATCTCGGCGGCCGAGGCCGAGCCGCCGTCTACGAGCGCCACGAGCGGCAGCCCCCCGGCAACGTCGTCCGGCGCCGCCCGGAAATACTGTTGGCTCGCCGGGTTGCGGCCTCGCGTCGAGACGATCAATCCCGTCTCGCCGATGAAGAGGTCGGCGACGGAGACCGACTGGTCGAGAAGCCCGCCCGGGTTGCCGCGCAAATCGAGGACGATCCCGCGCAGCCGCGGCCCCATCTCCTTGCGCGCGGCGACGACGCGGTCGGCGAGCTGCTGGGCGGTCGAGTGGTTGAAGCCCGACACTTTGAAGATGAGAATGCCGTCCTCGCGCTGCTCCTCGACGGTCGGCACGATGATGAAGGCGCGCTTCATCGTGACCGCGAGCGGCCTCGGCAGGCCGGCCCGCGCGACCGTCACCTCGACGGAGCTGTCGACCGGCCCTCGCAGGCGGCGGGTGATCTCGACCTTTTCGATCGCGTCGGTCGGCACGCCGTCGATGGTCGCGATGCGGTCTTCCGCCTTGAGGCCGGCGCGATGGGCGGGCGTCCCCGGCATCACCTTGACGACGCGGGTGAGGTCCTCGCGGTCGAGCTGAATGCCGATCCCGCCGAAACCGTCGCGCGAGGCGCGCTGATCCCTGGCAACCGACGGCGGCGCGTAGCGCGAGTACTTGTCGAGCGACCCGACGATCCCGTCGAAGACGGCCTGCTCGAGCTTGTCCCTGTCGAGCGCGTCGAGCGTCGGCGAGACGCGCCGTGCCGCGCCGATCACAGCCGAGGTCGCGGCGCCCCAGGCCCGCGCGTCGGTGTCGGCCGGCCGCGGCAGCCGCTCGACCAGCGTTCCCTCGCGCTTCAGGAGCAAGGAATCGTCGGTCCGCTCCAACTCCAGCGTCGGATCGAGCGCAATCAGCTTGGCGAGCCCGGGCCACGCCGTGTCGGCGGGAAGCTTCGGCTCGATGTAGAGGTCCGCGACCTGTTCATAGGCGCGTGCGAAGACCCGAGCCGTATCGTCGGAGACAGCGAACCGCTCGTCGCCGGGCGAGGTGCAGGCGACGATGAAAAGAACCGGGAGGACACGCCAGAACATGGCTGAAGTGTGCGTGGGTTCCGGGGCTTCGGCAAGTCGACCCGACGGACTAGCGCCGGCGCTTGCCCCTGCCTCTTTTCGGGGCGCGGGAGAAGCGGTCCGTCGCCGGCCTTTCCTCCCCGCCCCCGGCGACGATCTCGAAAACGAGGCTCCCGGTGGTCGTATCGGCCTCGAGGAGCGACACTTCCACGCGGTCGCCCATGGTAAACGTGCGCCCCCAGCGGCGGCCGACCAGGCGCTGCTGCTTCTCCTCGAGCACGTAGTAGTCCTGGGGCAGGTGCCTCATCGGCACGAGCCCGTCCGCCCCCGTCTCCTCGAGCGTGACGAAGAGGCCGAAGCGCTGGACGCCGTTGATGCGGGCGCTGAATCGCGCCCCGGCGCGATCGGCCAGGAAGGCGACGACGTACCGGTTGAGAGCGTCTCGCTCGGCGGCGGCCGCACGCCGCTCGGTCATCGAGATGTGCTCGCCGAGCTCGGCGAACTCGTTGGGCTCCAGCGCGGGAAGCTCCATGAGAAGGGCGCGATGGACCAGGAGGTCGGCGTAACGCCGGATGGGCGAGGTGAAATGGGCGTACTTGCGCAGCGCGAGACCGAAATGGCCGATATTGGCGGGGCTGTAGACCGCTTGAGCCTGGCTGCGCAGCACCAGCTCGTGCACCACTTCCTGAAACGGGGTCCCGCGGACTTTGGCGAGGATCTGGTTGAAGTGGCGCGGCTTCGGCACTTGCCCCTTCGAGAGCTTGAGGCCGGGAATCCCGATGCCCTCGAGAAAATCGGCGAGGGCGGCGATCTTCTCGGCGGCCGGCGCATCGTGGACGCGGTACATGCACGCTTGGCGCAGAGCTTCGAGGGTCTCTGCGGCGGCGACGTTGGCCGCGATCATGAAATCCTCGATCAGGCGGTGGCTGTCGAGCCGGGGTCGCGGCTCGACCTTCTCGACGCGCCCGTCCTTGCCGAGGACGACCTTGCGCTCGGGAAGGTCGAGCTCGAGGGTGCCGCGCTTCGACCGGGCCCGGTCGAGGAGGCGCCAGGCGGCATAGAGCGGCTGCAGCACCGGCTCGACGAGGGGCCGGGTCTTCTTGCTCGGGTGCCCGTCGATCGCCGCCTGCACCTCCTCGTAGGTGAGGCGCGCGGCCGACCGCATCAGCCCGCGCGCGAAGCGGTGGCGCTGGAGGCGGCCGGAGTCGTCGATCCAGAGATGCATCGCGACGCAGGCGCGGTCCTCGAGCGGGCGGAGGGAGCAGAGGTCGTTCGATAGCGCCTCCGGCAGCATCGGCACGACGCGATCGGGGAAGTAGACCGAGTTTCCCCGCTCGCGCGCGGCGCGATCGAGCGCGCTCCCCGGCCGCACGTACCAGGCGACGTCGGCGATCGCGACGACGAGATGCCAGAGCTCGCCGTCGCGCGCGGCCCAGACCGCATCGTCGAAGTCGCGCGCATCCGCTCCGTCGATCGTCACGAGCGGGATGTCGCGCAGATCCTCGCGCGATCCGAGTTCGACCGGTCTTGCCGCCTCGGCCTCGGCGATCGCCTCGGGCGGGAAATCGACCGGGATGCCGTGCGTGTGGATCGCGACGAGGCTGATCGAGCGCGGATCCGCCGTGTCGCCGAGGCGGTCGATCACTCTCGCGCGCTTCATGCCGAGGCGGCGCGCGGGCAGCGCCTCGGCGAAGACGAGCTCGCCGTCGCTCGCCCCGTTGGCATCGGCCAGGAGGACGAGGTAGCTGTCTGTCGCCTTGCGGTCGGTCGGCTCGATGACGCCGCCCTCGCCCGTCGACCGGAAGACCCCGAGGATCCGTTCCGGCCCGGCACCCAGGGTGCGAATGACGCGCGCCTCGTAATGGCCGGAATCGATGCGCTTGAGCCGCGCCGCCACCCGCTCGCCGACGCCGGCGGCCCCGCCATGGGGGCCCGGCAGGACCCGGATCGCCGGCGGCTCCCCGCGCACCGGGACGAGGGGCTTCGCGAAGAGCTCGCCGTCGTCGTCGATGCCGGTGATCTCGACGACGCAGATCTCCGGGAGCGCCCCGGGCGGCTGCAGCTTGCGCTTGCGGCCTCGCTCCGCGTCGCCGTTGCGCTCGATGTCCCTGAGAAGGCCCTTGAGGGCGACGCGATCGCTCGGAGCCACCTTGAAGGCGCGCGCGATCTCGCGCTTGCCGACCGGGGTCGGGCTCGTGGCGATGAAGTCGAGCAGCTCGGCGCGGCTCGGGAGCGGGCGGAATCCCTTCCGCGCCATCAGCCTGAGGCTGCGCGCTTGCCGGCGCGCTTGGGCGAGGTTTTCGCGGCAGTCTTCCTTGCGTTCTTGGCGGGCGTCTTGGGGGAGGCTTTCGCGGCGGTCTTCTTCGTGCTCTTGGCGGCCGGCTCGGCGACCGCCGTCTTGCTCCCGGCCTTGCGCTTCGAGGCGCGTTTGGGGCTCGCCTTCGCCGCGCGCTCGGAGAGGAGCTGAAGCGCGGCTTCGAGCGTCAGCTCCTCCGGCTTCGTGTCCTTCGGCAGCGTCGCGTAGACCTTCCGGTGCGCGACGTACGGCCCGTACCGACCGTTGAAAACCTGGACCGGCTCTCCGGTTTCAGGATGAGGGCCGAGCTCCCGCAAGGGCTCGGGCTTGCCGCGCCCGCGCGACGGGCGCGCCTCTGCGAGGAGCGCCACGGCGCGATTGAGCCCGATCGTGAGGAGCTCGTCCTGGGCGATGTTCCGATAGACCTTGCCGTGCTTGAGATAAGGGCCGAACCGGCCGAGGCCGGCGTAGATCATCTCGCCGGTGTCGGGATGCGGCCCGATCTCTCGCGGCAGGGCGAGGAGCTTCAGGGCCGTTTCGAGGTCGATCTCCGAGGGGCTCATGCCCTTCGGCACCGACACGCGCTTCGGCTTTTCGCCCTCTCCGAGCTGGACGTAGAACCCCCAAGGACCTTTGCGCACCGTGACCTGCTCGCCCGTCGCCGGGTCCTCGCCGAGCACGCGCGGCCCTGTCGCGAACTCGGCCTCGGCGGCATCGCCGTTCGCGCCCTCGATCGCGAGCCGCCGCGTGTAACGGCATTCGGGGTAATTGGAGCATCCGATGAAGGCGCCGAACTTGCCGAGCTTCAGCGACAGGCGGCCGGCGCCGCAGCCGGGGCAGAGCCGCGGGTCCTTGCCGCTGCCGTCGTCCGGGAAGAAATGGCGGCCGAGCTGCTCGTCGAGCTTCTCGATGACGTCGGCGATCCGGAGCTCCTTGGTGCCTTCGACAGCGGCGTAGAAATCGCGCCAGAAGTCGCGCAGCACCTGCTTCCAGTCGGCGCGACCGCCGGAGATCTCGTCGAGCTGGTCCTCGAGCTTGGCCGTGAAGTCGTAACGCACGATCCGCTCGAAGAAGCTGGCGAGGAACGCGGTCACGAGCCGGCCGCGGTCCTCGGGAACGAAGCGCTTCTTCTCGAGCCGCACGTATTCGCGATCCTGCAGCACCTGAAGGATCGAGGCGTAAGTCGAGGGCCGGCCGATTCCGAGCTCCTCGAGCTTCTTGACGAGGCTCGCCTCCGTGTAGCGCGGCGGCGGCTGCGTGAAATGCTGCTGCGGCCTCACTGCGCCGCGCTCGACCGGGTCGCCCTCGGCGAGGGGCGGAAGGCGCCGTTCCTGCTCCTCCTCGCTCTCTTCCGGCGTGTCGTCCCGGTCTTCCTGGTAGAGCCGCAGGAACCCGTCGAAGACGACGGTGGTGCCGACGGCGCGAAAGGTCGCCCGAGGGTTGGCGATCTCGGCCGTCACCTGGTCGAGCACGGCCGATTCCATCTGGCTCGCGACGGCCCGCTTCCAGACGAGCTCGTAGAGCCGAAGATGGTCCTGGTGGAGGTAGCGGGCGACTTCCTCCGTGCGCCGGGCCATGTCGGTCGGGCGGATCGCTTCGTGAGCCTCCTGCGCGTTCTTCGCTTGGCTCTTGTAGAGGCGCGGCTGCGGCGGCACGTAGCGCGCGCCGTACTCGCCGTTGATGAGGCGCCGCGCGGCGCCGATCGCCTCGTCCGAGAGGCTGACGCCGTCGGTGCGCATGTAGGTGATGAGACCGACCGTGTCGCCGCCGATATCCACCCCCTCGTAGAGATCTTGCGCGATCCGCATCGTGCGGCTGGCGCTGAGGCCGAGCTTGCGGCTCGCCTCCTGCTGCAGCGTCGAGGTCGTGAAGGGCGGCGGCGGGTGACGGCGCACCTGCTTGCGCTCGAGCGAGGCGACTTTCCAGCCCCCGGCCGCCGTGATGGCCTCGAGCGCGCGCTTGGCCGCCGCCTCGTCGGGGAGGTCGAACTTGTCGAGCTTCCGGCCGTCCAGATGGGTGAGGCGGGCGGTGAACGCCGCCCCCTCGGCGGTGCGGAACTCCGCCTCGATGGTCCAGTATTCGCGCGGGCGGAAGGCCTCGATCTCGGCTTCCCGCTCGCAGATGAGGCGCAGCGCGACCGACTGGACGCGGCCGGCCGACTTGGCTTTCGGCAGCTTGCGCCAGAGGATGGGCGACAAGGTGAAGCCGACGAGGTAATCGAGCGCCCGGCGGGCGAGATAGGCGTCGATGAGGTCGGGGTCGAGGTCGCGCGGATGCCGGAACGCCTCCTCGACCGCCTTCTTCGTGACCTCGTTGAAGACGACGCGCTTCACCTCGATGCCGTTGAGGATGCGGCGGCGGCGCAACTCGTCCTGGAGGTGCCAGGAGATCGCCTCGCCTTCCCGGTCGGGGTCGGTGGCGAGGAAAAGCTGCTTTGCGCCCTTGACCTCCTGGGCGATTTCCCTGATCCGTTTCTCGCCGCGCCCCTCCGTGCACCACTTCATCGAGAAGTCGTTCGCCGGGTCGACCGCTCCGTCCTCGGGGCAGAGGTCGCGCACGTGGCCGAAGCTGGCGATCACGGTGTACCCGGAGCCGAGATACTTGTTGATGGTCTTCGCCTTTGCGGGCGATTCGACGATGACGACGTTCATTCGGCGCTGATTGAGACCTTCTTCGCGTCAGGCGAGGGCGACCCGGTTTCCGGGATGACGGGAGATGCGCCCGGCCAGCTCGAGCTCGAGCAGGACGGAAGCCACAACCGCCGGCGACAAATGGCATCGGCGCACCAGTTCGTCAACCGAGACCGGGCTGGGAGAGAGAAGATCCAAAACGGTTCTATAGGAGAGGTCGATCTCCGCGTCGTCGGGCACCGAGGGCGCCGGGGCCGTAAAGCGGGGCCGGGGCGGGAGCGTCGCCCCGGTCATTCCGGCGATGTCTTCCAGCACGTCCGCGGCGCTCTGGACGAGGCTCGCATCCTTGGTTCGTATGAGGTCGTTGGTGCCCTGGGCGCGCGGATCGAGCGGCGAGCCGGGGACCGCGAAGACGAGCCGGCCCTGCTCGGCGGCGAGCCGCGCGGTGATGAGCGAGCCGGAGCGGAGCGCCGCCTCGACCACGACCACGCCGAGCGACATTCCGGAAACAATTCTGTTCCGCCTCGGAAAATGGCGGGCCAGCGGCTCGGTTCCGGGGGGCAGCTCGGCGACGATGGCGCCGGAGGCGGCGAGCGCCTCGTGGAGCTTCCGGTTCTCTTCGGGATAGACGACGTCGATGCCGCCGGCGACGACCCCGATCGTGCCGGTATCGAGGGCGCCCTGATGGGCGGCGGCGTCGATGCCGCGCGCGAGGCCCGACACGACGACGAGCCCGGCGCGGCCGAGCTCGCGTGCGAGCTCCTCGGCGAAGCGGCGGCCGAGCGCCGAGGCGTTTCGAGCGCCGACGATCGCGATCGCCCGCCGCTGCAGCAGCGCGAGGTCGCCCTTCACCGCCAATACCGGAGGCGCGTCCGGCGCCTCGGCGAGAAGCGGCGGGTATTCCGGCTCGCCCCAGGAGACGAGCCTGGCGCCGAGTCGGTCGAGAATCTCGAGCTCACGCTGCGCGGCGCTGCGCGGGACGATCTCGGCCGGATGACGCGCCCCGCCGCGCGCGGCGAGCCGCGGAAGCGCTTCGAGCGCGGCGCCGGCCGAGCCGAAGCGGGCGAGGAGCTGGTAGAAGGTCACCGGGCCGACCCTGTCGGTCCGGCAGAGCCGCAGCCAGTCGAGCCGCTCCTCGGGGCCGAGATGCCGTCCGGTCATCGCAGGGTCAAGGCCGCGCCGCCTCCTTCTTGCCGAGTTCGATCTTGCTTTCCGTGCCGGCGAGCAGCCGGCCGACGTTGTCCCGGTGGCGGAAGGCGACGAGGATCGCGATCGCGACGACGAGGAGCGTCCGGGGCAGGTCCGTCGTCGCCCAGGCGTAGAGCGGGGCGAGGGCGCAGGCCGAGAGCGCCGCGGCCGAGGAGTAGCGCGTCGCCGCAGCGACGGCGAGCCAGGTCGCGGCCGCGAGAAGCCCGACCGGCCAGGCGACGGCGAGGAGGACGCCTGCGGCGGTCGCCACGCCCTTGCCGCCCTTGAACCCGAGCCAGACCGGGAAGAGGTGGCCGATGAGGCTGCCGCCGCCCGCCACGAGCGCCAGATCGGGGCTCCAGGCGGCGCCGAGGAGGACCGCCGCCGCGCCCTTGCCGGCATCGAGGAGAAGGGTCGCGAGCGCGAGGCCTTTCCGGCCGGTGCGCAAGACGTTGGTCGCCCCGATATTGCCGGACCCGATGCGACGGATGTCGCCGAGCCCGGCGATCCGGGTCAGAAGGAGCCCGAACGGGATCGAGCCGAGGAGGTAGGCGAGGGCGAAGCCGACGAGGTAGGGGATCATCGCGAAAACCCCGTCCCGGCGTGCGGGGAGGGGACGGGCAGGGGACGCGTCTTCATGTCGCCCCGAATGTCCTCCGTCCGGCCCCTCCCCTGCAAGCAGAGGAGGGGCGCGGCTCGAAGCTCATTGCGCCGCGTGCGGCTGCCGCTCGGCCAGGACCCGCTCGGCGAGACGCCCGGTCAGCTCCTGGAGGTGATCGAACCGCTCCGTGAAGGTGCCGACGCCGAGCGTCGCTGAGCGCAGCTCGACGATGAGGTCGTGCAGCTCGGCCTGGGGCATGTGCGCGACGACGACGTCCCAGCCGTCCCAGCCGGGCTTCGCGTCGTAGCCGAGGAGCTGGCCGCGGCGCTGCGAGACGATCCGCTGGACGCGGCTCGTGAACGCGTTCGGCACCGTGATCTCGACGTGATGAATGGGCTCGAGCAGCACCGGCTCGCATTTCGGCAGCGCCTCCTGCATCGCCATCCGGGCGCAGGTCTTGAACGCCATGTCCGAGCTGTCGACGCTGTGGAACTGCCCGGTGACGAGGTTGACGGCGATGTCGACCACGGGATAGCCGAGCGGCCCCTGCTTGCAGTACTCGATGATCCCCTCTTCGACCGAGGGGATGTAGTTGCGCGGGATCGCGCCGCCGACGACGGAGTCGGTGAACGCGAAGCCGGAGCCGCGGGGCAGCGGCTTCACCTCGATCGTGATGTCCGCGAATTGGCCGTGCCCGCCCGACTGCCGCTTGAAACGCGCGTGCTGCTGCGTGCCGCGCCGGATCGTCTCCTTGTAGGCGACCGACGGCCGCCGTCCGACCACCGGAAGATTGTACTTCTGCCGCATGCGGTCGAGCGCGATCTGGAGATGGACTTCTCCCTGGCCCCGGAGCACGAACTCGCCGGTGTCGGGATTGTGGTCGATCTGAAGTGTCGGGTCCTCCTCCATCAGCTTCTGCACGACGCCCGACAGCTTCACGTCGTCGCTGCGCTTCTCGGCGTGAATCGCCATCCCGAATATCGGCTGCGGCTTCTCGGGGCGCGGCACTTCCGGCGCGTTGCCGCCGTTCGTCAGCACGTCGCCGGTGGCGATCGCTTCGGTACGGGCGAGGGCGATCACCTCGCCGACGCCCGCCGCCGGCACCTTCTCCTGCGCCGCGCCGAGGAGCCGCAGCACCCCGGAGACCCGGCTTCCGTTGAGGGTCATGCCCTCGCCGACCTGGCCCGACCACACGCGCACGAGGCTGAGCTTGCCGGTATGCGGCGCATGATAGGTCTTGACGACCGTTGCGATCGTGCCGGCGCCGGGTTCGATCCCGAGGCGCTTCGCGGTCTCGGCAGGCCCGGGAGTCTCGTGCCGGAACGCCTTCCAGAGACGGCGTACACCGCCCTCATGCAGCGCTGCGCCGAGGAATACCGGGACGATAAGGTCGCGCGCGAGGTTGTTTGCGAGGTGGCGGTAGATCTCCTCCTTCGACGGCACCACGTCCTCGAGGAGCTGCTCCAGAAGCTTGTCGTCGTAGTCCGCGAGCTTCTCGATGAGGTTGGAGCGGGTGGCGCCTTCCTGGTCCCAGAACCCTTCCGGCAGCGGCACGAGGTCGGAGGGCTGGCCGGGCTTGTACTTGTAGCAGCGCTCGGAGACGAGATCGACGTAGCCCGTCACCTCGCCGTCCTTCCCGCGCGTCGGCACCTCGCGCAGCACGAGCGGGCGATGCGAGACGCTCTGGAGCGCCGCTACCGCATCGCGCACCCGCAGCGGCGAGACGTCGAGCTTGTTGATGAAGAGCATATGCGGGATGCCGTGGTCGTCGAGGAACTTGAAGAGAGGGGCGAGGGTAAGCGCCCGCTCCGTGTCGGGTTCCGTGACGATGACGGCGACGTCCGCGGCGAGCAGCGCGTTCTGCGTCTCCCATGCGAGGTCGACCGCGCCGGGGCAGTCGAGGATCGTCCAGGGATCGCCGAGGTATTTCGTGGTCGCGACGTTGATCTCCGTCGACATCTGGCGCGCGCGCGCCTCGACGGAATGGTCGCCGACCGTGTTGCCGTCCTTGACAGCGCCGCGCCGGTTGATCGTGCCGCTCGCGGAGAGCAGGGCTTCGAGCAGAGTCGTCTTACCGGAAAGGTAGGGACCGACCAGCGCGGCGCAGCGTGGGGCCGCGGGTGTATTTGCCATGCGGAGCGCCTCCTTCAGGCAATTTCGTCAACGCCCGACGAGGCTCGCCGGGCACCTCCCGAAGGAATGGTCGCGCGCGGCCGGGGAGGAGGCAAACGGATTCGTCGGAAGACGTTGCGACACGCCGCCGCCGCGTCCCGTTCCCTGCAAATGCAGGGAAAATGCAGGCCCCTCCTGCCGCGCCGCACGCGCCGAAGTTGCCGCGGAAGTCGTCCCGCCTCGGCCCTTCAGCACTCGGCCCGCGGGAACGTAACAGGAACATGCTCTCGATGCAAGAGGAGCGCGATCAGGCCTTCTCCAGCGCGACCGCTCGCCGGCGCCGGGCGAGGACCGGCACCACGGTCATCGCGAGAATCGCGGCGGCGAGTCCGAGGCACGCGAGCGAGATCGGCCGCTCGACGAACATCGGTGACGTCGAAAGACGCCGTCGACGAGGCGTAGACGCCGACGATGCAGAATACGAGGATGAGCGGGAAAAGCAGCGCGTAGGGCGTGCGCATGAGGTGCACCCAAAGGCCGATCAGCGGCAGGTTCAGCACCAGCAGCATCACGTTCCGCACAGTGACCGTCAGCGCGGACCGGCCTATCGGCGCCGGTGCGCTGGGGGCAAAGTCCAGGCCCGTGCTCGAAATCGCATCCGATCCTTCGAGAGCGGCGTTATGATCACGCAATGAGAATTGTTCGGAGGAGGACCCGCCGATGAGCGCCGCTCGCGAGCTTCGCAGACAGTTGCGTGAAACGAAGCTGATCGTCGCCCCGGGCGCCTACGACTGCATCACCGCGCGCCTCATCGAGCAGGCCGGATTCAGCGCGGTCTACATGACGGGCGCGGGCACCGCGGCGACGCTCGGCTACCCCGACTACGGCCTCGTCACGATGACGGAGATGGCCGAGAACGCCGGACGGATCGCGAGCGCCGTCACGGTCCCGGTGATCGCCGACGCGGACACGGGCTACGGCAACGAGCTCAACGCGGTGCGGACCGTGCGCGAATACGGGCGCCGCGGCGTCGCGGGGATGCACATCGAGGATCAGGGCTTCCCCAAGAAATGCGGCCATCTCGACAACAAGACGATCGTGCCGCTCGAGGAGTACGTCGGAAAGATACGCGCCGCCGCGTCGGCGAAGCGCGATCCCGATTTCCTCCTCATCGCGCGCACGGACGCCCGCGCCGTGGCCGGTTTCGAGGAGGCGGTCCGGCGCGCCAACGCCGCCCTCGAAGCGGGCGCCGACATGGCCTTCGTCGAGGCCCCGCAGACGCTGGAGGAGATCGCCGCGGTACCGCGCCTCGTCGAGGGACCCTGTCTCCTCAACGTCGTCCGGGGCGGCAAGACGCCCGAGATCGGGCTCGATGACGCCGAGGCGATGGGCTACAGGCTCGCGATCCTGCCCGGCCTTCTCTTCATGTCGGTGATCGGGATCTGCGACGAGATGCTCGCCGAGACGAAGCGCCTGCGGCGCCATCCGAAGCCGCCCAAGGAGATGACGGTGCGCGAGGGCTTCCGCCGCGTCGGCGCCGACGAATGGGACGCGATAAGCGCGCGCTCCTCGACCGCCCAGCCGGCGAGGGCCGCGGAATGAGCGCGAGCGAGACGCGCGGGCCGCGCACGCTTTTCGAGAAGATCTGGTCCCGACACGCGATCCGCACGCGCGAGGACGGCGCGACGCTGCTCTCGATCGACCGCCATCTCATACACGACGGCTCGCGCGCGGCGTTCCAGTTTCTCGCCGAGCGGGGGCTGCCGGTGCGCCGCCCCGACCGCACCTTCGGCACGCCGGACCACTACGTGCCGACCGCCGGCCGCGACCTGTCGCGCGCCGAGCCCCATCGCCGCGAGATGGTCGAGGACCTGCAGAAGAATGCGCGCGCCGCCGGCATCACGCTCTTCGATCTCGGCGACGCGCGGCAGGGAATCGTGCACGTGGTCGGCCCCGAGCAGGGCATCAGCCAGCCCGGCATGGTGATCGTCTGCGGCGACAGCCATACCGCGACGCACGGCGCGCTCGGCGCGCTCGCCTTCGGCATCGGCGCTTCGGAGGTGAGCCACGTCATGGCGACGCAGACGCTCTGGCAGACGAAGCCGAAGACGATGCGGATCTCCATCGAGGGACGGCTCGGCAAGGGCGTCACCGCCAAGGACGTGATCCTCGCGATCATCGCGAAGATCGGCGCGGCGGGCGGCACCGGGCACGTCATCGAATATGCCGGCTCGGCGATACGAAGCCTCGGGATCGAAGGTCGGCTGACGATCTGCAACATGTCGATCGAGGCCGGCGCGCGCGCCGGGATGGTCGCGCCCGACGACACGACGATCGAGTATCTCGCCGGCAGACCTTACGCGCCGAAAGGGGCGAACTGGGACAAGGCGGTCGCCTATTGGCGCAGCCTTCCCTCGGACGAGGGTGCCGTTTTCGATCGCGAGGTCGTCCTCGACGCAGCCGAGATCGCGCCGATGGTGACATGGGGCACGAGCCCCGAGGACGCGGCGCCGATCACCGGCCGCGTACCCGACCCGGCCGCGGCGCCGAGCGCGGAGCGGCGGCAGGGAATGGAGCGCGCGCTCGCCTATATGGGGCTGATTCCGGGCATGCCTTTGAGCGAGGTAGCGGTCGATCGCGTCTTCATCGGCTCCTGCACGAACAGCCGGATCGCCGATCTGCGCGCGGCCGCGAAGATCGTTGCCGGGAGGCGGGCGGTGGTTCCTGCGATGGTTGTGCCGGGGTCGGGGCTCGTCAAAGCGCAGGCCGAGGCCGAAGGGCTCGACCGGATCTTCCGCGACGCCGGCTTCGAGTGGCGCGATGCGGGCTGCTCCATGTGCGTCGGAATGAACGGCGACCTCGTCGCGGCAGGCGAGCGCTGCGCCTCCACGTCCAACCGCAACTTCGTCGGCCGGCAGGGAAAGGGCGCGCGCACCCATCTCCTGAGCCCGATCATGGCTGCGGCCGCGGCGGTGACCGGCCGGCTCACCGACGTGCGGCGCCTCATGGGAGACGCGTGAGATGGAGAAGTTCGAACGCCTCGACGCGGTGGCAGCGCCCCTGCCGATGCTCAACGTCGACACCGACCAGATCACGCCGGCGCGCTTCCTGTGGCGGCCGCGCCGGGACGGCTATGCGCGAATCCTCTTTCACGACCTCCGATTCAACGACGACGGGTCGGAGAAGCCGGAATTCGTCCTCAACCGCCCGGAATACCGGCAGGCGCGCATCCTAGTGGCTGGCCGCAACTTCGGGTGCGGCTCGTCACGCGAGCATGCGGTCTGGGCGCTCCACGACCACGGCTTCCGCGCGGTAATCGCGCCGAGCTTCGGCGACATCTTCTTCAACAACAGCTTCAAGCACGGTCTTCTGCCGATCGTGCTGCCGGAAGCACGCATCGGGACGATCCTCGATGCGCTGCAGCGCTCGCCCGGCGCGCGCATGTCGGTGGACCTCGAGGCTCAGCGCGTCGTCGGGCCGGACGGGGGGGCGGACACGTTCGAGATCGATCCGTTCCGCAAGCGCCTTCTTCTCGAAGGCCTCGACGAGGTGGGTTTCACGCTGAGCTGCCAGGACGAGATCGCCGCGTTCGAACGCGCGTACGAACGCGACTTCCCCTGGATCTGAGGCCTGCCGGCCGAAAAGGACGGGTGCCCGCCTCCCCGTCGGCGCGGCGTCCGGCTACTCCGTCTTGGAGCCGCCCAGCATCGATCCCGCACGCGCCATCATCGATTCGCCGGCACCGGCCTCGGAAGCCTCGCCCTCGCCGCCGAGATAGTTCTCGACCTGCGACGCCAAGGGACCGGGCAGCTTGTCGCGCAGGAAGTTCATCACCGTCTCGACGGCTCTCGTCGCCGAATCTTCGGAAATGCCGGCGCGGTCGGCGACCTGCTGGATGAGCTGATGCATCTCGACTCCCCTCTCGCGTGAGCGACGCCTGTTCACGGCGCCTTCTTCGACAACAGCGCGCAAGAGCGTCCGTTCAGCAGGAGCAGGCGAAAAGAAGAGGCGGGAGCGGCCGCGCGCGCCGCAGCCGCGCCGTCACCTCGCGCCGCGGTGCAGACGGTGGTCGAGGGCGAGCAGAAGCGTGTTCGCGGCGATCGCGAACACGATCACGACGAGGATCACGGCTGTCGTCAACCGTACGTTATGCGAGTTGATGCCGTTGATGATGAGGAATCCGAGCCCGCGCTGGGAGGCGAACATCTCGCCGATGAGGACGCCGAGCATCGTCAGGGAGAAGCCGACGCGCAGCCCCGTGATGATCTCCGGCGTGACGGCCGGCGCCAGCACCGTCGTCGCGGTGCGCCACTGGCCGAGCCGGAGGACGCGCGCGGTCCGCAGATAGACCGGGTTCACGTTCTTCACCGCGTTGAGCGTGAAGAGAATGACCGGGATCACGCCGTGGATGACGCCGAAGGCGACTTTGGCCGAGAGGCCGAGGCCGAAGATCAGCAGCATGACCGGGTAGAGCGTAACCTTGGGAATCGTGTAGAGGGCGACGAGGATCGGCTCGGCGACGTCGCCGGCGAAGCGGCGCAGCCCGAGCGCCATTCCGACCGCGACGCCGAGCGCGGCAGAGATGGCGAGCGCGTAGACGAAGGCCTTTACCGTCTCGACGACATGATCCCAGAACCCCGCCGTGGCGAGCAGCTCCGTGGCGTAGCGGACCGTGGCCAGAGGCGAGGTGATCGCGACCTCGCCCGCGTATTCGTAAAGCCCCTGCCAGACCGCGACGACCAGCGCGAGGAGGACGAGCATGTCGAAGCGGCGCGTATCGGCGCCCGCGGTCGAGGAGGCGGCGCGCGGGCTCATTACCGGGTCCGTCGCTTGAGGAGGCGCTGCTCCCAGAGGTGCAGCGCCATGTTCATGACCGTGACGATCAGAAGGACGAAGAGCATGAGGGCGTACATCGTCCGGTTGTCGAAGCTCTCGTAGGCGTACGCGATCGAGTAGCCGAGCCCGCCGCCCGAAAGGATGAACTCGCCGGCGATGATGCCGATGAAGGAATAGGCGAGGGCGAGCTTGAGGCCGGTGAAGAGGTAGGGCGCGGCGGCCGGAAGGGTCACGAGAAGGACCGAGCGCACGCGCCCCAGACGATGAACTCTCGCGGTCTTCAAGAGGACGCGCGGCACCCGGTCGAGCCCGTTCAAGGTCGCGATGACCATCGCCGCCATCGCGAAGACGAAGCCGATGACGATGAGGGGCGCGGTGTTGAGCCCGAACAGCGCGATGAGCAGCGGATAGAACACGAAGAAGGGGATCGAGTAGTAGGAGGCGAGCAGCGGGTCGACCGCGCGGCGGATCCGCGGCAGGCGATGGATGGCGGCGCCGACGAGGAAGCCGATCACGACGGCGAGCGCGAAGGCGATCGCGACCGTCGAGAAGGTCTGCGCCATGTGCTCGTTCACCTCTCCGGCGAGCAGCAGCTCCCAGAGCGTCGCCGCCATCTCGCTGGGCGGCAGCAGCACGAGCCGGCTGATGATCTCCGCCTGGCAGAGCAGCTCGAGCAGCAGGATCGCGCCGACGATCACCCCGGCACGCCACCAGGCGATCCGGGCGGCGCGGCTCACCTTGCGCCCTCCCCGGCGCCGATGGCCTTCAGCGATTCGCCGCGGAGCAGCGACCAGAGCCGCCCGGTGACCGTGCCGAAGGAGGGCTCGGAGACGATGCGGCTGTCGCGCTCGCGCGGCCAGCCGGTGACGACGAGGTCGATGAAGACGCCCGGCCGCGCCGACATGACGCCGACCCGGTCGGAGAGCATCGCCGCCTCGTCGAGCGCGTGCGTGATCAGCAGGACCGTCGCGCCGGTCTCGCGCCAGAGCCGGAGGAGCTCGTCGCCCATGAGCAGGCGCGTCTGCTGGTCGAGCGCGCCGAACGGCTCGTCGAGAAGGATGAGCCGCGGCTGCATCACCAGGGTGCGCGCGATGCAGACGCGCTGCCGCATGCCGCCCGAGAGCTGCGCGGGATAGGCGTCGGCGAAGTCGCGCAGACCCATGAAGCCGATCGCGTAGTCGACCCGCCGCCGCGTCTCGGCGGCGTCGACGCCGGCGCGGCGGAGGCCGAAGGCGATGTTGTCGCGCACGCTGAGCCAGGGGAACGACGCGTCCTCCTGGAACACGACGCCGATCCCGTCCGGCACCTCGCCGTGGATCTCCTGGCCCTCGAAAAGGATGCGGCCCTCGGTCGGCGGCGAGAGCCCGGCGAGGACATCGAGCAGCGTCGACTTCCCGCAGCCCGACGGCCCGACGACGGCGAAAAACTCGCCGCGCGCCAGATCGAGGTCGAGCGGGCCCAGAGCGTGCACCCCGGCGACCCCGCCGTAGACGCGGGTGACGCCGCGGAGGCTCGCGTGAATGCGCGCCTCCGCTGCTCCCGGGGCGGCGGCACCCGCCGCGTCTTCGGCCAGTCGAATCGCCTTCACTTCTGCGCTTGCAGATCGCTCGGCAGGAACGAGGCGTCGGTGACCTTGGTCCAGTCGACCGGCCCCTTCTGCTTGCCGACGATCTGGAGTCCTTCGACCATCCGGTTCATCGCGTCGAGGTCGAAGCGGCCGTCGCCCCAGTACTTGATCGAAAGGAAGGTCTTGAAAACCTCGCGATAGAGCTTCGGGTCGCCGTTATAGGCCTTGGCGGTTATCTCGGCCGCTTCGTCCGGATGCGCCTCGATGTATTTCACGCCCTCGCGCCGCCCCTCGATGATCGCGCGCAGCTTGTCGCCGCCGGTCTTCATGAAATCGGTCGTGGTGATGCCGACGGTCTGCATCATCTGGGCCGGCAGCACGTCCCGCGCCCAGAAGACCGGCTTCACCTTGTCCTTGTTCTGGGACCAAACGGGCTCGCCGGTCATGCCCGCGTCGATCGCGCCGTTGAGCACCGCGGAGAGATTGGCGCCGATCCCGCCGGCGGGCACGAGCTGAACCGATTTCGGGTCGACTCCTTGCGCCTTGAAGGCCATCAGGATCAGCATGTTCGTGACCGAGCCCGGCGAGGTGAACCCGACTTTCTTGCCGACGAGGTCCTTCACCCCCTTCAGGTTTCCGTCGGCCTTCTGAATCCAGCCGATGTCGCCGACGCTCTGGACGCCGCCGCTGATGATCTTGAGCGGCTGGCCGGCGTTGATCGCTTCGATCGCGGCGGGCAGCGCGACCTCGCCGAAGGGGAGGTCGCCGGCGAGCGTGTTGCGCACCGAGGTGCCGCCGCCGGTCGAGGTGAGGACGCCGGTGATGTCGACTCCGTGCTTCTTGAAGAAACCCTTCTCCATCGCGACGGCGTAAGGGGCGCCGTAGAACGCCGCGCCCCAATGGGTCACGGTGATCGTCTCGGCGCGCGCCGCGCCCGGCACAAGAGTCGTCATGGAGAGCGCCGCTGCGGCCGCGAGCGGCGCGCAAAAGACGGAAAACGCCCGTCGCAAAGTCCTCGGCATCGAATCCTCCCGTTTGATTTCGCGTCCGTCGGGCGAAGCCATGAGCGGCGCACCCCGCGGAACCTCATGGCACGCTAACCGAAACATCGTGCCGAAGAAAGCCGGTGGCAAGAAGAGGGCGCCGCGCTCGGGGCTGTGGGGAGGAAGGCAACCGGGACGAGATGCCGCAGCGGGCGGGCGCGACGTTGGCGGAAGCGAGGCGGCGGTCCTCGTTGTCCCCCTTTCCGGAGCTCAGGAGGTGACGTGGCGCGAGCTCCCCGAACAATGCCCTTCAGGGGCTCGCGGAGACCGACGCCGCAGGCGCCGCTCAGCCGAGCGTCACGTCGAGGAAGATCATCACCGCGAGACCTGTCATGAGCCCGGCGGTGGCCTCGTTCTCGTACCCCTTTCGGTGCGTCTCGGGAATGATCTCCCGGCTCACCACGAACAGCATCGCTCCGGCGGCGAAGCCCAGCCCCCAGGGAAGGAGCGACTCGGCGACGGTGACGATCGCGACCCCGACGAGCCCTGCGACCGGCTCGACGAGCCCCGTTCCGAGCGCCGCCAGCACGGCCTTCCAGCGCGAGTAGCCGAGCCCGCCGGCAAGGGACGCCGCCACGGCGAGGCCCTCGGGCATGTTCTGCAGCCCGATGCCGGTCGCGACCTTCATCCCGTTCGCGACGTCGCCGCCGCCGAACCCGACGCCCACGGCCAGGCCTTCCGGCACGTTATGGAGCGTGATCGCGAGGACGAAGAGCCAGACGCGGCGAAGCCGCTCCGCCATCGCGAGGTCGCCTTGCTTGCCCGCGAGAAAGTGCTCGTGCGGCGTCCGGTCGTGAAGCCACCAGAGGCAGAAGGCGCCGAGCAGCAACGACCCGACCACCACCGCGGCGCCGCCGACCTCGCCGTAGCCGCGCTGCCCCGCCGCATCGAGCCCCGGAACGATGAGCGAGAAGAACGAGGCCCCGAGCATCACGCCGGCGGCGAAGCCGAGGAAGACGTCCTCGGTTCGCGGCGAGATGCCGTTGCGGAAGAAGACGAGCGGAAGGGCGCCGACTCCGGTGAGGACGCCGGTGCCGAGACTGGCGAGGAACCCGAGCCAGACGACTCCCGAGGCGTCGGCGACGTCCATTCAGCGCGAGCTCGGCCGGCTCAGATGCGGCCGTGGCAATGCTTGAATTTCTTCCCGGAGCCGCACGGGCAGGGTGCGTTCCGCGGCGTGCGCGGGTCGATGTCGGCGACCGCGGCGGCAGCGGCGCCCGCGAAGGCTCCGCTACGCGCCCCCGCCCGGCCTCCTTCGGCAAGGGCGGGGTCGGTGCGCGTCTCCTGCATGCGCGGCTGAGAGGGCGGCGGAGGCTCGGGAGCCTGAACCCGGAACTCGAGGTGGCAGAGCATGCTCGTCACCTGCTGGCGCAGCTGGGCGAGCATCGATTCGAAAAGCTCGAAGGCCTCGCGCTTGTACTCGTTCAAGGGGTCGCGCTGCGCGTAGGCGCGCAGGTTGATGCCCTGGCGGAGATGGTCGAGGCTGAGGAGGTGCTCCTTCCAGGCGTGGTCGAGGATCTGGAGAAGGAGGCTCTTCTCGGCCATGCGCATGAGCTCGGGGCCGACATTCGCCGCCTTCTCGGCGAGCTTGCGGTTGACCGCGTCCTCGATCCGCTCGCGGATCTCCCCCTCGGCGATCCCTTCCTCCTTGGCCCAGTCCGTGATCGGAAGGTCGAGGCCGAGGAGGCGCAGGCACTCTTCGTGGAGCCCTTCCGTGTCCCACTGGTCGGGCAGCGCCCCTTGCGGGAGGCACCGGGCGACCATGTCGTTGATCACCTCGGCGCGCATGTGGGCGACCGTGTCCTGAACGTCCGGCGCGTTCATGATCTCGCGCCGCTGCTCGTAGACGACCTTGCGCTGGTCGTTCATGACGTCGTCGAACTTGAGGACGTACTTGCGGGCCTCGAAGTTGCGCGCCTCGACCTTCTGCTGCGCCTTTTCCAGGGCTTTGTTGATCCAGGGATGGATGATCGCCTCGCCCTCCTTGAGGCCGAGCTTCTGCAGCATCCCGTCCATGCGCTGCGAGCCGAAGATGCGCATGAGGTCGTCTTCGAGCGAGACGTAGAACTTGGTGCGGCCGGGGTCGCCCTGACGCCCGGATCGGCCGCGCAGCTGGTTGTCGATGCGCCGGCTCTCATGCCGCTCGGAGCCGATGACGTAGAGGCCGCCGGCCTGCTTGACCACCTCGCGCGCCGCCTCGACCTCCTTTCGGATCTCGGCGATGCGGCGTTCGCGCTCGGCCTCGTCGGTGACGTTCGCGAGCTCGAGCTTGATGCGCATCTCGACGTTGCCGCCGAGCTGGATGTCGGTGCCGCGGCCGGCCATGTTGGTCGCGATCGTCACCGCGCCGGGCTTGCCCGCCTGCGCGATGATGTACGCCTCCTGCTCGTGGAAGCGGGCGTTGAGGACCTGGTGCGGGATCTTGTTCTTCCGGAAGAGCTCGGAAAGCTCCTCGGACTTCTCGATCGAGATCGTGCCGACGAGGACCGGCTGCTGCTTGGCGTGCGCCTCCTTCACGGCGGCGAGGATGGCCTCGCGCTTCTCGCGGGCGGTGCGATAGACCTCGTCGTCCTCGTCGATCCTCCGCACCGGCGCGTTGGTCGGGATCTCGATGACCTCGAGCTTGTAGATCTCCGAGAACTCGCCGGCCTCGGTCATCGCGGTGCCGGTCATGCCGGCGAGCTTCGGGTAGAGGCGGAAGTAGTTCTGGAAGGTGATCGAGGCGAGGGTCTGGTTCTCGTTCTGGATCTCGACGCCTTCCTTGGCCTCGACCGCCTGATGCAGGCCCTCCGACCAGCGCCGGCCCTCCATCATGCGGCCGGTGAACTCGTCGACGATGACGATCTTGCCGTCCTTGACCATGTAGTCGACGTCGCGCGTGAAGAGCTTGTGCGCGCGGAGCGCCTGGTTGACGTGGTGGACGAGGTTGACGTTGCCGATGTCGTAGAGCGACCCGGACCTCAGCAATCCGCGCTCGCGCAGGAGCCGCTCGACCTTCTCGACGCCCTGCTCGGTCAGGGTCACGGCGCGCTGCTTCTCGTCCTTCTCGTAGTCTTCGGGGCCGAGATGCGGGATCACCTTGTCGACGGCGGCGTAGAGCTCGGAATTGTCCTCCGTCGGGCCCGAGATGATGAGCGGGGTGCGCGCCTCGTCGATCAGGATCGAGTCGACCTCGTCGACGATCGCGTAGTTGAACGGCCGCTGCACCATGTCCTCGAGCCGGAACTTCATATTGTCCCGGAGATAGTCGAAGCCGTACTCGTTGTTGGTGCCGTAAGTCACGTCGGCGGCGTAGGCCGCGCGCCGCTCGTGGTCGTCGAGCCCGTGCACGATGCAGCCGACGCTGAGGCCGAGGAACCGGTAGATCTGGCCCATCCACTCCGAGTCGCGGCGAGCCAGATAGTCGTTGACGGTCACGACGTGGACGCCCTTCCCCTCGAGGGCGTTGAGGTAGACAGGGAGAGTGGCGACGAGGGTCTTGCCCTCGCCGGTCTTCATCTCGGCGATCATGCCCCGGTGAAGGACGATGCCGCCCATCAACTGTACGTCGAAATGCCGCTGCCCGAGCGTCCGCTTGGCCGCCTCGCGCACGGTCGCGAAGGCTTCGACGAGAATGTCGTCGAGCGTCTCCCCCTCGGCGAGGCGCCGCTTCAGCTTCTCGGTCTGCCCCCGCAGTTCGTCGTCGGAAAGGGCAGCGAGGCGCGGCTCCTCCGCATTGATGGCGGCGACGATCGGCCTGAGCGATTTGATGTAGCGGTCGTTGGCTGAGCCGAATATTTGCCGGGCAAGGGCGCCGAACATTAAGGTGGACCTCAGGGGCGGGGCCGGGAGATTGCGGAAGGGAGAGATAGGCGTCGCGCCGCCCCAAGTCAATTTGGCCGGACGGCCGCCTTCCCTATGCCGCGACCTCGATCACGGCGAAGAAATGCGCTGCGGTTCCGGCGAGGACGAAGCTGTGCCAGAGGGGATCGGTCCAATGCCCGATGTCGCGGTGATAAATGAGGGCGCCGATCGTATAGGCTGCCCCGCCGCCGACGAGAAGGGCGAGCGCCGTCGCGTCGAGCGCGAGCATCAGCTCGTCGAAGAAAGCGACGAAGACCCACCCGAGCGCGAGGTAGATCCAGACGAACGGCCGGTCCCAATCGTCCCCCACCCGGATTTTGAGGCCCGCCCCGAGCGCCGCAAGGCACCAGACGAAGACGAGGAGGCCGGTCCCCCAGCTCTCCAGCGCGATCGCGGCGAAAGGCGTGTAGGTCCCGGCGATGAAGAGGAAGATGCAGGCGTGGTCGAGCGTCCGAAGAAGACGGCGCCGGCGGGAGCCTTTCAGCGTGTTGTAGAGGAAGGAGCAGAGGGCGCAGGCGAGGAGCGTCGCCCCGTAGACGAGGATGGCGATCGTCGACCCGGGGCTGGGCAGGTCGGCGGCAAGCGGAATCAAAGCCGCCGCGCCGCAAGCGGCGAAGGCCACCGTCGCGCCGAGCACCGCACGGTCGACCCGGCGCGAAAGCCCGATCGGGTCCGTCGTCGCCATTGCTGCACAATAACGCCGCTGCGTTGACGATTGCGTGACGCCGGCCGGGGGTCGAGCCCGAGGGTTGACGGACGTTCGCTGATTGTTCTAAATATTTACCAGAACAAACGGAGATCAAAATGTGCGAGCGCGCGATCGATCGCGAGATGGTGATTGTGCTCGTGGTAGGCTGGCTGGTCGCCGTCGCCGTCACCTGCGCTTGAGCTTGGCGCGCGCCTTCTCGAGCGCGTTGAAGACCTGGCTCGGTCGGAACGGCTTCTGAAGGAAGCCCAGCGGGTCGACGGTCTGGGCGCGCCGCATCGTCTCGGGATCGTGCATCCCGGAAAGGAAGATCGAAGGTACGCTGTGCCGCTCGCGCAAGAGCTTGGCGACTTCGATCCCGTCCATCGGCCCGGCGAGCTTGATGTCGACGAGCGCCAGCGTGAGGGCGACGTCGCCGGCCAGGGACAGCGCCTCCGGCCCCGTCGACGCCACGCCGGCGATGGTGAAACCCGATTCTTCGAGCACGTCCTGGATGTAGGATGCCACGAGGGCCTCGTCCTCGACGATGAGCAGGTTGACCGTCCCCTCGACCGTGCGCGACCCCGTCCCGGGTGAGAGTGCCTTGGGCATGGTCATTCGGGTTCCCCCGCCCGCCCTCAATTCCAAGTTCTCTCGAGAAACGTTTCAAGCATCGATCGGTTCCTGATCTCTCGCGGCGCGGCGCCCGAGCGAGGCGCGCATGTCGCCCCGGAGAAGCCCCGGCTTCGAGCGGCCCTCGGGCGGACGCCGAGACCGGGCGCGATTTGATCCTGATCAAACAAACCGTTGATTTTGATCAAGGAGGCGAGCCCGCCGGCGCGGCGTCTTTTGCGCCGTCGAAAACCCAACAAGGCCAAACCGAAATGAGAAAGCTTTTTCAAGGAGTCGCCATCGGCCTGCTCGCCGGGGCGATTGCTGCCCCCTCCCTCGCGGACGAGGGCAAGTCGGCAGGGGATATCATGGTGCGCGGCCGCGCCATCGCCGTCGTGCCCCACACGGGCGGCGACGTGTCCGTGATCGGAGGCGATCCGGACGCCACGACCGAGGTCGTGCCCGAGCTGGACTTCACCTACTTCATCACGGACAACATCGCTCTCGAGCTGATCGCCGCGACGACCCGGCACGACGTCAAGGTCAAGAACTCGGCGCTCGGCACGGTCGATCTCGGCAAGGTATCGGTGCTGCCGCCGACGCTGACGCTCCAATACCACTTTCTGCCCAAGAGCGACTTCTCGCCCTATGTCGGCATCGGCATCAACTACACGTTGTTCTATAACGCCGACGCGCCCGGCGGGGCGGTGACCAGCATCGACTACGACAACAGCGTAGGTCCCGCCTTCCAGGTCGGCTTCGACTACCGCATCGCGCCGAACTGGTACCTGAACCTCGATGTCAAGAAGCTGCTGATCAACACCGATGTGAAGGTGAACGGCGGCGCGATCCGCGGCGACGCGGACCTCGATCCATGGATTATCGGCCTCGGCGTCGGCTACAAGTTCTGAGGCGCCCTCGCCGCGACCGGACCCGTTATCATGCGGCGTTCCGGACGATGGCGAGGAGGCGGCGATGATTCCCACGGAAGAGCAGGCCATGGTGCAGGAGGCGGCGCGGCAATTCGCGCGCGACCGCCTCCTTCCCAACGCCGCGGCCTGGGACCGCGAGGGCCGCTTTCCGCGGGAGGCGCTCGAAGAAATGGGGCGGCTCGGCTTCATGGGGATGCTCGTCCCGGAGGAGTGGGGCGGGACCGGCGCCGACCATGTCGCCTACGCTCTGGCGCTCATCGAGATCGCCGCGGGCGACGGCGCAACCTCCACGATCATGAGCGTCCACAATTCGGTCGGCTGCATGCCGATCCTGAAATTCGGCTCGCCGGAGCAGAAGGAGCGCTTCCTCCGGCCGATGGCGCGCGGCGAGATGCTGGCGGCCTTCTGCCTCACCGAGCCGCAGGCGGGCTCGGATGCGGCGGCGCTCAAGACGCGGGCCCGCCGCGACGGCAATCATTGGGTGCTGAGCGGCACCAAGCAGTTCATCACGTCGGGCAGCACGGCGGATGTCGCCATCGTGTTCGCCGTCACCGACCCGGCCAAGGGCCGCAAAGGGATCAGCGCCTTCATCGTCCCGACCCGGACTCCGGGCTGGAAGGTCGCGCGGCTCGAGAAGAAGCTCGGCCAGAACGCCTCCGACACCGCGCAGATCGTCCTCGACGACGTACGCCTCACCCCGGACCTGATGCTGGGCGAGGAGGGCGAAGGCTACAAGATCGCGCTCGCGAATCTTGAGGGCGGGCGCATCGGCATCGCGGCGCAATCCGTCGGCATGGCGCGTGCGGCGTACGAGGCCGCGCTCGCCTACGCGAAGGAGCGGGAGAGCTTCGGCAAGAAGATCATAGAGCACCAGGCCGTGGCGTTCCGGCTGGCCGACATGGCGACGCGGATCGAGGCGGCGACGCAGCTGGTTCTCCATGCGGCCGCCCTCCGCGACCGCGGCGCGCCCTGTCTCAAGGAAGCGTCGATGGCGAAGCTCTTCGCCTCCGAGATGGCCGAGCGGGTCTGCTCCGACGCGATCCAGATCCACGGAGGCTACGGGTATCTCGCCGACTTTCCCGTCGAGCGGATCTACCGCGACGTGCGCGTCTGCCAGATCTACGAGGGGACGAGCGACGTCCAGCGGCTCGTCATCGCGCGCGCCCTCGCAGCCGCGTGAGCGTGGACGCCCGGACGCTCCTCGATCTCTCTCGGCCGGCGAGTTGCCATGCCGGGGAACGCGCCGTAAATGTGCCGGCCGCGCGCGGCAGGAGGTGACCTATGAATGTGCGTTTCGACGGCCGGGTCGTGGTCGTCGCGGGTGGTGCGAGCGGGATCGGCGAAGCCTGCGCCCGGCTTTTCCGCGAAAGCGGCGGCCGGCTCGTCGTCGCCGACAGGAATCTGGCGGCCGCCGAAGCGGTCGCCCGCGCGCTCGACGGCAGCGCTGTCGCGATCGACGTCGCCGAGGAGGAGAGCGTCGAGGCCGCGTTCGCCTCCATCGAGCGCGAGATCGGCGAGGTCGAGGTCCTCGTCAACAGCGCCGGCGTCCTGCAGCGGACCCTGCCGCCGGGCGAGCTCACGATGCGGGAATGGGATCTCGTCTCGAGGATCGACCTCCGGGGAACCTATCTCTGCTGCGCCGCCGCGGGCACGCGCATGGCGCGCCGGCGGCGCGGCAGCATCGTCAACATCGCCTCGGTCGCCGGGATGCGCTCGGGGCCGCTTCATGCCTACGGCCCGGCGAAGGCCGGCGTCATCAATCTCACGCAGTGCCTCGCCGCCGAATGGGGCCGCGCCGGGGTGCGCGTCAACGCCGTCTCGCCCGGCTTCACGCAGACGCCGGCGCTCGCCAAGGGCGTCGACAAGGGCATTCTCGAGGAAGAGCAAATGGCGGCGGCGAGCGCCTGCGGACGGCTTCTCGACCCGCGCGAGATCGCCGCCGCGGTGTGCTTCCTCGCCTCGGACCTCGCGTCCGGAATCACCGGGGTCAACCTTCCGGTCGATCTCGGCTATCTGGTCGCGACGCCGTGGCAGAGCTACGGCGGGGTCCGCGGGCCGGGCGCCTGACGAGGCTCGCTCGCGCGGACAGCGCGCGGCCGCGCCGTCAGCCGACGATCACGTGCTCCCGGGCGATGATGATCGGGAGATGGCCGTCGGGCAGGAAATTCGGCTCGTCGGCCCTGGTCGCGGCGTACTCGGGCGTGGTCGCGCCGAGCCTCATGTCGGCGGTCGAGCGGAACCAGGTGATCGCCAGCCCGTCATAGGGCGGATCGGGGTCGGTCTCGTAGACGCTCGCCCTGAGGTGATTCTGCTCGTAGCGCTGCAGCACCGGGATCGTCGCGGCGAGCGGGCCGTGCTTCTCGCGCCAGTATTTCCGGAACGGCTCCAGCGCCATGCCGGGCCGGCGGTTGACGAACTCGATGTTCTTGACGGCGTTCTCCGGTATCGGACCGTCCTTGATGACGTGGACCTCGACGGGCATGACGACGGTGCGCGTGCGATCGAGGAACTCGGCCTCGTCGGCCGCGATCGCCGCTTGCGCGGGATCGGTCCGGAAGGCCTCGAACTCCGCCTCGGAGTCGAACCACGCCTCGGCGATGCCGTCGAAGAGAAGCTCGCCCTTCCTGTAGCCCTGGAGAAGCGCCGCCGACTGGACATAGCGCCGGAGCTGCGGAAGGCGCGTCCACAGGGGAGCGTGGCGCTCGCGCCAATGGGCCTGGAACGCCTCGGGCGTGAGCCCCGGCTTGCGCTTCAGCAGAAACGCGACCTTGTACATTGCGCTACGCCCGCTTCAGCCCGGCCTTCGCGAACTCCGCGGCGCGCAGCTCCCTTCGGAGGAGCTTGCCCGAGACGGTGCGCGGCAGGTCGGAGACGAACTCGATGCGCCGCGGATATTTGTAGGGCGCGGTAACGCGCTTCACGTGCTCCTGCAGCTCCTTCACGAGCGCATCGTCGCCCTGCCGCCCCGGCTTCAGGATCACGAACGCCTTCACCACCTCGCCGCGCTCGGGGTCGGGCGCGGCGACGACCGCGCATTCCTGCACGGCCTCGTGCTCGATGAGCGCGTTCTCCACCTCGAGCGGGCCGATCCGGTACCCGGCCGAGTTGATCACGTCGTCGGACCGCCCCTGGTAGAAGAGATAGCCATCCTCGTCGGCGTAGACCGTGTCGTTGGTGAGGAACCAGGTCGTGCCGTCGACCTCCAGCATCGTCTCGCGCGTCAGCGCCTCGTCGCGCCAGTAGCCGAGCATCACCTGGGGGTTGGGCAGCTTGATGGCGAGCATGCCGGGCTCGCCGGGCGGCAATTGCCGTCCGCTCGGGTCGAGCACCGCGACGTCGGTTCCGGGAAGGGGCCGGCCCATCGAGCCCGGCTTCACCGGCATCGGCGGGTAGTTCAGCACCGTCATGAGCGTCTCGGTCTGACCGTAGCCGTCGAGAAGCATGACGCCCGTCTTCGCCTGCCACGCGGTCACGATCTCCGGATTGACCGTCTCGCCCGCCGAGACGGCAAGGCGCAGCTTCGAAAGATCGTAACGGTCGAGATCGAGCAGCACGAGGCGCCGAAGCTCGGTGGCGGCGGCGCAGAAGACGGTGACGCCGTAGCGCTGCAGAAGCTCGAGACGGTGCGCGGGATCGAAGCGGCCGTTGTAGAACAGCACGGCGGAGCCGCAGCTCCACGGGCCGAAGATGATGCTGGTGCCGGCCTTGCTCCAGCCGGTGTCGGCCGTGCACCACATGAGGTCGTCTTCGGTGAGGGTGAGCCAGTACCACGCCGAGACGCGCCATGCGAAGATCGCCCGCGCGGCGTGCGTCACGCCCTTCGGCTTTCCGGTCGAGCCGGAGGTGTAATACATGATCGCCGGTTCGTCGGCGGCGAGCCGCGCGGCCTCGAAGTTCGGCGAGGCTGCGGCGAGCGCCGCGTCGAAATCGGTCCACCCCTCCGGCGCGCCGCCGACGCTGAGCTTCGCCTTGAGGCGGTCGGCATGGGCGGCGAACTTTTCGCAGTTCTCGGCCGTGGTGATGGCGCCCGCGGCCTCGGAATGCTCGATCCGATAGGCGATGTCGCCTGCGGTCAGCATGTCGATCGACGGGATGGGGATCGCGCCGAGCTTGAGGCACCCCACCATCGCGATCTGCCATTGCGGAATGCGCGGCAGCATCACGACGACGCGGTCGCCGCGCTTGACGCCTGCCGACCGCAGCGCATCGGCGCAGCGGTTCGACAAGACGCTGATCTCGCGGAAGGTGTACCGCTTCTCGTTCCCCTTGTCGTCGCACCAGATGAGAGCGAGCCGCGACGGATCTTCGCCGTAACGGTCGACCACGTCGGCGCCGAAGTTGAACGTCTCCGGCACGTCCCAGACGAAGTCGCGCCGCGCCGTCTCGTAGTCGGGCATCGGTACGCGTTTCATCAGCCTTTCTCCTTCGCCGCGGCCCGTACGGAGCGGCGGGCGATCGCCCAGCGATGCACCTCCGAGGGCCCGTCGTAGATCCGGAATGCTCTGATGTCTCGGTAGATCCTCGAGACGGCCGTATCGTCGGTCACGCCGAGGCCGCCGAGAATCTGCACCGAGCGGTCGACGACGCGGCAGAGCGCCTCCGAGCAGGCGACCTTGGCCATGCTCGTCTCGTGCCGCGCCGAGTGTCCGTTGTCGAGCAGCCATGCCGCGTGCCAGATGGCGAGGCGCGACTGGTGGAGGTCGATCTCGTTGTCGGCGAGCATGAAGCCGACGCCTTCGTGCTCGGCGATCGGCTTGCCGAAGGCGGTTCGCCGCGTCGCGTATTCGAGCGCGATCCGATGCGCGCGGCCGGCTGCGCCGAGCCAGCGCATGCAGTGCGTGAGCCGCGCCGGGGCGAGGCGTACCTGGGCGTAGCGGAAGCCCTTGCCCACTTCGCCGAGGACGCTGTCGGCGGGCGCGCGCACGTCGGTGAGGACGAGCTCGCCGTGGCCGCCGGTGAAGTTCGAGTCCATGCTGTCGAGAAGGCGCTCGAGCCGGATGCCTTTCGTGTCGGCCGGTAGGAGGAACATGGTTGCCGCGTCGGCGTCGGCCTCGTCGCGCGCCATGATGATGATGCAGGAGGCGCCCGCCGCGCCGGTGATGAGCCATTTCCGGCCGTTGATGACGAAGTCGTCGCCGTCGCGCCGGTAGGTCGTCGCGAGCAGCGAGGGATCGGAGCCCGCGCCCGGGGCCGGCTCGGTCATCGCGAAGCAGGAACGGATCTCGCCGGCGGCGAGCGGCCTCAGCCAGCGCTCCTTCTGGGCCTGCGAGGCGACCTGCTCGAGAAGATGCATGTTCCCCTCGTCGGGGGCGTTGCAGTTGAGCGCGACCGGCCCCAGCGTCGAGCGGCCGGCGGCCTCGAAGATCACGGCGCGCTCGGCATGGGAAAGCCCGAGCCCGCCCCATTCGCGGCTCACATGCGGCGAGAGGAGGCCGGCCTCGCGCGCGAGCGCCACCAGCTCGAGACGCAGATCCTCGCTCGGGCCGTGCGGGCCGAGGCGGCGGTCGCGCTCGTACGGGATGACGCGCGTATCGACGAAGTCGGCGACCTTGCGGGCCAGCTCCTGTATGGGCCCGGCAACGGCGAAATCGAACACCTTGGTTTCTCCCTGGCTGATCTCAGGCGGCGCGGCCGCGCGAGATCTCGAAGGCGAAGTCGAGCATCTCGCGGCCGAGCCGGTCAAATTCCGCGAAGCGGCTGTTGGGCGCCGGATCGCGGCGGTAGCGATCGAAGAGCTGCAGAAACACGATCGCGGAACGGAATACCGAAAGGCAGCGATAGAAGCGGAAGTCGTCGACCTGCCGTCCGGTCCGGCGCCCATAGGCGGCGAGCGCCTCGCCGCGCGACCAGAAGCCGGGCTGCGCCGTCGGCATCTGGCGCATCCGGTGCATGCAGGGCGGGTCGCCGGGCTCGGTCCAGTAGCTGAGGAGGACGGCGAGGTCCCAGAGCGGATCGCCGCGCGTACCCATGTCCCAGTCGATGACCGCCACCGGCGCCAATGTCGCCGGGTCGAAAATCATGTTGTCGAGCTTGAAGTCCGAATGGAGGAGGGCGGGCGGCCGCTCGGGCGGCAGGTTCGCGCGCAGCCACCGCAGCGTCTCTTCGAACGCGAGGGGCGATGCGACGTCGGCGACCGCGCCGCCGCGGGTCGCCCATCCCTCGAGGGTGCGGGCGAGGAATCCGGCCGGCCGGCCGAGCGTGTCGAGCCCGATCGCGGACGCATCGACCGCATGAAGCTCGGCGAGAGCATCGACCATCGCGCGGCTCAGCTTGTCGCCGACGTCCGGCCGACCGGCGAGCGGCGCGGGCAGGCTCTCGCGGATGACGAGCCCGGGGCGGTACTCGATGAGCTGGAAGGGCGCGCCCAGAACCGAAGGGTCGGCGCAGAAGTGGATCCCTCGCGGGGCGAGCGGGAAGGCGCGCCAGAGGACGCTCAGGATGCGGTGCTCGCGCGCCATGTCGTTGGCGCCGGGCGGCAGCGGCCCCGGCGGCGGGCGTCGGAGCACGACCTCTTTCCCGTCGACGTCGAGGAGGTAGTTCAGGTTGCCGAAGCCGCCGGCGAACTGCCGCGGCGGCGCGTCGCCGAGCCTCATTCCGTGCTCCGCCAGATGCCGCGCGAGCGCGGCCCAGTCCTGCGGCTGGGTTTCGGCCGCCGGGCGGAACATCGCGGAAACCTCCTGAGACTCCATCTCCCTCAACTAGCTTGAAACGCCCCGGGATGGGGCGTGCCGGAATGTCGCGACAGAAGCCGGGCGAGGCAACCGCCTTTTTCGGCCGCGCGGACGGAATTCGGCCGGCGCGGGCGCTCTTGACCTTCCGCCCGCCGCCGCAACAATCGGCGCTCGACGGCGGAAGCGCGCAGGCGCGATCATGCCCGCCCATTCCGGAACCGGGCGGCATCCCGCCCAGGAGGCAGCATCCTGACGGAGCTCGGCGCGAGCCTTCTCGATCACCGCCTCAAGGGCATCCCCGGCGGCGTCGCGCCGTTCCGGCTCGACGCGATCGGGGCGAAGGGCTGGAACGTCCTCGCCGAGGACCTGCCGCTGCCGCTCGCCGTGCTGAAGCGCTCGGCCCTCGACCAGAACCGGCGCTGGATGCGCGACTTCCTCGCGCGCTCCGGCGCGACGATCGCCCCGCACGGAAAGACGACGATGAGCCCCCGGCTCTTCGCCGAGCAGCTCGCCGACGGCGCCTGGGGACTCACGGTCGCGACCGTGCAGCAGCTCCAGGTCTGCCGGGATTTCGGCTTCTCCCGCGTGGTGCTCGCGAACCAGCTCGTCGGGCGTCAGGCGATCCGCTACGTGCTCGACGAGCTGCGGCGCGATCCTGACTTCGATTTCTACTGCCTCGTCGACTCCGTGCGCGGGGTGGAGCTCCTCGTCGAGGCGGCGCGGTCGAACCCGGCGGGGCGCCCGCTCCAGGTGCTGCTCGAAGGCGGCTTTCCCGGCGGGCGGACCGGCGCGCGCGACCTTGCAGGAGCGCTCGCCGTGGCGCGCGCGGTGAAGGCGGCGGCGCCGCATCTGGCGCTGCGCGGCGTCGAGGGATTCGAAGGGCTCTTCGGCGGGGCGACGCCGGCGGAGACCGAGGCGGCGGTCGCGGGCTTCCTCGACTTCCTCGTGGAGGTGGCGCGCGCCTGCGATGCAGAAGACCTTTTCGCGCCGGGGCCGGTCCTCCTCACGGCCGGAGGCTCGGCCTTCTACGACATGGTGGTGCAGCGCTTCGGCGCCGCCGCGCTCGCCCGGCCGACGCGGATCCTGACGAGAAGCGGCTGCTATCTCACTCACGATTCCGGGCTCTACCAGCGGGCCTTCGAGGAGGTTCGGCGCCGCGGCGGCGCCTCCGGCCTGCCTTCCGAGGGGCTCCGCCCCGCGCTCGAGGTCTGGGCTTACGTGCAGTCGCGTCCGGAGCCCGGAAAGGCGCTCCTGACCCTCGGCAAGCGCGACATCGGTCACGACGAGCCGCCGCCGGCGCTCGCCTGGTATCGGCCCGGCGCCGTTCCGCGCCGCCCTCAACCGTTGCCGCCAGGCCATGTGGTGACCGGCTTCAACGACCAGCACTGCCACCTTGCGCTGCCGCCCGATTCCCCGCTCGATGTCGGCGACATGGTCGCCTTCGGGGTCTCGCATCCCTGCCTCACCTTCGACAAGTGGCAGGTTCTCATGATCGTCGACGACGCGTACCGGGTCGTCGACGCGGTGCGCACGTTCTTCTAGTGCTTCGCTTGCCTCGATGTTGTGCGGATCGGGGCTCGTCGCGGGAGCGGCGCGGAGCCCGTCGGAGCGTCAGACGAGGGCGAGAACGAGGATCCCCGCGCCGATCGCCGCCGCCGCCAGCGAGCAGATCGCGATAGCGCGCATCCGGCGCCGCCGCATCCAGGACTGCTCCCATTCGGCGTATCTTTTCCGGCGCGCCTTGCGCTCCGCCTCGGCGGCCTTCCGTCGGGCTTCCTGCTCCTTGCGCCGCCGAACCTCGAACAGAGTCTCGGGCTCGTTCCTGCGCTTCAGGAAGATTCGCCGCGAGTCGGTCTCGGTGTTTTCCATGACGCGGACGGCATGCGGCGAGCGCTGCCCGGCCATGAGGCTCCGAGCGTCTGCGAGCGCAAGCGTCTTGTCGTCGTACACCATCTCCGGCCGCCACTGCCTGCCGTCGAACGATTGGAGCTCGTACCGCATGGAAGGAGTCACCGTTCGTCGAGGCCGACGCTTCCTTCGATGGCACGGAAATTCGCGGCGCCGATAAGCGCGTCGATCCGCTGACCGTCGGAGGAGAGCGGCAGGAGAATGCTGCGGAAGAGCACCGGCCGTCGCGTGTGGCGCGCCAGCCCGCCGATGCAGACAGGAATCCGCCTGGCGAGGACCTCGTCGAGACAGCTGGTCGCGGCGCCCAGGACCGTTTCGATCGAGCAGGCGGACCGGGGCTGTCCCACGAGATCCTGGCCCTCCTCGACGAAGTCGGGGCCGACATAGGTGAAGCGCGGCACGTCGCCGGGCTGCGAGAGCGACAGCACGAAGCAGGATTTCCGGTCGCGGCCGAGCATCTCGAGCGTCATCTCGTCGGGCGTCGGCATCGCGCGGCCGGCCCGTACCTCGCGCCAGCATTCCAGGATCCGGAAAACCAATCGCTTTTCCGTGGCGGGATCGGTCATTCCTAATCAGTCCAGTCCGTCTTGACCGCGCGCCGATCGTCGTTTTGATGGTCTAACAATTGGTTAGCGTGGGCCGCCGACGGCAACGGGCGCCGCCCATCGCTCGAAGAGCGGCAGCGGCGCGATGATCGCGAGCGTCGCCTCGCGTATCGACGGCGCGCGCTATCGCGCCGTTCGTCGCGTCGCCTCGTGCGCAGCCGGGGGGAGCCCGCCGGAGAGCGCGCGCGAGGCTTCGAGCGCGCGATCGCGGACGTCGGCTGCGAGGCGCTGCAGCCTCGCCTTGTCGAACTGGGCGCTGAAGCCGACGGCGCTGATCGCCATGATCGGGCGGCCGGTTTCGTCGAGGACGGGGGCGGAGACGGTCGTGACGCCCTTGACGTAGTTGCCCGGGTCGATCGCGTAGCCGTTCCGCCGCGCCGCCTCGACCTCGGCCAGATAGGTGCCGAAGCTCGGCGGATCCTGCCAGCGCAGGTTCGAGAACAGCTTCCTGAGGTGCGCCTTCGGCATGTTCGAGTGAGCTGCGATGCAGCGGCCGAGCGCCGCGATCGTCGCCGGCAGGCGCTGCCCGATGTTCATGTTGATGCGGATCGCGGAAGCCGCCTCCACGTAATCGACGAGCACCACGCGATCCTCCTCGATGCGTTGCCAGAGCGTGGCGGTGACTCCGTGCGCGAGCGCGACCGCTTCGAGCGCCGGGCGCAGCATGCGCGCATAGGCATTTTGCCGCAGCGCTCCTTTCGCGAGCTCCACGAGGCCGAGTCCGAGGCTGTAGGTCTTCGTCGCCGGGTCGAAGAGGACGAGCCGCTCGTGCACGAGCGTCTTCAGGAGGTGGAAGCACGTGCTCGGGTTGAGCTGCAGGTCGCGCGCGATCTGCGAGACGCCCGCGCTCGGACGGCCCGAGCTCAAGTAGCGGACGATCTGGAGACCGCTCACGAGCGCGCCGACGAGCTTCTCCGGCTGTTTCGGTTCCTGCTGCATGTCGATTCCCGGTTCGGCCGAACGCTGCGGCGATCTCCGTCGTCGCGGTCGCTTGACATCGAGGAGATTCGGCATACGATTTCGCATTAGAGAATATTATTCTCTATAGAGAAAGAAAATGAGAACCGCCTCGAAATGCCGGACGGCCGATCCGACGCGCTCCAAGAACGCGGGCTGCGACGCGCGCGACACGGGCGTCGTTGCATGAGCTTCTCGTTTTCCCCGGAACAGGAGCGGCTGCGCGAGACGGTGCGCCGGTGCGCCGAGACCGAGAAGAAGCCGCTCGCCTTCGATTGGAGCCGGCTCTCCGGTTCGCGGGAGCGGTCATGAGCAGCGCGCCGGTCATCAGCGGGGTCGGGCAGACCGCCGTCGGCAAGCTCGACGGGTCGACGGCGATGGGTCTTCACGCCGAGGCCGCGCGAGCCGCGCTCGGCGATGCGGGGATCGAGCCGAAGGACATAGACGCGGTTCTCTGCGCCTATTCGCTGGCCTCGCCGCATTTCATGTTCAGCTCGGTCTTCTGCGAGTATTTCGGCCTCGAGCCGGCGTATTCGGCCGCCATCCAGGCCGGCGGCGCCAGCGCCTGCATCATGGTGATGCAGGCGGCCGCGCTCGTGAAGGCGGGCTATGCGCGCCACGTGCTCGTGGTCTGCGGCGACAACCGGCTCTCGGGGATGACACGCGACGGCGCGGTCGCCGCGCTCGCCGAGGTCGGGCACCCGCAATTCGAGCGCCCCTACGGCATCAGCGTGCCCGCGGCCTATGCGCTCGTGGCGCAGCGCTACATGCACGAGTTCGGCGTCACTCCCGAGCAGCTTGCGGAAGTCGCCGTCGTTCATCGGCGCCACGCGCAGCGCCATCCCGATGCGCAGATGCGCAAGCCCATCACCGTCGCGGACGTGCTGGCCTCCAAGCCGATTGCGACGCCGCTGCGCCTCCTCGACTGCTGTCTCATCTCCGACGGCGGCGCGGCGGTGATCGTGAGCGCCCCCGAAACGCGGAGCGATCTCGGGAAGCGGCCGATCGAGATATTGGGAGCGGGCCAGAAGAACACGCACGAGCACATCCTCGCGGCGCCCTCGCTCGTCGATTTCGGCTGCCGCGACGCCGCTTTCCAGGCGCTCGGCCGCGCCGGCGTGAGCCTCGCCGACATCGACGTCGCCGAGATATACGACTCGTTCACGATCACGCTTATCGTCGAGCTCGAATCGATCGGCTTCTTCGGGAAGGGCGAGGCCGGCCCCGCGATCGCGGCCGGCGCCCTCGACCTCGATGGACGGCTTCCGTGCAACACGCATGGGGGCTTGCTGTCGTTCGGGCACTCCGGCGCCGCGGGCGGCCTCTTCCATGTCGTCGAGGCGGTGCGCCAGCTCCGCGGAGAGGCGGATGCGCGCCAGGTGCCCGGCGCGGAGCTCGCCTTCGTGCACGGCGACGGCGGCATCCTTTCCGCGCACTGCTCGCTCGTTCTGGGACGCGCCTGAGATGAGCCGTCCGCTGCCGCCCATCGACGCCGACACGAAGCCGTTCTGGGCCGCCGCCGCGGCAGGCGAGCTTCTCCATCAGCAGTGCCGATCCTGCGGCCATGTGCAGTTCCCGCCGCGGCGGATCTGCGTCTCCTGCCGCGGCGACGACATCGAGTGGCGTCGCGCCAGCGGAGAGGGGCGCATTCACTCCTTCACGATCGTCCACCGCGCACCGACCGACGCGTTCCGCGCGAAGGTCCCCTACGCGATCGCGCTCGTGGATATGGCCGAAGGATTCCGGATGATGATGAACGTCGAGACCGACGACCTGTCGGCGCTCGCGATCGGAGCGCCGATCAAGGTCGTCTTCGAGCCGATCGGAGAGGGCGTCGCGCTTCCGCAGGCGAGGCTGGCGCGATGACGACGCCTGTCCTGACCTTCTCGTCCTTCGCGCCGGGCACGCTCATGGGCCGCGCGGAGATGCTTCTCGACGCGGCCGCGTTCCAGCAATGGTTCGAGCTTTTTCCCGAGGACGAGCAGGGAACGGTGATGCCCGCCGGGATGGTCGCGGTGGTCACGATGCGCGCCTACAGCGAAGTCGTGGCGCCGCGGCCGCCGGGCAACGTCCATGGCGCGCAGCGTTTCGAGATCGAGCGCCTGCCGCTTCTCGGCGACCGCCTCGTCACCGAGTTCCGCTGCGTCGACAAGAAGCTGCGCGGCGAGAGGAAATGGGTGACCTTCGGGTCGACGACGACCGGCCCTGCCGGCAAGCGCTTCTTCACCGGCCGCATGACGATCCTCTGGGCGGCATAGGCGCGCGATGACAGCCGAGCTCGCACGATGCACGAAGCGGATCGACCGCGAAGTCATCCGGCTTTACGCGGCGATCACCGACGACTTCAACCCGATTCACGTCGATCCCGAGTTCGCAGCCAAGACGCCGATGGGCGGCATCATCGCCCACGGGATGCTGTCGCTGAACCTGATCTGGCAGTCCCTTCGCGCGACCTTCGGCGACAAGGCGGCCGAGAACGCGTCCCTCGACATCCGGTTCACGCGGCCCGTGCGGGAGGACGACGTCGTCACCGCCGGCGGAGAGCTCGTCGAGACGGAGCCTGCGGAAGGCGCGCGGAAATATCGCGTGTGGGTTCGCAATCAGCGCGGAGAGGCGGTGATCGAGGGCGATCTCCGAATCCGCGCGAACCAATGACAGCCGGAGATCCGGCAGGAGGGACAGCGCGCGATCGTCAGGGAAATGGGCCTCCCGTGCGATTGAGGCGAGTTCCGGGCGAGAGGCCCTCTCTCCGATGGGCGGGGCTGCCCGCCGGTGATCCGCGCTCCGTCCGGGCCGCTCGTCGTCAGCGGCTTGCGGCCACGAAACGCTCGACCTCTGGGTTGCCGGTCCGGTCGAGGGCCTCGATCGGCCCTTCCCAGACGATCCGGCCTTCCGACAGCAGCGCCGCGCGCTGCGCGATCCGCCGTGCGCTCTCGAGATCGTGGGTGATCGTGAAGCCCGTCGCCCGCAGCCTCGCCAGGGAGGCGCTGATCAGCGAATCGATGATCGTCGTCAGGATGGGGTCGAGCCCGGCCGTCGGGCTGTCGAGGAAAAGCATTTCCGGCTCGCCGACGAGCGCGCGGGCGAGGGCGACGCGCTTCTGCATGCCGCCCGAAAGCTCTGCCGGCCGGAGCTCCGCCGCGTCGGCGCCGAGCCCCACCCGCGCCAGCATCTCGACCGCGATCTCGTAGGCCTTTCGATGCGGGATCCGGTCGCTGTTCAGAAGGGCGAACGCCACGTTCTGCCAGACCGGCAGCGAGTCGAAGAGGGCGCCGTTCTGGAACACGACGCCGATCTTTCGCATCAGGGCCGATCTTTCGCTTCGAGAGAGCCTCAGGGCGTCGCGCCCGTCGATCTCGATCGATCCCGCGTCCGGCGAGACGAGCCCGAGAATGCATTTCATGAGCACGGTCTTCCCGCTGCCCGACACCCCGAGGAGAACGAGGTTTTCGCCGCGCAGAACGTCCAGATCGACGTCGGAGAGGACAACCTGGCTTCCGAAGGACTTCTTCAAGCCGCGAATTCGGATGTGGGCGGAAGAATCATTCATGCTGCGAACGCAGGGTACCAATCGGCCGACCTCGGCTCCATGCCGGTCTCGACGTCGATGTCCCGGCTCGACGCCGCATGGCTCGGTGATCGGACCCGACAATTTTCCTTCTTAAGCCCGAAGAGAAGGCGTCCACCCGTTCTCCGTCGCGTCGGCACGGCCGCGGACGGAGGAGCGCCCTCATCGTGAACGGGTGCGCGTGCAGGGGCCGTCGGATGCCGGCCCAGCGGAACTCGGGTCGATCACGGGAAGCCGAACACGCTCGATGTCGCGCGTGCCGTGATCGACTTCCGACTATTCCGCCGCCTGCGGGCGACGGACCGGCTCCACGGCGCGTATCTCGACGCCCGCCGGCTTCGTCCGCGGGCGCGACAGAAGCGTGTAGGCCGTCGGGATGACGAAGAGGGTGAGCGCCGTCCCGAGGAGCAGGCCGCCGACGATGACGAGCCCGATCTGATTGCGGCTCTCGGCCCCGGCGCCCGTGGCGAACGCCAGCGGCACCGCACCGAGGATCATCGCGGCCGTGGTCATGAGAATCGGGCGGAGGCGGAGCGCCGCCGCCTCGACCACCGCGTCGATCCGGTTGCGGCCCTGCTCCTGCAGCTGATTCGCGAACTCGACGATGAGAATGCCGTTCTTCGTAATCAGCCCCACGAGAGTGACGAGCCCGACCTGGCTGTAGATGTTCATGGTGCCGCCGCCGAGCTTCAGCGCGACGAGGGCGCCGGTCATCGAGAGCGGAACCGTGAGCATGATGATGAACGGGTCGATGAAGCTCTCGAACTGGGCCGCGAGAACCAGGTAGATGAAAAGGAGCGCCAGGACGAAGGTGAAGTAGATGTCGCCCGAGGCCTGCATGAACTCGCGCGACTGCCCGATGTAGTCGATCCGGACGGTCGAGGGCACGACCCGCCGCGCCGCCGCCTCGAGCGCCGCGAGCGCCTCGCCCTGAGTGTAGCCGGGCGCCACGCTCGCGGTGATGTCGGCGGCGCGCATCTGGTTCATGCGCGTCAGCTCGCGCGGCGCCACCGATTCCCGAACCTCGACGAGGTTCGAGAGCTGAATCATCTCTCCGTCGGCGCCACGGACGTAGATCTTCGAGAGGTCGTCCGGATTGGTCCGCTCGACGTCGGCCACCTGCACGATGACGTCGTACTGCTTGCCGCTCTGCTTGAACCGCGTGACCTGGCGGCCGCCGAGCATCGTCTCCAGCGTCCGGCCGATCGTCTCGATCTCGGCGCCGACGTCGCCCGCCTTGTCCCGGTTGACCGCGACCTTGACCTCGGGCTTGTTGAGCTTGAGGCGCGTCTCGAGGTTGGCGAGCGCCGGGTGCTTTGCGGCCTCGGCCATGATGTCCTGAACCATCTGGTCGAGCTCGGCGTACTCGCCCGAGTGCTCGATCACGATCCAGACCGGCTTCGAGCTCGCGTTCTGCCCGAGCGAGGGCGGGTTGGAGGCGAAGGCCTGAACCCCGGGCAGTTCGGCCAGCTTGGGGCCGAGCTCCTTGACGATCTCCTGCTGCTTGCGCGAGCGCTCGTCCCAAGGCGCAAGGCGGGTGAAGGAGATTCCCTGATTGATGGTCGGGTTGCCCGAAACGACGAAGTAGCCCTCCGCCTCGGGCACGGTCTGCAGAATCTCCTCGATGCGCCGCGCGTACTTCTCCATGAAGTTGATCGTGGCGCCCTCCGGGCCGACGAAGAAGGAAATGATCGTGCCGCGGTCTTCGACCGGAGAGAGCTCCGGCTTCAGCGTGCTGAAGACGAAATAGCTGCTTCCCGCGAAGACGAGCCCGATCAGGATCACCACGATCCGCGCCCGCAGGACGACGACGAGCGCCCGGCGGAAGCCGTTCGTCAGGCCGGTCAAGGCGCGCTCGACGAGATTGTAGAGGAAGCCGTGCCGCGTCTCGTGGCGCAGAAGGCGCGCGCACATCATCGGGCTGAGCGTCAGCGCCACGAAGCCGGAAACGATCACCGCGCCGGCGAGCGCCCAGGCGAACTCGGTGAAAAGGCGCCCCGTCGTCCCCGACATGAAACCGATCGGGGCATAGACCGCGGCGAGAGTCAGCGTCATTGCGATGACCGCGAAGCCGATCTCCTTGGCGCCCTTGAAAGCCGCCGCGATCGGCGACATGCCTTCCTCGATGTGGCGGTAGATGTTCTCGAGAACGACGATCGCGTCGTCGACCACGAGCCCGATCGCCAGCACCATCGCCAGCAGCGTCAACGTGTTAATGCTGAAGCCGAGGAAGTGCATGATCGCGAAGGCGCCGAGAAGCGACGCTGGGATCGTCACCACCGGGATGAGCGTCGCGCGCAGGTTCCGGAGGAACAGGAAGACGACCAGGACGACCAGCAGGATCGCCTCGCCGATCGTGCGGTAGACCGAATCGATCGAGGCGCGGATGAAGACCGAGCTGTCGTAGGCGATCTGCACCCTCATGCCTTCGGGCAGGGTCGCCTCGATGCTCGGCAGCTCGGCACGGACCGCGGCCGAGATGTCGAGCGGGTTGGCGACGGCCTGCTTGACGATGCCGAGCGCGACGGCGCTCTTTCGGTTGAACCGCACGCTCACGCGCTCGTCCTGCGGTCCGCGCTCGATCCGGGCCACGTCGCGCAGCCGGACCGGATACCCTTCGACCTCCCTCAGGATGATCGCGCCGAACTGTTCGGGCGTCCTGAGGTCCGTCTCGGAGAGCACGGTGAACTCGACGTCCCGGCTCTCGATGCGCCCGGCGGGGACCTCGACGTTCTGCTTTCGCAGCGCCTCCTCGACGTCCTGCGGGGTCAGCCGGTACGCGGCGAGACGCGCCGAATCGAGCCAGATCCGCATCGCGTAGCGCCGCTCGCCGAAGATCCGCGCCTCCGCGACGCCGGAGATCGACTGCAGCCGGTCCTTGACGAACCGGTCGGCGAAATCGGTGATCTCGAGCTGCGAGTGGCGGTCCGACGAGAACGCCAAATAGAGGATCGGCTGCGCGTCGGCCTCGCGCTTCGAGATGACCGGCTCGTCGATCTCGTCGGGCAGCCGGCCGCGGACGCGGGCGACCCGATCCCGGACGTCGTTGGCCGCCGCCTCGGGATCGCGCGACAGCTTGAACTGGACCACGACGAGGCTGCGCTCCGGCCGCGTGATCGAACGCAGATAGTCGATGCCCTCGATGCCGGCGATCGACTCCTCGAGCACGCGCGTGACCTGGCTCTCCAGCACCTCCGCGCTCGCGCCGCGATAACGCGTGTCGACGAGAACGACCGGAGGGTCGATGTTCGGATACTCGCGAACGGTGAGGCGGTTGAACGAGACGAGGCCGACCAGGACGATCACCAGGCTCAGCACCGTCGCGAGCACGGGACGGCGGATGCAGATGTCGGAGAGGACCATTGGTCAGCCGGTCGCTGCAGGAGTCGCCGCAGGAACCGTGCGGACCGTCGCCCCGTCGCGCAGCTTGAGGGCGCCCTCCGTCACGATGATGTCGTCCCGGTTCAGCCCCTCCACGATCTCCACCTTGCCGTGCCGACGCAGGCCGAGCTTCACCTTCGCGAGGTATGCCTTCCCGTCCGAGAGCCTATAGACGAACTGCTCGTCGCCCATCGGCACCAACGCCGTCTCGGGCACCATGATCGCCTCGTCGCGGCTCTCGACGAGGAGGGTGACGCGGGCGAACATGCCGGAGCGGAGGCGCCCGTCGCTGTTGGCGATGCGGGCGCGCAGGATGACGGCGCGGCCGTTGGGATCGTGTGCCGGGTCGATGGCGTAGACCTTGCCTTCGTAGACCTTGTCCGGGATCGCATCGAGCCTGATCCGCACGATCTGGCCGACGGCGAGCAGCGAGGCGTAGATCTCCGGGATGCGGAAATCCACGGTCAGCAGCTCGATGTTCTCGAGATTGACGAGGTCCTGCCCGGGCGTCACGTAATCGCCGATGCTGACGCGGCGAAGCCCGACGATCCCCGAGAACGGCGCGACGATCGTCATCTTGTCGAGGGTGGCCTTCGCCAGCGCCGCCGCCGCCTCGTCCGCCCGCAGCTTGGCCACCGCTTCGTCGAGGGCGCGCTGGGTCCCGACCTGCCTGCGATAGAGATCCTGCGCCCGCTCGTAGTTCGCCCGGCTCAGCACGAGGCTGGCCTCGGCCTGCGCGAGCTGCGCCTCGGCGATCGCCGCGTCGAGGCGGATGAGCGGCTGGCCCTTCTTCACGGGCTGCCCTTCCTCGAAGAGGATCTCGGTGATCCGGCCGGCGATCTCCGGGCGAACGACGATCGCCTCGTTCGAGCGCAGGCTGCCGACCGCCTCGATCTCGCGGGTGAGGCGCTCCACCGTGATCGGAGCCGTCTCCACCATGGGGGGCGGCGGCTCAGCGGAAGAGCCGGCAGCGGCAACCGGCTGGCCGTCTCTCGCCTGCAGGAAGTACATCCCGACGCCGAGCGCGGCGGCAGCCGCGAGCACGATAGCGATAACCCAACGCATGCGGCCTTCTGCCCGCCCCCCTTGCCGAGATGACCCTCTCGATCCCGGCTGAACTATAGAGTACAGTATATCGCGCAGTGGAGCCGAATGCGTCAATGGGCCGGGCGCGGCCGCGCGGGGTCCCGGTCCGCAACGAGGCGGCAGGGGCGGAGCGACGAAGGGGCGGGCGCCCGCGTGATGCGGCCAAGCATCAGCATATCCTGGCGGCCGCCACCGAGCTCTTCCTCGACCTGGGCGTTCAATCGACCAGCATGGACCTGGTCGCCAGGCGTGCCGGCGTTTCGAAAGTGACCGTCTACTCGCATTTTTCCAGCAAGCGGGCGCTTTTCGGCGCGATCATCGACTCTCTGGCGAAGCAGCTGACGCGGGCGATCGACCAGCTCGCCTTCGACAAGATGCCGCCGGACAAGGCCCTGCGCGTCGTGGGCCGGCAGTACCTGACGCTCGCCCTCGCCTCGTCCTCCCTGGCGCTGCACCGGCTCGTGGTCGCCGAGGCCGCCCGGACCCCGGCCCTGGGGCGCCTCATCTACGAGAGCGGCCCGGGGCAGGTCGTCCGGTCCCTCGCCGATTACTTCACGCGCCAGCCCGAGGTGCGGGTGTCGGACCCCAAGCTCGCCGCCGAGCAGTTCCTCGGGGCGGTGCTGGGGCATGCGCAGCTTCATCTTCTCCTCCACGCCCGCCGGCCGGAGGAGCAGCGGGCGGAGATCGGGAGGATGGTCGATCATGCCGTCGAGATTTTCTGTCGCGGCATCCTGGTGTGCGAAGGCGAGCGCGCCGCGTCCTCCCGAGCCACGGTCGTCTGAGCGCCGGGCGGTCACGCCTAGTTGCTGGCGGCCCGGCCTCGCCTCGTCGCGGCGGGGCTGCGTCGGGGGGCCTCCAGCCCGCGGGACACGAGATCGAGATAGCTCTCGGCGACCCATGAGGGCAGCCGCTTCGGTCTCGAGCCCGGAAGAATGAATCTCGCCGCGAGATAGCGTCTCGCCGCCATGAAGACATAGGCGAGTATCGGGAGCTCGCGATCCTCGTAGGCCTGTAGCTCGCCCCGCGCCCGACTCCGCCGCAACGACGCGGTGTAGCGATCGGCGAGATCGAAGTAGTGCCGGAAGTACATGGCGGGGGCCCATACCGCGGCCTCGATCTCGATCCTGACGTACCAGGGGTTTCGAACGAGGTGATCGAAAAAGGCGTAGAAGCCCCGGCGCTCGCAGTCGAAGAACGAGCTGCTTCCGCGCACCGCCTCTCTGATGTCGGCCAGCATCTCCGAGCGGACGTGGAAAAGCAGCTCTTCGAACAGCTGCTGGCGCGATGCGAAATGCGCGTAGAAGGTGCCGACGGCGACCCCCGCCGCCTTCGTGATCGCGAGGACCGTCGCGCCCGGGTACCCCGCGGCGTGGATGACCCGGGCGGCGGAGGCGAGCAGCGCCGATCGGGTATCGGTCTCGGGCGGACGAGGCCGGCGCGGCAGGCGGGGAGGAGCGAGCGTCCCGGTCGTGCGCTCGCGGAGCCCGTGCCTGACGAATTTCACGTATGTGTCGGCGACCCAATCGGGCAACGGCTGAGGTCTGAAGGCGTGCCTGCCCGAAGGGTTGCAGAAGCCGAGCGCGATATGGCCGCGCGCGCCCGAGAGGACCTCGGCGATGACGCGGAAGGCACGGTCGCTCTGGCCTCGAATGTCGCCGTTCTCGTGCGCGCGGTGCAGCGCCCGCAGGTAGCGGTCTTCGATATTGCGCATGTGCTGCGCATAGCTCTCCGGAGCCGCGGTCTCCGCCTCGGTGAGGACGCGCAGGAAGTAGGGCTTGCTCTTGAGATAGGAAAAGAACGCCGTGAAGGTGCGACGTTCATGGTCGAAATAGTCGCGCGACTGCTGCCCGCTTCGCCCCAACGTGTCGAGAAGCCGGACGCCCTCGGCCGGAAGAAGCTCGTCGAGAAGATGCTGATGCGACTGGAAATAGGAGTAAAGCGTTCCGGCCGCGACCCCGCTCGCCTCGGTGATCCGCGACACCGAGGCCCGGGCGTACCCGTATCGCGAGACGACGTGCAGCGCGGCCTTGACTAGCGCCTCGCGCGTCTCGCGAGCGTGCTCATCGCGGGACTTTCGAGTCGCGCGGCTTCGATTCGACGCTCTCGGCAAGGATCCGTGCGGCAATTTGCTCTCGCAGTAGATTCTTTCTGATTTTCCCGGCGGCCGTGTATGGCAGGGCGTCCACGATCTCGAGCCGCTCGGGGTATTTTTGTTTCGCGAGACCGCTCGATTCAAGGTGTCGTTGCATCTCCTCGAAGCTGAAGGTCGTGCCGGGGCGCAGCGTCACGTAGGCGCAGCACGTCTCGCCGAGCCTCGCATGCGGCATCGCGACCACCGCCGCCTCCTTGATCGAGGGGTGCGTGTAGAGGACGTCCTCGATCTCTTTGGGGCTGATGTTCTCGCCGCCTCTGATGATGAGATCCTTCTTGCGCCCGGTGATGACGACGCATCCTTCGGGCGTGAGCCGTCCGAGGTCGCCGGTGTGGAAGAAGCCCTCGGCGTCGTATGCCTCGTCGTTCTGTTCCTGCAAGGCGTAGCCGACGCACATTTCCGGCCCGCGGGTCACGATCTCGCCTTCGACTCCTGTCGGCACGGGCCGCCCTTCGTTGTCGACGATTCGGATCTCGTGCCCGACGACGTAACCCTCGGTGTTCGCTGCGAGATCGATCTTCTCGGGGTCCGGTACGCCCAGCGTGACGGTCGGCGCCTCGGTGCTGCCATAGACCCTGAAGGGCATGCAGCGTGCGAACGCGCGCCGCGCGGCATAGACGACGTCGGGCGGTACCGGTGCCCCGCCTGTGGGGAAGTAGCGGAGGCTCGGCATCGGGCGCTTCTCCTGCTCGGCCACTCTGGCGAGCTCCTGCAGGAAGGGCGTGGCGCCGATCGTGAAGGTGACGCCGTGCGCGTCGATGAGATCGGCGGCCTTTCGCGCGTCCCAGATGTCCATCAGCACCACGGGGCAGCGCAGCGTTATGGGCAGATGGATGCCGTAAAGGTAGCCGGTGATGTGGCCGAGCGTGGACGGCATCAGGATGACGTCCGTCGAATCGAGCCGCAGCCAGTCGATGACGTTCCGGATTTCGGTATCCAGCGTATTGTGCGTATGCAGGACGCCTTTGGCGCGGCTGGTCGTTCCCGACGTGTAGAGGATCAGCTTGATGTCGTTGGGATCGGACCGGCCGGGAACGGGCGCCGTCGGCTCCGCCATGAACGTCTCGAACGACAGGCGCGATGCGTCTTGCGGCCGCGCGTAGACCACCTCCTGGAGCTGCGGCAGCTCGGGACGTAGCCGCTGCACCATGGCGGCGTAGTCGAAGCCGCGGAACTGCTCGGCCACGAACAGAACGCGGCTCCCGGCATCGGCGAGGATGAAGGAGACCTCGGCGTCGCGGTAGATGGGAACGATCGGGTTGCAGACGTATCCGCCGTAGGCGCATGCGAGCTCGACGAGGACCGCCTCGTACCAGTTGGGGAGCTGAAAGCTCACGACGTCGCCGGCCCGCAGCCCGCGCCGGGCGAGGACGCCGGCGAGGCGCAGCGCGTCGTCTCGCACGCGCCCGGCCGTCACCTGGTGCGTGCCGTCGATGACGAGGGTCTGTCCAGGAGCGCTCTCGCAGAAGGCGTCGAGCAGATCCGCAATGGTGCGGTCGCGCCAGGACCCGTCAGCCCGATATTGCGCGATGGTCTGCTCGTCCAGTCTCGGCTTCCACTTCGTTGGCGTGCGATTCATCGACCCCTCCGCCGGCTCCGACCGTCCATTCCCCTTGCTTTCGTCCCGCTGCGCAAAGCGCGTTCCGCGCTGACCCGATCTTTCTGTCCGCTTTGCGGGGACAGGCTCGAGCTCGGCTGACGAAATTAGCGAACCTTGAACCACAATTCTAGGCTCGTGAAAGGCTGTTCAGGCCGACGAACGAGGAAGCCGGGCATCTTTGTGCGCTGCGAAACGTGGCCGAATGATGGCTCAAGATTCGCATTGCGCCACAGCACCGCATCGGGAATAATCCGCGCCGAGGGCGGTCCGGCGGAGAAGCCCCCGAACGAGCGAGGAAGGAAGGCATGCGCTACAGCAGTTACTCGACCCTGATCGTCGAAGTCGTCGATCGCATTGCGACGGTCACGATGAACAGGCCCGAGAAGCTGAACGCCACCGACGAGCGCATGCACGAGGAGCTCTCGCGGATCTTCATCGACCTCAACGAGGACCCCGACGTCGACGTGATCGTGCTGACCGGGGCCGGCCGTGCCTTCTCCTCGGGCGGCGACATCAACTGGATGCAGCAGATGATCGACGAGCCTGCGCGCTTCGAGAAGACGGCGCGCGAAGGCAAGCAGATCGTGTTCTCCATGCTCGATTGCGAAAAGCCGATCATCGCCAAGGTCAACGGCCACGCGACCGGGCTCGGCGCGACGCTCGCGCTTTTCTGCGACGTCGTCTTCGCCTCCGAGAAGGCGAAGATCGGCGACCCGCATGTCAGCGTGGGCTTCGTGGCGGGCGACGGCGGCGCGGTGATCTGGCCGCAGCTCATCGGCTACGCGCGGGCGAAGGAATATCTCATGACCGGCGATCTCCTGACCGCCCCCGAGGCGGCACGGATCGGGCTCATCAACCACGCCGTTCCGCCGGAGGAGCTGGACAAGGCGGTCGACGCGTTCGCGCGGAGGCTGGCCGGCGGCGCCCTCAAGGCGATCAAGTGGACGAAGGTGTCGGTGAACATCGGCCTGAAGCAGCTCGCGCATTCGATCATGGACGCGTCCTTGTCCTACGAAGCGCAGTCGAACCTGACGGCCGATCACGCCGAGGCCGTCGCCGCCTTCCGCGAAGGGCGCAAGCCGAAGTTCACGGGACGCTGATCGTCGGCTCCGGAAGCGTCATGGATTTCAACCTTCCCGAACACGTCACGATGCTGCAGGACACGATCCGGCGCTTCGTGGCGCAGCACATGCCGCGCCAGGCGGTGGCGGAATGGGACAAGTCGAACGAGTTTCCCCGCGAAGTGTTCCGGAAGCTCGCGGATCTCGGCGTCATGGGCCTCACCATTCCGGAGGAGTACGGAGGGGCGGGGCGGGACATCCTCGCCACCATGATCGTGATCGAGGAGCTGTCGAAGCGCAGCCTCGCCGTCTCGGTGCCGTACATCATGGCCGCCTGCTACGCCGGGATGAATCTCGTCGAATGCGGGTCCGAGGAGCAGAAGCGGACCCTCCTTCCCAAGGTCGCGGCCGGCGAGCTCATCTTCGCCTATGGCTGGACGGAGCCCGATGTGGGGGCCGATGTCGCCAGCGTCAGGACGACCGTCGAGCGCGACGGCGACATGCTGGTGGTCAACGGGGCGAAGCGGTTCTGCTCGGGCGCGGGGATGTGCGACTACATCTACACGGTGGCGAAGAGCGATCCGAAGGCGCCGCGCTATCAGAACCTCTCGATCGTGCTGGTGCCTCCCGACGCCCCCGGCGTGCGCATCGATTCGATCGACACGCTCGGAATGAAAGGCGTGCCCACGACGGACGTCACTTTCACCGACGTACGGGTGCCGGCGACGAACCTCGTCGGCGGCGAAGCGGGCTGGAACCAGGGCTGGCGCATGATCACCGGCTCGGGGCTCGACGTCGAGAAGCTCGAGGTCGCCGCGGTCGCGCTCGGCATCGCTTCCGCCGCTCTCGAGGACGCCTGGGAGTACAGCCAGCAGCGCGTGCAGTTCGGCAAGCCGATCTCCGCCTACCAGTCGATCCGTCACAAGCTTGCCGACATGAAGACGCAGCTTCATGCCGCGCGGCTGATGACGTATCACGCCGCCTGGCTGGCGGACCGGGGCGAGAGCGCCGGCATCGAGACCTCGATGGCGAAGCTGTTCGTGACCGAGGCGGCGAAGTCGATCGCGCTCGAATGCCAGACGATCTTCGGCGCCTACGGCTACGTGAAGGAGTTCGACGTCGAGCGCTACGTTCGCGACGCGCTTCTCATGCCGATCATCGGCGGGTCGTCGGCCATCCAGCGGAACAACATCGTGAACTGGTCGGGCCTTCGCAGGGAATGAAGCCGTGAAGCCGACGCTCTCCTTCGACGGCAAGGCCGCGGTGGTGACGGGCGCGGCGAGCGGGATCGGGCTCGCGACGCTGCGTCAGATCGTCGAGCTCGGCGGCCGAGCCGTCGCCTGCGACCGGAACGAAGCGGAGTTGCGGGCGAGCTGCGAGGCGTTCGGCGCTTCCGTCACGCCGATCGTGGCGGACGTCGTCGAGGAGGAGGCGTCCTCGACGGTCGTCGGGGCCGCGCTGCGCGCGTTCGGGCGGCTCGACGTTCTCGTCAATTCGGCCGGGGTCGCGGACGTGAACCAGCCCACGATCGACCAGGATCTGGCGACGTGGCAGCGCATCGTCGACGTCAATTTGCGCGGGACCTACCTCATGTGCCGCGAGGCGGGGCGCGTGATGGTTCCCCGGCGGGCCGGCTCGATCGTGAACATCTCGTCGATCGCGGGGACGGTCGGCCTGCCGCGCCGCAACGCCTACAGCGCCGCCAAGGCGGGCGTGGCGATGATGACGCGTACCCTCGCCTCCGAGTGGGGGCAGGCAGGCATTCGCGTCAACGCCGTCGCGCCCGGCTACATCCGCACGCCGATGGTGGCCGCGCTCGAGCGCTCGAGCGCGGTGAGCATGGAGCCGGCGAGGAGACGCACGCCGCTCGGCCGCTTCGGCGAGCCGGACGAGGTCGCGTCGCTGATCGCGTTTCTCGCGTCGGATCTCGCCAGCTACGTCAGCGGCGCCGTGATCCCCGTCGATGGCGGGTGGGCGGCATTCGGCGGCGCCGGCGACGCGTTTCAAAATTGAGGCCGGGACAGTCCGTTCCGGTGCGGGTCAGACTAGGGAGGAGGCATGAAAAGCAGTCGTCGTGATTTTCTGAAGGCCAGCGTTGCGGGGGCTTCCCTTGCGGCGCTCGGAACTCCGCTCGCGGCTCGCCGTGCCTGGGCGCAGGCCAAGGCGTCCGGCCCGCTGAAGCTCGGCTTCATCTCTTCGCTCAGCGGCGCGCAGGCGCCGCTCGGCCAGCCGATGCTGGCGGGAGCGCAGATCGCCGTCGATCAGATCAACAAGGCGGGCGGCGTCGGCGGAAGGCCGCTCGAGCTCGTCGTTCGCGACGACATGGCGAAGCCGGCCGACGCGACCGTGGCCGCGCGCGAGCTGGCCGGGAGCGGCGTCAACATGCTGTTCGGCGTGGTGTCGAGCTCGGTCGCTCTGGCGCTCACTGCCATGCTGCAGCAGGAGAAGGCGATCCTCATCACCTGCGCCGCGCATTCCGACAAGCTCACGAAGGAGAACTTCAACAGGAACTACTTCCGCGTCACCGACAACCCCTACATGCGGGGACGCGCGATGACCAAGGCGCTGGCCGAGCGCTATCCGAAGGTCACGCAGTGGAGCGGCCTCATTCCGGATCACGAGTACGGCCGCACCACTTGGGCCTGCTTCAAGGAGGGGCTGAACGAATTCTACCCGTCGGTGGCGAAGGTGAAGCCGTCGATCGTAGAGGCGATCAAGACCCAGTACGGCGCGCCCGACTACCGCAGCTCGATCACCGCCGCGATGGCGCAGCCGAGCGAGGGGTGGTTCGTGTCCGTCTACGGCGGCGACGCGGTGACGCTGTTCCAGCAGGCGCAGCCGTACGGATTCTACAAGAAGGCGAAGGTGATCGCGGACTCGGCCAACGAGTTCATCGTCGCCAAGGCCATGAAGCAGAACTTCCCCGAGATGTGGATCGGCGCGCACTGGTACGCCGGCGCCTTCGAGTCGGTGCCGATGAGCCAGGAGCTCTACAAGGAGTACGTCGCGCGCACGAATGATCGCTACCCGACGGGCTTCGTCGCGGAGGCGCACGCGGCCGTCTACGCCTACGCCGCGGCCGTGCAGCGCGCGGGGTCGAACGAAACCGATGCCGTCGTGGGCGCCCTCGAGGGAATGACCTGGGACACCGCGAGCGGGCCGCGCACCTTCAGAAAGGAGGACCATCAGGCAATCAAGCCGGTCGTCTTCTACCGCGTCCGCGGCAGCGCGAGCTCCTCGGACGGCTTCGAGGTCGTCGAGTTCGCCACGGTGCCGGGCGAGGAGGTGATCGACGAGCCCACCCCGGGCAAGCCGCTGAAGTTCCGCTTCAGCTGACTCATGTGCGGGCGGGCGGACCTCGGCCCGCCCGCCCCTCGCGGGGGCCGATCGTGACCCAAATCGCGCTGCTCACGTTCAACGGGCTGGCATCGGGAATGGCGGTGTTCCTGGTGGCGGCCGGCCTGACGCTCGTCTTCGGCATTCTTCACATTCTCAATTTCTCGCATGGCGGCGTGTTCATGATCGCCGCCTACGTCGCCTTGTCTACCCAGGCGCTCTTCGCCGCTCCCATCTCGGGCGCGGCCTTCGCGATATCCGTCGTCGCCGCGGGGTTCGTCGCGGCGATCATCGGGCTCGTGATCGACCGGCTGGTGTTCCGCCGCCTGAGCGGCGTGCCCGAGGCCTATACGCTGATCGCGACCTACGCCCTGCTGCTCATCTGCCAGGGGGTCGTGAAGCTCATCTGGGGCATGGATTTCAAGGGGGCGCCGCCGCCGGAGGCCCTCCTCGGCGCGCTGATCGTCTCGGGCGTCTTCCTGCCGAGCTACTCGATCTTCCTGATCGTCGCGGGAACGCTCGTCTTCATCGCCCTCGACGTCGTGATCTACAGAACCTCGCTGGGCAAGCGCATCCGGGCGGTGGCGATCGACCCGTGGATGGCAGGCCTTGTCGGCCTCAACGTGCAGGCCGTCTTCACCGTGACGGTCGTCGCCGGATTCGCTCTCGCGGGCCTGGCGGGAGGATTGCTTCTCGCCAACCAGTCGCTCTCGCCCGAGCTCGGCAGCGCCTTCATCATCCAGGCTTTCGGCGCGATCATCGTCGGCGGAATGGGAAGCATCCGTGGGGCCTTCGTCGCCTGCATCCTGCTGGGGCTCATCAACGCCTTCGGCATCGTGCTCATTCCCGAAATCCCGGGCATCCTGTTCTATGTCGCTCTCGCCGCGATGATCCTCGTTCGCCCGCAGGGGCTCTTCGGGAGCGTCAGGACATGACGCCGCGCCGGCTCTCGGGGGAAGCGATGCTGAAGGCGGGCGCCATGGCCGTCGCGGCCGCGGTCTTCATGAGCGCACCGCTCTGGGCGGACGGCGGGACGCTCTTCCTGCTCGGCGTTCTCGCCATCCAGGTCGTTTTCGCCGTCAGCTTCAACCTGATCTTCGGGCTTACCGGGCTCGTCAGCTTCGGCCACGCGGCGTACTTCGCGGCGGGCGCCTACACGACGGCGCTGCTTCTGCGCGATCTGCCCGAGCTGCCGGCAATTCTCGCGCTTCTTGCCGGCGGGCTCGTCGCTGCGCTCGTCGGCGTCGTGATCGGGTTCGTCTCGTTGCGGCGCACGAGCGGCATCTATTTCGCCATCCTGACGCTGGCGCTGGGCGAATTGATCCACCTCGTCATCTCGAAATCGACGTTGCTCGGACGGGAGGACGGGTTCACAGGCATACCGCGACCGGTCATCGATCTGTTCCTGGTTCGAATCGAGACCAGCAGCACGACGGTTCTCTACTTCGTCATCCTGTGCGCCGCCGTGATCCTCCTGCTGCTCATGGCGATGGTCTGGTACGGGTCGCTCGGCCGCGCGCTGTCCGCCCTTCGGCAAGACCCGGAGCGCGCCGAGTTCCTCGGCATCGACGTCGCCCGCCTGCGGTTCGTCGCGTTCGTGCTCGCCGCGGCCATGGCAGGCCTCGCGGGCGGCCTCTACGCGCCATGGGCGCAGCTCATCACGCCGGAAATCGCTCGCTGGACCTACTCCGCGATCCCGATCCTGTTTTGCCTCCTCGGCGGCGCGTCGAGCTTCTGGGGCCCGATGGTCGGCGGGGCCGTGTTCGTCTGGATCGAGCACACGACCCGCAATCTCGTCGGTCTTTCCGAGCTCATCACCGGCGCCATCCTTCTCGCCTTCGTCCTGGTCGCGCCAGGGGGGCTCGTGGGCGCGTTCGCTTCCTTGCGCGACCGGCTTTCCCGCCCGGCAGGAAAGCGATCCCGAGCGTTGAGCCCGAGCAGCGTCCAATGATCCTCCTCGATGCACAAAGCGTGTCGAAGGACTACGGCAAGGTTCGCGTCCTTCGCCAAGTCAGCCTTCAGGTCAAGAAGTCGGCCGTGCACGCGCTCATCGGGCCGAACGGCGCCGGCAAGACGACCCTTTTCCGAGTGCTCAGCGGCGAGGTTCCGCCCGATTCCGGAACCGTTCGCTATCAGGGGAACGACATCACGCGAACGCCCGCGTGGGCACGCGTTCGCTCGAACATCGGCCGTACCTTCCAGGTCGCGCGAACGTTCAAGGAAATGACCGTCTTCGCGAACATGCTGGTGGCGGCCGAAGCGTTCGAGCGCAACAGCGCCGGCCGGCATCTCGCTTTGTCGGGATCGCTGAGGCGGAAGGCGCGGGAGCGCGCCAGAGACATCCTCGCCGAAGTCGGCCTCTTCGAGAAAGCCGACGTTCCGGCGCGGGGGCTGTCGCACGGCGACCAGAAGCGCCTGGAGCTCGGCATGGCTCTCGCCTTGAGCCCGGACTTGCTGCTGCTGGACGAGCCGATGGCCGGGATGGCTCCTCCCGACCGCGCCGCCACCGTCGCGCTGATCGCGAAGCTCAAGCGCGCGCACGACATGACGCTCCTCCTCACCGAGCACGACATGGACGTCGTTTTCGCGCTGGCCACCGAGCTCACCGTGCTCAATCAGGGCGAGATCGTCGCGAGCGGAGATCCCGAAGTCGTCCGCAAGCTGCCGGTGGTGCGCGACATCTATCTCGGGCGCGAGGCGCGCTGATGCTGAGCGTCGAGCAGCTGGACGCCTATTACGGCGACAGCCATATCATTCATGGCGCGACGCTGCGCTCTCATCCCGGCGGGGCCGCGGTTCTCGGACGGAACGGGGCCGGCAAATCCACGCTGCTCAAGTCGATCATGGGCGCAGGCCCTCGTGTTTCGGGGCGGATCGTTTTCGAGGGCAAGCCGATCATGACGCTGCCCGTTCATCAGCGCGTGCGCCTCGGCCTCTCCCTCGTTCCGGAAGATCGCCGGATCTTTCCGCACATCACCGTCGAGGAGAACCTCGACATGGCGCGGACATCCGCCTCGCCGTCCGCGGAACCGCATCCGGTCGATTGGGCATACCGCGCCTTTCCGATGCTGGAGCCGCTGAAGGATCGGCTCGGCTACCAGCTCAGCGGCGGCCAGCAACAGCTGCTTGCAGTCGCGCGCGGATTGATCGGCCGGCCGAAGCTCCTCCTGCTCGACGAGCCCACCGAAGGGCTGGCGCCGGTGATCGTCGAGCAGCTCGCGGAGCGCGTCTCCAGCATCATCCGTCAGGAGGGGACAGGGCTTCTCCTCGCCGAGCAGAATATCTGGTTCGCCAGGCAATGCACCGCCCATGTCTACGTCATCGATGCCGGCGTGATCGTTTTTTCCGGATCCTGGGCCGAGTTCGACGGCCGCTCCGACATACGCGAGCGCTATCTCGGCTTGTGAGCCTCGGCGAGCCGACGCCGCAGCTCGACCTTCAGAATCTTGCCCATCGGGTTCTTCGGGAGCTCCTCCACCACGTGCCAGTGACGCGGCCTCTCGTAGTCGGCGAGCTTGTCGCGGCAGAACTCGGCGAGGGCCTCGACGTCGATGTCGCGGCCCGGATAGGGAACGACGAAGGCCGCCACGTCCTCTCCAAGCTCGGGATGCGGTGTCGGGACCACCGCCGCTTCGCGCACCGACGGGTGCCGATAAAGGACGCTCTCGACGGCCACCGACGAGATCTTGAGCCCGCCTCTGTTGATGACGTCCTTCTTGCGATCGCCGAAGAACAGAAATCCTTCGGGGTCGAGATACCCGACGTCGCCGGTCCGGACGGCCCTGCCCTCGAACGCTTCCTTCGTGGCGGCTGGGTTCCGATAGTACCCGATGCCGACGCCGGGGCCCTCGATCACGATCTCGCCCTGCGCGCCGACCGGCTGCGGCTTGCCTTCGTCGTCCACGATGCGCAAGGCGCAGTACGGCATCGCCCGCCCGACCGAGCCGGGCTTCAGCGCGCGCTCCTCGGGCGCGAGAACCGATCCCGTCGGCCCGCTCTCGGTCAGGCCGTAGATCTGGACTTGGTCGACCCATGGCCAAGCCGCGGCAATGCGGTCGGCGACCTCGGGGGGCATCGCCGCCCCGCCATAGGCGACCCGGCGCAGGCTGCGGAGATCGTAGGCGCCGCGCTCGAACTCCTGGAGCATGAAGTTCAGGACCGAGGGGACGCCGTGATAGAAGGTCGTGCGTTCGGAGGCGATCAGCCGGAGCCGCCCGGCGTTGTCGAGCAGCTCTTCGTAGATGAAGCCTGCCTGTCCGACCCAGCTCGACATGCAGGCGAGGTTGAGCGCGGAGCTCGTGAAGAACGGAAAGGCGCCCTGGTAGAGATCGCCTTGGGTGATGCCGAGTGCCGCCGCGCAGCACGCCCCCGTGGCAATCATGGTGCGGTGCGTATGCATGACCGCCTTCGAGCGCGCGGTGGTGCCGGAGGTGAAAAGGAGCGCGGCGAGCGCGCCCGGGTCGGTCGGCTCGGCCGGCTGTTCTCCCGGCGGCTCTTCGACGGGCTCGGGCCAGATGATTGCCCCGTCGTCGATCGTGCCTTCTTCGAGCGCCATGATCCGGATGTCGTGCCGGATCGCGGCAACGCGCTTCACGCTTGCGGCGGTCGTGACCAGAAGCGACGGCTCCACAAGCTCGAGGGCGTGCGCGAGCTCTTCGTCGGAGGCGCGCGTGTTGAGGGGCGCTACGGCGCACCCGAGCGCGAAGGCGCCGAGCGCCGTCAGAATGCATTCGCGCCCGGCATCGTTCGTCAGCAGAACCGCAATGCGCTCGCCGCGGCCAAGGCCGAGCCGGGCGAAGCCGCGGGCCATGGCTTCCATGCGGTGGACGAGCTGGGCGTAGGTCAGACGGTCCCGCGCGCCCGTTGCCGATCGTGCCGAAAGCGCCAGGCGATGCGGGTTCTCACGAGCTCGAAGCCGCAGCAGCTGCGGCACTGTGAGGTCGACGAGATCTTCTGGAGCCTGCATGGTTCGGCCGACGAGTTCCGACAAATCGCATCTAAACGCTCGGCGAGCGAAAGTGCAAAACTTCCACGCTGCGGGGCGCTCCGGTTGACGTGCGTCAACCGATGACGTGGGCGAGTTCCATAGCCTCCTCTTTGCCGTGAGAATGAACGATCGTTCTTGGGAAACGTGGCCGTGATCGTGCGGACCTTGCTGCTCGTCCTTCTGGCGACGCTGCTGTCGTCTCCTGCCGCCGCCCAGCCGGAGCGCGGCGACGACGTCATCGGCGAGATCGCCGTCTACGTAGCCAAGGAAGAGGACACGCTCCTCGATATCGCGCGCGATTTCGACGTCGGCTTCGTCGAGATCCGCGCCGCCAATCCCGGCGTCGATCCGTGGCTGCCCGGGGGCGGCACGAGGATCGTCATTCCGGGGATGCATATCCTTCCCGACGCGCCGCGCCGCGGGATCGTCGTCAACCTCGCGGAGATGCGGCTCTATTTCTTTGCGCCCGGGCAGCCGCCGCGCACCTATCCTGTGGGGATCGGGCGCGAAGCCTTCGAGACCCCGGTCGGAACGACGAAAGTCTCGCGCAAGGCCCAGTGGCCGGCATGGCGTCCGACCCGCTCGGCGCGCGAGGAGAATCCCGACCTTCCGGCGTATGTTCCGCCCGGCCCCGACAACCCGATGGGCGCCCACGCGATCTATCTCGCCTGGCCGACCTACGCGATTCACGGCACGAACAAGCCCGACAGCATCGGGCGCCGCGGCAGCCACGGGTGCATCCGCCTCTATCCGGAGGATGCGGAAGAGCTCTTCCAGCTCGTCAAGCCCGGCACGCCGGTCCGGATCGTGGATCAGCCGGTAAAGACAGGCTGGCAGGAGGGAGAGCTTTGGCTCGAGGTGCATCCCTCCCAGACCGACGCCGACGAGATCGAAGCGCGTGGTCGCTTGATCACGCCGCCGCCGTCGGACGTCGAGGAGGCGGTGATGCGCGCCGCCGGCGAAGAGGCCGGCCGGGTCGACTGGTATCGCGTCGCGATGGCGGCCCTCGAGCGGCGCGGCGTTCCGGTGCGCGTCACCGTTCCGGCGGGCGACCTCGGGCCCTGATCACGGCCTGATCTCGACGGGCGTGCCGTCCGGTACGAGAGCCCAGATTTCCTCGATGGCGAGATTGCCGACGGCGATGCACCCGTCGGTCCAGTCGTAATAGAAGCGCACCGGGTCGTAACGTCCGTACTCGGAGGGCATTCCGTGGATGAAAATGTCGCTCCCGGGATCGACGCCCGCCGCCGCGGCGCGCGCCTTGTCTTCGGCGTTCGGGTACGAGAGATGCAGCGAGCGGTGGAACCTGCTGGCCTCGTTGCGGCCGTCGACGTAGTAGAGGCCCTCGGGCGTGCGACCGTCGCCGCGACGGCGCTTGGGGCCGACCGGATTGAAGCCGAGCGCCACGGGGTACGATTTCAAGACGGTGCCGTCCCGCATGAGTCGCAGCTCCCGGCTCGATTTCAGAATGAGCACGCGATCGGCGAACGCCGGCCTCGGTTCGACCTCGGGCGGCTTCTTCGGCACCGGGATCGTGGGAGCGCAGCCGACGAGCGCCAGGAGCGCCAGGACCCCGAATATTCGGACCGAAACCTTCGACACGCCTTCCTCTCTTGCCGATGTTCCCGTCTCGTCCCCGGGCCCGGCGCAGCGTGATGCCCGGGGTCGGCGGGCGACAGCGGGTTCGAAGCGTCAATGCTCTGGCGAGGCGTGCTCGTCAACGGCCCCGGCCGGTTGCGGGATCGGTGGCACGGTGCCGAGCACGTCCGTCTCAGACCCGGATGAGCACGACGAGAGCGAATAGGGATGAATCAAGTGACCGCCGCCACGAATGCGAGCGACGGGAGGCGTGCGGGCCGGGTTGCGCCGCGTCCGGCCCGTCGACAGGCCGACGCGGCGCAGCGCCTACTTCCGAAGCGACCGTTGGTACATGCTGTCGGCCTTCTCGTTGGCCGCTCTGGCGTCGGCGCTCGCGCGCTCCGCCGCCTGCTGTGCCTGACGAGCCAGTTCAGCGCTGCGCGCCGCTTCGGCTTTCGCCTCCTGAGCGTTCTGGTTGGCCGACGCGATCAGCGCGCGGTCTTCGTCGCTGAGCGACGCGCAGGCAGCGAGCCCGACCAGGGAGAGCACCATGAGAATGCGCATCTACCGCCTCCTTGGCTAAGGTTGACCTCGCCCGACGGTATTCGCCTCATGCGGCCCCGCATTGCGCTGGATCAATCGCCCGCCGGCAGCCCGGTCCGCGGCCGAACCGGCGACGCGGACCACCACTGCGGGCGGCCCGCGCTCGGGCGCCCGGAGCAGCCGCTCAGCCGCCGCCGAAGCGCGGCTTGCGCTTCTCGACGAAGGCGGTGACCGCCTCTTTGTGGTCCGCGGTCGTATGGGCGACCGCCTGCATCGCGGCCGAGAGCTGCAAGAGGCTCGAAAGGCTCATCGTCTGCCCCTCGCGCACGAGCCGCTTCGCCATCCGAACGGCGATAGGGGGATTGGCGGCGATCTTGGCCGCGAGCCGCTGCGCCGCCGGCATCAGCTCCTCGTCCTCGACCACGGCGGAGACGAGCTTGCAGGCGAGCGCCTCCTGCGCGTCGATGACGTCGCCTGTGAGCGTGAGCTCGAGCGCCTTGGAAAGGCCCACCACGCGCGGCAGAAGCCAGGCGCCGCCGTCGCCCGGAATGAGGCCGAGCTTCACGAAGCTCTCGGCGAACTTCGCGCTCTTCGCCGCAATGCGGATGTCGCACATGCAGGCGAGATCGCACCCGGCACCGATGGCCGGCCCGTTCACGGCCGCGATGACCGGAACCTCGAGCTTCTCGAAGGTCAGCGGGATACGCTGAATGCCCTCGAGATAATAGGCCCGGCTCTCGACCGGCGGCCGATCCGCGGCGCCGGCCATTTTCTTGAGATCGCCGCCGGAGGAAAAGGCGGTTCCTGCGCCGGTCAGGATGACGACCCTCACCGACTTGTCCGCATCGGCGCGCTCGAGATGGCCGACCAGCGCGTCGACGACATCGCGCTCGGAGATCGCGTTGCGCGTCTCGGGACGGTTGATCGTAATCGTTACGACGGAAGCTTCTTGCGAATAGAGAACCGGCTCGCTCATCCATGACTCCTGTGAGGTCCCGGATAGTAGCCGTAGCGCGCGCCGCACGCATTGCATTCCTGACTTCGCGCGGGTGCGAGCGCGTCGGGTGCCTCGTTTGAGCGGCCGGGAAAGGTCGATTTCCGACGGGCTCAGCGCGACTTCAGTGCGCGCTCGCCGTCCGCTGTGAGCGTGACGCGATAGGGCGGACCGTACGCGCCGGCGGCCGGTTCGGCCTCGACGAGCCCCTTCTGCTCGTATCGCGCCCACACGGCGGTGATGTACGAGAGCTGGCCGCCGTGGCCGGCCAGGCTGATGGCTAGGGTCTCGTAGGGCGACGAATCGGCCATTTCTGCCTCGCTCCTCCATGCTACGCCGCATGACGGTGCGGGCAATGCCGATCGTTTCCAATGCGGAGCGGATTTGCCTCGACTCCTGCCGGCGGCTCGTCTCGCGCGCTCAGCGCGGCCGTGCCAGAAGGAAGCCCGGCAATGCCGAGACGGCTGCGAGCATCAGGAAAAATGGGCGAAATGTCTCGAAAAGGCTTGCGGCCACGCTGAACGCCAGGGGGCCCGCCAGCGCGCCGGCGAAGGTGAGGGCGATCGTCCCGGCGCTCACGGCCGGAATGTCTTCCGGCGCTGCGCGCCGTACGACCTCGGCGATGGCGATGCCGTTCCAGGCGGATGCCGAGATGCCGAACGTTGCCGCAACGCAAAGAACAAGCGGCTTCGGCCAATCGGGCTGCAGGAAGGCGGTCGCTGTCGCCGCGAGAGCCATAAGGAGGCCGAGCCCGGATAGCACCGAACGCGGCGCGATGAGGTCGGCCGTCCAGCCCCAGAAGAGGCGCGAGCCGATGCTGAGCAGGAGCGCGAGCGACAGGGCGAGGCCGGCCTCGACGACGTCCCAGCCGAGCCCGGCGAGCACGGTCGGGAAGACCGCGCTGAAGCTGAACTGAACGGCGCCGAACGCGAACGAGGCCGCGGCGATGTCCCGCATCCCGGAGGTCGCCAGCATCACTCTTATCGGGCGCCCCAGTTCCACGCGGGGGCGGACCGATGGTCGGGATGGCGCGGCGTCGAGCTCCGCCCGCCAGCGCTGCACCGTCACGCCCAGCAGCACGCATCCAGCGGCGATCGCGAGCGCCGCGCCTTGCCAGCCCAGCCATATCGCCAGAACGGGGGTCGCACTGCCGGCAAGCACGCCGCCGAGAGGAACGGCCGTCTGCTTGAGCGAGAATATCCGTGCGCGCGCATGCGGCGGCGCGAAGCGCGCGAGCAGGACGGTACTCGCGGGATTGATCGGCCCGTAGGCAAGGCCGAGAAGAAGGGCGCTGAGGATGAAGCCCGTGCCGTTTCCGAGCGCGAGCGCCCCCAGACCGAGCGCGGTCGCCGCCAAGAGGATCTGATGAAGGCGAATGACGCCGAGCCGCGCGGTCGGATAAGGCGCCGCCGCCGAGGACAGCGCCGCGAGCCCGTAGATCGCCCCCGAATAATATCCGATGAGATGCGCCGGCAGTTCGCTGTCCGCTGCGATCACGGCGGCGAGCACCGGCGCCGTGAGCGAGGCCATCACCACGATCGCCTGCATGGCGAGCGTCGAAGCGACCACGATCGCGAGGCCGCCGCGCCACGCTCCCGTGTTCAGCCTTTCACCGCCCAGAGACAACCTCGTCGCCGCTCACGGCTGCGTGCTCCCGGCCCGCGATCGGCGGGGCGGCGGGGATGGGCAATTGCGATGTCTCGTCGGTGACGGCACGGCCTAGTGGTAGCAAATCGCGTCGAGGCCTCCCCGCGACGAAGGCGCAACGCAGGATTGCGGGTTCGTGGCAGTATCGGAAAGAGCCCGCGCGCCGGAGCGGGTGGCAAGAGGTCGCATGGACGGCCTGCGCCGGGCGGTGTGCGGGTGAGAGAGACGCATCCGAAGCAACGCGTGGGCGCCAGCCCAGTGTCAAGGAGTCGAAGGTGGATTTCTCGTTCAGTCCCGAGCAGGAGCGGATTCGCGAGGCGGTTCTCCGGCTTTGCCAGAGGTTCGGCGACGAATATTGGCTGGAGAAGGACCGTGCCGGCGGGTTCCCGCACGACTTCCACAAGGCGCTCGCCGATGACGGCTGGCTCGGAATCGCTATGCCCGAGGAATTCGGGGGCAGCGGCCTCGGCATTACCGAGGCGGCCGTGATGATGCAGGCGATCGCCGAATCGGGCGCGGGGATGAGCGGGGCCTCCGCCGTCCACATGAACATTTTCGGGCTGCAGCCGGTGGTTGTCTTCGGCACCGACGAGCAGAAGCGGCGGATGCTGCCGCCCTTGATCGCCGGCCGCGACAAGGCCTGCTTCGCCGTCACGGAACCGAATGTCGGCCTCAACACCACCCAGCTGACGTTCAAGGCCGAGCGGCGCGGCGACGATTACGTCCTTTCGGGCACGAAGATCTGGATTTCGACCGCCCAGGTCGCGAACAAGGTTCTGATCTTGACGCGCACCACGCCGCTCGAGCAGGTGAAGCGGAAGACCGACGGTCTCACGCTCTTCTATACCGATCTCGACCGGAGCCGGGCTGAGATTCGCGAAATCCCGAAGATGGGCCGGCACGCGGTCGATTCGAACATGGTCTTCGTCGACGGCATGGTCGTCCCTGCCGCCGACCGGATCGGGGCCGAGGGCGACGGGTTCCGTTCGATCCTTCACGGCATGAACCCCGAGCGCATCCTGATCGCGGCGGAGGCTGTCGGGATCGGCCGCGCCGCCTTGCGGAAGGCCGCTCAGTACGCCAAAGAGCGTGTCGTCTTCGGCCGCCCGATCGGGCAGAATCAGGGCATCCAGCATCCGCTCGCCAGGAGCTGGATGGAGCTGGAAGCCGCCAATCTCATGATGCTGAAGGCGGCGACGCTCTACGACCGAGGCGAGGAGTGCGGCGCCGAAGCGAACGCCGCGAAATACCTGGCCGCCGAGGCGGCGTTCCGCGCCTGCGAGACCGCGGTGATGAGCCATGGCGGGATGGGATACGCCAGGGAGTACCACGTCGAACGTTATCTCCGCGAGAGCCTCATTCCGCGCATCGCGCCGATCAGCCCGCATCTCATTCTGAGCTTCATCGCCGAGCGCGTGCTGGGGCTTCCGAAGTCCTATTAGCCGATCCGGCAAGGGGCGGGGACGGAGCCTCGCGCGCCGCCGGCGCTCGACGGAGCTTCGTGCGCCCGCTCGCTGCCGCGCGGCAGCGCACCGAACCGAAAGCGATACAGCGAGCGGTGCTTCCGGTTCGAAGGCCCGGCCCGGTGTCGATCCCCCGGATGAATGCGGTCGGCTTGATCGATAGTATCGGCCCGGCGGCCGCAGCGAGGCCGGCGGCTCGTTCTCGATGCAAGGACATCTCATGCGCGGTTCCCGGGTAGCAGGCACGGTTGCAGATCACGGGTCGATCTGGGCGGCGGTGACGCCGTCCGGAGTCGATTGTCCGCCGCTCTCGGGGTCGGTCGCGACCGATGCGGTGGTGATCGGGGCGGGATTCACCGGTCTTTCGACGGCGCTCGCTCTGCGGAAGGCGGGCGTCGAGGTGGTCGTGCTCGAGGCCGCCGAACCCGGCTGGGGCGCCTCGGGCCGCAACAACGGTCAGGTGATCCCCACCCTCTCGCGCCCCGATCCCGACGACATCGAGGCCAAGCACGGCGAGGCCGGCGAGCGCTTCGTCGCGCTGCTGCGCGATTGCGCGACGATCCTGTTCAACCTCGTGCGCAGTCACGGCATCGAAGCCGAAGCGGAGCAGACCGGGTGGGTGCAGCCGGTCCACTCGCCGGGACGAATCGCGATCGCAGAGCGCCGGTTCCGGCAATGGTCGAGGCGCGGGGCGCCCGTCGAGCTGCTCGACGCGGAGAAGGTGCGCGCGATGCTCGGCTCGAAGGCCTGGTACGGCGGCTTCTGGAACCGGAGCGGCGGGCACATCAATCCGCTGGCGCTCGCGCGCGGGCTGGCGCGTGCGGCCGCCGCGGCCGGGGCGACCATCCACGGCCACACGCCGGCGCTCGACTACCGCCGAAACGGCGACCGCTGGGTCGTGCGAACGCCCTCGGGCGAGGTCCGGGCACGCGCCCTCGTGCTCGCCACCAACGCCTATTCCGGCGCGTTCTCTCGGACGCTCGCCCCGAGCATCGCCAAAGAGGTGGTGCCGATCCTTTCGTGGCAGATGGCGACTCGGCCCTTGCCGGACGAAATCCGCGCGTCGATCATTCCCGGGCGGCAGGCGATGTCCGACACGCACGGCGAGCTCTATTTCGCCCGCTACGATGCGCGCAACCGTCTTATCACCGGTGGGGCGATCCTTGCGCCGGTCGATCGCCGCCGGCGCCTCGAAGCCATGATCGGCGCGCGCCTGCGCCGGCTCTGGCCGCAGATTGGCGAGGTTCGTTTCGACTACGTCTGGAACGGGTATGTGGGAATGACGAAGGACTATCTGCCGCGCTTCCACCGGCTCGGCCCCGACGCCTTCGCCTGGGCGGGATGCAACGGCCGAGCCGTCGGTCTGTCGGTCGCACTAGGCGGCGAGTTCGCGAAAGCCGTTTGCGGCGCCGCGGACCGCGATCTGGCGATGCCCTTCACCGCGCCCGCTCCGCTGCCGTTCCACGGCATCGTGAGGCGACTGGCGCCGCTCATGCTCCTGCGCTACCGGCGCCTCGATCGCGCCGAGATCCGGGCTTAGTTTTCACATGCCTATTACGCATATTATGGGCAATCTGCGTATTGCAATTGTATAACGGACGGGCGCGTGATATTCGGCCGCCGCCGAAGCCGAGGCTGAAACGAAAGGACGAGAGAGCCATGAAGATCACCCGCCGCGATGCTCTGCTGACCGGATCCGCGCTGGCGCTGTCCGCCGCGGCGCCGTTCGTGCTGCCCCGTGCCGCGAGGGCGCAGGGCACGCCGAGGCGCGGCGGCACGGTGACGGCGCACATGCAGGGCGAGCAACGGATCCTGAACCCCGCGTTGCGCGCCTCGACGGGCGTCTACGTGGTCGGAAGCAAGATCATGGAATCGCTCGTCGACCTAGACGGCAAGGGCGATCCTCTGCCGGTGCTGGCCACCTCGTGGGAGTCCGCGCCGGACGGCAAGACGATCACCTTCAAGCTGCGCGAAGGCGTGAAGTGGCACGACGGCAAGCCGTTCACCGCGGCCGACGTCCAGTACACGGCCATGGAGATGTGGAAAAAGCATCTCAACTACGGCACGACGTTGCAGCTCTACCTGGAAGCGGTCGACACGCCCGACCCGCACACGGCCGTCTTCCGGTATTCGCGGCCGATGCCGCTCGATCTGCTGCTTCGCGCCCTGGCCGACCTCGGCTACGTCGCGCCGAAGCACGTCTACGAAGGGACGAACGTCCTCGAGAACCCCGCGAACACCGCGCCGGTCGGCACCGGCCCCTTCAAGTTCTCGAGATACGAACGCGGCCAGTACATCATCGCCGTGCGGAACGACGACTACTGGCGCAAGGGCTTCCCCTATCTCGACCAGATCGTCTGGCGGATCATTCCGGACCAGGCGGCGGCCGTCGCCGCGATCGAAGCCGGCGAAATTCACATAAGCCCCGAGGGCGCGCTGCCTCTCGCGGATCTGGACAGGCTGAAGAAGTCGTCCAACTTCGAGGTATCGAGCCGCGGCAACGAGGGCAACGCGGTGATGAACACGATCGAGTTCAACTTCCGCCGCAAGGAGCTCGCGGACCGGCGCGTGCGCGAGGCGATCATCCGCGCCATCGACGTTCCGTTCTTCTGCGAGAACTTCCTCTACGGATTCGCGAAACCTGCGACGGGGCCGATCCCGTCCTCCTCTCCATCCTTCTATCCGAAGAAGACGCCGCCGCTGTACCCGTTCGACCCCAAGAAGGCGGAGGCGCTCCTGGACGAGGCGGGTTACAGGAAGGGTACGGACGGGAGGCGCTTCTCGCTCCGCCTCCTGCCTGCGCCCTGGGGCGAGGACATCACGCTGTGGTCGACCTTCATGCAGCAGTCGCTGCAGCAGATCGGCATCGCCGTCGAGATCGTCCGTTACGACGCCGCCGGGTTCCTCACGAACGTTTACAGGGACTGGAACTTCGATCTGGCGACCGGATGGCACCAGTATCGCGGCGATCCGGCGGTGTCGACGACCGTCTGGTATCGTTCCGGGAGCCCGAAGGGGGCGCCGTGGACCAACCAGTGGGGCTGGCAGTCCGAAGAGGTGGACAAGCTTATCGACGCCGCGGCTTTCGAGATCGATCCCGTCAAGCGCCGCCAGCTCTATGCGGACTGGGTCGAGCGGGTCAACACGGAGATCCCGCTCTGGATGGCGATCGAGCGGCTCCTCATCTCGGTCACCAGCAAGAAGCTCCAGAACCACCACAACACGCCGCGCTGGATCTCGAGCAGCTGGGCCGATCTCTGGCTCGCGACCTGACGTGCGCATATTGGGGTTGGCGTTGCGTCGGCTCGCCGCGAGCGTGCCGACGCTTCTCATCATCCTCGCAGGGCTGTTCCTGCTCCTTCAGCTCGCGCCGGGCGACACGGTGGACGCGCTCGTCGCGCAGATGGGGGGCGGGGACCCTGCCATGATCGAGGAGCTGCGCCGGTTCTACGGGCTCGATGCCCCGGTGCTGGCGCAGCTCATGAACTATCTCTGGCGCCTGGTTCGGCTCGATCTCGGCTACTCGGCGATCTACGGCAAGCCGGTCGTCGCCGTGATCCTGGAGCGGCTCCCGGCGACGCTGCTCTTGATGGTGTCGGCCCTGTCGTTCGCCTTCGCGGCAGGCATGGCGCTCGGCGTCGTCGCCGCCCGGCGCGTCAACCAATGGCCCGACACGCTCATCTCCACGCTGGGCCTCATCTTTTACGCGACGCCGTCGTTCTGGTTCGGCCTCATGGGGATCGTCGTGTTCGGCGTCTGGCTCGGCTGGCTGCCGCCCGGCGGCTTCGAGACGATCGGCTCGGGCTATACCGGGATCGATCGCGCGATCGACATCGCCCTGCACCTCGTATTGCCGACCGTCACGCTCGCGCTGATCTTTCTCGCGATCTATCTGCGCATCATGCGCGCGTCGATGCTCGAGGTGCTCACGCTCGATTTCGTGCGCACCGCGCGGGCGAAGGGCCTTGCCGAGCACGGCGTCGTCCGTCGCCACGTTCTCAGGAACGCGCTTCTGCCGATGGTCACGCTCATCGGCCTGCAGGCCGGCACGATGCTCGGCGGCTCCGTCGTCGTGGAAAGCGTCTTCGCGCTGCCCGGCCTCGGCCGTCTCGCCTACGAATCGGTCGTGCAGCGCGACCTCAACACGCTGCTCGGAATCGTGTTCGTCTCGGCGTTGCTCGTCATCGTCATCAACTTCCTCGTCGACATCGCGTACGCGCGGCTCGACCCGCGGATCGGTTCCCAGACCTGAGAGATGGGATTCCTTCGCCGCTACCTGCGCAATCCCGGGGCCGCTATCGGGCTGGTCCTCCTCCTCCTCGTGCTGGCGATGGCCGGCACGGCCGATCTCCTCTATCCGCGCGATCCGCTGGCGCTTGCGGGGCGTCCTCTGCAATGGCCGTTTCAGAACGCCCGCTTTCTCCTGGGCACGGACGCTTCCGGGCGCGATATCGCCGCCCAGATATTCCACGGCGCTCGGATCTCGCTGCTGATCGGCTTCGTCGCGACCATCGTGGCGATCGCGCTCGGCATCATCGTCGGCGCCGTCGCGGGATTCTACGGAGGCTGGATCGACGATCTTCTGATGCGCGTCACCGAGGCGTTCCAGACCGTACCGAGCTTCCTCCTGCTGCTCGTTCTCGTCGCGGTTTTCGGTTCGAGCATCGTGACCGTCACGCTGGCGATCGGCATCGTCTCTTGGCCGGCGCCGGCGCGTCTCGCGCGCGCCGAGTTCCTGACGCTGCGCAACCGCGAGTTCGTCCAGGCCTGCCGCACGCTCGGGCTGCGCGACGGCGCCATCATCTTCCGGGAAATCCTCCCCAATGCCATGCCGCCGCTGATCGTCTATGCGAGCGTCGTCATGGCGCTCGCGATCCTGCTGGAATCGGCGCTCGCCTTCCTCAACCTTTCCGACCCCAACGTCGCCTCGTGGGGCAATCTCATCGGCCATGGACGCGGCGTCCTGCGCACCCAATGGTATGTGTCGGCGATCCCGGGCGTCGCGATCCTCCTCACCGTTCTTGCCGTATCGCTAGTCGGACAAGGCCTCAACGACGCGCTCAATCCGAGGCTGAAGCCGCGATGAGCTTCGCCGCCGAACCGTTGCTGCGCATCGAGAGCTTGACCGTGCGGCTGCCCAAAGGGGCCGATCGAGCGCACGCCGTCCGGGCTTTGGAGCTCGAGGCGCGCGCGAACGAGATCCTCTGCATCGTCGGGGAGTCCGGGTCCGGCAAGTCGATGGCCGCGAACGCGATCATGCGGCTTCTGCCGCCCGGCGTGCACGTCGAGAGCGGGCGCATCGTGTTCGACGGTCGCGACCTTCTGTCGGTTTCCGAGGTGGAGATGCAGGAGATCCGCGGCGGACGGATCGCCATGATCTTCCAGGAGCCGATGACGGCCCTCAATCCGCTGCGGACGATCGGCGACCAGATCGCGGAGATGTTCCGGATCCATACGAGACTCGGCAGGCGGGAGATCGACTCTCGCGTGCTCGCGCTGCTCGAGGAAGTTCGGATTCCCGACCCCGTCGCTTCGGCGCGCGCGTACCCGCACGAGCTTTCGGGCGGGCAGCGTCAGCGCGCGATGATCGCGATGGCGCTCGCGCTCGAGCCGCGCGTGCTGATCGCCGACGAGCCGACGACCGCTCTCGACGTGACGACTCAGGCGCAGATCCTGGCGCTCATCCGCGACCTGCAGCGGCGGAACGGAATGGCGGTTCTGTTCATCACCCACGATTTCGGGGTGGTCGCGGAGATCGCGGACCGGGTCGCGGTAATGCAGAATGGCGAGCTCGTGGAGGAAGGGCCGGTGCGCGAGCTTCTCGAAGCACCCCGTCACCCCTACACGCGACAACTGCTCGCCGCCGTCCCGTCGCTCGTGCCGCCGGCGCCGAGACCGGTCGCCGATGGGCAGGCGCTGACCGTCAAGGACCTCACCAAGGTCTTCCGAACCGGCGGATTTCTCGGCCGCGGCGTTCGTGTGACCCGTGCGCTCGACCGCGTATCGCTGAGCCTGCCGAAGGGCGCCACGCTCGGGATCGTCGGCGAATCGGGGTCGGGGAAGTCGACGATGGCCCGCTGCATCGTCCGGCTGCTCGATCCGGACGAAGGCACGATTCGGATCGGCGACGTCGATGTCACCGCGATGTCGAAGCGCGAGCTGCGCTCGGAGCGGCGGCGCGTGCAGATGGTCTTTCAGGATCCCTTCGCGTCCCTCAATCCCCGGCGGCGGGCCGGCGATCTGGTCGCCCAGGGGCCGATGGCGCATGGAGTGCCGCGAAGAGAGGCGCTGGCGAAGGCGCGCGATCTCTTCGCGCTGGTCGGACTCGATCCCTCTTCGGTCGACCGCTACCCGCACGAATTCTCGGGCGGCCAAAGGCAGCGGATCGGCCTCGCGCGCGCGCTGGCGCTCGAGCCCGAGATCCTCGTCGCCGACGAGCCGGTCTCGGCGCTCGACGTCTCGGTGCAGGCGCAGGTGCTGCAGCTCCTCGCCGACCTCAAGTCGCGCCTCGGCCTGTCGATGCTCTTCGTGACGCACGACCTCCGCGTCGCCGCCCAGATCTGTGACCTCGTCGCCGTCATGCACGACGGGCGGATCGTCGAAACGGGACCTGCGGCTACTGTTTTCACCGAGCCGCGCCACGACTACACCCGGGCACTCATCGACGCGATCCCCGGACGCCACTGGTCCGAGCGCATCGCCGCCGAGGCGGCGCGCTCCCCGGCGCTCGCGGAGGTGGCGCCGTCCGAACCACCGAGACGAGGCATGCCATGAGCGAATCCAGCCGAGACCTGCCGACCCCTGCGCCGGCCCATCCCGAAAACCTTTCCATGCTCGCAAAGCGGCGGATCGAGGCCGAGATCCTCGGCCATGTCTATGCCGTGCTGAAGGAGAGCCACGGCAAGGAGGTCGCGATGAAGACGATCGGCGACGCGGTGCGCCGCTCCGCGATCGAGCAGGCGCAGCGCTTCGCTGCGGTTGCGGAGAAGGGCACCTCGCTGCAGCACTTCATCGAGATGAGCGCGCTCTGGCAGAAGGAAGATGCGCTGAAGCTCGTGGTGCGCGAGCAAAGCGACACGCACTACCACTTCGATGTGGTCCGATGCCGGTACGCGGAAATGTATCGCGAGATGGGGCTCGGCGAGATCGGGCACCTGCTCTCCTGCCAACGCGACGGCAGCTTCTGCGAAGGCTACGACCCTAAGCTTAAGATGACGCGGACGCAGACGATCATGGGCGGGGCGAGCCACTGCGACTTCCGCTACACCTACGAGGCGGACGGCGATCCGAAGCCCGGCGAGGCCGATGCCGCCGGCGGGCGGCAGGCCTGACGGCCGATTCCGCCGGCCGCGCTTCGCCTGAGCCGGTCGGCGGAAACGCGCAGGTCGCTTTCGTGCCTGCCGGTCGCGGCTCGACTGCGCTAGCCTCTTCGCGTCGATCGGAGATTGGCGGAGCTTTCTCGTGTTCCAGGTTTCGCAGACCGAGGTCCTGCTGGGACAGCAATCGCTGCCGATCGCCGCGCGGGTCGACGTGCTCGTCTGCGGCGGCGGCGTCGCCGGCATCGCTGCCGCGGTCGCCGCGGCGCGCAACGGGGCCAAGACCCTGCTCATCGAGCGCGCCGGCTTCCTCGGCGGGACCGCGACGGGCTCTGCGATGGGGCTCATCGTCATCCCGGCGAGCGAGCTCGTCGGCTTCCCGCGCGAGTTCTTCGCGCGTCTCGCTCGCGAGCAGGGGGCGGGCCTCGGCGACGTCGTGCCTTGGGACATCGAGGCCTACAAGCTCACGGCTCTGGAGATCGTGCTCGGATCCGGCGCGGACGTGCTGCTCTACACCTGGGGGTCGGAGCCGCTCGTGCGCGACGGTCGGATCGAGGGGGTCGTCATCGACAACAAGTCGGGCCGTCAGGCCGTCCTGGCGAAAATCGTCATCGACGCCACGGGCGACGCGGACGTGGCGGCCCGTGCCGGGGTCCCGTTCGTCAAAGGGCGCGAGGAGGACGGCGCCATGCGCCCTGCGACGGTCATGGGCCGCATCGGCAACATCGACCTGCGACGGTTCAAGGACTACATCGACCGCCATCCAGAGGACGTCTCGCGGGACGACGGCCGCCGCGTGGTCGATCTGGAGCGGGGCATCGTGCGGATCGACGGCTTCTTCTCGGTCGTCGAGAAGGCGAAGCGGATGGGACTTCTCGACCCGGCTGCGCCTGTGAACTACCTCCGCTTCAGCGGCGTCAACGCGAAGGAGCACAGCGACCGGGCGGTGCTGATCTGCAACAGCACGCGAATCTACGGCATCGACGGAACGAATGCGACGGACGTGACGCGCGCCGAGGTCGAAGGCCGCAGGCAGCTTCGCGCGATCGTGCGCCTCTGCCGGGAGCTCCTCCCCGGCTTCGAAAACAGCTTTCTCATCGACACCTCGGCGTATCTCGGCATCCGCGAGACGCGCCGCATCCGAGGGCGTCATACGCTCACCTACGACGATCTCGCCAGAGGCAGGCGGTTCGAGGATTCGGTCGCCGTCATGACCTCGGTCGATTACGGCACCGCCGAGATCCACGGGCCGGACTACGGCCACGAAGGGTCGGTCGCGGACGAATGGGCGCGCAAGCTGTCGCTGAAGCTGATGCGCTTCGAGTTTCCGCTCGGCTGCATGGTCACCGATCAGGTGGCGAACCTGGTCGTCGCCGGCCGCTGCGCATCGATGACGCACGAGGTCGACAAGTTCGCGCGCAACATGGCGCCGATCGGGTTGCAGGGCCAGGCGGCCGGCACCTTCGCAGCCATCGCGGCGGGACGCGAATGGAACCGGCCGCCGATCGAAACGACGCGCGCGCGGCTCGAACGCGACGGCGTGCCGGTGAGCCTTCCGCCGGACGAGGCGCACCGGAACATCGAGAAGCGGGGCACCCGGCCGGGTGCCGCAAAGATCGCGTAGCTGCGATTCAGCCCGGCAGGGTCTGTCCGCGCCGAGTTCCCTTCGGGCCCGCGCTGCGATCGCCGGATTTCCGCGCGGGGACCGCCCGCCCTCGGGCACCGTCACGTCCGGTGGCGACGCGGTCGGTTCCGCCATCGGGTTCCGAGGCATGCGGCTCCGAAAACAAGCCGTGCCGCACGAACTTCGAATACGCTTCCACCACCCAGTCCGGGACGCGGCCGCCGGTGCCGCCCATGCCGTAGCGCATGCTGAGATAGCCGCGGGCGGCGAGCAGGATGAAGGCGATCGGCTCCAGCTCATGTTCGTCGAAGCCCGGCATCTCGCCGCGTTCCCAGCTGCGCTTCAGAGCGCGGACATAGCCGCTTGCCACGACGGCGACATGCTGACGATGCGCTGCCGGCGCCAGCGTCTCCGCCTCGTACAGAATTCGGTAGAACTCCGGGTGCTCCTCGAGGAATTGGAAATAGGCCGCAAGGCGCTGCGTCTCGCGCTCGGCACCGGTGGCTGCGGGATCGACGCGCTCCATGATGAAAGCGAGCATGGACGCGCCGAGACCCGGCAGGAGCTGGTCGAAGAGGTCCTGCCGCGACTCGAAGTAGTTGTAGAACGTGCCTTGCGCGACCTTCGCCCGCGCGGTGATCCGGGCGACCGACGCTTCGGCGTAGCCGACCTCTCCGACGATCTCGGCCGCGGCGCGGAAGAGCGCCCGCCGGATCTCCTCGCTCCTTTCCGCGCGGCTCCGGCGCGACCGCCGGGCCGCGCGTTTCTCGGGCGCCCTCGTCTTCATGTCGCCGGTGCCGTCTGCAGCTTCGTCCCGTGCGGCCCGGCGGCCATCCGCTGGGACATCCTGCATCAGGCGGCGTCCCGAAGGGCCGGCGCTTCTGCGAAGCTGGCGATCACGTCGGCGATGCGGGCATCGGGGAGGGCATCCACGAAGCGCTCCAGCCTGTCGTAGGCCGAGGCCGGAATGTCGATCTCCGTGCCGATCCTGCGGACCAGCTCGGAAACCTCCGACCGGGAGAAGCTGTAGTCGGCCGGTACCTTCTGCTCGTACCGCTCGATCCGCTCGCCCCCTTCGAGCTCGATCTCGATACGGCAGCAGAGGGTCGGGACGGAAGCGTCGCTGACGAGCTGCACCCGCCCGACGAGCGCGTTCACCTCGGGGTCGTCGTACGTGGTCATCATCCGCATCGTCGGGACGCCGCGGACGAGAGTCGCCGCGACGCAGAACGGGATGCTCATCAGCGTGCCCGAGATCGAATTGAACGGGCCGGTGGAATCCATGCCCGCGTATCCGGTCTCGTACGGATTCATCGAGACCCGAATCGAGGAGATGCGTCTATTACCGATCTCATCGCGCAGGGCGAGCGCGCAAATCACGGGGGTCTGGTTGAAGGCGCAGACGGGATACGGCTTGAACGTCACCCTCGCGATCGACCATTCCTTTCCGAGGCGGGCTTCGAGCGCTCCGACGTCGCAGTCGGTGCGTGCGAAGGCCTTCACGAACCCGGCGCTGCCCTCGATGGCGTGAGGGGCGGAGACGGACCCCGCGCGCGCCAGCTCGGCCGCGGCCAGGCCATTTCGCGCGGCGACGCCGACCTGGTAGCGCCATTCGTCGGTCCCGTCGGCGAACGACTGGAGAATGCCCCCGGCGAAGGAAGCCGCGTTGGCGATCGCGGCGGCCGTCCTCTCCTCGTCGAGCTCCATCAGCCGGGCCGCCGCAGCCGCGGCGGCGATCGTCCCGTAAAGCGGCGAGGCACGCAGGCCCGCGGGCGTCGTGCGCCCCGCGTACGCGGCCTCGAGCAGGCCGCCGGCCTCGTATCCTGCGACCAGCGCGGGGATGAAGCGCGACATCGGATAATCCCGCGCCTCCGCGAGAGCGGTGAGGAGCGGAATCATGATCGCGCCGAGATGCGCTGCCCCGCAGGTATCCTCCTGCGCCCGCCCGTGGAACAGGGCGGAGTTGGCGAGGGCCGCGCCCGGCACGCTCACCTTCCGCCCGTCGCAGAGAAGCGTGGCGTCGCCCGGGCGGCCGCCATCCATCGCGATTGCGGCGCGCCTCGCGACAGGGGCGTAGGGAGTGCCGTGCGAGCCGAGTCCGATCCCGTATCCGTTGAGGAGGCAAACGCGTGCCTTTTCGACCACCTCGGCCGGAATCGACTGGTGCGTCAGCCCGGTCGTGAACTTGGCGAGAGTGCGCGTCAGAGTCATGCGTCCTTCTCCCTTCATGCTCGACCGTTCTTCGCGAGCTCCTCGCGAAGGGTGCGTTTCAGGATCTTGCCCGAAGGATTGCGCGGTAGCGAATCGCGCAGCAGCAGCTCGCGCGGCACCTTGAACCCGGCGAGGTGCTTGCGGCAATGGGCCCGCAGCGTCTCGTAGTCGAGAGTCTGTCCGGGCTTCGGCACCACGATCGCGACCGGGCGCTCGCCCCACTGCGGATCGGGAAGGCCGATCACCGCGACCTCGCTCACCTGGGGCATCGTGTAGATTACGCGCTCGACCTCGGAGGAGGCGATGTTCTCGCCGCCCGACAGGATCATGTCCTTCTTGCGATCGGTGATCGTGAGGAAGCCTTCGGAATCGAGGAAGCCGATGTCGCCGGTGCGGAACCAGCCATCCGGGAAGAAGCTGCTTCGGGTCTTCTCCGGGTCCTTCCAGTAGCCGGCGGTGACTTTCGGTCCGCGCACGCAGATCTCGCCTTGCTCGCCCGGGGGCAGCGAGTTCCCTGCGTCGTCGCGGATGTCCACCTCGCAATGAGCCAGGGCGCGGCCGGTGCTGCCGATCTTCTCGATCTCCTTTCCGGCCTCCATGAGCGTGTCGCCGCTGCACGTCTCCGTGAGCCCGTAGCCGTCGATGTAGCGGCCGTTCGGGAAGAGCTCGGTGAAGGCGCGGATCCGCGCTTCGGGCGTCTTCTCGCCGCCGCCGATCGCCCATTTCAGCGACGAACGGTCGAAGCGGTCGCGATGCGGGTAGGCGAGCAGACGCCCCAGCATCACCGGGGCGAACCAGGCGCAGGTGAGGCGCTCGCGCTCGATCGCCGCAAACGCGGCTTCTTCGTCGAACTCGCGGAGGATGCACATCGTCCCGCCGATCCACAGGAGGGCGATGCCGGGAAGGTCGAAGGCGCCGACATGATAGAGCGGGCCGACCACGAGGATCCGGTCGGAAGCGGTGAGGCCGAGGAAGATGACGTGGTCGATGTTCTTCCAGTAGACGTTCGAGTAGCTGTGCATCACCCCCTTCGGCCGATCGGTGGTGCCCGAGGTGTACATCAGCCGGAAGAGGTCGTCGGGACGGCGATAGCAGGCTGGGACGGCGCGCTCCGGGGCTCCTGCGAAGCTGCGCACGTCCTTCTGCCCGGCCGCGTCGAGGAGGACGAGGCCGGGCAGGCCCCCGACGACCGGCTCGAACTCGTCGTCCGCAAGAAGCAGCTTCGCCTCGGAGTTCTCCAGAATGTAGGCCACCTCGTCGCGGGCCAGGCGGTAGTTGACGGGAAGGAAGACGCCGCCGATGTGGCTCGTCGCGATCGCCGTCTCGATGAACGCCGGGGAGTTCTTCATGAACACCGCGACGACGTCGCCCTCGCCGATGCCTCGCCCGGCGAGCCATGCCGCCAGCGCCTGCACGCGCTCCCACAGCTCGGCGTAGGAGATGTGCGCACCCTCGTAGATGAGGGCCGTCGCGCGGGGAGTGCGCGTCGCGTGGAACTTGATGGAAGCGCTCAAATTCATCATGGCGCCACGAACCTTCCTCAGTAGGAGCGTGGAAGCTTCAGATTATGCTGCGCGATGAAGTTCAGGATCATCTCCTCCGAGATCGGGGCGAACCGGAACAGCCTCGCATCCCGCCATAGGCGCTCGACGTGGCTCTCCTTGGCGAAGCCCATGCCGCCCATGGTCTGCATCGCCCGCTCGGTCGCCAGCTGCGCCGCCTGCGAGGCGATCAGCTTGGCGACGTTGGCTTCGGTGCCGTACGGCAGGCCGTTGTCGAAGAGAGAGGCGGCCTTGTAGTTCATCAGCCGGGCGCATTCCGACTCGGCGTAGGCCTGGGCGAGCGGGAATTGCAGCCCCTGGTAGGCGCCGATGGGCGTATCGCCGAACACCTTGCGCGTGTTCGCGTAGTCGACGGCGAGCCGAATCGCCAGATCGCAGGTCCCGACGAGGCAGGCGGCGGTGACGATGCGCTCGGTGTTCAGCACGTCGAGCAGCTCGCGCCAGCCGCCGTCGAGCGTACCGATGATCTCGTCGGGGCCCGCCCAAACGTCGTCGAAATAGACGAGGCTCGAGGTGAGGGTGTTCGTGCCGACCTTCTCGATGGCGCTGTGCGTGAGGCCCTCGCGGTCCCGGTCGACCAGGAACATCGTGATGCCTTCGGTGCGCCGGCTCACCTCGTCCCTGCGCTTGGTGCGGGCGATCGTCAGCACCTTGTCGGCCTCCGGGACCCCCGTGATCCAGATCTTGCGGCCGTTGATGCGGAAGCCGTTGCCGTCGCGCCGCGCGAAGGTCTCGATCTCGAGGCTGTTGGATCCCGCGTTGGGCTCGGTCAGCGCCATGCAGAAGAGCATCTCGCCGGACGCGAGCTTGGGCAGGTAGGCGCGCTTCATCTCCTCGGTCCCGAAGCGCGCGATGGAGACGCCGCCGAAGATCGAGTTGTTCATGAAGAGCTGGCCGACGGTCGAGCCCGCCCCGGACGCCGCCAGGGTCTCGATGATCATGGCGAGCTCCAGCATGCCGAGGCCGCTGCCCCCGTATTCTTGCGGCAGCGCCGCCGCCGCCAGCCCCGCCGAGCAGACCGACTGCCAGAGCTCGCGCGGGAACGCCTTGCGCGCGTCGAGATCGCGCCAGTACTCGAGGCCGTATTTCTCGCCGACCTTGGCGGCCGTATCCACGATCAGGCGCTGTTCGTCACTGCGCAGGAAATCCATCAGACTCGCCTATTTCTGCGTGAGAAAGAGAGCGTACGGGTTCTCGAGGCCGCCGACGACGGCGTCGAGGAAGCGCGCCCCGCTCACGCCGTTAAAGACCCGGTGATCGCAAGCGAGCGTCAGAAGGATCTCCCGCCTCAGGACGGGGGCGCCCGCCGCGTCGGGCCGGAAGATCTCGCTCACGGCGCCCACGCCGAGGATCGCCGATTGCGGGACGTTGATGATGGGCGTGACGCCCTCGACGCCCGTCATGCCGAGATTCGAGACGCTGACCGCGCCTCCTTCCAGCTCGTCGCGGACGAGCCGTCCGGAGCGGGCACGCTCGGCAAGCTCGGTCGCCTCCGCGCACAATTGGTCGAGCGGCTTGCGCCCGACGTCGCGCAGGATCGGGATGAACAGCCCTTCCGGAGTGTCCACCACCATCCCCACGTCGGTCTCCCCGAGAGACAGAAGGCCGCGCTCGGTCCAAACTCGGTTGGCGTCGGGAGCGGCGAGCAGCGCACGGCCGACGGCCTTCAGGATGAAGTGCGTGACGGTGGCCTTCGGGCCTCCCGCCGAGTTGACCTGGGCGCGGAGGGCGAGAAGCGCCGAGACCTCGGCGCGGCGCGTCAGGTAGAAGTGCGGCACGTCGCGCTTCGCCGCGACGACGCGACGCACCATCACCTGATGCTTGGCCGATAGCGGGACGGGTTCCGCTCGCGGCGCACGCGCTGCCGGCGCCTCGGTCGGGGCGGGCTGCCGTGCGCGGGCCGCCTCGACGTCCGCGGCCTTGATGCGGCCGTGCGGCCCGCTCCCCCGGACGCTCGCCAGATCGATGCCGAATTCGCGCGCGATCCGCCGCGCCAACGGGGTCGCCACGATCCGCTTGGCGTCGGTGGCCGGCCTGGCGGCTTGCGGCTCCGCGGCGATCCGCGCTGGCTCTTCGGCGGCCTGGGCGGGTTCCTCCGCACCGTGCCCGTTCGCGGCCGGCCCCTCGCCGGACAGCGGCTTGCCCGTCCAGCGCATCAGCGGCGTTCCGACCGGCACCGTCGCGCCGCTCTCCACGAGCAGCTCCAGCACCTCTCCGTCGCTCGGCGCCTCGATCTCGTTGGCGATCTTGTCCGTCTCGACGACGAACACCACGTCGCCGGCGCGAACGCGCTCGCCTGGCTTCACCCGCCACTCGGCGAGGATCCCCTCGGTCATCGTGAGGCCGAGCTTCGGCATGACGATCTGCGACACGCCGGCCTCGGTCGTTCTATTTCCCGACGAAGACGGCATCCCGTTTCTCTAGAAAGGCACGGCAGCCTTCGTGGGCATCCGCGCTGTCGAAGACGAGGCTCACCACGGCCTGCTCGTGACCGAGCGCGGCCGAGAGCGGCATGTCGCCGCCGTCGCGCAGCGTCCGCTTCAGGAGCTTCAGGACGAGCGGGGACTTCTTCGCGATCGCCTCGGCCGTCTTCATGACCTCGTCCATCAGGGCGGCCTTGGGCACGACCCTGTTGATGAGCCCGATCTCCGCAGCCTCCGCGGCAGAAATGTGCTCGCCCGTGAACATAATCTCCTTCGCCCGGCAGAGCGGCACCTGGCGAATGATTCGCTGCGTGCCTCCGGCGCCCGGGAAGAGGCCGAGCGAGATCTCGGGAAGGCCGAGGCGCGCGCTGTCCGCAGCGATGCGGATGTCGAGCGCGAGGATGAGCTCCGTTCCCCCGCCCAGCGCGTAGCCGTTGATCGCGGCGATCGTCGGCTTGTCGGAGATTTCGATCTTGCGGAAGACGCGATGGATGGTCTCCGCGAACTCCTGGTAATGCTGCAGTCCCTGCCGGCTCTCGAGATCCGCGATGTCGCCGCCGGCGACGAAGGCCTTGTCGCCCGCGCCGGTCACGACGATGACGCGGACCTCCTCGTCGCTCTCGAGGGCGGAGAAGCCCTTCTCCAGCTCGAGGATCGTCGGCACGTCGAGCGCATTCAACACCTTCGGCCGGTTGACCGTGAGAATGCCGACATTGCCTTTTTTCTCGGTAAGGATGCTGTCACTCATCTAGAACCTCGGTCGCTTTTCGCTGATCAGGCGAGCACCCGCCGCACGGCGGCGACGACGCGCCCGGCGTCCGGCCGGTAGGAGTCCTCGAGGGACTTGGCGAAAGGCACCGGCATGAAAGGTGCGCCGACTCGCACGATCGGCGCGTCGAGCTCGTCGAATCCGACATCCGCCATCCGCGCCGCGATCTCCGCACCGACGCCGAACGCCTCGACCGCCTCGTGAAGGACGACGAGCCGATGGGTGCGCGAGAGCGACGCGAGAACAGCCTCTTCGTCCCACGGCTGGAGCGAGCGCAGGTCGACGATCTCGGCCTCGATCGACTCGGCGGCAAGCGCGGTCGCCGCCTCGAGCGCGGTCGCGACGGTGGCGCCATAGGTGACGATCGTCACGTCGCTTCCCTCCCGGACGATTCGCGCCTTGCCGATGGGAACGGGCTCCAGCTCGCCGGAGATCTTCTCCTTGCGTGCGTAAAGCGCCTTGTTCTCCACGAAGATCACCGGATCGGGATCGGCGATCGCGGTCCGCAGGAGTCCGTAAGCGTCCGCGGCGCTCCCGGGACACACGACCTTGAGGCCCGGGACATGGGCGAACCACGCCTCGAGACACTGCGAATGCTGCGGGCCGGCGCTCAAGCCGCCGCCGTGCGGCGTTCGCAGCACGAGCGGGACCGAGGTCTGGCCGCCGAACATGAATCGCACTTTGGCCGCCTGGTTCACGACGCCGTCCATGGCGAGCGCGACGAAATCCATGAACATGATTTCGACGATCGGCCGCAGACCGGAAAGCGCGGCTCCCACGGCCGCGTTGACGATCGTCGCCTCCGAGATCGGCGTGTCTCGCACGCGCTCGGGGCCGAAGCTGTCGAGAAGGCCGCGGGTCACCCCGAACGGTCCGCCCGCCGCGGCGATATCTTCGCCGATGAGAATGACGCTCTCGTCCGCGGCCATTGCGTCGGCCAGCGCCTGGTTGATGGCGCGAGCGAAGCGCAGCTCGGTCATCAGGCGGCCTTCCGAGTGTAGACGTCGCCCGCCGCATCGGCGATGTCGGGCAGCGGCGCCTTGCGCGCAACCTCGACTGCCGCCGTTATCGCGCTCTCCACCTCGTTCTGCATCGCCGCGAGGTCTTGCTCGCCGACGCCGAGCTCGAGCAGCCGGCGCTGCGAGCGGACGATCGGGTCGGAGTCCGGAGCCGCGTCGGTGTCGTCCCGGTAGCGTTGCGGGTCGCCTTCGAAATGCCCGCGGACGCGCCGCGTCATGCATTCGAGGATCCGCGGCCCGTCGCCGCGGCGGGCCGCGGCGGCGTGGCGGCCGGCGGCGGCCATGACGGCCGCGACGTCGTTGCCGTCGATGCGCTCCCCCTCGATTCCGAAAGCGCGGCCGAGCTCGACGATGTTGGTCACGAACTGCTTCGAGGTCGGCGAGAACTCGGACCAGCCGTTGTTCTCGCATACGAACAGGACCGGCAGCTTCCACAACGCCGCAAGATTGAGGCTTTCGTGGAGAACGCCTTCAGCCAGGGCGCCGTCGCCGAAGAAGGCGACGGCGATGCCGCCGGTCTTGCGGATCTGATGCGCGAGGGCGCTGCCGACCGCGAGCGGGATGCCCGCGCCGACGATTCCGTTCGCGCCGAGCATGCCGACAGACATGTCGGCGACGTGCATCGAGCCGCCGCGCCCGCGGCAAACGCCGGTGTCGCGGCCCAGAATCTCCTGGAAGAAGCCCTCCAGGCTCACGCCCTTCGCGAGCGCGTGCCCATGCCCGCGATGGGTCGATGCGATCGTGTCCTCGCGGCGCAGCACAGCGGCGACGCCCGCCGCGATCGCCTCCTGGCCGATCGACAAATGTATGAAGCCGGGGACCTCGCCGTCGGCGAAAAGGCGCGCGAGGCGCTCCTCTACGCCCCGGATCAACAGCATCGTCTTGTGCGCGGCTATGAGATCGTCGCGTTCTGCGCGGTGCGGCTCCGGCGCCTCAGATCGCAAGGTAGCGCCGCTTGACTTCGTCATTCGCCCTCAATCCCTCGATGGTGTCTCGGTAGACGACCCGGCCCTTGTCGATCACGGCTGCGTGCGTCGCCACCTTGAGGCAGAAATGCATGTTCTGCTCCGCCATGAGCACGGTGACACCCATTTCGTGAAGGCGACGGATTAGGTCGCCGATCGACTGGACGATGATGGGGGCAAGGCCCTCGCTGGGCTCGTCGAGCAGCAGGAGGTCGGGATTGCCCATGAGGGTCCGCGCGATCGTGAGCATCTGCTGCTCGCCGCCGGACAGCCGTCCTGCGATGCGGTCGCGCATCCTGGCCAGGATGGGGAAGACCTCGTAGATGCGGTCGAGAGTCCAGTGACTGCCGTTCGGCCCCTTTTTCTGGCCGATCAGCAAATTGTCCTCGACCGTATGATCCGGGAAGACCTGACGATCCTCGGGAACGTAGCCGATGCCGGAACGCGATATGCGGTGCGGAGGCAGCCCGGCGATTTGCCGCTCGTTCAGCGTGATGGCACCGCTGCGCGGCGGCGCGATGCCCGCGATCGCCTTGAACGTCGTGCTCTTGCCCGCGCCGTTCCGCCCGAGCAGCGCGACGACCTGGCCGCGCTCGACGCTGAGATCGAGCCCGAAAAGGATCTGGCTCGTCCCGTAGAAGACGTTGATCGACTCGACCTTGAGGAGCGGGGCCGTGCTCATTGAACAGACGGTTCGGCAAGGGTGTGGTCCGTGCCGAGATAGGCGTCGATCACGTCCTGGTTCCGGCGGATCTCGTCGGGCGTGCCCTGCGCCAGCACCTGGCCGTACTTCAGGACGTGAATCGTCTCGGCGATCTTGAACACGATGTCCATGTCGTGCTCGATGAAGATGATGGTGAGGTCCGTCGCCTTCCAAAGCTGGTGGACCTTGTCGATCATCTTCCAGCGCTCCTCGGAGCCCATTCCGGCGGTCGGCTCGTCGAGGAGCAGCACTTTCGGGTCGAGCGCCAGCGCCAGCGCGATGTCGAGAAGCTTCTGCTCGCCGTGCGAAAGGTTGCGCGACAAGGTCTTCGCGCGGGCCGTGAGGCCGAGAAGCTCGATGATCTCGTGCGCCCGCGCTTTCGCGGAAGCGGCGGGAAAGCGGCGGAAAAGGTTCCAGGAGCCGTTCTGACGCGAGGTGACGGCGGCGATGACGCTCTCCTCGAGCGTCAAGTCGGGGAAGAGGCTCGCGACCTGAAAGGCGCGGCACATGCCGCGCCGGACGATTTCGAGGCTGGAGAGCCCGACGATGTCCTCGCCGCAGAAGTGCACATGGCCGGAATCGGCCCGCAGATGACCGGAGATCAGATTGAAGAAGGTGGTCTTTCCGGCGCCGTTCGGACCGATGATGGCGGTCAGCGAGTGCTCCGGAAACCGCAGCGTCACGCCGTTCATGGCTTTGAGGCCGCCGAAGGACTTCGAAAGGTTTTCGACGTGCAGCACGGCCCCTAGCTCCGCTTCGGTCGCAATCCGCCGTAAGTGTGCCAGGAAGGTGCGACGAGCCAGCCGGCATCGACGGGAAGCGTCACGCCGGTGATCGCCTTGGCTTCGTCGGAGCAGAGGAAGGCGACGGCATCCGCGATCTCGTCCGGTTCGACGAGGCGCCCGAGCGCCGAATTCTCTGCCAGCCTGCTGGGATCCCGCTTGCCGGCGTCGATCGCCGCCTTGAGGGCCGGCGTGAGCGTGTAGCCCGGCGCCACCGCGTTCACCCGCACGCCGGACCGCCCCCACTCGGCCGCCAGGGATTCCGTCATCGCGATGACGGCCGCCTTGGCCGGCGCATACGCATGGAGCGGCATGGAACGCAGACCCGCCACCGACGCGATGTTGACGATGCTGCCCCGACCGCGCTTCGCCATGCGCTGCCCGAAGGCTACGCAGCTCAGGTAGACCCCGCGCTGGTCCACGGCGACCACCTGATCCCAGTCGGCGAGCGGCAGCTCCTCCGGGGGCAGCGGGACCTGAATGACGCCGGCGCTCGTCACCAGCATGTCGATCGGTCCGAGCTTCGTTTCGAGATCGGCCGCGAGGCTCTCTATCGCTGCGGCGTCGCGCACGTCGAGGGCGCAGGCTTGCGCGCCGCGGCCGATCGCGTCGGCCACCTGCCGAGCGCGGTCGATGTCGATGTCGACGACGGCGACGCGGGCTCCCCGCTCGGCGAGACGCCGTACGCAGGCTTCGCCGATGCCGCTCGCGCCGCCGGTGACGACGGCGATCCGTCCGTCAAGAGAGCGGGTCATATGCTGCCTCCTTGTTGCCGGCCGCAGCTTCGGTTCCTTGCGCCTTGGCCGTCACGGCGGGTGCGCGCGCCGCGCGCCGCCCCGCCCAGGCTTCATAGATGAAGTCGGCGATGCCGCGCCTCAACCCGAGCACGGCTACCAGGATGATGATTCCGAGGAACAGTCCGTTGTGCTCGGTGTAGATCGTGACGAAATGGTTGAGCAGCTGCAGCAGGACCGCGCCGACGATCGGACCGATGAACACCTGCGAGCCGCCCAGCATGATCATGAAGATCGCTTCGCCGGAGGTGGTCCAGAAGGCGTAGCCCGGGTAGGCGCCGGAAGCGAACAGGGCGAGCACGATGCCGCCGACGCTGGCGATCGAACCCGCCAGGACGAAGGCGAGCAGCTTGGCGCGGAACACGTTGACGCCGAGGAACACCGCGCGCTCCTGATTGTCGCGGATCATCCGCAGCGTGTAGCCGAACGGCGATTCCGTGATCTGCCGAAGCAGGAACACGCAGACCACGAAAAGCACGCAGGAGAAGACGTAAAAGACGTGCGGGTCGCCCAGATCGACGCCGAAGAGCGGCGGTCTCGGAATCCCGCCCATCAGGCCCTGGTCGCCGCCGGTCAGCGACACCCAGGTGAGGATGACGCTGTAGAACAGCATCTGGAAGGCGAGCGTCAGGAAGGCGAAGTAGATCTCCTTCAGCCGAACGCAGATCGCGCCGACGACGAGCGCGAGGAAGGCCGAGAAGAGGATCGAAAGCGCGAAGGCGGTCAGCGTGGACACCTTGCCCGACTGCATCAGCAGGCCGAAGGCGTAGGCGCCGGCGGCGAAATAGGCGGCATGACCGAACGAGACGAGTCCGGTATAGCCGGTGAGGAGGTTGAGGGATATCGCCAGGAGGCCGTAGGCGACCACGTAAATGATGAAGTCGCGCAGAGCCGCGCTCGGAAACACGAGCGGTATGCCGAGCAGCACCGCCAGCGCGATGACCGCGATGATGAGGTCGCGGCGGAAAGTCGTCCCTCCCATGTCAGACCTGCCGTCCGAACAGGCCGCTGGGCTTGAGGATCAGAACCAGCGCCATGATGGTGAACATCAAGCCATCGACGAAGAGCGGAAAGCCGATCGACCCGAAGGCTCGGGTCAGCCCGATCAGGATCGATGCCACGAGGGCGCCGACGATCGATCCCATGCCGCCGATGACCGTGACGATGAAGCTCTCGATCAGGATCGAGAGGCCCATGCCCGGCGTCAGGCTGCGAACGGGGGCGGCGAGCGCGCCGGCGGCGCCGGCCAGCAGGCTGCCGACGGCGAAGACGGAGGTGTAGAGCAGCTTCGTGTTGACGCCGAGCGCAGAGACCATCTGCGGGTTGATCGCCGCCGCCCGGACGGTCTTGCCGAATCTCGTCTTCGTGATTCCGAACCAGAGCAGGAGGCCGACGGCCGCCGACACTCCGATGAGGAAGGCATAGTAGACGGGGATCGCGCCGCCGCCGATGAACAACGGCGGCAAGGCGAATGCCGGCGGGATCCGCATCAGCAGGTAGTTGGCTCCCCAGACGATCTTGACGACGTCGTCGAGGATGAGCACGAACGCGTAGCACAGCAGCAGCTGCATCAACACGTCGCGCCCATAGATCCTGCTGATGAACAGGCGCTCGAACACCGCTCCGAACAGCGCCATGCCCAGGGTGCCCGCCGCGAGGGCCACGAGAAAGCTTTCCGTGGCCGTATAACCCGCGTACGCGAAATACGCGCCCAGCATGTAGAAGGAGCCGTGCGCGAAGTTGACGATCCCGAGCACGCCGAAAATCAGCGACAGGCCCGAAGCGACAAGAAAGAGCAGCATGCCCATGAGCAGGCCGCTGGAGACCTGCGTCACGGTGCATGCCGTTGCCGAAAGGCAGCCGGCTAGAGCTGTCAGATCCACGGTGCTCTCGTCCCGGTCATTTCGCCAAGCGCGATCCCCGTCTCGGGCTCAGACGTAGCCCTTGCGGCGCTTCCACTCCTTCTCGTGCTCCTGGATCTCGCCCCAGTCGACGGCGACCCAGTCGGTCATCCCCTGGGGCTGGGAGACGGTCTTACCCCAGGCGACCGGATAGTTGATGATCGTCTGGTCCTCGGCGCGCATGGTGATCTTGCCCGTCGGCGAGAACGGCGAGTCGATCTCCATGCCCCGGATCACGTCCGCGAGCGCCTTGCCGTCGGTGTTCCCGTTCGTCGCCTTCAGAGCCTTAAAGACGAAGGCGAAGGCGGTGTAGTTCTGCCACGACCAGTTGGTCGGGTCGGGATGGATCTTGCGGTAGTTGTCGTAGAACTCCGCGTTCCCCTTGTTCGCCGGATAATGCGGGTCGTAGCGGTAGACGGAATTGAGCCCCGCAGGCAGCTGGCGGATGGCTTTCAGGACCGGCGGGTCGGCGAGCCCGCCGGAGAAGAACACGAGATCGCCGGCGAACATGCCGTAGAGGTTGGCCTGCTCGATGAACGACACGAGGTCGCCGCCCCAGAGCGCGGAGTACATGGCCTGAGGCTTCACCTGCAGGATGCGGGTGACGAAGGCGGTGTAGTCCGGCTCGAACAGCTTCGGCCAAGCCTGGTCGACCACTTCCACGGACGGCTCGAAGATCTTGAGGTACTCCATGAACTCGGCCGTGTTGTCCCGTCCGTAGGCGTAGTCGGGCGAGCAGGTCATCCAGCGCTTGAGATTGCGTTTCTTGGAGAGGTCCGCCGCGAAGCGCCCGCCGCCGACCGCGTCGTGGATGCCCTGCCGGGCCGAGCGGAAGGCGGTCGGCACGCGGATCGCCGGATCCGCGGAGAGGGACGAGGTTTCGGAGCAGGTATGGATGCAGAGCACCGGCAGGCTGCGGATGACCTCCTGCACGGCGAAGCTGCCGGAGGAAGCTTCGGCGTCGATGATGATTTCGCAGCCGTCGGAATTGATGAGATCGCGCGTGACGCGGGCCGCTTCGTTGGGGGAGCCCTTCGAGTCGCGGGCGATGAGCTCCATTTTGCGCCCGTTGATGCCGCCGGCGGCATTGAACTCCTGCACCGCGAGCTGCGCGGCGGCCCTGCTCGATTCTCCGAGGATGGCGACGCGACCCGACAGGATCGTCGGCATGCCGACGCGGATCACCTTGCCCTGACCCTTGGCCACGTACGGAAAGCCGGTCACAGCCGAGGCGGCGGCAACCCCGGCGACCGCGCTCGCGCCCTTCAGCACGTCGCGGCGGCGGACTCCGGTTTTCGGTTTGGACATCCTGATTCCTCCACTAGACACGGCCTTTGCGGGGCCGGTTTTTCGGGTGTTGTACGTTGACGGGCTCCGGCTGAGCCCGGCGACTCGACTGTGTAAAGGTCCGGGGCGTCAGGTCAAGAGCCTTTGTGTACCATGAGTCACAGTTCACCAAACGCATCCGACCAGTCGCGCGGCGGGCGAGGTCGATCGGAAATCCACGCCTCGCGCGGTTATTCCAGCGACGCCGGCTCGTCGTCTCTGGCACGGGTGGCGCGCCCCTCGATCGACGAGGTGCGGCACCATGGCACAGCCCCCCGTCGAACCGCGAACACTCCGACGAGCGAGCTGATCCCGGGCCCTCGAGGGGCGGTCCTGCCGGCGGCTCCGCCAGGCGCGCGACCCCGTCGGCGAATTAGGGCCGTCGGGCGGCGCGTGCTACGTTGAGCGAAGCAACCGGGACGTAAGGAGGCGCCTCTTGAAAGCTGCCATGATCGCCGCCGGCGGCGTCGAGGTCGTCGACGTGCCGCCCCCGCAACCGAAACCCAACGAGGTCCTCGTGCGCGTCCACGCCTGCGGCCTCAATCGTGCCGATGTCATCATGGCTTCGGGGCGAAAGCACGGTGCAGCCGGCGGCGCCGGTACCGTGCTCGGCCTCGAATGGGCCGGCGAGGTCGTGGAGCTCGGTGGCGACGTGCCCGATGCCGGGCCGAAGCTCGGCGACCGCGTGATGTGCTCCGGGATGGGCGGGTTCGCCGAGTACGCCGTGACCGACTGGGGCCGGGCGGTCCCGATCCCGCCCTCCATCGGCAGCTTCGAGGAGGCGGCGACGCTTCCCGTGGCGCTCCAGACGATGCATGACGCCGTCGTCACCAATGGCGGCCTTCGTGCCGGAGAGAGCATCCTCGTCCAGGGCGCCAGCTCCGGCGTCGGCCTCATGGCGCTCCAGATCGCCCGGCTGAAGGGTGCCGGGCTCGTCGTCGGGACCTCGAGAGATGCCGCGCGGCGGGCGCGTCTTTCCGAGTTCGGCGCGGATCTCGCCCTCGATACCGGCGATCCGGCCTGGCCGGACCGGGTGCTCGAGGCGACCGGCGGGCACGGCGTCGACCTCATCGTCGATCAGATCTCGGCGAGCGTCGCCAACCAGAATCTGCGGGCTGCCGCGGTCCGCGGGCGGATCGTCAATGTCGGGCGCCTCGGCGGCTTCAAGGGCGAGTTCGACTTCGATCTGCACGCGCTGAAGCGCGTGACGTATATCGGCGTCACGTTCCGCACACGCTCGATCGAGGAGGTGCGCGAAATCGTCCGTCGCTGCCGCGAGGACCTCGGCGACGCGCTCGCCCGCAGCGAGCTTCGCCTTCCCGTCGATCGCGTCTTCACGCTGGACGAGGCGCCGGCGGCGCTCGACCACATGCGCGCGAACCGGCATTTCGGCAAGATCGTCATGACGGTGCGGAGCTGATCGGGCGTTCGAGGGGTGGCCGATGGACCAGAGGCTCGCCGCACGGCGCGAGGCGGCGTTGGAGCTGCAGGCGCTCGCCGAGGAGTTCGAGCGGAGCGACGCGGCGGCGCTGAGGAGAACCCGCCTCGCATGCTGGGTTCTTGCGGTGGTCGTGACAGCCATCGCGCTGCTTCTCCTGCTTGCCGGCGCGGACTGGCGCTACCTCTTGGGGTTCTGGATGGTCATCGTCGGCCTCGCTTGGGCCGCGTACGGGCTCTCCAGCTACCGCCAGCGCGATCAGACGGAGCGTCTCAAGGCCCTTGCCGCGCGGTGGCTCGCCGAATCGCGTTGACCGCGCCCGATCGTGCCTTGCTCGGGGCGGTTCGGGGGACGTCCGGCTCAGTCCGTCGTCGACCCCGCCGCGCCCTTGCCCCCGATGATGAGGTCGCTCACCTCGGCGAGGTGCTCGGAAACGGCTTCGGCGGCCTTCGACGGATCGCCGCGCAGGATCTGCTGCACGATGCGCTCGTGATGGTCCGCCTGGTCCTTCTCGAATGGCTCGTAATCGTTGGCCCGGCGCCGCGCCCGGTGGACATGCCACATGATCCGCTCGTGCATGTCGGCTAGCGTCCGGTTCGCGGCGCCGAGCACGATCGCCCGGTGAAACTCGTCGTTGAGGCGGAAGTAGGTTTCCTGGTCGCGCTCTTGCGCGGCCGCCTGCATGCCCGCGTGGAGGCGCTGGATCGCCTCGATCGTCGCCCGGGGTCGCGTGCGGGCGACCTTCGCCGCCGCCGCCTGCTCGAGCGCCGAGAGCACCTCCATCTTCTCCGCGACCTCGGCAATGTCGGGATCGGTCACCACCGCGCCGACATGGGGCAGCAGTTCGACGAAACCCTCGGCTTCGAGAAGCTTCAGCGCATCGCGCAGCGGTGTGCGCGAGATGCCGAACTCGCTGCAGAGCAGAGGCTCCGGCAGGCGCTCGCCGGGGCGCCAGCGGCCGCGAATGATGTCGTTGCGGATGTGCGGGAGAATCTGCTCGTGGAGAGGCTCGCGGACGAGGACCACCGGCCGAGCGAGTGTCGATCCGTTTCCCTCGTGTATGTCTGGCTGCCCGCCCGGTTCTTTCATGCGTTCTTCCTAACACGCTTGACAGCAAATTGCGCAAGCATCGAATATCGTATGCGAAATACGATCGATGTGGGGAATGGACCGGGAAGACGAAAGCACGGGGATGGGAATCGGCGCGCCGGTGCGTCGCGTCGAGGACCGCCGCTTCCTCGAGGGCAAGGGGCAGTATCTCGCCGATCTCGACATTCCGGGCACGGTCGATCTCGCCTTCCTGCGCAGCCCCGTGGCGCATGCCCGCCTGAAGGGGGTCGAGGTCCCCGAGCAGTATCGCGGCCAGGTCTTCCTCGCCAGGGACATAGACTTCGTGAAGCCGATCGTCGCGGTCGGCAAGGCCCCCGGCTTCAAGTATTCCGAGTATCCGCCGCTCGCGCGCGACAAGCTCCGCTTCGTCGGGGAAATGATCGCGATGTGCATCGCGCGAGGGCGCGCCGCGGCCGAGGATGTCGCGCAGGCCTGCGTGCTCGACTTCGAAGAGCTGCCCGCCAATTGGGACATGGAGGTCGCGCTTCGCGACGGCGCGCCACTCGTTCACGACGACTGGGCCGACAATCGCTTCGTCACCACCGAGATAAAGGCGGGCGACCTCGAGGCGGTGAAAGCCGCCGCTGCTGTCCGGGTCGAAAAGTCGCTGCGCATGGGGCGGCATGTCGGGGTTTCCATGGAGACCCGCGGCGTGCTTGCCCATTACGACAATCGGCTTGGCGAGCTCGTGGTTTGGAGCTCGACGCAGTTCCCGCACGTGATCCGGACCATTCTGGCGCAATCGCTCGGGATCAGCGAAAGCGCGCTTCGGGTCGTCGCGCCCGACGTCGGCGGCGGCTTCGGACCGAAGAACAACTTCCAGCCGGAGGAGCTCGCGGTCGCCGCGCTGGCGATGAAGATCGGGCGCCCGGTGCGTTGGATCGAAGACCGGCGCGAGCATTTCATCGCCTCGCCGCACGCGAGGGAGCACCGCTACAAGCTTGCCGCTTATGCCGACAAGGCGGGACGGATCCTCGGCATCGAGGCCGAGGTGATGGTCGATGCGGGGGCCTATTCGGTCTGGCCGTGGACCGCGGCGATGGAGGCGGGCATGGCGGCCGGCATCATGACGGGACCCTACGACATCCCCGTCTATCACGGGCGCGCGATCACGGTCTGCACCAACAAGGCGCCGCTCGGGCCCTATCGCGGCGTCGGCCGCACCGGCGCTTGCTTCGCGATCGAGACGCTGATCGATGCCGTCGCGCGGGCGGTGGGGCGCGATCCGCAGGAGGTGCGGATCGCGAACATGGTGCAGCCCTCGGCCATGCCGTACCGCTCGGTGACGGGAAAGCTCTATGACAGCGGCGACTACCCCGAATGCGCGCGCCGCGCGATCGCGGCGATTGAGCCGGAAAAAGTGCGCGCCCGCCAGAAGCGCGGCGAGCCCGATGGCCGCCTCATCGGCCTCGGCGTGGCGAGCTATACCGAGCAATCGGCGCACGGCACTGCGGAGTGGGTGGCGCGCGGCCTTCCGGTGGTGTTCGGCTACGAGCCGGCGCTCGCGCGATTCACGCCCGACGGCAAGCTCATTCTCTTCGTCGGGATCCAGAACCACGGGCAAGGGCTCGAGACGACGCTGGCTCAGGTCGCGCATCAGGAGCTCGGTCTGCCGGTCTCCGACGTCATCGTGCGCCACGGCGACAGCTCGACGTCGCCCTACGGAATGGGGACCTTCGCCTCGCGCAGCATGACGATGGCCGGGGGCGCGGTGTCGCGCGCCTGCGGGATGCTGGCGGAGAAAATGAAGCGGATCGGCGCGCATCTGCTGCAGGCGCCTCCGGGCGAGGTGCGGCTCGCCGACGGCAAGGTCTGGTTCGGCGAGCAGAGCGTCGGCTTCGCCGAGATCGCCGAGGCGGCCTACCTCCATCCCGAGCGGCTGCCGACGGGCGAGGAGCCCGCGCTCGAGGCGAACGCCGTCTACGAGCCGGGACGCAGCACCGGCGCCTTCTCCTACGCCACGCATGCCTGCACCGTCGCCGTCGACCCCGGCACCGGCGTCGTCGAGGTGCTCGACTACGTCGTCTGCCACGACTGCGGCACGATCGTGAACCCGATGATCGTCGAGGCGCAGGTCGTCGGCGGCGTCGCGCAGGGCCTCGGAACCGCGCTCTACGAGGAAATTCCCTACGACGAGAACGGGCAGCCGCTCGCCTCGACCTTCCTCGACTACCGCATCCCCGGCCCGACGGAGGTACCGGATGTCCGCGTCCTCCACATGCAGACGCCGTCGCCGCATACGCGCTTCGGAATCAAGGGCATGGGAGAGGGCGGCGCGATCGCTCCTCCGGCCGCGGTCGTGAACGCGGTCAACGACGCGCTGCGACCGCTCGGCGCCGAAATAAACGTCACCCCCGTGACGCCCGAGCGCGTGCTCGAGGCGATCGCCGCGGCCGGAGCCGCGCGATGAAGCCGGCGCCGTTTTCCTACGTTCGGCCGGCGAGCCTCGAGGAGGCGGTGCGCGTCCTCGCGGCGGGCGGCGGCGCGGCGCGGCCCCTCGCCGGCGGCCAGTCGCTCGTGCCGATGCTCAACCTGCGACTCGCCCCGGCCGAGCAGATCGTCGATCTCGCGAGGATCGAGGCGTTGCGGCGCGTCGAAGATGAGGGGGAGTCCGTCTTCTACGGTGCGCTCACGCCCCATGCCGCCTTCGAGGACGACAAGGTGCCGGACGCCTCGAGCGGGCTCATGCGGCACGTCGCCGAGCGCTTCGCCTTCCGCGCCGTGCGCAACCGCGGGACCATAGGCGGCGCGCTCGCGCTCGCCGATCCCGCCGCCGACTGGCTCCCGACCGTGATCGCGCTCGGCGCCCGGCTTCACGTCGCGGGGCCGGAAGGCGGGCGCATCGTCCCTGCCGAGGAATTCGTGCTGGGACCGTATTTCACGGCTCTCGGGGAGGGCGAAATCCTGGTCGGGGTCGAGATTCCGAAGCTCGCCGCATCGGCCCGCTGGGGCTACTCCAAGGTCACGACCAAGGTCGGGGAGTACGCGGAATCGATGGCGATCGCGGTCGTGGACCGCGCGCGCGGGAGCGCGCGAATCGTGCTCGGTGCCGCCGACGGCGCCCCGATCGTCCTCGCCGATCTCGCGGCCCGTCTTCTCGACGGCGCGCGGCCGGAGGATCTCGGGCCGGCGATCCGGGAAGAGCTCGTCGCCAGCGAGCGCGAGTTCGCGCCGGCGAAGCTCGTCATGCACACCACCACCATCGTGCGCGCGGCGCGCGACGCGGTCTCCTGATGAAGGTTCCTGTCTCTTTCACCGTCAACGGCGAGCGCGTCACGGCCGAGATCGAGCCGCGCACGCATCTCGGCGACTTCCTGCGCGATCATCTGCGCCTCACCGCGACGCATCTCGGATGCGAGCACGGGGTCTGCGGCGCATGCACCGTGCTCGTGAACGGCGAGCCGATTCGAGCCTGCATCACCCTCGCCGTCTCGATCGACGGCGCGGAGGTGAAGACTCTCGAAGGGCTGCAGGGCGAGCCGCTGATGGAGACGCTGAAAGCGGCGTTCCACGAGAAGCACGGGCTCCAATGCGGGTTCTGCACGCCCGGAATGCTGATCAGCGCCTGGGATCTGCTGAAGCGGCGCCGCGACCTCGACGAGCGCGAGGTGCGCGTCGCGATGAGCGGCAATCTTTGCCGCTGCACCGGGTATCAGGGCATCGTTCGTTCGATCATGGCAGCGGCCGAAGAAGTCGGGGCCGCTGCCCCGTCGACCATCAAGGAGCCTCTACGATGAGATCGTCGATTCTCGGCGGTGCGATGCTGCCGCATGCGCCGCAGTTCTTCACCATGCCCGATACCGAAGACGTCGAGACGGTGGAGAAGGTCCGCGCGGTGGCGGCGAAGATCGGCGAGCAGCTGAAGGAGCTCCGGCCCGATCTCTGGATCATTTTCTCGAACGATCACGCAGAGCAGTTCTTCCACAACACCGCGCCGCCTTTCACGATCCATGTCGGCGGAAAGGCGACCGGCGAGTTCGCGGGCCGCAAGTTCGAGTACGAAGTGCCGAGCGCGGTCAGCTTCGAGCTCGTCCGCCGGCTCTACAGGCAGGGCTTCGATCCCGCCTTCACGAGCACCGCGAAGATCGACTATGCGATGGGCATCCCGCTGACGCATCTCGGGCACAGCGGCTCTCTCCTGCCCATCTACGTCAACGCGTACCTTCCGCCGCAGCCGCCCATCGAGCGCTGCTACGCCTTCGGAGAGGCCGTCGCGCGGGCCGTGGCCGAGATGGGCTTGACGGCAGTCGTGGTCGCGAGCGGCGGCATGTCGCATTTTCCGGGCACGGACCGCTACTCCACCCCCGATCTCGACTGGGACAATCGCGCCCTCGAGAAGATCGCCGCCGGCAACCTCAAGTCGCTGATCGGCTACGACGAAGGAGAGCTCGACGCGACCGGGAACATCGAGCTGCGCTGCTGGGCCTGCGCCGCCGGCGCGCTCGGGGAGCGCAAGCCCGACATCGTGCAGATGGACCCGAGCTGGCATCACAACTACGCCTCGGTCGGCTTCTGGTCGCCGCCGGCGAAAAGCAACGGCACGCATTACCCGTCCATCAGGCCGGAGCTCGTCGAGCTCACCAGCGCGCTTCACACGCTCGCGCACGATCCCGCGCGGCGCGCCGAGTACATGGCCGATCCCGAGGGCTATGCCGCACGCTTCCAACTGACCCCCGAGCAGCGGCGGGCGCTCGTCGGCCTCGACGTGCCGGCGATCGTCTCGATGGGGACGCATCCGCTGGTGCCCTTCCTCGCCGATATGCAGATACGGCGCATGCGGCAGGCGAGCCGCTGACCATGTCCCTGCCCCTCATCAGCTCCTTCATCGGCGGAAAGCGGGTCGCGCACGAGGGGACGCGGTTTCCGCTCGTCCGGCCGCAGGACGGCGAGACGATCGGCGAGATCGCGGAATCGGGCGAGGCGGGCGTCGCCGCCGCCGTTGCCGCGGCGTCGGTCACCTTCGCGAAGCATCGCCGCCAGCCGACGCACAAGCGGATCGAGCTGTTGAAGCGCGCCGCCGGCGCGATGGCGGCGGCGGCCGAAGAGCTGGCGCAGCTCATCTCCGAGGACGTCGGCAAGCCGATCCGCGTCGCGCGCGGCGAGGTGAAGCGCGGTGTCGAGTTCGTCGAGGCTTGCGCGGCGGCGCTCGCGCAGATCGGCGGCGAGATACTGCCGCTCGACAGCGTCGCGGGAGGCGCAGGGCGCATCGGATTCACGCGCCGAATGCCCTACGGCGTCGTCGCAGGGATCACGCCCTTCAATGCGCCGATCAATCTTCTCGTCCAGAAGGTCGCGCCGGCGATCGCCGCGGGGAACGCGATCGTCGTGAAGCCGGCGCCCGCCGGAACGCGCACGGCGCTGCGTCTCGCCGAGGTCCTCGTCGCCGCAGGCTGGCCGCTCGATCTCTTCAACGTGGTTACGGGCGACCGCGAGACGGCGTCGGCGCTCGTTCGGGATCCCGAGGTGCGTGCCGTCAGCTTCACCGGGAGCACGGCGGGCGGCGAGGCGTTGGCGCGAGTTGCGGGAGCCAAGAAGTTCGTCGCCGAGCTCGGCTCGAACGCGGCGAACGTCGTCATGGCGGACGCCGACCTCGACGATGCGGCGAAGAAGATCGCAGGCGCCGCCTTCGAGGCGAGCGGCCAACAATGCATCTCGGCGCAGCGCGTCCTCGTCGCGCAAAGCGCGTTCGCATCCTTCCTCGACAAGTTCGTCGCCGCCGCGGGCGCCTTGAAAGCCGGCCGCGCCGACGACGAGACGAGCGATCTCGGCCCGATGGTGAGCGCCGCCGCCGCCGAGCGCGTCATAGCGATGTGCGAGGAGGCCGTCGCGCGCGGCGCACGATACGCGCTGCGCCCGCGCCGCGAAGGCGCGCTCGTCACGCCCGGGATTCTCGTCGACGTGCCCCGCTCGGCTCGGCTCTGGCGGGAGGAAGCGTTCGGGCCCGTCGCGATCGTCATGCCCTTCGAGACGGCGGACGAGGCGCTTGCGCTGGCCAACGATTCGCCCTTCGGCCTGCAGGGCGCCCTTTTCACGCGCGATCTCGCGGCGGCGTTCCGGTTTGCCGAGGAGTTCGAGGTGGGCTCTCTCTGGGTCAACGAGGCGAGCCGGTTTCGGCTCGACATGTATCCCTTCGGCGGCGTCAAGCAAAGCGGCATCGGACGCGAGGGCGTCCGCTACGCGATCGAGGAGCTGTCGCAGCTCAAGTTCGTCGGGATCAAGGTCTAGGCCCCTCATGGAGGTCCAGAAGACATTCGAACTGAGGCGGAAGCCGGCGGTGGTGTGGGAGGCGTTCAACGACGTGCGCCTCGTCGCCGAGTGTCTGCCCGGCGCTTCGATCGTCGAGGAACGCGGTAACGATCAGTACAAGGGCCGCTTCGCGGTCAAGGTCGGTCCGCTCGCCGCCTCGTTCGACGGCGACATCGCGATCGAGCGCGACCCGGCGGGGCTGACCGGCATCGTGTCCGGCAAGGGCGCGGATGCGAAGAGCGGATCACGTGCTTCCGGGAAGCTCACCTATCGTCTCGAGCCGACGGAGGCGGGAACGCGCGTCGATGTCGTCTGCGAGATCAACCTCGCCGGGGCGCTCGCGCAGTTCGGGAAGGCTGCCGTCATCAGGGAGATCGCGAACCGGCTCACGGCCGAGTTCGTCAAGAGCTTCGAGGCGCGGCTCGGCGCGGCGCCGGATGCGCCCGCGCCGCCCGCAGGCGAGGCCGAAGCGCCGCGTGCGGCCGCCGCGGCCAAGCCGCTCGACGCCGGCCGCCTCGGCTGGGCGATGCTGCGCGACTGGATTGTGTCATGGCTCCGCAGCCTCTTCGGGCGTCGGGCGTAGCCGCGGAAATTCAACACTCGGAAAGGGAGACTAGATGCCATGGGGACGAAATCTCTTCTGGTCGGGGTCGCGGTAGGGCTGCTCGCAGCCGCACCCGCGACCGCGCAGGACACGATCAAGATCGGCGTCATTCAGCCGCTCACCGGCTCGGTCGCCTACAACGGCACCTCCGACGTCAACGGCTCGAAGCTGGCGGTCGAGGAGCGTAACGCGAAAGGCGGCGTCCTCGGCAAGAAGGTCGAGCTCGTGATCGAGGACGGGACCTGCAACCCCGCGAAGTCCGTGAACGCAGCGGAGAAGCTCATTCAGCGCGACAAGGTGCCGGTGCTGTCGGGCGCCTTCTGCAGCTCGGCCACGGCAGCGGTGATGCCGGTCGCCGCGAACTACAAGATCCCGCTCGTGACCGGGGTTTCGTCGGCCGCCGACCTGACCGAGCGCGGCAACAAGTGGTTCTTCCGCGCGACCGAGACCGATGCGCTCCTCGCGAAATCCTTCGCCAGGATCCTCGTCGAGCAGCTCAACCTCAAGAAGGTCGCCTATATCGGCGTCAACGACGACTGGGGCCGCGGCGGCGTCGAGCAGTTCGAGAAGCAGATGACCGCGCTCGGCGCAAAGACCGTGATGAAGGACTACTTCGATCACGGCACCACGGACTTCTACACCATTCTGACGAAGCTCCGCTCCTCCGGCGCCGACGGCGTGTTCGTCGCGGCGGAGACCCAGGACGGCTCGATCCTCGTGAAGCAGAAGAGCGAGTTCGGTCTCGACATGAAGATGTTCGGCGTCGGTTCGTGGGCGACGGCGGACTTCATCAAGCTGACCGGGCCGGCAGGCGAGGGCATCTATGCCGCCGTGCCCTACGCCGCGACCATGACGACTCCGAAGAACCAGGCTTTCGTCAAGGCCTACGAGGCGAAGTACAACGAGATGCCTGGCAAGTACGGCGCCGCGGGGTACAATGCGATAAACATCATCATGGACGCGATCGAGCGCGCCGGCAGCACCGATCCCGCCAAGATCCGCGACGCGCTCACGCAGACGGATTACGAGGGGCCGAACGGGCGGTTCCGGTTCGACGAGAAGAACCAGGCGTACGGGTTCAGCGTCGTGCTGGTCCAGCTGCAGGGCGGCAAGCCCGTCGTGGTCGCAACGACCTCGGTCGCCAACTGACGTTCGCGGCAGCCGGCGCCCTCGGACGGGGCGCCGGCCGTGCCGAGCGGAGACCAGATGGACTTCTTCCTCCAGCTCCTCGTCAACGGCCTCGTCAACGGCAGCTTCTACGCGCTGTCCGCGATCGGCCTGACGCTCGTCTTCGGGCTCATGCGGGTCGTCAATTTCGCGCACGGCGACCTCTACATGGTCGGCGGCCTCCTCGGTTGGGCGCTCACCGTGAACATGGGGATCGGATTCTTCCCGTCTCTCGCGATCGTCATGGTGATCATGGGGGTCACCGGCTGGATCGTGGAGCGGGTGCTCATCGAACGCGTGCGCGAGCAGGGAGAGGAGCCCGGAATCCTGCTGACGATCGGGCTCTCGATCTTCCTCGTCAACACCGCGCTCGTTCTCGTCGGCACCGCGCCGCAGAAGGTCGCGACCCCGGTCCTCAACAAGCCGGTCTTCTTCGGCCCCGTCGTGCTTACCGAAGCGCGGCTCTTCATCGTCGTCCTGGCGGGGCTTCTCATTCTCGCCGCGCATCTCTTCGTGCGGCACACGAAGCTCGGCCGTGCGATGCGCGCCACCTTCCAGGACACGATGGCGGCGCAGCTCGTCGGAATTCGGACGGCCCACATCTACGCCGCGACCTTCGCGCTGGGCACCACGCTCGCCGGGGTCGCGGGGATGCTGCTCGGCTCGATCTACGTCGCGCAGGCGACGATCGGCGGTCTCGTCAGCCTCAAGGCGTTCGTCGTGGTGATCTTCGGCGGCCTCGGCAGCTTCGCCGGAGCCATCGTCGGCGGCCTCGTGCTCGGCGTCGTCGAGGCGATGTTCGGCGGCTACGTGGCCACCGGCTATGTCGACGCGATCGGCTTCGCGCTCGTCATCCTGATGCTGCTCGTGCGGCCGTACGGGCTCTTCCATACGCGAGCCGAGCGCGCCTGATGAAGCTCGAACGCGCGCTGATCCTCGCGTTTCTCGCCCTGGCGGCGCTTCTGCCGTCCGTGATGCGGAGCGAGTACCTTCTTCATCTCGGGGTCCTCGTGCTCTTCTCGGTGGTGCTCGCGTCGAGCTTCAACCTCATCGTCGGATACGTCGGCGAGTTTCCGCTGGGGCACATGGCGTTCTTCGGGATAGGCGCCTACACGGCGGCGCTTCTGTCCACATCGTTCGCCATCCCGATCTGGCTCACCTTGCCGATCGGCGCGGCGGTGTCCGCGATCTTCGGCTTCGCCATCGGCGGGATCACGCTGCGGCTGCGAGGGCCGTTCTTCGTCATCATCACCCTCTGCTTCGCGGAGGTTCTGCGCCTCATCGCCAACAACTGGGTCGCATTGACGAACGGACCGATGGGGATCTCCGGAGTCCGCAAGCCCGGCTGGATCGAGGCGGCGGATGCGCTGATGCAGAAGACGGGCTTCTACTACATCGCGCTCCTTCTCGCGGCGGTCGCGCTCTACGTCGCCTACCGCTTCGTCTATTCCAACATCGGGCGCGCTGCGGTCGCGATCCGGGAAAACCGCTTCGTGTCGCAATCGGTCGGCATCTCGCCTTTCTACTACGCGCTCGTCACCTTCGTCCTCGCCGCGGCGATGGCCGGGACCGCCGGCGCCTTCTACGCCCACTACATCTCCTTCGTGGGGCCGGAGGTCTTCGGGTTCGCCTTCATGGCGACGACGATCATCATCGTGCTGCTCGGCGGCAAGGGCACGCTGGTGGGTCCCATCGTCGGCAGCATCGTCGCAGTCCTCCTCGAGGAATACCTGCGCGACTTCAAGGAGCTGCGCCTCTCGATCTTCGGCATGATCGTGATGGCGGTCGTAATCTTCATGCCGAACGGCATCATGGGCTTCATCGCCCGCCGCCGCGAAGCACGCGACGGCGGCGCGCAGCCCTCGGAAATTGCGCTCACGGGCAGGGAGGTCGCCGATGCTCGAGGTGCGTGACGTCCGGAAAAGCTTCGGAGGGATTCATGCGGTTGCCGACGTGTCGTTCGACGTCGGCCGGGGCGAGGTCGTCAGCCTCATCGGGCCGAACGGCGCGGGAAAGACGACCTGCTTCAACCTCATCAGCGGGTTTCTGCGGCCGAACGCCGGGTCCGTCCTCTTCGAAAAGCAGGAGGTGACGGGCCGGCAGCCGCACCAAATCGCGCGCATGGGCCTCGTCCGCTCATTCCAGAAGACCAACATCCTGAAGCGGCTCACCGTGTTCGAGAACGTGCTGGCCGCGCATCACGTGCACGGCACGACCTCGCTGGCGGCGACGCTCTTCCCGACCCGCGCGGTACGCGAGAGCGAGCGCCGCTTGCGAGACAGCGCCGCCGAGATCGTGACGCTGGTCGGGCTCGGCGCCCGCATGAACACCGAGGCGAGCGCGCTTTCCTGCGGCGAGCTTCGGCTCCTCGAGGTCGCGATCGGCCTCGGCGCCAAGCCGCGGCTCCTCATGCTGGACGAGCCCGCGGCCGGCCTCAACTCCGAGGAGGCGCAGCGCCTCGGCGCCGTCCTGAGGACGCTCGTGGGGCCGAGGCTCGAGGCGCTTCTTCTCGTCGATCACAACATGTCTCTGGTGATGAGCGTCTCCGACCGGGTCGTGGTGATGAATTTCGGCCGCAAGCTCGCGGAAGGAACGCCGGCCGAGATTCGCAACGACCCGGCGGTGATCGAGGCCTATCTCGGCGCCGAGACGCGGCACTGAGGCCATGACGCCGCCCGTTCTCCAGCTTCTCGGCATAAAGGTCGCCTACGGCAAGGTCCAGGCGCTGCACGGCGTCGAGCTCGCCGTCGGAGAGGGCGAGGTCGTCGCGCTCCTCGGCGCCAACGGCGCCGGCAAGAGCACCACGCTGCGCGCGATCTCCGGCCTCCTTCGCCCCACGGCCGGCGACATCCTCTTCAACGGCAAGTCGATCGCCGGCTGGACGCCCGACGCCATCCTGCGGGCGGGCATCGCGCACTGCCCCGAGGAGCGGCATGTCTGGGGCGAGATGAGCGTCGACGAAAATCTCCGGCTCGGGGCCTTCCTGTGCAGCGACCGGAAAGAAGTGGATCGTCGGATGGACCTCGCGTTCGAGCGCTTTCCGCGCCTGCGCGAGCGCGCCCGCCAGCTGGCCGGCACGCTTTCCGGCGGCGAGCAGCAGATGCTCGCGATCGCGCGCGCCCTCATGGCGGAGCCGAAGCTCCTCCTGCTCGACGAGCCGAGCCTCGGGCTCAGCCCGAAGATCAGCGACGAGGTGATGGGCGTCATCGCCGAGCTGCAGGGGCAGGGCGTCACCATTCTGCTCGTCGAGCAGAACGTGCACCGCGCGCTCCGCGTCGCGTCGAGGGCCTACGTGCTCGAGACCGGCAAAGTCGTCGCCAGCGATACCGCCGAAGGGCTTCTCGGGAATCGCGAAGTCCTCCGCGCCTATCTGGGGGCATGAGAGATGGGCGCAAGGACGCTCCGGATCGGTCTCATCGGCTTCGGCGCGATCGGACGAACGATCGCCGACGCGCTCCGCTCGGAGACGGGTCTCGTCCTGGCCGGGGTGCTCGGGCGGGAGCGCACGGTCGCGTCGATCGGCGCCGAGCTGCCTGACGGCGTCCGAACGACGGCGAGGCTTTCCGAGCTTCTCTCGCTGCGTCCCGACGTCATCGTCGAGTGCGCAGGTCACCAGGCGCTGCGCGAATACGGCGCGGCCGTGCTCGCGTCCGGCGTCGACCTCGTCGTCGCTTCGGTCGGCGCGCTCGCGGACGAGGCGCTCGAGGCGGCGCTGCGCGCGGCGGCGACGGACGCGCGCCTTCTCGTCCCGGCCGGGGCGATCGGCGGGCTCGACGCGCTCGGCGCCGCGAAGCATGCCGGGCTCGAGCGGGTCGACTATACGGGGCGAAAGGCGCCGAAGGCCTGGCGCGGCACTCCTGCCGAGAACATGGTCGATCTCGACCGCATCACCGAAGCCCAAGCCTTCTTCGAAGGGGATGCGCGGACCGCGGCGCTGCGGTTCCCGCAGAACGCCAACGTCGTCGCCGCAGTCGCGCTCGCCGGGGCCGGCTTCGAGAGGACTCGCGTGCGGCTCGTGGCCGATCCCAACGTCGATGCGAACCAGCACGCGGTGACGGCGAAGGGCGCGTTCGGGGAGATCCGGATCGAGGTGACGGCACGCACGCTGCCGCAGAACCCGAAGACCTCGATGCTCGCGCCCTACAGCATCGTGCGCACGCTGCGCAACCTCGCCGACGGCATTTCGGTTTGAGCCTCAGCGCGGCTCGGCGATGAAGCCGAGGATGGCCTGCGCGAGCGCCTCGTCGTCGGTGCCGATATGCGCCACGGTTGAGGTGTGGTTGTGGCCCTTCAGCCACATGAGCGGCGGCGAGCGCCGCTTCGCTGCGGCGAGCCGATACGCGAGCTCGGCGCAATAGACGTCGATCAGCGGGTTCTCGTACTCCGCCCAGGCGACGAAGGTCGGGACGCTGTCGGCGTCGACATGATTGACCGGCGAGACGTCCTCGAAGTCGGCATCGGCGCCGTAATAGGCCTCCACCTTTCTCGCGTTGGGGTTCTCCGGCCGGTTGTCGGCGCGCACGCGGCCGCTGAGGATCACCAGCCCTGCGATGCCGGGGCCTTCGGCCGGGTGCAGCCGGCGGTCGTAGGCGTAGCTCGCGACATGCGCGCCGCCGGCGGAATGCCCCATGAGGAAGATCCGCGCAGGATCGATGCCGAGCCGTCCGGCATTTTCCTTGACCCAGGCGATGGCGGCGCCCACGTCCCGCGTCGCCTCCGGATAGCGCGCCTCCGGCGCCAGCCGATAGCCGACATTGACTCCGACGACGCCGTGCCGGGCGAAATAGACGAGGACGTTCGAGTAGATCTCCGGCGTGCGGTTGCGATCGCCCTCGACGAAGGCGCCGCCGTGAACGAAGACGAGGGCGGGGCGGCGCGTCCCGCCGCTCCCAGGGAGAAACACGTCCACGGCCTGCCGCTCGTGCGTCCCGTATCGGAGTCCGGGGTGCCGCTCGATGCCGCCCTTCGGGCCGCCGCGCAGGACCTTGCTGAACTCCGCCACCATCAGCTTCACGTTGCCGCTGACGTTCCTGCCCCATTCGGGGCCGATCTCCGCCATCAGCGCCCGCAGGTGGGCGGGAATGGAGGGAAGCCCCTCCTCCTGCGCCGCAGTGCCGTCCTCTCGCTCACTCATGCGATCGCCGCTCCATCGATCGTCGCCTCGTCTACTTGATCGCGCGCGGCGGCGGAAGAGGCGCGGCCGTTGCCGGGCGCCGCCGAGCGAGAAGATCGAATGCGGTCGTCGCACGGCTTCGCGCCGCCAGGCTTCGCGTCCGCTTCGCCCGCGTCGGACCAGCGCTAGCCTGCGCAGCGCCTGAGGCAGCCGGGCCCCCTCGTCGAGACGGCACTCGTCAACGCCGCGGCAGCCCGAGCACCCGCTGCGCCAGAATGTTGCGCTGGATCTCGTTCGTGCCGCCGTAGATCGTCGGCGGCCGCGCCTTGTAGAAGCTTGCGAGCACGTCGAGGCTCGCGTCGTCGAGCCGGACCTCGCCTTTGACGGCGGCGAATGGTCCGGCCGTCTCGACCGTCAGGTCGGCTATGCGCTGAAAGGTCTCGGTCGCCCAGATCTTGAGGTAGGAGACGTCCTGGCCGAGCGGCTCGCCGCGGATCACGATCGCCGTGAAGTGGTTGTAGGCGTCGGCGAGGTGCTGGACGTCGAGCGCGAGGGCGAAATACTTGTCGCGGAAGAGCGGATCGTCCCAGACGCCCCGCGCCTCGGCCACCCGCTTCAGGACCGTCAGGCCGTATTCGGGCATTCTGGGGCTGCCGATATGGATCCGCTCGAAGCCGAGCAGCGACTTGGCGACGGTCCAGCCCCGGTTCAGCTCGCCGACGAGGTTCGACGCGTGCGTCCGGGCCTCGTCGAGGAACACCTCGCAGAACTCCTCGTTGCCGGCGATGTCGCGGATCGGCCGCACCCTGACGCCCTTCTGGGCGAGATCGAGGAGCAGAAAGCTGATGCCCTCCTGCTTCTTCGCGCCGGGATCGGTGCGGGCGAGCAGGAACATGTGCGTGGCGTCCTGGGCGAGCGTGGTCCAGATCTTCTGTCCGGTGATCACGAACTCGTCGCCGTCCAGCACCGCGCGCGTTCTGAGGCTCGCCAGATCCGAGCCCGCTCCCGGCTCCGAATAGCCCTGGCACCAGATGCTCCGGCACGCGAGCACGTCGGGAAGGTATTTCCGCCGCTGCTCCTCCGTGCCCCACCGCATCAGCACCGGCCCGAGCATCAGCGTCCCGTGATCCTGGTAGCGGCCGATGCCCCAGCGCTCCGTCTCTTCGTGGAAGATGAGGAGCTTTGCGGGGGAAAGCCCCATCCCGCCGTACTCCACGGGCCAGTTGGGCGCGATCCAGCCCTTGGCCGCCATCCGCAGGTACCAGTCCTTGGTCTCGTGCCAGCGCAGCCGGCGCGGCGCGTAGCGCAGCTCCGTCGGGTAGTTCGCCTCGAACTCCGCGCGGACGATGGCGCGGAATTCCTCGTCCGTCAGCGCGTTCCAGTCGCGCTCCTGCTCGACGCCGTATCGAAAGCTCATGGGTTCACGTCTCCGCGCTCGCGGCAGCAAATCGGCGGCGATGCTCGGCCGCGTTGCCGAAGCTCGCGGCCAGCCGGACGATGCGGTTCACGTAGAGGCCGAGATCGTATTCGTCCGTGAACCCGATCGCGCCGTGAAGCTGAATCGACTGCGTCGCGATCAGCAGCGCCGCGTGCGCGGCACGCGCCTTCGCGCTCGACGCCGCGCGCGACAAGGCGCGGCCGTCCCCCGTGCTCGCCGCCGTGCGAACGGCGGCTCCGGTCGCATGCCGCGCCAGCTCCTGCTGGATGAAGAGATCGACCGCGCGATGCTGCAATGCCTGGAAGCTGCCGATCGGCGCGTCGAACTGACGGCGCGTGCGGAGATAATCGAGCGTCATCTCCAGGGCGCGCTGCATGAGGCCGCAGAGCTCGGCGCTCTGCACGATGACGGCTTGATCGAACGCCGCCTCCACCCGGCCCGCGACGGCATCGCCGGACATCAGCAGCCTCGACTTCGGCACGCGCAAGTCCTGGAACGCGAGCCAGGCGCTCGAAACGCCGTCCGGTCCGGGCTCCTGGCGGAGGATGCGGGCGTCGCGCCCATCGACGGCTGCGAGGAGGAGGCCGTCGCCGTCGCGCGCGAGCACGAGATAGATGTCGGCCTCCGCCGGCACCACGAAGCGGCTCTCTCCCGAGAGGACGTAGCCGTCGGCGTCGGGCCGCGCGACGACGCCCGGTGTCGACGGCGAGATCCCGCCGTCGGCCGGCTGCCAGGCCGGCGCGAGCACCGTCTCTCCCGACAAGACGCCCGGCAGCAATTCCCGCCTCGCCGCTTCGTTCGTCGACTGCGCGAGGAGCATCGGGCCGAGAAAGCCGGCGGTCACGTAGGGCTCCGGGAGGCAGGCGCGCCCGAGCTGCTCGGCGACGATCGCCGCCGCCTCGATGCCGAGGGCGAGCCCGCCCTCCGCCTCGGGCACGGCGATCGCGAACCAGCCTTGGTCCGCCATCTCGCGCCAGAGCGCCCGGTCGAAGCCCGGCGGTCGATCGCGCCAGGCGCGGATGCGCTGGCCGTCGAAGCGGGCGAGCCCGGCGACGGAATGGCGCAGGAGCGCGAGCGTCTCCGGCTCGGCGCCGACATGCGGGGTCGCGGCGGCGGCGCTCATGCGGTCGCGAGCTCCCCTGCTTCGTCCATCGGCACCGGCCGATCGGAGAGGAGCAGGTCGGCGATCCGATCCTCGATGGCGGCGGCAGCGGCGGCGAACGGGTCCGTCGATGCGAGCCGATGGTCGAGGACGAGCCGCGAGAGCAGAAGCCGCCGCGCATCGCCGCGCCGCTCGTGCGTGAGGCTCGCCTCCCAGGCGAGCGAGACGGCGCTCGCGACGTGGTAGAGCGCGCTCGTGGCCCGCCGCGAATCGGCTTCCATGTCCGCGCTCGCGGCGACGGATCGGGCGAAGGCGACGGCCCGATCGGCAAGCCGCTTCAGTCGGTCTCGATAGGCTATCGGCACGCCGGTCGCCTCCTCGATTCTGGCATGGAGATCGTCGGCGAGCGCCGCCTCCGTGCCGTGGCGCCCGACCGCGCGGCGCAGCGCGTCGAGCGCGATGATGTTGCCGGTACCTTCCCAGATCGAGCCGAGATGCGCATCCCGCAGGAGCCTTGCCGTTGCGAACTCCTCCACATAGCCGACGCCGCCGCGCATCTCCAGCGCGTCGCCGCACACCTTTCGCGCATCGCGCGTCGCGCGAAACTTCAGGACGGGCGTGAGAATCCGCACGAGCGCCGCCGCTTCCTGACTGCCGCCCCGCTCGGCCCGCTCGAGCGCGTCGGCGGTGACGAACGAGAGCGACAGCGCCTGCTCGAGCGGCAGCATCATCTTCAAGAGCTGGCGGCGGGCGAGCGGGTGCTCGACGATGCGACGGCCGAAGGCGATGCGCCCGAACGCGACGGTCAGCGCGTCATGCATGGCGCGGCGCATCAGGGCTGTCGACTTCACTCCGTTCGAGAGGCGCGACCAATTCACCATGTCGGCCATCTGAACGAACCCACGGTCGAGCCGTCCGACATGATAGGCGAGGGCCCCTTCGAGCTTGATCTCGCCCGAAGCCATCGAGCGGGTGCCGAGCTTGTCCTTGAGGCGGACGATCCGGTAGCGATTGAGCGTCCCGTCGTCGAGCCGGCGCGGCATCAGGAAGAGGGCGACGCCGCGCGTCCCGGGCGGCGCGCCTTCCGGCCGCGCCAGCAGCATCGCTATTCCGGCATCCGCGTTCGAGCAGAACCACTTCTCGCCGTAGAGCCGCCAGTGTTCGCCGTCCGGAACGGCCGTCGTGGTCAATCGGCCGACGTCGGAGCCGCCCTCCTTCTCGGTCATGAACTGGGCGCCTTGCGTAAGGCGCTCCATGTCGGTCGTCGTGAGGCCGTCGAGATAGCGCGACTTCAGCCATTCGCTGCCGTAGCGGTCGAGCAGCATCGCCGCGCCGTCGGTCACGTTGATCGGGCAGCCGAGGCCGAACTCGGCCTGATTGAAAAGATAGGTGAAGGCGTGCTTGGCGGTGGCCGGGTAGCGCTTCGGCCAGCCGAGAATGCCCGGGCGATGCGACATCGCGTGGATGCCGAAGCGGCCGAACGCAGCGGCCTCGAGCTCGCGATAGGCCGGGTGGTATTCGATCCATTGCTCGTCGCGCCCGAAGCGGTCGCGGTGGTGCAGGACCGGGGGATGACGGTCGGCGAGGCGGGCGCATTCGTCGAGCCGTCCGCCGGCGAGGGCCCCGAGCTCTGCAAGATGCGGCTCTATATGCCGCCTGAGGTCCTCCGGCAGATGGATCGCGAGGAGATCCCGAAGCGAGGGATCGGCGGTGTAGAAGTTGAGCCCGGTGGTGTCCGGTGCGATAAGGCCGCTGGTCGGGTCTTGGCTCACAGCGCCGGCCTCCGTCGTGACGGCAGCAACAGGACCGCGACGGTCGCCGCGGCCAGCGCGGCGCCGGCGACGTCGGTGTAGAACTCCGGAATGAACAGCAGCAGCCCGGCGGCGCCGAGCGCCACCCGTGCCCATGCCGGCAAGGTTCCGATCAGCCAGAGATAGCCCTCGAACGCTGCAGCGAGCAGGAGAACGGCAAGGATCGCAGTAGTGGCCACTGCGGCGATCGTTTCGGAGGGACCGTTCAGGATCAGCGCCGGCTGCAGCACGAAAAGCACGGGCAGCAGCAGAAGCACGCTGCCGATGCGCAGCGCCTTGAAGCCGACTTGCATCGCGTCGGCCTTGGCGACCGAGGCGGCGGCGATCGCGGCGAGCGCCACCGGCGGCGTGATGAAGGACACCATCCCCCAATAGAAAATGTAGAGATGCGCCGCCATCGGATCGACGCCGATCTGGACGAGCGCGGGGGCGAGCACGATGGCAAGGAAGATGTAGCAGGCCGAAGCCGTCATCCCCATGCCGAGCACGAAGCTCGTCAACGCGCCGGCGCCGAGCAAGAGGGCGATGTTGCCCCCAGCGTACTGCACGAGCTCGCGGGAAAAGGAGTTCGCGACCCCGGTGATGGACATCGCGCCGACGATGAGGCCGATTCCCGCGATGAGGCAGACGAGCTGCGCCACAGCCTGGCCGACGTCGACGACGAGCTGCGCGAAGGCGCGGAGGTCGAAGCCGATCGTGCGCCCGCGCAGCACGGCGACGGCGAGCAGGAACAGCGTGATCCAGAACGGCGCCTCGCCTTCGAGACGCCACTGGAGCAGCAGGACGGTCAGGCCGATCAGGGCCGCGATGTAGTACCAGCCCGAAGCGAGAGTCCGCAGCAGAGGCGGTACTTCCTTCGCTCCGACGCCCCGCAGCCCCTTCCGGGCGGCGTAGCAGTCGGTCTGCAGGAAGAGCGCGAGATAGAAGAGGATGGCGGGGAGGAAGGCCGCCTTCACCACCTCAGCGTACGGCACGTTGAGAAAGTTCGCCATGATGAAGGCCGCTGCGCCCATGACCGGCGGCATGAGGCAGCCGCCGGTAGAGGCGCACGCCTCGACCGCGCCGGCATAGACCGGGGGATAGCCGCAGCGCTTCATGGTCGGAATGGTGAGCGTGCCGGTGGTGAGCACGTTCGAGGTCGGGCTTCCCGAGAGCATCCCGAAGAGGCCGGAGGAAACGATGGCGACTTTGGCCGGCCCGCCTCGGGTGCGGCCCATCAGCGACGAGGCGAAATCCATGAAGAACGTGCCGCCGCCGGTGTTGGCGAGCACGACGCCGAACACGATGAAGCCGATCAGCGTGTCCGCCACCACCTGCATCGGAATGCCGATGATGCTCTCGAGCCCGTACACGTGCTCGCGCAAGGTCTGCCCGAGATCGAGCTCGACCCCCCAGAGGAAGCCGGGCATGTGACCGGCATAGAGCGGGTAGGCCCCGAAGATCAGGCAGAAGCCGAACAGAATCACCTCGCCGGTGCGGCGCAGCGCCTCGAGGGCGAGGGCGACGTAGAGACCTGCCACCAGCGTCGCCTCGAGCGGGGCCTCGAGATTCCAGCCGCGGTCGAGAATGTACTGCGCGCGGCTGGCGATCCAAATCGAGGCTGACAGCGAGAGGGCGAGCAGCAGCCAGTCGTACCACTGAACGTCGTTCTGCCCCTTCCGCGCCGGGAACGCCAGAAAGCCGATTCCGCTGAAGAGGCCGATCACCATGTAGTAGTAAGCGGTACTGACCGGCCGGAACCCGGCGATGCCGAGGTTGAACATCTGATTGATCGTGACGACGAGGCCGATCGCGCTCAGCACGAAGGCGGTCCAGAAGGCGGGACCCCTGAGGCGCTTCGAGCGTGCCTCCGGGTCCTCGAAAACCTCGGTTCGAGCCTCGCCGGGAAGGGCGGCGTCGGTCGTCATGCGTCAGGTCCCGACATGGAAGGGACGGCGCAGCGATCGAGGGTGCCGAACGCACCCCCGATCCGCCGCCCGGTCAGAGCGACTTCAGCGCTTCGGCGCGACGCGGGGCCCAGAGCTTCTGCAGCTCCTCGGGCGCGGCCGATTTCGCGGGGCCCGTCGCCATCATCTCCTTCCACGCCGCCTGCAGCAGCCGGTGCCGCTTCAGCGTCCGGTCCTGCCATTCCTGATGCTCCGGCTTCCAGATGCCGGCTTCCTTCAGATACCGGACGGCACCTTCGTGGAAGGCGGCATCCATCGGCGGCGTTCCGGCCTTGGCGACCTGCCAGCGCGGCATGATGGGGTTGGCGTCCTTGAAGGTGTCGTAGCTCTCGGCGACCGCCTTCGTCATCGCATAGACCTCGTCGGCGCTGGCGTCGGCCGTCACGGTGATCATCGGATAGCGGTAGCCCATCATCCAGACCGGGTTCGCCTCGGAAAGCCCGGCGCCGACCGTTTCCTGGAACGGCTCGACGAACGGCACGGCGCGCTGCGCCCTGGCCCAGCCCTCCTTGTTCGCCGGGTCGAGCGCGACCCAGCCGATGCCGTACTGGCTCGCCTCGAGCTCGCGCAGCGTCGCCGCGTTCGGTGCGACGCCTGCGCAATCGGCCTTGCCTTCGACGAGCGCCTTCAGCGTCGCGCCGTAGCTCGGGAACTCGATGAGCTCCATGTCTTCCCAGGTGAGGCCGGCGAAGGCGAGGATCGGCTCGACCTTTATGTTCACCGAGCTGTTCGCGCGGGCGATCGCGAAGCGCTTGCCCTTGAGGTCCTTCGGCTCCTTTATGCCGCTCACCTTCGTGGCGACGACCGAGAAGCTGTTGAGGCGGCCGAGCAGGGTGCGGAGATCCTGCGGTCCCCAGTCGGGTGCGCAGTACTCGTAAAGGCCCTCGACCGAGAAGAAGAGCTCGTTCGCCAGCCATGCGTGCGAGACGCGGCGATCCTTGAGAGGCTTGACGCGGCCGATCGCGGTGCCGGACGGCTGAAGGCGCACGCGCGTCCCGTATCTTTTGCCGAACGCGTCGGCGATCGCAGAGGCCTCGACATAGCCGGTCGAGCCGACGTCGTAGGTGCTCCAGATCATGGTGTCGGGCAACGCCAGCTTGCCGCCTTGCGCGAGGGCCGCCAACGGCCCGCTCGCCATGCCTGCCGCGGCAAGGCCGGCGGCGCCCTTCAGGTACTCTCTGCGCGTCATCTTCATGATCATTTCCTCCTCTCTGTTCGGCCGCACCCGACCGCGGCCCTCGTTGGCGTTCAGACCGGATCCCAGGAAAACACGTCCTGGCTGCGGTCGAGCGGCAGCATCCCCGATCTCAGCGCCGGTATCGCATGCTCGGCAATCAGCTCCGGCGTCCAGCCCTCGCCGCGATGCACGGAACGGAGCGGACGGCTCTGGCTCATCAGGAAAATCTCGTTCATGCGCGTCGCGAAAACCTGGCCCGTGATTCCCGCCGCTCGGTCGGAGGCGAGGAACACCGCCAGCGGCGCGTTCTTTTCGGGAGTCATCTGCTGCAGGCGGGCGACCCGCGCCTTCTGGTCGGGCGTCTCGGCCGGGATCGAGCCGGACATACGGCTCCACGCGAAGGGCGAGATGCAGTTCGATCGAACATTGTAGCGCGCCATGTCGAGCGCGATCGATTTCGAGAGCGCCGCGATTCCGAGCTTCGCGGCCGAGTAGTTCGCCTGGCCTACGTTGCCGACGAGGCCCGAAGTGCTCGTCATGTGGACGAAGGCGCCGGATTCCTGCTTGCGGAAATGTTCGGCCGCGGCGCGGCTCACGAAGAACGAGCCGTTGAGATGGACGTTGATGACGGCGAGCCATTCCTCCGCCGTCATCTTGTGAAAGATGGCGTCGCGGAGAATGCCGGCGTTGTTGACGACGATGTCGATGCGGCCGAACGCGTCGATCGCGGCATCGACGATGCGCTTCGCCGACTCCCAGTCGGCGACGCTCTCGGTGCTGACGGCGGCGCGGCGGCCCTGCTGCTCGATGATCTCCCTGGTCTGTTCGGCCGGGCCGGCGGACCCGCCCTCGCCGGTGAGCGAGACACCGACGTCGTTCACCAGCACATCGGCGCCCGCATTCGCCATCGCGACGGCGATCGCGCGGCCGATCCCGCCGCCGGCGCCCGTCACGAGCGCGACCTTGCCGGCAAGAAGCGTCAAGCGTTCCATTTCCTTTCCTCCTCGGGTCCGCGATCAGGTCCCGCTGCTCGTATCGGCGCGCCCGAACAGCACGCGGCCGTTGTCGACGACGACCCTATCGCGCTCGACGACGCGCGCGCGGAACGCACCGCTCCGCCAAATCTCCGTGCGTATCGTCTCGCCCGGGAAGACCGGCGCGGAGAATCGCAGCTCCAGCGCGCGCAACTCCGACGCGCGGTAATCCGCGAGCGCGCGCAGCAGCGCGTGCGTGACGACACCGAGCGTGCAGAGCCCGTGAAGGATCGGGCGGGGAAACCCGGCCGCCGCGGCGACGCGCGGGTCGGCGTGAAGCGGGTTGTCGTCGCCGTTGAGACGGTAGTAGAGCGCCTGTTCCGGGCGCGTCGGCAGGTCGACGGTGAGGTCCGGCGCGGAATCGGGAACCGGATGCGGCTTCCTGATCGGTCCCGCCGGCCCCCCGAAGCCGCCGTCGCCGCGCAGGAAAGTCGTCGCCCGCGTGGTCGCGTAGAGCGTGCCGGCCGCATCGCGCACCTCCTTCTCGGAATAGAGAAGCGCCCCTTTGCCCGGCCCCTTGTCGACGATCCCCGTCACGCGGGTGCGCCCTACGAACTCGCCTTCGACAGGGAGCGGGCGGTGCAGCTCGATCGACTGCTCGCCGTGAACGAGGCGCACGTGGTCGACGCCCGTGCGCGGGTCGCGCAGCCAGAAACCCGGATGACAAAGGACCGCCGCCATCGACGGGATCGCCTCGCGCGCACGGTGATGGTCGACGAAGTCGAGCTGCCGATGATCCATCGGGTCCTGCCCGAGCCCGATCGAGAGCGCATAGAAGACGGCGTCCCGCGGCGTCAGGCGCTGACGGACTTCCGGGATCTGAAAATTCAGCAGCTTCTCGTAGTCAATCGCCATGGGCCCTCGCGATCTCTATGACGGCATCGGCGGCAAAGGCGCCTTGCCCCTCTTCCAGCACGATGACGGGGTTGAGGTCGATGGAGGCGAGGCGGCCGCCCGCATCGTGAGCCACGACGGAAAGGCGCGACAGCATCGTGGCGAGCGCGCCGATATCGGCCCGCTTCCGTCCGCGCGCGCCGAGAAGAACGGGCGCCGCCTTCAAAGAGCGGATCATCGCTTCGGCCGCATCGATGCCGAACGGGCAGCGGCGGAACGCGACATCGCCGAGGATTTCCACGAAGACGCCGCCGAGCCCGACCATCGCCACCGGTCCGAACACCGGGTCGCGCTGGATGCCGAGAATGCACTCGATGCCCGCGAGCTGCCGCGCGACCAGCACGCCGTCGATGCGTGCTTGCGGCGCCCGCACGCGCGCTCGCTCCAGCAATGTGGCGAAGGCCTGCCGAACCGCCGCCGCGTCGGCGACGCCGAGCATCACGCCGCCGATCTCGGTCTTGTGAAGGATGTCGGGCGAGACGATCTTCATCACGACCGGAAACCCGAACGTTTCGGCGGACGCGACCGCCTCGTCCGCGGTCGTGCAGATCGCCTCCGGGACGCAAGGAATGCCCGCCTCCTGCAGCAGCCGCTTCGCCTCCACCTCGCTGGGCGTCGCATCGGGAAGCAAGAGCGGCGGCACCGTAGGGGCGGGGAGGGGCTCCGGCCGCGCGAAGGCGGCGCCGAACTTGCCCATCGCGTCGATCGCCGCGACGGCGCGGGCCGGGTCTTCGAACACGGTGAACCCGTCGCGCTCGAACTCGGCGACCCGTTCGGGGCCGGCGACGATGCAGACCGCATAGAGGCGATCGGGATGCCGGGCCCGCACCTCGCGGAGCTGCTCGCGCAGACGGGCCGAGAGGCTCGCCGCCGCGGCCGTGTAGGTGAGGAAGGCGATGATGCTGCTGTAGCCTCCTTCGCTCACCACTGCATCGGCGAAGCGCCCGAGCAGCGAGACGTCGTTGAGGACCTGCGCCGTGCAGTCGACGGGATTGCCCGGCGCGGCATAGGGCAGGATCTCCTTCAGCCGGGCTTGCGCCGCTTCCGGCATCGGCGGCATCGGCAGGCCTGCCGCCTCGGCGGCGTCGGAGATGACGACCCCGGCGCCGCCGCTCACGGTGATGACTCCGAGAGTGTTCGCCGCTGGATAGATGCGCCGGGTCGCGAGCTGCGCGATGTCCAGCATCTCGTCGGTCGTGCGGGCCTGGACGGCGCCGAGCTCGGCGAGGACGGCGCTCGTCACCGCGTCGTTCCCCGCGATCGCGGCGGTGTGGGACCGCGCGGCGGCGCCGCCGAGCGCGCTGCGCCCGACCTTCATCACGACGACGGGCTTGCGCGCACGCCGTGCCGCCTCGAGCGCGGCGACGAACGAGTCGCCTTCCTTGATGCCCTCGGCATAGGCGGCGATGACGTCGATGCCGGGGTCCTCGACCATGCGCGCGATGACTTCGCCGAGCGTGACGTCCGCCTCGTTGCCGGTCATCACCGCGGCTGCGAGCCCGAGGCGGCGGCCGCGCATCACGCTCACCACGTGACCGCAATAGGCGCCCGACTGGCTCGCGATGCCGATCCGGCCGATCGCAGGGAACCCCGCCTCGAACGTCGACATGAAGGTGCCGTAGAACCCGCTCCGCAGGTCGAACACGCCCAGGGTGTTGGGGCCGATGATCCGCATCCGGCCGCGGCGCGCGGCGCTCAAGAGCCCCTCCTGCAGGCGCTCGCCGCCTTCCCCGGTTTCGGCGAAGCCGGAGCTGAAGACGATCGCGGCGCCTGTGCCGCGCGCGGCGAGCGCTGCGACCGCGTCCGTGACCTGCGCCGCGGGAACGGCGACGATCGCGAGGTCCGGAACGCCCGGAAGGTCGTCGACCGCGGAATAGGCCTTCAACCCCTGCACCTCGGCGCGGTTCGGGTTGACCGGCCAGATCGTCCCTGCGAAGCCGCGCGCCAGCATGTAGGCGATCGGCCGTCCCCCGATCCGCGCCGGATCGGCCGAAGCGCCGATCACCGCCACCGAGCGCGGCGCGAAGAGCGTCGCCAGGCCGTCGCTCATAACGTCGCCTCGCTTCCGAGAAGCGCGGTCACCTGGCTCGACAGCGTGCCGCCGTTCCCGTGGCAGAGCGCGACGTCGCATTTCGGCAGCTGCCGCGCGCCCGCCTCGCCCCGCAGCTGGGTCACCGCCTCGAGAAGGAGGAAGAGGCCGTACATGCCCGGGTGGACGCAGGAGAGGCCGCCGCCATTGGTGTTGACCGCGAGCCTGCCGCCGGGCGCGATCGCGCCGCCCTGCACGAATCGTCCGCCCTCGCCTTTGGGGCAGAAGCCCAGATCCTCGAGAAAGAGGAGCGTCGTGATCGTGAACGCGTCGTACAGCATGACGAGATCGACGTCCGCGCGGCCGAGCCCGGCCATCGCGAAGGCGCGCGCCCCGCTTTCCGCGGCCGCCGTGCGCGTGAGATCCGGCATCTGGGCGATCGAGCGATGCGAGTGGGCGCCGCCGACCCCGAGCACGTAGGCGGGCTTCCGGTGGAGGTCCTTGACGCGGTCCGCCCGCACCATGACGCAGGCCGCGCCTCCGTCCGTGACGAGGCAGCAATCCCGGCTGGTGAGGGGATCGCTCACCATCCTCGCGTTGAGGACATCCTCTCGGCTGAGCGGTCCCCGCGCGAACGCGTCAGGATTGAGGTTTGCCCATTGCCGCGCGGCGACCGCAATGTCGGCGAGCATCTCTCGCGTCGTGCCGAACTCGTACATGTGCCGCTGCGCGGCCAGCGCATAGGCGGTGATGGGATGGCGCGGTCGATACGGCGCCTCGTGCCACTGCGGCTCGCTCAAAGAGACGAGGCGACCCCCCGCGCTGCGCTGATTGGAGCCGTAGCAGATCAGCACGGCGTTGCAGATCCCGGCGTCGAGCGCGAGCGCCGCCGGCAGGAGGTGCATCTCGAACGAGGCGCCGCCGATGTTGGTGCCGTCGAAGAAGACCGGATCGAGGCCGAGATACTCGGCGACGGACAATGTCGGAAAGGCATGCGTGCTGGTCGCCGCGCAGAGGCCGTCGATGTCTTCGAGTCGGAGGCCGGCATCGGCGACGGCGGCGAGCGACGCCACGGCCAGAAGCTCGATGGCGCTCCGGCCGGGCGCCTCGCCCCAGCCTGCGCCTCCTACTCCGACGATCGCAGTGCGGCCGCGCAAGGATCGGGCGCTCACGTGAGGCCCTCCTCGGGGACGATGTCGAACACGACCGCCGGCTCGCCCTCGATCTCGGCGATGCGGGCCCGGACCCGCGTGCCGATCGGCGCCGTCTCGACGCCCTCGATCCGCGTCATCAGCCGCGGCCCCTCGTCGAGCTCGACGAGCGCGACGTTGTAGCTGCCCGTCCGGGTGCGGTTGACGGTGATCGAATAAATGCGCCCGAGCCCCGACGCCTCGACCCATTCGAGATCGTCGGCGCCGGATCCCGGCGCGGCTTCGCGCGGATAGAAAACGTAGCGCCCGGCCGACGCGCTGCGCTGGATCATGAAGCGCCCGTCGCGCAGAAAGGCGCGATACTGCGCTTCGGGTCCCGGGCCGGGAGTCGCCTTCGGTCTCACGCGTTTCCTTCCTCTTCGTTCTTGTCATTCAGACCACCGAACGCTATTCCAAATAGAGAATGCGGGGCGGCCCGCATCGCCTGTTGGCGACGCCTAACCCCTATCGTACATTCCGCGGGTCGAAATTCAATCGGGGCTTTGAATGACCGCTCGGTCCAGAAAGCCGGAGAAGCAGCGCGACGTGGGCGCGGTCGTGCATGCGCTGCGCATCCTGCAGCACCTCGCGAGCGCTCCTGCGCCTCAGGGCGTGGCGGCCGTGGCGCGGGCGACCGGGATCAGCCCGAGCACGTGCTTCGGCATCCTGAGGACGATGGCGCGGGCGCGCTTCGTCGGCTTCCGCGAGAGCGACAAGACCTACAGCCTCGGCCCGGCTGTCGCCGAGCTCGCGACCGGGATGATCGGCGCCAGCTACCTCGACCTCATCCGTCCGGAGCTCGAGCGGCTCGCGCTCAATCACAACATGCTGATCGCGCTCTGGCGCGTGACCGAGGGCGGTCACATCGTGGTGATCGACCGCGCCTATGGCGAGCACGTGGTCCGCGTCGACATGCGCGTCGGCTCGCGGCTGCCGGCTCTGATCGGCGCGGTCGGCCGTTGCATCGCGGCGCGGCTGGATCTGCCGACGCCCGAGCTGCGCCGACGCTTCACGACGCTCCGCTGGCAGAACCCGCCGAGCTTCGAGACCTACCAGGCGGAAGTCGAGGAGGCGGGGCGCGCGGGATGGGCGAAGGATGTCGGCCGCCTCTATCGCGGCATCACGACGGTCGCCAGCGTCATCGTCGATCAGAGCGGGAACCCGCGCTTCGGCATCAGCGGAATCGCGATCCAGGGACAGCATTCCCCGGAACGCATCGACCGGCTCGGCCACGAGCTGCGCGACGTCTGCGGCTTCATAAGCCGGGCGCTTTTCGCCCGGCCCGAGCGGGCTCTGATGAACGAGGTCGCCTGACTCTCGCTGCCGCCGAAGCGGCTCTTCGAAGCGGTACGCCGTGATTGCCGCGCGCCTTCGGGTTGGACCTCTTCGTGGTTCAGGGAATTCGACTCGGCGAGCTCGACGACGTGCCGACCGGCTCCATGTCCTTCGTCGTCGGCCTCGTCGCGATCATCGCGCTGCTCGCGGCGTTTTCTGATCGGCTAGAGGAGACTTTCGCGCGCTAAGGCGTCGTCGCCCAGGGCTCGAGGGCGCCGGCGGGCGCGAGCCCGCCGGCCCCGCTTCCTGTTACTTCTTGACGAGCGGGCACGTGGTTTCCGAGATCGATCGGAACGCCTGGTCCGCCGGGATGGTCGAGATGATCTTGTAGTAGTCCCAGGGATACTTCGACTCCTCCGGCGACTTCACCTCGATGAGGTACATATCGTGCACGAGCCGGCCGTTGGGCAGCAGCTTGCCGTTGCGCGCGAACATGTCCTCGATCGGCATTTCCTTCAGCTTCGCCAGCACCTTGTCGGTGTCCTTGCTGCCGACGGCCTCGACGGCCTTCAGATACTGCAGGACGGCGGAGTAGACGCCGGCCTGCGCCTCGCCCGGCATCTTCTTCAGCCGGTCGTAGAAGCGCTTGGCGAAGTTGCGCGTCTGCTCGTCCATGTCCCAGTAATAGGGCACGACGAACTGGAGGCCGCGCATCTGCTCCAACCCGAGGCTGTGCACCTCGGTGATGAAGGTGAGGAGGCTGGCGAGGCGCTGCCCGGTCTTGTCGAGGCCGAACTCGTTGCCCTGCTTGATCGCATTGACGGTGTCGTTGCCGCCGGAGGCGAGGGCGATCATCTTGGCCTTGGTGGCCTGCGCCTGAAGGAGGAACGAGGAGAAGTCCTGCGTATTGAGCGGGTGGCGCACGCCGCCCACCACCTTGCCGCCGTTGCGCGTGACCGCTTCGCGCATCGCGGCGTCCATGGCATGGCCGTAGGCGTAGTCGGCGACCAGCATGAACCAGGTGTCGTAGCCCTTGTCGATGAGCGCGCGCGCCGCTCCGTTCGTCTGCGAGTAGGTGTCGAAGGTCCAGTGCAGGCCGTAGCCGGTGCAGGAATCCTCGGTGAGCCGGTCGGTGGCGGCGCTCGCGAAGATCGCGATCTTCTTCTTGTCCCGCGCGAGATTGGCGACCGCGAGCGCGATTCCCGAGTTCGGCACGTCGAGGATCACGTCGACCCCGCCCACGTCGTACCATTCCCGCGCGATCGAGAGCCCGGTCTCCGGCTTGTGCAGGTGATCGGCAGACACGAGCTCGATCTTCTTGCCGAGAACGGTGCCGCCGAAATCCTCGATGGCGAGCCGCGCCGCCTCGACCGAGCCGGCGCCGGACAGGTCGGAGAAGGTTCCCGACATGTCGGTGAGGACGCCGAACTTCACCGGCCCGTCGCTGCTCTGAGCGGCGGCCGCGGACGCGAAGAGAAGCACAGCAGCGACCGTCGTCAGGCTCGTCTTCATTGTCGTTCCTACCTTCATGCCCTCTCTCTTTCTCTCAACTCTCTCTACTGACGGCACTCATCGGGCCGATGCCGCACGGCGCAGCTCCTCGACCGCCTCCGGATTGACGAGCGAGGAGGTGTCGCCGAGCGGCTCGCCGGTGAGCACGTTGCGGACGACGCGGCGCATGACCTTCATGTTGCGCGTCTTCGGCAGGTCTGTGACGAAGAGGACGCGGGCCGGGCGGAACGAGCCGCCGAGGCCGGCGACGACCGCGTCCGAGAGCCGGCCCGCGAGCTGGGCGTCCGGCGTCGCCCCGGTCGGCGGAACGACGACGCAAACGACGGAAGCGCCCTTGACCGGGTCGGGGACGCCGACGGCGGCCGCTTCGGCGGCGGCGCCGCTGCCGAGGAGGAGCGACTCGATCTCGGCGGGGCCGGTGCGCTTGCCCGCGACTTTGATCGTGTCGTCGGAGCGGCCGTGGATGAACCACGCGCCGTCCTCGTCGCGGGACGCCCAGTCGCCATGCACCCACATCCCCGGGATCGTGCGCCAATAGCTCTCGAGATAGCGCTCCCGGTCGCGCCAGAGGCCGCGCGTCGTGCCGATGCAGGGCTCGCGCATGACGAGCTCGCCGACCTCGCCGGGCCCGAGGCTGTTGCCCGAGGCGTCGACGATGTCGGCCCCGGTGCCGGGGACGCCGCCATGGAAGCTGCACGGCTTGATCGGGAAGAGCACGTTCGTCGCGACGATGCCGCCGACTTCCGTGCCGCCCGAGTAGTTCTGCAGCGGCGCGCGGGAGCCGAGAACCTGGCGGTAGACCCAGAGCCACGACTCGTCGTCCCAAGGCTCGCCCGTCGAGGCGGCGACGCGGAGCGACGACAAATCGTGCTTCGCCGGCGCGTCGTCGCCGTAACGGCGCATGACGCGCGCGAGGGTGGGGCCGATGCCGAGAAACGTCACGCGATGCGCGGCGATGAGGCGCCAGAGCCGGTCGGTGCCGGGATAGTCGGGCGCGCCTTCGGCCATGACGACGGTCGCGCCGGCTTGCGCGGCGGCGGTGAGCTGGATGGGCCCGACGAGCCAGCCCATGTCGCTCATCCAGAGGACGCGGTCGCTCGCCTTGAGGTCGAACCCGAGCTCGAAATCCTGCGCCGTCTTGATCCCGAAGCCGCAATGCGTGTGGACGGTGCCTTTGGGCCTTCCCGTGGTGCCGGAGGTGTAGACCAGCATCAGCGGGTGCTCGGCCTCGACCTCGACGGTCGGCATCTCGGTCGGGCGCCCGGCGACGAGGTCGTCCCAGAAGACGTCGCGGCCGCTCTGCATGGGCACGTCCATGCCCGCACGGCGGAGGACGACGATGTGCCGGAGCGTCGGGACGCTCGCGGCGGCCTCGTCGATGACGGGCTTCATCGCGACCGGCTTCCCCCGGCGCGGGCTGCCGTCGACGGTGATGACGGCCTTCGCCTCGCCGTCGGCGAGACGTGTCGCGACCGCCCCTGCACCGAAACCGGAGAAGAGCGGCATCGCGATGCAGCCGAGCTTGGCGACCGCGAAGAACGCTGCCGCCGTCTCGGGCAGCATCGGCATGTAGATCCCCACCATGTCGCCGGCGGCGAGGCCCAGCCCGGCGAGGCCGGCTGCGAGGCGGCAGGTCTCCGCGTTGAGCTCGGCGTAGGTCCAGCTTCGGATCTCGCCGTCCTCGCCTTCCCAGACGATGGCCGGGCGCGATGCGGCGTCGCCGTGCTTGTCGAGGCAGTTGAGGACCAGGTTCGTGGTGCCGCCGACGCACCATCGCGGAAACTCGATGCCCTCGGAGAGGTCGAGCACGCGCTCGTAAGGACGGTAGAAGCGGAATCCGAGATGGCGAATGAGCGCGTTCCAGAACCACTCGGGGTCGGCCGACGCCTTGGCCGTCAGCGCGTCGTAGGAGGGGAGGTCGACCGTGCGCAGGAACGAGGTCCAGTTCGCCGCGGCACGGAACTCCTCCGTCGGCTGCCACACGTAGCCCGTCACGGCCCCTCTCCGGTGTCGAAGTCGCAGACGACGATGTCGGAGATGTAGGGGGTCATGAAGGCCTTCATTTCCTGGTGCACCGTGGAGATCTGGTAGCGGTCGTGGTCGGCGCTCGTGTCGAAGGTGCCGATGACGGCCCAATCATAGCCCTTCCCGCGATCGGCGACGTTGCGGCCGAAATGATAGTCCCGCACGTAATCGAGCTCCCGCCGCACCCGGCCGACGAACTCGTGAATGCGCGCGTGCACCGAAGCGTCCGCATCGTCGGAAAGCCGCATCATCACGACATGAAAGAACATCTTCGCGCTGCCTCCTCGGCCAAGTCTAGCGCACGCCGCCCGCTGCGGGCTCCGGGCCGCCGGCCGGCAAGCGTCCGGCGATGCCCGGCGCCGCTTCAGGCGGTGGCGACGAGGCCCCCATCGATGGTGAGTATATGTCCGTTGACGAACGCCCCGGCCGACGAGGCGAGATAGACGACCGCGGGGCCGAGCTCCTCGGGTCGTCCCCAGCGCCCGAGCGGCACCCTCTCGGAAATATAGCGGTTGAAGGCGGCGTCCTCCTGCAGAGTGCGGGTGAAATCGGTGGCGAAGAATCCGGGCGCGATGCCGTTGCAGGTGATCCCGTGCGGACCGAGCTCGACGGCGAGCGCCCGCACCAGCGCGGCGAGCGCGCCCTTGGCGGCGGCGTAGGCCGTGATCGTTCCGCGGACGCGTTCGCCCGCGATCGACCCGATCATGATGATGCGGCCGCTGCGCCGCGCGAGCATGTGAGGGGCGACGGCCCGCGTGACGAGAAAGGCGCCGTCCAGATGCGTCCCCACGATCTGACGCCACTCCTCGGGCGTGTAGGTCTGAAACGGCTTTCGGTTCTGCACGCCGGCGTTGTTGACGAGGATGTCGATCCCGCCGCAGCTTTCGACGATCGCCTGCACCCCGGCGGCGATCGCGTCCGCGTCGGTGACGTCGAAGGCCGCGAAGGAGGCGGCGAGACCTTCCGAGCGCAGCTCCTCCGCCCGCGCCCTGAGGGCGGCTTCGTCGCGGCCGTTGAGCACGACATGCGCGCCGGCCTTTGCGGCGAATCGCGCCATCCCCCAGCCGAGCCCGCGCCCCGAGCCGGTGACGAGCGCGACCTTTCCGGTCAGCGCGAAGGCGTCGAGGAGGGCGCTCGAGCCCGGTATCGACTGTTCGTCTCCCATCCTGTTTCCGGATGCTACAGAAGAAGGGCGCGATACGGAAATTCTCGAGGCTCTTCGTAGATGCGCTCTGGAGAAGCCGCCAAAGGGCCCGGATTCGGTGAAGGCGAGGCACGAAACCTCGCGGATCGTCGTATTGTCCCGGCGACCGCCGAGCGCTGCTCTTGTGAGGAGAATGAGGATGACGACGTTCGATGCCGCCGGATACGTAGCGCGGCACTTCAAGTGGTCGGTCGTGCCCCCCGGGGTCGGCACGATCACCCTCAGCCGCCCGGAGCGGAAAAATCCGCTGACCTTCGACTCCTATGCCGAGCTCCGCGATCTTTTCCGCAATCTCGTCTATGCCGACGCGGTGAAGGCGGTGGTGATCACCGGCGACGGGGGGAATTTCTGCTCCGGCGGCGACGTGCACGAGATCATCGGGCCGCTCGTTCGCCGTCAGGAGGAGGGCGACATGCGCGGCCTCCTCGATTTCACGCGCATGACCGGGGACCTCGTCAAGGCGATGCGCGCGGCCCCGCAGCCGATCATCGCCGCTGTCGACGGGGTTTGCGCCGGGGCCGGCGCCATCCTCGCGATGGCTTCCGATCTCCGCATCGGGACGCCGCGCTCCAAGACGGCTTTTCTGTTCGTGCGCGTCGGCTTGGCCGGAGCCGATATGGGCGCTTGCAGCATGCTGCCCCGCATCATAGGGGCGGGCCGCGCCGCCGAGCTGCTCTACACCGGACGCACGATGAGCGCGCAGGAAGGCGAGCAGTGGGGCTTCTTCAATCGTCTTGCGGAGCCCGAAGCGCTTCTCGGCGAGGCGCAGGAATTGGCCAAGAGCATCGCCGAGGGGCCCACCTTCGCCCATGCGATGACGAAGAAATGCCTGCACCAGGAATGGAGCATGGGCCTCGACGAGGCGATCGAGGCGGAAGCGCAGGCGCAGGCGATCTGCATGCAGACGCGCGATTTCGCGCGCGCCTATCGCGCCTTCGTCGAGAAGTCGAAGCCGGTGTTCGAAGGCAACTGAGACTCGGGGGAGCCCGGCGGCAGCGCTGTCGCGATGACAAGCGGTGATGATCCCCGGGGGCCCCACTCCTGGGAGCGGCGACCACCCGGGCGACAGCTATAGCTGCGCGCCCATCATTCTCGTCGGCAGCCAGGTGGCGATCTCGGGGAAGATCGCCAGGATGACCATAGCCAGGATCATGAGGAGAACGAAGGGCATGGAGCCCCAGAGCACGGTCGGCAGCGGCACTTGCGGCGCGACGCCGCGGAGCACGTAGAGATTGAGACCGACCGGCGGCGTAATGAGGCCGATCTCGAGGTTGATCGTCATGATGACGCCGAACCAGATGAGGTCGAAGTCGTTGGCCTCGAGCACCGGCTGCAGGATCGGCATCGACATCAGGATGATCGCGACCGGCGGCAGAAAGCATCCGGCGATCAGCAGGAAGATGTTGATGACGATCATCAGCACCCAGCGGTTCATTTCGAGGCTGACCATGGTGTCGGCGACCGTCTGCGTGACGTAGAGCAGCGACATCATGTACGAGTAGAGTGCTGCTGCACCGATGATCATGAGGATCATCACCGACTCGCGGATCGTGTCGCGATAGATCGCCCAGAGCTCCATCGGCCGATAGGTCCGGTAGATCACGACCACGAGCGCCAGGGCTAGGAAGGCCGCGACCGCGGCGACTTCGGACGGTGTCGCATACCCCCCGTAGAGGACCACAGTCACCGCGACGATGATCCCGAGGAAGGGCATGATGCGGCCGAGGCCTTGAACCTTCTCGGCGAGCGTATACACCTCGGGTTCCGCGTGCTCGGCGCGGGCCGCGCGAATGCTGGCGAGCCACGCATAGGCGGAGAACATCGCTACCAGCATGAGTCCGGGGAACACGCCCGCGATGAAGAGGCGCCCGATCGAGGTCTCCGTGGCGATGCCGTAGAGAATCATCGTGATCGACGGCGGGATGAGGATCCCCAGAGTGCCGCCCGCGCAAATGGCGCCGGTGGCCAGCGCCGGCGGATATCCGCGGCGCAGCATTTCCGGGACGCCGATCTTTCCGATCGCGGCCGCGGTCGCCGGCGACGAGCCGCAGATCGCGGCGAAGAGCCCGCAGGCGAGGATGTTGGCGATCACGAGCCCGCCGGGAACACGGGCCAACCATCGGTGAAGCGATTCGTAGATATCGGCGCCGGCGCGCGAGACGCCGATCGAGGCGCCGAGAAGGATGAAAAGAGGAACGGTGAGGAGCGCGAAGCTCGACAGCTCGCCCATGAAGGTGATGGCGAGCTGATTGAGACTGCCTGCGCCTTCGAAGATCCAGAGAAACCCGACGGCGACGATGGTCAGACCGAAGGCGATCGGAACGCCGGAGAAGAGGACGAGCAGCGTGACGATGCCGAGGAGAGCCCCGATCTCGAGTTCGCTCATTGCACCGCCTCCGCCTCCGCGTGGAACACCGTCATTTTCAGAAGTTCCGCCACGTATTGGACGACCGTGAGGCCGAGACCGAGGGGCATCATCGCGTAAAGGGGCCACCGCAAGGGCCGCCATAGGCTTTGGCTGCGCTCGCCCGAATGGAACGCCTCGAGCGTCAGCTCGAGTCCGATCCAGGCGAGATAAAGGCAAGCGGCCATGCCGAAGATGTCCGCGATGAGGGCGCAGACTCGCGCAGCATTCTTCGGCAGGAAGGCGGTTACCGCGTCGACCCCGACATGCCCTTTCGTGGCGAGGCAATAGGGGCTGCCGAGAAAGACGGCCGCGACCATCAGGTAGATCGAGAACTCGATCTCCCAATAGCTCGATCCACCGAGCGAGCGCTTCACGACCATGTAGGTCACCACCAGGACGGCGACGGTGAGCAGTACCGAAGCGATCACGGCGAGCGCGACCGAAAGCGCGTCCATTCCCTTGACGAATTGTCGAGCGTTCATTCCCCCTCCCGCCGGGGCGGTTCGTATGGCTTTTGCCGCTAACCGCGTCGGTCACTCCCTATAAGGGGCACCGCAGCAATGTTCTAGTGGCTTCGGCTGCGCTGAATCCTTCGTGCCCAGCGAACCGACGCGAGGATTGCGGACAGCACGCGCCGCGTGCGGGCCTGCTGCCAAACCGGCAGGACATACTGTCGCGGCCTGCGGCGTAGAGAGAACCTCGCGGCGCGGCGCTTCCCGAGCCTTACGCCGCAGGCTCCTGCCCGGCAAAAGCGTGCCTTGAAGGCACGATGGCCGCCTCCTCGGGCACGCTTCGCGCCGCGTTGCCGTAGGTTCGTTCCACCGCCGACCTTACGGCGAGGAGAATGTGGGTTAGAAGCAGCAGCCCACCGCCCAAAGGCAGGACCCATTGAATGAAGGCGAGGGGGAGGGCAAGGGTCGTTTCGTCGATCCGGTTCCGGCTCAGCGTCTCGTCGAACAGCTTCCACAACTGCCAGGTGAAAATCGCCAGGAACAGCGATGACGCCACATCACTGACGACCTGGAGGAAGACGCCCACCGGCCTCGGAACCAGGCTCATGAAATAGTCGACACGAACATGAACCCCGTTCTGATGCGTGTGCGCCAGCGATGCGAAGACGACGAAGCAGAGAAGATAAGCGGAGACGGGATAGGTCCAGATGTCGGGGGAGTTGAAGACGTAGCGCATGATCACGCTGTAGCTCGTGAGGGCGGCAATCACGATGATGGCCCACCCTGCGAGCAAGATGAGTGCTCGGTTCAGCCCGAAAACGACGCTGACGAACTGCTGAAGAGCTCTCTTCATCCCTACTCCTGAACGCCCCCTCGACTGCATATCAGAGCAGCATGGTGAGTGGTTCTTCGACGAGGGTCTTGAATTCGGCGAGGAACTGCGCGGCGGTGGCGCCGTCGACGACGCGGTGGTCGACGGAGAGCGTGCAGCTCATCACCGTGGCGACCGCGAGCGCGCCGTCCCTGACGACCGGCCGCTGCTCGCCCCGGCCGACCGCGAGGATGCAGCCCTGCGGCGGGTTGATGACCGCCTCGAACTGCTTCACCCCGTACATGCCGAGATTGGAGATCGAGAAGGTGCCGCCCTGGAACTCGGCGAGCTTGAGCTTGCCGGCCCGGGCGCGCTCGGCGAGGTCCTTCATCTCGGCGGAGATCTGCGCCAGCCCCTTCTGGTCGGCGTTCTTCACGATCGGCGTGATGAGGCCGTCCTCGATGGCGACCGCGACGCAGATGTCGATCGACTGCCAGCGCAGGATCCCGTCCTCGCTCCAGGAGGCGTTCGCCGCCGGCACCTTGCGCAGCGCCAGCGCCGCCGCCTTGATCACGAAGTCGTTGACCGAGAGCTTCATGCCCTCCGCGCCGCGCTTTTCGAGCTCGGCGCGCAGCTCGAGCAGGCGGTCGATGACGCAGTCGATCGTGAGATAGAAATGCGGGACCTGCTGCTTCGCCTCGGTGAGGCGGCGGGCGATCGTGCGCCGCATGCTGCTGAGCGGCAGGAGCTCGTAAGGGGGATTGCCGGCGAGCGCCGCGACCTGGTCCTTGCCGAGCGCCGGCGCTTGCGTCGGTGCCGGCGGGAGGGCGGCGGCGCGCGGGGCCTCGGGCGCCGCGGCGCGGCCGGCGAGCGCCGCCTCGATATCCGCCTTGACGATGCGGCCGCCGGGGCCGGAGCCCTTCACCGCGGCAAGGTCGATCCCGGCCTGCTCGGCCATCCGCCGGGCGAGCGGGCTTGCGAAGATCCGCTCGCCCTGGGCGGGCCTGCCGCCGGGGCGCGGCGCCGGGGCGGCGGCCGCCCCAGGCTCGGCCCGCGGCGCCGGCGCGGCCGGCTCGGCTTGCGGTGCCGGCGTGGCGGGCTCGCCCTGCAGCGCCGCCTTCGGCGCCGCGGCGGCGTCGCGGATCGCCGACGCGTCCTCGCCCTCCTCAAGCAGAACGGCGATCGGCTGGTTCACCTTGATCCCCTGGCTGCCCTCGGGAACGAGGATCTTGCCGAGCGCCCCCTCGTCGACCGCCTCCACCTCCATCGTCGCCTTGTCGGTCTCGATCTCGGCAATCACGTCCCCCGCCTTCACCGGGTCGCCCTCCTTCTTCAGCCACTTCGCGAGGTTCCCCTCGGTCATGGTGGGCGACAGCGCAGGCATCAGAATCTCGATCGGCATGTTCTTCTACTCCGGTTCGGCCGAGCTTCGAGCCGCTTCGCTAAAGTCCGCCGGCGACGTCGATCGTCGTGCCGTGCACGTAATCGGGGGCATCGGTGAGCAGCCATGCAACAACCTCGGCGATCTCCTCGGGCCGAGCCACGCGTTTCATCGGTGCGACGGAAGCGAAGCGCTCGACCCTTTCCGGAGCCCCTGCGCGGGCGTGAATTTCGCTGTCGACGGGACCCGGCGAGACGCCGTTCACGCGCACGCCGTCCATGGCGACTTCGCGCGCGAGCCCGATCGTGAACGTGTCCAGCGCGGCTTTGGAGGCGGCATAATCGACCCAGTCGTTGGGGCTTCCCGTCCGAGTCGCGATCGAAGACACGTTGACGATTCGCCCGCCCTGTCCGCCGTACTTGGTCGAAATTCGTCGGAGCGCCTCTCTTGCGCACAGAATCGGGCCGATGATGTTGACCCGAAACGTCCGCTCGAGGACCCTCGCGTCCGCGTCCTCGACGCGGCGTCCGACTCGGCCGACATACCCGGCATTGTTGACCAATCCCCAGAGGCGGCCGAGTTTCTCTTCCGTCTCCCGAAACAGGCGGATGATGTCCGCCTCGACGCCGATATCAGCCTGGACGACGGCGGCGCTCGCGCCCCAGGATTCGAGTTCGGCGCGAAGCTGCTCGGCGGCCGCGCCGCTGTCGCGATGATTGATGCAGACGGGAATGGAGCGGCGGCCGAGGCAGCGAACGATTGCGGCCCCGATCCCGCGGCTGCCGCCGGTTACGATGACGGCGCCCCGGTTCCAGCTCGTCATCGGAGGGCTTCTCGGATCCCGTCGACGATGCGCGCGGTCGAAGGAATGACCTGGCGCTCGAGTTCGTCGTTGTAGGGCATAGGCACGTCGAGGCCGCCGACCCGAACGACCGGAGCATCGAGCCAGTCGAACGCCTTTTCGACGACGAGGGAGGTCACTTCTCCGGCAAAGCCGCCATGCGTCCAGGCCTCGTGAGCGATCACGAGACGATTGGTCTTTCTGACCGAGCTCAGGATGAGGTCTTCGTCGAGTGGTCGGAGCGTCCTTGGGTCGATGACTTCGACGCTGATGCCTTCCCGCTCGAGTTGTGCCGCGGCCGCGAGCGCTCGAGGCACCATCGCCATCGTCGCCACCACAGTGACGTCCGTGCCGGGCCGCTTGACGACACCCTTGCCGATCGGGATCGCGTAGAGCTCCTCCGGGACCGGGCCCGTGCTGCCGACATAGAGCAGCTTGCTCTCGAGGAAAATGACGGGGTTGTCGTCCCGGATCGCCGCGACGAGCAGCCCCTTCGCTTCGTAGGGCGACGACGGCGCCAGGACGACGAGTCCCGGAACGTGAGTGAACCAGGCTTCGAGCGATTGGCTGTGCTGGGCCGCCATGCGGATGCCGCCGCCCTGCGGCCCCCTGATGACGACCGGCACGGTCGGTCCGCCGCCGAGCATGTATCTGAACTTCGCCGCCTGATTGACGAGCATGTCCATCGTCAGGGCGACGAAATCGAAGATCTGTATCTCGACCACCGGCCTGAAGCCGGCGATCGCGGCGCCGATTCCGCATCCGACGAAGGTCGCCTCCGAAATCGGTGTGTCGCGAACGCGCTCGGGGCCGAATTTCTCGAAGAGTCCCTTCGTCACGCCGAAGATGCCCCCCGTCGGGCCGACATCTTCACCCATGACGATGACCCGGTCGTCGCACGCCATCTCCTGGGTCAGCGCTTCGTTGAGGGCATCGATGAAGCTGATTTCGCGGGTTCCCTGGGACGCCGGCTCGACGAACCGCTGATGCGGAGCGTAGACGGCGGCGAACATGTCGCCGACGGTCGGCTCGGGGCTCGATTTGCCGAACTCGACGGCAGCGTCGATCTCCGCCTTCACCTCCTCCGCAAGGTTCTTCAGCTCGCCCTCGGACATGATCCGGCGGGCGACGAGCTCCTTCTCGATGAGCTTCACCGGGTCGCGGGCGATCCAGGCACGCTGCTCTTCCTCAGGACGAGGGTCGCGCAGGTTGGCGCGCATCGAATGCTGCCCCCAACGATAGGTGAGCGCCTCGATGAGGGTCGGACCGCGTCCGGATCGTGCCCGTTCGATCGCATCCTGCACCGCGAAGGCGATGTCGGTCGGGTTGTTGCCGTCGACCTTGATGCCCGGCATGCCGTATGCGGCGGCGCGGTCGGCAATCCGGTCGATCGCGGTCGTGCTTCGGAACGAAGTCGTCAGCGCGTACTGATTGTTCTCGCAGATGAAGATCAGCGGGAGCTGCCACACCGAAGCCAGGTTCATGGCCTCGTGGAAGACGCCCTGATTGTTGGCGCCGTCGCCGAAAAATGCGACGACCACGCGGTCGCTGCCGGCGAGCTTGGCCGCAAGCGCTGCGCCAGTGCACAGGGGCATCGATGCTCCGACGATCCCGTTCGCGCCGAGAATGCCGAGGCTGAGATCGGCGATATGCATGGAGCCGCCGAGTCCCTTGCAATACCCGGTTCGGCGTCCCATCAGCTCGGCCATCATCTTGCCAAGATTCGCGCCCTTGGCGATGCAATGACCGTGGCCCCGGTGATAGCTACCGATGATGTCGTCGTCGCGAAGATAATGGCAGACGGTGGCGGCGATCGCTTCCTCGCCGATGTAGCTGTGGGCCGTGCCCTTCACCAACCCTTCGGCAAAGAGCTCCGCAGTGCGCTGTTCGAAAGCGCGGATGCGGAGCATCGTCCGGTGGATGGGCTTCAGGTCGTCTTCCGCCAGCAGTTGGTTCGGTTTTGCGACTGCGGCTACGCTCATTCCCCGCCTTCCCTATGTCCCGTCTGCTCGCCCGATACGACGCCCACGCGCGAGAGCGCCGTTGACAAGCGATTTTCGATATATGAAAGTAAATTTCATAAATACGAAATTCAATCGAAAATCTGATGTCCGCTCGATGCTTAAGCAGCGGCTACGGAGGAAGGATGAGGAGTTCAGCAATCCGCGGAACGACGCGTACGCTCATGGCAGCCGCTCTCGGCGCCACGCTTTGCCTGGTTGCGCCGGGCAAGGCTGAGGCCCAGTCGCGACTAAACCTGCAGGCGACCAGCATCTTTCCCGAGTCGGATTTCTCCTCCGAAGTCTTCCGGCGCTGGGCACAGCTCGTTACAGACCGCACGGAGGGCCGCATCCAGTTCCGCTACCATTGGGCCGGAAGCCTCGTTGGGAACAAGACGCTCGACGCTCTCCGCGACGGGGTCGCGGACGTCGCGGTGCAGTTCACGCCCTATGTTTCCGGCGACATCATCGATCTGGCGGTTCTGGACGTTCCGTTCAGCTTCCCGATCGATCCTGATGGCTTGACTGCCTTCCACCGCGACGTCAAGCCCGCCGTGACCGCGGTCTATGAGCGCTACGGCAGCCAGGTCGTTTCAGCCGTCCCGATCATCCTGCCCAACCCGGTGACCTGCCGCGATCGCTTCCTCGCCGGTGCGGAAGACTGGAAGGGGGCACTGGTCCGTACTGCTGGAAGATGGCAGGCGGAAAGCATCAAGGCCTTCGGCGGCAGCCCGGTCGTCATTCCCCCGGGCGAACTCTACAGCGCGCTGGAGCGCGGCACGGCGCATTGCACGCTCATGGTCTATAACGGGGTCGAGTCGATGCGCCTCTACGAGGTCGCGCCCCGGATCACCCGCGTCGACCACTCGATCGCGTTTGGGACCATCAATGTCAGCGCCTCGCGATGGTCGAAGCTTTCCGAAGCCGATCGCAAGATCATGATGGACGCCGGTGGCGAGATCGTTTCGTGGGCGGCCGAGGAATCGAGCAAGCGTCTGGCGCAAGCGATCGAGCGAATGGCGGCGAAAGGCGCCCAGTTCTGCACCCCCGACGAGGCCGAGTTCGCGCGGCTGACAGCGGCAGCGGACAAGGTTGTCGACGCCATTCGCAAGGAGGTGAGCCCGGACGGGGCTAAGGTGGTCGAAGTGGTGGACCGGTACCGTGAGCGTACCCGGGCGCGGCCTTCGATCGGTCCCAACAATCCCTGCAAGAACTAGCGAAGCGGCATTTCAGGGAGAAAGACGATGCTTGCGCCACCGCAAGGACTCGTGAAAGGGCTCGAACAGGTTTGCGTCGTCGTGCGCGACCTCGACCGCACGATCCGCGAATATGTCGAACGCGCGGGAATCGGTCCGTGGGCGGTGTACACCTACGCTCCTCCGGAGCTGCACAATATGCGCGTCCGTGGCCAACCGGTCGAGTACAGCATGCGCCTCGCCCTCGCGTGGACAGGAAGCATCATGTGGGAGGTGATCGAGCCGCTCGAGGGCCCGTCGATCTATCGCGAGTTCCTCGATACGCGGGGCGAAGGCATGCACCACGTGCTCGTCCAGCACACTTGCACCGATCTCAAGGCGGCGCTTGAGGCGTTCACGCGTCGCGGCTGCCCGCCGCTGATGGAGGGCAGCTACAAGGGGACCGATTTCGCCTATATCGAGACGGAAGGTCCCCTCGCCATGATCCTCGAGCTCGTGCAGCGGCCCAACTACCCGGGGTATCGCCGTCCCGATCCGGAGTACTGGTATCCCTCGCCGCCAGACCCTGCGCTCCATTGAGCCTCTCGGGCAAGACGCACGAATAATCGGTAACCGCGAAGCTTAAAGAGCCGCGAGATGGAATGGTATTGGGCGGGGTTGCTGCTTTTCGGCATTCTCCTCGGGTTTCTCGTTCTCGGCGTGCCCGTCGCCTTCAGCCTTGGCCTCGCCGGGATCGCGGGCGTCTACCTGTTCCTGTCGCCGCCGATGGTATTCCAGCTCGCGCGGATCTCGTTCGAAGTCGCGAGCACGCATCTCTTCATCGTCGCACCGCTGTTCGTGCTGATGGCTGGACTCGTCTCGCAATCCGATATTGCGGAGCGATCTTTCAAGGCGGCGACGAAATGGCTCAATTGGATGCCCGGTTCGCTGCCGGCTAGCACCGTCGCTTCGGCGACGATGTTCTCCGCGATCTCCGGATCGAGCCCCGCCACGGCGGCGGCGATCGGGTACACGGCCGTCCCGGAGATGCTGCGTCACGGCTACGACAAGCGGCTCAGCGTCGGCGTGGTGGCGGCTGGCGGCACGCTCGGCATCCTCATTCCGCCGAGCGTGGTGATGATCATCTACGGGATCATCACTGAAACCTCGATCGGCGCGCTCTTCGCTGCTGGGGTGGTTCCGGGGCTCCTCTTCAGCGCGCTGCTGATGGCCTATGTCGTACTGCGCTGCTTCCGGCAATCCGCCGGTGCGGCGCCTCGGGCCGTCACCTGGCCGGAGCGGTTCTCGTCCCTGCAGGGAATCTGGCCGATCATCGTTCTCTTCTGCAGCGTGATGGGCGCGATCTATACCGGGATCGCGACGCCGACCGAGGCGGCAGGGATCGGCGCGGTCGTCGCGCTCCTCCTCACGATCCACCGCCGCGGCATGGGCTGGAAGGGTCTCAACACCGTCCTTCTGCGGACGGCGCAGACCACGGCGATGATCCTGCTCCTCATCATCTGCGGCAGCTTCTTCGGCTTCGTCATCGCGAGCCTCGGCATCGCGCACGACATGCTGGATGCGCTCGTCGCGGCGGACGTGTCGCCGTGGACGATGCTCATCGGGTATCTCGTCGCGCTCTTGATCCTCGGCTGCCTCATGGACCCGGCCTCCATGATGGTGATCACCCTGCCGCTCGCTTTCCCGGTTCTGAAGCAGGTCGGCTTCGATCCCGTCTGGCTCGGCGTGCTCGTCACCATTGCCGTGGAGATCGGCATGATCACCCCGCCGGTAGGGCTCAATCTCTTCGTCCTCCAGGGCGTCGTGCCGGCGGGCATCACGACGAAGGACATCGCCCTGGGGTCTCTGCCGTTCGTTTTTGTGCTCCTACTAGGCCTCGCCCTGATACTGCTGTTCCCGGATCTCGCGATGTGGCTGCCGCGCACTATCGGTTGAGAGGCGCAGTTCGCGCGCGAGGGGGGCCTGGCTCAGAAGGCGAGCGTCCAAAAAAAGCAGTTCGCGCCTTCATCGCCGTTGTCCGCGCGAGCGACGGCGACTTTCATCGCGTGCCTCGTCAAGCGCCCGCCGCTGATTTCGCGGCGGCAACAAGGGAGGGATTTGGCTTGCGCATTTTGTTCTAAATGAGGAAAATATTTTCATGAACGTAAAAACGGCTGCTCGAACTCTCGACTTGTTCGAAGCCTTCGCTGTCGTGCGCAAGCCGCTGGGCCTGTCGGAGATTTCGCGTGCGCTGGGCGCGCCGGTGTCGAGCTGCTTCGGCCTCGTCCGCACGCTGCAGGCGCGCGGCTTTCTCTATTCCGTCGGGCCGCGGCGCAGCTTCTATCCGACCAAGCGTTTGCTCGAGCAGGCGCAGATCATCGCGGCGCACGATCCGGTGCTGGAGCGCGTCGCGCCGGTCCTTGCGGCGCTGCGCGACGAGACCAAGGAGACCGTCCTTCTCGGAAAGCTGCAGCAGAACCAGGTGATCTATCTCGACATTCTCGAGGGCCCGCAAAGCATCCGCTACACGGCCCGCGCGGGCGAGCTGAAGCCGCTGCACTCGAGCGCCATGGGCAAGGCGCTTCTCGGCAGCCTTCCCGAGGCGGAGCGGGTCCGCGTGCTGGAGAAGCTCGAGCTTCCCGCGGTGACTCCGGCAACGATCACCGACCGCAATCGGCTCGCCGTCCACCTCGAAGAGGCGCGCCGGCGCGGCTGGTATGCGACGAAGAGCGAAAACGTCGCCGACGTCATGGCGGTGGCGATGACGGTTCCGCTCGGCAGCGACCGGTACGGCATCGCGGTGGCGGGGCCGCTCCACCGCATGGAATCTGCGCACGAGCGCCATGTCCGAGCGCTGAAGGCCGCGTGCGCCCGGCTGGAGGCGTGAGCATGGGCGCCCGGCAATACGTCAAGTCCTGCGTCGAAGCCGGGGTGCTCCGGGTGACGATCGATCGGCCGGAGAAGCGGAACGCGCTGAGCCGCCAGGTGCTCGGCGAGCTGCGCTCCGCCTTCGAGGCGCACGCGGGCGACGAGAGCCTCCGCCTTGCGGTCCTGAGCGCTGCCGGCGGCAAGCATTTCGCGGCGGGGGGCGATCTCAAGGAGCTCAACGCCGTCCGCACGCTCGAGGAGATCGCGGTCGTCGCCGACGAGGCGCACGCGGCGCTGGACAGCATCCGGCGCTTTCCCGTCCCGGTCGTCGCCGCGGTGAGCGGCGATGCGCTCGGAGGCGGCTCCGAGCTAACCGTCGCCTGCGACATGCGCGTCCTCGCCTCTCATGCGCGGATCGGCTTCATCCAGGGCCGGCTCAACCTCACGACCGCCTGGGGCGGCGGGACCGACCTCATGCGGCTGCTCGGGTTCGGCCGCGCGCTGGCCGTGCTGAGCCGTGCCGAGCCCGTCGGGGGCGCGGAGGCGCTCACGCTCGGGCTCGCCGACGCCGTCGCACCCGAGGGCGAAGACTTCGAGCAGTTCGTCGAGCGCTTCATCGAGCCGATGCGCCGGCAGTCGCCGCTCGTGATGCGCGGCTTCAAGGCGCAGGCGCTCGCGGAGCGCCTCGGCATGCCGCAGACGGAGCGGCGCCGCCTCGAGGCGCATTACTTCAGCCGCAGCTGGGTTCACGACGATCATTGGGCCGTCGCGGAGAAGCTGCTCGCGAACTCCAAGTGACCGGGAGGACGAAGATGGCCGCTGCCGAGCAGAAGAAGCCGGCGCTTTCCGAAGAGCTGACGATACCGCCGCCGGCGCCGGTGACGCCCTCGGGGATCGAGATCCCCGTGGTGGTGACGTCCGACATGGTGACGAACCGCGATCCGGGGCGTCCGGGCGAGTATCCGTTCACGCGCGGCATTTTTGCGGACGGGTATCGCGGGCGACTATGGACGATCCGGCAGTACTCGGGCTTCGGTTCCGCGGAAGAGTCGAACGCGCGCTACAAGTTTCTTCTCGAACAGGGCCAGACCGGGCTTTCGGTCGCGCTCGACCTGCCGACGCAATGCGGCTTCGATCCGGTCGATCCGATGGCGCGTCCCGAGATCGGCAAGGTCGGCGTTTCGCTCTCGAACCTTTCCGAGATGGAGCTTCTCTTCGAGGGCATCGATCTCGGCCGGATCTCGACCTCGTTCACGATCAACGGCACCGCGGCGATCATCTATGCGATGTACGTCGCCTGCGCGGACAAGAAGGGCGTGCCGCGCGAGAAGCTGACCGGCACGATCCAGAACGACATTCTGAAGGAGTACGTGGCGCGCGGCACCTGGATCTTCCCGGTTCGCCCGTCGCTGCGGCTCATCGCCGACACGATCCTCTTCAGCAACGAGACGACGCCGCGGTTCAACCCGATCTCGATCGCCGGCGCCCATGTGCGCGACGCGGGCGCCACGGCGGTCGAGGAGATGGCCTACACGCTGGCCAACGGGCTCGCCTATGTCGACGAGCTCATCCGCCGCGGCGGCGACGTCGACAAGTTCGCGAGGCGGCTGAGCTTCTTCTTCTACGTCCACATGGATCTCTTCGAGGAGGTCTGCAAGTTCCGCGCGGCACGCCGGATCTGGGCGCGGCTCCTGAAGGAGCGCTACGGCGTCACCGATCCGAAGGCGCAGCTCTTCCGCTTCGGCGTCGTCTGCGGAGGCTCGTCGCTCACCGCCGCGCAGCCCTACAACAACATTGTCCGCGTCGCGATCGAGACCATGGCGGCGGTGATGGGCGGGGCGCAGTCGATCTTCACATGCGCCTACGACGAGGCGTTCCAGATCCCGACCGAGTTCTCGGCCGAGATCGCGCTGCGCACGCAGCAGATCGTCGCCTACGAGAGCGGCATTCCGAAGACCGTCGATCCCCTCGGCGGCAGCTACTTCGTCGAATATCTCACCGACCGCATGGAGGAGAAGATTCTCGAGGTCATGGCGGAGATCGACGAGTACGGCGGGGTCGTGCCGGCGATCGAGGACGGCTGGCTGCAGATGCGGCTGGCCGAGCGGGCGCGCGAGCGGCGCCGGAAGATCGACTCGCTCGAGACGGTGGTCGTCGGCCAGAACGCCTTCCGGCGCGAGAACCAGAAGGACGATTTCGGCGAGGTGTTCCGGCTCGATCCGAAAGCCTCCGCCCGCGTCATCGAGAAGTACAACGCGATCCGCGATCGGCGGGACAACGCCGCCGTCGAGAGGAGCCTCGACCGTCTCAGCGAGGCCGCGGCGAAGGACGACGAGAATCTCATGCCCTACCTCGTCGAGTGCTGCCACGCCTACGCGACGGTAGGCGAAATCGTGAAGCGCCTGAAGGCGCAATGGGGCGAATTCCAGGAACCCGTCAGGCTATGAGCGACACGGCGAACAACACCCTTCTCCGCGGCAAGCGCATTCTCATCGCCAAGCCCGGTCTCGACGGCCACGACATCGGCGCCAAGGTCATCGCGCTCGCGCTGCGCGACGCGGGCGCGGAGGTGATCTACACGGGGTTGCGCAAGACGCCCGGCTACATCGCCCGGGTCGCCGTCGACGAGGACGTCGACGCCGTCGGTCTCAGCATGTTGTCGGGCAGCCACCGGGAGCTCGTCGCCGAGACGCTGGAAGAGCTGCGCGCGGCCGATGCCGCCGACATCCCGGTCTTCGTCGGCGGCACGATCCCGGCGGAGGATCACGCGCATCTCCGAGAGCTCGGCGTCGCCGGGATCTTCACGAGCGAGATGCGTCTCGACGACGTCGTCGCGGAACTCGCCAAGGCGCTGGCATGAGCGGGCCGCTCGCCGGGATCCGCATCCTCGAGGTCGGCCACATGCTGGCCGGCCCCTATTGCGGCATGCTGCTCGCGGATCTCGGCGCCGAGGTGATCAAGATCGAGCCGGCCGAAGGCGACATCGCCCGGCGCATCAGCCCGCATTGGATCGGGCCGCACAACGCGTATTTCGCGAGCCTCAACCGCAACAAGCTGAGCGTGACGCTCGATCTGGGGTCCGAGGACGGTCAGCGCGCCCTGCGCGAGCTGGCCGCCTCCGCGCACGCCCTCATCGCCAATCTGCGGCCGGCCGCGATCAAGAAGCTCGGCCTCACCTACGACGCGCTGAAGGCTGCGAACCCGCGCCTCGTCTGCGTCGCGCTCACCGGCTACGGGCTCGACAGCCCCTATGCCGACCGTCCGGCCTACGACTACGTGATCCAGGCCCTGACCGGCGTCATGGCGATCACCGGCGAGCCCGACGGGCCGCCGACCAAGACCGGCTACTCGGCGGTCGACAACTCGGCGGCGATGATGGGCGCGCTCGGCCTCCTTGCGAAAGTGGTCGAGGGGCGCGGCGGCCAGGTCGACGTCGCGATGTACGACGTCATGCTCTCGCAGCTCAACTATCTGGCGGGCGCCTGGCTCAATGCCGGCGAGCGCGCGCAGCGCTTCGCCCGCTCGGCGCATCCCTACATCGTGCCGGCGCAGATCTTCGCGACGAAGGACGGCTGGCTCGCCCTCTTCATCACGCATGACGACTTCTGGAAGCGCTTCTGCAACGAGATCGGACGGCCGGAGTGGCTCGCGGACGAGCGCTTCGCGACCATGGCGGCCCGGCGCGAGAACCGGGAGGTTGTGATCGCCGCGATCGGCGCGCTCTTGGCGGAGCGAGAGACCGAGCATTGGGTCGGGCGGCTCGCGCCGCTCGGCGTCGTGGTCGCCGGCGTCGAGACGCTCGAGGACGCGCTGGGGAGCGATCTCGCGCGGGCGCGCGACATGGTCGTCTCGATCCCCACCGGTGCCGGAACGATTCGCGCCGTCGGCAACCCGATCAAGACGCAAGGCGAGGCGCCCCGCTATGCCCCGCCCCCGCTCCTCGGCGAGCACAACGCGGTCCTCCTCAAGCAGGGGGCTGCCTGATGGGGCAGCAGGGCAAGGCGATCAATCGCCGCGCGCTCGGCCGCGCGTTGAGCCGGATCGCCGATGCGAGCGTCGAGGCGGCGCTCGCCGGGCTGGTCGAGCCGCCGGCGAGGAGCGCACGGCGCATCGGGATCACCGGACCGCCCGGGGCGGGCAAGAGCACGCTGGTCAGCGGCTTGGCGCGGCGACGGCTCGACCGTGGCCGCTCTCTCGGCATCGTGGCCATCGACCCGACGAGCCCGTTCTCGCACGGGGCGATTCTCGGCGATCGGATCCGCATGGAGGAGATCGGCGACGACCCGCGCCTCTTCATCCGCTCGCTCGCCAGCCGCGGCGCGCATGACGGGCTCGCCGACAACATCCCCGACATCCTTCTGACGATGGACGCGCACGGGTTCGACGAGGTCGTGCTCGAGACGGTCGGGGTCGGTCAGGCCGAATACGGCGTGCGGCTTCTGGTCGACACGGTCGTTCTCGTCCTCATCCCGGAATCGGGCGACCAGATCCAGGCGATGAAGGCGGGCGTGCTCGAGACCGCCGACATTTACGTCGTCAACAAGGCCGACCTGCCGGGCGCGCGCAAGATCGCCGCCGAGCTTCGCGGCGTGCTCAAGATACGCCGCCGCCTCGGCGCGACGTGGGAGCCTCCCGTCATTCTCGCTTCGGCGCGGGACGGCGATGGCGTCGGCGCGCTCGACGAGGCGATCGAGCGGCATCTCGAGTGGCTCGCCTCCATGCGGGACCCCACCGAGCTGCGGCGGGCCCGCGCGCAGTATCATCTGCAGAGCCTTTTCGCGCGACGAATCGCGGAGATTCTGGCAAACGTCCCGGAGATTCTCGACGAGAGCTCTCTCGCCGCTGGGTACCGGGCGGTGCTCGATCATATCGGCCGGCGAGCCGAGACCGGCAACGGGCAGCGCGAAACGTCGTTCTAGTGGCCCGCCGCGAGGGGCAGGCCGTCAACTGCAGGAGGAGACATGAGAAGCGTTTCTGGAGTGTTGATCGCGGCGCTACTGGCCGCAGCCTTTCCCACCGCCGTCGAAGCGCAACAAACGGAGATCCGGATCTCGCATCAATGGCGGCAGAACACGGACGCGCGCGACCGCGCGGCGCGGGTCTTCGCCGAGGAGGCCAGCAAGCTCGAGCCCAGCCTCAAGTTCCGGATCTATCCGAACCGATCGCTCATCTCCGACCCGATCGCGCAGTTCGACGCGCTCACGAACGGGTCGATCGAAATGGCCGTTTACCCGCTCGTCTACGGCGTCGGGAAGGTGCCGGAGTTCTCGATCACGATCATGCCCGGAACGGTGCCGAGCATGGATTACGCGATGAAGCTCAAGGGAACCGCGTTCCACAAGAAGCTTCAGGAGATCGCCGAGGCGAACGGCATCCGGGTCATGACCTGGTGGTGGACGCCGGGCGGCTTCGCGACCAAGGACCGTGCCATCACCGGCCCGAAGAGCGTCGAGGGGCTCCGCATGCGGGCGGCCGATCCGTACATGGAGCGCGTGCTGCAGGCGAACGGCGCTTCGATCGTGTCGATGCCGTCGACCGAGATTTATCCGGCGCTCCAGTCCGGCGTTCTGGACGGGCTGATGACCTCCTCGGAGAGTTTCGTCAGCATGCGGATATACGAGCAGACGAAGCACGCGACGGCGGGCGGCGACTATGTGCTCTTCATGCTCCTGCAGCCGCTCGTCATCTCCAAGCAGGCCTGGGACAAGCTGACCCCGGCCCAGAAGGACGCGATGGAGAAAGCGGCGACGAAGAGCGAAGAGTTCTTCAACGGCTTGCAGCGCGAGGCGAGCGAAAAGATGGTCGAGCAGTTCAAGAAGGCCGGCAACGACGTGCGGTCGCTCTCGAAGGAGGAGTACGACGCGTGGGTCGCCTCCGCGAAGGAGGTCGCTTGGCCGCACTTCGTCGCCAACACCAAGCATGGAAAGGAGCTTCTCGACCTGATCCTGAACCCGACGAAAGGCTCGTGATCTCGGGGGCGGCGACGGTACGAGCCGTCGCCGCCCGTTTTCGTCCGCTCGCCGAAAGCGATGGAAGGGGGCTCGCACCGCAGCATGACCGACGCGCACAACCTGCCGCTCCACGACATTCGTGTCCTCGACCTGACGCGCGCGCTCGCAGGCCCCTTCTGTTCGATGATTCTCGCCGATCTCGGCGCCGACGTCGTGAAGGTCGAGCCGACGCCGAAAGGGGAGATGATCCGCGGCTGGGGTCCGTTCGACCGGGGCATCAGCGTCTATTATCTCAGCGTCAACCGCAACAAGCGCAGCCTGGCGCTCGATTTCCGCGATCCGGAGGGTCTGGCGCTGCTGCGCGACCTCGCCGGGCGCGCCGACGTGGTGGTCGAGAACTTCAAGCCGGGCGTCATGGAGGAGATGGAGCTCGGATGGGAGCAGTTGCGCGCGCTCAATCCGCGGCTCGTCTATGCCGGCATTACAGGCTTCGGCCGGGAGGGGCCGTACGGACACTGGCCGGGCTTCGATCAGATCGCGCAAGGCATGTCCGGTTTCATGAGCATCACGGGACAGCGGGACGGGCCGCCGACGCGCGTCGGCGTGCCGATCGGCGACCTCGTCGCCGGCATGTGGGCCGCCATCGGCGTCCAAGCCGCGCTCGCGCAGCGTCAGGCGACCGGCCGCGGGCAACGCGTCGAGACCTCGCTCCTCGCCTCGCTCGTCGGGCTCCTCTGCGTGCAGGGGCAGCGCTATCTCAGCCTCGAGGAGGTGCCGAAGCGGCAGGGCAACGACCACCCCGTCATCGCGCCTTACGGCACTTTCGAGGCGAGCGACGGGCCGTTCAACATGGCCGTGGCAACCGAGGACATGTGGCTGAAGCTCTGCGGTCTGCTCGGCCTCGAGGAGCTGGCCCGGGCGCCCGAGTTCAAGGACAACAGCGCGCGCGTGAAGAATCGGGACGATCTGACGCGCCGCCTCAACGAGCGCTTCAGGACCCGTACGCGCGCAGAATGGACGAGCGAGCTCGTCCGGCTCGGCCTTCCCGCCGGACCGATCTTCGACATGGCGGATGTCTTCAACGACGCCCATGTGCAGGCGACCCGCCTCGTCGAAGAGGTGACCCATCCGGTCCTCGGACCCTTGCGCCAGCTCGCCAATCCCGTCCGTCTCGATGCCATGGGGGGCCGCTCCGTGCGCACGCCGCCGCCGCTTCTGGGCGAGCACAGCGAAGCGGTCTTGGCGGATTGGGGCATCCCGCCCGAGCGCGCGGCGGCGCTTCTCGCCAAGGGCACAGTCAGACGAGCAGAGAGGACGACGTGATGTTTTCCGAGAACCTTGCCTACATCGGGCTCGTTTCCGCGGACGTGGCGGCGACGGCCGGCGTGCTCGGCGATCTTCTCGGATTGCGGCGCACGGAGCTGGACGATGGCAGGGGCGGCGCGGTGCCCGTCTTCTCGGTCGGCGCGAGCGCCCTCGCCGTCTTCCCGGCAGGCCATCCTCTCGTCGGCGGCGAAGAGAAGCCCGGCGTCCATCACATCGCGCTCGGCATGGAGGACCTGGAAGCGGCGCTCGCCGCCGCTGCTGAGGCGGGCATCGGCCCGCTCGAGGATCAGCCTTCGCCCGGTCTCGACCGAAAGCGCCGGGTCGCACTGCCGGCGTCTGCCACGGTGGGGGTGCGTACCTATCTGAGCGAGCGCGTGACGGTTCCGCCCTCGCAATCCCCTTTCGTCGAGCGGATCGACCATCTCGGCGTCGCGAGCGCCGACAATGCCGCCGCCATCGACGTCTTCGCGCGCCGTCTCGGCTGTCCGGTCGAGAGCCAGCAGACCGACATGGAGGTGCAGATCGCGGTCGAGAGCTTCACCTCCGACAAGTACGGCGTCGTCTATCATACCCGGCCGCCCGTGCCCGTCGGAGGGCTGCGGGTCGCCTTCCTGACCATCGGCGACTGCGAGCTCGAGTTCCTGCAGGACTTCGACCCCAATCAGGGGGCGCAGGTCACGCATGGCGCACCGGGAACCACCAAGCAGGATCAGGGGGCGATCGCGCGTTACATCGCGCGGCGCGGCCCCGGGCTGCACCACGTCGCGCTGAAATCCGCGGACATCAACGGCACGCTGGCGATGCTCGAAAGGGCCGGCTGCACCATGATCGACCGTATCGGCCGTCCCGGCTCCCGCCGCGCGCTCATCGGCTTCGTCCACCCGAGCAGCCTCGGCGGCATCCTCCTGCACTTCGTCGAGCGACCGTGAGGCCGCCCGTTCGCGTCCTGGTAGGGGATTCTGCGCATCGCGGCGACCAAGCGTCTCATCGAGAGCGCGGCCGACTTCGCTGCCGCCGAGCAGCTGAACCTCGAACGCGACCTTCAGGGCGAGGCCGGCCGCTCGCCGGCCATGAAGGCGCGGGTTGCCGCCTTCCTCGCGTAGCGGAAAGGATAGCCGGCTTTCGACTCGGATCGCTTCATGCGATCCGACCGGTCTCCGGGCTCGGTCGCTGTGCGCGCTATTGGTTGATCTCGGGCTCGACGAGCCTTGCGAGGTTTCGCAGCGACTCCTGCCAGCCGAGATAGCATGCCTCGGGCGGAATGACGTCCGGCACGCCTGCCTGCACGATCTCGATCTCGGTTCCGACCGATGCTTTCTTCAACGTCACCGTCACCTGCATTTCGCCCGGCAGCGCCGGATCGTCGAACTTGTCCGTGTAGCGCAGGCGCTCGCCGGGGACGAGCTCGACATATTCGCCGCCGAACGTGTGGCTCTTGCCCGTCGTGAAGTTCCGGAAGGACATTCTGAACGTGCCGCCGACTTTGGCTTCGAGATGATGCACGGTGCAGGTGAAGCCGTTGGGTGGAAGCCATTTCGCCAGCGCGTCCGCCTCGAGGAACGCGCGATAGAGCTTTTCCGGGCCGGTCGCCAGAACCCGGTGCAATCGGATCGTACTCGGCATGGCTCATCTGCTCCCCTCTACGCCTTCCATGCCCGAAGGACGAAGGAGGGGCGGCCGGTCCGACACCGCGTTTCAAATTTCTTGAAGGCGCGCTATCGCCGTGACCGGGAATGCCGCCCTCGTTGGCGAGGCCGCGCTTGCGTGGGCCGCCGCCATCCGACGACGACCGGCGCTTGTCCAGCGGCCGGAGGACCGGGCTGAACGGAGACGCAAACGATTTTCCAGCCAAGGCTGGAAAAGCAGGTCGACTAGATTGACCCAGATCGTTGATTTCGTTCAGGGAAAATTGGCTGGGGGACTAGGATTCGAACCTAGACTGGCGGAGTCAGAGTCCGCTGTCCTACCGTTAGACGATCCCCCACCCGTGGCGAGGGCGGCCCCTATACCATGCGGGGCCGCCGGCTGGCTAGCATTTAAGGGGCGCCTGCGACTTCGCAACCCTGGTCTTCATCGGTTAAGCTTCGCGCAAGCTTAGGCCAACCCGTTTCGAGCCAGGGTCGTTGAGAGGGCTGTCGATTCCGGCCGTCGCCCCGCCCGGGGGCGCCGCCGCCGCGCCGGGGGTCGCGCCGTCTCGGCGCGCGGCGAGGGGCGAGGTCGTGGCCGCGCTCGACCTCGGCACCAACAACTGCCGGCTCCTCGTCGCGCGCACCACGGCGCGCGGCTTCCGGGTGATCGATTCCTTCTCGCGCATCACGCGTCTGGGCGAAGGCCTCGGCGTCACCGGCCTTCTCGCCGAAGCGGCGATCGCCCGCACCATCGAGGCGCTCGCCGCCTGCGCCGCCAAGATCACGGCGCGCGGCGTCCGCCGGGGCCGCTACGTCGCCACCGAGGCCTGCCGCCGCGCCGCCAACTGTGCCGAGTTCCTCGACAGGGTCGAGGCGGCGACCGGGCTCCGGCTCGAGATCATCCCGACGGCGGAGGAGGCGCGGCTGTCGGTGGCCGGCTGCGCCTCGCTCCTCGATCCCGAGGTGCCGCACGGCCTCGTCTTCGACATCGGGGGCGGCTCGACCGAGGCGTCCTGGGTCCGCCTGGAGCGCGGCCGGCCGGAGATCGTCGACAGCATCTCGCTGCCGCACGGCGTCGTCAGCCTCACCGAGCGCTACGGCGGCGATCGCATCGCGCCGGAAAGCTACGCGGCGATGCTCGACGAGGTCCGGCGGGAGCTCCAGGCGTTCGAGGCGCGGCACAGCATCGCGGCGAGGGTGGCTGCCGGGGCGGTCCAGATGCTCGGCAGCTCCGGCACGGTGACGACGCTCGCCGGCATTCATCTCGGCCTGCCGCGCTATGTCCGTGCGCTCGTCGACGGCACCACGCTCGAGTTCGCCGCGATCGCCGCCCTCTCGCGGCGCCTCGCCGGGCTCTCGCTCGAGGAGCGCGCGGCGCATCCTTGCGTCGGGCGGGAGCGCGCCGACCTCGTCGTCGCCGGCTGCGCCATCCTCGAGGCGATCTGCACGACCTGGCCCGTGGGGCGCTTGCGCGTCGCCGACCGCGGCGTGCGCGAGGGAATCCTCATCGGGCTCTCGGGCGGGCCGGCGGCATGAGGCGGGGCGGCCCTCCGCGCGGCGCGGCGCGGCGCAAGGCGGTTCGCGTCAAGACCGCGAAGAAGCGCTCGGCCTCCTCGACGCAGTGGCTGCAGCGGCAGCTCAACGACCCTTACGTCGCCGAGGCCAAGCGGCGCGGCTACCGCTCGCGCGCCGCCTTCAAGCTGATTCAGCTCGACGACCGTTTCCGCTTCCTGAAGCCGGGCGCGCGCGTCGTCGATCTCGGCTGCGCGCCGGGCGGCTGGCTTCAGGTCGCGTGCGAGCGCGTCGGGCCCAAGGGCACCGTGGTCGGAATCGACTACCTGCCGACGGCGCCGGTCCCGGGCGCGACGATCCTCGAGCTCGATTTTCTCGACCCTGCCGCGCCCGCCCGGCTCGAGGCGGCGCTCGGCGGCCCGGCCGACGTCGTCCTTTCCGACATGGCGGCGCCCACGACCGGCCACGCCGCGACCGACCATCTGCGGATCGTCGCTCTTGCCGAGGCCGCCTGGGCCTTCGCCGAGTCGGTGCTGGCGCCGGGCGGCACCTTCGTCGTCAAGGTGTTCAAGGGCGGCGCCGAGCGAGAGCTCCTCGCCGCGCTGAAGCGCGCCTTCACGAGCGTCCGTCACGCCAAGCCGCCCGCGAGCCGCCCCGAGTCGGCCGAGACCTACGTCGTCGCGCAGGGCTTCCGGGGGCGCGGGCCGGAATGAGGCGGCCCGCCCGCGACCCTCCGTCCGAACGGGGAATGTCCATGCCAGACGCAGCGACGCTCAACACGCTCGAGTTTCTTTCCTGGCTCGCGCGCGCCGAGCGCAGCTACGGCGACGTGCGGTGCGCCTGGCGCAGCACCTGCCCGCGTCTTTCCGCCTGGGAGGACGCGCTCGATCAAGGCCTCGTCGCCTTCGCCGAAGGGACGGCGCGGGTCTCCGATGCGACGAAGGTGGTGCTGACCGCACGCGGCCGCCGGGTGCTCGACGAGGCGCGCCGGTAGGGTTCCGTGTCAGCGCCGTCCCGGCGACGGGCCGAGAAGCGCGGGAAGGAAGAAAAGCGTCGCGGCGAGCGTCCAGAGAAGGGCGATCGCGATGAGCTTTCCCATGTCGGCGGTCCCGGGATGGCGGGAGAAGGCGAGGCTGCCGAAGGCGTCGACCGTGGTGAGCGCCGTGAAGACGACGGCGCGCGCGGTGCTCGACTGGAGAAGCCCCTCCGCGCCGGAGCGCCACCGAGTGACGAAGTAGATGCTGTAGCTCACCGTCTCGCTCAGCAGCAGCGGCAGGACGATGATGTTGGCGAAGGTGATCGGCAGGCCGATGACGACGCAGGTCGCCGCGCTGACAAGCGCCGCGAGCCCGAGCGGCGCCACGGTGCGCAGCGCGTCCGACGGCCGGCGCAGGATCACGAGCAGCATCAGCGCGACCCCCGTTCCCGCGATCGCGAGCGCCTCGAAGAACGCGCGGAGCACGGCGTCTCCCGCCTCGATGATCTCGGGCGGCGTCCCGCTCACCTCGGGAACGATCGTGCGGACCGCGGTGACGAAGCGCCGCAGCGCGGCCGGATCCCGAGGGTCGATCGCCGGATAGATCTCGAGACGCGCGCGCCCGTCCTCGGCGACCCATTTCCGCTTGAAGTCCGCCGGCATCGTCTCCAGCGTCAGAGGCCCCGCGGAGAGCGCGTCGCGGAGCTCGTCGAGTCGCGCCTCGATTCCGCTCGCGATGTTCTCCCGCACCAGGGCGAGGACGGAGGGCGTGCTCCTCGCTGCCGATTCCAGGGCGGCGGCGAGCCGCTCCGCGGCCGGCGGCGCGGCGCTCGCGCGGCGGAGCGCGGCAGCGCTCTCTTCGAGCGCCGCCCGAAACTCCGCGTCCGAAGGCGCCGGCGGCAGCGGCCGCGGCGCGAGGCTCGGCCCGAGGAGAAACGCGAGGTCGTCGATGATCGCGAGCTTTTCCTCCTGTTCGCCGGGCACGAAGCTCGCGACGCTCAGCACCTGCCGAACCTCGGGCAGCTCGTCGAGGCGCGCCGCGAGCTCGGCCGCCGCCTCGGCCGACGGCGCCAGCGCATCGATCGTATAGGGCGTCGAGGTGCCGTCCCGCATGAGATCGAGAGCCGTCGCCATCGATTCCGATTGCGGGTCCTTGAGGTTGAGAGGGTCGAAGTCGAAGCGGAGCTCGGGGACGGCGACGAGGCTGATCGCGGCGATCGCTGCGGAGATCGCGAGAACGAGGCGCCGGCGGCGCACGAGGAACGCGTCGATCGGGGCCGCCCATGCGTATCCGGCCGGCGCGGTCTCTCCCGGCGGGCGGAGGAGGGCGATGAGGGCCGGCAGCAGCGAGAGATTGAGGACCAGCGCGATGACGATGGAGGTGCCGGCGATGATGCCGAGCTCGGCGACGCCGCGGTAGTCCGTCGGAACGAACGAGTAGAAGCAGATGATGGTCGCGCCGCCGGCGAGGAGCAGCGGAGTCGCGACGCCTCTCGCCGCGCGCCGCAGGGCGGACCGGAGGTGGTCCTCGCGATAGCGCTCTTCCCGGTAGCGGACGGCGAACTGGACGCCGAAATCCACCGCCATGCCGATGTAGAGCACGGCGAAGGCGACGGAGATGACGTTGAGCTGGCCGATCGCGAGCGCAGCGAAGCCCGCCGTGAGGGCGAGCCCGGCAATCAGAGTCGCGAGGATCGCGACGATGAGCCGCGGCGAGCGCAGCGCGAGGAGGAGGAGGATGCAGACGGTCGCGAAGGCGAGCACGGTGGACGAGCCCGCGCCTTCGCTGACGGTCGCGAATTCTTCGTCCGAGAGCGCGACGTAACCCGTGAGCCGCACGCGAATGCCGTTCTCGGGCGTGAGGCCGAGCGCCCTGGCCTCCGCCCGCAGCGCCTCCGTCGCCGCCGCGCCCGGCGTCAGCGATCCGTAGTCGAGCACCGGCTTCACGAGAAGGAATCGCCGTGCGCCGCCCGCGTCAGGCTCCTGCCCGGCGAGCAGTTGTTGCCAGGAAAGGCGCTGCTTTCGTCCGGCGATCGCCGCTTCGACGCTGGCGGCGAGCTCGCCGAGGGCCGGCTCGAGCGCATCGACGGCGAGATCCCCCTCGCGAAGCCCTTCGGCGACGAGATCGACGGCCTCCAGAACGCCTCGCGCCGTCGGGTCGGCGGCGAGCGTGCCGATCATCGGCTGCGCCGCGACGAGCTGCTCTGCGAGCTCGGTCAACGCCGGCACGGAAAGGAAGAGAAGCCCGTTGCGCCGGAAGATCTCCGAAGCGTCCGGGCGCTCGACCGAACGGAAGAGGGATGGTTGCGCTGCGAGCCGCTGCGCGAGCGCGGCGGCGGCGTCGGTCGCCTCGTCCGCGGTCGGGGCGTCGATCACCGCGACGAGAAGGTCGGAGCCATGCGGAAAGATCCGATCGAACTCGGCCGTGAGGCGCCGAACCGGCAATTCGTTCGAGATGATCTCGCTCGTGTCGGCATTGATCGGAAGATTCCTCGCGGAGTAGACGGCGCAGACGAGCGACAGCAGCGTCGCCAGCGCGACGACGAGCTTCGCGTGCTGCACCGACCAGACGACGAGCCGGACGACACCGTGGCGAACCGCCCTGCCGGTGAGCCCCGTGCTCCCGTATCTCACGGAAGGATGCCCGGCGCCTTCAGTGGTAGCCGATCTCGGCCCGCACCTTGCCGCGGAACACCCAGTAGGACCACGCGGTGTAGCCGAGGACGATCGGCAGGAGGAAAAGCGTGCCGACGAGCAGGAACGCCTGCGCGCGCGGAGACGCTGCCGCCTCCCAAAGGCTGATCGCGTGCGGCACGATGTTCGGCCAGAGGCTGATCGCGAGTCCGAGATATCCCATCGTGAAAAGCCCGATGGCGGCCGCGAAGGGCGCGAACTCGCGGCCGCGGGCGAGCGCCCGCCAGAGCCAGGCGGCGAGGCCGAGCGTCACGAGCGGCACCGGGGAGAGGAAGAGGAGGTTCGGCCAGGAGAACCAGCGCTCGGCGATCCGCTCGTTGAGGAACGGCGTCCAGAGGCTGACGGCGCCCATGACGGCGAGGACGGCGAGCGTCAGCCGTCGTGCCTGGATGCGCGCCCACGCCTGGAGCTCGCCGCTGGTCTTGAGGACGAGCCAGGTCGCGCCGAGAAGCGCGTAGCCGGCGACGAGGCCGATCGCCGTCAGGAGGCAGAACGGCGTCAGCCAGTCGAAGATGCCGCCCGCGAAGCGCCGGCCTTCGACCTGGAAGCCTTGCACGAAGGCGCCGAGCACGATGCCCTGGGCGATGGTCGCGACCAGCGAGCCGTAGTGGAACGCATTGTCCCAAAGCCGGCGCGAGGTGTCGGCCTTGGCGCGGAACTCGAACGCGACGCCGCGGAACACGAGCGCCAGCAGCATCGCGAGGATCGGAAAGTAGAGCGCCGGAACGATGATCGCGAAGGCGAGCGGGAAGGCGGCGAGGAGGGCGACGCCGCCGAGGACGAGCCAGGTCTCGTTGAAGTCCCAGATCGGCGCGACCGAGTTCATCGCGAGGTCGCGCGCTCCGTCTTCCGGAAGCGCGCGGAAGAGGATCCCCACCCCGAGATCGAAACCGTCGAGAAGGACGTACATGAAGACCCCGAAGCCGATGATCGCGGTCCAGATCGGCACGAAATCGAGCGGCGCCTGCATCACCGCTCACTCCCCCGATGCGCGCGCCGTGCGCACGGCGACGGCGCGCTGGCGATGATCGAACACGGGCTCCGCCGTCTCGCCGGCGGCCGGTCCGGTCCGGCCGATCTTGATCATGTAGTAGAGGCCGACCGGGAAGATGAAGCAGTAGACGACGACGTAGGCGAGGAGCGAGGCGAGCACGTCGCCGCCGCGCAGCCCCGGCGTCACCGCGTCGGCCGTGCGCATGAGGCCGTGGACGACCCACGGCTGCCGACCGCACTCGGTGACGACCCAGCCGGCGATCACGGCGATGAAGCCGAGAGGCGTCGCGATCTGCGCGACGCGAAGAAACGCCCCGTCGCTGTAGAGGCGGCCTTTCGCGCGCAGCCAGTTGCCCCAAAGGACGAAGGCGAGGAAGAAGAAGCCGATCGCGAGCATGACGCGGAAGGCCCAGAAGACTACCGCGACGGGCGGGCGCTCGGTCGGCGGCACCGATTTCAGCGTCGGCACTTCGCCTTGGGGATCGTGCGCCAGGACGAGGCTCGACGCGTAGGGGATCGAGATTTCGGCGCGATTGCGCTCCCCGATCTCGTCGGGCAGGCCGAAGACGACGAAGGGCGCCGCGCGGGGCGTGTCCCAGTTGCCCTCCATCGCGGCGACCTTCACCGGCTGGTGCTCGAGCGTGTTGAGCCCGTGGAGATCGCCGATCAAGATCTGGAGCGGCACGAGGACGGTCAGCAGCCACAGCGTCATCGAAAGCATCGCCCGCGCCTCGGCCACGAAGCGTCCCGCGCGCAGGTAGGACGCCGCGACGCCGACCACGACGAAGCCGGTGGTGATGAGGAACGCGGCGATCGTGTGCGCGAGCCTGTAAGGAAAGGAGGGGTTGAAGATCGCCGCCAGCCAGTCCGTCGCGACGTAACGCCCGTCCACCACCTCGTATCCGGCAGGCGTTTGCATCCAGCTGTTCGCAGCGAGGATCCAGAACGAGGAGAAGATCGTCCCGGCGGCGACCATCAGCGCGGCGACGAGGTGCGCCCAGGGCGGCACGAGCTTGCGGCCGAAGAGGAGCACGCCGAGGAATCCTGCCTCCAGGAAGAACGCGGAGAGCACCTCGTAGGCGAAGAGGGGCCCTAGCACGTCCGCCGTCGCGTCGGCGTAGCGGCTCCAGTTGGTGCCGAACTGGAACGGCATGACGATGCCGGACACGACGCCCATTCCGAACGAGACCGCGAAGATCTTGGTCCAGAAGATCGACGTCCGGATGTAGGTCTCGTCGCGCCTGCGGAAGTAGAGAATCTCGAGAAGGGCGATGTAGACGCTGAGCCCGACCGTGAACGCGGGCAAGAGGATGTGAAAGGCGATGACCCAGAAGAACTGCAGCCGGGAAAGGAAGACGGGGTCGAGCTCCATCGCCCAAGGAACCTAGTCCCCGGCGCGTCTTCTCCCAGCCCCGTCCGGCGGAACGCCGCGGGCGCGGCGCCGCCGCGTCCGTTCTAGGCCGCCGCCTCGCCGCGCATGCCCTTGGCGCGCGCGTATTGCGGCGGATACGCGATCTCGATGCCGAAGGTTTCGGCCGCGCGCCAGACCCAGCGCGGATCGCTGAGAAAGGCGCGCGCGAGCGCCACCAGGTCGGCCGCGCCCTCGGCGAGGATGCGCTCCGCCTCGCGCGGCTCGGTGATGCCGCCGACCGCGCGGGTCGTGATGCCGGACTTGGCGCGCACCTCTGCGGCGAGCGGGACGAGATATCCGGGCGCGATCGGGAGGCGCACGTCGGCCGTGATCGGCGCGCTCGAGACGCACACGTAGCTGCCGCCGAGCGCCTTCAAAGCGCTCGCGAGCCTCGCGGCGTCCTCGACCTCGATCCCGCCCGGAGCGAAATCGGAGCCGGTGATGCGCGCGCCCCATGCGACATGAGACGGAAGCGCCTTTGCGACTTCTTCGGCGATCGCGAGCGGGAGCCGCTCGCGCCCGGCCGCATCGCCGCCCCAGCGGTCGTTGCGCCGGTTGGCGAGGGGCGACAGGAACTCGTGGAGCAGATAGCCGTGCGTGAGATGCAGCTCGACGACGTCGAAGCCGATCCGGGCGGCGCGCTCCGCGGCGCGGCGGAAGAGTGCCGGCAGGCGCTCGATCTCCTCGCTCTCGAGCGCCGCCGGAACGGGCCAGCCCTCGCCGAACGGGATCGCCGAGGGCGCGACGGTCGGCCACGGATCCTCGCCGGGCGCGAGCGGGCCGCCTCCCTCCCAGGGCCGTCTTGCCGACGCCTTGCGTCCGGCATGGGCGAGCTGGATCCCGAACCGGGTTCCGGCGGGGGCGACGCGGCGCGCGGCGGCGAGCACCCGCGCCAGCGCGGCCTCGTTCGAATCGGAGTAGAGGCCGAGGCAATTGTGGCTGATCCGGCCGCGCCGCTCGACCGCGGTCGCCTCGACCATGACGAGCCCCGCGCCCGACATCCCGAGCTGCATCAGGTGCTGGAGGTGCCAGTCGGTCGCCGAGCCGTCGTCGGCCGAGTACTGGCACATCGGCGCGACGACGATCCGGTTCCCGAGCTCGACCGGCCCCAGCGCCAGCTTCTCGAAGAGCTTCGCCTTCTTCATCGCTCCATCCGCCCCGTTGAAACGCCCGGCGCCCGCGGCATGCCGCGGGCGCCGTGAGAGGTTTCAGGCATTCGGGGAGCCCGGTCAAGCGCGGCGGCCGGCCCGGCCGCCGCCCCGGACTCGACGCGAACGACCGCTCCCGCTAAACGCAGCCGCAATGTCTGCCGTCCTCGTCACCGGCGCCTCCGGCTTCGTCGGCGCCGCGGTCGTCCGTGCGCTTCTCGCGCGCGGCGAGCGGGTACGCGTCCTGCTGCGCCCGAAAAGCGACCGTCGCAACGTCGAGGGGCTCGCCGTCGAGACGCGGCTCGGCAGCCTCGACGATCCCGCCTCGCTCGCGCGCGCGGTCGAGGGCTGCCGCTTCCTGTTCCACGTCGCCGCCGATTACCGGCTCTGGGTTCCCGATCCTGCAGCGATGTACCGCACGAACGTCGAGGGGACCGAGGCGCTGATGCGCGCCGCGCTCGCGGCGGGCGTGGAGCGCATCGTCTACACTTCGAGCGTCGCGGTGTTGGGCCTGCGGGACGACGCCCCGTCGGACGAGACGACCCCGAGCCGGATCGAGGACATGATCGGGCCGTACAAGCGCTCGAAGTTCCTCGCCGAGGAGCGCGTGCGCGCGCTCGTCGCGGAGGAGGGACTGCCGGCCGTCATCGTCAATCCCTCGACGCCGATCGGGCCGCGCGACGTGAAGCCGACGCCGACGGGGCGCATGATCCTCGAGGCGGCGCTGGGGCGCATGCCGGCCTTCGTCGATACCGGCCTCAACATCGTCCATGTGGACGACGTGGCGACGGGACATCTTCTCGCGCTCGAGAAGGGCGTCGTCGGCGAGCGCTATATCCTCGGCGGCGAGAATCTGACCCTCGCCGAGATTCTCGCGACCGTCGCCCTCTGCTGCGGGCGCAAGCCCCCGACCGTGCGGCTGCCGATCGCGCCGCTGATCCCGATCGCTCTGGTGGCGGAAGGCCTCGCACGGCTCACGGAGCGGGAGCCGTTCGTCACTCGCGACGGGCTGCGCATGGCGCACTACCGGATGTGGTTCTCGTCGGAGAAGGCGAAGCGCGCGCTCGGCTATGCGCCGCGCCCCGCGCGCGAGGCGATCGTCGAGGCGGTCGCCTGGTTTCGCGAGGCGGGGTATCTCGCGTGAGCGTTCTCGCCGCGCTCGCCCTTCTCGCCTGGGTCTGGCTCGCGCTCTTTCGCGGCGGCTTCTGGCGCCTTGCGCCCGCCTCGCTGCCGCGCCCTGTCTCCGGCGACGTCACCGCGGTCATCCCGGCCCGCGACGAGGAGGCGACGATCGGGCGCACGGTGCGCTCGCTCGCGCGCCAGGGCGTGCCCGTCCTAGTCGTGGACGACGAGAGCCGGGACGCCACCGCCGCCGCCGCGCGCGGCGCCGGGGCCGAGGTGATTGCCGGCGCGCCCTTGCCGGAAGGCTGGACCGGCAAGCTCTGGGCGCTCGAACAGGGCGTGCGGCGCGTCGGCTCCGACTGGATCCTCCTCACCGACGCCGACATCGAGCACCATCCGACGAGCGTCGGCGAGCTCCTCGCCTTGGCCGAGGAGCGAGATCTCGACCTCGCCTCGCTGATGGTGCGCCTCAATTGCGAGAGCGCGGCGGAGCGGCTGATGATTCCGGCCTTCGTCTTCTTCTTCGCGCTCCTCTACCCGTTCCGCTGGGTCGCCGATCCGAAGCGGGCGACGGCCGCGGCGGCGGGCGGCTGCATCCTGGTGCGCCGCGCCGCGCTGGAGCGCATCGGCTATTTCGCGTCGATCAGCGACCGGCTCATCGACGACTGCGCGCTCGCCGCCGCGGTCAAGAAAAGCGGCGGCCGCATCTGGCTCGGCCTCTCGCGCGATACCGTGAGCCTCCGCCCGTACCGCCGCCTTTCCGACGTCTGGCGGATGGTCGCGCGCACCGCCTACACCCAGCTCCGCTACTCGCCGTTGCTTCTCGCGGGCACCGTGATCGGGCTCGGCGCGCTCTTCCTCGTGCCGCCGCTCGCGGCCTTCTCGGGCGGCGCTGCGAGCCTTCTCGGCGCCGCGGCGTGGCTTCTCATGGCCGCTCTCTACCGGCCGATTCTGCGGCTCTACGGGCTCTCGCAGCTCTGGGCGGCCTTGCTTCCGCTGACGGCGGTGGTCTATCTCGGCGCCACGATCGATTCGGCGCGGCGGCATTGGGAGGGAAGGGGCGGCGAGTGGAAGGGGCGCGTGCGACGCTCGTAGAGACGCCGTCAGGCAAGGGCGCGGGCGACGAAAACTTCCCTGTCGGATCGTTTCTCATCCGGCGCGACTTGCGTCCGCATGTCCACGCCTTCTATCGCTTCGCGCGACAGGCGGACGACATCGCCGACAACAAGGCGCTCTCGCCGGAGGAGAAGATCCGCCGCCTCGACCGCATGGCCGCGGTTCTCGACGGCGCGCCCGGCGAGGACGCGCCGAGCGCCGCGGCGATGCGCGCGAGCCTTCTCGCGACCGGCGTCACGGCCCAGCATTGCCACGACGTTCTGACCGCGTTCCGCCTCGACGCTACCAAGAAGCGCTACCGCGACTGGGACGACCTCATGGCGTATTGCCGCTACTCGGCCGCGCCGGTCGGGCGCCAGCTTCTCGATCTTCACGGCGAGAGCCGGGCGACGTGGGAGGCGTCCGACGCGCTCTGCAACGCGCTCCAGGTTCTGAATCACCTCCAGGATTGCGGCGACGACTATCGGAACCTCGACCGCGTCTACATTCCTTACGCCGCGGTCGAGGAGCTCCGCCTTCCCGCTCTGACGCCCGGCCTCCGCCGGGCCGTCGACGACCTTCTCGACCGCACCGACGCGCTCATCGCGACGGCGCGCCGGCTGCCGGGGCAAGTGCGCGCGGCGGGCCTCCGATGCGAGAGCGCCGTCATCGTCGCGCTCGCCGCACGGCTTTCGCGGCTTCTTCGCCGCGGCGACCCGCTCGCCGCGCGCGTCGCGCTGCGCAAGCGCGACTTCGCCGCGGCGCTGGTCGGCGGCGTCTGGCGCGGACTTCTCGGGGAGCGCGCGCGGTGACCGCCGACGGCGCCGAGATCGCGCAGCGCGTCGCGCGGGCGGGCACCTCGTTCTACTGGGCGATGCGGCTTCTGCCGGCGGCGCGGCGCAACGCGATGTTCGCCGTCTACGCCTTCTGCCGCGAGGTCGACGACATCGCCGACGAGCCCGGCGAGCTCGCCGAGAAGCGGGCGCGGCTCGCCGCCTGGCGAAACGAGATCGACGCGCTCTACGCGGGTCGCCCGACGCACCCGGTCGCGGCGGCGCTGCTCGGGCCCGTGCGGGAATACGGGCTCCGGCGCGAGGACTTCCATGCCGTCATCGACGGCATGGAGATGGACGCGGCGGAAGAGATCCGCGCGCCGAGCCTCGAAACGCTCGACCTCTACTGCGACCGCGTCGCGAGCGCGGTCGGGCGCCTCTCGGTGCGGATCTTCGGCGACGCCTCGCCCGCGGCGGACCGGGTCGCGGGCGCGCTCGGCCGCGCGCTTCAGCTCACCAACATCCTGCGCGACCTCGCCGAGGACGGCGCGCGCGGGCGGCTCTATCTCCCGCGCGAGCTTCTGGAGCGGCACGGCGTGCCGGGCGACGATCCCGCCGCCGCGCTGCGCCACCCGCGGCTCGGCGCGGTGTGCGAGGACCTCGCCGCGCTCGCGCGCCGCCACTATGCCGAGGCCGATGCGGCGATGGCGGAATGCGACCGCAAGGCGATGCGCCCGGCCGCCGTCATGGGCGCCGTCTACCGCGCGACGCTGGAGCGGCTGATGCGGCGCGGCTGGACGCGCGTCGAGGAGCGGGTGAGCCTTTCCGCCCCGATGAAGCTCTACCTCGCCGTAAGGCACGGGCTTCTGTGAGACGGGTGCCTTCATGACCTGCCGCGTCCATGTCGTCGGCGCCGGACTCGCCGGTCTCGCCGCGGCGACTTCGCTCGCGGGCGCGGGGTGCCGCGTCACGCTCTTGGAGGCGGGCGGGCACGCCGGGGGGCGCTGCCGGTCCTATCTCGACGAGGCGCTAGGAGTCCGGCTCGACAACGGCAACCATCTCCTCTTGAGCGGCAACGACGCCGCGCTCGCCTATCTCGACCGCATCGGCGCGCGTGCGACGCTCATCGAGGCGCCGCCCGAGTTTCCCTTCCTCGACCTTCGCTCGGGCGAGCGCTGGACGGTGCGGGCCGGAAAGCTGCCGCAAGGCGCGGGGCCGGGCGACGTCGTCGCGATCGCGCGGCTCTTCCTCGCCGGGCCCGAGCGCACCGTCGCCGACATCTTCGGCAAGACGCGCCTCTTCGAGCGCTTCTGGCGCCCCCTCGCCGTCGCGGCGCTCAACACGCCGCCGGACGAAGCGGCGGCGCGCCTTCTCCGCCCGGTTCTCGCCGAGACGTTCCTGCGCGGCCCCGCCGCCTGCCGTCCGCTCGTTCCGCGCGAAGGCCTCTCGGAGAGCTTCGTCGAGCCCGCCTTGCGCTTTCTCGCGGCGAACGATGCCGAGCTCCGGTTCAACGCCCGGCTCCGCGCGCTCGAGATGGAGGAGGACCGCGTCGTCGCGCTCGACGGCGAGAAGGTCGAGCGCGTCGTCCTCGCCGTCCCTCCGTCCGTCGCGACGAAGCTTCTCCCGGGGCTCGATGCGCCCGACGATTTCCGCGCCATCGTCAACGCGCATTACCGAATCGCTGCCGACGGCCCCCTCTTCATGGGTCTCGTGGCCGGCGGCGCCGAGTGGGTCTTCCGCAAGGAGGGCGTGCTTTCGGTCACGGTGAGCGCGGCCGAGAGGCTGGTCGATCTTTCCGCCGAGGAGCTGGCGCCGCTCTTGTGGCGGGACGTCGCCCGCGCCTACGCGCTCCCCCTCTCGCCGGTGCCGCCCGCCCGCATCGTCAAGGAGAAGCGGGCGACCTTCGCCGCGACGCCGGCGCAGGAGCGGCGGCGCCCGCGCGCCCTCGGACCCTGGCGCAATCTCTTCCTCGCCGGCGACTGGGTCGACACGGGGCTTCCTGCGACGATCGAGGGTTCGATCCGCTCCGGCCACGAAGCCGCGCAACTGGCGCTCGCCAGCCTCGCGCACGAAAGGGGTTGAGCCGAGGGGCCGTCGACGCCAAGTTGCGTCGCGCTATGGCTGACGGAATGCAACATAGACTTGTTCAGGTGGAGTCCGACGCTCTCGGCGGCGCGATCGAGCGCGCGACGGACGCCCTCCTGGGCCTGCAGCGCCCCGACGGGCACTGGGTCTTCGAGCTCGAGGCCGACGCGACGATTCCGGCCGAGTACGTCCTCCTTCAGCATTACCTCGACGAGATCGACGACGACCTCAACCGCCGCATCGGCCGCTATCTGCGCCGCATCCAGGGCGAGCACGGCGGCTGGCCGCTTTTCCACGGCGGCGACGTCGACCTCTCCTGCACGGTGAAGGCCTATTTCGCGCTGAAGGCGATCGGCGACGATCCCGACGCGCCGCACATGGCGCGGGCGCGCGCGGTGATTCTGGCGCGCGGCGGCGCGGCGCGCGCCAACGTCTTCACCCGCACGCTTCTCGCGCTCTTCGGCGAGGTGCCGTGGCGGGCCGTGCCGGTGATGCCGGTCGAGATCATGAACCTGCCGAGCTGGTTTCCCTTCCATCTCGACAAGGTCTCCTACTGGACGCGGACCGTGCTGGTGCCGCTTCTCGTCGTGATGGCGAAGCGGCCGCGTGCGCGCAACCCGCGCGGCGTCACGATCCGCGAGCTCTTCGTCGAGCCGCCCGAATCCGTTCGCGACTGGCTGAAGGGTCCCGACGACACGTTCTGGGGCCGCTTCTTCCGCGGCGTCGACCGGGTGCTGCGCCCGATCGAGCCCCATTTCCCGCGCGACGGCCGGGAGCGCGCGATCGAGCGCGCCGTCGCCTGGGTCGGGGAGCGCCTCAACGGCGAGGACGGGCTCGGCGCGATCTATCCCGCGATGGCGAACGCGGTGATGATGTACGACTGCCTCGGCTGGCCGAAGGACGCGCCCGAGCCGGCGATCGCGCGCGCCTCGCTGCGCAAGCTCGTCGTCGACGGGCCGGACGAGGCCTACGTCCAGCCGTGCCTTTCCCCGGTCTGGGACACCGCGCTCGCCGCGCACGCGCTCATCGAGACGGGCGCGCCCGAGGCGGCGCGCGCGGCGCGGCGCGGCCTCGACTGGCTCCTCGCGTGCCAGGTGACCGACGTCGTCGGCGACTGGGCGGTACGGCGCCCCGAAGCGAAGCCTGGCGGCTGGGCCTTCCAGTACGCCAATCCGCACTACCCCGATGTCGACGACACGGCTGTCGTCGCGATGGCGCTCGACCGCGCCGGCGACGCGCGCTACCGGAACGCGGTCGAGCGCGCGCTCGGCTGGGTCCTGCCGATGCAGAGCAAGGGCGGCGGCTGGGGGGCGTTCGACGCCGACAACACCTATTTCTACCTCAACCACATTCCCTTCGCCGATCACGGCGCGCTGCTCGATCCGCCGACGGCGGACGTCACCGCGCGCTGCCTCGGCATGCTCTGCCAGCTCGGCCATCCGCCCGACCATCCGGCGGTGAAGGCCGCGGTCGAGTGGCTCCTTTCCGAGCAGGAGAAGGACGGCTCCTGGTTCGGGCGCTGGGGCACCAACTACATCTACGGCACTTGGTCGGTTCTGGCTGGCCTCAACGCCGCCGGCGTCGATCCTTCCTCGCCGCCGATCCGCCGCGCCGTCGCCTGGCTCCTCTCCAAGCAGCGCTCCGACGGAAGCTGGGGCGAGGACGGCGGCTCCTACTGGCCGGGCGCGCCGGCGGGCGAAGGCAAGGAGGGCACCGCCTCCCAGACGGCCTGGGCGATGCTCGCGCTGATGGCGGCGGGCGAGGTGCACCATCCCGCCGTGGCGAAGGCGGCCGAATGGCTGATCGCGACCCAGGCCGAGCACGGGCTCTGGGACGAGGAGTGGTACACCGCGGTCGGCTTCCCGCGCGTCTTCTATCTCCGCTACCACGGCTATCGGGCCTTCTTCCCGCTCTGGGCGCTGGCGCGCTTCCGCTATCTGCGCCGCGCCAACGATCCGAAGGTCCGCTGGGGCGTTTGAGCGGGGCGGCGGCTGGCCGGCGCCGGGCCGCCGCCCCATATCTCAAGGACCGCCCGCCGGCGACCTCCGAGGCGCGGGCGGCTGAGAGACGCTTCGGGCTCCCGCCTCGCTCCGGAGCGTCCGCCCCATGGCCCGAAACCCTTCGATTCCCCGCCTTTCGCCGAAGGAGGCGCTCGACGCCCTGCGCCTTCAGGCAGAGCGTTGTTTCGATCTTGCCGCGATCGTCGCGGATCCGGAGTTCCAGGCCCGGGCCCGCGCCCGCGGGTACGCATGGCTGAGGAGGGCCGACGCGGCCGAGCGGGCGGAGGCCGCGAAGACGCTGTCCGCAGATCTCGCCGCGATGTGGAACGGCCGCATGAGCCCGCTCCGGAACGCGGCGCTCCTTCAACTCGCCCGCGTCGAGGCGAACATCGCCGCATTGGAGGCGGAGCACCCGCCGCTGCGCTCGGCGCGCGCCAACATCCTCGCCGCGCTGCGGCGGAAGAAGGCGGAGCTCGAGGAGGTCTGCGGCATCTGAGCCGCCGCGCTCAGGGCGCTTCGTCCTCCTCGAGGATGCGGCGCGCCTTCGCGAGCCACGGCTCGCGTATCGTGCGCCCGCGCCGGGCCCAAGGGGTGGCGCCGGGCTCGCTCTCCTCGTAGAGCTTCTGGGCGAGGGTCTCGACCGCCCATCGGCGTTCGCTGTCGGTCATGGCTTCCTCGGGAGGTCGGTGCCGGCTGTCGCCGGGAAGAAAGCCCGCCCCGCGGTCTCCGGGCGACCGGGGGCGGACCTCTGTGTCCGCTTCCGACGGATTTTCCTAGGTTCCCGTCGGCCCGCGACGCACGTTTCCCGTCGCGCGGAATTGGGTGCGGCGGACCTTTGAAGACTAGGCCGCGGGCCGCGGCCCCGTACACCGCCCAAGACGGTTTTTCCGGTCACGCGCGGGGTTCGCTGCCCCGCGAAGCGGTGCGGGGCCTCAGCGCGCGCCGGGCGCGGCGGCGTTGCGCGGCAGCGTGTCGAACATCGTCCAGACGGCGCTCGCCGCACGGCGGGAAAGCGCCTCTTCGAGCGCGGGAAGGAACTCGCCGACCGTTTCGACCTGCGGCCGCACGCTGGAAAAGAGCGGCCGCTCCGCCGCGAGCACGAGAAGAAGGTTCTTGCCGAAGGGAGCCGCGACCTCGAAGACCTCGCCGCCTCTCGTGCCGCGGTCGCTGCCGATGCGCCGGGACGCGCCGGGCGCGATCGCGGCGTCGAGCGTGCGCGGCGTCGGCAGGAGGTGGACGACGCCGCCTTCCGCATCGACGAGGCTGATCTGCAGATAGGCCGTCGCCGGCGCTTCGGACGCCACCCTGAAAGAGAAGACCTCTTCTTCGAACCAGCGCTCCTTGGCGATGTCGATCCGTATCGGGGCGGGTTCCCCGGCGAGCGCGCCGGCGCGCCAGAGCGACGCGAGCGGCGCGCAGAACGGCCGCGCGACCGAGCGAGCCTCGTTCTCGATCCGGAAATCGGGGAAGCGCGCCGCGAGCCGGCGGATCGCCGCCGATGCCTCGGCGCCGGGAAGGATACCGGCAAGGCGGATCGTGCCCTCGCTCGTCGAGGGGGTGAGCGCGGCGCAGTCGATCGTGCCGAGCGCCTCGAGGACGACGGCCGGGCTCGGCGGCTCCGGACGCTTCGGCACCTCCTGGAGCCGGACCGCGACCTGGGTTTCGCCCGGGGAGCCCGGCGATGCCGACGCGGGCGGCGCCGTCGGCGCGGGTGGCGTGTCAACCGTGGCCGAACTCGGGCCCGGCGCGGCTGCCGTCTGGCTCGGCGCGCTCGTCGGTTCGGCGGCGGCGACCGCGCTCGTCGCCGGCTCCGCCGCGGGAAGAGGCGCCGTGGCTGGCGCCGGCGGCGGGCTCGTCGGCGCGCCCGGTGCGGCGGGCGGAGGAAGCTGCGGCGCCTCGGAGGGAGCGGTCGTGGCCGGCGCCGCGGTGATCGTCGCGGCGACCTCTGCCGGGGCCGTCGGCGGCGCGGCCTCGGCGTCGGGCTGCGCCGGGGTCGGCGCGGGCGGCGCCTCGGTTTGCGGCATGCGGAGCTGCTCGACGAGCCTTTCGACGCCGGGCGGCGCCGCCGGCGCCGGTGATGCGCTCGTCGCGGCGGCAGTGCCGGGTGGCGAGGCCGCTTCGGTCGCCGGCGGAGCCGGGGGCGGCTCGCGCCACGGCGCCAGCCAGAGAAGGGCGGCGACCGCGGCGGCGGCGACCCCGCCGCCCGCCAGCGACAGCGCCAGAAGCGGGCTTCGCTTCCGGGTCGCGGCCGGGGCCTCGGCAGGGCGGGGCGCCGCGGCCTCGGTCTCCATCAGCGCTTCCATCGAGGGCGGGCGGCGCTCCGGAAGCGGGTCGAGCATCGCACGGAGCTCGTCCCGGAGCTCGGCGGGAATCTCGGAGAGGTCCGGCACCGTCTGACGTGCCGTCACGACGGTCGCGGGAGAATCGCCCATCGGCAGCTTGCGGCCGTGTCCCAGCGCCGCCGCGGCGAGCACGAGGCCGAGGCTGTAGATGTCGGAGCGCCCGTCGACCTTGCCGCCGTTGAGCCCGGCCTGCTCGGGGCTGACGAAGGAGTACTTCCCGGCGAACTCGCTGCCGATGAGCGTCGCGCCGCCGTCCGCGGACTTGGCGATTCCGAAATCGATGATCTTGGCGGCGTCGACGTCGCCGCCGGGCAGGATCACGTTCTCGGGCGAGAGGTCGCGGTGGAAGACGCCCTGCGCATGGGCTGCCGCGAGGCCGCGGGCGAGGCGGCGCTTCAGACGCCGCACCTCGTCGACGCCGAGCGCGCGCTCGCGCGTGAGCGCGGCGAGCGATACGCCGTCGACATACTCCATCACGAGGTATCGCCTTCCCTCCTCGTCGAGGAAGAGGCCCTGGTACTCGACCACCGCATCGTCGCGCACCCGATGGAGCGCGCGCGCCTCGCGCTCGAGAAGCTCGACGAAGAACGGGTCGTGCGCGTATTCGGGAAGCGTGATCTTGATCGCGTGCTCGGTGCCGAGCGCGAGATGCCGCGCGCGGTATACCGCGCCCATGCCGCCGCGGCCGAGCAGCGCCTCGAGCCGGTAGGTGTGGGCCAGCACGTCGCCGACCTGCGTTGCCGCACGGTGCGCCGTCGCCGCGGCGGCGGCGAAACCGGCGGTTGTCGGGGCGGGGGCGATGCGCGTCGCGTCGTCGTTGTTCGGCCGGTCGGCCATGGGGGCAGCCTATCCGATAGGGGCATGTCCGGGAAGTGACCGCGGTCGCTTCGCGGCGCCGCCTCGATGAGTCAGTATGCAGCCGGAAGTCTTGTTGCGCAGGAGGTGCATCCATGCCTGGTTTCATCCGATTCGTCCCCGCGGCGGCGATCGCTCTGGCGGTCGTGCTGGCCGCTCCGCCGCAAGCCGCGGCGCAGCAGGCGCTCAGCGCGGACGAGCTCGTCCAGCGGCTGACGCCCGGCAAGGACGCCCGCGGCACCCAGCTTCGCACGCGCGGGCTTCGTCCGGTCACCGAGGAGCCGAAGGCGGCCGAGGCCGCCCCGTCCGTGGACCTCGAGATCCGCTTCGCCTTCGCCTCGGCCGAGCTCACGGAAGAGGCGCGGCAGGTGCTCGACCAGCTCGGCGCGGCGCTCAAGGATCCGCGGCTCGAATCCTATCGCTTCAAGCTGGTCGGCCATACCGACGCCGTCGGGTCGGACGCCTACAACCTGGCGCTTTCGGCCGAGCGCGCTGCCGCGGTCCGCGACTACCTCAAGTCGCGTTTCGGCGTTTCGGAAGACCGTCTCGAGAGCATCGGGATGGGGAAGACCCAGCTGCGCGATCCCGACAATCCGACGAGCGCCGTCAACCGCCGCGTCCAGGTGATCAATGCCGGCACGGCGCAATGACCCGTTCGGGTCTCGCAATATCCGTATTGACTAAGGACTTCCCGCGCTATATTCTCGCGGCTGCGTCGCGTTCAGGTTGCGCGGCGCGGCCGGCTGCGCGGAGGGTCTTCGGTCCTCGTGATGTCCGAAATGGACAAGAGCCTGCATTTTCCCTGCATTTGCAGGCGAGGGGCTACCGCCCGACGGCGTAGCCTTGCATCCCGCGGGGGTTGGCGGCGGCCTTGAGGATGTCGCCCTCCGGGGTGCGTTCGACGGCGCAGGCGGCGAGGCGGCCTTCCGACCAGTCCTCCCCCACTGCGACGTCGTGGCCGCGCCGGCGCAGCTCCGCGACGGCGGCGGCCGGCATCTGTCCCTCGACCTGGACGAAGCCGGGCCGCGCCGCGCGCGGATAGAACGAGGACGGCATGTGCTCGATGTGGAATGCGGGCGCGTCGATCGCCTCCTGGAGGTTCATGCCGTGGTGGACGTGGCGCAGGAAGAAGAGCGTCGACCACTGGTCCTGCTGGTCGCCGCCGGGCGTGCCCCAGGCGAGGGTCGGCTGGCCGTCGTAGAGCGCCATCGAGGGGGAGAGGGTCGAACGCGGCCGCTTGCCGGGCGCGAGGCTCGCCGGCAGGCCCTCCTCGAGCCAGAACATCTGCGCCCGCGTGCCGAGGCAGAAGCCGAGCTCGGGGATGGTCGGCGAGGACTGGAGCCAGCCGCCGCTCGGCGTCGCCGAGACCATGTTGCCCCAGCGGTCGATGACGTCGACATGGACCGTGTCGCCGCTGCGCGTGCCGAGCGGCTGCATCGTCGGCTCGCCCGCGCCGATGCGCTGGGTCGTCGGCTCGCCGGCGCCGGGCGGGGCGGCGGCGCCCGCGCCGACCGTCGGCAGGCGCGGCGCGCGCCCGTCGGGGCTTCCGGGGCGCAGCTCGAGCGAGGCGCGCTCGCCGACGAGCCGGCGGCGCGCCGCGGCGTAGTCGGGGGACAGCAGCGTCTTCATCGGCACGTCGAAGAAGTCGGGATCGCCGTACCAGGCCTCGCGATCGGCATAGGCGAGCTTGGCGCACTCGATGACGGTGTGGAGGAAGTCGGGGCCGGTCGGGTCCATGCCGGCGAGATCGAAGCCGGCAAGGAGCGCGAGCTGCTGGAGGAGCACCGGCCCCTGGCTCCAGGCGTCGCATTTCGCCACCGTCCAGCCGGCATAGTCGAGCGTGAGCGGCGCCTCGTAGCGCGCCTCCCACCGAGCCATGTCGTCGCCGGTGAGGAGGCCGCGATGGCGCCGGCCCGAGGCGTCCATCAGCTCCTCGGTCCGGCAGAAGCGGTCGATCGCCTCGGCGATGAATCCCTGTCGCCACGCGCGGCGCGCCTTCTCGATCTCGGCCTCGCGTCCGCCGCCTCCTGCCTCGGCGAGGAGCCGCCGCCAGGTCGCGGCGAGCGCGCGGTTGCGCATGAGGCGCCCCGGCTGCGGCGGCGGCAGCCATTGCGCGGCCGATGTCGGCCACTCGCTCTCGAAGAGCGGCCGCACGGTCTCGATCGTGAGCGCGATGCGGGGAACGGCCGGAAAGCCGTTCTCGGCGTAGGCGATCGCGGGCTCGAGGATGTCGCGAAGGCGCCACGTGCCGTGGTCGCGCAAAAGCTGGAGCCAGGCGTCGACCGAGCCCGGAATGCAGGTCGCGAGAAGCCCCGTGCCGGGAACGAGGTCGAGGCCGAGGTCCCGGAATCGCGCGATCGTCGCCGCTTGAGGGGCGGGGCCCTGCCCGCACAGCACCTCGAGCCTCTGCCGCGCCCGGCTCCAGAGGAGGATCGGCGCGTCGCCGCCGGGCCCGTTGAGATGCGGCTCGACGACCTGGAGCACGAAGCCGGCGCATGCCGCCGCGTCGAACGCGTTGCCGCCGCGCTCGAGGACGCCCATCGCCGCCGCCGAGGCGAGCCAGTGGGTGGACGCGACGACGCCGAATGTTCCTCGCAGCTCGGGGCGCGTGGTGAAGCCCATTGCCGCTGTCGTTTAGCGCGGCGCGGGAGGATTGTGAAATCTTCTTCCAATCGAAAGGGCCGCTTCCGGAGCGGGTCGATGCGTCCCGGAACGGGGCGCCTTGCTCTCCGTTCGGACGCGTATGAGGCGCTGGCGCTCCTGGCGGTGGCTCATGATCGGGGCGGGCGCTACCGTCGGTGCCCTCGCCTTGCTCTTCGTCTATCGCGAGCTGACCCGCTACAGCCTCGAAGCGGTGCTGGCCGCGATACGGGACATCCCGGCGCCGCATCTCGCCTTGGCGGCGCTCTTCACCGCGCTGAGCTATCTGACGCTCACGCTTTTCGACACGCTCGGCATTCGCTACGCCGGCAAGCACGTCCCCTATCCGCGCATCGCGCTCGCCTCGTTCTGCAGCCTTTCGATCGGGCACAATGTCGGCTTCGCCGCGCTGAGCTCGGGCGCGCTCCGCCTGCGCTTCTACAGCCGCGCCGGGCTCGAGGTCGGCGACGTCGCGCGCGTCATCCTTTTCTGCGCGGCGACGGTCGCGCTCGGGCTTCTCGCGCTCGCCGCCGCCGTCCTGCTCTTCGCCCGGCCTCCGTACGAGCTCGGCCTCGAGCCGGCGACGGCGCGGCTCCTCGGCGCCGCCTGCCTTGCCCTCCTCGTCGCCTATCTCGCGCGCTGCGCCTTCGCGAGGGCGCCGCTTCGCCTGGGGCGATGGTCGGTGCCGGTGCCGTCCTTCCGCCTCGCGCTCGCGCAGATCGCGGTGGGGCTCGTCAACTTCTCCTTCGTCACCGCGGCGCTCTGGCAGTCCTTGGCCGCGGCGACCGGGGCCCGCTACACCGACGTGGTCGTCGGCTACGTCATGGGGGTGATCGCCGCGATCCTGAGCCATGTGCCGGGCGGGCTCGGCGTCATCGAGGCGGCGGTGCTCTTCGTCGTGCCGGGCGCCGGGGCGATCGGCGGCCTCGTCCTCTTTCGCGTCCTCTACTACCTCGTGCCGCTGCTCCTCGGGATCGCCGCGCTCGGGGCGAGCGAGCTCCTCGAGCTTCGCTCCCGGCGCCGCGGCGGATCGCCCACGGGGGGCGGCGGCTCGCGCCGCGGCACCGGGATCGGCTTCGGCGGCTCCTCGATCGGCGGCGGCGCGCCCGGGTCGAGCGGCGGCGGCTCGGGCGGGTTCACCGGCGGCTGTGGTGGCATCTGACCCATGCCTCACCAACATAACGCTGCGGCTCCTTGTTGCGACCGGAGCCGTCCCGGAGTACGTCTCCGCTTCTATCGCGAAAGGTTCCCCGTCATGTTCCGCCTCTCCGGTCTCGTCGGCATCCTCCTCCTCGCCGCGTCCGCCGCCTTCGCCCAGGGCGACGATCCCGTCGTCGCCCGTGTCAACGGCAAGGAGCTGAAGCGCTCCGACGTCGAGGCGATGCACAAGCTGCTGCCGCCTCAGGTGCAGCAGTTGCCGCTCGAGACGGTCTACCCGATGCTCCTCGACCAGATGGTGAGCCAGATGCTCATCACCGAGGCGGCGAAGAAGGACAAGCTCGACCAGGATCCGGAGCTGAGGAAGCGGCTCGCCCGATACGAGGAGCGGCTCGTGCAGGAGGCCTGGCTCACGCGCGAGGTCGAGAAGGCGGCGGGCGAGGAGCAGCTCAAGGCGCGCTACGAGCAATTTCTCAAGGAGCATCCGGCCAAGGAGGAGGTGAGCGCGCGCCACATCCTCGTCGACAAGGAGGAAGACGCGAAGGCGATCGTGGCCGAGCTCGACAAGGGCGCCGATTTCGCGACGCTGGCGAAGCAGCGCTCGAAGGATCCCGCCGCGGCGGCGGGCGGCGACCTCGGCTTCTTCTCGCAGGACGAGATGGTGCCCGAGTTCGCCGAGGCCGCTTTCAAGCTCGAGAAGGGCGAGTACACCAAGGCGCCGGTGAAGACCCAGTTCGGCTGGCACGTCATCAAGGTCGAGGACCGCCGCACCGGGGCGCAGCCGAGCTTCGAGGAGAGCCGCGATCAGCTCGCCGACGAGATCGCCCGCGAGGTCATCCAGCAGAAGGTCGCCGAGCTGCGCCAGGGCGCGAGCATCGAGACCTTCAACCTCGACGGCTCGAAGAAGCAGTGAGCGGCGAGGTCTCGCCGCTCGCGCCTGCGAGCCCGCCCGCGCTCCCGCCCGTCGCCGGCGTGCGTCTTGCCGCCGCCGCGGCCGGCATCCGCTATGCCGGGCGGGACGATTTGATGCTCGCCGAGCTCGCGCCCGGCACGGCCGTGGCCGGCGTCTTCACCCGCAACAAATGCCCGGGCGCGCCGGTCGACTGGTGCCGCAAGGTGCTGCCCGGCGGGCGCGCGCGGGCCCTCGTCGTCAACTCCGGAAACGCGAACGTCTTCACCGGGCGTGCGGGCCGCGAGGTGGTGGAGCGGACCGCCGCCGAGACGGCGCGGCTTCTCGGCTGCGCGCCCGAGGAGGTGTTCATCTCCTCGACCGGCGTCATCGGCGAGCCGCCGCCCGCCGAGCGCATCATCGCCGCCCTCCCTGCCGCCAAGGCCGCGCTCGCTCCCGACAACTGGGCGCGCGCCGCGCGGGCGATCATGACGACCGACACTTTCCCGAAGCTCGCGACGGCGTCGGTCGAGCTCGGCGGAAGGCGCGTCACCCTGAACGGGTTCTGCAAGGGCTCGGGCATGATCGCGCCCGACATGGCGACGATGCTCGCCTATCTCTTCACCGACGCGGCGATCGAGCCGGCGGCGCTTCAGGCGATGCTCGCCAAGGCGAACGAGGTGAGCTTCAACTGCGTCACCGTCGACGGCGACACCTCGACGAGCGACACCGTGCTTCTCTTCGCGACCGGCGCGGCGGGGAACGCGCCCCTGACGCACCCCGACCCGGAATTCGAGCGGGCGCTCGAGCCCGTGATGGTCGATCTTGCGCAACTTCTCGCCCGCGACGGCGAGGGCGCCGAGAAGTTCGTCACGATCCGCGTCACGGGCGCCGAGAGCGACGCGGCGGCGCGCCGGATCGGGCTTTCGGTCGGCAACTCCCCGCTCGTCAAGACGGCGATCGCGGCGGCGGATGCCAATTGGGGCCGCATCGTCATGGCCGTGGGCAAGGCGGGCGAGGCCGCCGACCGCGACCGCCTGTCGCTGCGCGTCGGCGGCACGCTCATCGCCGAGAAGGGCGGGCCGGTGCCGGGCTACGACGAGGCGCCGGTCGCCGCGCACATGGCGGGACGCGAGGTGCTGATCGAAATCGACATCGGCATCGGCCGAGGCGAGGCGACGGTCTGGACCTGCGACCTCACGCACCGCTATGTCGACATCAACGCAAGCTACCGCAGCTAGGCCGGTCGTCCTGGTCGTCGCGGTGGCGCTCGTCGACGCCGACGGCCGCGTTCTCCTGGCACGGCGCCCCGAGGGAAAGCCCATGGCGGGGCTCTGGGAGTTTCCCGGCGGCAAGGTGCATCCTGGCGAGACGCCCGAGGCGGCGCTCGTGCGCGAGCTGAAGGAGGAGCTCGGCGTCGATACGGCGGCGAGCTGCCTTGCTCCGTTCACCTTCGCCTCGCACGGGTACGAAAGCTTTCACCTTCTGATGCCGCTCTACGTCTGCCGCAAGTGGCGCGGCACGCCGGAGCCGCGCGAAGGCCAGAGCCTCGCCTGGGTGCGGCCGCGGGATCTGGCGGCATATCCGATGCCGCCCGCGGACAAGCCTCTCGTCGCGATGCTGCGCGACCTCCTGTAGAGTCGCCGGGAAGGATCGCCGAGCCCCCTTCACGAGCCGCGGCTCTGCTTTAGCTTTCTTCGCCGGAGGTGATCGACATGTCTCTGGAACGTTTTCGCCATCCCCGGATGATCGTGCTCAACAAGAGAGCCATGGCCTATCAGGCCGCTCGCGCGATGGCGGACAATCACATCGGCGCGGTTCTCGTGAGCGAGCCGCAGCGCATCGTCGGGATCATCACCGACCGGGATCTCGCCCTCGGCGTTCTCGGCGAGGAGCGCGACCCCAAGACGACGCCGCTCGGCGAGGTCATGTCCGAGGACGTGGTCACGTGCGACATCAGCGCGGATCTCGATGAGGTCGTGCGCCTCATGTGCGAGCACGGCATCCGGCGGATACCGATCATGGAGAACGGCAAGCCGGTCGGGCTCGTCACTTTCGACGATCTCGTGCTCGACGGCTCGGTCGGAATCGACGCGTTGCGCGAGATCGTCACTGCCCAGCTCGAGGTCGAGGCGCCGCAGAAGCCTGCCGGAATGCTTCGTCCGGGCCCCAGGAGCTTCGAGCGGCAGGCCACGGCGCCCGTCCGCTCGCTGATGCGGGCGAGGGCGCGCGCGGAGGCCGCCTACTCGCAGCTCGTCAAGGCGGCGGCTGAAGCCGCCGGGCTCGATCGCGGCCAGGCCGAGCGCGGCTTGCTGGTCGCGCTCTGCATGCTTTGCCGGCGGCTCACCACGGACGAGGCCAGCCACCTCGTCGCGCAGCTTCCCTCGATGCTGCATTCGCAGCTCGAGCGATGCCTCGGCGGACCCGATCGGACGGTCACGGCTGCCGCGATGAAGGACGAGTTCGCCCGAACGGTGGGGTTGGAGCCGGCGGACGCCGAGGCGGCGCTGCAAGGGGTCTTCAAGGCGGTCGCCGGGACGGTCACGCCCGGCCAGATGGCGGAAGTGCGCGGGCAGCTGCCCGACGACATGAAGCCTCTGATTCCGGTTCCGGCGCCCTCGCCCTAGCGGGATCGAAGCGCCGAGCGCGCGGTCACGACGCCGCGCGCTCGGCCTTGCTGCCGGGCACGGGCGGGCGCTTGCCCGGACGCGGCGTCGAGCTCAGCCGCGCGGCGATGCCGCCGGCCGCGCGCAGCTTCTTCGCCGCCTCGCCCGACACGACTTCGATCGGGATCCCTTGGAGGCTGGCGAGCTCCGGAAGGACGGTGCGCAGCGTGCGCGGCCGGCGCTGGCCGCCGCAGCGCGCGCATACGGGATCGGCGCTGCGATCGAAGCGGCCGCACCCGAGGCATTCCTTGAGCTGACCGGTCATGCCCCGCGCCACGACGAGCTCGAGAACGACGCCGTCCTGAAGCTGCGCCAGGGCCTCGTCGAGGCCGATCGCCGCCTTCGCGCCCGGAGCGTCGAGAAGCTCGTCGACGAGCGTCGCCTCGTACTCGCGCTCCCAGCGCCTGAGGATGGGCTCCAGCCGCTTCTTCAAGTCTCCGGTGGAAAGGTTCGACAGCGCCTTGTGCACGACCGCTGTCCGCGGGCGAAAATCGGCCGGCAGCTCCGCCAGGATCTCGTCGACATCTTCCGGCATGCCGACGAGCACGACAGGGCTCATCTCTCCTTCGCTCGCCCACTGCACGATTTTCTGGGCGAGCCCGTGCGCGAACCGCCGGCGTTGGGCCGCGACCCGCTCCTCGAACTTGTCGCGCTGCACGCCGAACTGCTTGCCGAGGCCGGAGACGGTCGTGCCGGCGAGATGCGGCTTCCGCCAGGAGGAATAATCGATGAAGAGCTTCGCCGCCTCGTCTTCGGTCACGCTCCCGAGCCAGAAGCGGAAGAAGCGGGCGCCGGACCCGTCGATGAGGACCGCGCCGCGGAGCCGATGCTCGTCGAGCATCCAGGCCATCTGCTGCAGCGACGGCTTGCCCCAATGCAGCTCTTCGGTCACGTCGACCTGAAGCGGGACGACTTCCCAAACATGAGAGCCGGCGAAGACGGCGAGACCCCGGGCACGCGGGTTCTCCATCTTGAGGTAGTCCTCGATCCGCGCGAGCTGCGCCCGCAACATCCTTCTCGCGTCGCGCGGCAGCTCCTTGCCCAGGGCCTGGCCGGACGACTTGAGCCAGCTCAGGTATCCGCCGCCCTGGTTTCTCGGATTCGCCGGATTGATGTCGAGATAGACGGTCAGGACGGGCGGCGGAACGTGCGGGAGAGAGGCGAGTGTCGAATAGAATTCCATGCCCTGCATCCTGCCCTGTCGCGCGAAGCGGGCATTGAGGCAGGTCAATCGGGCCGGTTGGCGCGGCGGTGACCCGCTTCGCCGAGAAATCACGGGGTTCCCGTCCCGCGAGCCGCGCCTTACGCGTTTCGCATTGGGGCTAAGCCGCGCGCAGCAGCCGCCAGACGCCGGTCTCGCGGCTGTCGCGATCCTCGAGGTCGCGGCTGGTCGGGACCACGTAGCGGGCGAGGGGCTCGAGCCCGTCCCGCGGGGCGTAGCTCCTCCCGGGATCGCCGAGGAGGACCAGCGCCGGCACGCGCCTCAGCCAGCGGACGAGGCGCTCGGCGAGCGGCCGCTCGTAGCACATGTCGCCGGCGAGAATGACGTCCCATGCGCACTCGGCGCCGATGACGTCGGAGGTCTCGATCTCCATTTCGACGCCGTTCGCGGCGGCGTTGAGGCGGATCGCGGCCGCGGCGAAAGCGTCGATCTCGGCCGCTACCGCGCGCGCCCCCGCTTTCGCCGCCGCGATCGCGACGAGCCCCGATCCGGCGCCGAAATCGAGCACGCGCCGCCCCGCGACCAGCTCGGGATGGTCGAGCACGTAGCGCGCGAGCGCCACGCCGCCCGGCCATGCGAAGGCCCAATAGGGCGGCGGCAGGCCGATGCGCTGGAGCTCGGCCTCGGTCGCCTCCCAGAGCGGCGTCACCTCGGTGGCGAGATGAAGCGCGATCTCGGGCACGAGCGGCGGCGCGGCGAGCGCGGTGTTCGCGCGGACGAACTCTTCGGGGCTCACGCGACCTTGGCGGCGACGATGCCGAAGAGCAGGAGCCAGCCGACATGGCGGTTGGCGCGAAACTTCACGAGGCAGTCGCGCGGCTCGTCGAGCCGGACGCGGGCCGCCTGCCAGAAGAGATGCGCGGTGACGGCCGCGAGGGCGGCCCAGAACGGCCAGCCGAGGCCGCTGCCCGCAGCGCCCCAGAGCCCCGCGGCGAAGGCGAAGACGACGAAGAGGAAGGGTCTCGTGCGCTCGCCGAGCGCCAGGGCCGAAGACTTCACGCCGATGCGCGCGTCGTCCTCCTTGTCCTGATGCGCGTAGATCGTGTCGTAGCCGAGCGTCCAGAAGATGCCGCCGAGATAGAGGAGCGCAGCCGGCCAATCGAGCGTGCCGGTCGCGGCCGCCCAGCCCACGAGGGCGCCCCAGTTGAAGTTGAGCCCGAGGAAGAGCTGCGGCCACCACGTCACCCGCTTCATGAAGGGGTAGGTGCCGATGAGGACGAGCACGGCGAGGCCGAGCGCGATGGCGGCCCTGTCGAGGCTGAACAGGACGGCGGCGCCGACGGCGAGCTGAAGGGCCATGAAGACCGCGGCCTGCCGCACCGTCACCTGGCCGCTCGGGATGGGGCGCGTGCGGGTCCGCGCGACGCGGGCGTCGAAGTCGCGGTCGACGATGTCGTTGAGCGTGCAGCCGGCGCCGCGCATCGCGACCGCGCCGATGCCGAAAAGCGCGATGAGGCGCCAGTCGGGCCAGGCTTCCGCCGCGAGCGCGATCGACCACCAGCCGGGAAAGAGCAGGAGCCAGGTGCCGATCGGCCGGTCGAGCCGCGCGAGTCGGACATAGGGCACCAGGGAGCGCGGCAGAAGCCGCTCCGCCCAGTCGTCCCGCCTGATGTCGCTCGCCGAAGTCACGGGGAGCGGTCTTAGCGCGGGGACGGCGTCGGTAGAAGGGCCTCCGTCACGTCACCTCGTCGTGAAGCGGCTTGAGTGGCGGCTGCCCCGCGCGAAGCGGCATCCTTGCCGGCGATGCTGCGCCTCCTCGCGGTCCTGCTCGCGCTTTCCTTCCCGGCGGCGGCCGCCGAGCGCCCGGTCCTCGTCGAGCTCTTCACCTCGCAGGGTTGCGCGAGCTGCCCGCCTGCCGACGCCTTCCTCGCCGAGCTCGCCGCGCGCCCCGGCATGGTCGCGCTCTCGTTCCACGTCGACTACTGGAACTACATCGGCTGGCGCGATCCTTTCGCCACGCCGTGGGCGACGCAGCGCCAGCGCGGCTACGGGCGCGCCCTCGGGCAGCGCTACGTCTATACGCCGGAGATGGTGGTCGACGGCGCGGCGCACGCGGTCGGCTCCGCGCGCGCCGAGGTCGAGCGCCTCATCGCCGAGGCGCGTTCCCGCCCGGGCCCGGCGGTGAGCGGCGAGCGCGCCGGCGAGGAGGTGCGGATCCGCATCGGGGCGGGCGAAGGCAGCGGCACCGTCTGGCTCGTCCGCTTCGATTCCGAGCACACGACGCGCGTCGAGCGCGGCGAGAACCGGGGCCGTACGCTGCGCAACGTCAACGTGGTGCGCGAGATGACCGCGCTCGCGGTCTGGCGCGGCTCGGCGCTCGAGCTGCGCGCGGCCGCCAAGGGGCCGTGCGCGGTGATCGTTCAGGAGGAGGGGGCGGGGCGCGTCGCCGGCGCGGCGATCATCCGCTGAAGCGGTAGAGATGGTATCGCCCGGGCGCGACCCCTTCGGGCAGTTCGAGCGCGACGAGCCCGGGCGCCTCGAGCGGCGGCTCGCTCGCGACCACCGCGCCAGCGCGCAGGAGCGCGGTGAGCGCCGGGGCGAGCGAGGCGGCGAGCTTCCGGCTCGCTTCCGCGTCTCCGGTGCCGATGTCCATGTGCGCGAGCGCCGCGCTGCCGCCGAGATGCTTGCGCGCCGCGACGAGCGTGTCGCGGAGATCGCCGATGACGAGATGCTCCGGCGGCGGGATGCAGGCGGGGTGCGCCGCCACGTGTCGATCGAAGACGTAGATCGCGCGCTCCGGCAGAAGCTCGCGCAAATGGTCGTAGGTGCGGCCGTTGCCGAGACCGAGCTCGAGCGCCGGACCGGGCAGGTCGGCGATGAGCTGCGCGGCGCGGTCGAGGCAGGCGCGCTGCGCCTCGAGGCGCCGTATGAAGCTGTCGAGACGGCTCACGTGGTTCGCGACAGCGCCTCGCGCAGCCGCTGGTTCGTCCTCTCGAGCCGGTTCGCCAGCTCGCGCATGATCGCGATCGCCATCTGCGGAAACTCGGTGACGAGCCGCATGAACAGCTCCTTGGCGATGCGAAGCGCGACGACGCGGCCCTTGGCGCGCACCGTCGCGGTCCGCGGGACGTCGCACAGGATCGCGATCTCGCCGACGAAGGCGTTCTTGCCGAGCGTCGCCACCACGGCCGGGCCGCCGGCGGTGTCCACCAGGACTTCGGCTTCGCCTTCGATGATGATGTAGGCGGCATCGCCCATGTCGCCCTTCTTGAACAGCACCTGCCCCGGATCGAAGCCGACGCGTTCGCTCGTGAACGCGAGCAGCTTCAGCTTCGCCGGCTCGACCTGGGCGAAGAAGGGGATCCGCTGCAGGAGCTCGACTTCTTCCTTGAGGCTCATGGCTCACTCCGCCGCGACCAGGGATTTGTAAAAGGTGCCGCTGCGCTCGAGTTCGGCCGGCGGGCCCTTTTCGACGAGTTTGCCGTCGTTCATCACGAGCACGTGGTCGAAGCTTCTCGCAAGGCCTGCGCGCTGAAGGACCCAGACTAGCGTCTTTCCCTCGCAGAGCCGACGGATTCCGCTGACCACCTTGACCTGAGCCGTGCCGTCGAGCGCGGAAGCGGCCTCGTTGAGGATGAGGAGATCAGGCCTCTTGAGGAGCGCGCGCGCCAGCGCCGCCTTCTGGCGCTGGGCCATCGAGAGCCGTCCGCCGCCGGTGCCGACGTTGAAGTCGAGGCCGACCGCGACGACGATGTGGCGGAGCTCGAGACCTTTGACGACCTCGGCGATGAGCGAGGGAATGCGCGTCGCGGCCTCGGCTTCCCCGTAGGCGATCTTGCCGAAGAGCAGGTTGTCCTGAAGCGTCGCCGCGGGATTGTAGGAACCGATGTCGAAGAACGCGATCTGGTCCCGCGCGTAATCCGGCAGATCGCGCGCGAAGATCCGCCGGGCCTCGACGATGCGCTTCTGCATCGTCTCGTCGAGGAGGCCGAGGCGGTGCCGGGTCGCGATCAGCTTCAAGGGGAGGGCGAGAAGCCGGCGCCGGTCCTCTTCCCTGAGGCTGTCGCGTCCGCTCTTCGCGATGCGGCCGAGGATCGTCTGATACTCGGGAAGGTCGTTCGCCGAAATGAAGCTGAACTGCTCGAAGAACTCGTGCTCGGGCGGCAGGCCCGCGAAGAGCTCGATCATCGTCTCCGCGACCTCGGCGCCCATGTTGATGAGGTCCTCGCGCAGGCCCGCCTTGTCGAGCACTTCGAGGAAATAGGCGTTCGACGGCAGCGCGTCGAACTCGAATGCGGGGCTGGTCGGGGTCCCGAAGAGAAGGTTCTCCGCGACCGAGGCGTTCTGATTGTAGAGCTCGGGGTCGAACGGCTCGACGAGGTGGGTGATCTTTTCGGCCTTGAGACGCTCTGCGAGCGCGAAGCGCGCGTGCAGCAATCCCTCGGCCGCTTTCGCCTGCCGGTCCGGGTCGAGCCTGCCCCTGAGGCCGAGCGCGTAGACGTCTTCCTCGAGGTCGACGACGCGGAGCACCTCGACCGTGCGCTCGATGAGCTCGGCCTCGTTCGCGACTCCCGCGGCGGCGTAGTCGATCCAGTCGGCGTCGGGGTCGAGATCGATGTTTCCGGCGCGCCGCGCCTCGGCGAGACGGGCCTGCCGGCGGCGCACGGCGTCTTCCGTCGTCGCGGTATCGCGCACGGGCCTCGATTTCAGCCCGTACCAGAGGTTCTCGCGCAGCGAGACGGCGAAGAAGTGCGGGGTGGCGGAGGCGTACCCGATCCGCCGCCCGATGACGCCGAGCGGCATCGTCGCGAGATCCGCGCCGGCGATCGTGATGCGTCCGCTCGACGGCGCGATGAGCCGCGCGAGCAGCATCGCGAGCTCGAACTTGCCGGAAGCGCTCGTGCCGATCACGGCAACGTGCGTGCCCGCGGGGACGCTGAACGTGACGCCGTCGACGACACGGTCCTGCTCGTCCTCGACCAGCGTGAGGTTCGTCGCGGCGAGCTCGCCGACGAGCGAGGCCTCGCCCTCGCCGAGCTGCAGCTTCGCCTCGAGCATGCCGTCGGGGGCGAACTGCTCGATGATCTGGTCGTATTTGATGCGCGAGTCTTCCTTGCGCTGGTAGAAGCCGAGCAGCTCCCTCCAGGGCGAGGCGAGATCCTTGTAGGCGGCGAGCACCGCGACCAGCGCGCCCGCGGAGAGCTCGCCCGTTATGACGAGATAGCCGCCGATCGAATAGAAGAAGAACGGTGTGAGCTGGTTGATGAAGTTGTTGAGAAACTTGATGAAGAACTTGCGCTGGAAGATCTCGTAGCGGATCTCGTAGATGGTGCCGAGAATCCTGGCGATCTGCGCCATCTGCCAGCGCGCGGCGTCGTTCGTGCGGATCTCGGAGATGCCGGCGGTCGACTCGCCGACCCGGTCGGCGAGCACGCGAACCGTGCGCACGCGCCTCTTGCCGAGCTCGTTGACCTTGCGCTGCAGCCTCGGGATCACGTAGCCCTGCAGCGGATAGAAGGCGACCGCTGCGGCGCCCAGGACCGGATCCTGGATGAACATGAAGCCGAGCAGGGTGAGGAGCTGCCCGCCCTGGAACGCCGGCAGGGCGAACGACTCGCCGATGAAGCCGCCGAGCGGTTCGACCTCGGAAGTGATCATCGGGATGATCTCGCCCGAAGACACTTTCTTGAAATGGCCGGGCGGGAACCGGATGAGGCGGGAGTAGAGCGAGAAGCGCAGCCGCCGAAGCATTCGCTCGCCGGTCCGGTTCTGCAGCACGTTGATGACGTACTTGAACCCGCCGTTCACGAAGACGAGCGCGAGGAAAAGCCCGCACAGCGCCATGAGGTACGGGATCTGATCGAGGGTGATTCCGAACCACCATTGCTGCGGAAACTCTTTGCCGAGGATCGCCTCGTTGATGATCGTCTTCGGCAGATCGAGCGAATAGTAGTAGAAGGGCAGGGAGGCCGCCGTCACCCCGAGCACGACGAGCTGATCGCGCCAGGAATAGCGCAGGATGAAGCGGTAGATGGTCGGCTCGAGCTCGCCGCGGAGGTCGCCCAGCGGCATCGATGATTTCTCGGTAGCGGTGCGCGCTGCCGGCAGCCGGAGCGTCTCTGTCATGCGGGCGCGAGAACGAAGTAGGCCGGCAGAACCGATCCATGGCAGGATCGCCCGCCGAAGCAGTCGCTAGACAGGATCGACGGATGTCCGGGCGTCGCCAGCATAAGCGCGTCCTGATCTACAGCCACGATACGTTCGGCCTCGGCCACTTACGCCGCTGCCGGACCATTGCGCATTCGCTGGTCGACGCGGACAAGGACCTTTCGGTCCTGATCCTATCCGGCTCGCCCATCATCGGCAGCTTCGATTTTCGGGCGCGGGTCGATTTCGTCCGGATCCCGGGCGTCATCAAGCTTCGCAACGGCGAATATACCTCGCTCAATCTCCACATACGGATCGAGGAGACGCTGCAAATGCGCGCCTCGATCATCAAGCATACCGCCGAGATCTTCGATCCCGATCTGTTCATCGTCGACAAGGAGCCGCTCGGGCTTCGCGGGGAGGTTCGCGCGACGCTCGATCTCTTGCGGCGTCGCGGCGCCCCGATCGTGCTCGGGCTGCGCGACGTCATGGACGAGCCCGAGCGCCTCGCGCCCGAGTGGCAGCGCAAGCTCGTGCTGCCGGCGCTGCAGCGCTTCTACGACGAGATCTGGGTGTACGGGCTGCCGCAGATCTGCGAGCCGCTCGACGGCATCGGCCTGCCGGCCAGCGTCACGCGCCGCATCGTCTATACGGGCTATCTGCGGCGCAACGCGCCGGCGGTCCCGTCGAGCGTCGCCGATCCGTTCGGCGACGAGCCCTTTCTCCTGGTCACGCCCGGCGGCGGCGGCGACGGCGAGAACCTCATCGACTGGGTGCTGCGCGCCTACGAGAGCGATCCGAGGCTGCCCTACCCGGCGCTTCTCGTCTTCGGTCCCTTCATGCAGCCGGAGCTCCAGGCCGAGTTCTTGGCGCGGGTGGCGCGGCTCGATCGCGTGAAGGCGATCACCTTCGACAGCCGGATCGAAAGCCTCTTCGAGCGCGCCCATGGGATCGTCGCCATGGGCGGCTACAACACGTTCTGCGAGATCCTCTCCTTCGACAAGCGCGCCCTCATCGTTCCGCGCACGACGCCGCGCCTCGAGCAGTTCATTCGCGCCTCGCGCGCGCAGGAGCTCGGCCTCGTCAAGATGCTGCTCGACGACGGCCGGCGCGAGGCGAACGCGATGGCGACGGCGCTGCGCCATCTTCCGCAGCAGCTTCCGCCTTCCGCCGTCGTCGTTCCGGGGCTCCTCGACGGGCTCCAATCCGTCGAGCGGTTGACGCGGCGCTGGCTCGGGCGCGACGCGGCGCAGGAGCCCGCGCTGAGACTCTCGCGACGTCGTCTGTGACAGCGATCGCCTTCGTCCTCAAGGGCTATCCGAGGCTCTCCGAGACCTTCATCGCGCAGGAGATCCGCGCGCTGGAGGCGCGCGGTCTCGACATCCGCATCGTCTCGCTGCGCCGTCCGACCGACGGCAAGCGGCACGCGCTTCACGACGAGATCCGCGCGCCGGTGCTCTACCTTCCGGAATATCTCTGGCACGAGCCGCTGCGCGTCTGGCGCGGCTGGCGGGCGGGGCGGCGGCTCGCGGGCTTCGGCGCCGCGTGGCGCGCGTTCCTGCGCGACCTTCGCCGCGACCGCACGGCGAACCGGATCCGCCGGTTCGGCCAGGCGCTGGTCCTCGCGCGCGAGCTTCCCGCAGGCGTCGGCCGGCTCCACGCGCATTTTCTCCACACGCCCGCGTCGGTCGCGCGCTACGCCGCGCTCCTCCTGGGCCTGCCGTGGTCGGTCTCGGCGCATGCCAAGGACATCTGGACGATCCCGGACTGGGAGGCGCGCGAGAAGCTGCTCGCGGCCGAGTGGGCGGTCACCTGCACCGCTTCCGGCAAGGCGCGGCTCGACCGCCTGGCGCCGGGCCGCACCGCGCTCGTCTATCACGGCCTCGAGGCGCGGCGCTTCCCGCCGTTCCGCGGCTCGCGCCCCGGCACGGGCGTCATTCTTTCCGTCGGCCGGGCGGTCGCGAAGAAGGGCTACGACGATCTCCTCGCCGCGCTCGCGCTGCTGCCGTCCGATCTTCAGTGGCGCTTCGTCCATATCGGCGGCGGCGCGCTCGCCGCGAGCCTCAGACGGCGGGCGGAGGCGCTCGGCCTCTCGCACCGGATCGAATGGCGCGGCCCCCAAGCGCAGGACGCGGTGCTGCGCGCCTATCGCGAGGCCGATCTCTTCGTGCTGGCGAGCACGATCGCGTCCGACGGCGACCGCGACGGTCTCCCGAACGTCCTGATGGAAGCGCAGAGCCAGGGCCTCGCCTGCATCGCGACGGCGGTGTCGGGCGTCCCCGAGCTCATCGTCGACGGCGTCACGGGGCTGCTCGTCCCGCCCTCGGACCCGCCTCGCCTTGCCGGCGCGATCGAGAGCCTGCTGCGCGATCCGGCGCGCCGGGCCGCGCTGGGCGCGGCCGGCGAGGAACGCGTCCGGGCATTCTTCGACGCGGAGCGCGGATTCGAGGCGCTCGCCGAGCGGTTCGGCCTTGCGCCCGCGCTCGAGGCGGCGGACTAGGAGCACCCGAGCGGGGCCCGCGTGCGCATCGCCTTCTACGCTCCGCTGAAAGCGCCGACGCACCCGGTGCCCTCGGGCGACCGCCGCGTCGCCCGCCTCCTTGTCGCGGCGCTCGCGCGCGCCGGGCACGAGGTCGTGCTCGCCTCGACGTTCCGCAGCCGCGACGGCGCCGGGGACGAGGCGCGCCAGCATCGGCTCGCCGCGATCGGGCGCGCGCTCGCCGAACGCTTTCTCCGCCGCCACGCGGCGCGGCCGCCCGATCTCTGGTTCACCTACCATCTCTACGACAAGGCGCCCGACTGGCTCGGCCCGCGCGTCGCGGATGCGCTCCGCATTCCCTACGCGGTCGCCGAGGCATCGCTCACCCCGCGCCGCGCCGCCGGCAATTGGCGGGTCGGCCACGACGCGGTCCTCGCGGCGCTCGCGCGCGCCGACGCGGTCATCGGGCTCAACTCGAACGACCGTGCCTGCGTGCTGCCCGCCCTCGCCGACGCCGCGCGCTACCACGAGCTGAAGCCGTTCCTCGACGCCGGCGCCTATGCGCCTGCCGAGGGGGAGACGCCGCCGCGCCTCGTCGCGGTCGGGATGATGCGGACGGGCGACAAGCTCGCCTCCTATCGCGTCCTGGGCGCCGCGCTCCAGCGCCTTCGCGGTCGCGCATGGCGCCTGTCGGTCGTCGGCGACGGCCCCGCGCGCCGGGAGGTCGAGGCGGCTCTGGCGCCGATCGCCGACCGGGTCGACTGGCACGGATGCGTCGACGAGGCGGGCGTGCCGGCGCTCCTTGCGAAGGCCGATCTCTGCGTCTGGCCGTGCGTCAACGAGGCGTACGGCGTGTCGCTCCTGGAAGCTCAGGCGGCCGCGCTTCCGGTCGTCGCCGGCCGGACCGGGGGGGTCGGCGACGTGGTCGCCGACGGCGAGTCCGGGCTCCTCGCGCCCGTCGGCGACGCGGAGGCCTTCGCCGCGTGCGTCGCCGCGCTCCTCGACGACCCCGCGCGGCGGCGGGCGATGGGCGCAGCGGCGCGGCGCCGGATCGCCGCGGAGCACGACATCGGCGCGGCGGCGCGGCGGCTCGACGCCATCCTCGGCGCCCTCCGATGAAGCTCCTCTTCCACGTCCAGCATCTTCTCGGCATCGGCCATGCGAAGCGGGCCGCGGCGCTGGTGCGGGCCTTCCGGCGCCGCGGGATCGAGACGACGGTGCTCTCGGGCGGGCACCCCGTTCCCGGCCTCGTCTTCGAGGGGGACGTCGTCCAGCTTCCGCCGGTGCGCGCGACGGATGCGACTTTCCGAAACCTCGTCGGGCCGGACGGCGAGCCCTTCGACGCCGCGCTCGCGGCGCGGCGGCGGGCGATGGTGCTCGATGCGCTCGTGCGCGTCTCGCCCGATCTCCTCCTCGTCGAGACCTTCCCCTTCGGCCGGCGCGCCTTTCGGGCGGAGCTGATGCCCCTCCTCGAGAGCGGCGTGCGCGTCGCGGTTTCGCTCCGCGACATCGTCGTCGCGAAGGACGCCGCGCGGACGGAAGAGGCGGCTTTCCAGGTCCGTCGCCATGTCGATGCGGTCCTGGTGCATGGCGACCCGGGCTTCGTGAAGCTCGGCGAGAGTTTCCCGGCCGCGGCGGAGATCGCCGACCGGATCCACTACACGGGCTACGTCTACGAGCCCGCGGAGGGGCAACGCGACGGCCCGCAGGGCGAGGTCGTCGTTTCCGCCGGGGGCGGCGCCGTCGGCGCGAGGCTCTTGCGCACCGCGCTCGAGGCGCGGCCGCTCACGCGGCATCGCGACCGGCCGTGGCGGCTCCTCACGGGGCCGAATTTTCCGGAAAGCGAGGCTGGGGCGCTCGCCGGCGACGGCGTCACGGTCGAGCGCTTCCGAAACGATTTTCCGTTCCTCCTGCGCGGCTGCGCCGTTTCCGTGAGCCAGGCCGGCTACAACACCGTCCTCGATCTTCTCTGGGCGCGCCCTCCTTGCGTCGTCGTGCCGTTCGCTGCGGCGGGCGAGACGGAGCAGACGCTGCGCGCCGCACGGCTCGGTTGCCCCGTCGTGGAGGAGCGGGAGCTGACCCCGGCGCGCCTCGCCGCGGCGATCGACGCGGCATCGCCGCCCCGCGCCTGCGTTGCGCTCGACGGCGCCGCGCGCAGCGCCGACCTCCTCGACCGTATGTTCAAACCGCGGCGATGAGGCTAGCCTCGCCTCGGACGCCGCATTTGGACCCGCATCGGACTGCGCTATACAGGGTCGTAATGACTCGTCGATCGGCCCCGCGTGACAGTGATGCGCTTTGGGACGGGCTCCGGCGCGAGCTCGACGCCTGGGCGGCTTCCGGCCGCATCGCGACGCTGTGGTGGCGCGACGACGATGCGGCGCGGATGAGTCCCGCGTTGAAGCGGCTGCTCGCGCTCGCCGACGGCGTGCCGCTGGCGCTCGCGGTCATCCCGGCGTGCGCCGAAGGATTCGAGGCGGAGGCGAGCGTGCTGCAGCACGGCTGGGCGCACGACAACAATGCGCCCGCGGGTTCTCGCAAATGCGAGCTCGTCGACGCGTCGATGCTCGATCGTCTCGCCGCCGGAAAGGAGCGCCTCGAGCGGCTCTTCGGAAGGCGCTTCCTCCCCGTGATGGTGCCGCCCTGGAATCGTGTCGGCGAGGCGGTGAAGGCCCGCCTGCCGGCGCTCGGGTACCGCGCGCTCTCGGTGCTGGGCCCCCGGCGCTCGCGCTTCGAGACGAACGTCCATGTCGATCTGATGGACTGGCGAGAGCGGCGTTTCGCCGGCGAGCCGGCGGTGCTGCGGCAGCTCGCGGGCCACCTCGCGGCACGGCGCGAGGGCAGGGTCGATCCGGAAGAGCCGACAGGAGTGATGACGCATCATCTCGTTCACGACGGGGCGGCGGAGCGTTTCCTTGCCCGTCTCGTGGCGGCGACGCGGATGCATCCGGCGGTGCGCTGGCTCGCGCCGGGAGCCGTTTTCGGGGCCGCATGAGCTCGCACGTCTACCCCACCGCGGCGCTCGTCGGCGATTACGGCCGGGCTGCGCTCGGCCTCGCGCTCGTCGTGTTTCCCCTGGCGACGGTGCCGCTCGCGCCCTGGGTCACGGCGCTGCTCGCTTGCCTCGCGGCGCTTTTCGGCGTCTTCGCCGTGCGCACCGCCACCCGGCACGCGTCCCGGATCAGCCTCGACGAAACCGGCATCGCGGCCGCCGGGCCGTTCCCGACCCGCCTCGACTGGGACGCGCTCGAGGAGGTGAAGCTCGCCTTCTACGCCACGAAGCGGGACGGCTCGAACGGCTGGCTGCAATTGAAGCTCAAGGCGAACGGGCGGCGTCTGACGGTCGACAGCCGGATCGAGAATTTCGAAGCGATTCTGCGCGCCGCCGCGGCGGCGGCGCGCGCACGAGGCCTCGAGGTGAGTCGCGCGACGGCGGCGAACTTCGCCGCCTTCGGGCTCGAGGTGGAGGTCCGTTGAACCTTCTCGAGGTACGCGATCTCCACGTCGATTTCGATACCGCGGGCGGCATCGTTCACGCGGTCCGGGGCGTCGATTTCCGGATCCGGCCCGGCAGCACCGTGGCCGTCGTCGGCGAATCGGGCTCGGGAAAGTCGGTGCTGAGCCAGTCGATCATGGGGATCCTGCCGCGCGTCGGTCGCATCAGCCGCGGCGAGATCCTCTTCGCCGATCCGCGAACCCCCGGCCGCGTCACCGACATCGCCAAGCTCGATCCCGACGGCGCCGAGATGCGCGCCATCCGCGGCGGCCGGATCTCGATCATCTTCCAGGAGCCGATGACCTCGCTCTCGCCGCTGCACACGGTCGGCGACCAGGTGAGCGAGGCGCTCCTCCTCCATCGGCGGGTCGGGCGGGCCGAGGCGAACGAGCTCACCGCCGATATGCTGCGCCTCGTCGGCTTTCCCAATCCGAAGAAGGCGCTCGACACCTATCCGTTCGAGCTTTCGGGCGGGCTTCGCCAGCGCGCGATGATCGCGATGGCGCTGGTCTGCCGGCCGGCTCTCCTCATCGCCGACGAGCCGACCACCGCGCTCGACGTCACGATCCAGGCGCAGATTCTGAAGCTCATGGCCGACCTCCAGAAGGAGCTCGGCATGGCGGTCATGATCATCACTCACGACCTCGGCGTCGTCGCGAACGTCGCCGAGGAAGTGGTGGTGATGTTTCACGGCGAGGTCGTGGAGAGCGGCGCCGTCGAGGACATCTTCCACGACCCGCGCCATCCTTATCTACGCGCGCTCCTCCGGGCGGTGCCGCGCTTCGACATGGCGCCGGGCGAGCGGCTCGTCCCGATCCGCGAGATCAAGCATGCGGACGCCTCGCAGCTCATGGCCGCCAAGGAGCCCTGGCCCGAGGACGCGCCTTCGACCCTGCTGGCGTGCGAGGAGGTCAGCAAGACCTACTACACGCGCAAAGGCGGCTTCCTCGTGGCGCAGGAATCGGCCGCGCACACCGCGGTCGATCGCGTCAGCCTCTCGATCGAGCGCGGCGAGTGCCTCGGGCTCGTCGGCGAGTCGGGCTGCGGGAAGACGACCTTCGGCAAGATCCTCCTGCGCGCCGTCACCGCCGATCGCGGCCGCGTCGTCTTCAACGATCGCGGGCGTCCTGTCGACGTGCTCGCGCTCGAAGGCGAGGCGCTGAAGCGCTACCGTCGCCAGGTGCAGCTCATCTTCCAGGACCCGTTCGGGTCCTTGAACCCGCGCATGACGGTGTCGGACATCGTCGCGGAGCCGCTCGTCATTCACGGCATCGGCAACGAGCGCTCGCGCCGCGAGATGGTGAAGGAGCTGATCCGCCTCGTCGGCCTCGACACGCGGCACCTCAACCGGTACCCGCACAGCTTCTCGGGCGGTCAGCGCCAGCGCATCGGGATCGCGCGCGCCCTGGCGCTGCGGCCGGAGCTCGTCATCTGCGACGAGCCGGTCTCCGCCCTCGACGTGTCGATCCAGGCGCAGATCCTCAATCTCCTCATCGACCTCAAGGAGCAGCTCGGCCTCACCTACCTCTTCATCTCGCACAACCTCGCGGTCGTCGACTACATCGCCGACCGGATCGCGGTGATGTGCGCCGGCCGGATCGTCGAGATCGCGCCGCGCGGCCTCCTGTTCCGCCGGCCGCTCCACCCCTACACGCGGGCGCTTCTTGCCGCGGTGCCGGCGCCCGAGCTCGACCGCCGCCTCGACTTCGACGCGCTGATGGAGGGGCGCGCCTCCGATCCCGCGGCGTGGCCGCCGCCTTTCACGCGCGACGCGGCGAACCGCCCCGAGCTCATCGAGGTCGGCGAGGGGCATTTCGTGGAGGCCGCCTGGGTCCCGAACTTCTCCGAGGCGGCGCAGTGATACGGGGGCTTCTCGCCCTCCTCCTCGCGCTCTTGGCCGGCGCCGCCGGCGCCGCCGATCGTCCCGACCGCTACATCGAGAATCCGAACCTCGTCGTCGAGATCGCGCGCGGCGCGCTGCCGCCGATCGAAGAGCGGCTTCCCGAGCATCCGCTCGTCCTCGCGCCGGCGGAGCTCGGCCGCTACGGCGGCGAGCTTCGGACCTTGATGGCAAGCGCCAAGGACACGCGCCTCATGGTGGTCTACGGCTACGCGCGGCTGATGCGCTGGACGCCCGAGCTCGAGCTCGTGCCCGACATCCTCGAGAGGGTCGAGAACGAGGGCGACCGCGTCTTCACGCTCCATCTCCGCAAGGGCCACAAATGGTCCGACGGCCATCCCTTCACCAGCGAGGACTTCCGCTACTGGCTCGAGGACATCCGCCTCAACGAGAAGCTGTCGCCGGCGGGGCTCCCGCAGGCGCTCCTCGTGGACGGCGAGCCGCCGAAGTTCGAGGTCCTCAGCGAAACCGCGGTGCGCTACTCATGGTCGAAGCCGAACCGGCTCTTTCTTCAGGCCACTGCTCGGGCGAGCCCGATCTATCTCTACGCGCCGGCGCACTACCTGAAGCGCTTTCATGCGAAGTATGCCGATCCCGCATCGCTCGACGAGATGGTGAAGCGCGCCGGGCAGCGGAACTGGGCGGCGCTCCACAACAAGCACGACAACCAGTACCGGAACGACAATCCGGACCTTCCGACGCTCGAGCCATGGATGCTCTCCACCCGGCCGCCTTCGGAGCGGTTCATCTTCGAGCGCAACCCCTATTTCCACCGCGTCGACACGGCCGGACGGCAGCTTCCGTACATCGACCGCGTCGCCGTTTCGATCGCCGACAACAAGATCATCCCGCTGAAGACGGGCTCCGGCGAGAGCGATCTCCAGGCGCGGTATCTGCGGTTCGACAACTACACCTTCCTCAAGGAGGCGGAGGAGAGGAACGACTACACGGTCCGGCTTTGGCGGCAGGCGACGGGCGCGCATCTCGCGCTCTTTCCCAATCTCAACGTGTCGGACCAGGTGTGGCGCGAGCTCGTGCGGGACGTGCGCTTCCGCCGTGCGCTTTCCCTGGCGGTCAACCGCCACGAGATCAACCAGGCGATCTATTACGGGCTGGCGATCCCGGGACAGAACACGCTCTTGCCCGGCTCGCCTCTCTATCGTCCGGAGTACCGGAACGCTTGGGCGGGGTTCGACCTCCCGACGGCGAACCGTCTTCTCGACGAGCTCGGCCTCGCGAAGCGCAACCGCGAGGGGATCAGGCTGCTGCCCGACGGCAGGCCGATGCAGATCATCGTCGAGAACTCGGGCGAGGCGACCGAGCACTCGGACGTCTTGGAGCTGGTGCGCGACACGTGGCGCGCCGCCGGCATCAAGCTCTTCGCCAAGCCCTCGCAGCGGGAGGTGTTCCGCAACCGGATCTTCGCCGGCGAGGCGCTGATGTCGATCGACAAGGGCATCGAGAACGGGCTCGCCACCGCCGACATGGCGCCGCTCGAGTTCGCGCCGACGACGCAGCAGCAGCTGATGTGGCCGAAATGGGGGCAGTACATCGAGACGCACGGGAAGGCGGGCGAGCCGATCGCGCTCGACGGCGCGCGCACGCTCCGCGCGCTTCTCGGCGACTGGTTCGATGCGGACACGCGCAACGCGCGCACCGCCGTCTGGGAGAAGATGCTGAAGGTCTGGGGCGAGGAAGTCTATTCGATCGGCCTCGTCGCCGGCGTCCTGCAGCCCGTCGTCGTCAGCAACCGGCTGCGCAACGTACCCGTCGAGGGCATCTACAACTGGGACCCGGGCGCGCATTTCGGGATGTATTCGCCGGACACGTTCTGGTTCGCGAGCGGCGCCGGGACGGAGTCCGCACGGAAGTGAGGCACGGGTGCTGAACTATCTCGTCTACCGCCTTCTGATCATGATCCCGACGCTGATCGCGATCAGCCTTCTCATCTTCACGATCATCCAGCTTCCGCCCGGCGACTACTTCTCGACCTACATCGCGGAACTGCAGGCGCAGGGCGAGGCCGCCGATCCGACCAAGATCGAGTTTCTCCGTCAGCAATACGGCTTCGACAAGCCGATCTGGCAGCAATACCTCTTCTGGGTCGGCGGGCTGCTGACCGGCGATCTCGGCTACTCGTTCGAGTACAACCTTCCGGTCTCCGCGGTGGTCGGCGACCGGCTCTTCCTCACTTTCATCGTCTCGCTCGCGACTCTCCTCTTCACCTACGTGGTCGCCTTCCCGATCGGCGTCTGGTCGGCGACGCACCAGTATTCCTGGAGCGACTACACGCTCACCTTTCTCGGCTTCATCGGTCTCGCCACCCCGAGCTTCCTCCTCGCGCTCGTGCTGCTCTACTTCGCCAACCTCTGGTTCGGCACCTCGGTCGGCGGCCTCATGGATCCGGAGTTCGTCGATCAGCCCTGGAGCGTCGCGAAGTTCCTTTCCGTGCTCGAGCATCTCTGGATCCCGACGATCGTGATCGGCCTCTCCAGCACGGCGGGCATGATCCGTCGGCTGCGCGCCAACCTCCTCGACGAGCTGCAGAAGCAGTACGTGACGACCGCGCGCGCCAAGGGGCTCCATCCGGTCAAGGCGCTGGTCAAGTATCCGTTGCGCATGGCGCTCAATCCGTTCATCGCCGACATCGGCTCGCTCCTTCCCGAGCTCATCTCCGGCGCCGCCGTGGTCTCGGTCGTGCTGTCGCTGCCGACGACCGGTCCCATGCTGCTCGAGGCGCTGCGCAGCCAGGACATGTACCTCGCGGGCTCGTTCCTCATGTTCATGGCGGCGCTGACGGTGATCGGCGTCTTCCTTTCGGATCTCGCGCTCGCCGCGCTCGACCCGCGGATCCGCCTCGCCGGGGGGGCAGGGCGATGACCGTCGCCGCGAACGAGCGCCTGCCGCACTACGTCTCGCCGGCGCCCTTCGACCCGTATGCGGTCGAGGCGATGACGCCGGAGCAGGAACGCTACTTCATGGCCTCGCAATGGCGCATGATGTGGTGGAAGCTCCGCCGCCACCGGCTCGCGGTGATCTCCGGCGCGCTTCTCCTCTTCATGTATCTCGCCGCGGCCTTCTGCGAGTTCCTCGCGCCCTACGGGCTCCAGACCCGCAACACCGACTTCATCTTCGCGCCGCCCCAGCGGATCCATCTCTGGCACGAGGGCGCGTTCGTGGGGCCGTTCACCTACGGCTTCGACTACCGGCTCGACATGCGCAATCTGAAGCGCGTCTACACGGAGAACACCGAGCGGGTTCATCCCGTGCGCTTCTTCTGCCGCGGCGAGTCCTACAGGTGGCTAGGGCTCTTCGAGATGGACCGGCATCTCATCTGCCCCGGCGAAGGCGGCACGCTGTTCCTGCTCGGCACCGACCGGCTCGGGCGCGATCTCCTCTCCCGGATTCTCTACGGCGCCAAGATCTCGCTCACGATCGGCCTCCTCGGCGTGGCCGTGAGCTTCATCCTCGGGATGGTCATCGGCGGCATCGCCGGGTATTACGGCGGCTGGACGGACGTCGTCGTGCAGCGCGCGATCGAGGTGATCCAGAGCTTCCCGCAGATCCCGCTCTGGATGGCGCTCGCCGCCATCCTTCCGGTGACGTGGAGCCCTCTCCTCGTCTACTTCGGAATCACCATCATCCTCGCGCTCATTCACTGGACCGACCTGGCGCGAGCCGTGCGCTCGAAGCTCCTATCGCTGCGCGAGGAGGATTTCTGCACGGCCGCCGTGCTGATGGGCGCCTCGCCGGCGCGCATCATCGGCCGTCATCTCCTGCCCTCGTTCATGAGCCACCTCATCGCCTCGGCGACGCTGGCGATCCCGGGAATGATCCTCGGCGAGACAGCGCTCTCGTTCCTCGGCCTCGGGCTGCGGCCGCCGATCACGAGCTGGGGCGTGCTCCTCAACGAGGCGCAGAACATCAACGTTGTGGCGCTCTATCCCTGGCTCATGCTCCCGGTGGTGCCGGTGATCCTCGTCGTCCTCGCCTTCAACTTCCTCGGCGACGGGCTGCGCGACGCGGCCGACCCCTACCGCTGAGGCGTCAGCCCCAGGGGCCGGTGCGGCGCCGGACGCCCCAGACCCCCGCGGTCGGCGGGACGGAGGCGCGCCGCGGCCGCGAGCTGCGGCCGCCGTGTGCCGCCATCGCCTCGAGCCGCGCGATCCGGTTCTCGGTCGAGGGGTGGGTCGAGAAGAGGTTGTCCGCGCCGCCGCCTTGGAGCGGGTGGACGATGAAGAGATGCGCCGTCCCCGGGTGCTGTTCGGCCGGCACGTTCACGGTGCCGCGCGCGTAGGCCTCGATCTTCGCGAGCGCCCGCGCGAGCCAGAGCGGCTCGCCGCAGATCGCAGCGCCCTCGCGGTCGGCCTCGTACTCGCGGGTGCGGCTGATCGCGAACTGCACCAGCATCGCGATGAGCGGCGCCAGAAGCGCCAGAACGATGCCGCCGATCGCGCTGCCGCGGTTGTCCTCGCTGCTCGCGTGGCTCGGCCCCAGGAAGAAGGCGAGATTGGCGAGCATGCCGATCGCCCCCGCGATCGTCGCCGTGACGGTCATCGTCAGCGTGTCGCGGTTCTTGATGTGCGCGAGCTCGTGCGCGAGCACGCCCGCCAGCTCCTCGCGCGAGAGCGCGCGCAGGATGCCGGTCGTCACCGCCACCGCCGCGTGCTCCGGGTCGCGTCCGGTGGCGAACGCGTTCGGCTGCTCGGTCTCGACGATGTAGACGCGCGGCATCGGCAGCCCGGCCCGGTGCGCGAGCTCCCTCACGAGGCCATGAAGCTCGGGCGCGGCGTAGGCGTCGACCTCGCGCGCTCCATACATGCCGAGAACCATCCGGTCGGCGTTCCAGTAGGCGAACAGGTTCATCGCCCCCGCGACGAGAAGCGCGGTCAGCATGCCGCCCGAGCCGCCGATCGCCCAGCCCACCGCCATGAAGAGCGCCGTCAGCGCCGCCAGCAGCATTCCGGTGCGAAGGAAATTGCTCATGGCCCGAAAATCGGAACGGCCCCGCGGCTGGTCAAGACCCGGAACGCCGCGGGCGCGCAAGGCGTTCTGCCCCGTGTCGCGTCGCCGAAGGACATGTCCGGACCGATCCTCAGAGAAGGGCGCAATTGCGGGCGCCGCGCGCGGGCCGATCGGGTAGCGTTCCTCGTCGACGGGGCCGCCTATTTCGCGGCTTTCCGTGCGGCGGCCTTGCGGGCGCAACGCTCGATCACCATTCTCGGGTGGGACATCCACAGCCGGATGCGGCTCGTCCCGGGCGAGCCCGAGGACGGGCTTCCGGCCGAGCTCGGGCCGTTCCTCAACGCGCTCCTCGATCGCAACCGCCGCCTCTACGTGCGGATCCTCACCTGGGACTTCGCGATGATCTACGCGGTGGAGCGCGAGGTGCTGCCGCTGCTCAACCGGGAATGGACCCGCCACCGCCGCCTTCTTTTCCGAATGGACAGCGCCCACCCGCTCGGAGCATCGCATCATCAGAAGATCGTGGTCGTCGACGACAGGCTCGCCTTCTGCGGCGGCATCGACCTGACGATGCGCCGCTGGGACGACACCGAGCACTGTCCCCTCGACCCCCGCCGGGTCGATCCCGACGGCATCCCTTACGCCCCGTTCCACGACGTTCAGGCGGTGGTGGACGGAGCCGCCGCGTGTGCCCTCGGCGAGGTCGCGGCGGAGCGATGGCGCCGCGCCACCGGAAGGGTGCCGGCGCGCGTGCGCGCCTCGGGCGATCCATGGCCGCCGGGCCTCGCGCCCGATCTCGTCGATGTCGAGGTCGCGATCTCCCGCACCGAGCCGGGCTGGCGCAACGTCGCTGAACGATGCGAGATCCGGTGCCTCTGGGAGGATGCGATCGCGGCGGCGCGGGACTCGATCTACATCGAGCAGCAGTATTTCACCGCCGCGAACGTCGCCGAGGCGATCGCCGCGCGCCTCGCCGAGCCCCGCGGGCCCGACATCGTCGTCGTTCTCCCGCGCGTGGCGCACGGCTGGCTCGAGAAGACCGTGCTCGCCGACCAGCAGGCGCGGACGATCCGCAAGCTGCGGGCGGCCGACCGGTACGGGCGCTTGCGCTTCTACTACCCCGTGCTTCCGGGCGACGCCCCGGAGGACGAGCGCTGGGTGCGGGTCCACTCGAAGGTCCTGGTGGTCGACGACCGCCTCGTCCGGGTCGGCTCCTCGAACACGAGCAACCGCTCGATGGGCGTCGACACCGAGTGCGACCTCGCGATCGAGGCCGAGGACGACCGAACGCGCGCCGGCATCGCGGCGTTCCGGAACCGGCTTCTCGGCGAGCATCTCGGGCGGAGCCCGGCGGACGTCTCGGCGGCGATCGCAAGCGAGGGCCGCCTCCTCTCCGCCATCGAGCTTCTCGACGACGGCCCGCGCGGCTTCCGCCCGATCGACGACGAGCTGCCCGAGGACCCGCTTCAGCTTCATCGCGACGCCGCTCCCGAGGCCAATCCCTTCGATCCGGAGCGTCCGATCCGTCCCGACCGCTTCCTCTACGATTTTCTGCCGGAAGCGCCGAAGGGGAATCGGCTCTCGCGGAGCATCGCCGCGTCCTTCACCTATGTCGCGCTCGCTCTCGGCCTTATCGGCGCGTGGGTGTTCACGCCGCTCAAGGAGGTCGTGACCACCGATCTCGTGCTCGAGAGCTTCGCCGCCATCCGCTCGAATCCCTTGGCCCCGTTCGCCGTCGCCCTCGGCTTCACCGCGGGAGGCCTCGTGCTCGTCCCCGTGACGTTCCTCATCGCCGCGACGACCGTCGCCTTCGGCCCGTTGCTCGGCTTCTGCTACGCGGTGCTCGGCGTCGTCTCGAGCGGGACGGTGTCGTTCCTCATCGGGCGGAGCATCGGACGCGATCTCGTGCGGCGCCTCGCCGGGCGGCGGCTCGCGCGCATCTCGACCCGGCTCGCGCGGAGCGGAATCGTCGCGGTGGCCGTGGTCCGGATGCTCCCGATCGCGCCCTTCACCCTCGTCAACATGGTTGCGGGGGCGATGCGCGTGCGCTATCGGGACTTCCTCGTCGGTACCATCATTGGAATGTTTCCCGGCCTTCTCGCGATGACGATTCTCGGTCTCAGCGTCGAACGCATCCTTCGCGGCGGCGGCTGGGGCGGCGCGGCCCTCCTCTTCGCGGCGATCGCCGCGACCGGCGCGGTGGGGTGGGCGGCGCAGCGTTGGATCGCGCCGGTCCGGCCGCTTACGGTTCCTGGAAAATAGCATGCACAGCAGATTGCGGCGCCGCGTCCGGCGGCAGGCGCCCGCCGGCGACGTGGTCGTCGCGACCTACAACATCCACACCTGCGTCGGGGTCGACCGCCGCTACAATCTGCCGCGCATCGCGCGGGTCCTCTGCGAGCTCGAGGCCGATGTCATCGCCCTGCAGGAGGTAGACGTGCGGCACCGCGACCTGCGCCAGGTCGACCAGTGGGTCTACTTCTCGGAGGAGACGGGTCTTGCCGCCATTCCCGGGCCCAACGTCCGCGACCATCGCGGCCGGTTCGGCAACGCGGTTCTGACGCGCTGGCCGGTGGTGGCGGTTCGCCAGCTCGATCTGTCGGTCGACGGCCGCGAGCCGCGCGGCGCGATCGACGTCGACCTCGCCGTCGGAAACCGGCTGCTCCGGGTGATCGCCACCCATCTCGGGCTCAGCGGCCCCGAGCGGCAGACCCAGACCGAGCGGCTTCTCGACGCGCTCGAGCGCGACGACGGGGTTCGACGCGACGGCATCGTCGTCATGGGCGATCTCAACGAATGGCGCGGCCGGCGCGGCGGCATCCTGGCCATGGACCGCGCGATCGGCCCCGCACCGGCGCCGCGCACCTTTCCCTCCTGGTGCCCGCTTCTGCCGCTCGACCGGATCTATGCCGGGCTCGACGCCGAGCTGGCCCATGTCGCCCCTCACCGGTCGCCGCTCGCGCGCGTCGCCTCCGACCATCTGCCGCTGAAAGGGGCCCTACGCTGGCGCGCCGGCGGGTAGGAACGTTTTGGTTGCCGCAGGGACCGAGTTCCTGCACTCTTTGGTAGAGTCCATCCAGCCCGCGGTCCTTCCCGAGCCCCCTAGATTCCCGATGTTCGCGTCCCGATGAGTCGCCGGCCGCTGCCGTCGCTTGCCGCCGACTCGCTGCCGATCACGATCCTGATCACCGCGCTCGTCGCCGTCGGGACCCTCTCGACCTCCATCTACGTGCCGTCGATGCCGACGCTCGTCGGCGACTTCGCGACGACGCCCGACAACGTGAAGCTGACCCTTACGGTCTTCCTGGTCGGCTTTGCGGCGGGGCAGCTCGTCTACGGCCCGCTTTCCGACCGGTTCGGCCGCCGCAGCGTCCTCATCGGCGGCCTTCTCGTCTACTCGTTCGGCAATCTCGCCTGCATCGCCGCGACGGGGATCGAGACCATGATCGCTGGCCGCTTCCTCCAGGCGTTCGGCGCCTGCGCCGGCACCGTGCTCGGCCGCGCCGTGGTTCGCGACGTGCACGGGCGCGAGGGCACCGCGCGGGTTCTCGCCTGGGTCGCCGCCGCGACGGCGGTCTCGCCGGCGCTCGGGCCGACGCTCGGAGGGCACGTCCATGTCTGGTTCGGCTGGCGGGCCAACTTCGTGCTGCTGGCGTCGCTCGGCCTTCTGCTGCTCGCGGCGGTGTGGCTCTTTCTGCGCGAGACCAACCCGGAGCCCGATCCCGACGCGACCGACTGGCTGCAGCTCCTGCGCCGCTTCGGCATCCTGCTCGGCGACCGGAACTTCCTCGGCTGGCTCCTCAGCGGCAGCCTCGTCTTCGCGGGGCTGCACGTCTACATCGTGGTCGCGCCGTTCCTGTTTATCGACCGGCTCCAGTTCGACCCCGCCGAGTTCGGCGTGCTGACGATCTTCACGACGAGCTGCTACCTCCTCGGGACGGTCGTCACCGGGCGTCTCGTTCAGCGCCTCGGGCTCCGGACGATGCTGCTCCTCGGCTGCACGGCCTCTCTCCTCGGGGGCGGGCTCATGCTCGGCTTCGCTCTCGTCATGCTCTCGGCACCGAGCGTGCTCGGTCCCATGATGCTGTTCTCCTTCGGGATGGGCCTGACCCTGCCGACCGCCCTCGCCGGCGGCTTGCTGCCGTTCCCGCACATGGCCGGAACGGCCTCGGCGCTGATCGGCTTCTCGCAGCAGGCGGCGGCGGCGGTCGCGACCCTCGTCGCGACGCAGCTTCCGCACCATTCCGCCGTGTCGATGGGCAGCCTCGTCGCGACGCTCGCCTTGGGCGCGCTGCTCGCGCGTCTGTGTCTTATCAGCGGCAGCGAGGGTTGAGAGGCGCGCGGCGGCGCGGTTATATAGCGGGCCATGCCGAAACGCACCGTTGCGGCCGCACTGGTCGCGCTCGCTCTTGCCGTACCGGCGGAAGCGCAGGAAACGAAGGGAAAACAACCCGTTCCCGAGCGGCTCGGCGAGCCGTCGGGAGTCTGGAACGCCTACACCTACGACGTCACGAACGGAAAGGTCTGCTATCTCGTCGCGGACCCGCAGTCGAAGCGCAAGGGCGCGAATGCCCTCGTGACGCACAACACCGCCGACAAGACGGCGAACGTCGTCAGCTTCATCGCGGGCTACGTCTTCGCCGAGAAGGCCGAAGTCGACCTCGAGATCGACGGACAGAAGTTCAAGCTCTTCACCGAGAAGGACACCGCCTGGGCGCGCGACGCGGAGACCGACCGCAAGATCGTCGAGGCGATGATTCGCGGCAGGCAGGCGCTGGTGAAGGGGCAGCCGGCGAAGGGCGCCGCGACGACCGACACCTATTCGCTGATCGGCTTCACGAAGGCGCTCAACGAGATCGACAAGGCCTGCGGCATCAAGCGCTGACGAGCGCTCCCACGCCGAGCGCGATGAAGACGAGGGCGGCGCCCGCCCTCAGGGCGCGGAGCGGCAGCCGCGCGGCGAAGGCCTTTCCCGCGTAGACGACCGGCACGTTCGCCAGGAGAAGGCCGAGAGTCGATCCGATCATCACGGCGAGCACGGCTTGGTGCCGCGCGCCGAGGGCGACGGTCGCGAGCTGCGTCTTGTCGCCCATCTCGGCGAGGAAGAAGGCGATCACCGTCGCGAGAAAGCAGTTCCAGCTTCCCTCGGCCGCGACGTCCCCGACCTCCGAATCGGGCACGAGCGTCCAAAGGCCGAGCGCGATGAACGAGACGGCGAGGCCCCAGCGCAGCCACTCGCCGTCGAGCGCCGCTCCGGCGAGAACGCCGAGCGCCGCCGCGCCGGCATGGTTGGCGATCGTCGCGACGAAGATGCCCGCGACGATCGCGAGCGGCTGGCGCCAGCGGGCCGCGAGCACGAGCGCGAGGAGCTGGGTCTTGTCGCCCATCTCGGCGAGGGCGACGGAGAAGGTCGAGACGAGAAAAGGCTCCACGGCGACAGCGACGACCGGGCGGCAGGACCTTTGACGAGGCGAGCCACGCGCCGCTCGGTCGTGGTCGGAGCGTGCCCCGCCTCAGGTCTCGCCGCGGGCGCGGCCGATGCCGCGCCTCGGGTGCGCCACGGCCTTGCGGCCGAGCGTGTTGACGCCAACCTCCCGTGCTGTGCCGGGCGGCTACTCCCCTGAAGGGCGCCGATCCTATAGCCGTTCCCCCGCGCCCGCGCAACCGGACGCGGCGACCGCTCGGAGCCGGCGGAGGATGATGACGCGCGCCGCGCCGTAGCGGCGCTCGTCGAGGATCTCGAACCCTGGCGGCGGCGCGAACGGCTCCTTGGCGGCGACCTCGACCGTGGCGAGCGCCTCCGGTGCGAGCCAGCCTGCCGCGGCGAGCGCTTCGAGCGCCGGCGCCGCCAATCCGGAGCGGTAGGGCGGGTCGAGGAAGGCGACCGCGACCGGGCGCCGGGCGGGCGGCGGCCTCGTCGCGTCTCCGGCGAGAACGGTCGCGCGGGCGGTCTCGCCGAGCGCGGCGATGTTGCGCCGAAGCGCCGCCAGCGCGGCCCGGTCCTCCTCGATGAAGAAGGCTTCGGCGGCGCCGCGCGAAAGCGCCTCGAGCCCGAGCGCGCCGGTGCCTGCGAAGGCGTCGAGCACCGCGGCGTCGCGGAAAGGCGCCTGGTAGCGGCCGTGACTGAGAATGTTGAAGAGCGCCTCGCGCGCCCTGTCGCTCGTCGGCCGCACGGCTGCGCCCGGCGGCGCCTCGAGGGCGCGGCCGCGATGCCTACCGCCGACGATCCGCACGGGAATCCCCGCCCAGCTGCTCCTTCAGCACCTTGCCGGGAACCTCCTCGACGGCGCCGCGCGGCAGCGCGCCGAGCTGGAAGGGACCGTAGGCGACGCGGATGAGGCGCGTCACCGGAAGCCCCAGATGCTCGAAGACCCGCCGCACCTCGCGGTTCTTCCCCTCGCGCAGGGCGACGGTGACCCAGGCGTTGCTGCCTCGCACCCTGTCGAGCTTCGCCTCGATGGGGCCGTACGCGACGCCGTCGATCGTCACTCCCTTGGCGAGCGCGGCGAGGGAAGCGGCGTCCGGCTTGCCGTGCACCCGCACGCGGTAGCGCCGCACCCAGCCTGTCGCCGGCAGCTCGAGCCGCCGCGCGAGCGCGCCGTCGTTGGTGAGGAGCAGGAGCCCTTCGGAGTTGAGGTCGAGCCGCCCGACGGAGATGACGCGCGGGAGCGTCGGCGGCAACGCGTCGAAGACGGTCTTGCGGCCCTTCTCGTCGCGATGCGTGGTCACCAGCCCTGCCGGCTTGTGGTAGCGCCAGAGCCGGGTCCGCTCGGGCGGGGCGAGCGGCTTGCCGTCGACCCGGACGTCGTCCGTCTCGCTCACCAGCACGGCGGGGCTGTCGAGCACGCGGCCGTTCACCGTGACGCGGCCTTCGGCGATCCACCTCTCGGCCTCGCGGCGCGAGCAGAGCCCGGCGCGCGCCATGACCTTGGCGATGCGCTCGCCTTTCTGGCTCACCCCGCGGCGGCGGCCTGGACGAAGGCGGCCATGATCGCCTCGTCGCCCTCGGAGATCGCGTATTCGGGGTGCCACTGGACGCCGAGGCAGAAGCGCCGGCGCGGGTCCTCGATCCCCTCGACGACGCCGTCGGGCGCGAGCGCGTCGACGACGACGCCGGGCGCCACGTCCTTCACCGCCTGGTGGTGCGCGGAGTTCACCAGCATCTCGTCCATGCCGGTGACACGGTGGAGCAGCGTTCCCTTCTCGATGCGCACCGCATGGCCGGGCTCGTCGCGCGGATTGCCCTGCTCGTGCGGCAGCGCGCCGTCGACCTCATCGGGGATGTGCTGGATGAGCGTGCCGCCGAGCGCGACGTTGAGGAGCTGCTGCCCGCCGCAGATGCCGAGGATCGGCATGTCGCGCTCGAGGGCGCCGCGCGTGACGCCGAGCTCGAAGGCGGTGCGGCGGTCCTTCGTGGTCACCGCCTTGTGCCGGCTCGCCGCGCCGAAGAGGGCGGGATCGACGTCGAAAGCGCCGCCGGTGACGACGAGCCCGTCGATCGCATCGAGATAGAGAGCGGCGTGATCCGGCTCGTGCGGCAGGAGCATCGGCAGCCCGCCGGCGCGCGTGATCGCCGCGCAGTAGTTCTCGCGGATCGCGTACCAGGGAAGGTTCGAGAAGCCGCCCCCCGTCTCGTAGTCGAGGGTGAGGCCGATGACGGGTCGTCGCATGGCGCGCAGTCTAGCCGGCAATCCTGAAAAATTCCGGCTTCTTCAGATCGCGATCGCAAGGCCCGCCGGCAAGCCGCCGCGCCCCGTCGACTCCCGGGGGCGGGGAGCGCCGTTTCCCTGCAAATGCAGGGAAAATGCAGGACCCGCTCCGCGGCGCTTCCGGTTTCCGGCGCGGCCGGCGCTCTCCGCCGTCACCCTGAAACCCGGGCATGGTAAATCCATTTTGGACCGGAGTCCAGCCCTGAATGGACGGGCTGCGGGCGCCCGCGCGGTCAGGAGGAGGCGGTGGAGGGGTCGATGACCTTCGTCACCTCGATGATCCGGTTCGCCGGAAAGCCGCTCAGCTCGGCATGGCGCCGGACCGCCGCCTCGTCCTTCGCGAGGTAGACGCAGAAGGTCCGGTCCGCGGCGACATAGGATTGCTGCCATTGCACGTCGGGGGCGAGCTGCGCGAGGGCGGCGTTCGACTTCGCCGCCGCCTGGCGGAGCTGCTCCCGCTCGAGGGTTCCGACCGCCGGGATCTCGCGCTCGATGATGAATTTTTGCATGGGGGGCCTCCTCTCCTCGGACCCCTGAGCGAACGCGACGGACGAGGTTCGGCTCCCGGAGGAAGCGCGAAAATCGTCGTCCCGAAGGGCGCCCACGCCTCTCAGCGCCGGCGGCCGAGCCAGAACGCGAGCCCGGCGACGAGCGCGACGAGGCCGACGAGGATCGTCGCGAGCGCGTTGATCTGCGGGCTGACGCCGAGGCGGACGGCCGAGAAGATCACCATCGGCAGCGTCGAGGAGGCGGGACCGGAGGTGAAGCTCGCGAGGACGAGATCGTCGAGCGACAGGGTGAAGGCGAGAAGCCAGCCGGTCGCGATCCCCGGCGCGATGAGCGGCAGGGTGATGGTGGCGTAGACCTTCCAGGGCGGCGCGCCGAGATCGAGCGCCGCCTCCTCGAGGCTGCGGTCGAAGGCGGCGAGCCGCGCCTGGACGACGACGGCGACGAAGGCGAGGCCGAGCGTCGCGTGCGCGATCGTGATCGTGAGCACGCCGCGCCCCTGCGGCCAGCCGAGCCATTGCTCGGTCGAGACGAAGAGAAGGAGGAGCGAGAGGCCGGTGATGACCTCGGGCAGAACGAGCGGCGCCGTCGCCATGATCGAGAAGACGGTGCGCCCCGGAAAGCGCCAGCGCGCGAGCGCGATGCCGGCGAGCGTGCCGAGCGCCGCCGCGAGCGTCGCGGCGAGCGCCGCCACCTCGAGGCTGACGAGGGCCGCGCCGAGGATCGCCTCGTTGCGCAGGAGCTCGCCGTACCATCTCGTCGAGAACCCGCCCCAGACGGCGACGAGGCGCGAGGCGTTGAAGCTGTAGAGGACGAGGAGCGCGATCGGCGTGTAGAGGAAGAGATAGCCGATCCAGAGAAGGACGCGGCTCATGACGCGAAGGCGCGCCTCAGGAGCGCGAGCGGGACGCCGAGCAGCACCAGCATCGAGACCGCGAGCGCCGAGGCGACGGGCCAGTCGCGGTTGATGAAGAACTCGTCCCACAGCACCTTGCCGATCATCAGCGTGTCGGGGCCGCCGAGAAGATCGGGCACGACGAACTCGCCCGCCGCCGGGATGAAGACGAGAAGGGAGCCCGCGAGAATGCCGGGCAGAGAGAGCGGAAGCGTCACCGAGAAGAACGCGCGGCGCGGCGGCGCGCCGAGATCCGCCGCCGCCTCGAGGAGCGTCGCGTCGAGCTTCTCGAGCGTCGCGTAGAGCGGCAGCACCATGAAGGGAAGGTAGGAGTAGACGAGGCCGAGCACGACGCCGAACGCGTTGTTCATGAGCGGCAGCGGCGCCTCGATGAGCCCGAGCCAGAGGAGCGCCTCGTTGATCGTGCCGTTGGGGCGCAGGAGCCCGGTCCAGGCGTAGACGCGGATGAGGAAGCTCGTCCAGAAGGGCAGGATCACGAGGAGGAGGAGGAAGTCGCGCCGCCGCCCCGGCGCGCGCGCGATCGCGTAGGCCATCGGGTAGCCGAGAAGGAGGCAGCAGAGGGTCGCGATCGCGGCGAAGAGCAGCGAGTTGCCCCAGGCGCGCAGATAGAGCGAGTCGCCGGCGAGGATCTCCCATGAGAAGAGCGAGGGCGGCCAGCCGAGCGTGAAGGGCGGCACGCCGATCGCGGTCTCGCCGAAGCTGATTCCCAGCACGATGAGGAACGGCGCCAGGAAGAAGAGGAGGAGCCACAGATAGGGCGGGAGGAGAATCCCCGCGCGAAGCCGCTTCGACTCGATCATGCGGCGCCCTCGGGAGGAGCCGTCATTCGGCGAGCGCGACCGCGTCCTGGGGCGACCAGGAGAGGAACAGATCGGCGTCCGCCGGCAGCGGCGGCGCGTGCGGCAGCCGCGTCACGCGCACGGCCCTGCCGCTCTTCAGGCGCACATGCACGACCATGTCGTCGCCCCGGTAGCGCGCCCCTTCCATGCGCCCGACGACGACGTTCGCCGCCTCCGGCCGGTGCGTTTCGATCGTGATGTCCTCCGGCCGGACCGACAGCGCGATCGCGCCGGAAGGACCTTTTCCGGCGAGGCGGCCGTCAGGCGTGTCGAGCCAGACGAGCCCGCCTTCCGCGCCCGCGGGCGTGCCCTCGAAGAGGTTCACCTCGCCGATGAAGTCGGCGACGAAGCGCGATCGCGGGCGCTCGTAGATGTCCTCGGGCGTGCCGACCTGGCGCAGCCTTCCCTTGTCCATGACGGCGATCCGCGTCGCCATGCCGAGCGCCTCCTCCTGGTCGTGCGTCACGACGACGAAGGTGAGGCCGAGCCGCCGCTGGAGCGCGACGAGCTCGAGCTGGGTGCGCTCGCGCAGCTTGCGGTCGAGCGCCGCCAGCGGCTCGTCGAGGAGAAGGAGCTTCGGCTCGCAGGCGAGGGCGCGCGCCAGCGCGACGCGCTGCCGCTGGCCGCCCGAAAGCGCGCTCGGCCGCCGCTCCCCGAGCCCGCCGAGCTCGACGAGATCGAGGAGCCGCGCGACCCGCGCCGCGATCTCGGCCCGGGGAAGCCCCTGCTGCTTCAGCCCGTAGCCGATGTTCGCCGCGACGCTCATGTGCGGGAAGAGCGCGTAGCTCTGGAACATCATGTTGACCGGGCGGCGGTAGGGCGGCACGCCCGCCATCGGCTCGCCGTCGATGAAGATCTCGCCCTCGTCGGGCTGCTCGAACCCGGCGAGAAGGCGCAGAAGCGTGGTCTTGCCGCACCCCGACGGGCCCAGAAGCGCGAAGAACTCGCCGCGCCCGATGTCGAGCGAGACGCCGTCGACGGCGGTCGTGCCGGCGAAGCTTTTCCTCACGGCCTCGATGCGGACGATCGACGCCGTCGCCGCGGACGGGGCGCGAGCGAACGGCGCCGGGGCGGCGCCTTCCGTCCCGGGCTCGACGCCGGCGCCTTCGTCCCCTGCGGCGGGACTGGGGCGGGGGCGCGGCTTCGTCGCGTTCAACTTCCCGATTTGACCCGCGTCCAGGCGCGGGTGCGCCGGCGCTCGAAGGCGCCTTCGGCAGGCTGGTCGAAGAAGAGCTTCTCGCGCACCGCCTCGGGCGGATAGATCGCCGGGTCCTCGCGGATCTCCTCGTCGACGAGCTCGGTCGCGAGCGTGTTCGGGTTGGGATAGCCGACGGCGTTGGTGATCGCCGCGATCACCTCGGGGCGCAGGATGTAGTCGATGAAGAGATGCGCGTTCTCCGGATGCGGCGCGTCCTTCGGAATCCCCAGCATGTCGACCCAGAGCATCGCGCCCTCCTTCGGGATCGAGTATCTGATCTCGATCCCGCTCTTCGCCTCGATGGCGCGCGTCCGCGCCTGGATGACGTCGCCGGAGTAGCCGAAGGCGACGCAGAGATCGCCGTTGGCGAGGTCGTTGATGTACTGCGAGGAGTGGAACTTGCGGATCGACGGGCGGATCTTCTGGATCGCCTCCGCGGCGGCCTCGAGATCCTCGAGCTCGCGCGAGATCGGGTTCCTGCCGAGATAGGCGAGGGCGGCCGGGAACATCTCCTGCGCGGTGTCGAGGAGGGAGATCCCGCACGGGGCGAGCTTGGCGGCGTTCTGCGGGTCGAACAGCAGGGCGAGGCTGTCGACCGGCGCCTCGGGTCCGAGCGCCTCCTTCACCTTGGCGACGTTGTAGCCGATCCCGGTGGTGCCCCAGAGATAGGGAACGCCGTGCGCGTTGCCGGGATCGCCGGCGCTGGTCCGCTCGAGGATCGCCTTGTCGAGATTGCCGTAGTTCTTGAGCTTCGACTTGTCGATCGGGCGGTACACGCCCGCCTTGATCTGACGGATCATGAACGGGCTGAAGCTCGGCACGACGATGTCGTATCCCGATTTCCCCGCGAGCAGCTTCGCCTCGAGCGTCTCGTTCGAGTCGTAGACGTCGTAGGTCACTTTGATGCCGGTCTCGGCCTCGAATTTCGCGATCGTGTCGGCCGCGATGTAGTCGGACCAGTTGTAGATCGCGAGCACCTTCTCCTCCGCGGCGGCGGCCGGCAGGGCGAGGCTCGCGGCGAGGGCGGCGGCTGCGATCGGGCGAAGCATGCCTCATTGAGGCATGGCGAGCCGCCGTGTCAACGGTTCGGCGAGGGCGTGTCGTCCGGCGCGGGTTCGGGCCGGTGCGGCTCCTGGCCGGGCCGGCCGGGCTCGCGCTTGGCCCGTTCGGGGTCGAGCTGAGGGTTGCCGGAGCGGATGCCGGATTTCTCCGGGTTGATGCGAGGCGCCTTCTTGTTCTCGCGGTCGAGATCCGGCATCGCCTCAGCTCCGCTGCTTTTTCTGATCGTCGAGGATCGCCTGGATCTGATCGATGCCGGCCTGCGCGACGACCTCGTCATTGTCCTTGCAGGCGCGCTCGATCTGCTCGAGCAGCGCTTTGATCTGCGCCTCCTTGGACGCCGGCATCTCCGTCTCGGCTACCTGCTTGCGGATCTCGGCGAGCCGGGTCTCGCAGCTCGGCTGCGCCGAGACGGGCACGGCGAGAGCGAGCGCCAGAAGAAAAGCCGCGTATTTCATCGTCGGAAGAACGCCGAAAGGCGCCTCCCGGTTCAGACGAAATGGCAGGCGGCCTCCCTGCCTTCCGCCACGCGCCGGAGCGCCGGCGCCTCGGTGCGGCAGCGCGCCTCTGCGCGCGGGCAGCGCGGCGCGAAGGGGCAGCCCGTGCTCGTCGCGTCCGCGTCGGCGGGGGTCGCCGGCGCCGGCGTGCGGCGGCGGCGCCGGCCCGGGACGAGCCCCGGGACGGCATCCTTGAGCGCTCTCGTGTAGGGATGAAGCGGCGCAGCGAACACTTCCGCGGTCGGGCCGCTCTCCACGATCCGGCCGCGATACATGACCGCAACCTCGGCGGTCACGTACTGCACGACCGCGAGATCGTGGCTGATGAAGAGGTACGTGACGCCCTGCTCCTCCTCGAGCGCGCGCATGAGGTTCAAGACCTGCGCCTGGACCGACACGTCGAGCGCGGAGACGGGCTCGTCCGCGACGATAAGCGCCGGGCGGGTGATGAGCGCGCGCGCGATCGCGATCCGCTGGCGCTGGCCTCCCGAGAACTCGTGCGGGTACTTGGCCGCGTCGGCCGGCTTCAGCCCGACCGCCTCGAGCGCCTCGGCGACGCGGGCGCGGCGGTCGGCCTCCCCTTCGAGGCGGAGAGGCTCGGCGACGATCCGGCCGACCTTGTGGCGCGGGTCGAGCGAGCCGTAGGGATCCTGGAAGACCATCTGCAGATGGCGCCGATGGGCGCGGAGCTCGCGCGGCGAGAGCGCGGCCAATTCTGTTCCGAGGACGGCGAGCCGTCCCTCGTCGGGCCGCTCGAGCGCCATCACGAGACGCGCGAGGGTCGATTTTCCGCAACCCGACTCGCCGACGATGCCGAGGCTGCGGCCGCGCCGGATCCGGAAGCTCACCCCCGCGACCGCTTCGATCGTCGGCGCCGGACGCCAGGGCGCGCTTCGCGGCAGGCGGTAGCGCTTGACGAGCTCCTCGGCCTCGACGAGCGGCGCGTCGCCGCGCGCGGCGGGGGAAGGGGGCGGGAAGGGCGCGTGACGGCTCACGCTTCCTCCTGCTTTTCCGGCTCGCGCAGGCGGGCGAGCTCGGGAATGCGGATGCAGGCGGCGGCGTGCCCCGGCTGGACCTCGATCTCGGGCGGCGGCCCGGCGCTGCAGGCCTCGATCGTCCACGGGCATCGCCCGGCGAAGCGGCAGCCCGGCGGGAGCGCCGAGAGCTCCGGCACGCTTCCCGGAATGGCCGCGAGCTTGCCCGCGGCGGCGCCGAGCTGCGGGCGCGCGGCGAAGAGGCCCTCGGAGTAAGGATGGGCGCGGCGCTCGAAGAGGCGCTCCACCGGCGCGCGCTCGACCACGGTTCCCCCGTACATCACGAGCACGTCGTCCACCGTCTCGCCGATGACGCCGAGATCGTGGCTGATGAGCACGAGCGCCATGCCGGTCTCCTCGACCAGCTCGACGATGAGGTCGAGGATCTGCGCCTGCACGGTGACGTCGAGCGCGGTCGTGGGCTCGTCGGCGACGAGAAGGTCGGGGCGGCAGGCGAGGGCCATCGCGATCATGACGCGCTGGCGCTGCCCGCCCGAGAGCTGGTGCGGAAAGGCGGAGAGCCGGCCCTTGGGGTCGGGCAGCCGCACATGATCGAGAAGCCGCGCCGCCTCGGCCCTCGCCGCGTCCCAGCTCATGCCCCGATGCAGCACCAGCGGCTCGGCGACCTGGCGTCCGACGGTCTGCAGCGGATTGAGCGCGGTCATCGGCTCCTGGAAGATCATCGCGACGCGGTCGCCGCGGAGCTTGCAGAGCTCGGCCTCGGGAAGCCGCGCGATGTCCTGGCCGTCGAGCAGGATGGCGCCTTCGACGCCGGCTCCTTCGGGAAGCAGCCCCATGAGGGCGAGCGCCGTCATCGTCTTGCCGCTTCCCGACTCGCCGACGATGCCGAGCATGCGGCCGCGCTCCAGCGTGAAGGAGACGTCGCGCACCGCCGTCACCGGCCCCTGCGGGCCAGGGAGGGTGATGGTGAGACGGTCGACCTCGAGGAGGCTCACGCGGGGTCGCACCTTACCGCCGCCTTGCGAGGCGCGGGTCGGCGAGGTCGCGCAGGCCGTCGCCGAGGAGATTGAGACCGAGCACCGAAAGCGCGATCGCGACGCCGGGAAAGATCGCGAGCGTCGGAGCGAGATAGAGGAAGGTCTGCGCCTCGTTCAGCATGCGGCCCCAGGACGGGTAGGGCGGCTGCGTGCCGAGCCCGAGATAGGAGAGTCCCGCCTCCGCCAGGATCGCGAGCGCGAACTGGATCGTCGCCTGGACGATGATGATCGGAAGCACGTTGGGCAGCACGTGCTCGACCGTGATCGCGAGATCGCCCTTGCCGGCGGTCCTCGCCGCGAGGATGAAATCGCGCGTCCAGACCGACTTCGCCGAGCCGCGCGCGAGCCGCGCGAAGACCGGGACGTTGAAGATGCCGATCGCGATGATCGAGTTGACCGCGCCGGGCCCGAGGAGCGCCGTGATGAGGATCGCCGAGAGGACGGCGGGGAACGCGAAGGTGAAGTCGGAAAAGCGCATCACCGCTTCCTCGAGCCACCCGCCGCGCGCCGCGGCGAGAAGCCCCAGCGCGACGCCCGAGAGGCAGCCGATCGCGACGGCGACCACGCCGACGACGATCGAGTTGCGCGCGCCGACCATGATCATCGAGAAGACGTCGCGGCCGAAATGGTCGGTGCCGAACCAGTGCTGCGCCGAGGGCGGCTTCAGCTTCTGCATGACGTCGATGGCGGTCGGCGACCACGGCGTCCAGACGAGCGACACGAGCGCCGTCGCGACGAGCAGCCCCGTCAAGGCCGCGCCGATCATGAAAGAGCCGTGGCGGAGCGCCTTCACGCCGCCCTCCTCAGCCGGGGATCGATCGCGAGATAGAGAAGGTCGACGACGAGGTTGATCGTGATCACGAGCGCCGCGAGGAGCACGACGACGTCCTTCACCACGACGAGGTCGCGCTGCGTGATCGCCTGGAAGACGAGGCGCCCGAGCCCGGGCAGGTAGAAGACGTTCTCGATGATGATCGTGCCGGCGAGCAGCGAGGAGAACTGCAGCCCCATGATCGTCACCACGGGGATGAGGGCGTTCCGCACGACGTGACGCCAGAGCGTGCGCCGGCGCGAGTTGCCCTTGGCCCGCGCGGTGCGCACGAAATCCTCGCGCATCACCTCCAGCACCGAGGAACGGGTGACGCGCGCGAGGATCGCCGCCTGCACGACCGAGAGGCTGACCGCGGGGAGGAGCAGCGCCTTGAGCGCCGGGCCGACGCCCGCGCTCCAGCCCGGGAAGCCGCCGGCCTGGAACCAGCCGAGCCGGACCGCGAAGAGGAGGATGAGCAGGATCGCGAACCAGAAATTCGGCACCGCGATGCCGATCTGCCCGAAGAGCATGACGCCCCAGTCGCCGGGCCGGCCGTGCCGGGACGCGGCGTAGACGCCGAGCGCGAGCGCCATGACGCTCGTCAGCGCCATCGCGAGGAGCGCCAGCGGAACGGTGACGACGAGACGCTCGGCCACGAGCTCGGCGACGGGGACGCTGTAGGTGTAGCTGACGCCGAGATCGCCGCGCACGAGCCCGCCGACCCAGGCGAAATAGCGCTCGGGCGCCGAGCGGTCGAGGCCGAGCTGCTTGCGCAGGGCTTCGAGGGTTTCGGGCTCGGCGTCGATGCCGAGCATCACCTGCGCCGGGTCGCCGGGCAGGACCTCGAGGACGATGAAGACGACGAGCGAAGCGGCGACGAGCGTCGCGACGAACGCGAGAAGCCTGCGCAGCAGGAAGGTGACCATCTACTCCGGAAAATCGCTCAAGCGATCGCCTTCTCCGCTTGCGTGTGCGGCAGGGCGAGATCGCGCGCCACCGCCTCGTGCGTGAGGGCGCCCGCGTGGACGTTGAGCCCGTTTCTCAGATGCGGGTCCTCGTCGAGCGCGCGCCGCCAGCCCTTGTCGGCGAGCGCGAGGACGAAGGGAAGGGTGGCGTTGTTCAGCGCGAAGGTCGAGGTGCGGGCGACGGCGCCCGGCATGTTCGTGACGCAGTAGTGGATGACGCCTTCCTCTATATAGGTCGGGTCGGCGTGCGTCGTCGGCCGGCTCGTCTCCACGCAGCCGCCCTGGTCGATCGCGATGTCGACGATGACGGAGCCGGGCTTCATCCTCCTTACCATCTCGCGCGTGACGAGCTTCGGCGTCGCCGCGCCGGGAAGGAGCACGGACCCGATCACGAGATCGGCCTCGGCCACCTCGCTCTCAATGTTCTCGACCGTCGCGTAGAGCGTGTGCATCTGCGAGCCGAACTGCATGTCGAGCTCGTAGAGGCGGGGAAGCGACTTGTCGATGACGGTGACGTAGGCCTCCATCCCCATCGCCGTGCGCGCGGCGTTCGTTCCGGCGACCCCGCCGCCGAGGACGACGACCTTCGCTGCCCTCACTCCCGGCACGCCGCCGAGGAGGATGCCCTTCCCGCCGCGGCCCTTCTCGAGGCAATGCGCGCCGACCTGGATCGACATGCGCCCGGCGACCTCGCTCATCGGCGCGAGCAGCGGCAGCCTGCCGCGCGCATTGGTCACCGTCTCGTAGGCGATGCAGGTGGCGCCGGACTTCATCAGCCCCTCGGCCAGCGCCTTGTCCGCTGCGAGATGGAGATAGGCGAACACGACCTGCCCGGGTCGGAGCCGGGCGATCTCGGCGGGCTGCGGCTCCTTCACCTTGACGATCATCTCGGCCGCGTCGAAGACCTCCTCCGCCCGCTCGGCGATGCGCGCGCCGGCGCGCACGTAGTCGGCGTCCTCGAAGCCGACTCCGGCTCCGGCGCCGCTCTCGACGACGACCTCGTGCCCGTGGTGGACGAGCTCGCGCACCGAGCCGGGCACCAGCCCGACGCGGTACTCGTGCGTCTTCACCTCCTTCGGCACGCCGACAAGCATGGGTTCTCCTCCGCGGGCTCCGCCGCGGCGAGACCCTAGCCGAGCGCCCATCGAACGGGAAGCGCCGGAGGCGCGCGCCGCGGCGCTGCGCGCGCTCCTGCCGCATGCTTCCCCGCTCGCGCGCTCGTCGAGCGCGGAGCGCGCGAGCCGGCGCGGCCTAGGCCGCTTCCTTCAGCACCTCGCCCACCGTCTCGACGAGGCGGTCGATCTCCTTCTTCTCGACGATGAGCGGCGGGGAGAGCGCGATGATGTCGCCGGTCGTGCGGATGAGGACGCCCTTCTCCCACGCCTTGAGGAACGCGTCGAATGCGCGCTTGGTCGGCTTGCCGGGGATGGGCTCGAGCTCGATCGCGCCGACGAGGCCGATGTTGCGCAGGTCGATGACGTTGCGCGCGCCCTTGAGGGAATGGATCGCCTCCTCCCAGTAGGGCGCGAGCTCCCGCGCGCGCTCGAAGAGCCCCTCCTCCTTGTAGAGATCCATGGTCGCGATCGCCGCCGCGGCGGCGACGGGATGCCCGGAATAGGTGTAGCCGTGGAAGAGCTCGATCGCGTTCTCGGGCGCCGCCTCCATGAAGGCGTCGTAGATCTCGCGTTTGAGGACGACGCCGCCCATCGGGATCGTGCCGTTGGTGACGCCCTTCGCGAACGTCACCATGTCGGGCACGACGCCGAAATGCTCGACCGCGAAGCTCGAGCCGAGCCGGCCGAAGCCGGTGATCACCTCGTCGAAGATGAGGAGGATGCCGTGCCTGGTGCAGATCTCGCGCAGGCGCTCCAAGTATCCCTTGGGCGGGATGAGGACGCCCGTCGAGCCGGCGACCGGCTCGACGATGACGGCGGCGATCGTCGAGGGGTCGTGGAGCGCGACGATGCGCTCGAGCGCGTCGGCGAGCTCCGCCCCGTGCGCCGGAATGCCCTTCGAGAACGCGTTCTTCTCGGGCAGGTGCGTGTGCGGCAGATGATCGACGCCGGCGAGGAGCGGGCCGAAGAACTTGCGGTTGGCCGAGATGCCGCCGACCGAGATGCCGCCGAAGCCGACGCCGTGATAGCCGCGCTCGCGGCCGATGAGCCGTGTCCGCGTGCCTTCGCCGCGGACGCGCTGATAGGCGATCGCGATCTTGAGCGCGCTGTCCACGGCCTCGCTGCCGGAATTGGCGAAGAAGACGTGGTCGAGCGGCGCCGGCAGCATGGCGGCGAGCTTGGCCGCCGCTTCGAACGCGGACGGGTGCCCCATCTGGAAGGTCGGCGCGAAGTCGAGCTTCGCCACCTGCCGCTGGACCGCCTCGACGATCGGCTTGCGCCCGTGCCCGGCATTGACGCACCAGAGCCCGGCCGTGCCGTCGAGGATTTGGCGTCCGGCCTGATCCTTGAAGTACGTGCCCTCGGCTTCGACGAGAAGGCGCGGCGCCGACTTGAACTGCCGGTTCGCCGTGAAGGGCATGAAGAAAGCTTCGAGATTGTTGCGCAGCGAGCCGTCCATTAAGTTCCTCCTTGGGTCGACGGTAGCACGGGGCGCGTCGTCGGCGAGATTAACCGATCGTTTACCTCAGGAGGGCGACATCTTGATCGCCATGCAGACTGCCGTCGTGGTCGCCCTGATGTATCTCGCCGTCGGGGCGGCGCTTTTCGCCTATCCGCGCGGCCGTCCGATGCCGCGCGATTTCTCGCCCCAGGGACAGGCCGCCGTCTTCTGCGACACCTTGCCGCTCGTCCTGACCTGGCCGATCGCGGTCTGGCGCCTCCTCGTCGCGCGGCTCTGACGCCCGCTTGACCGCCGCGCCCGGCGGCCGTTCCATCGCTCGTCATGAGCGCGGCGATCGATCTCCCTTCCGACGAATGCGCGCTCCGGCGCGGCGCGCGCCGGTGACGGCGCCGGTCCCCGCGCTCGTCGTCGGCGGCGGCATCGGCGGGCTCTCGACCGCGCTCGCCCTCGCGCGCGCGGGCCGCGCGGTCCATGTCGTCGAGAAGGCGCCGGGCTTCGGCGAGATCGGCGCGGGGCTGCAGCTCGGCCCGAACGCGCTCCACGTCCTCGCCGAGCTCGGCGTCCTCGACGAGATCCGGAAGGACGCCGTCCATCCGCGCCGGCTCGTCTGGATGGACGCGATCGAGGGCGAGCGCATCACCGCGGTCGATCTCGGCGACGCGTTCCGCGAGCGCTACGGCCGGCCCTACATCGTGATGCATCGCGGCGATCTCCTCTCGGCGCTCCTCGAGGCGTGCCGCCGCGAGCCGTCGATCGTCCTCGAGCCCGGCGTCGAGGTGGTCGCGGTGGAGGATCTCGGCGACGCCGCGCGCGCCCGCTGCGCGGGCGGAAGGACGATCGAGACGGAGCTCCTCGTCGGCGCCGACGGGCTCTGGTCGACGGTGCGGCGCGCGATCAGCGACGACGAGCCGCTCTGCATGGGCTACGTCGCCTATCGCGGCACGATCCCGATCGAGCGCATGTCGCGTCACGCCGGGCTCGACAATGTCGTCATGTGGGTCGGCCCCGACATGCATTTCGTGCAGTATCCGGTCCGTCGCGGCGCGCTCTACAACCAGGTCGCGGTGTTCCGCAGCAAGCGTTACCGGCCCGGCAGCGACGACTGGGGCACGGTCGAGGAGCTCGACGCGCATTACGCGCAGGCCTGCGAGTACGTCCGCGACTGCGTGAAGCTCATGTGGCGCGACAGGCGCTGGCCGATGCTCGACCGCGCGCCGATCGCGCGCTGGAGCCGCGGGCGGATCGTGCTCACCGGCGATGCGGCGCACGCGATGTACCAGTACATCGCGCAAGGCGCCTGCCAGGCGATCGAGGACGCGCTCGCGCTGGCGCGGCAGGTCGAGGCGCATGGCAGCGACCTTCCGGCGGCCATCGCCGGCTTCGAGGCGGAGCGGGTGCTGCGCACCGCGCGCGTCCAGCTCACCGCGCGCGCGATGGGCGCCTTCTTCCATCTCGACGGCGTCGCCGCGGCGGTGCGCAACGCGATGATGCGCGCCCGTGCCGAGGACGACTACTCGATGCTCGACTGGCTCTACGGCTACAGAGTCGGCCGCGCGGGAGGCGGCGCCCGCCCGGCGGGATGAGCGCGTCGGCTCCGGCGCCGAAGCGTCATCCGAGGAGGGGCAAGAGGGCGGCCGCGAGCCCGCGCAGGCTGAGAAGGATGACGAGGCCGGCGACGAGCAGCATCAGCGTGCGCGCCGGCACGCGGCGGGCCACCCAGGCGGCGAGCGGCGCCGCGATGACGCCGCCGAGGAGGAGCCCCGCGATGATCGGCCAGAGCTCGAGCCCGATCGTCGCGAGGAAGGTGCCGGAGATCGCCGTCGTGACGAAGAACTCGGCGACGCTGACGGAGCCGATCGCGAAGCGCGGATGCGTGCCGCTGCCGACGAGCGAGGAGGTGACGAGCGGCCCCCAGCCGCCGCCTCCGGCGCCGTCGAGAAAGCCGCCGACGAGCCCGAGGAAGGGAACGCGCCGGAGCGGCGGCTCGCCCGGCAGGCGGGCGCGGAGCGCCCGGGCGAGAATGACGATCCCCATCGCGAGGAGATAGAGGCTGACGGCCGGGCGCAGCAGCGCCGCCGGCACGCTCGTCGCGACATAGGCGCCGAGCGCGCCGCCCGCCATTCCGGGAATCGCGAGCCGCCAGAGCAGCGGCTTGGCGACGTTGCCGATCCGCCAGTGCGAGAAGCCCGCGGCGGCGGTCGTGAAGATCTCGGCGACGTGCACGCTGGCGCTCGCGGTCGCCGGCGCGACGCCGAAGCTCAGCAGCACCGACGTGGCGGTGACCCCGTAAGCCATGCCGAGCGCGCCGTCGACGAGCTGCGCGCCGAAGCCGATCGCGGCGAAAAGAGCGACTTCGTCCCACATGGCTCGATGGCCCGCCAGCCTGACTACGCGCGGCGGCTCGCCGCCGTTCCGTCGGCCGGCGGCTTCGGAGCGCCGAAGGCGGCTTTCAGAAGGAGGCGATCAGGAGGTAGACGGCGAGCGCCGGTACGAGCCAGCACAGCGTCGCTGCGCCGATGATGAAGAAAAAACGCGCGCTCCGGCTCCATCGCTCGACTTTCGGCTCCTCGGCGAGCGTGCCGAGCCGGCGATCGTCCTCGTAGCGCGCTCTCGAAGATTGCACGTCGCCCCCTCCTTCAGGAGCGGTCGGGATCGGGCGCGAGGCTGCAGCGGCGATGATCGGCGGCTCTTCGCCGGCGCCCGGGTTCAACGTCTGGTATAGCAGCCGGGAGGGCTTGGCAACCCGCCTCTTGGCCGCCGGCGAGCGACGATGCGACGCGGACGGGAGGCGTGAAGCCGGCGCCGTCCGCGTGGCAGCCGCGGAAGACGCCGGCCCCCAATTCTGTCCTCTCCTTGGCCCGCTCTCGCGGGTAAGGGCCGGTCAGCCGCTCACCACGCGAGCCGGATGCCGAAGAGGAGCTCCGGCCTGATTCCGCCTTCGACCTTGAAATCGTAGTCGAAGCCGAAATTGCTCGAGGTGCCGGAGACTTTCGTGTCGCCCATCCAGGCGGCGCCCGCTGCGAGGAAGATCTGCGCGTTGACGTCGCCGGCGAGCGCGAGCGCGTAGGCGAGCTCGAGCCCGACGAAGGGCGACCACATCGTCCGGTTCCGGCGGAACACCTGATCCTCGGCGCCGCCGCCGAGGGTTTCGCGCGAGATGCCGGTGATCTCCGAGCGCATCATCTGGGCGCCAGCCATCAGCGAGAACCCGAGGTCGGGGCGGAGCGCGAAGGTGGCGCCGAGCAGGAAGCGGAGCGCGCGCTTCTCCTCCACGCTGAGCCCCGTGTCGTTCGTCACCGCGTTGTGGAGGAGCGCGAAGAGGTTGCGGCGCTCGTTGTCGAAGTAGTGCAGGTATTGGAACTGCAGGAAGAAGTTCGGGGTGTAGAGCGCGAGCTGGTCGACGAGGCCGAGCTGGCGGATCGCGCGCAGATAGAGCCGCGCGTCGAAGCCGGCGAACCCCATCGTGTCCCCGAGGCCGCCCGACTCGTCCGCCCCGAGCGCGGTCGAGCTGACGCGGCCGTCATAGGGCGTCCGCGCGAGCCCGCCGAAAGCGCCGATGGTGAAATTGGGCGCGATGGCGGGCGAGACCTCGATGCTCGGGCGGCAGAGCCGTTCGCATTCCCTCATCTCGGCCTCGGCGGCGTCGAACTCCTTCTTGAAGGCTTGCCAGAGCCGCATGAGGTGTTCGTGCCTCATGCGGAGTGGAGGCTGCCCTACTGCCCCGTCAGGCTGGTCCGGCGGCTCGTCCCTTTTCGCGTCCGGGCGATACTCGGCCGGGCGGGCCGCATGGCCTTTGCCCTCGTTCCAGTGGCGCTCAGCGGTGTCGTTGAGGTCGAGGGCGATCCAGTTGAGCTCGCGGGCGAGCTCGTTCCGCCGTTCGGTAATGGCACGGCATTGCTCGCAGGGCTGGGTCGCGATCCGCAGGATCGGCACCTTCTCGAGGCGTTGCTCCTCGCGCGTCTTCGGCAGCAGCCTCTCGTCGTAGAAGCCGCCCGTTCGGCGCCCGTCGGGCCCGTAGTTGACGCCCCAGTACGCGACGCCCTCCTCGTTGAACGCGAGCTGCGATCGCGTCCGTCCCTTTTTGTCGGCCCAAATGACTCGGCTGACGTATTTGTTGCCGTCCATGTCGTAGGACGTCCTTATGTCCGGCGATTGCGCGTCCGGAGGACGATGCGATCGAATGGTCTGCATCACCCTGCCGTAGGGCGTTATGTGGACCTCGGAAACCACGTTCCCGTCGGCATCGAACTCGGCTTCGTAGTGGGGATTGTTGAACCGGTCCACCCACAGGACCTTGGCGCTTTCGTAAAGTCCGTCCTCTCCGACGCTAGCAGCGAGATACATGCCGAAGCCGGGAATCCGGTGCGCGTCGAAATACTGCTCCAGGCGAGCCTCGTACGCCTGCCGCTCCGGTTCCTTTTCCTTGTAAAGCTCCCGCCATCTCCTGTTGTATTCCTCGATCTTCTCGTCGATTTCTTGGACGATCTGGGGCCAGTTCTCTTCCTGCTCGCGCGCGAGCCGCCGGGACTCTTCGGGGCTGACGACCGTCCCCGACCTGTAAGGGATGATGATGCCTTGTGCGGATGCGGTGCCGCCGAGCGCGGCCAACAGGAGCGTGCAGAAAGCGGTACGCAATAGGCGGCCGAAAGCCGAGCCGGGTCGACCCATCTCCTCCCCCCCTTTGCGAAAGGCGAAGGAGCTTACCCGATCCGCCTATTCAACCAAAAGGAAAAAATTAAGGAACGACAAGAAACCGACGCGCGATTTCACCCGGCCAGCTTCTTGCGCAGGAGCTCGTTGACCACCCCCGGGTTCGCCTTGCCTTGGGTCGCCTTCATCACCTGGCCGACGAAGTAGCCGAAGAGCTTCTCCTTGCCGCCGCGGTACTCGGCGACCTTCGCTGCCTCCCGCGCCATCACCGCGTCGATCGCCTGCTCGATGGCTGCCGTGTCGGTCACCTGGCGAAGGCCCCGCTCCTCGACGATCGTCGCCGGGTCCTGCCCGGTCTCGACCATCGCCGCGAACACGTCCTTGGCGAGCCGTCCCGAGATCGTGCCGTCGGCGATGAGGTCGATGAGGCGCCCCAGATTCTCGGCGGAGACCGGCGAGCGGTCGATGCCGACGCCGAGCTTGTTGAGCGCGCCGAAGAGGTCGCCCATGACGAAGTTCGCCGCCTGCTTGGGATCGCGGCCCTTCGCGACGCGCTCGTAGTAGTCGGCGCTCTCGCGCTCCGCCGCGAGCACGCCCGCATCGTAGGCGGAGAGCTTGTACTCGCGCATGAAGCGCGCCTTCTTGGCGTCGGGGAGCTCGGGAAGGCTGCTGCGGATCTCCTCGACCCATCGGGGGTCGAGCACGAGCGGCAGAAGGTCGGGATCGGGGAAGTAGCGATAGTCGTGCGCGTGCTCCTTCGTGCGCATCGACCTTGTGACCCCGCGCCCGGAATCGAAGAGTCTCGTCTCCTGCTGGATCGTGCCGCCGTCCTCCAGCACCTCGACTTGGCGCCGCGCCTCGTACTCGATCGCCTGCATGACGAAGCGCACCGAGTTCACGTTCTTGATCTCGCAGCGCGTGCCGTAGGGCTCGCCCGGACGGCGCACCGAGACGTTGCAGTCGCAGCGCAGCGAGCCTTCCTCCATGTTGCCGTCGCAGGTGCCGAGATAGCGCAGGATCGAGCGCAGCTTCTTGAGGTACGCGCCCGCCTCCTCGGGGCTGCGCATGTCGGGCTCGGAGACGATCTCCATGAGCGCGACGCCGGCCCGGTTGAGATCGACGTAGGTCTTCGTCGGGTGCTGGTCGTGGAGGCTCTTGCCGGCGTCCTGCTCGAGGTGGAGGCGCGTGATGCCGACCTCGCGCGTCTCGCCGCCCGGCAGGTCGAGCGTGATCTTTCCCTTGCCGACGATCGGCCGCTGGTACTGCGAGATCTGATAGCCGGCCGGGAGGTCGGCGTAGAAATAGTTCTTCCGGTCGAACACCGAGACGAGGTTGATCTGCGCCTCGAGCCCGAGCCCGGTGCGGATCGCCTGCTCGACGCAGAAGCGGTTGATCACCGGCAGCATGCCGGGGAAGGCGGCGTCGACGGGCGATACCTGCGTGTTCGGCTCGGCGCCGAAATCGGTGGCGGCGCCCGAGAAGAGCTTCGCCTTCGAGATCACCTGGGCGTGCACCTCGAGCCCGATGACGATCTCCCAGGGCCCGGTCTTTCCCTCGATCAGCATCGATCTCACCCTGCCGTGAAAGCCGGCTCCGCCGCGAACGCGGCCGCCTTCTCGATCGCCTCGCCGACCCTCAGGATTGTTTCTTCGTCGAAGGCGCGGCCGATCACCTGGAGCCCGAGCGGCAGGCCCTCGGAGGAAAGGCCCGCGGGGACCGTGATCGCCGGAAGCCCCGCCAGGTTCACCGGCACGGTGAAGACGTCGTTGAGATACATCCCGATCGGGTCGTCCGCCTTCTCGCCGATCGCGAACGCGGCGGAAGGCGTCGTCGGGGTCAGGATCACATCGCAGCGCTCGAACGCCGCCTTGAAGTCGTCGGCGATGAGCTTTCGCACGCGCTGCGCCTTCAGGTAGTAGGCGTCGTAATAGCCGGCCGAGAGCACGTAGGTGCCGATCATGACGCGCCGCTTCACCTCGGCGCCGAACCCGGCGGCGCGCGTCGCCTCGTACATGTCGTCGAGGCTCTGCCCCTCCTCGACGCGCAGGCCGAAGCGCACGCCGTCGTAGCGCGCGAGGTTCGAGGAGGCTTCCGCCGGCGCGATGATGTAATAGGTCGGCAGCGCGTATTTCGTCATCTTGAGGCTGATCTCGACCGGCTCCGCGCCGGCCGCCTTCAGCCATTCGACGCCGTCGGCCCAGAGCCGCTCGATCTCGGCCGGCATGCCGTCGACGCGATACTCGCGCGGAATGCCGACCTTGAGGCCTTTCACCTCGCCGGTGAGCGCCTTCTCGAAATCGGGCACGGCCAGGGGCGCGGAGGTCGAGTCCTTCGGGTCGTGCCCGGCCATGACGCCGAGCATGATCGCGGCGTCGCGCACCGTTCGCGTCATCGGCCCCGCCTGGTCGAGCGAGGACGCGAAGGCGACGATGCCCCAGCGCGAGCAGCGCCCGTAGGTCGGCTTCATTCCGACGATGCCGCAGAACCCGGCGGGCTGACGGATCGAGCCGCCGGTGTCCGTGCCGATCGCGGCCATCACCGCGCGCGCCGCGACCGCCGCCGCCGAGCCGCCGGAGGAGCCGCCCGGCACCAGCGGCCGGTTGTCGCCGGGGCGCCGCCACGGGCTCTCGACCGGGCCGTAATAGGACGTGGTGTTCGACGAGCCCATCGCGAACTCGTCCATGTTGAGCTTGCCGAGACAGACCGCGCCCGCGTCCCAGAGCTTCTGCGTCACGGTCGACTCGTAGGGCGGACGGAACCCGTCGAGAATATGGCTCGCGGCGGTGGTGAGGATGCCCTTCGTGCAGAAGAGATCCTTGACGCCGAGCGGAATCCCGTCGAGCGGCAGCGCCTCGCCGCGCGCGCGCCGCGCGTCGGCCGCGTCCGCCATCTCGAGCGCCTTCTCGGGCGTCTCGGTGATGAACGCGTTGAGCGGCTTGGCGCGCTCGACGGCGGCGGTGAAGGCGCGCGCGAGCTCGCGCGCCGAGAACTCCTTCTTCGCGAGCCCCTCGCGCGCCTCGGCGATGGTGAGCCGGGTGAGCGCGCTCATTCGACGACCTTCGGCACGGTGAAGAAGCCGTGCGCCGAAGCCGGCGCGTTGCCGAGGATGTCGTCGCGGCAGTTGCCGTCGGTCACCACGTCCTCGCGCATCGGCAGCGTCATCTCGACGACGGAGGTCATGGGCTCGACGCCCTCGGTCTCGACCTCGCCGAGCTGCTCGACCCAACGGAGGATGCCGTTCAGCTCCTGGGCGAGCTGCTCCTTCTCGGGCTCCGAGACGCGGATGCGCGCCAGCGTGGCGATATGCGCTACGGCGGACTTGTCGAGGGACATGGCGCGGGGCTTTATCACCCCGAAATGCCGGTAAGCAACCCCGCCGCCCTCGGCGCCGCCCTCCGCCCCGGCCAGCGCCTGATGGGGCTCGACGTCGGAACGAAGACGATCGGGGTCGCGGTCTCCGATCCCCTGCGGATGGTGGCGAGCCCGGTCGAGACGATCCGGCGGACCAAGTTCCGGGCCGATGCCGAGCGCCTTGCGGCCCTCGCGACGAAGCTCGGGGTCGGCGGCATCGTCATCGGCCTGCCTGTGTCGATGGACGGCACCGAGGGGCCGCGCTGCCAGTCGGTGCGCCAGTTCGCGGCCAATCTCGAGCCCTATCTGCCCTTGCCGATGGCGTTCTGGGACGAGCGGCTCTCCACCGCCGCGGTAGAGCGCGAGATGATCGCGCACGACATGACGCGAAAGCGCCGCGCCGAGATCATCGACCGCGTCGCGGCCGCCTACATCCTCCAGGGCTTTCTCGACTGGCTGCGGCGGCCGCAGCCGGAGTGACGGGCTCTCGCACGGCGGTCAGCCGGCGGCGGGGACGGCGTGCCGCGGGCGGAAGCTCGGGACGCGCTTGGTGTCGCGGAAAATCGGCTCCAGGAGGCGCAGGAGGAGAGAGCGCGGCATCACCGCGATGAGCGGGAAGGCGAGGCTGGCGAGGAGGCGCTTTCCCGGCGCGAGGTGGGGAAAGCGCCAGCACGACACGATGCCGTCGAGCGCCAGCCGCCCGACGAGATCGCCGGGGACGGGATGTCCTTCGGGGTCGAGGCGGAGCGAGATCAGCCGCGCCTTGCAATGCGCCGGTATGTTGAGGGCGAGGCGGGGCGGCGGCTTCCGTCCCTGACGCGCGAGCTCGGCGCGGATCGCCGCGTCGCGGTCGAGCTCGTTGCGCATGTTGGCGCGAATGAGCGGAAGGTCGATCGCGCCAGCGTACATGTTGCGGCCGTGGATGCGGTAGAAGCCGAGGCTCCGCTCGATCGAGACGATGGGCCCCGTGAGCGCGGCGAGGGCGTTCAGGAGCCCGTCGGGGCCGCGCCGCCACACCGTCTCGTCCATCGGCAGGAATCGTTCGAGGAAGGCGCGGGAATAGGCGTTCCCGCTGGTCGGCGGGCTCGGGTAGTAGCCGTAGAGCTCGACGAGCGGCCGGACGTCGCCGCGCACCATCGGGATGTTCGGAAGACGCGCGCCGAGCGGGTTTCCCTTCGCATCGACCGCGGACAGGTAGAATTGCGCTTTGACGGTGCCCGGGCGCCAGGCGTCGACGACCGCGGCGATCGCCTCGGGGGCGAGATAATCGTCCGAGTCGAGGATGAGCACGATATCCCCCGAGGACGCGGCGAACCCCGAGTTCTGCGACGCCGCCTGACCGCCGTTCTGCCGGAACACCGGAACGACGCGCTCGCCGTAGCTGCGGATGATGTCGGGCGAGGCGTCGGTCGAGCCGTCGTCGACGACGATCACCTCGACGCGCTCGTAGGTCTGGCCGAGCGCGCTGTCGATCGCTTGGCGAAGATACGCGGCATAGTTGTAGCTGGAAACGATGATGCTGACGAGCGGACGCATCGGGCTCTTGGTGGTCAATCGACGGGTGAGGCGGCAACGTCGTTCGTCCGCCTAACGTTCCGCCCGAGCTATTTTTTCGTCACCCGAGGAACCATCGCTACTTCGGCGCGATTTATCCGCGTTCGTTGCGGTCGATGAGGGGTGGGTCATGAAGAGCGCCGACGTCGAGAGGCGGGGCGTACCGTTCAATCGGCCCTATCTCGGCCGGGCCGAGCTCGGCTATGCGAGCGCCGCGCTGGCGAGCGCGCACCGGCAGGGGGCGGGCCCGTTCACCGCACGCTGCCATGCCTGGCTGGAAAGCGCGACCGGCTGTGCCAAGGCGCTTCTTACGCCGTCCTGCACGGCGGCGCTCGAGATGGCCGCGCTCCTCCTCGGCATAAAGCCGGGCGACGAGGTCGTGATGCCGTCCTACACGTTCGTCTCGACCGCGAACGCCTTCGTGCTGCGGGGAGCGATCCCGGTCTTCGTCGACATCGATCCGAGGACGCAGAACATCGACCCGGCGCGGGTCGCCGCGGCCGTCACGAAGCGGACGAAGGCGATCGTCCCGGTCCACTACGCCGGGGTCGGCTGCGACATGGACGCGATCATGGCGATCGCCGAGCGGCACGGCCTCTACGTCGTCGAGGACGCCGCGCAGGGGCTGATGGCGACCTACAAGGGCCGAGCGCTCGGCGGCATCGGCCATCTCGGCACGCTCAGCTTCCACGACACGAAGAACACGTCCTGCGGCGAAGGCGGCGCTCTTCTCATTCGCGACGAGGCGCTCGTCGAGCGCGCGCTCGTGCTGTGGGAGAAGGGCACCGACCGTCAGAGGATGCTTCGCGGCGAGGTCGACAAGTACACCTGGGTCGATGTCGGCTCGTCGTTCCTGCCGAGCGACGTCACGGCCGCGATCCTCTTGGGGCAGCTCGAGGAGGCGGCGGCGACGGCGGAAGACCGGCGCCGCACCTGGACGCGCTATCACGACGCCTTCGAGGCGGCCGAGCGCGAGGGGATCGTCGCCCGGCCGGGCGTCCCGGCCGAGTGCCGCCACAACGGGCACCTCTACTACCTCGTCCTGCCGAGCGCGGCGGCGCGCGATGCGTTCATCGCGCGGCTGCGCCAGCGCGGGCTCGGCGCGCCGTTCCACTACGTGCCGCTCCATTCGAGCCCGGCCGGACGGCGCTTCGGGCGCGTCCACGGGCCGATGCGCGCGACGCTTCGCGCCGGCGGCTGCCTCGTCCGCCTGCCGCTCTGGCGCGGCATGCCGGATGAGGATGTCGAGACCGTGATCCGCGAGGGCCTCGCCGCCCTCGCCGAGCTCGGCGGCCGCGTCGTGCCGCGCGGTCTCCCGGCGGCGCGGCACGACGCGCCGGCCGCCGCCCTCACGACGGGTTCATGAACGGGGAGGCCTCATGGATCTCAAAGCGGAATTCGAGAAGCAGGGCTACGTCATCGCGCGGCGCATGTTCTCCGGCCCCGAGATGGCGGCGTTCGTCGACGAGATCCGGAGCTCCGACAAGGAGCGGCCCACCGGGGAGTCGCTCGACGCCGGGACGATGCGCTTCTACAGCAATCTCTTCTACTCGAACCCGGTCATCCAGCGGTTCATCACCCAGCCGACGCTCATCGAGTTCATGGCGCCCGTCGTCGGGCCCGATTTCTGGGTGCGCTGGGATCAGGCGGTGGCGAAGGGCCCGAACTCCGGCGTCTTCCACTGGCACCAGGACAACGCCTACAACGGGCTCCGGCACGAGCATTTCCAGCTCTGGATCGCGCTCACCGAGATGACGCCCGAGAACGGCGGCCTCTGGCTCGTCCCGGGCAGCCACCGCCGGCGCATCCGGCACGAGCGCAACGGAAGGCACATGCGCGCGGTCGGGAGCGAGCGCTACGACGCGCCCGACGCCGAGAAGGTCTTCATCGAGGCCGAAGCCGGCGACGTCGTGCTCTTCTCCTCGCTGACCCTCCACAAGACCTACGAGAACAGGACCGACCGGACGCGCTGGGCCTACGTCGCCGAGTACATGCGCAGCGAGCACTACGACCCGACGGTGCGGCGCCCCTATTTCAACGCCGCCCGCGACGGCCGGCCCTACCCGGTCTTCACCGACACCCTGCCCGGGCGGGCGCGGCTCGCCGAGCGCGCGGCGGCCCTGCCGCTCGCCATGCGGCACTATGCGGAGGCGGCGCTGCGCCGGCTCGGCACCCTCGCGCGGGTGTAGAGGCCTTCGGAAGGCAGGGGCGGAGAGGGGTCAGGTGTAGGTGACGTAGACGTCCGGGCGGTCCTCGGCGACCTCGCGCAGGAGCGCGGCAAGGCGGTCGAAGTCGGGCCCCAGCCGCGCCCGGGACGCGTCCGCCTCGCGCCAGAGGATCTCGACCGGACCTTCAACCTCGCGGGTCAGCACGTCCCAGAGCGCGTCGAGGTTGCGTCCGAAGTACGGGAGCGTCAGCTGACGCTCCACCTCGTCGTAAATGTCCTCGAGCGTGTCGATACGGTCGCCGCTGATAACGATCCGGCTCATTTCGGTACCTGGCGAAACGTCTGGTAGTGGTCGAGCGTGACGTAGATGAGGCCGTCGGACGAAAACACAAGCCGCTTGGGTCCGCGGCGGCCGCAAGAATAGTCCAGATCCGCCTCTTGCCAACGCCGTCCGGGCCGTTCCGGCAATTTTTTCTCGCGGTTGCCGAAATGGTCGCCGCCGAGCGCCCGGCCGGGGGCGACCCGGCAGAGGTCCCGGCCGGGGCGCCAGCCGAGCGCCCGGGCTTCCTCCTTGGTGAGGTAGCGGGGCGGCAGCCGCCCGTCCCGCTCGACGGCGGTCACGGTCTCGACGAAGCCCGCGACGTCGGCGAGCCCCGTTTCCCGGGCGAAGGCGGCGAGCCGCGACTCGGCGGCGGCCGGCGCCGCCGAGAGGAGCGCCGCCCAAAGGAGCGCGGCCCAGAAAAGCGCCGCGAGGGCGGAAAACCGCAGCCCGGCGAAACGGCTAGGCGTCACGGCCAGGGCCGGCTTGCGTTTCGGGGGTCGGCACCCCATAGTCCGCGCGCAAATGCATCCGGGGTCTCCGCTCGTCTCGTTCCGTCACCGGCATCTTCTGGGAATCGACGGGCTTTCGGCGGAGGAGATCACGTATCTCCTCGACCTCGCGGAACGGCATGTCGAGCCGAACCGGCAGGGCGACAAGAAGCGGTCCGTCCTGCACGGCCGGACCATCATCAACCTCTTCTTCGAGAACTCGACGCGCACGCGGACCTCGTTCGAGCTCGCCGGCAAGCGGCTGGGCGGCGACGTCATCAACATGTCGACCTCGGTCTCCTCGATCAAGAAGGGCGAGACCCTCATCGACACGGCGGTGACTCTGAACGCGATGCACCCCGACGTCCTCGTGGTGCGCCACCCCGAATCGGGCGCGGTCCAGCTCCTCTCCGAGAAGGTCGACTGCGCGGTCATCAACGCCGGCGACGGCAGCCACGAGCACCCGACCCAGGCGCTGCTCGACGCCCTGACGATCCGCCGCAACATGGGGCGGATCTCGGGCCTCCTCGTCGCCATCTGCGGCGACATCCTGCACAGCCGCGTCGCGCGCTCGAACATCCAGCTCCTCAACACGATGGGGGCGCGGGTCCGCCTCGTCGCGCCGAAGACGCTGCTCCCGGCCGAGGTCGAGCGCCTCGGGGTCGAGGTCTTTCACGACATGAGGAAGGGGCTCGAGGGCGTCGACATCGTCATGATGCTGCGCCTGCAGACCGAGCGCATGCACGGCAGCTTCGTCCCGTCGATCCGCGAGTACTTCCATTTCTACGGCCTCGATCGCGACAAGCTCGCCGCGGCGAAGCCGAACGCGCTCATCATGCATCCGGGCCCGATGAATCGCGGCGTCGAGATCGACAGCGAGGTCGCCGACGACATCGACCGCTCGGTCATCCGTCAGCAGGTCGAGATGGGAGTCGCGGTCCGCATGGCCTGCCTCGAGGCGCTGACGCGCGACCTCCCCTCGAACGGGCCGTTGCCGTGAGCCTTCTCTTCCGGAACGTCCGCCTCCTCGACCCGGCCACGAACACCGACCGGCCCGGCTCGCTCCTCGTCGTCGACGGGCGGATCGCGGCGCTCGATCCTGCAGGCGTCCCCGAGGGCGCCGAGATCGTCGACGGCGGCGGCGCGTGCCTCGCGCCGGGCCTCGTCGACATGCGCGTCCAGCTCCGCGAGCCCGGCGCCGAGCACCAGGAGACGCTGGCGACGGCGAGCGCCGCGGCAGCGGCCGGCGGCGTCACGACGATGGTGGCGCTGCCGAACACGACGCCTCCCGTCGACGACATCGCGCCCGTCGAGTTCATCGCCCGCCGCGCGCGCGAGATACGCGGCACACGCATCTTCACCTACGCCGCGGTGACGCGCGGCCTCGCCGGCAGGGAGCTCACCGAGATGGGGCTCCTCGCCGAGTACGGGGCGGTCGGCTTCACCGACGGCGAGAAGGCCGTCGCCGACGCGCAGGTGATGCGGCGCGCGCTCTCCTACGCCGCGAGCTTCGGCCTCCTCGTCCTCCAGCACCCGGAGGAGCCTTCGCTCGCCGCGGGCGGCGTCATGAACGAGGGCGAGATCGCGACGCGGCTCGGCCTCGCCGGGATCACGCCCGCGGCCGAGACGATCATGGTGGAGCGCGACCTCCGCCTCCTCGAGATCACCGGCGGGCGCCTTCATGTCGCGCATGTCTCGACGGCGGCGGCGATCGAGGCGATCCGTGAAGCCAAGCGCCGCGGGCTCGCGGTCACCTGCGACACCGCGCCGCCCTATTTCGTGCTCAACGAGATGGCGGTCGGCGAGTATCGCACCTTCGCCAAGCTGTCGCCGCCGCTGCGCAGCGAGGACGACCGCCGCGCCGTCGCCGAGGGGCTCGCCGACGGCACCATCGACGCGATCGCCTCCGACCACGCGCCGCACGACCAGGATTCCAAGCGCCTGCCGTTTCCGGCCGCGGCCGCGGGCATCGTCGGGCTCGAGACGCTCCTTCCCTTGAGCCTCGGGCTCTACCACGACGGCCGCATGCCGCTTCTCGAAGTGGTACGGCGCCTCTCGACGGCGCCGGCGCGGATCCTCGGCCTCAACGCGGGAACGCTCGCGCCCGGCGCGCCGGCCGATCTCGTTCTCTTCGACGCCGATCGGCCGTGGAAGATCCGCGTCGACGACTTTCGGTCGAAGTGCAAGAACTCGCCCTTCGACGGCCATCCCGTGCAGGGCCGCGCGCTCAGGACCTACGTCGCCGGGCGGCTCCTTTTCGAATGGGCGGCGTAGACTCCTTCGTGGGCAAGCGGAGAGTGGCGCTGATCGGCGCCGCGTCGGGGTGGGGCGCCGGGTTCCGACAGACCGAGAACGGGCCGCCGGCGCTGCGCGACCTGGGGCTCGCGCGCTGGCTCGGCCGGGCCGGCCTCGTCGCGGGCTGGACCGCGATGGTCGAGCCCTCGCGCTTCTGGCGCGAGCACCCGCATCTCGAGCGCACCCACGTCTTCGAGGAAGTGGCGGAGGTGAACGGCGCGCTCTGCCGCGCGGTCTGCGAGGCGATGGCGGCCGGGCGCTTCCCGGTCGTGCTCGGCGGCGACCACTCGATCGCGATGGGCACCTGGGGCGGGGTCGCGCGCGGCCTTGAGCGCGCGCCCTTCGGGCTCCTCTGGTTCGACGCGCATCTCGACGCGCACACCGTCGCGACGACGCCATCGATGAACCCGCACGGCATGCCCGCCGCGGTGCTGCTCGGCCACGGCGAGCCCCAATTCCTCGCCATCGGCGGCGGCGCGCTCCGCCCCGAGCATCTCTGCTACATCGGCGCGCGCTCCTTCGAGCCGGGCGAGCAGGCGCTCCTCGAGGATCTCGGCGTGCGCATCTTCTACATGGACGAGGTGCATCGGCGCGGCCTCGGCAGCGTCGTCGAGGAGGCGCTGCAGATCGTGACCGACGGCACCGAAGCGTTCGGCGCCACGATCGACCTCGACGGGTTCGACCCGCTCGACGCGCCCGGCATCGGCCTCAAGGAGCCGAACGGGCTGCGGCGCGGCGAGATGCTCGACGCGCTGGGGCTGATCGCGCGGCGCCCGGAGCTCTGCGCGCTCGAGATCGTCGAGTACATCCCCGAGTTCGACGAGGGGATGCGCACCGCGCGCCTCGTCCGCGACCTCGTCGCCGCCGCGCTCGTCCCGGCCGCCGTGCCGGCGTGACGGGGACCGGCCCGCGCTTGTCGCGACGGCGCGGGCGTCAGTGGCGCGTGTAGCTGCCCGGCGCTTCTTCGCCCTGGACGGGCGGCGGCGCGACGAAAGGCTCGGGGCCCTCCGCCTCCGAGGCCGGCTTCGGCGTCTCGTAGATCTGCTTCAGCTTGTAGAAGCGCACGACGCTGAACGGGATCGAGCCGAGATAGACGAGCCCGATCGCCGCCAGCATCGGCCACGGCGCGGTCGTGAGGAACGCGGCGAAGACGCCGACGACGAGCAGCGCCGGTACGACGTAGTCGTGGTGGATGCGCACCCGCTTCAGCGAGACCGTCGGCACCCGGCTCACCATGAGCGCCGCGACGGAGGCGACGATGACCGCGTTGAGCCAGGGCGAGCGCACCACCGCGTCGCCCCATTCGAAGGCGATGAACATCGTGATCATCACGAGCCCCGCGGCCGCCGGCGCCGGCACGCCGGTGAAGAAATTGTAGGCGTAGGGCGGCAGCTCGACGTCGAGCTGGGTGTTGAAGCGCGCAAGGCGCAGCGCGCAGCACGCGGCGAAGAAGAGCGCGATGACCCAGCCGAGCGCGCCGAGCTGCGACAAGGTCCAGAAATAGAGCACGATCGCCGGCGCCGCGCCGAAGCTGAGGAAGTCCGACAGCGAGTCGAGCTGCGCGCCGAAGCTCGAATTGGCCTTGAGGAGCCGCGCCATCCTTCCGTCGAGGCCGTCGAGGATCCCGGCGATGATGATGGCGATGACCGCCGGCTCGAACTTCCCCACCATCGCGTAGCGGATCGCCGTCATCCCGGCGCAGAGCGCGAGCAGCGTCAGCACGTTCGGGATCATGCGGTTGATCGAGAACGAGGTGACGCGGCGCACGCGCATGCGCGGCGGCCTCAGGCCGACCCGGCGCATGGGGTCACGGCGGAGCATCGGCATGTCGCTCTCCTGCCCTAGTGCTCGATCCCCTGTCGCGGCGGCTCCTGCGCGCGCGCGTCGGCGATCACCGTCTCGCCGCCGATCATACGCTGGCCGACGATGACGAGCGGAGGCCATTCCGGCGGGAGGTAGACGTCGACGCGGCTGCCGAAGCGGATGAGGCCGAAGCGCTGGCCCGTCACGACGCGGTCGCCCTCCTGGAGATTGCACACGATCCTTCGCGCCACGAGCCCGGCGATCTGGACGAAGGCGATATCGCGGCCGAGGTCGGTCGTCATCCGGATCGCCATGCGCTCGTTGTCCTCGCTCGCCTTGTCGAAGGAGGCGTTGAGGAACTTGCCCTTGCGGTAGCGCACATGCGTGACGCGGCCCGAGGCCGGCACGCGGTTGACGTGCACGTCGAGGACGTTGAGGAAGATCCCGATCCGGGTCATCGGCTCCGGGCCCATCTCGAGCTCGGGCGGCGGCGGGGCGGGGCCGATCGAGACGACGAGACCGTCGGCCGGGGCGACGATCAGGCCCTCCCGCATCGGCGTCGTCCGCCACGGGTCGCGGAAGAAGTAGGCGACCCAGGCGGCGCCGAGGAGCCCGATCCAGCCGAGCGGCTCCCAGAGGAGGAAGAGGATCACCGCCAGCAGCACGGCGCCGGCGACGAACTTCCATCCGTCCGGGTGGATCGGCGCGAGAAACTTGTTCAGCACGGGCGGAAACTAGTGACTGCCCTCAAAAGGGTCAACGCGAGGCGGCCTGCGTCGCCCGGTCGAAGGCGGCGAGGAAGTCGGCGAGAAAGCGCTCCATCGGCCGGGGCGGCGCCTCTCCCGGAAGCAGCCCCTCGACGTAGCCGAGCCTCAGGAACGGCTCGAGGAGCCGCGCGTCGCGGGCGAGGAGATGGACGGGAACGCTCCAGTCCGCGCCCGGCAGGACGAAGGCGGGCGGCTGATGGTCGCCGACGACGATCACGATCGCGTCCCGCCGCAGGCGCGCGATCGCGTCGCCGAGCGAGCGGAAGACGTAGGCGAGGCTCTCGACATAGGGCCGGTCCAGCCGGCGCCAGTCGGGCGAGGCATAGACGCGCTCCCAGGTCGCCTCGTCGACGCTCTCGTAGACGCCAGCGTCCTCCCACGCGACGTGCGGCGGCACCGGCGCGAACGGAACGTGGCTCGAGACGAGCGCCCATTGCGCGAAGAGCGGCTCCGCCGTCTCGGCCTCGAGCACGCGCTTCAAGGTCGCCTGATCCGGGATCCGGAACCAGCCGAAGGGGGGCCCCTCGTACCCGATCGCGGCGGCGTCCCAGACGCGGTCCCACCCCCAGAACGCGGTCTCGCGATCGGCCGACTTGATGCCCGGCACGACCTCGATCGTGCGATAGCCGGCCGCCTTCATGAGATGCGGCAGCGTCGGCCGCCCGCTTTGAAGGAGGAGGCGGTAGGCGAGCTGGTCGGAAAGCCGGATCCCGCTCGCGAGCGTGCCGTGCGCGAGCCACGACGAGCCGCCGTAGGTCGGCGAGAGGAGGCGGTGCGTCGCGGCGAGGTAGCCCGCGTCCCGGATCGCGGCGCCGAAGGCGGCGAGCGCCTGCCCGACGCGAGGCTCGCCGAGCGCCGCGGCGCCGTAGGACTCGATGAAGAAGACATGGACGTCGCGCCCCCCGAGGCCGGCGAGGTCGGAATGCGGCGGCGGCGGCGCGTCGAAGAGGCGCGTCCACGCGTTCGGGCGTCCCCGGCTCGCCTCGAAGGCGTGCCAGGCGACCTCGGCCTGCGCGAAGAGCGCCGGCGCGACGCGCGGCGGCACGAGGAGGCCGATCGCGAGCGCCGCGACGAGGCTCGAGGCGTTGAGAGCGCGCCCGCCGGGCGCGCGGCGAAGCACGAAGGCGAGGAAGGCCCAGAGCGCGAGCGTCGCGGCGAGCCCGGCCGACGCCGCCGAAGCGGCCGCGAGGAGCCCCAGCCCGTCGCGCGCCAGCCCGAAGACCGAGGGAAGGTGCCGGAGGTCCCACCAGAGCTCGACCGGGCGGCCGAGCGTCACCGGGGCGAGCGCGTCGGCGAGGTTCGCCGCGGCGACGAGGAGGATCGCGAAGGCGAGCGCCGCCGCGGCAAGCCGCGGAAGGCGCCGCCCGAAGAGCCCGGCCACCGCGAGGACCGCGGCGACCCAGGCCGCCTCGGCGGCGGGAAAGTCGGCGAGGATTGTGAGGCCCTCGGGATCGCGGGCCGGCGCCAGCAGCGCCGCGACGGCCAGGAAGGCGAGGACCGCGGTCACGGCTCCGCGATGGCCGCCGCGACCGGGGAGTGGATATAGGCCATTCCGGCATTGCCGCGCCCCTCGCGCAGCACCGCGGACGGCACGGCGTAGCGGTTGGGATAGACGGCGTCGGCGGCGATTTCGACCGGATGAGTCCGTGCGACGGCTTCGATGGCGGCGCGTCCGAGGCGCGGATCGCACACGACCGTCTCGCCGCTCGCGTCGATGCGCGGCGTCGCGAAGGCCTTGTCGAGCGGCATCGCGTAATCGACGAGGAACGAGACGAGCTGCGCCACCGCGGGAATGATCTTCCTTCCCCCGCAGGCGCCGAGCCCCGCCCAGGGCGCGCCGCGCCGGGTCAGAACCGCCGGGCACATGTTGGCGAGCGGCCGCTTGCCCGGCGCGATCGCGTTCGGCCTTCCGGGTACCGGGTCGAACCAGCCCATCCCGTTGTTCATGGTGATGCCGGTTCGCGCGAGCACGACCTTCGATCCGAAGCGCGCGAGAAGCGTGTTGGTGAGCGCGGCGACGTTGCCGTCGCGGTCCACCGCCGAGACATGCGTGGTGTTGCCGCCGGCGGCATGGCCCATTTGGGAGAGCCGCGCCGCGAACGCCTCGCGGCAGGCGTCGGCATAGACGGCGTAGGCTTCGGCGTCCGGCTCGTCGCCCGGGCGCAGGCGCTCGGCGCACGCGGCGAGGATCGCCGCCAGCGTCGGGCCTCCCGTGAGGCCCGGGGCGGCATGGACGCTGACGTGGCGGTAATCGAAGGAGAGCGGCGCCCTCGCCTCGGCGCGGTAGCGCGCGAGGTCGTCGGCGCGGATCGGGCTGCCGCCTTCGGCGAGCTCGGCGGCGATCGCCTCGGCGAGCGCGCCCTCGTAGAAGTCGCGCCGTCCTGCCTCGGCGAGCCGGCGATAGGTCGCGGCGAGCGCGGGGAGCACGAGGCGGCGCTCTGCGCCCTCTGCCGCGGCCGGCGGCACCCCGTCGGGGAGGTAATGCGCCCGCGAGGCGGGATAGCGCTGCAGCTCGGCGGCGGAGATCGCGATCGCGAGCGTCGTCGCCCAGTCGATCGGCATCCCCTCCTCGGCGAGGCGGAGCGCCGGGCCGATCGCCTCGGCGAGGCTCTTCCGGCCGAAGCGCTCGAGCGCGAGGCCGAGCCCGTCGACCGTGCCCGGGACGAGGATCGACTCCCACCCGGCGAGATTGCGGTCCTCCTCGACCGCCGGCCAGCCGAAGGGCGAAGAACCGATCCCGCCGCGCAGCCGGTAGCGGGCGGGGTCGAGCCGCGCCGGCGCCTCCATCATGAAGTCGACGACCTCGACGGGGCCGGAGGCGGGCGCGAAGACGAGAAGCCCGCCGCCGCCGATCCCGCTCATCCACGGCTCGACGACGCCGAGCGCGAACGCGGTCGCGACCGCGGCGTCGACGGCGTTGCCGCCCGCCGCCAGAAGCTCGGCGCCGGCCCGGGCGGCGAGATGATGCTGGGCGGCGACGATTCCCTTCTCGGTCGCGACCGCCGCCTTTCCGAGGATCCAGGTCTCGGCCATCGGGGAAGGAGTGTAGCGCGGCGGGCGGATTTTCCTCGCCCCCGATCGCGTGCGCGGGCGCCCGCGGCGAAAAATCCTCCTCCCGGCCGGGGACCGGGAGGAGGGAGTGCGCCAGGACTACTTGATGCCGAGCGCGGCCTCGGCCTTGGCGAGCGCCGCCAACGACTCGTCGTGCTTGCCGGCCTTGTGCGCCGCCTCGCCCTCGGCGCGAAGCTTGCGCACCTCGGCCATCTTCTCGGCGCTGAGCGCCGGGTTCTTCGCCAGCGCCTCGTCGATCGCCTTCATGTGCTTGGGACAGGAGCTCGCCCAGGCCGGCGCGGCGGCGAGGGCGAGCAGGACGGCGGCGGCGGCGAGGAGTCTCGGCATGGCAAATCCTCCCTTGTTCTCGTGCGGCATTGGGGCGCTTCGGGAAGACGCCTGCCGCGCGCGCTTATTCCTTGCCGCGCGAATCGCGGCTAAGAGGCTCGTCGATGGCTCTCCTGCGCTCCGTCGCGACGGTCGGCGGCTACACGATGATGAGCCGCGTCCTCGGCTTCGTGCGCGACGTGCTGACGGCCGCGGTGCTGGGCGCGGGGCCGGTCGCGGACGCCTTCTTCATCGCGCTTCGCCTGCCCAATCTTTTCCGCTCTCTTTTCGCCGAGGGCGCGTTCAGCTCCGCCTTCGTCCCGCTCTTCGCCGGCCGGATCGCCACCGACGGCAAGCGCGCGGCGCGGCTTTTCGCGGAGGATGCGCTGGCCGTGCTCCTCGCCGCCCTCCTTCTCTTCGTCGCGCTCGGCGAGGCGGCGATGCCGTGGCTCGTCGACGTGATGGCGCCGGGCTTCGCCGCCGATCCCGGCAAGCGTGCGCTCACCATCGAGCTCACCCGGATCACCTTTCCCTATCTCCTCTACATCTCGCTCGTGGCGCTCCTCGGGGGCGTTCTCAACTCGGTCGAGCGCTTCGCCGCGGTGGCGGCGACGCCGGTCCTCCTCAACCTCTTTCTCATCGCCGCCCTCGTCGGCGCGCGCACGCTCGGCTGGCTGCCCGGGCACGCGCTCGCCTGGGCGGTGACGCTCGCGGGATTCGCGCAATTCCTCTTCCTCATGGCCGCCTGCCGCGCGGCCGGCCTCGCGCTGCGCCTGCCGCGCCCGCGTTTGACGCCGGAGGTGAAGCGGCTTCTCGCCCTCATGGCGCCGGGCGTCTTCGGCGCCGGGGTGACGCAGCTCAACCTCCTCGTCTCGACCGCGGTCGCCTCGCTGCTTCCCGGCGGCGCGGTCTCCTATCTCTATTACGCCGACCGCCTCAACCAGCTTCCGCTCGGCGTCGTCGGCATCGCGGTCGGAACGGCGATCCTGCCGCCCTTGTCGCGCCAGGTGCGCACGGGGCTCGAGGTCGAGGCGAAGCACACCCAGAACCGCGGCGTCGAGCTGGCGCTCCTCCTGACGCTCCCGGCGGCCGTCGCGCTCGCCGTGCTCGCCGAGCCGATCCTCGCCGTTCTCTTCGAGCGCGGCGCCTTCGGCCCGGCCGAGACGCGCGCGACCGCCGCCGCGCTCGCGGCCTTCGCGGCCGGGCTTCCGGCCTTCGTGCTCGTGAAGGTCCTGGCGCCCGGCTTCTTCGCGCGGCACGACACCAGGACCCCGGTCAAGATCGCCGCGACGGCGATGGTGGTGAACGCCGTCTTCACCGTCGCGCTCATGTGGCCGCTGGCGCATGTCGGCAACGCGCTCGCGACCTCGATCGCCGGCTGGACGAACGCGCTCCTTCTCTTCGAGCTCCTGCGGCGGCGCGGCCATTTCGCGCTCGACGAGGCGGCGCGGCGGCGCCTGCCCCGGATCGCCGCCGCCGCGCTCGGCATGGGGGGCGTCCTCTACGGCGCGGCGCTCGCGCTCGCCCCCGCGATCGAGGCGCGCGGCCTTCCCGGCATGGGCGCGCTCGCCGCCCTCGTTGCGGCCGGGCTCGCGAGCTTCGCGCTCTTCGCGATCCTGCTCGGCGCCGCCACGCGGGAGGAGCTGAAGCGCCTTGACCCGCGGCGGCGGCAACAGCGATAAGCCGACGCCATGAACCGTATTTTCTCGGGCGTGCAGCCGACCGGCAACTTCCACCTCGGCAACTATCTCGGCGCGCTGCGCAACTGGGTGAAGCTGCAGCACGACTACGAATGCATCTTCTGCATCGTCGATCTGCACGCCCTCACCGTGCCGCAGGACCCGAAGGAGCTGACGGCGCATACGCGCGAGGTCGCGGCCGCCTACATCGCCGCCGGCATCGACCCCGAGAAGAACATCATCTTCAACCAGAGCCGGGTGCCGGGGCACACCCAGCTCGCCTGGCTGTTCTCGTGCCTGACGCCGCTCGGCTGGCTCAACCGCATGACCCAGTTCAAGGAGAAGGCGGGCAAGCATCGCGAGAGCGCGGGGCTGGGGCTCTACGCCTATCCCGTGCTGATGGCCGCCGACATCCTCCTCTACAAGGCGACGCACGTGCCGGTCGGCGAGGACCAGAAGCAGCACCTCGAGCTCGCGCGCGACATCGCCGGCGCCTTCAACCGGCGCTACGGTCTCGACTTCTTCCCCCTTCCAGAGCCGCAGATCTTCGGGACGGCCACGCGCGTCATGTCGCTGCGGGACGGGACGAAGAAGATGTCGAAATCCGATCCGTCGGATTATTCTCGCATCAACATGACAGACAGCGCCGAGCTGGTGGCGCAGAAGATCCGCAAGGCGAAGACCGACCCGAAGCCGATGCCGGAGAGCCTCGCCGAGCTCGAGGATCGGCCCGAGGCGGCGAACCTTCTCGGCATCTACGCGGCGCTCACCGATCACCCGCTCGAGGAGACGGTGCGTCGCTTCGCGGGCAAGGGCTTCTCCGAGTTCAAGGAGGCGCTCGCCGACGTGGCGACGGTGACGCTCGGCCGGATCGGCGGCGAGATGCAGCGCCTCAAGGCCGACCACGCCTACATCGACGGCGTTCTCCGTCGCGGCGCCGAGCGCGCCGAGGCGATCGCCGGGCCGATCCTCCGCGAGGTCGAGGACATCACCGGGCTGCTCCGGCCGTGAGGCGGCGGCTGGTCCCGACCGTGGTGCGAGATCGCTCCTGCGCCGGCGGCGTCGGCCGCGCCTGCGCGCCTTGATGCCCATGTCGCCCCCGACATCGATCGCCGGCGTGGTCGTGGCCGCGATGCCCCGGCCGGCGGCAGCGGCGGCGGGGTAGGGGGGAGGGGGCGTGGAGATCTATCTGCCGATCGCCGAGGTCTCGGTCGATCTCCTCGTCCTTCTCGCGCTCGGCGCCTTCGTCGGCTTCCTCTCCGGCGTGTTCGGCGTCGGCGGCGGCTTCCTCCTGACGCCGTTCCTCATTTTCGTCGGCATCCCGCCCGCGGTCGCGGTCGCCTCGTCGGCGAACCAGCTCGTCGGCACCTCGGTCTCCGGGGTCATCGCCCATTGGCGGCGCGGCAACGTCGATTTCAAGATGGGCGCGGTGCTCCTCGCCGGCGGCTTCCTGGGCTCGCTGCTCGGGGTCTGGGTGTTCGGGCTCCTGCGGCGGATCGGTCAGATCGAGCTCTTCATCAACATCTGCTACATCGTCCTTCTCGGCTCGCTCGGCGCCCTGATGCTCGTCGAGAGCGTCAGCACGTTCCTGCGCCGCCGCCGCACCGCCGCGCCGCGCCGCAAGCTGCACCAGCACACCTGGGTGCACGGCCTGCCGCTGAAGCTCCGCTTCCGCCGCTCCAAGCTCTACATCAGCGCCTTGCTGCCGCTAGGGCTGGGGTTCATCATCGGCATCCTTTCCGCCGTGATGGGCGTCGGCGGCGGCTTCATCATGGTGCCGGCGATGATCTACGTCCTCGGCATGCCGACCCTCGTCGTGCCGGGGACCTCGCTCTTCCAGATCATCTTCGTCGCCGCCGCGGTCACCGTGCTGCAGGCGGTCGGCAACCGCACGGTCGACATCCTCCTCACCGTGCTGCTTCTCGTCGGCGCCGTCTTCGGGGCGCAGTTCGGCACGCGCTGGGCGACGAAGCTCCGCGGCGAGCAGCTGCGCGGGCTGCTCGCGATCCTGGTCATCGCGGTCGCGGTGAAGCTCGCCGCCGACCTCACCGTGCCGCCGCTCGACCTCTACTCGACGGCGGTCGTCGAATGAGCCGCCTTCTCGCCGCGCTCTTCCTTCTCCTCTGCGCCGCCGCGCCGGCGCAGGGGCAGCCGCTCGTCGCCGATCTCAGCAGCCATCTCATCGGCATCACGACGAGCTTCACCGGCACGAGCGTCGTCCTGTTCGGCGCGATCGACGGGCCGGGCGACGTCGTCGCCGTCGTGCGCGGGCCCGCGCGCGACGTCGTCGTCCGCCGCAAGAGCCGCGTCGGGCCGATCTGGGTCAACACGAGGCAGGCGACGTTCAAGGACGTCCCCGGCTACTACGCGGTGGTCGCGAGCCGTCCGATCGAGGAGGCGGTGCCGCCGCCGGTGCGCAGCCTGCACCAGATCGGCCTTTCCGAGCTCAGCCTCCCGGCGGAGCGCGAGCGCAGCTACACGGACGAGTTCCGCAAGGCGCTCGTGCGCACCGAGGTCCAGGGCGGCCTCTTCCTCGAAAAGGTCGGCAACATCGACTTCCTCGGCGACCGGCTGTTCCGGGCGACGCTCGTCTTTCCGGCGAACGTCCCGACCGGCACGTACTCCGTCGAGGTCTTCCTCTTGCGGAACGGCGAGGTGGTGAGCGCGCAGACGACCCCGCTCGTCGTCTCGAAGATCGGGATGGACGCAAAGCTCTACGATTTCGCCGACCGGCAGTCTCTCGCCTACGGCCTCGTTGCCGTGCTGATCGCCGTGATGGCAGGATGGCTGGCGAGCCTGCCCTTCCGGAGCGCCTGACGCATGCAGACCGACGCGCCGGCCCAGGAACGGGTCTTTCTCGTCGTCGTCGACGAAACGGAGGAGCTGCGGGTCGCGCTCCGCTACGCGGCGCGGCGCGCGCAGCATACCGGCGGCCGCGTCGCGCTCCTTTACGTGATCGAGCCCACCGAGCTGCAGCACTGGGGCGCCGTCGAGAATCTCATGAAGGAGGAGCGGCGCGAGGAAGCCGAGGCGCTCCTCCAGAAGCTCGCCGCCGAGGTGACCGAGATCGCCGGCACCATGCCGATCATCTACATCCGAGAGGGAAGGCGCCGCGACGAGCTCCTCGCCCTCATCGACGAGGAGAAGAGCATCTCGATCCTGGTCCTCGCGACCGCCACCGGCAGCGAGGGGCCCGGCCCTCTCGTCACCGCCGTGACCGGCAAGCTCGCCTCCCGCCTCCGCATCCCGGTCACCATCGTCCCCGGCGGCCTCACCGACGCCGAGATCGACGCCCTCGCCTGAGTTGCCCCGGCGGGGCCCCGCTCGCCTGCGCGATCGCCGGCGAGCGCGCGGATTGTCGCCGCATCGCCTGATCCGCCATTCACGCTGTCCCTTCATGCCTGACGAGGGCCGGACGATCGGCCCATCGGCTCCTCCCCTCCATCCCCCGGTATCCCCCTCATTCCCCTTCTCAGGGTGCAGGCGCTCGATCCGCGAAAAGTGCTTGAATCCGGACCGAAACGTTCCGAATTAGAAGACACGAGCGCACGCCCAGAGGAAGTCCATGTTCATTCAGACCGAGCAGACGCCGAACCCCGCCACGCTCAAGTTCCTTCCCGGCCGCACGGTGATGGAGAGGGGGACGGCCAACTTCACCTCGCGCGAGGCCGCCGAGCGCTCGCCGCTCGCGCAGCGCCTCTTCGCGATCGACGCCGTGACCGGGGTCTTTCTCGGCAGCGACTTCGTCACCGTGACGAAGGACGACGCGGCCGACTGGTACCAGCTGAAGCCCGAGATCCTCGGCGCGATCATGGAGCACTTCACCGCCGGCCGGCCGGTGATCCTCGCCGAGGCTGAGGAGGAGGCTCCCTCCGCCGCCGAGGAGGACGACGAGGTCGTCGCGCAGATCAAGGAGCTGCTCGAGACGCGCGTCCGCCCGGCCGTCGCGATGGACGGCGGCGACATCCTCTTCCACGACTTCCAGGACGGGATCGTCTATCTCCACATGCAGGGCGCGTGCTCGGGCTGCCCGTCCTCGACCGCGACGCTGAAGGCGGGCATCGAGAACATGCTGCGCCACTACATTCCCGAGGTGCAGGCGGTCGAGGCGATCTGACCGGGAGGTCCGATGGGGAAGATCCTCCCGGACCAGTGCCTCGACATTCTCTTCCGCCAGGCGCGGACGCACCGCGCCTGGAAGGACGAACCTGTCAGCGACACGATCCTCGAGGCCGTCTGGGAGCTCGCCAAGATGGGCCCCACGAGCGCCAACTGCTCGCCCGCGCGCGTCGTCTTCGTGAAGTCGCCCGAGGCGAAGGAGCGCCTGCGGCCGTGCCTTTCGCGCGGCAACGTCGCGCAGACGATGGCGGCGCCCGTCACCGCGATCCTCGCCTACGATCTCGCCTTCGTCGATCACCTGCCGCGGCTTTATCCCGAGGAGGACGCCCGGTCGTGGTTCGTCGGCAAGGCGGCGCTCATCGAGGAGACGGCGTTCCGCAACGGCACCCTCCAGGGCGCCTATCTCATTCTGGCCGCGCGTGCGCTCGGGCTCGATTGCGGGCCGATGTCGGGCTTCGACAGGGCGAAGGTCGACGCCGCGTTCTTCCCCGGCTCGACCGTGCGCTCCAACTTCCTCTGCAATCTCGGCTACGGCGATCCCGACGGCGCGCCGAAGAAGCTGCGCCCGCGGAACCCGCGCCTCGCCTTCGACGAGGCGTGCCGGATCGTCTGACCCGGCGCGTCCCGCCTTTCCGCCCCGCCGGGGCTTTCCCGGCGAGGCGGCCTTTCTCGGCCTAGTTCTTGACCAGCGGGCACTTGCTCTCGGAGAGAGGCTGGACTGCCTCCTCCGCCGCGATCCGGCGCACGATCTTGAAGTAGTCCCACGGCGCCTTCGACTCCGAGGGCGCCTTCACCTGCGCCAGCAGCGCGCCGTGCTCGAAGCGGCCGTCCGCGCGCACGCGGCCCTTGCCGAAGAAGTCGTCGATCTCCATCGAGCGGAGCTTCTCCGCGACTTTCGGCCCCTCGTCGGTGCCGGCCGCCTCCATCGCCTTGAGGTAGTTCGAGACCGCCGAGTAGGTGGCGGCGTGCACGGCGCCGGGCATCCGCCCCATGCGGTCGAAGAAGCGCTTCGACCATGCGCGCGTCTTGTCGTCGGTGTCCCAGTAGAAGGCGGTGGTGAAGTAGAGGCCCTGCGTCGCCTGCAGGCCGAGCGAATGCACGTCGCTGATGACGACGACGAGCCCGGCGAGCTTCTGCCCGGCCTCGGCGATGCGGAACTCGCCCGCCTGCTTGATCGCGTTGATCGTGTCGGCGCCGGCGTTCGAGAGCCCGATCACCTGCGCCTTGGAGGCCTGGGCCTGGAGGAGGAAGGAGGAGAAGTCGGCGTTGTTCACCGGATGCTTCACCTCGCCGAGCACCTTGCCGCCGCCCGCCTCGACGACGTTGCGCAAATCCGCCGCCATCTGGTGCCCGAAGGCGTAGTCGGCGACGAGCAGGAACCACGTCTTGCCGCCCTCGGCGACGATCGCCTTCCCGGTCCCGATCGCCTGCGTGTAGGTGTCGAAGTTCCACATGAACCCGGTGGGCGAGCAGTCCTCGTTGATGAGCCGCGTCGTCGCCGGGCCGGTGAACAGCGTGACCTTGCCGCGCTCTCTCGCCAGCGTCTGGACCGCGATCGCGACCGCCGAGTTGGTGAGGTCGGTGATGGCGTGGACGCCTTCGGCGTCGAACCACTGGCGGGCGATCGCGGAGGCGATGTCGGGCTTGTTCTGGTGGTCGGCGCTGACGATCTCGATCGGCCGGTTCAGCACCTTGCCGCCGAAATCCTCCACCGCCATTTGCGCAGCCTCGACCGAGCCCTTGCCGCCGAAATCGGCGTAGAGCGCGCTCTGGTCGTTGAGGACGCCGATCTTGATCGGCGCCTGCTGCGCGTGCGCAGCCGAGATCGTTCCTGCCAGCAGCGCCGCGGCGAAGGCGAGTCGCCATGGCCTCGCTGCGCCCCGCGGGGCGAACGTCTTCGCTTCGTTGCGGCGTAGTCCTCGAACCATCATGTCGTTAGTTCCCGAATTGTTCGAAAGTTAACGATTCTTCAACATACTCGCCGGCGCTTCTCGTGGCGAACGCCGGTTCGCGTCCTGTTCTTGCCACGATGTCGCAGGGCGTCGCAAAAGCCGCTCTCGCGCCGTCAGGCCGGCGCCCTCCGGCTCGCCTCCTCGAAGAGCGCGGCGAGCCGCGTCGGGTCGTGCGGCTCCTTGCGCAGCGTCTCGGGGTCCCACTGGCTGCGCGGCGTGGCGAAGAAGTCGCCGCCGTAGACGTGGATCGCGCCGGTGAGGCGCGGGATCGGGTTCGTCACCGAGTGGACGACGTCGACGCCGAGCGGCACGGCGTCGCCGGTGCCGAGCGCCTTCGCGCCCGCCGCCTCCAGGCGGTCGCCGCGGCGGCGCCAGAAGATGTTGTCCTCGCGCCCGCCGTAGAGGCCGATCACCGCCCACATCCGGTGCTCGTGCGGCATGATCGTCATGTACCCCGGCCAGACGATGTTGAGGATGGTGAGGTCCGCCGCGCGGTAGAGCGTCTCGATCCCGCCGCGGCGCGGCTCGCCGAGCGCCGCGACGACGGCGGCCGGCTCGGCGACCGCCCGGGCGACCTCCTCGCGGACCGAATTGTGGCCGGGGTCCTCGGCGCGCGCGCGGCGGCACGCCTCGATGAAGCGTTCGAGGTCGAACATGGCGTCCTCCCGTCGCTCGTCTCGGCCGGGAAAGGATACGCCGCTCGCGGCCGCCCCGTCACTTCGCCCGGAAGGCTGGCTCCGGGCGCGCGAAATCGCGTCCCGCCGCCTCGCGCGCGCGAGTGGACGCGCCGGCCGCGAGGCCCTACTTCTAGCGCCATGTTCGACGACGCCGCCGTGGCCGGGCCCGTCCCGGCCATCCCTGTTTTCGCGCCCGGCGCCCGCGGGCTTCGCCGCGGCGCGGCGGAAGGCGCCTGACCGATGCCTCTCGTCCTCTACAACACGCTGACGCGACGCAAGGAGACGTTCGAGCCCATCGACCCCGCCAATGTGCGGATGTACGTCTGCGGGCCGACCGTCTACGACTTCGCGCATATCGGCAACGCGCGTCCCGTCATCGTCTTCGACGTGCTCTACCGTCTTCTCCGCCGCATCTACGGCGAGGCGCACGTCACCTATGTCCGCAACATCACCGACGTCGACGACAAGATCAACGCCGCGGCGAAGGCGAGCGGCGAGTCGATCCGCGCGCTCACCGAGCGGACCGTGAAGGCGTTTCACGAGGACATGGCGGCCCTCAACGCGCTCCCGCCCGACATCGAGCCGCGCGCCACCGAGCACATCGCGGCGATGATCGCCATGATCGAGCGCCTCATCGCCGCGGGCTGCGCCTACGAGGCGGAGGGGCACGTCCTCTTCGAGGTGAAGAAGGCGCCGCATTACGGGCGTCTTTCGGGCCGCAGCCTCGACGAGATGATCGCCGGCGCGCGCGTCGAGGTCGCGCCCTACAAGCGCGACCCCGCCGACTTCGTGCTCTGGAAGCCGTCCGACGCCGACGCGCCGGGCTGGGAGAGCCCGTGGGGGCGCGGCCGCCCGGGCTGGCACATCGAGTGCTCCGCGATGAGCGCGGCGCATCTCGGCGAGACCTTCGACATCCACGGCGGCGGCATCGACCTCGTCTTCCCGCATCACGAGAACGAGATCGCGCAGAGCACCTGCGCGCACGGCGGCAAGCCGTTCGTCCGCTACTGGCTGCACAACGGCTTCGTCATGGTCGAGGGCGAGAAGATGGCGAAGTCGCTCGGCAACTTCGTCACCGTCCGCCAGCTTCTCGAGGAAGGCGCGCCGGGCGAGGCGATCCGCTACGCGATGCTGACGGGGCACTACCGCGAGCCGCTCGACTGGACGAAGGAGCGCCTGCGCCAGGCCAAGGCGGCGCTCGACAGATTCTATCTCGCGCTCCGCAACGCGGCCGACATTCCGGCCCCGCCCTTTCTTTCGAAGGAGGTCGCGGCGGCGCTCGAGGACGATCTCAACACGCCCCTGGCGCTCGCCCACATGCACGAGCTCGCCGCGGCGCTCAACCGCGACCGCAGCGCCGAGGCGAAGGCGGGGCTCCTCGGCGCCGGCGCGCTCCTCGGCCTTTTGCAGCAGGACCCCGAGCAATGGCTGCGCGGCGGCGGCGATGCCGACGCGGCGCGGATCGAGGCGCTCGTCCGGCAGCGCAACGAGGCGCGGCGCGCGAAGAACTTCGCCGAGGCCGACCGCATCCGCGCGGCGCTCGAGGCCGAGGGCATCCTTCTCGAGGACAAGCCCGGCGGCGTCACGACCTGGCGGCGGAAGTGAGGCGGTGCGAAGCGCGCAAGGGGCCGCCCGGTCAAGAAGCCGTTGATTCCGTGCCGCCCTTGATGTCTTCGTGGCCGCGAAAGCGAAGGATCCATGGCTGAGCGCATCTTCCTCTACGATACGACCCTGCGCGACGGGTCGCAGACCTCCGGCGTCGATTTCGGGCCCGCCGACAAGGCGGCGATCGCGAAGGAGCTCGACCGGCTCGGCATCGACTACATCGAGGGCGGCTGGCCGGGCGCGAACCCGACCGACGACGCCTTCTTCAAGGCGCCGCCGAAGCTCGCCCGCTCGCGCCTCGCCGCTTTCGGCATGACGCGGCGGAGCGGGCGGAGCGCCGGCAACGACCCCGGCCTCGCGGCGCTCCTCGGCGCCGGGACGCGCGTCGCCTGCATCGTGGGGAAGACGTGGGACTTCCACGCCGAGACCGCGCTCGGCGTCCCGCTCGAGGAAAACCTGCGGATGATCGGCGACAGCGTCGCGCATCTCGCCGAACGGCTCGACGAGGTGCTGTTCGACGCCGAGCATTTCTTCGACGGCTGGAAGGCGAACCCGCGCTACGCGCTGAAATGCCTCGAGGCCGCGTTCGAGGCGGGCGCGCGCTGGATCGTGCTCTGCGACACCAACGGCGGCACGCTGCCGCACGAGGTGGAGGCGATCGTCGCCGAGGTCGCGCGCCGCATCCCGGGCGAGCGGCTCGGCATCCACTGCCACAACGACACCGAGAACGCGGTCGCGAACTCGCTCGCCGCCGTGCGCGCCGGCGTGCGCCAGGTCCAGGGCACGCTCAACGGCCTCGGCGAGCGCTGCGGCAACGCGAACCTCGTCTCGCTCCTGCCGACGCTGATGCTGAAGCTCGGCTACGAGACCGGCGTCTCGCACGAGAACCTGCGGCACCTGACGCATGTGAGCCGCACCCTCGACGAGCGCCTCAACCGCGCGCCGAACCGGCACGCCCCCTATGTCGGCGAGGCCGCGTTCGCGCACAAGGCGGGGCTGCACGTCTCGGCGATCGCCAAGGACCCGCGCTCCTACGAGCACGTCGACCCGGCGCTCGTCGGCAACCGGCGCCACGTCGTCGTCTCGGATCAGTCGGGGCGCGCCAACCTTCTCCAGCGCCTCAAGGAGTTCGGCATCGAGGCCGATCCCGGCGACGAGCGCCTCGCCGCGCTCCTCGACCTCGTGAAGCAGCGCGAGCACGACGGCTACGCCTATGACGGCGCGGAGGCCTCGTTCGAGCTCCTCGCCCGCCGCGCGCTCGGCACGGTGCCGGAGTTCTTCCGCCTGCAGAGCTTCCGCGTCCTCGACGAGCGGCGCTGGAACGCGAAGGGCGAGCTCGTGACCCTCTCCGAGGCGACGATCAAGATCGAGGTCGCGGGCGAGCCCTTCATGACCGTCGCGGAAGGGAACGGCCCGGTGAACGCGCTCGACGCGGCGCTGAGGAAGGCGCTCCTGCCGCGCTACCCGAGCCTCGGCGGCGTGCGCCTCACCGACTACAAGGTGCGCATCCTGACGCCGCAGGAGGGAACGCGCGCGGTGACCCGCGTCATGATCGAGACGAGCGGCGCCGATGGCGAGAGCTGGTCGACCGTCGGCGTCTCGGCGAACGTCATCGACGCCTCCTACAACGCGCTCCACGACAGCCTCACCTGGTTCCTCTGGCGCGAGCGGCGCGCCGCCTGAGGCGGAGCCCCGATGGCCGGCACGCATTCGAAGAAGGAGGCGGTCACCGGCGGCCCCGCGATCGTCCTCGTCGAGCCGCAGCTCGGCGAGAACATCGGCACCGCGGCGCGCGCCATGTACAATTGCGGCCTCACCGATCTCCGCCTCGTGCGCCCGCGCGAGCCGTGGCCGAACGAGAAGGCGCGGAGCGCCTCGAGCGGCGCCGACCCGGTGATCGACGGCGCGCGCGTCTACGGCGATCTCCGCGGCGCGGTGGGCGATCTGCGCCATCTCTACGCCGCGACCGCGCGCGAGCGGCATCTGGTGAAGCGGATCGTGACGCCGCGCCAGGCCGCGCGCGAGATGCGCGAGAGGATGGCGGCGGGCGAGTCCTGCGGCGTGCTCTTCGGCGCCGAGCGGATGGGCCTCTTGACCGAGCACGTGAGCCTCGCCGACACGATCGTCACGGTGCCGCTCAACCCCGCCTTCTCCAGCCTCAACCTCGCGCAGGCGGTGCTCGTGATCGGCTACGAGTGGTTCACCGCGGGCGATGCGACGCCGCCCTCGGTGACGCCGACCGGCCGGAGCCGCCCGGCGACGAAGCAGGAGCTCTACGCGCTTTTCGACCACCTCGAGGAGGAGCTCGACCGCAACGGCTTCCTGCGCAACGTCGAGAAGCGCCCGTCGATGGTGCGCAACATCCGTGCCATGCTGGAGCGCGCCGGGCTCACGCTCCAGGAGGTCCGCACGCTGCACGGCATCATCACCGCCTTCGCCGGGCCGCGCCGGCGGGATGCGCCGTGACCCCGCCGCGCGTCTCCTCGGCGCCGGTCCAGGCCCGGCTCGGGGCGCGGGCGCTCCTTCTCGGGGCGCGCATCGACACGCGCGGGCTCTGGCGCGAGGAGACGCTCGTCGCGACGCCCCTCACCATGCGGGTGGGCGAGCAGGGCACCGCGTTCGTCTTCCGCTACGGCGCGGTCGTGCTGTTCGACGCGACGGCCGAGCAGGAGGCCGCGTTCGTCGCCGGGCTCGAGGGCCGCATCGTCGAGCCGCTTCCGGAGCCCGAGATCGAGGAAGCCGAGATCCTGGTGAAGCCCGAGAGCGACGAGTCGATCGACGCCTCGGGCGCCATCGTCGTGCGCGACGCCGGGCCCGAGCGGCTGCAGGTCGTCGCCGACATTCTCGCCAAGAGCGTCGTCCTCGACCATTACGACGCGCGCATCGCCCACGTCTTCGACCGGATCGAGCCGCTCGCCGACGCGCTGCGCAAGGACGGGCGCACCCGCAGCCGGGCGAGGGAGCTGCTGCGGCATATCGGCGAGGTTCTCCTGACGGAGCAGCGCATGGTCGGCCGCGCCGAGGTCGGCGAGAAGCCGGAGGTTCTGTGGGACCAGCCGGAGCTCGAGCGGCTCTACGCGCGGCTCGAGGACGAGTACGAGATCGTCGAGCGCGGCCGCGCCATCGACCGCAAGCTCGGCCTCGTCGCCGACACGGTCGAAACCCTCGTCGACCTCGTCCATACCAAGCGCGCGGCGCGGCTCGAGTGGTACATCATCATCCTCATCGCCGTGGAGATCGTCCTCACGCTCTACGACATGTTCTGGCGCGGAAACTGACCCGCCGCCCCCGCTCGGATCCCCGCTTTCGCGGGAATGACGGGAAGGAGCGAAGCCCGGCGCCGCCCTCACCCCGCTCCTTGATCGTCACCCCCGCCCTCAGTCGTCACCGCCGCGAAAGCGGGGGTCCAAGCGGCGCTGCGGCCTGGATTCCCGCTTGCGCGGGAATGACGGAAGAGAGGCGGCTTGCAGCTCTCGTCACCCCCACGAAAGCGGGGGGCCATTCATCGCCTGGGCCGGGCTCCCGCCCTGCGCGGGGAACGACGAGGAGGAGCGGGCCCGCGCGCCGCCGCCTTGCGGGACCGGGCCTACCGCGTCGGCCCGCGCCGCCGTCGCTTCCAGGCGATCAGCTTGCGCTCGCCCCAGATGAGGGCGCGCCCGGTCGGGCGGCGCAGGACGGAGACGTCCTGCGCCATGAGGAGCACGCCGAGCGGCAGCATCCAGAGGCCGAGGATCGGCAGGAAGCTCAAGAGGCCGCCCGTCACGAGGAGGATGCCGGCGGGAACGCGCACATGGCGCGCGTCGGGACCGCGCAGCCTGCGCAGGACGCGCGCTGCGCTGCCCGGCAAGTGCCGCTCGATACGGTCGAAACGGCGCTCCAGCCGTCGGATTTCAGGATCCGTCATGAAGGTTCGGTAACTGGGGAGCCGACGCTCGAAAGGAAAGGTCGCCGCGCAGATCCACGGATCATTGTTGCCCGCGAGGGCGCGAGTCCACAAGGCCGTGTCGGCACGGATTTTCCCTTTCGCGGGAACGACGGGGAGGAGCGGAGCCCAGCGCCGCCGTCGCCTCCGCTCCCCGATCGCCACCCCCGCGAAACGGGGTCCATGAAAGGCGCGGGCGGCAACGGATTCCCGCTTTCGCGGGAATGACGAAGGGAGGATGCGGCCTCCGCATCACGGTCACCCGGCCCTCGATCGTCACCCCCGCCCTCTACCGTCACCCCCGCGAAAGCGGGGGTCCATGCGACGGGGCGGTGATGGATTCCCGCTTTCGCGGGAATGACGGGGAGGAGCGGAGCCCACCTTCCCGCGCCTCGCCGCCCCGGGCGTCCTGCCGCGCCTCGGTTTGACAGAACCCGTCCATCCCCTATATTCGCGCCCCTCTTCCCGGGAATGCGGGTCTCCAGGGGCCCCGTCCGCGCCTTTCGGGCGCGCGGAACTACCGGGACAACAACAACCACCGACGGAAACTACGAGATGAGCAAACGCGAAGGGTCGAAGTACAAGATCAACCGCCGGCTCGGCCTCAATCTCTGGGGCCGCGCCAAGAGCCCGCTCAACCGCCGCGACTACGGGCCCGGCCAGCACGGGCAGCGCCGCAAGAAGCCGTCCGACTACGGCACCCAGCTCATGGCGAAGCAGAAGCTGAAGGGCTACTACGGCAATATCGGCGAGCGGCAGTTCCGCCGGCTCTACGAAGAGGCCGCGCGGCGCCGGGGCGACACCGGCGAGAACCTCATCGAGCTCCTGGAGCGCCGGCTCGACGCCGTCGTCTACCGGATGAAGTTCGTCCCGACCCCTTTCGCGGCGCGCCAGTTCATCAATCACGGCCATGTCCGCGTCAACGGGCGGCGCGTCGACATCCCCTCCTACCAGGTCAAGGACGGCGACACGATCGAGGTCAAGGAGAAGTCGAAGCAGCTCGCCATGGTCCTCGAGTCCGTGAAGAGCCCCGAGCGCGACGTCCCCGACTACATCGAGGTCGATCACGACAAGATGCGCGGCCGCTTCATCCGCGCCCCGAAGCTCGCCGACGTTCCCTATCCCGTGTCGATGGAGCCGAACCTGGTCGTCGAGTTCTACTCGCGCTGACCGGCCGGTCCGGAACAGGATTGGCCGCTTCCCCTGCGGGAAGCGGCCTTTCCGCGCTTGGAGGCGGCCATGGTGACCGTTGAGCTCGCGATCGTCCTCCTCCTCATCCTCCTCAACGGCGTCTTCGCCATGGCCGAGATGGCGCTCGTGTCGGCCTCCAAGGCGCGCCTCAAGCACTGGCTGGAGCAGGGAAGGAAGGCCGCGCGCACCGCGCTCGAGCTGAAGGAAGACCCCGGGCGCTTCCTCTCCACCGTCCAGATCGGCATCACCGCGATCGGCATCGTCGCCGGCAGCTACGGCGGCGCCACGCTCGGCGAGCGCTTCGGCGCCTGGCTCGCGGTCCACCTGCCGGGGTCGCTGTCGCTCTACGCGCACGCGATCAGCATCACCCTCGTGGTGATCGGCATCACCTATCTCTCGCTCATCTTCGGCGAGCTCGTGCCGAAGCGGCTGGCGCTCGCCTATCCCGAGCGGATCAGCGTCGCCCTCGGCGGGTTCATGCGCCTCGTCTCCCGCCTCGCCGCGCCGCTCGGCTGGTTCCTCTCCGCCTCGACCAACCTCGTCCTGAAGATCCTGCCGGGGCGCGCCGAGGCGCAGGCCCCCGTTACCGAGGAGGAGATCAACCTCATGCTGCGCGAGGGCGCGGCGGCGGGGCAGTTCCATGTCGGCGAGGCCGAGATCGTGCAGGCCGCGCTCCGCCTCGGCGACCGCCGGGTCGGCGCGGTGATGACGCCGCGCACCCAGGTCGAATGGATCGACCTCGCCGATCCCGAGGACAAGCAGCGCGAGAAGCTCCTCTCGAGCCCCTATTCGCGCTTTCCGGTCTGCGAGGGCGGGGTGCAGAACATCATCGGCCTCGTCCAGGTGCGCGACGTCGCCGCGGCGCTCCTCGCGGGCAAGCCCTTCGACCTCCGCGCCGCGGCGCGCAAGCCCGTCTTCGTGCCCGACACGGTGACCGCGCTCCGCGCCCTCGAGATGTTCAAGAAGTCGGGCGCGCCCATGGCCTTCGTCGTCGACGAGTACGGCGATTTCGAGGGCATCGTCACCTTGAACGACATCATGCAGGCGCTCGTCGGCGACATCGCCGAGCCGGGCGAGGAGGACGACGCCTCGATCGTGAAGCGCGACGACGGCTCCTGGCTCCTCGACGGCATGCTGCCGCTCGACCAGCTCCGCGACCTCACGGGGCTCGCCTCGCTGCCGTCCCAGGAGGAGGCCGACTTCCACACCCTCGGCGGCTTCATGATGAGCCGCATCAACCGCGTTCCCGTCGTCGGCGACAACTTCACGCTCGACGGCTGGCGCTTCGAGGTCGTCGACATGGACGGGCGGCGCGTCGACCGCGTGCTCCTCGTCCCGCCGAAGGAGCCGCCGCCTTCCTAGAGGAGGGTGCCGATGCCGGGCAGCGATCTATAGGCACCAAGAAGAAAGTCCCTCGGGTCTGACGGTCCACGCTTGACTGACGACTTGCCGCGGAAAGTCGTGTTGCTCGATTGCCGAGAGGTGGCGGGTACTGACTACCGGGATAAGCGCGGACACGACTATCACCGGTACGTCCCTGAAGTCGTGACGGACGTCAATGCCGTCTTCAGGGGCGTTCCGGCCGACGAAATCCCGTTGCGCAAATATATGCCCGAGTCCCGCAGCTATCGTATCCAACGCAGCCCGACATCCGCCGTTGAGGAGCACTGAGGGTTCGAGGCGGGCGCTGTTCTTCAGATCTGCCGGCAATTTGCGCGGCCTGGAAAACTGACTTCTATTGCGTTAAGGGCGAACCCGGGCGCGGCATTCGCTCGAGCTGCAGGACTGATCTCGATCGGACGGGATCATCGCGGCGAGAGCGTCGCCAGCCGACCGCGGGGCATGGCGCGTCCGCTTGAAATTCGCTCGATCTCTCGGACGCGAGCGCCCGTTCGTCAGCCGACGGGAAGCCCCTCGAGACTCGCCCTTTGCGGCTACCGCCTAGAGAAGCTCGGAGAGGAGGAGGGCGAGCGCGAGCGCGGCGCCGAGCGGCGGCACCCAGCGCGGCACGTCGAAGGTGCCGGGCGGCGCCTTGCCGCGGCGCTGCACCTGCCAGAGCGCGAGATCGACGACGGCGAAGACGGCGAGCGTCAGCGCGTTCGCCAGCACGATGAGCCGCTCGAACGGCAGGAGAAGCGCGGCGGCGAGCACGATCGCCCCGGCGAGGCAAGTCGCGCGCACGGGCGTGCGCGTGCGCGGCGCGACGGCGGCGAGCGCCGCCGGAAGCTGCTCCCGCCGCGCCATGCCGTAGAAGAGCCGCGAGAGCATGACGATCTCGACGAGGACGCCGTTCGCGATCGCGAGGAAGCCGACGAAGGCGAAGAGGAGGGCGCTCTCTCCCTTGAAGAGGCCGACGAGCGGGTTCCCGCCCGCGGTGCCGCCGAGCACGGCGGCGGCCGCGACGGCGATGTAGAGAAGGCTGCTCACCGCGATCGCGGCGAGGATGCCGCGCGGCAGCGTCCGCGCGGGCTCCTTCGTCTCCTCGGCGAGGTTGACGAGGGTCTCGAAGCCGATGAAGGCGAAGAAGGCGATGAAGGCGCCGGCGAGCGTGCCGTGCCAGCCGGCGAGCCCCTCCGGCAGCATCGCGGCGGGCTCCGCGCCGGCGCCCCACTGGGCGAGCCCGGCGCCGATCGCGGCGAGGAGGCCGAGGATCTCGAGCGCGCCGATCACGGCGGCGAGCCCGACGCTCTCGCGCACGCCGAGCGCGGCGATGAGGGTGAACCCGACGACGAGCGCCGTCACCAGCACGGGGCCGGGCAGCGGCAGGAGGATGCCGAGATACTGCGCGGCGCCGTGCGCGATCGAGGCGGCGGAGATCGCGGTCGCGAGCGTCACCGCCGCGCCGGTCGCCTGCGCGAAGCGGTCGGAGGCGAAGCCGTGCTTGGCGTAGGCGGCGGCGCCCGCGGCCTCCGGGAAGCGGCTCGCGAGCGCGGCGTAGCAGAGCCCGGTGAACCCGGCGGCGATGCCGGCGAGCAGGAAGGAGAGGGGCGCGGCGGCGCCGGCGCGCGCCACGACCTCGCCGAGGGCGACGTAGATCCCGGCGCCGACGATGATGCCGATCCCGTAGAAGAGGAGCGGCCAGAAGGTGAGCGCGCGGCGCAGCGATGGGGTGGAATGTTCCGTCATGCCGCTTGCGTCATACGACGGCGCGGCGCCGATGGACAGCGCCACGGGGAAGGGGGCAAGCTCGCCCTTCGTTCGACTCTGTCCTTTGTTCGATCAGCGCAAAGAGGTGACTTGATGCCGACGCTCTATTACAGCCCCGGCGCGTGCTCGATGGCCTCGCACATAACGCTCGAGGAGGCGGGCGGCCCTTACGAGGCGCAGCCCGTGATCCTCGCCAAGGGCGAGCACATGACGCCCGAGTACAAGAAGATCAATCCGCGCTCGAAGGTCCCGGCGCTGCGGCTCGACGACGGCACCGTCATCACCGAGAACGTCGCCATCCTGCAATGGGTGGGGCGCACCTATCCCGAGAAGAACCTTCTGCCGAAGGACGACATCGGGCAGATCCGCGCCCTCTCGATCTGCGCCTGGCTCTCCAACACGGTCCACCCGTGCTTCACCCATATCTTCCGCCCCGAGAGATTCACCGAGGAGGAGAGCGCGCGCGCGGGCGTCAAGGAGATGGGCAAGAAGAGCTTCTGGGCGAACCTCCAGGAGATCGACGGGATCATCGGCGACGGCCCCTTTCTCATGGGCGCGCAGTTCACCGTCTGCGACCCCTACGCGCTCGTCTTCTACAGCTGGGGAAGCCGCATCGAGCTGCCGGTGAAGGAGCTCAGGAACTACACCGCCTGGAAGGACCGCATGCTGGCGCGTCCCGCCGTGCGCAAGATCCTCGAGCGCGAGAAGAACCCGCTCCTCGCCGCCTGAGCGAAGGGGGCTCGACCTCAGCCAACCCGTCACCCCCGCTCCTTCCCGTCACCCCCGCGAAAGCGGGGGTCCAAGCGGCGCCGCGGCATGGATTCCCGCTTCCGCGGGAATGACGGCTGGAGGCGCCGCAACCGTTTACGCTCCCACCCGGATTGACGGACGGCGCGGCATCCGCCGCCTGCTCCCTTTTCCTCTCCCGCGAGCGGGAGAGGGCAGGGGTGCGGCATCCCCCCACCGTCACCCCGCTCCTTCCGTCACCCCCGCGAAAGCGGGGGTCCATAGGGGCGCCGCGGCGGCGATTTCCGCGTGCGCGGGAATGACGAAAGGCGGCGGACCGCGCTTCGCTGCCAGCCCCGCCCTCGACCGTCCGCCGGCCCCGGGTCGCCGTTGTGCCGCCGGCGCAGCCTTCCTGCCTCGGAATCTCTCTTTATTCGGGCGGCTCGAAGCGGCTCCTCCCGCCGGCCCATACGTCGGGAAAGGCGCGTGAGCATTCTCGGAAGAAGGTGTTGGTTAATTTTACAGTCGAGCCTCCGCCACGACCGACCGCGCGCCCAAGCGATTGAGTCAACGGGCAATAGCGACGTCGGCATTATTGTTGCGTGCCGCGCGTCGTATAAAAAAGGGAGGAGACAAAGTGCACTCTGTTCTTGTAAAGGGGATTTGCAAATCGCCTTTTCGGAGCGCGATCCCTGTCGCGTTGGGAGCGCTTCTTCTCGCCGCCGCGCCGGCCTCGGCGGTGCCGATCTACTCCATCACCGATCTCGGGACGCTCGACGGCCCGGACAGCAGAGCCCGGGATATCAATGACGCCGGCTAGGTAGTAGGCGTCGCCGACGTATCGGCCGGCCAAAGTCGTGCATTTCTCTACGACCCGGCCGATGGCATCATGAAGGACCTCGGCACCCTCGGCGGCTCGGGTAGCACTGCGCTCGCCATCAACAACGCCGGCAAGGTGGCGGGCGCTGCGGCCCTCCCGCTCGGCGACCCGAGCGGCGATACCCATGCCTTCGTCTACGATATCGCCTCCGCTACGATGACGGATCTCGAGACGCTCGGCGGTTCGACAAGCCAAGCCCGCGGCATCAACGACGTCGGCCAAATAACCGGCGTCGCCTTTCTCCAGGGGAACCATGCCCGTGCGGCCATCTTCCATCCGGACCTCACGGTGGAGGATCTCGGCACGCTCGGTGGAGACCGAAGCGAGGGCTACGATATCAACGACGCCGGCCACGTGGTCGGGTCGAGCTACACCGCCGATCACGTCGAGCACGCCTTCCTTTATGACGGCGCTACTATGAAGGATCTCGGCACGCTCGGTGGAGCGACCAGCGCTGCCTACGGCATCAACAACCTCGGCCAGGTGGTCGGGTGGAGCTACAACGCCGATGGCGTCCAACGCGCCTTCCTTTATGACGGCGATACCATGAAGGATCTCGGCACGCTCGGCCTCGCCAGTCTTGCCTACGATATCAACGACGCCGGACAGGTGGTCGGGGCGAGCTACAACGCCGAAGGCCTCAGGCGCGCATTTCTTTACGACAACGGGACGATGTACAACCTCATGGACCTCGTCGACGGCCTGTCGGACGACATCGTCTTGAACGACGCGCGGGGCATCAACGAGCGCGGCGACATTGCCGCGAACGGCTGCTACGTCGCTGGGCCGTTTTTGGGCCAGTGTCACGCCTTTCTTCTGACCGCGCTCGACACCGATATCGTGAGCTCGGTGCCGGAGCCGGGATCGCTGGCGCTCCTCGGAGGCGCGCTTCTCGGCGTGCCGCTCCTAAGGCGCCTCAGGGCGGTGCGGCACTAATCTCCGGAACACGCGGGACGCGTTTGGAGCGTCCCGCTCGGCGCCGCGGGTCGGCGCTGTTGCCGAATGCCGGCTTGGTCGGGCGCCTTCAAGAGCCGAAGCGGGCCGCCGTGCGGGACGAGCACGAAGAAGCCGGCGCTGGTCGTCGTCGAAAGATCCCCTGGCCGTCGAGCTTTGTCGTCGCGCTGATCGCGCTTTGCATCGCAAGTCGGAAGAAAAAGCGAACCCGGACGGAGTGAAAACGGCGAGCGGGACGGGTATGATCTTCGGAGGATACGACGCATCCGAACGGAGACGATTTTGCACCTTCGCGTCATTTGCGTTGCGCCGTCGCAGCGCTCGTCTCGCTCCCTGCCGGGGCGGCCGAACTCGAGAAGGAGCTCGCTCGCTGCGCGGCAATGAAGGGCGAGCGTAATCGCCTCGACTGCTACGACAAGGTCGCCAGAGCGCGCGGTACCGTCGCCGAGGCCGCCACGGCGCCGAGCGCCGGCAAATGGCACGTCAGCGTCGGGACGAATCCGACCACGATACGAAGACGGTCGTCCCCTCCCTCCCGGCCGATCATGGTGAGTCGCAGTCCGGCCGGAAGCCGGTACTCTTCCAGCGCTGCCGCAGCAGCACGAGCGAGGTCTTCATCCGTTGGCACGCCTATCTCGGCTCCGGGGATGCCGAGGTAAGAATCCGGATCGGCAAGGAAGCTCCCCGGAAGGAGAGCTGGCCGCTCTCGACCGACGGAACGGACACGTTCTTTCCCGGCAACAACACCGCGTTCATGAAGGCGCTCGCCATGAAGACGAGCTTTTCCGCCTGGGCCACCCCCGAAGACGAAAGCCCCATCTCCGCGGTCTTCGACACGACCGGGCTTTTTGAAGCGCTGAAACCCCTCGCCGAGGCCTGTAACTGGAAGATGTGACTCGTCGTCCGGACGGTTCGTTCGGCCCGAGATCCGCTCTTCGGCGCGCTCCCGACCGCGATCGACATGCCCCGGCCGCGGCAGGCGCCCTTGTCATCGCGGCGGCAGCGACGTACGAACCCCGGCAGCCATGTCGCTGACCGAAGCCGCCGAGTTCATGCACCCGATCGCGCTGCGGCGCCTCCAGCAGGAGAGCTGGGCGCGCCAGCGCGACTACGTGGCGGCGCATTCGGCGTTCTACGCCGAGCATTGGCGCGGGCTTCGTCCGCCCGAGCGGCTCGAGGATCTGCCCTCTCTGCCGCTCGTCGACAAGGCGATGCTGCGGCAGTCGCAGGCGGCGGCGCCGCCCTTCGGAACCTACCTCGCCGCCGCGCCTGCGCGGATCAACCGCCTCCACCGCACCTCCGGCACGACCGGGCAGGCCGTGACCCTCGCCCTCTCCGCCCGCGACTGCGAGGTGACCGAGGTCGTCGGCGGGCGCAGCCATCGCGCGTCGGGGCTCGGACCCGGCCACCGCGTCGTCCACTGCCTCAATTACCAGATGTGGATGGGCGGCCTCACCGATCACCTGACGCTCGAGCGGACGGGCGCCACCGTCGTCCCGTTCGGCGTCGGCAGCAGCGCCCTCCTCGTGCGCACCATCCTCGATCTGAAGGCGACGGCGATCTCCTGCACGCCGTCCTATCCCGCCGTCCTCGAGCAGGTGATCGAGCGCGAGTTCCCGGGGCTCCGGCCGCGCGATCTCGGACTCCAGCTCGGCCTCTTCGGCGGCGAGGCGGGGCTCGACGACCCGGACTTCCGCCGCCGCCTCGAGGAGGTCTGGGGGTTCGCGCCGCGCAACGCCAATTACGGCGTCTCGGACGTGCTCTCGAACTTCGCCGGCCAGTGCGCGGAGGAGACCGACCTCCATTTCCTCGCCGGCGACGTGCTCTATCCCGAGCTCGTGGAGCCGGAGAGCGGCGCCCCGCTCGCGCTCGAGGCGGGGCGGGAGGGCGAGCTCGTGCTGACGCATCTCGAGAAGGAGTGTCAGCCGCTCGTCCGCTTCCGCACCGGCGACATCGTGCGGATCACCGGCGTCGAGCCCTGCAAGTGCGGGCGCACGGGGTTCCGCTTCCGCGTCGTCGGGCGCAGCGACGACATGGTGGTGGTGCGCGGCATCAACGTCTTTCCGACCATGGTCGCCGCCGTCCTCAACGCGATCCCGGCGCTCGGCGGCGAGTACCGCGTGCGCCTCCGCGGCCCGGGCCCTTACGACCGGCTGCCGATCGAGGCCGAGGCGGCTTCGGGCGTGCCGGCCGACGAGGCGCTCGCCGCGCGCGTCGCCGAGGCGGTGAAGCGCGATCTCGGCGTCACCGCTTCCGTCACCGTCGTCCCCTTCGGCACGCTGCCGCGGACCGACGGCAAGACCCGCCGCGTCGTGAGGGAGGGCTAGCGCCTTGATGCTCGAGACCGTGACGCTCGGCGTCGCCGACGGCATCGCCGAGATCGCCCTCAATCGCCCGCACCGGCTCAACGCGATCAACCCCGCGCTCCTGCGCGACTTCGCGGCGGCGCTCCGCGCGGCGCAGGAGGATCCCGCCGTCGCCGTCGTTCTCCTCCGCGGCGAGGGGCGCGCCTTCTGCGCCGGCGACGACCTGAAGGAGTTCGGGGAGCAGAGCGGCGGCCCCGAGGCGACGCGCGCCTATGTCGAGGAGATCCAGGAGATCACGCGCCTCCTCCTCGGCGGCGACGAGATCGTCGTCGGCGCGATCCACGGCTGGGCGGTGGGCGGCGGTCTCGAATGGGTCCTCGACTGCGACCTCGCGGTGATGGCGAAAGGCTGCCGCTGCTTCTTCCCCGAGACCTCGCTCGGCCTCTTCGTCACCGGCGCGGTGAGCACGATCCTGCCGAACCTCGTCGGCCTGCAGAAGGCGAAGGAGCTGATCCTTCTCGGCGACCGCTTCACGGCCTCCGAGGCGCACGAATGGGGGCTCGTGAGCCGCCTCGCAAGCGACGAGGACTATCTCGCCGAGGCGCGGGGGATCGCGCGCCGCGTCGCGGCGCTCCCCGCGCATGCGCGGCGGAACGTGAAGCGCGTCCTCAATCGCGCCTTCCGTCTGCCGGTCGCCGAGGCGATGGCGCTCGAGACCGAGGCGACCGTGGAAGGCTTCCTCCACCCCGAGACCGCCCGGCGCATCGCCGGCCGCCTCTGAAGCGGCGCCCTTCTCACACGATCCACCGGCTGTCGTACTTGATCGGCCGGCGCCAGCTCTGATCGCCGCCTTCGGGGACGGCGTGGCGGCGCATCATCATCGCGTAGCGCGAGGCCGAGAGCACGTCGTCGCGGCGCTTCACGACCCGCCCGTTCTCGCGGTGATAGAGGCGGAACTCCTCGAGCCAGAGGGCGCAGCTCCGGAACACCTTCCAGCGCCCGGTCTTCATCCGCTCCAGCATCTCCATGAGCCCCGCCTCGAGGTCGCTGCCGCCGCCCTCGAAGGTCGCGTGCTCCGGCAGGAGAAGGAGCCCGTGCCGCCGGTACTGCTCGGCGAGCGGCGCGCCCGAATCCTTCGAGCGCTGGAGCCCGTCCTGCGGCCAGGCCCAGGGGAGCCACGCGCCCCAGGCGCGCAAAACGCCCGCGTGCTCGAGCGGCGTCGCCTCGCGCCGCGCGTAGTCCTGCGTCACGTAGAGGATGTCGCCGTCGCGGTCCCAGGCGAGGAGCGCCGCCGCGGTCGGGTGGTCCCAGCCGAAGTCGAGCCCGGCGATCCGCGCCCAGTGAAGCGGCACCGCGAAGGGCTCGACGACGACCTGCTCCTCCGGCACCTGGAACACCGCGCCCGAGCCGAGCTGCGGCTGCCCTCTCGCGCGCGCCTCGCGCTCGTGCGGGCGGTAGCCGGCGAGGATGCGCGCCCGCTCCTCGGGGCTTATGTGCGGCGCCTCCTCGATCGTCATGCGCGTCACGTGCCGGTCGGGCGAGGGCTCGAGGAGGAACCGGCTCACCACCTCGCTCATGCCGAGGAGCGGCGTGAAGGTGAGGAAGACGATCCCGCCCGTCGCCGCCGTGCGCGTCAGCCCCTCGGCGTAGATCTCCGCCGGCGGCTCCTCGTCGAACCAGACGAAGTCGAGCGTCTCGCCCTGCCATTTGCGCCGCCCCTTCTCGTAGGACTTGAGCGCGAGCGTCGAGACGCCGTTCGTCGGCGTGTGGCGGACGCGGACCGTCGCGACCGCGCCCGGGACGGCGTGCATCGAGGTCTGCAGCACCGCCTCGTCCGAGAGGAGGCCCCCGCCGCTCTTCAGCGTGCGGCCGAGGAGGAGGCGCTGGATCGTCTCGCGCGTCGTCTCCGCCGTGACGCCCGCGGCCCAGCCCGCGACCGGCCGCTCGAAGCGCCGCCCGCGCCAGCCCGCCGGGTACTCGCCGGTGAGGTGGTAGGCGGCCTCGACGGCGCCGGCGAGCGACTTGCCGAGCTGGTTCCCGGCCATGAAGAGCCGCTCGCGGTGGCGCCCGCCCGCGGCGTGGAACTCGTCCTGCCGCTTATAGGCGCGGAACGCGAGGAGCCGCGGGTTGATCGGCACGAAGTCCCGACTCACTTCGCCCCCGCGTCCTCTGCCTCGTGCGTCCCGCCGAGGAGGCACGCCGCGAGCTTGAGGTAGGTCGAAGGCCGCATCGCGCGGAGCCGCTCGACCGCGATCCGCCCTTCGGCCTCGAACTCGGCGAGCGCCCGCTCGAGGCCGCGCCGCCGCCGCGGGAAGCGCGCCTCGGCCCGGTGCCGCCACCAGCCGTTCGGCAGGCGCGGGCTCATTGGGGCGCCCCCGCGCTCCCGCCGCCCTCTTCGGCGGTCCCGTCGCGCGCCGCCCGCATCTTCGCGAGCGCCTCGTCGCGCGCCGCCGCCATGGCGAGGAGCTCCTCCTCCGAGAGCTCGGGCATGAGGATCGCGGCGAGCTTCAGGTACGTGCTGCTGCGGCTGATCCGCGCGTAGGCGATCGCCTCGGCGCCGTGCGCCTTGAAGTCGGCGGCGAGCGCCTTGACGAAGTCGGGGTTCACCTTGCGGCGGAGCCGGATGAGGCGCTCGAGCTCGGTGAGCGTGGTGCGCCCGCGCCTCTCGCGCGGGGCCGCGTCGTCGGTCGGCATCGGGGATCGCTCCTTTTCGGCGGGCAAAGAAAAACCCGCCGCGGCGGGGCGCCGGGCGGGCGGGGGATGCGGGCCTCTGCCCGCGACATGCCCAATTTGTAATGTTTCTCTACCGGATTGTCAATGGCGCTCTTCCGCCCCGCCCGTCACCCCCGCTCCTTCACCGTCACCCCCGCGAAAGCGGGGGTCCATTCATCGCGTCGCCCGGACTCCGCTTCTGCGGAAAGGACCCGGCCTCTCCCGATCACCGCACGAGCTCGCCGTAGAGGTCGCGCCATTCGGGGTTCGCCGCCTCGATCAGCGCGACCTTCCACGCCCGGCGCCACTTCTTCAGCCGCTTCTCGCGCAGAATCGCGTCCTCCATCGTGGCGTGGAACTCGGCGTGGACGAGACGGTGCACGCCGTACCGCGCCGTGAAGCCGGGCACCGCGGCCTCCCGGTGCTCCCAGGCGCGCCGGGCGAGGTCGCTCGTGACGCCCACATAGAGCGTCCCGCGCGGCTTGCTCGCGAGGATGTAGACGCAGGGCCGCATCGGCCGCGCAGCATGACAGTTTTCGTCGCTCCCGCGAAGGCGAGGGTCCACAGGGGCGCATGGATTCCGCTTTCGCGGGAATGACGGGAAGAAGCGGCCTCCACATCACCGTCACCCGGCTCTCTTCCGTCACTCCCGGGAAAGCGGGGGGCCAAGCGGCACAGGCGGCCATGGATTCCCGCCTCTGCGGGAATGACGAAGGAAGGCGGCCTCCGCATCGCCGTCACCCCCGCCCCCCATCGTCACCCCCGCGAAAGCGGGGGTCCAGGCGGCGCCGCGGCATGGATTCCCGCTTCCGCGGGAATGACGGGAAGGAGCGGCCTCCTCATACCGTCACCCGCCGTCCCCAATCGTCACCCCCGCCCCCGAATCGTCACCCCCGCGAAAGCGGGGGTCCAGGCGGCGCCGCGGCATGGATTCCCGCTTCCGCGGGAATGACGGGAAGGAGCGGCCTCCTCATACCGTCACCCGCCGTCCCCGATTGTCACCCTCGCCCCAATCGTCACCCCCGCGAAAGCGGGGGTCCAAGCGGCGCGTCGGCATGGATTCCCGCTTGCGCGGGAATGACGGGAAGGAGCGGTGCCCCGCGCATCGGGGGCACGGGAGGAACGCCTTCCCCCGCCGTTGGCACCTATGACGCGCATTGAAAGAGGAGTGTTCGCGACGTGCCGCTCATTCTCTGGCTGCTCGGCGTTCCGGGCGTGATCGTCATCCTGCTCTGGATCACCGGCGTGATCTCGTTCTGAGCCTCTCGGGCGGGCGCCGCCGCCCGCCCCTTCTCAGAGATACCCCGCCGCGTAGAGGGTCTTGACGACCGCGTCGGCGAGCGCCTCGGCCTCGCGCCCGAGCGCCGGCTGCGCCTCCTCGAGCGTGCGCGCGACGAGCCGCGCGGCGTTCGGCAGGGCCGCTGGCTCGCCCCCCGGTATGTGGCGGCGGGTGGCGCGCACGCTGATGCGCAGCTCGACGAGGCCCTTGGCGCCGCAGCGCCGGCAGCGCAGGCGCCGCTCGAGCTCGGGCACGGTGAGCCCCGGCCCTACCGTTTCGAGAAGGTCCTCGGCGACGAGCCTCCGCCCCGGCCGGTCGCACGCCTTGCACCAGGTCGCGAGGTCGTGCCCGAGCCGCGCGAAGTCCGCGACCGTCGGGAGGGGAACGCCGTAGCGGTTGCGCCGCATCCCCCGCACGATGCGACGAGAACGAAGAAAGAACAACGGGTCAGGAGGCCGCGGGAAGGGCCGTCGCCTCCCGTTCTTTTTCGTCACCCCCGCTCTTTATCCGTCACTCCCGCGCCTCCCAACCGTCACCCCCGCGAAAGCGGGGGTCCAAGCGGCGCTGGCGGTCATGGATTCCCGCTTTCGCGGGAATGACGGGGAGGGGGCGGCCCCCGACATTATCGTCACCCCCGCGAAAGCGGGGGTCCATGCGACGCTGGCGGTCATGGATTCCCGCTTTCGCGGGAATGACGAAGGGGGGCCGGCCCGCCGCCCACCGTCACCCCCGCGCCTCCCAACCGTTACCCCCGCGAAAGCGGGGGTCCATGCGACGCTGGCGGTCATGGATTCCCGCTTTCGCGGGAATGACGGGGAGGAGCCCTACGCCCCCGCGCTTGCCTCGGGCCGCCGCGCCTCCTCGCCGAGCCGCTTGTAGATGCCGCAGAACGCCGCGAACGCCGCCGGCGCCGCGAGGAGCTCGAGGTCGATGCTCGCCCACTCGTTCATCTGGTCCTCGCGGATCGAGGCGCCCGTCGCGCGGTTGATCTCCTGCGCCAGCGCCCAGCGCGCCGCCTCGGTCCGGTAGGGCGGGAGCCGCGCGAGGTGGTCGAAGACGAGCTGGACCGTCCCTTTCGTCGTCACGTGGAAGAAGCTGACGCGGCCGGCCGAGGTCTCGAGCTTCACGCCGAACGTGCCGGTGCGCGCGCCCGCGCCCCAGCTCGAGGCGAAGCCCTCCCGGCCCGCCCACGCGAAGAGCCTCCGCGCCGTCGCGGCGGCCGTCGTCCCGGCCCGGCTTTCGATCTCGGCGAAGAACGTCTGCTCGTCCCAGCGCCGGGGCTCGCCCGTCGTCGCCTCGGCCTTCGTCCGCGCGCCCGCGATCTGGCGCGGGACGAGCGCTTCGAGCCCGGTTTCCGCGTCCTTGTACCGCCTGATCTCGAAGGCGAGGACGTCGATCCCCTCGAGCCGCTCGTCGAGGAAGGCGACGATGCGCGCGAGCTCGGGCGGGATCGCGTCGGCGATGAAGACGAGCCGCAGCCGCGCCTTCTCGAGGTTCCGCTCGACGCCGACCAGAAGGTCTCGGGGTCGAGGTCGTCGTCGGCGAGGAAGGCGGCGAGCACCTCGGAGAGGCGACGGCGAACCACGATGCCCGGGCGCTCGAAGAGCGCTTCCCCACTCCGGGTCCGTGCGCTGCTCCGGAAGCGCGATAAATAGGTCGATCGCGCGCCTTCGCGCAACTGGTGGTAGACAAACCGCCTTACTGGAGCGCTCGTACTCTAGGTTTGTCGGCGAGGTTGAGCAGGTACCGCGCGAGGTCGGCGACCCTCCGGAGGGAGCACCGCAGCGGATGCGCCGCACCCCGCACGATGCGGCGAGCCCAATATCCCCGCATTCCTCGTGATTCACGCTGACGCCCAAGGAGAATGGCAGGGTAGAGCACCCTACAATGCGGAGCGATCCGAGATTTTGTGCGCCTGACGAATCCGGATAGACACAGCGTGGAAATTCGGTCCGGCGGCAGGGAGGGCAACTTGAGGAAATCTGGAGAGATCGAGTGGACCAACAGATCGGTCTTGAAGCTTGCCGGGAATGAAGATCCGATCGCTGCGGTCGCACGGCGGGCACGCGAATTGGCGTTACGGGCGCGCGATCAGGGGTGGCGAGGACCGCCCTTCAACCCTGTTGCGATTGCCGACTTGTTGAAAATTCCGGTCGAGCCGAACGCTGATGTGGCGGATGCCTGCACGGTAGCAACCTCGACGGGGCTGAAGATCCAGTTCAACCCGACGCAGGCGCGCGAAAGAGTTCGATTTTCCATCGCTCACGAATTGGCCCACACGCTCTTCCCGGATGTCGCAGAGAAGACGCGACATCGGGGAAACGTGAACAACGGAGATGAGTGGCAGCTGGAGATGCTCTGCAACGTTGCTGCCGCCGAGTTTGTAATGCCAGCCGGGAGCCTGTCCGCTCGCGAGCAATTGCCCGCAATCGAGCAGCTGATGGTCGAACGGCGTCGGTTTGACGTTTCTGCTGAAGCGTACCTTATTCGCTCGGTAAAGATGACCACCGCGCCGGCGACGATGTTTTGTGCGTCGCCGCGCGTGCGCGACGACGGCTCGTTGTCTTATCGCATCGATTATGCAGTGAGCAGCCCAACGGCACCGGAGCTCTCCCTGGTCGGCCGCAGGATTCCAAGTAATAGTGCGGTCTATTCTTGCACCGCTATAGGGTATACTGAGAGCGCCGAAGAGACATGGCCATCCGGCACACGTCTGCTTGTCGAGTGTGTCGGAATCCCGCCGTATCCCGGATCGTACTATCCCCGGGTCGCAGGCCTCATCCGATTCACAAAAGAACACGCTGTTCACAGTGACTTAAAGATCGTGCATGGAAACGTTCTCGACCCGCGAGAAACTGGAGCGCTGAGAATCATTTGCCAGTTGGTGAACGACCAAGCCCGCGTGTGGGGAGGGGGCGTTGCCAAATCCGCAGCAAAGAAGTTTCCTGAAGCTCAGCGGAGTTTCTCTGATTGGATCACAAAAACACCGCGCCGTATGCGGCTGGGAACGGTGCACTTCTTCCGTGCGACCAAAGATATCTGTATTGCGAGTTTGATAGCTCAGGAGGGATACGGACCTTCAGCAAGCCCGAGAATTCGTTACGCTGCGCTGAAGCATTGTCTGCAGCAGGTGGCTGACTTTGCTATCGAGAACAATGCCTCGGTCCACATGCCTCGAATCGGCGCCGGTCAGTCGGGTGGGTCGTGGGAAACGGTAGAAGAGCTAGTTCGCGAAACGATTGTCGCGGCGGGGGTCGGAGTGACGATCTACGATTTGCCTCCTAGGCGCGCAGAGGGTATTCTCGACTTCTGATTGAAAAACACGAGTGATACCCTCCGAATTGTCGTTCTTTCCGGCCCGATCTGTTCGGGAAAGTCGGCACTTGCCGAGAAGCTTGAGAATCGTCACCGCGCGCGCGTGATCAAGACGCGGGACTTGATTCGGCTTCAGGTCCCAAACGTCAAAGAAGAACGCGGGGCGCTCCAGCGCGCAGGCGAGAAACTCGACCGAGCCGATGAAGGCGCATGGGTAAACACTGCGCTAGCTCGGTTCATTGAGCAAACCCAGTATGGCTCGACGCCCTCAGGTTTGTTCGTCGTGGATTCGGTGCGGATCGCTGGACAACTCGAGGCGATCCGGAAGGGCTACGGGACAGCTGTATATCACGTTCATCTGACAGCAGATGAAGAGGAATTAAAAAAGCGGTATGCGGAACGACGAACAAAGACGAAGGAGTTCAATAGCTACGAAGCAGTAAAGCGGAGCAAGACGGAGCGGAATGTCGGGCAACTGGCCGATCTCGCGGACATCGTCGTAGCCACCGATAGATGCACGCCGGAGAGCGTCCTTGTGCGAGCGACGGCGCTTTTGGGGCTATATCCGCGATCCGTCATACCGTGCGTCGACGTGCTTGTCGGAGGTCAGTACGGAAGTGAGGGAAAAGGGAATATTGCTGGCCATATAGCACCGGAATATCAGCTACTCGTGCGCGTGGGGGGACCGAACGCGGGCCACAAGGTCTTCGCTGAGCCAGACCCAGAAGTTTACCACCACTTGCCTTCCGGCGCTCGTCGTGCTCCGAACGCCAAACTCCTCCTCGGCGCAGGTGCCGTTCTCCGGCCGTCGGATCTTCGCGCTGAGATTAACCGACACGGTATAACGGCGGAGCGACTTTCGATCGACCCGCACGCGATGATCATAGAGGACGGCGATATCGAGGAAGAGAGAAAACTCCTCAAACCGATTAGCTCGACACTGCGGGGCGTCGGAGCCGCAAGCGCTCGAAAGATTATGGGCCGCGGTGGAAAGATCAAACCAAGAGTGCGGCTCGCCAAGGATGTTTCCGAACTCAAACCTTTCCTCCGCGATTCGCAGGAGGTTTTTGATGAAGCTTTCCTCCGAGGTGATCGGGTTCTCTTGGAGGGCACGCAAGGAACGTCGTTAAGCCTTCATCACGGCGTATACCCACATGTCACGTCCCGCGATACCACTGTTGCGGGCTGCCTCGCTGACGCTGGAGTGCCGCCCACGAGAGTGCGACGGGTGATCATGGTATGTCGCACTGTTCCAATACGTGTCGGCGGACCGTCCGGACCGCTCGGTATTGAACTCACATATGAAGAGCTGTCGGCGCGGTGCGGAATTTCTGTTGACGAGCTAAAGGAAACGGAGACGACCACCACGACAAACAAGCAGCGCCGGGTTGCGGAGTTCGACTGGCAACAGCTGCGTCGATCTTCAGCGCTGAACGGCCCGACCGATATTGCGCTCACCTTTGTCGACTATATCAGTGTCAAGAATCGAACTGCGTTCCGGTTTGATCAGCTAACACCTGAAACGCAGCGCTTTGTCGAGGAGGTCGAGCGGGTCTCTGGCGTCCCAGTCAGTTTGATTTCAACAAATTTTCACTGGCGAAATGTTATCGATAGGCGGTGCTGGTGAGTCCGGAAGAACTTGAAGAACTTTTGCGGGATTGCCCCACGCTTTATCATATGGCGGAGTACGGCAGCTGGCTCTCGATCAGAGAGCACGGGCTATTGAGCACGTCCGCCCTGTTGGACCTTTATGGGATCAGGGGCGCCGCTCGAAAAGCAATAGAAGAGCAGAGGCGGCCGCAAAGCATTACGCTTACGCACGGGGTCTTACCGCCTGCGGTCATTCGTGACCAAATCCCGATAGACGATGCCGGGCTGCGGCGCTGCTTACCGCCAAGCTTGACGCCGGCCGATTGGTATCGGCGACTGAACGCGAAAGTGTTCTTTTGGCTAACGCGAGAGCGACTCCTGCGACTAGCAAACGCGGGGGCGTATCGTAACAAAGCTCATGACGTGTTAGAGGTGAATGCGCGGGCTCTAGTTGAGGCGTATTATGAAAAGATCTGGCTTTGTCCGATCAACAGCGGGTGCACAAAGCCGATCCCGCATCCGCGTGGCGACGATACATTCCTACGGATTGGAGACTATCCCTACTCCGAGTGGCGGTGCAAACGCCGCCGCGGGGAGCGCGTCGTGGAACTGGCCATTGACTATGGAGTCCCTGACATCGCCCGGTTTGTCACGAAGGTCACCCAAATAAAAGGCTCAGAACAACTTAGTCAAATTTTCAGCAGCGCATGAGCGACTGGATCGCGCCGCCTATTCAACGGCTTCTGAACTTTCTTCGCACCACGGACATGCCATGGATTGCTGATGATATCGAGGCGCACCTGCGTCTTGGACTTGTGCCCGTCTATGATCCAAAAAGCGATACTGAGCGGCATCAAGCTGAGCTGTGACCTGCTCCCCGTCGGTCCCTCACGGACAATGAGAGTCCAGGGTTGCTGATACTGCCTTCTCTGGCGCCGTGATGGTAGCGGGCGAGCGGCGGAGCTGGTCGGGGTTGCGCAGCCGGTCGCCCGCGGACCGGAGGAGCGCGGCCTGGGGCGTCAGGCCGCCGTGGGCGGAGTGCGGCCGCACCTGGTTGTAGTCCAGCCGCCAGCGCTCGATCACGGCGCGGGCCTCGGCCAGGCTGGTGAACACCTCCTCGTTCAGGCATTCGTCGCGAAAGCGGCCGTTGAAGCTCTCCACGAAGGCGTTCTGCGTCGGCTTGCCGGGCGCGATGTAATGCCACTCGATGCCGGTGCGGTTGCTCCAGTCCAGCACCGCCCGCGAGGTCAGCTCGGTGCCGTTGTCGGATACGATCATCGCCGGCCGGCCGCGTCTGGCGATCACCGCCTCGAGCGCGCGCACCACGCGCTGGCCGCCGATCGAGGTGTCGACCACCAGGGCCAGCGCTTCCCGGGTGAAGTCGTCGACCACCGCCAGCACCCGGAACCGGCGGCCCCAGGACAGGGCGTCGGCGACGAAGTCCAGCGACCAGCGCTGGTTCGGGCCCTGCGGGAGCGCCATCGGCGCCCGCGTGCCGGTGGCTCGCTTGCGGCCGCGCCGACGGCGCACGCTCAGCCCTTCCTCCCGGTAGAGACGGTAGAGCCGCTTGTGGTTCATCGTCGTTCCCTCGCGTGCCAGCAGGATGCCGAGACGCCGGTAGCCGAACCGGCGGCGCTCGCCGGCCAGCTGGCGCAGCCGCTCGCGAACCTCGGGTGCGTCCGGTGTCGCCGTCCGGCGCACCGTCTTCGGGTCGACTTCGACCAGCCTGCAGGCGCGGCGCTGCGAGAAGCCGTGCCTTCGCATCAGCCGCAGGGCCGCGGCCCGCCGCGCCGCAGGCGATCTCAGTTTTTTGCCAGCAGGTCCTTCAGCGCCGCGTTATCCAGCATCGACTCCGCCAGCAGCTTCTTCAGCCGCCGGTTCTCGTCCTCCAGACCCTTCAGCCGTTGAGCCTCGGAGGGGCCCATGCCGCCGTACTTCGCCTTCCAGCGGTAGAACGTCTGCTCGCTGATCCCGTGCCGCCGGCAGACCTCCGCCGTCGTCGCCCCGGCCTCCTGCTCACGCAGCACGCCGATCATCTGCTCCTCGGTAAAGCGGCTCTTCTTCATCGTCCGTCTCCTGATGACGGACTCTCATACCAACCGAGGGAGCCTCAGGGGAGCAGGTCATGACCCCTACGAACTGCACGCTAACGTGCAGTTTCGCGGACGAAGCACCCAGACACACGAGGTCGATATTGCTCTCATTCCCACAAGGGTTGCCAACGCCTTGCGTTCGCTTCCCAACGGCGGCCGACCAACTGGACAACCGCGTATCGCTCTAGAATGCAAGTTTAAGTCTTCAACAGGACAGAAGGACGAGGCGCGGCAATTTATTGCCCGTCAATTTGATTTAACTTTTCTAAGAAACCATCCTCATCCTTGGGTAACTCCGAAGCATCGGATTTGGCCCGAGAGTGATACACACTGTGGCGTCGGAACTCGACCTTATAGATATATTGATTCATTTACAACGGCATTTAACGCGGTGTGCAGAATTGGAAAATTTACAGAACCTGCTGGTCGTTTCCTTGAGTTCAATCATGTAAAAACATACACCAATTTCCGGCGGGCTAGGGCCGCTTCGCCTCGGGGTGGCTCTGCTTTGCGTCGGCGGGACGCGCTTACCCGCTTGTTGAATGAGCTTGAGAAATTCTTGCTCAAGAAGTCGCCGTAAGCCTGATCGCGTTCAGGACGCAAGCTCCATCGGACTAGTCCTTCACACTCCTTAAGCGGCCATCAGGTGGCTTGGAACGCTGCGATTTCGATCGTCGAAAGAACATCCAGCTCGCGTTAGCATAACGCTGGCCTGCCCACTCCCCATTTCCCATTTGCTCCCGGCGCCGGCTCGGCCCATATGGCATGGCCAGTCCCGAGGAGTTTTTTCCGATGCCCAACCTCGCCGCCTCCGACCAGCTCTTCTACGACCGCACCGGCATGGACCGCGCCCGCGTGGAGCGGCTCGTCGCCGAGGCGCTCGACGGCATGGACGACGGCGAGCTCTTCCTCGAATACTCCCAGTCCGAAAGCCTCGCGCTCGACGACGGGCGCATCAAGTCGGCCTCCTTCGACACCATGCAGGGCTTCGGCCTGCGCGCCGTCTCGGGCGAGGCCGCGGGCTACGCCCACGCCGCCGAGCTTTCGGAGGAGGCGATCCGTAGAGCCGGCGCCACCGTGCGCGCCGTCCACACCGGCGCCTCGGGCGTCGTCCCCATGCCCGGCCCCTCCGGCACCAACCGCCACCTCTATACCGACGCCAATCCCCTCGCCCTCGTCCCCTTCGAGGCGAAGGCGAAGCTCCTCGGCGAGATCGACGCCTACGCGCGCTCCAAGGACCCGCGCGTGCGTCAGGTCATGGCCTCGCTCTCCGGCGTCTGGCAGGCGGTGCAGATCGTCCGCGCCGACGGCACCCGCGTCGCCGACATCCGCCCGCTCGTGCGCCTCAACGTCTCGATCGTCGTCGGCGACGGCGACCGCATGGAGACGGGAAGCCACGGCGCCGGCGGCCGGGCCACCTACGACCGCTGGCTCGACCCCGCGAACTGGAAGGCGCAGGTCGACGAGGCGCTCCGCCAGGCGCTCGTCAATCTCGGCTCCGTCCCGGCGCCGGCCGGGGAGATGACGGTCGTCCTCGGCCCCGGCTGGCCCGGCGTCATGCTGCACGAGGCCGTGGGCCACGGGCTCGAAGGCGACTTCAACCGCAAGAAGACCTCGGCCTTCTCCGGCCTCATCGGGCAGCGCGTCGCCGCGCCCGGCGTCACCGTGGTGGACGACGGCACGCTCGAGGGCCGCCGCGGCTCCTTGACCGTGGACGACGAGGGCACGCCCTCGCAATGCAACGTCCTCATCGAGGACGGGATCCTCAAAGGCTACATCCACGACCGGCTCAACGCCCGCCTCATGGGGGCGAAGCCCACCGGCAACGGGCGGCGGCAGAGCTTCGGCCACGCGCCGATGCCGCGCATGACCAACACCTACATGCTCGCCGGCGACAAGGACCCGCAGGAGATCATCGCCTCCGTGAAGCGCGGCCTCTACGCCGTCAATTTCGGCGGCGGGCAGGTCGACATCACTTCGGGGAAGTTCGTCTTCTCCGCGTCCGAGGCCTACCTCATCGAGAACGGCAAAATCGGCCCCGCGGTGAAGGGCGCGACCCTCATCGGCAACGGCCCCGATGCCTTGACCCGCGTCTCGATGATCGGCAACGACCTCCGCCTCGACGACGGCATCGGCACCTGCGGCAAGGACGGGCAGGGCGTCCCCGTCGGCGTCGGCCAGCCGACCATGCGCATCGACGGCCTCACCGTCGGCGGCACCGCCGCCTGACGCCGCCGGGCCGCCCTTGCGCGCTCTCCGGGCGGGCAAGCTCGCCCTCCTCCTCGCCCTCGCCCTAGCCGCCCCGGCCGCCGCGGCGGACTCGCCCTTTCGTCACCCCCGCGAAAGCGGGGGTCCAAGCGGCGCCGCGGTCTGGATTCCCGCTTCCGCGGGAATGACGGGTGGGGGCGGGGCGGTCGTCCTCGCCTCCACCAGAACGACAGGCGACAGCGCCGCCGGCCCTTCGGACTCCCTCTCCCCCGCCCCTCTTCGTCACCCCCGCGAAAGCGGGGGTCCAAGCGATGCAGCGGCATGGATTCCCGCTTTCGCGGGAATGACGGACGGGGGCGGCCCGACGGTCCCCGCCTCCGCCGCCCATTCGGACTCTCTCTCCAGCGCCCCCGATCGTCACCCCCACACCCCCTTTCGTCACCCCCGCGAAAGCGGGGGTCCAAGCGGCGCATCGGCCTGGATCCCCGCTTTCGCGGGAATGACGGATGAGGGCGGGACGGTCGTCCTCGCCTCCGCCGAAACGAGAGGCGACAGCGCCGCTCCCGACTCCCTCTCCCCCGACCCTCTTCGTCACCCCCGCGCAAGCGGGGGTCCAAGCGGCGCCGCGGCCTGGATTCCCGCTTCCGCGGGAATGACGGGTGGTGCGAGCGCAACCGCCCCCGACTCCCTCTCCCGCGCGCGGGAGAGGGCCGGGGTGAGGGCGCCCGTCCTCGCCGCCGCCCCGACCCTCGCCGCCACGCCCCTTTCGCTAGCGCCCCCCGGCAGGGAGGGCCGCGCCCCGCCCGCCGCCCCGACACCGCCGGCGCCGCGCGCGACGGAGGCGGGCGCCGCGCCGGGCGGCTTCGTCCTTCTCGACCCCTCCTGCGGCGACCGCTGGCGGCTCGTGCGCGAGGGGCGCGCCTGGTTCCTCGCGACCCCCTGCGGCGAGCGCTTCTTCTCATTGGGCGTCAACATCGTCGATGCGGTGGTGCCGCGCGAGGGGCTCCCCCCAGGCCATGTCGGCTACGACTGGCGGCGCCTCTCCTATCCCGATCTCGACGCGTGGCGCGAGGAGACGCGCGCGCGGCTTCGCCGCTGGGGCTTCAACACCGCGGGCGGCTGGTCGCTGCCGCCGGCCGAGCTCGACATGCCCTCGATCGTCAACCTCGAGCTCGGGCGGAACGCGCGCTTCCACTGGTTCGACCCGTTCGACCCCGCGACCGAGGAGGCGATGCGCCGCCTCGCGAAGACGCTCACCGCCCCCTACAAGGGCGACCCGCGCCGCATCGGCTACTTCACCGACAACGAGGTCGGCTGGTGGGGCGGCGCGCTCTTCGTCTTCTATTCGGAAAAGCCCGCCTCGAACTTCACCAAGCGCCGCTGGGTCGAGCTCCTGAAGGCGCATTACCGCGGCGACTTCGCGGCCTTCCTCGCCGACTTCGTGCCGCCCGAGGGCGTCGCCTCGTGGGACGACCTTCTCGCCGCCGAGCGTCCGACGCATCTGCGCGCGGGCGGGCGCGGCATCGACGCCGTCGGGGCCTGGACTTCGCTCGTCGCCGAGCACTACTACGCCATGGTCGCGCGCGCCCTTCGCGAGGCCGATCCCGGCGCGCTCCTCTTCGGCGACCGGCTGCCGATCTATTACGACCAGGGGGCGCTCCGCGCGATGGCGCGGCATGTCGACGTCATGGCGATCAACTACAACGTCGACGCAGGCGACGGGTGGATCGCGCCCTATTTCTTCGACGCCGCGCGGGCGCTCACCGAAGGCAAGCCCATCCTCGTCTCCGAATGGTTCTTCGCCGCCGACGAGAACCGCACGGGGAATGCCAACAACGGCCATCTCATGACGGTGGCGACGCAGGAGGAGCGGGCGCGGGGCGCGGCGGCGGCGACCTTGAACCTCGCCGCGGTGCCGGAAATCGTAGGGCTCCACTGGTTCCAGTGGGCGGATCACCCCGCGGGCGGGCGCCACGACGGGGAGGACTACAATTTCGGCCTCGTCGACGTCGAGGGGCGGCCCTACGAGCTTTTGACGGAGGCGCTTGCGGCGGCGAACCGGGCGGCGCCCTCGGTCCATGCGCGGGCGCGGCCGGGGGTCGAGGGGCGCGACTGGCGCGTGCCTCATGCCGCGGTGCGGCTCGGCGACGGGAGCCTCGCGGAGTGGCCGAAGCCTTCCTCGCTCTTGCCGGAGATGAAGCCCGCGCGGCCGGGCGATGCCGTGTTCGGCGAGGTCTATGCCGCCTGGGACGAGAAGGGGCTCTATCTCGCGACGATCGGGCAGGATTATTACGACATCCCGCTCTTCGGGCCGGTCGTGGGGGAGGAGGGGTTTCCGATCGGCGAGGCCTATCGCCTGGAGCTCCGCCTCGGGGGGCGCGACTTCACCCTCGCCTTCATCCCGCCGCCGGTGAAGACGAAGGACCATCCGCCGATGCGGGCGCTCCTCTGCGCCGGCCGCCCGGCGCTCGCCGCCGCCTGCCGCCCGGTCCCCGGCGCGCGGGCCGATTATTTCGGCGCCGACCAGCCCCGCATCGCCACCGAACTTTTCTTGCCCTGGACTGCGCTGGGGGTTGATGAGGCGCCGATGCGGCTGTCCGTCGAGATCGCCGCGATCTCCTGGCACCGGGCGCGCGCGATGCGGCTCGCCGGTACGCTCGTTCTCGACAAAAATGTCCCCGCCGCGTCGCCGGGGGGGAAGTGAGACGGGCGGCGGGGACGAGGAGACAAGCTACGGCAGCCTGCTGGGACTGCGCAATCACGAACGCTTCGCGGCAAGAAGGGTTCCGCTCCGCGCCTCACGCGGTGGCGGCACCGTAGTAGAGCGTCACCGTGTGCTTCGCCTCGGCAAAGAAGAGCCAGCGCTCGAGGAGGGTGGCGATGAGGGAGGAGACGGCGCCGAAATAATAGGCCAGGGGCACGGCGAGGCCCTCGACGCCGAGGCTGGCGGAGTCGCGGGGGGCGGGGGTGCCGAGGGCGAGGGGGGCGAGGGTGGCGGCGAGGGGGAGGGCGAAGCCGAGGAGCGCGGCGAGGAGGCGGAGGCGCCCCGCGTGCCGCCGCGCCACCCGGTAGCCCATCTCCTTCAAGAGCCAGTTCTCCTCGGTATGCGGCGGGTCGAGGAGGCGCACCCGCCCGAAGCGGCCGAGCCCGGTCGCGCTCTCCGCGCTGCTCGCCCCGGAGGTCCGGTCGATGTAGCGCCAGTAGCCGAGCTTCAGCGCCGCCGCGAGCAGCACCAAGACGGCGGCGAGAGCGGAAAGAGCGCGCGGGACGGCCGCGAACGAAGCCGCGAGCGCCAGAACCCAGAGCGCGCCCGTCATCGCCGCGAGCGCGAGATAGTTCGGCACGACCCAGCCGTTCGCCCAGCGCTGCACCGGCTTCAGCGTCCGGTAGATCATCGCGGTGGCGGTGACGGTCGCGATCGCGGCGAGGGCGGTGAGGGCGCCGAGGATCGGCGAGACGCGCCCGCCGAACACCCAGAGCGCGGCGAAGAGCCCGGCCGGCAGATAGGCGAGGAGCGCCGCCACGCCCTCGCGCGAGAGCCACGAGGTGCGCCACTGCGAGAGCGCGCGCCAGGCCCGCTCGGGCCGGCCGAGATGGGCGGTCGAGGCGAGGAGCCCCGCGGTCACGAAGGCGAGGGCGAGCCCGTTCGCGGCGGCGCCGAAGCCCCGGCTCTCCGGCAGCGCGCCGTAGGGCGCGAGGAGCCCGAGCAGCGCCAGCATCCCGTAGCCGGCACCGGACGCGGTGGTGAAGAAGATGACCGAGTAGGCGGGCCGCAAATTACGGGGACGGTCGCAGCGGCGGCTCGAAGCGCGACCACCCCTCGGGCCCGAGCGCCTCGAGCGGGCGGAAGCGGATCTTGTACGCCATCTTCCGGCTCTCGGCGATCCAGTAGCCGAGATAGACCCAGGGAAGGCCGAGGGCGCGCGCCCGCTCCACGAGCCAGAGGATCGCGAAGGTGCCGAGGCTGCGGCCGGCCTCCGCCGGATCGTAGAAGCTGTAGACCGCCGAGTAGCCGTCGTCCATGCGGTCGGCGAGGCAGCCCGCGACGAGCGCGCCCGAGGCGTCGCGGAACTCGACCATGCGCGTCATCACCGGCGTGTCCTCGACCATCGCGCGATAGTCGCCGTAGGTCATGTCGGCCATGTCGCTGCCGGCGTGCCGCCAGCGCTGATAGCGGATGAAGAGGCGGAACTGCTCGGAGGTGGCGTGCGCGGGGAGCTCGCGCGCGCCGAGGTCGGCGTTCCGCGCGCGGACGCGGCGGAGATTGGCGGACCAGCGGAACGCGCCGACATCGACCCGCACCGGGACGCAGGCGCGGCAGCTCGGGCAGGCCGGGCGATAGGCGAGGTGGTGGCTGCGCCGGAATCCGGCGCGCGACAGCTCGTCGAACAGCGCCTGCGCCTCGTGCCCGGCAAGATGCGTCACGACCTTGCGCTCGATCTTGCCCGGGACGTAAGGGCACGGCAGCGCGGCGGTGCGATGGAAATGCTGCAGCGGCGCGAACCACGTCGCCGCCAGAGCCGATCCGCCGTTGCCTTCCGGCATGCCTCCTCCGGAGCGCCCCTTGCTCGTGCTAACGCGCAATTATGACCGATGACGCCGGCGCGGCGCTAGTAGGGGAGGGCGTCGCCGGAGCCCGGCCGCCGCCGCACGACGACGGTGCCGGAGAGAAAATCGTGCACCAGCCGGCGCCGCGGATTGAAGAGCGCGACGAGAAGGATGAGGGAGCCCGTGAACGGTACCGTGGCGTAGAAGAGGAGCGCCTGGAGCCCGGCCTGAAGCATGCCGGGCGGCGGGCCGTCGATCGTGCGCAGCTCGAGGTCGAAGAGCCGCATGCCGAACGTCGCGGCGCGCGGGCCGCCGGCAAGGAACGCGTGATAGAGAATTCCGACGACGGGAAACGAGAAGAGCGCGCCCGGGCTCAGCAGCACCCAGGCGAGGCCGAGCGTCACGATGCCGAGGACGAAGAAGGCGATCCAGAAAAGCGCGACCAGGGCGCCGATGCAGAGGAAGTCGACGACGTAGGCGAAAGGCCGCCGCCACAGCACCCCGTCGAAAAGGGCGGGGTCGCCGGCGATCTCGGATTCGAGGAGGCGCGTCTGGCTCACCGGCCAAAAGATAGGGGCGGCGCCCTCAGAAGCCCAGAAGGAGAATGAGCGCGGCGCCGGCGAGGAACGCGGCGGCGCGGCGGACGAGCGGCGCGCCGGCCTGGATCGCGGCGTACGAGACGAGCCACAGCCCCGCGCCGACCTTGACCGTCGCCGCGAGGGCGAGAAGGGGCGATGAGCCGAGCTCCAGGAGCGAGGGGTTGGCGATGAAGCCGACCGGGACGATGAAGAGGCCGATGCCGAGCCGGAGCGAGATGAAGGCGACCTCGAGCCACGGCGCGCCGGCGATCCCTGCGGCGATGAAAACGTTGCCGCAGACCGGGGGCGTGATCGTGCAGAGAAGCGCGTACCAGAAGACGAAGAGATGCGCCTGGAGCGCCGGGAGACCGAGCTTCTCGAGCGCCGGGCCGGCGACCGAGATGCAGATGATGTAGGCGGCGGTCGTCGGCAGCTCCATGCCGAGGAGGATGCAGGCGATCGCCGACCAGAGGAGCGCCGCCCAGAGCTCGCCGCCCGACAGCGTCACGATCGCCGAGGTGAGCTTGACGCCGAGGCCGGTCGCGTTGAGGACGCCGGTGATGATCCCGGCGCAGATGATGATCGAGGCGACGAACGCGATCTGCTGCGCGGCGCGGAGCGCGGCCTCGCGGCAGCGGGCGGCCCAGCGCGCGAAATCGACCGTCCCGCTGCTGTCGACGAGCAGCATGAGCACGCCGACGACCGTCGCGATCGCCGCCGCGAAGGCGGCGGTGAACGGCGTCAGCGCGAGCGCCACCGTCATGATCGCGAAGGGCACGATGAAGAAGGGCAGGGTGCGGGCGACCGTCGGCCAGCCGGGAAGGTCGGCCTTCTGCTTGCCCAAGAGGCCGAGCCGGACGGCGAAGAGGTCGACGCCGAACCAGGCGGTGGCGAAGAAGAGCGCGGCCGGAAGCGTCGCGACCACCATCAGCTCGGCGTAAGGGACGCGGATCAGCTCCGCCATGAGGAACACGCCGGCGCCCATCACCGGCGGCATGATCTGGCCGCCGGTCGAGGCGACGGCTTCCACCGCGGCCGCGAAGGATCGCGGATAGCCGGCGCGGATCATCGCCGGGATCGTGAAGCTGCCGGTGCCGGCGACGTTCGCCGAGGCCGAGCCCGAGATCGTGCCGTAGAGGGCGGAGGCCAGCACCTCGATCTTGGCGGTGCCGGCGCGATAGCGCCCGGCGAGCTGGGTCGCGAGGCTCATGAACCCCTTGCCCGCCTCGCCGACCGCGACGAAGGCGCCGAGGATGAGGAAGGGGGCGACGAGCTCCGCCGAGATCCCGGTGAGGTCGCCCCAGATGCCGCCTTCGGCGATCGTGAGCGTGCCGAGATAGTCGGCGAGCGGAATGCCGGCGTGGCCCCAGCTTCCCGGCAGGTACTGGCCGAAGGCGCCGTAGAGGAGGAGCAGCGCGGCGAAGGCCGGCATGTACGGCTCGACCGAGCGGCGCGCCATCTCGAGCACGAGGAGGAGCAGGAGGACGGCGATCGCGTATTGGAGCGGGCCTTCGAGCGAGCCGTACTGGTCGACGAGCGCCTCGCGGTTCCAGATGACGTAGAGGCAGGCGAGGATGCCGAGCCCGCCGGCGACCCAGCTCTTCCAGCCCGCCCGGCGGCCGCTCGGCGCGAAGAAGAACACGAAGGGAATCGCCAGCGCGAGATGCGCGGGGCGCGTCACGAGCGCAGGCTGGAGGCCGCTGAAGATCAGCCAGACATGGAAGACGACCGAGGCCAGCGCCGCGCCGAGAAGGGCCGTCTCGCCCCAGCGGGTCCCTCCGCGCGCGGAAGCGGCTTCGGCGGCCGTCATGGAAGGCCGGGCGGCGTCGGCCGCCCGCCTCCTCCGTCCGCACCGAAAAGCGCCGCGGTCATGCGGCGCCGGCGCGAGGAAGGCGCTCGACCAGCGTGCGGCTGAGCGATCCCGCCTCCGCGGGGGCGACGATCGAACGCGCGCCGAGCAACCGCCTCGCCCGCTACTTCATCGCGTCGGGCACCGCGATTCCCGCCTCGGCGTAGTAGCGCGCGGCGCCCGGGTGCAGCTTGATGCCGATGCTCGCGATGTCGGACGGCGCGACCCCCGCCCACCAGGGATTCTTCTCCGACATCTCGGCTTTCCGCTGCCAGAAGGACTTCGTGATTTTGTACGCGGTCTCCTCGTCGGTCGCGCTCGTCGTGTAGGCGCCGACCGGGATCGCGACCGTCTGCACGTCCTCGGTCTGGTTCGGGTAGGTTCCCTTCGCAATGACGACGCGCGTGACGCTGGGGTCGGCGGCGGTGATCGCGGCGACCTGCGCATCGGTCAGCGAGAGCAGCTTGATCGACATGCTGGAAGCGAGCTCGGTCACGTGGCTCGTCGGGTGCGAGGAGCCGGTGGCGAAGCCGTCGATCTGATTGTTGCGCATTGCCGCGACCGCGCCGGAAAGCTCGATCTCGCGCGTCTTCACCTTGTCCTCGATGCCGAGGAGCTTGAAGACGGCGCGGCTCTGCCGCTCGGTGAAGGTCCCGCGGCCGCCGGGCACGAAGGTCTTGCCCGCGAGGTCCTCGAGCTTGGAGATGCCGGCGTCGCCGCGCACCACGAAGTGCATCGTGACCGAGGGCATCACGAAGAGCGTGCGGATCGTGTCGTAGCCGGTCTCGCCCTCGAAGGGCTTCTCTGCCTTCTGCGCCTGGCGCACGAGCGAGGGCGGCGAGGTGAAGACGTAGCCGGCCCCGCGCCGCGGCGCCGCCTTGACGTTCTGAACCGAGCCCTGGCTCTCCTCGACCGTCGCCTCGATCTCGCCCCCGGTCGCCTCTTTCAGGGTCTCGGCGAGCTGGACCGTCATCATGTAGTAGGACGAGCCGGCGTTCGCGGATTTGAGCGTCACCCGCGTCTCCGCCGATGCCGGCAACGTCGCGAATGCCGCGATGGCGGCAACGGCCAGGATCCGTTTCAGCATCTCTTCCCCCGTTTCGGATTGGGCGGAGAAATTAGGGCGGCCGGCCGCGCCGACACAACGAAAACTCGCTGTCCGGGCCTCCGGTCGAGAGCATGTGAATACGGAAGCTCTTGCCGCAACGAGAAAAGCGTTAGCCTACGAGGGCTGGCGATGCCGAGGATCCGATGATCGAAGTGCTCGCGAGACCGATGAGCCGGCGTCGGGTGCTGATCGCCGGCGGCGCGATCGCAGGGGCCGCTGCTGCGGGCGCCCTCCTGCGTGCCGCTCGCGCGAGGCCCGTTGCACGCACCCTCAGGGCAGGACCCGGCAGAGTTCATCTGGTCGGCGAGGATCATCCGCAGACCACCGTCTGGTGCTTCGGTGGCCGGGTGCCGGGTCCGGAGATCCGGGCGAGGCAAGGCGACCGCTTACGAATCGAGGTAACGAACGCCCTCGCCGAGGAAACGACGGTGCATTGGCACGGGGTGCGGGTCCCGAATGCGATGGACGGCGTCCCGCATCTGACGCAGAGGCCGATCGGCCCGGGCGAGACTTTCATCTACGAGTTCGATGTCGAGGATGCGGGGACCTTCTGGTACCACCCCCATCAGCGCAGCCATGAGCAGGTCGGGCGCGGCCTCTACGGCACGCTCATCGTCGAAGAGCGGGAGCCGCCCGAGGTGGATCGGGACGTTACCTGGGTGCTGGACGATTGGCGCCTCAGGAACGACGCTTCGATCAGCGACGATTTCGGCAATCCGAGGGATTTCAGCCACAACGGCCGGATCGGGAATACCGTCACGATCAACGGACAAGTCCCGGACGACTTCGCCGTGCGCGCGGGGGAACGGATCCGGCTGCGCCTCGTCAATGTCTCCAACGCACGCATCTTCGGGCTGAACTTCAGGGGCCATCGCCCGCGCGTGGTCGCGATCGACGGGCATCCTGTCGAGCCGCACGTGCCGGAGAACGGTCGCGTCGTTCTCGCCTCCGGCATGCGGATCGACCTCATCCTCGATATGATCGGGTCTCCGGGCGACAGGACGACAGTCGTCGACGACTTCTATCGCGACCTCGCGTATCGGCTCATCGACCTCGCGTATCGCCCGGACCGCCTGCGCGAGAAGCCGCCGGAGACGCCGATCCGTCTTGCCCCCAACCCCGTCTCGGAGCCCGACCTGCACGACGCCGTACGGCATGAAGTCGCGCTTCAAGGGGGAATGATGGGCGCGATGGCCGGCGCGATGATGGACGGCCGGATGACGGACATGCGCACCATGATGCGGCATGGCATGGCTTGGGCAATTAATGGTGTCGCCGCCTCCGGTCATGTGATGGAGCCAATCTTCACCCTGTCACGCGGACGAACCTGCGTCATCGCGATGGCGAACGAGACGGCATGGCACCATCCGATGCACCTTCACGGGCACGTCTTCCGGGTCTTGTCTCGCAACGGGCAGCCGACGCGTTACCGCGAGTGGCAGGACACGGTGCTCGTGGCGCCGCGCGAACGCGTCGAGATCGCGTTCGTCGCGGACAACCCGGGTGACTGGATGTTCCACTGTCACATTCTCGAGCATCAGGCATCCGGCATGACGTCGACGATCCGCGTGACCTGAGCCGAGAGAGGGGCGGCCTCTCGATGCCCGTCCTGAAGTCGGTCGTTCTCGCCCTGACGCTGCTGATCGCAGCGGTCGCCGGCGAACCGGACCTCTGCTAGCCCCTCGCTTGACGGTTGTTTCACGAGAGGGCAGCGACAGGTCGAGTTCAACTGCCGGAGAAATCTCCGACAAAGCTATTTCTTCTTCAAATGCTTGTGCCGGCTGTTTGTGCGCCAGGCGGCGGCCTTCGATTGGGCTTCATACCTCCGGACAGGGTTTGAACGCGGCAGTCGAACGCCTGGCGATTCAACGCCTGGTGGGTCATGTTCCACTGGACGATAGCGGATCGACAGACATCGGGCCTCTCGCTAATATGCTCTTGGCTAGAGGAGTGCCGGCAGGTTGCGATCTTTCTCGGCCAATCAAAAGCCGTCGAGCATTGCCGGAAACGTCCCGACATGGCGGCTCTTACAGGAACTACCCGCCGAGACAAAGGCCCCGGTCCCGCTGGAGCGCGTGCTGAAACAGCGCTCGGCGATACTGGAGGTCAACGTCCATGCGCTCCGTTGTACACAGCTCGAGACCCTGCTCGAGGAGGCCAGCGAAATCGCAGCGCACGGAGCGAATGCGGCGATGGCGAAGATCCTGGCGCTCCAGCCCGACGGAAACCTCCGCGTTGTGGCAGGTCACGGGCTAGAGGTTGGCGCCGAGGTCAGAGGCGACGCGAGCAACCCGGCGGGAGAATGCGTCGTTGAAGAACGCATCATCGCCATTCGTGACCTGAGGAAGAACGCCTCTAGGTACGAACTGCCGGCGATTCTTCCCGGGCTTGGAGTCGTTTCGACCATCAACGTACCTATCCTCGTGGTGTCAGGCGCCTATGGCGTGCTCGAGGTCGATGCCACGGAGCCGCGGGACTTCGACGCGCTCGACCGGAGCTTCCTCATCGGCCTGGCGGGTATCATCGGCGAGGGCGTCGAGCGGGTGCGGCGGGAGCGCGACCTCGACCGCGCGCTGAGAGCTCGAGACGCACTTCTCCGCGAGCACCATCACCGGGTGCGCAACAACTACCAGGTCCTCCTCGGGATTCTTGCGCGTCACGCTCGAGACGCCGGGACTGACGATGCCCGCGAGCGCTTTGCCGATATCGAGCGGCGCCTCTTTGCCCTGGCCTCGATTTACGATCACCTCGTGGTGGTGGCCTACGCCCGCTCCGTTTCGTTGCGCGACTACCTCCTAGGACTCTGCGACGGCCTGAGGGAGTTTCACGGTCTGGAAGAGCGCCGCATTTCCCTCACCATCCACGGTACCGACGAAGTCTCGGCCGAGATCGAGCCGGCGACCGCCATAGGGATCGTCGTCAACGAGCTGATCGCCAACAGCATCGAGCATGCGTTCGATCGTGATGGCGGCTCGATCAGAGTGTCCATCACGCGCGAGGATGGAGGCGTATGCGTCTCGGTCTCTGATTCCGGAGTCGGGTACCGGCAGCCGGCTCACGAGACGATCGGGCTGACAACGATGCGGCGCCTGGCCGGACAAATCGATGCCAGCCTCGAGGTGGAAAGCAACGGCGGCACGACATGGAAAATTCGCGTACCGCTCCAGCGCTTGGCTCAGCAGCATCCGTTCGGCGGCGCGAAGCCGACGCTCAATAGAGCAGGCTCGAAGAAAGCCGGATCGACATCGTAACCCGAAGACACGCACCACATCGTCGCACATCGCGCGTCGGGTCTGGGGAAGATTCGAAAGGGCGCGGAAACGACGGGCCCCCTTCGGGCTCCTCGCTCGGGCGGCGCTCCGCGAAAACTGGTGGCAGCACAGCGTTTGCAAGGTACGACTGATCGAACGGGTCGAGCGCGAAACTTTGCTGGATCATTCCGAGACTACGTGTCGTTGGCACGACGAAAAAAATCCGACATTCGTCTGCGCCGTGGTTTTCTCGATCGAGAGGGCGGGGACGGGTCGGCGGTCACCGCGGCGGTCGTCGTGTCGTCATGAACCTCGCGATCTTGTTCGCCATTCATGCCGTCTTCCGCGAGGTCCGGTCCGTGCGCGGCTTCGGCACCGCGTTCGAGGCGCCGGTCCTCGCGAGCGTCGAGCCATGGGCGTCTCGCGTTGTCCGCGGCGGCAGTCGTCGCGGTCTTCTGGTTCAAGCTCGGGATGCTGAAGGTGCTCGCCGCCTGTTCGGCCTCCTCCACGCGGCAGGAATGCTCGCATGACCTGCACCGGCTCGAAGCTGTCTCGGCGTGGTTCTTGATCGAGGGGGGAAGTCGTGCAGAGGCTAGCCGCCTTCGGGCCGCGAGGCCTCAACGGCTCGGCGTGCCGCCGGGCAGGCGGTAGAAGAGCGCGAGCTGGAAGCTCTCGGCGATGCGCGCCGCCTTCTCGCGGAAGATCGCCGCCGTCGCCGGCGGCAGCACGTCGCCGGCCGTCTCGTTCCAGAGCGCGAGCCAGCGCTCGAAATGCCTGGGCGCGATCGGCAGCCGCGCGTGGGGCGGCAGCGGCCGCCCCTTGTACCGGCCGCTCATGTTGACCACGGACGACCAGAAATCCTTCATGTTCGCGAGATGCGGCGCCCAGCGCCCGCCGATCGCCTTCTCGAAGATCGGGCCGAGCTCCGGGTCGTGCCGCACGCGGCCGTAGAACGCGTCGACGAGGCGCGAGATGTCGTCGTCGGAGACCTGCATCACGCGGGCTCAGATCGCGCGGATCGCCGCGAGGCGGAACTGCGTCCCGATGCCGCGCGCCGCGCCGGGGGCTTCGCGCCCTTCGCGCAGGCCGCGCTCAGCTCCTCGAGAAGCGCCGCGGCCGCGACCGAGGGCGTGCGGCCGGCGCGGCGGACGATGCCGAGCGTCCGCTCGACGACCGGCTGGCGCAGCGGGACGACCGCGAGATCGTTCGACCCGAGAAGCGGCAACGACAGGGACGGGAGCGCCGAGACGCCGAGCCCGGCGACGAGCAGCCCGCCGATCGTCGAGAGATGCTCGGCCTCGTAGACGACCCGAAGCTGGACGCCGGCCTTCGCGCAGGCCGCGATCACCGCCTGCCGCACGCTCGACGTGGGCGCCGGCAGGACGACGGCGTAGCGGGCGATCTCGCGCCAGGCCGCCTCGCGCCGGGTCGCGAGCGCGTGCTCCCTGGGGCAGACGAGCACGAAGCGGTCGGTGGCGAGCGGCTCGAAAGTGAAGCCGTCGCCGGGGACCGGCGCCACGGTGAGGCCGAAATCGGCGGCGCCCGAGCGGACCTCCTCGAGGACCCCCTCATGCAGCGTGTCGCGGATCCTGATGTCGACCGCCTCGTGCGCGGCGCCGAAGCGGCCGAGCACCGGCGGCAGCAGCACCGCGGCGACGCTCGGCAGGGCCGCGATGACGACGCGCCCGCGGCGCCGCGCGACGTAGTCCTGAAAGTCGCCGAAGACGCTTTCGTACTCGTCGATCATGCGGCTCGCGAGGCGGAAGAGCTCGCGCCCGTCGGGCGTCAGCAGCACCTGCCGCGTCGTGCGGTCGAAGAGGCGCACGCCGAGCGTCTCCTCGAGCTTGCGGATGGCGGCGCTGAGCGCGGGCTGCGAGAGCCGCATCTGCTCGGCCGCGAGGCTGAAGCTGCGGAGCTCGGCGACGCGGCAGAACGCCTGCAGCGGCCGGAGCCCGATCTTCATCAGCATCGGTTATTAATCGATCGGGCTCTTCCGCCTGTCAAATCAATCGGCTCGCCGCCACCCTACAGCTTCACGCCGGGAGGCACGCGGAAGCCGACCATCAGCCGGTTCCAGGAGTTGATCTGCGCGATCGCCACGGTGAGGTCGGCGAGCTCCTTGTCCGAGAAGATGGCGCGCACCTTCTCGTAGACGTCGTCGGGCGCCTGCGTCGCGGCGAGGTGCGTCAGCGCCTCGGCCCAGGCGAAGGCGGCCTTCTCGCGCGCGTCGAAGAGCGGCGATTCGCGCCACGCCGCGACGTGGTCGAGCCGGTCGTCGGTCTCGCCGAGCCGGCGCAGCTCGCGCAGGTGCATGTCGAGGCAGAACGTGCAGCCGTTGATCTGCGAGACGCGGGTGAAAACGAGCTCCATGAGGCGCTGATCGAGCCCGCTCTGGCGGAGATAGCGGCTTACCCCGCGCAGCGCCTCGACGGCGCCCGGAGCCACCGTCCAATACTGCAGCCGTGCCTCCATCGCTTCGTCCCTCGTCGTGGGTGGGGCAGAGAGATTACCGCCCCGCCGGGACGGCGCGGCGGGGCGGATGGCTGGGTTGCGCGAAGCGCCGCCGCCCTTGCGCCGGCGAAGGAGCTGCCTACTTCACCGCGCCGACGGTGAAGCCGGCGACGAACCGGTCGACGAAGAAATTGTAGATGATCGCGATCGGCACGCTCGCGATGAGGCAGGCGCCCATCATCGAGCCCCAGAAATAGACGTCGCCGCGGACGAGGAAGGTCGGCACGCCGACGCTCACCGTGTAGCTCGAGGACGAGGTGATGAAGGTGACGCCGTAGACGAATTCCTGCGTCACCAGCGTGAAGGCGAAGATGATCGCGGTGAGCAGCCCCGCCGTCGAGATCGGCATCACCACCTTGACGAAGGCGCCGAAGCGGGAAAGCCCGTCGATCATCGCGGCGTCCTCGAGGTCGCGCGGGATCGCCTTGAAGAATCCCATCAGGAGCCAGGTGCAGAACGGCACCGTGAAGCTCGGGTAGACGAGCACCAGCGACCACAGGGAATCCTGGAGCCCGAGCATGGCGATGATGCGCGAGAAGGGAATGAAGAGGATCGTCGGCGGCACGAGATAGGTGAGGAAGATCGCGACCCCGAGCGTCTGCCCCCATGGCCCCGTCATGCGGGCGAGCGCGTAGCCCGCCGGCACCGCCAGCAAGAGGGTGATGACGACGACGGCGATCCCGACGAGGCCGGTGTTGACGAGCCATTGCAGGAACTGCGTGTCCTGGAACAGCACCGCGAGATGATGGAGGGTCGGCGGGTCGTGGAAGAGGTACGGGTTGTGCTCGGTGTTCTGCAGGTCCTGCGTGGTTTTGAACGTCGTGATCAGCATCCAGTAGAACGGGAAGGCGAGGAAGGTCACGAAGAACACGAGGATCGCCGCATGGCCGGCGCGAGCGCCGGCCCGGCGCAGCTTGGCACCGCCCGGGGTCATCTCACGTCACCTCCGCGCGCTTCGCGAACCACAGGAACATCACCGCCACGGCGACGAGGACCGGGAAGAGGAAGAGCGAGATCGCGGCGCCGCCGGCGAGATCGCCGCCCTGGATGCCGGTGAAATAGGCCCAGCTCGCGATGACCTGCGTCGTGTCGTACGGGCCGCCGCGCGTCAGCACGAACACGACGATCATGTCGGTGAAGGTGAAGATGATGCCGAAGAGGAGGGCGACGAGCGTGATCGGCATGATGAGCGGCGCGGTGATCTGGAGCTGGTGCCGCCAGAACCCGGCGCCGTCGACGGCGGCGGCGTCGTGGATGTCCTGCGGGATCGAGGTGAGCCCGGCGAGGATGATGATCGTCGCGAGCGGCGTGATCCGCCAGACGTTGACGATGATGATCGAGGCCTTGGCGAGCTCCGGCTGGCCGAGCCAGATCGGCCAGAACGTCGGATCGAAGAGGCCGAGAGCCCGCGCGGTCCAGTTGATGATGCTGTAGATCGAATCGAAGATCCACAGCCAGCCGATGCTGCCGAGCGAGATCGGCGCCACCCAGGGCAGCAGGATGAGGAGCCGCACCAGCCACTTGCCGCGGAAATCCGCGACGAGCGCCATCGCCAGGACGTGGGCGAGGACGATCACCAGGAACTGCGAGACGACGGTGATGACGACGGTGTTCCAGAGCGAGAGCCAGAAGGTTCCGCTCTCGATGATGCGGCGGAAGTTCTCGAGGCCGACGAACTCCATCGTCGGGCTCGCCACGGTCACGTTCGTGAGGCTGTACCAGAGCGACAGGAGGAACGGGAACCCGACCAGGAGGACGATGTAGAGAATCGCCGGCGCCAGCATGGCGCGCACGAGCCAGCGGTCGTTGTCGGCGAGTCGCTCGAGGAAGCCCCCCGGCGGGCGCCCGGCGACCTTCGCGGGCTTGAGCGCCGCCTCGGTCACCGCGCGTCTCCGTCGAGCACGCGCCCGCTGCGCGCGTCGAAGCGCTTCATGTCGACGTGCCGCACGGCGAAGTCGTAGGTCTCGCCGGCGGCGATCTCCGTCCGGATGTTGGTCGGAATCTTGGAGATGACGTGCGCCTCGGGCGTGCGGCCCTCGATGACGCCGTAGACGAGGCGGTCGGCGCCGAGATACTCGATCCGGGTGATGCGGAAGCGGAACACCTCGCGGCCGCCGTCGGGCTCGACCTCCTTCGGCAGGAAGGCCTCGGGCCGGAAGCCGAGCATGGTCTCCCCCTCGTCGACGAGGTTCATCGGCGGCGAGCCGATGAAGGTGGCGACGAAGGTGTCCGAGGGATGGTCGTAGATCTCCTGCGGCGTCCCGATCTGGCAGACCTTGCCGCGGTCGAGGACGGCGATGCGGTCGCCGAGCCCCATCGCCTCCGCCTGGTCGTGCGTCACGTAGATCGTGGTCGTGCCGAGCTGGCGCTGGAACTGCTTCAGCTCGTCGCGCGCCGAGTTGCGGAGCTTCGCGTCGAGATTGGAGAGCGGCTCGTCGAGGAGAAACACGACCGGCTCGCGCACGACCGCGCGGGCGAGCGCGACGCGCTGCCGCTCGCCGCCGGAGAGCTGGCGCGGCTTGCGGTCGAGAAAGCGCTCGATGCCGAACATGCGCGCCGCCCAGTCGACCTTCTTGCGGATCTCCTCCTTCGGCATGCCGACCGCGCGCAGGGGGAAGGAGATGTTCTTCTCGACCGTGAGGTGCGGGTAGAGCGCGTAGCTCTGAAAGACCATCGCGATGTTGCGCGCCCGCGGCGGCAGGTCGGTGACGACGCGGCCGTCGATCACGACGTCGCCCGAGGTCGGCGTCTCGAGCCCGGCGATCATGCGCATGAGCGTCGTCTTGCCGCAGCCGGAGGGCCCGAGCAGGACCAGGAACTCGCTCTCCCTGGCGAGGAGGTCGATTCCGTCCACCGCGCGGACCTCGTCGAAAACCTTCGTGAGACGCCGTGCTTCGACCGTTGCCATGATGTGCTCGTGAATGTGGCTTTCGGGGGCGGTCTGCCGCGGCGCTCTCCGATCGCGCGGAGCCGATCGGCCGCCACCCCCGCGAAGGCGGGAAGCCAGCGCGGCTGGATTCGCACTTTCTCGGGAGTGGCGGCGGGAGAGCGCCCGCTCTCGGGGCGCCGGAGCTTGCGGCAGAACGATCAGATCAGCTTGCGCTCCTTCCACTTGGCCCAGATCGCCTTCATCGCGTTCTCGGCCTGCTTCAGCGCGTTCTCCGGGGTCTCCGCGCCGGTCGCCGCCTTGGCGAACATGGTGTTGATGATCCAGGTGTTGAACGCCTCGTCGATCGCCGCGTTGGAGTAGCCCGGGTAGCCGACGTTGGTCGCCCATTCGAGCACGTCCGAGAGCACGGCGTACTTGTCCTTCGGCACCGCCTTCGGATCATCGGAGATGATCTTCTGGAGGTCGGGCACGGTGTTGGCGAAGCAGGGGAAGTTGTAGAACTGGCTCGCCAGGAAGCCCTGCTTGAAGTTGTCGATGTAGTCGACGAGGAATTTCTTCGCCCCGTCGATGTTGTCGGCGAACTTCCAGATGACGTAGCAGTCCATCACGTGCTCGAGGCCGATCCGGCGCACCGGCCCCTGCGCCGCCTTGGCGAGCGCGATCTTCTCGTGAATCGGCAGCTTGTCGTTCTCGCCGGTCCGCGTCACCGAGATGGCGTTCAGCACCAGCGAGGAGCGGCCGGCGAGCATCTGCCGGTTGTTGGAGGACGCGTCCCACGCCAGCACCTCGGGCGTCATCGCCTCCTTGAAGAGGGCGGTGACGAACTTCAGCGCCTCCAGCGTCTGCGGCGAGTTGATCGTGAGATTCCCCTCGGCGTCCTGCTCGTGCGCGCCGAAGGAGTACATGATCGCGCGCATGGCCATCGCCGTGTCGAGCTCGGCCGAGAGCCCGACGCCGACAGGGATGCCGGTCTTGTCCTTGATCTTCTTGCCGCCGATGCGGACGTCGTCCCAGGTGTCCGGCGTCATCCCGATGTCGCCCCAGAGATCGGAGCGGTAGTTGACCGGGTCCGGCACGAAGCTGTCGGAGAAGGCGAAATACTTCTTCGTCTTCGGGTTGTAGGTGCTCTTGATCGCGAGGTCGATCGCCTTGCCGTGACGCTTCTCGCATTCGGCGTAGACGTCCGCCATGTCGACGACCTGCTCCTCGTAGACCGAGGGCGGCGAAAGGAACATCACGAGGTCGTGGCCCTTCTGCGCCGAGACCTCGGCCGCCGCGCGCGAGGGGATGAGGGCGAGGTTGATGTTGTCGACGATGACCTCGGTGTCGTTCTTCTCGCCCCACTCCTTCGTGTACTCGTTGTTGAACCACTTGTCGTAGGCGGGGACGAAGTGGCTCCACTGCAGGATCTTGAGCGTCTGCGCCGCGCGGGCGGGGCGAATGTGGAAAAAGGGACCGACGCTCGCGGCGGCGCCGGCTGCGGTCGCGGTGCGAATCACGTCGCGGCGCGTGAGGCCGCGCGCATCGGGCTTGCGTGGCATGATCTCCTCCCTTCCTTTGTTTCTCGGGCGGCAGGGAGCCGCCAAGGTGCGGGACAATCGCGCCGAAGCTCGCGGCCATTATCGTGCAACCGCGGAGGAAGGCAAAACGCTATTCCGCGCACGGCTGGGGTGCGCCGCCGGCACGGCGATCGGCGCCGCGCCTCTCAACGGCTCACGCGAGCGGCGGGCGGCGGAACGGGTAGGCGCGCTCGATCGCGCGCGCGGCGCGCAGCACGAGGGCGTCGGCGTAGAGCGGGCCGACGATCTGGATCGCGACCGGCAGCCCTTCGCGCGTGAGGCCGCACGGCACGACCGCCGCCGGCTGGCGCGTCATGTTGAAGGGGTAGGTGAAAGGGGTCCAGGCGGGCCAGTCGAAGTCGTCGCCGTCGCGCTCGACGGGGAGCGCCGCGACGGGCATCGCCGGCGTCAGGAGCAGATCGTAGCGCTCGTGAAAGGCCGCCATGCGATGGCCGAGCTCGCTCCGCACGCCGTCCGCCTCGAGATACTCCACGGCGCTGAAGCGCGCGCCTTCGGCGACGACCTTCGCAAGGCCCGGGTCGAGCCGCGCGCGCTTCTCGGGCGGGAAGGCGGCGAGCGCGCGCGCCGCGCCCGCGCGCCAGAGCGTGTTGAAGGCGGGGGCCGGGTCGGCAAAGCCGGGATCCGCCTCCTCGACGACGGCGCCGAGCTCGCCGACGATCTTCGCAGCCGCGGCGACGAGCTCGGCGATCTCGGGATCGACTCGGGCGAAGCCGAGCCGCGGGCTGAACGCGATCCTCAGCCCCTCGACGCCGTCTTCGAGCCCCTCGCGCCAATCGCCTCCCGGCGGCAGCGCGTAAGGATCGCGCGCGTCGCGCCCGCCGATCACGGTGAGCATCAGCGCGAGATCCTCCACCGTGCGCGCCATCGGCCCGACATTGGCGAGAAGCCCCATCGGCGAGAGCGGCCAGGCGGGAACGCGGCCGAACGTCGCCTTCATTCCGGGCAGCCCCGTGAAGGCGCAGGGAATGCGGATCGAGCCGCCGCCGTCGGTGCCGACGGCGAGCGCGCCCATCCCGGCGGCGAGCGCGGCGGCGGCGCCGGCCGACGAGCCGCCCGGCGAATGCGCGAGGCTCCACGGGTTTCGCGTGATCCCCGTGAGCGGGCTGTCGCCGAGCCCCTTCCAGCCGAACTCCGGCGTCGTCGTCTTGCCGATGACGACCGCGCCCGCTTCCTTGAGCCGCGCGGTCGCCGGCGCGTCCGCGGCGGCCGGCGCCGCGCTCGTCAGCGTCGAGCCGCGCCGCGTCGGCCAGCCGGCGACGTCGACGAGATCCTTGATCGTGACCGGGACGCCGTCGAGGAGCCCCTGCGGGGCGTCCGCCGCCCAGCGTGCCGCGCTCGCCTCGGCGGCCTTGCGCGCGCCCTCGCGGTCGACGAGCACGAACGCGTTGAGCTGCGCCTCGTGCCGGTCGATCTGCGCGAGCGCCGCCTCGAGGGCGTCGACGGGCGAGGCCTTGCGCGCGCGGAAGAGGGCGACGAGCTCGGGAGCGGAAAGGAACGCGAGATCGGTCATGCGCGCAACCTCAAGGTTCGATGCCGATGCACGGCGAGGATTGTCGAGCGGCGAAGCAATAGCGTAACTTCGCCGCCTCGGCGATCAAAGCCGCGACATCGGGGAGAAAACGCGTGAGACTCAGCAACAGACTATGGATGACGGCGGGGGCGCTGCTGGCGCTCGCGGCACTGCCCTGCGCGGCCGAGGCGCAATCCGGCGGCAAGACGCTGCGCTTCGTTCCCGAGGCCGATCTGCGGGTGCTCGATCCGATCTGGACGACCGCGTACATCACCCGCAACCACGGCTACATGGTCTACGACACGCTGTTCGCGATCGACAAAGACTTCAAGCCGCAGCCTCAGATGGTCGACAACTGGGAGGTCAGCGGCGACAAGCTGAAATGGACCTTCACGCTGCGCGACGGCCTCAAGTTCCATGACGGCCAGCCGGTACGCTCGGCGGACTGCATCGCCTCGCTCCAGCGCTGGATGAAGCGCGACCCGCTCGGCCAGAAGCTCGGCGAGGCGGTCGCCGGGATGGAGGCGGCGAACGACAAGACCTTCTCGATCCTGCTGAAGAAGCCCTTCCCGCTGCTGCTCGACGCGATCGGCAAGCCGTCCTCGAACGTGCCGTTCATCATGCCGGAGCGGCTCGCCAAGACCGACGCCTTCACGCAGGTGAAGGAGGCGATCGGCTCCGGGCCCTTCAAGTTCGTCGCCGAGGAGTGGGTTCCCGGCAACAAGGTCGTCTACGTCAAGAACACGGACTACGTGCCGCGCAAGGAGCCGCCCTCCTGGGCCTCGGGCGGCAAGGTGGTGAAGGTCGACCGCGTCGAGTGGATCTACATTCCCGACGGCGCGACCGCGGCCGCCGCGCTCCAGGCCGGCGAGGTCGACTGGTGGCAGCAGCTGCCGAGCGATCTCGCGCCGCTTCTGCAGCGGAACAAGGACGTCGTCGTCACCAACGTCGACCCGCTCGGCTCGCACGGCATCATCCGCTTCAACCACCTTCTGCCGCCGTTCGACAACGAGAAGGCGCGCCAGGCGCTGCTCTACGTCGTCGACCAGAAGGAGTACATGACGGCGGTCGCGGCGGACGAGAAGAACTGGCAGGTCTGCGCCTCCTACTTCACCTGCGGCACGCCGATGGAGAACGACGCGGGCTCGGAGGTCCTGACCGGCAAGCGCGATCTCGAGAAGGCGAAGCAGCTCTTGAAAGAGAGCGGCTATGACGGGCGGCCGGTCGTGGTCATGTCGGCGACCGACCAGCCGATCGTGCACAACCAGGCGCTCGTCACCGCCGAGGTGCTGAAGAAGATCGGCTTCAACGTCGACTTTCAGGCCGTCGACTGGGGCACGCTCGTCACCCGCCGCGCGTCGAAGGAGCCCGTCGACAAGGGCGGCTGGAACATCTTCCACACCTGGTGGGTCGGCACCGACGTGGCGAACCCTGCGGTGAACGCGCCGCTGCGCGGCAACGGCGGCAACGCGTGGTTCGGCTGGCCGACCAACGCGAAGCTCGAGCAGCTGCGCGACGACTGGTTCGCCGCGCCCGATGTCGACGCGCAGAAGAAGATCGCGGCGGAGATGCAGAAGGAGGCCTTCCGGGCCGTCCCCTACATCCCGACCGGGCAGTTCGTGATCCCGACGGCGTTCCGCAAGAACCTCGAGGGCGTCATCGTCGCGCCGATCGCTTTCCTCTGGAACGTCGAGAAGAAGTAGGGTAGTGCCGGTCGGCCGTCAGCCGCTTCTCGGCGGCTGACGGCCGTCAGCCGGAGCTGAAGGTTCGTCATGTTCGCGTACATCGTGCGGCGGCTGCTCGCCACGATCCCGGTCATGGTCGTGGTCGCGTTCTTCGTCTTCTCGCTGCTCTATCTCTCGCCGGGCGATCCGGCCGCGGTGATCGCCGGCGACCTCGCCACGGCGGAGGACATCGCGCGCATCCGCGCCAAGCTCGGCCTCGACGAGCCGTTCCTCGTCCGCTTCGGCGGCTGGTTCTGGCGCGTCCTCCAGGGCGATCTCGGCATCTCGATCTTCACGAACCTGCCGGTCTGGCGCCTCATCGAGCAGCGCCTCGAGCCCACCGTCGCGCTCACCCTCTGCACCATGTTCGTCGCGATCATCGTGGCGATCCCGCTCGGCGTGCTCGCCGCCGCGAAGGTCGGCTCCTGGCTCGACCGCGCGGTGATGGCGCTCGCCGTCGCCGGCTTCTCGATCCCGGTCTTCGTCGTCGCCTACCTCCTCATCCTCTTCTTCTCGCTCGAGCTCGAGATCCTGCCGGTGCAGGGGTATCGCAGCATCAGCGAGGGGATCGGCCCGTTCCTCGCGCACATGGTGCTGCCGAGCGCCGCGCTCGGCCTCTCCTTCGTCGCGCTCATCGCCCGCATCACGCGCGCCTCGATGCTGGACGTCCTGAGCCAGGACTACATCCGCACCGCGCGGGCCAAGGGGCTCGACGAGAACTCGGTCCTCGTCGGCCACGCGCTCAAGAACGCCGCCGTGCCGGTCGCGACGATCATCGGCATCGGCGTCGCGCTCCTCATCGGCGGCGTCGTCATCACCGAGACGGTGTTCGCGATCCCCGGAATCGGCCGCCTCGTCGTCGACGCGATCCTGCGCCGCGACTACCCGATCATACAGGGCGTCATCCTCCTCTTCTCCGCCGCCTACGTGCTGGTGAACCTCGCGGTCGACATCAGCTACACCTTCCTCGATCCGCGGATCAGATACTGATGGCCGTCGCCGACGTCGCGCTCCCTACAGTTCCCGCGCGCCGCCCGATCCGCGACGCGTTCCGGCGGCATCCGACCGCCATCATCGGCGGCGCCATCCTCGTCGTGATGATCTCCGTCGCGCTCCTGGCGCCGTGGCTCGGCACGGTCGACCCGCAGGCCGTGTCGCCGATCCGCCGCCTCCGGCATCCTTCGGCGGAATACTGGTTCGGCACCGACATGCTGGGCCGCGACGTCTACAGCCGCGTCCTCTACGGCGCGCGGATCTCGCTCGCAGTCGGCCTCGCGGTGGCGCTCCTCTCGACGCTCATCGGCCTCGCGATCGGGCTCGTCAGCGGCTTCTCGCGCATCATCGACGCGGTCGTGATGCGCGTCATGGACGGGCTCATGTCGATCCCGCCGATCCTGCTCGCGATCGCGCTGGTGGCGCTCACCCGCGCGAGCCTCGGCAACGTCATCGCGGCGATCACCATCGCCGAGGTGCCGCGCGTCACGCGTCTCGTGCGCGGGGTCGTGCTGGGCTTGCGCGAGCAGCCCTTCATCGAGGCGGCGGAGGCGGCGGGCACCGGCTTCTTCAAGACGCTGCGCCGGCACATCCTGCCGAACACGATCGCCCCGCTCCTCGTGCAGGGCACCTACATCTGCGCCTCGGCGATGATCACCGAGGCCTATCTCTCCTTCATCGGCGCCGGCACGCCGCCCAACATCCCGTCCTGGGGCAACATCATGGCCGAGGGGCGGACGCTGTTCCAGATCGCCTACTACATCATCCTCTTTCCGGGCATCTGCCTCTCGCTCACCGTGCTCGCGGTGAACCTCGTCGGCGACGGGCTGCGCGACGCCCTCGACCCGCGCCTCGCGAGGCGGATGTGAGCGGGCACGGCACGCCGATGACCGCGAGCCGCCTTCTCGAGATCGAGGACCTGCGCACGCATTTCTTCACCCGCGACGGAGTCGTGCGCGCCGTCGACGGCGTCTCGCTCCATGTCGACGAGGGCGAGACGCTCGCCATCGTCGGCGAGTCGGGCTGCGGCAAGAGCATCACCTCGCTCTCGATCCTCCGCCTCGTGCCTTCGCCGCCGGGCCGCATCGTCTCGGGCAGCATCCGCTTCGCCGGGCGCGACCTCCTCGCGCTCTCCGAGGCCGAGATGCGCGAGATCCGCGGCAACGAGATCTCGATGATCTTCCAGGAGCCGATGACGTCGCTGAACCCGGTGCTGACGATCGGCCGCCAGATCGGCGAGACGCTGCGCCTCCACCAGAGGCTCGACCGCAAGGCGGCGCTCGCGCGCGCGGTGGAGATGCTGCGCCTCGTGCACATCCCGGAGCCCGAGCGCCGCATCGCGCAGTATCCGCACGAGCTCTCGGGCGGGATGCGCCAGCGCGTCATGATCGCGATGGCGCTCGCCTGCAACCCAAAGCTCCTCATCGCCGACGAGCCCACGACCGCGCTCGACGTCACGATCCAGGCGCAGATCCTCGATTTGATGCGCGAGCTGAAGGCGCGGATCGGCGCCGCGATCGTGCTCATCACGCACGATCTCGGCGTCGTCGCCGAGATGGCGGCGCGCGTCGTCGTCATGTACGCGGGCCGGAAGGTGGAGGAGGCGCCGGTCGAGGCGCTCTTCCGCTCGCCGCGCCACCCTTACACCGCGGGGCTCCTCGCCTCGGTGCCGAAGCTCGGCTCGAGCCTCTCGGGGGAGGCGCATCGGCTAGCCGACATTCCCGGCACGGTGCCTTCGCTCCGCGAGGAGATCGTCGGCTGCGCCTTCGCGCCGCGCTGCGCCTGGGCGACCGAGCTCTGCCGCCGGGTGGCGCCGCCTTTCGAGGAGAAGGCGCCCTCGCACGCCGCCGCCTGCCACCACTCCGACCGTCTCGCGGCCGCGGCATGACGAAGCCCCTCCTCGAGGTCGAGAACCTCAAGAAGCACTACCCGGTGCGCAAGGGCTTCCTCGCCCGCACCAAGGGCTGGGTGTACGCGGTCGACGGCATCTCCTTCACCCTCGGCGAGGGCGAGACGCTCGGCCTCGTCGGCGAATCGGGCTGCGGCAAGTCGACGGCGGGCAAGTCGATCCTGAAGCTGGTCGAGCCGACCGCCGGCACGGTGCGGCTCGAGGGCGAGCGGATCGACCATCTCTCGAAGGCCGAGATGCGCCCGTGGCGCCGCCGGCTGCAGGTCGTCTTCCAGGACCCCTATTCCTCGCTCAACCCGCGCCTCACCGTCGGCCAGATCGTCGGCGAGCCGCTCGAGAACTACGGCATCGCGCGCGGGCGCGAGCTCGAGGAGCGCGTCGTCGCCGTGTTCGGCAAGGTGGGGCTGCGTCCCGACGCGCTGAAGCGCTACCCGCACGAGTTCTCCGGCGGGCAGCGCCAGCGCATCGGCATCGCGCGCGCGCTGGCGGTGAACCCGAAGGTGATCGTCTGCGACGAGCCGGTCTCCGCGCTCGACGTCTCGGTCCAGGCGCAGGTGGTCAACCTTCTGATGGATCTCCAGCAGGAGCTCGGCCTCTCCTACCTCTTCATCGCGCACGACCTCGCGGTGGTGGAGCACATCTCGCACCGCATCGCGGTCATGTATCTCGGCAAGATCGTCGAGCTCGCGCCCAAGCGCTCGCTCTTCGCCAACCCGCTCCATCCCTACACCGAGGCGCTCCTCTCCGCCGTGCCGCTGCCCGAGCCCGGTGCCAAGCGCCAGCGCATCATCCTCTCGGGCGACGTGCCGAGCCCGATCAACCCGCCGGCCGGCTGCCGCTTTCACACGCGCTGCCCCTACGCCTTCGACCGCTGCCGCGTCGAGGAGCCGGCGATGCGCGAGATCCTCCCCGGCCACCTGGCCGCCTGCCATCTGCGCGAGCCGCAGAACGCAACAGGGCCTTCCCCGGCGGGCGAGGCAAGAGCGCCGGGCGCTTCCGCTTCGACGGAAACCGGCTGAGCAGCGGCGCCTTATCGCAGGGCGCGCAGGGTCGAACGAAACTTCCGTCGTGTCGCCGAATGGACCCCCGCTTTCGCGGGGGTGACGAGAAGAGGCTGCGGCGCGGAAGACGGGGCGCGGAGCGACGATCCTCCGTCATGCCCGCGCAAGCGGCCATCCGTCGCGCCGACGGGCGGCGCCGAGCGCGCGGCGGGAAGCGCCCTAGAGGATGAACTTCGAGAGGTCGGTGTCCTCGGCGAGCTTCGCCACGTGCTCGCGCACATAGGCGGCGTCGATCCGCACCACCGTGCCCGGCGGCGCGTCGGAGGCGGTGAAGCTCACGTCCTCGAGGAGGCGCTCCATCACCGTGTGGAGGCGCCGCGCGCCGATGTTCTCGATCCTGGTGTTTATGTCCTCGGCGAGCCGCGCGATCTCGTCGATCGCCTCGTCGAGGAACTCGAGCTCGACGCCCTCGGTCGCGAGGAGGGCCTTGTACTGCTTCAGAAGGCTCGCCTCCGGCTCGACCAGGATGCGGCGGAAATCCTCGCGCGACAGCGGCTTCAGCTCGACCCGGATCGGCAGCCTTCCCTGGAGCTCGGGAAGGAGGTCGGAGGGCTTGGCGAGATGGAAGGCGCCCGAGGCGATGAAGAGGATGTGGTCCGTCTTCACCGGCCCGTGCTTCGTCGCCACGGTCGTGCCTTCGATCAAAGGCAGAAGGTCGCGCTGCACGCCCTCGCGCGAGACGTCGGCGCCGGTGCGTTCCGAGCGCGCCGAGATCTTGTCGATCTCGTCGAGGAACACGATGCCGTTCTGCTCGACCGCGTGGATCGCCTCGCGCACGACCCTGTCCTGGTCGAGCAGCTTGTCGCTCTCCTCGGCGAGGAGCACGGCGTGGCTCTCGGCGACGGTCATGCGCTTGGGCTTGAGGCGCTGCCCGAACGCCTTGCCGAAGATGTCGCCGAGGTTGATCATGCCCATCTGCGCCCCCGGCATGCCCGGAATCTCGAAGGTGGGCAGGCTCGAGGCGAGGCTCTCCTGCACGGGGACCTCGATCTCCTTCTGGTCGAGCTGGCCCTCGCGCAGCATCTTTCGGAACTGCTGGCGCGTCTCGGCGCGCGCGTTCTCGCCGACGAGCGCGTCGAGGACCCGCTCCTCGGCGCGCAGCTCGGCCTTCGAGGCGACCTCCTTGCGCATCTTCTCGCGCGTCATCGAGATCGCGATCTCGACGAGGTCGCGCACGATCTGCTCGACGTCCCGGCCGACATAGCCGACCTCGGTGAACTTCGTCGCCTCGACCTTGAGGAACGGCGCCTGGGCGAGCTTGGCGAGGCGGCGCGCGATCTCGGTCTTGCCGACGCCGGTCGGCCCGATCATGAGGATGTTCTTCGGCAGCACCTCTTCGCGAAGCTCCTCGGGGAGCTGCTGGCGCCGCCAGCGGTTGCGGAGCGCGATCGCGACGGCGCGCTTCGCCTCGGCCTGGCCGACGATGTAGCGGTCGAGTTCGGAGACGATTTCGCGCGGGGAGAAGGAGGTCATGGCCCCGGGAGATAGGGGCGCGGGGTCCCGGGGGTCAAGCGGGCGGGCGCGAAGGGGCCCCGCGCGCCGCCCGCGGCGAGGCCCTTCCCCGTCAAACGAGCTTTGCGGCGAGCGTGATCGCGGTGCCGGCGAGCGCCTTCGAGACCGGACAGTTCTTCTTCGCTTCCTCCGCCTCCTCCTGGAAGCGGCCGGGGTCGATGCCCGGAACCTCGGCCTCGGTCTCGAGCGCGATCGCGGTGATCGCGAAGCCGCCGTCCGAAGCCTCGAGCCGCACCTTCGCGGTGGTGCGGATCCGCGTCGCCTTGTGGCCGGCCTTCTCCAGCCCGAAGGCGAGCGCCATCGAGAAGCAGCCCGCATGCGCGGCGCCGATGAGCTCCTCGGGGTTGGTCTCGCCGCCGTTCTCGAAGCGGGAGCGGAACGAGTACGGGCCGTCGAACGCCCCGCTGCCGAGCCTCACCTTGCCGTTGCCGTCCTTGAGCCCGCCGCGCCACTCCGCCTCGGCCTTGCGTTCCGCCATCACCGGTCTCCTTGCTGCGGATGTCCCGTCCGCCCGGTGAACGGCCGGGCGCGCGAAAGGTGCCGCGGCCCTCCCGGAGTGCGCGCGGCGCCGGCCGCTCTAGTCCAGCGTCTCGATCGTGATGTTGTCGTTGGTGTAGACGCAGATGCCGGCGGCGATCGTCATCGCCTTGCGCGCGATCGCCTCGGCGTCGAGCGGCTGGTCGAAGAGGGCGCGCGCGGCGGCGAGCGCGAAGGCGCCGCCCGAGCCGATGCCGATGAGCCCGTCCTCGGGCTCGAGCACGTCGCCGGTCCCGGAGAGGACGAGGCTCACGTGCCGGTCGGCCACCGCCATCATCGCCTCGAGGCGCCGCAGGTATCGGTCGGTCCGCCAGTCCTTCGCGAGCTCGACGCAGGCGCGCGGGAGCTGCCCCGGGTGCTGCTCGAGCTTCGCCTCGAGCCGCTCGAAGAGGGCGAAGGCGTCGGCGGTCGCGCCCGCGAACCCGGCGATGACGCTGCCGCCGGCGAGCCGCCGCAGCTTCTTCGCCGTGTGCTTGACGACGATCTGGCCCATCGAGACCTGGCCGTCGCCGGCGATGACGACCTTTCCCTCCTTGCGCACGGAAAGGATCGTCGTGCCGTGCCAAACCGCGGAGCTGCTTTCCATCGCGCCGACATACGCCGCAGGAGCGGGGGGTTCAAGGGCGCGCCGGGCGGGAATCGCGGGAGCGAGGGCGGGGAAAAGGAAGCCGCCCCCGGCCGCCTGCAGCAACCTGCCGCTGGGCGGCGGGGCCCGAGGCGCTGGCGGGACGCGGCACGGCCTGCTAGAAACCGGGCCGCCATGCGCACCGCCACAGTCGAGCGCAACACGCGCGAGACCCGCATCCGCGGGAAGGTCGTCCTCGACGGGACCGGCCGCTACGACGTCGCGACCGGAATCGGCTTCCTCGACCACATGCTCGAGCAGCTCTCGAAGCACAGCCTCATCGATCTCGAGCTGCGCGCCGAGGGCGACCTCCACATCGACTTCCATCACACGACCGAGGACACGGGCTACGTCGTCGGCGAGGCCGTGAGCCGGGCGCTCGGCGACCGCAAGGGAATCCGCCGCTGGGGCGACGCGCTCGTGCCGATGGACGAGACGCTGACGCGGGTCGCGCTCGACTGCTCGAACCGCCCCTATCTCGTCTGGAAGGTGAATTTCTCGAAGCCGAAGCTCGGCGACATGGACACAGAGCTCTTCAAGGAGTGGTTCCAGGCCTTCGCGCAGGCGGCCGGCGTCACGCTCCACGTCGAGAACCTCTACGGCGAGAACAACCATCACATCGTCGAGAGCTGCTACAAGGGCCTCGCCCGGGCGCTGCGCCAGGCGGTCGAGATCGATCCGCGCCAGTCGGGAGCCGTGCCGTCGACCAAGGGGACGCTCGGCGGCACCCTCTGATGCAGGCGGTCATCATCGACTACGGCTCGGGCAATTTGCGCTCGGCCGCGAAGGCGTTCGAGCGTGCCGGCGCCGCGGTGCGCGTCACCGGCGACGCCGAGGCGGTGCGCCGCGCCGAGCGCGTCGTGCTTCCGGGCGTCGGCGCCTTCGCCGACTGCCGGCGCGGGCTCGACGCCGTTCCCGGCATGGTCGAGGCGCTCGAGGAGGCGGTGCGGCGGCGCGGCCGGCCTTTCCTCGGCATCTGCGTCGGCATGCAGCTTATGGCCGAGCGCGGCCGCGAGTTCGAGACCGTGCCCGGCCTCGGCTGGCTCCAGGGCGAGGTGGTGGCGATCCGGCCCTCCGACCCGAGCCTCAAGATTCCGCACATGGGCTGGAACGAGCTCGAGCTCCGGCGCCCGCACGCCCTCGTCGAGGGGCTCCCCGCCGGCGCGCACGCCTATTTCGTCCATTCCTACCACCTCGCCGGCGGCGATCCCGCGGACCTCGTCGCCACCACCGACTACGGCGGGCCCGTGACCGCGATCGTCGCCAGGGACAATCTCGCCGGAACCCAGTTCCATCCCGAGAAGAGCCAGGAGACCGGGCTTCGCCTCATCGCCAATTTCCTCGCATGGCGGCCATGAGCACGAAGAAACCGCAGACCTCGATCGAGCGCCTCACCGCGTTCTCGGGCAACGACCTCGACGATCTCTGCGCGGCGACCGAGGCGGCGATCGTCGGCGGCGGCGGCTTCGGCTGGGTCAAGGTGCCGCCGCGCGGCGTCCTCGAGAAATACTGGGCCGGCGTCCTCCTCGTGCCCGAGCGCCAGCTCTTCGTCGGCCGGCTCGACGGCGTCATCGCCGGCTCGGCGCAGCTGACGCGCGCGCCCCGCAACAACGAGGCGCAGTCCTGGGCGGGGCAGCTCACCGCCGCCTTCGTCGCGCCCTGGGCGCGCGGCTACGGCCTCGCGCGCGGCCTCGTCGGCGCGATCGAGGAGGCCGCGCAGCGCGCCGGGATCGAGGTCCTCAACCTCGACATTCGCGAGACCCAGAAGGCCGCGATCGAGCTCTACGAGCAATTGGGCTACACGCGCTGGGGCACCCACCCGTGCTACGCGCGCGTCGACGGCCGGATCATCCCGGGCCATTACTATTACAAGCGCCTCGGGAGGGCGAAGTGATCCTCTACCCCGCCATCGACCTGAAGGACGGCGCCTGCGTCCGCCTCCTCCACGGCGCGATGGACGCGGCGACGGTCTACAACCGCGACGCGGCGGCGCAGGCGCGCGCCTTCGCCGAGGCGGGCGCGGAATGGATCCATGTCGTCGATCTCGACGGCGCGGTCGCCGGCCGGCCGGTGAACGAGGCCGCGATCGACGCGATCCTCGGCGCCACCTCCGTCCCGGTGCAGCTCGGCGGCGGCAACCGCAGCCTCGAGATCATCGAGCGGCGGCTCGGGAAGGGCGTCCGGCGGGTCGTCCTCGGCACCGTGGCGCTCACGAACCCGGCGCTCGTCCGCGAGGCGTGCCGGCGCTTTCCGGGACGCGTCGCGATCGGCATCGACGCGCGCGGCGGCAGGGTCGCGGTCGACGGCTGGGTCAAGACGAGCGAGACGACCGCGCTCGAGCTCGCCAAGGCCCTCGAGGACGCGGGGGCCGCGGCGCTCGTCTACACCAACATCGACCGCGACGGCGCCAAGAAGGGCGTCGACGTCGCCGGGACGGCGGCGCTCGCGCGCGCCGTCGCGACGCCGGTCATCGCCTCGGGCGGCGTCGCCTCGCTCGACGACATCGCGGCGCTCCGGGCCGAGAAGGTCATCGCCGGCGTCATCATCGGCCGGGCGCTCTACGACGGCGCGATCGACCTGCGCGAGGCGCTGCGATGCTGAAGACGCGCATCATCCCGTGCCTCGACGTCAAGGACGGCCGCGTCGTCAAGGGCGTCAACTTCGTCGACCTGCGCGATGCGGGCGATCCCGTCGAGCAGGCGCGGATCTACGACCGCGAAGGCGCCGACGAGCTCTGCTTCCTCGACATCACCGCCTCGGCCGAGGGGCGCGCCACGCTCTACGACGTCGTCAGCCGCACCGCCGAAGAGTGCTTCATGCCGCTGACCGTCGGCGGCGGGGTGCGCACGACCGAGGACGTGCGAAAACTTCTCCTCGCCGGCGCCGACAAGGTCTCGATCAACACCGCCGCGGTCGAGCGGCCGGACCTCGTCCGCGAGGCGGCGGAGAAGTTCGGCGCTCAGTGCATCGTCGTCGCCGTCGACGCCAAGGCGAGCGGGCCCGGACGATGGGAGGTCTTCACCCATGGCGGGCGGAAGGCGACCGGGCTCGACGCGGTCGAATGGGCGCAGCGCATGGCCGCGCTCGGCGCGGGCGAGATTCTCCTCACCTCGATGGACCGCGACGGGACGAAGTCCGGCTTCGATCTCGCCCTGACGCGCGCCGTCGCCGACGCGGTGCCGGTGCCGGTGATCGCCTCGGGCGGCGTCGGCACGCTCGAGCACCTCGTCGAGGGCGTGCGCGAGGGCCATGCGAGCGCCGTCCTCGCCGCCTCGATCTTCCATTTCGGCACCTACCGCATCGCCGAGGCCAAGGCGGCGCTCGCGGCGGCCGGCATCCCCGTGCGGCTGTGAGCGCGGCGCTGGACCGGCTCTGGGCGACGATCGTCGCGCGCAAGGGCGCCGATCCCGCGACCTCCTACACGGCGAAGCTCCTGGCCGCCGGCGTCCCGAAGGCGGCGCAGAAGATGGGCGAGGAGGCGGTCGAGGCCGTCGTCGCCGCGGTCGGCGAGGACGAGAAGGCGCTCGTCGCCGAGAGCGCCGATCTTCTCTACCATCTTCTCGTCCTCTGGGCGGCGCGCGGAATCGATCCGAGCGAGGTCTGGGACGAGCTCGCCCGGCGCGAAGGCACCTCGGGCCTCGCCGAGAAGGCCGCGCGCAAGAAGAATTGAGCGCCGCGCTCCGCGGGAAGGATTGCCGGGGCCGAGGTTCCTCCCGGCAAGGCGATGGGCGAAGATTGATTCCGTGCGGGCGGAGACCGCTCTAGACTGCGGTCCCATGGCATACGATCCGAACAACGTCTTCGCCCGCATCCTCCGCGGCGAGATCCCCTGCAAGAAGGTCTACGAGGACGAGCACACGCTCGCCTTCCACGACATCAACCCGCAGGCGCCCACTCACATCCTCGTGATTCCGAAGGGGCCCTACGTCTCGATGGACGATTTCTCGGCCAAGGCGAGCGACGCCGAGATCGCCGCCTTCGTGCGCGCGATCGGCAAGGTCGCCCGCGAGGCCGGCGCCGTCGAGAATGGCTACCGCATCCTCGCCAATCACGGCCGCGACGCGCACCAGGAGGTGCCGCATCTTCATGTCCACATCTTCGCCGGCCGCGACCTCGGCCGCATGATCGGCAAGGCGCCCGCGTGAGGGGGCCGGCCGTTCCGTCCCCTGCCGCCGCCGCGAAGCCGGGGCGCGGCCGCCCGCCCGATTCCCGCTCGCGCGGGATTGAAGGGGCCGGCCCGATGCCTATGGCAGAGCCCGGCCCCATATAGTTCCGATGGAGACCTTCTTCACGATCGCGATCGTGGTGGTGCTCGTCGCCGTGCTCGGCACGCTCGGCCTGGGCATCATCCAGATGGCGCGGGGCGGCAATCCGCAACGCTCGAACCGGCTGATGCAGCAGCGCGTCATCCTCCAGGCGATCGCGGTCGCTCTCTTCGCGATCCTCATCTTCATGGTGGCGAGGTAATGGTTCTCCTTACGCGGATCTACACGCGCGGCGGCGACAAGGGAGAGACGTCGCTCGTCGACGGCACGCGGGTCAAGAAGCACGCGCTGCGGGTCGAGGCCTACGGCACGGTCGACGAGGCGAACGCCGCTGTCGGCCTCGCGCGGCTCCACGCCGAGGGCGAGGTCGACGCGATGCTGGCGCGGATTCAGCACGATCTCTTCGACGTCGGCGCCGATCTCGCCACGCCGCAGGACGGGCGCAAGGCCGAAGGCGCGCTCCGCGTCACCGCAGGCCAGGTCGAGCGTCTCGAGCGCGAGATCGACGCCTTGAACGAGCGCCTTTCGCCGCTCCGCTCCTTCGTCCTGCCGGGCGGCACGCCGGCGGCCGCGCATCTCCATCACGCCCGCACCGTGGTGCGGCGCGCCGAGCGCGTCGCCACGGCGTTGAGCGAGGAGGCGGAGATCAACCGCGAGGCGCTGAAATACCTCAACCGCCTGTCGGATCTTCTCTTCGTGCTCGCGCGCCATGCGAACGGCGACGGCGCCTCCGACGTGCTTTGGGTGCCGGGGGCCAATCGCTGAGGCGGCGGCGCTTTGCTGCGATGCGGCGAAGCGTCTCGGCTTCCTAAGAGGATTGTCTTGCTTGGAATTTGTGCATATGCACAATTCCCGCTCCCCGCTAGGCCAGCGTTAGAACAAGGATGTCCATGAAGCTGCTTGTCGCCGTGAAGCGGGTCGTCGACTTCAACGTGAAGGTTCGCGTCAAGGCGGACAAGTCGGGGGTCGAGACCGCCAACGTCAAAATGTCGATGAATCCCTTCGACGAGATCGCCGTCGAAGAGGCGGTGCGCATGAAGGAAGCGGGCGTCGCGAGCGAGATCGTGGCCGTCTCGCTGGGCGTCGCGCAGTGCCAGGAGACGATCCGCACCGCCCTCGCGATGGGCGCCGATCGCGGGATTCTCGTGCAGACGGACGCCGAGCTCCAGCCGCTCGCCGTGGCGAAGCTTTTGAAGGCGGTCGTGGAGAAGGAGCAGCCGAAGCTCGTCATCCTCGGCAAGCAGGCGATCGACGACGACTGCAATCAGACCGGCCAGATGCTCGCCGCCCTTCTCGGATGGGCGCAGGGCACCTTCGCCTCCAAGGTCAAGGTCGAGGGCGAGCAGCTCCTCGTCACGCGCGAGGTGGACGGCGGGCTCGAGACCGTGCGGCTGAAGCTTCCCGCGGTCGTCACGACCGATCTGCGGCTCAACGAGCCGCGCTACGCCTCGCTCCCCAACATCATGAAGGCGAAGAAGAAGCCCATCGACACGCTGACGCCCGAGGCGCTCGGCGTCGACGTCGCGCCGCGCCTCGTCACGTTGAAGGTCGAGGAGCCGCCGAAGCGTCAGGCGGGCAAGAAGGTGGGAAGTGTCCAGGAGCTCCTCGACAAGCTCCGCAACGAAGCGCGGGTGATCTGACGATGACGGTTCTTGTCCTTGCCGAGCACGACAACAAGACGCTGAAGGGGGCGACGCTCAACGCCGTCTCCGCGGCCCAGGCGATCGGCGGCGAGATCCACATCCTCGTCGCCGGCGACGGCGCGCGCCCCGCCGCCGAGGCGGCGGCCCGGATTCCCGGCGTCGCGAAGGTGCGCCTCGCCGAGGACCCGGCGCTCGCGCACGGCCTCGCCGAGAACGTGGCGCCGCTTCTGGCGAAGCTCGCCGGCGAGTACAGCCACGTGCTCGCGGCCGCGACGACCTCGGGCAAGAACATCATGCCCCGCGTCGCGGCGCTTCTCGACGTGATGCAGGTCTCCGACATCCAGGCGGTGGTCTCGCCCGACACCTTCGTGCGCCCGATCTACGCCGGCAACGCGCTCGCGACGGTGCAGTCGAAGGACCCGATCAAGATCGTCACCGTGCGCGCGACCGGCTTCCCGGCGGCGCCCGCGGAGGGCGGCTCGGCCGCGATCGAGGAGGTCTCCGGGGCGGCTTCCGCCGGGCTCTCCGAGTTCGTCGGCGCCGAGCTCTCGAAGTCCGAGCGGCCCGAGCTCACCTCGGCGCGGATCGTCATCTCCGGCGGCCGCGGCATGCAGTCGGGCGAGAACTTCAAGCTCCTCGAGAGCGTCGCCGACAAGCTCGGCGCCGCCGTGGGCGCTTCCCGCGCCGCGGTCGACGCGGGCTTCGTCCCCAACGACTACCAGGTCGGCCAGACCGGCAAGATCGTCGCCCCCGAGCTCTACATCGCCGTCGGCATCTCGGGCGCGATCCAGCATCTCGCCGGCATGAAGGACTCCAAGGTCATCGTCGCGATCAACAAGGACGAGGAGGCGCCGATCTTCCAGGTCGCCGACTACGGCCTTGTCGGCGACCTCTTCAAGATCATCCCCGAGCTCGACCAAGAGCTCGCGAAAGGCAAGTAGGCCATGGCGGAAATTCGCACCGTCGGGATCATCGGCGCGGGGCAGATGGGCAGCGGCATCGCCCATGTCTGCGCCCTCGCCGGGCTCGACGTGCGCCTTGCGGACATCTCCGACGAGGCGCTCGGGCGCGGGCTCGACACGATCAGCCGCAACATCGAGCGTCAGGTCGCGCGCGGCAAGGTGACGGAGACGGAGAAGGAGGCGGCGCTGAAGCGCATCAAGACCTCCACCGACTACGCCATCTTCGCCGATTGCGACGTCGTCATCGAGGCGGCGACCGAGAAGGAGGAGGTGAAGCGCGAGGTCTACAAGAAGCTCGTGCCGCACCTGAAGCCCGACGCCTACATCGCCTCCAACACCTCGTCGATCTCGATCACGCGCCTCGCCGCGGCGACCGATCGGCCCGGCCGGTTCATCGGCATGCACTTCATGAACCCGGTGCCGGTGATGCAGCTCGTCGAGCTCATTCGCGGCATCGCGACCGAGGACGCGACGTTCCACACGATCCGCGATCTCGCGGTGAGGCTCGGCAAGACGCCGGTCGCGGCCGAGGACTTCCCGGCCTTCATCGTCAACCGGATCCTCCTGCCGATGATCAACGAGGCGGTCTACACGCTCTACGAGGGCGTCGGGTCCGTCGATGCGATCGACACGGCGATGCGGCTCGGCGCCAATCATCCGATGGGACCGCTGGAGCTCGCCGACTTCATCGGCCTCGACACCTGCCTCGCGGTGATGCAGGTGCTCTACGAGGGCCTCGCCGACTCGAAGTACCGGCCCTGCCCGCTCCTCGTCAAATACGTCGAGGCGGGCTGGCTCGGCCGCAAGGCCGGCCGCGGCTTCTACGACTACCGCGGAGAGAAGCCGGTTCCGACCCGCTAGCCCTCGTCTCGCCCGTCGTCGCCCTCGCTCCTCCTCGGCCCCCGCTTCCGGCGGGGGCGACGGGGAAGCCCGGAACCACCCCATTTTCTAGCGGCATCGGCGCGCAACCCCCGCAACAAATTGGTGGTCTGCGCCGGGCCGTGCTTGTTCCCGGGGTGTTTACCCGTTATTTAGGCCCCCGAGGGTCTTTTGGCGTGACGGTTACGCTCGACAACGCCCATGCGCTGGTGCTCAACGCCGACTTCCGGCCGCTGAGCTATTTCCCGCTGTCGCTCTGGCCGTGGCAGGAGGCGGTCAAGGCGGTCTTCCTCGACCGGGTCAGCGTCGTCTCCGAGTACGACCTCACGGTGCGCAGCCCCAGCTTCGTCATGCGGGTGCCGAGCGTCATCTCGCTGAAGGAGTACATCCCGGCGGCGCGGCGTCCGGCCTTCACGCGGTTCAACGTCTTCCTGCGCGACCGCTTCACCTGCCAGTACTGCGGCGAGCCGTTCCCGAGCCACGAGCTTACCTTCGACCACGTGATCCCGCGCTCGCGCGGCGGCCGCACGACCTGGACCAACGTCGTCACGGCCTGCGGCTCCTGCAATCTCCTCAAGGGCAACCGCCTGCCGATCGAGAGCGGGATGTGGCCGAAGCACCGGCCGCACGAGCCGACGACGCACCTTCTGCAGGAGAACGGGCGCTCCTTCCCGCCCAACTTCCTGCACCACTCCTGGCGCGACTTCCTCTACTGGGACACCGAGCTCGATCCCGCCTGAGCGGCGGGACCGGCGCCCGGCGCCGCGCTCAGGCGAAGACGACCGTCGAGGTCTCCGGGTTGGGATCGCCGACGAGGCTGCGGCAGAAGGAGCAGTGGAAGTTCTTGATGCCCGGAAGGACCTTCCGCACGGCGGAGATCACCTCCAACAGGTTGACGTCGCTCGCGAACCAGCGGTTCCGGATCGTCACGACGCTCATCGACTGCGAGTCGAGGATCATCCCGAGCCCCTTCGTCGCCAGCTTTTCGTTCTGCGTCGTGGTGATCATCTTGAAGATGTCGCCGAGCGACTTGTCCTGGAAGGCGATGCGGTCGGCGATCTTCTCGTAGGTCTCGCCTGCCTTGTTGTGCTTTCCCTGATACTTGGAAAGAATGTAGTTGACGCATTTCTGGCCTTCGCCGACCCGCTCGACGTACTTGGCCTTGGTGTCAGCGAGCTTGATGCCGGGGTCCGACAAGACTTTCTTGTGCTCGCCGTAGAAGTAGAGCGTCACCCCGTTCGGCACCTGAAAGGTGCGGCTCTCCTTGTAATAGCCGCCATGCGCCGAAATGAGGCAGTCGGTGCTGTTCGACTTGGACTTGAACAGATAGAGCTTCGAACCGATCGGAATCGCGCCTTTCGGAATTGAATCGGACATCGGCCGCCTTTCTCTAGCGTCAATAGAAGTAGCGCGAGGGTAGCCCGAATGCCGTCCGCGTCAACGCCGAAGTTGCGGCGGGCGGGCGGGCGGCCGTCAGAGGCGCGAGGAGAGCCAGATCGCGAGGCGCGAGCCCGCCTTGACGGCCTCGGTGAGGAGCCCGTAGCCGGGCGCCTCCTCGGCGCCGTGCGCGAGTCCGATGTCGCGGTGCCGCACCTCGTCGGCGCGGAATTCCTCGATCGTGGCCTTCAGCTCCGGCTCCGCGCCGCCGAGCGCCTCCGCCTGGGCCGCGTAATGCTCGTCGATCACCTCCTCGACGGCCACGGTACAGGCCATCGCCGCCTGCTCGCCGAGGAGCGCCGTCGCGGCGCCGAGCGTCCATCCGGCGACGTGCCAGACGGGCGAGAGGAGGGTCGGGCGCACGCGCCGCTCGACGAGGAGCCGGTCGAACTCGGCGAGGTGGCGGCGCTCCTGCTCGGCCATGTGGCGGATGATCCCCGCGGACTTGGCGCGCCCGAGGACGGCGAGCTGGCCCTCGTAGATCCTGACGGCGCCGTATTCGCCGGCCTGGTCGACGCGCAGCATGCGCGCGACCTGCTCCTCGGGCCGCGGGTCGCCCGGAAGGCGGGGCGCCGTCATGCCCGGGCGCTCCGGCGGAGCCGCGCCGCGCCGCGCAGGGCCCATGCCGCGACCAGGAGCGAGGCGATGAAGTTCCAGCCCGCCATGCTGATGCCGAAGAGCGACCAGGCGACCTCGTCGCACCGCACCGGCGCCGTCCCCATGATCTGCGCCTTGAGGGCCTCGACGCTGTCGGCGGCGCCGGCGCCGCTGCAGGCGGTCGGGCCGGCGAACCAGCCCTTCTCGACCCCGACGTGATACAAGGCGAGCCCCGCCCCGGCGAGGAGGACGAGCCCGGCGAGGCCCGCGACCGGCGCCGCGGCGCGCCCGCCGCCGGCGAGAAGGACGACGAGCATCAGCGCCACCGTCGCGTACCACGGCCAGCGCTGGTAGAGGCAGAGCTCGCACGGCACGAGCCCCCCGACATATTGCGAGAGGAGCGCCGCGCCGACCACGGCCGCGCTGACGACGAGGAGCTCGAGGGCGAGGCGGCGGGCGGGCGGCATGGGGTCAGAAGACATAGCGGACGAGGACGAAGCCGCCAACGAGCGCGACCACGAAGAGCGTGGTGACGAGGGTGAGGCGGCGCTCGATGAAGTCGCGGATCGGCGGGCCGAACCACCAGAGAAGCGCGGCCAGGAGGAAGAAGCGCATCGCCCGCGACAGGAGCGAGGAGCCCGCGAACTGCAGGAGGTCGAACTGCACCGTGCCGGCGAAGATGGTGACGAGCTTGTAGGGGATGGGCGTCGCGCCCTTGACGATGATGAACCACGCGCCCCACTCGTCGAAGGTCGCCTTGACGCTCTGGTACTTGTCCATCGCGCCGTAGAGCTCGAGCACCGGGCGCCCCAACGCCTCGAAGGCGAAGTAGCCGATCGCGTAGCCGACGAAGCCGCCGAGCACCGAAGAGACCGTGCACACCGTCGCGATCCACCAGGCGCGGTCGCGCGCGGCGAGCACCATCGGGATGAGGAGGACGTCGGGCGGGATCGGGAAGACCGAGCTCTCGATGAACGAGATCGCGGCCATCCACCAGATCGCGTCGGGACGCGCGGCGAGGCGCATCGTCCAGTTGTAGAGGCGCTGCAGCATCCCGGGCCGCGAGGCCGCTAGCGCATGATCGGGCGGCAAGTGCCTCCGTCCTTTCCTCTGCCCTTCGCGCGGCGCGGGCGCGCGGGGCGGCGCGCGGCCGCGGCCGCAAGGGGCCGGGTTCCCTCGGTGAGGCGAGCGAGACTGGTGCGCGGCGGCGGTACCATCCGAGAGGCTGCTCTAGCCGCCCCGCGACCGGGTGGCAAGGTTGACCGGCCATCCCGACCTCAATAGTGTCGCCGCCCGTGCCCCTGTGGCGGAATGGTAGACGCGGCAGACTCAAAATCTGCTGCCCGCAAGGGCGTGCTGGTTCGAGTCCGGCCAGGGGCACCAAGCCGCGACGATCGATCCATTCAGCGCCGCCTTCTCGGCCAGGGCTCGCACGCGATTCCGTCGTTGTCGGCGTCGTGGTGCGGATAGTAGCCCGGCTGGCCGGCGCGCGCGGGCGCGAGGCCGACATGCCGCGCGGCGTCGCAGTTGGGGGCCGCCGCGATGTGGCGGAGCGTCACCGACACCGGCCAGGGGCTCGCCGCGATCTCGTAGGCGAGGCTGCCCGCGACGAGCGCGAGCGCGAAGAGGAGCCCGCCCGGGAAATGCCGGAGGCCGGCGTAGGCGTAGCGCCGCGAGCCCGGCCAGAAGCGGCGCCGAATGCGCCACGGGCGATAGGGCGGCCCGCGCCATCCGCTGAAGAGAACCCTCATGACGGCCCTCCTTCCGGTCGAGCCGGAATTGGACGCGGGCCGGGCCTAAGAGGCGCTTAAACGCGCAATTTCCCTCGAATGCCCGGAAAGCGCCCTTCGCGGCCTCGGCGGGCGCTCGGATATCGTCGATCGACGCGCAGGTGGGCCGTCCTAGCCAGCGACGAAAAAACGGCGATGGCTCGGCTTCCGCGCGGAGACGGTGCGGTCGAGCTCTGCTGGCCTGGTCACCGCGGCGCGGCGGCGCCCTCTCGCGGCGGGCGGTGGCAGACCGCCTCGATCCGGTTGCCGTCGGGGTCGAGGAGGAACGCGGCGTAGTAGGACGGGTGGTAGTGCGGCCTCGGGCCCGGCTTGCCGTCGCAGCGCCCGCCTGCGGCGAGCCCGGCGGCGTGGAACGCGTCGACGGCTTCGCGGCTCGGCGCGCGGAAGCACCAGTGCCGCCGGTCCGCGATGACGGGGCCCGCGCTTTCGTAGATCGAGATGTAGCTGTGCCCGTCGTCCTCGGGCCGGTTGCGCGTGCCGAAGCCGAGCTGGCGCTCGCGCCGCACGACGCAGGGAACGCCGAGGGCCTCCATCACCGCGAGCCAGAAGGGCGCGGCGCGGGCGAGGTCGGAGACGGTGATCGAGACGTGATCGAGCACGGGAAGGCGCAGCCGAAGGCTCGCCCGACACCGCCCCCGCGCGCAAGAGGCTCCCGCGCTCGGGGCGCGCCCGTCAGGCTTCGGCGGGCAGCGCCAGCGCGGCGTGGCCGACGAGCCGCCCGGCCGGCAGGACGAGCCGCGCCTCGGTGCCGCCTTCGGGCCGCGCGGCGAGGCTCAGCGTGCCGCCGTGGAGCTCGGCGAGCGAGCGCGCGATCGAGAGGCCGAGCCCCGCGCCTTCGTGCCGGCGCCCGGCCGAGCCGTCCGCCTGAACGAAGGGCTGGAAGACGCGCTCGAGATCGTCGGCCGCGATGCCGCAGCCGGTGTCGCGGACGAGAAGCGCGAGGCCGCCGTCCTCCTCCATCCGCGCGCTCGCCTCGATCCGCCCGCCTTCGGGCGTGAACTTCACCGCGTTGGTGATGAGGTTGAGGAGGATCTGGCGGAGCCTGAGCGCGTCGCCGCGCACCGGCGGCAGCCCGGAGGAGGGCGCGACGACGAGCTCGATCCCGCGCTCCTCGGCGCGCAGCCGCAGGAGGCGCACGGCCCCCGCGAGGAGCGCCTCGACGTCGATCTCGTCCTCGACGAGCGCCATCTGCCCCGCCTCGAGCTTCGCCATGTCGAGGATGTCGGTGAGGAGCCCCAAAAGGTGCCGCGCGCTGGTGCCGATATCCGCCGCGTACTCGGTGTAGCGCCGGTCGCCGAGCGGCCCGAAGAGGCCGCGCGCGAGGATGTCGGAGAAGCCGATGATCGCGTTGAGCGGCGTCCTCAGCTCGTGGCTCATGTTGGCGAGGAAGCGGGACTTGATCCGGTTGCCGGCTTCCGCGGCGTCGCGCGCCTGGCGCAGCTCGGCCTCGCGCCGCTCGCGCTCGGTGACGTCGGTGAAGGCGAGGACGCGCCCGCCGTCCGCCGTCGGCTCCTGCACGATCTCGACGAGCCGCCCGTTGCCGAGGCGCTGGTGGAACGTCGTCGGCTCCGTGCGCTCGGCGATGCGCAGCCGCTCCGCGATGATCCGCTCCGCGTCGGCTGCGTCGTAATTGCCGACCGCGATGCTGAGCTCCATCACCTCGCGCAGCGTCATGCCGGCGCGCAGCTTCTCGGGCGGCATCCCGTAGATCTCGTGATAGCGGCGGTTCCAGACGCGCAGGCGCTGCTCGGCGTCGTAGAGGACGAGCCCGTGCCGGATCGTCGCCAGCGTCACGGCGAACTCCTCCGTGCGCCGCGCGAGATCGGCGTTCACCTCGGCGAGGGGCTGGTTCAGCGCCTTGAGCTCGTCCTCGGCCGCCGCCTGCTCGGAGACGTCGCGCAGGAGCGCCGTCACGAGAAGCTCGCCCCCGACCGAGAGGGACGAGACCGAGACCTCGGCAGGGAACTCGCTGCCGTCCTTGCGCCGGGCGAGGACACGGCGGCGCGCCATAGCGCGGCGCGTGTCGTGGCCCGTCATGTAGGCGGCGACGTACTCGCGATGCGCCGCCCGGCTCATCTCCGGCAGCAGGAGGCCGAGCCTCTGCCCCACCGCCTCCTCGCGCGCGTAGCCGAAGACGCGCTGCGCCTCGGCGTTGAAGAGCACGATCCGCTGCGCGCTGTCGATCGCGACGACGGCGTCGCCCATGCTTTCCAGAAGCCGGTGCGCGATGCGCGCCTCGGCGCTGCCGGAGAGGGTGGCTGCCGGCCCGTCGGGTGCGGCGTAGCGCGCGGCCGTTCGGCTTTCGACGGCGGCGCTCGTTTCCATTCCTTCTCCTTCGGGCGTTTCGGGTACGCGAAAGGCAGCGGCGGCCTCGCGCGCGATGAGTAGAAGGCGGCTTCAAAAAACGGTTAAGCCGCGGCGCGCCGAACCGTCCTTTGTTTCCCGTCTAGCGCGAGACGCGCGGCGCGCCAAGTGCGCAGGCGCCGTTTTCCGCCGCGCCGCGCCTCTTCATCGCGCGTTTGCAAGCATTTGCTGCTTTCCTTCGCGCCGCCACACTTGCGGCGGGCGCGGCGACTCGGAGGCGGAAGCCGGGGCGGGCGCCCTACTCGCGCGCCTCCGGGATGAAGGGCGCCTCGCCCGGCGCGCCCTCCGCGGCGTCGGCGTTCGGCGCCATCGGCAGGGGGCCGTGGCCCGACGGCGAGAGCCCGAGGAAGACCGCCGCCGCCAGGGCGCTGGCGACGACCCAGGCGGCGAGGATCTCGTAAGGGTGCCGGGCGAGATGCTTCCGGCGGTCCTCGTAATCGTCGGCATTCTCTTGCGCGCTCGACATCGTCGTCTCCCGCCTTTCCGGCGAGGCGCTGCGGAAAACCGGGCGTCACGCTCGCGCCGAAGCGGGCGGGGATCAAGGCGGCGAATACGCTCATTGCCGGCGGCGTCTCTACCGGGAAAGGAGCGGCGCAACGCGCGGGCTGTGCGCCGCGAGTCCGAGCGCGCGAAGGGCGCGCCTTCCTAGCTTTCCCGCGCCTTGCCTCCGCACGCGCGCCGGAGCGCCGCGCGCGCGAGAAGCCGCGTCGAGTCGAGCGTCGGCAGCGGCGAATTCGCGTCGCTCATCACGAGCGGAAGCTCCGTGCAGCCGAGCACGACCGCCTCGCAGCCCTTCTCCTTCATGCGCGCGACGACGCCTTGGAGGAAGGCGGCGCTCTCCTCGCGGATTTCGCCGCGCACGAGCTCCTCCATGATGATGCGGCTCGTCTCCTCCCGCTCGTCGGGCGCGGGGCGGCGCCATTCGATGCCGCGCGCGCCGAGCGCGGCGGGGTAGACCTCGCTCTCGGCGAGCCAGCGCGTGCCGGCGATGCCGACCTTTCGGAAGCCGCGCGCGGCCGCTTCCGCCGCCACGACCTCGGCGATGTGGAGCCACGGCAGAGGCGATCGCGCGCGCACGAGCGGCAGCGCCGCGTGGATCGTGTTGTCGGGGCAGACGACGAAGTCGGCGCCGGCGGCGGCGAGCTTCTCCGCCGAGGCGAGGATCAGCGCGCCGACGCGATCCCAGTCGCCGCGCTCGATCGGCGCCATGTAGTCGGCGAGCGAGGGCGTGTGCATCGTGACCTCGGGATGCGCGTGCGCGCGGCCCAGCATCGCCTCGCCCTCTAGGCAGATCGTGCGATAGCAGAGCGCCGCGCCCTCTGCCGAGCACGCCGCGATCCCGATGTGAAGCGTCATCCGGCTCCTCCCTCGCGCCCACGATGCCGCCGGGTGGGCGACGGGGGAAGGGGGAGATGCGATGCCGGCGGGGCGGGCATCGCCGAAGGAGCCCGAATACGCAAGGCAGAGGGGCAGGCCGCAGCCTGCCCCTTCATTTTGTGGCTATGAAGCCTTGTTAACGGAGGGCCCGCGAATCCCTGTCGGCTACCCTCGCCGGGAAATATCGCAAACCTCCGGTTTCTCTGTCAATCTTCTGCTCGCATTGCGAGTAGAACAGGGGGACGAATCGCCATGCGTGCGCCGTACCGAATCGGCATCGACATCGGCACCAACTCGCTCGGCTGGTGCCTCGTACAGCTCGATCCGGTAGGAAAGCCATGCGGCATCATCGACCTCGGGGTCCGCATCTTTAGAGATGCGCGCAATCCCAAAAGCCGCGAATCACTCGCTGCCGACCGGCGGTTGGCGCGGGCGATGCGCCGTCAACGCGATCGGCGTCTTCGCCGCAAGGCACGTTTGATCAAGGTGCTCGTCAAGCATGGTTTGATGCCCGAGGACCGGATCGAACGTAGGCAATTATGCACCAACTCCAAGGAGGCAGGCATCAAAGCGCCCGATCCCTATGAGCTACGGGCACGCGGCCTCGATGAGCGCCTTGAGCCGTTCGAGTTCGGTAGGGCACTCTTCCATCTCAATCAGCGCCGCGGTTTCCAAAGCAATCTCAGGACAGACCGCGTATCACGGGCGAGCAAAGAGGGCTCGCCCAAGCACGCGGCAAAGAAACTCGAGTCGCTACTTCAGGGCGACGACGGTTCGCCGTCCTATCGAACGCTCGGTGAGCTGCTCTACAGGGCGGGCTTTGGTCCCTCGGTGCGGGCCACGAAAGTCGGAGGATCGGAAAAACTCCGGCGTTTTCGGCCGACAGCGATAAGGGCCGGAAGCCCAGCCTACGACGTTTATCCGCTCAGAGCGATGTACCTTGCCGAATTTGAGGCGCTCTGGGATGCACAGCGCAGGTTCGGCCTTGAATTGAGGGATTTTGAGGCGGCACGGGACGAAACGCGCCGGGCAATCTTCGATCAACGTCCTTTGAAGCCGGTCCCGGTTGGGAAATGTCGTTTCAATCCAGATGATCCGCGCGCTCCACGGGCACTCCCGATCGCGCAGCGCTTCCGCATGCTTCAGGAGCTCAATCATCTGAGATGGATCGACAGAAACCGTCAGCCGCACGAACTCACGGCGTCTCAGCGCGCCCGCATACTTTCCAAGTTGGAGTTAAGGAAGAAAGTTACGTTTGATGAGATCCGTAAGCAACTCGCGGAAGAACTCGGCGGGTCGCAGATCGAGTTCAACTTCGAGAGCGAACTTAGGAAACATCTCGACGGGGACAGAACCGCTGCCGAGCTATCGAACAAGAGACGGTTCGGAGCACGATGGTGGCGCCTTTCTCTCGAAGAGCGCAACGAAATCGTCGAAAGCCTCTTGGCTGCGCAAGACGAAGAGGAGTTGAAGCACGTTGCCCTTTCCAAGTGGAACCTGACGCCGGACCAGGCAGATGCATTGCTCGACGCGGACCTGCCGGATGGGTATTCGCGACTTGGCCGCCGTGCGATTCGGGCAATGCTCCCACATCTTGAGGCAGGGAAGCGCTACGACGAGGCAGCAAGAGCGGCCGGCTACGCGCATCACGTTCCGCACGATGGGCAGCTTCTCGAGAAACTGCCCTACTACGGAGAGCGATTGATCGCTCACACAATCGAGGTGCCCAGCGCAAGCGATCCGGCCGAACGAGAATACGGGCGTTTGCCAAATCCCACAGTCCACGTGGCATTGAACCAGCTTCGCCGCGTAATGAACGAAATTATTGATCGCTACGGACGCCCCGAGGAAGTGGTGGTCGAGCTGGCGCGCGATCTGCCGATGGGAGCGGCGGACCTACGAAAGCACAACAGGGAGCAGGAGGAGAACCAGCGTCGAAATGAGAGGTTGAAAGATGAAATTGCCTCGCTGCTCCGGGATGCCGGGGCGTCAGAACGAGAAGTTGCCGATGCGCTGCGGCGGAATGATGCCGTCCTCCGCATGCGACTATGGAAAGAACTAGGGCCCGTACATGATCGGTGCTGCATGTACTCACACCCGCCGCGGCCGATCAGCATAAGGGCGCTGTTTTCCTCCGAGGTGCAAATCGACCACATCCTTCCTCGGAAAGAGACCCTCGACGATAGTTATGCCAACAAGACGCTCTGCTACGCGCAAGCGAACGCGGTCAAGCGGAAGCGGACTCCTTATGACGCCTTTGCCAACCACCCCGATTATGACTGGCAGGCAATCCTTCTTCGTGCCAAGAACCTTCCGAAGAACAAGCGCTGGCGCTTCGCGGCTGATGCGATGGAACGGATTAGCAATGCCCAGCGCCCTGGCGTACCTCCGGAACTGGCCGACCAATTCACCGAGAATGACGGCTTCCTCGCACGTCATCTCGTAGACACGCGGTACATCGCACGTGTTGCCCGCGAGTACCTTACGGCCGTGTGCGACCCTCGGCGCGTGTGGCCGGTCACCGGCCACGTAACCGGGCTTCTGCGCGCCAAGTGGGGTCTCAATAACCTTCTGCCCTCTCACAATGTGTCGGGGAGCGACGATCAACGGGTCCGCAAGAACCGTTTGGATCATCGGCATCACGCCATTGACGCGTTCGTCATCGCGTGCACGGATCGTTCCATGCTTCAGCAGGTGGCGAGGACAACGGACGACGGACGTACGAAGGCTTTCGAATCGATGCCGCCGCCTTGGCCGGAATTCAGCTTGAGCGAACTCCGCGAAAAGGTGCGAAAAATCGTCGTCTCCTTTCGTGCGGATCACGGCTCCTCGGGAATTGATCCCGTCACTGGCAGAACGAGGACAACCGGAAAGTTTCACAATGACACCGCATATTTTCCGGTCGGCACGGCGAAGGGAGCGGCATTGGTCCGATCACGGAAGTCGATTGCCGATTTCGCGACGCAGGAGGAGATCGACGCAATTCCCTGCCCAGCATTGCGGGCCAGATTGCAGGCGTGGATCGAGGGCGAAACCGCGACGGGCAAGTCGTTGAAGGAGGCTTGCGCATCCTTCGCGCATGAAACCGGCATCAGGAAGGTTCGGATCACCGAGCCGCTGACGGTGATCCCGATCCGCGACAAGAAGACCGGCCGCATCTACAAGGCTTACAAAGGCGATAGCAACGAACGCATGGAAGTCTGGCGGCTGCCCAACGGCAGATGGGTGGGTCAAATCATCACCACCTTCGAGGCCAATCAGCCATTACTCGGTTCGCGGCGCCGTCCTCATCCCGCGGCTCGTCTCGTCTATGAGCTCTACATCGACGACATGATCCGAATCGAGGACGCCGCGCTCGGCGAGCGGACCATGCGTATCGTGAAGATGAGTGGACAGAACGTGTTTCTGGCGGACCACTATGAAGCCGGCGCTCTCAAGAAGCGTGATGAGACTGATAACGAGGTCGATCCGTTCAAGTACCTGATCCGGTCGGTCTCGACGCTGCAGGCCCTCAAACTGCGAAAGCTGCGAGTATCGCCGTCTGGTCGGGTTTGGGATCCGGGGCCGCCGCGGTGATCGGCCGCGTCGTCGAGATCGCGGAGGACGGGCGACATCTTGCGCTTTCGCGCGGCTTCATGACCGTCTCCGCGTCCGGCGCGGAGATCGGGCGCGTGCCGCTCGACGACATCGCCGTCGTTCTCGTCAACGCGCACGGCACGACCTACAGCAACAATCTCGCCGTCGCGCTCGCCGAGCGTGGCGCGACCATCGTGCTCTGCGGTTCCAATCACATGCCGGTCGCCTGGATGTGGCCCCTCTCGGGGCACCATGTTCAGGCCGCGCGGATGCGCGCTCAGCTCGCCGCGTCGAGGCCCCTCTGCAAGCGGCTCTGGCAGGCGCTGGTCCGCTGCAAGATCGAGCAGCAGGGCGCGGTTCTGGAGGCGCTCGGCCATCGCGGTGCGGGGTTGCGGCTCATGGCGCGCAAGGTCGCCTCGGGCGACCCGGAAAACCTCGAAGCGCAGGCGGCGCGCCGCTATTGGCCGCTCGTCTTCGGCCCCGAGTTTCGCCGCGACCGCGACCGGCCGGGCGTCAACGGAATGCTGAACTACGGCTACACGATCCTGCGCTCGGCGACGGCGCGCGCGGTCGTCGCCGCGGGGCTTCATCCCTCGGTCGGCATTCACCACCGCAACCGGGCCGACGACATGTGCCTCGTCGACGATCTCATGGAGCCGTTCCGTCCCTTCGTGGACCTTATGGTCGTCCGTCTCGCCGCGGCCGGGCACGACAGCGTCACGCCGCAGGTGAAGCGGCATCTCGCGCTGCTCGCGGCGGCCGATGTCCGGACGTCCAAAGGAACGACGCCGCTCATGGCTTGCCTCGAACGGCTCGCGATCTCGCTCGGCCTTGCTTACGAGACCGGCGAGCCGGCGCTCGAGCTGCCGATCGCGGCCTTGCCGCTCGAGCTCTCCGCGGCCGGGTAGGCGGGGCGTGACGGCGATCCTCAGCGGCTACCGGCTCATGTGGATCATCGTTCTTTTCGACCTTCCGGTCGGCACCAAGAAGGAGCGCAAGGCGGCGACGAAGTTTCGCCAGTTCCTTCTCGACGAGGGATTCGAGATGTCGCAGTTTTCCGTCTACATGCGCTTCTGCGCCGGCAAGGAGCAGGCGGAGCGCTACACGCGGCACATCGAACGGAACGTTCCTCCGACCGGAAAGGTGCACGTCGTCTACATTACCGATCGCCAGTACGAGAACATCGTCTGCTTCGACGGACGGAAACGGGAACATGCGCGACGCAACCCCGAGCAATACGCGCTTTTCTGAGCTCGTCCGATGCGGAAAGCGAACCGTCGGGGCGAAGAAAAAGGCCCTGTTTCCAGGGCCTTGTTGCAGCATCAGAGGTTAGCCGACAGGGATTCGCGGGCCAACCGCAACCAGAGCCCTTGTCGTGCTGCAACCCGTCATGAGGTTAGCCGACAGGGATTCGCGGGCCAACCGCAACTGTATTTCGCATCACGCGCTCGCTCCGCGTGAGGTTAGCCGACAGGGATTCGCGGGCCAACCGCAACGGGGCGCGGTGACGCGGCACGAACTGCGGCGAGGTTAGCCGACAGGGATTCGCGGGCCAACCGCAACAGCGGTGGCGAGCTCGACCTCGTACTGGCAGAGGTTAGCCGACAGGGATTCGCGGGCCAACCGCAACTTCACGCCACTCGCCCCATTGTTTGAAGAAGAGGTTAGCCGACAGGGATTCGCGGGCCAACCGCAACAAGCGCCCGCGACACGGGTTCGTCGAAAGCGAGGTTAGCCGACAGGGATTCGCGGGCCAACCGCAACCCTCGCAGCGGGCGCACCCGCTGGCGCGGGGAGGTTAGCCGACAGGGATTCGCGGGCCAACCGCAACTGTATCGCCATGCCATCGGCGAACATGACTGAGGTTAGCCGACAGGGATTCGCGGGCCAACCGCAACCCACCGCCGGTCGCGGTGACGGTGCCTTGCGAGGTTAGCCGACAGGGATTCGCGGGCCAACCGCAACGAAGCTGTTGGATCACTTTGCGCTCGTCGAGGAGGTTAGCCGACAGGGATTCGCGGGCCAACCGCAACTCTCGCTGGGCGAGGGAACGACGATGCCGTGAGGTTAGCCGACAGGGATTCGCGGGCCAACCGCAACTAGCAGGCTCGCCAGTTGTGGCAGGATCGCGAGGTTAGCCGACAGGGATTCGCGGGCCAACCGCAACCTCGACGACGAAATGGGTTTCCGACTGCTCGAGGTTAGCCGACAGGGATTCGCGGGCCAACCGCAACGACGAGCTTCTCAACGAAGACATGCGGACCGAGGTTAGCCGACAGGGATTCGCGGGCCAACCGCAACCACCACTTTGCTCGCCTCTCTCGTCGGCGCCGAGGTTAGCCGACAGGGATTCGCGGGCCAACCGCAACTGGTCGGGCTTGTGCGAGACGACGACCTTGGAGGTTAGCCGACAGGGATTCGCGGGCCAACCGCAACGATGTAGAGAGCGATCTTCACGCGGCGATCGAGGTTAGCCGACAGGGATTCGCGGGCCAACCGCAACCGGAAGGCGTTGAGGCCGTAGTCGAAGTAGGAGGTTAGCCGACAGGGATTCGCGGGCCAACCGCAACCCCTTCCTCGTGCTCCGGCGTGCGGGCCAGAGGTTAGCCGACAGGGATTCGCGGGCCAACGCTCGCATATCGCACCTTCATGACCGGCCATGTCGGTCATGAAGAAACCCGTACGCTTGACAAATGCGACCTGATCGGGTCATTTATATCCGCTTCGTGTAACCGAAGCCCGTTGGAAGAACCCGGGCGCCCGCACGGCCAGCGTCGCTGCGCCGCCTGAAAGAGAGGGGAGGAAGATGCGCTGGAAGGGTCGCCCCGCCTGCATTTTCCCTGCATTTGCAGGCGGCCGCGCCTTCCGCGGGCGGATCCCCTGCCGCGTTCTCGAGCGCCTCGGCGCGTTCGCGCCCGGCGCGGCGGCCTGGTGAGGCGGCCGCTCAGGACGGGAGGAAGACGCCCTTCCCCTCGCTCTGCCGGTCGAAGACGCGGTAGGCCTCCTCGGCCTCCTCGAGCCGCCAGCGATGGGTGAAGAGCGGGTCGAGCGCGATGCCGCGCTCGGCGACGTAGCGGGCGCATTCCGCCTGGCCGTTGCGCGAGAAGGTCCAGGAGCCGATGAGCGTCACCTGCCGGCGGAGGAGGTCGGTCGAGACGTCGAGCGTCACCGTGCCGCCCTCGCCGACGAAGCACGCCTTGCCCCAGGTTTTGACGCACCGCACCGCCGCCCGCCGCGCCTCGGGCGCCGAGGAGGCGTCGAGCGAGGCGTCGGCGCCGCCGCGCGTCAGCGCCCGGATCGCTTCCGCCGCGTCGGGGACGGCGCCGGGGTCGACGAGCGCGAAGGCGCCGAGCTCCTTCGCGCGCTGGAGCCGCGCGGGGCTCGGGTCGAGCGCGATGACGCGCGCCCCCATCCGGCTCGCGAGCAGCGTCGCCGAGAGCCCGACCGGCCCCTGGCCGAAGATCGCGATCGTCTCGCTGCCCCTGAGGCCGAGGCGCTTCAGCGCGCCCCAGGCCGTGCCGGTGCCGCACGCGATCGCCGCCCCCGCCTCGAAGGAGAGCTCGTCCGGAAGCGGCACCAGCGTCCGCGCCGGGCATTTCATCCACTTCGCGTGCGCGCCGTGCCCGGTGACGCCGTAGACCTCGGCGACGCCCTCCTCGCAGAGCTGCATCCAGCCCGTCGCGCAGTGCGCGCAGACGCCGCAGCCGCGGTAGTGGTGCTGCATCACGCGCTGCCCGACCCGCGCCTCGCGCGGCGAGACGCCGGGGCCGACGGCGACGACGACGCCGCAGGGCTCGTGCCCGGCGATGACCGGGGCCTCCTTGCCCTCAAAGCCGAGCGCGGCGGCGGAGGCGGCGCTCGCGCGGTAGAACTTGAGGTCGCTGCCGCACATGCCCGAGGCCCTGATCTCGAGCACGACCTCGCCGGGGCCGGGCACGGGGTCGGGAAAATCGCGCAGCTCGACCCGTCGCTCGCCGAGAAAGACGACGCCCTTCATCGCACTCCCTCCCCCTCGCGGGCGCAGCGGTCCCGCCCCGCTCGCGATCCTCCGGCGGCTTCCGCCGCGCCGTCAAGCGGGGAGGCGCCGCGCCCTCCTCAAAGGAAGGCGACGTAGGAGATGATGTGGTCGATCCTCTCGCCGTCGGCCGAGAGCGGGCAGTGGACGCGCGAGACCTGGATCGGGCGGTCGTGCCTGGCGACCTTCGTCACGCCTTCGAGGAATTGCGGGCGTCGCGCCTCGACGACGGCGACGTAGTTCCGGAGCGCGGTCGTGGACGGGTTGAGGAGCGCCGCCTCGCGCACCCGCCTTCCCTTGAGGCTGCCGAACCGCGCGACGACGTCCTCGCCGATGATCCGGTACTCGAAATCGAGCGGATCGTCGTGGACCCGGAGGAGCATGATTCCGGAAAGGAGGTGCGGCACCGCCGTGGGGTCGAAATCCGACTTGGCGGGCAGCTCGCGCCCGCCCCTCAGCGCCTGCCAGTGGCGGTGGAAATCGTGGACGCTTTTCGCGGAGACGATAGTTGGGTCGAACCCGACACGCTGCTCGCGGAACTGGGGAGTCTGCCGCACTTCCCTGTCATCCTCCGCCGGGTGGCGCTCGCGCGTAAGTAAAGCGGGGAACCGCGTTTTACAACCGTTTTGCGGCGCGGCCGCCCTTGCCGGGTCAGGCGAAATCCCGGCTCGACAGCATGACCACGCCGTCCGGATCGATGTCCCGGCGCTCGTACTTTTCCTTCGCCTTGGCCTCGATCGCGCTGCGGTTGCGGTCGAAGGCCTCGAACACGGACTGCCGGTCGAAGGCGGCGAGGCCGAAGCGGCGCGCGAGCGCCTCGGTCGAGATCGCGCACTCGACCATGCGCTCGCCGTCCTTGCCGAAGAAGGTGACGACCTTGCGGTCGAAGCTGAACAGCCGGGCGCGGAACGGGAACCTCAAGGCCACCGACTGATTATGGGGGGCCCCGGCGATCCGTCAAAGAAAGACGCCGCGGTCGAGAATGGCGGAAACGTATTCCCGGTAGCTCATCCCGAGCTCCTCGGCACGCGCGAGCCGGCGCAGCGCCACCTCGCGCGGCGGCGTGCGCCAGGCCGCCTTGTGCGCGCGCTTCCAGCAGTAATGCCCCCAGCTCCGGGCGGGGACGTCGTCTTCGAGCGGCGGGCCCCGGTTGTGGCCGATGAGGGAAGGCGTCATGCGTCCTCTGGCATTCTCGCGCGCGTTGCGCTTTCCCTTACGCCTTGCAAGCCCTTACGCCTTGCAAGCGGCGTGCCTGCCCTCCGCGCGGCCCGGAAGCGCTCCGAGCCGCTCCAGCGCCGCCGGCAGCTCGTCGAAGCGGTCGAGGAGGGCCGCCGCGCGCAGCGTCTCGACGGGCTCGCGCGCGTAGCCGTAGCGCACGAGGACGAGCGGCAGCCCGGCCGCGTGCGCCGCGCGGGCATCGTTCTCGCTGTCGCCGACGAACACCGCCGTCTCGGCGCCGAGCGCTTCGAGCGCCGCGCGGACCGGCCGCGGGTCGGGCTTCTTCCAGGGCGTCGTGCCGCCGCCGACGATGCTGTCGAAAAAGGGGAGGAGCGAGAGTTCCTCGAGGAGGCGCCTTGTCGCCCGCTCGGGCTTGTTGGTGACGATCCCGAGCTTCCTTCCGGCCCGCCGCAGCCGCTCGAGCGTCGCCGGGACGCCCGGATAGGGCCGGGTGAGGAGCGCCGGCGCCGCCTCGTAGATCTCGAGGAAGCGCGCGAGCCGCGCCCCGTCCGCGTCCGCCGGCAGCCCGCGCGCGGCGAGGGCGCGGGCGACGAGCGGGCCCGCCCCGTCCCCCACCATGCGCCTTACCTCCTCGGCCGCGAGCGGCGGAGCTCCCGCTTCCTCGAGCAGAACGCCCAGCGCGCGGGCGAGGTCCGGCAGGCTGTCGACGAGCGTCCCGTCGAGGTCGAAAAGGATCGGGGCTTCTTTCATGTTCGTTAACAATGTTTGATTTTGATGGCCAAGCCGATTCCTGACAGTTTCGCCGCTCTCCCATCCTGAACGACCGTCGATGACCGCTCCAGCTTTCGCAGCCATCGTCCTCGCCGCCGGCAAGGGCACCCGCATGAAGTCGGCTCGCCCCAAGGTGCTTCATCCCGTGGCGAACCGCCCGATGATCCGCCACGTCCTCGACGCCGTGGCGACTCTCGGGCCCACCCGCACCGTGGTGGTCGTGGCGCCGGGGATGGAGGCGGTCGCCGAGGCGGCCGCGCCCGCCGCGACCGCGATTCAGGAAGAGCAGCTCGGCACCGGGCACGCCGTCATGGCGGCGCGCCCCGCGCTCGAGGGCGCCTCCATCGACGACATCCTCATCCTCTGCGGGGACACGCCGCTCCTCACCGGCGAGAGCCTCGGCCGCCTCCTCGCCGAGCGCCGGCGGCGGCAGGCGGGCATCGCCGTCCTCGGCATGCGCCCGCCCGAGCCCGGCGCCTACGGGCGGATGATCGAGCGGGACGGCATGCTGGAGGCCATCGTCGAGGCGAAGGACGCGCCGCCCGAGGTGCTCGCGGTGCCGCTCTGCAACGCGGGCGTCTTCGCCGCCGACGCCGCGCTTCTCTGGCGCCTTCTGGCGCGGGTCGACCGGCGGAACGCGCAGGGCGAGTACTACCTCACCGACATCGTCGGCCTCGCGCGGGGCGAGGGCGTGCCGGTCGTCGCCGTCGAGGCGCCGCACGAGGAGACGGCGGGGATCAACTCCCGCGCCGAGCTGGCGGCGGCCGAGGCGGCGATGCAGCGGCGCCTGCGCGCGCGGCACATGGCGGCGGGCGTCACGCTGACGGCGCCCGAGACGGTCTTCTTCTCCGCCGACACGGTGCTCGGCCGCGACGTCGCGATCGGCCCCTTCACCGTGTTCGGGCCGGGCTGCGTCGTCGAGGACGGCGCCGAGATTCTCGGCTTCTGCCACTTCGCCGGCGCCGTCATCCGCGCCGGCGCGATCGTCGGACCCTATTCGCGGCTGAGGCCCGGCGCCGAGATCGGCGAGGACGCGCATGTCGGGAACTTCGTCGAGGTGAAGGCCTCGCGGCTCGGCAAGGGCGCGAAGGCCAACCACCACGCCTATATCGGCGACACCGAGATCGGCGCCAAGGCGAACATCGGCGCCGGCACCATCACCGTCAACTACAACGGCTTCACGAAGGAAAGGACGGTCATCGGCGACGGCGCCTTCATCGGCTCCAACTCGGCGCTGGTCGCGCCGGTGACCGTGGGGGCGGGGGCGATCGTCGGCGCCGGCAGCGTCATCACGCGCGACGTCGCGGCGGACGCGCTCGCGCTGGAGCGCTCGCCGCAGGTCGAGAAGCCGGGCGCGGCGCGCGCGTTCCGGGAGAAGCGCGCCGCGGCGAAGGCGGCGCGGGCGAAGAAATAGGGGGCGCGGAGTCATGTGCGGAATCGTCGGCATCATCGGCAAGGGCGAGGTCGCCCAGCTTCTCCTCGAAGGATTGCGGCGCCTCGAGTACCGCGGCTACGACTCGGCCGGGATCGCGACGCTGGTCGACGGGCGGATCGAGCGCAGGCGCAGCGAAGGAAAGCTCGACCGGCTCGCCGCGCAGCTCGCCGAGCGGCCCGTGTCGGGGCGGATCGGGATCGCGCACACGCGCTGGGCGACGCACGGCGTGCCGAACGAGACGAACGCGCATCCGATCGCGACCGACCGCGTCGCGGTGGTCCACAACGGCATCATCGAGAACTTCCAGGAGCTCCGGCGCGAGCTCACCGAGCTCGGGCACGGATTCCAGACGCAGACCGACACCGAGGCGGTCGCCAATCTCGTCACCCAGCATCTCGGCGAGGGGCTCTCTCCCGAGCAGGCGGTGGAAAAGGCGCTGAAGCGGCTCGAGGGCGCCTTCGCGCTCGTCCTCCTCTTCGCCGGCCGGCACGACCTCCTCGTCTGCGCGCGCCGCGGGCCGCCGCTCGCGATCGGCTACGGCGACGGCGAGATGTTCATCGGCTCCGACGCTCTGGCGCTGGCGCCGCTCACGCGCCGGATCACCTACCTCGAGGACGGCGACTGGGCGGTCGTGACCGCGAAGGGCGCCGAGATCTTCGATGCCGAAGGCCGCAAGGTCGAGCGCCCGATCCGCGAGACCGCGCTCTCGGGCGCGCTCATCGGCAAGGGCAATCACCGCCACTTCATGGAGAAGGAGATCTTCGAGCAGCCGGCGGTGATCGGCGACACGCTGCACGCGCACTTCAACCCGACGACGCGGAGCGTGCATCTGCCGGCGCTGCCGTTCGACCTCGCCGCGGTCCCGAAGGTGACGATCGTCGCGTGCGGCACCTCCTATCACGCGGGGATGATCGCGAAATACTGGCTCGAGAAGATCGCGCGCGTCCCGGTCGAGACGGACATCGCCTCGGAGTTCCGCTACCGCGCGCCGGTGATGGCGCCGGGTGGCCTCGCGCTCTTCATCTCGCAGTCGGGCGAGACCGCCGACACGCTGGCCGCCCTCAAATGGGCGAAGTCGCAGGGGCAGCACACGGCGGCCGTCGTGAACCAGGTCGAGAGCTCGATGGCGCGCGAGGCGGACGTCGTGCTGCCGACGCGGGCCGGCCCCGAGATCGGGGTCGCCTCGACCAAGGCCTTCACGACCCAGCTCGCCGTGCTCGCCTGCTTCGCCATCGCCATGGCGCGGGCGCGCGGCGCCATCGGCAAGGAAGAGGAGGCGGCGCTCTCGACCGCGCTCACCGAGATTCCGGCGCGCGCCGCGCAGGTTCTCGAGCACGACGGGGCGATCCAGAAGATCGCGCACCGGCTCGTCACGGCGCGCGACGTGCTCTATCTCGGCCGCGGCACCGCCTATCCGCTGGCGCTCGAGGGGGCGCTCAAGCTGAAGGAGATCAGCTACATCCACGCCGAAGGCTACGCCGCCGGCGAGATGAAGCACGGCCCCATCGCGCTCATCGACGAGGAGGTGCCGATCATCGTCCTCGCGCCGCGCGACGAGCTCTTCGAGAAGACCGCATCGAACCTCCAGGAGGCGATGGCGCGCGGCGGCAAGGTGGTGATGATCTCGGACGAGGCGGGGCTCGCCTCGGTCGGCGACCGGCTCCTCGCCGGGATCGCGATCCCCGAGTGCGATCCTTTCGTGGCGCCGATCCTCTACTCGATCCCGATTCAGCTCCTCGCCTATCACGTGGCGGTGCTCAAGGGGACGGACGTCGACCAGCCGCGCAACCTCGCCAAGAGCGTCACGGTCGAGTAGCGGGCGCGCCCGATAGGGGTCGCCGGCTGGCCCAGGGCGCCTTTCCCGGCGCGCCGACGCGGGGCAGCCGTGCGGCCCGCCGCGCCGAGTTGCGCCGCGGATCGACCGGTCTATGATCGGCGCCCCGTCTTCCGAGCCCGTCTTCCGAGGAGGTGTGCCATGGCCCTGCAGCTCAGCGATCCGAAGCTCTTCCGGCAGCAATGCTACGTCGACGGGAAATGGGTGGACGCCGATAGCGGCGGCACCCTCGACGTCGACAATCCCGCGACGGGCGAGAAGCTCGGCACCGTCCCGCGCATGGGCGCCGCCGAGACGCGCCGCGCGATCGAGGCCGCGAACCGAGCCCAGCCGGCCTGGGCGGCGAAGACGGCGAAGGAGCGCGCCGCGATCCTGCGCCGCTGGCACGACCTCATGATGGCGAATCAGGAGGACCTCGCGAAGCTCATGACCGCCGAGCAGGGCAAGCCCCTTGCCGAGGCGAAGGGCGAGGTCGCCTACGCCGCCTCCTTCATCGAGTGGTTCGCCGAGGAGGGCAAGCGCATCTACGGCGACACGATCCCGGCGCACGCGGCGGACAAGCGCATCGTCGTGCTGAAGCAGCCGGTCGGCGTCTGCGCCGCGATCACGCCCTGGAACTTCCCGGCGGCGATGATCACGCGCAAGGCGGGACCGGCGCTCGCCTCGGGCTGCACGATGGTGCTGAAGCCCGCCTCGCAGACGCCCTACTCGGCGCTCGCGCTCTGCGAGCTCGCCGAGCGCGCCGGCGTCCCGGCCGGCGTCTTCTCCTGCGTCACGGGCCCGGCGAAGGAGATCGGCGGCGAGCTCACCTCGAACCCGATCGTGCGCAAGCTCACCTTCACGGGCTCGACCGAGGTCGGCAAGATCCTGATGGAGCAGTGCGCCGCGACGGTGAAGAAGACCTCGATGGAGCTCGGCGGCAACGCGCCCTTCATCGTCTTCGACGACGCCGATCTCGAGGCCGCGGTGCAGGGCGCCGTCGCCTCGAAGTACCGCAACGCCGGTCAGACCTGCGTCTGCGCCAACCGCCTTCTGGTGCAGGACGGCATCTACGACGCCTTCGCCAAGCGCCTCGCCGAGGTCGTGAAGGAGATGAAGGTCGGCAACGGCATGGAGCAGGGCACGGTGATCGGGCCCCTCATCGATCTGAAGGCGGTCGAGAAGGTCGAGCAGCACATCTCCGACGCGGTGAAGAAGGGCGCCAAGATCGTGGTCGGCGGTCGGCGCCACGCGCTCGGCGGCAGCTTCTTCGAGCCGACCGTGCTCGCCGACGTCACGACCGAGATGATCGTCACCCGCGAGGAGACGTTCGGCCCGGTCGCCCCGCTCTTCCGCTTCAAGACGGAGGAGGAGGCGATCCGGATGGCGAACGACACCGAGTTCGGGCTCGCGGCCTATTTCTACGCGCGCGACATCGGCCGCGTCTGGCGGGTCGCCGAGGCGCTGGAATACGGCATCGTCGGCATCAACGAGGGGATCATCTCGACGGAGATCGCGCCGTTCGGCGGCATGAAGGAAAGCGGCGTCGGCCGCGAGGGCTCGAAATACGGCATCGAGGACTATCTCGAGGTGAAGTATCTCTGCATGGGCGGCATCAAGTAGCGCGATGCCGTCCTACGACTTCGACCTCTTCACCATCGGGGCGGGCTCCGGCGGCGTCGCGGCGTCGCGGCGCGCGGGCAGCTACGGCGCGCGCGTGGCGATCTGCGAGGAGAGCCGCACCGGCGGCACCTGCGTCATCCGCGGCTGCGTGCCGAAGAAGCTGCTGGTCTACGGCTCGAGCTTCGCCGACGCCTTCGCCGACGCGCCCGGCTTCGGCTGGGAGAGGGTCCGCCCGCGCTTCGACTGGGCGAAGCTCATCCGCGCCAAGGACGCCGAGATCGCCCGGCTCGAGGAGATCTACAAGAACCTGCTCGAGTCTTCCGGGGTAACCCGGATCGAGGGGCGCGGCCGGCTGGTGGACCCGCATACGGTCGAGGTCGCGGGGCGACGCTACACCGCGGCGCATGTGCTGATCGCGACCGGCGCTCATCCGGTCGTGCCGGCGGTTCCCGGCATCGAGGCCGCCATCACCTCGAACGAGGCGCTCGATCTCGAGGCGCTGCCGCGCCGCATCATCATCGTCGGCGGCGGATACATCGCGGTGGAGTTCGCCGGGATCTTCGCGTCGCTCGGCACCGAAGTGACGCTCGTCATCCGCGGCGAGGAGCTGCTGACCGGCTTCGACGACGACGTGCGCACGACGCTCGCGCTCGAGATGCGCGCCCGCGGCGTCGAGATCCGCGCCCGCACCGAGATCGTGCGGATCGAGAAAGGGCCCGGCGGCGTCACCGCGACGACGCAGCTCGGCGAGGAGATCGGGGCGGACATCATCTTCTACGCCACCGGGCGCCGGCCGAACACGCGCGGGATCGGGCTCGAGGAGGTCGGCGTCCGCCTCACCGAGACCGGGGCCGTCGAGGTCGACGAGTGGTCGCGCACCTCGGTGCCGAACATCTGGGCCGTCGGCGACGTCACCGACCGGCTCAATCTCACGCCGGTCGCGATCGCCGAAGGGCGTGCTCTCGTCGAGACGCTCTTCAACGACAACCCGACGAAGCCCGACCACACCAACGTGCCGACGGCGGTGTTCAGCCAGCCGCCGGTCGGAACCGTCGGGCTCACCGAGCGTCAGGCGCGCGCCGCGTACGGCGAGATCGACGTCTACCGCACGCGCTTCAAGCCGATGCGGAACACGCTCGCCGGCCGCGAGGAGCGGACGATGATGAAGCTGGTCGTCGACCGCGCGACCGACCGGGTCCTCGGCTGCCACATGGTGGGGGCGGACGCGCCCGAGATCATTCAGGGCTTCGCGGTCGCTCTCAAATGCGGCGCGACCAAGCGGCAGTTCGACCAGACGATCGGCATCCATCCGACCTCGGCCGAGGAGTTCGTGACGATGCGCGAGAAGGTGCCCGAGCCGGCCGAAGCCGCCGACTGACGGCGCCCGAGGGGAGCCGCCCCGCTGCGGCCCGCCGTTCGCGCCGGCGGGCGGACGCATCCGGAATTTGAGCCAAACTATACGGATCGTTAATGCTCCCGAAATAGGGTCGGGGCGACAGAGCCACTCCCTCGGCAGCGAAATGGCGCTTCAACGGAAGTTCCGGGAGGAAGAGTTCCTGCCTGTTCACAGGCGGCAGCGCGTGCCGCCGCGCCGGTCCGGCCGCGTCGAGCAGCTGCAGGAGCAGATCGACCGCCTGCGCCGCCGCATGACCATCGCGGTCATCTACGGCGGCGACAAGCGCAACGCGGGCGCCGTGATCTACCCGACGGCCAATCCCCGCTCGTGGAAGAGCTACGAGGCGGTCGCGCAGGACATCACCGATGCGCTGCGTCGGCTCGGCTTCAGGGACGTGCACATGATGCCGGACGACATGACGCTCGGCGAGCGGCTGCGCAAGGCGGGCGCGCACATGGCGTGGCTCAACACGGGCGGCGTGCAGGGCTTCCATCCCGCGGCGCACACCGCCGGCATGCTCGAGATGTTCGGCATCCCCTATGTCGGGCACGACCCGCTCTCCGCCGCCACGCTCGACGACAAGCACGCCTTCAAGCGGGCGCTCTACAGCCTCGGCATCCCGACCGCGCCGTTCATCATCTGGCATCCCGGCCGCGAAAGCATTCCTCTCGTGACGAGCCGGCGCTTTCGCGACGTCTTCGCCGCGCACACCGGCGGCTTCATCGTGAAGCCGGTCAACGGCCGCGCTTCCCAGCACGTTCTGATGGTGGAGAGCACGAGGGAGGTGGAGGACGCGGTTCGCGAGGTGCACGCGCGCACCAACAACGCGGTTCTTATCGAGGCTTTCCTTTCAGGGAGCGAGTATTGCATCGCGGTCTGCGGCCGCGTGGTCGCGAGGCAGGGGCGCCTCGAGATGCGGAACGGGCCTTTCGTCTTCTCGGCCGCCGAACGGGTGCTCGCCGAGGACGAGAAAATCTTCACGTCGATGGACGTGCAGCCGATCACCAGCGGGCGCGTGCGGCTTCTCGACCCCGACGCCGAGCCGCTGATCGTCGACGAGCTGCACGAGATCGCGCACGACGTCTTCACCGAGTTCGGGCTCGAAACGCTGATCCGGCTCGACATCCGTGCCGACGACGCGGGCGAGCTCTTCGTGCTCGAGGCCAATCCGAAGCCGGATCTGAAGCGTCCCAGGGGCGACACGCTGAGCCTCGTATGCGCGGGCCTCGCCGAGCACGGGATGAGCTACGACGATCTCATTCTCTCGCTCTTCGCCGACCGGATCGACGTCCTCTTCAGCCAGCGCCGCGGCATGGTCAACCACCTGCTGCAGCTTCTCCACTGAGAAGCCGGCCGAGGCGCATGGCCGAGGATGAGGATCGTGCACAGACCGGCCGGGAGGTTCGCCGACGCGCTCACGATGCTCGTCGTGTGCGGCCTCTCGCTCCTCCTTCTCGTCTACGTCGCCTACGGCGAGGCGCAGCGGCACTTCCTTCAGTTCCAGCTGGAAAAGCTGCAGTCCCAGGGGCGCGTCGTGCAGAGCGCGATCGAGAGATACCTCCGGCCGGGGAGCCTGCCGCTGCGCCAGTTCGTGGGTTTCGGCAACCTCGCCGGGCCCATCGTCGACTCCGATCCCGCAGTCGCGGGCATCAACATCTTCGACGAGCACGACCGCCTCGTGTTCAGTACCGGCAAGCGGGTGCCGCTGCTGCCGGCCGGGGACGGCGAGATCGCGGGCATCCGTGAAGGGCCCGAGTACTTCCAGGCGGTGCTGCCGCTGCGGAACAGGTTCGAGAGCGTCGGAAGCCTCGCGATCTCGATGCCTCGCAAGCTGGCTCTCGAACGGGTCGACCGAGCCTTCGAGCCGCTTCTGACGCTGGCCGGCGGCCTCTCGGCCGCCTTTGCGCTTTTCGTGACCGTGGCAGGTCCGCGGCTTGCCGGAAGACGTCTGCCCTGGCTGCAGATCGCTTACGCGGTGACGTTCCTCGTCACGACCGGGTTCGTCGTCGGGACGCTCGTCTCGCTCTACTCGGAGGGCGCCCAGGCCAAGGTGAAGGCGCTTGCCGACACGCTCGTGCAGCGGATCGGCGACATCGTTCATTACGACATCGATTTCGCGGAGATCAGCGGGCTCGACCGGACCTTCGCCGAGTACCGCAAGCTCAATCCGGAGATGAGCGCCGCCGGGCTTGCCATCGACGGCGTCGTCGCGATTCACACCGATCCGAACGCAATCGGGCGCCCGTGGCAAAGCGATCGCCGAAGCTACGAGTACAGCTTCGACATCGTCTCGCCCGCAAGCCAGCGCACGGTTACGGTCGCCGTCGCGCTGCCATTCGACGTCGTCTACCGCCAGGTGCTGCGCAGCGTGAAGAACTTCGCCGCGCTGTTCGTCGCCTCGGCGTTTCTCGCCGGGATCTTCCTCCAGCTCGCCTCTTCGCTGCAGCGCTCGGTGGCGCTCCGCGAAACCGCGGCAAGACGCGAGGCGCACCGAAGCGATGAGGATCTGGCGCTCGGCTTCGTGAAGCCGGTCTTCTTCGTCGCCGTCTTCATGGAGCACCTCACCTACGCCTTTCTGCCGCAATTCATGGATCAGGCGGCGACCGCTTCGGGCTATTCGCCGACCGCGGCCTCGGTGCCGTTCATGGCGTATTACCTCGTCTTCGCGCTGTCCCTCGTTCCGGCGGGACACTACGTGCAGCGCTACGGCACGCGGCCGCTCATGTGCGGCGGGCTCCTCCTCGCGGGGGGCGGGCTGGCGCTGCTGGCGCTGCCGCTCGACTTTCACGTCCTCGTTCTCGCCCGCGCGCTTTCCGGCATCGGGCAGGGCGTGCTGTTCATCAGCGTCCAGTCCTACATTCTGACGATGGCGCTGCCGGGCCGGAAGACGCAAGGCGCGGCGATCATCGTCTGGGGGTTCCAGGGCGGCATGATCTCCGGCATGGCGATCGGCTCGCTGCTCGTCTCCTACATCGCCGCTTCCGGCGTCTTCACCCTCGCAGGCCTCATCGCGCTCGCGATGGCGGCCTATTCCGCCGGCCTGGTGCCCGCGGCGCCGCGCCAGGAGGAGGTTCTCGGCCGGATCGGCGCATCGCTGCGCCGCCTCGGCCACGACATGAGCCAGGTCCTGCGGGATGTCGAGTTCCTGCGCACGATCCTGCTCGTCGGCGTTCCGGCGAAGGCCGTGATGACCGGCATCGTCATCTTCGCCCTCCCGCTCCTTCTCGCCGATCTCGGCTTCGCGCAGGAGGACATCGGGCAGATCCTCATAATCTACGCGTTCGGCGTTCTTCTCGCGAGCACGTTCGTCTCGCGCCTCGTCGACCGCACCGGAAACACGGATGCCGTGCTTTTCCGCGGCTCGGCGCTGAGCGGCGTCGGGCTGGTCCTCGCGGGCGCGGTCGGCTGGAACGCCGCGCCGGGCGAGGGCGGCGGAGTCGTCGACACGATCCTTCTCGTTGCGGGCGTGTTCGTGGTCGGCGCGGCGCACGGCTTCATCAACGCGCCGGTCGTGACCCGCATCGCCGACTCCGAGCTCGCGGCCCGGATCGGAGCGGGCGCGGCGACCGCCGCCTACCGCTTCCTCGAGCGCATCGGCCACGTCGCCGGCCCGATCCTCGTCGGGCAGCTCTTCCTCCTCCTCGGGAGGAGCGCAATCGTCGTCGCGTGGATCGGGCTTGCCGTCCTGCTGTTCGGATTCCTCTTCCTGCTGCGCCCGGCTTCGGGCACGGTCGCAACGCAAAGGAGGCCGCTCCTCTGAGACGCTTCGGCCTCCTCCGCGTCCTGCGCCTCGCGGTCCTGATCTCGAGCTGCGTCCTGCTGCCAGCCGCCCCCGCGCGTGGTGCGGAGCCGCCCTATGCGGACTGGTTCCGGTACAGCGATGACGACGTGCTCGCCGATTGGGTCGTCTCGCCCGTCGCGGGCGATCCGATGCAGGTCGTCATCGATCACCGCGAGCCGTACAGGACCATCGAGACGCCGCGCGTCTTCGTGCTCTACCCGCGTCCGTCCTCCGCGTACGACACCGCGATCTCGAAGATCCTCGAGGTCTTCCACGAGAAGGGGCTGAAAGCGACCTTCCGCGTCTTCAACTTCAACCGCGATGATGCGCGCGGCAAGAAGGCCCTCGAACTCGCCGAGGGCGCCGATCTCGTCTTCTCGATGGGCTCGGAATCGACCGCCTGGCTTCACAAGAGATATCGCAACGGCAAGGTGCCGGTCGTCACCGTCTGCTCGAAGGATCCGGTCGAGCTCGGGCAGATCGCCGGCTACGAGCGCGGCAGCGGCACGAATTTCGCGTTCACCTCGCTGAACATGCCGGTCGAGGTGCAGATGGCGTATCTGCTCGAGCTGAAGCCCGGGCTGAAGAACATCGGGGTTCTGGTCGATTCGGAGAACGTGAGCGCGGTCCGGACCCAGGCCGGGCCGATCGCCCGCGCCGCGCGCGCACGCGGCATCCGGGTCCTCGACATGGCGATCAAGGGCTCGCAGCGCCCGCGCGAGGCCCTGAAGCGCATCGTCGCCGCGGCGGTGAAGGAAATGCGGCGCAACGACCCGTCTCTCGCCGACAGCGTCATGTGGGTCACGGGGAGCACCGCGGTCTTTCGCGAGATCGCGACGATCAACGAGCACGCCGACCGGGTTCCCGTCTTGAGCGCGGTGCCCGAGGTCGTGAAGCCGGGCGACGAAAGCGCGGTCCTCTCGATCGGCGTCAGCTTCGAGAGCAACGCCCACCTTGCCGCGCTCTACGGCTCGGAAATTCTCCTCGGCCGGGCCCGGCCCGGCGATCTCAAGGTCGGCGTCGTCTCTCCGCCCGACATCGCGATCAACTTCCGCAAGGCGCGCGCGATCGGGCTGAAGATCCCGTTCAGCTTCTTCGAGAGCGCCCGCTTCATCTACGATTACGACGGCCGCACCGTCCGCCCTGCGGGCCGAGCGCCGCACGACCGCCGCGACGCGATCGGCACAGCCTCCCTCGTGCGGGGCAATTGAGCCGGAAGGCTCTCAGCCGGCGGCGCGCACCGCCTCGTCGATCGCCGTCGCGATCGGGTCGAGAAACTCCGGAATCATCGTCTCGTCGATAATGAAGGGCGGCGCGAGCAGAATGTGATCGCCGGCTCTTCCGTCGGCGCAGCCGCCCATCGGATAGCAGAGCACGCCGAGCTCGAGCGCGCGCTGCTTGATCTTCGCATGAAGCCGCAGCGCGGGGTCGAACGGCCGCTTCGTCGCCCGGTCGGCGACGAGCTCGATGCCCCAGAAGAGGCCGCGGCCGCGAATCTCGCCGACATGGCGGTGGTTGCCGAAGCGCTCCTCGAGCGCGGCTTGCAGGGCTTCGCCCTGCCGGCGCACGTTGGCGAGGAGGTTCTCTTCCGCGATCGTCTCCTGGACCGCCAACGCCGCGGCGCAGGCGATCGGGTGGCCGATATAGGTGTGCCCGTGCTGGAAGAAGCCCGATCCCTTGGCGAAAGCGTCGTAGATCCGACCGGAAAGCAGCACCGCGCCGATCGGCTGATAGCCGCCGCCGAGCCCCTTGGCGATGACGAGAAGGTCGGGGGCGATCCCTTCCTGCTCGCAGGCGTGCAGCGTGCCGGTGCGGCCCATCCCGCACATCACCTCGTCGAGGATGAGGAGCACCCCGTAGCGGTCGCAGATCTCGCGGATGCGCTTGAAGTAGCCGGGCACGGGGGGCTGCGCGCCGAGCGTCGCGCCGACCACGGTCTCGGCGATGAAGGCGGCGACGGTGTCGGGGCCGAGGCGGAGAATCTCGCTTTCGAGCTCGTCCGCGACGCGTCGCCCGTACGCCTCCTCCGTCTCGTCGTGCCGCCGCTCGCGATAGGGATAGCAGGGCGCGATATGGCTCATCTCCACCAGCAAGGGCTCGAACGGCTTGCGGCGCAGCATGTTGCCGCCCGCGGCGAGCGCCCCCAGCGTGTTGCCGTGATAGCTCTGGCGCCGCGCGATGACGTGACGGCGCTGCGGGGCGCCGGTCTCGACGAAGTACTGACGCGCCATCTTGAGGGCGGCCTCGACGCCCTCCGATCCGCCCGAGACGAAGTAGACGCGCTCGAGACCCGCTGGCGCGGACGCCACGAGAAGCTCGGCGAGGCGCTCCATCGGCTCGTTCGTGAAGAAAGAGGTGTGCGCGTAGGCGAGCGCGTCGGCCTGCCGCTTGATGGCTTCCGTGACCTTGGGATGGCCATGGCCGAGGCACGAGACGGCGGCGCCGCCCGACGCGTCGAAATACCGCTTGCCGGTGCTGTCGTAGAGATAGGGCCCCTTGCCTCGAACCGCGACCGGCGGCTGCATCGCGGTATGCCGATGCAGGACGCGGCTCGTCATCGGGCGGTCGTGAGCGTCCATTCGATAGTCCTCTTCAAGATCTTTCCCAGCGCCCCGTCGAACGCCTCGACGATCGCTTCCATCTCGTTCCGGCTGGCGCGCTCCCGGTGATCGAACGTCTTCTGCGCGATGATGGCCCGCTCGGGCATCTTGACGAGGCGCGCGTTGAGGATGATCGAGACGATCGGCGGGCCCGTCGGGGTGTCGTAGACGGCGGTGAACTTGCGCAACTCCGGCTTCAGAATGTAGTCGGCCCGAAGCCCCACGGACTCGCGGGCGATCGCCGTGATCTTTCCCGTGCTCTCGAAGCTCTCGACGAGCAGCGTCTGCACCATCACGGTCGCGCGATCCGGCCAGGCGGCGTTCGCGAACTTGTCGACGGTGTAGGGCGTGGGCTGAAGCACGATGCGGTCGGTGTCGATCTCCGCCGGCGCGATCGGCACGTCGACGAGCAGCTGCCAGTCGACCTTCGGCAGGTCGGGGGCGAAGGTCGTCTTCGGCGTGAGGACGTAGAGCTGCGGCCCTTCGCCGGTGCCCGGAATGAGATTGGTGCAGGCGGCGATCCAGAGCGCGCCGCCGAGAAGCAGAAATTGACGCCTCGTCATCATCGTGGGCGGTATCCCTCGCGGCGATCGCCGAAAAAGAAGCGGGCGGGGTCGCGCTCGATTTCCCCGGCGAGCCGGGAGAGCCCCGCAACGAGCTGGCGCATCTCGCCGACGAGCTGATGGAGCTCGCTCAACCCGCGCTGGGAGAATTCGCGCAATGCCGGGCGGTTCTCCTGCACGACCGCATCGAGCCGCGCCGACAGATCGGCAAGCTTTCCGACGGCCGCGTCGGCGTTCTGGAGCGCGGTGTCGAGCCGGTCGATGGTGCCGCCTTTGGCAAGAAGGCTCGCGTCGAGCCGCTCGGCGAGGCGGGTCACCGAGGCGAGCGCCTTGCGCAGATCGACCATCGCCTGCGCACCCTCGACGAGCATCCCGTCGATCTCGCCTCCCTGGCCTCCGAGCGCGGCAGTCGCGTTCTGGATGTTCTGCAGCGTCTGGCTCAGCGCTTCGCGGTTCTTGTCGTCGAGAATCGCGGCGAGCTGGTCGGCGATGACGACCGCGCGGTCGAGGAGATCAGGCACGCTCTGGAAGACTTTCTCGAGCCCCGACGGCGTCGACTGGATGACGGGATAGCGCTCGCCTTCCCTGGCCTCGAGCACCGGGCTGTCCTTCGTTCCGCCCGTGATCTGCACGAAGGCGTAGCCTGTGACCCCCTGCAGCTCGAGCGAGGCGACCGCGTCCTGCTTGATGACCGCGGGCCGATCGACCTCGATCCGGACGCGGACGCGCTCGACGTTCGCCGGGTCGAGGCTGATGTCGAGCACGCGGCCGATCTGCACCCCGCTGTATCGAACCGGGGCGCCTTCAGCGAGCCCGGTCACCGAGCCCGTGAAGAAGATGTCGAAGATCGCGGGCTTGCGCCCCGGGGCGACGCCCGCGAGCCATACGACCGCGATGAAGATCGCGGCGAGGATCGCGATGACGAAGCTGCCGACGAGGACGTGGCGCGCTTGCGTCTCCATCTCAACCCGTCGCGGTCCTTCCCGCTGCCGCAGCGCGTCCGCGGGGGCCGGCGAAATAGGCTTGGATCCAGGGGTGCGGGTCGCGCATGAGCTCGGCGATTGTGCCGATTTTCAGGCGCTTGTCGACGAGGGCCGCAACGCGGTCGCAGATCCCGAAAAGGCTGTCGAGATCGTGGGTCACCATGAACACGGTGAGCCGGAGGCTTCGCTGCATGTCGCGGAGCAGCGCATCGAACTCGGCGGCGCCGATGGGATCGAGGCCCGACGTCGGCTCGTCGAGGAAAAGAAGCTCCGGATCGAGCGCGAGCGCCCGCGCGAGGCCGGCACGCTTGCGCATGCCGCCGGACAGCTCCGAAGGCATCTTCGCCCCGGCGTCGGGCGGCAGCCCGACCATTGCGATCTTGATCGCTGCGATCTCGTCCATCAGGCTCTGCGGCAGATCGAGATGCTCCTTCAGCGGTACCTGGACGTTCTGCGTGACGGTGAGCGAGGAGAAGAGCGCGCCGTCCTGGAAGAGCACGCCCCAGCGCGTCTCGATGCGCCGGAGCTCCTCGGCGGAAAGGCGCGTCACCTCCTCGCCGAGCACCTCGATCCGGCCCGCGACGGCCCGGTTGAGGCCGATGATCGTGCGCAGAAGCACCGATTTCCCGCTGCCGGAGCCGCCGACGACGCCGAGCACCTCGCCGCGCCGCACGTCGAGGTCGAGGCCGTCGTGAATGGTCTTGTCGCCGAACCGCGTGACGAGGCCGCGGATGCGGATCGCGTCGTCCGTCATCAGATGCGGAGGACCGAGAAGACGATCGAGAAAGCGGCGTCGACGACGATCACGAGGAAGATCGCCTCGACCACCGAGGTGGTGGTGAGCCGGCCGACGCTTTCGGCGCTGCGCGCCGCCCGGAGCCCCTCGTAGCAGCCGCATACCGCGATGATCGCGGCGAAGAAGGGCGCCTTCAGGACGCCGAGCCAGAAGGTCCAGCCGGGCAGGAACCACTTGAGCTGACGCAGAAAGGTCGGAAAGCCGATCCCGAGCTCGATCCAGCTCATGACCGCGCCGCCGAAAAGCCCCATGACGTTGCCGTAGAAGGTCAGGAGCGGAAGCGTGATCGCGAGCGCGAAAAGCCGCGGCAGGACCAGCACCTCGATCGGATCCAGCCCCAGCGTGCGCATCGCGTCGATCTCCTCGTTCACCTTCATCGTCCCGATCTGGGCGGTGAAGGCGCTGCCCGACCGTCCGGCCACGAGCACCGCGGTGAGGAGCACGCCGAGCTCGCGCAGAATGGAGACGCCGAGGAGATTGACGGTGTAGATCTCGGCTCCGAACTGGCGCAGCTGGTCGGCGCCCTGGTAGGCGAAGACGAGGCCGATCAGGAACGAAAGCAGCCCGACGATCGGCAGGGCGTCGACTCCGGTCTGCTCCATGTGCCTGACGAACGAAGTCCAGCGCAACCGCGAGGGCTGCCGCGCCGTGCGCCAAAACGCCTCCGACACGAGGCCGACGAAGGCGACGAGATTGACCGCCTTCTTCGCCATCCGCTCGACCGACTCGCCGAACTCGGCGATCGCCCCCGGCCGCTTCTCGGCGGGTACCAGCACCGGGGCGCCACCCTCCTCGACCTGGCGTACGAGCGGGCCGTAGTCGGGGGCCAGCCGCTCGATCCGCACCTCCGCGCCCAAGGCGCCGAGGCGGTCGCGGGTCCGGAGGAGAAGCCATGCGCCGGCGGTGTCGATCGCCTCGAGCGCGGCGAGGTCGAAGGAAACCCGGCGCGGGGCCCGCGCCTCGATCGCGCGCAGAACCCGGTCGAGCTCGGCGGCCGCCGCAACGGTCCAGCGCCCGCGCGCGGCAAGGCGCAGTACGCCGCCGGCTTCCTCTGCCGCCAGCAGGGTGGTCATGGGCGCAACCTATAAGGCCGGTTCTGCGGCACGAAAAGGGAGCTTCCGTGCCATGCCGCAATGTTTAGAGTGTAGCGCCCGCGCGGCACTCCGGAGGCACAATGGACCTGAAGGCGCATATCCGTCACATTCCCGACTTTCCGAAGCCGGGAATTCTTTTCTACGACATTTCCACTCTGCTGGCGCATGCAGACGCCTGGAAGGTGTGCGTCGATCGGATGCGCGCTGCGGTGGCGCCGCAGAATCCCGATCTTCTCGTCGGCATCGAGTCGCGGGGATTCCTGGTCGCCGCGCCGCTCGCCTACGCGCTCGGTTGCGGGTTCGTCATGGTGCGCAAGCGCGGCAAGCTGCCGGGATCGACCATCAAGCATACCTACGAGCTGGAGTACGGCACGGACACGATCGAGATCCAATCGGACGCGATCGCCCCCGGCCAGCGCGTGATCGTCGTCGACGACCTCCTGGCGACCGGCGGAACGATGCGCGCCGCAGTCGATCTCGTGCGCAAGGTCGGCGGCGATGCGACCGGCGCCTTGTGCATCATCGAGCTCGCGTTCCTCGACGGGCGCAGCCGGCTCGACGTACCGGTCACCGCGATGCTCAGCTACGAAAGCTGAGAGGAAACCGACTTAAGTCTCGCCCTCGGGGCGCGGCGGGTACGGGCCGGTGCTGTAGGCGATCACCGCGTGGAGCGGATCGCCTTCGCCGGGGCAGTGGTGGAAGCAGCGTGCATCCCGCCAGTTGCCGGCCTCCGCCAGATAGTGGCCGACGAGATGGATGTGGCCTTCGTCGTCGAGCATGCGCCAGCATGCGATCGCACGCGTCGGAAAGCACCGGTTGGAGAATGCCACGACCAGCGGACCTCCCGGGCGCAGGACGCGGCCGACGTCGCGCAGCACCTCGATGGGCCGGGTCAGATACTGCACCGACACGCAGATGGCAGCCGCATCGAACTCGCCGTCGGCGAAGGGGAGCCGCGGGTCCGTGTTGAGGTTCTGCACGTGCCATTCGTCGAGGAACGGGTTCTCGGCCAGCTCTTCGGCGTTCATGCCGATCCCGACCACGCGGCGATAGCAGATCTCCGGGGGGAGGTGGCTGACCCACGACGAGCAGAGGTCGAGAATGGCGGCTCCCGGCGGGAAGAGCCGTCGGTAAAGATCCGTTACCGCCGCGATCGCGCCTTCGTCGATGTGCTGCACGAAACGCGGGACGCTGTAGAAGACCTCGTCCGGCGTCTCGTCGAGCCGGCTGAAAGCGGCGGGGGGTATCGCCTTCTTCTCTGCCACGGCTCGGAACATAGGCAGGCTCCCCCGCAGCTTCCACAGGGGGATCCCGAAAATCTCGCCTCTCCGGCCACGACCAATTTCCGGTGAGGGGGAGGAAGGGCCGCAAGCGCGAGCCGGAGCATCGGGAATCGGAACGGCGCCGCCCGGAGGCGGCGCCGTCCATGCGTCGGACCGGTCCGAAGCCGATTACCGGACGGTGATCTCCACGACGCGGTTGCGCGGCTCGCGCACGCCGTCGGGGGTCGGCACCGGCGGCTGCGTCTCGCCGACGCCGCGGGCCGTGATCCGGTCGCGCGCAACGCCGGCACGGGCCAGCGCGTCGCTGACGGCGCTGGCGCGCCGCTCGGAGAGCCGCTGGTTGTAGGCCTCCGGGCCGGAACGGTCGGCCTTGCCGACGAGCTCGATGCGGGCAGCGGTCCCGCCCGCGACGCCCTGCGCGACCTGATTGATGATCTGTTGCGCTTCAGGCGTGATGTCGGCGCGGTCCCAGTCGAAGTAGACGCGATACTCGCGGGCGCCCGGTGCGGCGGCGGGACGGAGCTGCCCTTCGAGCTCGTTCATCGCGGCGAAGAATTGGCCGCGGCAGGTGGCGATGTCGTCGACCTGCCAGTTCTCGGCCTGCTGCTCGAGCCAGCAATCGTAACGGCTCTGCGCCCGCGCGGCGAGAAGCGGTGCCCGGTCGCGGCCGCTGCCGTCGAGCGCGGCGAGAAGGCGCTGGCGGGCGCCGGCGAGTTCGCCCTGCTTCGCCGGGGGGATCGGCCGGAGCGAGACGTCGTCCGGCGCCGGAGCCCGGCCGCTCGCCGCGACGAGGCCTTTACGCGCGAAGTGGTCCGCGTTGGTCCAATCCCCCCATTGCGTCTCGTATTCGCCGAGCTGCAGGTACTCGCCCGACAGGGCTGCAGGGAACGTCGTGGCCTGCGCCGGCACCGCCCGCCGCAACTGATCGAGGTTCGATCTGTATGTCAGGAGGCTGGCGTCGCCCGGCGAGTTCCCGGGCGTCGAGGTGCAGGCGGAGAGCAGCGCCGCTGCGCTGAATGCCGCAGCCAGCGCGGCGAGACGCATTTTGCTGGTCATCGTTGGAAGTCCTCCGGAGAAATTCCGCAAAAAATCCTCGCGCCGTCGGCCGGAAGCCTCGGCACGCCCAAACCGCACGTTGAACACCGGACACCTATTTTCAGTTCCGACACGTACGACTTGCTTCGCGGTTTTGTAGCCCTACTTTCGGGCGAGGAACAGACGAAATAAGACGGATGCCCCGCGCCATGCCACGTAAACTGCCGATATTCGCCGCTTTTCTCGCCATCGCCACGCCCGTTGCGGCGCAAGTCCTCAACGATCCGCAGGACGTGGCGCGCTGCCTTTGCGCCGAGAGGGCGGTCGAAACGCTCGGCGACGAGCTCGCGGTGCGCAAGCGCATCTACGACGACCTTCGCCAGCAGCTGGAAACGATCGATCGCGATCTCGAGCGGCGCCGGCAGACGATCGACGTCAATGACGAGGCGCAGGTCAATGCCTTCCGCGAGCGCTTCGACCAGCGCAGCACTCTTTCCGCGCGCCTTTCCGGCGAGGTCGACTCCGATTATCGGACCGCGGTGGAGCGCTACAATCGCGCGGTCGCGCAGTACAACGACGGGTGCATCGGCTGGATTCTCGACGCGAACGTCGTCGAGACGGTTAGGCCGACCTTGGTCTGCCCCGCGCCGTAAGCCCGATCGGCGGCGACTGCTGTGCGAGGGAAACGGAGGGGGCTTTCTCCTTCCGTTGCGGCGGGACGATCGCGCGTCGGCGGAAAAAGCGCGTCCGAGCCTCGAAACGATTTGTACCTAAGTCCGGCCCCAGGGTAATCATCGGCCGGCACGACGATCCCCTGTCCAAGAAATGTCGAACCATGCTCGCGGCCGTGCGAGCTCCCTCCATGTCGCGCTCGCGCTCGCGGTCGCGACCGCCTTCGCGGGCGGCTCGGCGCTCGCTCCGATCGCCTATGCCTCCGGCAGCAATCCGCTCGCGGTGAACGCGGCGCGCGCAAGCGTCGCCACCCTGGTTCTCGCTGCGGTCCTCTGGGGCCGCGGGCTCGGCCTCATGCTGCCCCCTCGCGAGCGGTACACGGCGCTGGGGCTCGGTGTCGTCAACGCCGGATACGCCTACGCGCTCTACGCCGCGATCGTCTACGTGCCGGTCGCCGTCGGGGTGCTGATCTTCTACAGCTACCCGTTCTGGACGGCGCTCGTCGCCTGGTCGACGCGCTCCGAGGCGCCCACCGGAAGCGGCGTGCTCTCCCTCGTCCTCGGCCTCGGCGGCGTCGCGCTCGTCATCGGCGCGCCCGAGACGATGCCGGATTGGCGCGGCGTGGCGCTGGCCCTCGCCGCGGCCTTCGGCTTCACGTTCCTGCTCAGCATCAACGCGCGCATGCTCCGCGGCCGCGATTCACGGCCCATCACGCTGCACATCCTCGCTTCGGCGTCCTGCACCTATTTTCTCGCAGCGCTTCTCCTGCAGGACTTCCCGCTCCCGCAGTCCGGAACGGGGTGGGCGGCGTTCTGGGCGATCTCGGCCCTTTACACGTTCGCCTTCATCGGCCTCTTCGTCGCCGTCGGCGCGCTCGGGCCTGTGCGCGCCGCGCTCGTAATGAATTTCGAGCCTCTGGCGAGCGTCATTCTCGCCTGGCTCATCCTCGGCCAGAGCCTGACGCACGGTCAGCTCCTCGGCGCCGGCCTCGTCATCGGCGCGATCACGCTCGCGGCGTGGCGGAAGGCGGCGTGATTCGCCTGCTGCCGGCATCGCCGCTCTTTTCGAGTGCGCGGTCGCCGCGCTGCTGCTCGCGTTCTGCTGCTTCCGGCCGTGTTCGGCGCGGCCGCCGCGCTCAGCCTCGCGACCGCAATGCAGGCGCGCTGTCTGCCGCGCGGCCTCTGAAAAGGCCCTGCGGGCGGAACACGAGGACGAGGATGAGGACCGCGAACACGGCCGCGTCCTTCCAGGCGAGGCCGAACGCGGCCGACCATCCTGCCTCGAGGAGGCCGATGAGAAGCGCGCCTACGAAGGCGCCCGGCACGCTGCCGAAGCCGCCGAGGAGCGCCGCCGTCAGCGCCTTGAACCCCATGAGATAGCCCATCGAGAAATCGGCCTCGCCGTACTGCACCGCGACGACGGTGCCGGCGATCGCTGCGAGCGCCGCGCCGACGACGAACGCGGCCGAGACGGTCCTCGCCACGTCGACGCCGACCAGCGCCGCCGCCTCCGGGTCGTCGGCGCAGGCGAGCGCGGCGGCGAGGCCGAGCGCGAGGACCTGCGCATATCCGATATGCAGCTCGAACCCGCCGAGCGCGAAGCGCCAGCTTCCCGGAAGGATCGGCGGCAGCCACTTGTTCTCGCTCCCTTGCGCGAGCCGGACATACTCCCGAAGCGCCAGCGAAAGTCCGATCGCGGCAATGAGGCCCGGCAGCACGCCGGCCTCGCGGAGAGGGCGCCAGGTCAAGCGCTCGGTTGCCCAGCCGTAGGTCGCGGTCACCAGGGCGGCAAGGACGATCGTGAGCGCCAGCGACGGCAGCGCGAGGCAGAACCCCGCCACCAGCACGGCGCCGATCATGTAGAGCTCGCCATAGGCGAACTGGATCGATCCCGTGACGCCGTAGACTAGCGCATAGCCGACCGCGACGAGCCCGAGGACGGCGCCGATCGAGATGCCGTTGACGAGCTGCTGGAGGGCATAGGCGAGCTGTGCCGAAGCGGGCGCCGGTCGCGCGGCGGATGCGAGCTGCTCCGCCGGCGTCGGCAGCCGCAGCGCGAATCGAAGCAGCTGGGACTGAATCGGGGTGAGCGTTCGTCCGTCGGCGACGATCTCGACGAGCGCGGGGCCTGAAGGCGTATCCCGGCCGAAGCGGCAGGCGACGTTGCGCCCATTGCCCGAGATCTCGACGACGTCGCCTTCCTGACGCTCGCCTTCCAACATCGCTTCGGGGGCCAGGAGAGCGAAGGCGGCTCGGCACGCGGCGTTGCGACGCTCGTCGGCGGTGCATGCGGCAAGAACCGCCAGCACCAGGAGCAGGAACAGGATGCGACGGGCGGCCCGACGACCGCCGACATAAGGGCTGCAGTCGCGCCGCCGCAGGGGGTACATCTACGGCCTATGGTGTCGGGCTCCCGAAATCGGCGCAACCGGCGGCGATGATTCCGCGTCTCCATGTCCCGGCCGATCTCGGTCGTGGCCTCGTGGTCGGCCTTGCGCCCGGACAGGCGCACTACCTGCGGAACGTGCTGCGGCTCGAAGCGGGAGCCGAGCTGCGGCTTTTCAACGCGCGGGACGGCGAGTTCGAAGCTCGGATCGACGGCATCGGCAAGGGATGGGCGTCGGTCGCGGTCGGCGAGCGGCGGCGCGCGCCGGAGCCCGAGTTCGACCTCTGGCTGATCTTCGCTCCGGTGAAGCGTGCGCGCCTCGACTATCTGGTCGAGAAGGCGACCGAGCTCGGCGTCGTCGCGCTGCAGCCGGTCTGGACCCGCCGCACGATCGTCGAGCGGGTGAACCTCGACCGTCTCGCAGCGAACGCGGTCGAGGCGGCCGAGCAGAGCGAGCGGCTCTCGGTGCCCCGCATCTGCGAGCCGCTTCCGCTCGGGCGGCTGCTCCGGGAGTGGCACCCGGAAAGGCGGCTCCTCGTCTGCGCCGAGAGCGGGCCGTCGGCGCCCCTCGTCGAGACGCTGGGCACCGTCTCGCCGCCCTTGGCCGTGCTCGTGGGACCCGAGGGCGGCTTCGACGAAACCGAGCTTGACGCGCTGCGTGAACTCCCCTTTGTTACCGCCGTCGGGCTTGGCCCGCGGGTGTTGCGCGCCGACACGGCGGCGCTTGCCGCACTCGCGGTGGTGCAGGCGGTCGCGGGCGATTGGGTCCGACCGCGTCACAGCCAGAGGCCGCCCAGAGAATCCGAATGACTGCAGCGCCATCCACGGCCGGCGAGCCGATCACCGACAAGCGGCAGCTCGTCGCCTATCTGGAGGCGGGCGGCAAGCCGCGCGAACGGTGGCGGATCGGCACCGAGCACGAGAAATTCGTCTTCCGGCGCCGCGATCTTCGTCGCGCCGATTACGAAAGCGGAATCAGGCCGTTGCTCGAAGGGCTCACGCGCTTCGGCTGGACGCCGGTGCTCGAGAACGGGAACCCGATCGCGCTGTGCCAGGGGGAGGCGAGCATCTCCCTCGAGCCCGGCGGGCAGCTCGAGCTTTCCGGAGCCCCGCTCGAGACGATCCATCAAACCTGTGCCGAGGTGGGCCAGCATTTGAGGCAGGTCCGCGAGGTGACCGAGGAGCTCGGCCTCGGGATGCTCGGCATGGGCTTCGATCCCAAATGGCGCCGCGACGACGTTCCGTGGATGCCGAAGGGCCGCTACAGGATCATGCGCGAATACATGCCGAAGCGGGGCAAGCTCGGCCTCGACATGATGCTGCGGACCTGCACCGTCCAGGTGAACCTCGACTTCTCGGACGAAGCCGACATGGTTCGGAAGTTCCGCGCCAGCCTCGCGCTCCAGCCCATTGCGACCGCGCTCTTCGCGGCCTCGCCGTTCGTGGAAGGAAAGCCCACCTCCTTCCAGAGCTGGCGCAGCCACGTGTGGACCGACACCGATCCCGATCGCTGCGGCATGCTGCCTTTCGTGTTCGAGGAGGGATTCGGGTTCGAACGCTACGTCGACTGGATGCTCGATGTGCCGATGTATTTCGTCTACCGCGACGGACGCTACATCGACGCCTCGGGACAGTCGTTCCGCGACTTCATGGAGGGCCGGCTGCCCGCGCTTCCGGGCGAGCGGCCGCAGATGGGCGACTGGACGGACCATCTCACGACCGCTTTTCCCGAGGTCCGCCTCAAGCGCTATCTCGAGATGCGCGGCGCCGACGGCGGCCCGTGGGACCGGCTCTGCGCCTTGCCCGCGTTCTGGGTCGGGCTCCTTTACGATGCCGCGGCGCTCGACGAGGCATGCGCGCTCGTCGCCGACTGGACGCAGGAAGACCATGCCTATCTCCGCCGCGAGGTGCCGCGGCAGGCCCTGCGCACGCGCTTTCGCGACCGCACCGTGAGGGAGATCGCGGCAGATGCGCTGGCGATCGCGCATCGCGGGCTGGAGCGCCGCGCCCGGGCCGATTCCTGCGGCGAGGACGAGACGCATTTCCTGGCGCCGCTCCGCGAGATCGTCGAGAGCGGCCGCACGCCGGCCGACCGCATGCTCGAAGACTACGAGCGGAAATGGCGGGGCTCGGTCGATCCGATCTTTCGGGAGTACGCCTATTAGCTCCTCCTCCCCTCCGAGCGAACGGCTCGACGTCGTCTATCCGTCCAATTTCTACGCCTATCAGACGCCGGTCGTGCTCGACTACGTCGCCGCGCTCGGCGGCAGGGCGCCGCCGGTCGGTCGCGGCGAGGCTTTCACCTATCTCGACCTCGGCTGCGGCGACGGCTTCACCATCGTGCTCCTCGCCGCGATCTATCCCGAGTGCCGCTTCGTCGGGGTCGATCTCGATCCGCGCCACGTCGAGCGCGGGCGCGCGCTCGCCGCCGCGGCGTCTCTCGGCAACGTGACGCTGATCGAGGGCGACTTCGCCGACTGGCGACGCCTCGATCTGCCGCAAGCGCATTACGTCGCGCTGCACGGCGTCTGGGCCTGGGTCTCGGACGCGACGCGGGCGGCGCTCGTCGAGCTTCTGGCCGACCGGGTCGCGCCCGGCGGATTCGTCTATCTCGGGTACAACACGCTTCCCGGGTGGGCGGCGGCCGCACCGCTTCGCCGCTTTTTTCTCGAATGGGCGCAAGGCCCCGACGCGATCGCGAGCGTCGCCGAGACGCTTCGCAAGCTGCGCGAGATGAAGGCGCAGGGTGCGGAGTATTTCGTCCAGAATCCCGTGGCGGCGGCTCTCCTCGACGACTGGGCGCAGCACGATCCGCGCTACGTCGCGCACGAGATCTTCTCGCCGCACTGGGCTCCGCAGGATTTCGCTTCCGTCGCATCCGATCTCGCCCGGGCCGGGCTCGACTGGGTCGGGAGCGCCGATCTCGTCAAGAACTTCCCGCAGCTCGCGCTGAAGCCTGGTCTGGCGGCGCTCGTCGCCGCCGAGAAGGACCGCCAGCGCGCGGAGCGGCTTCGCGACTTCGCCGCGAACACGCGCTTCCGCCGCGATCTCTTCGCGAAGCGGGGCGCTCCTCTCGACATGGCCGAGTTCGAGACGCGGCCTTGGGGGCTGCGCGTGCCGGTCGAGGAGGCGGCGCCCGCCATTCCCCTGCCGGCCGGCCGGCTCGACGTTTCGGGCGAGCCGTTCCGCTCCATCCGGCGCGCGCTCGGCGACGGCACGAAATCGATCGCCGAGCTCGCGCGTCTTCTCGGCGCGCCGAAGCAGGCGGTCGCCGACGCCATCCAGGTGCTGTCGCTGGGCTGGCAGGTCGCGCCGTTCGCCCGGCCGACCAAGGGCGGCGCGGCGCCTCGGGCATGGCGCGTCGCGGCGCGTGTCAACCGCCACCTTCTCGATCACCCGGTCGAGCAGGGCGGGCTTGCGCTTTTCGCCGCGCCGCCCACCGGCTCGGCGCTCGCTCTGCCGAAGCCGGCGCTCGCGATGCTGCGCAAAAAGGAAGAGGCGCCCAAAAGGCGCCTCGCGAAGTGGGTCGAGCTCGGGCTGATCGCCCCCGCCTAAGTCAGCGGCGCCAAACCGGCTTGCCGAGGTCGATGTCCTCCGATTCGGTGAGCCCGCCCGCCGCAGCGCCGAGCGCGCCTCCGATGACGGCGCCGGTCAGCGGCGCGCCGGCGAGCGCACCGCCCACGGCGCCCGCGCCGGCCCCGATCGCGCCGCCCGAGAGCGCGCGGTCCGTCGTCGATGTGCCGCAGGCGGCCAAAAGGCCCGTCGCGAGCGCGAGGGCGAGGAATCGGGAAGACATATTCTCCTCCTTCCGAAAATCCAGGAAGCCAAACGGCGTCGTTACCCGCGAGTTCCGTGTCTCTTCGGAGGCATCGCGCCGGAGGAGGGAAGCGTCGTTTCCGCGCTACTCGGCCGCGAGCGCCTGAGGCGGCGGAGGCGAGCGGAAGCGGGCGAGGAGCGCCGCCTCTTCCTCTTTCACCCGCACCCGGTTCGCCTCGAGCACGTGGCCGAAGCCGCGGATTTGCAGCGTGAGGCGCGCGAGCTCGACCGCGTCGGCGTGGTTCTCCGGCGTGAGTCCCTCGACGAGCTCGGTCACCAGCGCCTCGTACTCGGCGAGGAGCCGCCGCTCCATGCGCCGCTCGGCGGTGCGGCCGAAAAAGTCGAGAGCCGTGCCGCGCAGGCGCCGCCCCTTCGCGAGAATGCGGAAGACCGGCAGCATCCACTGGCCGTAAGCGCGTTTCTGAAGCCGGCCGCTGACCGGATCGCGCGCGGCGAAGGCGGGCGGCGCGAGGTGGAAGCGGAAGCGATAGTCGCCTTCGACCTGTTCCCTGACCTTCGAGAGGAAGTCGGTCTCGGCCCAGAGCCGCGCGACCTCATACTCGTCCTTGATCGCCATGCGCTTGAAGAGGCCGCGTGCGACCGCATCGGCGAGGCCGGTCCGCCGCGGCGTCTTCTCGCGCTCGGCGCGCTCGACCTTGCGGACGAGCTCCTCGTAGCGCCGCGCGTAGGCGGCGTCCTGGTATTGCGCGAGGAACGCCGCGCGGCGGCGGATCACCTCGTCGAGCGTCTCGGCCGGCGCCGGCGCCTCGCGCGGCATCGCGACGCGCTTTACCGCCGCGAGATCGTGCGCTGCACGCCTTCCCCAGAGGAAGGCGGCCTTGTTGAAGGCGACGGCGACGCCGTTGAGCTCGATCGCGCGCTCGATCGCTTCGGCCGAGAGCGGCACGAGGCCCTTCTGCCATGCGTAGCCGAGCATGAAGAGGTTGGTCGCGATCGAATCGCCGAGAAGCCCCGTCGCGATCGCGGTCGCGTCGATGAAATCCGTCTCCGCCGCTTCGGCGATGCGCGAAGCGAGGCTGCGCGTGCCGAAGTCGAAGTCGGGATTGCGGGTGAACTGGCTCGTGATCGTCTCGTGGCCGTTCACGACGGCGCGCGTGCGACCCTTCTGGAGCCGCGATATTCCGTCCGCGCTCGCCGCCACGACGAGGTCGCATCCGACGAGGAGGTCCGCCGTCCCGGCGGCGATGCGGACGGCGTGGATGGCGTCGGGCGACGCGGCGATGCGGATATGGGAGAGAACGGCTCCGCCCTTCTGCGCGAGTCCCGTCATGTCGAGGACGGAAACGCCCTTGCCTTCGAGATGCGCCGCCATGCCGAGAAGCGCCCCGATCGTCACCACGCCGGTGCCGCCGATCCCGGTCACGAGAATGTTCCAGGGCTCGTCGAGCGCCGGAAGGCGCGGCTCGGGGAGAGCGGGCCAATCGCCGGCGTCCTTGACGGCGCGCTCCGGCTTCCTCAGCTCGCCGCCCTCGACGGTGACGAAGCTCGGGCAGAAGCCCTTGAGGCACGAGAAGTCCTTGTTGCAGGAGGATTGGTCGATCGCGCGCTTTCTGCCGAACTCGGTCTCCAGCGGGACGACCGACATGCAGTTCGACTGCACCGAGCAGTCGCCGCAGCCTTCGCACACGAGGTCGTTGATGAAGACGCGGCGCTTGGGGTCCTCCATCTTGCCGCGCTTGCGGCGGCGGCGCTTCTCTGCGGCGCAGGTCTGGTCGTAGACGAGGACGGTGACGCCCTTTTCCTCGCGCAGCTCGCGCTGGATCGCGTCGAGCTCGTCGCGGTGCCGGGCGGCAATGCCGGGCGGATACTTCTCCGGCTGGTCGGAGACGACGACGATGCGCGAGACGCCCTCGGCCTTCAGCTGATCGACGATCTGCGGAACGGTGAGGGTGCCGTCGAGCGGCTGGCCGCCGGTCATCGCGACCGCGTCGTTGTAGAGGATCTTGTAGGTGATGCTGACGCCCGCGGCCACCGCGGCGCGGATCGCGAGAATTCCGGAGTGGTAGTAGGTGCCGTCGCCGAGATTGGCGAAGATGTGCGCGGTCTCGGTGAAGGGCGCCTGGCCGATCCACGGCACGCCCTCGCCGCCCATCTGCGTGAAGGTGTCGGTCGACCGGTCCATCCAGGTGACCATGTAGTGGCAGCCGATGCCGGCGACGGCGCGGCTCCCCTCCGGCACCCTTGTCGAGGTGTTGTGCGGGCAGCCCGAGCAGAAATGCGGGACGCGCTCGACCTTGGCGTCGAGGCGGGCGGCCTCCTTCTCCTTCGCCTCGATGATGGCGACGCGCTGGCGGATGCGCTCCGACGTGTAGAAGCGCTGGAGCCGCGCCGCGATCACCTTGGCGATGTGCGCGGGGCTGAGCTCGCCGGTCGAGGGCTGGATCCAGACGCGGTTCTCGTCGAACTTGCCGACGACCCGCGGCCGCACGTCCTCGCGCCAGTTGTAGAGCTGCTCCTTCAGCTGGTTCTCGATGACGGCGCGCTTCTCCTCGACGACGAGGATCTCCTCGAGCCCCTCGGCGAAGCGGCGGATGCCGTCGCGCTCCAGGGGCCAGGACATGCCGACCTTGTAGAGACGGATCCCGATCTCCGCGGCGTGCGCCTCGTCGATGCCGAGGTCCTCCAGGGCTTGACGCACGTCGAGATAGGACTTGCCCGTCGTGACGATGCCGAACCGCGCCTTGGGGCTGTCGAGCACGACGCGGTCGAGCCCGTTGGCGCGGGCGAAGGCGAGCGCCGCGTAGAGCTTGTACCTGTGGAGCCGGTACTCCTGCTCGAGCGGCTTGTCGGGCCAGCGGATGTTGAGGCCGTCCGGCGGCAGCTCGAAATCGGCCGGGGTCACGAGCTCTATGCGACCCGGATCGACGTCGACCGAGGCCGAGGTGTCGACGGTCTCCGCGATCGTCTTCATCGCGACCCAGCAGCCCGAGTAGCGCGAGAGCGCCCAGCCGATGAGGCCGTAGTCGAGGATCTCCTGCACGCCCGACGGGTTGAGCACCGGGATGCAGGCGTCCATGAACGCGTACTCGGACTGGTGCGGAAGCGTCGAGGACTTCGCGGCGTGGTCGTCGCCGGCGAGCACGAGGACGCCGCCATGGCGGGAGGAGCCGGCCGCGTTCGCGTGCTTGAAGACGTCGCCGGTGCGGTCGACGCCCGGGCCCTTTCCGTACCACATCGCGAAGACGCCGTCGTACTTGGCGCCGGGCCAGAGCCCGACCTGCTGCGAGCCCCAGACGGCGGTCGCGGCGAGGTCCTCGTTGAGCCCGGGCTGGAAGCGGACATGGGCGCGGTCGAGGAACGGGCGCGCGGCCCAGAGCTGCTGGTCGAGGCCGCCCAAGGGCGAGCCGCGGTAGCCCGAGATGAACCCGGCCGTGTTCAGCCCGGCCGCTGCGTCGCGCTGACGCTGCATCAGCGGCAGGCGCACCAGGGCCTGGATCCCGGTAAGGTAAATTCGGCCGCGTTCGAGGACGTACTTGTCGTCGAGGGTGACGGCGGCGAGGGCCATGTCTCGAAAGCCTCCCGGAGAGAGAGCCGACGATGGGAAAGCCTAAGCCCCGGGCGGTGTACCCTCAATTACCGGCGGGGCCGGCCGCGAAGAAAGCAATTGCGTTGGCGAACGGGGCGGCGCCACGCAGCGAAACTTTCCGAAGCCGATGCGGGGGAGCAAGTTTCAGTCCTCCTCGCCCGGCTGCCCCATCGGCTTCGTCGCCTCGCGGAAGCCCTTGGCGCTCGAATCGAAGCCGTCAGGCTGATCGTAGGTGACGTGCGAGCGCGTCGTTTGTTTCTTGTGGAGGCGCCGGCCGAGGTAGCGCCCGTCGGGGCCGTAGTAGGCGGTTGCCGCTTGGCTCACGCGCTCGGCGCGGCCGATGAGCCTTCCGTCCGGATCGTAGAAGCGGATCGTCAACCGGTTCCGGCGGGCGGTGCCGACGAGCTCGCCGTCGCCGTTGTAGTAGCGGAGCGTCTGACCGTGCTTGAAGGGAAGGGTGCGGGCCATGAGGTCGCGCGCGGTCTCCAGCTCGTCGCGGTCGCGCATCGTGTCGTCCGGCAAGAGCCTGTCGCCGTTCCGAGCCGTCGGGAAGGGCGGCAGCGATTGCTGCGCGAAAGCCGGCGCGCTGACGAGGACGAAAACGAAGGCGGCGAGGAACGTTGGACGGCGCATCGGGCAATGCTCGGCGTCTCTTCGTTGGGGCCCGGAAGGCGAACGCGATGGCGTACGCGAGCGTTCCGGGAAAGCCTCGAGCGGGGTCCCCGGCCGGCCGTTTGCCGCCGCCGCGGACCTGCCGGATCGGTCGGGGGCGAAACCCTCAGCCCGGTCGCGCGCCGGAGCGATCGCCGCGGCCGGTCGCGAGCTCGCCACGAAGAAGGCGGACCGTCTCCGGTTCGAACACCGGGACCTTGAACGTGGCCAGGTAATCGAGGCCGGGCAGCGCGGCGGATATCTCCAGCTCCCAGGAGATTCCGTCCGTGCCGCCCTCCAGCGTCGTGGCGGGTTGGTCGGAAGGGACGAAGAAGCTTACCGGCATCGAGAGAGTGCCGCTCGCCGCCGGCGCGTGCCCGGCGCTCAGCTGCTCCTCCTCCCAGAGCACGTCGCGTCGATAGATGGTTCGGTTCGCGGAGCCGGCGCCCCTGGTGCTGCGCCTCTCCTGCCAGCGGTGAACGCATCGGAGGACGAGGCGGAACCCGTCCGGAAGCACCATCGACTGCGGCACCCCGGTCTCGATCTCCCCGAGCAGGCGTCCGCCCAGCGCCGCCGGCGTCTCGCGGAGAATGAGGCGGCTTTCCTTGAATTTCCGCTGCCGGAGGCTTCGCAGCACGATCGAGTTGAAAAGCCCGACGGCGATGATGCCGGAACCGGCCGCGACGAGCCAGGCGAGCCAGTCGTTCCAGTAGAGGGCGCCCGCGAGCCCGGCCACGGCGAACAGAATCCAGAGCCCGGCGGCGAGGTTGAGCATGGAGCCGCGGCGGCTGTCCTCGGCGAGGATCCGGCCCTCCGCCCAGTCCGGCCGCCGCGCCCAGCGCTCGCGCAACCACGCCGCCTTGGCGGCTTCGATTTCGGCCGCCGAGGCATTCTCGTCGACATGAATGACGCCCGCCTGCCGGCGAATGCCGGTGCTGCCGTCGAGGCGCCGGATCGGGGCCTCCGCGCCGCCGACGAGCACCGCCTTCTTCCCCGGGGGCGGCGCGAACACGCGGCGGACGAGGAGCCCGATCCCGATGAAGACGGATCCGAAGGCGACGACCGCGAAGCCGGCCGGGTCGTCGAAGACCATGACGGCGCCGACGGCCACGACAGCGGCGCCGAACCCCGTGAAAAGGATCCCGCCGAGACGCGGCAGGTCGAGCGTGCCGTCGGCCAACCGACGCGCCCCGATGCGCAGCAGGACGCCGATGCCGAGAAGGAGCGCGGGGCCGAAGAGAAGGCCGGGCTCCGGCGGCATCTCGCCCGCGAGGACGAGCCCGGAGACGGCGACGAGCGCGAGCACGGCCAGCCCGATGGAGATCGAGCCGGCCACGCGCGCGGGCGCGGCCAGCGCGGCCAGCTCCGGTGGTTGTGCCGCGGCGCCGCCTTCGGCGCCTCGGCCGCCGGTTCGCGTGTCGGCCATAGCGCCGATTATGAAGGCGCCGCCGCCGTTGTGCACCCTCGAGTTTTACCGAGCCGGAAGACGCGCGCGAAACGCGCGAGCCGCGTTCGGCGCGTCGCCTCGCGCCTCAAGCCGCGGCGGTATAGCCCGGAAAGAGTCTTGCGCCCTCCAGGTGGAAGGCCTCCGCTGGGACGCGGCCCTGTTCGTCCCGCGACAGCTCCCGACTGATGCGCGTCAGAAAGTGCATGCGGAGCTGGCCCTTGTTCTTCACTTCGACGATGCCGCGATCCTCGAAATCGAAGAGCGACTTCACACGGCTCATCGCTGCTTCCGAAAGATTGATGCGGCCGGCCGCGCCCGACGCCTCCATGCGCGCGGCGATGTTCACCGCGTCGCCCCAGACGTCGTAGATGAATTTCCGCTGGCCGACGACGCCGGCCATTACCGGGCCGGTGTGAAGTCCGATGCGCAGCTCCCATCGCGGAAGATGCAGCCTTTCGCGCTGCCGGTTGACCCTCGCCATGTAGTCCTGCATCGCGAGCGCGGCGAGGCACGCGTCGACGGCGTGCGTGCGCGAGGGCTCGGGCAGCCCGCCGGCGCACATGAAGGCGTCGCCGATCGTCTTCAGCTTTTCGAGACGATGCCGCTCGGCGATCTCGTCGAATGCGGAGAAGAACTGGTCGAGCTGCTCGACGAGTCCCTTCGGGTCCATCCGCTCGGTCAAGCGCGTGAAGCCCTCGAAATCCGCGAACATGACGGTCGCCGATTCGTAGAAGCGAGGCACGACGCGGTCCTGGTCGCGCAGTTCCCTCACGATGCTGTCGGGAAGGATGTTGCGCAGCAGCCGATTGGACTTGTCGCGCTCGGCGGCGATCGCGGCGTGCATCTCTTCGAGCTGCCGCATCCGCTCGTCGAGCTCCCGCAAGCTGCGGCGGAGCTCGAGCTGGCTCACGACCTGACGCGCGAGCCGGCGAACGGCCTCCGTCTGCTCGAAAGTCAGCTCGCGGGGCTGGAAGTCGACGACGCAAAGCGTCCCCAGCGCGTAGCCCTCTGGGTTGATGAGGGGCATTCCGCAATAGAGGCGCAGATGCGGCTCGCCCGCGACGGTCGGGTTGCTCGAGAACCTCTCGTCCTGCGACAGGTCGGGAACGACGAGAAGGTCGTTGCCGCAGATCGTGGTGCTGCAGATCGATATCTCGCGCGGCATCCCGGTGTACTCCGGGGGCGTGCCGTATTTCGACTTCTTCCAGTCGCGCGTCTCGTCGATGAAGCCGATGACGGCGACAGGGCAGTTGCAGATCTGGGCCGCAAGCTCGGTGATCTCGTCATAGGCGAGCTCCGGGCCCGTATCGAGAATGCCGTAGGACCGCAGAGCGGAGAGCCTCATCGCCTCGCTTTCCGACGGTTCGACGCGCATGGTCTGTCTCCCTTCCTGGACGGCGGAGGGCTTCAGCTCGACTGTCGGCGGCGGCTCGCGTCGTCGCAGGAGAGTAACAGACAGATGTTCCGCGTGCGAATCGCCGCGCCGCGCCGCGAGTCAGGCGCCGGGAGATTTCGCGCGCCGGCGCCTCTTGCGCCTTTTCTGCGCAGGCGGAGGCTTCATCGCGCCGAGCGCGGCGGCGATCATCGCCCGCTGCTCCCGCTCGATCGCGGAGACCGCCGCGCTCGTCCACCAGCCGGCGACAGTGTTGGCCCATGTCAGCATGAGGCTTCGTGGCGATCCCTTCATGCGCTCCGACTTTCGACACCATCCTCGATGGCGAACGCCGAAGGGGTCGAACCGGCACCCTTCCATTTGACGCCGATCGCCATCGAGTAGGGCCCCACGAGGGGCACAAGCTCGAGCCCGACCCCGCGAACCCGCGGCTCATCAGGACCGAGCGGGGCGTCGGGTATCGCTTGGGGGCGGACGTCGAGAAGGGCCGACGGGGCCGCTGCTGCCGCGCGGCGCCGCCTTCGCCATCTCCGCGCGCAGCCATGCGGCGAGAAGCCGTCCGTCCCGCTGGCGGAGGAGGCCCGGCCTCGCGACGAGCCAGAAAGCGGTGCTGGTCTCGACGGGCTCCTCCAGCATCGCCACCCGTCCGGAGCCGATGTCGTCGGCCGAAACCGGCAGCCGCGCCAGCGCGATCCCGAGACCTCTCGCCACCGCCTCCATCGCCATGTGCGCGGTGTCGAAGCGCAGGCCGCGCGCGGGATCGGGCGCCGCAACGCCCCGCCGCGCGGCCCAGGCGGCCCAGTCCTCGCGCACCGACGTGAGATGGATCGCGGGAAGCCGCGTCAGCGCGGCCGCGACGGAAAGCCCGGCAAGGGCCGGCGGGGCGACCGGGGCGAGAAGCTCCTGTGCGAGATGGTGCCACTCGCCGGGACCGGTCGGCTCCTGCGCCATGCGGATCGCGAGATCCCAGCGGCCGTCGCCGAGCTCGACCCATTCGTGCTCGGTCGTGATGGCGAGCGCGAGCGCAGGATGGCGCTGCCTCAGGGCGGGAAGGCGCGGCAGCAGCCATCGCGCGGCGAAAGTCGGCGGCGCGCTCAGCCTCAGCCCGGCCGCGTCCCGCGCCGAGGTCAGTTTTTCGATCGTGCGCCCGATCTCGTCGAAGGCCCGGCTCGCCGCCGCCGAAAGCTCCGCGCCGGCGGGCGTGAGCTTGAGGCCGCGCGGGTCGCGATGGAAGAGCGGGAGCCCGAGGCGATCCTCGAGCGCGCGGACGGCATGGCTGACGGCGCTCGGCGTGACGCCGAGCTCCTCGGCGGCCGCGGTGAAGCTCCCGTGCCGCCCTGCGGCCTCGAAAAGCCTCAGCGGCGTCAGCGGCGGAAGGTTGTGCCTTGCCACGGGGCAGCATTCTTCCATCGCCAGGCCGGCCGCGGCGACGCTGCATGGCTGATCTGCTCGGGACGCGGTCCTGACCCCGGCACCGTCCGGGGAAGCGGCCTTGAACGGCCTTCATCGGGCTTGAGGAAGTCTCGTTTGTCGCGTCGGCCCGTCGGGGGCAGCGTTCTCGCCATGGACGGAATTGCTCGCTCGACGCCCGAGACGGGCCTCAATACCGCAAGGCACGGCGCTGTGGCGCTGCTGACCCTCGACCGCCCGGCGCGGCTCAACGCGCTCGACGCCGGGCTCATCGATGCTCTTCACGAGACGCTCGATGCGATCGAGATCGATCCCGGAACGCGCGCCGTGATCCTGACCGGCGGCGGAGATAAGGCATTTTCCGCCGGCGCCGATGTGCACGCCTTCGCCGAGGTGATCACCGGAAGCGCCTCGGCCGCGATGCGCGATTTCGTACGCCGCGGTCAGGCGCTGACCTCGCGCATCGAGAGCTTCCCGAAGCCCGTCATCGTCGCGGTGAACGGCCTCGCCTACGGCGGCGGGTGCGAGATCGTCGAGGCGGCGCCGCTCGCGATCGCCGCCGCGCATGCGACCTTCGCCAAGCCGGAGATACGCCTCGGCTTCCCGCCGCCGTTCGGCGGCACGCAGCGCCTCGCCCGGCTCGTCGGCCGCAAGAGGGCGCTCGCGATGATCCTGGGCGCGGCTCCGATCGGTGCGGAAGAGGCCTCGGCCATCGGCCTCGTCAATCGCGTCGTCCCGCGCCCGGAGCTGCTCGATGCGGCGATGGCGATGGCGCGAGAGATCATCGCGCATTCGCCGCTCGCCGTCGCGGCCGCGCTCGCCGCGGTCACGCGCGGGCTCAATCTTTCGATCGACGAGGGGCTCGCCGTCGAGGCGGCGGCCTTCGCCCGAATGCAGCCGACGCGGGATCTCCGCGAAGGCATCGCCGCCTTTCGCGAGAAGCGGTCGCCGCGCTTCGCCGGGGAGTAGGCGATGTGCATCCGGCCCGAAAACATCCCGTGGCTGCAGCTCCTCGGCGCGCCGGCGGCGAAGGAGCGAGGGGCGAGGACGCTTTCGCGCCTCGTCTCGCTCGTGCGGCTCTGGAGCGAGCGGGCGCGAACGAGGAGGGAGCTCGCGCGCCTCACCGATCGGGAGCTCAGGGACATCGGCATTTCCCGCTGCGATGCCTACCGGGAAATCTGGAAGCCGTTCTGGCGCAAATGAAGGGCGTTTTCCCTGATCGTCGCGGTGCCGGACGAACGCACGCTCGAGGCCGCATCTCCCGCCGCGTCGTGCGGGAGTTCTACGAGAGGTCCTGGAACGATGACGGATGATCGAGCGGGCGCGAGGAACGGCACGATCCTCGTCATCGTATCGGCAGCGCTCGTCTTGAGCGCCGGGATGGGGGTCCGGCAGACCTTCGGGCTGTTCGTCGGCCCGTTCTCGGTCGAGGGCGGCGTGCCGGTCGCCCTCGTCGCCTTCGCGATCGGGCTGCACAATCTTGTTTGGGGCGCAGTGCAGCCCTTCGCGGGCGCTGCCGCCGACCGCTACGGCTGCACGCCGGTCGTCGCCTTCGGCGCGGCGACCTTCGCCGCTGGGCTCGCGCTTCCCGCCGTCATGCCGTCGGCTCTCATGCTGATCGTCGGCATGGGGCTGCTGGTCGGAATCGGCATCAGCTGCACCAGCTTCGCCGTCGTCCTGGCGGCGGTCGGACGCGTCGCCTCCGCCGAGGCTCGCAGCATGGCGCTCGGCCTTGCGAGCGCCGGCGGGTCGCTGGGCCAGGTGCTGATGCTGCCGGTCGCGCAAGGGACGATGGAGATCTCGGGCCTCTCCGCGTCTCTCCTCGTCCTCGCGGTTCTGATGCTCGCCGCGGCGCCGCTCGGTATGGCGCTCGACCGCCGGGCGCCCGGCGCTTCCCCGGCGGCGGATGCGTCGTCGCCTCCGCTGCGCGAGGCGCTGGCCGAGGCGGGGCGCCACCGCGGCTATCGTCTTCTGACGCTCGGCTTCTTCACCTGCGGGTTCCAGCTCGCCTTCATCGCGACTCATCTCCCGGGGTACCTCTTCGTCTGTCAGATGCCTGCGAGCCTCGCGGCGACGGCGCTCGCCGTCATCGGGTTCTTCAACATGGCCGGAACCTGGGCGTGCGGGTGGCTCGGCGGCCGCTTCCGCCAGCAGAACGTCCTCGGCTGGCTCTACCTCGTGCGGGGCGCTGCGATCGCCGCCTTCTTTCTTCTGCCGAAAACCGACGCCTCGGTCTTCGTCTTCGCGGCCGTCATGGGACTCGCCTGGCTCGGCACCGTCCCCTTGACGAGCGGGCTCGTGGCCAAGCTCTTCGGAACGCGCCATCTCGGGACGCTTTTCGGCGTCTGCTTCCTCAGCCACCAGATCGGCTCGTTCCTCGGCGCCTGGCTCGGCGGCTTCGTCTTCGACGCGACCGGCTCCTATTCCCTCGTCTGGGCGGCGACGGCCGCGGCCGGGCTCGCCGCGGCGATGCTGCATTTCCTGATCGACGACCGGGCCGTGAAGGCGCCCGCTTCCTCCGGTCTGGCGCGCGCGTGAGGGCGGCGCCGGCGCTACTGCGCCGGCTTGCCGGTGAGCTCCGCCTCCTCGGCGGCCTCGCGCTCGGCGCGGCGCTTCTCGACGAGCCTGCACGACCAGATCGAGAGCTCGTAAAGCGCGAGCATAGGGATCGCGAGGCTGACCTGGCTGATGACGTCGGGAGGCGTGACGATGGCCGCGAAAACGAACACGCCGACGATCGCGTAGCGACGCTTCTCGGCGAGCGCGTTCGACGAGACGAGCCCGACGCGCGCCATCAGCGTCAGCAGCACCGGCAGCTGGAAGGCGAGGCCGAAGGCGAACATCAGGGTCATGACGAGACTGAGATACTCGTTGACCTTGGCCTCGAGCTGAATCGGGAGCTGGCCCGGCGTGCCCGGCGGCGTTTCGAAGGAAAGAAAGAAGCGCCAGGCGAGCGGCAGCACGAGGTAGTAGACGAGCGCCCCGCCCAGCGCGAACAGCACCGGCGTCGCGAACAGGTAGGGCAGGAACGCCCTGCGCTCGTTCTTGTAGAGACCCGGCGCGACGAACATCCAGATCTGGCTCAGGACGATCGGGAAGGCGAGCGAGAATCCCGCCCAGAATGCGACCTTGAGGTAGGTGAAGAACGCCTCGGTGAGGTCGGTGTAGATCATGCGCCGATCGCCGCCGCGCTCGGCGAGAGCGTCGGCGAGCGGCCTTGTCAGGAAGGCGTAGATATCGTCGGCGAAATAGTAGGAGACCGCGAAGCCGATCACGATCGCCACGACCGAATAGAGAAGGCGGTTGCGCAGCTCGACCAGGTGGTCGATCAGCGGCATCCGGCCTTCTTCGAGATCTTCCTCGTTGGGCTCCATGGGTGCCGAAAAGATCCTCGGATCAGAGGTTCGCGGCCTTGGGCGGCGGCGGCGCCGCGTCGCCCTCGAACGAGTCCTTCGGCGCCGCCGTCTCCTCGGCGGCCGGCGCCTCCCCGGCAGGGGGCGGCGGCTCGAGCGCTTTCGGCTTCTCGGGTGCGTCGAGGTCGAGCTCGGGCGGCCGTAGCGCCTCGGCGAGCGAGCCCTCCGGGTCCACTGTCTTCTGGAACTCCTTCTCGATGTCGATTTCGGTCGCCTTCTTGACCTGCGCGCGCACCTCCTCGAGCTCGGCCTCGCGGACCATCTCGTCGAGGCTGGCTCGGAACTCGCCCGAGATCTGTCGCGCCTTGCGCAGCAGCGCCCCGGCCGTCTTCAGCGCCTTCGGCAGGTCCTTCGGGCCGATCACGATGAGGGCGACGACACCGATCACCAGAAGCTCTGACCACCCGATGTCGAACATCATCCCCTACGCGAAACCGCCGCCCCTGCGGGGGCGCGCGGATATTGGCAGAAAGGGAATGGTGCCGCAACGCAGGGCGCCCGGGCGCGTCGCCTCCGCTGAGGCATGAAACCTTGGTCTTTCTCGCCGAGCGCGAAGTCTTGATCGACGGTGATCGCGAGGTCGCGCGCGAAGCCCTCCCTTTAACTATGATAGTCGACATGCGCCGCGGTGTGTGGACGAGATGGCTGCCGCTCGCCTTGGTCGTCGCCGCGATCGCGGCGGCGCTGGTGCTGCGCCTCGACCGTTATCTCGACTTCGGGACGCTCGCGCTCCATCGCGATTGGCTGCTCCGCGAGGTCGAGGAGCAGGGTGCGCTCGGCGTTCTCGCCTTCATCGCCGGCTATGCCGGTGCGATCGGGCTGTCGATCCCGGGCGCCACCGTCTTGACGCTCATGGGCGGCTTCCTCTTCGGCCCGCTCTGGGGCACCGTCTATGCGGTGCTCGGTGCGACGCTCGGCGCGACGGCCATCTTCCTCATCGCGCGGACCGCGTTCGGCGACGTGCTGCGCCGCCGCGCCGGTCCGTTCACGCGCAAGCTCGAGGACGGGTTCCGCCGCGATTCCTTCTACTATCTTCTCTTCCTGCGCCTCGTCCCGTTCCCGTTCTGGCTCGTCAACCTCGTTCCCGCCCTTCTCGGCGTCAGGCTCGCGACCTACGTCGGCGCGACCTTCATCGGCATCATCCCGGCGACCGCCGTCTATGCCGGCCTCGGCGACGGGCTCGGCGCGGTTCTCGACGCGGGCGAGACGCCGGATCTCGGCATCGTGCTGCAGCCGCGCGTACTCCTTCCGCTCCTCGCGCTCGGCGTGCTCGCGCTCCTGCCCGTGGCGGTACGGCATTGGCGGCACAATGCCGCCGGGGAGGGCGCTTGAGCACGCGCGAGGTCGATCTCTGCATCATCGGCGCGGGCTCGGGCGGGCTTTCGGTCGCTTCCGTCGCAGCCCAGCTCGGCGCGCGCACCGTTCTCGTCGAGCGCGGCAAGATGGGCGGCGACTGCCTCAACTACGGTTGCGTGCCTTCGAAATCGCTGCTCGCGGCGGCGAAGGCGGCGGACGCGGCGCGCCGCACGGCGCGCTTCGGCATCGGCCTTCCTCCGCCTTCCGTCGACCTCGCGGCCGTGATGCGGCATGTCCGTGGCGTGATCGACGCGATCGCGCCGAACGATTCCGAGGCGAGGATGACCGGGCTCGGGGTCGAGGTCGTCCGCGGCGAGGCGCGCTTCGCCGGGCCGCAGGAGATCGAGGTCGGCGGCGCGCGCATTCGTGCCCGCCGCATCGTCGTCGCCACCGGCTCCTCGCCGGCGCCGCCGCCCGTTCCGGGTCTCGAGGAAACGCCCTATCTCACCAACGAAACGATCTTCGACAACGAGGTTCTGCCCGACCATCTTCTCGTCGTCGGCGGCGGGCCGATCGGGCTCGAGATGGCGCAGGCGCACCGTCTGCTCGGCGCCCGCGTCACCGTGCTCGAGGCGGCACGGCTTCTCGGCAAGGACGACCCCGAGCTGGTCGAGCTGCTGCGGCTGCAGCTGCGCGCCGACGGCGTCGCGATCCGCGACGGCGTCAAGATCGTCCGCGTCGAGCGCACGCCGAGCGGCGTCGCTGCGACGCTCGAGGGCGGCGAGCGCATCGAGGCTTCGCATCTGCTGGTCGCCGCCGGACGCCGGGCGAACGTCGAGGGGCTCGCGCTCGAGAAGGCGGGGATCGCCTATTCCGAGAACGGGATCGAGGTCGATGCCCGGCTGCGCACGACGAACGGCAAGGTGTACGCGATCGGCGACGTCGCCGGCGGGCCGCAATTCACGCACGTCGCCGCGTATCACGCCGGAATCGTGATCCGCAACGCGCTCTTCCGCTGGCCGGCGAAAGTCGATTACCGGGCGTTGCCCTGGGTCACCTACACCTCGCCGGAGCTCGCCCATGTCGGCCTCACCGAGGAGGCTGCGCGTGCGCAAGAAGGCGACCGGCTCACGATTCTGCGCTGGCCGCTTTCCGAGAACGACCGTGCGCAGACGGAGCGTTCGACGCAGGGGCTTCTGAAGGTCGTGGCGAACCGGCGCGGCAAGGTGCTCGGCGCCTCGATCCTGGCGCCGAACGCCGGCGAGCTCATTCAGCTCTGGTGCCTCGCGATACAGGAGGGAATCGGCGTCAAAGCCATTGCCGGGATGATCGCGCCGTATCCCACGCTCGGCGAGGTCTCGAAGCGCGCGGCGGGCACGTTCTTCCTGCCGATGCTTTTCTCGGGTCGCGCCAAGAGGCTCGTTCGTTTCCTGGCGAAGCTCGGCTAGCGTGAACTCCTCTCATGAAGCCGCTTTTCTTTCGTCGTGATCGCCGTGCAGGCGGCAGCATGCTGGAAGGGAGCGAGACTTGAAGAGTCTCTCGGCCCGGAGGAGCCTTTCGGCCCGGCTGCTGGTGCTGACGATCGGATTCGTCATGCTCGCCGAGGTGCTCATCTTCGTGCCCTCGGTCGCGCGCTACCGCCTCACTTGGCTCGAATCGAAGATCGCGGCCGGCCACCTCGCGGTGCTCGCTCTCGAGGAGGCGCCCGACAACATGGTGAGCCGAGAGCTCGCGCGCGAGCTCCTTGCCCATGTCGGGGCGCGCGGCATCGTGCTGCGCAAGCCGAGCGACGCGACGCTGATGGTAGACAGCGACATGCCGTCGACGATCGACGGGACGGAGGATTTGCGCGAGATGCACGTCCTGAAGGCGATCGGCGACGCCTTCGCCGCGCTGTTCCGGACCGAGCCCCACGTGATCCGCGTGCTAGGCTGGAGTCCGCAGGACTCCGAGACCTTGGTCGAGGTCGTGCTCGACGAGGGGCCCTTGCGCGACGAGATCGTGGGCTTCGCGATCCGGATCCTCCAGCTCTCGCTCGTGATCTCGCTCATCACGGCGGCTCTCGTCTATTTCAGCCTGCAATGGCTGCTGGTCCGGCCCATGCGGCGCATCGTCGCTGCGATGACGTCGTTCCGCGAAGACCCCGAGGACGCCTCGCGCGTCGTTCAGCCGACGAGCCGCGGCGACGAGATCGGGCTCGCCGAGCGCGAGCTGGCGCAGCTCCAGGAGGCGGTCCGTCAGGCGCTCGCCCAGCGTGCGCATCTCGCCGCGCTCGGCACGGCGGTCACCAAGATCAATCACGATCTCAAGAACATGCTCGCGACGGCGCGGCTGCTTTCCGACAGCCTCGCCGACAGCGGCGCGCCCGAGGTGCGCCGGGTCGCGCCGCGCCTTCTCGAGGCGCTCGACCGTGCGGTCGCGCTCTGCGCGCGAACGCTCGACTTCACCCGCGAGGGCGCGCCGCCCTTGCATCGGCGCCGCTTCCGTCTCGCCGAGCTCGTCGGCGAGCTCGAGCCCGCGCTCGGCCTGCCGCAGGCGGACGGGCCGTTGCTCGTCGATCGCACCGATCCGGCTCTCGTGATCGATGCCGACCGGGACCAGCTCTTCCGCGTGCTCTTCAATCTCGCGCGCAATGCGATCGAGGCCGGGGCGCGCCGCGTCGAGATCGCCGCCGAGCCGGAAGAGGCGGAGATCGCGATCCTCGTGGGCGACGACGGGCCCGGGCTTCCGCCCAAGGCTCGCGAGAATCTCTTTCGGCCGTTCGCAGGCTCGGCGCGACCGGGAGGCACCGGGCTCGGGCTCGCTGTCGCGCGCGAAGTGATGCGCGCTCACGGCGGCGACATCGTGCTCCAGCGCAGCGATGCTGCCGGAACCGTGTTCCGCCTCCGCCTGCCGGCGGGCGCGGGCGCGCTCGATGCAGCGGGCCGCGCCGCGTGATCCCTTAGGGTTGTGCAGGCGCCCTCCCTCGGCATAATGCAGGCTCTATGCGCAGGCGGGCTCGCACGATGACCCTGGTACTGGGCGCGCTCGCCGTCATTGGTGCCGGCGTGCTCGGCATTCGTCTTTGGCTTGGACGCGTCGCCGAGCTCCAGGTCGCGCCCAACGAGATCGTCGAGTTCCGCGCTCTCGGGCCCGCCGCCCGGCACAACCGGTTCGTGATGTGCCCTCCCGAGGTCTGCGCCGACGTGGCCGATGCGCAGAGCCCGATCTTCGAGATGAGCTGGGAGCGATTGCGCGACTACTGGAACGAGGCGGTCGCGATGCAGCCGCGTCTCGAGCTGGTCGCCGCCGATCCCGACGGGCGCAAGCTCACCTACATTCAGCGCTCGTTGTTCTTCCGGTTCCCCGACATCATAACGGTGGAGTTCATGCCGGTCGGCGAGACCCGCTCGACGCTCGCGATAGCGAGTCAGTCGCGCTACGGGTTCAGCGATTTCGGCGTCAACGAGCAGCGCGTCGAGACCTGGGCCTCGCTTCTGGTGCAGATGATGCGCAAGGAGCAGGTATCCTTCGCCCGATGAAAGCGACACCGCCGCTCCGGCCCCGCGTCTATGCGATCGACGGCTTCGTGCCGGTGATCCACCCGACCGCCTTCGTCCATCCGACCGCCGTGCTGACCGGCGACGTCATCGTCGGTCCCGGCTGCTATGTCGGGCCGTGCGCGAGCCTTCGCGGCGACTTCGGCCGGCTCGTGCTCGAGGCCGGCGCCAACGTCCAGGACAGCTGCATCATGCACGGCTTTCCCGAAGCCGACACCGTGATCGGGGAGGACGGGCATATCGGTCACGGCGCGATCGTGCACGGCGCGCGCATCGGCAAGAACGCGCTCGTCGGCATGAACGCGGTCGTCATGGACGGGGCGGTCGTCGGGGAATCGGCGATCGTTGCGGCGATGGCCTTCGTCAAGGCGGCGTTCGAGGTGCCGGCGAGGCATCTCGCGGCGGGAATTCCGGCCAGGATCGTGCGCGAGCTGAGCGAGGAGGAGATCGCCTGGAAGCGCTCGGCGACGGGCGAGTACCAGGAGTTGACCCGGCGCTGCCTTGCGACCTTGGTCGAGGCGGAGCCGCTCGCCGCGCCCGAGCCCGGGCGCGGCCGCATCGCTGTCGGAACGACCCCGCCGAAGTACCGGCTCGGAAAGGAGTAGCGCGTCCCTTTCCGCTCAGGCGGCCGGCTGGAGCTCGACCCGCACCTCGACGATGTTGGGGTCCTCGCTGTCGCGGCGCCGCACGAAGCCGAGCTCTGCCGCCATCTGCAGCATCGTCGTGTTCTCGCGCAGCACCTTGCCGCTGACCGCATGGATCCCGCGGCTTCTCGCGTAGGCGATCATCTCCTGCATGAGGAGATACCCTAGCCCCTTTCCCTTCATGTCGCTGCGCACGAAGACCGCGTACTCGGCTTCGATGTTGTCGGGGTCGGCCGAGATCCGGACGGCGCCGAGGATCTCGCCCTCGCGCTCGGCGACGAACGCCATCTCGCGGTCGTAGTCGATCTGGGTGAGCCGCGCCGCGAGCTGGGGCGAAAGCCGTCTCAGCGGCGTGAAAAAGCGCAGCCGCAGATCCTCGGCCGTGCTCTTCTCGAGCATCGCCTGGATGAGCGGCTCGTCCTCGGGCCGTATCGGGCGAAGGAAGAAGGCACGGCCGTCGGCGAGCCGCGCCTCCTTCTCGAGCTGCTTCGGGTAGGGCCGGATCGCGAGCCGCTGCGTGCCGGGAAGGGCGGGCTCGGCGACCTTGATCCGGGCGTCGAGCGCGAGCACGCCGCTCGGCAGCGCGAGCAACGGGTTGATGTCGAGCTCGATCACCTCCGGGAAGTCGATGACGAGCTGCGCCACCTTCATCAGCGTCACCGCGATCGCGTCGAGATCCGCCGGCGGCCGGCCCCGATAGCCCTTGAGGAGCGCGGCGACCCGCGTGCGGCTCATCATCTCGCGCGCGAGATGGAGGTTGAGCGGCGGCAGGCCGAGCGACTTGTCGTTGATCACCTCGACCGCGACGCCGCCATGGCCGAAGAGGACGACCGGGCCGAAGAGCGCGTCCTCGACGACGCCGACGATCAGCTCCACGGCCTCGCGGACCGGCGCCATCTCCTGCACGGTGAAGCCGTCGATCCGCGCATTGGGCCGCTCGCCGCGGACACGGTCGAGCATCCGCTCCGCGGTGGTGCGCACGCGTTCGGGCGAGGAGAGATTGAGCTCGACGCCGCCGACGTCGGTCTTGTGCGTGATGTCGGGGGAGAGGATCTTGAGCGCGACCGGGCGCCCGATCCTGGCCGCCGCCGCGCCCGCCTCCTCGGGCGTTGCGACCACGACGGTCTCGACGGTCGGTATGCCGTAGGCCTGCAGGACCGACTTCCCCTCGGGTTCGGTGAGCCAGCTCCTGCCCTCCGCGAGCGCCGGCGCGATCACCGCGCGCGCTGCCGGCTCGTTGACGGCGAAAAGCTCCGGCACCGAGGGCGGTACCTGAATCAGCTCCTCCTGGCTGCGGCGGTAGCGCACGAGGTGCATGAACGCGCGCACCGCCTGCTCGGGCGTGGGGAAAGTCGGGATGCGGGCCTCTTCGAGGCAGCGCCGCGCCTCGGCCGCCGTGCTCTCGCCGACCCAGCTCGTCACGACGGGCGCGCGCCGTCCGGCGAGCGCCTCGACGACGGCACGCGCCGACGCGACCCCGTCGGCGATCGCGGTCGGGCAGTTGATGACGAGGATTCCGTCGGCGTTCGGCTCCTCGAGCAGGGCGTTGATCGCCGCGGTGTATCGCTCCGGCCCGGCATCGCCGATGATGTCGACCGGGTTGCCGCGCGACCACGTGGGCGGCAGGGCCGCGTCGAGCCGCTCGATGGTCTCGGGCGACAGCTCGGCGAGGCGGCCGTTCTCGAGCTCGATCCTGTCGGTCGCGAGGACGCCGAGACCGCCGCCGTTCGAGACGATCGCGAGCCGGTCGCCCTTCGGCTCCAGCCCCGATGCCAGCGTCTCGACCGCGGCGAAGATCTCGTCCAGCTCGTAGACGCGCAGCATGCCGGCGCGCCGGAAGGCGGCGTCGTAGACCGCGTCGACGCCGGCGAGCGCGCCCGTGTGGGAGGAGGCGGCGCGGGCTCCGGCGGCGCTCCGCCCGGCCTTGATGACGACGACCGGCTTGGCGCGGGCGGCGGCGCGCGCCGCGGACATGAACTTCCGCGGGTGCGTCACCGCCTCGACGTAGAGGAGGATCGCGCGCGTATCGGCGTCCGCGGCGAGGTAGTCGAGCATGTCGCCGAAGTCGACGTCGGCCATGTTGCCGAGCGAGACGAGGTAGGAAAAGCCGATCCCGCGCGCGCTCGTCCAGTCGAGCACCGAGGTGACGACGGCGCCCGACTGGCCGACGAAGGCGAGGTCGCCCGGCATTGCCGGCACATGGGCGAAGGTCGCGTTCAGCCCGATCGCCGGCACCATGACGCCGAGGCAGTTGGGGCCGAGCACGCGCAGAAGGTGGGGCTTCGCGGTGTCGAGGATCTGCTGCTGGAGCGCGCGCCCCTCCTCGCCGCCCTCGCCGAAGCCGGCCGAGAGGACGACCACCGCCTTGGTCCCGCGGGCGCCGAGCTCGGCGACGAGCCCGGGCACGGTGGCGGGGGGCGTCGCGATCACCGCGAGGTCGGGAACGCAGGGCAGCTCCGCGACCGAGGAATAGCAGAGCGTCGACTGGATCGAGGTCTCGCGGGGGTTGACCGGCATGACCGGCCCCGCGAAGCCTCCGCTGAAGAGGTTGCGCGCGACGACCTCCCCGACGGAACGAGGCTGGCGGCTGGCGCCGATGAGGGCGATGGACTGGGGCCGGAAAAGCCGATCGAGGTTCCGGATCGACATGGCACCGTGGTAAGGCCGTCTCGAACTCGCCGCAAGCGGCAGTTTCTCGCCGTCACGCCGGCGGCGAGGACGACGGAGCCCGCGCGACCCGAACGGGGGCCGCTCTACCCGTATCTCAAGAGCCGCGCGCGGTTGCGGTGCAGCCACTCGCGATGCCGCGCCGAGCCCGGCGCGAGGCGTTCGACGAGGCGCCAGAAACGGACGCCATGGTTGAGGTGGACGAGGTGCGCGACCTCGTGCGCGACGACGTAGTGGAGCACCGGCTCCGGCGCGAGGATGAGGCGCCAGGAGAAGGCGAGCGCGCCGGATGCGGCGCAGCTTCCCCATCGGGTCTTGGTGTCGCGGACGGTGACGCGGGTGACGCGGCGGCCGATCTCGGCCGCCAGCCGGCGCGAGCGGGTCGAGAGCTCGCGCCGCGCGAGGGCGACGAGCGCATCCCGCACACGGCGGGCGACATGCGGCGCCTCGCCGCCGACCCGGATCTCGCCTCCCTCGATCACGGTTCCGCCGCGCCAGCGCGGGCCGAGATGAACGACCCGGTGCGGTACGCCGAGAATCGGGATTTCGGCGCCGTCGGAGAAGGGCACGCGCGGCGGCTGCTCGGCGAGATGCGAGAGCAGCCACGCACGCTGCTGCTCCAGGAAGCCCACGCCGGCATCGAGCGGAACGCCTTTCGGGAGCACCAGCTCGACCGTGTCGGCGCTCTCGTCGATGCGCAGCGCGATCCGTCGCGCGCGGGTCGAGACGCGGACGCGGACGGGGGTGCTCTCGAGGAGTTGGATGCGGGACGCAGGCACTCGGGCGAGTAGAATCGCGCGCGATTGGAAACGCAAGGGAATGAAGGTCGCGGGACCCGCGGCAAGTTCGATCCCGGCCCCTTGCCGCCGCGCCGGGATTCGGGGTAGACCCCCCACGCGCTTCACCTAATCGATAGGGTCCCTGATGGCACGCAAGAAGATCGCGCTGGTCGGCTCCGGGCAGATCGGCGGCACACTGGCTTTGCTCGCCGGTCTGAAGGAGCTCGGCGACATCGCTCTCTTCGACGTCGTCGAAGGCGTTCCGCAGGGCAAGGGGCTCGACATCGCAGAGGCCGCGCCGATCGAGGGCTTCGACGCCAAGGTCTCCGGCGGCAACGACTACTCGGTGATCGCCGGCGCCGATGTCGTCATCGTCACGGCCGGCGTCCCGCGCAAGCCGGGCATGAGCCGGGACGATCTCATCGGCACCAACGCCAAGGTCGTCACCCAGGTCGCCCAGGGCATCAAGCAGCACTGCCCGAACGCCTTCGTCATCGTCATCACCAACCCGCTCGACGTCATGGTCTGGGTGATGAAGGAGGTTTCGGGGCTGCCGCCGGAGCGCGTGGTCGGCATGGCGGGCGTGCTCGACAGCGCCCGCTTCCGCTATTTCATCGCCGAGGAGCTCGGCGTCTCGGTCGAGGACGTGACGGCCTTCGTGCTCGGCGGGCACGGGGACACGATGGTGCCTTCGGTCCGCTATTCCACCGTGGCGGGCATTCCGCTGCCCGACCTCGTCAAGATGGGCTGGCTCGCCCAGGACCGGCTCGACAAGATCGTGCAGCGCACGCGGGACGGCGGCGCCGAGATCGTCGGCCTGCTGAAGACGGGCTCGGCCTTCTACGCGCCGGCGGCGGCCGCGATCCAGATGGCCGAGGCCTATCTCAAGGACAAGAAGCGCGTCCTGCCCTGCGCGGCGTGGCTCACCGGCCAGTACGGGGTCAAGGACCTCTATGTCGGCGTCCCGGTCGTGATCGGCGCCAAAGGGGTCGAGAAGGTGGTCGAAATCCAGCTCGACGCGACCGAGAGAGCGATGTTCGACAAGTCGGTCGCCGCGGTGCAGGGCCTCGTCGAGGTGGTACGGAAGATGCAGGCGGAAGGGAAGACCGCGTAAGGTTTTCTTAGGGCCGGTTCAGGCCCATCTATTGCCCGAATGGGAAAAGGGGACGGGGCGCCGCGGCGCCCCCCTGACTGCATGCGAGAAGGAATGAGAGCCGCCTCGTTTCTCACCGGCGCCAACGCGCCGTTCATCGCCGAGCTTTACACCCGCTGGCTCGAGGCCCCCGACAGCGTCGATCCCAGCTGGGCCCGCTTTTTCGCTGAAATCAAGGACGAAGCGATCACCGCCGAGCTGAGGGGGCCGGACTGGGCGCCGCCCCGTCCGCGTCTCATCGGCAACGGCGCCGCCGCCCGGGCGGACGGAAGTGCGGCCGCGACCGTGGCGATGCCGGAGATCGGCGACGTGCAGCAGGCCGTCGTCGATTCGATCCGGGCGCTCACCCTCATCCGCTCCTACAGGGTGCGCGGGCACCTCGAGGCGCGGCTCGACCCGCTGGGGCTCGAGAAGCGCGAGGACCATCCCGACCTCGACTACCGCACCTACGGCTTCACCGAAGCGGATCTCGACCGGCGGATCTTCATCGACAATCTCCTCGGCCTCGCGCACCCGACCCTGCGCGAGATCATCGAGCATCTGCGCGCGACCTATTGCGACACGGTCGGCGTCGAGTACATGCACATCCAGGACCCGGTGCAGCGGCGCTGGATCCAGGAACGCATCGAGGCGCCGCGCAACCACACCGACTTCACCCGCGAGGGCAAGCGCGCCATCCTCGAGCGCCTCACCGTCGCCGAGACCTTCGAGCGCTTCCTCGACCGCCGCTACACCGGCACGAAGCGCTTCGGGCTCGAGGGCGGCGAATCGCTGATCCCGGCCCTCGAGCAAATCATCAAGCGCGGCGGCCAGCTCGGCATGAAGGAGCTGGTCATCGGGATGGCGCATCGCGGCCGGCTCAACGTGCTCGCCAACTTCATGGGCAAGCCCTTCGCGGCGATCTTCTCCGAGTTCCAGGGCAATCCGGCGCATCCCGAGGACGTCCAGGGCTCCGGGGACGTCAAGTACCATCTCGGCACCTCGAGCGACCGCAGCTTCGACGGCAACGACGTCCACCTCTCGCTTCAGGCGAACCCGTCCCATCTCGAGGCCGTGAACCCGGTCGTCATCGGCAGGGTGCGGGCCAAGCAGCGCCAGCGCGGCGACACGAGCCGCGACGAGGTCTGGGGCCTTCTCCTCCATGGCGACGCCGCCTTCGCCGGGCAGGGCCTCGTGGCGGAGACGCTGGAGCTCTCGGAGCTCAGGGGCTACCGCACCGGCGGCACGATCCACTTCATCGTCAACAACCAGATCGGCTTCACCACGAGCCCGAGCTACTCGCGCTCGAGCCCCTATCCGTCCGACGTCGGCAAGACGATCCAGTGCCCGATCTTCCACGTGAACGGCGACGACCCCGAGGCCGTGGTGCACGTCGCGCGGATCGCGGCCGAGTTCCGCCAGCGATTCAAGAAGGACGTGATCATCGACATGTTCTGCTATCGCCGGCACGGCCATAACGAGGCCGACGAGCCGGCGTTCACGCAGCCGATCATGTACCGGACGATCGCCGAGCACCCGACCACGCGGCAGATCTACGCCGAGCGCCTCATTCGCGAGGGCGTGGTCACCGCCGACGAGGCGGACAAGCTCGTCACCGACTTCCTCGCCCGGCTCGAGGCGGACTTCGAGGCCGCGAAGAGCTACAAGCCGAACAAGGCCGACTGGCTGGAAGGCGCCTGGACCGGGCTCGAGGCCGCTTCCGGCGAGGACCGGCGCGGCAACACCGCCGTCGACATGAAGCTCCTCGCCGAGGTCGGCGCCGCGCTCACCCGGGTGCCCGAGGGGTTCAAGCTCAACCGCAAGATCGCGCGGCAGCTCGAGCAGAAGCGGAAGGCGATCGAGACCGGCGAGGGCATCGACTGGGCGACCGCGGAGGCGCTCGCCTTCGGCACGCTTCTGGCCGAAGGGACGCATGTGCGCCTCAGCGGCCAGGACTCCGGGCGCGGCACCTTCTCGCAGCGCCACGCGGTTCTGATCGACCAGGAGACCGAGGAGCGCTACGTCCCGCTCAACAACATCCGCCCGAAGCAGGGCGTGTTCGAGGTCATCGACAGCCCGCTTTCCGAGGCCGCGGTGCTCGGCTTCGAGTACGGCTACAGCCTCGCCGACCCGCACGCGCTCGTGCTGTGGGAGGCGCAGTTCGGCGACTTCGCGAACGGCGCCCAGGTGATCATCGACCAGTTCATCTCGTCGAGCGAGGCGAAGTGGCTCCGCATGTCGGGCCTCGTCATGCTCCTGCCGCACGGCTACGAGGGGCAGGGGCCGGAGCACTCCTCGGCGAGGCTCGAGCGCTTCCTCCAGCTCTGCGGCGAGGACAACATCCAAGTCTGCAACATCACCTCCGCGGCGAACTACTTCCATGCGCTCAGGCGGCAGGTGCGGCGGAACTTCCGCAAGCCGCTCGTGCTGATGACGCCGAAATCGATGCTGCGCGCCAAGGAGTACATGTCGCGCCTCGACCAGATGGGGCCGCAGACGACGTTCCACCGGGTCTTCGATGACGCTTCCGAGCTCGTGCCGGACGACAAGGTGCGCCGCGTCGTGCTGACGAGCGGGAAGGTTCATTTCGACATCAAGAAGGCGCGTGACGAGCGCGGCATCAAGGACATCGCCCTCGTGCGCATCGAGCAGTTGCACCCGTTCCCGTTCACGGCGCTCTCGAAGGCCGTCGCGCGCTACAGGAACGCGGAGTTCGTCTGGGCCCAGGAGGAGCCGGAGAACATGGGCGCCTGGAGCTTCGTCGACCGCCGCATCGAGAAGGTGCTCACCGACCTCGACCTCGCGCACAAGCGGCCGCGCTACGTCGGCCGACCCGAGGCCGCCGCGCCTGCCACGGGGCTTCTGAAGCGCCACAACAAGGAGCAGCAGGCGCTCGTCGACGAGGCGCTCCGGTGACTTTCGCGTCTCTTCTCTCGTCCGGGGACTTCCGATGATTGACATTACAGTGCCGACGCTCGGCGAGAGCGTGACCGAGGCGACCGTCGCCAAGTGGCTGAAGAAGGCCGGCGAAGCCGTCGCGCAGGACGAGCCGCTCGTCGAGCTCGAGACGGACAAGGTGACGCTCGAGGTGAATGCGCCGCAGGCGGGCGTGCTCTCCGAGATCGCGGCGCCCGAAGGCGCCACCGTCAACGTCGGCGGCCTCCTCGGGCGGATCGGCGACGGCGCGGCGGCCGTGACGCCCGCGCCGGCCAAGAAGGCGGCGGCGCCGGCCGCCGCGCCCGCGGTCGCCGCGGCCAAGCCGGAGCCGGCTCCGGCGCCGAGCGCGCTCGAGCGGTCCGGGCCGGCCGTGCGCAAGCTCATCGAGGAAAAGGGGCTCGATCCCGCCGCCATCGCCGGCACCGGCAAGGACGGGCGCATCACGAAGGAGGATGTCCTCGCGCATCTCGAGAAGGCCGCGCCGGAGGCGCGCGCCCCGGCGCCGGCGCCGGAGGCCCCCGAGGCGCGGCCGCGCGAGACCGGCCCCCGCGAGCACCGCGTGCGCATGTCGCGCCTGCGCAAGCGGATCGCCGAGCGCCTCAAGGAGGCGCAGAACACCGCGGCGATGCTGACGACGTTCAACGAGATCGACATGAGCGCCGTCGTCGCGCTGCGCGAGAAGTACCGCGACGTCTTCGAGAAGAAGCACGGCGTCCGGCTGGGCTTCATGTCGCTCTTCGTCAAGGCCTCGATCGTCGCCTTGAAAGAGCTTCCCGCGGTCAACGCCGAGATCGACGGCGAGGACATCGTCTACAAGAACTACTACGACTTCGGCATCGCCGTCGGCACCGAGCAGGGTCTCGTCGTGCCGGTGGTGCGCGACTGCGACCGGCTCTCGTTCGCCGAGATCGAGAAGAAGATCGCCGATCTGGGGCGCCGCGCGCGCGACGGAAAGCTCACCCTCGACGAGCTCTCGGGCGGCACGTTCACGATCACGAACGGCGGCATCTACGGCTCGCTCATGTCGACGCCGATCCTCAACCCGCCGCAGTCGGGCATCCTCGGGATGCACAAGATCGAGAAGCGGCCCGTCGCGATCGGCGACAAGGTCGAGATCCGGCCGATGATGTACGTCGCGCTCTCCTACGATCACCGCATCGTGGACGGGCGCGAAGCGGTAACCTTCCTCGTGCGCGTGAAGGAGTGCCTCGAGGATCCCGAGCGGATGCTGTTCGAGATCTGATGAGCGCCTCTCCGCTCTCGGGAGAGGGACGGACCCGCGAAGCGTTGGGTGAGGGCCTCTCGCGGGATCCTGCGCGTTCGCCGACCGCCCTCACCTGGACCCTCCGCCAGGGGCTGAAGCGGTAAGAGAGGAGCGCATGGCAGACAGTTTCGACCTTTTGGTGATCGGCGCGGGCCCCGGCGGCTATCCGGCGGCGATCCGCGCGGCGCAGCTCGGGATGAAGGTCGCCTGCGCCGAGATGCGCGAGACCTTGGGCGGGACCTGCCTCAACGTCGGCTGCATCCCCTCCAAGGCGCTGCTGCAATCCTCCGAGAAGCTCGAGGCGGCGCGGCACGCGCTGGCGCAGCACGGCATCAAGCTGAAGGGGATCGAGCTCGATCTCGCGGCGATGCTCGCGCGAAAGGACAAGGTCGTCTCCGACAACGTGCGCGGCATCGAGTTTCTCTTCAAGAAGAACAAGATCGAGTGGCTCAAGGGCAAGGCGCGGCTCGCCGGCCCCGGCAGGGTCGATGTCGCCGGCCGTACCGTGTCGGCGAAGAACATCGTCATCGCCACCGGGTCCGACGTGATGCCCCTGCCCGGGGTCGAGATCGACGAGAAGCGGATCGTGTCCTCGACGGGCGGGCTCGCGCTCGACGCCGTGCCGAAGAAAATGGTCGTCGTCGGCGCCGGCTATATCGGATTGGAGCTCGGATCCGTGTGGCGGCGTCTCGGCGCGGAGGTCACGGTCGTCGAGTTTCTCGACCGCATCACACCCGGCATGGACGCCGAGCTCGCCAAGCACCTGCAGCGCGTCCTCACGCGGCAGGGGATGAAGTTCCAGCTCGGCAGCAAGGTCACCGGGGCGAAGAACGGGAAGAACGGCGTCACGCTCGCCGTCGAGCCGGCGAACGGCGGCGACAAGTCGGAGCTGAAGGCCGACGTCGTCCTGGTCGCGATCGGGCGGCGCCCCTACACCGAAGGGCTCGGGCTCGAAACCGTCGGCATCCAGACCGACAACCGGGGCCGCATCCCGGTCGACAAGCAGTACCGGACAGGGGTCGAGGGGATCTATGCGATCGGCGACGTGATCGCCGGGCCGATGCTCGCGCACAAGGCGGAGGAGGAGGGCGTCGCGGTCGCCGAGATCATCGCCGGGCAGAAGCCGCATATCGACTACGACGCGATTCCGTCGGTGGTCTACACGTGGCCGGAGGTCGCGGCTGTCGGCAAGTCGGAGGAAGATCTGAAGGCGGACGGGCGCGAATATCGCGTCGGAAAGTTCCCGTTCAGCGCGAACGGCCGCGCCCGCGCCAACGGGGATACCGAGGGCTTCGTGAAGATTCTCGCCGACGCCAGGACCGACCGGGTCCTCGGCGTGCACATCATCGGTCCCGATGCGGGAACGTTGATCGCCGAGGCCGCGCTCGCGATGGAGTACGGCGCCTCCTCGGAGGATATCGCCCGCACCTGTCATGCCCATCCGACGCTCAACGAGGCGGTGAAGGAGGCAGCGCTCGCAGTCGCGGGACGGGCTCTCCATATCTAGCCTCGTGGAGCACGAGCGCTGCCGCCTTTCCGAATCCGAGCGACGGGTCTTGCGCGCGCGCGCCGCGGCCCGGATGCATCCCATCTCCGTGCATCGCCCGAGACGGTCGGCCTGGCGGCGCTGGGGCATGATCGGCCTGGGCTGGACCTTCGTCGTCCTCGGCGCCCTCGGGATGTTCCTGCCCGTTCTGCAAGGTTTTCTTTTCCTCGCGATCGGCATCGCGCTCCTCGCGCGCGAGGTCGAATGGGTCCGCCGCCGCCGCGAGCAGTTTTACGCGCGCCACCCCACTCTCCGCGACTGGAACGACAAGGCGGAGCAGTGGGTGGAACGGCAGGGGCGCCGCTTCGTCTCGTTCTTCCGCGGCCGCGCTTGACCGCCCCGGCTTCGCTCTCTAGAGGAGCCGGATGCTAGGCGGCCCGCTCGGCAAGCTCCTCCTTCTCGTCTTCGTGATCGCCGCGGTCTGGTACGGCTTCAAATACATTTCCCGGGTCAACCAGGTTCGCGAAGAGCAGCGGCGCCGCGCACCGGGTCCGACCGGGCCGTCCCGCCAGATCGACGACATGTCGCAATGCCGCGTCTGCGGCGCCTATGTCACGGCCGACGCGCGCAACTGCGGCCGCGCAGACTGCCCCTATTGACGGCGATCGCCGGCGGGACGAGGGAGAAGCGCCTCATCCGCTCAGCATCTGCCCGCCGTCGACGCTGATCACCTGGCCGGTAACCCAGCTCGCCAGGGGAGAGGCGAGGAAGAGCGCGACGTTCGCGACCTCCTCGGGCGTGCCGAGCCGGCCGAAGGCGATGCGCTTCAGGACGCTGTCGTAGAGCGCGGGATCTTCCTTCTTGCGCCGCTCCCAGGCGCCGCCCGGGAACTCGATCGAGCCCGGCGCGATGCAGTTCACCCGGATGCCCTTCGGCGCGAGCAGCGCCGCCTGCGAGGTCGTGTAGTTGATGACCGCGGCCTTCACCGCCGCGTAGGCCGGCGTCCGCGTCGAGGGCTTGAGGCCGGAGATCGAGGAGATGTTGACGATGCTGCCGCGTGCCTTCGCGAGGTACGGCTCCGCCGCGCGCGAGGCGCGGACGACGGCGAGGAGGTCGACCGCGATGCCCGCCGCCCAGGCGTCCTCGTCGTCGCCCAGTCCGAACCCCGAGGCGTTGTTGACGAGGATGTCGATGCCGCCGAGCGCGTCGGCCGCCTCCGCAATGTAGCGCCCGACCGCCGCGCCGTCGGCGAGGTCGCAGACGGCGGCGTGCGCCTTCCTCCCGTGCGCGGCGAGCTCCGTCCGCGTCCGCTCGAGCGCCTCCGCGCCGCGCGCGCAGATCGAGACGTCCGCGCCCGCGGCGGCGAAACCGGAGGCGATCGAGCGGCCGATGCCGCGGCTGCCGCCGCAGACGACGACGCGGCGGCCGGCGAAGTCGAAGCCGGTCACTGCTGCGGCCGGAGCTTCTTCACCTCCTCGTCGGACGGAAGGTACTTGGCCCCGTCGGCATAGTACCAGTCCGTCATCGTGCCGCGCCCTTCCTTGACGGTGGTCTTTCCGACATAGGCGCCCATCGTCGACTGATGGTCGGAGGCGCGGAACGTCGCCTTCCCGAACGGCGTGTCGAACTCGAGCCCCGGCATCGCGGCCAGCATCTTCTCGGTGTCGGTCGATCCCGCCTTCTGCAGCATCGCCGCGATCGCCTTGATGGTCGAGTAGCCCACGACCGAGCCGAGGCGCGGGTAGTCGTTGTACTTCTTCCGGTAGGCGTCGCGGAACGCGGTGTGCTCGGGCGTGTCGATCTGCTCCCAGGGATAACCGGTCACGATCCAGCCCTGCGGCGTCTCGTCCTTCAGCGGGTCGAGATACTCGGGCTCGCCGGTGAGGAGGGAGACGACGTGACGGTTCTTGAAGAGGCCCCGCGTTTCGCCCTCGCGCACGAACTTGGGCAGGTCGACGCTGAACGTCACGTTGAAGATGGCGTCGGGCTGCGCGGCGAGAAGCGCCTGCACCGTCGGTCCCGCCTCGATCTTCCCGAGCGCCGGCCACTGCTCGGCGACGAAGGTGACCTCGGGCCGCTTCGCCTGCAGCAGCTTCTTGAACGCCGCGACTGCGGACTGCCCGTACTCGTAGTTCGGCGCGACCGTCGCCCATTTCTTCGCCGGCAGCTTGGCCGCCTCCTCGGCGAGCATCGCCGCCTGCATGTAGGTCGAAGGCCTCAGGCGCCACGTGTAGCGGTTGCCCTTCGACCAGACGAGCGCGTCGGTGAGGGGCTCGGACGCGAGATACATCATCTTGTTCTGCGCCGCGAAGTCGGCCAGGGCGAGGCCGACATGGGAAAGGAAGCCGCCGGCGATGAGCGCGACCTTCTCGTTCGCGACGAGCTCGTTGGCGGCGCGGACCGCGTCCTCGGGCTTCATGCGGTCGTCGCGGCTCACGACCTCGAGCTTGCGCCCGAGAACGCCGCCTTTCTCGTTCACCTCGTCGACGGCGAGCTGCCAGCCGTTCCGGTAAGGCCCGGTGAACGCGGCCAGCCCCGTATAGGAGTTGATCTCGCCGATCTTGATCGGTTCCTGCTGCGCCGCGGCAGGCAGCGCGAGCGCGGCGAGCGCGAGCCCGAGAACGATGGATCTCTTCATCTGCTTCTCCCCTTTATCGTTGGCCGTCCCAGACCGAGATTTCCGATGCTTGGAGCCCGCCCACGCGCGCATGGACGCGCGGGCCCGTCATCATCGCCAAGATGTAGACGATCTCGTCGGCGCGCGGCGCGTCCGGAACCCCGACCTCGATCGCGTCGAAATGGCTGCGCACGTAGGCGGCGTTGACATGATGGAGCGGCACGTCGAGACGCGCTCCGATCGCGGCGACCTTGGTCGCCGACGGAACGATCGCCTTGGCGCCGCCCAGCACCTCGCGCATGGCGTAGCCGCCGGCGACGTGAAAGAGCGCGCCGTGCTCGAGCTCGCCGGAGCCGCCGATGATCGAGCCCTTGCCGTAGGCTTCGATCGCTTTCGGGTCGCCGCCGAGCCCGGCGACCAGACGGCGCGACATCTCGAGGCCGAGCGGCTTCAGCGCCTCGATCATCGGCGTGATGTCGGGCTCGTAGCGGCCGGCATAGGGATTGTGGATGACCGCGCACACCGCGCCCTTCAGCGTCGGGCGAGGTGGGGGCGGGCCGAACTCGTGGCGGATCTCCTCGACCACGAGATGGAACTTGCGAACGCGCACCAGCTCCATGCGGCTCCTTCAGGAAACGACGCGAACTTCGCCTTGCAATAGCAGCACGGCGGCGATGATCCGTCCAGCGCGCTGGAGCGCCCGCGCGCGTTCGGCGCCGCGGTCGAGCGCGGCGGCGATCGTCTGCCGCGGAAGAGCTCCGACCTCGACGGTGACGAGGCGCTCGCCGAGATCGCTGTCGGGGTCGAGTGCGCGGGCCGGCGCACGACGCACCGCAGCGTCGTCAGCGTCGACGGCGTTGGCGATGAGCGTCGCCGCCGCGTCGGCTTCGGCGGCCGAGCGCGCGAGCACGGTCGCGGCGTCGGCGATCCCGAGCGAGAAGCTGCGCCCGCCTGCGCCGCTCGTCGCGATGCCGCGGACGGGGCTGTCGGCGTCGATCGTGGCGATGCTGTCGATCGCCGGATGCCGCACGTTTCCGACGATGCCGGCGCGAATCCGCTCGCCGGAAGCGAGATGGAGCGCGATGTCGCCGCCGTCGTTGACATAGGCCTTGGCGAGCCGGCGGCCGCGCAGCATCGCCGCCAGCATCTCGTCGGCGACGGCGCCGGCGACCGCCGCCATCGGCGTGATGAAATCCTCTTCTGCGAACGGCGAGCAGGCGGCCAGCATCCGCCGCGCGGTGGGGCCCTCGACGCCGGGATGCGCCGCGTCGAGGGGGCGGCGGAGAAGCGGCAGCTCTCCGACGAGGCCCGGCAGGATTCCGGGGAAGACCTCCCAGGCCTGCGCATAGGCGGCTCGGATTTCGTCTTCCTCTCCCCACGCCTCGATGACGAGGTCGATCGGGCCGTGGTTGAGGTGGAGGCGCCGATCGGGAAGGAAGCGGGCTTGCGCGCCGTTGCCGGCAATGGCGCCCGCATCTTCGCTCGCTGTTGTTCCCGCGTGCGCGGGGAGCCATGCGCGCTCACGCAGGTTTCCGCTCCCCCGTGGGCGATGCGCCGCCGGCAATGAAGCGGTCGTCACTTCACCTCGAGCGGCCACGGATTCTCCTCGCGCCACGGCTCGGCGCGGGGGTTGGTCGCCGCGAGCACGTCCTCGAGGCGGCGCACCGATTCCATATGCCCGCCTATCGCCTCGTAGTCGGAAAGCCGCATCGTGAACTCGATCGGGCTCACGAGCGCCGGGGTCGGGACGTAGCCGAACGCCTTGTCCGGCATCTGCGTGACGTCGACCATGAACGTGATGCCGCCGCCGGGCCAGACATAGGTCGGCGCCCCGCCGCAGGTGACGCGCGTCAGGAGATCCTTCACCGAGCGCGTGAGGCGCACCGGGTTCTCGGTGACGCCGGCGCGCAGGCTCCCGCCCGCCCCCGCCATGTAGAGCACCGAGACGAGCGCAGGCTCGCAGTTCTCGCCGATTCGGTCCACGACCTTGCGGACGGGTTCCGGCATCGGCGCCTTCACCGGGCGAAGATTCTCGTCGAGGACGAACCACTCCGCCTCCTGACCCGTGGTCGAGACCATGAGGAGGCGCAGTCCCGGATAGGCGGTCTTGGGGTCGATCCTTTCGATGATCGAGAGCGGGTCGGTGATGTCGGTCCCGCCCCAGCCGGTTCCGGGCTCGGCGACCTGGAAGTAGCGGCCGGGCGTCGACTTGCGCCCGCGCACGCGTATTCCCTGCGGCTGCATGTCGAGAAAGCGCCCGGCCTGGTGCTCGGAGAGGACGCCGGTGATGTGGTCGTCGACGACGATCACCTCGTCGACATGGCCGTGCCATTGCTTGGCGAACATGCCGATCGTCGCCGAGCCGCAGCCGACCCGCATGCGCTCCTCGCGCACCCCGTTGATGATCGGCGGCCGACCTGCCGCGATCGTCATCGTCGCGCCGCCGTCGATGGCGAGCTCGACGGGCTCCTTGTTGCAGAGCCTGAGGAGCGTGTCGCAGGTGACGACGCCTTCCTTCTTGCTGCCGCCGGTGAGGTGCCGGACGCCGCCCAGGGCCAGCATCTGCGAGCCGTATTCCGCCGTCGTCACGTGCCCGACCTGCTCGCCTTCGGCTCTGACCGCCGCCTGCTCCGGCCCGATGAAGCGATCGGTGTCGATCTTCACCTTGACGCCGCAATAGCTGAAGATTCCCTCGGTCACGACGGTGACGACGTCGACGTCGTCGGCCTTGCTGGCGACGATGAAGGGCGCGGGCTTGTAGTCGGGATAGGTCGTGCCGGCGCCGATCCCGGTGACGAAAATCTCGCCGCTCCAGCCTTCGGCCTGGGCGAGGAACGGCACCATCGGCCCGGCGCTGCGCTGCGCGACGACCACCGGGTCGAGCCGCGTCAGCTTGCCGGCGACGTTCCCGTAGCGGTCGCAGGCGCCGGTGCGGCCCTCGCGGATGCGGCAGAGCACCGGGCAGGCGTCGCAGGTGACGATGCCCGCGTCTTCACTCACGCCCCGCCTCCTTCAGCGCGGCGCGGACCCGGTCCGGCGTCGCCGGCACGTGGCGGAGGCGCACGCCGGTCGCGTCGTGAATGGCGTTGAGGATCGCCGGCGCCGTCGGGATGAGCGCTGGCTCGCCGATGCCCTTGGCGCCCCAGGGCCCGAGCGGCTCGGGATCCTCGATGAGGATGCATTCGATCGGCGGCACGTCGCCGATCGTCGGGATGAGGTAGTCGTGGAGATTCTCGGTGCGGCCGGGCACGTACTCCTCCATGAGCGCGAGGCCGAGCCCCTGCGCGACGCCGCCATGGATCTGGCCCTCGACCTGGGTCGGGTTGATCGCGCGGCCGACGTCGTGCGCGGCGACGATCCGCGTCACCCTGACGGTGCCGAGCGCGCGGTCGACCTCGACCTCGGCCATCTGTGCGGCGAAGGCGTAGGTCGCGTAGGGCACCCCCTGGCCGTCGGCGTCGAGCGGCGTCGTCGGCGGGTCGAACGTCCCTTCGCCGACGAGGTCGGCGGCGCCGACGACGCGTCCGTCCTCGATCTCGACCCGGTTCTTGCCGGTGCGCGCGAGGATCTTGCGGCGAAGGTCCTCGCCGGCGCGCTTCGCCGCGGCGCCCGAGACGAAGGTCTGGCGCGAGGCCGAGGTCTTGCCGGCGTCGGCGGTGAGCTCGGTGTCGCCCATGACGACGCGGATCGCCCCGACCGGCACGCCGAGCGCATCGGCGACGATCTGCGTCATGATCGTGTTGGAGCCCTGGCCGATGTCGACCGCGCCGTTGAAAAGCGTGATGCGGCCGGCGCTGTCGAGCGCGACGCGCATCGTCGAGGGGTTCGACATCGAGGTGTTGCCGATCCCGTACCACATGCATGCGAGGCCGACGCCTCTTCCCGGCGCGCGCCGTGCTTTCGCCGCCTGCCAGTGCGGCCTCAGCGCGTCGAGGCACTGCGCGATGCCGACGCTCGCCTCGAGCCGTTGCCCCGTCGCGATCGCGTCGCCTTTCCTCAGCGCGTTGCGGTAGCGGAGCTCGAGCGGGTCGATGCCGAGCTTTTCCGCGAGCTCGTCGATGAGGGTCTCGGTCGCGACGGCGATCTGCGGCACGCCGAAGCCGCGGAAGGCGCCCGAAGGCGTGCCGTTCGTATAGATCGCGCGGCCGACCGCACGGACGTTCGGGACGACGTAGGGGCCGCTCGCATGAACGGGAACGCGGTTGGCGACCGTCGGTCCCCATGAGGCGTAGGCGCCCGTGTCGAGCTCCGCCTCGACGTCGACGGCGAGGAGGCGTCCCTCCGCATCGGCCGCGATCCGCGCCGCGATCCGCGCCGGATGGCGCTTCGTGGTCGAGGCCATCGACTCCGGGCGCGTGTAGACGCAGCGCACCGGGCGCTCCAGAACCCAGGCGGCCGTGGCGATGAGCGGCTGGACCGAAAGGTCGAGCTTGCCGCCGAAGCCGCCGCCGACCGCCGAGGGGATGATGCGCACCCGCTCCGGCGCGATGCCGAGCACGAGCGCGATCTCGTCCCGGTCCATGTAGGGCGTCTGCGTCGTGACGAAGATCTCGATCCGCTCGCCGACCCGCCGCGCGAAGCCGGCTTCGGGCTCGATATAGGCGTGCTCGACATAGGAGGTGCGGTAGACGCTCTCGGCGACTGCCGCGGCGCGCTCGATCGCGGCGGCGACGTCGCCGCGCTGCAGCCGCCCCTCGACGAGGACGTTGTCGGGCCGGTTCTCGTGCAGCGCCGGACCCCCGCGCGCCGTCTCGAAGGTGACCGGCGGGCGCGGCGCCCATTCGATCGGCAGCTCGTCTTCGGCGATCGACTCGACGGTGGCGCGGTCGCCGACGAGGGCGAGCACCGCCTCGCCGCGGAAGCGGACCTCGTTCTCGGCGAGAACCGGCTGGTCCTTGATGTCGGGATAGATGCCGAAGCGGTTTCGCCCCGGCACGTCGGCTGCGGTGAGGACGCGCACGAGCCCCGGCCACCTGGCGTGAACCGGAGCGAAGTCGCCGAGCGTAAAGCGCGCGCTCGGATAGGGCGAGCGCACGACGCGCAGCCAGAGCGCATCGGCGGGCGCCTCGTCCGCGCCGTACCTCTCCGTGCCGTCGAGCTTGGGAATGCCGTCCACCTTCGGGAGCCGGGCGCCCACCGCCTCGCCCGGGCGCGGCGCGACGGGTTGCGCCTCGAGGCCGAGGCTCAGCACCGCCTCGACGATCTTGCGGTAGCCGGTGCAGCGGCAGAGCACGCCGCCGAGCGCGTCGAGCACGGCGGCCTCGTCGGGGCGCGGATTGCGCTGAAGGAGGTCGGCGGCCGCCATCAGCATTCCCGGCGTGCAGATGCCGCACTGCGCCGCGCCGTGGCGGTGGAACGCCTCCTGGAGGCTCGAGAGCCGGCCGCCGCGCGCGAGGCCCTCGACGGTGACGACGCTGCGTCCCTCCACCTGCGCCACCGGAACGAGGCAGGCGCAGACCTGGGCGCCGTCGAGGAGGACCGTGCAGGCGCCGCAATCGCCGGCATCGCACCCGATCTTCGTTCCGGTGAGGCCGAGCGCGTCGCGCAGGACATGCGCGAGCCGTGCGGCGGGTTCCGCCTCGACCCTGACGGGCGCGCCGTTGACGGTGAGGGCGAACGCGCTCTTCATGCGAGCGCCTCCGCGATCGCGCGCTCGATGAGCGTCCGCGCCGCCTCCCGCCGATAGGCGGCGGTGCCGCGCACGTCGTCGATCGGCGCGAGCGGCGCGAGATGCGCGTCCGATACCGCGATGCCGCGCGTGCCGGCGAGGTCCCGCTCGAGCGCGGGAAGGCGGCGCGCCGTCTCCGCGCAGGCGCCGACCGCGACCCGGGCGGCCGCGATCGTCCCGTCCTCGGCACGCTCGACGACCGCCGCCGCCATGACGATCGAGATGACGAGATAGCGCCGCGCGCCGAGCTTGAGGAAAGTGGAGCGCGTCTCGCGCCTCGGCTTCGGCACGAGAATCGCTGTGACGAGCTCGTCGGGGCGCCGCGCCGTGCGCCGGTTGCCGAGCACGAACTCGGCGACCGGGAGGCGGCGCGAGCCGCGCGCCGAGACGAGCTCGATCTCGGCGTCGAGCGCGAGCAGGCAGGGAACGCCGTCCGCCGCGGGCGAAGCGTTGCAGAGATTGCCGGCGATCGTGCCCGCGTTCTGGATCTGAATGCCGCCGACTTCGCGCGCGGCGCGCTTCAGCCCGTCGAAGAGCGGCGGAAGCTTCGCTTCGATGAGCTCCGTCCAGGTCGTCGCCGCGCCGATCCGGAATCCGCCGGAGGTTTCGGCGATGCCGCGCAGGCCCGCCACCCGCGTAATGTCGAGAATGTCTTCGCGGATCGCGCGGCCGACGCGCGCAGGATAGAAATCGGTCCCTCCCGCGAGGATCGTCAGCGGCTGCGCCGCGAGCGCCGCCACCGCCTCCTCGATCCGCTCCGGGCGCAAGTACACCGGCATTCCGCCCCGAATTCGTTCGCGTACGAACGATCTTGCGGCACCCCAAAGCCGAGCGCAATCGTCATGGCGCGGGCGGCCGGAGAGGGACCGGCCGCGGCCCTGCTGCTCAGCGGTTCGGTTTCGTGGCGGGAGCGCCCGCCGCGCCGTCGGCTTTGCCGAACAGATGGGCGTTGCGCGCGAGGAAGAGCTGGAAGGTCTCGTGAAGCGACCGTTCCACGGAATCGGCCTCGCGCGGCGCCGCTTCGAGCGACTGCAGGAACTGCTCGAAGAGGCGGCGGAGGTCGGGATCGAGCTCCGCCGTCTCCGCCGATCCCGGCGCGGTTCGCGCACGGGCCGCTTCCGCGGCCGCGATCGCCGCCTCCGCCTCCCGGAAGAGCTGCACCAGCTCATCGGGATCGAGGGGCTCGTCCTGCGGCGCTCCCACGATCGCGTCGATCGTCGCCGACGCAGCGAGGCTGCCCTCCGGCTCGCCGGGTGCCGGCGCCGCGCCGGAATCGTCCTCGATGGGGGCCGGCACGACGACCGCGCTCGCCGCCGGCTCGGGCGGCACGGCCTCGGCCGGCTCGGCGGACCCGGCCGACGTCTCCTGGCCACCCGTCGAGGCGAGGTCGGACGGCGCGGGTATCTCCTCTCCAGAGACGGACGGCTCGGCCGCTTCCGCCGCGACGGCTTCAGCGGGCGGCGGAGACGTTTCGGGTGCCCCGGCGGCCGTGCCGTCCGCCGGTTCGGCCGACATCAAGGCGCCGGGCTCGGGCAACGCCGGAACTTCGGCCGCGTCCACGGGCTCGATCGGCTCGGGAAGGGGGGCGGAAGGCGCCGGCGGATCGGCGACGGCGATCTCTGCCGGTTCGGCGGTCGGCAGGGGAACAGACGAGGGAGACTCCTCCAACTCGGCCGCGCCCGTCTCCTCGATCGCCTCCGGCGGCGGGGCTAACTCGCCGGCGGCATCGGCGGCGGCGCTCTCCACGGCGGCGGAAGGATCGGGCGGCGCCATGCTCTCCATCGCCGACAACGTTTCGGGCGAGGCGGGCTCGGCCGCTTCCCGCGCCGCCGCGTCGCCGACGACCGCCTCGGAGGCGGCTGCCGTTGCCGCGACCGGGAAGAGCACAGGATCGCTCCCGGACGAAGCCGCTGCCGAGAGGGCGGCCGGAAGAGTGCCCCCGACCGGCTCCTCTGCCGGGAAGGGCGGCGGCTCGGGCGGGCCCGCTTCCGTCACGCGGGTGGAAGGCGCGGCCGTCTCCACGCCGGGCGCCGGCCCGGCCGCCGTTTCGGGCGGGGTTCCTTCCGGCGAAGGGCGCGCTGCGGCGGCCGGCATCGCTGCGGTCGTGTTCTCCTCGCCCTGGCCGGAAAGGGGCGTCGCATCGCTCCCGCCGGACGGGACCACCAGAGCCGTGGGTCCCCGAGGGGGAGCGGCAGGCTCGCTCCATTGCTCGAGAAGGCGCGGACCGAGCAGAAGCGCGGGCGTGGCGACCGCCGCCAGCGCGACCGCGGCGACGGCACCCGCTTTGAGCGCTGCCCGTCGCCGCTGCGGCGCAGGCGCGGGCGGCGGTGGCGCTGCTGCAGCCGCGCTCGGCGACGGCGCAGGGCGGGGCGGCCGTTCGTTCGGGCGCGGCGCGATCGTGATCGGCGGAAGGCCGCTCGATGCGGGCGCCGGCACCGGCCGGGCGTCCTCGACCGCGGCGCGCAGCGCGTTTTCGAGCGCCGCCTCTTCGGGCGCCGGCGCCGGCGCGATCGGGGGAGGGAGCGGCGCCGAAGAAGGTGCCGGCGCGCCGCCGTCGGCGACGTCGGCGAGCGTCACCGTCGAGCGTCCCGCGCCCGCCGCACGCTCGAGCGCCTCGCCCGCGAGCCGCGTCAGCGGGCCCGGAAGGCCGCCGGCCAAATTTCCGAGCGCCTCCATCACGGGTCCCGGGAAGGTTTCGAGCGGAAGCCGGGCGGCCCGAAGGCGCGATCTCAGGAAATGCTCGACCTGCCCCGGCGACAGGCGCGGCATCGCGATCGTGCCGGCGATGGCTTCGGCGAGGGTCCTGCCGCGCAGAAGCTCGGACGACGCCCGCCGCGTCGCGAGCAGCACCGTGACCGCGGGGAAGCCGCTTCCGGGGGCTGCGAGCTCGACGAGCGCCGCGAGCGCCGAAGGCGAGAGCTTCTCGGCGTCGTCGACGAGGAGCGCCGGGTAGGGCGTCGTCGCGGGCGAGAGCGCCCGGCGAATGCGTGCGAGCGGCGCCTCGTTTTCCGAAGGCGTCGCCTTCAGCGCCTCGAGCACCGCCTTGTAAATGTCCTCGGCCGTCGTCCGCGCCGTCGCGGCGATCGTCTTCGCCGCAACGCCCGGCTCGGCGTCGATCGCAAGCTGGCGCAAGGCGATGGTCTTGCCGCTGCCCTCCGGGCCGGTCAGCACGACGATGCCGCGCCGGTCCTGCAGGTGGCCCACGAGGATCTGCAGCACACGGTCGAGCGAGGCGCTGACATGCGGCCGGCCGACGGCGGCGTCGTGCAGCAGCTTCGCGGCGATCACGGTTTCTGCGAGCGGCATCGATCTGCCCTCCTGGGCCGCCGCGCGGCGGCCGTCGGCGCTAGCGGGGGTCGAGCCAGACATTGACGAGATCCTGCTCGAGGTAATGGCTCGGGGTGTTGTTCCAGCCGTGAAGGCGTGCGCTGTGGACGACGATCCGGTTCCACCACAGGAACGGCACGGCGTAGGCCTGCTCGAGCGCGCGGCGCTCGAACTCGCGGACGATCTCGGCCCGCTGCGGCCGGTCGGAAGTGATCGCCTGCCCGACATAGAGCGCGTCGAGGAAATCGTCGCTCGAGCGCGCGTAGTTGCTGGGCGAGAGGTCGGCCGACACGTATTTCGCGAGCTGCAGGGTCGGATCGTCGAAATAGTCGCCGCCGAAATCGATGCTGACGTCGAAATCGCCCGACTCGAGCGCCGATTGCCAGTCCTTGGTGCCGAGCCGCGTCTCGCTCGCGACCACCCCGATCTGCCGCCACGCTTCGATGAGGTATTCGCCGGCGGCCGCATAGGGGATCGCGATGTTGCGGTTGTTCAGCTTGAACGAGAGCTTCTCGACGCCGGCCTCGGCGAGAAGCCGGGCCGCTTCGGTGCGCGAGGCTTGGATGTCGCGGCTGAAGCCCGGAAGCTCGGCGAGGGCGCTCTCGGGCGTCGCCATCGCGAAGCCGGGGCGCATGATGCCGCCGACGAACTTGAGGTAGGTCGTCCGCGAGAGGCTTTCGGCCGCCTCCCAGCGGTCGATCGCGAGCGAGAGGGCCCGCCGCACCCGCGCGTCGTCGAACGGCTTGCGCTTGGTGTTGAAGACGACGAGGAGATTGAGCACCCACGGGCTCTCGTGCACGACGATCCCGTTGCCGTGCGCGGCGAGGAGCCGGTCGCGCTCGGCGGGCGAGACGCTGCGGAACTGCGCCTCGGCCTTGCCGCTCTCGAGCGCCTCGAGCGCCGGCGCCCCGGTCGCGAAGGTCGCCCGGTAGCCGTCGAGATAGGGCCGGCCCGGAATGAAGTACCGCTCGAACCGCTTGCCGACCCAGTGCTTGCCGGGCACGTGCTCGACGAACTCGAAGGCGCCGGTGCCGAGAATGTTCTTGACCGGGAACGTCGGATCCTGCGCCAGCTTCGCGGCGCTGTAGATGCAGTTCCAGGGGCTGGCGAAGCCCGCCAGCATCGAGGCCTCGGGCCATTGCAGCTTGAAGACGATTGTGCGCGGGTCGGGCGTCTCGATCGCGCCGATCGCGGCATGGGCGGCCCGCCGCGGCGACTTCACCCCGGGCGGCGGCGCGATGATGCGCTGGTAGCTCGCCTTGACGTCGGCCGAGGTCAGCTTGGAGCCGTCGTGGAAAAGCACGTTCGGCCGCAGCTTGAACGTGTAGGTCTTCTGATCGGGGGAGATCGCCCAGCTCTCCGCGAGGTCGCCCTTCACCTCGGGATAGTTCGCGCCGTCGAACTTCAGCAGCGTCGAGTAGTGCGGCGCGATCGGGTGGATGAACGCGAACGAGATGTTCTGGTGGCAGTCGTAGTTCGGCGGCTCGTTGTCGACGACGAACTCGAGCGTGCCGCCGCGGTGCGGCTGCGTCTCGGCGAGGGCCCATCCGGGCAGGAGCGCCGCGAGGGCGACGAGCGGGAGCAGACGACGACCGCGTGCCGGCATGGGGAACACCTCGGCAGGAGAGAGCGGATCGAGAGGCGGCGCGGCGGTCAGCGCATGCCCTGCTGCTGCCGCCACCGCTGGAATTGCGAGAAAAGCTCCTCCTTGCGCTGCTGGCTCAGCGTGACGCCGCCCGCCTTGCTGCGCTCGTCGAGGAAGCGGATGAAGATCTCCTTGAGATCGGCGACCGCCGGCCCGGCGACCGGGTTCTGCTGCAGCCACGCGGCCGCGGGCGGAAAGCGCCGCCAGCCGGCGAGCTCGGCGCGGATGTCGGCCTCGCGCCATTTCGGGTGGTGGGCCGGGGTGCGCAGCTTGTCGAACTGCGTGAAGAGCGCGTCGACCAGCCGCGCCATGTTGCGGAAGCGCTCGCTGTCGGGCGGCAGGTTCGCCGCCGCGAGCACGACGGGGACCGCGATCGTCTCGACGCTCTTCGCCGGATCGACGATGCCCGGATAGTCCTCGCTCGTGAGGTTCGCGCGCGAATAGGTCTTCGCCAGCTCCTCGTCGAGCGGGACCGGGAGGAAATGCGCGCCCTCGGGAAGGCTTCGCCCGGCGAAGGCCGGAACCGGCTTGCCGCCCACCGCCGCCACCGCGGCGATCTCGCCCTTGCCGAGCTTGTCGAGCGCCGTCGCCTCGTCGAAGGCGGTGACCTCGACCTCCAAGTTCAGCCTCCGGAGGAGGTTGGCGACCGTCACCGCCGTGCCGCTGCCGGCCGGCTCGACGTTGATCTTCTTCCCGGCGAGGTCTTCGAGCGTCCGTATGTCCTCTCTGGCGAGGATGTGCAGCTCCGCGGTGCCGAGCGAGGTCACGAGGCTCACCGCGGCGCGATCCCTCTCCGGGGTCGCATCGGCCTGCAGGATCGCGAGGTCGACGCCGCGCAGCAGGCGAAGATCGGTGACGGCCTGCTGCGCTCCTTTGCCGAGCACCGGGAGCAGCCGGCGCGTCGCGCCGTCGTCGAGAACGTTGGCGAGATCGGCGGCCATGCGCGCGGCGGTGCTGTCGATCCGCCAGGTCATCATCGTCACGGTGCCGCGATTGACCGCCTCGCTGGTCGCCGCGGGGCGTGACGCTCCGGTCTGCGCCTCGGCCGGGGCCGCGCCGCCGAGCAAGGCGAGGAGCGCGACCGCCGAGGTTGAGAGCAAGACCCGCCTGAGGAAGGTGGAACCGGTCATGAAGAACGCCCGCGCCGGTTGGTGGAACGGTCGGAAGGAGCGCGCCGGCGCACCGGATTCCCCTCCCTGGGCGCCGTATCGTCTCTACGGCGCTGTACAAGACGATAGTAAAACGTGGTTAACTGAAGGTTAATTGAAATCGTCGTGTATGCTTTGCGGTTGATGGAATAAATACAAACGATGGTTGTGAGCCTTGAGATTACAGGGATTTCAGAAGGTAGATTGAGAATCTCCTTGAGCAAAATCCTCGATATCGAGCCGAAGACATAAATTTGTCACTGCAAGCAGCATCGAAATCGCTTGACTTCCTTTCGTCGACCCGAAGCGAAAGGGCCGCGGCGGTGTCCCGCCGCGGCCCCCGACGATCCGGCGCTGGCTTGCTCCGCTATTTTTCCCGGAACGCGCGGTGGAAGCTGTCGACGATCGGCGCGAGGGCGTAGAGCGCCACCGTCGTCTCGCCGGTCTTGATCATCGCTTCGGCCGGCATGCCGGGGTAGAGCTCGACCTCGCCGGCGAGGCGCTCGAGCTGCGCCTCGTCGAGGCGTACCTTCGCCGCGTAGTAGGGCTGGTTCGTCCTCTGATCGACGAGCCGGTCGGCCGAGACGTAGATGACCTTGCCGTCGATCTCCGGCGTGCGGCGCTGCTTGTAGGGGATGAGCCGCACATGCGCCGGCAGCCCCTCGCGCACGACGTTGATGTCCTCGGGCCTCACCTGGACCGTGACGACGAGATTGTCCTTCGCCGGCACGAGATCCATGAGCGGCTCGCCGGCCCGGATGACGCCCCCGCGGGTGTGGACCTTGAGATCGGTCACGATGCCGTGCTGCGGCGCCTTCACCTCGATCCGGCTGAGGACGTCGGCCGCCGCCTGCATCTGCTCGGTGAGCTCGTGAATCTTCTGCTGCGTGTCGCGGAGCTGCGTCGCCACCTCGTTCTGCATGTCGTTCTGCTGATTGAGGATCTGGACCTCGCTCTCGGCGATGGTCTGCTGCGCCTTGGCGATGAGAGCGACGAGCTCGCCCCGGCGGCCTTCGATGTCGGCGAGGTCGCGCTGAAGCTGGAGGAGGCGCGGCTTGCGCTCGAGCCCCTTGTCGACCAGCGCCTTGAGGCCGTTGATCTCCTCGTTGATGAGCGCGATGCGCTGCGCCGCGGCGATCTCCTGCGCGCGATAGCCGACGATCTCCTCCTTCACCTGCGCCATGCGCTGCTCGATCACCTGGCGCTTCGATTGGAACAGCTCGCGCCGGGTCGCGAAGATGCGCTCCTGGCCGGCCATCACCTGCGCCACCGAGGGATTGTCCCGCTGCAGCGCGAGCTGCTCCGGCCAGGTGATCGTGTCGCGGCCGTCGCGCTCGGCGATGAGCCGCGCCTCGCGCGCGAGCGCGTCCCAGTACTGGCCCTGGAGCGCGGCGAGCGTCGTGCGGGGCTTGGTGTCGTCGAGCCGGATCAGCGTCTGGCCCGGCTGCACCTCGTCGCCGTCCTTCACGAGAATCTCGCCGACGATGCCGCCCTCGAGGTGCTGGATGGTCTTGCGGTTCGTCTCGGCCTCGAGATAGCCCATGCCGATCGCCGCGCTTTCGAGCGGAGCGAACACCGACCAGATCCCGAAGACCCCGATGAAGAGCGCGACGACGGCGAGCCCGGCGATCGCGATGCCGCGCGCCATCGCGAGCGGCGTCGCGGGCGGAGAGGGCTGCTCGATCTCCTGGGCGACGGCGAGGCTGGTGCTGCTCATGGCGTCTTCCCCTTCCTCAGGCGGTCTGCTTCTGCGCCAGCACATGGCCGCGTTGCGCCGCGACCTGCTGCTGCGCCATGTGCTGCGCCGCCGCCGCGTTGAGCTTGGTGATCACCTCGGCGCGGTCGCCGAACGCGTCGACCATCCCCTGGCGCAGTACGAGGAGCTTGTCGGCCTGGCCGAGGATGCTCGGCCGGTGCGCGATGACGACGACGGTGGTGCCCTGCGCTTTGAGATGCGCGATCGCGCGCACGAGCGCCTCCTCGCCCTCGTGATCGAGGCTGGCGTTCGGCTCGTCGAGCACGACGAGGCGCGGCCTTCCGAAAAGCGCGCGCGCGAGCCCGAGGCGCTGGCGCTGCCCGCCCGAGAGCTTGAGCCCGCCTTCGCCGATCTCGCTGTCGTAGCCGCGCGGCAGGCGCATGATCGTCTCGTGCAGCCCGACGAGCGTCGCCGCCTCGATCACCTGCGCGGGTTCGGCGTTGGCGAGGCGCGCGATGTTCTCGCGCACGGAGCCGGCGAAGAGCTCGATGTCCTGCGGCAGGTAGCCGATATGCTTCGCCCCGCCGGAATCGAGCCAGACCTGGATGTCGGCGCCGTCGAGGCGCACATTGCCGGCGGTCGGGATCCAGGAGCCCGCGATGAGGCGCGCGAGGGTCGACTTGCCCGCGGCGGAAGGGCCGATGATGCCGAGGACCTGACCCGGGTTGAGCCCGAAGGAGACCCCGCGCAGCGACGGCGTCTCCGCGCCCGGCGGCACGTAGGTGACGCGCTCGACGACGAGCTCGCCTTCCGGCCGCGGCAGCTCCATGCCCTTCTCGCGCGGCGGCGCCGCACGAAGAAGCTCGTCGAGGCGGCGATAGGCGAGGCGCGCGGAGACCAGCGACTTCCAGGTCCCGATGGCGTTCTCGACCGGCGCCAGCGCGCGGCCGAGCAGGAACGAGGCCGCGAACATCGCGCCCGCGCTCGCCTCCTGATGGATGACGAGCCAGGCGCCGGTCGCGAGGATCACCGTCTGAACCATGAGCCGCGCGTACTTCGAAACGCCGAGCACGATGGCGCCGCGATTGCCGGCCTCCAGGGTCGCCGTGCGGCCCTCGCGGTTGTCCCGCCGCCACAGCCGCACGATGCCGTCCAGCATTCCCATGGCGCGGATCACCTCGGCGTTGCGCAGTGCCGACTCGGTCCGGGTATGGGTGCGGCCCATCGCGAGGTTGGCGTTCCGGAGCGGCCGGCGCGTCGAGAATTCGTTGACGAGCGCGAGGCCGAAGAGGAGGACGCCGCCCAGAACGCCGACGAGGCCCAGCATCGGGTGGAGCAGGAACAGCGACAGGATGAAGAGCGGCGCCCAGGGCGCATCGAGCAGCGGCGCGATCGCCGGGCCCGAAAGAAAGCCCTTCACCGTGGCGAGGTCGCGCAGGCTCTGGCCTGCCTTGGTCGGCTCGTGGCGAAGCGCGACCTGGAGCGCGCCGCCGAGGACCGCCGGGCCGAGCCGCTCGTCGAGCCACATCCCGAGCCGGGCGAGAAGCTGTCCGCGCAGCGCGTCCATGACCGCCAGCACCGCGAGCGCGACCCCCGTGATGAGGGTCAGCATCAGGAGCGTGTCGATGCTGCGCGACGACAGGACGTGGTCGAAGACCTGCATCATGTATATCGGCGAGGCCAGGACCAGGAGATTCAGAGCGAAGCTGAAGACAAGCAGAACCGCCGCCGTGCCTCGGCATGCTCTGAGCGCAGATTGGATTTCGGTTTCTCGCATCGGGCTTTTCCGGGCACTGAGTGAGGTCGGCGGAAGGTGGCCGGATATGGTTAATGAAAATTCAAGCCCGCGCTGCGGGAGGGTTCGGATACTTCACGAAACCTATAGTTTTGCTTGAGACACTCTCGATTAACTTTCTAATGCGACTTTCCTTTCCATGACCTCCGCCGCCGTCGCCCGCGCCGCCGCGCTGCCCGATCCGGAGCTGGTCAACGGCATTCGCCGCGCCAGTCGCGCCGCCGGCGTCGATTTCGGCTTCCTCATGGCGCAGGCCGCGCGGGAAAGCGGGTTCCGTCCCGACGCCAAGGCGCGCACGAGCTCGGCGACCGGGCTCTTCCAATTCGTCGAGGCCACGTGGCTCGACCTCGTCAAGCGGCACGGGAGCGCGCACGGCATCGCCGCCGACGCGCCCGACGCCGAGCTTCTGGCGCTGCGCGAGGATCCGGCGCTCTCGGCGGCGATGGCGGCCGCGTACGCGCGCGAGAACAAGGCGAGGCTCGAGGCGGCGCTCGGGCGCGAGGCGGGGAGGGCCGAGCTCGCGCTCGCGCATTTTCTCGGGCCGGGCGGCGCCATCCGCTTCCTGGAGGGTCTTGCCGCCAATGCCGGGACGGAGGCCGCGGGTCTTCTTCCCGAGGCCGCTGCCGCGAACCGTTCCGTCTTCTACCGTCGCGACGGGGCGGCGCGCAGCCTCGGCGAGATCTGGGACGATTTCAGCCGCCGCATCGAGCGCGAGGCGGCGGCTTGGGCCGCGCCTGAAGCCCTTGCGGCCCTGCACGCGCCCGTCGCGCCTGAGCCGGCGGCCGGAACGAGGCGGGGGGCGCCGGAGGCGTCCTCCGCCGCGTCCGAGGCGGCTCCCGCCCGGGCAAGGCTCTCGGCGCCGCGCCTCAGCCGCCCGACCCTCGCGATGCTCGACGCGCTCGCCTTCGTCGCGCTGAAGCTGATCGGTCAAGGCGCGGAGCCGCATCGGGCATACTCGCGTCGGAACGGCTAGCTGCAGGCGACCGAACTCGGTCCGATTTGGACTTGACTTCTCCCTGAAAGGGACATATCGAGGCTAGGCGCGGCGCCGCCGATCCGCCGCGCGCGCCTTCGCGCCGCAACGGGGCCCCCATGCGGCCGGCGCGCGGGACCCGGCGGCGCAGGGCGGGGTCCTGCATTTTCCCTGCATTTGCAGGGCGGGGTCAGTCGCAGACCCGGTACGGACCGAGGTCGAGGTGGAAGTGGTCCCGGTGGTTCCGGTCCGTCTCGGGCGTCAGGACGATCGAGAAATAGCGGCACGCGCCGGTCGCCACGGCGCGGAGGAACCGCCCCGCCCTTCCCCTGTTCCAGTCGCGGGCGACGCTGATCCGGCGCCCGTCGGCGAGTTCGAACCCGGCGAGGTCGAGCGCGCGGCCGCTCGCGTGCTCGCTCATCCGGAAGAGGCTGCCCGTGCGCGGGCGGCAGTCCCAGGCGCCGAGATGGCTCATTCGCAGGACGGGCTGGCCGAAATGGCGCACGGCCTCGGGCTGCACGACCTCGCGGGTGAAAGCGGCGAGGGCGGTCGCGAGCCGGCAGTCGACGAGCGCGGGCCGCTCGAGCACGGCGCCGCCGGCGGCCTCGACGCGGAGCGGGTCCGCGATGCCGCAGCCCCTGCGGCGGCTCGGAGAGGCGGCTTGCGTCCACCGGACCTCGTCCGGCGCGAGCGCCGCGTAGCAGGCGGCGCCGGCGGCATAGCGCGGCGGCGGCACCGGAGGGCGGTCGGCGGCGCAGCCGGCGAGCACGAAGAGCGCTAGGAACCGGAAGAAGACGCGGCTGCTCAGCGTTACAACCTTCTCATGTCGCTTCCCGACAACGACCGGCGCCTCGCCGTCTTCCGCGGCGCGCCGGTGCTCATCACCGGAGGGCTCGGCTTCATCGGCTCGACGCTCGCGCGCCGCCTGGCGACCCTCGGCGCCGACGTTCTCATCGTCGACAGCCTCATCCCGGAATACGGCGGCAACCTCTTCAACATCGCCGGATTCGAGGATCGCGTCAGCGTCAATATCTCGGACATCCGCGACATCTACGGCCTGAGGCACCTGCTCGAGGGGCGCCGCTATCTCTTCAACCTCGCGGGGCAGACGAGCCATCTCGATTCGATGGCGGAGCCCGTGATCGACCTCGAGATCAATTGCCGGGCGCAGCTCACGCTGCTCGAGGCGTGCCGGCAGGTGGCGCCCGACATCAAGATCGTCTTCGCCTCGACCCGGCAGATCTACGGCCGCCCGGCCTATCTCCCGGTCGACGAGCGCCATCCGCTCCACCCGGTCGACGTCAACGGCGTCAACAAGATGGCCGGCGAGGCCTATCACATCCTCTATCACGAGGTGTACGGGATCAAAGCCTGCGCGCTGCGCCTCACCAACACCTACGGGCCGCGCATGCGGATCAAGGATGCGCGGCAGACCTTCGTCGGGATCTGGGTGCGGGCACTCCTCGAAGGAAAGCCGTTCGAGGTCTGGGGCGGCGACCAGCTTCGCGACTTCACCTACGTCGACGACGCGGTCGACGCCTTTCTTCTCGCCGCGACGTCGGACGCGGCGGCGGGGCGCGCCTTCAACGTCGGCGGCGAGGAGGTGGTCAGCCTTCGGCAGCTGGCCGACGCGCTCGTCGCCGCGAACGGCGGCGGCGAATATGTCGTCCGCGAGTTTCCGGCCGAGCGCAAGCGGATCGACATCGGCGACTACTATGCCGCCGACTCGCTGTTCCGGGAGACGGTGCAGTGGAAGGCGAGCGTGCCCCTCGCGGAGGGGCTGAGGCGCACGCTCGCCTTCTTCCGCGAGAACCTGGAGCGGTACCTGTGATCGCGCAATGCGACCTCGGCGCCGGCTATCGCGCGCATCGGGAAGCGATCGATGCGGCGGTGCGGCGCGTGCTCGAAAGCGGCTGGTACATCCTCGGAGAGGAGGTCGCCGCGTTCGAGAAGGAGTTCGCAACCTATATCGGCGCGGCGCACGGGGTCGGGGTCGGCAACGGCACCGACGCTCTCGCGCTGGCGCTGCGCGCCGTCGGCGTCGCGCCGGGCGATCTCGTCGCCACCGTGTCGCACACCGCGGTCGCCGCCGTCGCGGCGGTCGAGATGGTCGGGGCGCGGCCGCTCCTCGTCGACATCGAGCCCGGAACCTTCACCATGGACCCTGCCTCGCTCGAGCGCGCGCTGCGCCAAGCGCCGGGGCGCGTCGCGGCGGTCGTGCCGGTCCATCTCTATGGCCAGGCGGCGGATCTCGCGGCGATCGCCGGTCTCGCGGCCCGGCACGGCGCGGCGCTCGTCGAGGATTGCGCCCAGGCGCATGGCGCGATGCTCGACGGCCGTCGGCTCGGCACGTTCGGCGATGCCGCGTGCTTCAGCTTCTACCCGACGAAGAATCTGGGCGCCCTCGGCGACGGCGGGATCGTCGTGACGGGGAGCGAAGCCGTCGCGGCGCGGCTCCGCGAGCTGCGCGAGTACGGCTGGCGCGAGCGCTACGTCAGCCACGTCCCCGGGGTCAATTCGAGGCTGGACGAGCTGCAGGCGGCGATCCTCCGCGCGAAGCTCCCGGCGCTCGACGGCGAGAACGCCCGCCGCGCGGCCATCGCGGCGGCCTACGACGCGGGGCTTGCCGGCAGCGGGCTCGCGCTCCCCGTGCGCCGCCCCGGCGCGAGCCACGTCTTCCATCAGTACGTCGTCCGCGCGCCGGCGCGCGACGCCCTCCGGGAGCGCCTTCGCGCGGCGGGGATCGGAAGCAACGTCCACTATCCGGTGCCGGTGCATCTGCAGCCGGCCTATCGCGGCCGCGTCCTCCTCGCGCCCGGCGGGCTGCCGGCGAGCGAGGCCGCGGCGCGGGAGGTGCTGAGCCTGCCGATCTATCCGCAGCTCGGCGACGATGCGGTGCGGCGGGTGGCCGCCTTCCTTCGCAACGCCGCTGCAGCGCGGGAAGGGTGATCGCGTCCTCCTCGCGCCGGGCGAGGGAAGGCGCGGACGGCAGGTGTCAGAGGCCGAGCGCCGAAAGAGCCGGGCCCAGCTCCTGGCGGATCTCGCCGAGCTTCCCCCAGGGATCGGAGCCCCGCCGCGCGATCAGCTCCGGCACGGTGAGAAGCGAGAACGCGCGCTGGTCGAGGCGCGGCCCGAGCTCCGACCAGGCGATCGGCAGCGACACGGTGGCGCCGCGGCGGGCCCGGGTGGAATAGGCCGCCACCGCGGTCGCGCCGCGCCCGTTCCGGAGATAGTCGACGAAGATCCCGCTGCCGCGCGCCTTCTTCGCCATCGCGATCGTGAACCGGTCCGGCGCGTCTTCCGCCATGCGGGCGGCGAAAGCGCGCGCGAAGGGCTTCACGACGCTCCAGTCGTGACGCGGCTCGATCGGCGCGACCACGTGGAGCCCCTTGCCGCCCGTGGTCTTGACGAAGCTCTCGAGGCCGAGCGCGGCGAGGCGGTCGCGGACCTCGAATGCGGCTTCCACCACCCTCTCCCAGGCGACGCCCGGGCCGGGGTCGAGATCGAAGACGAGCCGGTCGGGCGTCTCCAGGCGGTCGATGGTGCAGCCCCAGGGGTGAATTTCGAGCACCCCCATCTGCGCCAGCGCGACGAGACCGGCAAGGTCGTCGATCCAGAGATAGGTCGAGCTTCCCTTCTCGTGCTCCGCCGTCCCGGAACCGTCGGGGATCTCGACGCGCCGCACCTCGTCGGGAACGCCCGATCCGACATGCCTTTGAAAGAAGCACGCCTCGTCCGAGCCCTCCGGGCAACGCACGAGGCTCAGCGGGCGGCGCGCCATATGCGGCAGAGCGGCCGCGGCGACCGCGACGTAGTACTCGGCGAGCGCCCGCTTCGTGATCCCCTGCGCGGCGTAGAGAATCTTGTCCGGGTTGGTAAGGCGGACGCCCTCGATCACGACTGCGGCGTTTCCCGTCATTGTCGCTAAGGGGAACGATGGGGGTGACGGTGCTGTTCCTTCGGGTAAACCCCGTCCAATCAGGAGATGGTTATGTCCTTGCGAATGACGATGATTTCCCTCGCATGCGCGTCGCTCCTGGCCGCGTGCGGCACGACGACGGAGGATCGCGCCATCAGCGGCGGCGCGCTCGGCGCCGGCGTCGGCGCGGGCGCGGGAGCGCTCACCGGCGGAAGCGTGCTCGGCGGTGCGCTGCTCGGCGGCGCGGCCGGCGCCGCGGGCGGTGCCCTCACCGACGAAGACGACATCGATCTCGGCAGGCCGATCTGGAAGCGCTGAGCGGGCCGCGGAAGCGTTCGGCGGGACCGTGGAGGCGGTTCCGTGAGCCTCCGGCGCTGCTGCTAGCCGGCGACGGCGAGCCCGACGAGGAAAACGAGTGCGATCGCGGAGATCGCCGCCCAAGCGTCCGCGGACAGCAACATGATGCGCCTCCTCCCGGCTTCGTTCGTCCGGTTCGAGCTTCGGTCGCCGATCGTTAGCGACTCGTAAACGCGCACGGCGAGAGTGCGAGCGCCGGCGATCGCGAAAATCTCGGCGACGACCTGGAAATGACCCGGAGCGCGCCACACATTCTTCATGTTTCGGCGCGAGAGTCGCGCCGTCAGCACGTTGCACGGGAGGGCGAATGTCGCGCAGTTGGAATTGCCGCCGCGAGCCGACCCTCAAGGAGCTGCTCGAGGACGACGTGATGCGCCTCGCGATGCGGAGCGCCGGCCTCGACGCGGAGACCTTCAGGCTGCAGCTCCGCGAGGCCGCGGAGCGAATGCGCGCCGACGTCGAGGCGCGCTGATCCAGCGGCGCACGGCGCGTCGACGCGTCGCCGCGCCGCCCTCGCGGGTGGCGCCCGGGGTCGCGGGAGCGCTATAGAGCGCTTCCGTGACCGTTCTCTTCGCCATCGTCTTCATCGATCTCATCGGCTTCGGGCTCGTCATCCCGCTGCTGCCGTTCTACGCCGAGCTGCACGGCGCGTCGCCCGAGCTCGTGACGCTGGTGATGGCGAGCTACTCGGCCGCCCAGCTCGTCGCGGCGCCGATTCTCGGACGGCTCAGCGACCGGTTTGGCCGTCGCCCGATCCTCATCTTCAGCCTTATCGGCTCGACGCTCTCGTATCTCTGGCTCGGCTTCGCGTACGGGCTCTGGGTGATCTTCGCCTCGCGCCTTCTCGCCGGCGCCTGCGCCGGCAACATCGCCGCGGCGCAGGCCTATATCGGCGACGTGACGCGGCCCGAGGAGCGCGCCCGCGGCATGGGCATGATCGGCGCCGCCTTCGGCCTCGGCTTCATCCTCGGGCCCGCGCTCGGCGGGCTTCTCGCCGGCAGCGAGCCGACGCCGGAGGCTTTGGCGATGCCGGCCTTCGTCGCGGCCGGGCTCTCCTTCCTCGCACTCCTGGGGGTCGTCTTCGTCCTGCCGGAAAGCCTCCCCCCCGAACGGCGGGGCGTTCCGAGCAAGAGGCGGAGCGAAATGGTGATCGATGCGTTGAGACGGCCCGAGATGCGCCGCCTCGTTCTTCTCTACTTCATCGTCATCGTCGCTTTCGCGGGCATGGAGACGACGTTCGCGATGTGGGCCGAGCGGCAGTTCGGCTGGGGGCCGGCCCAGGTCGGCGGCGTCCTCGCCTATGTCGGCGTGCTCTCCGCCGCCGTGCAGGGCGGTCTCATCGGCCGGCTCGCGCGCCGCTTCGGCGAGGAGCGGCTGCTGCTCGCCGGGCTGGCGGCGATCTGCGTGGGGCTCCTCGTCACGCCGCTGGCGTACACTCTCCCGGCGCTCCTCGGCGGCACCGCCTTCATGGCGCTCGGCATGGGGCTGACGCAGCCCTCGATCTCGAGCCTTCTCTCGCGCGCGGCGGGGCAGGAGCACCAGGGCGAGACGATGGGCGTCGCTCAGTCGGCCGGCAGCTTCGCCCGGATCGTGGGCCCCGCGCTCGCCGGCGTGCTCTTCGGCGCCTTCGGGCGGCAGGCGCCGTTCTGGTCGGGCGCGCTCATCCTCGCCGTCGCCGTTCTCCTCGCCTGGCGGCTTGAAAGGCGCGACGCCCCCGCCGCGGCGCGATCGTGAACGAGCGCCGCGGCGGGCGCGAGCCGGGCCGGCCGAAGGGAACGACGCGCGAGGATCTGCGCAGCCTCGTCCGTCTTGCGCCGTATCTCTGGCCGAAGGGGGAGCCGGGGCTGCGCCTGCGCGTCCTCGCCGCGATCGTGTTCCTCGTCGCGGCGAAGCTCGTCAACGTCTACGTGCCGATCCTCTACAAGAAGGCGGTGGACGCGCTCTCGGGCCCGGAGATCGTGGTCGTCCCGGTGGCGCTCGTTCTCGGCTACGGCCTCGCCCGCATCGGCGCGCAGGCCTTCGCCGAGCTTCGCGAGGCGATCTTCTCGCGCGTCGAGCAGCACGCGGTCCGCCTCGTCGGCCTCTCGACCTTCCGCCATCTGCACCGGCTCTCGCTCCGCTTCCACCTGGAGCGGCAGACCGGCGGCCTGTCGCGAGCGATCGAGCGCGGCATACGCGGCGTCGAGTTCCTGCTCTCGTTCATGCTCTTCAACCTCGTGCCGACGCTGTTCGAGATTTTGCTCGTCTGCGGCGTCCTCTGGCACTTCTACGACGCGCCTTTCGCCGCGGTGACCTTCGTCACGGTCGTGGTCTACGTCGTCTACACGACCTTGATCACCGACTGGCGCATCAAGTTCCGCCGCGAGATGAACGAGCGCGACAGCGAGGCGAACACCAAGGCGATCGACAGCCTCCTCAACTACGAGACGGTGAAGTACTTCGCGAACGAGGAGCACGAGGCGCAGCGCTTCGACCGCGCGCTCCGGGCCTACGAGCGCGCGGCGGTGAAGAGCCAGACGACGCTTTCGCTCCTCAATGTCGGGCAGGGGTTCGTCATCTCGACCGGGCTCGTGGCCGTCATGCTGATGGCCGGGCGGGGCGTCGTGAACGGGACGATGACGGTCGGCGACTTCGTCCTGGTGAACACGTACCTCATCCAGCTCTACATGCCGCTCAACTTTCTCGGCATGGTCTACCGCAACATCAAGCAGTCGCTGACCGATCTCGAGAAGATGTTCGAGCTTCTGGCCGTCCGGCCCGAGATAGAGGACAAGCCGGGAGCGCCAGCGCTCGCGGTGCCGCGCGGCGAGATCGTCTTCGAGGACGTCCATTTCCGCTACGACGAGCGCCGCCCGATCCTGAAGGGCGTGTCGTTCCGCGTGCCCCCCGGCCGTACGCTCGCGATCGTCGGCCCGTCGGGAAGCGGAAAGTCGACGATCGCCCGCCTCCTCTTCCGCTTCTACGACGTCGAGCGCGGCGCGATCCGCATCGACGGCCAGGATATCCGCGACGTCGCCCAGGACTCGCTGCGCCGCGCGATCGGCGTCGTGCCGCAGGACACCGTGCTCTTCAACGACACCATACGCTACAACATCGCCTACGGCCGCCCGGGCGCGACGGACGAGGAGATCGAGGCGGCCGCGCGGCTGGCGCGGATCGACGAGTTCGTGCGCCGCCTGCCGGACGGCTACGCGACTCCCGTGGGCGAGCGCGGCCTCAAGCTCTCGGGCGGCGAGAAGCAGCGGGTGGCGATCGCGCGCGTCATCCTCAAGGCGCCGAAGATCCTCGTCTTCGACGAGGCGACGAGCGCGCTCGACACGAAGACGGAGCGGGCGATCCAGGCGAGCCTCGACGAGGTCTCGGCCGACCGCACGACCCTCGTCATCGCGCACCGGCTCTCCACCGTCGTCGATGCGGACGAAATCCTCGTTCTCGACGACGGAATCGTGCGCGAGCGCGGAACCCATGCCGAGCTCCTCGCGCGCGGCGGCGCCTATGCCGAGATGTGGCGGCGGCAGCAGGAAGCGGACGCCCGCGCCGCCGTGCTCGCCGACGGCGCCGAGTAGCCGCGATGAGCGAGCCGAACGAAAGTCCACCCCACCCTTCCCGTGCCGGTGCGGCTGATGCTAAGAGCCGCCGCATGGAAGAAACCGAGCGTCTTGCGGCGGCGCTGCGCGGCGGCGACCGACGTGCCCTGGCGCGCGCGATCACGCTCATCGAGTCGACGCGCGAGGATCACCGGCAGCGCGCCGAAGCGCTGCTCGAACGGCTTCTGCCCGGCCCGACCGGCACGATCCGGCTCGGCATCTCGGGCGTTCCCGGAGTCGGCAAGTCGAGCTTCATCGAGCGCTTCGGGCTCCACGCGATCTCCGCCGGCCATCGCGTGGCCGTGCTCGCCATCGATCCGTCCTCCAAGCGCGGCGGCGGCTCGATCCTCGGCGACAAGACCCGCATGGCCGACCTCGCGCGCCACCGCTCGGCGTTCATCCGCCCGTCGCCCGCCGGAATGACCCTCGGCGGCGTCGCACGGCGCACGCGCGAGGCGATGCTGCTGTGCGAGGCGGCCGGTTTCGACGTCGTCTTCATCGAGACGGTGGGTGTCGGCCAATCGGAGACGGCGGTCGCCGACCTCGTCGACATGTTTCTGCTGCTGCTCCTTCCGGCCGGCGGCGACGAGCTTCAGGGGGTGAAGCGGGGCATCGTCGAGCTCGCGGACCTGCTCCTCGTCAACAAGGCGGACGGAGAGCTCCGGCCGGCGGCGATGCGCACGGTCGCGGATTATCGGAATGCGCTCCGCCTCCTGCGCACGGAATCGAGCGTGTGGCGCCCCGAGGTCCTCGCGGTATCCGCGCTCGAAGGCACCGGGATCGAGGCCGCCTGGGATCTGGTCATGCGCCACCATGCGGCGACAGAGGCCTCGGGCGAGCGCCAGCGCCGCCGCGCCGAGCAGGCGCGGGCCGCCCTTTGGGCGGAGCTTGCCGAAAGCCTCGTCGAGCGGCTGCGCGCCGATCCGCGGGTCGCGGCTGCGCTGCCGGCGCTCGAGGCCAAGGTGAGCGCCGGCGCAGCGAGCCCCTCGGCTGCGGCGCGCGAGATCCTCGCCCGGTTCCTCGAGGCTTGACGCGTGCGCCTCAAACCCTTAGAAAACGCGGCTTTCCGAGATCCCCAAAAGGTCATCCATGTCGCGCAAGTGCACGATCACCGGCAAGGGCGTGCAGGTCGGTTACAACGTCAGCCACGCCAACAACAAGACGAAGCGGCGTTTCCTGCCCAACCTGCAGACCGTTTCGCTCCAGTCGGACATCCTCGGCGTGCCCGTGCGTCTGCGCCTTTCGACGCGTGCGATCCGCACGATCGAGAAGCAGGGGGGGCTCGACGCGTTCCTCACCGAGACGCCCGCCTCCAAGCTCAGCGAAGAGGGGCGTCGCCTCAAGCGCCGGCTCGAAGCGTCGCGCGCCAAGAAGGAAGGTGCCGCTGCCTGAGCCGGGCGGAGGACATCGCGCTCTGGCTGTTCGAGCGCCGCCGCTCGAAGCAGCAGCTGCTGCCGCTTCCTCCGGAGCTGCGTCCCGCCGGCATCGACGAGGCCTACGCCGCCCAGGAGGCTTTGCACGCCCTTTACGACCGTAGCGGGCGCGGGGCCGTCGGCGGCGCCAAGGTCGCGATCACGACCGCCGTGATGCAGCGGCTGATGAAGATCGGCGAGCCCTGCGGCGGCGCGGTCTTCGCGGGGGAGATCCACCGATCGCCCGCGACGCTTCGCGTGGCGGATTTCGGCCGTGCCGCCGTGGAATGCGAGATCGCGGTGACGCTCGGTCGCGACCTTCCGGGCGGGCAGAGCCGGGACGAAATCGCGGAGGCGATCGAGTCCTGCCATGCTGCGATCGAGCTCATCGACGATGGCCGTGCCGAGTACGGGCTCTTCGATGCCTTGGACCTCATCGCCGACAATGCCTGGAACGCGGGCCTCGTGCTGGGCCCGCCGGTGAAGGAGTGGCGCCACCTCGACCTCTCGGCGCTCGCCGGCACGATGACGGTCGGCGGACGCCTGGCCGGGCGCGGCACGGGCGCGGACGTGCTCGGCCACCCGCTGAACGCCCTCGTCTGGCTCGCCGACACGCTCGCCCGGCGCGGCAGGCCGCTTCGCGCGGGCATGGTGATCACCACGGGCAGCATCGTCGCGACGCAATGGCCGCTTCCCGGCGACACCGTGGAGGTCGAGATCGAGGGGCTCGGCAAGGCGACGGCATCCTTCGCCTGACCGCGAGAAAAGCTTCCCTCGAGGCACGGCGGGCGCGAGGCGGCAGCCCGGGCGTCTATTTCGCCAGCAGCGTCTTCGGCAGCATCGCATGGACGCCCTTGTTGCCGTCGACGAGCTGCGTCACCCGAAGATCGACGGCGAGGCTGCAGGTCATGTAGGCGTCGATCGACGAAATCCCGGCGGCTTCGCCGAGGAACGCGATCATCTCCCGCAGCGCCTGCTTCGCCGCGTCGTCGAGATCCTCGTGGAACCCGAGCGTGATGTGATGCGTCGGCGTCTCCGCCCGCGGCATGGCGAGCCTCATGTCCTTACGGAGAACGAGGCGGAACGTGCCGGCGAGCGCCGTCTCGAGCGCGGTGAGGCAAACTTCGCCGTCGCCCTGGGCCCCGTGCCCGTCGCCGACCGAGAAGAGCGCGCCCGGCGCCCAGACCGGAAGGTAGAGCGTCGTGCCCGCGACGAGCTCCTTCAGGTCGATGTTCCCGCCGAACTCGCGCGGGATGATCGAGGTGACGGCACCGTAGACCGGCGGCGGCGCCACGCCCATGACGCCGAAGAACGGGCTGAGGCCTATCTCCTTGCCCCAAGGCAAGGTCGCCGTGCCGCGCTGACGGTCGATCGCCACGTGCCAAAGCTTCCGCTGCGGAAAATCCTCCGGCAGCGTGCCGGCGAGCGGCCGGACGACCGTCCAGCCCCAGTTCTGCCGACAGTCGATCGAGAGGATCTGCACCTCCAGAACGTCGCCGGGCTCGGCGCCTTCGACCGCGACCGGGCCGGTGAGGATGTGCCCCGGGAGAAGAGGGCGCAGCGTGCCGAGAATCGCGCGGTGCTCTGAGAGGATTTCGAAGGGCGGCGGGGGTAGCACATCCTCGGGCCCGGAGACGCACTCGATCGTGACGGTGTCGCCGGAGCGGAGCGTCAGGACCGGCTCGAGCTTCGCGTCGAAATAGCCCCAATGGCAGGTCGCCGGGCTCGAACGGAGGGTGTGGTGGCGGGACATCGAGCCGATGATGCCTTCCGCCGCCCCTCGGGGTCACGCGATGCGCTACTTGTCGCCGAGCGCCTCGACCGCGCGCTGCACGAGCTTGGCGTCGTCGCTGTCCGGCGGCAGCAGGGCGAGGAGCCGGCGCCATTGCGCCAGCGCTTCTTCCTTGTCGTGGCGCTGTGCGGCGGCAACGCCGAGGTACCAGAGCGCCTCGGTGTCGTCGGGGTCGATCTCCGCGATTTTGCGCATGTCGGCGATGAAGGCCTCGGGAAGCGGCTTCTCCGGGGCAGCGCCGCCCGCTTTGTCGAGCACCGCGCGGGCGTGCTCGAGAAGCGCCTCCTTGTCGCCCGGCCGCAGCGCCACGACCCGCGCCAGCGCGCTCTCCGCCTTCTCTTTCTCTCCCAGAACGCGATAGGCGCGGCCGAGGCGCTGCCACCCGGCGGCGTCATCGGGCGACTCGGCGAGACGCGCGGCGAGGTTGTCGACCATCGAGCGGATCATTTTCATCCGCTCCTCCGGGCTCATCCGCTCCAGCGCGGCAATGTCTGCCGAGGACGGGCCGCGCTGCGGCTCCGGAACGGGAAGCCCGGCGGCACGCGCCGTCTCTTCGATCCGCTGCCGCAGCATCGCGCGCCAGGGAGCGTCGGCGGGCGTGTCGGCCTCCAATCGGCGCCAAGCCTCGATCGCGTCCGCCGGGCGGCCCGCCTGCGCGGCCGCGAGCGCGAGGTAGTAGCGCGCCGGCGCATTGCCGGGATCCTTGGCAGCCGCCGTCTCGAAGGCCTTGCGCGCGGCCGGGGTCACGATGCCGTTGCTCGAGAGCACGAGCATCTCCCCGTACCCCGCGGCCGCATCCGCCCGGTCGCCCGTGAGGACCATTGCGCGACGGTAGGAATCGGCCGCCGCCTGATACCGTTCCAGCGCCGCCTGGGCGCGGGCGAGAAGGACCCAGCCCTCCGCATCCTCGGGGTTCTTCCGGATCCGGTCGGCGAGGCGCTCGGCCGACGCGGCGAGGCCCTCCGGCGCGCCGGGCGGCACGCGCGTCGCGATCGGCTGATCCGGGACGCTCGGCGAGCCGATCGCGAGATAGACGGCTCCCGCGGCGACCACCACCGCGATGCCGACAGCGCCGAGCCAGAGAGGTCTTCTGCCCTTGGCCTCGACGGCGGCATCCTCCTCGGAGGTCGCGAGCAAGCGCCGCTCGACCTCGAGACGCGCCGAGGCGGCCTCGGCCGGCGTGAGGACGCCCCGCTCGACCTCGCGCTCGATCTCCGCGAGCTGATCCTTGTAGACGGCGCGGTCATAAGCATCCCGGCCGCGCGATGCCTTCGGCGGGCGCAGCGCAGGCAGAAGGACGAGGGCCACGGCCAGCAGGCTGAGGAGGCCCGCGAAGACCCAGAACATCATCCGTCGAGCAGGCTTTCGAGGCGGCGCCGTTCCTCAGGCGAGAGGGGCGCCGACGCTTCCGGACGCGCGCGCCGACGGCGGAAATAGAGGGCGACTGCGATCATGCCGAGCGCGAGGACGACGACGGGCGCGAACCACATCGGCCAGGTAACGGGCTTCACCGGCGGACGCAGAAGCACGAAGTCGCCGTAGCGCGCGACGATCCAATCGATCACCTCCTCGTTCGTGTCGCCCGCTTTCAGCCGCTCGCGCACGATGATGCGCAGGTCGCGCGCGAGGTCGGCATCGGAATCGTCGATCGACTGGTTCTGGCAGACGAGGCATCGCAGCTCCTGGCTGATCTCCCGCGCACGCGCCTCGAGCGCAGGATCGGCGAGCCGCTCCTGGGGCGTCACCGCGAGAGCCGGAACCGCGAGCAGGAGCAGGAGCAGGAAGGCCCCGATTTTCACAGCGCCTCAGATAGAGTTTGCCGGCCCGAGGCGCAATCGCCGCCCGCGAGCGGGCGTCAGATGCCGAACGCCTTTTCGCGCCGGCGTTGCACGGAGGAGGGAATGCGCAGGGACTCGCGGTACTTGGCGACCGTGCGCCGGGCGATGTCGATCCCCTCCGCCTTCAGGATCTCGACGATCCTCTCGTCCGAGAGAACGTCGTCGGCGGTTTCCGATTCGATCAGGTTCTTGATCCGGAAGCGGACCGATTCGGCCGAGTGGGCATCGCCGCCGCCCGCGGCCGGAATCGCGGAGGTGAAGAAGTACTTCAGCTCGAAGATGCCGCGCGGCGTCTGCATGTATTTGTTCGTCGTCACGCGGCTCACCGTGCTCTCGTGCATCGAGATCGCATCGGCGATGTCGCGCAGGATGAGCGGCCGGAGGTGCTGCACGCCCCAGAGGAAGAATCCCTCCTGCTGCCGCACGATCTCGGTCGCCACCTTGAGAATCGTGGTCGCGCGCTGATGCAGCGACTTCACGAGCCAGTTCGCCGACTGCAGGCGCTCGGCGAGGTACTCGCGCTCCCTCCGGTCCTTCGCGGCCCGGCTCACCTTGGCGTAGTAGCGCTGGTTCACCAGCACCCGCGGCAAGGTCTCGGAATTGAGCTCGACGTGCCAGCCGCCGCCCGGCTGCGGCCGCATCAGGATGTCGGGCGTGATCGGCGGCGCTTCCTCCGAGCCGAAGGCGAAGCCGGGCTTCGGGTCGAGGGCCTTGATCTCCGCGATCATCTCCGCGAGGTCCTCGGCGTCGACCCCGCAGATCCGCATGAGCTGGGCGACGTCGCGGTTGGCGAGAAGCGGGAGATTGTCGAGCAACGTCTGCATCGCCGGGTCGAGGCGGTCGCGCTCCCGGAGCTGGATCGCGAGGCACTCGGCGAGGTTGCGCGCGCAGACGCCCGGAGGGTCGAAGCGCTGCAGACGGGCGAGGGTCTCCTCGACGCGCTCGACAGGGCAGCCGAGCCGGGCGGCCACCTGCACGAGGTCGCCGGTGACGTACCCGGCCTCGTCGACGAGCTCGACGAGGTTCATGGCGATGATCCGGTCGGCCGGATCGTGGAACTCGATATTGATCTGGCCGACGAGGTGCTCGCGCAGCGTGATTCCGCGCGCGACGGCACGCTCGATTCCGGGCGTTTCGGCGCCGTCGAGCGCTAGGCCGCGCGTCCGCCACGCCTCGGGATCGCCGCCGAAATCCTGATCGCCGGCGCCTTCGCTGCCGGCCTCGGCCTGCCAGAGCTCGGCCGCCTCGATCGCCGCCTCGCTCGCCTCGTCGCCGACCTCCGGCTCGGCCGCGCTCTCGTGGGCGGGCTCGCCCGACGGCTCGCGCTCGTCGCGCTCGAGGAGCGGATTCTGCTCGAGCTCGCTCTCGATGTACTGGGCGAGCTCGAGATTCGAGAGCTGCAGCAGCTTGATCGCCTGCTGCAGTTGCGGCGTCATGACGAGCGCCTGCGTCTGCCGCAGGTCGAGGCGCTGCGCGAGAGCCATGGTTAAGTCGTTCTAAAGGCTGAACCTTTCGCCGAGGTAAACACGCCTGACGTCGGCGTCGGCGACGATTTCCCCGGGTCGGCCCTCCATGAGCACGCGCCCCTCGTGAAGGATGTAGGCGCGATCGACGATATCCAGCGTCTCGCGCACGTTGTGGTCGGTGATGAGGACGCCGATGCCCCGATCCTTGAGATGCGCGACGAGCTCGCGAATGTCGTTGACGGCGATCGGGTCGATCCCCGCGAGCGGCTCGTCGAGCAGAATGAAATGCGGCTGCGTGGCGAGCGCACGCGCGATCTCGACGCGGCGCCGCTCGCCGCCCGAAAGCGCCATCGCCGGCGCGCGGCGAAGGTGCGTGATCGAGAACTCGGCGAGGAGGGCGTCGAGGGTGGCCTCGCGCGCGTCCTTCAACGGTTCCACGACCTCGAGCACGGCGCGGATGTTCTGCTCGACCGACAGGCCCCGGAAGATCGAAGCCTCCTGCGGGAGGTAGCCGATACCGAGCCGCGCGCGGCGGTACATGGGCAGGTCCGTGATGTCCTGCCCGTCGAGCTGCACCGTCCCGACGTCGGGCGAGATGAGCCCGGTGATGATGTAGAAGCAGGTCGTCTTGCCGGCGCCGTTCGGGCCGAGCAGGCCGACCGCCTCGCCGCGCTGAACCGAGACCGAGACGTCGCGCAGCACCGGCCGCTTCTTGAAGCTCTTCCCGAGATTGCGCGCCGCCAGCCCGGCATTGTCCGCGACAAGGCGGATCGGGCGGCGCGACGCCTCGTCGCCCTTCATCGCTTGCTCTCCGGCTCCGATGGAGCGGCGGCGCCGGCCTTTTGCGATTCAGGAATCACGAGCCCCTGGACCCGCCCGCCGGTGCTCGGCCCTGCGATCATGCGGCTCACGTTGTTGTTCAGATCGACCACCGCTGTCTCGCCCCTGATCTGATCCTCTCCGCGGGTGATGGTCACGTTGCCGGTCAGCGTCACCAATCCGGTGTCGAGGTTGTAGACGCCCGCGCGGCCGCGCGCCACCTCTTGCGGCGTCGAGACATGGACCCCTCCGTGCGCATCGACGCGGCTGATCCGCGACTCGCCCTCGGGCGGACGCTCGACATGGGCGACGAGAACGTCGGCGTTGACGCGCCTGTCGCCGCGGATCGCCACGGCGTTGCCGCGGGCGACCGCCTGATTTTTCGCATCGTACCACTCGAGGCTGTCGCGCGCGGTAATGACGTCTGTCGGAGTCGTGAGCTTCAGGTCCTTGCCGGTGACGATCACCACCGCCTGGTCGAGGTCGTAGATCGCGCGGTCGCCCGTGACGGTCTGCGTCTCGGAGGCGAGGATCACGCGGCCTTCGGCAACGACGCGGTAGATCTCGCTTCCGCCCTGCTCGGAGCTGCTCGCGCCGGGCTTCGGGCGGTAATAGGCGGTGAGGGTGTCGGCGCGAACGGATACCCTGCCGCGCGTCGCCTTGGCATTGCCGCGCGCGACGTAGGCGCGCTCCTTCTCGTGCCACTCGATTCCCTGGCTCGCCTCGATCTCGAGCGGCTTGTCTTCATCGTGCCCGCCGACGCCGAGGAGCTGCGCCTCGCCGGCAAGCGGCATCAGAACGAGCGCCGCGGCGAGGAGCCAGGCCTTCAACGGGTCTCCTCGGCCGCGCCCTCGAGCAGCATGCGGGCGCGGCCCGTGAAGATCACGACCGCTCCCTTGTCGAGAATTCGGAAGCCTTCCGACTCGACTTCGCCCGAAGGCCCGTGCCCCTGCACGGGCTCGTGCCCCTCCGCCGTGCCGGCTTCGAGGTCGACCTTGGCGCTCTCGGTCCGGAACGTCATGCCCTTGTCGTGATAGAGATTGACGTCGCCGTAAAGGTCGATCCGCTTCGGCTGGATATGATAAAGGCCGGTTTCGGCCGTGACCGCGACCCAGGCGCCGTTCTCGAGCGCCAGGTCGGCCTTGGGAGCCTCGAGGCTGACGAGGTCGTCCTTGGCGTCTGCTTGTCGCGCCACGTCGGCCGTGATCGCGAAAGGGCGATCGTGGCGGTCGAGCCCGGTATAGCGGGCGTTGATCATGCTGAGATCGCGCGCGGCGCCGAGGTCGATGCGCGGGATCGACGAGCCGAGGCGCGACAATCCGGCCTGAATCTGCGGCCAGGCGCCGACGAGCAGCACCAGCGTCGCCGCGAACATCGGCAGGAGCCATTTGAGCCAGGCGACGACCCGGCTGTGACGGCCGCTCGCCTGGGCCGTGCGTCGCGTGCGGCCGATGACGCCGATATCCGCCATCAGGCGACTCCTGCCCGAAGGCAGTCGTGGATGTGGAGAATGCCTTGCGGCCGGCGCTCCTCGTCTACGACCATGAGGCTGGTGATCGCGTGCTCGTTCATGATGGCGAGAGCCTCGGCCGCTAGCGCGCCCGCGTCGATCGTCTTCGGGTTCGCCGTCATGACTTCCTCCACGGGCCGCGCGAGAAGATCCTTCTCCATATGGCGCCGCAGGTCCCCGTCGGTGACGATGCCGGCGAGCCGGCCGTCCTGGGTGACGCCGACGCAGCCGAAGCTCTTGGCGGTCATGGTCAGCACGGCCTCGCTCATCGGCGTCCCGCGCGGAACGAGCGGGACCGCGTCTCCCGCGTGCATGATGTCGGCCACGCGCAGGAGCCGCCGCCCGAGCCGGCCGCCCGGGTGAAAGATCTTGAAGTCGTCGCTCGAAAACCCCTTGCGTTCGAGGAGCGCGACCGCGATCGCGTCGCCGAGCGCGAGCATCATCGTCGTCGAGGTGGTCGGCGCCAGTCCGAGCGGACACGCCTCCTCGGTTGCCGGCAGCACGAGGGCGACGTCGGCGGCCTCGGCAAGGACGCTCTTGGCGCGCCGGGTCATGGCGACGAGCGGAATCCGGAACCGGGTCGCGTAGGCGATGATGTCGTCGAGCTCGGCCGTCTCGCCCGAGTTCGACAGAGCCAGAACCGCGTCTCCCGCCGCGATCATCCCGAGATCGCCGTGGCTCGCTTCGCCCGGATGGACGAACTGCGCCGGCGTGCCGGTCGATGCGAGCGTCGCGGCGATCTTGCGCGCGACGTGACCGCTCTTGCCCATGCCGGTGACGACGACCCGCCCGCGCACGGCGGCGAAGACTTCGATCGCTGCGGCCAAGCTGGCGTCGAGGCTCGCCGCGAGCGCCTCGAGCCCGCGCTTCTCGGCGAGAAGAACGCGGCGCGCGACCTCGATGTCGGCGGCAGGGCTGCCGCGTTCGGCGACCACAGAGACGGGACTCGGCATGATTATTGCTGTACTTCGTTGCCCGGCACTATGGGGAGCGCCGCCGCAAACGTCAACGGACGGGCCGGTGCGGCTCTTCCTCAGTGCGCGAAAATGTCCTGCTCGGCCCAGCCGTGGTCGTCGAGCAGAGCGCGTGTCGGCAGGAAAGAAAAGCAGGCCTCGGCGAGGTCTGTGCGCCCCTCGCGCGCGAGCATCGCGTCGAGCTTGCGCTTCAGCTCGTGCAGGTGAAGCACGTCGGAGGCGGCGTATCGGAGCTGTTCCTCGGTGAGCTCGTCGGCGCCCCAGTCGGAGCTCTGCTGCTGCTTCGAAAGGTCGACCCCGAGGAGATCCTTGACGAGATCCTTCAACCCGTGACGGTCGGTGAAGGTGCGGGCGAGGCGGGAGGCGATCTTCGTGCAGTAAACCGGCTTCGTCACCACGCCCAGATAATGATAGAGCGCGGCGATATCGAAGCGCGCGAAATGGAAGAGCTTCAAAACCTCGGGGTTGGCGAGGAGCGCCTTGAGGCGCGGCGCCTCGTAACGTCCCGGCGCCAGCTGGACGAGATGGCAGTTCCCGTCGCCCGCGGAAAGCTGTACGAGGCAGAGGCGATCGCGCTGGGGGTTGAGCCCCATCGTCTCGGTGTCGACCGCGACCACGGGTCCGAGCTGGACCTCGGCCGGAAGATCGTCGCGGTAGAGATGGATGGTCACGCGGATGCCGCCCGTGAATTGAGCGACGAGGCGGCGCGGCGCGAAAGAAGGTTTGGTGCCCAGGAGAAGACTCGAACTTCCACGACCTTTCGGCCACTAGAACCTGAATCTAGCGCGTCTACCAATTCCGCCACCTGGGCACCGGGCTGAGGTTGGCTGGAGGTAATGGCCGGCGCGCGGCTTGTCAATCGCGCGAAGGCGCCCCTATACGGACCCGGGCAGCGAGAGGAGGGTCAGAGCGCAAATGCGAATCCGCCGTGTGACGGTTTTCGGCGCATCCGGCTTCATCGGCCGCTACGTGGTGAAGCGCCTGGGCGAGCGCGGCATCATCGTCGCCGCCGCCGGCCGCGATCCCGATCGTGCCGGCGTGCTGCGGCCGATGGGCGATGTCGGGCAGATCGCGCCGATCCGTGCCGACGTCACCAACGAGGCCGAGGTCCGCGCTGCGATGGCCGGGGCCGATGCCGTCGTCAACCTCGTCGGAATCCTTCACGAGAGCGGCGGGCAGGCGTTCGAGGCCGTGCACCGGGATGCTCCGGGACGGATCGGCCGGCTAGCCGCCGAGCTGGGCGTGGGGCGCGTCGTCCACGTCTCGGCGCTCGGCGCCGATCCCGATGCGGGCGCGGCCTACGCGCGCACGAAGGCCGAAGGCGAGAGCTCGTTGCGGCAGGCCTTTCCGGCCGCCGTCGTGCACCGCCCCTCGGTCGTGTTCGGGCCGGAGGACCAGTTCTTCAACCGCTTCGCGGCGATGATCCGCGACTTCCCCGTCGTGCCGCTGATCGGCGGCGGGAACACGCGATTCCAGCCGGTCTATGTCGGAGACGTCGCCGACGCGATCGTCAAGACGCTGCTCGAGCCCGGGCATGAGGGCCGCATTTACGAGCTCGGCGGGCCGCGGACCTATACGTTCAGGGAGCTGCTGGAGCTTCTTCAGGCGGAGCTCGGCCGCCGCCGGCCGATGATCTCGGTCCCGTGGCGCATCGCCAAACTGCAGGCCTGCGTCTTCGAGCTTCTGCCGAACCCGCCGCTCACGCGCGATCAAGTCGAGCTGCTGAAGCGCGACAACGTCGTCGCCCCGGGTGCCCCCGGCCTCGCCGAGCTGGAGATCGGGGCGACCGCCGTCGAGGTGATCCTGCCGACTTACATGGACCGGTTCCGCAAAGGCGGGTGGTTCACGCGGTACGGATCGGTCAAGGTGAGCTAAATGTCTCAGATCAAGACCAATTTGCGGAGACGACCCGTCGTTCGCACCAACTTGGCAGGTGTCTCGGTGCGCCAGCGCCAAAATAGGTAAGAAATTTTGCCCTAATCGAGAAAAATTGCTGGCGCGGCGGCTTGGCTGACCATATAAGTACCCGGCTCTCACCGGACCGGGGGGTCCATGCCGCAAAAGCTTCTGAAGTTCGTGTCGGTCGAAAAGGCGATGCCGCAGAAGCGGCTCGCATCCGAGCGGCGACGCGACTTCGACGAGATCTACCAGGAATTCGCAGCGGAGAAGGCGGCCGAGCAGGCGGGGCGCTGCTCGCAATGCGGCATTCCGTTCTGCCAAGTGCATTGCCCTCTCCACAACAACATCCCCGACTGGCTGAAGCTGACCGCCGAGGGCCGGCTCGAGGAGGCCTACGAGGTCGCCGCGGCGACCAACAACCTCCCCGAGATCTGCGGCCGCATCTGCCCACAGGACCGGCTCTGCGAGGGGAACTGCGTCATCGAGAAGGGCTTCTCGTCGGTGACCATCGGCGCGGTCGAGCGCTACATCACGGAGACGGCGTGGGAGCAGGGATGGGTGCAGCCGGCAAAGCCCCGCCGTGAGAACGGCCGCTCCATCGGGGTGATCGGGGCGGGCCCGGCGGGGCTCGCGGCGGCCGAGCAGATGCGCCGCAAGGGCTACGCGGTCGAGGTCTACGATCGCTACGACCGCGTGGGCGGCCTCCTCGTCTACGGCATTCCCAACTTCAAGCTCGAGAAGCAGGTCGTGGCGCGCCGGCAGGCGCTCTACGAGGCCGCCGGGATCCGCTTCACCCTAAACACGGAGATTCGCGACCTCGAAGCCCTTCGCGCCCGGCACGACGCCGTCCTCATTGCCACGGGCGTCTACAAGGCGCGCGAGATGGCGGCGCCCGGGATCGGGCTCGCCGGAATCGTGCCCGCCCTGGCCTATCTCACCGCCTCGAACCGGGTCGGGTTCGGCGACAAGGTGCCGGAGTTCGAATCAGGCGTTCTGAATGCCGCCGGCAAGAACGTCGTGGTCATCGGCGGCGGCGACACCGCCATGGATTGCGTGCGTACCGCCATCCGGCAGGGCGCCAAGTCGGTGAAATGCCTCTACCGGCGCGATCGCGCCAACATGCCGGGCTCGCAGCGGGAAGTGGCGCATGCCGAGGAGGAGGGCGTCGAGTTCGTATGGCTCGCCGCGCCCGAAGCCTTCATCGGCGAAGGGCGCGTTGCCAAGGTGCGGGCGCACCGCATGCATCTCGGCATTCCGGACAGCACCGGGCGCCAGGTGCCGCAGCCGATCGAGGGCTCCACCTTTCATCTCGACGCCGAGCTGGTGATCCTGGCGCTCGGCTTCGATCCCGAGGACGTCCCGGGCCTTCTCGCCGCGCCGGACCTCAGAGTGACGCGCTGGGGCACGCTCAAGATCGACTTCCGCACGATGATGACCTCGCTCGACGGCGTGTTCGCGGCCGGCGACATCGTGCGCGGCGCGAGCCTCGTCGTCTGGGCGATCCGCGACGGGCGCGACGTCGCCGAGCAGATGCATCGCTACCTCGAAGCGCGGCAGTCGGCCGCGCTCGCGGCCGAGTAGGAGGCGCCGATGAGCCATGTGGAGGAATTTCGGCGGAACGCCGCGCATCTCTCCTCGCACGGCCTCTACGACCCGGCCGAGGAGCATGATGCCTGCGGGGTCGGCTTCGTCGCCGCGCTCGACGGCAGGCCGCGGCGCGAGGTCGTGCTCGCCGCGGTCAACGCGCTGAAATCGGTCTGGCACCGCGGCGCCGTCGACGCCGACGGCAAGACGGGCGACGGCGCCGGCATCCATGTGCAGATTCCGCAGGATTTCTTCCGCGACCATGTGCGCATCGTCGGCGCCGAGCCGAAAGCGGGCCAGCTCGCCGTCGGCATGATCTTTCTGCCGCGGACCGATCTCGAAGCCCAGGAACGCGCGCGCGCCATCGTCGAAGCGGAGATACTCTCCTTCGGCTACCGGATCCACGGGTGGCGCCAAGTGCCGATCAACATCGACGTGATCGGCGAGAAGGCGAACGCGACCCGGCCCGAGATCGAGCAGGTTCTGATCGCCAACACCAAAGGCGTCGACGAGGAGGCGCTCGAGCGCGACCTCTACGTCATCCGCCGAAGGATCGAGAAGCGCGTCATCGCCGACCAGATCAAGGACTTCTACATCTGCTCCCTGAGCTGCCGGTCGATCATCTACAAAGGGATGTTCCTCGCCGAGCAGCTGACCGCGTTCTATCCGGATCTCCTCGACGAGCGCTTCGTCTCCTCGTTCGCGATCTATCACCAGCGCTACTCGACGAACACCTTCCCGACCTGGCCGCTGGCGCAGCCGTTCCGCATTCTCGCGCACAACGGCGAGATCAACACGCTGCGCGGCAATCTCAACTGGATGAAGAGCCACGAGACGCGGATGGCCGCGCGGGTCTTCGAGGGCTTCATGGATGACTTGAAGCCGGTGGTGCAGGCGGGAAGCTCCGATTCGGCCTCCCTCGATGCCGTCTTCGAGCTTCTGGTCCGGGGCGGGCGCTCGCTGCCGATGGTGAAGCTCCTCATGGTGCCCGAGGCGGTCGGCCCGGAGATGCCGCAGCCGCACCGGGATCTCTACGCCTATCTCAACTCCGTCATGGAGCCGTGGGACGGGCCGGCCGCGCTCGCCATGACCGACGGCAGATGGGTGATGGGGGGCATGGACCGCAACGGCCTGCGTCCGATGCGCTATGCCATCACGGCCGGCGGCCTCATCGTCGCCGGCTCGGAAACCGGGATGGTGCGGCTGAAGGAGGACGAGATCATCGAGAAAGGCCGGCTCGGCCCCGGCCAGGTGATCGGCGTCGACCTCGTCGCCGGGCGTCTCTATCGCGACCGCGAGATCAAGGACATGTGCGCGGCGGCGCGGCCCTTCGCCGACTGGGTGAAGAACATCACGCCGATCGACAAGCTCATCAAGTCGCCGACCGAGCCGGTCCTCTTCCAGCGCGACGAGCTGCGGAGACGGCAGCTCGCCGTCGGCTGGAGCCTCGAGGATCTCGAGCTCATCCTCCAGCCGATGGTCGAGGAGGCCAAGGAGGCCGTCGGCTCGATGGGCGACGACACGCCCCTTGCCGTGCTCTCGGATCAGTATCGGGGGCTTCATCACTTCTTCCGGCAGAACTTCAGCCAGGTGACGAACCCGCCGATCGACAGCCTGCGCGAGAAGCGGGTGATGACCCTGCGCACGCGGCTCGGCAACCTCGGCAACATCCTCGACGAGGACGAGAGCCAGTGCAATCTGCTGGCGCTCGACTCGCCGGTGCTCTCGAACGCCGAGTTCGCCGCGATGCGCGCCTACATGGGCGACAGCGCCGTCGAGATCGACGCCACCTTCGATCCGAGGCGCGGCGACAACGCGCTGCGCGAGGCGATCCGCCGCATCCAGCTCGAGGCGGAGGATGCGGTTCGCGGCGGCTGCGTGCATGTCATTCTCTCCGACGAGAAGACGGGACCCGACGCGGCGCCGATCCCGATGATCCTCGCGACCGGCGCGGTGCATTCGCACCTCGTCCGCCAGCAGCTCCGCACCTTCACCAGCCTCAACGTGCGGTCTGCCGAGTGCCTCGACGTCCATTACTTCGCGGTGCTGATCGGCGTCGGCGCGACGACGGTCAACGCCTATCTCGCGCAGGAGACGATCGCCGAGCGCCATCGCCGCGGCCTCTTTCCCGGACTCACCTTCGAGGAGTGCGTGAAGCGCTACAAGAAGGCGGCCGACGAGGGGCTGCTCAAGGTGATGTCGAAAATGGGGATCTCGGTGATCTCCTCCTATCGCGGCGCCTACAACTTCGAGGCGGTCGGCCTCTCGCGCACGCTCGTCGCCGAGTTCTTCCCGGGCATGACCTCCCGGATCTCCGGGATCGGGCTTTCGGGAATCCAGCTCAAGGTTCTCGAGATCCATCGCCGCGCCTTCGACGAGGACGTCGTCACGCTCCCCGTCGGCGGCTTTTATCGCTACCGCCGAGGCGGCGAGCTGCACGGCTTCGAAGGCAACCTCGTCCACATCCTGCAGACCGCCTGCAACACGGACTCTTACGCGACGTACAAGCGCTACTCCGAAGGCCTGCGCAGGATGCCGCCGATCAACCTGCGCGATCTCCTCGATTTCAGGCCGCGCAAGCCGCCGGTGTCGGTCGACGAAGTCGAAAGCATCACCGAGATCAGGAAGCGTCTCGTCGCGCCCGGCATCTCGCTGGGAGCTCTCGGTCCCGAGGCGCACGAGACGCTCTCGATCGCGATGAACCGGATCGGCGCGAAGTCCGACTCCGGTGAGGGCGGCGAGGACCCCGAGCGCCTGAAGCCGCGCAGCAACGGCGACAACGCTTCCTCGGCGATCAAGCAGGTGGCTTCGGGCCGGTTCGGCGTCACCGCCGAATACCTCGTCCACGCCAAGGAGCTCGAGATCAAGATCGCGCAGGGCGCCAAGCCCGGCGAGGGCGGTCAGCTGCCCGGCTTCAAGGTCAACGAGATGATCGCGCGGCTGCGGCACTCGACGCCCGGCGTCACTCTCGTCTCGCCGCCGCCGCATCACGACATCTATTCGATCGAGGACTTGGCGCAGCTCATCTACGACCTGAAGCAGATCAATCCCGAGTGCAAGGTCTGCGTGAAGCTCGTCGCCCGTTCCGGAATCGGGACGATCGCCGCGGGCGTCGCGAAGGCCAAGGCCGACGTGATTCTGGTCTCGGGCCATTCCGGCGGCACCGGGGCCAGCCCGCAATCTTCGATCAAGTACGCGGGCATTCCGTGGGAGATGGGCCTATCCGAGGTGCACCAGGTGCTGGTGCTGAACCGGCTGCGCCATCGCGTCCGCCTGCGCGTCGACGGCGGCATGAAGACCGGCCGCGACATCGTCATCGCGGCAATCCTCGGCGCCGAGGAGTTCGGGCTCGGAACCGCCTCGCTCGTGGCGATGGGCTGCATTCTGGTCCGCCAGTGCCACTCCAATACCTGCCCTGTCGGCATCTGCACCCAGGACGAGCGGCTGCGGCAGAAGTTCACCGGCACGCCGGAGAAGGTGGTCAACCTCTTCAGCTTCGTCGCGGAGGAGGTGCGAGAGATCCTCGCCGCGCTCGGCGCGAGGTCGCTCAACGAGATCATCGGCCGCACCGATCTCCTCCATCAGGTCAGCCGCGGCCACGCGCATCTCGACGACCTCGACCTGAACCCGATCCTCGCCCAGGCCGATCCGGGCGAGTATCCGCGCTATTGCACGCTCGAAGGGCGGAACGAGGTTCCCGACACGCTCGATGCGCAGATGCTGAAGGATGCCGCGGCGCTGTTCGAGGCGGGCGAGAAGATGCAGCTCGCCTACAACGTCCGGAACACCCATCGGGCGGTCGGCACGCGCCTCTCGTCGATGGTGACGAAGCGCTTCGGCATGCGCGGCCTTCAGCCGGACCATATAACGGTGCGCCTGCGGGGCTCCGCCGGCCAGTCGCTCGGCGCCTTCGCGGTCCAGGGTTTGAAGCTCGAGGTCTTCGGCGATGCCAACGACTATGTCGGCAAGGGGCTTTCCGGCGGCACGATCGTGATCCGGCCGATGACCTCGTCGCCGCTGGTGACGAATCGCAACACGATCATCGGCAACACCGTTCTCTACGGCGCGACGGCAGGCAAGCTCTTCGCCGCCGGCCAGGCGGGCGAGCGCTTCGCGGTGCGGAACTCGGGAGCCGATGCCGTGGTCGAGGGCTGCGGCTCGAACGGCTGCGAGTACATGACGGGCGGGACGGCGGTGATCCTCGGGCCGGTCGGTCACAATTTCGCAGCCGGGATGTATGGCGGCATGGCCTTCGTCTACGATGCCGATGGGACTTTCGCGATGCGCGTCAATCCCGACACGGTCATTTGGCAGCGCATCGAGACGCGGCATTGGGAGGGCGTCCTCAAGGCGCTCATCGAGGAGCACGCGAGCCTCACCCAGTCGAAGTTCGCCGAGAAGCTGCTCGTCGACTGGGACCTCGAGGTGGGGAAGTTCTGGCAGGTCGTGCCGAAAGAGATGCTCGCCCGGCTTCCCATGCCGCTCAGCGAAGCGGCGGCGCAAGCCGCGGCCGGCGACGACTGAGATCCGCGTCCGGCCGGGGCGGACGCGATGCGGCTCTACGACAGACATCGCAACGCCGCTGGCCCGACCACGTCGCGCGCGAGCCGCGTCATATCCCGATCGCCGCCTGACGCTCAGCCCGCCGGGCCGATCCCGAGATTCCGCATGACCCGGCGGAGCATGGCGGCGAGGAGCCTCACCTCCTCGGCGCTCAACCCCTCGAGCGCGGCGGCGTGCTCGCCGAGCGCCAGGGGGACGATGTCCTCGTAGACGTCGCGGCCCCGGTCGGTCAGCCACACCTCGACGAAGCGCGAGTCGGCACGCCGCGCCGGCCGGCGGACGACCAGGCGCGCGTCGGCCATCCGGCCGACGAGGCGCGACAGCGTCGATTGCGGGATGACGGTCCATTCGACGAGCTCGCTCAACGTCTGCCCGTCGCTGCGATAGAGCGCCGCCAGCACGCGCCAATGCTGGAAGGTGAGGCGGCGCGAGCGCAGCTTCTCCGCGAGGTTCTGGTTGAGGCGGCTGACGATCCGGTTCATGAGGTAGGGGATCAGATCGTCGAGAGTCGGCGCGCGGCCGGCGGCAGCGGGCTTCATCGGCGCCCTGCTCCGGCTATTCGGCGGCGAGCTTCATCGGCGCTGCGGGCGGCAGCACTTTCGCGAGCGCCTTTCCCTCTTCGTCGGCGAGGGCGGCCTGGCGGGCGGCGCGAAGAAGCGGGGCCGCGTTCCGCCGCTTGGCGATCGCCGGCTCGATGATCCGCGTCATAAGCGTTTCGAAATTCGCGCGGCCGCGCCGGTGCGTCTCCCCGTAGCCTTTCAGAACCTTCGCGGCCACCGCAGCCTCGAGCCCGAACTCGGGCGCGATCGCCGCGGCGCGTGCCACCGCGTCGAGCCATTTCTCGATGAGCGCCTGCTCCTCGCCGAAGCGGAGCGAGCGCCGCCGCCACCGCTTCATCTTCGCGAGCAGAATTAGGCGGAAATAGCCGGAAACACGGGTGCTGCGCAGCCGCATTCTGAGATGGAAGCGCTCGAGGCTCTCGTTGCTCCGCGCCCAATCGCGCAGGACCCGGCCGATGCCGGCCGGCAGGACGGCGGCAATCTCTTCGATGCCGGGCTTGAAGAACTCGGTCACATGCACCGGCTCTTCCGGCTTCGCCCTTACCTCGGCACGGATCCGCGCAAGGCGTTCGGGCCGGGCCTTGAGCTGCGCGACGCGGATCACGTCCTCGTACGCCATCCAGAGCGCGAGGTGCCGCGCCGTCTCCGCGAGCACCTTCTCCGGCAGGTCGCGCAAGGCGTCGAGCCGGTCGAGATAGAGCCGCGCATAGGCCTCGTCCTGATAGTCGACGAGACGCTTCACCCCTTCCTCGACGATTCCGATGGCGGCGGCGGGGAAACGCTGCGCCGTCTCGGCCAGCATCGCGTCGACGTCGGCGGCGACAGCGCGCGGAAGCGCATGCCCGGTCTCCGGCGCGATGTCGGACGCCGGACCGTTCTGCCCGATCTCCCAGCCCGCGGCGAAGGCGGCGAGGTTCGCCTCGACCGCGACTCCGCGGGCACGGATCGCCGCCTCGAAGTCCGAGCGGGCGAGCGGCAGGGCGCCGGCACCGGCGACCGCACCTAAGAGCACGGCGTTGAGGGCGAGGGCGCGGGTTCGCGGCGAGCGCGCGAGATCGAAGAGGATCGGCCGCGCCGCCATCTCCCGGCAGGCCCGCAGGGCGCGCTCGGCGTCGAAACGGCCGTCGCCCATCTGCATCTTCTCGATCGTCGCGTAGACGCGATGCGTCGCCGCGACGAGCGTCGTGCGGTCCGGCGTCACGTAGCCGTTCTCGACGGCGCGCGCCGCTTCGATGAGCTCCGAGGCGACCATGACGTCGACCTCGGCCGGGCTCGGATAGAGGGCGAGCACCGGCCTTCTTCCGCCGAGCGCCGCGTGCGTCTCGGGATATATCTCGACGTAGTAAGTCGTGGCGCCGGTGCGCTGCGCGACGCCCGGAATCGACGTGCTCTGCACCGGAAAGCCGGCCGACATCGCCGCTTCGACGAGCCAGTCCGCGAGGACGCCGCCGCCCTCGCCGCCGAGCGCCGCGATGAGAATCGTGACCGGACGGGCGCTCATTCCGCCGCCGCCGGCGCTGCAGCGCCGTTCCCCTGCAGCACCTCGATGAAGCGGCTGCGGATGCGCCAGAGGATGCGGTCCCAGAGCCGCGCGTTCTGAACAATTTCGGCGCGGAAGAAGGAGGGGCAGAGGACGGCCGCGTCCGCGACCTCGCCGCAGAGGCCGCACCCGACGCAGTCGTTGTTGACGTGCGCGACCGGATCCTGGCGCAGCGGGTCGGGATTGTCCTTCACGGTGAGCGAGGGGCACCCCGAGAGGCGGATGCAGGAATGGTCGCCCGTGCAGACCTCGTCGTCGACGCCGAACCGGGTGCGCACGACCCGCTTTCCCGCGGCGAGCTGCTTCGCGATCTGCGGCTTGAGGCGCCGCTGACGCGCCAGCTGGCACTCGGCCGTGGCGACGATCACCTTGAGGCCCTTCTCTGTCGTCGTCATGGCCTCCTTCAGTGCCTTCACCATCTTGCCGACGCTGTAGGTGCGCACCGTCTTCACCCAAGGAATGCCCATCACCATGAGCGCGGTCTCGATCGTGGCGCGCGGCTTGCGCCCGCCCGCGGTAGAGGAGGGGATCGACTGCTGCCCCGTGGCGGAGGTGTAGCCGTTGTTCATGATGACGAGGACGGAGTCCTGGTCGTTGAAGACCGCCCCGGTGACGCCCGAGGTGAGCCCGTTGTGCCAGAACCCGCCGTCGCCCATCACCGAGACGACGCGCTTGCCGAAGCTCGGCGCCAGCCCCGCCGAGCTCGACAGGCCGAGTCCGTATCCCAGCACCGAGTTGCCGAGATAGAACGGCTCCAGCGTCGAGAAGGTGTGGCAGCCGATATCGGCGGAGATGTGCACCTTGCCGAGCTCGCGCTCGACGAGCTTGATCGCGCTGAACACCGGGCGCTCGGGGCATCCGGTGCAGAAGCCGGGCGGCCGTTTCGGCACCGGGGCGCCGAGCAGCCCTGCCGCCTTCTCCTTCGCGGCGCGGACCCGCTCGACGGCGGCGCCGATCGCCGCGAGGTTGAGCCCTTTCGGCACCGCGCCTTCGAGGAATCTGGCCAGCCCCTCGAGCACCACGGAGGCGGTGTATTCGCCGGCCATCGGGAGAACCGCCTTGCCGACCACGGTCGTCTGGAGGCCGGCCTTGCGCAGAAGCGCGTTGATCGCCTGCTCGAGATAGTCGGGATTGCCCTCCTCGACCACGAGCACCGCGCGCTTGCCGCTGCAGAACGCCGTCACCTCGTCGGGCACGAGCGGATAGGTGACGTTGAGGCAGTAGATCGGGATCGGCGTCGTGCCGAAGCTGTCGGCGAGCCCGAGCTGGGCGAGGGCGCGGAGGACGGTGTTGTAGAGCCCGCCCTGGAGGATGATCCCGACGTCGTCCTGGGTCCCGGCGAAGATTTCGTTCAGCTTCTCGCGCGTGATGAATTCGAGCGCGGCAGGAAGGCGCTTCTCGACCTTGTGCTTCTCCTGGACGTAGGTGTGCGGCGGAAGACAGATCCGGCCGGGATCGAAGCTCGGCGCTTCGATCGGATGATTGCGCGACAGCGACGGCTTCCGGTTGTCCTTGGCGATGAAGCGGCCGTGCATGTGGCACGCCCGGATGCGGAACTCGACGATGACGGGCGTATTCGAAGCCTCGGAGAGCTCGAACCCCTTCTCGATCAGATCGACGAAACGGGCGTGGTCGGGCCTCGGATCCATGAGCCACATCGTCGATTTCATCGCGAAGGCGTGCGTGCGCTCCTGGATGATCGAGGCGCCCTCTCCGTAGTCCTCGCCGACGACGATCAGCGCGCCGCCGACAACGCCGGCCGAGGCGAGATTGGAGAGTGCGTCGGAGGCGACGTTCGTGCCGACGGTCGACTTCCAGACCGCGGCGCCCCGCATCGGGTAGTTGATGGAGGCGGCGAGCATCGCCGCGGCGGCCGCTTCGTTCGCCGCCGCCTCGAAATGGATGCCGAGCTCGTCGAGAATCTCCTTGGCGTCGGCGAGCACGTCCATGAGGTGCGAGACCGGCGCGCCCTGGTAGCCGCCGACATAGGAGACGCCGGCCTGGAGCAGCGCCTTGGTGATGGCGAGGATGCCCTCGCCCTCGAACACCTCGCCGGCGCCCTTCTTCAGGAGCGCGACCTCCTTGGCGAAGGATCGCTCCATGCGTCCCTCCCGAACATATGCAATTGCATATAATGGTGCGCCTTGCCGCCGCCGGGGTCAAGCTGGCAGGTGGACGGCCAGCCGCCACAATGGTTTAATCCCCGCGCGACAGGGAGCGACCGGCGATGCGGCGTACGTCAGAGCGGGCGGCACCCGCCGAAACGGCGCGGAGCCTCGCGCATATCGAACTGTTCGAGAGTCTACCGGCCGAGGAGCTGGCGCAGCTCGAGCGCCGCTGCACCTGGCAGCGCTGGAATGCGGGCGAGCAGATCATCGATCGCGAGACGCTGTCCAACGACGTCTATTTCATCGTGCGCGGCCGCGTGCGCGTCATCGACTACAGCCAATCCGGCCACCGGGAGGTCGTGTTCGACGAGCTTTCGGCCGGGGCCGTGGTGGGGGAGCTCGCGGCCATCGACGGCGAGCCGCGCTCGGTCAACGTGATGGCGGTCGCGGAAACGCTCACCGCCTCGCTCGGTGCCGAGGCCTTCATCGCCATCATCATCGAGCATCCCAAGGTCGCGCTCGCCATGATGCGCCGCCTCTCGGAGATGATCCGGCAGTCGACCTCCCGGATCATGGATTTGTCGACGCTCGGCGCCCACCACCGGATCTACGCCGAGCTCCTCCGCCTCGCGCGCACCGGCGGCGCGGCGAGGCCGAACCAGGCGATCATCCAGCCGATGCCCGTTCACGCCGACATCGCGGCGCGGGTCTCGACCACGCGAGAGACGGTCGCTCGCGTCCTCTCCGAGCTCGCGCACGGGAACGTGGTGAAGCGCGAAGGCGACGCGCTCATCATCCGCGATCTCGAACAGCTGACGCAGATGCTGAACAAGTTCCGCGACTGAACGACCGCGCCGCTCGCGTCAGTTCGCGAGAAGCCAGATCCCCGCGCCCGCCAGCGCGAAAACCCAGAGCCGGTCGAGATCGATCCAGCCGCGCCGCAGGAAGGCGAGGCCGATCCATTCGTAGACCGCGAGCGCGACGGCGCACGTCACGAGGAGCGTCGCCGCCGTGTGGACCCCGACGGCTTCGAGCGCCGTCGGCAGCGAGCCGGTGGTGAGCGCGCCGGCGGGCTCCGAGAGGCAGAGCGGGATCAGCGCCGGGACCAGCATGAGCCCGGCGCCGTGCGCGCTCGCCACCAGGAACGACCAGAGGAGGAGCCCGGCGAACCCGGCGCGCATGCCGATCCTCACCCGGTGCCGCCGGCCGCCCAGAACGTGATAGATGGCCCAGAGCAACAGCACCGCCCCGGCGACGCGATTGAGCAACGCACCGTCTATGACCGAGCCGAGCAGGATGACCGCGGCAGCGACGATCGCGATTGAGAGCGCGTGGCCGAGCCCGATCGGCACGAGTGCATGGAGCACCGCGGCGCGGCTGCCGCGATGAAGCCCCAGGGCGACCGCGAAGAGCCAGCCCATCGCGGGATTGATCCCGTGATAGGCGCCGAGCCCCGCGAGCGCCAGCCACGGCCACGACGGAAGGGCGAGCGCTTCGGTGAGGATCGGGACCTCGGGCTAGGTCACGGCAGGGCCGACCGAGCGCTCGTGGAGGCCAGGTCCATGCCGTCCCTTCTCGCCGGCTCGAGGAACGCCGTGCCGGTCACGGGTAGCAATACGAGTCGGAGGACGCATCGCCGCCCTCGAGCCGCACCTGGTGCGGCAGGTGCCCTTTCGGCCAGGCGACGAAAAACTCCGGATCGAGCGCCATCCCCCTTCCGGATCGGCATCGACCTTCACCATCCAGCCTTCGAGCCCGCCCGGGTAGAATTGCGGGTCGATGGCCCCGTAAAGCGAGTTGGTGAAGTAGATCCGGCGCCCGTCGCGGCTCACCTCCACCATCTGCGGCCCGCCGTTGAGCGCGCCCTTGGCTTTAGGGTGCGTTTCGCGCGAGACGATGCCGCCGATCCTGATCTTGCCCGTCAGCTTCGGCGCGAACGGATCGGAGACGTCGTATTGCAGGAAGTCGCCGGTGCCCCAGCAGGAGACGTAGAGGAACTTGTCGTCCACCGAGAGGTCGATTTCGGTGACGAGCGGCGGGCACGCCTTGAAGTCCTTGAGCGCCGGCGGAAGAAGGTCGGGGTCGGCCGGTTCCGCGTGGATCGAGACGACTTTCTTGACCGCCCATTGCTCGCCGTCGCGGTACCAGACCCAGATCGAGGACGAGAGGTCCTCGAGGCTGATGACGCAGTTGACGAAGCCGTAGGCTTTCGTCGGGTCGTGCGCCGGGCGAAGCTCGAAGACGAGCTGGTGCTCCTTGCCGAAATCGATCTCCTGCAGGTGCCGGCGCTTGTGCAAATCCCAGAAATGGAGCTTCCGGCCGTATTTGCTGCCGAGGAGGAGCTCCGGCACGAGCCCTTCCTCGAACATGTCCGGCGTTCCCCATTCGCTCGTGACGACGGTGTCGTAGCCAAGATGCCACCACATGTCGTAGGCGAATTCCTGCGGGCCGCGGTCCACCTCCCAGCGCCCGCGCACCTCGAAAGTCTCGTGGTCCATGAGAAAGACGCCGCCCGGTCCCTTGCCGTCGGCGTTCCCGAGCGCGCTCACGTAAACGCCCTCCGGTCCGCAATGCACCGTGTGCGGGCGCGTGTAGCCGGCGCGGTCGGCGATCTCGTCGGGCTCGATCACCTTCACCACGCGGGGCCGCTTCGGGTCGGGCTTCGTGTCGACGATGTGGATGCGGGAGGACCGCAGGCCCGGCACGACGAGATAGCGCCGCTCGACATGCGGGTGCGGCGCGTTGGGGCAAAGGCACGAGCTGCAGGCGTTCCAGCCGAAATGATGCAGCTCGTCGCCCGGGCGGCTCATCTCGACCTTGCCGACGATCTGCGCGTAGCTGGGCGACCGTGGGTCGACGTCGACGACCGCCAGGACGTCCTTGCGCTTTCGCTCGGGGGCGAAGCTCGCGACGTGGGCGAATTTCTCCGCCGGAGCCCGGGCGGCCAGTCGCGGCGAGGGATAGAAGGTCGGGTCGGGGGTCCAGGTTGCCATGCAGATCCTCCGCTGGATGTCGGAAACGGGTGCCGGCAAGGTTCGGCCGCCCGGAGCCCGAGGCGCTTGGGGCGGAAGTCGCGACATGGCACGAGCGCGCGGGTGCTCGCGACCTGAAGGCGAGAGCGTCCTCCCCCTCGTGACGCCTGTCAATTCAGCCTTCCGGGGGCGTGCGATCGTTCGTGCGCGGACCCGCGCCCGGGCCCATATTCAAATCCATGAATCTCCGGGAGACCATCCGGGAAAAGGCGCTCGCGCTCGGCTTCGACGCCGTCGGCTTCGCCCGTGCCGCGCTCGCCGAAAGGGCGCGGGAGGACCTCGCGGCCTATCTCGCCGCCGGCTACCACGGCGACATGGGCTGGCTCGCCGCGCGCGCCGCGGAGCGAGCGTCGCCAACCGGGCTGTGGCCCGCGGCGAAGAGCGTCGTCGTGCTCGGGGTCAACTACGGCCCGGAAGAGGATCCGCGCGCTGCGCTTGCCGACCCCGGCGCGGGGGTGATCTCGGTCTATGCGCGCGGCCGCGACTATCACGACCTCGTCAAGAAGCGCCTCAAGGCGCTCGGCCGCTGGATCGCGGCCACGTTCTCGGGCGAACTCAAGGTCTTCGTCGACACCGCGCCGGTCATGGAAAAGCCGCTCGCGCAGCAGGCGGGGCTCGGCTGGCAAGGCAAGCATACGAACCTCGTCTCGCCGCGCTTCGGCTCATGGCTGTTCCTCGGCGAGATCTATCTCGATCGCGAGCTCGAACCGGACCCGCCGGGCAGCGACCGCTGCGGCACCTGCACGCGGTGCCTCGAGGCATGCCCGACCGGCGCCTTTCCGGCGCCCTACAGGCTCGATGCGCGGCGCTGCATCTCGTATCTCACGATCGAGCACAAGGGGCAGATCCCGGAGGAGCTGCGGCCGTTGATGGGGAACCGGATCTACGGCTGCGACGATTGTCTCGCCGTCTGTCCCTGGAACAAGTTCGCGCGCCCGACGCCGCATCCCGAGCTGCGGGGCGCTCATACCGGGCGCCTGGCGGAGCTGGCGCTGCTCGACGACGCTGCGTTCCGCGCGCGCTTCTCAGGGTCGCCGGTAAAGCGGGTCGGCAGAGACCGCTTCGTGCGCAACGTCCTGGTCGCGATCGGAAACAGCGGCGATCGGTCGCTGGCGCCAATAGCCGCGCGTCTGCTCGGCGACGGCTCTCCGCTGGTGCGCGAGATGGCGGAATGGGCTCTCGCCCGGCTGGAAGGCGAACGCGCCCGGCCCGAGCGGACGAGCCGGACCTACGCGGAATAGAACTCCCGCATCATCCGGTCGCGGTAGGCGACGAGGTTGGCGTGGCGCCCGGCGGCGTCCCGGCTCGGCGCGCTGAAGATCTCGCAGAGCGCGCCGGCGACGAAAGGGAAGATCGTCGCGTCGGCGCCGGACGGACGATCACCCATGAAGTAGGGTTTGTCGCCGAGCTGGTCGGCGACCGACTGGAAATCGCGCTCGACGAGGCTCAGAAGCTCGGCCGGCGAGTGCCGCCCGAGACCTTGCGCATGGAGAGTCTTTCGGAGCTGCCGCCGTATGATCGAGATCGCGAACGGACGGACCGGCGCCGGTACCCGGTCGAAGAACCGGACCGGGCCGGCACGGAAATTCGCCTCGTCCATCCAGCGGTCGATGACGACGCACCAGTAGAGGTGCTCGTCGCACATTTTCTCGTAGGCCCAGGCGATGCCCCGCTCGCTCGGCGTGAGGCCGGCGTCGAAGTCGATGCCGTGCTTCCGCTCGAGGTGCATCCGGATGAGGGTGGAATCGGCGACGACCGTCCCTTCGTCGTCGATATACGGAAGCTTGCCCTTGGGCGCGCGGCGGAAGCCGCCGGTGTCGGTCCGATAGGGAAGCTTCGCCAGCTTCAGGAGCATCTCGGCCTTCATGACGAAGGGGCTGGGATCAGGAAGCCCGAAAGCCGGACCGAACGTGTAGAGCGTGATCATCGCGCTTCGAAACGGCGCGGCCGCAAACCCTGATGGAACCAGGTCACGAAGCTCACGATGTCGTAGACCGGGATGCCGAGATGGCGCCGCAATGCGGCAGCGTAAGGGCCCATGTTCGTGCATTCGAGCACGATCGCCCCCACCTCGGGGTGCCGTTCCAGGAGCGTCGTGCCCGCCTCCAGCATGTCGGCTTCGGCGAGGCGCGTGTCGAGTCGCTCCTCGTTGCCGAGAAGGACCCGGGTCAGCTCGCGCCCGCCTTCGGTGCCGACCTTCGGCGTGTCGGGCGGGCAGCCTGCGGCGGCGAGATGCGCTTCGGAGAGGGCTTCGGCATCGACGGTGATCACCCCGGCGCGCTTTCCCGGCGGCAGAAGCCGTTCGACGAGCGGCACCTGAAGGAGGCTCGACGTCGCGACCGGAACGTCGAGCCGCGCCGCGAGCTCTGCCTGGAAGAGCGAGAGAAAGCCGCAATTGGTCGTGATCGCTTCGGCGCCGAGGTCGACCAGCTCCTTCGCCCCGGCGACGAACTCCTCGAGGAGCCCCTCGGCCCGGCGTCGCACGACGCGGTCGGGGGAGGCGCCGCCGATCACCTTGTAGAGAACCGGGAACGGCCAGGTCTCCGCGTTGCCCATGTCGCCGGGAACGCGCGGGAACCGCGCCTCGAGCATGAGAATGCCGAGCGGCGCGCCGTAGAGCGCCCTGCCGCCGGTCGCGATCATGCCACCCATTCGCTGACCGGCGCGCGCGCCTCGTGCAACGGCTGTGTGACGACGTCGACGAGAGCCGGGCCTTCGTGCTTCAGCGCCGCGGAAAGGGTCTCTTCGAGCGTCGCCGGGTCCTCCGCGCGCCACGCCCTCACGCCGAAGGCTCTGGCGACCGCGGCGTGATCGATTCGCCCGAAATCGACCGAGTAGTAGCGCTCCCCGTAGCCGCTCTTCTGACCGGCCTTGATCCAGCCGTAGCAGCCGTTCGACACCACGATCATCGTGATCTTCTGCCCTGCGCGTGCGATGGTTTCGAGCTCGCCCGCGGTGAAGCCGAAGCTGCCGTCGCCCATCACGGCGACGACGGTCGCGTCCGGCCGGCCGATCTTGGCGCCGAGAGCGGCCGACATCGAATAGCCGAGCGCGCCGTGCGCGCGGTTCGAGATGAAGAGCCGCCCGCTGCGGCGCTGCTCGTAATAGGCTGAGAAATAGGGGCAGGGCGTGCCGGGGTCGCAAACGAGCACCGCGTCCTCGGGCAGGAGCGCCTGCAGGCTCGCCACCAGCCGCTCCGGCCGGATCGGCACATCGTTGGACTGGGCCAGCGCTCGAAACGCCGCGAACTTCTCGGCCTTCGCCTCCGCGATCCTCCCGCGCGGGTCGGTCTTCGCCATGCCGGGTCCCAGCTCGTCGACGAGCGCCTCGAGGGCGAGTCGCGCGTCGGCGAGGATCGCTACATCGGCGCGGTAGTTGGCGCCGAGTACGCGCGGATCGGCGTCTATGTGAATGATTCGCGCCCTGCCCGGTTCGGGGTGGCGCCAGCGCTCGGTCGTCACGGAACCGGCGCGGCAGCCGATGAAAACGACGAGGTCGGCGGCGTCGACGATGCGCCTTGTCTCGGGCGTGCCCCCGTTCGAGCCGACGACGCCGACCGCGAGCGGGTCGTCTTCGGCGATGCTGCCCTGCCCGCTGATCGTCGTCGCGACCGCCGCGCCGACACGTTCGGCGAGCGCAGCGAGCGCTGCTTCCGCGCCCGCGATGACGACGCCTCCGCCGCAGATGAAAACCGGCGCCGAGGCGCTCGCGAGGAGCCGTGCAGCGTCGTGGACCGCGTCGTGGTCGGGTCCGCTCCGCTGGGAAGGGTAGATCCCGAACCGCGGGTCGGCCTCCAGCTCGGCCTCGTCGACGGGCTGCTTCTGGACGTCGTAGGGCAGGCCCAGATGCGCCGCGCCCGGCCTGTCCGAGGTCATCGCGCGGAACGCGGCCCCGACGAGGCGGGGCAGGTCGTCGGCGCGATCGATCACTTCGTTCCACTTGGTGACGGGCCGGAAAAGCGCGCGCTGGTCGAGCTCGGTGAGAGCGAACCGGCCGCGCGCGCTCACCGAAACGTCGGTCGTGATCGCAAGCACCGGGATCGAGGATTCGTTCGCCTCGACGACTCCCGGAAGAATGTACGTGGCGCCGCCGCCCGAGGGTCCCTCGCAAACGCCGACGTGCCCGGTTACCCGCGCGTACCCGTCGGCCATGTAGGCGGCCGATCGTTCGTCGCGGGTCAAGATGTGGGCGATGCCGTGATCGAGACGGCGGAGCGCGTCATAAAGGGGAAGCGAGGTGTCGCCGCAGAGCCCGAAGACGTGCCGTACGCCGAAGCCCTGCAGCATCCGGACCATCGCTTCGGCCCCGGACAGCTGGTTCATGGTCGGCGATCACGCCATCGAGGCCGGGGCGTGTCAACCGAGCCGGCGAAAGGGGAGGAGACCGGTTATTTCTTGCCCTTTCCGGCTTTCCCCGCTTGGGCGGTTTCGCGTCTGACGAGCTTGTTGAAGTTGCTGTCCTCTTGGTAGAGGAAGGCCAGGCCGCTCTCGTCGAATTTCTGGAAGAACTCGTCCCACGAGATCGGCTCGAGGTTGGCGTCGCTCGCGTCGTCGTCGTCGGGCGGCTCCGGGAAGTCGATCCGGAGAATGCCGATCTCGCCTTCTCCCGCCACCGTCTTGACGTGCGCTGGCCGGCCGCCGCGGTCCTCTACCCATTTGCGGATGAAGTCGTGATCGGTCGTGGACTGGGCAGCGGCCATGGCGCGGTTCTCCTCGGGCGGCTTGCGGGATCGTCCTTCAGAACGCCACCCCTTGCGGTCCGTTCCGCCCCAGGAGCGGACAGCCGCCGCCGTGCGCGTTTCCTTGTGGAACCGCGTTAGGAGAGCGGGCTTGGAAGCCGTTCGCGCTTGAGGCGAGCCTGCGCGGCAGGTTCCGGCTCCCGCGCCTCTGGCCCTATGTCGCCAGCCTGTCCCCGGCCGACCCGAATCAGGCGAGGGCGCTGCGCGCCTTGGCCGATTCGAACTCGACGTTGATCTCCAGAACCGAGGCGCCCGGACGTTCGTTCTCGAGCTTCACCCGGATCATATCGTCGCTGATCTCGACGTATTTGCGCACGACGGCGATCAGCTCGCGCTGAAGCAGCGGCAGGAAGTCGGGTCCGGAGCGGCCGGCCCGCTCGTGGGCGAGCAGGATCTGCAAGCGCTCCTTGGCGATCGCCGCGCTCTGGGGCTTCCTGGAGAAGAAGTAATCGAGAAGACTCATTGCCTTCACGCCCTCCCGAAGATGGCGCGAAAGAAGCTGCGGCGCTCCGCCTTGACGAACCGCAACTCGCGCTGCTCGCCGAGGAAGCGGGCGACCGCATCGTCGTAAGCGCGGCCGGCGGGGCTCTCGGGATCGAGAATCACCGGCATTCCGGTGTTCGAGGCCTTGAGCACGCTTTCCGATTCCGGCACCACGCCGAGCACCGGAATCGAAAGGATCTCCTTCACGTCCTCGATCTTCATCATCTCGCCGCGCTCGACGCGTTCCGCCGAGTAACGCGTGAGCAGAAGCTGCGTTTCGACGGGCTCGCGCCCCTCTTCGGCCCGCTTCGTCTTGGAGGCGAGGAGGCCGATGAGCCGGTCGGAGTCGCGCACCGAGGAGACCTCGGGGTTCGTCACGACGATGGCCTTGTCGGCGTGGTAGATGGCGGAAATTGCGCCATGCTCGATGCCTGCCGGGCTGTCGCAGACGATGTATTCGAAGTCGCGGCGCAGCTCTTCCATGACGCGGGCCACGCCTTCGGGCTTGAGCGCTTCCTTGTCGCGCGTCTGCGAGGTCGGGAAGATGTAGAGCCCTTCGACTCGCTTGTCCCGGATCAGCGCCTGGTTGAGGTTCGCGTCCCCGTTGATGACGTTGATGAAATCGAACACGACGCGACGCTCGCAGCCCATGATGAGGTCGAGGTTGCGCAGGCCGACGTCGAAATCGATAACCACCGTCTTGTGGCCGCGCATCGCGAGCCCGGTGGCGAACGCGGCGGAGGTCGTGGTCTTGCCGACGCCCCCCTTGCCCGACGTGACGGTTATGACTGTGGCCAAACCTAGCCTCCTTAAGCGGCGGTGCGGGTGATGGCGAGACGATCCTCGTCGAGCGAGATCTGCACCGCTTGCCCGATGTACTCCCGGGCGATGTTCTCGCTGACGAGATAGTGGCCAGCGACGCTGACGAGCTCTGCCTCGAGGCGCTTGCAGAAGATGCGGGCCTCCGCATCGCCCTGGGCGCCCGCGATCGCGCGTCCGCGAAGCGTGCCGTAGACGTGGATATGCCCGTCGGCGATGAGCTCGGCCCCCGGGCTCACCGACGCGGTGACGATAAGATCTGCGCCGCGGGCATAGATCTGCGCGCCCGAGCGCACGGGCGTGGTGACGAGCCTGCTGCGGCCGCCGGCGCCGGGCGGGGGTGGCGGCGGCGCGGCGCGCGGCGGAGGAGCCGGCGCCTCGGAGACGCGTCGGCTCGGCGAGGAAGCATTGAAGTTCGTCAGCCCGGCGGCCTGCGCGGCACGAAGCTGGGCCGCGGATGCGTTCTGTACCCCGATCGCGACCAGCTTGTGACGCTGGAGAAGAGCCTTGGCGTCCTCGAATTCGCTCGGATCCATGAAGGCGAGGCTGCCCTTGATGTCGAGGACGACGGGCGCCTGGTCGAAGAAGCGCGGGGACAAGGCGATCTGGCGGCCCAGCTCAACCGCGAAATCGGGGTCGTGCGGATCCTCCATCCGGATCACCATCATCGTGAAAACTGCGCCTTGAATCAGGCTCGGGGCACCATTGCCACGCGACATTTCGGGGTCTGACCGTCCACCAATGTCTATATTTAGTACAGCGAAGTGCGCAGCATCGCAATCGGCTTTCGCCGCGAAATCCCGTTCTTCCGCCCGCAGGAAAAGCGCCGGCACCCTAGCGGGGCGCCGGCGCCGGAAGCCAGTCTCGACTGGTCTGCAGCGGCGAATGCCGCGCGTTTGTCACAGCGCCTGCGGGTTTCCCGGGAGCAACGAGAAGTGCCCGCCCGTCGTGCCGTCGAGCCTGTCGAAACGCAGCGAGGCCGGGGTCGAGGTGCGATAGATCACGTAGCATTCCTCGAGCCCGCCGTTGACCTTGGTCATCGCGGTGCAGAGGAGGCCGTCGTCTCCGATCCGCCATGTCCCGACGTCGGTGTAGCCGCCTTGGCGGAAACGGAGCTGGCCGCCGGGGCCGAACCAGGCGTAGTAGGGCTGCCCGTCCGGAGCGATCCCGGCGGCGGTGTTACCGGCGACGAGGCTCGAAATTTCGCTTGCCCCGATTCGGCCCGGCGCGGCGAGGGGGGCCGCAGAGGTGCCGACGCCCGGAGCGGTGCTGGTGCCGGGGGCAGGGCTAACGGTGGGCGTCCCTGGGGCGACGACCGCCGCACTCGATGCAGGACTTGTATCGGTGGAGCTGGTGCAGGCGGCGAGGAGCGTCAGCATCGACGCCGCCCCCCAAGCGCGCGCGGGCGAGACCTTCATGGGAAACCTCGCGTTGGACGTGCTTTTCCCTGAACGCCGGGGCGCGATGCGGGTTCCTGCGGCGAGGGGCGGCGATGGTCCCATTTCGTCGCGAGGAGGATCGAGGAGGTCGTCCGCGCGACGCCCGGAAGCTTTCCTATCCGCGTCAGGACGTCGTCGAGGGCGGCGGCGTTCTCGGCGGCGACATGTGCGACGAGATCGTGCGCGCCGCTCACCGTGTGGCAGCTCAGCACCTCCGGCATGCCTCGCAGCGCGGCGATCGCCCGGTCGTGCAGCTTCGGGTCGAGGTCGATCATGACATGCGCCGCGACCGAGTCGCGCGGGACCTCGCCGAGCACGACCGTGTAGCCCTGGATCACCCCGTCACGCTCGAGCCGGCGCAACCGCTCCTGCACCGCGCTCCGCGAAAGGCCGAGGTGACGCGCAAGAGTGGCCGCCGGCAGCCGCGCATTGCCGCGCAGCAAGGCGATGAGCCGCTGGTCGATCTCGTCGGGCGCGCGCTTTGCCATTCAGCTCCGTCGTTTCGCCGGCCGAATCGGGCGTTTCCGGCACATCGCCGGAGGAAACGCGCCGACCCTCTGCGCTAGCCTTAGCGCGAAGCAGGAGTTTCGTCATGCGGGTGGTCATTTTCGGCGCCGGCGCTATCGGCGCGACAATTGCAGAAATGCTGGCGGCGGCCGGAGGATACCGGGTGGCGGTGGCCGACCGGGACTCGGCGGCGCTGGCGCGCCTCAGGCCGCGCGGGCTCGAGCTCCGTCAGGTCGACGTCGCGGACCGCACCTTCCTGCTGGACGCCGCGCGAGGCCACGACGCGGTCGTGAGCGCGCTGCCGTTCTTCCTCAACCGCGCGGTCGCCGAGGCGGCGCTGGCGGCGCGAGCGCATTATCTCGACCTCACCGAAGACGTCGCGACGACGCGCGCGGTGCGGCGCCTCGCCGACGGCGCTCCGCGCGCCTTCATCCCTCAATGCGGCCTTGCGCCCGGATTCGTCGGCATCGCGGCCTATTCCTTGGCGCAGCGGTTCGACCGCCTCCGCGACGTGCGGATGAGAGTCGGGGCGCTGCCGCGGAACCCGACCAACGCGCTCAAGTACAATCTCACATGGTCGACCGACGGGCTCATCAACGAATACTGCAATCCCTGCGAGGCGATCCGTCGCGGACGCTTGGTGGAGCTCGCCCCCCTGGAGGGGCTCGAGCGGTTCTCGCTCGACGGCGTCGAGTACGAGGCCTTCAACACCTCGGGCGGGCTCGGCACGCTTTGCGAGACCCTGGCAGGGAAGGTCGAGACGCTCGACTACAAGACGATCCGCTATCCCGGGCACCGCGACATCATGAAGGTGCTGCTCGACGACCTGCGGCTCTCGGAGCGGCGACAGCTCCTCAAGGACGTGCTCGAGTCGGCCGTTCCGAGCACCAGGCAGGATGTCGTCCTCGCCTTCGTCGCCGTGTCCGGCTGGCGCGAGGGGCGTTTCGTCGAGGAGAGCTTCGTGCGGAAGATCTACGGCGGCGAGGCGCCGGAGGCGTTCTCGGCGATCCAGGCGGCGACCGCAGCCGGGCTTTGCGCCATGCTGGAGCTCCTCCGCGCCGGAAAGATCCCGCAGCAGGGCTTCGTCCGTCAGGAAGAGGCTCGGCTCGAGGATGTGCTCGCGACCCGCTTCGGCGCGGTGTTCGCGGAAGGGGAGGTGCGTTCGCGCTCTCGCATCGCCGCGTGAGCTCGCGCCCGCGGCGCGCGCACGCTTCTTGCACGTCCGAAAGGGCGAATTAACGCTTTCTCAAATCGCGTCTTGGTAACTCGCCCGGGTGACGGGCAACGAGGGCGAGCACCTTTTCCGGCTGGCGCGCGACAGGTCCGCTGCGGGCCGTCGCGCTCTCGTCGCTACGGTCGGCGACCTCCTGTTCGAGCGCCAGGAAGAGCTGACCGACCGCGAGCGCACGCTGATGACGGAGATTCTCCGCCGGCTGATTCACGAGGTCGAGATGGAAGTGCGCAAGGCGCTCGCGCAACGCCTCGCGCGCGAGCCGTCGGCGCCGCACGAGCTGATCGTCCTTCTCGCCAACGACCGCATCGAGGTCGCGCACCCCATTCTTCTCCACAGCGAAGTCCTGAGCGACGAGGACCTCGTCGAGATCATCCACCATCGCACGCTCGAGCATCAGCTCGCGATCGCGATGCGGCGGGAGGTCAGCGAGCGGGTCGCCGACGCGCTCGTCGAACGCGGCGATGTCGGCGTCGTCAAGGCGCTCTTGGAAAACCCGCAGGCGAGGCTCTCCGAGGCGGCGCTCGCCTATCTCGTCGAGGAATCGAAGCGCGTCGACACCTATCAGAACCCGTTGCTGCACCGTCCGGAGCTCTCGCCGGAGCTCGCCTTGCGCATGTACGGCTGGGTCTCCACGGCCTTGCGACGCTTCATCGTCGAACGTTTCCGGATCGATCCTCGCACCCTCGACCGGCACCTTGCCGCGACGAGCGCGATGCTCGCCCGGAACGCCGAGACGCAGCCGAACGCGGCCGAAAGGCTCGCCGCCGAGCTCGACGCCGCCGATGCCATCACCCCCGCGCTTCTGGTCGATGCGCTTCGACAGGGCGAGGTGGCGCTGTTTCAGGCCCTCTTCGCGCGGCTGACTGGACTGCCGCTTCTCCTCGTCCGTCGCCTCGTCTTCGAGCCTGCGGGCGAGGGGCTCGCGATCGCGTGCCGCGCCGCCGGGATCGACGCCTCGTCGTTCACCTCGATCTTCGTGCTTTCGCGCAAGGCCCGCCACGACAGCGCCCTGGCTCCGGGCGAGCTCACGCGCCTCATCGGCTTTTTCTCGAAGATCCGTCCCGAGCACGCGCGGCGGCTTGTCGAGAATTGGCATCGCGGGAGCGGCCGGCTGGCGCCGATCGCCGTCTCCGACGACGGTCATGGCCGCTGAACCGGCAGGCGCGCCGGCTCAGGAGCCCGGCCGGGATGTGCTCGAGCGCAGGCTCGCCCTCGCTCAGGAACGCATCGAGGACCTCGCCCGTCTCGTTTCTGACTGGATCTGGGAGACGGATCCGGAGTTGCGCTTGACCTTTGTGTCGGCGCGCGCGGTCGAGGTGCTCGGCTACGTGCCGCAGGAGCTCGTCGGTCGGCGCTTCGACGAGCTCGGCACCTTCGCGGCGGACGGGCCCACGCCTCTCGATCCCGCCCGGAAAGTGCCGTTTCGGGACCTCCCGTTCCGCATGCGCCGCAAGGACGGCTCCGAGCGCCTGTTCGAGGTTTCCGCGCTCCCGGTCTTCTCGCAGGAGGACGGGTCCTTTGCCGGTTTCCGCGGAAGCGCGCGGGACGTCACCGCCGAGACCGAGGCGCGCGAAGGCGCCGCGCGCTCCCGGCGTCAGCTCATCGAGGCGATCGAGAGCATCTCCGAGGCCTTCTCGCTCTTTGATGCCGAGGACCGGCTCGTCCTCTGCAACCAGAAGTTTCGCGAGCTCTTTCCGCACGCGGAGGTCGTTCAAGGCGCGGCCTTCGCGGACCTCCTGCGCAGCAACGTGGATAGCGGCTTCATCGAGCTGCCGGAGGGCGAGGGCGAGCGGTTCCTTGCGGCCCGGCTCGCACAGCGCCGGCAGGCGCGGGCGACATTCGAGCTGCGCCTGCGCGACGGCCGCTGGATGCAGGTCAGCGACCGCAAGACGACCGACGGCTCGACGGTCGGAATCCTCGCGGACATCACCGAGCGCAAGCACCGCGAGCAGGCGCTTGTCGCCGCGAAGGAGATGGCGGAGGCCGCGAGCCGCTCCAAGTCCGAGTTCCTCGCCAACATCAGCCACGAGCTGCGCACCCCGCTGAACGCCATCATCGGCTTCAGCGAGATCATGCGGGACGAGATTTTCGGACCGATCGGTGCGCCGCAGTACCGCACCTATCTCAACGACGTGCTCGACAGCGCGCACCACCTCCTCGAGGTCATCAACGACATCCTCGACGTCGCAAAGGCCGAGGCCGGCAAGCTCGACCTCGACGAGCACGAGTTCCCCCCGGCGCGTCTCGCGCGTCTCGCCTTGCGGCTGGTCGAGGAGCGCGCGGCGCGGGCCGACCTCCGGCTGGTTCTCGAGGTTCCGGAAGAGCTCCCGTTCGTGCGCGGCGACGAGCGCAAGCTCAAGCAGGTGGTCCTGAACCTCCTTACGAATGCGATCAAGTTCACGCCTGCCGGCGGGACCGTGATCCTGAGCGCCCGTGTCGCGGTCGACGGCGACCTTCTCATCGAGGTCGCCGATACGGGGATCGGCATCGCTCAGGAAGACATCGCGGTCGCCCTTTCGCCCTTCGGGCAGGTCGACGGGAAGCTCAACCGCAAGTACGAGGGCGCCGGGCTGGGGCTTCCCCTCTCCCGCGCGCTCGTCGATCTCCATGGCGGCGCGCTCTCGATCATGAGCGAGGTCGGCCGCGGCACGACCGTGACGGTGCGCCTTCCCGCCTGGCGGCTCCTTCTCGGGGGCGGCAGGCCGGGCTGAGCCCCGGCGTCACGCGGCGCCGTGCATTTGGCGAGGCGCGGCCTCGCCTTGTGGTAGGATCGCGCCTGCGATGGCGTTCGCTCCCTCCTTCCTCGACGAGATCCGGCAGCGCCTTTCGCTGGCCGGCGTGGTCGGACGGCGCGTCAAGCTGCAGAAGCGCGGCCGCGACTACGTCGGCCTCTGCCCGTTCCACAAGGAGAAGACGCCGAGCTTCAACGTCGTCGAGGACAAGGCGTTCTACCATTGTTTCGGTTGCGGCGCGCACGGCGACGTCATCGGCTTCACGATGCGCGTCGAGAATCTCGGCTTCCGCGAAGCGGTCGAGCAGCTCGCACGGCAGGCGGGGCTGGCGCTTCCGGTGGAGACGCCGCAGGCCCGCGCAGAGGCGGCACGCGCAGCGACGCTCACCGAAGCTTGTGCCGCAGCGGCCGAGAGCTTCGAACGGCAGCTCTGGGCCGCCGGCGGGGCGGCGGCGCTCGCCTATCTTCGCGGCCGCGGCCTTTCCGACGAGCTCATCCGGAAATTCCGGCTCGGCTGGGCGCCCGACAGCCGCAGCTTCATCGCATCCTCGCTCGGCGGGCGCTTCCCCGAGGCGCTCCTCGTCGAAGCCGGGCTGCTGAGGCAGGGCGAGCAGGGCGCCTTCGACTTCTTTCGGGGCCGCGTCATCTTTCCCATCTGCGACCGGGCGGGGCGGGTGATCGCGTTCGGCGGCCGCGCGCTCGGCGACGTTCAGCCGAAATACCTCAACTCGCCCGACACGCCGATCTTCCACAAGGGGCGCATGCTCTACGGGCTGCACCTCGCGCGCGCGGCAGCGGGGCCGGACACGCCTCCGATCGTCACCGAAGGCTACATGGACGTGATCGCGCTGCACGGCGCCGGGTTCGGGACAGCGGTCGCGCCGCTCGGGACCGCGCTCACCGAGGAGCATCTCGCCGAGCTCTGGCGCATCCACCCCGAGCCGGTGGTCTGCTTCGACGGCGATGCCGCGGGGCGCCGCGCCGCTTCCCGCACGCTCGACCGCGCCCTGCCGCATCTCACGACAGAGCGGGGGGTCAAGTTCGTCTCGCTGCCGCCGAAGCACGACCCGGATTCGCTGATCCGGGAGAAGGGCGTGGCGGCGATGCGGGACGCGCTCGCAGGGGCGGCGGCCGTCTCGGATTTCCTCTGGTCCTCCGCGACCGAGGACAGGGTCTTCCCGACGGTCGAGGCGATCGCGCAGCTCGAGGCGCAGCTTCTCAAGCGGCTGAAGTCGATCGGCGATCGCGGGCTGCAATTCCATCTCCGCCGCTTCGTTTCCGACCAGACCTCGGCGCTTTACTGGAAGCATCGCCGGCGCCGCTTGCCGAGGGAAGGCGGCGGGCGACAGCTGTCGGCCCGGCTGGGCGCGGCGGAAAACCCCTGGCGCACGGCCGCGGTGCTCCTTGCCGGCGTCGTCAACCATCCCTCGATCGCAGCCGACGACGTCGACCGCTTCGTCATGATCAGGAGCGATGATCCGGGGCTCGCGCGGCTCGCCGAGGCGATCCTGAGCGTCATCGCCTCTGAGCACGACATTACGGGCGCGGAGCTGCGCCGGCGCCTGGCGGAGCTCGGCTTCGCGCCGACGCTCGCCGCGATCGAGCGCTCCGAGATCTGGCAGGCGGCGCGGTTTCTGCATCCGGGCGCGGACCCTTACGACGCGGCGCTCGGCTGGCGGGCGCTCTTCTCCCGGGCGCTCCTGCCGGAAGCGCGCCGCGAGCTGGCCGCCGCGACCGAGGAATGGGAGCGCGAGCAGAGCGCGGAGGCCTGGGATCGGGTGGAGCGGCTCCGCCGGCTCGTCGCCGAGCAGAACAGCGAGGCCGAGCTGGTGCCGCTCCAGCGGGATCCGATCGAACGTTGGCGCCCGCAGCCTGCGGCGTGACCCGTTGACACAAATTCCAGGCGAATTCTAGGGTTGACGCCCTTCTCCGCCACTTGACGGGTTCGATTCTGCTTGCCACCTCTGTGCGACCGGGTGTCGCCAAGCCCGCAATTTCGCCGCATTTCCCTGATCGCGCCGAGTGCGACCGGGGCGGCGGCGGACCGAGCGGCAGCCGGGACGAGGGTAGGCGGAACGCGGTCCCGCCGGCGGCATCAGCGAGCATGAGCCCGGGAGCCCATCGCGGCCAGGGCGACGACGCCGCCCGAGATCGAGGATCCGCGCGGCGCCGACCCAAGAAGGAGCAGTTTCGGCATTTGCCCGGCGGTGGCGGCGTGCCGCGCCGCGCCGGGCATCTCTTCGTGTGAGGTTGGGCGACAGCATGGCGAGCAAAGCGGCGGCGAACACGGCGGAAGCGGCGGACAATCGCGAGGAGCAGGCGGAGACGCCGCTCCTCGACTCGGTCGCCGCGGCGATCAAGAAGATGGTCGCGAGGGGCAAGGAGCGCGGCTATGTGACTTACGACGAAGTCAACGCGGCGCTACCGCCCGACCAGGTCTCGTCGGAGCAGATCGAGGATACGCTCGCGATGCTCTCGGAGCTCGGCATCAACGTGATCGAGGGCGAAGAGAGCGAGGAGCCTCAGGCAGCTGCGGAAGAGAGCGACGGGGAGAGCGAGGAGCGCGGCAACGTCGCCGACGACGACGTCGGCCGCACCGACGACCCGGTGCGCATGTATCTGCGTGAGATGGGCTCGGTCGAGCTCCTGTCGCGCGAGGGCGAGATCGCGATCGCCAAGCGCATCGAGGCGGGCCGCGAGATGATGATCGGCGGCATCTGCGAGAGTCCGCTGACGATCCGGGCGCTCATCGGCTGGCGCGACGCGCTCAACGCGGGTCGCATGCTGCTGCGCGACATCATCGATCTCGACGCCACCTACGGGAACGCGAGCGGAAACAGCGGGCAGGACTCCGAAGAGGAGGCCGAGGAAGGAGCCGGAGGCGGCGAGGAGGACGGCGAGGAGGCCGCGATCTCGCTTTCGGCGATGGAAGCGCACCTGAAGCCGCAGGTGCTCAGCAAGCTCGATCACATCGCCGAGCTCTATAAGAAGCTCCACAAGCTGCAGGAGCAGCGTCTGGCGGCGATCCAGAAGGGCGAGATCCTGCCGGCCGCGACCGAGAAGCGTTACGAAAAGCTCAAGTCCGACATGGTCGAGGCGATGGCCGCGGTCCGCCTCAACAACGCGCGGATCGAGCTTCTCGTCGAGCAGCTCTACGAGTTGAACCGCCGACTGATGCAGGTCGAGGGAAAGCTCCTGCGCCTCGCCGAATCCTGCGGGGTGAAGCGCGACGATTTCCTGCAGCGCTATTTCGGCAACGAGCTCGCTCCAGACTGGCTGGAGGTTCAGGCGAAGAGCAGCAAGGCGTGGGCGACCCTCGTCAAGCGGCATGCCGACGATGTCGCGCAACTCCGCGGACAGATCGGCGCGATCTCGGCGGAGGCGGGCCTGCCCATCTCCGAGCTGCGCCGCATCGTCGCCACCGTGCAGAAGGGCGAGCGCGAGGCCAGCCGGGCGAAGAAGGAGATGGTCGAGGCGAACCTCAGGCTCGTCATCTCGATCGCGAAGAAGTACACGAACCGCGGCTTGCAGTTCCTCGACCTCATTCAGGAGGGGAACATCGGCCTCATGAAGGCGGTCGACAAGTTCGAGTATCGCCGCGGCTACAAATTCTCGACTTACGCGACGTGGTGGATTCGGCAGGCGATCACGCGCTCGATCGCGGACCAGGCGCGAACGATCCGAATTCCGGTGCATATGATCGAGACGATCAACAAGCTGGTCCGCACCTCGCGCCAGATGCTGCACGAGATCGGCCGCGAGCCGACTCCCGAGGAGCTCGCCGAGAAGCTGGCGATGCCTCTCGAGAAGGTGCGCAAGGTGCTGAAGATCGCCAAAGAGCCGATCAGCCTCGAGACGCCGATCGGCGACGAGGAGGATTCGCATCTCGGCGACTTCATCGAGGACAAGAACGCGATCCTGCCGGTGGACGCCGCGATTCAGGCGAATCTGCGGGAGACGACGACGCGCGTTCTCGCCTCGCTCACCGCGCGCGAGGAGCGCGTGCTCCGCATGCGCTTCGGCATCGGCATGAACACCGATCACACGCTCGAGGAGGTGGGGCAGCAGTTCTCCGTCACCCGCGAGCGCATCCGTCAGATCGAGGCCAAGGCTTTGCGCAAGCTGAAGCATCCCTCGCGCTCGCGCAAGCTGCGGAGCTTCCTCGATACGTGAGCGCGGGGATGAAGCCGGGGGACGGATTGGCTTTGCCGACCGTCCTCCGTATTCTTTCTCCCTTTCGGACGGGCCCGTAGTTCAGCTGGTTAGAACGCGCCGCTCATAACGGTGTAGTCGCAGGTTCGAGTCCTGCCGGGCCTACCATGCTCCCGAGGCTTCGGGGCGGCTCCGCGCTAGCATCGAAACCCGCCCCGTTCCTCGTCTCTCGCGCTGGTCACGGCACAGGCGGGCGGCCCCAGACATGCAGCACGAAGCTCAGCAGCCACAGCGCCGCGGCGCCGATGGCGGCGATCTCGGCGTGCCAGAAATACCGCTCGCGCAGGATGTTGCCGAAGACCTCCTGCGCCCGCGCTTCAGGGAAGCCGTGCTTCCTGTCGATGAGGATCCAGAGCTCGGTGCGCTTGTAGCTGCGCCTCGGCGCCTGCATCGCCTTCAGAAGGAGAATCGCCACCATCAGGCTCATGCCGATGGCGGCCGCCTTGGTCGCGAGCCGCATGTCCGAGGCCATCCCGACGACGGCCGTGCCGATCGCCAGGAGGCCGAAGCTGCATCCGCGCCGAATCGAAAGGTCGGCGTAGTGGCGCAATCGTTCCATTGAGAGCGTCCCCCGGTGCCGAAAACAACGGGGTTGGGACCCGTGCCGTTCCGCGCTCGACAACGGCCTTTCGACTATAGCGTCATCGCCGTCGCGTTCCAGGGTTGCGCCATCACGCTGCCGTGAGAATGTACAGCGCCGGAAGGGTCATCAGAACGGCGCCGGCGAGCCAGATCCACATTGCCGCGGGGCTCTCCGGGTCGCCCGAGAACCGTTCCCACAGGGCGGCCGGGACGCCGCTGAAGAACAGCGTCGTGCTCGAGACCAGAATTCCGCTGAAGAACAGAACCCACTCGACCGTCTTGGGGAAGACCTCCGGCATCAGCACGGCCGTGATCGGAATCGCGACCCTCAGAAAGGGCGAATAGAGCCCGTTCACGATGCAGACGCCGATGATCAGCATCAGCATGACTTGGCGGTCCACGGTCACGCTCCCGAGGGTCGCGGCGTGAGCCCGGCCGCGTACATGACCATGAAGAAGGCGACCCGGGCGACCACGACCCAGAATGCGGCCACCGGCGGCAGGAGGAAGCGCGGCACGGCCGCCGGCGTCACGAAGTCGATGACCGGGAGCAGCCAATCGGTGAAGCGCCGAAACCAGCGCCAGATGTAGTTCGGCGAATCGGGCGGGACGAAGAACCCGAGAAGAAAACGACCCCAAAGCGTGTAGAAGAGAAGCGCGAACCCATAGTTCGGTAGGTGGAAGTACCAGTAGCTCCACCAAATGTCCTGCCCGGCCATAGCTCCTGTCAGAAAAAAGGCAGGGCCCGAAACCGGGCCCTGCCGAGGACGGACTGAAGTCTAGTGCTGCGCTCTCACCCCGCCGACCCAAGCGATGTCGCCCCTCGGCACGCGGATGGAGTCGACGAACTCCTGCATCTCGCGCGACGGCGGGGTCGTGACGAGGCTGACGGCCCAGGTCACGAGGAACGCCACCGGCAGACCGAACAGCGCGCTCGAGATGTTGCGGATCCCGAACCACAGGGGCATGCCGAAATAGTGCGTGGCGATGAGGTAGTAGAGGCAGACGCCGAACCCGGCCAGCATTCCGAGGATAGCCCCGGTCGACGTCGTCCGCTTCCACCAGATCCCCATGACGAGCGGAGCGAAGAGGCCTGCGGCCGCCAGCGAAAACGCCCAGGCCACCATCTGAATGATGCCCGAGGGCCGCGTGCCGGCGACCGCCGCCGCGATGAGCGCGACGAGGATCAGCAGCGTACGGGCGACGATGAGGCGCCGCTTCGTCGAGGCCGAGGGGTCGATCATCTTGTAGTAGACGTCGTGGCTGAGCGCATTGGCGATGGCGAGCAGGAGCCCGTCCGCCGTCGAGAGCGCGGCGGCGAGGCCGCCGGCGGCGACGAGGCCGGAAACCACGTAGGGCAGCCCCGCGATCTCCGGCATGGAGAGCACGATGATGTCCTGGTGGATCTTCAACTCGCCAAGATCGAGGGTGGGTCCCGCGATCGCGTACTTCGTCAGGTTGATGATGCCGTTGCCGTCGGCGTCGGCGATCGTGAGCAAGCCGCCTACCTGCGACCAGTTCTGTACCCATGCCGGGAGGCTCGCGATCGGCTGGTTGATGACAGCCGTGTAGACCTCGAGCTTGGCGAAGGCTGCATAGGCGGGAGCGGTGAAGTAGAGCAGGAAGATGAAGAAGATGCTCCAGCCCACCGACTCGCGGGCTTGCCGGACGTTCGGCGTCGTGAAGTACCGCATCAGGATGTGCGGCAGCGACGCGGTGCCGATCATCAGGCAGAGCACGAGCGCCCAGAAATTGTTGAACTCGTTCCAGCTGAACTGGCCGGACGCGTCCGTGAACGGCGCCGTGTGGTGCTTCACGACGTTGAACTGCTGCTCGAGATTGGCGATCTCGCTCAGCGCCTGACCGTAAGTGAGCTGGGGAATGGGAATCCCGTATCGCTGGGTGGACAGCCAGACCAGCGGCACCAGGTAGGCGATGATGAGGATGATGTACTGCGCCACCTGGGTCCAGGTGACCGCCCGCATCCCGCCCAGCATCGAGCAGACGAGAATGCCGATGAGCCCCGCGAAGATCGCGATCTCGAACGGGATCCCGAGGAAGCGCGAGGTGATGATGCCGATACCGAACGTCTGCGCGACGATGTACGTGAAGGATGCGCAGAAGAGCACGACGACGCCGAGAATTCGGGCGATATTGCCCTCGTATCGGGTGCCGAGGAAGTCCGGCACGGTGAACTGGCCGAACTTGCGCAGGTACGGGGCGAGGAGGATGCCCATCAGAACGTACCCGCCGGTCCATCCGAGCACGTACCCGAGCCCGTTGAAGCCTGCGATGAAGAGCCCGCCGGCCATCGAGATGAACGAGGCGGCGCTCATCCAGTCGGCGCCGGTCGCCATCCCGTTGTAGAAGGCCGGAACGACTCGACCGGCGACGTAATACTCGGAAAGCTCGATCGTTCGAGAGAGGTAGCCGATGTATGCATAAACGAAGATCGTGAGGAATACGAACGCGTAGCCGATGAATTTGTTCGGCACTCCCAACTGCTCGAGAATACCGAGCACGATCGTAAAGGCGATAAATCCGCCGGTATAACCACCGTAGATTTTTCCGAGATTGGCGAGGAAACCGCCTCTGCCGACTTCGTAAGCCATGGCGCTCCCTCCTATTCTTCCTCGGCCACGCCGAATTCCTGGTCGATCTTGTTCTGGGCGCTGGCGTTCCAGAAGCAGAGGACGACGAAGGCGATCAGCGAACCTTGCGCGGCCATGTAGAAGCCGAGCGGGAATCCGAAGATCACGATCGAGTTCAGCGGTACCGCCAGGAGCGGGATTACGAAGCTGAACACGAACCAGAGCGCAAGGATGGTCCACATCAGCGTACTGGTGCGCTGCCAATACGCTTCTCGTCGTTCCGGTGTCAAAACCTGCTGAGCCATGCGTTCCTTCCCCATGGTTGTCGTCAAGCGCCGAACTAACGGGGAAATGCACATGACCACGACGAAAAGCCGCGAGCGCAGATGCGACGCGGTTCCAGGGGGCCTATTTGGCCCCAGCTTTTATCGTGAGTGAGGTTGCTATGTGCGTTCCCCCGCCCCTCGTTGTGTTACTCTTTTTTGGGCAGCATACCACCAGTTGTGTCCGGCCACAATAACCGGACCTCGGAGGAATCGGCGGGGTCATGATCGCAGGGTTGAAGCGGCTCCTCGGCGCCTCCCGAATCGCGACCCGGCCCGAGCTCGAGACCTTCATCGACCGTCACGCCGCGATGATCACGAACCGCAGCGTCATCGGCTATTGCCACGTCAAGACTCGGATGCCGCTGCACGAGCTGACGCGCGAGGCTCCTTTTGCCGAGGCGTTCAACAAGGCGCGCAGCGAATCCTATGCGGCCATCGCGGCAGACCTCGTCATGATGACGGAAGGCCTCTTGCGCACGTGGACGGAAGCGGATCTCACGGAAGGGCTCGTCGCTCTGTACCGGGACCTGCTCGCGCGGCAGCCGGTTCCGTCGCACCGGCCCGCGGGATGGAGCGATGAGATCGAAGACCTCCGCGCTCGACTCGCCTTCGCCCGCCAGGGGCCGCGGCAGCGCGTCGCCGACATCGCCGAACGGTCGGCCGCCCGGGTCTACGCGACGATGCCGATCCACGAATCGCTGCGCGCGCAGGACGAACCAGCGATCAAGGCCAACGTGCAGTTTCTGATCGTCGGCCTTTATCGCGAGTTCGAGAGGCGGCTCGACTGCGCGGCGCTCGCCCGTGCTCTCGCTGCTTGAGGAGGGGCTGCCATGGCGCCCTCGCAAACCGCTGTCTTCGCCCGGCGCGTGCGCGACCTCGCGCGCCCGCCGCCGTTGACCTGTCCGCTCGGCACGCCCCTTTCGGCGGCCCTTGCGCTGATGACGGCCGAGAACGAGTCCAGCATTCTCGTGGTCGATTCTTCGGGCGGCGTCGCCGGCATCCTCACCGAGCACGACGTCGTCCGCCGCGTCGCATTCCGCCTCGACCCTGAAACCGCTGTCGAGGCGGCGATGAGCCGGCCCGTCTCTACCGTTAGCGAGGACGAGTTCCTCTACCGGGCGGTCGGGAGGATGCGGCGGCTGCGCCTCCGTCATCTCCCCGTGGTCGATTCCCAGGGACGGCCCGTGGGGATGCTCGATCTCATAGAGGCTCTCCGCGCCGCCTCGGAGCGGCTGATCGGGCAGATCGACCGGCTCGCCAACGAGCCCTCGGTGGAAGGTCTCGCGCGCACCAAGGCGGCCCAGATCGCGCTGGCCGCCGAGCTGCTCGCCGACCATGTCCCGGCGCCGGAAATCCAAGGTCTCATCACCGAGATCAATCTCGACATCCACCGCGCCGTGCTCGAGGCTTCGATCGACGAGCTCGCGGCCGACGGATGGGGATCTCCCCCGCTCCCCTTCACGCTTCTCGTCATGGGCTCCGGCGGGCGCGGAGAGAATTTCCTCCATCCCGACCAGGACAACGGCTTCATCCTCGCCGACTATCCGGACGAGGAGCACGGCCGGATCGACCCCTGGTTCATCGCGCTCGCCGAGCGCTTCACGCGTCAGCTCGACGCGGTCGGCTTCCCGTTCTGCAAGGGCAACGTCATGGCGACGAACCCGCTCTGGCGCAAGAGCGCGACGCAGTGGCGCCATCAGTTCCGCCTCTGGGCCGAGCGGCGCAGCCCGGTCGCGATCCTCTTCGCCGACATCTTCCTCGACTTCCGGCCGGCGCACGGCCCCGTCGAGCCGGCGGAGGCGCTACGCGCGACCGTGATCGAGACGCTCGCCGCCTATCCGGCGCTGCTCGCCGAGATGTGCCGGGACGAAACCGCCCGCTCGGTCGCGCTCGGCCTCTTCGGCCGGATCGTCACCGATGCCAAGGGCGATCATCCGGGGCGGGTCGACCTCAAGATGCGCGGCACCATGCCCTTGGTCGGCTCGGCCCGGCTCCTCGCGCTCAAGTGCGGCGTCGGCGAGACCGGAACTCTGGCCCGGCTCGCCGCGCTCGAGCGGGCGGGCGTTCTCGGCCGCAACGAAGCCGAGGCGCTCGCTGCGGCGTTCCATCACATAACCTTCGTCCTGTTGCGTCAGCAACTTGCCGATCACGCAGCCGGCCGCAAGGTCGGAAACTTCGTCGATCCGGCCTCCCTGTCGCGCCGCGAGCGCGATCTCCTCGTCGACTCGCTTCGCGCCGTCGAGCAGTTCCGAAAGCGCGTCCGCGCCGAGCTGACCGGCGAGCTCTGGTAGGCGCTCACCCGCGGGCGAGGTCGGCGGCGACCGCGGCGATGTCGCAGGGCGGCCCGCGCAGCAGAGACTCGGCGATGCTCTTGTGGAAGTCGTTCTCGATGCCGGCGCGTCCACGTGTGCCTACGACGAGAAGATCGGGCTTTATGCGGTCGCATTCGCGGCGAATGACCTCGATGACGTCGCCCGGCTGCACCTGCGCGTGGACCGCGACCGGCCTCTTGACGCCTTCGGTCGAAAGAGAGCGGAGCGCGTCGGCGATTCTCTGCTCGACGGCGGCGCGATGGCGCTCGGCGGTCTCCCGAAGCTCCTCGTGCGTCGGCAGACCGCCGACGAACGGCACCCGGAAGGCATGGACGGCCGAGAACTCGGCCGCCGGAGACAGGCGGCTCGCCAGCCCGAGCGCCGCCTCGGCGGCCGGGGTGAGATCGATTGCCGCAAGGACGCGGCGGTAGGGACCCGCGACCGGGTGCTTCACCTGCAGCACCGGGCGCCGCGAGTCGCGCAGCACCCGCCAAGCGGTCGAGCCGAGGAAGAGGTCGCGCTTCTCGTCTTGGCGATGGAGCCCGAGCAGGATGACACCGGCGTCGATGGCCTCGGCTTCGGCGAGGATCGCGTCCGACGCGCGCCCGTGCCGGATCGCCACGGTGGCCTCGACTTGCGCTGCTGCGGCTTGCGGCAGGAACCGCCGGCGGATGTGGTCCTCGCCGTCACGCTCCAGTCGCTGCGCGACGGGGCTGGGCAGGGCGTCGTCGACCACGAAGAGGACGCGGACGGGGCCGCCCGATGCTTGCGCGAGCTGCACCGCCCGCGCGAACGCCAGCTCTGAGCGGGGCGAGAGATCGCTCGCGACCAGAATCGGGTTCATGGGGACTCCTCTTTCTTCTCCGGATTGCCGGCCTTAGAGAACTGGGGCGCGGCGTCGATTCGTCGACGCCCTCGCGGAGCGATTCAGACGGTCGCGGCGACCGGCGCCGGCGCTTCGGCAAACGGAACGAAGAACGTGAAGGCGGCGCCTTCCCCCGGCTCGCTCTCTACCCAGATCCGGCCGCCGAAATGCTCGACGATCCGGCGGCAGATCGCGAGGCCGAGCCCGGAGCCCTGCGGCTTGCCCGACAGCGTGTCGCTGACCTGCCGGAACTTCTCGAAGACGAACGCCTGGTTCTCGCGCGCGATTCCGGGACCGTTGTCGCTGACGCGGGTCTCGACGCCGCCTGGAACGGCGACCATCCGCACCGTTACGCGCCCCGTGCCGCGCGGCGAGAACTTCGACGCGTTCGAGAGAAGGTTGATCACCACCTGCATCAGCTGGTCGCGGTCCGCATGGACCGGCGGCAGCTCGCGCGGCAAATCGAGCTCCAGCGCGACCTCGCGGTCCTTGAAGAGCTGGCTCGTGGCGAGCACGGCCTCTCGCGCCAGCGCCGGCAGGTCGACCGCTTCCATCTGCCAGTCGAAGCGCCCCGCCTCGATGCGCGCGAGGTCGAGGACCTGGTTGATCAGCCGCGTCAGCCGCTCGCTCTCCTTGATGATGATGTCCAGGAACTCGCGCCGCCGCTCCACCGACAGCCCCGGATTGTCGAAGAGGATTTCCGAGAAGGAGCGGATGGAAGTGAGCGGCGTGCGCAGCTCGTGAGTGACCGTCGTGATGAACTCGTCTTTGAGGCGGTCGATTTCGCGGAGCCTGACGTTTGCCGCGCGCAGCTCGGACGAGGCGGCCTCGAGCTCGCGCGACTTCTGCTCGAGCTGGCGGCTGTACTCGATGACCTGCGAGGCCTCGTCGAGGATCTGCAGCACCTCGTCGATGCCGACATTCTTGCCCTTGACGACCGAGGCGACCATGACGCGCGCCGACGCGGCGCCGATCGCGCCTGCGAGGAGCCGCTCGGTATAGTGCATCAGGTCGGCATCGGCGCGGGAGAGCTTGCCGAGTGAAAGATTGCGGCTTGCGGCGTAGGCGGCGAAGCTCTGCTCGGCGCGGCGCTTGCCGATGAAGCGGGCGACCAGCTCGTAAAGGTCGTGGTAGGACGCGGAGCCGGGCCACAATCGAGGACGGCTGCCGGCCTGGGCGTGCTGGAACACCTCGACGAAGCGCGTCGCCTGGATGCGCTCGATCGCGCTCTGCCGCGTGACGAGCGAGACGCCGAGATAGAGGCCGATGTTGGCGGCCATGCTCCAGAAAAGCGCGTGACTCAGATTGTCGAGACCGGCGAGGCCGAAGAGGGCGTAAGGCTTGAGGAGCGCCATTCCCCAGGGGCCTTCGTCGACGAACTCGATCGGCAGCCAGCCGGAGCGGGCGAGAGACGGGAGAAGAAGCGTATAGAGCCAGACGACGAAGCCGCCGGCGAGGCCCGCGAGCGCACCGCTCCGCGTCCCGCCCTTCCAGTAGATTCCGCCGACGATCGCGGGCGCGAACTGCGCCACCGCGGCGAACGAGAGCAGGCCGATGCTGACGAGCGCGTAGGAGCCGCCGATGAAGTAGAAGTAGAGATATCCCAGCGACATCAGCATCACGATGCTGCCGCGCCGGATCGCGATGAGAAGCCGGGTGAGGTCTCCGCGCTCCGCGAGGCGGAGCCACGGGAGCCGGAGCAGGATCGGCATCACCAGCTCGTTGCAGACCATGGTCGAAAGCGCGATCGTCTCGACGATGACCATGCCGGTGGCGGCGGACAGGCCGCCGATGAAGGCGACGACGGCGATGATGCCGGCGTCGGCGGCGAGCGGGATCGCCAGCATGAAGGCGTCGCCCTCGACCGCGTCCGGGGTGAAGAGCAGCCGGCCGGCGATCGCGATCGGCAGGACGAAAAGGTTGATCGCGAAGAGGTAGAGCGGGAAGAGCCAGGCCGCCTTCGCGAGGTGTCGCTCGTCGACGTTCTCGACCACGATCACCTGGAACTGGCGCGGCAGGAACAGCACTGCCGCCATCGACAAGAGCACGAGGGTAACCCATCCGCCGTACCCGCGCGTGCCGACCGTGGTGAAGAGCGGAGCAATATCCGGCCGCTCGGCAGCCTGGGCGAAGAGGTCGCCGACCCCCCCGAAGACCACGAAGGTGACGAAAACGCCGACGGTGAGAAAGGCGAGAAGCTTGACGAGCGACTCGAAAGCGATCGCCGCGACCATGCCCTCGTGCCGCTCGGTCGCGTCGATGTGCCGCGTGCCGTAGAGCATCGAGAACACCGCCATGAGGACCGCGACCCAGAGCGCGGTGTCCCGAAACGCCGAGGGCTGCACGAAGTTGCCGTCATGGAAGGCCGGCGCCGCGAGGAGGAGATTGAAGCTCGCCGAAACGCCCTTGAGCTGCAGGGCGATGTACGGCGTCACCACGATCACCGCGGCGACGGTGATGAAGCCGCCGAGCAGCTGGCTCTTGCCGTAGCGCGAAGCGACGAAGTCGGCGATCGACGTGATGCGGTCGGTCTTGCTGATGCGGAGGATCTTGCGCGTGAGGTGCCACCACAGGATTGCGACCAGGGTCGGCCCGATGTAGATCGGCAGGAAGTCGATCCCGCCGATCGCCGCCTGGCCGACGCTGCCGTAGAAGGTCCACGCGGTGCAGTAGACGGCGATCGAGAGGGCGTAGACGTAGGGGCTGGAGACGACGCTGCGGCCGGTGTCGGCGCGCTTGTCCGCCCAATAGGCGATCGCGAAAAGGAGGCAGAGATAGCCGAACGCGACCGCGATGATGAGCGAGGTCGCCGGCATCGCCGTCCCTCAGTCCGGCCCGCGCTCGCCGCGCTCGATGCGGCGCGAGATGCGGGCGAGGAGCGCGATGAGTGCGGCCCAAGCGCCGAAGAGATACAAGTAGAGAACCGGGATCCCCAGCACGAGGTCGGGCGCGCTGAAGATCGAGAGGAGCGGAGGGCTCACCGCCAGCACGGCGAAGAACAGCAGCGCCACGAACCGGTCGCCTGACCCCAATTCGTGCATCCGCGGCCTCCCTTTTCTACAAGCGCGCCGCCCGGGCGCGGATTTGATATCCCATCTTCGACGCTTCGAGGAGCGCTTCAAGCGTGTCGATGCCGCGCGCTTCGAGCCGCTCCAGCAGGCTCACGAACACCGCCGCCGTTCCGATCGCGTCTCCGAGGGCGCTGTGGCGGCCCGAAATCCCTACCCCGAGCCGGGCGGCGAGCGCATCGAGGCTCACGTCCTCGAGGTCGGGAAAGAGGAAGGCCGCTATGAGCAGAACGTCGAGCGGGACATTGTCGAAGCGAACCCCGGAGACGTCCTCCTTGAGCTTCAGGAACTTGAGGTCGAACGCCGCATTGAAGGCGACGAGCACCGAGTCGGCAACGAAGGTCTTGAACTGCGGCAGGACGATCTCCACCGGCGGGGAGGACTCGACCATCGACTCGGTGATCCCGTGGAAGCGGGTCGACTCCTTCGGGATCGGCCGTTTCGGATTGACCAGCCGGGCGAAGGTTTCGCCGGTGAGAATGCGGCCGTTGACGACACGCACCGCGCCGATCGAGACGATCTCGTCGCCCTCGGAGGGGCGCAACCCGGTCGTTTCGGTGTCGAAGACGACATAGGTGAGGGCGCGCAGGCGCTGCGCGCCGGACGGCGCCGGGGTGCCGAGCCGCAGCAGGTCGAAATCGTAGAACTCCGGCCGCGCCGGCAGGGCGGACGCCGGCTGCGATTCGACCGGCAGCCGGTGCGGCGCAGGCAGCGGTATGCGCAGCAGCGCCCGTCCCGGACGCTGCGGCCGGCTCCACATCTCGCTCCCGTGGCGGGCGAGAACGTCCCCGAGCGTCGCCGAGCCGAGGAGCCCCGGCAGCAGCTCCTCGGTCCAGGCGTCGAGGACGGCGCTCGATACCGGCTCGCCCTCCCACGACAGCTCGATGTAGCCGCGGCGATCGCCGAGCAGCGCCTCGGCGTCGAAGCTGCTCGCGCCGGTAACGGCGGCGAGATTGCGCACGAGACGCTCGAGCGCGAGGACGAGCGAGTGGCTGTCGACGTGCAGCCAGAGCGGCATCCCGACGAGCGTGAGGCTCGGGCCGCCCCCGTCCGCAAGGCTGCGCGCGACGCAGCGGAAAAGGTCCGCCGAATGGACGTCCGCCATCGGCCAGGGCCCGGCGCCGATCGCCCGGAAGTCGCGGTCGAGCGCTTCGAGCCGCCGGCTCAGCGCGGCGCTCTCGCGCAGCACCACCTCGCCGAACGAGCGCCGCTGCTCCGGCGACATGTCGGGGTAGGTGGCGAGCGTTTCCGCCGCCGCGAGGAGGTTGGCGACAGGCGCGCGCAGCCCTTCGGTCGCCGCCCGCAGCAACGCGTCACGCCGCGCCCGCTCGCCGAGCTCCTGCGTCACGTCGACGAAAGTGAGGACGTATCCGCTCAATCGGGCGCTGGCGTCGAGGACGACGCCCATCCGGGCGCTGAGGAGGGTTCGGCCGTCGAGAGTGGCGCAGACGACGGGGACGGGCTGCGTCGCCGGCGGCTCGGACGCGGCCGCCCTCGCCAGCCGCTCCAGCGCGTGCAGCACCGGCTCGGGCGTGACGAGGTTGAAGAGAGAGCGGCCGAGCCCGAGCTCGCCGGTCACGTGGAGGAGGGTCAGCGCGACCTGGTTGTAGAGAAGGACCCGATGCTCGAGATTGCAGACCAGCACGCCCTCGGCAAGGTCGCGGAGGACCGCCTCGAGATGGCGCTTCTGCTCCTCGATCCGCGCGGTCGCCGCGCTCACGGTACGATCCGTGTCCCGGTGCGCGGAAAGGTACCGCGCCAAGAGCTGCTCTATCGCCGCCGGCAGCGGCTCGAGGCCGGGATAAAGCTTGGCGGCGACCCCTCCTTCGGCCCGTGTCTCGGCGGCGAACCGTGTTTCGGCCGCGAGGCGCTCCACGGGGCGCAGCCAGAGGCGCTCGAGCGCGAGAAGGAGCAGGCCCGAAGCGACCGCGAAGCCGACGATCGCGGCCGCGACGATCGCGCCGATCCGCGGCGGCGTCGGCTGCGACAGGACGAGGACAAGGAAGACCGCGAACCCGAGCAGGGTGGAGAGCAGGAGCGCGGCGAGCCCGCGCTGCCGCGGCGTCATCGAGCGGAGCTTGGCCAGGCGCGTCCGGACCGGTTCAGCAGTCTCCGTCGCCAACGAGCCGCCTCACGGTGTCGACCAGCTCGCGCGTCGAAAACGGCTTGGTCACATACTCGTCGGCGCCGAGGGCGATCCCCTTCTCCCTCTCGACCTCGCGGATCTTCGCCGTGAGCATCACCACCTTGGTACGGTCCCAGGCCGGGTTCGCGCGGATCGTCTGGCACAGCTCGTAGCCGCCCTTGCCGGGCATCATGACGTCGAGAAGGACCAGGTCCGGGGCGCGATCGCGAAACGCGGCGAGCGCAGCGTCGCCGTCGCGCGCGACGCGCACCTCGTAGCCCGCCTGCTTCATCAGGAATTCGAGCGAGAGGACGATGTTCGGCTCGTCGTCGACGACCAGCACCGACTTCATTGGGCAAGGATAGACCCGGCGCGGGCTTTGCGCTAGAACGCACGCCCATCCCCCGTAGCGCCAGGAGATTCGAGGCACATGGCTGCCTATCAGTACATCTACGTCATGAAGGGCCTAGGCAAGACCTACCCGGGTGGCCGCGAGGTGCTGAAGGACATCTGGCTGTCCTTCCTGCCGGGGGCGAAAATCGGTGTTCTCGGCCCCAACGGCGCGGGCAAGTCCACGCTCCTCAGGATCATGGCCGGGATCGACAAGGACTTCGTCGGCGAGGCCTGGGCGGCCGAGGGAGCGACGGTCGGCTACCTGCCGCAGGAGCCGCAGCTCGATCCCGAAAAGGACGTCGCCGGAAACGTCATGGAGGGGCTTGCGCCGATCAAGGCGCTCCTCGATCGCTTCGAGGCCGTGAGCGCGCGCTTCGCCGAGGAGCTCTCCGAGGACGAGATGAACGCCCTCATCGCCGAGCAGGGCGAGCTGCAGGAGAAGATCGATCACGTCAACGGGTGGGAGCTCGACCGCACCATCGAGATCGCGATGGATGCGCTCCGCTGCCCGCCGGGCGATGCGGACGTGACGAAACTCTCCGGCGGCGAGCGGCGCCGCGTCGCGCTCGCCCGGCTCCTTCTGCAGAAGCCGGACCTCCTCCTTCTCGACGAGCCGACCAACCACCTCGACGCCGAGAGCGTCGCTTGGCTGCAGCGCTTCCTCGCGGACTACCCCGGCACCGTCGTCACGGTGACGCACGACCGCTATTTCCTCGACGAGGTCGCGGGCTGGATCCTCGAGCTCGACCGCGGCAGAGGAATCCCCTACGAGGGGAACTATTCGGGGTGGCTCGAGCAGAAGAAGAAGCGGCTCGAGCAGGAAGGCAAGTCCGAAGCGGCGCGCCAGCGCACGCTCGAGCGGGAGCTCGAATGGATACGCGCCGCGCCGCGCGCGCGGCAGGCGAAGTCGAAGGCCCGCATCAACGCCTACGAGACGCTCGTCGCGCAGAGCCGCGAAAAGGCGCCCGAGACGGCGCAGATCGTGCTGCCGCCCGGTCCCCGGCTCGGCGACCTCGTGGTCGAGGCCGAGCACATCTCGAAGGCCTTCGGCGACCGGCTCCTCATCGAGGATCTCTCCTTCAGGCTGCCGCCCGGCGGGATCGTCGGCATCATCGGCCCCAACGGCGCCGGCAAGACGACGCTCTTCCGCATGATCACCGGGCAGGAGAAGCCGGATAGCGGCACGCTGCGCATCGGCGAGACGGTGAAGCTCGGCTACGTCGACCAGAGCCGCGACGCGCTCGCACCGGACAAGACGGTGTGGGAGGAGATCTCCGAGGGGCTCGACGAGATCGACCTCGGCCGGCGCAAGATGCCGAGCCGGGCCTATTGCGCGCTCTTCAACTTCCGCGGCGCCGACCAGCAGAAGAAAGTCGGCCAGCTCTCGGGCGGCGAGCGCAACCGCGTGCATCTCGCCAAGATGCTGAAGCAGGGCGCCAATCTCATTCTCCTCGACGAGCCGTCCAACGATCTCGACGTCGACACGCTGCGGGCGCTCGAGGAGGCGATCCTGGATTTCCCGGGCTGCGTTGCGGTGATCAGCCACGACCGATGGTTCCTCGACCGCATCGCGACCCACATCCTCGCCTTCGAAGGCGACAGCCAGGTGGTCTGGTTCGAAGGCAACTACGCCGACTACGAGGCGGACAAGAAGCGGCGGCTCGGCGCCGACGCCGCCCAGCCGCATCGGATCAAGTACAAGCCGCTCACGCGGAGCTGAGGCCGACCGGGGCCGCGCCCCAGGAGCGGCGAGAGAGGGGGCCGGCGGCTCCGGCCTACCGCCCCGTCCTTTCGCGCAAGACCTTGAGAAGCGCCTCGAGCTGGCCGCCGTTGCGCTGGATCACCGAGGCGAACTCCTGGCGCTGCGTCACCATGAGGCTGATCCCCTCGACGACCACGTCGCTGATCCTGAAGCCGTCACCGGCTTTCGCCACGCGCCAGTCGACGCGAATCGGCGGGCCGCCGCTCGGGCGCACGATCTGGCTCGTGACGAGGGTGACCGACTCGCTCTCGGGGCGCTGGCCCGTCACCTTGAACTGCTCGCCCGAGTAGTTCGAGAAGCGCTCGCCGTAGGCGCTGACGATCCAGTCCTCGAACAGCTTCATGAATTCGCGCCTCTGCTGCTCGGTCGCGGTGCGCCAATGCGGGCCGAGCACGAAGCGCGAAAGCGCCTGCATGTCGAAACCTTCGTGCAGCACGGCGCGGAAGCGGCGATCCCGCTCCTCCTTCGGCGGACGCTTGTTGATGATCTCGAGCGTCTTGTCGCCGAGCTCGCTCACGAATCCCGCCGGATCGGTTGCCGCCGCGGCGGGCGCGGCCGCCAGGACGAAGACCAGAAGAAAACGGAGCAGAGCCATCGTGTCACCCTTACTCGGTTGCGGGCCGCCCTGCGGAAATGGGATTGCCGGAGGGCGTGGACGAGTCCTCGTTCCTAATATCCGCAGCGCGCCGTTGCTGGTAGAGGCTTCGGATGGTCGCGTAGTAGTCGATCGAGGTTTCGCGCAGGGTCTGGAAGGTTTCGATGTTGCGCGAACGGGCGTCGACCGCCTCGGTCACGGCGCGGGCGTACGGAACCCACTCCAAGTCGATGTTGCCCATCCAGATATTGAACGGGTCGGCGAAGAAGCCGGCGGCGATGCCGGCGGCGTCGCGGAGGTTCGCGGGGCCGAGCAGCGGCAGCATGAGGTAAGGGCCGTCCTCGACGCCCCAGACGGCGAAGGTCTGGCCGAAATCCTCGGTATGAGCGGGAGGGACGCCGAAATAGGTCGCGACGTCGAGGAGGCCGCCGAGCCCGATCGTCGTGTTGAGCCAGAGGCGCGTGAAGGTGTGCCCGGCGCGCTCCGTTTCGCCCTGGAGCACGTCGTTAAGGAGCGTTATCGGCGTGCGCAGGTTCGCGAAGAAGTTCCGCACCGCCTCGCGCCCGGGCTCCGGCACCACCGTCCGGTACGCCTTGGCGGTCGGCACGAGGATGTAGTCGTCGACCGCGAGGTTGAACTCGAAGATCGCCCGGTTGACGTCCTCCAGCGGGTCGTTGACCGCGTAGGGGTCGTCGGCGAGTTCGCCCGTGCCGGCGCAGCCGGCGAGGAGGGCCGCGCCAACGAGGGCGCCGGCAAGGCGGAAGGTGCGCATTCGCGAACGTCGTCTCCAGCGGGCGCCGCCGGTCGCGGCAGAACGGGCCGCCCGCGGGCGTCGAACCTGCGGGTGCACGGCCGCCTTATATAGCGCGCGCCGGTTAACAGGGAGAAAACCGCCTCAGCGCGAGCACGACCCGCCGCCGAGCACGCAGAAGCGGGCGCAGTGCGGGTGGTTGAGCGGTACGGTGCGGGCGGCGTCGGCGAGCGTGGCGCCCAGCTCGAACCGCGGATCGTAGGGAAGGAGAGTGCAGGCGACGACGGCGGGCCGATCGGCTTCCCGGCGCCGCACGACCATCCGCGAGCGCGCGCACATGACCGACCCCGGGTCCCGCCCGAGCGCCCGCCAGGAGGAGCGCGCGATCTCCGGCACGTCGAGGCGCGCGTCCATCTCCGGGAAAAGCACGAGCTGGGCCGGATCCGCGGCGTCGATCGGAATTCCGCGCGCAGCGAAGAGCCGGGCGTAGCCGCGCCGCTCCTCGGCTTCCGGCTCGCCCCAGGCCATGCGTCCTGCGACGGAGACCCGGAACCCGTTCCGCGCCAGCCATAGCAGCCCTTCGAGGGTCGGCTCGAAGGTCCGCGGCCCGCGGATCTCCTCGTGCAGCTCGGGCGTGAAGTGGTCGAGGGAGACGCGCACCGTGAGCCGGGCGCCGAGGCGGCTGTTGAGCTCGGCGAAGGGCCGGTCGAAACGGCGCATCGGGCGCATGGCGTTGGTGAGGACGAGGACCCGGTACCCGCGCCGCAGGCACTCCTCGAGAATGGGCAGGATGGCCGGATTCATGAACGGCTCGCCGCCGGTGAAGCCGATCTCCTCTGTGCCCCACCCGTCGCGCTCGATCTCGTCGAGATACGCGCGGACCTCGGCGAGCGAGAGGTAGGCGAGCCGGTCGTTGGTCGGGCCCGACTCGATGTAGCAGTTGGCGCAGGCGATATTGCAGAGCGTGCCGGTGTTGAACCAGAGCGTCTCCAGGCGCTCGAGCGTGACCGTCGCCCGCGGCTCGCCGTCCGCGGTGCGTTCCGGGTCGCGGAACTTCGCCCGATCGAGGGGCCGTTGTCGCGCGCTCTCCGGCCAGGCGGCCCCTTCGACCGCGTCGTCGGCCGGCCAGAAGACCTCGCCGGGCGACAGCGGACGGCCCTGCTCCCGCGCCTCGGCGGCCGGAAGCATGTCGCAGCTCGGCCAGAGCCCGGAGAGGAGGGCATCGGCGTAGGCGTCGGGAAGCCCTGCCGCGCGCATCTTCCGCGCCGCGGTCTCGTGGTCGTAAGCGAGCGCCCGATGCTCGATGCGCAATCCCCCGGGTTCGGGAAGAAGCAGGCTGTACCAGACGCGCGGCGTGCCGTCGTTCGCCGGCATGCCGACGGCGCCTGCGTTGTGCCAGAGCTTGCCGTCGATGATCTGAGTGAACGGCAGGCCGCAATGGCCGCCGATGACGCCGTCGCACCCGGTCGCGGCGATCGCGGCGTCCTTGATCCGGGCGGGCGTCGAGGCGAAGACGAACTGGTTGATGGCGTGCGCTCCGCCGTGCAGGACGGCGAGGCGTCGTCCCCCGATCTCCACGACCAGCCGGCGTGGGAGCGAGGCCATCCAGGCCCGCGAGGAGAGATCGATCTCGCGGTCGGCGTGCGCGTACCAGGCGGCGGCGAGCCGGTCGCACTCGGTCCCTTCCGCAAAGCCGCACCCGCAATCCCCGGCGCCGGCGGCGAGCGATTCCTCGCAATTGCCCATGACGACGTGAATGCCTGCGCCGCGCACGAGCTCGGCGGTCGCGCGCGCATCCGCGCCGTAGGCAACGACGTCGCCCGTGCAGACGATGCGACCAGGCGGAATGCCGAGCCCGGCCGCGACGTCGAGCAGTCGTCGTGTCGCCTCGAGATTGGAGTAAGGACCGCCGAAAACGAGCATCGGTCCCTTCATGACGAGAATTTGCGGCTCCGGAGCGGTCATCGGGGCCACTCTATATCGCCGCCCGCGGCATCGAAGGCCGGAATCACCGGATTGTGACTCGACCCTGATGGGTTGACGGCTGCCTGCCTGCCCCCGACATTGAACGTCAGAGCCATGTACGAGCAGATCACGCGCGCGATCAAAGTGGTGGTCAATCCCATCTACCTCGAGGACCAGTCCTCGCCGGCGGACAACCACTACGTTTGGGCATACCACGTGCGGATCGAGAACGGCGGTGCCGAAACGGTGCAGCTGCGCCGCAGGCACTGGCAGATCACGGACGCGCTGGGCCGCGTCCAGGAGGTGCGCGGCGCCGGGGTCGTCGGCGAGCAGCCGGTCTTGCGTCCGGGCGAGGCCTTCGAGTACACGAGCGGCACGCCGTTGGCGACGCCGTCCGGCATCATGGTCGGCTCGTACGAGATGGAGACGCATGACGGCGCGGTGTTCGAGGTGGCGATTCCCGCCTTCTCGCTCGACAGCCCCCATCAGCAGGTGCAGATAAACTGAGCCCGCCTTCGAACCGTAAAGAACCTTTCGTCGGCCTCGCTCCGAAGGCATCGGACGCGTCGCGCCGCGCGCCTCTGCTCGACGAAGAAGAGGACATGCCGCCGCCGAGCCCGCTCGGGGCGTCGCGTCCCCCCCATCGGCGGCCGACCCGCGAGGAGGCCGAGGCGGCGGTACGGCTCCTGATAGAGTGGGCCGGGGACGACCCCGACCGCGAGGGCCTCCAGGGTACGCCCGGTCGCGTGGTACGGGCCTACGAAGAGTTCTTCCGGGGGTACGAGATCGATCCCGTCGATCTTCTTCAGCGCACCTTCGCCGAGGTCGAGGGCTACGACGAGATGGTGGTGCTGAAGGACATTCGATTCGAAAGCCACTGCGAGCACCACCTCGCCCCGATCATCGGTCGCGCGCATGTCGCCTATCTCCCGTCCGGCCGGGTGGTCGGCATCTCGAAGCTGGCGCGGCTGGTCGAGGTCTACGCCAAGCGGCTTCAGATCCAGGAGAAAATGACCGCGCAGATCGCGAACACGCTCGACGAGGTGCTTCGCCCGAAGGGCGTCGGCGTCGTGATCGAGGCGGCGCACCAGTGCATGACGACCCGCGGCGTGCACAAGCCGGGCGTCACGATGGTGACGAGCCGCCTTCTCGGCTGCTTCCGCGACGACCCCTCGACCCGGCGCGAGTTCCTCGCCATGATCGGCGCGACGGGGAACGTGCCGCCCAACGTCTGAGATCGCCCGCTTCGTGGCGATCGCGGTTTCGTGCCGCCGGTTTGCGCGCTAGGTTTCGCCGAGATGACAGCGCCTCGCTTTACGCCGGTGGAGATGCTTCGCCGGCTCGTCGCCTTCGACACGACATCCGCACGCTCCAACCTGCCGCTCATTCATTTCGTGCGCGATTATCTCGCCGCCTACGGGATCGACTCCGAGCTCAGCTTCGACGACACGGGGGAAAAGGCCAATCTCTTCGCCACGATCGGCCCGGCCGGCCGCGGCGGCGTCGTGCTGTCGGGCCACACGGACGTCGTGCCTGTGACGGGGCAGCCGTGGTCGACCGATCCCTGGGTCGTCACCGAGAAGGCCGAGCGTCTCTACGGGCGTGGCACCGCCGATATGAAGAGCTTCATCGCGATCGCCTTGGCGCTGGTGCCGGAGTGGCGCGAGATGTCGCTCGAGACGCCGATTCACCTGGCGCTCTCCTACGACGAGGAGGTCGGCTGCTTCGGCGTGAGGCGGCTCATCGAACGTCTTCCGGAAGGCGCCGCCCGGCCGCGCCTCGTCATCGTCGGCGAGCCGACCGAGATGCGCGTCGTCACCGCGCACAAGGGCTGCTATCTCTATCACACGACGGTGACCGGGCTCGAGGCGCATTCGAGCGCGCCTCGGCGCGGCGTTTCCGCGATCATGGAGGCGAGCCGGCTGATCGGCTTCATCGGCCGTCTCGCCGAGGAGCATGCCCAGTCGGGCGGCGATCCGCGCTTCGATCCGCCTCATACCACCTTCAACGTCGGCATCGTCGAGGGCGGCACGGCGTTCAACATCGTCCCGCGGCAGTGCCGCATCGTCTGGGAGTTCCGCGCCGTTCCGACCGATGATCCGGCCGAGATCGAGGCCCGGCTCGAGCGCTTCGTGGAGACGGAGCTCCTGCCGCGGATGCGGGCGACGCATCCGGAGGCGAGCGTCATCACCGAGCGGGTCGTCGCGATGCCTGCTTTCGCGCCGGAGCGGGATTCCCCGGCCGAGGCGCTCGTGCGGCGCCTCACCGGGGCGAACGGCACCGGCACCGTCGCCTTCGGTACCGAAGCGGGCCTCTTTCAATCCGCCGGCATTCCGACGGTCGTTTGCGGGCCGGGTTCGATCGATCAGGCGCATCAGCCCGACGAGTTCATCAGCCTCGGGCAAGTCGCTGCGGGCGAGCGCTTCCTGCGCCGCCTCGGCGAGTGGTGCGCTGCCCCGCCGGTGCTCTGAGCCTGCGGGTCAGCCGGGCGGCGGCGCCGGCACCTCGACGGCTCGAAGCGCCTCGGGGGACGATCCGAACTCGATCCTGATCCGGTAGTCGCGCCAATTCCGGCGGTAGTCGAGGACGTCCGGCACGCGGATGAAAGCGGTCGTGACGATCTCGCCCGCGCTGGACGTGGTCCTCGGAGCGCCTCGTATGCCGAATTGTGGCGATGCTCTCGCCGGAAGATCGCCGTATTGACGCTGCAAGCTTCGCTGCGGCGCCGCCTCGAGCGCATAGGCGTGCTGCGCGAGCCCGGTCGGCCCGACGAGCGCGACGCTTCGGGCCGCGACGCGGTCGCGCATCGTGACTTCGATCACGTCGACCGCGCCGCCGGGAGGAAACTGCGCGTCGATGCTGCCGGGTGCCAGCTCCGGAGGCCGGGGAGTACCCTCGCTCGAACAGGCGCCGAGCGAGAAGAAGAGGAGGACAATGGCGATGCCGAGTCGGCCCATCGGCGTGAAGGTACAGAGAGACAAATTTTAATACAGCCCGCGTCATGCGCACGCGTCGCGAGCAGATCATCGCGTTGGGATTGCGACGCGAGACATCGCCCTCGATCCCGCGATGGTTGAAAAGCGGCTGATTGGCGCCGTGGGCAACTTATCGGATAGGGGATTTTTGTTGCTGTTTCCGGTTGTTGAATGACTCCGTCCCGCTATCCGAATGTTCGGCGTCCCAACTAAAAGAAGAGAGAAATATCCTTTGGCGGCCAGTTTTTGTTAGTAACCATTCGTTTACAATTCTTTACAGTCGGATACGCGCCGGTTCATACGAGACTTACAATACATTGGTAGAAGAAGCGGCATAGGCGATCTTCTCTAAAGGGAGACATCATGAGCGCCGCCGCAGATCTCCACCCGAACATCGCGTATGAAATTCCCCGGCTCCGCCGCTATGCCCGCGCCCTGGTGCGCAACCAGGAGACGGCGGACGACCTGGTGCAGGATACTTTGGTGCGTGCGCTTTCCAAGCTGCACCTCTGGCAGCCCGGCACGGACCTTCGCGCGTGGCTCTTCACCCTGATGCACAACCAGTATGTCAACTTCGTCCGGCGCGCGGTGCGCGAGGGAACGCAGACGCCGCTCGAGAGTGCCGTCAACCTCGGGCACCAGCCGAGTCAGACCACGTTCTTGACGTTGCGCGATCTGCAGACCGCGCTCGAGCGCTTGCCCGACGAGCAGCGCACGGTCGTCCTGCTCATCGGCCTCGAAGGAATGCGCTACGAGGAGGTCGCGGAAATCCTGAACGTGCCGGTCGGAACGATTCGCTCCAGGCTCTCTCGGGCCCGAGAGGCGCTGCGCGAGATGATGGACGAGCACGAGCGGCGGCCGATGGACGGGCGTTCGCGACGCGGCGAGCGTCTGCAGGCGGTGGCATGAGGCGCGCGATGCAGCCGACCAACGACTATTTCCGTGCCCGCCGACGGCTCGTCGAGCTGAAGCTGCTGCAGTGCCGATTTCTCGCCGCCGACCGCGAGCGGCGGCCGGGAATCGAGGAACTGCTCGTGGAACGCGAGATTCTGGATCTCGTTCTTCTGAACCGGAGGCTCGAGGCTTCGCGTCCGGTTGTCGATCTGGGGCGTTGGCGGACGGCCAACGGCGCTGTCGCTCTCGCCTCGGAAAGGAGAAAGGCGAGCCCCGCCCTCGTCCGGTGATCGTGTCACAAAAGCTTCACAAACCCGTCGCGATCCGGCAATTTGACTTCGGAATAAGCACAGGGCCGTCGGGCGTCCTGCCCGGCGGCCGACAATCGAAGGGGGAAAGCGATGGGTTACAGACGGGCGCTTCTGGCGGCGGGCGCCGCTTGGGTCCTCTCGACCGGGCTCGCCTCGGCGCAGGTCGAAGTCCAATGGTGGCACGCGATGACCGCGGTCAACGGCGAGCGCGTCAACAAGATCGCTCAGGACTTCAACAGCCAGCAGAAGGACTACAAGGTCGTCCCCGTCTACAAGGGCGGCTACGCCGATACGCTCAATGCCGCGATCGCTGCCTTCCGGGCGGGGAACGCGCCGCACATCGTCCAGGTCTTCGAGGTGGGGACCGCGACGATGATGGCGGCCAAGGGCGCCATCAAGCCGGTCTACGAGTTGATGGCGGAAGCCGGCGAGAACTTCGATCCCAAGGCCTATCTCCCGACCGTGACCGGGTACTACTCGACGCCGGACGGAAAGATGCTGTCGCTGCCGTTCAACAGCTCGACGGCGATCATGTATCTCAACAACGATCTCTTCCAGAAGGCGGGACTCGATCCCTCGAAGCCGCCCAAGACCTGGCCCGAGGTCTTCGACGCGGCGAAGAAGATTCGCGCCGCAGGCGCCAATTGCGGGCTGACCGCCGGGTGGATCACCTGGACGCAGATCGAGAACTTCAGCGCCTGGCACAACGTGCCGATCGGGACCAAGGTCAACGGCATGGACGGGCTCGACACCGAGTTCAAGATCAACTCGCCGCTGCACGTGAGGCACATCGAGAATCTGATCGAGGCGCAGAAGACGAACGATTTCGTCTATTCCGGCCGCACCACCGAGCCCGAAGCGAAGTTCCTCGCCGGCGACTGCGGCATGATCCAGACCTCGGCGAGCTTCTACGGCAACGTGAAGAAGAACGCGAAGTTCAAGGCGACTCCGACGTTCCTGCCCTATTACCCGGACGTCCAGGGCGCGCCGCAGAACTCCATCATCGGCGGCGCGAGCCTCTGGGTGATGGGCGGCAAGAAGCCGGAGGAGTACAAGGGCGTCGCCCAGTTCTTCACCTATCTGTCGAGCCCCGCGGTCCAGGCCGAGTGGCATAAGGCGACCGGCTACGTGCCGATCACCAAGGCGGCCTACGAGGACGTGAAGAAGAGCGGCTTCTACGAGCAGGACCCGGGTCTCGAAATCCCGATCAAGCAGCTCACCTACAACGAGCCGACCGACAACTCGAAGGGGCTGCGCTTCGGCAACTTCGTCCAGATCCGCGACATCTGGGCCGAGGAACTCGAGGCCGCCTTCGTCGGCAGGCAGTCCGCGAAAGAGGCCCTCGACAACGCGGTGAAGCGCGGCAACGCGGTCCTGCGCCAGTTCGAGAGGGCAGCCAAGTAGCCACTACGAGCTCGTCGAGAGCCCTCCCCCGCAAACGGGGGAGGGCTCGAACGCCATGCGCCGTCGCGTCGTCTTCAAGCAAAAGCTGCTGCCCTACCTCCTGCTCGCGCCGCAGGTGGCGATCACGCTGGTTTTCTTCTACTGGCCCGCGGCGCAGGCGGTCTGGTACTCGACCCGGCGCGAGGATCCTTTCGGGCTCCGCTCGCAATTCGTCGGCCTCGAGAACTTCATCGCCGTCTTCGAGGATCCCTCCTACATCAACTCGCTGACGACGACGGCGATCTTCAGCCTCTCCGTCGCAGTCCTGGCGATCGTCCCGGCCCTCCTCCTCGCGGTGATGGCCGATCGCGTCGTGCGGGCGGCCACGGTCTACAAGACGATTCTGCTTTCGCCCTACGCCGTGGCGCCCGCGATCGCCGGCGTGCTGTGGCTGTTCCTCTTCGCGCCCGGGATCGGCGTCGTCGCGCACGTTCTCCAGCGTCTCGGCATCGACTGGAACTACGTGCTGCGCGGCGAGCAGGCGATGCTTCTCGTCATCATCGCCTCCGCCTGGAAGCAGATCAGCTACAATTTCCTCTTCTTTCTCGCCGGCCTGCAATCGATCCCGAAATCGCTCATCGAGGCGGCCGCGATCGACGGCGCAGGCGAGGCCAGGCGGTTCTGGGACGTGGTCTTCCCGCTTCTTTCGCCGACCACGTTCTTCCTTCTCGTCGTCAACGTCGTCTATGCCTTCTTCGACACGTTCGGCATCATCCATGCGGTGACGCAGGGCGGACCCGCCAAGGCGACCGAGATCCTCGTCTACAAGGTCTGGTACGACGGCGTGATGGCGCTCGATCTCGGCGGGTCCTCGGCGCAGTCCGTGGTGCTCATGGGAATCGTGATCGCGCTCACGGCGATCCAGTTCCGCTACGTCGAGCGAAAGGTGCACTACTGATGCGGCGCGCGCGGGCGATCGACTGGCTGCCGCACGCGGTGCTCCTCGTCGGCATCGCGATCATCGCCTTCCCCGTCTACGTGACGGTGGTGGCCTCGACCCTGACGACTCCGGAGATCGTCTACGGGCCGATGTCGCTGCTGCCCGGCCCGCACGGTCTCGACAACTACGCCCAGGCGCTGAGCGAGGGGAACGCCAGGACGAGCGGCGTCGGCGTCGACCGGATGCTTCTCAACACCCTTGTCGTGGCGCTCGCGATCGCGGTCGGCAAGATCGCGATCTCGATCATCTCCGCCTACGCCGTGGTGTTCTTCAACTTCCCGGGCCGGATGGCGTTCTTCTGGCTCATCTTCCTGACCCTCATGCTGCCGGTCGAGGTGCGGATCGTGCCGACCTACGCGGTGGTCGCCGGGCTCGGTCTCGTCGACACCTATGCCGGCCTGTCGGTTCCGCTCATCGCGTCGGCGACGGCGACGCTCCTCTTCCGGCAGTTCTTCCTCACCATTCCCGACGAGATGGTGGAGGCGGCCAAGGTCGACGGCGCGGGGCCCATGCGCTTCTTCAAGGACGTGGTGCTGCCGCTGTCGCGCACCAACATCGCGGCCTTGTTCGTGATCCTCTTCATCTACGGCTGGAATCAGTATCTCTGGCCGCTCCTCGTCACCAACGACGCAAGGATGACGACGATCGTGATCGGCATCCGGCGCATGCTGGGGAACGGCGACGCGCAGACGGAATGGAGCATCGTCATGGCGACCACCGTGCTGGCGCTGCTGCCGCCCGTCGCGATCGTCATCCTGATGCAGCGCTGGTTCGTGAAAGGGCTCGTCGAAACGGAGAAGTGATGGCCGAGGTTCGGCTCAGAAACGTGCGGAAGTCCTACGGCGACACCGAGGTGATCCACGGCGTCGATTGCGAGATCGCCGACGGCGAGTTCGTCGTCGTGGTAGGCCCGTCGGGCTGCGGCAAGTCGACCCTTCTGCGCATGGTCGCCGGTCTCGAGGAGATCACCAAGGGCGAGATCGAGATCGGCGGCCGCGTGGTCAACGACATCGAGCCGAAGGACCGGGACATCGCGATGGTGTTCCAGAACTACGCGCTCTATCCGCACATGTCGGTCTTCGACAACATGGCGTACGGCCTCAAGATCCGGGGCGTTCCGCGCTCGGAGATCGAGGCCCGGGTGGAGAAGGCGGCCGCCATCCTGCAGCTGAAGCCGCTCCTCCAGCGGAAGCCGCGTCAGCTTTCCGGCGGCCAGCGCCAGCGCGTCGCGATGGGGCGCGCGATCGTCCGCGATCCGCAGGTCTTCCTCTTCGACGAGCCGCTCTCGAACCTCGACGCCAAGCTGCGCGTTCAGATGCGGGTCGAGATCAAGCGGCTGCAGCAGGATCTCGGCACGACCTCGATCTACGTGACGCACGACCAGGTCGAGGCGATGACGCTGGCGGACCGCCTCGTGGTCATGAATGCCGGCGTCGCCGAGCAGGTAGGCCCGCCGATCGAGGTCTACGAGCGCCCCGAGACGGTATTCGTTGCCGGCTTCATCGGCTCTCCGGCGATGAACTTCCTTCCCGCCACCGCCACCGAAGACGGCCTGTTGGTGGGCGACGCGCGGTTCCGCGCGGCGCTGCGGGTGGAGCCGGGGCGCAACGTGACGGTCGGGGTCCGGCCGGAGCATCTCGAGCTCGATCCGGCCTCGCCGACGCTGCGGGTCCGTGCCGAGCTCGTCGAGGCGCTCGGTGCCGACACGATCGTTCACGGCACGCTGGCCGGGGCCCCGCTTCTCGCCCGGCTCCCCGGCACGCAGAGGGTCGTCAGCGGCGACGAGGTGCCCCTTCGATGCGCACCGGAGCAGCTCCACGTCTTCGACGGGGTCACGGGCAAGCGGATCTCATAAGAAAGGGGCGGCGTCGCGACGGGCGGTCGGCCGCCACGCGACGCTTGTCATGAATCCTTCGGCTGGTAGGTGATGGGATATGAGCGATCTTAGCCGTCTGCCGCGCGCCGAGCTCGAGGCGATGGCGCGCGCGGGCGAGGAGGTCGCCGAGATCGAGCGGGTTCTCGCCAAGACGGGCGACAACGTCGTATCCGAGGCGTTGCGGGGCGCCGGCACTTTCTACGAGTGGCACCATTACCCGCCGGGCGACGTCTACGACCACGAGACGCACGCGCAGTTCTTCTATCACGCGCACCCGCCGGGACAGCGCCGCGGCAACGAGCACGGGCACTTCCATTGCTTTCTCCGCCCGCGCGGAATGCCCGCGGGCGTCGTGCCCCTCGTGCTGCCCGAGCTCGCCGTGGCCGATGCGCCGGCGGCGCCCGCCGACCCGCTCTTCGCGCCGATCGCGCAGCCCAATCAGGGCGGCAACAACGACAAGCTCAGCCATCTCGTCGCGATCAGCATGGACGGGAACGGCCGGCCGATCCGGCTTTTCACCGTCAACCGCTGGGTCACGGGCGAGACCTGGTACAGCGCGGAGGACGTGGTGCGGATGCTCGATCGCTTCGTGATCGACCTCGCGCGCCCGTCCTGGGCGCTCAATCGCTGGATCACGGCCATGTACCGGCTGTTCCGGCCGCAGATGGTCGAGCTTCTTCTCGCGCGCGACGCTGCCATCATGAACTGGCGCCGCCGACATCGCGGCAAGGTGCACGTCTTCGAGGATCGCCGGCTCGACGTCGCGAGCGCCGTCGACATCGATGTCGCCGATCAGCTCCGCCGGATCGAGGCCGCGCTCCGCCGCGCGGCCTAGGCTTCCTTCCTCGCCGGAACGGCGCGCCATTCTCCTCGACGACGGTTTGTGAAGACTCCGACCACGTCGGAGCCTCCGTGGACGACATCGCGATGGAGCTGCAGCACTGATCGAGGCTCCCGGCCGCCTCCGTCGCTGCGCCTTCCAAAAGACGCGAGCGCGTAAGCATCGCGCTTGCGTTCGCGGAAACAAGCGGAACGTTCGCGATAACCTGTTGTTGAGCCGATCGCGGGAACATCGAGAATGGGGTTTGCGGCAATGCGGATTTCAAGAGTGAGTCTCGCCGCGGTCGCCGTCGCATTGGCGGCCTGCGGCAGCAGCATGGAGCAGCGTGCCGCGACCGGCGGCCTCGCCGGGGCCGGCAGCGGAGCGATCATCGGCGGCCCGGTCGGCGCCGCGGCCGGAGCAGCCGTTGGCGCTGTCATCGGGGCGGTGCTTCCCGAGGGTGTCGACCAGACCGCCCGGCGCGGCATCGATTACGTTCAAGAGAACACCTATGCCCAGCGCGACACCGGCGTTGCCAGGCGCGATGCCGGGGTCAGCGGCAGCAGCGCCACCGCCAGCGGAACCAGCGCGCCTCCCTCCGGCAGCACGAGTGCGACGGGCAGCTCCGCCGATCGTCCGAGCAAGGACGAGATCCGGCGCGCTCAGCAGGCGCTCCAGGCACAGGGCCTCTACGACGCCAGGATCGACGGCATCATCGGCCCGAAGACGAGGGAAGCGCTGCGCCAGTTCCAGGCCCGCGAGGGGCTCGAGCAGACTGCCCGGCTCGATGGGCCGACCCGGCAACGCCTCGCGGGCGGAGCGGGGACCGGTTCCAGCATGCCTCAGGGCACCGGGCCAGCCGGTGGCGGAGCGCAAGGCGGAATGGCGCCCGGAAGCGAGAGCGGCAGCGGATCTGCCGGGCAGCCCGGCGGGCCTGCGGGCGGCACCGGAACGGACAGCGGCGCCATGGGCGGCAGGACCGGCGGCCCGGCGGGCGGCGGCGCGACCCGCTGAGTTTTCGGAGCCGCGAGGCCGATCCTCTTCGGAGAGGCCGCTCCGGAGGGGATCGCGCTCGTGCTCCCGTCGCTTCGGGCGCAAGAAGCGGCGTGTGCGCCTCGGGCACTCGCCGCGAGGATGCCCGGCGCGGGCGACGCCCGCTTCGGGACAGCGTATCATCTGAACCGTATGAAACCTCATCTCACGGCGGCCGCTTCGGACGGCACCGCGGCCATGGCGGGCTCGGCTGGTCGGCGAGCGGAAAGCCTCGACGCGGGGGATCTCGGCGCCGCGCTCGACGCCGACGGCTGCGCCGTTCTGAAGGGGCTCCTGCCCGCCGAGCAGTGCGCGGAGATTGCAGCGCTCTACGATCGCGACGAGCGCTTTCGGCGCCGCATCGTCATGGCGAGGCACGGCTACGGGAGCGGCGAGTACAAGTATTTCGCCTATCCGCTTCCCGAAGCCGTCGCGCGCCTGCGCGAAGAGCTCTACCCGCCGCTCGCCGCGATCGCCAATCGCTGGAACGAGCGGCTGCGCGCCGAGACCCGCTATCCCGGAACCCTCGCCGCCTGGCTCGAGCGGTGCCGGCGCGCCGGGCAGACGCGGCCGACTCCGCTCCTGCTTCGCTACGGTCCCGACGACTACAATTGCCTGCATCAGGATATCTACGGCGAGCACGTTTTTCCGCTCCAGGTTGCGTTTCTTCTCTCGGCTCCGGAGCGCGACTTCAGCGGCGGCGAGTTCGTGCTCACCGAGCAGCGTCCGCGCAGACAGTCGCGGGTCGAGGTGGTGCCGCTCGCGCAGGGCGACGGCGTGGTCTTTCCCGTCCGCGAGCGTCCGGTCGAAGGAAAGCGGGGCTTCCATCGGGTCCAGCTTCGGCACGGCGTCAGCCGTGTGCGGGCCGGGCAACGGCTGACCCTCGGCATCATCTTCCACGACGCGCGATGACGCGAAGAAGCGCGGTGCCGCTCGGCGACCTTTTCGCCGGCGAGGCGACGCCCGCGGTCGAGAAGCTTGCGCCGGGTGCGGTTCTGCTCCGCGGCTTCGCCGCGGGCGAGGCGGCGGAACTGGCGGCGGCGCTGAAGCGCGTCGTCGCCGCGGCGCCGTTCCGTCGAATGACGACGCCCGGCGGCTACGTCATGTCGGTCGAGATGACCAATTGCGGGCAAGTCGGCTGGGTCACCGACCGGCGCGGCTACCGCTATCAGCCGACCGATCCGGCGACGGGCAAACCTTGGCCGCCGATGCCGCCCCCGTTCGCGCGCCTCGCCGCGCGGGCGGCGAGCGCGGGCGGATACGATGGGTTCGGACCGGACGCATGCCTCGTCAACCGCTACGAGCCGGGCGCGCGGCTCTCGCTTCACCAGGACAAGGACGAGCGCGATTTCGATGCGCCGATCGTCTCGGTTTCGCTCGGCCTTCCCGCCGTGTTCCTTTTCGGCGGGGCGCGTCGCTCCGACCCGGCGCGGAAGATCCGGCTCGAGAGCGGCGACGTCGTCGTCTGGGGCGGCCCCACGCGTCTCTTCTTCCACGGCGTCGCCCCCGTTGCCGACGGCGAGCACCCCCTCACCGGGCGGTGCCGCATCAATCTGACCTTTCGAAAGGCGCTCTGACCCGTGCACAGGATGCTTCGGTCCCGGCCGAAGCATCCTCGCCGCGTTCGCGCTAGAATTCGCGCATGCGAGACGGGGTCCAATTGGCGGAGGTCGCGGCGCTCGTCGGCGACCCCGCGCGTGCGCATATTCTGGCGGCGCTCCTCGACGGCCGCGCGCTCACCGCGGGCGAGCTCGCTTTTGCCGCAGGCGTGTCGCCTCAGACCGCGAGCGGGCATCTCGCGAAGCTGGCCGAAGGCCGCCTCGTCGAGGCCGCCCGCCAGGGCCGGCACCGCTATTACCGCCTCGCCGGCGCCGCCGTCGCGCAGATGCTCGAGAACATCATGACGGTCGCGGCCGAGGGCCCGCCGCGCTACCGCCCCGCCTCGAAGGTGGATGCGGCGATGCGGACGGCACGGACCTGCTACGACCATTTGGCGGGCCGGCTCGGCGTCGGCCTCGCCGATGCGCTGACGACACGCGGTCACGTCGTTCTCGGCGAGGACGGCGGCGAGGTGACCGAGGCGGGGGCGGCTTTCCTCGCGGAGCTCGGCGTCGTGCTCGTCGCGCCGAAGCGGACCCGGCGTCCGCTCTGTCGCGCCTGCCTCGACTGGACCGAGCGCCGCCCGCATCTCGGCGGCAGACTCGGCGCGGCGCTCGCCGCGCGATGCTTCGACCTCGGCTGGATCGAGCGGCGGGGCGACAGCCGCGCGCTCACGGTCACGCGCGCGGGCGAGCAGGGCTTCGCAGAGCGGTTCGGTCTGCGTCTCTAAGCGGCGCCGCGTTGTTACGGCACCGCCTTCCCGAAGACGTAGTCCGGCAGGAACAGCGAGACGATCGGAACGTAGGTGACGATCGCAAGGAAGACGAGGAGGATCATCAGCCAGGGAAGAGCGGCGCGCACGACCTGAAGAATGCTCATGCCCGTGATCCCCGACGTCACGAACAGGTTGAGCCCGACCGGCGGGGTGATCATCCCGATCTCCATGTTGACGACCATGATGATGCCGAGATGAATCGGATCGATCCCGAGCTCCATCGCGATCGGGAAGAGGATCGGCGCCAGGATGAGGATGATCGCCGAGGGCTCCATGAAGTTGCCCGCGATGAGGAGCAGCACGTTGACGACGATGAGGAAGGTCCACGACTGGAGCCCCCAGGAGGTGATCGCCTCTGCGATCACCTGCGGGATGCGCTCGGTCGTCAGCACGTGCGCGAAGAGGAACGCGTTCGCGATGATGAACATCAGCATGATCGAGGTGCGTCCCGCCTCGAGCAGCACGCGGGGCACCTCGGTCAGCTTCATGTCGCGGTAGACCGCGACGGCGATGATGAAGGCGTAGACGGCGGCGACCGCGGCCGCTTCCGTCGGCGTGAACACGCCGCCGTAGATTCCGCCCATGATGATGATCACGAGGGCGAGGCCCCAAAGCGCCTCGCGGCCGGTAGTGATGACCTTCCGCCACGAGACGCGCGGCTGGCGCGGCAGGTCGAGGTACCGGGCGGCGATGTAGATCGCCGTCATCAGCATGAGTCCTAGAAGAACGCCGGGCAGTATCCCGGCCATGAAAAGGCGGCCCACGGAAGTTTCGGTCGCGGCGCCGTAGACGACCAGGACGATCGATGGCGGGATGAGAATGCCGAGCGTGCCCGCGTTGCAGATGACGCCGGCCGCGAAGTTCTGGGAGTAGCCCTCGCGTACCATGCCCGCGATCACGATCGAGCCGACGGCGACGACGGTGGCCGGCGAGGAGCCGGACACCGCGGCGAAGAGCATGCACGCGAAGACCGAGGCGATCGCGAGCCCGCCGTGGAAATGGCCGACGCAGGCGACGGCGAAATCGATCATCCGGCGCGCCACGCCGCCCGTCGTCATGAAGGCGCCGCCGAGGATGAAGAACGGAATCGCGAGGAGCGTGTAGTACTCCATCGTCGTGAAGATCTTCAGCGCCAGGGAGGCGAGCGAATCCTGGGCGAAGAAGAGGATCGTCAAGACGCTGGCGAGGCCGAGCGAGATCGCGATCGGCATGCCCAGAAACATGAAGGCGAACAGCGCGACGAAGAGGAAGGCCGTCGTCATTGGCGTGCGTCCTTGTGCGCCGCGAGCTCGGCCTCGTGGGCCTTCAGCGCCTCGGTGCCCTCGTCGCCGACCTGCAGCGTCCGCTGCTCGCCGCGCAGGATGCGCCAAGCCGCTTCGGCAAGCCGGATGCCGAGAAGCGCGAAGCCGATCGGCAGGATGATTCCGAGAATCCAGCGCTCGACCGGGATGTCCTCGGCCTCGACCCCCATCGTGTGCATCGTGTCGATGTAGTTGATGGAGCCGATGAGCAGGATCACGGCGTAGACGATCGAGAGGACCGCTGCGGCGAATCCGGCGATCCGCTGCCCCCGCGGCCCCATGAGCTTCACCACGGCGTCGATGCCGATATGCGAGCCGACCCGCACGCCGTAGGACATGCCGAAGAGGACGAGCCAGGCGAAGAGGTACGTGGTGGCCTCGAGCGCCCAGATCAGTCCGGTGTTGAAGACATAGCGCAGCACCACCTGGACGAAGGTGAGCAGCGTCATTGCGGCGAGGAGGAAGGCGATGAAGCCTTCCTCCAGCCGATGCCAGACTTGTCGGATCAGAGCTTCAGCTCTGCTTGTTCGAGGCCTTCGCGGCCTCGATGAGGTCCTTGCCGATCTGCGCTTCGAACTGCTTGTAGACCGGCTCCATGGCCTTCCGCCACTGGGCGAGCTCTTCCTTCGTGAGCTTCAGGATCTCGCTCTTGCCCGACTCGATGATGCGCTTCTTGTCGCGCTCGTTGTAGTCGTTGGCGACCTTGTTGGTGTGCGCCGTCACTTCCTCGACGACTTCCTCGAGCGTGGCGCGGATGTCCTTCGGCAGGCCTTCCCAGAACTTCGTGTTCGTCACCAGCATGTAGTCGATCACGCCGTGATTCGTCTCGCTGATGTACTTCTGCACCTCATGGAACTTCTGCGAGTAGATGTTCGACCAAGTGTTCTCCTGGCCGTCCACCGTTCCCGTCTGCAGCGCCTGGTACACCTCGGCGAAGGCCATCTTCTGCGGATTGGCGTTCATCGCCTTGAACTGGGCGAGAAGCACGTCGGACTGCTGGATCCGGAACTTCAGCCCTTCGGCGTCCTTCGGCACGCGCAGCGGCTTGTTCGCCGAGAGCTGCTTCATGCCGTTGTGCCAGTAGGCGAGGCCCTTGTAGCCCTTGGACGAGATGACATCGAGGAGCTCCCGGCCCGCCTTGCTGTTTTGGAAGCGGTCGACCGCATCGATGTCGTCGAAGAGGAAGGGCAGGTCGAAGACCTGCAGCTTCTTCGTATACCTGTCGAACTTCGAGAGCGACGGCGCGATGAGCTGCACGTCGCCGAGGGCGAGCGCCTCCATCTCCTTCGCGTCGCCGAACAACGAGGAGTTGGGGTAGACCTCGACGACGACCTTGCCCGGAAGCCGCTCTTCGGCGAGCTTCTTGAACAAGAGCGCGCCCTGGCCCTTCGGCGTCTGCTCGGCGACGACATGGCTGAACTTGATCTTGATCGGGTCGGCTTGTGCCGCCGGCGCTGCCAGCGCCAGCGCGACGACGGAGATTGTGGCCAGAAGCTGGCGCATCATTCCCTCCCATGAGTTTCGTTGCGGCGCAGTCTATGAATTCGGATGGCGGCGGGCAACATTCGGCTTCGATGTGCGGGATGCTTCGATGCACGGGATGATGGACAAGACGGTGGTCGTGACCGGAGGAACAGGCGGCATCGGGTTCGTCGCCGCCCAGCGCCTGGCTGCCGCCGGGGCGAAGCTGATCCTGGTCGGACGAAACCGGCAGCGGGGCGAGGCCGCGGCGGGGCAAATTCCCGGTGCCCGGTTCCACGCCGCCGATCTCGGCCTCATGTCCGAAGTGCGGCGTCTTGCAGCCGAGCTCGCCGCGCTGCCTCGCCTCGACGTCCTCATCCTCAATGCCGGCGCGATTTTCGCGCGCCGCGAAGTAACCGCCGAGGGGCTCGAGCGCACGTTCGCGCTCAACCACATGCATTATTTTCTTCTGGCCAATCTCCTCCTCGATACGCTGAGGCGATCGGCGCCCGCGCGCGTCGTGCTGGTCGCCTCCGAAGCCCATCGCGGGGCGCGGCTCGATTTCGACGACCTGCAATGCGCCCGCCGCTACGGCGCTTGGCTCGCGTACAAGCGCTCGAAGCTCTGCAACATTCTTCTCGCGCGCGAGCTCGCCCGGCGCCTTCACGGAACCGGAGTCACCGCCAACGCCGTCCATCCCGGCTTCGTCGCGACCGATTTCGGCGCACGCAATCCGTTCTTCTTCAGCGTTCCTCTCGCGATCGCCAAGCGCATGATGGCGATCGACGCCGAAGCCGGCGCGCGGCCGCTCGTGGATCTCGCCGCCTCCCCGGGTCTCGACTCGGTCAGCGGCCGCTACTTCGACAAAGGTGTCGAGAGCCGGCCTTCGCCCGAGGCGCAGAACGACGCAGCGGCCGGGCGCCTCTGGGAGGAAAGTGCGCGCATCGCCGGGCTTTGACGTCCGCACCAAGCGTCGTCTTCCGACTCCCGGTTGTTGCAGAAGCGCAACAACAGAGGTCGGTCGGGGAGCCTTTCTCCCGCTCTGATTGACAAGACTCGTTCTAATCTGCGCGAAATAAACAGGGATTCTTCGCGAAATACGCGGAGAATTTGCACGAGGGGGAGCGTGAAAAACGAAACCGGCCGCCGCTTGCGCGGCGCTCGACGAGCGCTTCGGCTCGCGGGAGTGCTCTTGCTCGTCTCAGCCGGCCTTGCGGCAGCGCAGACGCCGCTTCCGGGCGGCGTCGGTCGTCAGGATCTTCCGGCAGCGCCGGTCCCGGAACCGCGCGCCCTTCCCCCGACGCCCGTCCCCGAGCCGCCCCGCGGCCCGCCCGTGGCTCCTGGCGGGCCCAGCTTCACCATCAAGGATATCGTCATCGAGGGCAGCACCGTCTTTACGGCCGAGGAGCTTCGGTCCGAGGTCGAGGAGTACATCGGCAAGACCGTCACTTTCGAGGCGGTGCCGGAGATCGAGGAGGCGATCGCGCGGCACTATCGGCGCAAGGGATACATCCTTGCCCGCGCCCTCGCGCCGGAAGGCCAGGTCCTCGATCCCGACGCGGCGGTGCTTCGCATCGAGGTGTTCGAGGGCTACATCGACATCGTCCGGCTCGATCCGCTCGAGTACGAGGTCGGCGAGCGCGGCGAGCTCCTGCGCTCGATCCTGAAGAAGATCGAGCGCGCCTGCCATTGGGGCGACGAGCCGGTCGGCGACAAGCCGTGCCCGCTGCATCAGAGCACGCTAGAACGGTATCTTCTGCTCGCCAACGATCTCCCGGGCGTCAAGGCGAGCGCCGTCATTCAGCCGGCCGTCGAGGCGAGCGGCGGTGCCGAGCTTTTCGTGACGATCAGCGAGAAGATCTACAGCGCCTTCGCGAAGCTCGACAATCGCGGCTCGGTCTACTCCGGCCCGCTCCGGCTCGACCTCGGCGCCTCGCTCAACAATCTCACCGATTTCTACGAGCGCACTTCGCCGCGCCTCATCGTCGCGTCGCCGAGCGACGAGCTGGTTCTTGCCGACATCACCGGGGAGCTGCCGATCACCACGGAGGGCACCCGCATCGCGGTGAGCTATACGCGCTCCTACTCGCGGCCGGGCGATCTCCTCCGCACGCAGGACATTCGCTCGCACACCGAGTCCTTCAGCGTCAATCTGATCCAGCCGGTGCTGCGGAGCCGGTCGGAAAACCTCTTCGCCCGGATAGGGTTCGACTACCGCGACAGCCTCACCAAGGTCGCCGGCGATACCGTCTTCTTCGACGACCGCACCCGCACGCTGACGGTCGGAGCGACCTACGACGTCGCGGACGCCTATTACGGCGTCAATCTTCTCGATCTGCGCTTCGTGAAAGGGCTGCCCATCGCGGGCGCCTCGCGCGAGGATTCCCGGCGGCCCCGCTCCAACATTCTCGCTACTGGCGACTTCTCGAAGATCGCCTTCGAAACCTCGCGCCTGCAGCGGGTCTACCCCGAAATCAGCATCCTCGCCGCGGCGACGGGGCAGTACTCGTTCAGCAATCTCCTCGTCGGCGACCAGTTCGGCATCGGCGGCGACCGCTACGTCCGCGGATACGACCCCTCGGAAGTGCTGGGCGACCACGGCTTCGCCGCGAAGCTCGAGCTGCAATACAATCCGGGCTGGATGGGCGACGTGCTCGATTTCGTCGACGCGCCGCTCGACATGCTGCGGGCGCTGCAGCTCTACGCCTATTACGACTTCGGCATGGTCTGGCAGCGCCCGAGCGCGGACTCGCTCGCCGGGATCGGATCGACCGCACGCGACCGCGATTCGGCCGCCTCCGCGGGGGCCGGCATCCGCTTCAACATCTACGATTGGATCAACGGCTATGTCGAGATCGCCAAGCCCTTGACCGGCGATCTCCAGGCCGAGCGGACAAAAGGAGAGAGCGGCAAAGATCTGCGCTACTTCTTCAGTCTCGCGATGCAGTTCTAGGACGGCGACGCGCCGCAAAACACCGCGGCGTCGCTGCAATCGGGTCGATAATACTTGTGCATTCCTCCTCGGTTGGCCCGCGCGCCGCGTCTCGCCCTCGATTAACGTTAAGAAAACTTTGAGTTGAATTTAACCCGCATCTTAGCGAATTCTTAGGGGTTCGTTGGCGGCAGGGGAAATTTCATGGGGCACGGCAAGCGCGCATCGTTGCCGCAGACGATCGTGCGCCTTCCGCAAAATCCGCGCAGCACGCAGGGTCCGGTCGCCAGCGCAGCCGTGCGCCGCGCCTCGCGCGATCTCCTTTGCTCGACCGCGCTTTCTTCGGCCGCCGCGGCGGTCGTCCTCGGCGCAGCCGGCGGCGCGCTCGCGAACCCGACCGGCGGCGAGGTCGTCGCCGGGAGCGCGCGAATCACGACGGCGCCGAAGACGGTCACGATCGATCAGGCGAGCGACCGCGCCGTCATCAACTGGAGCACCTTCTCGATCGAGCCGGGCGAGACGACGCGCTTCAACCAGCCCGGACCTTCGTCCATCACGCTCAATCGCGTGCTCTCCCCCGAGGCGAGCCGGATCGCCGGCACGCTCAGCGCCAACGGTCAGGTCGTGATCATGAACGGCGCCGGCGTGATCTTCACGCCGACCGCGCAGCTCAACGTCGGCGGCATCACCGCGACCACGGCAGGCATGTCGAGTGCGGCCCAGGCCCGCTTCATGTCGGGGGCGGCGCCGACCTTCGATATCGCTGCCAAGCCGGGCAGCGCGGTGGTGAACGAGGGCCGCATCACCGTCGCCGAGGGCGGATACGCGGCTTTCGTCGCGCCGACGGTGCGCAATTCGGGCGTGATCGAGGCGAAGCTCGGAAAAGTGACCCTGGCGGGGGCCGAGAAGTTCACGCTCGATCTCTACGGCGACGATCTCGTGAAGATCGCCGTCCCCGAGGAGGCGGCGCGCGAGCTGCGCAAGATCGAGAACAGCGGAAGCATCGAAGGAACGACGGTGGCGCTCACCGTCGATGCGGTGAAGGGGCTCGTCGACGGTCTCATCAACGTCTCGGGCACGGTGCAGGCGCGCCGCGCCACGATGGAAGGCGGCAAGATCGTGCTCCGCGGCGGCGGGGGCACGGTCGAGGTCGCGGGGAAGCTCGATGCCGCCGGCACCGGGGTTGAAGCGAAGGGGGGCGTTGTCGAGGTCACCGGGGACAAGGTCGCGCTCGCCGGCACCGCAACGGTCGATGCGTCGGGCGAGGCGGGAGGCGGCACCGTCCTCGTCGGCGGCGGCTGGCAAGGAAAGGGTCCGCAGCAGAAAGCCTCGCAGACCGTCATGGCGACGGGCGCGAAGATCAAGGCCGACGCCAAGAAGAGCGGCGACGGCGGAACGGTCGTGCTCTGGTCGGAGAAGACGACACGGGTCGGCGGCGAGATCAGCGCCAAAGGCGGGGCGAAGGGCGGCAACGGCGGAAAGGTCGAGACGTCGGGCAAGAACAAGCTGGTCGTCGCCGAGTCGACCGTCGTCGATACCTCGGCCGCGAACGGCGAGACCGGAACCTGGCTGCTCGATCCCGCCGACATCGAGATCAAGGACGTCCGCATTAGCACGGAGATCTCCTTCGACGGCGGCACGTCCGCCTTCGAGCCGGATTCCGGCGCCGGCGCGTCCGTGCTCGCGCGCGACCTGCTTCAGGATCAGCTCGCGCTGACGAACGTCGTCGTCACCACCACGAACTCGGGCACAGACGGCGCCGGCAACGGCGACATCAAGGTGACGGACGACGTCGTCTGGACGTCGGGAACGTCGCTGAGCCTGGTCGCCGCCCGCGACATTCTCATCGAAGCGGCAATCGATGGCGGCGCCGGCAGCCTCGCGCTTGAGGCCGGGCGCCACATCGATGACGGCGCGGGCGGGCGGATAACCATCGGCACCCTCACGGCCGACGCCGGAGGGTCGATCACGCTGGACAACCCCGACCATCTGATCGGGACGCTCGGTCCGATCGCCGGCACGGGGGTCGTCATCAACGATTCCGCAGGCGGGCTCAGGATCGCCGGCGCCGTCGACGGCCGCACGGGCGATGTGTCGATCCTCACCGGCGGCGGCACGCTCGATATCGGCGAGACGGTGAGGGGCGCCGATATCCGGCTCGCGACCGTGGACTCCGGCGACATCGCGCTCGATGCCGCGGTGACCGCGACCGGGACGCTGACCCTCGCCGCGGCGGGCGACGTGACGCAGTCGGCTTCGCTCTCGGCCGGGACGCTCGAGGGCATGGTCGGCGGCTCGGCGACGCTCGACCAGGCGAACGAGGTTGCGACGCTCGGCCCCTTCTCGACGGGGAGCGGCTTGACGCTAATCGACTCGAGCGGCGGGCTGACGGTCGCCGGGGCGGTGAGCGCGGCGACCGGGAACGTCGATATCGGAACTGCCGGCGCGGCGCTCGCCGTGGCTGCGGGTGGAACTTTGACGGCGGCCGATATCCGCCTCGCCGCGACGGGCGGCGGTATCGCGCTCGGCGGCACGGTGACCGCGACCGGGACGCTGACCCTCGCCGCGGCCGGCGACATAACGCAGACGGCTGCGATCACGGCGGGGACGCTCGGCGCCGCGACCACGAACGGCGCCATCCGGCTCGACGCCGCCGCCAACAAAGTCGCTGCGCTGGGTGCGATCACCGCCGAGGGCGGTGGCTTCTATTTCGACAACGGCAACAACGATCTGACGCTGACGGCGACCGTCCAGACCCGAAAGGACGGCGGCGCGCCGATCAGCATAGACGTCGGGACAGGGGGGCTCGACACCGCCGGCAACGCGATCGAGTCGCGGGAGGCGACGACGACGAGCGTCGCCGCCGGCGCCGTCTCGCTCACCGCGGACACGATCGACCTCGGCACCGACGCCGACAAGATCAGGACCACCGGCACGGTGGCGCTCCGCCCGGCCACGCCCACCCGCTCGATTGGCGTCGCGGGCGGCGCCGGCGACTTCAACCTCTCGGCGGGCGAGCTCGAGGCGATCGCCGACAGCGCTGCTTCGATCGTCATCGGCCGCTCGAAGGACGACGGCGGCGCGCACGAGATCGTGATCGGCGGCGGCGCTCCGGTCGCGTTCCGGGATGCGATGGTGTTCAACGCCGCGGCGTCGGGCGGCAGGATCACCGTCGCGGCGGGAAGCCCGATCAGCAGCACCGGGTCGCTTACCTTCAACGGCTCCGGCGTGGGGACGACGCTCAACGCAGATGTCGTCACCGGCGGGGCCAAGATCACGATCGACGACGCGGTCGCGCTCGGCGCGGACGTAAAGCTCGACACCACGAATGGCGGCGCCGCCGTTGCGGGCGCCGACGTCGCCATTTCGGGCGCGACCACCGGCAACGGCAACGATCTGACGATCGCGGCGGGCAGCGCCGGGACCGTGTCGCTTGCCGATGTCGCCGGCGTCGGCACGCTGAGGTTGGCGGGCTCGGCGAGCACGACATTCGGAGCGGTCGGTGCGGCGACCGTAGCGCTCGACGACACGGCGGGCACGATCGTCTTCGACGGTGCCGCGACGATCGGCACGCTCACGACCGCGAGCAAGGGCTACAGCGTCGCCTTCAATGCGGGCGGGACGATCGCGAACGCGGCGACGTTCCTCAACACCGGCACCATCACTTTCGGCAACGAGAACGCCGACAGCATCACCTTTACGGCCGGGCTCGACACGACCGGCGGCCCGGCCGAGACGGTCGTCCAGGGCATCGTCGCCACGACCAACGCGCCGCTGAGGCTCGGCGTCGTCAAGGCGAACGGCACGACGACTCTCGACGCTCGCAGCGGCAGCATCGAGGTCGGGGCAGTGACGCTCGCCGACGCTGCGGCGCTGACCTTCCGGACGAGCGGCGCCGGTACCGTCACCGCGGCGAGCATCGCGGGAACGGCGAACGGCGCGACGTCGGACGTGACGTTCGACGCCGGCGGCGCGGTCTCCGTGGCTGGGATGGTCGGGACCGACATCGGCACGCTTCGGGTGGCGAATTCCGGCGGGACGACGTTCGGCGGAACCGTCGATGCGGCGGCCGTGGCGCTCGACGACACGGCGGGCACGATCGCTTTCGACGGCGCCGCGACGATCGGCACGCTCACGACCGCGAGCAAGGGCTACAGCGTCGCCTTCAATGCGGGCGGGACGATCGCGAACGCGGCGATTTTCCTCAACACCGGCACGGTGGCGCTCGGCAACGAGAACGCCGACAGCATCACCTTCGCGGCCGGGCTCGACACGACCGGAGGGCCGGCGGAGACGGTCGTTCAGGGGACGGTCGCCACAGCGAACGCGCCGCTGAGGCTCGGAGCGGTCAAGGCGAACGGCACGGCGACTCTCGACGCTGGCACCGGCAGCATCGAGGCCGGGGCGGTGACGCTCGCCGACGGCGCGGCGCTGACGTTCCGGACGAGCGGCGCCGGGACGGTCACCGCGGCGAGCATCGCGGGGACGGCGAACGGCGCGACGTCGGACGTGACGTTCGACGCCGGCGGGAGCGTTTCGGTCACGGGGAGCGTCGAGACCGACATCGGCACGCTCCGGGTCGCGAACTCGGGCGGGACGACGTTCGGTGGGACCGTCGATGCGTCGACCGTGGCGCTCGACGACACGGCGGGCACGATCGCCTTCAACGGCGCCGTGACGATCGGCACGCTCACGACCGCGAGCAAGGGCTACAGCGTCGCCTTCAATGCGGGCGGGGCGATTGCGAACGCGGCGACATTCCTCAACACCGGCACGGTGACGCTCGGCAACGACGGCAGCGACTCCATCGTCTTCAAGGGCGGTCTCGATACGGCGAGCGGTGCCTCGCGCCCGAGCCTGGTTCGCATCGCCGGCATGGTCGCGACCGAGAACGCGGCGCTCACGCTCGGTGATGGGCTGAACGGCGCGGTGACGCTGACCGCGGATGCGGCGCTCGACGCCGGAACGGGCACGGTGTCGCTGCGCAACCTCGCCGCGGGCGCTCACGACCTGACGATCACCGCCGACGAGATCGAGCTGCGCGGCGGCGCCGATGCGGTGAGCGGGGCGGGCGCGCTGGTCCTCCAGCCGAAAACGGCGCAGCAGGACATCGAAATCGCCGGGGCGGGCGGAACGGCTTCCCTCGATCTCACTGCGGCCGAGCTCGCCTCGCTGCGGAACGGATTCTCGGACATCACGATCGGCCGTCCGGACGGCGCCGGGACGATCAGGGTCGCGGGCCCGGTCGCGTTCGACGACCCGGTGACGCTGCGGGCACCCGGTGCGGACGGGAGAATCGTGGTCGACGCGCAGCTTGGCGGCGCCGACGGCGCGTCGATCACGCTCGACGGCTTCGATCCCACGGTCCTCGGGGCGAGCATCGTCACCGCCGGCGGCGGCATCGACATCGGCGGCAGCGTCATTCTCGGCAGCGACGTCACGCTCGACACGACCGGCGGCGGCGCGATGGGAGGTGCCGACATCGTGATCGGCGGCACCATCGAGGGTTCGGGCGACGGTACCGAGGATCTGACCTTGCGCGCGGGCTCGGGCGACATCGCGGTGGGCGGCGCCGTCGGCGGCGCCAATCGTCTCGGTGCGCTGACGATCGCGAGCGACGACGCAGTCTCCTTCCAGGGCACCGTCAACGCCGTCTCACTCGAGATCGACCGCAGCACCTCGACCGGTTTTGCAGGGAAGGTGGATCTCACGGGCGGCGCCGGAGCCGCGGCGGGCGGCGGCGACATCGCCTTCGGCGGCGGCCTCCTCACGGGCGCCGACGCGATCTTCCTCAACACCGGACGGCTGACGCTCGCAGGCGCGACGATCGGCGGCGCGCTCGCGCATGCGCCCGGGCCGACCACGCTTTCGGGTGCGATCGCGGCAAGCTCTATCGAGCTCGGTGCCGTGACGCTCGCCGGCGTCACGTCTCTCGAAACGGTGCTCGGCGGAAACGTCATTCTCGGCGCGGTCGGCGGCCTGCACAGCCTCGCCGTGAAGAGCGCCGGGACCACGACCTTCGGCGGCGCCGTCTCGGTTGCAGAGCTCGCGACGGACGCGGGCGGGACGACGGTCATCGCTGGCGGCGCCGTCACGACCAGCGGCGGTCAGACCTATGGCGACGACGTTTCGCTCGGGGCCGGCACGGTTCTGACGAGCACCGCCGGGAGCGACATCGACCTGGGGCCGAGCGTCACCGGCCCCCACGTCCTGACGATCGACACGGCGGGAACGACGGTCCTCCGCGACGTCGACGTCGCGAGCCTCGAGACGAAGGGCGGCGGCACGACGTCGCTCAGCGGCAGCATCACGACGGCAGGCGGCCAAGCCTATGGCGAGAACGTCACGGTCGATGGCGACAGCGTCCTGACGAGCACCGGCGCGGGCGAGATCGCCTTCGCGGGCACGGTCGGAAGCGCCAATGCGAAGTCTCTGGCCGTCGACACGGGCGGCCTTACGCGTTTCGCGAGCGCGGTCGGCGGCGGCGGGAGGGCGCTCGGGAGCCTCTCGATCGGCGGCGGCGGCGCGACCGTGCTCGACGGCGGCTCGGTCACGACGACGGGCGATCAGACCTATGCCGACACCCTGACGCTCGGTGCGAACACGGTCCTGACGAGCGCCGGCGGCGGCACGATCGCGCTCACTGGCGTGAACGGCGCGCAACGCCTCGACATCCGTACCGCCGGCACGACCCGCCTCGGCGGCGCCGTCTCGGCCACCGAGCTTGCGACGGACGCGGGCGGGACGACGGTCATCGCTGGCGGCACCATCTCCACGTCGGGCAGCCAGAGCTATGGCGACGGTGTTTCGCTCGGGGCCGACACGGTTCTGAGGAGCACCGGCGCGGGCGACATCGACCTGGGGCCGAGCGTCACCGGCCCCCACGCCCTGACGATCGACACGGCGGGGACGACGACGCTCCGCGACGTCGACGTCAGCAGCCTCGAGACTAAGGGCGGTGGCATCACGTCGCTCAGCGGCAGCGTCACGACGGCGGGCGGCCAGGCCTATGGCGAGAACGTCACCATCGACGGCGACAGCGTTCTGACGAGCACCGGCGCGGGCGAAATCGTCTTCGCGGGTACGGTCGGGAGCGCCGGTGCGAAGTCGCTCGCCGTCGACACGGCCGGTCTCATCCGTCTCGCGGGCGCGATCGGCGGCGGCGGAACGGCGCTCGGGAGCCTCTCGATCGGCGGCGGCGGCGCGACCGTGCTCGACGGCGGCTCCGTCACGACGACGGGCGACCAAACCTATGCCGACAGCCTGACGCTCGGTGCGAACACGGTCCTGACGAGCGCGGGCGGCGGCACGATCGCGCTCGCCGCCGTAAACGGCACGCAACGACTCGACATCCGTACCGCCGGCACGACGCGCCTCGGCGGCCCCGTCTCGGTTGCCGAGCTCACGACCGACGCCGGCGGCACGACGGAGATCGCGGGCGGCGCTATCACCACGTCGGGCGGCCAGACCTACGGCGACAACGTTTCGCTCAGGGCCGACACGGTCCTGAGGAGCATCGGCGGTGGCGACATCGGTATGGGGCCGAGCGTCATCGGCCCCCACGCCCTGATCATCGACACGGCGGGGACGACGACGCTCCGCGACCTCGACATCGGCAGCCTCGAGACGAAGGGCGGCGGCACCACCTCCCTCGACGGGACTGTCACGACCGCGAACGGGCAGGTCTACGGCGACGCCGTCGCCCTCGCTGGCGACGCGACGCTCACCGGCGCGGCGATCGTCTTCAAGGAAGCGGTCGACGGCGCCAGGGCGCTCCGCCTCAACGGCGCCGTGACGCTGACGAAATCGGTCGGCGCCGGCACCGAGCTGACGCTGCTCGACATCGACGGCCCCACGACGCTCGCGGGCGATCTCGGCATCAGGGCCGGCACGGTCTCGCTCGGCGCGGTCGACGGCAACCACAGCCTCGCGATCGTTGCCAAGACCGGCACCGCGACGCTCGGCGACGTCGGAAGAGTGGTCCCGTTGAAGAACCTTGCCGTCGAAAGCGCCGCCGCCGGCGAATGGGGCTTCATCAAAGTGGACCCGGCGACCGGCGAGGTGCGGCTCCGCACCGTCGGCGACATGACGTTCAAGGACATGGTCTCCGGCAACGTCGTCCTTATCGACGCGGAGGGCAACGTCACCGATATCGGCACCGGCGCGATCAAGGCGGGGCGGCTCGAGATCGCCTCGGCGAAGGACGTGACGCTCGACGGAAGCGGCAATGCGATCGCGCGGCTCGACGGCGCGAACTTCGACAATGCGACCGTCTTCAGCGGCGTCTCGCTCGAGCTCGGCAACATCAGCGGCACCGGCGATCTCGTCGTCTTCAGCGGCGGAAAGCTCACGAGCAAGCCCGGCAGCGTCGTCGACATGGAGGGGAACGTCGCCGTCGGCACCACCGCCGCCGCGCAGCTCGACGGCATCCTCAAGACAGGCGGGGAGTTCAGCTTCGCCGCCGCCGCGCCGCTCACGAGCGCGACGCACAGAATCAACAACGTGACAGCGAACGAGGTGGTCGTCGTTTTCATCAATGTCGGCGACGGTATTCTCGTCAACGACGACGTCGTGTTCACCAACAGCGTCATCGGCGGAAAGACCGGCGCGGGCGGCGAGCTGCCCGACTTCCAGTCGATCCCGACCGGCGTCTTCAACCAGGTCACCGGGCACTACAACGGCGTGCCGTTCGGCTCGCGCGACTTCGTCGCGCGGATCGCGACGACCGCGGCCCAGCTGGTCGCCAATCTCAGCGCCATCGCCACCTCCAAGGAGGAGCAGGAGAAGGGCGACGGAATCCAGACGCCCGCCCAGCAGGCCTTCAGCGTCCGGACCAACCGGCGGAACTACGCTTCCGACGTCTTCCAGCAGCGCTACGACGTGGTCGGCATCGGCGAGGAAGGCCGCGCGACGTTCGAGGATCTCTCCTACGTCGCCGACGGGTTCTGGGAGGGTCTCCTCAAGTAGCGGGGGCGTTTCCCGCGCCCCCGCTGCCGGGCCGCGTCAGCCTCTCCCTTTCGCGGCGACCCGATCGGGTCCGCGGCGGAACTCGCGGAGGACGAAGGCGAGCCCGCTCGCCAGGGTCAGGAGGCCGATCGCCCCGTAGGCGATCGCGTAGCTGCCGGCGAGGTGCAAGAGGAAGCTGAACACGAGAGGCGCGATCGTCACCCCGCCGAAGGTGATGAAGCTCGCGCCGCCCGTGACTTCCGCCGCCCGGCCGGGCGGTGCCAGCCGCGCAACCTGGGCGAGCCAGATCCCGTTCCAGGCGACCGCCGTGCCGCCGAAAAGAATCGCCACCGCGACGATCGCCGTAAAGGGCCATTCCGGCGTGAAGGCGCCGGCGAGGAGAGCCGCCGCGGTCATCATGAGGCCGAGCACGCCGAGGAGCAGCATCGGCTTGCCGAGGCGATCCGCGAGCGCTCCCCAGAAGACGCGCCCGCCGACTCCGGCCGCCTGGGCGCACGAGAGGGCGAACCCGGCGCTGACCGGAGAGAATGCGATCCGCTCGACGAGATAGGTGACGAGGAACGCGCCGACGCTGATCTGCATTGCGGAATAGGCGAAGGACGAGAGCGCCAGGATCCGGAGCGGCGGGTCGCGCAAGGCCAGCATCAGGGGCGCGAAGGGCCGGCGCAGCGCGCCGAGAAGCGACACCGGCCGCGCGTCGGTGTCGAGCTCTGCCCGCATCGGCTGCAGAACCGCCGCGACCGCGAGGTTGGCGAGACCCAGCGCCAGCGCGGCGGCGCGCCAGCCGATGGCGAGCGCGGCCGCCGGCAGTACCGCGCCCGCGAGGGCGTAGCCCAAAGGGACTCCGGTCTGCTTCAGGGAGAAGACGAGGTTGAGGCGGTGCGGCGGCGTGACTCGGGCGAGAAGATGCGAGGAAGCAGGCGTCGCGGGGCCGTAGCCGAGGCCGAGAATGAACGCGCCGGCGATCAAGGCGACGAGCCCGCCGAGCGTGGCGAGGGCGAGCCCTGCGGCGGCCAGGAGGAGGCAGAGCTGCGACACGCGCACGGCGCCCCAGCGGGCGACCATCGCGCCGCTGACGAGGCCGACCATCGCTGCGCCCGCGTACATGACGGAGACGAAGATCCCGACGAGATACGGCTCGAAGCCGAGCGTTCGCGCAGCGATCGGCGCGAGCACGGGGGCGGCGAGCCCGGCCGCGGCCACCAGGACCTGCGTCGCGAGCATGGCGAAGAAGACGGTAACGGAATTCGCGGCTTCGACGGTCCGCGCCTCGGCTCTATCCACCGCCGCCGGCCTCAGGCGGCTGCGACGAGCTCGGGCAGCGCCGAGAGGTCCTCCATCTCGACGGGCGCGAAGGCCCAGTCGTACTCGAGCGGCGCCCTGCTCCTGTTGCACCAGACGACGTTGAAGCCGAAGGCGCCCGCTCCGGCCGCGTCCCACGGGTTCGAGGACTGGAACCAGATCCGCTCTTTCGGGACGCCGAGCGCCTCGACCGCGAGCATGTAGACGCGCGGATCCGGCTTGTAGACGGCGACGCTCTCGACCGAATAGATGCCGTCGAGGAGATCGCCGATCCGCGCCGACCGGACAGCGGCGTCGAGCATGTCGGGCGTCCCGTTCGAGAGTATCGCGGTCTTGATGCCTGCGGATTTGAGGCGCTGCAGGACGTCCGGCACCTCGGGGTAGGGCGCGAGCGTCAGATAGGCGTCCATCAGCGCGCGTCGCAGCGCGGGATCGTTCTTCTGAAACGCCCGCAGCGCATGATCCAGCCCCTCGCCGGTCACGGTCCAGAAATCCGCGTGGCGACCCATGAGCGTGCGGGTCCACGTGTATTCCAGCTGCTTCTGCCGCCACAGCGCCGAGATCGCCTGCGCATCGGGACCGCACGCGTCGGCATGGCGCGCGACCGCCGAATGCACGTCGAACAGCGTGCCGTATGCGTCGAAAACGCAGGCCTTCATTGCCTCACTCCCGCGGCTGATTCCTTCGAAACATCCGATGCCGGCGCATGAGCGTCAAGCGAACGGCCGATCGCGAGGCCGCTGCGGGATGCCGGAGGCTCAATCCTCGTCGGGCGGGTTCACCTCGTGCGTGCGCAGCACCTCGTCGGTTGCCGCGTCGATCTCGAGGAGCTGCACCGGGTAGCCCCACAGCATCGAAGCGTGGCGCAGCACCTGACGGGCGGTTTTCTCCTCGAGCAGAACCCCGTCGTAGACGGCGTGGCTCAGCACGAGATGCCGGTCGCCGGCGAGGTCGACGTCGGCGACCTGAATGTCCGGCTCGCGCCGCGCCAGGTCGTATTGCCGGGAGAGCGCGCTCCGCACCTTGCGGTAGCCGAGATCGTCGTGGATCGCCGCGACCCGCAGCATCGGCTCGTCCGAGTCGTCGGTTATCTGGAAGAGGCGGAACTTCCGCATGATGCGCGGGCTGAGGAACTGGAGCACGAAGCTCTCGTCCCGGTAGTTCGCCCAGGCGTGGCGGAGGGTTCCCATCGGGTCGCCGTTGCCGGCGATGTCCGGGAACCATTCCCGGTCCTCCTCGGTCGGCTCGGTGCAGATGCGCTTTATGTCCTGCATCATTTCGAACCCGAGCGCATAGGGATTGAGGCCCGAGAAGCGCGGGTCGTCGAAGCCGGGCTGGAAGACGACGCTCGAATGGGAGTGCAGGAACTCGAGCATCGCCCCTTCGGTGACGAGCCCCTTCTCATGCAGGTGGTGCATGATCTCGTAGTGCACGAACGTGGCGCAGCCTTCGTTCATCAGCTGCGTCTGCTTCTGCGGATAGAAGTACTGCGCGACGTTGCGCACGATGCGCAGGAGCTCCCGCTGCCAGTTCTCGAGCTTCGGGCCGCGCTTCTCGATGAAATAGAGGATGTTTTCCTCCGGCAGCCCGAGCTGGCGCCGCTCCTCGGCGCGGCGGCGCTCGCGCGCGGTCTCGTCCTCCTCGGCGGATTTCGGCTTCGGCACCGTGCGCCAGAGATCGTTGAAGGTCCGCTCGGCGTGCGCGCGGCGCTCCTCCTGCCGCTTCTCCTCGTCGCGCAGGTTCGGCTTGGAGCGGTGCGCGTACCGGTTGACGCCGTGATCCTTGAGGGCGTGCGCCGCGTCGAGCACGCGCTCGACCGCCTCGAGCCCGTATCTCTCCTCGCACTTGGCGACGTAGTCGCGCGCGAAGGCGAGATAGTCGAGGATGCCTTCCGCGTCGGTCCACTGCCGGAAGAGATAGTTGTTCTTGAAGAAGTGGTTGTGGCCGAACGCCGCGTGCGCGATGACGAGCGTCTGCATCGTCATGGAGTTCTCCTCCATGACGTACGCGATGCACGGATTGGAGTTTATGACGATCTCGTAGGCCAGGCCCTGGAGGCCGCGGCGGTACAGCATCTCGTGATGCGCGAACCGCTTTCCGAAGCTCCAGTGCCGGTACATGAGCGGCAGCCCGATCGACGCATAGGCGTCGAGCATCTGCTCGGCGGTTATGACTTCGATCTGGTTCGGATAGACGTCGAGGCCGAGCTCGTCGAGGGCGATCTCCTCCACGGCTTCGTAGACGCGCCTCAGCGAGGCGAAGTCCCAGTTGGGACCGTCGAAGAGGGGCTTGGTTTCACGGAGCATCAGCATAGGAGGGCTTCGACCTTTCGGCTAAGCGGCGGTGGCGCGCTCCTTCGAGAAGAGCTCGTGGAACACGGGGAAGATCTGGCTCGGGTCGGCGACGCGCTTCATTGCGAAATGACGGTGGCCGGGCGCGACCTCGCTGTATGAGCGCCAGAGGTCGCTGTCGCGCATGAAGCCCCCGGAGCCGTCGCTGACCTCGATATAGGCGAAGTACTGGCAGATCGGCAGGATCTCGTCGCCGAGAAGCTCGACGCAGCGCCCCGAGTCGGCGCCGTAGTTGTCGCCGTCCGACGCCTGCGCCGCGTAGATGTTCCAGGTGTCGAGCGGATAGCGTTCGCGCGCGATCTTCAGCATCTTTTCGAGCGCGGAGGAGACGACCGTGCCGCCCGTCTCGCGGCTGTAGAAGAACGTCTCCTCGTCGACCTCCTCTGCGACGGAGGTGTGGCGGATGAAGACGATGTCGACCTGCTTGTAGCGCCGCTCCAGGAAGACGTGGAGCAGCATGAAGAACCGCTTGGCGAGGTCCTTCATCGATTCGGTCATCGAGCCCGAGACGTCCATGAGGCAGAACATCACCGCACGAGTGTTCGGCTTCGGCACCTTCTCGAAGCGGTTGTAGCGGACGTCGATCGGGTCGATGTACGGGATGAGCTTGGCGCGCCGGCGCATCAGCTCCAGCTTCTCGCGCAGCTCGGCGGCGAGGGCCATCTCGCCGGCCTTCTCGGCGGCTTCCAGATCCTTCGCGACCTGCTCGATCTCGGCCTGCTTCGGCCGCTTCAGGGAGATCCGCCGCGCCATGGAGTTCTTCATGGTGCGCATGACCGAGAGGTTCGCGGGCGCGCCCTGCGGCTGATAGCCGGCGCGCTGCAGCTCGACGGCGGTCGCCTGCTTCAGCGTCTTCTTGACGAGATCGGGCAGCTCGAGGTCCTCGAAGAACATGTCGAGGAACTCTTCCTTGGTCAGCGTGAACTCGAAGGAGTCCTCGCCCTCTCCGTCGGGGCTCGCTTCCGAGCCCCGGCCGCCGCCGCCCCCTTGCGGGCGCGGGATCTCGTCGCCGGTCACGAACTCCTTGTTGCCGGGAACGACGTAGTCGCTCTTTCCGGTGTGGCGCGAGTGGCGGAAGGTCGGCTCGCCGATGCCCCTCGTCGGGATCGAGACCTTCTCGCCGCCGTCGATGTCGGAGACCTTCCGCTTGCGCAGGCTCTCGTGGACCGCCGCTTTCAGCTCGCCGCGCGCCCGCGCGATGAACCGCTGGCGGTTGGTGAGGCTCTTGCCCTTCGGGTTCGGGCGACGGTCGACGATGTTCATCCGTCTCTCCTGCGTCCCGCGCTCCTGTTCACGTCATCGGAAACGGTCGCGCGTTGATCTGCGTCACTCTCCTCAGCCGGCCTTGTTGACGCGCATGTACCACTCGACCAGCCGGCGCACCTGGCGCTCGGTGTAGCCGCGCTTCACCATCCGCTCGAGGAACTCCTCGTGCTTCTTCTCGGTCTCGCTGTCCTTCTTCGAGCCGAACGAGATCACGGGGAGGAGGTCCTCGACCTGGCTGAACATCCGCTTCTCGATGACCTCGCGGAGCTTCTCGTACGAGGTCCAGGACGGATTGCGGCCGCCATTGTTGGCGCGGGCGCGGAGGGCGAACTTGACGACCTCGTTGCGGAAGTCCTTGGGGTTCGCGATGCCGGCCGGCTTCTCGATCTTCGAGAGCTCCTGGTTGAGGAGCTCGCGGTTCATGAGCTGCCCGGTGTCCGGATCCTTGTAGTCCTGATCCTCGATCCAGGCGTCGGCGTAGGCGACGTACCGGTCGAACAGGTTCTGGCCGTAATCCGAGTAGCTTTCGAGATACGCCTTCTGAATCTCGTTGCCGATGAACTCGGCGTAGCGCGGCGCCAGCTCCGACTTGATGAAGTTGAGGTAGCGCTTCTCCTCCTCCTCGGGAAACTGCTCGCGCCAGATCGCCTGCTCGAGCACGTACATGAGATGCACCGGGTCGGCGGCGACCTCCTTGGTGTCGAAGTTGAACGTGTTCGACAGCACCTTGAAGGCGAAGCGCGTCGAGATCCCGTCCATCCCTTCGTCAACGCCGGCGGCGTCGCGATATTCCTGAACGGACTTCGCGCGGGGATCCGTGTCCTTGAGGCTCTCGCCGTCGTACGCCCGCATCTTCGAATAGAGATTGGAGTTCTCGTGCTCCTTGAGGCGCGACAGGACGCAGAAGCGCGACAGGAGGTCGAGGGTCCCGGGCGCGCAGGGCGCGTTCGCGAGCTCGGAGTTCTGCAGGAGCTTCTCGTAGATTTTCCGCTCCTCCTGGACGCGCAGGCAGTACGGCACCTTGACGACGCTGATGCGGTCGATGAAGGCCTCGTTGTTCTTGTTGTTCTTGAAGGTCTGCCACTCGGCCTCGTTGGAGTGCGCGAGGATGATGCCCTGGAACGGGATCCCGCCGATGTTCTCGCTGCCGGCGTAGTTGCCCTCCTGCGTCGCCGTGAGGAGGGGGTGCAGCATCTTGATCGGCGCCTTGAACATCTCGACGAACTCGAGGATGCCCTGGGTCGTGCGGTTGAGGCCGCCGGAGTAGGAGTAGGCGTCGGGATCGTTCTGGCTGAAGAACTCGAGCTTCCGGATGTCGACCTTGCCGACGAGGCTCGAGACGTCCTGGTTGTTCTCGTCGCCCGGCTCGGTCTTGGCGATGCAGATCTGCTTCAGCCGCGAGGGCATGAGCTTGGCGACCGTGAACTTCGAGATGTCGCCGCCGAACTCCTGCAGCCGCTTCACCGCCCAGGGGCTCATGATGCCGGGCAGCCGGCGAGGCGGAATTCCGTACTCCTTCTCGAGCATGTCGCCCATCTGATGCGGGTCGAAGAGCCCGAGCGGGCTCTCGAAGATGGGCGAGAGGTCTTTCCCCGCCTTCAGCACGTAAACCGGGCAACGCTCCATCAGGAGCTTCAGCCGCTCGGCGAGCGACGACTTGCCGCCGCCGACCGGCCCGAGGAGGTAGAGCACCTGCTTGCGCTCCTCGAGCCCCTGCGCCGCGTGCCGGAAGAATCCGACGATCCGCTCGATCGTCTCCTCCATCCCGAAGAAGTCGGAGAAGGCCGGATAGACCTTGATCGTGCGGTTCATGAAGATACGGCCCAGTCGCGGATCCAGGCTGGTGTCGACGAGCTCGGGCTCGCCGATCGCGGTCAGCATCCGCTCCGCGGCGGACGCGTACATCGAAGGGTCCGTTGCGCATCGCCGGAGGTATTCCTCCAGCGACATCTCTACCTCACGCTGGCTCTCGTACAGTCTCGAGTAGAGACCGAAGAGCCCATCGTCCGAAGACATGCTTCGCACCTCGGATTGGGAAAGAGCGCTGCTGTCTGTAACGCGATACGTGAAATAATATGTCAGAGAAAAATTGTTATTATTTGCTTAATTCTGTAACGGAATGTCGCAGCGTTAAATAAAATACGCAGTTGCGAAGGCTCGCCCGACGTCGGGGCGGAGCGAATGACGCGCGTGGCCGACCGGCGATTTCGTCGGGGTCAGGTCCATGCGGCCACACCGTGCCGCAAACGCCTTCCTGCCGATATCGTCCGCACGTCTTTCGTGCAAGTCAGCCCTTGCTGTCGCTACGGCCATCGACCTCCGCGAACATCCTGCACGCACCATGCCAGCTAAATGTAGCCGAACTGAGGCGAAAGCGTACCAGTTTTCGGGATGAAATGTGTTCGAGCGCAAAAATGCGCGGCATTCTGCGCCCTCGCGAGGGGTGCCCGCCCGTGCCGGCGAACGCCTCCGGGACGCGACTCGGCATCTTCTGGGCACGACTCGGCCGGAATCAAGCGGCGGTGAGGCCGCCATCGACGACGAGCTCGGTCCCCGTGACGAAGCGGGCCTCGTCCGAGGCGAGGTAGACCGCAGCCGCGGCGACGTCCTCGGGGGCGCCGAGCCGTCCGAGCGGCACCGCGGATTCGAGCGCGGCCCGCCTCTGCGCGGGGTCCCGCGCAGAGGCAAGCATCGCGTCCACCATCGGCGTCGCGGTGAAAACCGGATGGATCGAGTTGCAGCGCACGCCGTCCTTCCGGCGGGCGCAATGGAGGGCGACCGATTTCGTGAGCAGCCGGACCGCGCCCTTGCTCGCGCAATAGGCAGCAAGGCTCGGGTCGCCGATGATTCCGGCAACAGAAGACATGTTGATGATCGCGCCGCCGCCGGCCGCCCGCAGATGGGGAAGGGCGTGCTTGCACCCGAGGAAGACGCCTTCGACGTTCACGGCCTGGACGCGGCGCCAATCCTCGAGGCTGGTCTTCTCGATGTTCGCGACGACGGCGATGCCGGCGTTGTTGACCAGCGTGTCGATGCGGCCGAAAGCAGCGGCTGCCGCGGCGAGGCTCCGCTCCCACGACCCCTCGTCGGTGACGTCGTGACGGAGGAAGAGCGCGGCCGGCCCCAGCGCCTCGGCCGCCGCTCGGCCGCCTTCCTCGTCGATATCGGCGACCGCGACGCGCGCCCCCTCCGCGACGAAGGCCTCGGCAATCGCGCGGCCGAGGCCCGAGGCCGCCCCGGTGACGAAGGCTGCTTTGCCGGAGAGCCTCATCGCTGCGGCTCCCCGCGCCGCCTCGGCGCCGCGGCGAGTGCGGCTATTCGGCGCTGCCGCCCCGCTTCGGCGCCGGCCCGGCTCTGCTGCCCTCGGGCCCGGGCTGCTCCGCGGCGGGGCCCTTCGGCTCCTGCGTGGATCCTGCGCCGACCCCTTGCTCCACTTCGCGGGTCACGGACGAGCTCTGATCCCTGACGCCTTCCTGCTGATGGGGCGTCGCGGTCGTCGTGCCGCCGGTGCCGAGGGTCGTCGGCGTGCCCGATGCCGGGCCCGACGTCGTGCCGCTCTGCGCCGCGCCCGACGAATCGGTCGAGCCGGCGGTCGCGGCGGGCGGGGTCTGCGTCTGTGCCGATGCCGTAGCCGCCGCGAGCGCGAGCAGCACGGCTCCGCCGACGTTCCCGAGCTTCACGGAGAACATCGCGATACTCCTGTTGCCGTAGCCATCTTCCGGGCAACAGGGCCGGCCGAGCGTGCGTTCCGCACGCGTCGGCAGACGGTCGTTCGATGACGTGCGGCGACACTTGGCGTTGCTCCTCGACGCGGCTCGGCCCGTTCAGGCGGTTGCTTCGGGCAGCTTGTGCCCCTGGTAGAGCTCGCGCAGCTTCGTCTTCAGGATCTTTCCGGTCGCCGTGTGCGGGATCTCCTTGACGAAGACGACGTCGTCGGGGAGCTGCCATTTCGCGAGGTGGTTGGCGAGATAGGCGAGGATCGACTCCTTGGTGGGCGCGCGCCCTTCCTTGGGCACGATGATGATCAGCGGCCGCTCGCCCCATTTCGGGTGCGGCAGGCCGATCACCGCCGCTTCGGCGACGTCGTCGTGTCCCATCGCCGCGTTCTCGACGTCGATCGAGCTGATCCACTCGCCGCCCGACTTGATGACGTCCTTCGCGCGGTCGACGATCTGGACGAAGCCCTCCGCGTCGATCGTGACGACGTCGCCGGTGCGGAACCAGCCGTCGGGCGTCAGCGCGGCCTCGGTCGCCTCGGGATCGTTGTAGTAGCCTGAGACGATCCAGGGACCGCGCACCAGGAGCTCGCCGCGCGAGACGCCGTCGTGCGGCTGCTCGGTGCCGTCCGGGCCGACCACCTTGAGGTCGACGCCGTAGATGGCGCGCCCCTGCTTCACCTTGATGGCTTGCTGCTCTTCCTTCGACAGGTTTCGCTGATGCGGCAGCAGCGTGCCGATCGTGCCGATGGGGCTCATCTCGGTCATGCCCCAGCCGTGCATCACCTCGACGCCGTACTTGTTCTCGAAGGCCTGGATCATCGCGAGCGGCACCGCCGAGCCGCCGATCAGCGTTCGCTTCAGATGGTTGAAGCGGGCACCCTTCTCGGCGACGTGGTTGAGAAGCCCGAGCCAGATCGTCGGCACGCCGGCCGACATCGTGACGCGCTCCTTCTCGAACAGCTCGTAGAGGCTCGCGCCGTCGAGCGCCGGGCCGGGCATGACGAGGCTCATGCCGCACATCGCGGCCGAGTAAGGGATGCCCCAGGCGTTCGCGTGGAACATCGGCACGACCGGGCACATGCGCTCGGCCGCGTTATTCGCCGCGAAGTCGGCCATGCAGCAGTGGAACGAATGAAGGACCGTCGACCGGTGCGTGTAGAGCGAGCCCTTGGGGTTGCCGGTCGTGCCCGAGGTGTAGCAGAGCGAGCCGGCCGTGCGCTCGTCGAACTCGGGCCAGACGAGATCCGGCGCCTCGGCCGCGAGCAGCTCCTCGTAGCAGAGCACGTTCGGAAGGCTCGTCGAGGGCATGTGCGCCTTGTCGGTCATCACGATGAAGTGGCGGACCGGCGCCAGCACCGGGGCCAGCTTCTCGACCAGCGGCACGAAGGTGAGGTCGACGAAGAGGAGCTTGTCCTCCGCGTGATTCACGATGTAGCGGATCTGGTCGGGGAAAAGGCGCGGGTTGATGGTATGACAGACGGCGCCGATTCCCGAGATGCCGAAATAGAGCTCCAGGTGACGGTAGGTGTTCCAGGCGATCGTCCCGACGCGGTCGCCGAGCTCGACTCCGAGACGCCGTACCGCGTTGGCGAGCTGCTTGGCGCGCGACTCGCAATCGGCCCACCCGTAGCGGTGGAACCCGCCCTCGACCGTGCGCGACACGATCTCGCTGTGGCGATGGTAGCGCGCCGCGTACTCGATCAGCGACGAGATCAGCAGCGGCCGGTCCATCATCAATCCGCGCATCGGCGAACCTCCCATTTCCTTCATCGACTCCGACGTTTGCCCGAAACGATGGCAGCGCCGCCCGCAATTGTCACGCCTCCGGCGGCCCCCGCAAAGGCCCGCCGGGGCCGCACCCGGAAGGTCGGCGCGTGGGGCCGCGCCATCGTCCTCCTGGCTTCAGTGGCGACGGGCTGCGCTCCTCCTCAGCTCCGCGGCGAGACGCCGCAGGGCGATCATTTCGTGACGACGTGGTCGCGCCTCTTCGGGCTCGGTTCGACGAAGTGGAACAACGTCGAGGCCGCGCGCGAGACCTGTCCGGACGGCTACATCCTCCTCGGCGAGGAGATCGGCCGCGACGAGAACGGGAACTATCGCCGCTGGGAGTATGGCTGCCTCGCGCGGTGAGCGGTCAATCGGCGTCGTCCTCGAACCATTTCCGCCGCGTCAAGGCGATGAGGCGCTCGACGTCGCGCCGTTCGACGCCGTCGCTCGCCATGAGGGCCCGGGCGACCGGGTCGTCGAGGAGATCGTCGAGGCGCGGTTCGAGCGCTTCCAGGCTTTCCTTCCCCATGCGCTTCACGGCGCCACGGCCTGACGGCCTCGCCGCGGCGCGAATGGGGCCACTTCGGGGCAAGCGAGCCGGCGGGCATGGCGCTGACGCCGTGATGTGCGCGCCCCTCTATTCGGCCTGCCGCGGCGCCCGCAGCCGCTCCGCAACGAATTGACGGGGCGCAACAATTCGGCAAGAACCGCGTTTCCGTCTCAACACGCAAAACGGACCCGGACCCGCCATGGCAGATTTCGCCACGCTCGACACGCTCGATGTCTCAGGCAAGCGCGTTCTCGTCCGTGCCGATCTCAACGTGCCGGTGAAGGAAGGCCGCGTCACCGACGCGACCAGGATCGAGCGCCTTGCGCCGACGCTTCTCGCGCTCATCGAAAAGGGCGCCCGCGTCGTCGTCATGTCGCATTTCGGCCGGCCGAAAGGGAAGGCCGACCCGGAATACTCGCTCCGCCCGCTCGTCGAGCCGTTGAGCCGCGCGATCGGCGGGAGGACGGTCCACTTCGCCGAGGACTGCGTCGGCCCCGCGGCCGAGCGGGTCGTCGGAGCGCTCGCGCCGGGAGAGGTCGCGCTTCTCGAGAACCTCCGCTTCCATGCGGAGGAGGAGAAGAACGACCCCGGCTTCGCCAAGCGCCTCGCCGCGCTCGGCGATCTCTACGTCAACGACGCTTTCTCCGCGGCGCACCGCGCGCACGCCTCGACCGAGGCCATTGCGCATCTCCTGCCGAGCGCGGCCGGAAAGAACATGCAGGCCGAGCTCGAGGCGCTCGCCAAGGCGCTCGAGCACCCGGAGCGGCCGCTCGCGGCCATGGTCGGCGGCGCCAAGGTCTCGACCAAGCTCGACCTTCTGAACTTCCTTCTCGAGAAGGTCGACGTTCTGGTGATCGGCGGCGCCATGGCGAACACGCTTCTCCTCGCCGAGGGCAAGGAGGTCGGCGCCTCGCTCGTCGAGCGCGACATGGTCGAGACGGCGCGCGCCGTTCTCGACAAGGCGAAAGGCAAGACGCTGATCCTGCCGCTCGACGCCGTCGTCGCCGAGAAGCTGGAGCCCGGCGTTTCGACGCGGACCGTCGCGGTCGACGCGGTTCCCGCCGGCACGATGATCCTCGACGTCGGGCCGGCGACGGTCGCCGAGATCGCCAAGCGCCTCGCCGCGGCGAAGACGCTCGTATGGAACGGTCCGCTCGGCGCCTTCGAGACGAAGCCCTTCGATGCGGGCACCGTCGCGGTCGCCAAGGAGGTCGCCGCGCTCACCCGCTCCGGAAAGCTTCTCAGCGTCGCCGGCGGCGGGGACACCGTCGCCGCGCTGCACGCGGCGGGCGTCGCCGATCAGCTCAGCTACGTGTCGACCGCCGGCGGGGCTTTCCTCGAATGGCTCGAAGGCAAGGAACTCCCCGGGGTCGCCGCGTTGAAGCGCCGCCGCTAAGCCCTGTCGGGCGCCTTCGCCCGCATGGTGCACTGCAGAAATCGCGCTGGTGGGGCTGACGCGCCTGGCCTATATCGTGGCGCATGCCGCTTTCGCATCCTTCCGTGCCGCGTCAGCACTTCCACACCCGCCGCGTCGAGGTTCGCGGCTATCGGCGCGAGGACGGGCTCTGGGACGTCGAGGGTCATCTCGTCGACAGCAAGACCTATTCCTTCCGCAACAAGGAGCGCGGCGAGGTCCAGGCGGGCGAGCCCGTCCACGAGATGTGGCTCAGGATCACGGTCGACGACGATCTCGTGATCCGCGCCGCCGAGGCCGTCACCGACGCCGCCCCCTACAGCGTCTGTCCGGCGATCACCCCCAATTTCGCGCGTCTCGTCGGCATCCGGATCGGGGCCGGGTTCCGCCGCGAGGTGAAGAAGCGGCTCGGCGGCACCGAGGGATGCACCCATCTCGTCGAGCTTCTCGGTCCCATCGCGACCACCGCCTATCAGACGATCTACCCTTACAGGGCGAGCCAGGAGGAGGCGGCGGCGCTGGCGGGCGCGCCGCGGCGTCGGCCCGACGTCATCGACACCTGCCACGCCTATGCCAGCGACGGCGAGGTGGTCAGGACGCATTGGCCTGAATTCTATACCGGCGGCTGAAGCTCCCGTGCCCGGCCCTGCGGTGCCCGCTCTCGGTCGCCGCTTCCCGGAAGTAGAGCATGATGTAGACGCGGACCGCCGCGGTGAGGGTCGAGGCCTCGCGGGTGCGGGCGACCTCGGTGACGAGCTCGGCGGCCGAGATCCCCTCGCGGTCCAGGATTTCGTTGAACGCGTCCCACATCGCGCGCTCGAGCCGGATGCTGGTCCGTCTTCCGTTCACGACGACATTGCGCGGAACAAGGGTGGACCGTCTTGGCTTTTCGAACGGCATTTTTACCGGGAATTACCCAAACCGCGCGGCGTGGGCAACTATTCCGCGAGATCCGCCCCTGTTCGAAACGTTCAAAGTTGCAGAAACCGCCGCGCCCGGCGCGGAATCGGACTCCGCCGGGGCTAGAGGCCGGCCTCCTCGGGCGTCCGCACCGTGAGCTGGAGCGCGTGGACGCGGGTCTTCAGCTCCTCTGAGAGCGCCGCATAGACGAGGCGCTGCCGCTCGACCCGGCTCCTGCCGGCGAACGCCGCCGCGACGATCTCGATTCGGAAATGCGTCTCGCCCTCGGGGCGAGCCCCGGCATGACCGGCATGGCGGTGGCTCTCGTCGACGATGTCGAGCCGGGCCGGAGCGAAGGCGGCGGTGAGCTTGTTGCGCAGGATCGTCGCGACGGGACCCATGCGAGGCTGATGCGGCACGGCGCGCAGCCCTGTCAAGCGGCCCCGCATCCTTGTCACGTTAACCGGCGCTCCCCATACTTGCCCGATGGCCAGACCCCGCATCGAGAGCCGGATTTGGGACCTCGGCGACGCCCCGCCGAGGGTGCGGGTCTGCGACCGCCCGGGCTGCCGCGGGGCCGGCGAGTTCCGGGCGCCGCAGGCGCGTGACCGGCTCGACCAGTATTACTGGTTCTGCCTCGACCATGTCCGCGAGTACAACGCCGCCTGGAACTACTACGCGGGCATGAGCGAGGCTGAGATCGAGCTCGAGATCCGCCGCGACATGGTGGGAAGGCGCCCGTCCTGGCCGCTCGGCGCGCGCGTAGGCCGGCTCGATTGGCGCGTTCGCGACCGATTCGGGTTCTTCGACGGCGAGGAGGGGCGCGAGCGCGAGGCGCGGCGCCGCCCGGAGACGAAGGAGGACGCTGCGCTGCGCATCTTCGAGCTCGATCCCCCCTTCACGCTCGCGCGCCTCAAGGCCAGATACAAGGAGCTCGTGAAACTGCATCACCCCGACGCCCACGGCGGCGACAAGGCGGCCGAGGAGCGGCTCAAGCTCATCAACCAGGCCTATTCGACCTTGAAAGCGGCCTATTTCTCGTGAGAAGACGCGTACGCTCCGCTTCTCCCGCCGACGCGTCCTCCGCCCTGGAAAGATTATGACCAAGACGCAAAGCCCTCAGAACGGCCAGACCGCCTATGCCGACGGCCTTCCCGACATCACCGTGTCGGTGCGCCAGACCTTCGGAATCGACAGCGACATGCAGGTGCCGGCCTTCAGCCAGGCGACCGAGCACGTTCCCGACGTCGACGAGGCCTATCGCTTCGATCACGACACCACGCTCGCGATACTCGCCGGCTTCGCCTACAACCGCCGCGTGATGATCCAGGGCTATCACGGCACCGGCAAGTCGACCCATATCGAGCAGGTCGCCGCGCGGCTCAACTGGCCCTGCATCCGCGTCAACCTCGACAGCCACATCAGCCGGATCGATCTCATCGGCAAGGACGTGATCGTCCTGCGCGACGGCAAGCAGATCACCGAGTACAAGGAGGGCATCCTGCCCTGGGCGCTGCAGCACCCGACCGCGCTCTGCTTCGACGAGTACGACGCCGGCCGCCCCGACGTGATGTTCGTGATCCAGCGCGTGCTCGAGGTCGAAGGCAAGCTCACGCTCCTCGACCAGAACCGCGTGATCCGGCCGCATCCCGCCTTCCGCCTCTTCGCGACCGCGAACACGATCGGGCTCGGCGACACGACCGGGCTCTACCACGGCACGCAGCAGATCAACCAGGGTCAGATGGACCGCTGGAACATCGTCGCGACGCTCAACTACCTGCCGCACGACGAGGAGGTGAAGATCGTCCTCGCCAAGGCGCCGTCCTACGACACCGAGGAAGGGCGGCGGACGATCAGCGCCATGGTCGCGCTCGCCGATCTCACCCGCTCGGGCTTCATCAACGGCGATCTCTCGACCGTCATGAGCCCGCGCACCGTGATCACCTGGGCCGAGAACGCGCGCATCTTCAACGACGTCGCCTTCGCCTTCCGGGTCACTTTCCTCAACAAGTGCGACGAGGTCGAGCGCTCGACGGTGGCGGAGTACTACCAGCGCTGCTTCGGCACCGAGCTCGCCGAAACGGGCGTCAAGGCGACGCTGGTCTGAGCGAAGGAGGTTCTTGCCGGTTGAGCAAGCCGCCGCACGAAGAGAGCCCGGTCGAGGTCTTCAAGCGCGCAACCGCGGCGACCCTGCGCGCGATCGCCGAGCGCGACGACGTGCAGGTGAGCTTCGGCGTCGAAGGGGCCGCCTTCTCGGCGGCGCGGGTCAAGCTGCCGCAACCGGGGCGCGACCTGTCGGCGGCCGAGGCCGCGCAGCTCCGCGGGATCGCCGATTCGATGGCGCTCCGTCTCAAGTACCACGACGACAGCGTGCATGCCCGGCGGGTTCCGGCCGGCGAGACCGCGCGCGCGATCTTCGAGGCGGTCGAGCAGGCGCGCGTCGAGAGTCTCGGCGCGCGGCGCATGGCGGGCGTGGCGCAGAACCTCCAGGCGATGCTCGACGAGCGCTATCGCCGCCAGGGCTACGAGCGCATCCGCGAGCGCTCGGACGTCACCCTGGCCGAGGCGATCGGCCTTCTCGCGCGCGAGCAGTTCACGGGCACCGCCCCGCCGCGGGCCGCCCAGGCGGTCGTGGAGCAGTGGCGGCCCTGGCTCGAAGCGCGGATCGGCAAGGATTTCGCCGAGCTGAAGCGGTTGCTCGAGGATCAGGACGCCTACGCCCGCGCCTCGCGCAAGCTGATCCAGGATCTCGACGTCGATCTCGGCGAGCCGGCCGAGGCGAGCGATGCCGACGACCCGAACGCGGAAGGCGAGGAGGACGAGGAGACCGAGGCGCAGGCCAAGGGCTCGGAGAGCGCGGTCGCCGGCGCGGAGGCGAGCCTGGAAGGCGGTGCGCCCGAGGGCGAGGACGAAGGAAGCGAGGCCGGCGCCGAAGAGGCGCAGGGCGAGCTGATGCCGGGCGCAGGGGACGAAGATTCGACGAAGCCCGGCCGGCCCGGCGTCCTGCCGCGGAACACGCCGGCCGAGAACGTCGAGGCCGCGTACAAGATCTTCACGACCGCGCACGACGAGACGATCGAGGCCGCCGAGCTGTGCGACCCCGACGAGCTCGCGCGGCTGCGCCATCTTCTCGATCAGCAGCTCGCGCATCTGCAGAGCGTCATCGCGCGCCTCGCGAACAGGCTGCAGCGCCGCCTCATGGCGAAGCAGCAGCGCGCCTGGGAGTTCGACCTCGAGGAAGGGCTTCTCGATTCCGCGCGCCTCTCGCGCGTCGTCACCAACCCCGTCTATCCGCTCTCCTACAAGCGCGAGAAGGACACCACCTTCCGCGACACCGTGGTGACCCTTCTCATCGACAACTCGGGATCGATGCGCGGGCGTCCGATCACGGTCGCCGCGATGAGCGCCGACATTCTCGCGCGCACGCTCGAGCGCTGCGGCGTCAAGGTCGAGATCCTCGGCTTCACGACCCGCGCCTGGAAGGGCGGCCAGGCGCGCGAGAAATGGATCGCGGCAGGCAAGCCTCCCAATCCCGGCCGCCTCAACGACCTCCGCCACATCATCTACAAGCCGGCGGACGCGCCGTGGCGGCGCGCGCGCAAGAGCCTCGGCCTCATGCTGCGCGAAGGCATCCTCAAGGAGAACATCGACGGCGAGGCGCTGCTCTGGGCGCACAATCGCCTCCTCGCCCGCCCCGAGCAGCGGCGCATCCTCATGGTGATCTCCGACGGCGCCCCGGTCGACGACTCCACGCTCTCGGTCAATCCCGGCAATTACCTCGAAAAGCATCTGCGCGAGGTCATCACCGAGATCGAGCGCTTCTCGCCGGTCGAGCTCGTCGCGATCGGCATCGGCCATGACGTCACGCGCTACTACCGGCGCGCCGTCACCATCGTCGACGCCGAGCAGCTCGGCGGCACGATGATGGAGAAGCTCGCCGAGCTCTTCGAGGAGGAGGGCAAGGCGGCCGCTCCCGTCCGCCGCCGCGGCGCGCGGCGCCGCGCAGCCTGATCGCCGCCCGCATCCTCGCCGCGGGAAGGCGGCGAGGCGGAGAGGCTGCAGAAGGACGCATCGCCATGCAGTCTTGCGCCGGCGCCGCTGCCGGCGCTCTGCGGCGGCCGGCAGAGCCCGTCCGTCTCGCGCGGGCCTGAGCCTCGGCGGACGACGCCGCGCCCGGCTCAGGAAGAGAGCGCCGCGATCTCCGCGTTGCGCTGCGATCCCGCCGCCGCTCGGTGGTCCTTGGCGAGGACGGTGTAGACCGCGGGCAGGACGAAGAGCGTGAAGGCGGTGCCGATCAGCATCCCCGCCACGATCACGAGCCCGATCGAAAAGCGGCTCGCCGCGCCGGCGCCCGTGGCCGTCAGAAGCGGGAACAGCCCCACGACCATGGCCGCCGTCGTCATCAGGATCGGCCGCAACCGGACCTGCGCCGCGCGCTCGATCGCGGCACGGCGGTCGAGCCCGTCGTTCAGCTGCGCCTCGTTCGCGAACTCGACCATGAGAATGCCGTGCTTGCTGATGAGGCCGATCAGCGTCACGAGGCCGACCTGGGTGTAGATGTTGAGGGTCGCGATGCCGATGAAGAGCGGCAGGAGCGCGCCGCAGATCGATAGCGGCACGCTGACGAGGATGACGAGCGGGTCGCGCAGGCTCTCGAACTGCGCCGCCAGCACCAGGAAGATGACGATGAGCGCGAAGACGAAGGTGATCGTGAGCTGGTTGCCTTCGGTCACGTACTGCCGGGACTCGGAGAGGAACGCGTGGCTGAACCCGGCAGGCAGCAGCGCCGCGGCCTGCTCCTCCAGGAACGAGACCGCCCGGCCCATGGTGACGCCCGGCATCGGTATGGCGGAGAACGTCGCCGCGTTGAGCTGGTTGTACTTGGTGAGCGCGTTCGGCTCGACGTCCGTCGCGATCGTCACCACGGTCGAGAGCGGGATCAGCTCGCCGTTGGCGGCCTTGACGTAGTACTGCCTCAGCTTCTCCGGAGTGAGGCGGTCGGTGCGCGGCACCTGCGGGATCACCTCGTAGGAGCGGCCGTTCAGGTTGAAGCGGTTGACGTAGTTCTCGCCGACCATGAGGGCGAGCGTGTTGCCGATCTCGCGCATGTCGAGCCCGAGGCTGCTCGCCTTCGACCGGTCGATCTTGAGACGGATCACCGGGCTGTTGAACTGGAGGTCGCTGTCCGTGATCATGAAGAGCCCGCTGCGCTGCGCGGCGCCTTTCAGCTGCTCCATCACGTTGTAGATGCTCTCGTATCCCGCCGTGCTGCTGATCACCATCTGCACCGGGAGGCCGCCGGTCGAGCCCGGGAGTGCCGGCGGCGAGAAGACGAAGATCTGAACGCCCTCGATCTCGTTGAGCTGCTGCTGTACGAGCGGCTGCAGGTCCTTGGCCGAGCGCGTGCGCTCGTCCCACGGCTTCAAAATCATGCCGGCGAAGCTCATCTCGCCGTTGAGGACGAAGCGCGTGTCCGTCTCCGGGTAGGAGGCGAAGACGCGGTCGAGCTCGGCTCCGAAGACGTCGGCGTAGTCGAGATTGGCGTTCTGCGGCGCCTTGGTGATGCCGAAGAGGATTCCCTGGTCCTCCTCGGGCGCGAGCTCGGCCTGGGTGTTGACGAACATGAACCCGAGCGCGAGGAAGATCCCCACGACGAGGACGGCGGTCGCCGGCCGGTAGTCCAGGGAGGAGGAAAGGCGGCGGCCGTACCAGCGGGTGAGCCTCGCGAAGCTCGCGTCGATGAGGCGCGCGAAACGGCTCTCCATCATCTCGCGGCTCAGAAGCACCGAGCACATCATCGGCGAGAGGGTGAGCGCGACGATGCCTGAGATGATGACCGAGCCCGCGAGCGTGAAGGCGAACTCGCGGAAGAGGGCTCCGGTCAGCCCTCCCATGAACCCGATCGGCGCGTAGACCGCGGCGAGCGTGATCGTCATCGAGATGACGGGGCGGACGATCTCGCGCGCGCCGACCATCGAGGCCTGGACGGGCGACTTTCCCTCCTCGATGTGCCGGTAGACGTTCTCCACCACCACGATCGCGTCGTCGACGACGAGCCCGATCGCCAGCACCATCGCGAGGAGCGTGAGAAGGTTGAGGCTGAAGCCGAGCGCCAGCATGAACGTCGCCGCGCCGATGATGGAGAGCGGGATCGTCACGATCGGGATCAGCACCGAGCGCACCGTGCCGAGGAAGAGGAAGATGACGACCACGACGATCGCCACCGCCTCGCCCAGCGTCACCACCACCTCCTCGATCGAGGCGCGGATGAACTTCGTCGAGTCGTAGACGACGTTCATCGTCACGCTCGGCGGCAGGTTGCGCTCCAGCTCCGGCAGGAGAGCGCGGATTCCCTCGACGATGGTGAGGGGGTTCCCCGTCGGGCTCTGCTTCACGCCGATGAAGACTGCGTGCTCGCCGTTCATCGACACGCTCGAATCGGTGCTCTTGGCGCCGAGCCCGACCGTGGCGATGTCCTTGAGGCGGACGAGGCTGCCGTCCTCGGCCTTCACCACCATCTCGCGGAACTCGTCGACGTCCGTGAGGCCGGTGTTCGTGGTGACGTTCGCGACGGTGAAGACGCCCTTCACCCGGCCCGGAGCGGATTGGAAGTTGTTGGCCTCGAGCGCCGCGGCGACGTCGAGCGCCGAGACGCCGCGCGCCGCCATGCGCTCGGGGTCGAGCCAGATCCGCATCGCGAAGGTCTGGCCGCCGAGGATCTCCGCCTCGGCGACGCCGGGCACGGTCGCCAGCATCGGCTGCACGACCCGCGAGAGATAGTCCGAGACGGCGGGGCCGGAGAGCTCCGAGCTCGCGAACCCGATATACATGAGCGCCGTCGTCTCGCCGGTCGATTTGAGGATGACCGGGTCGTTCGCCTCGCGCGGCATCTGGTACTTGACCTGCTGCACCTTCGCCATGACGTCCGTCATGGCGTCGTTCGGGTCGAAATTGAGCCGGATATAGGCGGTGACGGTGCTGAGCCCCTCCTTCGAGGACGAGGTCAGATAGTCGATCCCCTGGGCCGTCGAGACCGCCTGCTCGATCGGCGTCGTGATGAAGCCCTGCATGAGGTCGGGCGAGGCGCCGGGATAGGCGGTCGTGATCGTGATGACCGTGTTCTTGAGCTCGGGGTACTGCCGGATCGGCAGGCCGAAGAGCGCACGCAGCCCGACGAGCAGAATGAGGAGGCTGACGACCAGGGAGAGAACCGGCCGCTTGATGAAGATGTCGGTGAAGGCCATCGCGGATGCCTTATCTGGAGCGTCCTGCCTCGCCCTGCCGCTTCCGGGCGCGGGCCGGGGCAGGGGCGGCGCGAACGGGGCGGCGCGGCGTCATGCGAGATCGCTTCCCGCGCCTCAATGGAGGGGGAGCTCGTCGGGCACCGTGAGCGCGCTCGACTCCTTGATCGTGACGGGAGCGCCGTTGCTGAGCTTGATCTGGCCGGAAGCCGCGACCCGATCGCCCGGGGCGAGGCCCTTGAGGACGACCACGCGCTCCATGAAGCGGTCGCCCGTCTCGACCGGCGTCCGGACCACCTTGAGGGCCGGGGTTCCGTCCTCCGAGTTCTCCTCGCGGACGACGAACACCGAGTCCCCGTAGAGCGTGTAGTCGACCGCCGTCTCGGGGATCGTCACGACGTTCTTCTGCGGCGGCAGGACGACGCGGACGTTGGCGAACATGCCCGGCAGCAGGAGCTGCTCCGGGTTCTCCATCGTCGCCTGGACCTTGATCGAGCGGGTCTCGACGCTCACCTGCGGCTCGATGGCGGTCACTTCTGCGGCGAAGACCTTCCCCGGGAAGGCGTCGTTCGTGATCTCGACCGGCTGCCCGACGGCGAGCTGCGGGCGCACCTGCTCGGGAAGCGTGAAGTTGACGTAGAGGCGCGAGAGGTCGGTCAGGGTCACGATCGGCGTTCCGGCGTTCAGGAACTGGCCGATGTCGACCTGCCGGATTCCGAGCACCCCGTCGAAGGGCGCGCGGATCAGCTTGTAGGCGATCTGCGCCTCGGTCTTCTGGATGTTGGCGTTGATCTCGTCGAGCTGGGCCTGCTGCTGGTCGACGGTGGCCTTCGCCGCGGCCTGCCGCTCGAGCAGCTCGCGCGAGCGCGCGAGGTTGAGCTCGGCCAGCCGGGCCTGCGCCTTCAGCGCGAGAAGGTCCGCGCGCTCGGTCTTGTCGTTGAGCTGCACGAGGGGGTCGCCCGCCTTGACCTTCGCGCCGGCCTCGAAGCTGATCGTGGTGACGCGTCCGGCGACCTCGGGCGCGACCGTGACCTGCCGTACGGCCGCCAGCGTGCCGATCGCGGGCAGATAGCGCGGCACGTCCTCGAGCTTGGCGACGGCGACCGCGATCGGGGTCGGCGGCGGCTGGTTCTTCGCGAAGAAGTCGGCGATCGCCTGGTCGCGGAAGCGGTCGAAGCCGTAAAGGCCGCCGAGCACGAGGAGCACGAGCAGGCTCACGATCGCGACGCGCCAGAAGATGGCGCGGCGTGGGATCGGCTGCTGCGGGGCCCTGCTGCGAGCGTGCGCGGCAGCGTCGGAATGGGCTGTCACTTCATTCTCCCCGATGGGTGGCGTGGCGTTCGGCGTCGACCGGACGCTGCCGATGTAAGGCGGAACGGCGCGTCTTACGACTCCGGCCGGCTGACGGAGCCGCTGGCGAGCGGGGCGCCCTCCCCGACGCTGCCGCCGCCCGCGGCGAACGGTCGCGGAAACTGGAGCCTTCCGCGCCGCGACGCAAGGGCTGAACTCATGCGTTTGTTGCAACGCACAATGCGCTCGGCCATTCCCGAAGAGGACTTGCGATCTATATATTGGACATGATGGTGCTCAGGATGCCGCTTTCTGCAGCAAGCCGGGAATTGGGATGCCGGGCGCCGGGAGTGTTGCCGAAATGCACCTGTTTTTGTCCTGTTATTTCAGGTTGGCGGGCCGGCGGTGAGGGCGAGTCGGTGGCGGGGCCCTGCCGGTCGAGGCGTTGCCGTGGCGCCGGGCGGGCGGTACCTTCGCGGCCCCTCATGAGATACGTCAGCACCCGCGCCGCGACCTCCGGGACGATCGGCTTCGACGACGTTCTTCTCGCCGGGCTCGCGCCCGACGGCGGGCTCTACGTGCCCGAGCGCCTGCCCGCGCTGGCGCTCGAGGAGCTCGCGGGGCTCCCTTACGCGGAGCTCGCGACGCGCGTGATGCTGCCCTTCGTCGGTGACGCGCTCGACGAGGCGGCGTTCCGCCGCCTCGTCGCCGACGCCTATGCCGGCTTCGGCCACGACGCGGTGGCGCCGCTCAAGCAGCTCGACGAGAGGCTGTGGCTGCTCGAGCTCTTCCACGGGCCGACGCTCGCCTTCAAGGATTACGCGCTGCAGCTCGTCGGAAGGCTCTTCGACGCGGTGCTGGCGCGGCGCAGGCGGCGGGTCACGATCGTCGGCGCCACGTCGGGCGACACCGGGTCGGCGGCGATGGAGGCCTGCCGCGACCGCGAGCTGGTCGATCTCGTGATCCTCTTCCCGAAGGGGCGCACCTCGGAGGTGCAGCGCCGCCAGATGACGACGATCCCGTCGTCGAACGTGCACGCGGTCGCGATCGAGGGCACGTTCGACGATTGCCAGGATCTCGTGAAGGCGATGTTCGCGGACGCGCGCTTCCGCGACGAGCTGCAGCTCTCGGCGGTGAACTCGATCAACTGGGCCCGGGTCATGGCCCAGATCGTCTACTACGTCGCCGCCGCCGTCGCGCTGGGTGCGCCGCGCCGCCCCGTCTCCTTCACCGTCCCGACCGGAAATTTCGGCAACGTCTACGCCGGCCATGTCGCGCGCCGGATGGGGCTGCCGGTCGAGCGGCTCGCGATCGGCACCAATCGCAACGACATCCTCTATCGCTTCATCGCTTCGGGCCGGATGACGATCGGCGAGGTCGAGCCGAGCCTCAGCCCCTCCATGGACATCCAGGTCTCCTCGAACTTCGAGCGCCTTCTCTTCGAGCTGAAGGGCCGCGACGGCGCCGCGGTCGCCGCCGCCATGTCGGCATTCCGCCGCACCGGGACGCTGCCGACGACGCCGGCGGAATGGGAGGCGGCGCGGGGGCTCTTCTCGGCCCATCGGGTCGACGACGAGGCGACCCTCGCCGAGATCGCCGCGACCTGGCGCGCGACGGGGGAACTCCTCGATCCGCACAGCGCCGTGGCGGTGGCCGCCGCGCGCGCCGAGAAGGGCAACCCGATGGTCGCTCTCGCCTGCGCCCATCCGGCGAAGTTTCCGGACGCGGTCGCCAAGGCGACCGGGGTGCGGCCGGCGCTGCCGCCGGCGCTCGCCGACCTCATGGAGCGGGAGGAGCGGGTGACGGTGCTGCCGAACGACCTTAAGGCCGTCGAGGGCTTCGTCCGCGACGTCGCGAGGGTGACGGCATGAGCGTCCGTCTCACGCGCCTGCCGAACGGGCTCCGCGTCGTCACCGACCGGATGGCGGGGGTCGACACGGTGTCGCTCGGCGTCTGGGTGGACGTCGGCACGCGGCACGAGCCGGCGGAGATCAACGGCGTCGCGCATCTCCTCGAGCACATGGCGTTCAAGGGCACGACGACGCGCTCGGCGCAGGCGATCGCCGAGGAGATCGAGGCGGTCGGCGGGCATCTCAACGCCTATACCGCGCGCGAGCAGACCGCCTACTACGCCAAGGTGCTGAAGGAGGACGTCGGGCTCGCGGTCGACATCCTCGCCGACATTCTCCAGCGCTCGCTCTTCGACCCCGAGGAGCTGGAGCGCGAGCGCGCCGTCGTGATCCAGGAGATCGGGCAGGCGAACGACACGCCCGACGACGTCATCTTCGACCATTTCCAGGAGCGCGCCTTTCCCCAGCAGGCGATCGGGCGTCCGGTGCTCGGCCGCCCGGAGATCATCGCGACGATCCCGCGCGACCGCGTCACGGGCTACCTGCGGGACAACTATGCCGCCGGCAAGATGGTTCTCGCCGCGGCGGGGGCGGTCGACCATGACGGGCTGGTCGCGCTCGCCGGCAGGCTCTTCTCCGACCTGCCGCTCGAGAGCTCGGCGCGCACCGAGCCCGCGCGCTACGTCGGCGGCGACTTCCGCGAGGAGCGCGAGCTCGAGCAGGTGCACCTCGTGCTGGGCTTTCCGGGCGTCGCCTTCGCCGATCCCGACCACTGGAGCGCCGCCGTCTTGTCGACCGCGCTCGGCGGCGGCATGTCCTCGCGCCTCTTTCAGGAGATCCGGGAGCGGCGCGGTCTCGTCTACTCCATCTATACCTTCGCCCAGTCCTTCCGGGACGGCGGCGTCTTCGGCGTCTATGCCGGGACCGGCGAGGACGAGGTCGAAGAGCTCATGCCGGCAATGTGCGGCGAGCTCGCGCGCGCGACCGAGGGGCTCGGGGCCGCCGAGCTCGCGCGCGCCCGCGCCCAGCTGAAGGCCGGCATCCTGATGGCGCTCGAGAGCACCGCTTCGCGCTGCGAGCAGCTCGCCCAGCACCTCCTCGTGTATGGCGAGCTTTTCGATCCCGCGAAGATCGTTGAGCGCATCGAGGCCGTGGACCAGGCGGCGGTGCGGCGCATCGCCCGGCGCGTTTTCGAAGGCGAGCCGACCTTAGCCGCGCTCGGGCCGCTGCGCCGGATCGAGCCCTTCGACCGAATCCGTGCCCGGCTCCGCGCCTGAACCCCCTCCCTCCGGCGAGAACGGCGGCCTCCGCCTGCCGCGGCTCTTCGCGATCGGCCTGCCGTCCGTGCGGCTCCAGGGCGCCCGCGTCTTCCTTCGCCCGCCCGAGCGGGGCGATTGGCAGGAATGGGCCGAGCTGCGCGGCGCCTCGCGCGACTTCCTCGTTCCGTGGGAGCCCGCATGGACCAGCGACGCGCTCTCCCGCGCCGCCTATCGCCGCCGGCTCGGCCGTTACGCGCTCGACTGGCGCACCGACCAGGGCTACAGCTTCTTCATCTTCCGGCTCGAGGACAAAGCGCTCGTGGGCGGCATCGGCCTTTCCAATCTCCGCCGCGGCGTCGCCGAGTCCGCGAGCCTCGGCTATTGGATCGGCGCTCCCTTCGCCCGCCGCGGCTACATGACGGAGGCGCTCGGCCTCACCCTCGATTTCGCCTTCCAGAACCTGAGGCTGCATCGCGTCGAGGCGGCGTGCCTGCCGACCAACGTCGCCAGCCGCGGCCTCCTCGGCAAGGTGGGGTTCCGCGAGGAGGGCTACGCGCGGAAATACCTCCTCATCGACGGCAAGTGGCAGGATCACGTGCTCTTCGCGATGCTGCGCGAGGAGTGGCGCCGGGGCTGAGCGCGCCGCGCCTGCCGTCGCCCGATCCGCCGGGGGCGCGGCCGGCCGACGAAAGCGGGCTTAAGCCTTGACGCGCCGGCCCCGGGCGCGCGGCTTCTCCTTCTCTTCCTCTTCCTCCTCGCCTTCGAGCATCGCGGGGTTGATCTCCTCCACGGCGAGCGCGGTCAGCTCCTCGTCGAGATGCTTGCCTTCGTCGAGCGCCCGCTCCATCGGCTGCGTCACGCTCTTGATCCGGAGAAGCCGGCCGAGGGCGGCGGCGGTCCCCCACGCCGCGATGCAGTAGTGCTCTATCTTCTGCATCGACGCGAGCAGGACGGCGTCGAGCATCCGGCCGTCGTCGATCGACTCGATATGCTCGTTGACGTCCTCGACGAGCCCCTCCGCGGCGACGTTCTTCGGCCGGGACTTCGATGCGTTCAGCTCTTCGAGCGCTGCCTCTACGTCCTCCATCAGGGACGCGCCGCGGTCGCGGCGCTCCTCGAGGAGCTCGCGAAGACGCTCGGACGAGACGTTCTTGAGGGCTTTCGGGATCATCCGCGCGAGCTGCTTCTCGGCGCTGTAGATCTCCTTCAGCTCGGTGATGAGAATGTCTTCTGCCGATTTCGGCGCTGCCATGTGATCCTCTCCAAGCTCGGGAGTATGATCAACAGGCGCGCCGCGCCGCGGTTCCGAGGCGCTCGCGTGCGACGGCGCGCGCCGTCAGCCGGTCGGGACGCCCTTCGTCGTCGAGTACTCGAAGTGGAGCGCCTCGCCGGGGTGCACGAGCGGGTAGATCGCGTGCGCCGCCATCGCCGCCTCCGAGAAGCCGCACAGGATGAGCTTGAGCTTTCCGGGATAGGTCGCGATGTCGCCGATGGCGAAGATGCCGGGGACGTTCGTGGCGCAAGTCGCCGGGTCGATCTTGATGTGATGCCTGCTGTCGTCGAGCGAGAGGCCCCAGTTCGCGATCGGCCCGAGATTCATGGCGAGCCCGAAGAAGGCGAGGAGGGCGTCCGCCGGCACCGTCTTCGTTCCGCCCTGGAAGTCGGCGAGGGTCACCGAGGCGAGTACGCCGTCGGTGCCTTCGAGCGCGAGGAGCTGGTAGGGGACGATAAGATCGAGCCGCCCCTCTTCGGCGAGCTTCTTCAGCCGCGCGGCCGATTCCGGGGCTCCGCGGAACTTCGGCCGGCGATGCACCACCATCACGCGCTCGGCGATGTCGACGAGGTTGAGCGCCCAGTCGAGCGCCGAGTCGCCGCCGCCGGCGATGAGGACGCGCTTGCCGCGAAAGTCCTCGCGCCGCTTCACGTAATAGAAGACGCTCTTGCCCTCGTAGCGCTCGATTCCCTCGAGCGGCGGCCGGTTCGGCCCGAACGCCCCGACCCCGGCCGCGATGATGACCGCCCGCGCGTCGATCCTGACGCCGCCCGAGGTCTCGACGAGGATGCGTCCGTCGGGCTGCGGGGTCAGCCGCTCGACCTGCTGGCCGAGCGTGTATTCGGGGCGGAAGGGCGCCGCCTGCTGCTCGAGCTTCTCGACCAGCGTCGCCGCCTCGATCGCCGGATAGCCCGGGATGTCGTAGATCGGCTTCTCGGGATAGAGCGCGGCGCATTGGCCGCCGCGCACGTCGAGCGCATCGACGACGTGGCAGCGCATCTTCAGCATGCCGCATTCGAAGACGGCGAAGAGCCCCACGGGCCCTGCGCCGATGATCGCTACGTCGGTGCGGTGTGTCTCGCTCATGACGCGAGCCTTATCACGCCTTCTTGACGGGGCGGAAGGCTCGCGTACAAGGGGGCTGATGTCTCCCCCCGCGACCGTCCCGGAAGTCGTCGATCTCGCCGACGAGGAGGCGACGCTCGCCCTCGGCGCGCGACTCGCCCGCGATGCCGCGCCCGGCGACGTCTTCGCCCTCGCCGGGTCGCTGGGCTCCGGCAAGACGACCCTCGCGCGCGGCTTCATCCGGGCGCTGACGCGCCCCGACGAAGAGGTCCCGAGCCCGACCTTCACGCTGGTCCAGACCTACGAGACGCCGAAGGGCACGATCTGGCATTTCGACCTCTACCGCCTCGAGGACCCGGAGGAGGCTTGGGAGCTCGGGATCGAGGAGGCGTTCGCCTCGGGCATCAGCCTCATCGAATGGCCGGAAAGGCTAGGCCCGCTGCTGCCGGCGCGTCGGCGCGAGATCCTGCTCGAGATCGTCGGCGGGCATCGGCGGGCACAGATCCGATGAGCCGCGAGGCGCTGGCGCGGGCGTTCCTCCATCGCGCGGGCTGGGGCGATGCCGAGCGCGGCAGGCTCGCGGGCGACGCCTCGTTCCGCCACTACGAACGGCTGCGTCTCGGCAGCCGCTCTGCCGTCCTCATGGATGCGCCGCCGCCGCAAGAGGACGTGCGGCCGTTCCTCGCCGTCGACCGGATCCTGCGCGATCTGTCGCTGAGCGCGCCCGAGGTGCTCGCCGAAGATGTCGCGAACGGCTTCCTCCTTCTCGAGGATTTCGGCGACGGCACCTATACGCGCCTCCTTGCCGACGGGGAGGACGAGCGGGGGCTCTACGCGCACGCCGTCGACGTTCTGATCCATCTCCATCGCACGTTCCGAGGCGCCGCTCTGCCGCCTTACGACGAGACGCGGCTCCTGGCCGAGGCAAGCCTCCTCGTCGACTGGTATCTGCCCGCGATCACCGGCCGGCCGGTCGACCCGGCGCTCCGCGAGGAATATCTCGCGGCCTGGCGCAGCGTCTTGCCGCTCGCGGCGGGCGCGCCCGACACGCTCGTCCTGCGCGACTTTCACGTCGACAATCTCGTCCTTCTGCCCGGCCGCGCGGGCGTCGGCGCGGTCGGGCTCCTCGACTTCCAGGACGCGGTGATCGGTCCCGCGAGCTACGATCTCGTCTCTCTTCTCGAGGACGCGCGGCGCGACGTCGCGCCGGCGCTCGCGGCCGAGCTGCTGGACCGCTATTTCGCCGCCTTCCCGGCATACGACCGCGAGGCCTTCACGACGAGCTACGCCGTGCTCGGCGCGCAGCGCAACGCCAAGATCATCGGCATCTTCACCCGCCTCTGCCGGCGTGACGGCAAGCCCCATTACCTGCGGCACATCCCGCGCGTCTGGCGCCTCCTCGAGGGCGACCTTCGCCACAGGGCGCTCGCGCCCGTGGCCGCCTGGTTCGACCGGCACGTGCCGGAGCGCGGAGTGCCCTCGCCGTGACCGTCCCGCAAACCGCGATGGTCCTGGCGGCGGGGCTCGGGCTGCGCATGCGCCCGATCACCGACCACATTCCGAAGCCGCTCGTGCGCGTCGCCGAGCGCACGCTCCTCGATCGCGCGCTCGACCATCTCGAAGCCGCCGGCGTCGAGCGCGCCGTCGTCAACGCGCATTACCGCGCCGAGCAGATCGTCGAGCATCTGAAGGCGCGCACCCGCCCCCGGATCGAGATCTCGCTCGAGGAGGAGCTCCTCGAGACGGGCGGCGGCGTCGCCAAGGCGCTGCCGCTTCTGGGCGAGACCTTCTTCGTCGTCAACAGCGACGTCATGTGGCTCGACGGCAAGGTGCCGGCGCTGGTCCGCCTCGCCCGCGCCTGGGATCCGGGGCGGATGGACGCGCTTCTCCTCATGCAGCGCACGGCCACGGCGGTCGGCTACGAGGGGCTCGGCGATTACGTTCTCGACCCGCTCGGGCTGCCCCGGCGGCGGCGCGAGCGCGAGGTGGCGCCCTTTCTCTTCGCCGGCGTCCAGATTCTCCATCGTCGCCTCTTCGACGGCGCGCCCGCCGGCCGGTTCTCGCTGAACCTTCTCTACGACAAGGCCGAGAAGGAAAAGCGCCTACACGCCATCGTCCATGACGGGGAGTGGTATCATGTCGGCACGCCCGAGGCGCTCGCCCTCACCGAACGACTCCTCGCCCTAGGCCGCATCGACTTTTGATCTGGACGATTCCGTCGCACGTTCCTTTCCTCGACGCGCTCGCGGCGGGGCTTCTCGAACGCACGAACGGCGATCCGGTCGCGCTCACCGAGATGACCGTGCTGCTGCCGACGCGGCGCGCCTGCCGCGCGCTGCGCGACGCGTTCCTGCGCCGGAGCGCGGCGAAGGCGCTGCTCCTGCCGCGGCTCAAGCCCGTCGGGGCGATCGGCGACGACGAGGAGGGGCTCGGCGACGAGCTCCTCGACCTGCCGCCCGCCATGTCGGAGCTGCGGCGGCGGCTTCTCCTTGCCCGTCTCGTCATGGCGCGGCGACTTCTCCCGGCGCAGGCCGCGGCGCTCGCGCGCGAGCTCGCCCGCCTTCTCGACGAAGTGCAGAGCGCCGGCGGCGATCTCGATCCGGCGCGCCTCGCCGCGCTCGCGCCCGACGCCTACGCCGAGCACTGGCAGGAGGTTCTCACCTTCCTGCGCATCCTCGTCGATCACTGGCCTGCGATTCTCGCCGCGGAAGGCGCCCTCGAGCCTGTCGCGCGGCGGAACGCGGCGCTGCGCGGGCTCGCCGAGCGCTGGCGCCGCGCCCCGCCGGAAAAGCCGGTGATCGCCGCCGGGTTCTCGGGCGCGCTTCCGGCGCTCGCCGAGCTCCTCGGCGTCGTGAAGTCGCTGCCTGCGGGCGAGATCGTGCTCGCCGGGCTCGATCCGGCGATCGGCCCGGCCGAAGCCGCCGACGAGACCCATCCGCAGCACGAGCTTGCGCTTCTCCTGGAAGCGCTCGACATTGCCCCGGAAGCGGTAGCGACCTGGCCGTGCGGCGGCGTCGAAGCCGGCAACGAGGCGCGCGCTGCGCTCGCCGCGGCGGCGATGCGGCCCGCGGGCGCCACCGACCTCTGGCGCGAGGTTCCGGTTCCCGCCGGCGCGCTCGACCGGCTCTGGCGCTTGGACTGCGCCGGGCCGCAGGAGGAAGCGCTCGCGATCGCGCTCCTGCTCCGCGAGCAGCTCGAATTTCCAGGCAAGACCGCCGCGCTGGTGACGCCCGACCGCGATCTCGCGCGGCGGGTCGCGGGCGAGCTCCGGCGCTGGGGCATCGAGATCGACGATTCCGCGGGCGTGCCGCTCGCGCGCACGCCGCCGGGCAGCTTCCTCCGCCTGCTCCTCGAGGCGGCGCGCGAGCTCGCGCCCGTGCCGCTCCTCGCGCTTCTGAAGCATCCGCTCGCCGGCGGCGGCATGGCGGTCGGCGCCTTCCGCGCCCTCGTGCGCCGATTGGAGCTCGAGGCGCTGCGCGGGCCGCGCCCCGCGCCCGGGTTTCCGGGATTGCGCGCTGCTGTCGGCGACCGGACCGAGCTTCTTCGCGTCGTGGATCGCCTCGAGCGGATTCTGGGGGCGCTCGTCGCCGAGCTCGCACGCGAGGAGACGACGATCGGCGCGCTTCTCCGAGCGACGGTCGATGCCGCGGAAGCTCTCGCCGCGACCGATTCCGAGGCCGGCGCCGCGCGTCTCTGGGCGGAAGAGGCCGGCGAGGCGGCCGCCCGCTTCATCGCCGATCTCGCCGAGGCGGCACGCGATTTCCCCGCCCTCCGGGGCGAGGACTGGCCGGCGCTCTTCGAGGCGCTTCTCGCCGGTCCCGTGGTGCGGCCGCGCTTCGGACGCCATCCGCGGCTCGTGCTTCTCGGGCTGATGGAGGCGCGGCTTCTCCAGTTCGATCTCGTGGTGCTCGGCGGGCTGAACGAGGGAACGTGGCCGGGCGAGCCGGGTCCCGATCCCTGGATGTCGCGGCCGATGCGCCGCGCTTTCGGCCTGCCGAGCCCCGAGCGGCGCATCGGCGTCGAGGCGCACGATTTCGTGCAGGCGCTCGGCGCGCCGAAAGTCGTGATGACGCGCGCCACCCGCGTCGACGGCACGCCGACCGTGCCGTCGCGCTGGCTGCAGCGGCTCGACGCGGTGCTGGAGGCGCGCGGCATCAATCCCGACCGGCTTCAGCCGAAGGAGAACGTGCTCGGCTGGGCTGCGCTTCTCGACCGGCCTTCCGCCTACGCCCCGGTGGAGCGGCCGCGTCCGCGCCCGCCGGTGCCCCTTCGTCCCAAGCGCCTTTCAGTCACGCGGATCGAGACCTGGCTCAAGGATCCTTACGCGATCTTCGCGCGCGAGATTCTGCGGCTGAGGCCGCTCGAGCCTCTCGACGCCGATCCCGGCGCCGCCGAGCGCGGGCAGTTCGTGCACGAGGCGCTCGACGCCTTCATTGCCGCTCACCCGGAAGCTCTGCCGCCGGATGCCGTCGCGCGCCTCGAAGCCTGCGGCCGCGCGGCGCTCGGCGAGCTTCTCGACCGCCCCGGCGTCTGGGCGTTCTGGTGGCCGCGCTTCCAGCGCGTCGCGCGCTGGTTCATCGCAGCCGAGACGGCGCGGCGCCGCGCGATCGCCGCGTCGTTCACCGAGATCACGGGCAAGCTCGAGCTCGACGGCTTCACGCTCACCGGCAAGGCCGACCGCATCGATCGGCTCCCGGACGGCAGCGTCGCGATCGTCGATTACAAGACCGGCAGGCCGCCCAGCCGGGACGACGTCGCGAGCGGCCGCTCGCCGCAGCTCGCGCTCGAGGCGGCGATCGCTGCGGCGGGCGGGTTCGCCGCTCTCGGGCCCGTCCCCGTCGCCGCGCTCGAATACTGGCGCGTGTCCGGTCTCCGCACGCCCGGAGAGATCTCGGTTCCCGCCTCCGGCGTCGAGGAGGTCGCCTCGCTCGTCGAGGACGCGCTTTCTGGCCTGCGCGCGCTGGTGGCGCGCTTCGCCGACGAGGCGACGCCCTACGTGCCGCTCGCGCGGCTGAGGCCGGGGCCCGTCTGGGGCGACTATCTCCATCTCGCGCGCGTCAAGGAATGGATGCCGGCGGTGGAGACGCGCGAATGAGCGTCGTCGAGGAAGCGACGCGCGCGCAGCGCCGGGCCGCGAGCCCGGAGGTCTCGGCCTGGGTCGCCGCCTCGGCGGGCTCCGGCAAGACCAAGGTCCTCACCGATCGCGTCCTCAATCTTCTCCTCGAGGGAACGCCTCCCGGCCGCATCCTTTGCCTCACGTTCACGAAAGCCGCGGCGGCGGAGATGGCGATCCGCCTCGGCGAGCGGCTGCGGCACTGGGCGACGCAGCCGGATCGCGAGCTCGAGAAAAGCCTCTTCGATCTCACGGGCGCGCCCGTAGAGCCGGAGCTCGTCGCGCGGGCGCGTCGGCTCTTCGCCCGTGTTCTCGATGCGCCGGGCGGCATTCCCATCCAGACCATTCACTCGTTCTGCCAGTCGCTCCTCGCGCGCTTTCCGCTCGAGGCGGGCGTGGTGCCGCACTTCGAGCTTCTGGACGAGCGCGGCGAGGCCGACCTCCTCGCCGGGGCGCGGGAGACGGTTCTGCGTGCCGTGCGGGACGGCGGCGACGAGAGTCTCGCCGAGGCGCTCATGGAGGCGACCCGCCACACCCACGAGGACGGTTTCGCCGAGGTGCTGCAGCAGGTCCTCGCCGAGCGCGGCAAGCTGCGCCGCCTTCTCGCCGAAGGCGGGGTCGCCGGCGCCCGGGCGCGTCTCGCCGCAGCGCTGGGCGTCGATCCGGCGATCAGCGCCGAGGAGCTTCTTTCCGCCGCTTGCGCCGAGCGCGCTTTCGACGGCGCCTCTCTGAGGCGCGCCGCCGCGGCGCTCCTCGCCGGCACCGATCTCGAGCAGAGGCGCGGCCGGCGCATCGCCGACTGGCTCGAGAATCCCGAGCGGCGCGCCGACAGCTTCGCCGACTACGTCGATGCGTTCCTCACCTACGACGGCGAGGTTCGCGCGAGGCTCTGCAACAAGCCGACCGAGCAGCGTTTTCCGGGAACGCGGGACGCCCTTCAGCGCGAGGCCGAGCGGCTTCTCGAGGCGACGGCCGCGCTCCGCGCCCGCGCGCTGTTCGACGCGAGCGCCGCCCTGATCCGCCTCGGCGCCGCCGTGCTCGACGCCTACGAGCGCGAGAAGCGGCTGCGCGCCGCGCTCGACTTCGACGACCTCATCGACCGTGCCCTCTTCCTCCTGGAGCGGCCCGGGATCGCGCCCTGGGTCCTGTTCAAGCTCGACGGCGGCATCGATCACATTCTGGTCGACGAGGCGCAGGACACGAATCTCGAGCAGTGGCGCATCGTGCAGGCGCTCGCCGACGAGTTCTTCGCCGGAGCGGGCGCGCGCGACCAGAAGCGCACGATCTTCGCCGTCGGCGACAAGAAGCAATCGATCTTCGGGTTCCAGGGCGCGGCGCCGGAGGCGTTCACCCGGATGCACGTTCACTTCGCCTCGCGCACGGAGGCGGCGAAGGCCGGCGCGGGCGCCGAGGCCGAGCGTGTTCCGCCGTTTCTGAAGCTTCCGCTCAACATCTCCTTCCGTTCGACGGCCGCGGTTCTCGCGGCGGTCGACCGCGTCTTCGGTCCCGGAGGTCCGGGCGCCGACGGCGTCGCGGAGGCGGACTACGTCCCGCACGCCGCGAGCCGCGAGGGCGAGGGCGGGCGCGTCGAGCTTTGGCCGCTGGTGCCACGCATCGAGGCCGGCGAGGAGGAAAGCTGGGCGCTGCCGCTGGAGCGCCCGATGCCGACGCTGCCGCGGACGCGCCTTGCGGGCGAGATCGCGCGCACGATCAGGCGCTGGATCGACGATCGCGAGGTGCTGCCGGCGCGCGGCCGTCCGATACGCGCCGGCGACGTCATGATCCTGGTGCGGCGGCGCAATGCGCTCGTCGCCGATCTCGTGCGCGCGTTGCGCCAGGAGGGCGTGCCCGTCGCCGGCGTCGACCGGATGCGGCTCGCCCGCGAGCTCGCGGTCGAGGATCTCGTCGCGCTCGCCGAGTTTCTCCTCGCTCTCGAGGACGATCTCGGCCTCGCCGTGGTCCTGAAGGGGCCGCTCTTCGGGCTCGACGACGACGATCTCCTCGCGCTCTGCCACGGCCGTACCGGCTCGCTGTGGGACGAGCTGCGCCGGCGCGCAGAAGAGCGGCCGCACTGGGAGAGGGCGGCGCGGACTCTCTCCGAGCTTCTGGCGCGCGTCGATTTCGTCCCGCCTTACGAGCTCTTCGCCGAGGTGCTGGGTGCGCGCGGCGGCCGCAAGGCCATGCTCGCCCGGCTCGGCACCGAGGCGGGCGACGCGCTCGACGAGTTTCTCGCGCTCGCGCTCCGTTACGAGCGCAACAACGTCCCCTCGCTTCAGGGCTTCCTCCATTGGCTTCGCAGCGGCGAGATCGAGCTGAAGCGCGAGCTCGAGCAGCGCGGCCGGGACGAGGTCCGGATCATGACGGTGCACGGCGCCAAGGGCCTGCAGGCGCCGGTCGTCATCCTTCCCGACACGACTTCGGTGCCGCAGCTGCCGCTGCCTCTGCGCTGGACGGAGGAGGGGCTTCTCCTCTGGTGTCCCGGCAGGCATTGCGACGCGCCGCTGGCGCGCTCTGCCAAAACCGAGGCGGAACGGCAGCGCGATCGCGAATATCGGCGCCTTCTCTACGTGGCGATGACCCGTGCCGAGGACCGCCTCTACGTCGTCGGCTGCGCCGGCAGCCGCAGCGAGCCCGAATCGTGCTGGTACGAGCTCGTGCGGCGCGCGCTCGCCCCGGTCGCCGAGGCGCTTCCCTTCGACAAGGGGGACGGCTGGACGGGCGAGGCGCTGCGGCTCGAAAACCCGCAGACGGCGGCTGTCAGGCCGGATGCCGCCTCTCCGTTCTTCGAGGTCGCGGCCGAGCTGCCCGGATGGGCGCTCGAGCGGCCGCGTCCCGAGCCGGTGCCGTCGCGCCCGCTGTCCCCCTCGCGGCCGAGCTGGACCGAGCCCGCCGCGCGCTCGCCGCTCGAGCCCGAAAGCGCGCGTGCCGCGGCCGGGCTGAAGCGCGGCCTTCTGGTGCATCGGCTCCTCCAGGCGCTTCCCGAGCTGCCGCCCGCGGAGCGTGCCGATGCGTGCCGCCGCTATCTCGCGCGACCGGGGCTGATGCTCGATCCAGAGGAGCAGGCGGCGCTCGCGCGCGAGACGCTCGCCGTCCTCGAGGACCCCGCCTTCGCGCCGCTCTTCGGCCCGGGCAGCCTCGCCGAGGTGCCGGTCGTGGGGCTCGTGGGCGAGCAGGCCGTGGCGGGCCAGATCGACCGGCTCGTGGTGCTGAGGGACGAGGTCCTGATCGTCGACTACAAGACGCTCCGGCCGCCCCCGACGGACGAGTCGGAGATCCCGGAGGCCTATCTGCGGCAGCTCGCGCTTTACGCCGCGGCCGTCTCGAAAATCTGGCCCGACCGGCCGGTCCGCGCGGCGCTGCTCTGGACCGACGGTCCCCGGCTCATGGGAGTCAGCCATGCTCTTCTGGCTGGGCGGGCGCCTTGACGGCGCTTCGGCGACACCCCTAATCTCACCCCCACTCCGGGGTACGCCGATGGCGACCGTCGGAATCCCCAGGAAGAAACCCGCGAGGGACTGTTTATGAAAGAAGTTTCCGGCAAGACGACCAAGGTAAGTGACGCCTCGTTCGAGGCCGAAGTCTTGCGTGCGTCTGGGCCTGTTCTTGTCGATTTCTGGGCTGAGTGGTGCGGTCCTTGTAAGATGATTGCACCCTACCTTGACGAGCTTGCCGCGGAGATGGCCGGAAAGGTCACCGTCGCGAAGCTGAACATCGACGAGAACCCGCAAACCCCGATGAAGTATGGCGTCCGGGGCATCCCCACCCTTATCCTGTTCAAGGACGGGCAGGTCGCTGCGACCAAGATCGGCGCGCTGCCCAAGAGCAAGCTCTACGAGTGGGTCGAATCGGTGATCTGATCGCCGAGGAGGCTCCTCACGTTGCGGACGGCTTCCGTCTTCGGGCGGAGGCCGTCTTCTCTTTCAGGCAGCGCGTCTGACGAGACGCGCGGCGTAGAAGCCGTCGATGCCGTCGAACTCCGGAAGGTGCGAGGGAAGGGTGCGCAGGTCGCCCTCCTCGGTGAGAAGCACCGAAAGCCCGCCGACCTCTGCGGCCTCGATCGGACGGCGCTCGACCGGGGCGCCGCGCGCCAGAAGCGCCGCGATCTGCGCCGGGCCCTCCTCGGGCTCGAGCGAGCACGTGCAGTAGACGAGGATGCCGCCGGGCTCGAGCATGTCGATCGCCGCGGCGAGAAGCCGCTCCTGGACGGCGGCGAGGCGGACGACGTCTTCGGGGGTCTTGAGGCGCGGCACGTCCGGGTGGCGGCGAATCGCCCCGGTGGCGGTGCATGGCGCGTCGAGCAGGACGAACGGCGCGCGTGCGGCCGGGCGCCACGACACGGCATCGGCCACGATCGCCTCGGCGTGAAGGTTGAGGCGCTGGAGATTGGTCACCAGCCGTTCGAGGCGGCGGTTGGAGCGGTCGATCGCGGTGACCTGCGCTCCTGCCGCGGCGAGTTGCGAGGTCTTGCCGCCGGGCGCGGCGCAGAGGTCGATCACCTTTCGCCCCGCCACGTCGCCGAGGAGCCGTGCCGGAATGGCGGCGGCCGCGTCCTGCACCCACCACGCTCCTTCGGCATAGCCCGGCAGCATCGTGATGGCGCCCCCGGCGGCGCGGCGCAGCGTGCCGGTCGGCAGGATCTGCGCCTCGAGCAGCGCCGCCCATTTCTGGGGATCGCTGCGCACCGTGATGTCGAGCGGCGCCTCCTTGAGATGGGCCGTGGCGATCGCGCGGCAGCCGTCCTCGCCGTAGGATCTCGACCAGGAGCGCCAGAGCCAGTCGGGCGTGTTGAGGCGCGCCGCATCGTGCGTCGCGACGAGCGCCGGCCCCTCCTGGCTCAGCCGGCGGAGCACGGCGTTGACGAGGCCCTTGTGCGAGATGAAGCCGCGGGCTTCGGCGAGGTCCACGGTGGTCGCCACCGCGGCGTGGGGCGGCGTCCTGAGGAAGAGGAGCTGCGCGATGCCGAGGCGCAGCATGTCGTGCACCATGGCGGCGCGCGGCGGAAGCGGCGTGTTGAGGCAGTGGGCTATGAGCGCGTCGATTTGCCCCAGCCGCCTCAGCACCGTGGCGACGAGGAGACGCGCGAAGGCGCGGTCGCGCGCCGGCAGCCCGGCCATTTCCGAATTGTCTTCGATCGCGTCGTCGAGTGGACGCCGGCGACGCAGCACCGCGCCAATCAGATCGATCGCTACGCTTCGCGCTGTTGGTGCGTTCGCCATTGCCGAAGGTACTGCTGCTGAGCCGCGCCCACGCACCCGCCCCTTCGGCGAACGCGGCGCGGGGGGCATTGTTCCGTGGCGGTCAGGGGTTGGCAATATGTGTTTCCAATGACATCTGAGGGCCCATGAAGGACGTGGAACGCAAATCGGAGAAGCCGGCCGGGGCTCGGCCCGAAGAGAAAGAGAAGACGCCGCGGGAGATCGGCGGTCCGAAGGGGCCGGAGCCGACCCGCTTCGGCGACTGGGAGCGAGGCGGGCGCTGCACGGATTTCTGACGCCGCGCGCTTCAGGGCAGGACGCACGGAAAGCGGCGCGCGGCGGCGATGCGCTGTATCACCGCGACGCGCGGGCTCGTCACTTCGCCCTGCTCGAAGGCGACGACGTGAAGCGACGAGAAGGCGGCGAGGAGCTCGCCCGGCTGGAGCAGGAACTCGGGACGCCCCGGCTTCCCGAATCGCTCGTTGCCGACGGCGAAGGTCTCGTAGATGACGACGCCTTCCGGAGCGAGGCTCGACGCGATCGCCGGCAGGAGCGGGCGATGGAGATAGTTCGTGACGACGATCGCGTCCCAGTCTCCTCCGAGCCTCCATGGGCCGCCATCCTCGAGGTCGAGCGCGATCACCTCGCCGGAAATGTCGCCGAGCGCGCTGATGTCGCGATCGACCGCGGTGACCCTGAAGCCGAGCGCGGAAAGGGCGCGCGCGTGGCGCCCCTTGCCGGCCGCGAGGTCGAGCACCCGTCCGCCCGGCCGAATCAGGGCGGCAAACCGCATCACCCAGGGAGAAGGGGGCCGGACGTTGCCGTGTTGGTTGTTTGTTAGCACTCGGTGAGCTTGACTGCTAGAATGCGGGCGAGGTGACGGTTCGCATATGATTCATTTCTCTTTGCGCTGCGCGAAGGGGCACGAGTTCGAGGGCTGGTTCCGCGACGGCGCTACCTACGACAAGCAGGCGAAGGGCGGCAAGATCGCCTGCCCGGAATGCGGCGCGACCAAGGTGGAGAAGGCGCCGATGGCGCCGCGTGTCTCCCGCTCCTCGAGCAAGGGCGAGCTTTCGCCCGCGGAGATCCGGAAAGCTCTCGTCGCGCTCCGCCGCCACGTCGAGAAGACGTGCGACTACGTCGGTCCGCGCTTCGCCGAGGAAGCGCGCGCGATCCATTACGGCGAGAAAGAGCGGAAGCCCATCTATGGAGAATCGACGCCCGACGAGGCGAAGGAGCTCATCGAAGAGGGCATTCCCGTGGGGCGCATTCCCTGGGTTCCGATCGAGGACGCCTGATCGTCTTCTCGCCCCGCGCGAGCGGGCGCATCACCGCAGCTCGCCCCGCGCGAGCGGGCGCATCACCGCAGCCGCCGCAGAAGCACGTAGCGCGCGCCGTCGCCGCCATGGCGCGGCTGGGCGAGGCTGGTTGCCAGAACCCGGTCGCTCGTCTCGCCCTCGGCGAGCCAGCGCGGCACCGCCTCGCGCAGCACGTCGCCCTTGCCGGTGATCACGAGCACGCAGCGCTGACCTGCCGCCTGCGCGCGGGCGAGGAACCGCACGAGGGCCCGATGCGCCTCCTCCTGCGTCATTCCGTGAAGATCGAGGCGCGCCGCGATCGGCAGCTCGCCGCGGCGCAGGCGCTCGGCGGTACGCCGGTCGAGACCGCGCCCGCGCCGCTCGCCGGCGGTTCCGGTGGGCGGCTTCTCGGCCGCCGCCGGCGAGGGTGGCGGCGGCGTCGGCGGAGGCGCGGGCCGGCCGGGCAGCGGCGTCACGTCCTTCAGCGCGGCGCGCCAGAGGGCGCGGTCGCTTTCGCTCGGGCCGCGCCGTCTCACGCGCCGTCGACGACGACGAGATGAAGCCGCCGGGGGCCGTGCGCGCCGAGCTGGATCTTCTGCTCGATGTCGCCGGTGCGCGACGGGCCGGTGACGAAGTTGACCGTGCGCGGCACGGCGCCGGCCGCCCGGAGCCGGTCGAACCCGTCCTCGTAGGTGGCGACCACCTGGCTCGCGCGGACGACGGCGATGTGGTTGTCGGGAAGGAAGTTGAGGGTCGCCGGGCTCGCCGGGCCGGAGAGGAGCATCAGCGTGCCGGTCTCGGCGATGCCGGCGAAGCAGGCCGTGACGCCGGTCGCGTCGGCGGGCCCCGGCGTGCCGCGCCGGAAGCGCAGGAGCGGCCGCTCGTCCCAAGGCACGTCGTCGAGAAGCGGATCGGGCGACATAACGAACTCGGCGGGGAGGTTCTGCGCCGCGAGCCAGTCGGCGACGGCGCGCGGCACGTCGGCGAGGCTCGCGACGCGTTCGACCGTTGTCTGCACCTCCTCGGCCATCTCGATGAAGAGCGTCACCTGCCCCGCATGGTCGAGGCTCGCCGCGCGCGCCGGGACGAGGTTGCGGCGATGCTCGGAAAGATGCCTATCGACCGCCTCGCCATCGGGGGCGTTGCCGCGCGCCCGCCGGATCGCGCCGAGAATGTCGTCGCGCGCTCCGCTCACCGGCGCCGCTCCTTCCAGAGCTCTTGGAAGGTGCGGCCCTCGGGCGCCGGCATGTCGCGGCCGCGTGTCCAGCCGCCGGCGAGCGGCAGCGAGCGGAAACGGCCGCGGCGGCGCCCGGCGATGCCGAGCGTGCGGGCCGCCGCGGCGGCGGCGAGGCGATAGAGCTTCGGGCGCTGCGCGAAAAACGCCCAGAGCTTCAGCCCCGAACGATAGGCGGGCGGCTGCAGCCCGCGCTCGAACTCCCGCTCGCGCCAGTGCCGCATCATCTTCGGCAGCGGGATCTTCATCGGGCAGACGCTCTCGCATTTGCCGCAGAAGGTGGAGGCGTTCGGCAGATGCCCAGCCTCGGCGACGCCGAGAAGGGCCGGGGTCAGAACGGCGCCCATCGGGCCCGGGTAGACCCAGCCGTAGGCGTGCCCGCCCACGGCGGCGTAGACGGGGCAGTGATTCATGCAGGCCGAGCAGCGGATGCAGCGCAGGATGTCCTGGAACTCGGTCCCGAGCATGGCGCTGCGGCCGTTGTCGAGGATGACGACGTGGTACTCCTCGGGGCCGTCGAGATCGCCCTCGCGCTTCGGGCCCGTGGAGAGCGTCGTGTAGGACGAGAACTCCTGCCCCGTCGCCGAGCGGGCAAGGACGCGCAGAATCGTCGAGAGGTCCTCCAGCGTCGGCACCACCTTCTCGATCGTCGCCATGACGATGTGCGCCTTCGGCAGGAGCTGTGTGAGGTCGCCGTTGCCCTCGTTCGTCACGATCACCGAGGAGCCCGTCTCCGCGACGAGGAAGTTGGCGCCGGTGATCCCGACGTCAGCGGCGAGGAACTTCGGGCGCAGCACCTGGCGCGCCTCGTCGGTGAGCTGGCGCGCCTCGGCGAGCGGGCGCCCTGCCGGCAGCTCCTTGTGCGTGGCGCGGAAGCTCTCCTCGACCTGCGACTGCACGAGGTGGATCGCCGGGGCGATGATGTGGCTCGGCGGCTCGTTCCGGATCTGGATGATGTACTCGCCGAGATCGGTCTCGACCGGGACGATCCCGTTCGTCTCGAGGAACTCGTTGAGCCCGATCTCCTCGGCCACCATCGTTTTGCCCTTGGTGACCGTCTTCGCGCCGAGCCGGCGGCAGATGCCGAGCACCGCTTGGCGCGCCTCCTCGGGGGTGCGCGCCCAGTGCACGTGTCCGCCGAGCGCGGTCACCTTCGCCTCGTAGCGCTCGAGATAGAGGTCGAGATGCTGGAGCGTGTGGTCCTTGATGCGCCGCGCCTCCTCGCGCAGCGCCTCGAACTCGGGCAGGCGCTTGATCGCGGCGAGGCGCTTGGCCGGAAAGCCCGAGCGCATGTTGTCGAGCGCGCGCTGCAGGATCGGGTCGGCGAGCCCCCGCCGCGCGTTCTCCTTGAAGGCGTGGCTGGTCGGAACCATCAGCGCGTCCCGCCCGGCTGTCCGATCGGCGGCACGGCTTCGGTCATGTCGGCGAGCACCTCGGCGACGTGGCGCACGCGCACGCCGGCGCCCTCCCGCGTCAGCCGCCCGGCGATGTTGAGGAGGCATCCGAGATCGCCGGCGAGAACCGTATCGGCGCCCGTGCCGACGATGTCGGCCGCCTTGTCGGCGGCCATCTTCTCCGAGATCTCGGGGTACTTGACGCAGAACGTGCCGCCGAAGCCGCAGCACACCTCGGCCTCCGGCAGCTCCTCGAGCTTCAGCCCGGCGACGCTCGCGAGGAGCGCGCGCGGCTGCGCCTTCACCCCGAGCTCGCGCAGGCCCGAGCAGGAATCATGATAGGTGACGACCCCGTCGTAGCGCGCTTCCACAGCCTTCAGCCCCATCACGTCGACGAGGAAGGAGACGAGCTCGTGGCTGCGCTTGGCGAGGTGTTGCGCGCGCTGGAACATCGCCGGGTCGTCGGCGAAGAGCGCGGGGTAATGCTCGCGGAGCATGCCGGCGCAGGAGCCCGAGGGGGCGACGACGTAGTCGTAGCCGTCGAACGCCTCGACGACCTGGCGCGCGATGATCTTCGCATCGGCGCGGTCGCCCGAGTTGTAGGCGGGCTGGCCGCAGCACGTCTGCACCGGCACCTCGACGGTGCAGCCGGCCCGCTCCAGCAGCTTCACCGCTGCAAAGCCGATGGTCGGCCGGTAGAGATCGACGAGGCAAGTGACGAAGAGCGCGACGCGCGGCATCGCGTCACCCCATACACGAAAACGGCCGGTCGAGCGACCGGCCGTTTTTCCGCGCTGGCGCGCTACTGGACGATTCGCCAGGTGCCGTCGGGCTGGCGGCAGGCGGTGCCGTAGCCTTCCTCGGTCTTGCCGCCCACGGTGATGGTCTGCTGGAACTCGCGGCAGTACTGGCCGCTCGCCGTCTGGTAGGTGCGCGTCGGCGTGATCGTCCCGGCGTTCCCGGTGTCGGGGTTGCGCCAAGTCGTCGCATGGCCGGTCGGGACCTCCTCGAGGCTGCGCTGCGCCGCGCGGTTCGCGTAGGCGAGGTCGGCGCGGTCGAGCGAGGCGCCGGCCTGGGATCCGAGAAGGCCGCCGATGAGCACGCCCGCGGCCGTCGCCGCGAGGCGGCCGCTGCCCTTGCCGATCTGCGAGCCGGCGAGGCCGCCTGCCGCGGCGCCGATCAGCCCGCCCGCCGTTGTCTTGTTGGCGCCGAACTCGCCGGGGCCCGCATAGCCGGGCTGGCCCGGCTGCGCGCATGCGGCGAGCGCGAGGCTGAGCGCTGCGACGGCGACGAGTTTCTTCATTTCGGGAACTCTCCGGTGGCTCAGGACGGTTCGAATGCGTGGAGTTAGGCGAGGACTGTGGCGAAATTTCGTTAAGAGACCGGTAACCGGGCCGCGACCGCGGGCGGAACGAGAAGCCACATCCGGCCCTTGTCCTGCATCGCCCCGGCGCGTTCCTCGGCCTCGGCCCCGGCGCCCCAGAAGAGATCGCCCCGGACGGGGCCCTTGATGGCGCCTCCCGTGTCCTGCGCGACCACGAGGCGGCGGATGTCGCCCGCTTCGAGCCATAGGGGCGCGCCGAGCGGAAGGAAGGTCCGGTCGACGGCGAGGCTTCGCCCCGGCGTCAGCGGCACCCCGAGCGAGCCGATCGGCCCCTCCCCGGAAAGCTCGCGGAAGAAGACGTAGGAGGGATTCTCCGCGAGGAGCCGAGGCGCCGAGTCGGGCGCGCGGCGCAGCCATTCCTTGATCGACTGCATCGTGACCGGCCGCTCGAGCTCGCCGCGCTCGAGCAGGAGCCGCCCGATCGGCACGTAGGGGTGCCCGTTCTGCCCGTCGAAGCCGAGCCGCAGGAGGGTGCCGTCGGGCAGCCTGAGCCGCCCCGAGCCCTGGATTTGCAGGAAGAAGAGGTCGATCGGGTCGGCCGCCCAGGCGAGCTCGAGCCCGCGGCCGGCGAGGGTGCCTTGCTCGATCTCGCTGCGGCTCGGGAAGGGAACGAGAGCGCCGCGCTCGACCTTGCCGGCGATCCGCTCGCCCTTGAGGTGCGGACGGAAGAGGCCGAGATCGACCGTGACGAGCTCGGGCGGACGGCGATAGATCGGCACCGCGCAGGAGGGCGAGGGCGCCCGGCATCCGGCGAGCTCCGGCTCGTAGTAGCCGGTGAAGAGGCCTTCCGCCTCGCCGTTGTTGGTGACCGCGACGGGCGTCAGCGCCGTCTCGAAGAAGCGCCGTGCCGCGGTGTCGTCGCCCGGAGGGACGGTGCGCGCCTCCGCGCAGGCGGGGCCCCAGTCGGGGTCCTTCTCGAGCCTCGTGCAGGAGACGACGAACGCCGCGAGCGCCTCGCCGTGCCGATCCGCCGCCCACCCGTCGAGGTCGGAGAACCGCGCCGGCTCGACGACGAGCCGGTCGGGCGGCGGCGCCTTCGGCGCGCATCCGGCGAGCAGCAAGAGGAGGGCGAGGAGCAGAGTCGGAAATTTCCGCTCCCGTGCGCGGGGGCGGGGCGGGCAGACGAGAAGCGGCATTGCGCTTCGAACCTGCCCTCGCTTCGCCCTTTCCCGCAAGCGCGGGAAGGCGATTTCGCGTCAGACGCTCCGGGTCGCGACGAGCTGCCAGTTCGGGTCGCTTGCGCGCGTGTTGCGGGCGAAGGTCCAGAAGTCCGTCTTCTCGACGATGCGGTCGGGGTCGCCGTCGACGATCGATCCGTCGAACGCCCGCGTGATGTTCACCTGGTCGGAGACGAAGCGCACGGTGACGTACGCCGTGCGGCCGCTGAGCTCGGCCTCGGTGATGTCGGCCGCCTTGATGGAAAGGAGATTGGTCTCGAGCGTCTCCTTGGCCTCCTCCCGCGCCTGGATCGCCTCGGCGAATCGATCGTAGACCTCGTCCGAGAGAAGCGGGCGGAGCGTCGCGGTGTCCCCCGCCGCGAAGGCGCCGACGATCATCTCGAAGGCGCTTCGCGCGCCGTGAAGGAACGATTCCGGGTCGAAGGAAGGATCGGCGCCGCGGATCGCGGCGAGTCCCGCGGCCACCGAGCCGGGTGCGGCGCCGCCATCGGCCTCGATGGGCTTGCCCCGATCGGGTAGGGTCACCACGTTGTCCGCGCCGACCGGCCGTTCGAACAGCTCGCGGCGGCGCTCGGTCCCGGTGCGGCGACCCAGCACGCTCCGGAGTCGCAGCACGAGGAAGACCGCCACCATGGCGAAGAGGACGATGTCGATGAAGCCGCCGTCGGTCATGAAAAATCCGCCGCAATCCCGGCCAGCGGCGAAACCGCTGAAGGGTGGTTCCGTGACAGATAGGCCGCTCCGTCCTTAGAGGCAAGCTTAGTGCGCATTTTCCTCCTCCTCCCGGCGCTCTTCGCGCTGCTCGAGCTCGTCGTCCTGATCGAGGTCGGCGAGGCGATCGGCACGCTCGCGACAATCGTTCTCGTCGTCGCGGGCGTCGTGGGCGGCTCCGCCTTCGTGAAGCGGGGCGGCATCGGGGCGCTTCGTCGCGCCCAGGAGAGCGTCGCCGCAGGAGAGACGCCGGCCGGCGCGCTCTTCGACGGGGCCTGCCTGGTGCTCGCGGGGCTCCTCTTCATCTTTCCCGGCCTCGTCAGCGACGCGCTCGCGCTCCCGCTCCTCTTCCCGCCGGTGCGGCGCTGGCTCCTCGCGTGGCTCGGGCGGCGGCTCGGGGTGCGCCGCCACGAGGTGCACATCATCGAGGGGGAGTGGCGCGAGGTGCCCGACGAGACGACGCGTCTGCCGAGATGATCCTCGTCCGCCACGGCCAGTCCGAGTTCAACGTCCATTACGGCGCGACGCGCTGCGATCCGGGCATTCCCGACGCTCCTCTGACGGAGCGCGGCCGCGCCCAGGCGCGCGCAGTGGCCGCGGCGCTCGCCGCAGCGCCGCTCGACCGCATCGTCGCGAGTCCCTATACGCGGACGCTGGAGACCGCCGAGATCATCTCGGCGACGCTCCGGCTGCCGATCACGGTGGAACCGCTGGTCGGCGAGCGCGCCGCCTTTTCCTGCGACATCGGGTCCTCGCCGTCGCTCCTCGCGGAACGCTGGCCGCACCTCTCCTTCGACCATCTCGACGACCCGTGGTGGCCGGCGCACGAGGAATCGGAAGAGTCGCTGGCGCTCCGCTGCGGCCGTTTCCGGGAAACCGTCGCCGGAACCGCCGACTGGCACCGCGTGCTCGTCGTGACGCATTGGGGCGTGATCCGCACGCTCACCGGCATGCCGGTGAGGAACTGCACCGCGCTGCGCTGGAATCCCGCTCTTCCGGAGACGTCGCCCGAGATCCTGCACGCGCCGGCGGAGTAGTTCCGCTCTTATCGACGTCGTGATGGCGTCGGATTCGTCCGGCCCCGAACCGACGTCTCGCCGTCGCAAGAAGGAACGCTTCTTCGAGCATGGGGGAGCGCCGCACGGCTTCGTGTCGGAGGTGCGTGTCCCATGCGGGTCTACGGAAGCTTCACCCTCTTCGAGCAGCCGCGGCTGCGGGACCACGCATCGCGCGCCAGCACGCGAGCCGCATCGCCGCGAGCCAGGGCGAGGCCGAGGCGGCGATTCCGGCTCCGGCTCCGCTGCCGACGCAGCTCTCGCTGGTCGAGAAGGCGGTCGGCGACGGCGTCGCGCGCGTCGTCGGCTGGTGGAGCGAGCTCGCGCGCGCCGCCTGAAGCCGGCTTCCCTATCGACCGCTCCGCGAGAAGGCGCTCGCCCCCCCGCCCTTCTCTTCCTGCCGCGCGCTTGAAACTGCCGGCGCCCTCAGATGTGACGGCTGAAGCGGCCGTGCCGTGCGCCCTGCATCAGACGTTCGAAGCCGCTCCGGTCGACATGGACGAGGCTCGCGTGATCGCCGCCCTCGAAATAGATGTCCGGCTGCGCCACGAGGCTGTTGTCCACGAGGACCTCGAGCCCGTAGGCGCGTCCGATCGGCGGCACCGCGCCGCGATCGCAGTCGGGGAAGAGCTCTTCGACGTCGCGCGTCGGCGCGATGTCGAGCGGCCGAAAAAGCTGTTCGACCACGGCGTCGAGCTCGACCTGGTGCGAGGCCGGAATGACGGCGAGGAGGTATCCTTCCTCGTCCTTCAGCACGACCCCCTTGGCGAGCCGGTCGCCCGGGATGCGGCTCCTCTCGGCAGTGTGCGCCGAGGTCATCGTGCGCTCGTGCGGGATGAGCTCGTAATCGACGCCGCTTTCGGCAAGGAAGCGCTGGAGCTTTTCTGAGATCGGCATAGCTTGAACCCTCGGGCAGGGGCGGGGCGCCGCAGGATTGGACGGGCGGAGCGGCCGCCATCATGGAAAGGGAAGTATGCCGCCTTGCGGCACCGGCAACGGGGCAGGACGGCGGTTCTTGAACGTTCCGCCCGAAGGGCCAAGGTAGAGAAGCAGCGTCCGGCCGGCTTCGCGCCGGTTGAGGGAACCAGAGTCGGAACATGGCGATCACGCTCGACCACACGATCGTGCCGGTGCACGACAAGGAAGCGTCCGCGAAGTTCTTCGCCGACATCTTCGGCCTCGCCTACGCGGGAACGTCGGGGCACTTCGCGCCCGTGCGCGTCAACGACACGCTGACGCTCGATTTCGACAGCGTCGATTCGTTCGAGCCGCACCACTACGCCTTCCACGTCTCCGACTCGGAGTTCGACGAGATCTTCGCGCGCGTGCGCGCGGCCGGCATTCCCTGGGGCAGCCATCCCTGGGACGCCGAGAACCGGCAGCTCAATTCGTGGAACGGCGGCCGCGGCTTCTACTTTCGCGATCCGAACGGGCACCTTCTCGAGCTGCTGACGCGCCGCTGATCTCTGCGGCTCGAAGACGCCGCCGTCATCGCCCGCGCCTATGGGCGGCGACGCGGCTCTCGCTCTCGCCTCGGGCACCCGCGCCCGGCGCGGCATGAAGTCCTGGTACAGGCGGAACAGGTTGAGCGGCAGCAGCATCGCGTGCAGCACCAGGATGGACGACAGCGCCAGGAGCGAGGCGTAGAGGATGAAGGCGGTGTCGCTCATGACCGCGACGACGCGGCGGGCACGCATCGACCGCGTTGTGAAAGTCGCAAGCACGAGGAAGGAGGCGATATGGCCGACGGTCTGGTCGCTGATGAAAGGTCCCGTACGTCTTCGCGCTGAACCGGGACCTTCTTTTCCGACGCGCGAATGCTACGCCGGCCGGAACTCCGGCGAAGCAATCATCGTCACATCCTCGCCGCGTTCCCGTAGGCGATCGCAGCGCGCGGCAGGAAGGCGTCGGCGTGATGCGCGAAGCCCGCGCCGCATCCTCGGAGGCTGATCGCGCGCTTTCGAGAGCTCCTGCCTCCGAAGCGTCTCACGAGCTTCCGAACAAGGTCACAGGCATTCCTCGTTGCGGCGTGGAAGAACGATTGTCGTGTCGCGTTTGTGCGTCTGAATGTTCGTGCGTCTGAACCTTGACGGAGCCCGCTCGATGCGATCGCGTTCTTTCGGCGTCCTCTTCCCCTTGTTCCTGCTCTCGATCGCGATGGCCGTGCCCGCCCCGGTCGCCGCCGAGCCGCCGCCCTGGGCGCCGGCTCACGGCTATCGCAAGAAGCAGAAGCACAAGCACAAGGAGAAGGTCGTGATCGTGGAGCGACGGCACCGGGACTGCGACCGCGTCGACGGGCAGATGCTCGGCACGACGGCGGGCGCTGCGGGCGGTGCCGTTCTCGGCGACCTCCTCGGCGGGCGCGATCGCGACGACCGCTTGATCGGCTCGGTCGCGGGCGCTGCGGGCGGAGCGCTCCTCGGCGGGCTCGCCGGGCAGTCGGCCGACCGAAGCCACGGCTGCTGACGGGCGACGCACGAGCGCAGGTCCCCGCGGGCGGTCGCGTCTCCTCGTAGGGCGTGCCCGTGTCGGCGCGCCCCCGCAACCAATTTTACAGACTCCGCAGCAAAGCCGCTCTCCTCGAGGTGCTCACCTCTTTCCTTTCGATGGTCAAGGAACTGGTCGGTCGCGGCGTGCTCGGCTACGAGATGGCGGACGGCGTTACGGTGGCGGCTACATCGCGGTAAGACGAGCCGGTGGTCATTCCGACCGAGCGCGAGATTCAGGAACCGCTTGCCGCCGCAGATCGCCTCGCGCAATCGCAAGACGTAGAAGACGTGGGAGCGATGCTGGCCGATGCTCTACCTTGCGGTGGATTCCGGCATGCGGCCTCAAGAATCTCGTGCTCGCAAAAGGCAGCCTCAAGGCAACCGGCGTCGAAGTTGACCAAGCGCTGGAAGGCGGCGGTACCGAAATCGCTGTGACGAAAACCCGCGCCCGGCGCCGGTTCATCGACCTGAGCCTGGATACGTTAGCCATGGTCCAGCACTATGCGGACAAGCACGCGATCAAGAACGCGTACGATCTAGTTTTCCCGACGAGCACCGGCACCCACCAGATCGCTCTTCTTGTATGAGCGGACCGACGAAGCGCTCAGCGCGTAGCCGCAATCGACCCCAATGCGCCTGCCGTAGAGGGAGCCGGTCATGACGATCATGACGCCCGCGGTGATGGAGACCGCCATCACGCTGGTGCTGGTAATAATGGTGGTGACGATGCTGAGCGCTAGCCGAGGCCGCGCAAGTGTTGCTCTTCGCTCCTTCGCGCTGGCGGCGCGGGTCGTCCGGCCCGCGCCGCTTTTCTGTTCTTGGCATGGGCCCTCAGGGCATCTCTGTTCTTGGCATGGGCCCTCAGGGCATCAAGGTTATTGCTGATCGGGCATGGCAAGCGGTTGGTACGCCTTGTTCTGCAATGGCCCCTGATAATTGGCGATGATGCCGTGCGCGGCGGCATTCATGCCGGCAAGCGCCGCTACCTGCCCAAGGCAGCGGCTCAGGTGGCCACGCAGAAGCTCCAAAGCCTCAAAGTAAGCCTGCCGTACATTTGGCGGAAAATCGCTCATGCGGCTGTGCGGCGGCAAATCATCCGCATTCCTCAAGAGCTGCTCCTCATAGGTAAGGAACTGCCGGATGCCGAGCGCCATTGCCTCAAGGACCGCATAGAGCTGGCCATCCTGCATGTCCGAGAGTTCCGCCTGCTTGTCAACGAGCGTGCGCCTTATCTCCTGCAAAGAGTTGAGAGCCTGGTCAATGCAGTTATCGCAGCACTCCCTGGCGCTCAAAACGCGGCGGTCCTTCAACCGGATGACGATTTCGCGGGCAATCTCGCGCTCACGGTTCTTAGGGCTGAAGGCGACGCTGACGAACGGCAGGTTCAACGTGAAATCGCTGACGCGGCCGCCGACCGTCCGCCACAGCCGCGCCAGTACATTGCTCAGGGCAAACCGAATCGCACCGCTTCTCATAAAAGCAAGCATACCAGAAAGGCAGGCATGCCAGAGGCGCTCCGCCGGCTGGTTAACCGTCCCCTAAGCTGTTGGCCAATCTGGGCTTCGTTTTGAGTCTGGGTGCGCTATGAGCCCGAGCGCCGAGAAAAGTAGATAAAATAGGTTGCGCGCCCCGATTCGCGCGTTCGGACCGCCGACAAGACCGCCGCCGCTTCGGCTCATCGTGTTCTTGACACGTTCCTGTTTATGTCCGAAATTGACGAGACATATCCAATACGGAGAACGTTTGTGGATACAAGGTTTCGCAAAGGCCGTTCGGGCAACCCTGCCGGAAGGCCGCGCGGCTCGCTCAACAAGCGCACCCTGATCAAGCGGGCCCTGCTCCTCTCCGCGATCGACGAAATTGCCGCGGACATCGCCCGGCGCGCCCGGGCGGGCGAGGCGGCCGCCCTCGCGGTCCTCTCCAGATGGCAGAAGGGGCCGATGCGCGAGAAGGCCTGACCGCGCCGGCCGTTTCCTGTTAATTCCCTGTTCTTTGCAGGATAGTCGGCGAGTTTACAGGAGCGGAAGGAAAGGCGCGGCGCATGCGGGGGTGGCAGTTCTGGATCGATCGCGGCGGCACCTTCACCGACATCGTGGCACGCCGGCCCGACGGCAGCCTCGTCACATCGAAGCTTCTCTCCGAGAACCCGGAGCACTACGAGGACGCCGCGATCGAGGGCATCCGCCGGATCCTCGGGCTCGGCCCGGGCGAAAGGCTGCCGGCCGAGCGGATCGAAGCGATCAAGATGGGGACGACGGTCGCCACCAACGCGCTCCTCGAGCGCAAGGGCGAGCGCACGGTCCTCGTCACGACGCGCGGCTTCGCCGACCAGCTCCGCATCGCCTACCAGAACCGCCCGAAGCTCTTCGCGCGGCGCATCGTCCTGCCCGAGCTTCTCTACGAGCGCGTCGTCGAGATCGACGAGCGCGTCACCGCCGAAGGCGAGGTGCTGCGCGCCCCCGACCTCGAGGCGGCGCGGCGCGATCTCGGGGCGGCCTTCGCCGCGGGCATACGCTCGGCGGCGATCGTCTTCCTCCACGGCTATCGCTGGACCGAGCACGAGCGGCAGGTCGCGGCGCTCGCGCGCGAGATCGGCTTCACCCAGGTCTCCGTCAGCCACGAGGTGAGCCCCCTCATGAAGATGGTGGGGCGCGGCGACACCACGGTCGTCGACGCCTATCTCTCGCCGATCCTCCGCCGCTACGTCGACCGGGTCGCGTCCCAGACGGGGAGCGCGCGGCTCCTCTTCATGCAGTCGAACGGCGGCCTCGTCGACGCGCACCGCTTCCAGGGGAAGGACGCCATCCTCTCGGGGCCCGCAGGCGGCATCGTCGGCGCCGCGAAGACCTCGGAGATCGGCGGCTTCGAGCGGATCATCGGCTTCGACATGGGCGGCACCTCGACAGACGTGTCCCATTACGCCGGCGAGTACGAGCGGCGCTTCGAGACGATCGTCGCCGGCGTGCGCATGCGCGCGCCGATGATGCACATCAACACCGTCGCGGCAGGCGGCGGCTCGATCTGCTTCTTCGACGGCGCGCGTTTCCGCGTGGGGCCCGAGTCGGCCGGCGCCAATCCGGGCCCCGCCTGCTATCGGCGCGGCGGCCCGCTCACCGTCACCGACTGCAACGTCATGCTGGGCAAGCTCCAGCCGCACTTCTTCCCGGCCGTGTTCGGGCCGCGCGGCGACGAGCCCCTCGACGTCGAGATCGTCCGGCGGAAATTCGCCGAGCTCGCCGAGGCGACGGATCGCTCTCCCGAGGAGGTCGCCGAGGGGTTCCTCAAGATCGCGGTCGAGAACATGGCGAACGCGATCAAGCAGATCTCGATCCAGCGCGGCTACGACGTGACGCGCTACACGCTCTGCTGCTTCGGCGGCGCGGGCGGCCAGCATGCCTGCCTCGTCGCCGACGCGCTCGGCATGAAGCGGGTCTACATCCACCCGTTCGCCGGCGTGCTCTCGGCCTACGGGATGGGGCTCGCCGACCTGCGCACGCTGAAGGAGGCGGCGATCGAGGCGCGGCTCACCGACGAGCTCGTTCCGGAGCTGTCCCGGCGGCTCGACGCCCTCGCCGAGGACGCCACGGGCGAGATGCTGGCGCAGGGGATCGAGGCGCATCGCATCGACGTCCTCAAGAAGGCGCACGTCAAGTACGAGGGCACCGACACGGCGCTGATCGTCCCCTTCGGCAGCCGGAGCGAGATCGCGGCAGGATTCGCCGCCGCGCACCGCCAGCGCTACGGCTTCGTGATGGAGGAAAAGCCGCTCGTCGTCGAAGCGGTCTCGGTCGAGGTCGTCGGATCGACCGGCGCCGCCGAGGAGCCCGTCTACGATATCCCCGCGGATCCGGGAAAGCCGAAGCCGCTCGCCACCGTGAACGTCTTCACCGGCGGGCGCATGCACGCGACTCCCGTCTTCGACCGCGATGCGATGGAGCCGGGCCAGGCCGTCGACGGCCCCGCGATCCTCCGCGAGGCGACCGCGACCACCGTGGTGGAGCCCGGCTGGCGGGCGACGCTCGACCGGCGCCGCTATCTCGTGCTCGAGCGGGTCGTGCCGCTGCCGACGCGCGTCGCCGTCGGCACGCAGGTCGATCCCGTCATGCTGGAGGTCTTCAACAACCTTTTCATGGCGATCGCCGAGCAGATGGGCGTCGCGCTCCAGAACACCGCCTACTCCGTCAACATCAAGGAGCGGCTCGACTTCTCCTGCGCGCTCTTCGACGCCGAAGGTTCGCTCATCGCCAACGCGCCGCACATGCCGGTCCATCTCGGCTCGATGGGCGAGAGCGTCCAGACCGTGATCCGCGCCCGGGGCAACAAGGCGGACGGGCGCGGCATGAAGCCGGGCGACGTCTACGTCCTCAACGCGCCCTACAACGGCGGCACCCACCTTCCCGACGTGACCGTGATCTGCCCCGTCTTCGCCGAGGAGGACAAGGAAGGGAAGGGCGAGGTCCTCTTCTACGTCGCCTCGCGCGGGCACCACGCCGACATCGGCGGCATCACGCCCGGCTCGATGCCGCCCGATTCGAAGACGGTCGAGGAGGAGGGCGTCCTCATCGACAACTTCCTCCTCGTCGATGCCGGGCGCTTCCGCGAGGAGGAGACGGTGGCGCTCCTCCGCTCCGGAAAGTACCCGGCGCGCAACCCGGCGCAGAACATCGGCGATCTGAAGGCGCAGATCGCCGCCTGCGCCAAGGGCGTGGAGGAGCTGCACCGCATGGTGCGGACCTTCGGGCTCGACGTGGTCCGGGCCTATATGCGCCACGTCCAGGACAATGCCGAGGAGCAGGTCCGGCGCGTTCTCGACGTGCTCAAGGACGGCGAGTTCGCCTACGAGATGGACGACGGCGCGGTGATCCGCGTCAAGGTCTCGATCGACAAGGCGGCGCGGCGCGCCAAGATCGACTTCACCGGCACGAGCGCGCAGCTCCCGAACAACTTCAACGCGCCCTCGGCGGTATGCAAGGCGGCGGTGCTCTACGTCTTCCGGACGCTCGTCGAGGACGACATCCCGATGAACGGCGGATGCCTCGAGCCGCTCGAGATCGTCATTCCGGAAGGCTCCATGCTCTCGCCGCGCTATCCCGCCGCGGTCGTCGCCGGCAACGTCGAGACGAGCCAGTGCATCACCGACGCGCTCTACGGCGCGCTCGGCGTCCTCGCCGCCGCGCAGGGCACGATGAACAACTTCACCTTCGGCAACGACAAGTATCAGTACTACGAGACGATCTGCGGCGGTTCCGGCGCGGGGCCCGACTTCGACGGCACCGACGCGATCCACACGCACATGACGAACTCGCGTCTCACCGACCCCGAGGTGCTGGAATGGCGCTTCCCGGTGCTTGTCGAGGAGTTCCGCATTCGCCGCGGCTCGGGCGGCAGGGGACGGCACCGCGGCGGCGACGGCGTCGTGCGCCGCATCCGCTTCCGCGAGGCGATGACGGCGGCGATTCTTTCGGGTCACCGTCGCGTGCCGCCTTACGGCCTCGCCGGCGGCGAGCCGGGCGCGGTCGGGCGCAACTGGGTCGAGCGCACGGACGGGACGCGCGAGGAGTTCGGCGGCACGCACCGGGTCGAGATGCGCCCGGGCGACGTGTTCGTGATCGAGACCCCCGGCGGCGGCGGCTATGGCGCGCCGTGACGCTCCTCGCCGGCTAGAGAGGCTTTCCCTCGAGCACCATCTGGGTCTGCGTGACGAGGGCGACCGGCTTGCCGTCGCTCCGCGTCACCTTCGTCTGCCAGACCTGGGTCCGGCGGCCGCGATGGACGGGCGTCGCCTCGCCGACGACGACCGTCCCGGCCGGCGCCGGCCCGAGGAAGTTCGTCTTCGATTCGATCGTCGTCGTGCCCGCGCCTTCCTGGAGGTTCAGCACCGTGCCCCAGGCGCCGAGCGTGTCGGCGAAGGCCATGATCGCGCCGCCGTGCAGCACCGCGGGGCGGGTGCAGAGATCCTCGCGTACCGTCATCTCGGCCACGATCCGTTCCGGCGCCGCGCTCACGAGGCGAATGCCGAGAAGCTCGGCGAAAGGCAGCGTCAGCCGCTTCAGGTGCTCGATCGCGTCCACGTTCTTCGCTCCCTTCCTTGTCGCCTGGGGGCGGCACGATGGTACATCGGCGGAGCGCGGTCGCGCGATCGGTCGGTGGACCCGAATTGAATGCGAGGGCTCGATGAGGCCGCCCGGTCAAAGGCGGCCGAGGACACCGGAGAGGCGATGGACGCATCAGGATTCCTGACCCTGCACGAGATCGTGCGGAAGGCGCGGCAGAATCTCGACCAGAACAGCTGGGACTACATCGTGGGCGCCACCGAGACGGAGACGGCGGCGCGACGGAACCGGCTCGCCATCGAACAGCTCGCCTTCCGCCCGCGCGTCCTGCGCGACGTGGGGCGCGTCGACGCCGGGGCGGAGTTTCTCGGCCGGCGCCTCCGCCTCCCGCTCCTCCTCGCGCCCGTGGGATCGCTCGAGCTCTTCGTGCCGGAAGGGGCCGCGGCGCCGGCGCGCGCGGCCGGGCGCTTCGGCGTCGCGCACATGCTGAGCTCCGTCTGCATGCCGGGAATCGAGGAGGTCGCCGCGGCCGCCCCCGAGGCGATGCGCCTCTTCCAGCTCTACGTGCATGGCGATGCGGATTGGGTCGACGCCGTCGCGGCGCGGGCCGAGGCGGCCGGCAACGCCGCCTTCTGCCTCACCGTCGACAGCGCGGTCTACAGCCGGCGCGAGCGCGACATCGCCAAGCGCAATCTGCGCCGCACGAACGTGCCGGGGCGCGAGCATCAGGCGCGGCTCTCCTGGGCGGACGTCGCGCGGCTGCGCACGAAGACGCGCCTGCCGCTCGTGCTCAAGGGAATCGCCACGGCGGAGGACGCGCGCCTCGCGGTCGAGCACGGGGTCGAGATCGTCTACGTCTCGAACCACGGCGGAAGGCAGCTCGATCACGGGCTCGGCACGCTCGAGATCCTGCCCGAGATCGTCGACGCCGTCGCCGGGCGCGCCAGGATCGTCGTCGACGGCGGCATCTGCCGCGGGACGGACATCGTGAAGGCGATGGCGCTCGGGGCCGATCTCGTCGGCATCGGACGCATGCAGTGCTTCGGCCTCGCGGCCGCGGGAGAAGCGGGGGTCGTACGCGTCCTCGAGCTCCTGGAGCAGGAGGTCCTCACGGCCCTTGCGCTCCTCGGGGTCACGCGATGGGGCGAGCTCGACCGCTCCTATCTTCGCCCCGCCGCGCCGCTCGAGCCGCCGCGCGTCCTCGGGGCCTTCCCGCTCCTCGATCTCTCGGAGCGCTCGTTCTACTGATCGGCGGAGCGGCGCCCCGAAGTCCTCCGTCTTCCACCTTAGCGTTTCCCTTCGTGCCCTTCCGCCGCGCGCGAGGCAAGCCGGGAACGGCGCGATCGGTCCTTTGTTGACGGGAGCAACCGGATTCGCCGGATTCACTCCAGCTTCGACGAGGCGCGCATGGCTTTCAATCCGCTCCAGGAGCGCGGCATCCCCATCGAGAAACAGTTCCGAAACTGGACCGAGCTCAATTCCAAGCCCTACGACAAGAACCAGATCGATCCCTATACGAGGTGCCGCATCATCCTGATGAACGGCATCGAGGTCGAAGGGCAGATTTTCTCGCACCAGTTCGCCCGCCATGCCGTCGCGGACGATCTGAAGCGGCAGCTGGCGATGACGCGCCGTGTCGAGCAGCAGCAGCAAAAGGCCGTGAACTGGCTCATCCCCGGGAACGAGAGCACGCTCGAGGTCACGATCGGGTACGAGCAGGTGGCGGTCGATCTCACCGCGTGGGTGGGGCAGGCGGAACCCGACCCTTACGCCAAGCAATGCTATGAGTTCGCGCTGCTCGAGGACTTCGACCACCTCTACCGCTACGCCGATCTCCTCGACATGCAGAACCCGAAACGCGCCGAGGAGATGGTCGGGCAGCTCACCGAGATCATGCCAGGCCGGCCGACCATTGCGCACCACCGGCATCCCTTCGACACCGTGCGGCGGCCGCTCGACGCGAAGAACGGCAATCCGCTCTCCTCGCTGCACGCGCTGACGGTGACGGCCGCCGAGCAGCAGACGATGAACTTCTACATGACCATCGGCAATCGGCCGCAGGAGCCGATCGCCCGCGCGCTCTATCTCGAGATCGCGCAGGTCGAGGAGGAGCACGTGACGCACTACGAATCGCTGCTCGATCCCACGTTGACCTGGGCGGCGAACCTCGTTCTGCACGAGTACAACGAGTGCTACCTCTACTACTCCTGCCTGCAGCAGGAGACCGATCCGCGCATCAAGAAGATCTGGGAGCTCCATCTCGACATGGAGATCGAGCATCTCCGCATCGCCTGCGAGCTCATGAAGACGATCGACAAGGAGGACCCGATGTCGATCCTGCCGCAAGCCTTTCCCGAGCCGCTGCTCTTCAAGTCGAACAAGGATTACGTCCGCCGCGTGCTCGCGTCCCAGGTGGGGCTCACGGCCGACAAGGACCAGTTCGTCCCCGTCGAGCAGCTGCCGAAGGACCATCGCTTCTTCGAGTTCCAGGCGATCGTCAACGCCGGCCCCGTGCCGAGCGAGCAGGTCATCGACGAATACAAGCGCGCGAAAGGCGGGCGCGACTACCGGCTCGAGACCGAGGGGCCCCATCCCGTGCCGCAGCTTCGCGATGGCGTCGCGAGCTTCGATCTCGCGGCCGCCGGCAGCAAGCCCGGCCCGGTGTCGTGAGCCGGCCGTGATCGATGCGAAGCGGGCGAGGCGACGCGGCATCGCCGGTTGCCGCGCCCGCTCGTAAAGGGCGCTCGGACAAGACGCCTAATGTTCCTCGCCGCAGCGTTGCCCCGAACGGCTGTTTTGTGCTTAATCGAGGCAACAACCGGATCAGGGAGAGGGAAAGCACCATGAAGCGTATCTCGATCGCGCTGGCGGGGGCGGCGCTCGGAGCGGCATTGGTCGGTGGCCCGGCGCCGGCATCGGCGCAGCAGAAGTTCGTCACGATCGGCACGGGCGGCGTGACCGGCGTCTACTATGCCGCGGGCGGCGCGATCTGCCGTCTGGTGAACAAGAACCGACAGGAGCACGGGATCCGCTGCTCGGTGGAATCGACCGGCGGCTCGGTGTTCAACGTCAACGCGCTGAAGTCCGGTGAGCTCGACCTCGGCATGGTGCAGTCGGACGTTCAGTATTTCGCGTTGAAAGGCGAGAAGCAGTTCAAGGACGCCGGGCCCTGGGCCGAGCTGCGCGCCGTCTTTTCGGTGCATCCGGAGCCCTTCACCGTCGTTGCGCGGCCCGAGGTCGGCGCGAAGAGCATCCAGGATCTGAAGGGCAAGCGGTTCAACGTCGGCAATCCCGGCTCCGGCACGCGCGCGTCGATGGAGGAGCTCCTCGGCGCGCTCGGGTGGACGATGGCCGATTTCTCGCTCGCCGCCGAGCTCAAGGCCGACGAGCACGGGCCCGCGCTCTGCGACAACAAGATCGACGCCTTCTTCTACGCCGTCGGCCACCCGTCGGCGAACATCCAGGACCCGACGACGGTCTGCGGCGCGAAGCTCGTTCCGCTCACCGGGCCCGCCGTCGACAAGCTCGTCGCGCAGAGCCCCTACTACGCGAAGGTCCAGATTCCGGGCGGGCTCTACAACGCCAACCCCGATCCGGTGCCGACCTACGGCGTGCTCGCGACGCTCGTCAGCTCGAGCAAGGTGCCGGCGGAGAGCGTCTATCAGATCGTGAAGGCCGTGTTCGAGAACTTCGACGAGTTCAAGCGCCTTCACCCCGCCTTCGCCAATCTCGACCCGAAGGAGATGCTGAAGAACGGCATTTCCGCGCCGCTGCACGACGGCGCGGTCAAGTATTATAAAGAGAAGGGCATGATGTAAGGCGACGGCCTTGGACCGGAACTCGGCGGGGCCGGCGGTCTCGGCCGAGAAGCTCGACGAGCTTGTCGCCAAGGCCGATCTCGGCGGGAGGCGACCTTCTGGAGCGACCGGCGCGGCGATCTTCTGGATCGCCGTCGCCTGGTCTTTGTTCCAGCTCTGGTACGCCTCGCCGCTGCCCTTCGTTCTCGGTGTCTGGATCCTCAACGACACCGAGGCGCGCTCCATTCACATCGCCTTCGCGATCTTTCTCGTCTTCTTGGCGTATCCGGCGCGCGCCCGTTCGCCGCGCGACCGCGTGCCGCTTGTCGATTGGGCGTTCGCCGCGCTCGGCGCCTTCGCCGGCGGCTATCTCTTCCTCTTCTACCGCGAGCTCGCGCTGCGGCCGGGGCTGCCGAGCGCGCTCGATCTCGCCGCCGCGGCGGTCGGGGTTCTCCTGGTGCTCGAGGCGACGCGGCGCTCCCTCGGCCCCTGGCTCGCGGTCATCGCCACGGTCTTCCTCGTCTATTGCCTCGCGGGGCCCTACATGCCGGAGGCGATGTCGCACAAGGGCGTCACCCTGTCGCGGCTCGCTTCCCACATGTGGCTCACCACGGAAGGCGTCTTCGGGGTAGCGCTCGGGGTCTCCACCACCTTCATCTTCCTCTACGTCCTGTTCGGCGCGCTGCTCGAGAAGGCGGGCGGCGGCAACTGGATGATGCAGGTCTCCTTCGCGCTGCTAGGGCACATGAAGGGCGGGCCGGCCAAGGTCGCCGTCGTCTCGTCCGGCCTCAACGGAGTGATCTCCGGCTCCTCGGTCTCGAACGTCGTGACAGGCGGCATCTTCACGATCCCGATGATGAAGCGGACCGGGCTCTCCGGCGTGAAGGCCGGGGCGGTCGAGACCGCGTCCTCGATCAACGGCCAGATCATGCCGCCGGTGATGGGCGCCGCCGCCTTCCTCATGGTCGAGTACGTCGGCATCCCGTACGTCGAGATTGTCAAGCACGCGGCGCTGCCGGCGATCATCTCCTATATCGCGCTCTTCTACATCGTCCACCTCGAGGCGCTGAAGATCGGCGCCGAGGGTCTGCCGCGCCGCATCCGCCGCAGCCCCGCAGAGCGGGCCTTCCGTGTCGCGACCGGCATCGTCGCGATGATCGTTCTCTCGCTGGCCGTCTATTACGGGATCGGGTGGGTGCGCGTCGTCTTCCCCGAGAACGCCGGGACGATTCTCGCGCTCGCCTTCGTCGTCGCCTATCTCGCCTGCCTCGGCTACGCGGCGCGGTATCCCGATCTCGAGCTCGACGACCCGTCTCAGCCGATGGAGTCGATTCCCGACATCTGGCCGGTGGTGCGAACGGGGCTCCACTTCCTTCTGCCGATCGTCGTCCTCCTCTGGTGCATGATGGTCGAGCAGATGTCCCCCGGGCTCGCGGCGTTCTGGGCGAGCGCGGCGATGATCCTCATCATGCTGACGCAACGCCCGATCGTCGCGCTCTTCCGCGGCGAGGGCGCCGTCGGGACGGCCGCGGCGCGCGGCGCGCGCGAGCTCTTCGAAGGGCTTTCGTTCGGCGCGCGCAACATGGCCGGGATCGCCGTCGCCTGCGGCGTCGCCGGGATCATCGTCGGCACCGTGACGCTCACCGGGATCGGCCTCATGCTGACGGAGGTGGTCGAGCTCATCGCCGGCAACAACGTCTTCGTGATGCTGGTCCTGACGGCCTTCATCTGCCTCATCCTCGGACTCGGCGTGCCGACGACGGCGAGCTACATCGTCATCGCGACGCTGATCGCGCCGGTGATCGTGGAGCTCGGCGGCCAAGGCGGGCTCGCGATCCCGCTCATCGCGGTCCACCTCTTCGTCTTCTATTTCGGAATCATGGCGGATGCGACGCCTCCTGTGGGGCTCGCCGCCTTCGCCGCGGCGGCGATTTCGGGCGACGATCCGACCAAGGTCGGGCTCCAGGCGCTCGTCTACAGCCTCAGAACCGGAATCCTGCCGTTCGTCTTCATCTACAACCCGCAGCTCCTCCTCATCGGGATCGAGGGATGGGGACACGGGATTCTCGTCATTACGGGAGCCGTGCTCGCGATCCTGCTCTTCGCGGCGGTGACGATGGGTTATTTCTTCGTCCCGCTCCGGATCTGGGAAAGCGCGCTCCTCGCCGTCGCGATCTTCATGCTGCTCCGTCCCGACTGGTGGATGGACCGGCTCTACAGCCCCTATGTCGAGACCGATCCGGCGCGCCTCTTCGAGCTGGCGGCGACCTTGCCCGACAACAGCTACGTCACCTTCGTCATCGAGGGCGAAGACTTCGACGGCGAGACGCGGCGCAAGACGGTCACGTTGCGTCTGCCCGCGGGCAAGACGCCCGAGGCCCGGCTCGCCGCGACGGGCGCTCTCGTCAGCCGCTTCGGGCCGGAGCCGATGATCGGCAGCGTCCGGCTCCGCAGCCCCGCGGACCGGGCGGGACTCGAGCAAGGCTGGCGCATTGTCGCGATGCACGAGCCCGCCGAGCGTCCTTCCCCCTATCTCTGGTACGTGCCGGCCCTCGCCCTGATCCTGATCGTGGCGGTACCGCAGCTGGCGCGCCGGAGACGGACGGTGCGGCGCGTCGCGCCTTCGGCTGCCTGATCTCGGGCCGCGACTCCGGAACCTGCGGGATGAACCGGCGCGCGTGGGGCGGCGCCCGCCGGAGCGCGGCGGTGAGGCTTCGGGAGCGTGCGAACTTTTTCTTGCCGCGGCTATGGACAGGGCCGGCCCGCTCTTCTATATACGCGCCTCGCTGGCGGCGACGCCGGCCCTCGCGACAAGGCGTGACGTGCCGAGCGCCACTCGGTTGGTGGTGGTACCGAACGCTGTTGACACGAGGTCCGGGCCGTGCGTATAAGCCGGCCCCCCTAGGTTGGGGTTTTGAGTTCTTTGACATTGTGAAGAGAGGGAAGGGATGCGCGGGCGGCGGCGCCTCGAGGGGTGCTGCGGATGCTCGCGCGGACCTTGGAAGTCTGTGCGATTTGTTCGAGGTGCCCTGGATCATCCGGGTTTTTGGACCCGGGATGAACCTGAGAGTTTGATCCTGGCTCAGAACGAACGCTGGCGGCATGCCTAACACATGCA